>Ga0209916_1000004_pt1 | contig 824064 bp, 685 predicted proteins | sample ThiBio_1000_plan_FD_183956 | JGI IMG/M metagenome (GOLD analysis project Ga0209916, IMG submission 183956) | Wastewater bioreactor microbial communities from Cape Town, South Africa - Thiocy_solids_2 (SPAdes) | ecosystem: Engineered > Bioreactor > Thiocyanate-remediating > Anaerobic-Aerobic ... | reverse complement strand
CCGAAGAAGGTCGCCATCGTTGCCTGCATGCGCAAACTCCTGACCATCCTCAACGCCATGGTCCGCGATGGTCAACCTTGGCGCGCACAACCACATATCGCTTGACTGCAAACACAGTTGCTCTCCCTTCGGGAGAGGGGTTGGGGTGAGGGTTCGGGCAACGCCCGGACGTCACGCTCCACCGGCACCCTCATCCGCCCTTCGGGCACCTTCTCCCGGAGGGAGAAGGTGTAACGTTCCTATGCTCCATGGATGCGATATGTCATCGATTCCTGCCACCAGCAATGCCTTCGACACGGATCGTCGTAGCCGCGCCGATGCCCGCAACGACCGGATCTTCCAGGGCATCCTGAAGTTCTGCGCGCTGCTGGTATTGGCGGCCCTGCTTGGCGCGGCGCTCTCCACCTTGTGGGGCGGCCGCGAGATCCTGTTTGGACAGGGCCTCCACTTCCTGACCAGTGCCGAATGGAACCCGGTCGAGGACGACTACGGCGCGCTGGCGCCGGTGTTCGGCACCCTGGTCACCTCGCTGGTTGCGATCGTGCTGGCGGTACCGGTGAGTTTCGGCGTGGCGATGTTCCTCACCGAGATCGCGCCGAACTGGATGCGCGCCCCGGCCAGCACGGCGGTGGAATTGCTGGCAGCCATCCCGTCGATCATCTACGGCATGTGGGGTCTGTTCGTGTTCGTCCCCTTCATGGCGAGCATCGAGCCGGCGCTCAGCGAGACGCTGGGCCGGATCCCGCTGCTTGGCAAGCTGTTCCAGGGGCCGCCGCTCGGCCTCGGCCTGCTCACCGCCGGCATCGTGCTGGCGGTGATGATCCTACCGTTCATCACCTCGGTGATGCGCGAAGTCTTCCTGACCGTGCCCACGCGCCTCAAGGAATCCGCCTATGCGCTCGGCTCGACCCGCTGGGAAGTGTTGTGGGACATCGTGCTGCCGTATACGCGCTCGGCGGTCATCGGCGGCATCATCCTCGGCCTGGGACGTGCGCTTGGCGAGACCATGGCGGTCACCTTCGTGCTGGGCAATTCCTACAACATCACCTCGTCGCTGCTGATGCCCGGCACCTCGATCTCCTCGAGCATCGCCAACGAATTCAACGAGGCCGTCGGCCTGCACCGTTCGGCACTGATCGCGCTGGGCTTCCTGCTGTTCGTGGTGACCTTCATCGTGCTGATGATTGCACGCCTGATGCTGCGCCAGCTGGCCAGAAGGGAGGGCAGGTAATGTCCGCCACCAGCCTGTACGCCCGCCGCCGCGTCACCAATGCCATTGCGATGGGCCTCGGTACCGCGGCCACGGCGCTGGGGTTGTTCTTCCTGGCGTGGATACTCTGGCTGACTCTGCGCAGCGGCATCGGCGCCATGCACGGCAGCCTGTTCACGAAGATTACCGCTTACGGGCCCGACGGCGGTCTCGCCAATGCCATCGTCGGCAGCCTGATGATGGATGGCATCGCCCTGGCGATCTGCACTCCGATCGGCGTGATGGCCGGCATGTGGCTGGCCGAATACGCGCGCGTCACCAAGCTGGGCACGGTGATCCGCTTCCTCAACGACATCCTGCTGTCGGCCCCGTCGATCGTGCTCGGCCTGTTCGTGTACATGATCATCGTGCTGCCGATGTCGGATCTGACCGACGGCGCCGTGTCCTTTTCGGGCCTGGCCGGCGGCGTGGCGCTTGCGCTCATCGGCCTGCCAGTGATCGTGCGCACCACCGATGAGATGCTGCAGCTGGTGCCGGCGACGCTGCGCGAGGCGGCGCTGTCGCTGGGCGTGCCGCAGTGGAAACTCACCGTGCAGCTGCTGCTGCGCGCGGCCAGTTCGGGCATCGTCACCGGCGTGCTGCTGGCCCTGGCCCGCCTGGCCGGCGAGACGGCGCCGCTGCTGTTCACGTCCTTCGGCAACAACTTCATGACGGTGCATCCGCTGGACAAGACGGCCAGCGTGCCGGTGGCCATCTACCAGTACACCAACGACCCGGACCCGGCGCTGCACGCCATCGCCTGGGCCGGCGCGCTGCTGATCACCCTGTTCGTGCTGGCGCTCAGCCTGCTGACGCGCCTGTTCCTTTCGCGCAAGAAGGCAAACCATGGATAAGCGCACTACCGTCATCGCTGCCGCCGCCGTCGTCCCCGCGACGACGGATGCCGCGCACCGCACGAAGATCCACGTGCGCGACCTGCATTTCCACTACCACGGCTTCCATGCCCTGAAGGGCATCAGCATGGACATCCCCGAGAAGCAGGTCACCGCCATCATCGGCCCGTCGGGTTGCGGCAAGTCCACCCTGTTGCGGATCTTCAACCGCATTTACGCCATCTACCCGGGGCTTGCGGCGCACGGCGAGATCCTGGTGGATGGGGTGAATGTCCTCGATCCGGCCTACTCGGTGAACCAGCTGCGCAGCAAGGTTGGCATGGTGTTCCAGAAGCCGGTGCCGTTCCCGATGACGATCTTCGAGAACGTCGCCTATGGCATACGCCACCACGAGAAGTTGTCCAGGGCGGAGCTCGCCGATCGCGTGGAACAGGCGCTGCGCGGCGCCGCCTTGTGGGGCGAGGTGAAGGACAAGCTGAAGCAGAACGCGCTGGGCCTGTCCGGCGGGCAGCAGCAGCGCCTGTGTATCGCCCGCGCCATTGCCCTGAAGCCCGAGGTGTTGCTGCTGGACGAACCCACCTCGGCGCTGGATCCGATCGCCACCGGGCGGGTGGAGCAGCTGATCGACGAGCTGAAGCGCGACTACACCATCGTCATCGTCACCCACAACATGCAGCAGGCCGCGCGCGTTTCCGACAGCACCGCCTTCATGTACCTGGGCGAGCTGGTCGAGTTTGGCACCACGGCGACGATCTTTACCAAGCCCACGAAGCGGCAGACCGAAGACTACATTTCCGGGAGGTTCGGATGAACGCAGGACCGCACGAGCACATCGTCAAGAGCTTCGACGAGGAAATGTCGCGGCTGACGGGCGAGATCGCCGCCATGGGCCACCTCGCGGTCGCGCAGCTGGAGGCAGCCATGGCGGCGCTGGCCGGTCGCGACAGCGCCGCGGCGCGACGCGTCGTCGACCACGACGATGCCCTGGACGCGCAGGAACGCCGGATCAGCGACGACGTCCTGCGTCTGCTGGCCCTGCGCCAACCCATGGCGCGCGACCTGCGCGAAATCCTCGCCGCGCTGCGCATTGCCTCGGATATCGAGCGCATCGGCGACTATGCCGCCAACGTGGCCAAGCGCTCGCTGACCCTGAACCTGTCCGCGCCGGTGCCACTCGTGGGCGGCCTGGCACCCATGGCGGGCATGGCCGGGCGCATGGTGCGCGAGGCCATGCAGGCCTATGTCGCCCACGACGCCGCGATGGCGCATGCGGTGCGCGAGCGCGATGCGGACCTGGACACGCTCTACACCACGCTGTTCCGCGAGCTGCTGACCTACATGATGGAAGACCCGCGCAGCATCAGCGCCTGCACCCATCTGCTGTTCATCGCCAAGAACATCGAGCGCGTCGGCGACCACGCCACCAACGTGGCGGAGAACGTCTGGTTCGTGGTGCATGGCGAGCTGCCCGGCGACACCCGCCCCAAGCAGGACCACACCCTGGAGTGATACCGGCTGTCACGGGCGGCTAATCGATCCCAAAGACTTCGCGGCCAGACTGCCGGCGTCCCGGTAGCCACGGACGGATATCGCCGGCTTCGTGGCGGTCCGTCTCATGAATCGAATGCACAAGGTATTGGTGGCGCTTTTCGTGTCGGCCATGCCATTGGTGGCCCGGGCGGCGGGTGGCCCGTTCGGCATCGACCACCGGCTGCCCTATGACAACAGCGGCATCTGGGCGCGCGGCAATCAAACGGCCTTGATGGGCGCCACCATCGCGACGGTGGTCGGCGGCTCGCTGCTCCTCGGCGACCAGGACCAGCTCGGCGACACGTTCTGGCGTTCGCTGGATGCCACTGCGGGCGCTGCTGTAGCGGCACAAGTGGGCAAACTGGTGTTCCAGCGCGAGCGGCCACGGCAGGACGCGAGCCCCGACGATTTTTTCAAGGGCACGAAGTACGCGAGCTTTCCGAGTGGCGAGGTGTCCGCGATTGCCGGTGCGGTCACCCCGTTCGTCGTCACCTATGGCCGCGACCACCCTGCGGTGTATGCGCTGGAGCTGTTGCCGCTGTACGACGCCATCGCCCGGGTCAAGGTGCAAGGGCATTGGCAAAGCGACGTGCTGGCTGGCTGGGCGCTGGGGACGGCGGTCGGCATCTGGGCATCCCGTGAAAATTCTCCGTTGATCCTGAGCTGGCTGCCCGGTGGCTTCGAAGTGGGCTTCGTGCACCACTTCAAACCGTAAGTGAATAAAGGGGACGTAGTTAATAAAGGGGACGTGGCAAATTAAATCGGGGGAAGCAGCCGTTGGTGCGATCGGTCCGGCCCCCGATTTAATTTGCCACGTCCCCTTTATTCCCCTGGTGCCGCGGGCTGGCGACGTAGGTGTAGATGACCGGCACCACGTACAGCGAGAACAGCGCACCGATGGTCAGGCCGGTGGCGATCACCAGGCCGATGTCGAAGCGGCTGATCGAGCCCGGCCCCACCGCAGCCAGCAGCGGCACCACGCCAAACACCATGGCGCCAGTCGTCATCAGAATCGGTCGCAGACGGATGCTGGAGGCCTTCTGCACCGCCGCGCGGCGGTCCAGGCCCTCTTCTTCCTGGATCACGTTGGCAAACTGCACGATCAGGATGCTTTGCTTGGTGATCAGTCCGATCAGGGTGACCAGCCCGACCTCGGTGTAGATGTTGAGTGGCGCCACGTCCAGGAACAGGAACACCAGCGCCCCGAAGACCGACATCGGCACCGCCACCAGCACGATCAGCGGGTCGCGGAAGCTCTCGAACTGCGCCGCCAGCAGCAGGAACACCAGCAGGATGGACAGGCCGAACGTCACCATCAGGCTGTTGCCGGCCTCGGCAAACTGGCGCGATTGGCCGACGTAGTCGAAGCTGTAGGTGCTGGGCAGGATGGTGGCGGTCAGGCGCTGCAGCTCCTGCAGGGCCTGGCCGAGCGTCACGCCCTTGGCCATGGTGCCCTGGATGGTGACCGCGTTGAGCTGCTGGAATTCCGGCAGGTATTCGGGCTGCACCGTGTGGCCGATGCTCACCAGGGTGGACAACGGCACCTGCTTGCCGCTGGTGGCGCGGATGTAGTAGCTGCGCAAGGCATCCGCGTCGGCGCGCAGCGCGTCGGGCACCTGCGGGATGATCTCGTAGCTGTGGCCGGACAGGTCGAAGCGCCCGATGTAGCCGCCGCTCAGCAGCGGGCTCAGGTTCTTGCCGATGTCGTCCATGCTGATGCCGAGGTTCGCGGCCACGTCGCGGTTGATGTCGAGCGTGATCTGCGGCTGGTCGTAGCGCAGGTTGGTGGTCAGGAAGGCAAACAGGCCGCTCTGCATGGCGGCGTCCACCAGGCGGTTGGCGGCGTCATTCATTTGCGCGTAGTCGTTGGTCGAGGTCAGCACGAAACCCACCGGCAAGGTGCCGGTGTCGCCGGGCAGGGTCGAGCGTGGGTAGGCGACCACGTGCATGCCGGTGATCGCGTTGATCTTCTCCTGCACCAGCGGGATCAGCTCCTGCTGGCTGCGCCCGCGCTGGTCCCAGTCCTTGAGGATCATGCCGATCAGCACGCCGTTGGCGCCGGCACCGCCCGGGCCGGCCGTGCCGTTCATCTGGAACACGTGCCCGGTCTCGGGGAACGCGTCCAGCATGGCGGCGATCTGGCCGCTGTATTTGTTGAGATACGGCACGGTGGCCGTGGCCGGTCCGGTACCGCCGACGAAGATCTGGCCCTGGTCCTCCACCGGCGCCAGCGCGCTCTTGCTGCCGGCAAACAGGAACGGGATGCTGATCAGCACGCAGGCCGCGGCCACCAGCACCAGTGGGCGCAGGTCCAGCGCCGCATGCAAGGTGCGGTCATAGGCCACGCGCAGCCGCGTATAGCCGCGCTCGAGCGTGTGGCTGAGTCCGCTGGGCGGGGTGGGGCGCAGCAGCTTGGAGCTCAGCATCGGGGTGAAGGTCAGCGCCACCACCAGGGACACCACCACGGCCGCCACCAGGGTGAAGGCAAACTCGCTGAACAGGCTTCCGGTGAGCCCGCCGACGAAACCCACCGGCAGGAAGACGGCGACCAGGGTGGTGGCCATGACGATCAGCGGTACCGCCAGCTCGCGCGCGCCGCGGATGGCCGCGGTCACCGGCTCCACGCCCAGGTCGATGTAGCGGTGGATGTTCTCCACCACGATGATGGCATCGTCCACCACCAGGCCGATCGCGAGCACCACGGCCAGCAAAGTCATGAGGTTGACCGTGAAGCCCAGCGCCAGCATCACCAGCCCGGCGCCGACAATCGACAGCGGGATGGCCAGCGCCGGCAACACCAGCGAGCGCCACGAGCCGAGGAACAGGAAGATCACCGCTACCACCACCGCCAGGGTGATCAGGATGGTGATCAGCACGTCGCGGATGGCGGCATCGATGTACACGCTGGCGTCGGCCACCATGCTGGCCTGCATGCCGGGCGGAAGGTTGGCGCGGAGCTTGGCAAACGCATCGCGCACGCCGGCGGCCATGGCCAGGTCGTTGGCGTCCGGCGTCGGGTTGACGGTAAGGAACACGGCAGGGATGCCGTCGTAATACACGTCCTCGTTGTAGTTCTGGCCACCAAACTCGACCTCGGCAACGTCCTTGAGCCGGATCACCGTATTGCCCACGGTCTTGACCACCAGGTTGCGGAACTGGCCCAGGTCGTCCAGCGAGGTGTTGGCGGTGATGGTGACCTGCTTGCGGGCATTGCGCGTGCTGCCGACCGCGGAGACGAAGTTGTTCGCCTGCAAGGCCGCCGACACGTCCGCCGGACTGATGCCGTGCGCCGCCATGCTGGTCGGGTTCAGCCAGGCGCGCAGGGCAAAGGCGTTGCCACCGGCACCGGTGCCGGCCGGGATGATGTTGGCTTCGCCGACCCCGTCCACGCCCTGCACCAGCGGTTGCGCCACGCGCAACACATAGTCGTTGAGCTGCTGCTGGGTCAGGTTCTTGCCGGAAAACGCCAGTGCCATGAACGAGTGCGAGCTGCCGATGGTTTCGGTGATCACCGGCTGCTGGCTGGCGGTCGGCAGCTGGTTCTTGACCTGGTCCACCTTGGACATGATCTGCGAGATCGCGGCGTTGGGGTCGTAGTTGAGGCGCATGAAGGCGCTGATCGTCGACACGCCCGCGGCGCTGCTGCTGGTGAGATAGTCGATGCCCGGCGCGCTGGCGATCACCTGTTCCAGCGGCGTGGTGATGAAGGCCTTGACCGTGTCCGGGCTCGCACCGGGATAGGCGGTGGTCACCTTGACGACGGTGGTGATCACCAGCGGATACTCGCGCACCGCCATGCCGGTCCAGGCGCGCACGCCGAGCAGCAGGATCACCAGGCTCACGGCCGTGGCGAGCACAGGGCGGCGGATGAAGATGTCGGTGAATTTCATGGACCCGCCGATCTCACGGCTGCACGCTGTTGTTGACGGTGACGCCGGCGCCGTCGCGCAGTTTCTGCTGGCCGGCGGTCACCACGATGTCGCCGACCGCGAGGCCGGAGGCGACCAGGGCCAGGCCGTTGCGCTGGTCGGCCACCTGTACCACGCGCTGGTGCGCAATCTGGCCGTGCGCCGTGTCGCCCGTCACCACGTAGACGTTGTCGCCGAACGTGCTGTAGGTGATTGCCGAGTCCGGCACCACGATGCCGTGCTTCTCCTGCCCGACCGTCAAGCGCACCGAGCCGTACATGCCGGGGCGCAGCACCTCGCGCGGATTGGGCAGGGTGGCCTGCAGCGCGATGTTGCGGGTGGCAGGATCCACGCGCGAGCCCAGCGCGGTGACCTTGCCGGCGAAGGCCTGGTCGGCGTAGGCACTTACGCTGAAGCTGACTTCCTGGCCGACCTTCAGGTCGCCGACCGTGCTTTGCGGCAAGGAGAAGTCCAGCAGCAGCGGGTCGTAGCGCTGCAGGTCCACGATGGCCGTGCCGGGCGACACGTATTGGCCGAGGCTCACCGCGCGGATGCCAGCCTTGCCGGCGAAGGGCGCGGCGATGTCCAGCTTGCGCAGGATCGCCTGGTCGCCTTCCACGGCGGCCTTGGCACCGGCGGCGCCGGCTTCGGCCGTCTGCAGGTCGGACTGGCTGGCCGCATGCGCGGCATACAGCTTGCGCGTGCGCTCCAGGGTTGCCTGCGCGAGCGTGAGCCTGGCCTGGTCGGCATGCAATTGCGCCTGCTGGCTGCTGTCGTCGAGGCGCACCAGCAACTGCCCGCGCTTGACCTGCTCGCCGGAGCGGAACGCAATCGCGGTGACGTTGCCGGCGATTTGGGCGGTGATTTCCGTGCCCTCCACGGCTTCCAGGCTGCCGACCACGTTCAGCTCCGGGTCCCATGGCATGTCGCGGGCTACGGCCGTAGAGACGGCCACCGTCGGCGCCGTGCGATGCCGGGCGGCCACGGCGGTGCGGTAGTTGGCGTAGTACTTGGCGCCAAACAGCCCGCCAAATATCACGACCAGGATCGCCAGCATCCCGAGCACTTGCTTGCGCTTGCGCATCATCACCCTCCGCCGGCACGCCTATCGGGGCTTGCGCCGGCCATTGTCGATCGATCAGTTTCCGGAACCCGCGCCCGATGTCGTGACAGCCTCGCCCTGCACGGCACCCGCGCCGCCCGGTGCCTCCCAGGGGCCACCGCCCAGCACCAGGTACAGCGCCGCGGTGTCCGCGTAGCGCTGCGCCTCGGCCTGCACGAAGGCAATGCGCGCGTTCTGGAACTGGGTCTCGCTGGTCAGCAGGTTGAGGTAATCCACCGCGCCGGCCTGGTATTGGGTACGCACCAGCTCGAACGCGCGCTGCGCCGATTGCAGTGCACGCGCTTCGGCATCCAGCGTTACCGCATCGTGTTGCAGCGCGCGCAAGACGTCGGCTACTTCGCGGAATGCGGCGAGCACGGTGCCCTGGTAATTGGCGAACACGGCGCGATAGGCCGCTGCACTGGCTTGCTTCTGCGCCCGCAGCGTGCCGCCCTCGAACACAGGCGCGAGCAGGCTCGCTGCCAGGTCCCAGACGCGGCTGGCCGGATCGAACAGCTTGCCGCCATGGGCGCTCCCGGCACCGAAATCGCCCCTCAGATCGAGCGATGGGTACATGCGCGCGACGGCTGCGCCCACCTGTGCATTGACGGCGCGCAGCTGCGCCTCGGCAGCACGGATGTCCGGCCTGGCGCGCACCAGGGTGGAGGGCAGGCTGAGCGGCAGCGTCGCGGGCAAGTGCAGCGCCTGCAGCGCCGGTATTTCCAGACCATCGGCCGCGGACGGGAATTTGCCCAGGTAGGTGGCCAGCAGGTGGCGTGCCTGGTCCTGTGCCTGCTGCAGCTGGGGCAGGTGCGCTTCGCTGGAAGCCAGTTGGCTCTGCTGGGTGAGCAGGTCGAATTCCGAGGCGGCACCCAGCTCGTAGCGGGTGCGGGTGAGTTCGAGGATCTGGCGCTGGTCGTCCAGTGTCTTTCGTGTCGCGGCCACTTCCTCGGCCAGGGCGGCGAGGTTGAGTGCGGCATGCATCACGTTGCCGGCGATGGTCAGGCGCGCCGCGGCAAGCTGGTCGCGGGCCAGGTCGACCTGCGCCTGCGCGCCCCGCGCCACGGCACGGTTCAGGCCGAACACGTCCGGGTTGTAGCCCACCGACACCTGGCCGGTGTACAGGTTGTACAGCCGCGCGCCCGGCGTGCCGCCGTTCGCCGTGCCGGAAGTCTGCGTGCGTTGCGCCGCCAGCCCCACGGCCACCTGCGGGTAGAACGCGCCGCGGGCGGCCTTCAATTCGAATTGCGCCTGCTCCAGCGTGGCCTGCGCAGCGGCCAGATCGTGGTTGTTGGCCAAGGCCTGGGTCACCAGCCGGTCCAGCGCCGGGGAACCGAAACCCTCCCACCAGTGGGACGCCACGGCGGTGCCTGGCTGCAGCACCTGGGCGCCCGCGGCCGGTCCCGGCGCCGACGACGCAGCCGGAATGGCCGTCGCGTCTTGCGCCGCGCTGTAACCCTGGACTTGCGGCGCCGCCGGCCGCTGGTAGGCAGGACCGACGTTGCACGCCGCCAGCGCGAGGCCGATGCCACCCACGAGCAAGCGGCGCACCAGCCCTGCCAGCGATGTGCGGCCGGCATGCGGTATGGAGTGCGTGGTTACATTTGTTGCTGTCAGCGGGACATCCCCATGCCAGTGCCGCGTGTGCGGCGCCTGATGATGTACCTCGGGAACATCACCACTCCCGGATGGTAACAGCCGTCCAGACGCGGGCAACGGGCCATTGGTCATGGATGGCGAAAGCGATGAGGCTAAGATGGGACGGCATGATATGCGGCGACGCAGGAGCGGGAAGATGGACAAGCCGGTATGTGTGGTGACGGGGGTCGGGCCGGGGAACGGCGCGGCAATTGCCCGGCGTTTTGCGCAGGACGGCCATGTGCTGGCACTGCTGGCGCGCTCGACGTCATACACCGAGACGCTCGCGGCTGAACTGGATGGCGCCAAGGCTTACGCCTGCGACGTGGGAAATGAAGCCGCGGTGGCGGCGACCTTTGCGCGCATCGCCGAGGAGCTGGGCCCGGTGGAAACCCTGGTGTGCAATGCCGGATCCGGCATCTGGGGCGACGTCGAACACATCAGCCCGGCGGATTTCGAAACCACCTGGCGGGTCAACGCGTTGGGCACCTTGCTCACGGCGCAGCAGGTCATCCCCGGCATGCGGCAGCGCGGCAAGGGCAACATCCTCGTGATTGGCGCCACCGCATCGCGGCGCGGCGGCGTGCGCAGTGCGGCGTTCGCGCCGGCCAAGGCGGCGCAGCGCAGCCTGGCCGAGTCCATGGCGCGCAGCCTGTGGCCCGCCGGCATCCACGTGGCGCTCGTGATCATCGACGGTGTGGTCGACCTGGAGCGCACGCGCCAGGCCATGCCGGACAAGCCGGACAGCTTCTTCGTGCAACCCGACGCCGTGGCAGCCACGGTGTACTGGCTGAGCCGGCAGGACCGCTCCGCCTGGTCCTTCGAGGTCGAGGCCCGGCCATCCGCCGAGCATTGGTGAAATAAAGGTGAAATAAAGGGGACGTGGCAAATTAAAAAAGGGGACATGGCAAATTAAGCCATGTCCCCTTTTTTAATTTGCCACGTCCCCTTTATTCTCCTTTATTCTTTATTTCTTTATTTACACCACGCCAAACGCGTAATACACGCCGATCACCATCGCGACCGCCAGGGTCTTGATCACGGTGACGGCGAAGATGTCCTTGTAGGACTGGCGGTGGGTCAGCCCGGTGACCGCGAGCAGGGTGATCACGGCGCCGTTGTGCGGCAAGGTATCCATGCCGCCCGAAGCCATGGCCGCGATCCGGTGCAACACTTCCATCGGGATGCCGGCGGCGTTGGCGTTGTGGATGAAGGTGTCGGCCATGGCGCCGAGGGCGATGCTCATGCCGCCTGAGGCCGAGCCGGTGATGCCGGCCAGCGCAGTCACGGTGACTGCCTCGTTGACCAGCGGGTTCGGGATCGTGTGCAGCGCGTCGGCCACCAGCTTGAAGCCGGGCAGGGCAGCAATCACCGCGCCAAAGCCATATTCCGAGGCGGTGTTCATCGAGGCCAGCAGCGCGCCGGCAACCGCTGCCTGGCTGCCGACGGCGAAGCGCGCGGCCACCGCGCGCCAGGCAAACACCAGCACGCAGATGATGCCGACCAGCAGCGCGCCTTCGACGGCCCAGATCGCGGCGACTTTGGAGACTTCCTGCACCACCGGTTTGGCGTTGCCGACCACGCTGGGCAGGAACGATTGGGTTTCGCCATAGGCGCGCGGGATCAGGTCGGTGAAGAGCCTGTTGCATATGCCGACCAGCACCAGGGGCAGCAGCGCGATCAGCGGATGCGGCAGCTTCACCGCGTCGAACGGCTCTGGCTCGTTGACGAGCTGCGTCCCGTAGCCTTCGTCGGCCGCGGCCGCCCGACGCCGGCGCCAGTCCAGGTAGGCCAGGCCGACGATCAGGATGAAGACGGCGCCAATCGTGCCCAGCCACGGCGCAGCCCAGGTATTGGTGCCGAAGAACGCGGTGGGGATGATGTTCTGGATCTGCGGCGTGCCCGGCAGCGAATCCATGGTGAAGGTGAATGCGCCAAGCGCGATCGTGCCGGGAATCAGCCGCTTGGGGATGTCCGATTGGCGGAACAGTTCGGCGGCAAACGGATACACCGCAAACACGACCACGAACAGCGACACCCCGCCGTACGTCAGCAGTGCACACACCAGCACGATCGACAGGATCGCCCGGCTGCGCCCGACCAGGCCAATCGTGGCGGCGACGATCGACTTGGAAAAGCCCGACAGCTCGATCAGCTTGCCGAACACCGCGCCGAGCATGAACACGGGGAAGTACAGCTTGAGGAAGCCGACCATCTTGTCCATGAACAGGCCGGTGAACATCGGCGCCACCAAGGCCGGCTCGGTCAACAGCACCGCGCCCAGCGCGGCGATCGGCGCGAACAGGATCACGCTGTAGCCGCGGTAGGCCGCCAACATCAGGAAGCACAGTGCGGCCAGCACGATCAGGAAAGCCATCCGCGAATCTCCCACTGCGACGGGTGACGAGTATCCCGGACGTCCGGCATCGGCGGCACTGTACCAAGGTACAAGTGTCTGCCCGTGGATGAGTGCTTAAGCTCGCCCCATCGAACATCCGTCATCGTTGGCTGCGTCCACCGCGGCCGCATCAAGGAAAGGGGAAGCCATGAAGCGCACGTATCTGAGTCTGGCCATCGTCCTGGGTATCGGCTTGCTGCCCGCCGCTCCGTTGCTCGCCCAGCAGGCTACCGACACCACGCCGGCCAGGACCACCGGCGTCAAGGACCTCGATGCGATCACGGTGACCGCGCGCAAGCGCGAGGAAACCTTGCAGGATGTGCCGATCGCCGTCAGCGCCTTCACCGCGCAGGCGCTGGAGACGCAGAACATGCAGACCCTGGCCGACCTGCAGGGCAAGGTACCCTCGCTGCAGATCTATGCCGCACGCGGTTCCAATACCACGCTCACGGCCTACATCCGCGGCGTGGGCCAGGCCGACCCGACCTGGGGCTTCGATCCGGGCGTGGGCATTTACCTGGACGACGTCTACCTGGCCCGCCCGCAGGGTGCGCTGCTGGACGTGTTCGACGTCAGCCGCATCGAGGTGCTGCGCGGCCCGCAGGGCACCCTGTACGGCAAGAACACGATCGGCGGCGCCATCAAGTACATCTCCAATCCGCTGCCGGTGAAGACCGAGGGCTCCGCGGAGGCCACGATCGGCACCCACGGCGAGAAAGACGTCAAGGCCAGCCTGGGCGGGGCCAGTGCCAACCAGGAATGGCGCGGCCGCATCGCCTACGCCAGCGAGCACAACGACGGCTACGGCACGGACATCCTTACCGGCAGCCGCAACGGCAACAAGAACACCAACGCCGCGCGCGCCACGCTCGGCTTCTTTCCCTCCGAGCAGTTCAACGTGCAGTTGGCGGTGGACGGCGTGCGCGACAATTCCAACCCGCGTGGCGCCAAGATGCTGGCGGTGAACGCGCTCGATCCGGGCTACCAGCCGCTGTCCAGCGACTTCGACACCCGCAGCGGCTTCCCCCAGGTCAACCACACCAAGCTTTACGGCGCCGCGCTGACGGCCAACTGGGTGGCCAGCCCGGACTGGTCACTGAAGTCGGTGACCGCCGTGCGTGGTTCCTCGACCGACACCAATATCGACTTCGACACCCTGCCGGAGAAGATCGCCGACGTGAACGCGGTCTACACTGACCACCAGTTCAGCCAGGAATTCCAGGCCAACTATGATGCCGGCGGCAGCGTGCACGGCGTGTTCGGCGCGTACTACTTCGACGGCCGGGCGGACGGCGAGATCCACAACATCTTCCTCGGCTCGCCGCCGTACTCGACCCTGGGCCTGGCGGCGTACGGCAGCACCGGCGGCAGCATGGGCACCAAGAGCTATGCCGGCTACGGTGATTTCACCTGGGACATCAGCCCCGCCTGGAGCCTGGACGTGGGCTTGCGCTACACCCACGAGACCAAGACCGCGCGCATCCAGAACTACGGCTTCTCGGACGAGACGTTCACCACGCGCACCAGCACGCTGGCCGATTTCAGGGGCTCGCATGCCTCCAGCAATGTGTCGCCGAAGGTCTCGCTGGACTGGAGCGTGAGCGAGCAGGTCAAGCTCTATGCCAGCTACTCGGAAGGCTTCCATTCGGGCGGCTACAACATCCGCGCCAATTGCGTGGCGGTGCCAACCTCCTGCCGCCCGATCAACGACGAGAAGGTGCAGTCGTTCGAACTGGGCAGCAAGATGGCCTTCTTCGACGGCGCGCTGATGATGAATACGGCAGCCTTCCACAACGTGTATTCGGACATCCAGCTGTCGGTGTTCAGCTCGTACACGCAGGCCAACGGCACCCCGGGCTTCTTCGGCGACTTCACCAATGCCGGCAAGGGCCACATCGACGGCCTGGAAGAGGAATTCGCCTGGAAGCCGGCGGAGAACTGGACCTTCAGCGGCAACTTCGCCTACCTGCACACCAAGTACACCCGGTTCATCACCAGCGGCGTCAATGTCGCCGACCAGCAGAAGTTCACCAATGCGCCGCGGTGGTCCGGCGGCCTGTCGCTGGAGAACACCACGCCGCTGGCGAACGGTGGCAGCGTCACCGCGCGGGTGAACTATACCTACCAGACCATGGTGTATCCGGAGACCACGCTGTCGCCGTTGATCGCCCAGCCCGCCTACGGCCTGTGGAACGCCGGGGTGATCTGGCAGATCAACCAGCCCTGGTCGCTCAGCCTGCAGGGCACCAACCTGGCCAACAAGTCCTATCGCACCACCGGTTACAACATCAGCGCGCTGGGGATCTTCACCGGTTTCTACGGCGCACCGCGCATGGTGACGCTGAGCGCGAAGTACCAGTTCTGAGAGGTTGTGGCATCAACCACGCAGCCGGCCATAGCAAGGACATGGCAAGCACATGGTTAAGGATATGGCGAGGATAGGGATATACGAGTTGAGGCAACGCAGGAGCAGTTGCCCGATGTCCGAGTTGAGGCAACGCAGGGGCTTTGCCCAATATCCGAGTTGAGGCAACGTAGGAGTGGTTGCCCAATGTCCGGATGTGGCTCGATCGCCCGGATGATCGAGCCGCAGAGGCGCGCAAGGACGTGCGTCGGACGCGCCGATGGACAGTTCCGCAGGATTGGGATTTTGCACGGACGCCGAGGCATGCTTAGCCGAGGTTGGCGCTTTCCGGCCCAGTGCGAGCGCAGGATGCGCCAGCGGGCCGGGCTTTTGCCGGTGCGGCAGGAGTCGCGCGCCCGGTGCGGTACCTGCCGCGGTGATGCATCCGACGTGGCGGTACCCTAGGAGCCCGGACGGCTTCTACCGCCCACGCTCCTAGACCCGCGCGGGTTGCGCGCCCTTGAATCGGCAAGCATGCTGGAACTGACGGGGATAATCCGCTACCGACCACGACGGAAGCCCATTGCTTTGCATCATGCAGGGTCCGCCGCCAAGGCATCGCGATCGGAGCCGCTCCCGAATCCGGAGCCGCAGGTGCGGTCGTGCTGAGCGCCAGCGTCATCGCGCTCGCCGCGCTGTGCTGGCTTGGCCTGTTGTTTGGCGTGGCGCTGCTCGGCGAGCGGCGGCCGCACATCTTCGAGCGGCGCTGGGCGATCGTGTATGCACTGTCGCTGGCGATCCACTGCACTTCGTGGACGTTCTACGGCACCGTGACCCAGGCCAGCCGCTCCGGCTGGTGGCTGCCGCCGACTTTCGTCGGGGCGATCCTGATGTACCTGCTGGCGCTGAAGTTCCTTGGGCGCATGGTGCAGCTGGTGCGCGAGTACAACGCCGGTTCGCTGGCCGACCTGATCGCGGTGCGGCTGGGACGGCATTCGGGGCTGGCGGCGCTGGTCACCGCAGTGGTGGTGATCGGCATCGTGCCGTATATCGCGCTGCAGCTGAAGGCCGTGGCGATGAGCTATGGCGTACTCAGCCATGGCGAGCTGGCCGAGTCCAATCCCTGGCAGGACAGCGCGCTGTACGTGGCCCTGTTCATGGCCTTGTTCGCGATGCTGTTCGGCACGCGGCGGGCCTCGACCATGGCGCACAACCGCGGCCTGGTGTTGGCCATGGCATTCGAATCGCTGTTCAAGCTGGGCGCGATGCTGGCGCTGGGCAGCCTGTTGTTTACCGCCTTGCCCGCGGGCGTGCCGGCCAACCTGCCGCCACCGGACAGCGGCGGCTTCCCGGCCCTGATCCTGCTGGGCGCGCTGGCCATGTTCACCATGCCTCACCAGTTCTACGCCGGTATCGTGGAATGCCGCGACGACGGCCAATTGCGCACCGCGCGCTGGCTGTTTCCGCTGTACCTGCTGCTGATCTCGCTGCCGATCCTGCCGCTGGCGCGGCTGGGCGATGCCTTGCTCGGGCCGACCGGGGTGTCCTCGGACATGTATGTACTGGCGCTGCCGCTGGCGCGTGGCGAGCACGGGCTGGCCTTGGTCGCGTTCCTTGGTGGGCTGAGCGCCGCCACCGGCATGGTGGTGATCGCCACGCTTACCTTGAGCCTGATGGTGGTGAACCACTTCGTCGCGCCGCTGCGCGTGCGCGCCGGCTGGGGTCGTGACGAGCATGCGGACTTGCGCGGCGAACTGTTGAACCACCGGCGCGTGGCGATCCTGGTGGTGATCCTGCTGGCCTGGGCGTATAGCCGGCTGCTCGCCGGCAGTGAGGCGCTGGCCGACATCGGCGCGATCTCGTTCTCCGCGTTGGCCGGGTTGACCCCGGCCTTGCTGGCAGCAATGTACCGGCCGCAGCTTGGTCCGCGTGCGGTGATGGCTGGGCTCGCGGTGGGCACGGCCGTGTGGATGTACGCGATTGTGCCCACGCTGTTGCCGGTGGCTCCGGCGTGGTTGCAGCGCGGTCCGTTCGGCTTGCATTGGCTGGCGCCCGATGGCCTGCTGGGCCTGGACGACTGGAGCCGGCTGGGCCGTGCCGTGGCGGTGAGCCTGCTGGCCAATGTCGCGGTGATGCTGGCGGTGGCCGGTTCGCGTTTCGGGCGTGCAGCCCATGCCATCAGCGTGGGCGACGTCGGCCTGGTCGAGTTGCGCGCGCTGGCGGCACGCTTCCTGCCGCCGGAGCGGGTCGAGCACCTGTTTGCCGATACGCCGGCCACGGGCTTGGCTGGTAGTGCGCGGGTGGCCGAAGTGGAACACGAACTGGCTGCGGTGATCGGTGCCGCTTCGGCCCGGCTGCTGCTGGAGGTGGTGCACCGGCAGGGTCGCGACGACCTCGATACCGTGGTGGCCATCGTCGGCGAGGCGGCGCAGGACCTGCGTTTCAACCAGCGCGTGCTGGAGGCGGCGCTGGAAAACATGAGCCAGGGCATTTGCGTGGTCGACGCCGAACTGCACCTGGTGGCGTGGAACACGCCGTATGCGCGCCTGTTCGGCTACCCGCCCGAGTTGCTGCAGGTGGGCCGCCCGGTGGCCGACCTGACCCGCCACAACATCGGCGCCGGCCTGCTCGGTCCAGGCGAGGTGGAATCCCGCGTCCAGCGTCGGCTCATGCACATGCACGCGGGCACCCGGCACTTGTCCGAACGGCGCTTCCCGGACGGCACCATCGTCGAGATCCGCGGCAACCCGATGCCCGGTGGCGGCTTCGTCGCCAGCTTCACCGACGTCACCGCGTTCCGCCAGGCCGAAGCGGCATTGAAGCGTGCCAACGAGACCCTGGAGCTGCGCGTGGACGAGCGCACCCGCGAACTGGCCGCAGTCTCGGCCGAGGCCCAGGCCGCGAACGAGGCCAAGAGCCGTTTCCTCGCCGCCGTCACCCACGACCTGATGCAGCCCTTGCATGCGGCACAACTGTTTGCCCATTCGCTCACCGAACGTGGCGGCGACGTCGCCGCTGCCAGGCACCTCAATGGCGCGCTGGCGGCCACCGAGGGGCTGCTCACCGGCCTGCTCGATGTCGCCCGGCTTGAAGGTGGCCGCCTGCATCCGCAACCGCGGGCATTCGCCCTGGCCGAAGTACTCGATCCGCTCGCTGCCGAATTCCGCGTCATCGCACTCGATCGTGGCGTGCGCCTGGACGTGGTCCACGCGCAGGCCTGGGTGCGTTCCGATCCGCAGCTGCTGCGCCGCGTACTGCAGAACTTCCTGTCCAATGCCTTGCGCTACGCCGAGCATGGCCGCGTGTTGCTCGGTGCCCGTCGTCATGCGGACCGCCTGCGCGTGGAAGTGTGGGATACCGGTCCCGGTATCGCGCCCGAGGAGCAGCACCTGATCTTCCAGGAATTCCGTCGCGGCCGTACCGCAGGTGGGCAGGGGCTGGGCCTGGGGTTGTCGATTGCCCAGCGTATGGCGGACCTGCTCGGGCACCGCCTTGGCCTGCGCTCGTGGCCTGGCCACGGCAGCGTGTTCACCATCGAGGTGCCGCTGACCTCACCGGGATGGCCGTCGCCCGTGCCCGCGAAGATTCCCTTGCCGTCATCGGCTGGCCGCGTGCTGGTGCTGGACAACGAACCCTCGGCACTCGCCGCACTGGACGTCCTGCTCACCGGCTGGGGCTGGCAGGTGCACAGCGCCCGCAACACCGCGCAGGCGCTGGCTGCGCCGTGGCGTCCCGACCTGCACATCCTCGATTTCCACCTCGACGCGGGCCAGACCGGACTGGACGTCTGGCGACTGCTGAGCGCGCGGCATGCCGACGTACCGACCGTGATGCTCACGGCCGACCGCGACGGCGATTTGCGCCAGCGCCTGCTCGAGGCCGGCGTCGGCGTGCTGTACAAGCCGCTGAAGCCGCTGGCCTTGCACCAGGTCCTGCAGCGCGTGAATAAAGGGGACGTGAATAAAGGGGACGTGGCAAATTAAAAAAGGGGACGGGGCAAATTAAGTCGCAACTTAATTTGCCCCGTCCCCTTTTTTAATTTGCCACGTCCCCTTTAGGGTTCGCGTCCCCTTTAGGGTTCGCCCAGTTCCAGCGAGCGCAACACCATGCCTGCCTGCGTGCGGTTCCTCACCTTGAGCTTCTCCAGGATCGCGGTGACGTGGGCCTTCACCGTGCGCTCCTGGATGTTGAGGCGGTCGGCGATCTGCTTGTTGAGCAGGCCTTCGGCGAGCAGGGTCAGCACGCGCGATTGTTGTTCGGTCAGACGGGCCAGTCGGCTGGCGAGGTCGGTATCGGCAGGGTTGGCAGGCAGGGCGGCGACCGCCTCGGCGAGCCCGGGCGGGAGCCAGGTGCCGCAGTCGAGCACGTGGCGGATCGCCGCGCCGATCTCCGCCGGGCTGGCGCTCTTGGGGATGAAACCGGCGGCGCCGTAGTCCAGCGCGCGGCGCACGATGCGCGGCTCGTCATGCGCGGAAACCACCAGCACCGCCACGCCCGGATATTGGCCGCGCAGCGTGGCGAGGCCGGACAGGCCCTGGCTGCCGGGCATGTGCAGGTCGAGCAGCACCAGGTCGAGGTCCGGTTCGGTGGCCAGCGCCGCCAGCACGCCCGCCAGGTCGGCAGCCTCCTGCACGTGGCAGTCGGACAGGCTCTCGCTGGCCGCCAGGTGCAGGGCAGCGCGGAACAACGGGTGATCGTCGGCAATCAGCAGGTTGGGCATGCGCTCGAAATCAACCCGCAGCGGCGTCTTCGTCGAGTTGCCAAAGTCACCGCGTGAGGGGGTTGGACTTTCGTACGATGGCGGGCGGCAGGGTAATTGCTATGGTAGGTGAATGAAAAAGCCTGTCCGCATTCTAGCGCCGCTGTTGCTGTCGCTGCAGGCGGCAACCATGTCGTCGGCTGCTGCCGGCAACGTACCGCAGGGGTCGATGATGAGCGAGGTCAATGATGCCGAAGTCCGCACCACGGTGCATCGTGGCCACGACGACCTGCTGAGCGCAGGCCTGGGCCTGGCGGGTCTGGCCGGGGCGCCGTCGGCGTTCGCCGATCCGCTGGCGCCGACGGCGGAGGAGCTGCGCCGTCGCGCCATCCAGTCCAGTTGGAAGGGCATTGCCGATCTCGGCCCGTTAGGTGGCTACGGTACGGTCTATGGCGGCGTGCCCGACGTGCCCGGACGCGAATACCAGGCGTTTGCCCGCATCCCCGGTGCGCATGCGCCGCATCGCGTGTTGCTGCAGTTGCCCGATGGTTTCGATCATGCCAAGCGCTGCCTGGTGGTGGCGCCGTCCTCCGGTTCCCGCGGCATCTATGGCGCGATCGCGCTGGCCGGCGCCTGGGGTTTGCCGCGCGGCTGCGCGGTGGCTTATACCGACAAGGGCACGGGCGCCGGCTATTTCGATTACGCCGACGACAGCGGCGTGGCACTGGATGGGCGGCGGGCAAAGCGCGGGACGGCGCCGCTCGAGTTCGAACCGCCACCGGCGCCTGCGTCGGCGGGCGTGGCGATCAAGCATATGCATTCGGGCGACAACCCGGAGGCCGATTGGGGCCGGCACGTGATCCAGGCCGCGCAGTTCGGACTGGCCATGCTCGACCGCGCGTTTCCCGCCGAGGCGCCGTTCACGCCGCAGAACACCAGGATCATCGCCACCGGCTTGTCCAACGGCGGCGGTGCGGTGCTGCAGGCGGCGGGCCTGGATCAGGAGCACCTCTTTGCCGGCGTGGTGGCGCTGGAACCGAACGTGCATGTCGAAGGCCACGGCCGCGCCATGTACGACTACGCCACCGAGGCGGCGATCTGGCTGCCGTGTGCACTGAACGACAGTCGGTTCGCGACCACGCCTTTTGCGCGTGGCGCCAGCGGCCAGCCGCTGCCGGCATGGTCGGCGCGCTGCGCCAGCCTGCACGCCCAGGGCAAGTTGCCCGGCGCCACGCCGGAAGCCCAGGCCGGGCAGGCCTGGCAATACCTGCATGAGCGCGGCTGGACCGACGAGGCCATGGCCACCGCCGCCAGCACCACGGCGTTCAACCTGTGGCGGGTGATTGCAGCAGGCTACGCCTCCGCCTACCTGCGCCGCGGCGCCGATGACATGCCCTGCGGCTTCCACTACGCCACGGTCGACGCCAATTGGCAGCCGGCGCCAGTCGCGCCCGCGGTGCGCGCGGCATGGTGGGCGAACGGCTCGGGGATTCCGCCGGGCGACGGCATCGGCCTGCTTGGTGGCGTGGATGCCTCGGCCGATCCCACCCTCGTAGGCAGCGAGTGCCTGCGCGCGCTGTGGACCGGCGAAGGTCGCGATGTGCAGGCACTACACGCCTCGGTTGCCGCCACCGCAGCGCAACTGCCGCGCGACGACCTGCCGCTGTGGGTGGTGCATGGCGCCGGTGACGGCCTGCTGCCCACGGCCTTCAGTTCCGAGCCGTACGTGGCATGGCTGCGCGATGAGGGGCGCCATGCGATCTATTGGCGGGTGCCGTACGCGCAACATTTCGACGCCTTCCTGGCCTTGCCCGGTTTTGGCGATCGGCATGTGCCCTTGCTGCCCTATGGCTACGCGGCGCTGGACCGGCTGTGGGCGCATCTGTATGAGGGCGCCGCGTGGCCAAGCGATGTGCCGACGCCGGCCGCCACGCCGCGCGGCCTAGGGCCGCTGGAGCCCCACAACCTGGACTTGCCGCAGACGCAGTGATCCGCGTAGGCCGGATCCGCCTTTGACGTACCGGGCTCCACCGCGGCATGGCGGACATGGCGGATCCGTCGCTGCGCTCCCGACCGTAGGGAGTCCCTTGTGGATTGATCCGCCCTACGTCTTGGCTGGCGGGGTGGAATCGTCCACGCGTTCGCCAGGCTGCAGGGATGATGGGCTCGGCAACTGCCAGCGGATCGCGTCGAAATCGCTGGCGGCGTGACGCTCGCGCAGCGTGGTGCCGTCGTCGGATGTGTGGTTGACGGCACGTCCGCGCTGCACGGCGGGACGCGCAGCCACGGCGTCCGCCCAGCGGCAGACGTTGCGATAGTCGCGTGCGGAGAGGAACTCGGCGGCGTTGTAGGCCTCGTTGCGCACCAGGCCGCCGTACCACGGCCAGATCGCGATGTCGGCGATCGTGTAGTCACCGCCGGCCACGTATTCGTGTTCGGCGAGCCTGCGGTCCAGCACGTCCAGTTGGCGCTTGACCTCCATCGCGTAGCGGTCGATGGCGTACTCGATCTTTTCCGGCGCATAGGCGTAAAAATGGCCAAACCCGCCGCCGACGAACGGTCCACTGCCGACTTGCCAGAACAGCCAGGCCAGGCATTCGGCACGTGCGGCCGGAGTGGTCGGGAGCAGGGTACCGAACTTCTCCGCAAGGTGGACCAGGATGGCGCCGGATTCGAACACGCGAAACGGCTCCGGGCCGCTGCGGTCGACCAGGGCCGGGATCTTCGAGTTCGGGTTGATGTCGACGAAGCCGCTGGAAAACTGGTCGCCGGCGCCGATGTCGATCAGCCAGGCGTCGTACTCCGCACCGCTGTGACCCGCAGCCAGCAACTCCTCGAGCATGATCGCGGCCTTCTGGCCATTGGGCGTGCCGAGCGAATACAGCTGCAGTGGATGTTTGCCGACAGGCAAGGCTTGCTCGTGCGTGGGACCTGCCACCGGCCGGTTGGTGCTGGCGAACTTGCCGCCGTTGGGCTTGCCGGGCGTCCAGACTCTTGGCGGTACGTAAGCAGACGTTTCATTCATGGCTTGGTCCTGGTTCCAGTGGCGCGTTGCGCGTGCCGCATACCTGGCCTTCAATGCCGCTGCCGCGTGGCATTTTCAAGCCCACCGGCAGCGTGCAGGCGTACCGCTCGGGTCATTCAGTCCTTGGCGACGGGGTGCGCGGGCTGCTTGCCGACGCGCCTGCGGCCCGCTTGACCGCGGCCACGAAGGCACTCCGCGCCGCGCTCTGGGCCTTGCTCGCGGCCACCGGCCAGGCGGCCACCTGGGCGATGACCAACCGCCGCGACGGGTCGACGTAGACCATCTGCCCGAAGATGCCGATCGCGGCAAAGCTGCCGTCGGCGTCCGTCCACCACAGGTAGCCGTAGCCGCGCCCCGGTTCTTCCAGCGCCTGCTGTTGATCCAGGCCACCCTTGAGCCACGCGCTGGCAATGGCCGGCTTGCCGTGGATGCGGCCGTCGTCGAGCATGAACTGGCCAAAGCGCGCGTAGTCGGCGAGCGTGGCCGACAGGCCGCTGCCGCCAGTATCGGTGTCGCTGCAGCCATCCTTGATCCAGTAACCGTCGGCAGCCATGCCATAGGGTTTCCAGATGGTGGTCGACAACCACGCGGCAAGGGGTTGGCCGGTGGCGTGTTGCACCAGGTCGCCCAGCAGGTCGGTTTCGGCCGTGTTGTAGTTGAAATGCGTGCCTGGCGGCCAGGCGCGCGGCAGTCGCTTGAGGTAGCTCACGGCCGCCGATTCGCCGGCGACGCAGGCGCCACGATACATCTGCGCCACGTCCGACTGAGCGTCGGCGTAGTCCTCGTTCCAGCGCACGCCCGAGGTCATGGTCATGAGCTGGCGCACCGTGACGCCGGCGTAGGCGCTGCCCTTGAGTGCCGGTATGTACGTGTCCACCGTATCGTCGAGCGAGTGGATATAACCCTGTTGCAGGGCGATGCCAGCCAGCGCCGAGGTCACCGATTTGGCGACCGAGAACGAGGTCCAGCGCTGCTCCGGGCCGAAATTTTGCGCGTAGCGCGCAAGCCGCACGCGGCCGTCCTGCAGCACCATCACCCCGGCAATGTGGTGGCGCTGCATATAGCCGTCCAGCGTCATCGCCGGATCATTCCAATCCGGCGTGAGCGGCGTGCCGTCGGGCAACGCGTGCACCGTGCCGCCATGCGCGACCCGGTGCGCCGGGAAGATCTCGACCATGCGCGAGAAGTCTGCCGCGCGCTTGGCCTGCGACCAGAACAGCACGCCTTCGCGCTGCTGGCCGATGGTTTGTCCGGCGGCGGCATGCGTCGGCGTCGCCGATGATTGCGGCGGCGCGCCAGCCCATAGCGGCGTGGATGGGCCGTATGCAAGCAGGGCGCCAAGCAACAGCGCCGCGTGGATTTTCGGATGCATCGTCACTCAGTCGAAGGTAGGGAGGGGGCCGATACACCGCGGCGCCGGTGCGGCAGCCCATGCAGCATGGCGGGATGGACCGTAGTGCCAGCTTGGGAGCGGCTCGCCGATACGCCCCATGGCCAACCGCGGTTCGGTTCCGGATGTTACCGCGCCGAGCGCCACAAGATGGCCGCGGACCAGATCAACACCAGCGCGGCGAGCGACAGCGCGGCAGCCAGGCCATGGGCCACGCCGGCGACGGCGCTGACAGCCAACGGGCCGAGCACCTGGGTGACGGCAAACGCAGCGGTCAACGCGGCCATGAACGCGGTGGCATCGGCGCCGGCAATGCGGCGCCCTTCGCGCAGGCCGAGCATGGTCACCACCATGAAGGTACCGCCCACGAGCAGCGCGGCGAGCAAGATGGCCACCAATGAGGGCCAGAGCACCGGCAGTACGACGCCCGCGGCCATCAGCAGGTAGCAGGCCGCCCACAGCCGGCGGATATTGTTCGCGTGCAGCCAGCGCGACACGCCCCAGGTCGACAACGCGGCGGCGAGGCCAAAGATCGGCCACGCCCAGCCGAACACCACCGGATTGCTGATGTACTGGTGCGCCATCGCCGGCAGGAAGGTGGCCGGGATGATGTAGCCGAAGCCATACGCGCCGTAACACACGATCAACCGCCACTGGTCCGCATGCCAGCGCGCGCGACGGGCCGCGGGAAGCCCGGGCGTGGCAGTCGCCGGTTGCGGCTGCCGGCCGAAGGCAGGCCAGATCGGCACGACCAGCACCAGCGATATCGCGCCGAAGACCTGCCAGGTGCGGTCCGCGTCGATGCCGGCCTGCATCATCCACATGCACAGCAGGCCGGCACCGGCGATGCCCGCGCCAACCCCGGCAAACACCACGCCGCTCGCGGCTGGTCGCTGCAGCGTGGACAGCCAGGCCAACGCCCAGATCGACACGTGCACCAGCACCCAGGCGCTGGCGATGCCGGCGACCAGGCGCAAGGTCAATTGGGCCGCAAACCCATGCGCGATTCCCATGCCGAACGTGACCAGCGCAATCAGCACCAGGCCGCCGCGCACCGCCCACGCCGTCGACAGGCGTGCCGCACCCAGCGCGCCGACCAGGTAGCCAAGATAGTTCGCTGCGGCGAGCCACCCCGCCGCGGCCAGCGTCAAGCCTGCATCGGCCTGCATCATGGGCAGGATCGGGGTGAAGGCAAAGCGGCCTACGCCCATGGCCACGGCCAAGGCGAGCAAACCTGCGGTCGCCACCAGCGCAGGGGTGGGTTTCACCGGTCTTGCTGGATGGGTGCGCGCTTGAAGCGCTGGTTGAGTTCGCCGTGCGTGACCAGGTTCGCCAGGCCATCGAAACGGCCCTCGGCCAGCGGCTTGGCGGCGGCGATGAAACCTGTCCACGCCGCGCGCGCCAGCGCGCCGCCAACGCTGATCCGGCGCACGCCAAGGGCGGCGAGCCCGGCCACGGTGAACGGCGCGGCCGCGCCCATCAGCACGTTCACCGGCTTGGGCGCCACGGCTTCGACCACGGCCGCGATCTGCCCGCGCGTGGCCAACCCCGGCGCGTACAGGCAATCGGCGCCCGCGCCGGCATAGGCGACCAGGCGGCGCAGCGCTTCGTCGAGTGGATGGGGATGGCCGGTCAAGAAGCACTCGGCACGACCGATCAGCAGCACGTCCTGGCCGCTGGCGTCGATTGCCTGCCGCGCCGCGCGCAGGCGTGCCACGGCATCGTCCAGCGCATACAGGGGTTGCGCCGCGTCGCCGGTTGCGTCCTCGATCGACAGCCCGGCCACACCCGTGTCCACGCAGCGCCGCACGTTCGTGGTGAGTTGCTGCAGGTCGCGCGCGTGGCCGTCCTCGAAGTCGGCGTTGACCGGCAAGGCGGTGGCCTCGACCATCCCGCGGCAGTAACGCAATACCTCGTCCACCGCGATCGCACCGTCGGCTTCGCCGCGCGAGAAGGCGTAGCCGGAACTGGTGGTTGCCAGCGCCTTGAAGCCGAGTTGCGCCAGCCAACGCGCCGAGCCCGGATCCCAGGGATTGGGAATGACGAAGCAGCCGCTGGCGTGCAACTGGCGGAAGCTTGCGCGACGCTGTTCGATGCTGGGCGTGTCCATGCTGGCCTCCTGCGGCCGGAAAGCTGTACTGCCATGATGCGCCCGCGCGAACCGGCACCGCACATTGGCGCAGGTGATACGCAGCCGGCGAAGACGTGCGGCCAAGCCTGCATGCGCGTTGGCTGGCGGGCAGGCAGGCGCTGGCGCATGATGGCACGGCGTGTGGCGCTGGCCGGCGCATGTTGCGGAGGCCTGGGCATGGCGATGGACAATGCGGAAATCGCGCGTCTCATCACGCGCTACGCCGACCTGCTGGAAATCGACGGCGCCAACCCGTTTCGCGTCCGCGCCTATCGCAACGCGGTGCGCTATCTCGGCACCACCGCGTTGGACATGGCCAGCCTGGTTGGCGAGGGTCGCGAGCTCGAGGGCTTGCCCGGCATCGGCAAGATCCTTGCCGACAAGATCGATACCATCGTGCGCACCGGCGGTTTGCCGCAGCTGGAGCAGCTCGAGCAGCGCGTGCCCGCGGGCCTGGCCGACCTGATGGAACTCCCCGGGCTCGGCGTGAAGCGCGTGAGCCTGCTGTACCGCAAGCTGGGCATCAAAGGTCCTGCCGACCTGGAGCAGGCGATGCAGAGCGGCGCACTCGACACGCTACCCGGGTTCGGCGGCAAGACCATCGAGCGCTTGCGTGCCGCGTTGGCCGAGCGCGACCGCACGCCGCGCTGAGGGCGGGGTGGGAGAATCCCGACGTAGTCGCGGACATGCCACCTCTCTCCTGGCTTTGCCGGGGGAGAGGGTAGGGTGAGGGGGCTTTGGCTTCTGTTCATTGGTGGTGGATGCAGGGGAGTCGGAGCTTGCCCCTCACCCCAGCCCTCTCCCCCAACGATGAAGCCGTCAGGGGAGAGGGGGTACTACGCGGCAGCCGTCTAGATGGCCGCAGCAGCCTGGACCCTCTCCTCCAACGATGAGACCGTCAGGGGGATTCCCGGCTCCGCCGTGCGGCGGTGGCGCAGGTATTAACCGGAGGCGTGCACGGCTGCCTCGATCGCGGCGATGTCGATCTTCTGCATCTGCATCATGGCTTGCATGGCGCGGCCGGCAGCGGCGCGATCGGGGCTGGACATGGCATCGATCAGCACGCGCGGCGTGATTTGCCAGGACAGGCCGTAGCGGTCCTTGCACCATCCGCACTCGCTCGCCGCGCCGCCGTTGCCGACGATGGCGTCCCAGTAGCGGTCGGTCTCGGCCTGGTCGGCGGTGTAGACCTGGAACGAGACGGCCTCGTCGAAATGGAACTGTGGTCCCCCGTTCAAGCCGATAAACGACATGCCCAGCACGGTGAACTCGACGACCAGCACGTCGCCGGATTGGCCTGCCGGGTAATCGGTCGGCGCACGGACGACCGCGTCGACATGCGAGCCGGGAAAGGTCTCGGCGTAGAAACGGGCGGCTTCCTCGGCCTGGCCGTCAAACCACAGGCAGGCGGCGATTCTTGGCTTAGGGATGGACATGTGGCAATCCTCGTTGGTCCGGCGGGCAGGCACAGGCCGTGATCGTCGGCAGGGTGGCGGTGTGTTGGCTGGTGGGTTGCGGCAAACGGCTGACTGCGTGACGCATGCTGCCGTTCCTCGGCTGGCGGGTCTTGTCACGGCGACGAACGGGGCGGCCCGAAATCGACCAGGCGCCGGTAACAGGCGCCGGCAGTTTCAACAAGGCCGCGCGCGGCGGCAGCGACCCGGTCAGCCGAGGTAGCAGGGGCCGGTCTCGCGCACCTCGAGCGTGGCCCATTGCGCCGCCGGGCACATTGCGGCCAGTTCCAAGGCTTGTTCCCGCGTCGCGCAGTCGACCAGGAAGAAGCCGCCGATCATTTCGCCAGCCTCGGTGAAGGGTCCGTCGTGTACCGTGCGCGTGCCGCTACGGACTTGCAGGCGTTGGCCCTCGGCGTCGTTGCGCAGGGAGGAATACGCGCGCAGCACGCCGCGCGCCTTGAGCTCGTCGGCATAGGCCTGCATGCTGGCGTAGGCGTCGTGGGCTTCGGCGTTGCTGCGCTGCGCGCGTTGCCCGTGGGGTTCGAGTACCAACAACAGGTAGGACATGTCCGTGCCTCCGTCTGTCATGCGGCGCACGCCGCGGCGCGCCGCTGCAGCAGCGTGGATTCGCGCGTGTTGCCGGTGAGCGTCGCCGCGTGCTCGAACTCGGCCCGCGCCTCGGCGTGCCGACCCAGCTTGAACAGCAGGTCGCCGCGTACGCTGGCCAGGAGGTGATAGTGGGCAAGCGTGCCCTCGCGGCATAGCCCGTCCACGAGTGCCAGCCCTGCCGCCGGGCCATCGGCCATCGACACCGCGACGGCGCGGTTCAATTCGACGACCGGCGACGGCGCCACGGCAGCCAGGCGGGCATACAGCGCGGCAATGCTTGGCCAGTCGGTGTCCATCGCGTGCAAGGCACGCGCATGGCAGGCGGCAATGGCCGCCTGCAGGGCGTAGCTGCCGTCCGCGCCGCCCAGTTTTTGCGCGCGGACCAGGGCTGCGAGCCCGCGCTGGATCAGCAGCCGGTCCCAGCGCGTGCGGTCCTGCTCCAGCAGCAGGATCGGCGTGCCGTCGGCGCGGCTGCGCGAATGCAGCCGCGAGGCCTGGATTTCCATCAGCGCCACCAGGCCGTGGACCTCGGCTTCGTCCGTCGCCAGCTCGGCCAGGATGCGGCCCAGGCGCAGTGCTTCCTCGCACAGGTCCGGCCGCGCCCAGGTGTCGCCCGCGGTGGCGGTATAGCCCTCGTTGAAGATCAGGTAGACCACCTCGAGCACGCTCGCCAGGCGGGGTGCGAGCTCCTCGCCGCGCGGCACGCAGAAGGGCACCTGCTTCTCCGCCAGCATGCGCTTGGCGCGCACGATGCGTTGTGCGACGGTCGCCTCGGGCACCAGGAACGCGCGGGCGATTTCCCGGGTGGTGAGGCCGCCCAGCATGCGCAAGGTCAGCGCCACCTGCATGTCGCGGCCGAGCGCGGGGTGGCAGGCGGTGAAGATCAGCCGCAACAAGTCGTCGCCAATGTCGTCGTCCAGCATCTCGGCCTGGTCCGGTGCAGGTGCCGTCGGTCCGTTCTCGAGCTCATATTCGAGTGCCGGGCGCTTGCTGTCGCGCATTTGCCGATGGCGCAGCGTGTCGATGGCGCGGCGCTTGGCTGTGGTCATCAGCCAGGCCCCGGGATTGTCCGGCACGCCGTCGCGCGGCCAGCGCTCGAGGGCCACCAGCAATGCCTCCTGCAGCAAATCCTCGGCCTGGCCGACATCGCGCAGCATGCGCGCCAGGGCGGCAATCAGGCGCGGCGCTTCGATCTTCCACACTGCCTCGATGCTGCGATGGGTGTCGGTCGCGGTCATGGCTCCCGATCACACCATTGCATGGGGTTTCCCGCAAGTGCTGCACCCGGCGCGGTTCAGTACCTGGCTATTTTCTCGCGCACGCGCGCTGCGCGGGCCCGGATTTCCGGCGTGACGGCCGCGCCGAAATCGTCCACCTCGAACAGCGGGCGCAGCTCGATTTCCGCGCCGCCATCAAATGGCGCCCGCTTGATCCATTCGATTGCCTCTTCCAGCGAGCGCACCTGCCATAGCCAGAAGCCGGCAATCAGGTCCTTGCTTTCCGTGAACGGGCCGTCGATGACCCGGCGTTGCGTGCCTTCGAAGCGTACCCGTGCCGCCTTGGACGTGGGGCGCAGGCCATCGCCCATCAGCATGATGCCGGCTTCGACCAGTTGCTCGTTGTACTTGCCCATCTCGGCCAGGCCCTTGCTGTCCGGCATGACGCCGGCTTCGGACTCGGCGGTGGCTTTCACGATCACCATGATGCGCATGACTGTCCTCCCGTATCCCGGCGTGGCCGGTGGCATGGGGGTGACGAACGAGTGCGCGGGGAATCGACAGCGTCCCGATTCGATGCGGGCGCCGCTATCCAGCGTCCGCGGCGGAGCGCTATCCGGCAAACGGTCTGGTTGGCGTGGGCGTGCCGGCATGCGCGCGCTGTCGCGGTCACGGAGGCGAGTCGCATAATGCGTGCAACGGGAACAGCGAAAGGAGTGGATGATGGAAAGCAATCCAGTGGCCGGCTCACCGGCCGGGACCGTGGGTGCGGAGACGCAGGTCGCGCGCATGCGTGCGGCGGTGGACCAGGCGGTCGCCGTGGGACCGGATTTCCTGCGCGGCGCGGTCGACGCCGACCATATGGCACACACCATGGTCAAGGCGGTGCGTGCCTATGCCGAGCAGGAACGTGCGGCAGGCGGTGATGGCCGGGCGCATGGCGCGGAGGCCGCGGGGCTGCAGGACGTGCTGGCCGAGCTGATGGCCTGCGGCTCGGGTTATCTCGCCGGGCGCTGCGACGCTGCCTGCGTCGGCCGCACCATGACCCAGATGGTGCACGAGTTTGGCCCGCAATAAAGGGGACGTGGCAAATTAAGCCACGGACTGTCACTGCCAAATCCGCCGTGTACACTCCAGTGGTTTAATTTGCCGCGTCCCCTTTATTTCGCGCGCCGTCCATGTCCAGGATCAAGTGCAGCGGCGTCGGGCGCCGCAAATCGGCGGGAGCCTGTGGGGGCGGAGCTCAGGCCTTGAGCAGGGCCGGGGTGGCGTGGGCGCGGATGACCTCGGTCATGGCCTGGGCGACGTGATGGTTGCCGGCGATCAGGTTGCCGCTGGCGGGGATGCCTTCGAGGCCGGAGAAATCGCCGTAGTGGCCGCCGGCTTCCTGCACCAGCAGTACGCCGGCGGCAAGATCCCATGGCTTCAGGCCGGTCTCGAAATAGCCGTCGAAACGCGCCGCCGCACAATAGGCCAGGTCGAGCGCGGCCGAGCCGGTGCGGCGGATGTCCTCGGCGCGATCGAGTAGGGCGCGGGTCATGGCCAGCTGCGCATCGACGTGCTCGCGCTGACGGAACGGGAAGCCGGTGGCGATCAGCGCGCCGTCCAGGCTTTCGCGGCGGGAGACGCGCAGCCGGCGGTCGTTGAGCACGGCGCCGTCGCCCTTGCTGGCGGAGTAGAGCTCGTCGCGCAGCGGGTCGAACACCACGCCGTGCACCGGCACGCCCTTGTCCAGCAGGGCGATGGAGACGCAGAAATGCGGGATGCCGCGCAGGTAGTTGTGCGTGCCGTCGAGCGGGTCGATGACCCAGGTCAGCGGATTCTTGCCGGTGGCGCCGCTCTCCTCGGCGAGGATCGCGTGTTCGGGGTAGGCGCGCCGCAGTTCGCGGATGATTTCCTTCTCCGCCAGCTTGTCCACCTCGGAGACGAAATCGAGCTGGTGCTTCTCGACCACATGCAGCGCGTCGATGCGGTTCATGTAGCGCAGGATGATGTTGCCTGCAGCGCGCGCGGCGCGCGCCGCGATCGTGACGGCAGGACGGGGCATGGATTCGGCGGGATAGTGGCGGCTGGGCGGTGGATTCTAGCAGAGGCAGGCAGCGATCCCCTGGCCTGGGAGCGTGGGCAGTAGAAGCCGTCCGGGCTGCGAAGCCCTCTGCGTGGTCCACTATCCGCCGCGTCGTCAGACCATGGAACCACCATGGGCCGGCGAATCGTCGAAAAACTGTCCTCACGCACAGGTCCTCTTGCCTCGAACGTTTCTACCGCCCACGCTCCTAGGCGGCCAATGCGCCGTGCCGATGCATTATTCTGGACGCCTTGCCGTTGTCCGTTGCCGCGCATGTCCCTGCTTGTCGATGCCGTTACCCCGTTCCGCTTCGTACTGGTGCGCACGGCGCATCCCGGCAACATCGGCAGCGCCGCGCGGGCCATGCGCACCATGGGCTTCACCCGCCTGGACCTGGTCCTGCCGGCGCACTTCCCCGATCCGCAGGCGACCGCCATGGCGGCCGGCGCCGATGCCGTGCTGGCCGACGCCGGTGTGCACCCGGACATGATTGCCGGTCTGGCCGGCTGCAGCATGGCAATCGGGTTGTCGGCGCGGCGTCGCGGCGTGCAGCTGCCGGAGTGGTCGCCGCGCGAGGGCGCGCAGCAGGCCCTGGCCGCCGCCGCGCGCGGCGAACAGGTCGCGCTGGTGTTCGGCAACGAGCGCACCGGCCTGGAGAACGCCGAGCTGGCGCATTGCCACGGCATGGTGCGCATTCCCAGTGTGGATGACTTCAGCTCGCTGAACCTGGCGCAGGCGGTACAGGTGATGGCTTACGAGATGCGCCTGGCCATGCTTGCCGACACGCGGGGGACGCTGGCCGCACCGGCCGCCAATCTGCCGGCGGACGCGGTGCAGATGGAGCAGTTCTTCACCCACCTCGAGCAGGCGCTCGACGATATCGATTTCCACAAGGGCCGCACGCCGACCACCGTGATGTTGCGCCTGCGCAAGCTGTTCCAGCGCGCGCAGATGGACGAACGCGAGCTGCGTATCCTGCACGGCATCCTTGCCGATACGCAGCGCATGGCCCGTCTCGCCGGCGTGGCCGGGCGGGACGCTTCCGGCGGCTGAATCGTGGCGGTGGCCCGCCGCGCGGCCGGCCTCGGGTAATGGGCGCACGGTAATGGCCGGCGCTGCCGTCTGGACGTCTGTTTTCCGCGGTTGCTGTGTTAGCCTCGCGCGTGCTTGGTCCGCAAGCGCTGCCGCGCGTGGGGAGGTGGGTCATGAGTGCGAAGGGGATGGGCCGGGGTTGCTTCGGCGACCTGGTCAACGTATTGCAGGTGGCCCTGCAGCAGCAGGGGTTCTACACCGGTGCAGTCGACGGTGATTTTGGCGGGGGCACCGAGCGCTCGGTGCAGGCGCTCCAGGCCTCTGCGGGCTGGCAGCAAACTGGCCGGGCCGATCCGGCAACCTGGCAGCACGCCACCGGACTGCCCTGGCCCTCGCTGTTCGAGCGCTGCCTGCAGGTGACGGCGCGCCTGGAGGGGCATGGTTACCAGACCGTCGCGGGCAACTTCGATGGTGCCGGCCTGACCTGGGGCATCATCGGCTTCACCCTGCAGCACGGCGGCATCCAGGCGCTGGTGCGCGAAGCCATGCTGCGCGATCCCGACCTGGTGCGTGGGGCGTTTGGCGCGGCTACCGACGAACTGCTCGAGCGCATGGCGGGGGGCGACTGGAGCAAGCTCAAGGACTGGGCGGCCAGCATCAGCCTGGGCGCCAACCTGGCCGGCGTCGCCCAGCCCTGGCGCGACGGCTTCCGCCGCCTGGGCGCGACGCCGCTGATGAAGCAATTGCAGCGCGAGCATGCGCGCCGGGAGTACTTCGAGCCGTCCCAGGCCACGGCGCAGGCACTCGGCCTGGGGGGCGAGCTCGGTGCGGCGCTGGCCTTCGACATCCATGTGCAAAATGGCGGGGTCAAGACCGCCGATCGCAAGACCTTTGCTGCACGCATGGCCCGGGCCGGTGACCGCAGCCCGGCAGCCCGGCGCGTGCTGCTGGCCGAGCTGGTGGCTGCCAGCGCCAACGCCAGGTGGCGCGCGGACGTCGCTGCCCGCAAGCGCGCGATCGCCACCGGCCTCGGCGAAGTCCACGGCCTGCGCCTGGACCTTTCGGCCTGGGGCATGGACCTGGTCGATCCGGCCTGAACCGCGCCCTGGCGGCGTCATCGGAGGAAGCAGGGCGCCCCCTTGCCTTCCCCTGTCTCTCGACAAGCCAGGGTGTCGGGCATACGCATGACTGTTGGCGGGTACGGCCGTGCGGTGGAAAGGGGGCGGAAAGAGACCGGGCGCTAGGGTGGCGGTCGATTCCAATGTGGATGCGGCTAGCCTCATGTCCTCCTGGACCATCCTGTGCGATTTCGACGGCACGATTGCCGTGGAAGACGTCATCGATTCGCTGCTCGACCGCTATGGCCGACCCGGCTGGGAAAAACTGGAGCGCGACTGGCGTGCAGGGCGCATCGGTTCGCGCGCCTGCATGGGCGCGCAGGTGGCGTTGCTGGACATGAGCCGCGAGGAACTGGACGCACACCTGTCCGGCCTGTGGATCGACCACGCCTTCCCCACCTTCGTCGCCAAGGCGCGCGAGCTCGGCGTGCCAATCCGCGTGGTCAGCGACGGGCTGGATTACGCCATACAGAAGATCCTTGGCCGTTATGGCCTGGATGACCTGCCGGTAGCGGCCAATCACCTGCAGCCGGCCACGCCGCCGCAGCGCTGGCAATTGAGCTCGCCGTTCCAGGCTGCCGGCTGCGCAAGTGGCACCTGCAAGTGCGCGAGCGTGGCGCAGGCGCGTCGAGGCGGTGCCCGCACGTTGCTGATTGGCGATGGCGCATCGGATTTTTGCGCCGCGAACCAGGTCGATTTCGTCTTCGCCAAACATCGTCTGATCGAGCATTGCCGCGCCGCGGGCATTCCGTATGTACCGATCACCGGCTTCGAGGATGCCCTTGAATTCCTGCCGCTGCTGCTCGAAGGCCGTCTGGACGCCGAGACGGCTCCGGCATTTGCGGCGGCGCTTGCCGTTTGACCCCGCTCGAGACCCGCATGAACGCTTTTGACAAGCACGCCAGCCTGGTGATCGATGACGCCGAGCTGCTCGCCGACGAGGCGAAGTACAGTTCTTTCGGCGACACCGTGCATTACGTCGACCCACCGAAGATCTTCCGCAGCGGCCGCGGCAGCTACATGTTCGACACCGCCGGCGTGCCGTTCCTGGACCTGCAGATGTGGTACTCGGCGGTCAACTTCGGCTACGCCAACAAGCGCCTGAACGATGCGCTCAAGGCGCAGATCGACCTGTTGCCGCAGGTGGCCAGCCAATACCTGCATCAGACCCGCATCGAGCTGGCCAAGGCCGTCGCCCTGGACGCCAAGGCCAAGTTCGGTCTGGACGGCCGTGTGCACTTCAACGTGGGCGGCGCGCAGGCAATCGAGGATTCGCTGAAGCTGGTGCGGAACTACACGCACGGCAAGAGCCTGATGTTCGCCTTCGAGGGCGGCTACCACGGCCGTACCCTGGGGGCGTCTTCGATCACGTCCAGCTACCGCTACCGGCGCCGCTTCGGCCATTTTGGCGAGCGCGCGATGTTCCTGCCGTTCCCGTACCCGTTCCGCCGCCCCAAGGGCATGAGCGCCGAGGAATATTCGGACAGCTGCGTGCGCCAGTTCGCCCGCCTGTTCGAGACCGAATACAACGGCGTGTGGGATCCCAAGACCAACCAGTGCGAGTACGCGGCGTTCTACGTCGAGCCGATCCAGGGCACGGGCGGCTACGTGATCCCGCCGCCGAATTTCTTCAGGGATCTGAAGAAGGTCCTGGACCAGTACGGCATCCTGCTGGTAGTTGACGAGATCCAGATGGGTTTCTGGCGCACCGGCAAGCTGTGGTCGATCGAGAATTTTGGCGTCAAGCCCGATGTACTGGTGTTCGGCAAGGCGCTGACCAATGGCCTGAACCCGCTCTCGGGGCTCTGGGCGCGCGAGGAGCTGATCAATCCCACGGTGTTCCCGCCCGGCTCCACGCATTCCACGTTCAACTCCAACCCGCTCGGCACCGCGCTCGGTCTCGAAGTGCTGCGCATGGGCAAGGAAATGGATTACGAGACCACGGTGCCGCGCAAGGGCGCGTACTTCCTGGAGGGCCTGCGCGACCTGCAGAAGCGGCACAAGGAGATCGGCGACGTCGACGGCCTGGGCCTCGCCCTGCGCGCCGAGATCTGCACCGATGACGGCTACACGCCAAACAAGGCATTGCTCGACCGCATGGTCGACATCGGCCTGGCCGGCGACCTCACGCACCAGGGCAAGAAGATCGGGCTCGTGCTGGATGTCGGCGGCTGGTACAAGAATGTGATTACGCTCGCGCCCTCGCTGGACATCAGTGACGAGGAAATCGACCTCGCTATCATGCTGCTGGATCAGCTCATCACCAAGGCCAAGCAAAGCCTCTGAGCTGCCGCGCGGCTGCGCCGCGCATCGCGCAAGTGGAGAAACCCATGACCGAGACCCTTTCCCCGGAAGAAGTCGCCAGCCAGGTGATCGACATCGTCGCCAAGCAGGCCAAGGTCGAGGCGGCGGCGATCAGGCCCGAATCCACCTTGAAGGATTTCGGCATCGCCTCGCTGGATGCCATCGAGATGATCTTCGACATCGAGGCGCACTTCGACATCACCATCCCCGACCAGGGCGCGAACTTCGACACCGATACTGTGCAGAGCCTGGTGGATGCGGTGGTCAAGGCGCTGGCGACGAAGGCCGCCGGCCCGGATGCCGCCGCGTGAGCCAAGCGCATTCTGCGGCGGGCATCGCGATCACCGGCATGGGCGCCGTCAGCGCGTTCGGTGAAGGTGCCGAACGGTTGTGGCAAGCCTTGCGCGAAGGGCAGTCCGGCATCCGTCCGTTGCGCCACGCGCGCGCCGACAAGGTGCGCATCCGCGTCGCCGCGCAGGTGCCGGAAGGCTTCGACCCGGCGCAGCACTGCAGCGAGCGCACGCTGCCCCTGCTCGACCGCAGTTCGCAGCTCGCGCTGGCCGCGGCGAACGAGGCGATCGCGCAATCCGGGCTGGATTTCAGCGCCGGCGACCTCGGGCTGCGCACCGGCGTCATCGTCGGCACCGGCGTGGGCGGCGAGACCACGCACGATGAACAGAGCCGACTGATCTACGAGGAGCACACCGGGCGCGTGCATCCCTTCACCATCGTGCGCCTGATGGTGAATGCGGCGGCCAGCCAGATCAGCATCGCCCATGGCCTGCACGGCCCGACGTTTGCCGTCGCCAGTGCCTGTGCCTCGGCCAACCACGCACTGGCGCAGGCGGCGATGATGCTGCGCGCGGGCCTGGTCGACGTGGTCGTGAGCGGCGGCACCGAGGCCTGCCTCGGCTTTGGTTCGCTCAAGGCCTGGGAGGCGATGCGCGTGGCGGCCGACGACACCTGTCGCCCGTTCAGCAAAGGCCGTCGCGGCCTGGTGCTGGCGGAAGGGGCCGCGATGTTCGTGCTTGAATCGATTGCCCATGCGCGCGCGCGCGGTGCGATGATCCTGGGCGAATTGGCTGGCGTCGGCATGAGCGCGGACGCCGGCGACATTGCCGCGCCCGATCCGGCCGGCAGCGCGCGCGCCATGGCGCAGGCGCTGGCCGATGCCGGCCTGGCACCGGAGGACGTCGACTACGTCAATGCCCACGGCACCGGCACGCAGGCCAACGACGTGGCCGAGACCGCGGCCATCCATCGCGTGTTTGGCGCCCACGCTGCCGACCTGGTCGTGTCCTCGACCAAGTCCATGCACGGCCATGCCCTGGGCGCCTCGGGTGCGCTGGAACTGGTTGCCGTGCTGGGCGCCATGCGCGACGGCGTGGTGCCGCCCACCATGAACTACGTCACGCCCGATCCGGACTGCGACCTGGACTACGCCCCGAACGCACCGCGGTCGATGCGGGTGCGGGCGGCCTTGAGCAATTCGTTTGCCTTCGGCGGCCTCAACGCCGTGCTGGCGATACGCGCGCCGGCCTGAGGCGAGGCAGGCTGCTGCGCCCGGGACCGCCCGCCATGGAGTACCTCGCACAACTGGAGCCGGACCAACTGCTGGACCAGTTCCTCGCCCATCCGCCGCTCGGCTTCGAGGCCGGGCGCGGGGCTGGCGGCCTGCCCACCTTCGTGGCGCCGTACGACCTGTTGACCACGCTCGATGACGCCGTGCGCCGCCGCGTGTTGCGCCTGCCTGGGTATCGCCTGTGGGGACGCTGGCTGCGCTGGCGCACGCGTTTCATCGGCGCCACGGTCACCGAATTCATGCCGCTGCCGGCAGGTGTGCCGGCGGATCGCCTGGTCACGGAGGTGTTCGCTGCCTGGCGCCGCGAATGTGCGTTGCTGGTGGTGAAGGACCTGGCCGGGGCCACGCCGCTGCTCGCCGCCGCCGAAAGCGCCCGCGCCGAAGCGTTTGCACAGGCCTGCGTGGCGCAAGGCTGCGTACTGCTCGAAGGTATGGCGCTGGCATGGGTGCCGATCGATTTCGCCTCGACGGACGATTACCTGGCGCGGCTCTCGCGCAGCCGGCGCAAGAACATCCGCCGCAAGCTGCGCGCGCGCGCGACGCTTCATGTTGAATGCGTGTCCACCGGGGATGCGTTGTTCGCTGATTCGGTCGTGCTTGCGGAGTTCTACGCACTGTATCGCCAGGTGTATGCGCAGAGCGAGATCCACTTCGACCTGCTCAGCGAGGCGTTTTTCACCGCCGTGCTGTGCGATGCCGGCGTCGGCGGGGTGGTCTTCATCTACCGCGTGGACGGCCAATTGATCGGCTGGAACCTTTGCTACGTCTACCGCGGCATGCTGGTCGACAAGTACATTGGCCTGGCCTATCCGCAGGCCCACGAGTACAACCTCTACGTGGTGAGTTGGATGGAAAACCTGGAATACGCGCGCCGCCATGGCCTCAGTCACTACGTGGCCGGCTGGACCGATACCGAAATCAAGCGGCAGCTCGGTGCGCGCTTCAGCACCACGCGGCATGCGGTGTACGTACGCAACCCGCTGCTGCGCTTCGCCTTCCGCCGTTGCGCGCACCTGTTCGAGGCCGAGCCGGCGCAGGCGCATGGCGAAGGGGATGCGTCGTGAGTCGCCCGGTGATACTCGATCTCGACCATGCCGTCGGTCCCTTGCCGCAGCGCCTGGTGATCCCGCTCGAGCATTGGCAGGAGACGCTGCGCTTCGGGTGCTCGCTTGCCGCCCTGCGGCGCTTCCGCCGCGTGCTGGACGAAACGCTGCCGTCCAGCTACGGCACCGTCATGCTGGGCAGCGGCGACTTCCACCATCTGAGCTGGCCGATGGTCGAGCGCGTGCCGGGCAGCGGCGAGTTCCAGGTGGTGGTACTGGACAACCACCCCGACAACATGCGCTTCCCGTTTGGCGTGCACTGTGGATCCTGGGTGCGCCGCGTGGCCGCCTTGCCGCGCGTGCGCCACGTGCACGTCGTGGGCATCGGCTCCGCGGACATCGGCCGGGGCCACGCCTGGGAGAACTACCTGACGCCGCTGCGTCGCGGCAAGCTCAGCTATTGGAGTGCCGGCGTGGACGTCGGTTGGGCCAAGCGGATGGGGTTGGAGTCGGCCTTCCACAGCTACCCCGACATCGATGCACTGGTCATGGCGTTCTGCGCCGCACAGCGCGCGCAGGTGCTGCCGACCTACCTCTCCATCGACAAGGACGTCTTCGCTCCGCACGTGGCGCGCACCAACTGGGACCAGGGCAGCATGCGGCTGGAGCATGCCCTGGCGATCATCGAGAGCCTGAGTGGCGGCCTCATCGGCAGCGACATCACCGGCGAGGTCTCCAGTTACCGCTACCGCAGCTGGTGGAAGCGCCGCCTGTCGGCCATCGACCAGCAGCCGGAAATCGACGAACGCGAGCTAGCCGGCTGGCAAGCCCAGCAGCACGCGCTCAACCTGCAGTTGCTGCAGGCCATTGACGTCGTGGTCCAAGTTGCCGCGTGACCGCACCCTCTCGCGGCAGATTCAGTGGAGCGGACAACTATCGTGACAGAGGGGGCTCGTCAGTCACTGGATTGCAGGTCGCATCCAGCGGGAGTAGCGTCGCGCGATCGACCGTCTGGGGGGGGGAGATGCAGATGAAGCTGATCCGCAAGTGGCAGTTTTCGCCGTTGACGTTTCAGGTGGCAGTTTTCGTCCTGGGGTTCGTGGCCTCGCCTTGCTTCGCCCAAGGTACCGAGGCGTCGGCGTCTGACCAGCAGACCGAAGCCGCTGTCCGTCAGGCCAGCGCGCAAGAAGTCAAGGCGTTCATGGACAAGGATGCCAGCCAGTTGGCGGGCCTCTGGTCCGATGACATGGCCGTCACCAATCCGCTGAACAAGTTCGTCACCAAACGGCAGGTGCTGGGCATGGTGCAGGCCGGCGTGCTGACGTTCACGGCCTACGACCGCGCGATCGAATACGCCCATGTGTATGGCGATACCGTGATCCTTGCCGGCAATGAAACGGTGACCTGGGGCAGCAGGATGCCACATGCAGGGAAAACCGAACGCCTGCGGTTCACCGCCATCTGGATGATGCGTGCCGGGCGCTGGCAGGAAGTCGCGCGCCACGCCAATGTTGTTCCAAATGCGGTCATGTGACGGGCCGCCCCGCTGCGGTAACTAGCGGCTTCACTACTGCGCGTTCGACCAGGGCGCACTGCATCTGTTGGTGTGACCTTGGTCCACACGTGCCGTGTGCGTCCTCACCGAATTTTAATTTGCCACGTCCCCTTTATTTTGATGTGCCGCGCAGCGCGGCGATCAGTTCGCGTACCAGCTTGCGCTGACGCTCGGGCAGCAGCAGGAAGTCCTCGAAGGTCAGGCGATCCAGACCACTCAGGTGATCCGGCCAGGCGGTGCGCGGCTCACGCACGCCGCGGGCAGGCTTGTCGTTGCCGAATTGCAGCTCTTCCGGCGGCAGGTTCACCATCTTCGCCAGTGCCCGCATGTTGGCCTGCTTCGGCATGTGCTTGCCGCTGAGCCAGCCGGAGATCGCCTGCGGAGTCACCGGGGTGCCGCCGTACCTGGCCAGCAGGCGCTCGAGCTCGACGGGACTCGTCCCGATCTTCGCCTCGGCCAGAGCGGCGGAAAGCCGCTCCGCGAATGCCGCCTGTTCCTTCTTCATGTTCCGGAAGGTAGGGCCGGGCACATGTCGGGTCGAAACTATTACTTTCAATACTGATAAAGTTTTGCTTTCGACCTAATGTGCCGCTACTCATGCCCAAGTCGCTGTTGGAACAGCTCCCCGAGATCGTCGCCCGCGGACGCCAGCAGGCCGAGAAGATCCTGGAGGGCCTCGAGGGGCGGCACCGCGTAGGCCTGCAGACGTACGAATGGGTGCTGCCGTCAAAGGACACACGCGGCAACGACTGGATCGCCGCCGCGAACCGGCAGGCGCACCTGGACGCGGAAGGCGAGGGCGGCTGGACCAACCGGCTGATCTACGGCGACAACCTGCTGGCGATGGCCGCGCTGCTGGCCGGCGACGAGCACACGCCCAGCCTGCGCGGCAAGGTGGACCTGATCTACATCGATCCGCCGTTCGACTCCAAGGCCGACTATCGCACCAAGGTCGAGTTACCTGGCGTGGAGCTGGAGCAGAAACCCACTGTGATTGAGCAGTTCGCGTATTCCGACACGTGGTCGGACGGCACGGCATCGTATCTGGAAATGATCACGCCGCGATTGATCTTGATGCGAGAGCTACTTGCTGACACCGGTTCGATCTATGTGCATCTGGATTGGCATGTGGGGCATTACGTCAAGATTGTGATAGACGAGTTGTTCGGCAAGAACAGATGCCTAAATGAGTGCGTCTGGTCTTACAAGTCCGGAGGGGCCTCTACAGATCATTTTTCACGAAAGCATGATGCAATCTACCTATATACAAAAGGGAAGAAGTACTTTTTCAAGATACTCAAGGAAAAGTCTTACAACCGCGGATTCAAGCCATACAACTTCAAGGGTGTAGAAGAGTTCAGGGATGAAATTGGTTGGTACACACTGGTTAACATGCGCGATGTCTGGGACATCGACATGGTGGGAAGAACTTCAGCAGAGAGAAACGACTACGCAACACAAAAGCCTGAGAAGCTATTAGACCGTGTTATCCAAGCTTCATGTCCCGAGGGAGGTGTTGTTGTAGATTTTTTCGGCGGCTCCGGCACAACCGCTGCCGTCGCCGAAAAGCTTGGTCGCCGCTGGATCACCACCGATCTCGGCAAACCCGCCTGCATGATCATGCGCAAGCGGCTGATCGACCAGGGCGCGAAGCCGTTCCTGTACCAGGCCATCGGCGACTATCAGGTGGAGGCGGCAAAGAGCGAGTTGGGGCGCAAGTTCCGCGTCGGTGACCTGTCGGCGATCGTGCTGTCGCTGTATGGCGCGCAACCGCTCGACCCCGACGACAACCCGATGCGCAACCTCGGCAAAGTGGTGTTCAACGGCAAGAAGACGTTGGTGCTGGTGGACTCACCAAACAAGCTCACCGGCGATGCCACGCTGCGCAAGGCGATTGCCCAGCGCGACAACCTGATGGGTGGCTGGGACCGCGTGGTGGTGCTGGGCTGGAACTTCGAGCCGGCCATCGGCCAGAGCATCGCCGCGCTCAACGACGAGCGGCTGGAAGTGCTGGTGATCCCGCCAGACCTGCTCGATCGCCTGCGCAAGAAGGGCGGCATCGAGAAGCTGCGCGGCCAGGTGCGCTTCTCCAGTCTGCAGTACCTCACCGTCAAGCTGGTGAAGCGCCTGCGCAGCGGGGAAGACGAGCGGCTGCAGGTGGCGCTGGACAACTACGTGTTGCTGTCGCCGGAAGCAATCAACCTCGACGAGGCCAACCGCGCCAAGCTGCACAAAGTGATGAATGCCGAGCCGCTGGCGCTGATCGAGTACTGGGCGGTGGACCCGGACTATGACGGCAAGGTGTTTCGGTCGGTGTGGCAGGACTACCGCGGCAACACCGCCAACGACGACGATCCGCTGCGCGTGGTGACCGAGGCGTGCTTCGACGTGCCGCGCAAGGATGGTACGCGCCGTGTATGCGTGCGCGTGGTCGATGTGTTCGGCTTCGAGGCTGAAGTCGTCCAGACCGTGGCGGAGTGCGCGCCGTGAGCCGCGGCGTATCGCCCGACGACCAGCTCGCGCTGGCCAGGGCGCTGACGCGGCGCACGCAGTCGCTTTGCCTGGGACTGGAGCATGGCGAGGCTGAAATCCTCGAGCTGGTCACGCCGACCACGGCGGAACTGCTGCGCTGGTGGTTTGGCGATGACGCCTGCCAGTCGCGTGCCTTCAATTTCCACGCGGGCCAGCGGCAGGCCATCCTCAACACCATTGTGGCGCACGGGGTGCTGGACAGCCCGAACCTGGCCGACCTGTACCGGCAGGTGTGCGCAGACGACCTCCTAAAGGGTGACCGGCTTGCCGAAGTCGGGCAGGGCAAGCATGCGCATCCGAAATACTGCCTGAAGATGGCCACCGGTACCGGCAAGACCTGGGTGCTGCAGGCGCTGCTGGTCTGGCAGCTGCTGAACCGCACGGCCACGCTGGCGGAGGGGCTCGACGACCCGCGCTTCACCCGGCATTTCGTGGTCGTCGCGCCGGGCTTGATCGTGTACGAGCGGCTGCTGGACGCCTTCCTTGGCAAGGAGGATGGAGACGGGCGGCGGCGCTTCGAAACATCCGACATGGCGGCCTGCCGCGAGTTGTTCGTGCCGCCGGCGCACCGCGAGCAGGTCGAGCAGTTCGTACGCGGCAATGTCTGCACCAAGCAGGAGATTGGGCTGAAGGCGACCGGCGGCGGCATGATCGCCATCACCAACTGGCACCTGCTGATGGATGCCGAAACGGAAGAAGAGCAGCAGGATGCCGAGGACACGTCGCTGGCAATGCCCGGCATGGTGGCGGATGCCGCCGCCGTGGCGTACGACGTCCTGCCGCTGACACCGGGGCGGGCGGCGGGCAACAGCCTGGACGTGCTGGATCGGCGCTGGGCTCGTGGCAACGTGTTGGCATACCTGGCCGGCCTGCCGAGGCTGATGGTGTTCAACGACGAGGCGCACCACATCCACGAACTGAAGCGTGAGGGCGAGGCCGACGAAGTCGAGTGGCAGAAAAGCCTGTCGCGCATGGCCGCCGGCAAGGGGCGGCATTTCGTGCAGGTGGATTTCTCGGCCACGCCCTACAACGACATCGGCGGCGGCAGGAAGAAGCGCAAGCTGTATTTCCCGCACATCGTGGTGGATTTCGACCTCAAGGACGCAATGCGCGCCGGGCTGGTGAAATCGCTGGTGCTGGACAAGCGCAAGGAAATCGGCGCGCTGCCGCTGGAGTTCAAGGCCGAGCGCGACGAGAGCGGCAACCCGGCGCTGTCGGAAGGCCAGCGCGTGATGCTGCGCGCCGGGCTGCACAAGCTGCGCAAGCTGGAGACCGATTTCGCGACGCTCGACCCCCTGCGCAAACCGAAGATGCTGGTGGTCTGCGAGGACACCAGGGTTTCGCCGCTGGTGGCGGAGTTCCTGCTCGACCAGGGTCTGCAGGAGGACGACGTACTCACGGTGGATTCCGGCAAGAAGGAGGCGCTTGGCGAGAAGGAGTGGGAGCGGGTCAGGCAGCAGTTGTTCGACGTCGACCGGCGCGCGCAACCGCGCGTGATCGTCAGCGTGCTGATGTTGCGCGAAGGCTTCGACGTCAACAACATCTGCGTGATCGTCCCGCTGCGTTCGTCGCAGGCGCAGATCCTTCTGGAGCAGACCATTGGCCGTGGCCTGCGGCTGATGTGGCGTGATCCGGAATACGCCGACAGCAGGCGCGAGAACCGCGAACGCATCAACCGTGGCGAGGAACCGGATTCGCTGGTCGACATCCTTTCCATCGTCGAGCATCCGGCGTTCCAGAGTTTCTATGAAGAGCAGCTTGGCAAGGAACTGGTAGGCGAAACTGGCGACGACCTGGACAACAGCGTCGGCGACCTGATCGCGGTGGAGTTGCGGCCGGACTACCAGAAATACGACTTCGCGATTCCTTTCATCCTGCGCGAGGCGGAGGACACGCTGGAACATTTGCCGATCGACGTTGCCGCCCTGCAGCCGTTCGGCGGCTTGACGCGGGAACAATTGAGCGAACTGGTCGGCAAGGGTGACGTGTTCACGTCACACGACCTGCAGAGCAGCACCTTGTTCGGCGACTATCGCGTGGACGGCGCGGTGATGCATGTCGGCGGCTACAACGAATGGCTGTCGAGGCTGACCCGCCGCATCACCCAGGCGTTGAACCAGCCACTGCAGGACGGTCGCAAGGTCGCGGCCCATCTCGCCAAACCGTATACGCAGGTGGGTTCGGTCGTGTTGGCCACGGCCATCGACGACTACGTCCGATCACGCCTCTTCCGCGAGGAGTTCGAACCCTTCGAGAATGAGAACTGGCGGCTGCTGATGCTGCAGCCAGTGGTCGACCACGTGGTCAAGGTGTTCGCGCTGGCGCTGGTGAAAGCGGAAGACCGCACCACCAGCGGCGAGATCGAGGTGCGCCATCGCTGCCTGTCCGAGGTGAACCGCTTGCCGATGCGCGAGCGCACGTCGCTGGAAGTGGAGAAGTGCATCTATCCGCGCCTGCCGTATCCCAGCCGCAGCGGCGGCCTCGAACGCGCTTTCATCGAATGGGCGCTGCACGACACGGGCGTGTCGGCGTTCTGCAAGATCAGCGAGACGCGGCATGATTTCGTGCGGCTGCGCTATGTCAAGGACAATGGCATGCCGGCGTTCTATTCGCCGGATTTCCTGGTGCGCACCGCGGACGCCATCTACCTCGCCGAAACCAAGGCGCAGGATCAGACCAGCCATCCGAACGTGCTGCGTAAGCGCAAGGCGGCAGCGGCCTGGTGCGAACGTGTCAACACCTTGCCACCTGGGTTGCGCAGCGGCCTGCCCTGGTATTACGCATTGGTCGGCGAGTCGGTCTTCCATGATTGGCGCGAGAATGGCGCACGGCTTGGCGAGCTGCTGGCTTATTCGAAGGTGCGCGCCGCGACGACGGCGCAATCACAGGGCGGCCTGGCGCTGGACGACTGAGTTTTGCCACATCTCCCTTATGGGTCCCTTCCCGGGTGAGGGATTTTGACCCAGTCAGTTCTTGCCGAGTGGATGGCGCTCCACGCCGCGGCGGGTGATCTTCACCGGCAGGATGAAGCCCTTGGCGTCGAAGTACAGGCGGTCGATGCAGACGACGCGGTGGTTGGCCGCCGTTTCGCCTCTTGGCCGGCGGTGGTACACGATGTACCAGCGGTCGTCCGGGGTGTGCAGCAGCGAGTGGTGGCCGGCGCCGGTGGCGATCGCCGGGTCCTGCTGCAGGATCTTGCCGACCCGCTTGAACGGCCCCAGCGGCGAGTCGCCGATGGCATAGGCCACGGAATAGTCCGGCCCGGTCCAGCCGCCTTCGGACCACATCAGGTAGTACTTGCCGCCGCGGCGGAACATCATCGGCCCCTCCACGTAGTGCTCGGGCGTGATCTCCTTGAACGTGCTGCCGTCGGGCAGGGGTTCGAAGCCGGTGAAGTCAGGCTTCAGGCGCGCGATGACGAGATGGTCCCAGCCGCCGTAGAGCAGGTAGTCGCTGCCGTCGTCGTCGCGGAACACCGACGGGTCGATCGGCTGCGCGCCGTGGTGGAAGGCGCCGACCAGCGGCTTGCCGAGCAGGTCGCGGAACGGCCCCTGCGGCCGGTCGGCCACCGCCACGCCGATGCCGCCCACCTCGCTGTCGCCGTGGATGTCGTTGGCGGCGAAGAACAGGTAGTACTTGCCGTCCTTGGCCACGATCGCCGGCGCCCACAGCGCCTTCTTCACCCAGGGCACCGCGCGGACGTCCAGGACATGCGGATGTTTCGTCCACGTCACCAGGTCAGGCGAAGAGAACGCGTCGAAGAACAACTGCTGGTCGTAGGCCGCCGAATAGGTGGGATAGATCCAGTACTGCCCGTCGAAGATCGCTGCCTCGGGGTCGGCATACCAACCGGGCAGCACCGGGTTGCCGGAAAACTGCCGTGTTTCGACAGTGGCCGTTGGCGTGCTGCCCCATGCCGTGGCCGCGACGATCCACAGCGCCGCTGCCATGAGCACGGCAAGCCCTCGACCGGACCCCACACATCCTGAGACCTGCGGCAGGCTAAGCGGCACGCGAAGCCACTTCAAAAGTCGTCAGCAAAGGCTTGCCGTGGAGCCTCAGCGGAAATTCCTCGAGATATAGCTCCGTTGCCTCGCGCAGGTTGGCAAGCGCTTCTTCGACCGATTCACCATTGTGTCGTCGTGCCGGTCTCGGGATTGACCGCAACGACGCCACCCTCCTCAGCGGGGATCAACACGGCGGAGAGCTGCATGGTGGCGGGTCCGGTTGTCATGTCGCGAGTATATCCGTCGGGCACCGCAGCAACCGGCAGGCTTGCTGCGGGCTTGGAGCCCTTCTGCTTTGGCGCACTGCGGCAAGGCAGCGAACGTGAAGGGCGGGATTGCGGTGGCGTACCTGTGGTTGCGTTCACGCCCGGCCGTACCAGCGGATGCGTCGGCTGCCGTCGCGACAACGCTACCGGATCAGCCGGCCGCGCGCGCGAGTACCGCGCAGATGCGGGCGAACGCGGCGTCATCGAGCCAGGGACTGTTGCTGACGGTCAGGGTGCGGGCGGCGAAGTCGCGGGCGTTTGGCATGGGCGTGCGCGGGACACGGTCGGCGAGGTAGGCGTAGTCGGGCAGGGCGTGGACGAAGAGGCGGCTGACGCCGAGGCCAGCCGTCCACAGTTCGGCCAGTGCCGCCTCGCAGCGGGCCGCGCTGGGCAGTTGCACCAGAAGGAATGGCCAGCTGGCTTCGGTATCCGGCGCGGGTTGGAGTACGCGCACGCCAGGTAGGCGTTGCAGCTGGGCAACGCGTCGCGTCGCCTGCGCGCTCAGCGTCCGCAGGAAGGTCGGCAGGCGCGCCGCGGCCCGCGTGCCTACACCCTGCCGCCAGCGGCCCACGCGGTGCAGCGGAATCGTCGGCGGGAACGCGTCGCCGACAGCGGCGACCGGATCGCCGCGGCGCAGGGCGCGGCGTAGCGGATGGCCATATGCCAGGCCCAGGCCGGCCGGCCGGTAGAGCAGGGCCAGGCCCAGCAGTTCCAGGCTGCGGCGCAGTTCCCAGCTTGGACTATGCGGCACCATCTCCGCGTGCGTGTGCGCGAGTGCCGCGTGCAGCTCCCGATCGCTCGCGAACAACAGCCCGCCCTCATAGATCGACAAGCCCTTGCCGGCCGCCAGGCTGAAGAAGCCGATGTCGCCGCGCAGGCCGATGCTTTGCCCGCGGTCGCGCGCACCCATGGCCTGCGCCGCATCCTCGATCACCCACGCGCCGCAGCCCTTGGCCACGTCCAGCACGCCGCCCAGGTCGGCGACCAGGCCGCCGAGATGGGCGGGCACGATCGCCAAGGTATCGGTGCCGCAGATCGGCGCCAGGGCCTGCGCATCCATCTCGAAGTGGCCGATGCGCGCATCGCACAGGCGCAGCTCCAGGCCGAGGCTGCGCACGGCAATGGCGACCAAGGGGCAGGTATAGGCCGGCACGACCACCACGCGGCGTTGCGGCGCCTGCCGGTGCAGCGTGCGCAGGGCTACCAGCAGCGCAGCGGTGCCAGAGCATTCCAGCAGCGGCTCGGGGAGGCCGAACTGGCCAGCCAGCGTCGTGGCCAGCGCCGGCCTCGTCGGCCACAGGTCGCCGGCACGCAGCGGCAGGCCGGCGGTGGGCGGAATTTCGGGGTGGTGTCGCGGCAGCATGGCTCAGTGTGCCGAGGGTTCGGACCGCACGCTCCCGGCCACCTCGCTTTCGGCCTGCTCGCGTTCGGCCAGGGCCAGGCAGGCAATGCCGGCCAGGATGGCGAGTGCACCGACCACCTTGGGCGCCGTCAGCGGCTCGTGGAACAGCCAGATGGAGAGCAGGGTCACGCTGACCACTTCCAGGTGCGAGGCGGCGAAAGCCGGGCCGATCGGCGCGTGCTTGAGCAGGCTCATCCAGGTGAAGAACGCCCCGATGTAGCCGAGCACCGCGCCATACACCCAAGGCTGGCCAAACAGCCGCAGCAGCCAGGCCACGCTGGCTTCCACCGGCAGCGCGTGCATGCCGGCCAGCTTGAAGCAGATTGCGCCAAACGTGTCGAACGTCATCAGCAGGCCAAAGCCGACCAGGTAGAACACGGCCCGATTGTGCCGCTGCACGCTCATTCGCCCAGCCCCACGATGGCCACGCCGAGCGTGACCAGCAGTATGCCGGCCACGCGCAGGCGCGTCAGGCGCTCGCCAAACAGCAGGCGCCCGGCGAGCATGATGGCCACGATGTTGATCGAGCCGAGCAGGATTGCCCGCGACAGCGGCAGCAGCGACAGGAAGGCGACCCAAGCCAGGAATTCGCCCACGTAGCAGGCCACGCCCAACCACAGCCAGCGCCGCGACAGCATGTAGCGCCAGCGCGCCAGCCCATCGCCGGCAGCGGGGTCGCCGGCCGCGGCCTTGAAGGCCAGCTGGCCGCCGGTGTCCAGCACGATGTTGGCCAGCCACAGCGCGAGCGCGAGCGGCGACACGCCTAAGCCGCCGCGCGTTCGGCTGCCTGCAACGCCACGATGCGGTCGAAGAAGCGCGCCGAGCGTTCGACCAACAGATGGCGCTGCCGGTCGATCGTGATCATGTGGTAGCTGTCCTCGAGCAGCAGCAGCTCGGCCGGGCCGCGCACCTCGCGCAGCACCAGCCTGGCATTGCCCAGGCTGGCCACGTCGTCTTCGCTGGCATGTGCCACCAGGCAGGGCGCAGTCACCTGCGGCAGCTGGCGACGCACCTGTCGCGACAGCCGGAACAGCTCGGCCAGCGACGGCCAGGGATTGCCGGGCAGACCGGCGACACTGCTGTCGGCGCCCTGCATGGCGGCGCTGACGTGCGCGCGCAGGCGCTCGTCGCGCAAGCCGTAGGGCGGCTGCTCGAAGAACATCCACCGCCGTCCCAAGCCGAGTTTCGTTGCCAGCGGCAGCATGAACGCCAGGCGCGCGATCCTGGGGATGCTCCAGCCGTCGTAACGGAAGGTGGCGCCGTAGACGCCAACGCCGGAAACCTGCTGCGGGCGGTCGGCGGCCAGCTTCAGCGCAAGCAGCGCACCCATCGACAGGCCACCGACAAACAGGTGATCGACCCGCTGCAGCAGCTGGTCGGCGGCCTGTTCCACACTGGCGTACCAGTCGTGCCAGCCGGTGGCGAGCAGGTCCTCGACGTCACCACAGTGTCCGGCCAGTTGCATGCAATACACGGTGAAGCCCGCGCTGTGCAGGCCCTTGGCCAGCAGGCGCATCTCCAGCGGCGTGCCGGTGAGGCCGTGGATCAGCAGCACGCCGCGGCGGTCGCCCTCGAGCAGGAAGTCGGTAGCTTTGATCACGTGCGTGTTCCGTCCCTGCCTCAATCGTAGGAGCCCACCGGTGGGCTCCTACATGCCACTCGTTCCCACCATTCAGACACTCAGCCTGCCAGCATCACTTTTCAGCTGCCTTTCGCGCGGAAGCAGCCGCGGCCGGCGCACCGAAGCGCACCAGCACGCGCTGCCCGATGCGCAGTTGCTGGGGCTGGTCGAAGGCCAGCACGCAGCTCACCGTGCGGTCGTTGGCGCGCTGCTGCGGATCGTCGTCGAGCGTGGAGGCGCCGACCACGTCGCCCAGGCGCAGCACATGGGCCGGCCAGCTTTGCGCGCCGCCCAGGTCGTCGGCGGTCACCGTGGCTGGCATGCCGGGCTTGACCGCATCGAGCATGGACACGCTGAGCTCGGCCTGCACGATTGGCGGGGTGCGTGGCAGCAACGTGAACAAGGGACCGGACTGTGGCGACACGCTGGCGCCCGGTTGCGCCAGCACGCGCACGACGCGGGCGTCGATTGGCGCGCGCAGCGTGCGCAGGCCGAGCTCGTAGCGCGCGGCAGCCAGCTTTTGCCGGGCCAGGTCGACGGCGGCATCGGCAGCGGCCCGGTTTGCCGCCAGTTCGCTGGCCGCGCCGCGCGCCTGTTCGGCATCCTGCACGCCACCGGCACCGGCCTTGGCTGCTTGGGTCAGGCGCTCGGCCTGCTGGTGCGCCAGGGCCAGCTTGTCGCCAAGCAGCCGGGCCTGGGCCTGGGCCTGCTTGAGCTCGGCCTGGGCGGCCTGCAACTGCAGCCGGGCCGGCTCCGGATCGAGCGTGGCCAAGGTATCGCCCTTGGCCACCAGGTCACCCTCGTGCGCGCTGACGCTGGCCAGCGTGCCTTCGCGCGGAGCATCCAGCTGCAGCAAGCCGCCTTCCACCGCGATGCGGCCGCGCGCGACAGCGGCATAGGCGGGCTCCACGGCGTCGGTGGCGGGCGGTGTCGGCTGCGAGCAGCCGACCAGCAAGGCCAGGGCGGCGACCAGGGCAAGCCGGGACGGGTACAGCAAGGCATTCATGGAGTGGGTCCTGCCAACGGTGCGATCGGGTTTGCCGGCCGCGTGTCGCTCAGTATGCGGCCGTCCTCCATGGCCAGCACGCGATCGGCGTGGTGGATCAGGCGCGGGTCGTGGCTGACGCACAGCACGGTGGTGCCGTGGGTGCGGGCGATACGGTGCAGGATGTCGATCACCATTTGGCCGTTGGCTGCGTCCAGCGAGCTGGTCGGCTCGTCGGCAAACAGCAGGTCGGGTTGCTTGGCCAGGGCGCGGGCAATGGCCACGCGCTGTTTTTCGCCGCCGGAGAGCTCGGCCGGACGCAGGCGCATGCGGTGCCGCAGGCCCACCTCGTCCAGCGACTGTATGGCGCGGTGGCGGGATTCCTTGCGCCCCAGGCCAAGATAGTCCAGCGGCAGTTCCACCTGCTCCAGCGCGCTCAGGGCGGAGAACAGGTTGAAGCCCTGGAATACGAAGCCCGTATGCAGCAGGCGGAAGCGTTCCAGCGCGCGCAGGTCGAGCCCGCCCAGGTCGCTGCCCAGCGCCGTCACCTGGCCCCGGTCCACCGGCTGCAGGCCGCTCAGGATGGCAAGCAGGGTGCTCTTGCCGCAGCCCGAGGGCCCGGAGATCAGGGTCAGCTCGGCCGGCTCGATACGCAGCGACAAGCCGTCCAGCACCTGGATGCGCACCCGCCCGGAGATGAAGGCCTTGCACACGCCTGCGGCCACCAGGGTCGGCCCGCTGTCCGCATGTCGTGGTTGTGGGGTCTCGTGCATCGCCACGTTCATCGCAGCAGGGTCGCCGGGTCGGCGCGCCGCAAGCTGCGCATCGCCACCAGCCCCGAGATGGCGGCCAGCCCGAGCGCGAGCACGATGCAGGCCAGGGTGATAGGCACGTCGAGCACCACCGGCACGTCCTGGCTGCGCGCCAGCACGATAATCCCGATGCCGAGCACGGTGGCGCCGAGCAGGCCGAGCGCGCTGACCCAGAACGCCTGCTCCAACACCACCCAGCGCAACTTGCCGACGCCCACGCCAAGCGCGTTGAGCGTGGCGTATTCACGCGCCGAGCCGGCCACTGCACCCATCAGGGTCTGGCTGGTGATCACCGCGCCAACCAGGAACACGATGCCGGCCAGGAACAGCACGCCGGCGCCGGCGCCGGTGTCGAGCATCCAGTACAGCACCGAGCGGCGGGCGAAATCCGGCGCGGTCCACACCTGGTAGGGCCCGAAGCCGCCGTGGCCACGCAGGCGGGCAGCCACCGCAGCGGCTTGGCCTGGATCGCGCAGGCGGGCCACCAGGTAGGTGGGGCGCCCGGCGTCGGTCGGGTCGATGTCGAGTGCGCGCGCGGTCTCCAGCGAGCTCACCACGTTCACCCCGCCCAAGGCGCGCAGGCCCCGCGCCACGCCAACCACGCGCACGCGCTGGCCGTTGATCGCAGCGCTGTCGCCGACGCTCACGCCGAGCTTGGCGATGTCGGCGCGATCGATGATGACCGCGTCCGGCTCGCGCAGGCGGGCGCGCAATGCCGGCGGCAGCGCCTGGGAAAACATCAGCGCGTCCGGCCGCGGATCGATGCCCGAGACGAACACCGATTCGCCGCCGGTGCCACGCGGGCCGCGCCAATCGGCATCCACCCAGTAGAACGGCTCGACCTGGACCACGGCCGGGTCCATGCGCAGCAGCATGGCCAGGTCTGGATTGATCGCCCGGCCGAGGTTGACGCTCTGCGTGCCGGGATAACCGACCCACAGGTCGGCCGACGAGCCGGTGATGTAGACGCTGGCGCTACCGAAAATGCCCAGCACCAGTCCGGCCTGCAGCAGTTGCAGCAGGCCGGCGAAACCGATCGCGACCATCGCCGGGAGGAATCGGCGCCACTCGTAGAGCAGCGTCTTGCGCGCCAGCGCGACCATCAGTGTCGTGGCTCCGCCGCGGCCTGCGCATCGGCCTCTGCCGGCAGCGGCGCGCCGCCGAGGGCCTTGTACAGGCTGACGAAGGCCAGGCCGTGGGCGGCGCGGGCGTCGATGGCCGCGAGCTGGGCCTGGCGTTCGGCCAGCGCGCTGTCCAACTGCTGCAGCGGGCTGTCCAGGCCCAAGGCGACGCGTTTCGCTACGGCGGCGTGCGCGCGCTCGAGCGCGGCTGCAGCCTGCGTGCTCTCGTGCTCCTGCTGGCGCTGCAATGCCAGGCGGCCCAGCGCGGTCTGCACTTCGGCCACGCCATCGAGCACGGCCTGGCGGTAGGCAAACACCGCGGCCTGGAGCTCGTGGGCCTTGGCGTGGGATTGGGCGCGGCGCAAGCCCCAGTCGAACAGCGGGATGTCCAGCAGCGGCCCGGCAGAGGCGATGGCGCTGTCGCCCGGCTGGCGATAGGTGGCCAAGTTGGTGGCCCATACGATCGAGCCGCCAAGCTTGACGCTGGGGAACATGTCGGCATGGGCCACGCCGGCATCCCCGGCGGCGGCCAGCACGTTGGCCTCGGCGCGGGCAATCTCCGGCCGCGTGCGCAGCAGGTCGGCCGGCGCGCTGCGCAAGGCAAGAGCGCCCAGGTCGGGCTGGGCACCGGGCGCGAGCCAGGCCGGATCTGTTTCGTCGCGCCCGAGCAGCGCCGCCAGCACCTGGGCGGCGGCGCGCATGGATTGCGCGGGCTCGGCGGCGGCGGCGCGCGCTTGCGCTGCCGCGGCTTCGGCCTGGGCCACGGCACCGGGATCGGCCAGCTTCAGGCGCAGGCGGGTTTGCCACAGTTGCAGCTGCTGTTCACGCTCATCGCGCATGGCATCGAGGGTGAGCTGGCGTTGCTGTGCCGCGCGCAGGTCCAGCCAGTTGCGCACGACTTCGGCCACCAGCGACACGCGTGCCTGCTGCAGGTTCGCCAACGCCAGGTCGTGATTGCCCTGCGCCTGGCGGGCAGTGGCGACATCGCGGCCAAACAGCGGGATTTCCCACAGCGCGTCGAAGCCGGCGACGAAGTAGGTGGCCCGGGCATCCGGGTCGATGGCGTCCATGGTCTTGGCCCGCAGGCCGGGGAAATAGATGTACTTGGAACTGCGCTCCAGCGCGCGCGCCGCCAACAGGTGTTCGCGCGCGGCGGCCACGTCCAGGTTGTCGCGCAGCGCGGTATTGACCAAGGTATCGAGTTGCGGGTCGTGGAACGCGTGCCACCAGCCGCGCAGGTCAACCTTGCCGGCGTCGGCCTGGGCCTCCTGCTGCCATTGCGCCGGCACCGACGGGGCGAGCACCGGCAGCGGCCGCGTTGCGCACGCCCCTACGGCAGCCGCGCCAATCAGCGTGGCGAAGCGGCGGGCGAATGTGTACGGCATGTCGGCTCAGCTCCCATGGCGACCGCGCGGGCCATGCAGGCACATCGGGATGCTGGGGGCGTGTATTGCCGACAAGCGGTGGGGTGGCCAGGACATGGCCAGCGGATACGGCATGGCGGGGAGTGTCGCTCGGGAGGCTTTACGGATGCTTAGGATGTTCCAAATGCATTCTACGCAGGCGCTGCGGGAAACGACACGCTCACGCGCAAACCGCTGCCGCTGGCCGTCGAGTACGTGATTCTGGCGTGATGCTGGCTGGCAATCTGGCCGACGATGGCCAGGCCAAGGCCGCTGCCACCCTCGCGCACGCCGGGGGCACGGAAGAAGCGCTCGCCCAGGCGTGGCCAGAGCTCGGGCGCCACGCCGGGTCCGTTGTCCTCGACTTGCAGCACCACGCCCTCGCCAGCCGGGCAGCGCACGGCCACCGTGACCCGGGCGCGCGGTCCGGCATAGCGCAGAGCGTTGTCGATGAGGTTGTCCAGCAGTTCGCGCAGGCTGTCGGCAGCGCCCAAGACCACAGCGCTGCCGCGCGGGCCGCGGTAGCCGAGGTCGATGCCGGCCTGCAGTGCCTCCTGCACGCGCGCGCCGACGACGTCCGGGACCAGGACGGCAAGGTCCACTGGGGCGAAGTCGTGCAGCTCGCTGCGGGGGTTGCTGGCCCGGGTCAGCGCCAGCAACTGCATGGCCGTCCGCGTGGTGCGCCCGGTGAGCTTGTGGATGTGCTCGAGCGCATCGCGCAAGGTTTCCGGGCTGGGGTCGGACAGGGCGCGTTCGGTATGCAGGCTCAGGCCGGCCAGTGGCGTGCGCAACTGGTGTGCGGCGTCGGCCATGAAGCGCTTCTGCGCCTCGAGCACGCTACCCAGGCGCGCAAACAGCGCGTCGATGGTTTGCGTCAGCGGCAGGATCTCCACTGGCACGTCGTTGCCGCTGATGGGCCCCAGCTCGTGTTCGCGCGCAGCCAGGCGCCGGGTCAGGGGCTCCAGGATGCGCAGTCCGCGCGTGACCCCGAGCCACACCAGCGAGAGGATGCCGACGATGAACACGGTCTGCAGCGGTATGGTCAGCAGCAGGATCTGCCGCGCGCGCAGGCGCCGGTCGTTGAGCGTCTCGGCAATCGCGATGGTGAGGACGTCCTGTGCATCCGCGGGCGAGCGCAGGCTGAGCTCGGCGGCGCGCAGGTGCTTGCTGCCTACCTTGGCATCGTAAAGGCGTGGCTGGGCGTCCGCGGGTGGCGCGGCGGGTTGCAGGAACGCACCGTTGCCGCTGATCAGCCCGCGCTTGCTGCTGCGCACGGCATAGTAGTTGTGGCCGTTGGGCTCGTATTCGAGCAGGAACCGCGCTTCCTCCGGCAGCTCGCCCGAGGTGCGCTTCAGGCGGAACATCTGCGCCAGCGTGCGCAGGTCGTCCTCCAGGCCGCTGTCATGCACCCGGTTGGAATAACTCAAGGCCACGTAGTAGGTCACCGCCCCATCCACCAGCAGCAGGGCGAGCATGGGCACGAGCAGGAACAGCAGCAGGCGGCGCCGCAGACTGGGGGATTTGCCGTCGCGGCCGGACTCAGTCATGCGGTTCGGCCTCGAGCAGGAAACCCAGGCCGCGGATGGTGCGGATCTGCGCGCCGCTGCCCTTGAGCTTGCGGCGCACGCGATGCACGGCAATGTCCAGTCCGTTGCCGGTGAGGTTCTGGTCCCACTCGCACAGCGCATCGACCAGTTGCGGGCGGTTGGTGACACGGTTGACGCGGGCGGCCAAGGCCTCGAGCAGGCCGAACTCCCGCGCGGTGAGTTCAAGCGGCTGCTCGCCCACCCAGGCGCGCCGGCCGGGCAGGTCGAGGCGCAGCCGCCCCACCGTCAACAGGTTCGTGCCGCCGCTCACCGCGCGGCGCAGCAGCGCGCGTACCCGGGCCTCGAATTCTGCCAGCGCAAAGGGCTTCACCAGGTAGTCGTCGGCGCCCAGGTCGAGCACGCGCACCCGCTCGTCCAGTCCGTCGCGGGCAGTGATGACCAGGACGGGAACGGCGGCCTGGCGGCCGCGCAGCAGCCGAAGCACCTCCGCGCCGTCCAGCCGCGGCAGGCCGAGGTCGAGGATCACCAGCTCGTAGTCGACTTCCTGCAGCGCCACATTGGCCGCCGCGCCGTCCGCCACCTGGTCCACCGCGTGGGCATGGTTGCGCAGCGTGGCCGCGATGGCTGCGGCAATCGAGGTGTCGTCTTCAACCAGCAAGATGCGCACGAGATCGGGTCTGTCGGTTATGCGCCGTGAGGCGCGGGTCGGGACGATGGGCAGCACCGGGTTACAAGTAATTAATCGCCTACGGGCTATCTTCGCCGTTCCCGCTTGGCTTGGAGTACCGCATGTCCTTCGATTACAAGTCTATTGCCTTGTCCGTCGCGATATCCGCAGCCTTGGGCCTGGCGGCCTGCAGCTCGCCTTCCGCGCCGCCGGCCGCGACCGATGCCGCGAGTCCCGGCACCGTCGCCATGGCGCCCGCCGCGGGGGTGGCTGAAAATGCCGCGGCACCCGCCGGCGAGGCACAGGTCGTACTCAAGCCCACCCAGGGCCATGACGCCAACGGCACCTTGACCTTGCGTACCGAGGGCGATGGGGTGCGTATCAGCGGGGAGCTTGCCGGCCTGAAGCCGGACAGCGAACACGGCTTTCACGTGCATGAGAACGGCGACTGCAGCGCGGCCGATGCCACCAGCGCAGGCGGCCATTTCAATCCCGCCGCGCAGGCCCATGGCAGCATGGACGCCAATCCGCACCATGTCGGGGACATGCCCAACCAGCGGGCCAATGCCCAGGGCGTGGCCGATGTGAACGTCCTGGTACACGACATGTCGCTCGATCCGGGCAGCGACCACAACGTCATTGGCCGCGCCCTGATCGTGCACGAGCAGCCGGACGACTACCAGAGCCAGCCCTCGGGCAACGCCGGTGCGCGGATTGCCTGCGGCGTCATCGCCGCCGCCGCGCCGCAAGGCTGATTGCCTCCCATCGCGACCGGCAAGGCGTCCGGTCGCGGGTGTGCGGTGCCCAGGCCGTCGTGGCCGTCCAGATGGCCGCGCACGAATGCCCCCTCTTCCCTGGCTTTGCCGGGGAGAGGGCTGGGGTGAGGGGGCTCTTGCTCCCGGCTCCAACGGGTCAGCGCAGTAGCGCCGCGGGTGGTTTGCTCCTGCCCGTCCGCCCTGTACGCTAGGCCGCCGCGCGTGGCGCGATGCGAGATCACCGGTGAAATCGAGACTGGGCCACACCAGCATGCTGCTTGCTGTCTGCGTAGCCGCGCCGGTGGATGCCCAGGTCGTGCTGGGGCGGCTGGGTGGCACGACCGTCAACACCAGCGGCCTGGTGCAGGCTGATGCCGCCTGGTACCGCAGCGACGGCGTCGCGTTGAGCGGCAACCCACGGTCCCCGGATGGGCCGAACCATGACTTGCGCGTGGCAATACTCTTCCTCAACGGTCTGGGGCCCGGCGGGTTCGACTGGCGGGTGGGCTATGAACGCAATACCGCCAAATGGCTGGACATGAACGCGCGCTATCGGTTTGGCGCCGAACGCCGTTCTTTTGTGCGCGCCGGCCAATTCAAGCAGCCGAGCGGACTGGAACGCCTCTCGTCGCTGACGGCGCGTGAGTTCATGTCCACCGCCATGGTGACGAAGACCTTTACGCTGGGTAACCGCGTCGGCGTGGCCTATGGCCATGAGTTCCGTTACGGTGCCCCCGACGCGGCGGGCAACCACCCCGCGCTGGCGCTGACCGCAAGCTATTTCGACCGTGAATTGGCCGCCACCCGGCGTATTCCCAATTACGCGCGTGGCGACGGCGTCGCGCTGCGCGCCGCCTGGGCGCCGGTCAACCAGGCCGGTCGGATCGCACACCTCGGCCTGTCCTGGGCGGACTACGACACGCGCGATGCCGAAATGCGCTGGCGGGTACAGCCAAACATGGAATTGACCCCGGTGCGCTTGCTGGATACCGGCGCCATGCCTGCAACCGGCCACGTGTCGGTGCTTGGCGCGGAAGCCTTCTGGGTGGCCGGAAGCATCAAGCTGCAAGGCGAGTACATGCAGGCCAACGCGCACCGTCATGCGCCCGGCGATACCTGTTTCCAGGGCTCGGGCGGTTATGTGAGTGCTTTGTGGAATCTTGGCGGTGGGACCTGGCGCTACGTGGACGGCCTGCCGGTGACCCCGGTCGGGGCCGTCACCAGCGCTGGCATGTGGCAACTCGGAGTGCGCTATGACACGATCGACCTGGACGATGGCCCGGTACTCGGCGGCCGCATGCGTACCTGGACGCTTGGCGTCAACTGGTACTGGACCGCCCACTTGAAATTCGTCCTGAACTACGTCGCCGTCGCGAGCCGGCGAGCTGCGGTCGCCGACGACCCGGCGATCACCGGTGTGCGCCTGCAGTTCCATTGGTGACGGCGCGCGGCCTTATCCACGACCACGGGCCTCCCCCGACAGCCGGGCTGTCATGTGCTTCCAGTGCGTCGACCACACCTGTTGGGCGGGATGCAGACGGTCGCGCCGTAGCTGGTGCCCGGGAGTGAACAGGGCGCGGAAAGCCAACATCACCACGCCAAACGTACCGAGCGCCGTGGCCGCCGCGATCATGAACATGATCACGATCTGGTAGCGCACGGCCGAGGCAGGTGGGGCGCCAGCCAGCATCTGGCCCGTCATCATGCCCGGCAGGCTCACGATGCCCATCACCATCATCGAATTGATGGTCGGGATCATTCCGGTGTGCAGGCTTGCCGTGATGAGCGGGTGCGCGGCCTCCCAGCGGGTCGCGCCGAGCGCCAGGTCGGCCTCGATCAGGCCGCCGTCGCGGACCGCGCCATCCATGAAACGGTCGAGCGCCAGGGAGACCCCGTTGAGGATATTGCCGAGCACCATGCCCAGCAGCGGGATGGCGTATTGCGCGCGATACCATGGCTCGACATCGATGATGCCGAGGAGGGAGGCGCCAGTCACGACGTAGGACGCCGCGAGCACGCACAGCACGCTGTCGAAGTAGATGCCGGCGTAGCGGCGCCGGGTGCGGTTGACCGCGGCGATGCCGGCGAGGCTCGCCATGACCAGGCCAATGCCGACCACCGGCAGCGGATGGTCGAGCGCGAAGACGTAGCCGAGGACCAGTCCGACCAGCACCAGCTGCACCACCATGCGCACGCTGGCGACGAGCAGGCTGCGCGCGAGCCCAAGCCGCAGCCACGCCGACAGCGCCAGGTTGACCACGATCAGCACCGCGGCGAAGCCGAGTTGCCAGTTGCCGATGTCCTGGTACTGCGCGTTCATGGTTCGCTCCCGAGCGCCAGCGTCCGGTTTGTCACCCGCGTCAATTGCGCGGCATCGTGGCTGGTCCAGACACAGGCACGCGCCTCGCCGCCCGCCATCCAGTCGCGGACCAGCGCCTCGACCGCGGCGGTACGCTTTGGGTCGAGCGACGCGGTCGGCTCGTCGAGCAAGAGGATGTCGGGTGCGATGAGGATGGCGCGCAACAGGTTCACGACCTGCGCTTCGCCACCCGACAAGCGCTCGGTGTCCTGATCGAGGAACGTGGCGCCGATGCCAACGGCGGCAAGGCAACGGCTTGCTGCATCGCGTGAATACTTCTGGTGGTGGCGGACGCGGAAGCGGAAGGGTGCCGCCAACGCAGCTTCGACCGTACCTTCCGGCAGCGCGGGTCGCTGCGCCACGTAGACGACGCGGGCACGGTACGCGGGCCGCCACCAGGCGTCCATTGGCTTGCCGTCGAAGTGGATCTCCCCGTCCTGCCGTGGCGTCAGCCCGGCCAGCGTCCGCAGCAGCACCGTCTTTCCCGATCCGGACGGTCCGGTGATGGCCCAACGTTCGCCTGGGCGCACCGACAACGCCAGGTCGCGACACAGCGCACGGCCGTCAACCGAGCAGGACAAGCCGCGGGCCACGAGCGAGCCGGCTTCGGACTGGACGCGCATGGGTTCTTTCGGCGCCTGGCGGGAACGCCTGGATTATGGCAGTACCACCTGGCGTGGGCTGACCGGGTTGGCGCCGGGCCACGGGCTGTCGCCCACGCGGGTCAGCTGCATGTCGAAGATTTTGACCGCCGCGTGGCCCGGCATGATGCGCTCGCCAATCTCGTGGAAGTGCGTGCCCTGGATGGTCGCGGTGTAGCGGATGGTGACCGGGCCCGCCGGGATTTCCCAGTGGTAGCCGTCGGCCGTGGGCACGAATTTGAAATCGCCGACGCGGCCCTGGGCGTGCGAGTGCATGGTGTAGCTCTGCGTGGCCGGGTCGAAGCTGAGCACCGCGAACGCGTTGAACACGGTCTTGCCGGCGTCGTCGTAGCTGCGCCCTTCGATCAGGCGGATGGAGCCGTCCAGCAACGGCCCGATGCGTTCGGTCTGGGTGAACTTGTGCACCGTGCCATCGGGTGCGGTCATCGATGCCGGGCCGCGCCACTCGCCGTCCAGCATGGCCAGCTTCGACAGCGCCTGGGTCTCGGCGGCAATGAGCTTCTGTGGATTGAACTCCTGCGCTGGCGCGGGCGGGCTGCAGACCAGCGCAGCGGCGGCGACAAGACAGGTGGCGAGCAGGGATAGCTGTTGCATGGGCTTGGTCCTCCGGGAGGTGGATGTCATCGGGCGGGATGACGTGGTCAATCGGTGCCGGCAATCACGGCATGCAGCGCCTTCAGGTGCAGCTTCAACGTGCGTTTGCCGTCCTTGGTCAGGCCATACCAGGTGACCGGCTTGCGCTCGACGAAGTCACGCCGCAAGGCAATGCATCCGGCGTCCTCCAGCTTGCGCAAGTGCGCGCCCAGATTGCCGTCGGTCAGCTGCAGCTGCTCCTTCAGCCGGGCAAAACTGATCTCGCCATGACGTGCCAGCAGCACGCCGATGGTCAGCCGCACGCGATGGTCGAAGACCGTGGCCAGTTGCTCGAGCGTTTCCATCACCGCTCCGCCCGGGCGCGGCTGCGGCCGGCCACCAAGCCACTCCAGATGAGTGAGAGCGCAATCACCACGCCGGTGATGGTCCACACGTAGCGCGGCTGAAAGATCACCATGACCACATAGGCAGCCAGCATCAGGCAACCGACGTAGAGCAATTGCCGTTCCAGGTGTACGCCGGCCAGCGCATAGACCAGGCCGCTGACCAGCAGGAACGCCGACGTGCCCGTGGCGGCGGGCACCTGGCCCACGATGAGCGGCAGGGCGGCAAGCAGGAAGCCGACCCCGGCGAGCGTCCAATGCCAGGCGTAGCGCCGGCCCAGGGCCTGGTCGTTGAATCCCGCCCGGCGCCCGGCCCGCGCGCCGAGCCACCAGCTCAACGGGCCACCACCGATGCCGGTGCAGAACCAATACGGGCCGGCCGCGGCCGGCGCGAAGTCGGGAAGCGCAAAGCCGACCAGGGTGATGGCCGCCCACAGGAAATAGATCGTGGGCAGCCCACGGCCGCGTTCCTGCTGGCGCACGACGCCAGCCACGAAATCGAGATCGTCGCGAATGCGCTCGCTGCTGTTCATGGCGGTGCTCCGGTGAGAGTGAGTTTCAAAGTACTCTGAAATACAAAGTATGCAAGTGCCGAATGCATGCCTCGTGTCCGGAGGCCTCCCCATCCGGATCCTGGATATTGTCCGGTGCGGGGTGCTGGTCGGGGGGTGCCCAGATGGCGTTCGCGGGGGAGCGCCCTCAGTCCCCCGTTTCAGGAGCGTGGGCGGTAGCCCGTCGTCGTGGGTGGCGGGGAACCGGCATGCGGAACCCCCGCCTCCCTGATTCGGCTATTGATAGTGGATCGTGGCACCGGTGTGGGGCACGATCGGGTTCTTGCCGCCGCTGGCGATATAGGCTTCCAGTTGCGCCTCCAACACCGGCAGCGGCACCGAGCCGGTCGCCAGGATGGTGTCGTGGAAGGCCCGCTCGTCGAACTTGTCGCCCAGCACCTGCTCGGCTTTTGCCCGCTCACGGCGGATCAGCATCTCGCCCAGCTTGTAGGCCAGGGCCTGGCCGGGCCAGGAGATATAGCGATCCACTTCGGTGCCGATGTCGTGGTCGGCCAGGGCGGTGTGGTCGTGCAGGTATTTCTGTGCCTGCTCGCGGGTCCAGCCGTAATGGTGCAGGCCGGTGTCTATCACCAGGCGGCTGGCGCGCCAGATCTCGAAGGACAGGCGGCCGAAATCCTCATACGGCGTGTCGTACAGGCCCATCTTCGTGCCCAGCCACTCCATGTACAGGCCCCAGCCTTCGCCATAGCCGGAGAAATACGTCGCGGAGCGGAATGGCGGCCAATCGGCCCCGAGCTCCTGCGCGACCAGGCCCTGGAACGCATGGCCAGGCGTGCATTCGTGCAGGGTCAGTGCCGTGTTCTGGTAGAGCGGACGCGCGGGCAGGTTGTAGGTGTTCATCAGGCAGCCGCCTTGGCCACCGCGCCCCGAGGTGTAGATCGGCGCGATCTCCGGCGGCACCGGGCGGAGGGTGAAGCGCGCGCGCGGCAGGAAGCCGATGAAGCGTCCGATCTGGCCATCGACGCGCTTAGTCACGTAGGCGGAGAAGCCGAGCAGCTCGGCGGGCGTCTTTGGATAGAAGCGCGGATCGGTGCGCAGGAAGTGCAGGAACTCCGGCATCGAGCCCGTGAAGCCGGTCTTGGCCTTGACTGTTTCCATTTCCGCGCCGATGCGGGCGACTTCCTTGAGGCCCATGGCGTGGATCTGCTCGGCCGTCAGGTCGGTCGTGGTGTAGGCCTGGATCTGGGCCTGGTAATAGGCCTTGCCGTCCGGCATGGCTTCGGCGGCGAGCGTGGTGCGTGCCTGCTTCATGTACACGTTGCGGATGAAGTCGAGCAGCTTGCTGTAGGCCGGCACGGCGACGCCATCAATGACCTGCTTGGCCTCGGCCCACAGCTGCGCCTGCTCGGCCGCCGGAATGGAATCCGGCATGGCCTTCAAGGGGCCGTAGAGCGGGTTGTCCTGCGTCGCCTTGGTGTAGGGCACGATGGTGTCGTCGCGTCCAGTCAGGGTGACCCGAGGCACGCCGAAACCACGCGCCAGGCCCGCTTGCATGTTGACCGTCTGCTGCTCGAAATAGCGCGGGATGTCGCGCAGGCGGGAGATATAGTTGCGGTATTCCTCCACGGTCCCGAAGCCGCCGAAGCTCGGCTTGAGCTGGCCCCAGAAAAAGCTGTCGGAATTGAACGGCTGTTCGTAGGCCTTGAACTTCACCTCGTTGGCCAGCGCCTGGATCGACTGGCGGAACACCGCCGCATTGATCTTCTCCGCCGGCGAAAGCTGCGCGAGCGGGATCGTGTCCAGCTGCGCGAGCGCCTTGGTCCAATACGCCAGGTGGGCGGCCTGGGTCGCGGCGTCGACCTTGGGCAGGTGCGGCCCCTGCTTGCCCCAGCGTCCGTTCGCGTCCTGGATGCGGCCGAGCTGGGCTTGGCGCCAGGCGAATTCCGCGTTGTACAGGGTGCGCAGTTGCTGGTCGGCGGACGATCCAGCCTCCGCCGCGGCAGCGGCGGCGGTCGTGGCCGGCAGTCCCGCCACCAGGAGCGCAAATGCAAATCCGATCAGCGTCGTTTTCATGCCCGGAACTCCCTCGGTATGGGTCGTTGGGTATCGCCTGCCCGCGTCCGCTGTTCCCCGTCGATGATCGTGTCGATCACCAGTGGGTCATTGAAGATGGCACGGCCTCGGATCCGCGAGCCGGCACGGCGAGCCTTGATCATAGGGTATTTCAAGCGCGGTTGTTTCCCGCTGGGCGCCTGACTCGCGTGTGCGGCGTGCCGGGCTGCGTGCCACGCTCGGCACGTGGTGAAATACCGCAGGCAGGATGCTGGCGCACTCGCGTCCGCGGCCATGGGCAGGCGCTTGCTTGCGCAGCATTTTGTTCGCTACGATCGGGGGCGGGGAGCGGCCGTCCGGTCGTTACATCACTAGCTGCTGGAGCAAAGATACGATGACGTCCAAGCCTCGCCCGGTCCGGGCCCCGCTGGTATGCGCGTGCGCGGCTGCGCTCACGTTGCTGTTTTCTTCCATCGCCACGGCGCAACAGGCGATCGACCAGGCGTATACCGATCAGGCCAAGAAGGTCCTGCAGGATTCGCGCATCACCACCGAGCTGGTCGATTACCTCCCGGCCTCGGACACGGTGCCGACCCCGCTCAAGGTGCTTGGCCACATCATTGGCGAACCGGGCGTGCTCGACCGCACTACGGACATCTACAAGTATTTCGACGCGCTGGCCGCGGCATCGCCGCGGGTCAAGGTATGGCGCATCGGCAAGACCGAGGAAGGCCGCGACATGATCATGGTCGCGATTGCCGACGAGGCCACGATCAAGGATCTCGACAAGTACCGCGACATGGCGGCGGCGCTGGGCGATCCGCGCAAGACGACGCCCGAGCAGGCGCAGCAGCTCATCAAGACCGCCAAGCCGATCTACTACATCACCAGCGGCATCCATTCGCCGGAATTCGGCGGCCCGGAGATGTTGATGGAGCTGGGCTACCGCCTGGCCGTGGATTCCTCGCCGTTCATTACCAACATCCGCGACCACGTCATCACCCTGATTACCCCGGTGATCGAGCCGGACGGCCGCGACAAGGCGGTCGACACCTACTACTTCAACAAGAAGCTGCCAAAGGGCGCGACCAAGCTGCCGCTGATGTACTGGGGCAAGTACGTGCAGCACGACAACAACCGCGACGGGATGGGGCAGTTCCTCAAGCTCACCCAGCACACCACCCAGGCCGTGCTCGACTGGCACCCGACCGTGCTGCACGACCTGCACGAGGCGCAGACCTACCTGTACTCCTCCACCGGCACCGGCCCGTACAACGAGGCGATCGACCCGATCACGGTCAACGAGTGGTGGAAGCTCGCCACCAACGACGTGCTGCAGATGACCAAGCGCGGCGTCCCCGGCGTGTTCACCTACGGCTTCTATGACGGCTGGACGCCGAACTACCTGTTCTTCATCGCGCACACGCACAACGCGATCGGGCGCTTCTACGAAGTGCAGAGCTACGGGCCGGACAATTACGTGGTGAAGCCGCCGAAGACCACCATGAGCCGCGAATGGTTCCGCACCAACCCGCCGCTCGAAAGCATCAACTGGGGGCCGCGTAACAACACCAACATCCAGGAGTCGGCGATCCTGTTTTCGCTGACCGACGTGGCCAATGACCGCGAAACGTACATGGACGACTACTGGCGCAAGAACCAGAACGCCGTGAACAAGGGCCATAACGGCCCGATCAACGGCTGGGTCATTCCTGCCCAGCAGCGCCGCAAGGCCGATGCCGCCGACGCGGTGAATGAGTTGCGCCGCCAGGGCCTGGAGGTTTCCGTTGCCAGCAGCGCGTTCACGGTGGGCAAGCTGTCGGTGCAGCCCGGCGACTACATCATCCGCGGCGACCAGCCGTATCGCACCATCGCGGACATGTATTTCCCGGTGCAGCAGTTCTCCACCGCCAACCCCACGCCGTACGACGACACCGGCTGGACCTTCCCGCTGATGCGCGACGTCGTGATTGAGCCGGTGGGCGACAAGAGCCTGCTCGACCATCCCATGACCCTGCTCACCACCGATGCGGTGGCGGCGGGCGGCGTCACCGGCGACGGCGGCGTGATCGTGGTGGACAACACCGCCGACAACAACGTCGCCGCGTTCCGCTTCAAGTTCGCCAAGACGAAGATGGAAGCGGCCGAGCAGGACTTCACGGCCGCCGGCCACAAGTTCCGCGCCGGTGCGATCGTCATCCGCAACGCGAACCGCGGCACGCTGGAGCCGGAGCTGAAGAAGCTCGGCCTGTCTGCTTGGGCCATGGCCTCGGCGCCGGCGGTGCCGACCCACGACCTGGACATCCCGCGCATCGGCTACGTGCACAGCTGGCAGCGCACCCAGGATGAGGGTTGGGTGCGTGCGGCGCTGGATACCTATGGCGTGCCGTACACGTACTTTGGCGACATCAAGCTGCGCGAGGGCAAGCTGCGCAGCAAGTACGACGTGATCATCTTCCCGCACGTCGGCGGCAGCGTGCAGACCATGGTGGAAGGCATAGCCAAGGTCGGCAACCGCGCCTTGCCGTACCAGAAGACCAGCGAGTTCAAGTCGCTCGGCACGCCGGATTCCTCGCCGGACATCCGCGGCGGCTTGGGGCTCGATGGCGTGCAGGCACTGGATGAATTCGTGCGCCAGGGTGGCACGCTGATCGTGGAGGGCGCCACCTCGGCCATCCTGCCCGCCTACAACCTCACCCCGGGCGTGAGCATCGAGGAGCCGGCAAACCTGTTCGTGCGCGGCAGCATCATGCGCGGCGTCATCGCCGATGCGCAAAGTCCCATCGTGTATGGCTACGGCGCGCGCGAAGTTCCGGTGTACTTCAACCAGGCACCGGTGATACAAGCCGTGGACCCGAACAAGGCCATGTCCGGCTTCAGGCGCTTCGCTGGTGCCGGAAGACGCAGTGCCGTGGACGGACAGAACGTCACCCCCATGGCCCAGGGTCAGCAAGTCTCGTCCTGGAATGCGGACGCGGCCGCCGCGGCCGCCAAGCCGGCGGCAGCGTCCGATGAGCCGTCCCTGCCACCCTTCATGCAGCCCTCGGGTCCGGCGACGCCGGATGGCCCGCGCGTGGTGCTGCGCTTCCCCGACAAGGCGGCGGACATGCTGCTGTCCGGCACGCTTTCCGGTGGCGAGGCACTTTCCGGCCGCGCCCAGGTGGTGGACGAGTCGATCGGCAAGGGCCACATCGTGATGTTCGCGATCCGCCCGTTCTGGCGCTGGCAGACGCAGGGCACCTACATGCTGGGCTTCAACGCCATCATGAACTGGAATGACCTGAACGCCGGCAAGGCCGCAAGCGCGGCACCGTCCGCCGACTGAGGCGTTCCACCCGGGCCTGCGGTTGGTCCATCCCCCGATCCCCCGGCGCCAGGCATCCTGGCACCGGGGGATTTTTTTGCCATTGGTATCCGGACGGTTGCTGCAACAACGGCAAGCTGGCGTCGCCCCGTATCGCACGGGGAGCATGGGCGGCATCGACGCCAGTGCTATCTTGCCAGGCAGCTTTTATCGAGGAGTGCACGTCATGGCTGGAAAAGTGGATGTCGCCGTCATTGTCGGCAGCTTGCGCAAGGAGTCGTTCAACCGCAAGGTGGCGCTGAACCTGGCGGCGCTTGCGCCCGAACCGCTGGTGCTGGAGGTCGTCGAGATTGGCCAGTTGCCGCTCTACAACCAGGATTACGACGCGGCGAGCCCGCCCGAGTACGCGCCATTCCGCGCCCGCATCAAGCGCGCGGACGCGGTGTTGTTCATCACCCCCGAGCATGACCGCTCGATGCCGGCGGCGCTGAAAAACGCGCTGGACATCGGCGGGCGCCCCTGGGGCCAGAATGTGTGGGCCGGCAAGCCCGCCGGCATCGTTTCGGCCTCCATTGCCGCGACGGGCGGCTTTGGCGCCAACCATCACCTGCGCCAATCGCTGACCTATCTCGACACGCCGACCATGCTCCAGCCGGAGGCCTACATCGGCAAGGTGGATACGCTGCTGGACGGGCAGGGCCAGATCAACAACGAGGGCACGCGCAAGTTCCTGGGCCAGTACATCGCGGCCTATGCGGCGTGGGTGCAGCGTTTCGTGACCGGCTGAGCGGCACTGCCGCTCAGCCGTCTTCCTCGTCGGGTTCGCCACTCGGCAACGCGGTGACCAGCAGCTTGTCGATGCGCGCACCGTCCAGGTCGACGACCTCGAAGCGGTAGTTGCCGCAGATGCAGCTCTCGCCGATGTGCGGGATGCGGCCGAGCACGGCCATCACCATGCCGGCGGCAGTGTGGTAGTCGTGCTCGTCCTCGCCGGGCAGCTGGTCGATCTGCAGCAGCTCGCGCAGGTCCTCGGTGGACAGGGCACCGTCCATCAGCCAGCTGCCGTCCTCGCGCTGCACGATGGGCGCGTCGCCGTGGTCGCTGCCGGCGTGGCCTACCTGGCTGGCGCCGACCACGGCAGCCAGGAGGTCGTTGACCGTGGCCACGCCTTCGATGTCGCCGTATTCATCCACCACCAGGGCCAGCGGCGTCTCCGCCTCGCGGAACTCCTCCAGCATGTCCAGTGCGCGCGCCGTGGCGGGGATGAACAAGGGCTTGGCCAGGTGGTCGAAGAGTTCGGTCTTGCCTTCGGTAAAGCCGTACAGCAGGCGCTTGACCTCGACCACGCCGACCACCTCGCTCTCGTCGCCGCGGTAGACGGGGTAGCGCGAATAGGGCGTATCGCGCAGCACCTGCAGGTTTTCCTCGCGCGGGGCGGCGATGTCCAGCCAGGCGATGCGCATGCGCGGGGTCATCACGCTGTCGACGCTGCGGTCGCCAAGGCGCAGCACGCGGTTGACCATGTTGTGTTCGTCGGCATCGAGCACGCCCTGCTCGGCGCTTTCGGCCACCAGCAGGCGGATCTCCTCCTCGGTGACCACGCCGCGGCGTTGCGGCTTGTTGCGCAGCAGCTGCAGCACCAGGTTGCTGGATACATTGAGCAGCCAGACGAACGGCATGGCCAGGCGCGACAGCAGCAACATCGGCAGCGCGACCATCACCGCGACCTTCTCCGGCGCGGACAGGGCCAGGCGCTTGGGCACCAGTTCGCCCACTACGATCTGGATGAACGAGATCAGCGCAAAGCCGAGCACCACACCCAGGGCGCGTGTGTACGGCGCCAGCCAGGCCATGCTGGTGTTCTGCAGCGATTCGGCGATGCGCGTTCCCAGCGCATCGCCGGCGACCGCGCCGGTGATCAGGGTCACCAGGGTGATGCCGACCTGGATCGTGGACAGGAAGTATTCCGGGGCCTCGGCGTGGCGCAGTGCCATGCCGGCGTAGCGGCTGGTGCGCGCCATCTGCTTGAGCCGGCTCTTGCGCGAGGCCACCAAAGCCATTTCGGACAAGGCGAAAAAGCCGTTGCACAAGGTCAACACGAGGACAAGCGCGAGTTGGATCAGCATCGCGGTGGCGCGGATCTTGGAGGCATGGGTTACAGAGTGTAAATGCAGGCGCGGTGCCAAATCCCGTTTTGGCCGTGCGCCGATTGGTGCGAAGCAACACGCGCCTCCTGTAACATGTCCGACATTCTCGGCTGGCCTGGTCCCAAGCATGTTTTCCCTGCAGGCAATGTTCGGCAAAGGTGAGCGGTTTTACGAGCTGCTCGAACAGAGCGCCATGGCGGCGTGTGAGAGCGCCGACGCCCTGGCGGCCTTGCTGGCCAACGGCACCGAGGCACCGCTGATGGCGGCGTTCAACGCCAGCCATATGCGCGAGAAGGAGCTGGCGGCACAGATCAGCGAAGAGCTGATGAATACCTTCGTCACCGCGCTCGACCGCGAGGACATCGAGGCGCTGAATTCGGCGCTGTACAAGATCCCCAAGACCATCGAGAAGTTTGCCGAGCGTTACGAGATCATCGCCGAGCGGGTGGCCGGCGTGGACTTTGCGCAGCGGGCGAAGGTGCTCACGCAGTCCACCAAGGTGGTGGCGGAAATGATCGCCCAGCTGCGCCGCAGCCTGCAGATCGACCCGATGAAGAAGTTGCAGGATCGCCTGCAGGCGCTCGAATCGGAAGGCGACCGCATGCTGCTGGCGCCGTACCGCACGCTGTACGTGGAAGGCAACGACGTGATGCGCGCCATGCTGGCCAAGGACCTGTTCGAGCTGATCGAGAAGGCCATCGACAAATGCCGTGACGTTGGCAACATCGTGTATTCGATCGTGCTGAAGAACTCCTGACCATGGCGGGTGCTGCCGGGGAACGTGCATGAGCCTCAGCCTGGTCATCGCCGAAGTGCTGTTTGCGCTCGCTTTCACCTACATCAACGGCTTCCACGACACGGCCAATTCCATCGCCACCGTGGTCGCCACCAAGGTGTTGTCGCCGGGCCAGGCGGTGTTGCTGGCGGCGGTCACCAACCTGTTTGGCGCCTTGATCGGCACCGCGGTGGCGGCGACCATCGCCTCCGGCCTGCTGAATGCCGGCGTCGTCGACATGGGGCCGCAGCTCATCATCTGCGCGCTGTCCTCGGCCATCATCTGGAACCTGGTTACCTGGCGCCTGGGCCTGCCGTCGAGCTCGAGCCACGCCTTGATCGGCGCCTTGATCGGCGCCGCGCTGGCGGTCTCCGACAACCACATGGATGCGGTCATCTGGGACGACGGCGGCTGGTTCACCGGGACCGGAGTCTTGCCCAAGGTGGTCCTGCCGATGGTGTATTCGCCGCTCGGCGGCTTCATCATCGGCCTGGTGCTGATGGGGGCGCTGTATGCCTTGCTGGCGTGGTTTGCCGGGCGCCGCGGCTGGCTGCGCCGGTTTGGACGCACATCTTTTGTCAACGCGTTTTTCGGCAAGGCGCAGATCATCTCGGCCTCGGCCATGGGCGTGGCCCACGGCATGAACGATGCCCAAAAAAGCATGGGCATCATCGCGCTGGCGCTGGCCGGTGGCACCGCGGCGCACGAGTTCGACCACTTGCCGCAATGGCTGGGCTTCCTGCAGATCACCGAGGATGTGCATGGCGCCTTCATCATCCCCACCTGGGTGAAGGTGGTGGCGGCGTTGACCATGGCGGCGGGCACGGCCGGCGGCGGCTGGCGCATCATCAAGACGCTCGGGCACAAGATGGTCAAGCTGCATCCTATCCATGGCTTCGCGGCCGAGACCAGTTCGGCGGCGATCATTTTTGCCGCCTCGGTGTTCGGCATGCCGGTGTCGACTACGCACAACGTGTCGGCGTCGATCATGGGCGTGGGCGCCGCCAAGCGTTTCAGTGCGGTGCGCTGGACGGTGGTCCGGCGCATGGTCTGGGCCTGGGTGCTGACCTTGCCCATCACCGCCGCACTGGCCTACGTGCTGGTGCTGCTGAGCGTCGGCTTGTTCTGATCAAATAAAGGGGACGTGGCAAATTAAAAAAGGGGACATGGCTTAATATGCCATGTCCCCTTTTTTAATTTGCCACGTCCCCTTTATACCACTTTATACCATGCAGGACAGCCATCATCGTGTTTACGCCGCCATTGCCGCGATTCCGCGTGGACGCGTCGCCAGCTATGGCGCGATTGCCGCGCGGGCGGGTTTGCCGGGGCGCGCCAGGCTGGTGGGCCACCTGCTCGGGCAAACGCCCGATGGGTTGCACCTCCCCTGGCATCGGGTGCTGCGCGCCAGCGGCCATATTGCGCTGGCACCAGGGAGCGCGGGCTTCCGCGCGCAAGTTCGCCTGCTGCGGGCCGAGGGCGTCGAGGTTAAGAATGGGCGCGTGGCCTTGTGGCGGTTCGGGCTGGACGCCGACCTGGACCGGGAGTTGTGGGGTTTGCCTGCAGGGTGAGCACCGGGCGGAATGGGGCGCCACGGCGGGTACGGGCTGACAAGGTGGAGATGGGAGCGCTGGCTTGGCTTCGGAGGGCAGGGTGCTTAGCATGAGAGGGATGGATGCCGCGCTAGAACTGTTGCAACGCGTGTTTGGTTACCCGGCGTTCCGGGGTCAGCAGCAGGCAGTGGTGGAACACGTCAGCGCCGGCGGAGACGCGCTGGTGCTGATGCCTACTGGGGGCGGCAAGTCGCTGTGCTACCAGATCCCGGCCTTGCTGCGCGCAGGCACCGGCATCGTGGTATCGCCCTTGATAGCACTGATGCAGGATCAGGTCGATGCGTTGTGCGCGGCTGGCGTGGCCGCGGCGTACTTGAATTCCAGCCTGGATGCGTCCGCGCAGCAGGAGGTCGAGCGCCAGCTGCTCGCGGGCGAACTCGACCTGCTGTACGTGGCCCCGGAGCGCCTGTTGACCGGGCGCTTCCTGGGGCTCTTGGAGCGCATGCCGGTGGCGCTGTTTGCCATCGACGAGGCGCATTGCGTCTCGCAGTGGGGGCATGATTTTCGTCCGGAGTATCGCGAGCTGGCGGTGTTGCCGCAGCGTTTCCCGCAGGTGCCGCGCATCGCGTTGACCGCGACCGCCGACCAGCGTACCCGCGACGAGGTGGTCGAGCGGCTGTCGCTGCAGCAGGCGCGACGTTTCATCTCCAGCTTCGATCGGCCCAACATCACCTATCGTGTCGTGCCGCGCACCAACGCCAGGCAGCAGCTGCAGGCGTTTTTGGACGGCCATCGCGGCGAGTCCGGCATCGTGTATTGCCTGAGCCGACGCAAGGTGGACGATGTCGCGGCTTGGCTGGCCGAATCCGGCGTGGTCGCGCTGCCTTATCACGCCGGGCTGAATGCGGCCACGCGTGTGGCAAACCAGCAGCGTTTCCTGCGCGAGGACGGCGTGGTGATGGTGGCCACGGTGGCCTTCGGCATGGGCATCGACAAGCCGGACGTGCGCTTCGTCGCGCACCTGGACCTGCCGCGCAGCATGGAAGGCTATTACCAGGAAACCGGCCGCGCCGGTCGCGACGGCCTGCCCGCGGAGGCGTGGATGATCTACGGCCTGTCCGACGTGGTGACCATCAGCCAGATGATCGCGCAGGGTGAATCCGGCGACGAGCGCAAGCGCGTGGAGCGGGAGAAGCTGGAATCCCTGCTGGCTTACGCGGAGGCGACCGGATGTCGCCGCCAGCTTTTGCTCGGCGCGTTTGGCGAGACCTACTCCGGGCCGTGCGGACATTGCGACAACTGCCTGGCCCCGCCGCCGACCTGGGATGCCACGTTGCCGGCGCAGAAGGCCATGTCGGCGGTGTACCGCAGCGGGCAGCGCTTTGGTTCCGGCCATGTCATCGACATCCTGCGTGGGGTGGCAAGCGAGCGCATGCGCCAGTTGGGGCATGATCGGCTGGGCGTGTTCGGGGTGGGTGCCGAGCTGGACAACCGGCGCTGGCGCTCGGTGTTTCGCCAGCTGCTGGCGCTGGGCCTGCTGGAAGCCGACGGCGACGGCTTCGGCACCCTGCGCCTCACCCCGGCCAGCCGCGCCGTGCTTGCCGGCACACGCCAGGTGCAATTGCGCGAGGACACCCACGCGCGGCGTGCCTCCAGGCGCAGCGGCGAGCGCGCGACCAGCGCCGCCGGCAACCTCGGCGTTGCCGCGCACGAACAGCCACTGTGGGAGGCGTTGCGCGCCCTGCGCCTGAGCCTGGCCAGGCAGCAGGGCGTCCCGCCGTACGTGGTGTTCCACGATGCCACGTTGCTGGCCATGCTGCGTGCGCAGCCGGGCAACGCGGGCGAGCTGGCCGCCATCAGCGGCGTCGGCGCCGCCAAGCTCGCGCGCTACGGCGACGATTTCCTGGCCGTGCTCAATAAAAGGTGAATAAAGGGGACGTTGAATAAAGGGGACGTGGCAAATTAAATTGCGATAAAGGGAGCGTGGCAATTGGACCGCTGATGGCTATCGTAATTTAATTTGCCACGTCCCCTTTATCCGCCACGCCGCGCCTTCTCCTTGAGCTCGGCGTCGACCGCGCGTGCCGGCGTATCCACCGGGCAACCCCACGGCAGCGGCTTGCCGTCGCGATAGAGCTTGATACAGGTGGCCACGCTGGGCGCCGAGCTTGCCGCAGCCGGCGCCGCCAGGGCTTTGGCCGGGGCCATGTTCAGGCGCTCATCGCCGGCCTTGGGCGAGACCGTGGGTGGCGGGATCATGCAATCTGGCGTGGGGATGCCAAGCACGGTCTTGCACTTCAAGTGGACGCCGCGCGGCAGGTCGATTTCCTTGGTCTTGATCACCGTATCGACCACGCGGCGCACGGCGGCACCACCGGCCGATTCGTCGAGGGGTGGGAAATACGGCTCGAACGGCGTGGGCTGGTAGTGCAGCGGATCGTAGCCTTGCATGACATGCGTATCGCCGCGCAGGTTGTTCGCCACCGGCGCCTTGCTGCTGGCCGCAGCGGCAGGCAGCAGGATGCGGCCGTCGGTTCCGTACAGCCGCAGCGGGCGCGATGAGGCGGGTGCTGCGGCCGTGCTGGCGCTCGCCGGTGGCGGGGCAGGCGGGGCAGCGGCGGCCGGGCGTGCCGACGCCTGCGTCCGGACTGGCGGCGTCGGCGGTGGCGGTGGCGGCGGCGCAAGCTGGATCGGCACGAAGCGCGCCTGCAGCGGCGTGTCGTCCACTGCCGCGGGCAGTTCCAACGAGGCGTGCAGGCTGCGCTGCGCGATCAGCGCGAACACGACGTGCAGCAGCGCTACTGCGGCCAACAACCCCCAGCGCGGGGCGTCGAACGCATACCAGCGATCGCGCCAACGGTGCGCGTGCAAGCGCCGGACCGTGGCTGCGTTCCACGTCGCCGCGGCGTCGGCCCCGGTGTCTGCACGGGGCCAATCGTGGTCGGCGTCCTCATGTGGCGGGGCTTGGGCGATGATCGGCTCTCGGTGGCGCACACACCGGTGCAGCATGGCGCAAAGCTCTTGAACTGTGTACGACTGGCGCGGCTGGGTGGGGTGAGTGGCAGACCGCCGGCGCCATGTTCAGGTTCCCGGCAGCTCCGCGGCTTCACCGCGCAATGCCTACGCTGGTGCCGCAAATTGGCTGGCGGTCGCGAACTGGTTTGGCCGTCCGGCTGGATCGGTGCCATTGCATTGGCGTCGTGCGCGCATGACACTAGGCGGGCGGACACCCTTGGTGTCCGTTCCGTTCCATATCCCGTGGATTTCCGTGACTGCAACCGTTGCCGCATCGCTGGCTGGCGATGCTCCGTGGATCGTGATGAAGTTTGGCGGCACCAGTGTCGCCAACGCGGCATCCTGGGGTCGTATCCGCAGCTTGATGGAAAGCCGCCGCCGCGAAGGAGGACGGGTGCTGGTGGTCGTATCCGCGGTGTCGGGCGTGACCGACGCGCTGCGCCAGCTCGGCAAGTGTGCCGAACGCCATGATCGCGAGGCGGCGGCTGCAGGGATCGCGCAGCGCCATCGGGAGCTGCTGGAATCCATGCAACTGGCTGAGCCGACGGGCTTGACCGGCCTGTTGGCGGAGCTTGCCGAGTTGGCCGCGGCAGGCTGTCCGGCCGCCGAGGCACGCGCCTACCAGGCCCGGGTCCAGGCCTTTGGCGAGCTCCTGTCCAGCACGCTGGGGGCGGCATTCCTCGACGCCCACGGCTGGCCCACGCGCTGGCTGGATGCACGCGAATACCTGTGCGCCACCGCGTTGCCGAACCAGAACCTGCGCACGCGCATGCTTTCTGCCATGGTTGCCCCGGTGCCGGATCCGGCGCTGGCGGCGCAGCTTGCCGCACAGGGCGACGCGTTCATCACCCAGGGCTTCATTGCCCGCGACAGCGATGGGCACACGGTGCTGCTCGGCCGCGGCGGCTCGGATACCTCGGCGGCATGCTTTGGCGCGCTGCTTGGCGCGCTGCGCGTGGAGATCTGGACCGACGTCGCCGGCATGTTCACCGCCAACCCGCGCCAGGTGCCCGGCGCGCGCCTGCTGCAGCGGCTGGACTACGAGGAGGCGCAGGAGATCGCCTCCACCGGCGCCAAGGTGCTGCATCCGCACTGCCTGCAACCGCTGCGCGAACCGCGCGTGCCGCTGCTGATCAAGGACACCAACCGGCCCGAACTGGAAGGCACGGTGATTGGCCCGGAAGTGCGCACGCATGCGCCCAGCGTCAAGGCGATCAGTGCGCGCAAGGGCATCACCCTGGTGTCGATGGAGTCGGTGGGCATGTGGCAGCAGGTGGGCTTCCTGGCCGACGTGTTCGCCTATTTCAAGACCCACGGCCTGTCGGTGGACCTGATCGGCTCGGCGGAAACCAACGTCACCGTGTCGCTCGATCCCACCGAGAACCTGCTCGATTCGGATGCGATTGCCGCGCTGGCCACCGACCTGGCCAAGGTCTGTCGGGTCAAGGTGATTGCGCCGTGTGCGGCCATCACCCTGGTCGGCCGTGGCATCCGCTCGCTGCTGCACACGCTGTCCGACGTGCTGGCCGAGTTTGGCCACCTGCGCGTGCACCTGATCTCACAGTCCTCGAACAACCTCAACCTCACCTTCGTGGTGGACGAGGGCGTGGTCGATACCTTGCTGCCGCACCTGCATGAGCTGCTGATCACCGCCGGCTCGCTGCGCACCGACGACGACGCGCTGTTCGGGCCGAGCTGGCAGACCCTGTACGGCGCCGGCGAGGCGGCTGCGGCGGCACCCGCCTGGTGGCAGGAGCACGAGCGCGAACGGCTGCTGGCCCAGGCCCAGGCGTCGACCCCGCGCTACGCCTACCACCTGCCGACCGTGCTGGCGCGGGCGCGGGCGCTGCGGGCGCTGGACGTCGTGGACCGCTGGCATTACGCGGTGAAAGCCAATCCCCATCCCGCCATCCTGCAGGCCTTGGCGACGGCCGGCTTCGGCTACGCGTGCGGCTCGCCGGGCGAGTTGCGGGCGGTGGAAGCGGCGGCGCCGGACGCGGCCGGCCTGCTGTACATCCCGAGCTTTGCCGCGCGCGCGGACTATGCGTCTGCGCTCGCCACCCGCGCGCTGGTCACGCTTGATGCGCTGTACCCGCTGCAGCACTGGGGCGAGCTGTTCCGGGACCGCGAGATCATGCTGCGCCTGGATCTCGGCCGCGGCCTGGGCGATCACGGGACCATCCGCGGCGGTGGTGATTTCGCCAAGTTCGGCCTGCCGCTGGACCAGCTGTCGGCGTTCCTGCAGCTGGCACAGCGCCATGGGGCCAGGGTGGCCGGCCTGCATGCCCATGTCGGCTCGGGCTTGCTCGACGCAGCTCACTGGGGCCGGATCTATGCGCAACTGGCCAGCCTGGCCGAGCATGTCGGCAGCGTCAGCGTGCTCGACGTGGGCGGCGGCCTCGGCGTGCCGGCGCATCCGGGCGAGCGCGAGCTCGACCTCAATGCACTGGGGCGGGCCCTGCGTGAGGTGAAGGACGCCTATCCCCAATACCGGTTGTGGCTGGAACCCGGGCGCTACCTGGTCGCCGAGGCGGGCGTGTTGCTGGCGCGGGTCACCCAGATCAAGACCAGGGGCAGCCTGCATTACCTTGGCCTGGACGCGGGCATGGACAGCCTGATCCGTCCGGCGCTGGACGACAGCTGGTATCGCATCGTGAACCTGAGCCGCCTGGCGGAGCCGGCAACCACGCAGTACCAAGTGGTGGGGCCGATCTGCGACAGTGCTGACATCCTTGGCAGCGACCGTCGCCTGCCCGCAGCCGGCGAAGGCGATGTGGTGCTGATCGCCCAGGTCGGCGCGTACGGCAAGGCCATGGCCTCGCGCTACAACCTGCGCGACGAAGCCGATGAAATCGTGATCGAGTAGCGCCATGCCGGAGAAGACCGTGGTGCAAACCCTGCAGCAGCTTCACCGGACCCGGGCGTTCCGCTTCCTGCGCTGCGCCTATGCCGATGGCGTGGCTGAGCTGGTGTACGCGCTGGATGACGGCCCGGAGCTGGTCGAGCGCGTGCGCTTCCCGCAGGCGCCACCGCTCGCGCCGGAGCGCCGCGCCGCGTTCGCCGCGGCGTTGCGCCTGCTGCACCTGGTGGCCGGGATCAGCTACTACAAGGCCGCCGTGCCGCCGGTCATCGAAGTCGTCGACGGCGTCCTGGACGATGCCACCGCCGATCTGCTCGAGGCCTTGTACGTGCATGGCCTGGCCGAGTTCGCCTACCGCAACGGCCTGGACCTGCACGGCAAGGTGGTCTTTCCGCGGGCGTCGGCGTCGGAGCGTCCGTCCGCCGCCGCGCCGGCCCTGCACCTGCCGCGGCGCACCCTGGTGCCGATCGGCGGCGGCAAGGATTCGCTGGTGGTGATCGAGGCGCTCAAGTCCATCGGCGCCGATGCCACCGTGGCCTGGGTCGGCACCTCGCCGCTGATCGCCGCCTGCGCCGAGCGCACCGGCCTGCCCCTGCTGAATATCGGGCGCGAGCTCGCACCGGAACTCTTCGAGCTCAACCGGCTGGGCGCCTGGAACGGACACATTCCGGTGACCGCGGTGAACTCGGCGATCCTGGTGCTGGCCGCCGTGCTCTACGGCTACGACGCGGTGAGCTTCGCCAACGAGCGTTCGGCCTCGGCAGCCACGCTCGAGTATGCCGGCCAGCAGGTCAACCACCAGTGGAGCAAGGGTTATGCGTTCGAGCAGCTGCTGGGTGTCTGGGTGCATGCGCACGTGGCCGCCGACCTGGATTATTGCTCGCTGCTGCGGCCATTTTCGGAACTCGCGGTCACCCGCGCGTTTGCCCGGCTGACGCCGTATTTCGACGTCTTCTCCAGTTGCAACCGCAATTTCAAGTTGCTCGGTCCGAAGCCGGCCGACCGCTGGTGTGGCTGCTGCCCGAAGTGCCACTTCGTGTTTCTGGCCCTGGCGCCGTTCCTGCCCAAGCCACGGCTGCTGTCGATCTTCGGTCGCAACCTGCTGGACGACGAGGCGCTGGCACCGGGTTTCGACGCCTTGCTCGAATACCACGAACACAAGCCGTTCGAATGCGTGGGCGAAGCGGCCGAGGCGCGTGCGGCCATGGCGGCGCTGGCCAATCGGCCGGAGTGGCAGGAGGACGTGCTGGTCGCGCGTTTCCGCCAGCTGATCCTGCCGCAACTCGATCCGCTGACGCTGGCGCTGGAGCCATGGCTTGTCCCCTCCACCGAACACCGCGTGCCGCCCCACCTGCAGCCGGCCCTGGCCGCCATCGCCGAATGAGGCGCCTCCCACCCCAGCCGGAGTGTTGTGGGAGGCCGCTCGTGACCGTAGGGAGTCCCTTGTGGGCGGGCGATGCTCTGGTTGGTTGGGCTTCGCCCGGTGGTCGATCCAGATCCAGATCAAGAGCTTTCGTGCGCCTTTGGCGCGCGAGTTACTTTCTCTCGCTTGCCCGAGAGAAAGGTAACCAAAGAGAGGGGCACCCCGCTTGGCGCTTTTCGGGCCTCCTGCCCGAAAAGTGCGTGAGGGCCGGCCGGGTTTTTCGGCCGGACTCCTGTCCGGTCGAAAAAGGCTCGACATCCTTGTCGAGCCCCCTACGGGCCTTCTCGTCCGTCCCTCACCGCCGCACAGGGGACCCCAAAGAGCGGGCGCGCCATCCTGGCCCGCACTCGGTGCGGCGGCTCCGCCGCCGGAGAGCGGCGCAGCGGCTTGCCAGCTTTTCGAGAAGTGCGCGCAGGAGTGCGCCCGCTCTTTGGGGTCCCCTGTGCGGCGGTGAGACGGAGACGATCAGGCCGCTCAGCGGGCATCGGCAGGAAGCCGATGCCTTTTCGACGGTACATGGACGTGCCGCCGAAAAGCCCGGCTCCAGCTCACGGACTTTCCGGGCAGGGATGCCCGGAAAGCGCCAAGCGGGGTGGCCTCTCTTTTGGTTACTTTTCTCTGGCCATGCAGAGAAAAGTGACTCGCGCGCCGAAGGCGCACGAAAGCTTTTAATGGACCGTTGCGATAATCGTCGAATGGTAAAAGCATCGTCCGCTAGTGGGCTCCCACAAGCGGGAACGAGGGCATCGCCCGCTAGCGGGTTCCCGCAAAGGGGGGGGGGGGGGGGGGACCCCTGGGGGTGGGCATGCGCATCGCTGAGCTGACGGGGCGCCGGGTGGCGGTCTGGGGCTTTGGGCGGGAAGGCCACGCCGTGCTCCAGGCGTTGCGTGAGCGCCTGCCGGGGCAGGAGATCGTCCTGTTGTGCAGCGCCGCCGAGGTCGAGGCGGCCCGCGCGTTCGACCCGACGCTCGGGCTCGTCGTTGGCGAGCCCGATGCCGACACGCTCGCCGGGTTCGACGTGGCGGTGAAGTCGCCAGGCGTTTCGGCGTACAAGCCGGCGCTGCTGGCGGCGCAGGCACGCGGCCTGCGCGTGACCTCCGGCACCGCGCTGTGGTTTGCGGAAAATCCGGATGCGCGGGTGATTGGCGTCACCGGCACCAAGGGCAAGAGCACCACCAGCGCCTTGATCGCGCACTTGGCCCGCGCGCTGGGCGTGCGCACCGCGCTGGCCGGGAACATCGGCCTGCCGCTGCTGCAACTGCTCGGTCAGCATGCGGAACTGTGGGTGGTGGAATTGTCCAGTTTCCAGACCGGCGAGGCGGGCCCGTTGGCGCTTGGGGTGGTGACCAGCCTGTACCAGGAGCACCTGGACTGGCATGGCACGTTCGAGCGCTACATGGCCGACAAGCTGCGCATTACCGCGGTGTCGCGGCGCCTGCTGGTCAATGGCGGCCAGGCGCCGCTGCTGGAACAGACCGGCGCGCATCCGGCACGCAGCACGTTCGGCTCCGGCTCGCGCTGGCACCTGCAGGCGGGCTTCATATGCCGTGACGGGCAGCGCGTGTTCGACGTCGCGCGGTTGCCGATGCCCGGCGTGCACAATGCCGGCAATGCCTGTGCGGCGCTGGCTGCGTTGGAGCTGGTCGGCCTCGATGCGCTGGCCGCCGCACCGGCGCTGGCGAGCTTCCGGCCCCTGCCGCACCGCCTGCATCTGCTGGGCGAGCGTGACGGGCGCTCGTGGGTGGACGATTCGATCAGCACCACGCCGCTGGCGACGTTGGCAGCCCTGGAGAGCCTGCACGATCGCGTGGTGACCGTGTTGGTGGGCGGCTTTGATCGCGGCGTGGACTGGACCCTGTTCGTGGAAAAAGTGCGCGCCACGCCGCCAGTGGCGATCGTGTGCATGGGAGCCAACGGCGTGCGCATCGCGGCGGCCTTGCACGCGGCGCGCGTCCCGTGTCCGGTGATCCTTGCGGCCGATCTGGCCGGCGCGGTGGCGGCCGCCAGTGCAGCTACGCCACCCGGCGGCGTCATCCTGCTCTCGCCAGGGGCGCCGAGCTTCGACCAGTTTCGCAACTATGCCGAGCGCGGACGGACGTTTGCCAGCCTCGCCGGTTTCAATGGCGGGTCACTGGCAGACATTTCCGGCCTGGGCATTGCGTGAGCAAGGCGACCGTCGATCGGTTTGGGGAGCCGTGCGGCAGCCCTCCCTGGTTCAAGCATGCGCGCCGGTGGCAGCGTATCCTGTGCGCCCGTGACACCCGGGCCGGCACCCACCATTGCAACTGGCATGGACGACATGACATCTGAAGCACGGCCTGCGCTGATCGAACCCAACCTGGCGCCTGTCTTGGCCGATGCGCCGCCGGTCACCGCGCAGCGCTCGTCCACGCGCTATGGCGTGCTCGGCGCGGTCAGCTTCGTGCATGTGCTGAATGACATGATGCAGTCGGTGATCGTCGCGATCTACCCGCTGCTCAAGGGTGAGTTCGACCTGAGTTTCTTCCAGATTGGCGCGATCACGCTGACCTTCCAGCTCACCGCCTCGCTGCTGCAACCGGTCGTCGGCGCAGTCACCGACAAGAAGCAGTTGCCGTACTCGCTGCCGGTGGGCATGTTTTTCACGCTCGCCGGCCTGTTGCTGATGTCGGTGGCGCCGACCTATCCGATCCTGCTGCTGTCCGTCGCCTTGATTGGGTGTGGATCATCGGTATTCCATCCCGAGTCTTCGCGCGTGGCGCGCATGGCCTCGGGCGGCAAGTATGGGTTGGCCCAATCGGTGTTCCAGATTGGCGGCAACGTTGGTCAGGCGCTGGGGCCCCTGCTCGCGGCGGGCATCGTGCTCAAGTTCGGGCGTAGCCACGTGGGCTGGTTTGGCCTGGCGGCGCTGCTCGCGATTGTCGTCCTGCTGCAGGTCAGCCGCTGGTACAGCCGGCACATCAACGAGCGCGTGCGCAAGCGCCTGCCTACTGACCAGCCGATGTTTCCGAAGCCCGTGGTGCGCCGCACGCTGGGCGTGCTGATGGTGCTGATGTTCTCGAAGTTCTTTTACCTGGCCAGCATCAGCAGTTACTACGAGTTTTACCTGATCCACCATTTCGGGCTGTCGATGACCGCGGCCACGAACCTGTTGTCGGTGTTCCTGGTGGCCGTTGCCGCCGGCACCCTGATCGGCGGCCCGATTGGCGACCGCATCGGACGCCGGCAGGTCATCTGGTTTTCCATCCTTGGCATCGCCCCGTTCACCCTGCTCCTGCCGCATGTGGATCTGGCCTGGACAGTGGGCCTGACGGTGATCATCGGCGTCGTGCTGGCCTCGGCGTTTCCCGCCATCATCGTCTACGCGCAGGACATGATCCCGCATCGCATCGGCATGGTCTCGGGCATGTTCTACGGCCTGTCGTTTGGCCTGGGCGGCATCGGCGCGGCCGTGCTTGGCGTGGTGGCCGACGCCTACAGCATCGAGTTCGTCTACCAGGTCTGTGCGTTCCTGCCCTTGCTTGGGCTGTTTGCCGTATTCCTGCCGGACGTCCGGCCGTCCGAACCCGTCTATGTGGTGAAGGACGCCCCGCGCGCCTGAATGGTGCGCGGGGAGCCTTGCCGCGCCTCAGGGGATGGCGATGGTGCCGATGTTCGCGGCCTGGGCCTGGCTGTTGAATGCAGGTATCTCGCTGGCGACGAAGGCCTGGTACTGGGCCTGCAAGGGAGCCCAGCGCGCATCCAGCGCTGCAAGCTGGGTCTTCATGCCCGTAGTCACGTTGGGTGCGTTCGTGTCCATCTCGCCTTTCAGGAAGATGTAGTCGGCGCTCAACATGTTCACGTAGTTGATGATGTCGTCGTTGCTCTCGGCTTTCCGCTGCACGAGCTGGCTGTCCCAGTCCACGAGCCGCTTGGCCAGGGCCTTGCCCGCGCTGGCGACGTCCGGGGCGGCTGATTTCTGCGCCAGGATGGCGACCAGGCCATCGATCTGCCCGCGCGCCGAAGCCATCTTGTTGACCGCCGCGTGGATCTCATTGAGGCGCGCCTCGATCGCCGACATGACGACGTGCTGCTCCTGGTATTCGGCATCGGTCGCCGTGAGGCCTGGATGCGGCAGGACCTTGAAGGCGACGGTCTTCTCCTGGGTGCCGAGCTTCAGCGCAGCGTGATAGGCACCCGGGGCCGCCTTGTGTCCGGCATAGCTGCCCTCGATGAAGACCTTGGGTGCGCCGAGCACGGTGGGATAGCGCATGTCCCAGACGAAGCGGTGCATGCCCTTGGTCCTGGCCAGGACGGGGTCAGCCTTGGGGCCGCCAGGATAGGCGACGAAGTGGGCGTCTTCGGCCGCGGCGTAGCTGCGCACGGGCTGGTTTGCGGCATCGAGGATCTGCAGCGTCAGGACTTCGCCCTCCTTGAGGTCCTCCGGCAGGCTGTAATAGATCACCACGCCCGTGGGCGCATTCGTGCCGAACGGGTTGGTCTGCTTGACGCTGCCTTCGTCGAGCACGGCGTCGAATGCACTGCGCCCGGAAACCCGCACGGCGTCATCGGGCTTGAACAGCTGCAGCCCCGTAACTGCCGGGTTGTATTGGCGCAGCACTTCCATGTCGTCCAGGATCCAGAAGCCGCGACCCTGGGTCGAGGCCACGAGATCCCCCTGGCGGATCATCAGGTCGGTGATCGCGACGATCGGCAGGTTGAGCTGCAGGGCGCTCCAGCTTTGCCCGCCGTTGTAGGAAATGTAGAAACCGGTTTCCGTGCCGGCGTAGAGCAGGCCCGGCCGCACATCGTCCTCGCGCACGACCCGCGTTGCGGCGCCGTAGGGCAGGCCGCTGGAGATGTTGGTCCAGGTCTTGCCGTAGTTGGTCGTCTTGTAGATGGCTGGCGTGAAGTCGTTGAACTTGTAACGGGTGGTGGCGATGTACGCGGTCGCATTGTCGTGCGGCGAGACTTCGATGCTGTCGATCAAGGTCTCCTTGAGGCCCGCCGGAGTGACGTTGCTCCAGGTCTTGCCGCCATCACGCGTGACATGCACCAGGCCGTCGTCGCTGCCGGTCCAGATCACGCCAGGCTCGCTTGGATGGATCTTGACGTAGGCCAGCGTGCCGTAGTTTTCGCCGCCGGCACCTTCATTGGTATAGGGCACGCCGCTCACGCCCAGCGTGGCCGGGTTGTTGCGCGTCAGGTCGGGCGAAATCTCCTGCCAGCTGTGACCCATGTCGGTGGTCTTCAGCAAATGGTTGGCGCCGTGGTAGAAGGCCTGGTCGGCCTTCGACCAGACGACGGGCGCGTTCCACTTGTAGCGGTATTTCATGTCCTTGGGCTGCAGCGCCTGATACTGGATTGGTGCGATCATGACCTTGCGCGTTTCGCCGGTCTGCTTGTCCAGGACCTCGATGGTGCCTTGGTAGCTGCCGCCCATCACGTAGCGCGGGTCTTCCGGATCGAAGGCGAGGAAAGCGCTTTCGCCGCCGGCCGAGGCCTGCCAGTTGTGCTCGTCGATGCCTGCGCCGTCGACGTTGCGGCTCTGGATCATGACGGTGGTGTTGTCCTGCTGGCCGCCGTACACGTTGTAGGGGAAGAGGTTGTCGGTGTTGACGCGGTAGAACTGCCCGGTGGGCATCCGGTCCTGTGGCGACCAGGAGGCACCCTGGTTCACGGTGACGGCTGCGCCGCCGTCGTTGGCGATGATCATGTTGCGGCTGTTGTCCGGGTTGATCCACAGGTCGTGGTAATCGCCGTGCGTGCCCGACAGGTTGGTCCAGGTCTTGCCGCCATCGATGGACATCAGGCCTGGGGAATTGAGCACGTAGACCGTGTTCTCGTTTTGCGGGTCCGCAAACACCTCGATGTAATACCAGGCGCGTTGCGTCAGCCGGTGGTCCTTGCTGACGCGCGTCCACTTCTTGCCCCCGTTGTCGGACGCGAACAGGCCGCCCTGCTCCTTTTGCGTGTCGCTCTCCACCAGGGCGTAGACCTTGTCCGGATTGCTGCGGCTGACCGAGACGCCAATCTTGCCGAGTTCCTTGGGCAGGCCGTCCTGGATTTGATGCCAGGTTTCGCCACTATCGGTCGACTTGTACAGCCCGCTGCCCTTGCCGCCGCTGATCACCTGCCAGGGCAGGCGGCGGTGGTCCCACATGGCCGCATACAGGATGCGCGGGTTGCTCATGTCCATGCTGAGGTCGGCGACGCCGGTGTTCTCGTCCACGTACAAGATTTTCTTCCAGTTCTCGCCGCCATCGGTGGACTTGTAGACGCCACGCTCCGCCGTCGCCCCGTGCAGGGCGCCTTGCGCGCCGACGTAGACGATGTCGGGGTTGTTGGGATGGATGCGGATGTCGGAAATGTGCCGGGTCAGCTCAAGACCCATGTGCTTCCAGGTCTTGCCCGCGTCGGTGGATTTGTAGACGCCATCCCCGTACGAGGTGCTCACGCCACGGACCGCGTGCTCGCCCATGCCCACGTAGATGACGTTAGGATCGCTGGCGGAAACCGCGACCGCGCCGACCGACCCGGTCTTGAAATAGCCGTCCGAAACATTGGCCCAATTGCCGCCGGCATCCGTGGTCTTCCAGACGCCGCCGCCGGTGGTGCCCATGTAGTAGGTCAGCGGATCGCCGATGACACCGGTTGCGGTCACCGACCTGCCGCCCCGGAACGGGCCGATGCTGCGCCAGACGACCGGTTGGAAGTGGCTGTCCAGGCTGGTCACCTTGCTCGCCGCGGTGGCGGAAGCAGGCTTTTGCTGGGCTTGCGCGTACGACACCAGGCCGATGCCAAGGCCAAGGAACAGGACCAATGATGTTTTCATATCCGCCTCTCGTGGCGCGTCGCCTGTCGGCGACGCGGAAGGATGGAATGCTGCCGGCCCGGTTGCCGGCATCGCAGGGGCGACCGGCGCACGCCTCCCATCGTGGCGTGTGCCGTCGCACCCCAAGACCCCGGCTCACGCCGGGGATGACGATGAAGCGGGGCGGTCAGAACTTGACCGTGGCCCGGGCCCAGTAATAGCGGCCAAGCATGTCGTAGGTGTTGGTGTCGGTGTTGGTCGTGCTGAGCATGTTGTTCTGGTAGGTCAAGGGCGGCGCCTTGTCGGCCAGGTTGTCCACGCCGATGTCGAAGCGGGTGTTGATCGTCGGCATGGCGTAGCCGACCTGCAGCGAGTGGTACAGCACCGAGCCCAGCTTGATGTCGACGTCCGGCAGGACCGCGTCGGCATTGCGCTCGGTCACGTTGTGGATATAGCGCGATTGGGTTTGTGCACTCCAGTTGCCACGCGTCCAGTTCAGGGTGAGCGTGCCGCGCCAGCGGGCGATATTGCCGAATTGCTGGGTGTAGCTGCCGGCATAGTCGACCGATTCGGCACCCGGCAGCCCCGGCGTGGGGCTGTTCTTGTAGGTCGAGGTGTAGCTCGTATTGAGACCGACGCGGAAGTCACCCGGATCCACGCTGCCCAGATTGAAGTGCGGGACGACGTAGCGTGCGCTGTAGTCGATGCCGCTGGTGCTGAGGTTGCCGAGGTTCACTGCCGGCGTGGCGATGTAATAAACCTGCCCCGGCTGCCGCGTGGTGTCGTCGAAGCGGTGGATGAACGGGCAGTACGGACTTGACTCGTTGTTGAAGCAGGAGGCCAGCACGGTGCTCGACTGGATCGTGGTGAGCGTATCGAAAAGATAGATGTGCCAGAAGTCGAGCGTAGTCGAGAAGCCTGGGAACCACTCGGGGTCGTACACGAAACCGATGTCGATGGACTTGCCTTGTTCCGGCTTCAGGCTGGAACCCGCGGCGATCGCGCCCGAGGTACGCGTCTGCAGCTGGAAGATCGCGTTGCCCGCCCAGTTGACCGGCACGTATTGGCAGGCGTTGGCGTGTTGTGCCAGTTCGGCTGCGCTTCGATGTGCGCAGGGATCATTCGCGCTGGGGCTGCTCGTGGCCAGGCCGTCATACAACATGTTGAGGCTGGGCGCGCGGAACACCTCGGAAATCGTGCCGCGCACCAGCAGGTCGGCGACGGGCTTCCATTCGATCGCGATCTTCTTGTTGGTGGTGACCCCGGTCAGGTTGTAGTCGGAGCTGCGCACGCCCAGGTCGAGGTTCAGCGAATGCGCGAACGGCTTGTCGGCGAGCAGCGGGATCAGCGTCTCGGCAAACAGCTCCTTGACGTCCGAGCTGCCACCACCTGGCGACTGGCAGCCACCGACCTCGCAAGTGAGGGTCTCGGGGTTGAGGATGGAACCGGCGCTGACCGTGTACTTCATCTGCTCCTTGCGGAACAGCGCACCGGCAGAAAGCTGCATCGTGCCGGCGGGCAGGCTCCACAGGTCGCCGCTGGTCACGAACTGGGCCTGCTTGGTGGCGCGGGTCAGGACATACTCCGGGGATTTCTTGGTCGCGCCGATCAACTTGCTGACTTCCGGACCGCCCTGGTCGAAGACATTGGCGCCGTTGTCGACTGCCGCCTGCACCTCGGTGGACACCAGGTTGCCGGGTTCCCTTGCGGTGCGGTTGGTATGGCTGTAGTTGACCGACGCGTCCCAGATCCAGCTGCTCTGGCCGAAATTGCCGCGCAGCCCCGCGTTGATCTGTCCACTGTCGGTGACGAAGTTGTGCGTACGCGGACCAATGCCGGTGAGGCGCGTCTGGAAACGGTAACCGCTGTTGGGGTCGCCGGGGATCGGCGTCTGGCTGAACGTGATCCCGAACGGATTGATGGGGTTGCTGGCCAGGATGCGGAAGGTTGGACCGGTGGTGAGAGGCACTGACGCGTCCTGGCCGCTGGATGTGGTGTGGTTGTAGAACGCGTCCACGAAGGCGGTGACGTTGTCGGTGATGTTGTAGTTGGCAAGCAGGAAGCCGTTCGTCCGCTCCTGGGCGGTCTGCAGATAGCCCTGGCCCTGGTAGTTGTAATTGTCGGCGGCACCGCGGTAGCAGCGGTAATCGTCGAGGCTTTGGCCGTCGCCCTGGAAGCGCGTCACATACGTGGTGCCGCTCGAATTGATGGCGCAGCCATAGCGGCCGGCGATCGATGCGGGGATCTGGATCCTGCCGGTGGGGATGCTGCTCGACCCGGACTCCACGACCGACCCATTGGACAGGTACAGCACCCGATCGGCGTAACTGCGCCGGGTGTTGTACGAGGGCAGGTACTTGTTGTAGTCGACGCCGCCGACGACGTTGTAGTTGTTGCCGCTCTTGCCCAGCGTCACGTTGAAGCCGTGGCGCTGTGAGTCGCCATGGCTGGATATGCCGTCGTCAACGGTGAATTGGACACCGCTGAAATCCTTGCGCAGGATGAAGTTGACCACGCCGCCAATGGCATCGGAGCCATAGACCGTGGAGGCGCCTTCGGCCAGTACGTCGGTCCGCTCGATCATGTTTTGCGGAATCATGTTGAGATCCGCGTTGGCCATACGCTGGCCGTTCACCAACACCAGGGTGCGTTCCACGCCCAGGCCGCGCAGGGAGACGCGCGATGCGCCATTGCCGGCTTCGTCGTTCGGGCCGGCCGCGCCGCCGCCGTTGCTGTTGGCCTGGGTGTTGGTGGCCTTGCCGGAGATGTTGGGCAAGGCCTGCAGCACGTCGCCCAGCGTCGGCTTGCCGCTCGCGGTGATGGTCGAGCGGTCCAGGGTCACCACCGGGCTGGCGGTCTCGATGTCGACGCGGCGGATCAGCGAGCCGGTGACGACCACGCCCTGCAGGTTGCGGGCTTCGGACGGTGCGGCGGGCTGGCTGGATTGTGGCGCGTCCTGCACAGCCGCGTCCTCGGCTGCCAGGGCGGTGCCCATCATGCCCAATGCCCCGGCCGACAAGGCCAGACGCACCGCCAGGGAGAGACGCTTCATGTCTTGTTTCATGTGCTTGGCCCTATCTGAGGATGGCTTGGAAAGGTGGAGTGATTGACTCTTTGCCCATGCCGCACAACACAGCCCACCTGGCCCGCTATTTCCGCCTGGTGTGGCCGCTGCCTTGCGGACAGTCGTTGCCGCCTGCGCCGGGCCCGCGTCACGGGCCCGGCGATCACGGTGGTGTACGGTTCGCCTTACGGTCTTGCTGCTGGCGCGTCGAGCTTGTCGAAGTTCAGGATCGCGTTGAACACCAGGGGATAGCTGCCGATCGTCTCCCCGCGCCAGATGGGGTTGTTGGCGAACAGCAGCACGTGGCCCTTGCCGTAGCGAGCCTTGACCACGACCGCGCGTTCGGCCATTTCCCCGGCCCCTTCGATGAGGCCCGACAGCAGCAGGTCCTTGGCTGCGGCGTAGCGCAGGATGACCTGCGGACGCTGGTCGGCTGGGATCAGCCACGGGCTGTTGCGCTCCTGTTCCACGTTCAGCGCGAGCGGCTCCCAGGGCTTGGCCTCGGGCAAGGTCGCCGGGACGGCAAACGGCCGGCCTTCCGGCACGTCGACATCGTTCGGGCCGCCGCGGCCGGTGGGCCGCTTGTAGTCGCCCTGGGTCGGCAGGCCATGGTCGCCGGTGGTCAGGTTGGAGACCATGAAGGACTGGCCGCGGAAGCTGAACACGGCCAGGTCGTCACTGCTGTAGCCGGCGGCAATCGGGCTGGCGCGGTCGACGAAGTTCGCCTGCAGCACGCTGCCGATGACCTTGAGCTTGCTGGTTGGGGTCACGAACACGCCGGGCGCCATGCCGGTGTCGATGGCGAACTTGGCGGTGTTCTCCGAGGTGATCAGCAGGCCGCCGTCCTGGACGAACTTTTTCAGGTTCGCCAGGCCCGTGGTGCCGAGGCCTGGACGGATGTCGTCGGTGGCGGCGATGCGGCCGAGGTTCGGGGTGAGGGCGGTCTTCTTCCATGGGATCGGGCTGCCGAACATGGGCAAGCCGTCGATGATCAGCTGCGAGGTGACCTGCCGTCGGGCGACGCTGCTCACCGGGCCGAACATGATCACGTCGTACTTGGCGTGCAGGTTGCCGAGCTTGGCCACGTCCTGGGTGCTGATGTAGTCGTAGGGCAGCTTCATCTCGTCCAGCGCCATGCGCCACCAGCCTTCGGTCTGCGTGCCGAGCCAGGTGTGCAGGAGCGCGATGCGTGGCAGCTTGGCGGTCGGCATGTCGATGCTGGCCAGGCCCGCGGGCACGGTGACCGGTCCCTCGACCAAGCTCATCGGCGCCTGCAGGATGGCCGGATCGGTGACACGCGCGAGCTGCACGTGGAACAGGTCACCCATCGACCAGCCGGTGTCGTCAAATGGCGTCTTCTGTGGATCCTCCGGAGCCCAGTACTGGCGGTCGAGCAAGGTGTCGGCAATGCGCGAATACGGCTGGTCCATGCGCACGACGTAGCTGCCGGCCGGGAAGGTCTGCGTGGTCTCCGTCGGCTTGGCGTTGCCCTTCGCAGTCGCCACCTTCACCGTGACCGGTGCCGTGGTGCGCTGGATCTCGACATGCTGGCGCCGCATCACCCGCAGCAGCTGCGCCTGGGCGCCGGTGCGCGTCTCCGTGGCCGAGAACAGGTAGGCCGCAGGGCCGGCGTTCTGCGGCTTCTCGATCGAGCGCTTGGCCTTCAGGTAGAAGTTCTTCAGGAACAGCGGCGTGTTGTTGGAGAAGTAGCTGAGCGTGGTGAGCAGGCCGGTCTGCTCGTAGTTGTTGTTGTTGCGCTGTGACCACATCACCTCGGGCAGGGGCGGGTTGGAGCGGTACCAGGTGCGTGAATACTGGTCGGGGTTGAGGATGCGCTTCACCGTGTCCGCGCCGTCGTTGCCGAAGGTCTCGTACAGCCGGCTGATGCCGTTGTGGGTGGCGGCAATGAACATCATGTAGCCGGGGCTCCAGGTGTCGAACACGCCGTGCGCGAACGCGCCGGGCATGCCGAACTTGGTCAGCTCCTGCATGTTGCTCCAGCCGAGCTGGCGCCACTCGCCGGTCAGGATCGGGTCGATCCAGGCGTTGTAGGGGCCGGCGCCGATCGTGTTGTCGTAGAGGAAGGGCACCGACTCGTGCAGGTCGTGCAGCACCTGGGCATGCCAGCCGATGAAGGTGTCGGCGACGTAGCGGGTCAGGTTCAGCGACATGGCCATGGCATCGCGGTTGTTGTCGTGGGCGACGTAGTGGCCCCAGTACAGCAGCGGCGGGTAGGTCTTGCCGGGGTTGGCCAGGTGCCAGTTGTACACGTCGACCTTGCGGTCGCGGCCGTCGACCTCGACCACCGGGGTGATCAAGGTGATGACGTTCTTGCGGATGTGCTGGATGTAGGGCGCGTCATCCACCGCCAGCCGGTAGGCGAGCTCCATCAGCGCCGTGGGCGCGCCGGTCTCCGGCGAGTGCATGGTTCCGGTGATGTAGTACACCGGCTTGCTTTGCGCGATGAGCTGGTCGGCCGTGGCATCGTTCAGGCCGATGCTGCGCGGATCGGCGAGCTTCGCCAGGCGTTGCTTGTTGGCCTCGAGGTCGGCGAGCAGGGCCTCGTCGGCGACCGCCACGGCAATCGCTTCGCGACCCTCCTCGCTCTTGCCGATGGTGAATACCTTGACCCGCGGGCTGGCGGCCGCGAGCGCGCGGAAATACTTGTAGACGTCGGCCGAGTACGGCAGGTAGTTCGGCGCCCCGGCAATGTGGCCGAGCACCTTTTCTGGCGTCGGCACGGTGGTGGAGGCGGGCAGGTAGTTGGTCAGTGGCGAGTTGAACGCCGGGTCGGTGGTGAATTTCCGGATCTGCGCCGTGTACCCCTCATCGATCGCCTGCCCCGGCGCCCGCGCGTAGGCTTCCGCCCCGTCAGGACCCGTGGTTTCAATGGCGCCGGCCGACGCGGCCAAACTGCATGCAAACACCAGTACCGCTACCCGTCGACCTGCTAGCCGCATGATCATCCCCCAGTCATGTCAAGTGAACGCCCCAATCGATTCGTTTGTTTGTACACGATGGGTCTGCATCATGAAAGGTGCGATGCAACACTTGTGTGTAGACATATCGAGAGGCTTTGGCGGGCATGCATACGGCAGTCTGGACGGCCGTTTAGGCAAGCATGGGTTGCGTCGTTGCGCCGGCCAACGCCACGCCGGCATGGGTGCCCAACTCACGTGCTGGTGCCGTTTTGTCCACCTGGACCGTGCACCGCGGCGCCCCTGTTCGCCGGCGGCAAGCGGCTGCGTTATGCCTGCAAGAGCAGTGGCTATGGCCTGCTTCGACGAGGCTGGTGCCCCGTGCTTGCATGACGCCAGTCTGGTGTGGCGTATTGCCGCAGGGTGACTGCTGGCCCTTGCCGGCGAATCGCGCGTGGCACGCGCGGTCGGACGTCCCGGTCTACTTCTCGATGCGGTAATTCAGGCTGGCGCGGCTGAATTCGGTGGCCTGCTGTGCCTCGAAGTTCCAGCGGTGGCTCAGCCGGTAGCGCAGCGAGATCACCTGGCCGGGCTCGAACAGGCCGACGCCGTAGCTGAGGTACAGCCGCGGCGACAGGTACTTGCCAACCGTGAACGCGGAGCTGCCGCCGAGCGCCTCGTTGCTGGACACGCCGATCTCGTCCACGCCGATCTTGGAGCCCACGCTCTTGGCGAGCAGGTCGCCGGCAGCCGAGCCGAGCGCTTGTGCGGCGGCACCGACCATGTTGCCTTCGCCGCCCTTCACCTGCGACAGCGGCTTGCCGGTGACCAGGTAGGACAGCGCGTCGGATTGTTCCATCACCGGGTTGGAGAACACCGTGAGGATCGGCCGCTGCGCGGTGCCGGAAACCAGCAGGCCGACTTCCTGGCCCTCGTCGATCGTGGCGTTCGGGTTGAGCTTGCGCACCGCGCGGATGTTCAGGCCGGGATTGTCGATCGGCGTGCTGGCGAACAGCAGTTGGCCGCGCTGGATCTGCAGGTTCTGGCCATAGGCCTTGTAGGTGCCGTTCACGCCAATCTGTCCCTGGCCGGTGGTGTCGCGTCCGGGCCGCTCGCTCACCGTCAGCACACCGCTGAGGCGGCCGTCCAGGCCCATGCCGATCAGGTGCGTGCGGCGGCCGAGCTCGATCTTGATCTGGGCGCTGATCGGCAAGGCGGCGGCCGCCTGCTCCTGCTGCTTTTCGTCGACCACCACGACGTCGGGCGAGGCCTTGGTGGACCCGGCGCCCGGCAGCTCCTCCAGGTTCACGTCGGCGCTGTCCAGCGCCACCGCGCCGCTGATGTCGACGCCCTTGGCATCCTGGCGGACGACGAGATCGGGCGAGATCACCACGCTCGCGGAGGGAATGTCGACCGCGGTGAAGGCGCTGCCCTTGAGCGTGATCGCGGTCTGGGCGCCTGCGCCGAGCCCGGCGCGACCAGCGACCGTGAGCGTGCCCTTGCCCGATTGCACGCTGCCGTCGACCTCGAACTCGCGGGCATCGCTGGTGGCGATCGCCAACCGGCCCTGGCTCAGCTTCAGGCCCGCCGAAGGCACCTCGGCGGCGAAGCCCTCGACCCTGGCCTGGCCAGTGATGGCCGGCTGATCCAGGGTGCCGGCAAAGTGGAAGTTGCCGTCGAGGTCGCCCTTCACGTTCGCCAGCTCGGCAGTCAGCAATTCCAGCGGGGCCAGGCTGTCCAGGTGTAACGCGAGCTGGCCGGCGAGCTCGCGCTGTGCGCCGCTGAGGCTGACCTGGCCGTCCAGATGGCCGCCGTCGTCCAGGCTGGCGCGCGCGCTGAGCAACTGCCGCTGCGGGTCCAGTTCGGCGTTTACGGCGAGGTCGCGCCAGCCGAGCAGGGGGCGGTCGGCGTGGTCGGTGTAGGTGATCGTGCCGCGACTGGAGGTGATCGAGGCTGTGCCGCTGAGCGCGCCGGTGGCGCTGCGGCGGATCTTGCCGCTGCCCTCGAGCGTGCCATCGGCGCGTAGCGGCAGGTCGGCGTTGCCGCTGGCGTTGAGCAGCAGGGCCAGCGGCATGGCTTGCAGGCGATAGCTGGCGTCGAGATTGCCGGCCTGGTCCTGGTTCGCGGCGACGCACAGCAGCGGCTCGCCGGCACTCAGGCACAGCTCGGACAACGAAAGCGCACCGCCGTCGTAGGCCAGTCGCACCGGCTGCTGCAGGCGCCAGCGCGGCAGCCCTTGCGGCTCCAGATCTAGCGTGGACAACGTGCCATGCCAGGCCTGGCCCTTGAGGCCGCCTTCGAGCGAGAGGTCTGCGGACAGCTGGGTGCCGCGCGCTTCGAGCCGCACGCTGTGCCTGGCCTCGGTGCCGTTGCCGTCGAGGCGGATCTGCTGGAACGCCAGGCCTGCGGCGTGGACGCCGCCGGCCGCGAGGTCGAGCTTGCCGCCAGGTTGGCTGATATCCGGCAGTTGCGCGGCCAGTTGCAGGCTGTCGACCGTGTTGCCCTGGTAGACCAGTGCCCGGCCATGCAGCTCACCGTCGACGCTGAGCTTCGGTAGCAGGCCCCGCACCTTGAAGTGGCCGTCCAGATGGCCACTGGCATCCGGCAGCCAGTCGTCAAGCGAGGCGATCGCCAGTTCGAGATCGATGTCGTTGCGCTGGCCCGGCTTGGCGCTGAGGCTCACGGTGCTGCCGCCGGAGGCCAGTTCGAGCTTGCCGTCGAGCACCTGGCTCGGCGCCAGGTGCAGCTTGCCGCTGCCATGCAGCGCGCGATTGCGCAGGCGCCCGTTGAGCTTGCGGACCTCCAGGCTGGCGTCGGGCTGGCCTTGCGGCAGCGTGCCGTGGGTGGCGATGTCGGCGTCGAGCGCGCCGTTCCAACCGGCAAAGAGCTGGCCCGGGTCGAGGCGGCTCGCCGTGGCTTCGAGCTGCCAGCCCAGCGCCGGCTGCAAGGTCAGCGTGCCCTGTGCCTGCAGCCCGCCCTGCGGCTGCTGCAGCGCCAGGGTGTGCAGGGTGATGGTCTGCTGCGTGCCGTCCAGGTCCAGCGTGAGCTTGGCGGGCTTTCCTGGTGGCCCGATGTCGACGTCGCCCTCGGCGTGGAACTGCCCGACGCTGCCCTTCGCCTGCATGCTGCCCTGGCTGGCCAGCGCCTGGCCGACGAGCTCGGGTGGCAGCAGCAGGTCCTTCCAGCGGATCGCCAGGTCGCCGCTGACCGGCTTGGCGGCCAGCTGTATTGTGCCGCTGGCTTGCAGCTCGCCCTTGACCTGCGGCGAGCCCAGCGCGAGTTCGTCCAGGTGCAGCGTGCCGAAGTCGTCGCTGAAGTGCGCGCGCAGCGGTTGCAGCAGCAGTGCGTAGTCGTTGAGTTCGAGGTGCCCATGCAGGCTGCCGCCGTGGCGGTCGCCACTGCCTTGCAGGTTGGCGCCCAGCGCCGTCAGCGCGCTGTCGCCGAGCAGCGGCTTGGGGTCGAACTTCGGCACGACCACGTTGGCGGTCCACGGATACGGCGCCTGCTGGGTGAGGTCCAGTTGCAGCTGGGCGACCATTGGCAGCTTCAGCGCCAATGCGGCATGGCCGTGGCGGCCGTCGCTGCGGGCGGTGAGCTTGCCGGCGTATTCCGTGCCGTCGAGCTTCCAGGCAAAGTCGATGCCGCCGGTGCCCTGGTTGCGCGCGCCGAGCACCAGGCGGCCGTCGAGGTCGGCATGGCCGTCCGGCGCGCGCAGGGCAAGCCGGTCCAGCACGATGCCGTTCTTGGTCCAGCTGCCGGCCAGGGCGAGGCTGTCGGAGACGAAGAGCGGCTTGCCGTCCTGCAAGATTTCCACCTTGCCGACCTGTACGCGGTCGAGCATCAGGTCAATCGGCGGGCTCAGCGAAAAGCTGCTGCCGCTGGACTGCGTGTCTTCGCTGGCGGCGGGGATGGCCACGTGCACGTCGTCTGCCCGCAGCGCGAGCACGTGCACTCGCCGCGCCAGCAGCGGCCAGAAGCGGAGGTCCAGGTGCAGTTTGCCGACGCGTGCGTCCACGCCCTTGCCGTCGGCGTAACGCACGCCGGTGAGGTCGAGCGGGCCGATCAGCCGCCCTTGCGCCTGCTGCACGCTGAGGGCGCCGTTGGTGAAGCCGCTGGCGCGAGCCAGTGCGAAGCGCAGCCCGGCGCCAGTGCCGAGCAGCCACCACGCGCTGCCGGCGAGCAGGACCAGCAGCACCAGCAGGCCGCCGCCGAGCCAGCGCAGCCAGCGGCGGCGGGGGTGGGGTGCTTGGGGCGTGCTGGCGTTGGTGGCATCCATCGCTCAGAAGTCCGGTCCGATCACGATGTGCAGTTGCATGCCGTGCTCGTCCTTGTTGTGGATCGGCGTGCCCAGGTCCACGCGGATCATGCCTACCGGCGACAGCCAACGCACGCCAAGGCCGGCGCCGATCTTCGGCCGGTAGTCGGTGCCGTTGAACGCGTTGCCGGCGTCGACGAAGGCGGCCATGCCCCAGTTGCGGGTGAAGTAGTGCTCCACCTCGGTGCTGCCGACCAGCAGGTTGCGGCCGCCGATGACGCGGTCGTAGCTGTTGCGCGGCCCGATCGACTGGTAGCCGTAGCCGCGCACCGAGCGGTCGCCACCGGCGAAGAAGCGCAGCTGCGGCGGCAGCGCGGCAAAGTCGTCGGTCCAGGTGGTGGCGGCACTGCCGCGCAGGATCAGCCGGTTGCGCCCGGCGAACGCGCGTATCCATTTCACGTCGCCCAGCACCTGGCTGAAACTGGCATCGGAGAGCAGGGTGCCGGCCGTGCTGCGTGCGGCAAGGGTCACCGACCAGCCGCGCCGCACGAAGGTGGGATTGTCGCCCTGCTTGCGCGACAGCGAGGCTTCGGCAAACACCTCGGTGCTGTTGCCGCGCTCGATGCCGAGCGTGTTGTCCGGTTCGCCGCCTTTCTTGCCCACGGTGAACGTGCCTGACAGCGCATGCACGCCGAGGGTGCGCGTCCAGCCGTGCCACAGCCGGGTCTCGTTGCCGACGAGCTCCAGCGTGCGCGATTGCGAGGTGGCTGTATTGGCGTCGCGGAAATTCGCGCCGAAGTTGTAGCTGCGCTGGTTGTCGCCGGGCATCGGGATCGAGTACAGGGTGGACAGCGTCTTCAGCTTCTGCGCCACGACCAGTTCGTTCTTCCACTTGTGGCCGCGCCGGTTCACCCAGCGCCGCTCCATGCCGGCGCGTATGCCGAAGCCGGTGTCAGTGCCGATGAACGGGCCGCCGGTGTAGATCGTGCGCTTGGCCGGTGCGAGCTGGACGTTGATGTCGACCGTGCCGTCCTTGGCGTGGTCCACGTCGGGCAGCACGTTGACCACGGAGAAATAGTCCGCGCCGTTCAGCGTCTGCTGCAATTGCAGCAGTTGGTCCTGGGTGAAGTAGTCGCCCGGCTTGAACGGCACGTAGCGGTCGAGGAAACCGTCGTTGAACTGCGAGCCCTCGAAATGCACGGCGCCGAAGTGGTAACGCGGACCTGCCGTCCATGCCAGGTGCACCACCGCGCTGTGCGTGGCACGCGTCACTTCCACCCGGTGCACGGTGAGCTTCGCGTCCAGGTAGCCGTAGGCGGTGAGCTGAGCGCCCAGGGTGTCGCGGGCGTCGTCGTAGGTGCCGTCGTTCAGCGGCTTGCCGCGCAGTTGCTCGATGGCGCGCAGCGCGCGCCGGATCGCCGGCACCTTGGCGGCGTCGTCATCCAGCGTGACATCGACCACGGTGACGAGCACCGGCTGGCCCGGCTGCACGTGCAGGGTGACCTTCCAGTCGTCGCCCGTCTGCTGCAGGTCGCCGGTGGTCTGCGCGTCGTAATAGCCGTAGGGCCGCAAGGCCGTACGCACCTCGTCCGGGGCGCGCTCGTAGAGGCGGCGCATCTGCGCTGCGCTCACGCTGCGCGTGCGGTAAGCCGAAAGACTCAGGCCGTCGATCGCCGCGGCACGCAGCGGGTCGTCGATGCCATCCACCACGAGCTGCACGTTGGCGTGGGCCAGCCCCGTCAGCAGGAGCAGAGACACCAGCAGCAGGCTCCGGCGGCGGTGGGTGCGGTGCATGCGCAGGACTCTGGCCTCGACAAAGACGCGATGGGACGGCCCCCAGTTTATCGGCTAGTCCGTCAATGGCATATGACGGTAAAAGCCGGTCACCCCGCCTTGTCGCCCGGGCTGTGGGTATCCGGGCGACCACCACGGCGGAGTGGTGGGGGAGCAAAAGTGGATCCGGCCCCACTATTGCTCTTGCCTACGCGTCAAAGATCACGTTGCAACAGGTGACGCTGCCTTCAGCCTTCTCGGTCTCCGACATCTCGACCCACAGGCGGCAGCCCGGGAAAAACAGCACGCCGCGCGGCGCCGCACACAAGCCGAACGGCCCTCGCGAAAAGTGGCGAAAGCCGGGGCGGAGGAAGTTGAGTCGACGGCATGAATAACGAAAACGTCAGGCGCAACCCCAGACCCTGACCCTGGGGTTGCACGGAGGTTTGCCGTGCAAGCGCATTTGCCGACGCTGCACTGACGCACTGATCTCCGCAGCCAATCAGCTCATCCCAATTGCCGACGCCGTGCTACCAATCCACCGATCAACAATGCCCCCAGGCCGAACATCCCCAAGGCGGCAGGCTCGGGCACGCTTGCGACTGCAGGCGTGATGGTGCCTTTGAAATTCTGCAGGATCCTGGTCGTCGTACCGGTGTCGAGAATCCCGGAACCGCCTTGGCGGATCACGCCTCCCGCAAATCCGACCAGCGAGCCCACGCCGGGGGTCGTGATGAAACTGAAGGACACTTGTTCCGGCGACCCAAAGGGGTCCAGCCGGCCGTTGCCAAGACCCACGAGCCACTGGCCCGACGATCCTTGCTGGCTGAGTATCGTATTGAATACCGGTAACGCGGGGAAATCCGCAAACAGGATATTCATCGACAATATCTCGCCAGCGACGGTGTCCACGGACATCATGCCGCTGAAAGTACCGCCGCCCGGGAGGAAGCCCTTATTCCATTGCCCCGCAACGTCGAACGACGTCGGTGTCGCGGCGGCGAGTGCCGGCAGGAACGCGGCGACGACGAGGCCCGCAAGCATGGCCCGCTTCAAAGATTTCAGCCTGACTTGTTTCATGATTGATCTCCAGATGATCGCAGTGACCGGTTTTGGCCCTGCCTGGGTGAACGCGGCATCGCGCTCATCGTGTTGAACACCACACCACGGCTCCCCCTGCCTGTCATGGGATGCGGTGTGCGCTGCCGACGTTCCCGCGCGTCGCAACGACCAGGCTCTGGTGCCAGCAGATGGTCGTCGGCGGAAACGGTCGTTGACGATGTGCAGGCAACTGCTGATCGACGACGTCTGGAGGATCGGGATCGGTCAGCATGTTGAGGAAGTCGCAAGCGTGGACGGCCTGCGAGCGTTGCCGGATCCGGTGACGTTGCGGCCGGTCCCGCTACTCAGCCCGCCTTGTCGCCCGAGCGGTGGGCGATCCAGGCGACGGCCACGGCGGACAGGTAGGGCAGCGACTGCGCGGCGAGGATGAACATCCACAGCGTGCCTTCGATGAAGCGCGTGCCGTAACTCGTGGCCATGCCGACGATGGCCAGGATCAAGGCCACGGCCATCAGCAGTTCCTCGCGCGCCGGGGCAAACGCAGCCAGGCTGGATTGGCCGAGCCGCCGGCTCTTGGCGGTGACCACGAATGCAGTCTTCTTGCGCGTCAACCCATGCAAGATGCCGCGCGCGATCGCGTGTGACAGGCTCATGCTGGCGACCGAAGCCATCAGCGTGTCGCGCCAGCCGCACGGCACGCGTGCGCGGTACAGCACGATGCCGAAGATCATCTTGGCGAAGAAGAAGCCGATCACCGGGATCAGGAACAACTGCATGGGCAGGCTGAACAGGGCCGGGAACGCTATCATGCCCGCGGTCCAGTACAGCGCCATCAGGGTGAAGATCAGCAATAGCGCATCGGCAAACCAGCTGAACCAGCCGGTGAGGAAGTGGAAGCGCTGGCCGCTGGAGAGCGGCCCCTTCTGCGTCATCCAGTCCCAGCGGCCTTTCAGGATCTGCATCGCGCCGAAGGCCCAGCGGTAGCGCTGGCTCTTGTAGGCCTTGAAGTCGGCCGGGGTGAGCCCCTTGCCCATCAGCTCATCGACGTAGACCAGCTCGTAGCCGGCGTGCATCAGGCGCAGGCCGAGCTCGGCATCCTCGCAGATCGTCCACTCCGACCAGCCGCCGGTGCCTTCCAGCGCGCTGCGCCGGACCATGGTCATGGTGCCGTGCTGGATGATCGCGTTGCGTTCGTTGCGATGATGCATGCCGATGCGGAAGAAGCCGTCGTATTCCCAGGCGGTCATGCGCCGGAACGGGTTGTGCGCGAACTCGCGATGCGCCTGCGGGCACTGCACCACGGCCACCTTGGGGTCATGGAAATACCCGGTGAGGCTGGAGAGCCAGTCCTTGCGCACCACGTAGTCGGCGTCGATCACCGCCACCACCTCGGCGCTGGGCTCGGTTTCCTTCAGGCCGAAGTTCAAGGCGCCGGCCTTGTAGCCCGGCCAGGGTTCCAGATGGAAGAAGCGGAAGCGCTTGCCGAGCTGTTCGCAATGCGCCTGCACCGGCTTCCAGACGTTCGGGTCCTTGGTGTTGTTGTCGATCACCAGCACTTCGTAGTTGGCGTAGTCCAGCGCGGCCAGCGAATCGAGCGTGACCATGACCATTTCCGGCGGCTCGTTGTAGCAGGCCAGGTGGATCGACACGAAGGGCTGGTGCTCGGGCGGATCGGGCTTGAGCATGCCGGCGTTGCGTATCCAGCGCCGCCGCCACAGCACCTCGGTGAACTCGAAGCCGTTGATCAGCAGGATCGCGATGATCGCGATGGTCGCCGGGAACAACAGCGTAAGCATGGTCCAGTCGATCCAGCTCAGGTAGAAATTGAACGGCAGCGTGGCCGCCCACACGATCAGCGCGCAGGCCAGCTGGATCAGCACGGCAAAGAACACCCGGCCCATCAGCTTGAAGCGCGCGAAGCGGCGCGCGAACAGAATCATCGGCAGTAGCGCCAGCAGACTGGCCGCCAGCGCCTTCCACGGCCAGGCGGTGTCCTCGGTGACCGGGCCGGTGAACGGGAACTTCAATTGCCGGTCGGCGTTCCACATGCCCCAGTAGGCGCCGGTGCGACCCTCGCCCAGGTTCTCCTTCCACGGCTGGTCGAACGCCTCCATCACGTAATAGTCGATGCCGATGCCCTTGGCGACGTTGAACCACTGGCGCAGGAAGATGGCTTCGTTCGACACCGACGGCGTGGCGAAGTGGAAGCGGTCGCCATTGGACGGCCAACCGATCTCGCCGACCACGATCAGTTTGTGCGGATACAGCTGCTGCAGGTGGTGGTAGCGGGCCAGCGCATCGCTGATCGCGTCCTTGCGCGCAATGCCGTTCCAATACGGGAACAGGTGCACGGTGATGAAGTCCACGTGCTGCACAAGCTCGGGATATTTCTCCCAGATGTGCCAGGGCTCGGCCGTGGACACCGGCTGGTGCAGGGCCGCGCGCACGCGGTCAAGGTAGGTCATGAGCTTTTGCGGCGTGATGTCCTCGCGCAGCAGCACCTCGTTGCCGACGATCGCGCGGTTGATCGTGCCCGGGTAGCGACGCGCCTGGGCGATCAGGGCGGCAATCTCCTGCTCGTTGTTGTCGAGCCGGCGGTCGATCCATGCCCCGGCCATCACCTTGAGTCCATAGCGCTCGGCCAGGCGTGGCACCTGCGGGTTCTGCAGCATCGAGTAGGTGCGGATGCGCGGCGAGTAGCGGCTGATCAGGCGCAGGTCGGAATCGATCTGTGCGTCGCTGGGGAAATCGCCGGTGAGCGGGTTCTGGTAGCGCCGGAACGGCGAGAATGCAAAGCCGCTGATCGGGCCATGCCAGTCCGCCGGACCGTGTGGCAGATTGCTCCACCACCACAAGCCCATGTTGAGCGCGGCAATGAGCAGCGCCAGCACGAGCGCGCTGAACAGCGCGTAGCGGCTGGCAGAGGGGGTGGTGCTGACGCTCAACGAGTTTCCCGAACAAGCCTGCGCAACAGGCGATACAGACCCGCGAGCTTACCCAATGCGTGCCATCCGGCTCAATGAATTCCGCCAGGGGTGGTCAGCGCAAGGTCAGCCGGGCAGGCGTGCGGTTTGTGGGAGATTCCGCCCTACGCGTTGACCAGGCAACATGGAATCTTCCACATGGCGGGGTCACACGGAGGGGGTTTCGGCCAGGGCCTGGTTCAGGCGCTCCATCAGCGCGGCGTGGATGGCGCCGTTCGAGACGCAGACATTGCCCGCGTACACGTCGAGCGCGCCACCGGTGACCGCGGTGGCAATGCCGCCGGCCTCGCGCACCAGGATCACGCCCGGAGCCATGTCCCAGGTGCAGAGCGCGCGCTCCCAGTAGGCGTCCCAGCGGCCGGCAGCCACGAACGCCATGTCCACCGAACAGGCGCCGGTGCGCCGGGTACCGGCGGTCCTGGAAGTCAGCAACGCCATTTCGCGGGCAAACACCGCGTGGTCGGGCTTGCCGGCGAACGGGATGCCGCAGGCCAGCAGGCAATCCACCAGCCGGTGGCGTGCGGAGACGTGGATGCGCTCGCCGTTGAGCCAGGCGCCGCCACCTTGCTCGGCGATGTACATTTCGCGCAGCACCGGCAGCCAGCTGACCCCGGCCACCACCTCGCCATCACGCACCAGGGCCACGTTGACGCCCCACAGCGGCGTGCCATAGAGGAAATTCGTCGTGCCGTCGAGCGGGTCGATCACCCAGTTGTCGCTGCGGTCGCTGCCGACGTTGGTGCCGCCTTCCTCGCCGACGAAGCCGAACTCCGGACGCGCCTTGGCCAGGATGCCGCGGATGCTGCGCTCGGCCTCCTCGTCGGCGATCGACACCAGGTCGGCCGGGCCGCTTTTGGTGCGCACCTCGAGCTTGCCGATCTCGCCGAAGCGCCGCATCAGGCCGGCGCCGGCCACCTCGGCCGCCTCGATCATGGCCTTGAGTTCGTTCGAAGCATGAAGCATGGGATCAATCCCTCCGCCGTACGCGCCACAGGCTCAGCGCCAGCAGCATGGAAACGACTGAGGCGCCGATCCAGAAGCTGATCGCCGGGCCGAAGTTGTAGTGATGCACGCCGTCGACGACGGTGGTGCCTTGCTGGAGCAGGCGGCCGGAGACCTGCTCCTCGATGCCGGCGCCCAGGTAGCTGAAGATGCCGATTACGCCCATGGCCGCGCCGGCCACGCGCTTGGGCGCGATGTCCACCGCGAACAGGCCGCCCAGCGAGGTCACCAGTCCAGTCAGGCCCATGCCGTAGAGCAGCATGCTCACGATCAGCATCGGCAGGTTGGTCGGGCCGAAGAACAGCAGGCCGAGGCCGGCAAGTTCGAGCACGGCAAACATCAGGTTGACTGGTGGCCGGCGCGCGTCGAACCACTCGTCGGAGATGAAGCCGAAGCCCACTGCGCCGACGATGCCGGCCAGCGTGCTGATCATCAGCAAGGTGCCGGCCATCTCCAGCGAATAGCCGCGATCGGCCTGCAGGTAGAGGATGCCCCAGGAATCGATCGCGTAGCGGGCCACGTAGTTGGTGGCCGAGGCCAGGCACAGGATCCAGATCGACGGCAGCTTCAGAATCGACAGCTGCAGTGCCCATACCGACTTGATGTCCTGGCGCTTGGCCTCGCCGAAGCTGTCGTGCTTCCACTCGTTGACCGCGGGCAGGCCCAGGGTCTGCGGGCGATCCTGCAGCAGCAGGTAGGCGCCGATCGCGGTGATCACGCCGAGGATACCCGGGGCCCAATAGCCCGCGCGCCAGCCGAACGCCGCCACCACCGCGCCGATGCCGACGAAGGTCAGCCCCTCGCCGATCGAATGCGCCGTGCTCCAGATGCCGTAGGTGCGGCCGCGCTCGCGGTTGGAATACCACGCGGTCATGGCCACCACGCCACCGGGAGCGCCGAAGCTCTGGAACCAGCCATTCAAGCCCCAGACGATCACCGCCAGCCACAGCGTGGTGATGAAACCCATGGCCAGGTTGCACACAGCCGTGGTCAGGAAGGCCACGGCCAGGAAGCGCCTCATGTTCGCGTGGTCGGCGAGGAAGCCATTGGTCAGCTTGCCGAGCGCGTAGGTGAAGAACAGCGCCGAGCCGATCATGCCCAGTTCGCTCGGGGTGAAGATGCCGGCGTCAAGCAGGGGCTTCTTCACCACGCCGAGCGCCAGCCGGCAGGTGTAGATCAGGCCGTAGCCGAGCGTGATCGCCAGCATGACGCGCAGGCGGTGCTTGCGGTACAGGCGGTCGACCTCGCCCTGGTCGGCGATCGTCGGTAGATCCGGACCCGTTGCGAAAAACCTCAGCCAGCTAGCGGCCATGTCGATTCCCCTCGATGGGCCGGGACCTCGTCGCCGGCGGATGGTGGTTGGCCTGTTTCATCCCGGCACCGCCGGGAACAGGCGCCTGGTTCACAGGGTTGGGATGACGAAGCTCGACTCGGCCGCATCATCGTCGCGCGGCCAGCGCTGGGTGACGATCTTGGTGCGGGTGAAAAAGCGCACGCTGTCCATGCCGTACTGGTTGAGATCGGCGAAGCCCGAGCGCTTCCAGCCGCCGAAGCCGTGATAGGCCACCGGCACCGGGATCGGCACGTTGATGCCCACCATGCCGACCTCGACGCGCTCGGCAAACTCGCGTGCGGCATTGCCGTTGCGGGTGAAGATGCTGACGCCGTTGCCGTACTGGTGCCGCGAGGGCAGGGCCAGCGCCTCCTCGAAGCTGGCGGTGCGCACCATCTGCAGCACCGGGCCGAAGATCTCCTCCCGGTAGGTCTGCATGTCGGCGGTGACGTGGTCGAACAGCGTGGGAGCGAGGAAGAAACCGCCCTCGTGGCCGGGCAGCTTGAGCCCGCGGCCGTCGACCACCAGTTCCGCGCCCTCGTCCACGCCGAGCTGGATGTAGCCCTCGATGCGCGCCTTGTGCGCGGCCGTCACCAGCGGGCCGTAATGCGCGTGCGGGTCGCTCGATACGCTGACCTTCAGCGCCTTGATTGCCGGCAGCAGCTTGGCGCGCAGGGCGTCAGCGGTGGCCTCGCCCACCGGCACCACCACCGGCAACGCCATGCAGCGTTCGCCGGCCGAACCGTAGGCCGCACCCATCAGGTCGGCGACCACCTGGTCGAGGTCGGCATCCGGCATGACGATGCCGTGGTTCTTGGCGCCGCCCATGCACTGCATGCGCTTGCCGTGGCGTGCGCCCTCGGCGTACACCGCCTGGGCCACGTCGGAGGAGCCGACGAAACTGACGGCCTTGATCTGCGGGTGGGCCAGGATCGCGTCGACGACTTCCTTGTCGCCGTGCACTACGTTGAGGATGCCGGGCGGCAGGCCGGCCTCGAGCATCAGCTCGGCCAGGCGCACCGGTACCGACGGATCGCGGTCGGACGGCTTGAGGATGAAGGCGTTGCCCGTGGCGATGGCCGGGCCGAACATCCACATCGGGATCATCGCCGGGAAATTGAACGGAGTGACGCCAGCCACCACGCCCAGCGGCTGGTGCGCGGTGAAGACATCGATGTGCGGCCCCGCGCCCTGGGTGTATTCACCTTTTTGCAGGTGCGGGATGCCGCAAGCGAACTCGATCACTTCCAGCCCGCGCGCCACGTCACCGTGCGCGTCGGAGACCACCTTGCCGTGCTCGCTGGCCAGCAGCTCCGCCAGCTCGTCCTTGTGCGCGTTGAGCAGACGCACGAACTCGAACATGATACGCGCGCGGCGCTGCGGGTTGGTCGCGGCCCAGGCCGGCTGCGCGGTGGCGGCGCTTTGCACGGCGCGATCCAGCTCGGCGGCGTTGGCCAGCGAAACGCGCGCCTGCACCGTGCCCTCGCTGGGATTGAAGACGTCGCCATGGCGGCCGGAAGTGCCGGCCACGGTCTGGCCGTGGATGAAATGTTCGATGCTGCGCATGGCTCACTCCTTGGATGAGGTACGTCGAGCGATCCAGTCGTGTGCCGGGTCGTTGCGGAAAATCCACTGGCGGGTCGGGCCCGCCATCACGTTGAGGTAGTACAGGTCGTAGCCGTGCGGCGTGCCGACCGGGTGGTAGCCGCGCGGTACCAGCACCACGTCGCCGTCCTCCACGCAGACGGTCTCGTCGAGCGTGCGGTCGTCGGTGTAGACGCGCTGGAAGGCGAAGCCTTGCGCCGGCTGCAGGCGGTGGTAATAGGTTTCCTCCAGCGCGGTTTCCGCACCCGGCGTGGCGGTGTCGTGCTTGTGCGGTGGGTAGCTGGACCAGTGCCCGCCGGGCGTGATCACCTCGACCACCAGCAGGCTGTCGGCGGGTTCGGTCTGCGGCAGGATGTTGCGCACGTAGCGCGTGTTGGTGCCGGTGCCGCGCACCTCGCGGCTCATGGCCGATTCGGCGATCAGCCGGGGCTCGCCCTGGCCCGAGCCCGGCGCGCTGCACACGGCGAGTTCGGCCGGGCCACTGGCGACCACCTCGTAATGGCTGCCGGCGGGCACATAGACGGCGCCGGGGGCGCGGTCCTCGAACGGGCTGTTGCGGCCACCGACGTGGGTGTAGCGCTGGCCGTCGACTGCGATGTCGGCCATGCCGGCCACGACCACCAGGCAGGTCTCGCGGCCCATCGCGCCGCCGGCATGGTGCTGGCCGGCGGCCAGTTTCACCACCTTGAAGCCGACATGTTTCCAGCCGGCGCTGGCCGGGGTCACCTCGAGCACGCTGCCGTCGGCGTCGGCGGCGTGCTGCCGAACGCGCAGGCTGGTCATCAATGCAGTCCCGCTTCGGTCGCCAGGCGCTGGAGCGTGGCCAGGCCGAGCTTGGCGTAGGTGCGTGGGTCGGCCAGGGCGGGGTCCTGCTCGGCTTCGATCACGATCCAGCCCTGGTAATGGATCTGCGCTAGCGCCGCCATAATGGCCGCGTAATCCAGGCCGCCATCGCCTGGCACGGTGAACATGCCGGCCAGCACGCCGTCGAGGAAGCTCGAGCCGGCGTCGCGCACCGTGGCGAACACGTCGCGGCGCACGTCCTTGCAATGCACGTGGGCGATGCGCCCGGGGTGTTCGCGGATCACCTGTGCTGGATCGATGCCGCCCAGCGCGGCGTGCCCGGTGTCCAGGGTCAGCCCGACCGCGGGGCCGGTGTGGGCGAGGAAGGCGCGCAAGTCTTCCGGCCGCTCGACCACGGTGCCTAGGTGGTGGTGGTAAGCGAAGTGGATGCCCTGGCCCTGGATGTAGTCGGCCACTTCGGTCATGCGCTGGCCGAAGCGCGGCCAGTCGGCGGCATCCAGCCGCGGCGTGTCGCGCAGGCTGCGGTCGCGCCGGCCATGGATTGCATTGCTGGTTTCGGCGAAGACGAACACCGTGCTGCCCATGGCCTTGAGCAAGGCCAGGTGCGGCTGCAGCGCGGCAATCTCGTCCTGTGCCGACTGCTCGAGCAGGGAGCCGCTGTACCAGCCGCCGATCAGGTCCAGCCGGTAGTGCGCCAGCAAGGGTTTCAGCGTGGCCGCGTCGCGCGGGAACTTGCCGCCGAGCTCGACGCCAGCGAAACCCAGTTCCTGGATGTCGCCAAGGATGTTTTCCAGCGGCGTGTCGCCGCCGAGTTCGGGCATGTCGTCGTTGGCCCAGGCAATCGGGCTGACGCCGAAACGGATACTCATGACAAATCCTTCTTGTGCTGGATGCCCTGTTCGTAGGCGCATCGGGCGGCCTCGACCTCGGGGCGGGTGGAGACTTCGGGCACCGCCACGTTCCACCACCAGCCGCCGGCATCGGTGGTCTTGTGCGGATCGGTGTCGATCACCACCACGTAGCTGCGCTCGGCAGTCCGCGCGCGGGCCAGTGCCGCTTCCAGCTCGGCAATGTTGGCGACGTGCTCGGACAGGGCGCCAAGGCTTGCGGCATGGGCGGTGAAATCTATCGTCGGCAGCACCTGGTGTGCGGCATCAGCCAGCAGGTTGTTGAAGCCGGTGCCGCCGGTGGCGTGCTGCAGGCGGTGGATGCAGCCAAAGCCGCGGTTGTCCAGCACTACCACGATGAGCTTCAGCCCCAGCATCACCGAGGTGGCGAGTTCCGAGTTGAGCATCAGGTAGCTGCCGTCGCCGACCATGACCACGACCTCACGCCCGGGCGCGGCCATCTTCACGCCGACGCCGCCGGCAATCTCGTAACCCATGCACGAATAGCCGTATTCGACGTGGTAGCCGCCGCTGCGCGCGGTGCGCCACAGCTTGTGCAATTCGCCCGGCAGGCCGCCGGCGGCGCAGACCACGACGGCGTCGTCGCCGACGCTGCGTTGCACGGCGCCGATCACCTGGGCATCGCTGGGCAGCGCCTGGCCGCTTGGTGCGGCTGTCGCGGCGTCCACCGCGGCGTTCCACGTGGCCACCTCGTCGGCCTGGATGGCCGGCGCCTGCCAGCCGGCCAGTGCCGCGGTCAAGGCCTGCAGCACCGTGCGTGCATCGCCGACCACCGGCAAGGCGTCATGCTTGCATGCGTCGAAGGGCTGCACGTTGATCTGCGCCCGGCGCGCGCCGGGAAACAGGCTGCGCGAGCCGGTGGTGAAATCCGCCAGCCGCGTGCCTACGCCGACCACGAGGTCGGCCCGCGCCGCCGCGGCATTCGCCGCGCTGGCGCCGGTGACGCCAATCGCACCCAGCGCGCAGGGGTGGTTCCAAGGCAGCGCACCCTTGCCGGCCTGGGTTTCCGCCACGGCCAGGCCAGTGGCTTCCGCCAGGGTGGCCAGCGCCGCCTCGGCCTCGCTATAAAGCACGCCGCCGCCCGCGACCAGCAAGGGATGGCGTGCGGTTTTCAATGCGGCGACCAGCGCATCCAGCTCGCCTGGGTCGGCAGCTTGGCGGCGCCCACCCCAAAGCCGCCGCGCGAAGAACGTCTCGGAGTAATCGTAGGCCTCGGCTTGCACGTCCTGGCAGAAGGCGAGTGTTGCCGGCCCGCAGCTTGCCGGGTCGAGCAGGGTCGCCAGCGCTTTGGGCAGCGCGTCCATGATTTGTTCCGGCCGGGTGATGCGGTCGAAATAGCGCGACACCGGGCGGAAGCAGTCGTTCACCGAGACCGTGCCCGCGGCAAAATCCTCGATCTGTTGCAATACCGGATCGGGCTGGCGGCCGGCAAACACGTCGCCGGGCAGGAACAGCACCGGCAGGCGGTCGGCGTGTGCCAGGGCGGCCGCCGTGACCATGTTGGTTGCGCCGGGGCCGATCGACGAGGTGCAGACCATGGCGCGGCGGCGCCGCATCTGCTTGGCATAGGCGATCGCGGCGTGCGCCATGCCTTGCTCGTTGTGCGCGCGCCAGGTGGGGAAGCTCGCGCGCGCGGCGTACAACGCCTCGCCCAGGCCGGCGACGTTGCCGTGCCCGAAGATTGCCCAGGCACCGGCGAAGTACGGCAGCTCGCGGCCGTCGACGGTCACGTACTGCGCGGCCAGCCAGCGGATCGTGGCCTGGGCGGCGGTCAGTCGTACGCCCGCCATGTCACACCGCCTCGCGTCGGGATGGCAGCACCGCCTCGCGTGCCTGACGCCAGGCCGCGACCAGCACGGCGAAGCGCGCGGACAGCTCGGTGATCGCCGTTTCGTCGTCGATGCTGCCGGCCAGCCAGCGCTCGGCAGGTTCGGCGAAGATCGTGCGACCCACCGCGAAGCCCTTGACGATGGGGCTGGCGGCGGCGACGCGGAACGATGCGGTCAACACGTCGATGGGCGCTTGCAGGCCGAGCAACAGCACGCCGCGGCACAGCGGGTCGTTGGCGCGGATCGCGTGTTCAATGTTGGCCCAGGTGGCGGTATCGGCGGCAGGCTCAAGTTTCCACCAGTCGGGTTGCAGCCCCTGAGCATAGAGTCGCTGGATCGCGCGCGCTGCGGTCTGCGCATCGACCGTGCCGTGGCGCGAAGAAATCACCTCCAGCAGCAGCTCGTGGCGTGTCTTGCGGCAGGCGTCCTGCAGCCGCAGCAGTTGTCGTTCCTGTTGCGCGCACAGCTCCGGCGGATCGTCCGGGTGATAGAACACCAGGCACTTGGCCACGTGGTTGTATGGCCAGGTGGCGATCTCGGTGGCTACGTCGGCGGAACTCTCGAACGCCAGCGGACGCGAGCCAGGCACTTCGATCGGGCGTCCGATCCAGTAGGGGCAGTCAGCTGCCGCTTCGAGGCCGCGCATGCCGTAGCGGCCGTCCAGCAGCACGCCGAAGCGGTCGTTGCCTTGGGCCAGACGGTCCACGGCCTGCAGGGCCAGCGCCTTGAACGCCGGGATGCGTGCCGGATCGGCGCCGGTCTGCCGGCACAGGTCCTCGAACTGGCTGCGGTGATCCATCGCCAGCACGGTGAGGTCCTCGTGCACGCGGACACGGGTGGCGGCCCAGTGCACGTGTTCCAGTTCCTTGTCGTCGCGCAGCCGGAATGGCCGCGGGCCGCCATCCAGGAACAGCTGCAGCTCGTCCCAGGTCGGCATGGCCGGTGCGCAGCCATGTCGTGAGACCACGATGGCGCCGCAGGCGTTGCCGTATTCGCAGCATGTCGGCAGCGGTTCGCCGCGCAGCCAGCCGCACAGGAAGCCGGCCATGAACGCGTCGCCGGCGCCGAGCACGTTGAACACCTCGACCTTGAACCCGCGCCCGACCACGCCCTGGTCCAGGCTGTCCGGAATGGCCGCGGGGAACGCGGTACAGCCCAGCGCACCACGCTTGCACACCAGCAGCGCCGGCGTCTGCGCCCGGATCGCCCGCAGTGCGGCGATGGTGTCGGTGCTGCCGCCGAGGATGTGGATTTCCTCCTCGGTACCCACGATCAGGTCGCACAGTGGCAACACCTGCTGCAGGCGCATGGTGACGTCCGCATCGGCGACGAAACGGTTCTCGCCCATGTCGCGACTGGTCAGCCCCCACAGCACGGGGCGGTAGTCGATGTCGAACACCACCTTGGCGCTGGCCGCGCGGGCCAGCCGGCAGGCGCGCACCGAGGCGTCGAACACGTTCGGTTGCGACAGGTGCGTGCCGTTCACCAGCACAGCCCCGGACGATTGCACGAAAGCCGCGTCGACGTCGGCCACGGTCAGCGCCATGTCGGCGCAGTTTTCGCGATAGAAGATCAGCGGGAAGGTATGCGGGTCGCGGATGCCGAGGAAAACCAGTGCGGTAAGCCGCGCGGGATCGGTCGCCACGCCGCGTGTCGAGACACCCTCGCGGCGCAGCTGCTCGCAGATGAAGCGGCCGAAGTGGTCGGCGCCGACGCGCGTGATCAGGCCGCTGCGCAGGCCGAGCCGGGCAGCACCGATGGCGGTGTTGGTGGGGCTGCCGCCGATGTACTTGGCAAACGACAGCATGTCCTCGAGACGGCCGCCGGTCTGCTCGCCGTACAGGTCGACGCCGGAGCGGCCAATGGTGACCAGGTCAAGCTGGCGCTCCGCCCCCTTCATGCCTGCATCCCTCACCCTTGCCCGGCGCCAATCGCACCACTAGGTGTAATATATATTCCAAATAATTAAAAAACACAATGTATGTTTCATTTCGCTGGTGGATGGCGGGTGCTGGCCTTGGCCTTGTCGCGCGGCCGGCCGGTGCTGGCGAAGGCATAGGAGATCACCAGCGCCTGGGCCAGGCACATCGACGCCGACAGCGAGCGGAACTTGCGGATTTCGGCTTCGCGGACCTGTAGCACCAGGGTGGAGGACCTCGCCACCGGGCTCACCGGGCTGTCGCTGATCGACAAGACCTTGCAGCGCTGCGCGCTGGCCTGGTCGATCAGCTGCACCGTCTCCTCCGCGTAGGGGCGGTAGCTCACCGCGATCAGCAGGTCGCGCTGGGTGATGGCGTGGATCTGCTGGTGCAGCATGCCGCCGATGCCGTCGATGAACACGGTTTTCTTGTCCACTTGGTGCAGCGAGTAGGCGAGGTAGGCCGCCACCGGGAACGAGCGGCGAAACCCCGTCACGTACACCGTCTCGGCGGCCGCAATGAGCTTGACCGCGGCTTCCAGGTCCCTGGCGCCGACCGCGTCGCCGAGGTTGTTCAAGGCCAGCACGTTGCCCTCGACGAATTCGGCCAGCACCTGGCTCGGCTTGCCCACGGACTTGCTGTTCACCGACTGGCTGAACTGGCGCACCCGTTCGCCGTAGCCAAGTGAGGCATTGCCCGAGAGCAGGCCGTCGCGGAACAGGCGCTGCATCTGCGAGGCGCCGTCGAAACCGAAGGACTTGGCGAAGCGCACGATGGCCGAGGGCTGCACGCCGCAGCGTTCGGCCAGCACGGCGAGGGTTTCCAGCGCCAGAGCATTGGGCTCGTCCAGCACGTAGCGGGCAATCTGTTTCAGGCGCTTGCTCAAGGCGTCGTAGCGCTCGAGGATCGCCGCGCGCAGTTCCTCGGCGCTGGCGGGGGGGGTATCCAGTTCAACCATGTGGTTGGTCCTTGGGTGACGCTGCCCATTGGCGCAGGCGGATGATGGTGGTTGCTTGGTGAGCGGCTGGTGACGCTGCAGGCCAAAATTCTATTATACTTGTCACCGGAAAATTGATTCCATTTTCGCCGCTGTGGCGGCACCGGGAGTCTACCCTTGGAAACTGCCGCCGTTGCCTTGATCGGTGCCGGGCGCATGGGCCACGTACATGGCCCGAACGCCGCGCACCACCCCCACTTGCACCTGAAATACGTGGTCGACCCCGGTCCGGTGGCTGCGGCCTTCGCGGCCGAACACGGTGCCGGGATCGCCTCGCTGCGGCAGGCACTGGCCGATCCGGCGATTCGCGGCGTACTGGTGTGCAGTCCCACCGACCAGCACCTCGGCCATGCCCTGGCGGCGGTCGAGGCAGGCAAGGCGGTGTTCTGCGAGAAGCCGATCGACCTGGACCTGGACAAGGTGCGCGCCGCGCAGCCGCGTTTCGCCGGCGCGCGTTTCGTGCTCGGCTTCAACCGCCGCTACGACCCCCAGTTTGTGCGCCTCAAGCAGCAGCTCGACGCCGGCGCGGTGGGCCGGCTGGAATCGCTGCACCTCGTGAACCATGACCCGGCTGCGCCGCCGCCCGGTTTCGTCCCCACCAGCGGCGGCCTGTTCAAGGACTTCACCATCCATGACCTGGACCTGGCGCGCTGGCTGCTGGGCGAGGAGCCGGTCGAGGTGTACGCGGTCGCCAGCTGCCTGGTCGATCCGGAGATCGGCCGCCAGGGCGACGTCGATACCGCGCGTACCGTGCTCAAGACCGCCGGCGGGCGGTTGTGCGTGATCTCCAACACCCGGCGCAGCGGCTACGGCTACGACCAGCGCATCGAGGCGTTTGGCGCCAGGGGCATGATCTGCGCCGGCAACGTCGCCAACGACACCGTGCACGTGATGACCGGGTCCGGGGATACCGGCGCGCCGATCCGGCCGGCATTCGCCGAACGCTACCGCGATGCCTATCGCGCCGAGATCGCGCATTTCGCCGACGTGGTACACGGCCGGGCGGAGCCACAGACCGGTTATGCCGATGGGGTTGCCGCACTGGCACTGGCCGAGGCTTGTGCCTGGTCGGCGCAGCACGGCCAGGTATTCAAGTTGCCGAGCGAGGTGCAGCATGCATAAGGTCGTACTGGTTGGCGCTGGCCGTATCGGCCATATCCACGCGCGCAATGCGGCATGGCAGCCGCGCCTGGAACTCACTGGCGTGGTCGACGCAGTCGATGCCGCGGCACAGGCGCTCGCCGCCGAGGTGGGCAGCCGTGTGACCACATTGGAGGCCGCGCTGGCCGATCCCTCGATCCGCGGCGTGATCATCGCCAGCTCCACCAGCACGCACCTGGACTATTGCCTGCGTGCCGCCGCGGCCGGCAAGGTGATTTTTTGCGAGAAGCCGGTCGACCAGGATCTGGCGCGCGCCGGCGATGCGCTCGCGACGTTGTCGGGTGCCCATCTGCTGGTGGCGTTCAACCGCCGCTTCGATCCGCATTTCCAGGCCTTGAAGGCGCGGCTGGACAGCGGCGCGATCGGCAGCATCGAGAGCCTGCAAATCACCTCGAACGATCCGGCGCCGCCGCCGCCCGCCTATGTCGCCGTGTCCGGCGGCCTGTTCAAGGACATGGCCATCCACGATTTCGACATGGCGCGCTGGCTGCTTGGCGAGGAGCCGGTCGAGGTCTATGCCACCGGCAGTTGCCTGGTCGACCCGGCGATCGGCGAGCTGGGTGACGTCGATACCGCGCGTACCGTGCTGAAGACCGCCGGCGGCCGCCTGTGCGTGATTTCCAATACGCGGCGCAGCGGCTATGGCTACGACCAGCGCATCGAGGCCTATGCCTCAGCCGGCATGGTCCGCGCCGACAACGTGCTGGAGAGCACGACCCAGGTATGGAGCGAATCCGGCATCGCCACCGATCCGCTGCAGAACTTTTTCCTGGATCGTTACGCGGCGGCCTATCGTGCGGAGATGGACCACTTCGCCGACATGCTCGATGGCGCCCCCTCCGCGATCGGCTACGCCGATGGCGTGGCCGCGCTGGCCTTGGCCGAGGCGGCCACCGAGTCGGCACGGAGCGGCGCCCCGGTGCGGCTGTAAGCGAGCCAGCCGTCCAACCGCTAGTCGATACTTCTTGTGGGGCCCGCGAGCGGGCTCCACAAAGACGTGCAGTCCAGGCGGCGTCAGTTGCCCGCTGGCGTGCGCAGTGGCGGGACGAGTTTCGCCTGCGCGATCTTCTCGAAGTCCGCGAGCGGGCAGAGTTCGGCGCAACCAGGGATGTCCAGGTAGGTGTAGGACGGTGGATTCTGCGCATCCAGCGGTTGCAGGTTGCGCACCTGGTCCATGGTCTGCGAGCGGTAGAAGGCGTGCACGAACTGCTCGCCGGAGGCATTGGCGAGCACCTCGAAGCCGATCGCGCCGCCCGGTGGAGGATCATCTGCGGGATAGCCCGGCACCTGCCAATGCAGGCCCAGGAAGCCACCGAGGTCGGCGATGTTGGTGTCGTGGCCTACCAGTGCCGTCAGCCTGGGGCCGCCTTCCACAGCCTTCAGCATGCGCGAGGCTAGCGGTGATGCCGCACGCTCGGCAACGTAGGGAGCGCGTGCCTCGTATTTGTACTTAATGATGTGGAACTGCTCCAAGGTCCCGATCTGCTCGCGGGTCAGGCGTCCCCACGCCACGTCCGACATCGGCATGCCCTGCAGGTATTCCAGCAGGAAGGTCTGGCTGATTGTCGAGGCATTGCTGAACGCCGGGCCGACACTGGCCGGACCGTCCTTTTCCCTCACCAGGTCGGGGGACAGCCGTGAGATGTCGCATGCCGCCTTGGGCTGGCAACCCAGGGCGTGGTTGAGCAGGGCGAACAGCTCCGCGTGGGACTGCAGTTCGGCAGCCAGTCCGCCGGGGGGCGCCATGGCCTGCTGGGCCTGCAGGGCCTGGTTGGAGTCGATCGGCATGGAGTGGGCGTCGAACGGATGGAATTCCACGTCGTCGCCCTTCGATGCCGGGAAGCTCACGGTGATCTTGCAGTCCGGCGCGAAGCCCTTGAGCCACGCTTGTGCAGTTGCCCTGGTCCGCGGCGTGGCGCTGGCGGCGACGGTCAGCTCGCCAGCCGCGGGACAGCCGGCCGCGGGCAGGAGCCCGCGTGCAGCCCAGTTGCCGCGGTCCCAGGTACCGACCAGGCGTGCCGCGTCGGCACCATGCTGGGTGAGTTCGCCGTATCCCACCGGCCACTTCGGCCAGGGCTTGTCATTCGTGCCGGGCGGGGACACGTTGGCCTTGGTTGGTGAGCGCACACCGTGGCGCATGAGCATGACCACGCGTTCGAGCTTGAGCCCGGCGGTGGCGGCCGATGCCGGCGCTGCAGCCGCGGCGGTTCCGGACGCGGCCACCGTGGCCGCGGCCGACGGTGCCGGGCTTGCCGGAACCTGCGAGGGTTGCTGCGAGCACGCGGCCAGGCCGGTCAGCAGCAGGGATCCGGCAATCGATGCCGACAGCAAGCGTGGTCTTATCTGCATGGTCTTGCTCCTCATGGATCAGTGCATATCGATGGCCGGCGCCGTCGGACAGCTGCATGGAATGACGGTATCAGCCGGCCAACCATGTCCCGATCGGCCAGCGAAGGCACGCCGGTGGCAGGGAACGGACCGTGCCGGTTGCACGGGATCGTGGCGGGCAGCCGGCCCGCGGACCGTGGGTGCCGGTGTCTCAGAACTTCATCGACAGGTCCACGAACAGGCCGCGGCCGGGCAAGCCGAAGTACATGGCGTCACCGCTGACCTTCTGCGTCCCGGCGTACTCGGTGAGCTTGTGCACGTTGAACAGGTTGTTGATGTCCACGCTGATGGTATAGCCCTTGCCGGTGAAGCCGCCGTCCAGGCTGCGATAGCCCAAGGTGGCATCGACCGCAAGGTAGCCGCCCAATGGCGCCCCGTTGGCGAACACGCTGTTGCCGTCGTCATCCGTGGTGTTGTCCAGGCCGTACTGGTGGCCGGTGAACTTGCTCATGACCGAGCCGTAGAAGCCGTGGTCGCGGCCATAGATCAGCCCCAACGCGCCGGTGAGCTTGGGGGTCTGCGCGATCTGCACATCGGAATTCTTGTAGGTCGCCTTGTTGTAGCTGGCGTTGGCGTACACGCTCAAGGCATCGGTGAGCGCGAACGTGGCTTCGAGCTCGACGCCCTTGTAGATCGCGCCGGAACCGTTGATGTAGGTGTTCTCGTTACCGAGGTCGGTGCTGACTTCCGTTTCCGCCAGCATGTTCGAGAAATCGATGTAATAGACGGCCGCGCCCAGGGTGAGGCTCGATGAGGCATACGAAGTGCCGAGCTGGTAATTGGTGGTGGTTTCCGGGCTGAGGTTCTTCGAGGAAGCCACTTCGATGACATCCACCGGTGGTGCCAGGAAGCCCTTGGCCGCCTGGATGTAGGCGGTCCAGTTGTCGGTGATCCATTCGTGCAAGGTCAGAGAGGGCAGCGTGGCCGAGTAGGTGGCCTCGGTATACAGCGCATTGCCGTCCGCCTTGTTGATGGGCGCGTTCAGGTGGCGGCTCACCTGCGAGTAGCGCAAGCCCGGGCTCAGCGTGAACTTGTCGTTGATTGCCCAATCGTATTGCGCGTACGGCTGAACGGTGTCATCCGTGGTGTGGAAGTCGTATGAATAGGGAGAGCCGGTCTTGGTCCCCGAGTTTTCACCGGTAGTCAGATCCTTGGCGAACGCATACTGGTGGAAGATGTCACGCTCGACCCAGAATCCGGTCTTGAGCGTGCCTGGGCCGAGTTCACGTTGCAGGCGGAAGACGTCGCCGAAGGCGTGATAACCCGAGTCGGCCTGTTTGCCGCCGACATCCTCGGCCACCTTGCGGATCTTTTTGCCATTGGCGTCATAGAACGTCACGCCGTTGTTTGCCGGGTCGGTGTCGCTGGCGTCGGTGGCCTTGTTCGACCAGTGGTCGAAGCTGACGTAGTACGCCTTGTTGTCGAGATCCCATGCACCCAGGCTGGTGCTGAAGCCCACGTAGTTGAAGCTGGAGTAATAAGCGGCGTTGTTGTAGCCCTTGTAATTCTGCGTGGCGGGGTCGTTGCCGAGGCCGAAGCGCGGGCCAAACTCGATGACCTGTGCCTTGGTCTGGCCCTGCACCGTGTTCTGGTGCTGCTCGTTATAGCTGGAGACGAAGGTGAGCTTGCTGGTGGCGCCGATATTGGTGATGGTCTTCAGGAACACGTGCTTGCGCCGGTCGTCGGTGCCCTTCAGGAACGTCTCGCTCGACTGCCGTGACACGTCCGCGAAGGCGCTGGTATTCGCGCCGAGCTTGCCGTCGGCGGCCACGCCCACCGCGTGGTAATCCCAGCTGCCGAGCGTCGCATAAGGCGTGATGCCTGGCGTTGCATCCGGGTCGCGCGAACGCAAGGCGATGGTGCCGCCGAACGTGGCGTTGCCGATCGTGTCGCCGCCACCCGGGCCGCGGTCGATCTGGGCCTGGCCGAGCACGTGGTTGCTGAAGTAGGCCGACGTGGTGTGGTGCAGGTCGGCCGCATTGCCGAACGGGATGCCGTCGAACGTGATGTTGAACTGGCCATCCTGGAAGCCACGGATGCTGATGCCTTCGTTCTTGCCCAGGCCGGGGCCTTCCGGTGAGGTGACGCTGACGCTGGGCGAATACTTGACGATGTCGTCGTAACTGGAGTCGATGCGCAATGCGTCGCGGATGAATCGCGTGTCGATCACCGAGGACGGCTGGATCGCCTCCAGCGGCGGCGCGCTGGGCGCCAGCTGGTTCACCGTGTTGCCGGTGACGAGGACCGCGTTCAGTTGCTTGACGCCTTTGGCTTTTTGCGTGGTGTTGCCCTGGGAGGACTGGGTCCCACTGCTGGATTGGGCATCGGCGCTCGGGCCCGGACCTGGTGGTGCGATGTCGTCGGCTGCTGCCAATGCCAAGTCCGGCGCAACCAACAGGCAACCACTCAGCAGCAGTGCCGCGTGCAACGCATTTCGACGAAAAGTATGCATGGTTGATCTACCCCCGTAGGCGTACGCCACTGGTGACTGCACCCTTGCGGCGCAGGACTGACATTCCAAGATTACGAACAAATGTTCCACGTTGCAACACGTTTGGAATGTTTAGTGCAAAATCGACCAGATGCCATCAGGCGGCCACCGCGATGGTGCATTGCGGCATCCGCGGTTTGACGGGATCCTGTCGGTGCGACGAGCTTTATAGGCCGTGGAGTTGACCGCCGTCATGCGTGTCGATGACGAACTCGTGTCGGCTCATGTTCCTGTCACCTTGGGCGGCGCATGCTTCCGGCGTGGCCCGTTCCATTCGCACAGAGGACACACCCATGCGCAATTCGCCTTCAGCCGCGCCAATGGCGCACCGGTTCCTACCCGCCACCGTGCGTTACCTCGGCGCGCCGGCGCCTGATCTGCCACTGGATGTGACGCTGGTATTGCGTCGCCGACAGTCACTGAGGCTGCCGATCCCGATTCCGCAACGCGCGGATTTCGCCGCGCGCTTCGGCGCCGATCCGGCCGATGTGGAGCGCCTGCGCGCACTCGGCCGTCGGCACGGTGTGCAGGAACGTGCCTGCGACCTGGGCTGCCGCACCTTGCATTGGCGCGGCAGCGTGATGGCCCTGCAGCAGATCTTCGGTGTCGAGCTGGGGCGCTACCAGAGATCACCGGATGGCGCGTCGTTCGTCGCCTGCACGCAGGTGCCCGTGCTGCCGGACCCAGCGCTGCTCGGGGTGCTCGGACTCGACCAACGTCCGGTGGCGCATCCGCATTTCCGCATCGCGCGGGCACAGCCGGCGGTGTCGTATACGCCGCTGCAGGTCGGCGCGCTGTACGCGTTCCCGCCAGGTGACGGCAGCGGCCAGACCGTGGCAATCATCGAGCTTGGAGGCGGGTATCGCCAGGCCGACCTGGATACTTATTTCAAGGGCCTGGGGTTACCCACGCCTGCGATCAGCGCGGTGGCCGTCGATGGCGGCAGCAACCAGCCGGGTTCGGATGCGGACGCGGAAGTGATGCTTGACATCGAGGTCGCGGGCGCGCTTGCCCCGGCGGCCACGTTCGCGGTGTATTTCGCGCCCAATACCGACCAGGGCTTCTACAACGCGATCGCCCAGGCGGCGCACAACAGCGCGCCACGCACCACGGTCATGTCGATCAGCTGGGGTGGTCCAGAAGACAGTTGGAACGCCGCGTCGCGTGCGGCGATGGAGTCCGCCCTGGAGGATGCGGCCGCGCTTGGCGTGACGGTGTGCGTGGCCAGTGGCGACAGCGGCTCGGGCGATGGCGAAAGCGGCAACGCCGCGCACGTGGATTACCCCGCCAGCAGCGTGTCGGTGCTGGCCTGTGGCGGCACCAAGCTGCTGTCCGGTGGCGGCAAGATCAGCAGCGAAGTGGTGTGGAATGAGACGGCCGCCGGCGAGGGGGCAGGCGGCGGCGGGGTCAGTGCGGCGTTTCCGCGACCCGCGTGGCAGGACGCTGCCGGCGTGCCCAAGGCGCCGGGCGGCTTTGCCGGGCGCGGGGTGCCGGATGTGGCCGGCAATGCCGATCCGCTGACCGGTTACCAGGTGCTGGTGGACGGCAAGGCCGAGGTGGTCGGCGGCACCAGCGCGGTGGCGCCGTTGTGGGCGGCGCTGGCGGCGCGCCTGAACCAGCAGCTTGCCGCGTCGCTTGGCCTGGCCAATGCCGCCTTGTACGGAACGGCTGCCGCCGCGTGGCGCGACATCACCCAAGGCAACAATGGTGCCTATCAGGCCGGCCCCGGCTGGGATGCCTGCACCGGCCTGGGCAGCCCGAATGGAGAGGCCTTGTTGACCGCCCTCCAGTCCGGCCCCGGCAAGCCCAAGCCCAAGCCCAAGCCCAAGCCGAAGCCGAAGCCGAAGCCGAAGCCGAAGCCGAAGCCGAAGCCGAAGCCGAAGCCGTCACGCACGAGTGGAGGGAAGACATGAATGATGTCGACATCATTCAGTCGGCCTATGCCGACGTGCTGACCCGGCTGTTCTCCGTCTATTTCGACGCACTGGTGACGGCGGCAGGTGATCCGGCCATGCAGGCGAAGGCGGCGAGTGCGTTTCAATCCGGCCTGGTACTCGCGCGCAAGGCGCGCGATGCCGCCGCTGCCGCAGTCACCCGTCCGGGCCCATCCGGTTGAGCCACAGCTCATCGCGGCGTCGCGCGCGCAATCGTTGCCGTGCGCGCCGGGGTCGGCCGGCGGGGTCAGTGGAAATCCCGCGAGCGGGCGTCCAGCGCGCCGAGCAGCGGGCTGAGGTCCTGCAGCCGCCGCGCGATCAGGTGGCTGACGCCGTCCACGCTTTCCCATTGGCCTTCCACGGCCAGCAGTCGCGCCTGCAGCAGGGCGCGGCGCTGGGCTTGCGCCACCTGTCGCCAGACGATGACGTTGATCGGGCCATGCTCGTCTTCCAGGGTCACGAAGATGGTGCCGCCGGCGGTCTGTGGTTGTTGCCGCGAGGTCACCAGGCCGGCTACCCGCACGTGGCTGTTGGGCGGCTGCCGGCGCAGTACCAGGCCGTCGAGGCAATGCGCGGCGCGCAGGCGTGTACGCAGTTGCCACAGCGGATGCGGGCCTAGGCTCAGGCCAAGGTGCGCATAGTCGGCCCGGGTGTCTTCAGCCTGGGTAGGCAGCGGCAGGTCCACCGTCGCTTCGGCCGGGCTGGCGAGGCCGGCCAGCGGCAGTTGCGTCTCGACACCGGCCACTGCCCAGCGGGCGCGGTGGCGATGCCCGCTCAGGCCGCGCAAGGCTGCCGCATCCGCCAGTACATCCTGCTGCCGGCGATCGATGTCGGCCCGCGCGCAGAGGTCGGCAAGGTCGGTGAACGGGCGCTGCTGGCGTGCCGCCACCAGCCGCCGCGCCGCCGCTAGGGAGCAGCCGCGCAGCATGCGCAATCCGAGGCGGATCGCACGTGACTCGGCGCTGCCATGCGGATCGGGTTCCAGCGTGCAATCCCAGTCGCTGTAGCGCACGTCCACCGGATGCACCGCGACGCGGTGGCGGCGCACATCCTGCACGATCTGACTTGGCGCATAGAAACCCATGGGCTGCGCATTGAGCAGGGCGCAGGCGAAGGCCGCCGGGTAGTGGCACTTCAGCCAGCTCGAGGCGTACACCAGGTTGGCGAAGCTGGCCGCGTGCGACTCGGGGAAGCCGTAGGAGCCGAAGCCCTTGATCTGCTCGAAGATGCGCAGGGCGAATTCCTCCGGGTAGCCGTTCTTCAGCATGCCCCGCACCAGCCGGTCGCGGTGCACCTCCAGGCCACCGTGGCGCTTCCACGCCGCCATGGAGCGGCGCAGCCTGTCGGCCTCGGCCGCGGTGAAATCGGCCGCGTCCATGGCCAGTTTCATCACCTGTTCCTGGAACAGCGGCACGCCCAGCGTGCGACCCAGCGCGGCCTTGAACGCCGGTGACGGGTAATCGACGGCCTCGTCGCCATTCCGCCGCCGCAGGTAGGGATGGACCATGTCGCCCTGGATCGGGCCGGGCCGCACGATCGCCACCTGGATCACCAGGTCGTAGAAATTCGCCGGCCGGTGCCGCGGCAGCATCGCCATCTGCGCGCGGCTCTCGATCTGGAACACGCCGACGGTGTCGGCGTTCTGGATCATGCGGTAGGTGTCCTTGTCGCCCTGGTCGGCCGCCGCGATGCCGGCGATCGTCTTGGCCACGCCGTATTCGCTACCCAGCAGGCCGAAGCATTTGCGCAGGCAGGTCAGCATGCCCAGCGCCAGGCAGTCGACCTTGAGCATGCGCATGTAGTCGAGATCGTCCTTGTCCCATTGGATGACGGTGCGCCCGGGCATCGCCGCGTTCTCCACCGGCACCATCGCGCTCAGCGCGGCGTTGGAGATCACGAAGCCGCCGACGTGTTGCGACAGGTGCCGCGGCATGCCGTGCAGTTCGCGGGTGAGCTCCAGCACGCGGCGGATCACCGGGCTGTCCGGATCGAAGCCTTGTTCGCGCAGGCGCTGGGCGCAGCTGCTGTCGCCCCAGCCGCGGGCGAAGACGTCGCTGAGCTGATCGACCTGGTCCAGCGGTAGGCCGAGCGCCTTGGCCACGTCGCGGACCGCGCTGCGGCCGCGATAGCAGATCACCGTGGCGGCCAGCGCGGCGCGCTCGCGTCCGTACTTCGCGTAGATGTACTGGATGACTTCCTCGCGCCGCTCATGCTCGAAGTCGACGTCGATGTCGGGCGGCTCGTCGCGGTCCTCGCTGATGAAGCGCGCCACCAGCAGATGGTTGACCTCCGGGTCCACCTCGGTCACGCCCAGCGCGAAGCATACGGCGGAGTTCGCGGCCGAGCCGCGGCCCTGGCACAGGATGCCCTGGCTGCGCGCGTAACGGACGATGTCCCACACGGTAAGGAAGAAAGGCTCGTATTTCTTCACCGCGATCAGCGCCAGCTCGTTCTCGATCAGCTGGCGCACCTTGGCGCTCGCGCCTTGCGGCCAGCGCCAGCGGATGCCTTCCTCGGCCAAGTGGCGCAGCCAGCTGGCGGGCGTATGGCCTGCCGGCACCGATTCCGCCGGATAGTCGTATTGCAGTTCGCCCATGTTGAACGTGCAGCGTTCGGCGATGCGCGCGCTTTCCTGCAGCAAGGCCGCGGGATAGATCCCGGCCAGGACCTCGCGCCGGCGCAGGTGGCGCTCGCCGTTGCGAAAGAGCAGGGCGCCGGCCTCGGTAATCGGCAAGCGGTGGCGGATCGCGGTGAGCGTGTGCTGCAAGGCCAGGCGGCGACGCACGTGCATATGTACGTCGCCGCAGGCCACCGGCGGCAGGTCCAGGGCCTGGCCGAGCGCCTGCAGCTCGCGCAGGCGCGAGGCGTCGTCGGGTCCGCAATGCAGTTCCACCGCCAGCCAGGCACGGTCGCCGAACGTCGCCCGCAACCAGCGGCCGTGCGCGACATTCGCCTGCGCCGATGGCAGCCACAAGGCCAGCGTGCCCGACATCCCGTCCTGGAGATCCTCGCGAGTGAGCCGATAGCTGCCTTTTTCCGAGGCCCGGCGTCCGCGCGTGATCAACCGGCAGAGTGCGGCGTAGCCGCGCCGGTGCTCGCACAGCAGCACCAGCTTCGGCCCATCATCGAGCTGGAACTCCGCGCCGACGATCAGTTTCAGGCCGGTCTCGTTGGATGCCTGCCAGGCGCGCACGATGCCGGCCAGCGAACACTCGTCGGTGATCGCCAGGGCGCGGTAGCCGCAGGCCTTGGCGCGCTCGAACAGCTCGCCCGCGCTGGAGGCGCCGCGGCCGAAGGAGAAGTCGGACAGGCAGTGCAGCTCGGCGTAGGCGTTCATGCGAACCAGCCGTGCAGCATCCAGCCGGCCTGCTCGCCGGGCTGGCAGTAGGCCCAGGCCCGCTGGCCGAGCGAGGTCTCCACCACGTAGTAGTCGCGGCGCGCTTCGCCGCCGTCCCACCAGCCGGTCTCCAGCCGCTCCGGGCCGGCCAGGATGCGCGGCGGCGGTCCGCGCAGCGGCAGCGGGCGCTCGAGCAGCCAGGTCGGCCGCGGACAGGGCTCATGGTGGACGCCGCCGGCCTCGGCCACGCGCTGCGCGCGTTCGGGGCGGGGATCGGTGGTGGCGGCCAGCCGGTACACCGCGCGGTCGCCGAGCCGCGCGCGCAGGCGTTCGCGCAGCTGCCCGGGCGGCAGGGCCCGGGCCGGGCGTTCGTCGAACAGGTCGCGGCCGCCGGGCACGAAGGCCGGCAGGTCGCGGGCCAGCAGGCGCAGGGCAAGCACGGCCTCGGGCAGCTGCAGCTGTTCCAGGCGTCCGCGCGCGGATTCGAACAGCAGGCCGGCATCGCGCTCGGGAGCCAGCAGGCCGATCGGTACCTCGGTCGACCTGCCTTCGCGATGCTCCAGGCGCAGGACGAAACGTTGCACGCCGCCGTCCCGGGCCGCCAGGTAGGCGGCCAGGTCGCCGCTCATGCGCCGCAGCGGAAACAGCAGTGCGGCGAGATTCTCCACTTCATGGCCGAGTTCGAGGCGCAGGTCGAATACGTCCGGCGGACGGTAGAGCTCGAGCCCGGCCGGGCACTCGCCGAGCAGGCGCTCGAGTGTCTGCAGCAGGCCGTCGCCGAAACGCCGGCGCAGGCCGGCGCGCGGCAACGCCAGCACTTGCCCCAGGGTGCGGATGCCCATGGCCGGCAGGGCTGCGAGCGCTGACGCAGGCAATCGACTCTTGTGGATCGGTACCTCGTGCAGGACCCCCCGCAACTGTCGGGGCGAGCGTGCCGTCAGGCCATCCCCGACCCCGGCCAGCACGTGGGCGGCGTGCGGCGTCGGAGCGAGTGCGATGCGGTGGCGAAAACCCAGGGCGGCAAAGTCGGCCCGCAGCCTGGCCTCGAAGCGCGGCCAGGGACCAAACAGGCCCAGGCTCCGGCTTGCCTCCAGTACGACCGCGTGCGGCAGCAGGCTGACCTCGGAGCTGTAGCGGTAGGCCACGGCCGCCAGGAAACGCTGCCACCGGCCGGCGGCAGCGGGGTCGTACGGCAAGGCGTCGAACTGCGCCAGCAGGGCATGCGCCGCCGTCAGGCGCTGGCCGGCATGCAGGCCGGCGGCGCGCGCGCGGGCATTGACGGCCACGATGCTGCGCGCGTTGACGGCGCCGTCCACCAGCACCAGCGGGCCGGTGTCGGCCCGGCGCCGGAGGACGCTGTCCAGCGCCATCTGCGGTAGCAGGATGCAAGCCCAGGACATGGCCGGCCGCCGTCAAGGCAACGCACGCCCAAGCGCGAACGACTGCGTCGGCACGGCACCGCCGCGGCACTTACGCACCCATGCGCGGGCCTGCGGCAAGGCTTGCAGTTCCAGCCGCAAGGCGGCCGGCGAGGCATTGCCCAGGTGCCGGCGGTCGCGGAAGACGAAGGCCAGGGCCCGCCCACCATCCGCCGCGATCTGCAGCCGGCGCAGTGCGCGGTCATCGGCCTGCCGCGGCCAGGCCAGCACTGCCGCGCAGCTGCCGGAGCGCAGGCACTGTTCCGCGGCCCACAACACCTCCGCCTCGCCGGCGGCGACGATCTCGACGCCCCGCATGTCGACGCCGTGCTGCTGCCAGCCGGCCACGCAGGGCGCATACGGCGGTGCCACCAGCACCACCGGCCGCGGTCCGCGGCTCAGGCGGGCCAGGGTCGGCAGCAGCAGGCGCAGTTCGCCGACGCCGTCCGCCGGCAGCAGGATTTCCGACAAGGCGGCATCGGGCCAGCCGCCGGCCGGCAACGCGGCATCGAGCTCGTCCCATCCGCTGGGCTGCTTGCCGGCCGGGACGGGCAGGGCCCGGCCACGCCAGACCCGCCGCGCCTCCAGCAACGGGGACAAGGCGCCCACGGCAGCCATCAGCCACCCCGCAGCAGGCCCGCAAACAGGCCTTCGATGGCGAAGTCTTCGGTGGGGTCCACGTCGATGGGCCTGAAGCCGGGGCTGTTCGGCAGCAGGCGCACCACCCCGCCTTTCCAGTACAGCCGCTTGATGGTGAACCGATCACCCTCCACGCGCGCGGCCACTACCTGGCCGTGGCGGGCCACGGGCGTGGCGTGCACCGCGACCAGGTCGCCGTCGAGGATGCCTTCGCCGCGCATGGAGTCGCCGACCACCCGCACCAGGTAATCCGGCCGCAGCCGGAACAGCGAACGCGACACGCGCAGGCTGCGCTCGACCCGCGACTCCGAGTACAGGGGTTCGCCGGCGGCGATGCGGCCGACCAGGGGCAGTTCCATCGTCTCCATGTCCAGCGGTGCGGACTCGCGCACCAGGCGGATGCCGCGGGCCCGGTTGGGGGCCATGGTCAGCCGGCCCTTTGCTTCCAGGGCGCGCACATGCTTGAGTACCGCGCTGACGCTGCCGATCCGCAGCGCCTTGCCGATTTCCTCGAGCGTGGGCGCTTGCCCGTTGCGCTCGATGTGCTCGCGGATGCAGGCAAGGACGTCCGCCTGGCGCTGGGTGGGCTGGATGGTCATGATCCTTATTTTCACCTTAAATGGTGAAAATGCAATTGGCGAAGGGCAATATCAGGTTTGCAGGGCCGAAGATGCGGGCCGCCAAAACTGTGCCGTCGACGCCGGATGGAAGGACATGCTGCGCACACGGCTGGCAAGGACAGCGGGACTTCCGGCATATTGTCCGGCGCGGCGGCACGCAGCCATCATGCAGCAGGTGCGGGATGGCGCGCCTGGCCTACCTGCAGGCCGCGCAACTCGATCAAGGATGCGCTGCATTTGCCGGTTACACTCGCGGCGCTCGATGCGTGCGTGGCTATCGCGGGTGGGCTCCCACCGCGTGCAGACAGGCTGTGATCGGCACGATGCGAGGAGCATCGTCCGCCCATCGGTCTCCACTTCTTAGGCATTGCAGCACTTCCATCCATCTGGCAGGAGATCCCCGCCCCATGTTGATCCGAAAGTTTGCGCAGACCTGGTTGTTGACGTCGCTGGCGCTGGTGGCGTTGGCGTTGCCCATGGCGCCGGTGCAGGCGCAGCAGGCCGATGCCGCGCTCTACAGCGGCGTGCAGTGGCGCATGATTGGCCCATTCCGCGGCGGCCGCACGGTCGGGATGACCGGGGTGCCGGGCCAGCCCAACGTGTTCTACATGGGCGTGAACAATGGCGGCGTATGGAAGTCCGAGAACTTCGGGCGTACCTGGGAGCCGCTGTTCAAGGGCGACGAAAGCAATTCCGTGGGCGACCTGGCCGTGGCCAAGTCCAACCCGAACGTCATTTACGTGGGCTCGGGCGAGGGCCTGATCCGGCCGGACCTCTCCACCGGTGACGGCATGTACAAGTCCACCGACGCCGGCAAGACCTGGCAGCACCTGGGCTTGCGCGACGGCCAGCAGATTGCCTCGATCGTGGTCGATCCGCAGGACGAGAACAAGTTGTTCGTGGCGGTGCTTGGCCATCCATACGGCCCGAACCCCGAGCGTGGCGTGTACCGCTCGACCGACGGCGGCAAATCCTTCCAGCAGGTGCTGTACAAGAACCCGGACGTGGGTGCGATACAGGTGGCGCTCGACCCGGCCGACCCGCATACGGTGTATGCGGTGCTGTGGGCCACGCGGCATGCACCGTGGAGCGGGCAGAGTGCGCTCAATGGCGTGCCGGGCAGCGGCTTGTTCAAGTCCACCGATGATGGCGCCACCTGGAAGCAGATTGGCCAGGGCTTGCCCACGGTGGCGCAGGGTCTGGGTCGCATCGGCATCGGCATCGCGCCGAGCGACCCCAAGCGCATTTATGCCCAGGTGGAGGCGCCGCAGGAGTTGGCCGGCACGTATCGTTCCGACGACGCGGGCCAGAGCTTCCGGCGCGTCAACGATGAGCCGCGCATCCATGGTCGTGGGCAGGATTTTGCCGAGGTCGCGGTGGCGCCGAACAACCCCGACGAGATTTACGTGGCCAACACGGCGTTCTATCGCTCGATGGATGCCGGCAGGACCTTCGAGGCGATCAAGGGTGCGCCGGGCGGTGACGACTACCACCGCATCTGGATCAATCCGGAGAACCCGAAGATCATCGCGCTTGGCGTGGACCAGGGGGGCACCCTGAGCGTCGACGGCGGCAAGACCTGGAGCTCCTGGTACAACCAGCCGACGGCGGCGGCGTACCACATCATCACCGACAACGAATTTCCCTACAACGTCTACGCCTCGCAGCAGGAAAGCGGCTCGGTCGGTATCACCAGCCGCAGCAATGACGGGCAGATCACGCTGCGCGACTGGCACCCGGTGGGCGTGGAGGAATACGGCTACGTCGCGCCCGATCCGCTCAACCCCAACATCATCTATGGCGGCAAGGTGACCCGGCACAACCGCACTACCGGGCAGACCCAGTTCGTCGGCCCGCAGATCGGGCGTGGCGGCGAGTACCGCACCAACCGCACGGCACCGCTGCTGTTCTCGCCGGCCGATCCGCACGTGCTGTTTTACGGCACCAACGTGCTGTTCAAGACCAGCAATGGCGGCGAGACCTGGGACAAGATCAGCCCGGACCTGTCGCGTCCGAACGCGGGCAAGCCGGCGAGCCTGGCGCCGTTCAACGCCAAGGTGGATTCGCGTGACCACCGCGGCGTGATCTACAGCATCGGGCCCTCGTTCAAGAACGTGGACACGATCTGGGCCGGTACCGACGACGGCTATATCTGGGTCACCCGCGATGGCGGCAAGCATTGGGACAATGTCACCCCCAAGGGCATGACCGGTTGGAGCAAGGTCACGCAATTGGTGGCCTCGCACTACGACGACCAGACGGCTTATGCGTCGGTCAGCCGCTTCCGACTGGATGACCTGAAGCCCTACATCTACCGCACCCACGACGGCGGCAAGACCTGGCAGCTCATCGTCAATGGCCTGCCGGACAACGCTTCGGTCAACGTGGTGCGCGAGGATCCAGTGCAAAAGGGCTTGCTGATCGCCGGCACCGAGCGCGCGGTGTGGTTCTCCGCCGACGATGGCGAGCATTGGCACACGCTGCAGGGCAACCTGCCGCAGACCTCGATGCGCGACCTGGTGATCCACGACGACGACGTGGTGGTGGGCACGCACGGGCGCTCGTTCTGGATCCTGGACGACATCACCCCGCTGCGCCAGATCGCCGCGGCCAAGGCGGCGGCGTCGGCCTACCTGTACAAGCCCGCCGCGGCCTACCAGGTGCTGCGCAACACCTATACCGACACGCAGATGCCGAAGGAAACCCCGGCCGGGCAGAATCCGCCGGATGGCGCGATCCTGGACTACTACCTGAAGGCGCCCGCGAACGGGCCAGTCACGCTGGAGATCCACGACGCAGCCGGGCGGCTCGCGTTCCGCCTGGCCTCGACCGACCAGCCCAAGCCAGTCGATCCGGCCAGCTTGAATTTCCCCACCTATTGGCTACGGCCGCCGCAGGTGCTGTCGGCTGCCGCCGGGCGGCACCGCATCGTCTGGGATCTGCATTACCCGGCGCCCAAGTCCGACATCCACCGGGCGCCAATCTCCGTGATCCTGCATGACACGCCGCTGGGGCCGCTTGGGCCCACGGCCGTGCCGGGCCAATACACGGTGACCCTCAGCGTGGGCGGCCAGACGTATACGCAGCCGCTCACCCTGCGCATCGACCCGCGGCTGGATACGCCGCTGGCCGGGCTGAGCCGGCAGTTCGAGCTGGCCACGCAGCTGGTGGCGGACATGGACCGCGTCTACGCGGCCATGCACCAGGCCGGCGCCGCGAACGCGAAGGCCCTGAGTCAGCTGCACCAGGAGCTGGGCGGCGTCTACGGTTCGATCTATGGCGGCCAGTACGGCGCGGTCTCGGCCCTGGCCGCACCGACGGCCGTGCAGGTATCCACGGCAGCCGAGCTGCACGGGAAGGTCGCTGCTGTCCTGGGACCAGGCAGCTGACGCATGAGTTCGGGTTTGGATGACGGAGATGGAAGCCGAGACGATGACGATCGCGATGCATGAGTGGTGTCAGAGGGACCCGCAAGCGCGTCGCCCGCCGGCGGACTTCCACAACGTCATTGCTGGCGATCGCGACATTCCGCGGTCAGGCCGTCTCGTCCGGCGCGGTGCGGGATGGCTGGCCTTGCTGGCGGCGGCGTGCATGGCCTTGGCCATGGCGCCGCTTGCGGTCGGCGCCCAGCCCTACGACGCCAGCCTGGTTTCCAGCATGCAGTGGCGGCTGATCGGCCCGTTCCGGGGCGGCCGCACCGTCGGCGTTGCCGGCGTGCCGGGCCAGCCGAACGTTTTCTACATGGCCCCCAACAATGGCGGCGTCTGGAAGTCCGAAAACTACGGTGAGACCTGGGAACCCCTGTTCAAGGGCGATGAAAACAATTCGGTGGGCGACCTGGCCGTAGCCCCGTCGAATCCGGACGTGATCTACGTTGGGTCCGGCGAAGGCTTGCTGCGGCCGGACCTTTCCACCGGCGACGGCATGTACAAGTCCACCGACGCCGGCAAGACCTGGCAGCACCTGGGCCTGCGCGACGGCCAGCAGATCGCCTCGATCGCCGTGGACCCGCACGACGCCGACCGGCTGTTCGTCGCGGTGCTGGGGCATCCTTACGGGCCGAATCCGGAGCGGGGCGTGTTCCGTTCCGTCGACGGCGGCAAGACGTTCCAGAAGGTGCTGTACAAGAGTCCGGACGTCGGGGCGATCCAGGTCACCCTGGATCCGGCGAATGCCCAGACCGTCTACGCCGTCCTATGGGCCGGGCGCACGCCGCCGTGGTCGATGAAGTCCGAGAACACCTCGATCAACGGCCCCGGCAGCGGGCTGTTCAAGTCCACGGACGGCGGCAATACCTGGCGGCGGATCGGCCAGGGCCTGCCGACGGTGGCGCAGGGCCTGGGTCGCCTCGGTATCGGTATCGCACCTAGCGATCCCAAGCGCATTTATGCGCAGGTCCAGGCATCGCCGGGCCTGGATGGGACTTATCGTTCCGACGACGCGGGCCAGACTTTCCACCGCGTCAACCATGAAGAGCGCATTTACGGGCGGGGGTCGGACTTCGCCGAAGTGGCAGTCGCTCCCGACAATCCTGACGAGATCTATGTCGCCAGCACTTCGTTCTATCGTTCGCTGGACGCCGGCAAGAGTTTCGAGGCAATCAAGGGCGCGCCCGGCGGTGACGACTACCACCGCATCTGGATCAATCCAGCCAACCCGAAGATCATCGCGCTCGGCGTGGACCAGGGTGCCACCTTGACCGTCGACGGCGGCAAGACCTGGAGCTCTTGGTACAACCAGCCAACCGCGTCCTCGTACCACATCATTACCGACAACCAGTTTCCGTACCGCGTCTACAGCTCGCAGCAGGATAGTGGCTCGGTGGGCATCCTCAGCCGCAGCAACGACGGACAGATCACCTTCCGCGATTGGCACCCGGTGGGGGCCGGCGAGCACGCCTATATAGCGCCCGATCCGCTGCATCCAAACATCATCTATGGCGGCGATGTCATCCGCTACGACTGGACCACCGGCCAGGGCCAGTTCGTCGGCCCGCAGCTGGATGGCAAGTACCGCACCAATCGCACGGCCCCCTTGCTGTTCTCGCCGGCCGATCCGCATGTGCTGTATTACGGCACGAACGTGCTGTTCAAGACCACCGACGGCGGCCACAGCTGGGAGCGAATCAGTCCCGACCTGTCCCGCCCCGATCCGGGAATTCCATCCACCCTGGGTGTCTTCGGCAAGCGCGAGCGCTCGCTCGACCACCGTGGCGTGATCTACAGCATCGGCCCCTCGTTCAAGACCACCGACACGATCTGGGCCGGAACCGACGACGGCACTATCTGGGTTACCCGTGATGGCGGCAAGCATTGGGACAACGTCACGCCGAAAGGCATGACATCGTGGAGCAAGGTGTCGATGCTGGTCGCCTCGCATTTCGACGATCAGACCGCCTACGCGGCCGTCAACCGCTTCCGCCTGGATGACCTCAAGCCCTACATCTACCGCACCCACGATGGCGGCAAGACCTGGAAGCTGATCGTCAATGGCCTGCCGGACAACGCCTCCGCCAACGTGGTGCGCGAGGATCCCGGGCAAAAGGGCTTGCTGATCGCAGGCACGGAGCGCGCCGTGTGGTATTCGGCGGACGACGGCGAGCATTGGCAGTCGCTGCAGCTCAACCTGCCGCAGACCTCGATGCGCGACCTGGTGATCCACGACAACGACGTGGTGCTGGGCACGCATGGCCGCTCGTTCTGGATCCTCGACGACATCACGCCGCTGCGCCAGCTTGCGGCTGCCGCGGCCGCGAACCCCGCTTATCTGTACAAGCCCGCCGCCGCCTACCAGGTATTGCGCAACACCTACGCTGACACGCAGATGCCGAAGGAGACCCCGGCCGGGCGGAATCCGCCCGACGGTGCAATTCTCGATTACTACCTGAAGGTGCCCGCTACCGGCCCGGTGACCCTCGAGGTCCACGACGCGGCCGGACGGCTCGCGTTCCATCTGTCCTCGACCGACCGGCCCGAGGCGGTCGATCCCACCAAGCTGAATTTCCCCACCTATTGGCTGCGGCCGCCGCAGGTGCTCGCGTCGAACGCCGGCATGCACCGGATCGTCTGGGATCTGCACTATCCGGCGCCGAAATCCGAGAGCCGGCGGGGACCGATTTCCGTGATCCTGCACGACACGCCGCTCGGACCGCTGGGACCCTCCGCGGTGCCTGGCGAGTACACGGTCACGCTCACGGTGGGCGGGAAGACCTATACGCAGCCGTTGACCTTGCGCATCGATCCGCGGCTCGACACGCCGGTGGCCGGGCTTGCCCGGCAATTCGACGTGGCGACGCAGCTGGTCGATGACATAAACCGGACATACGCGGCCCTGCAGCAGGCCGGAAGCGAAAAGGCGGGCGCCCTGCGGAAGCTGCAGGCACGGCTCGGTGCGGTCTACAGCGCCATTTATGGCGACCAGCACGGTGCGGTGTCGATCCTGGCCGCACCGACGGCAGTGCAGGTGTCTGCGGCAGCCGAGCTGCACCAGCAGGTGGCCGCCGCGTTGGGCTCTGGTAGCTGACCGCACGGGTGAAGCAGGGCTTGCCATGGGCACGACGATTGGGAGAAGACAATGACGATGGAGCTGCATGAGTGGTACCGGTCGGGCGCGCAAGCGCATCGCCGCGGCATGCTGCGCGTGGCGTGGCTGCTGGCGGCCGCGCTCATGGCGTTTGCCATGGCACCGGTGGCAGCCAGTGCGCAGACCTACGACGCCAGCCTGCTGTCCGGCCTGCAGTGGCGCCTGCTCGGGCCGTTTCGTGCCGGACGCACCGAGGCGGTGGCGGGCGTGCCTGGCCAGCCCAATGTGTTTTATTCCGGCGCGGTGGACGGCGGCGTGTGGAAGACCGACAACGCCGGCATCACCTGGGAGCCAATCTTCGACGATGCGCCGATTGCGTCGATCGGCGCCATCGCGGTGGCACCGTCCAACCCGGACATCATCTACGTCGGCACCGGGGAAGCCGACCCGCGCTCGCAAATCTCCTACGGCGACGGCATGTACAAGTCCGCCGATGCGGGCAAGACCTGGACCCACATCGGCCTGCCCAAGAGCATGCACATCAGCCACGTCATCGTGGATCCGAAAAACCCGCAGCGCCTGTTCGTCGCCGTGCTCGGCAATCTGTACGCCGCCAACCCCGAGCGCGGCGTATACCGCTCCACCGATGGCGGCGCCACGTGGCAGAAGGTGCTGTACAAGAATCCAGACGTCGGTGCGATTGACGTGGTCTTTGCGCCCAACGACCCGCAGGTGATTTATGCGGCGCTGTGGGCCACGCGGCGCCCGCCGTGGAACGTGTACCCGCCGTCCAACGGGCCGGGCAGTGGCGTGTACAAGTCCACCGACGGCGGCGACACCTGGACCCATCTTACCCAGGGCCTGCCGACCGCCGGCCTGGGCAAGATCGGGCTGGCCGTGGCGCCGACCGACAGCAACCGCGTCTACGCGATCCTGGATGCCGACCAGGGTGGCCTGTACCGCTCCGATGATGCCGGCGCCACCTGGCACCTCGCCGACGGCGAGGCGCGCATCTGGGGCCGCGGCTGGTATTTCGACCGGGTAACGGTGGATCCGAAGAACCCGGACAAGCTCTATGTGATGAACACCTCGGTGTACCGCTCGAGCGATGGTGGCAAGAGCTTCGAGGCGATCAAGGGCAGCGCCGGCGGCGATGATTACCGGCGGCTCTGGATCGATCCGGATGATCCCGACCGCATGGTGCTCAGCAGCGACCAGGGCACGATCGTGAGCGTCAACGGCGCGCGCACCTGGAGCTCCTGGGACAACCAGCCGACAGGCCAGTTTTATCACGTGATTGCCGACAACCGCGATCCGTTCTGGGTATATGGCGCGCAGCAGGACAGTGGTCCGCGCGGCGTGGTCACCGATGTGCCGGAGGGCCGTCTGACCTATGCCCATTGGGCCTCCACTTGCACCGGTGGTGAGAGCGACATGCTGGCCGTCGACCCGGACAGCGTCGCCGACCTCTACGCCACCACGCTGCTATACGACCTCAACGCCAACACCTTGACCCGCTGCAACCAGCTCACCGGGGTAAAGAAGGTGGTCACGCCATGGGCGGCCTATCCCGGCGAGCAGTTCCGGCATACCTGGACCTTGCCGACAGTGTTTTCGCAGGCGCCGGGGCATGCGCTGTATTTCGCCAACCAGTTCCTGTGGAAGAGCACCGACAAGGGCGAGCACTGGCAGCGCATCAGCAAGGATCTCAGCCGCGCCAAGCCCGGCATCCCGGCCAACCTCGATCCCACCACGGCTGCCGACACCACCTATCAGCAGAAGACCGGAGATTCGCACTGGGGCGTGATCTATTCAATTGCACCCTCGCCACTGCAGGCGGACACGGTCTGGGCCGGCACGGACGATGGCCTGATCTGGGTGACGCATGATGGCGGCGGGCATTGGCAGGATGTCACGCCCAAGGGCCTGAGCGCGTGGAGCAAGGTGATCATGCTGGACGCCTCGCATGCCGATGCCGGCACCGCGTATGCGGCGATCGACCGGCACCGGCTGAACGACTACACGCCGCACGTGCTGCGCACCCGCGACGCCGGCAAGACCTGGCAGGAAGTCATCAAGGGCCTCCCGGGCAATGCCTATGTGCAGGCCATCAAGGAGGATCCGGACCGTCCCGGCCTGTTGTTTGCCGGCACTTCGATCGGCGTCTACGTGTCCTTCGATGCCGGCGACGCATGGCAGTCCTTGCGGCTGAACATGCCGGTGACCGAGATTCGCGATTTTGCCTTCCACGGCAATTCGGTGGCGATCGCCACCTTTGGCCGCTCGCTGTGGATACTTGACGACCTCTCGCCGCTGCATGAGCTCAATCCCGCGATCGCGAGCTCTGCCGTGCACCTGTTCAAGCCGGAAACCGCCGTGCTGCGGCCGGGTGCCGACCACGACCGGCGCGATACCGACCTCGCCGTGGCGACCAATCTGACCCCGATCGAGGTGGCCTCGGGAGCGCCGCGCATGAAGGGCGCGCTGCTCGACTACTACTTGAAGACCGCGGCCAGTGGGCCGGTCACGCTGGACATCCTCGATGCCGGCGGCAAAGTGATCCGGCGCTATTCCAGCACCACGACATATCCCTCGACCGATCCCAAGAGCCTGAACGTGCCGGCCGTGTGGATCAACACGCCGCCACCGCTCCTGGCCACCGCGGGCATGCACCGCTTCAGCTGGGACCTGCGCGCGATCATGGCCGATGGACATGGGTCGACCGCAACCGATGCCTTTGGCGGCCATCGCGTGCTGCCCGGGACGTACACGGTGAAGCTGACCGTGGACGGCACGAGCTATACCCAGCCGCTCACCGTCGAGCAGCATGCCGGCACTCGCCAGGATCCGGCGGCGCTGCAGGCGCGCACGGCCCTGGTGCAGCAGGTCATTGGTTTGCAGACCAAGGTGGCCGTGGCCCAGCGGAGCGTGTCGCAACTGCGCAAGCAGCTTGCCGCGTTGCGCGGGCGGGCCGGGATCCCGGGCGCGGTGGGCAAGGCCGTGGCCAAGGTGGATGGCGAGGCGCGCGAGCTCGAAGGCCATGCACCGCCGCCGCTGCCGGACACCACCGGCGTCGGCGACGCGGCACCTGCCTCGGACAGCCTGCTTGGTCTGGCGCAAATGCTGGGCGGCTTGTCGCGCACCACGCAGGAGAGCACCGGTACGCCGACGGCGGCCGAGCTCGCTGGCCTGGACAAGCTGCGTCAGGGCGTCGAGTCGACGCTGGCGCGTTGGCAGCAGTTTGAATCGCGGGACGTGGCGCAGCTCAACGCCCGCCTGCACCAGGCTGGCCTGCCCGAGGTGCAGCCCGCGCCGGCGCAGTCAGCAGTCCAGCCAGGGCACGGCTGAGGCCGGGACTGGGGCGGCAGGCGCGCCCGTGGTGTACGCCCGTCGCCTGGCTGCCGGATCGTGCGTGCGCAGTGCAGGTAGGAGCAGGTCATGAACAAATCCGTGGTGCAAATCGCCTTCGCCCTGGGCGTCATGCTGGTGGCCGGTATCGCCGCAGCGGCAACGCCGGACGCCGCGGCCGGGGTCACCCGCGCGACGCTGGACAATGGCCTGCGCGTGGTCATCGTGCGCAATCGCCTGGCGCCGGTGGTCACCACTGAGATGAATTACCTGGCCGGCTCCGACGAAGTGCCGGCGGCATTCCCGGGTACGGCGCACGCCGTCGAGCACATGATGTTCCGCGGCAGCCCGGGGCTGTCCAAGGACCAGTTGTCGGCAATCGCCGCCAGCATGGGCGGCGCGTTCAACGCCGACACCACCCAGGGCGTGACCCAGTACTACTTCGTCGCCCCGGCCCAGGACCTGGACGTGGCCTTGCACATCCAGGCGCTGCGCATGCGCGGCGTGGACATGCGCGAGGACCAGTGGCAAAAGGAGCGCGGCGCGATCGAGCAGGAAGTCTCACGTGACCTGTCCAACCCGGCCTACAAGTTCTACGAACAGATGCAGGCGCAGTTGTTTGCCGGCACGCCGTACGCGTACACGCCGCTCGGCACGCGCGAGTCCTTCGGCAAGACCACGGCGTCGATGCTGAAGCAATTCCACGACACCTGGTATGCGCCGAACAACGCCATCCTGGTGATTGCCGGCGATGTCGACCCGGCTGCCGCACTCGCCCAGGTGAAGGCTCAATTTGGCGGCATCCCGCGCAAGACGATACCGGCGCGGCCCGCGTTTGCGTTCCAGCCGGTGCAGGCCAAGACCATGCAATTGCCGACCGACAGCCCCTACGGGTCGGTCTACGTGGTGTGGCGCATGCCGGGCATGCGCGCGGCCGACTACGCTACCGCCCTGGTGCTGGGCGATGCCCTGGGCTCGCAACGCGCAGCCTTGTTCGGCATGGGTGCCGACGGCACGGCACTGTATGGCGGCTTCGGCACGCAGTTCATGCCGCATGCGGGCTTTGGCCTGGCGGTGGGTATTTTCCCCAAGGGTGCGGATCCGCAGCCGGTGCTGGCACGCATGCGCGCGATCATGGCCGACGCGGCAGCCAAGGGCATCGACCCGGCCCTGGTCGAGGCGGCCAAGCGCAAGGCCATCGCCGGGCTGGAATTCCAGAAGAATTCCGTGGCCGGCCTGGCCAATGCGTGGTCGAGCGCGCTCGCGTTCCAGGAGCTCGAATCGCCCGCCGCGATGAAGCAGGCGCTGGAGGCGGTGACCCCGGCTGCCGTCGACGCGCTGGCCAAGGCGACCTTCGTCCCGGGGCATGCGCTGACCGCGGTGCTCACGCCGGAGAGCTCCGGCAAGCCGGTGGCCGGCAAGGGCTTTGGTGGTGCCGAGAGCTTTGCCTCCACGCCGGACAAGCCGGTGACCCTGCCGGACTGGGCGCGCCAGGCGCTGGCCAAACTCGAGGTGCCGCGCTCCAGCCTGGCGCCGGTGTCCACCACCCTGGCCAATGGCCTGCGCCTGATCGTGCAGCCGGAGACGATCAGCGACACGGTCCAGGTCTACGGCGGCGTGCGCACCAACCAGGACCTGCAGGCGGCATCCGGGGAGGAAGGCGTGGCCGACGTGCTGGATGGCTTGTATCCCTTCGGCACCGTGAGCATGGACCGCCTGCAGTTCCAGCAGGCCCTCGACGCGATCAGCGCACAGGAAAGCGCGGGCGCCACGTTCTCGCTGGCCGTCCCCGCACAGCACTTTGCCGAAGGCATGCAGCTGCTGGCGGACAACGAATTGCATCCGGCCCTGCCGCCCAAGGCGTTTGCCATCGTGCAGAAGCAGGTGGCGGGGATCACCGCCGGCCAGCTGCAGTCACCGGATTTCCTGATGTCGCTGGGCCTGGCCAAGGCACTGCTGCCGGCCGGCGACCCGGCGCTGCGGCATGCGACGCCGCAAAACGTGATGGGCCTCAGCCTGGCCAAGGTGCGCGCCTACATGCAGCGCACGATGCGTCCTGACCTGGCCACCATCGTCATCGTCGGCAAGGTCGACCCGGCGCAGGCGCGGCGCGTGGTGGAACAGACGTTTGGCGGCTGGACGGCCAGCGGTCCGAAACCGGATGTCGACTATGCCGCCGTGCCGCCAAACCGATCAGGGCAGTTGCACGTGCCGGACAGCAGCGCGGTGCAGGACAGCGTGGAGCTGGCGCAAACCGTCGACGTCACCCGCGATGATCCGGGGCGCTTTGCGCTGAACCTGGGCAACGAAGTGCTGGGCGGCAGCCTGTACGCGTCGCGCCTGTCCAACGATCTGCGCAAGAACGGCGGCCTGGTGTACGGGGTCAGCGCGAGCTTTGCGTTCGACAAGCACCGCAGCACCTATACCGTTTCCTACGGCAGCGATCCGGACAAGGTGGCGGCCGCCCGCGCCATGGTCGTACGCGACTTGGCGCAGATGCAGAAAGCGCCGGTCACGGCCGACGAACTGCAGCGCGCCAAGGGCGTGCTGCTGCGGCAAATCCCGCTGGGCGAATCGAGCTTCGGCATGATCGGCCAGCAATTGCTGCAGCTGGCGCAGGAAGGCAAGCCGCTGGACGAAGCGACGATTGCCGGCCGGCACTACCTGCAACTCACCGCCGGGGAGGTGCAGAAGGCATTTGCCCGGCATGTGCGCGCCGACGCTTTCGTCACGGCGACCAAGGGGCCGGCCCCGAAAGGCTGACCCCTCTCCCTCAGCGCAACAGCGAGCGCAGCATCCAGGCCGTCTTCTCGTGATCCATCAGGCGGCTGGTGACCAGGTCGGCGGTGCCTTCGTCGCCCGCCTCGTTTGCGGCCCGGATCGCCTTGCGCGCCGTGGCTGCCGCGACCTCGTGGCCTTCGACCAACTGCTTCACCATGTCCTTCCATTCGGGTACGCCGGATTCTTCGGCGATCTTGGTGAGCTTGCTGAACTGGCTGTAGGAACCGGGGGCGAAGACGTCCAGTGCGCGGATGCGTTCCGCCACCGCGTCGGCGGCCTGCCATAAGGCGTTGTACTGGTCCTCGAACATCAGGTGCAGGCTGTTGAACTGCTCGCCGGTCACGTTCCAGTGGAACGAATGGGTCTTCAGGTACAGCGAGTACGTGTCTGCCAGCAAGTGTGAAAGGTGCTGGGCAACGGCCTCGCGATCCTTCTTGGCGATACCGATGGAGATGGCCATATGTGACTCCGTGTTGTCGTGCATGCGAACACCATAGCGGCTGGCAGGTCATTTAAAAAATGAATTGTTTGTATGGCATCAATAGCTTTCTGCTATTTGCATTCCCAGCCTGCCTTGACCGGCGCCCGGGTGTGCAACAATCGGGGACGAACGGGGAGGAGGCTGGCCACCGGCGACAGTCGACGGCCATGGGTTTACATCCAACAGGGGATACGCGATGTCGACTAAACAGGTGGGCGCGAGGGCGCTTGGGATTTTTGCGGTGGCTGCGGTCATCACCATGGCTGCCGGACACGCCGCGCAGGCGCAGACGCCGGACCGCGAGGCGCTGAAGCAGCAGGCGGCGGCGTACGTGGACGCGAATGCCAAGCTGGTGCAGCAGATCGTCGACTCCACTTTCAGTTTCCAGGAGATCGGCTACCACGAGATCGAGACCCAGAAATACCTCACTGCCATCCTGCGCAAGCACGGCTTCGAGATCCAATCCAACATCGCGGGCATGCCGACGGCATGGCTGGCAACCTGGAGCCATGGTTCGGGCAAGCCCACGGTATCGCTGAACAACGACGAGGACGGCTTGCCGGGCTTGTCGCAATGGCCAGGCGTGCTCAAGGAGGAGCCGATGATTGTCGGCGGTCCGGGGCAGGCCGAGGGACACAACAGCGGCCTGGGCGGCATGGTCGTGGCCGCGCTTGCGCTCAAGGAGGTCATGACCAAGAACAACGTTTCCGGCACGATCCAGGTCTGGCCCGGCGTCGCTGAGGAGATCGTCGGCGGCAAGGCGTGGTATGTGCGCGCCGGCGTGTTCAAGAACGTCGACGCCGTGCTTTCCACCCACGTCGGTTCGGCCTTGAAGACCGAATACGGGCGTACCGCCGGCACCGGCCTGATTTCGGTGATCTACACCTTCAACGGCAAGTCGGTGCACGCCGCCGGTGCGCCCTGGGAAGGCAAGAGCGCGCTGGCTTCGGTCGAGATGATGGACGTCGGCATTAATTTCATGCGGCAATTCTTCCGCCCAAGCTCGCGCACGCACAACGTGCTGCCGTTCACCGGCAACCAGCCGAACATCGTGCCGCACCTGGCCACAGACTGGTATTACTTCCGCGAGGTGACGCCAGAGTGGATCCTGTCGGACTACGCAGCGGGCAACCGGGCGGCGCAGGCGGCGGCGGACATGTTCGGCACCACGTTCACGAGCAAGGTGGTGGGTTCGGCCTGGCCGTCCTGGGCGAACAAGCCGCTGGCCGAGGCGGTGTACAAGAACATCCAGGCGGTGGGTTTGCCGCAGTGGTCCGAGGCCGACCAGGAATATGCCAAAGGCGTGCAGAAGCTGGTCGGCAAGCCGGAGATCGGTTTGACCACCAAGCTCGATGACCTGGGCACCGGCACCGAGCATCCTTCCGGCGGCGGCTCGGACGACATCGGCGACGTCATGTGGTCGGTGCCGAGCGTGCGCTTGATCTTCCCCAGCAACATCCCGGGTATCGGCGGTCACAACTGGGCCGCGGCCTTGGCGGGCGCGACACCGATCGCGCACAAGGGGTCGGTGACCGAGGGCAAGGTGCTGGCGATGACCGCACTGGACCTGTACCTAGATCCGGAGCTCGTGGCGCAGGCCAAGAAGTATTTCGACGAGGAGCAACCCAAGCTCGCCGAGAAGGCCTACGGCGCGGACAAGCCGGTGGTGTACGCATCGTTCCTGCCGGCCGATGCGGCGCCCGCGATCCATATCAACGACGCGTCGATGAAGATCATGCGGCCGCTGATGCAGAAGTTCTATTACAACCCCGCCAAGTACGGTACGTACCTGGAGCAGCTCGGCATCAAGTATCCGTGCCTGACCCAGGGCTCCACCTGCGGCGCACCGGCGTCGTTGACGCCTGACGCCTGACGCTGCGACTCGACGTCATTCCCGCGAAAGCGGGAATCCAGCGCTCTTGCTGCTTTTCAGACTGTCACGGTGAAAAGCCCTGGATTCCCGCCTTCGCGAGAATGACGACGTCGCCGGTGCCGGTATCATGTGCGGCTCGATGAAGCACTCCGGCGCGCACGATGAAGCTGATCCGCAGCCGCAGGCCCTGGGCCGGCAGCTCGAGACCGTATCCAGTCGTGATCTCCACCGCCTGCAGCAACGCTGGCGCAGGCTCGGGCGCGAACCTGATGCGGCCAAGCTCGCGGCCCTTGCCGCGGACATCGAGCGCTCGGCGACGAAGCGGCGGGAACGCGCGGCGGCCAAACCGCGCATCACGCTAGACGCCGCCCTGCCGATCAGCACGCGCAGCGACGACATCATCGCGCTGATCCGCAAGCACCAGGTGGTGGTGATTGCCGGCGAGACCGGCTCGGGCAAGACCACGCAGTTGCCGAAGCTGTGCCTGGCCGCCGGCCGCGGCGAGGCGGGCATGATCGGCTGCACCCAGCCGCGGCGCCTGGCGGCGCGCTCCATGGCGCGGCGCGTAGCCGAGGAGCTGGGCACCCAAGTGGGCGACATCGTCGGTTTCCAGGTGCGCTTCACCGACCAGGTCTCCGAGCGCAGCCTGATCAAGTTCATGACCGACGGCATCCTGCTGGCCGAGACCCAGCACGATCCCTGGCTCAGCGCCTACGACACCCTGATCATCGACGAGGCGCACGAGCGCAGCCTGAACATCGATTTCCTGCTGGGTTACCTGAAGCGGCTGGCGCTGAAGCGGCCGGACCTCAAGATCATCGTCACCTCGGCAACCATCGACACGGCGCGCTTCGCCGAGCACTACGGCGGCGCGCCGGTGGTGCAGGTGGAAGGGCGTACCTACCCGGTCGAGGTGCGCTGGCGGGGAGAGGAAAACCGGGAGCAAAACCGGGGTCAGAGTGGACTTTCGACCGATGGATCGGTACTTCCCTTGTCCCGGCAGTCGAAAGTCCACTCTGACCCCGGTTTTGGCCAGGGCAGTGCCGAGCACGTGACCGCAGTACTCGACGAAATCACCCGCACCGACCCGCGTGGCGACGTGCTGGTCTTCCTGCCTGGTGAGCGCGAGATTCGCGATGCGCACCAGCTGCTGTCGCGCCGCCAATACCGGGCGACGGAGGTCCTGCCGCTGTACGCGCGCCTGTCGGCCAGGGACCAGGACCGCGTGTTCAAGCCAGGTGCCTTGCGCCGCATCGTGCTGGCGACGAACGTAGCCGAGACCTCGCTCACCGTGCCGCGTATCCGCTACGTGGTGGATACGGGCACGGCCCGGGTCAAGCGCTACAGCCGGCGCAGCCAGCTCGAGCGGCTGCATGTGGAGCCGATTTCCCAGGCCGCGGCCGACCAGCGCAAGGGGCGCTGCGGGCGCGTCGGGCCGGGCGTCTGCTACCGGTTGTACGACGAGGCGGATTTCGCCGCCCGCCCCGCGTTCACCGACCCGGAGCTGCTGCGCTCTTCGCTCGCGAACGTGATCCTGCGCATGCTCGCGCTGAAGCTGGGCGCGGTCGACGACTTCCCCTTCCTCGAAGCGCCCGATCCGCGCGTAGTGGCCGATGGCTACCGGCGCCTGGCCGAAGTTTCCGCGATTGACGACGAGCGCCGGCTGACGCCGATCGGCCGCACCCTGGCGCGTTGGCCGATCGACGTGCAGCTGGCGCGCATCCTGGTCGAGGCGCAGCGCCTGCGCGGCCTGCGTGAGGCGCTGGTGATCGTGGCCTTCCTGAGCGTGCAGGATCCGCGCGAGCGGCCCGCCGAGGCACGTGCGCAGGCCGATGCGGCGCACAAGACGTTTGCCGATACGCAGTCCGATTTCGTGGGCATGCTGAACCTGTGGCGCGCCTATCGCACGGCGCACGAGGACCTGACGCAATCCAAGCTGCGTGATTGGTGCTCGCGCCATTTCCTCAGCTTCATGCGCATGCGCGAATGGAGCGAGCTGCACCGGCAACTGCTGGCAACCGTGGCGGATCTGGGCTGGTCGGTCGGGGAAAAGTGGAACCAGAGTCGACTTTCGACCGACGGACCAATACGTTCCCCGCCCCGGACGTCGAAAGTCGACTCTGGTTCCACTTTTCGACCTGACCACATTTTCGAAGCGATCCATCGCAGCATCCTCAGCGGCCTGCCCACCCTGGTCGGGCGCAAGGACGAACGCGGCGCCTACCAGGGTCCGCGCGAGCGCAAGTTCCAGGTCTTCCCTGGCTCGGCCCTGGCGAAGACACCGCCAAACTGGATGTGCTCCGCACAGATCATCGATGTGGGCGGCCGCGTCTGGGCCATGACCAACGCGCGCGTGGACCCATTGTGGATCGAGCAGCAGGCGGCGCACCTGTTGCGCACCAGTTGTCGCGATCCGCACTGGTCGAAGCGCCGCGGTGCGGTGGTCGCGTTCCAGCAAGTCAGCCTGTTTGGCCTGGTCCTGGCCGAGCAGCGCCCCGTGTTGTTCCACCAGCAGGATCCGGCTCTGGCGCACGAGATCTTCGTGCGCGACGCCCTGGTACGTGGCGAGGTTGGGGAAAAGTGGAACCAGAGTCGACTTTCGGCATCCAGGGCGGGGAACGTATTGGTCCGTCGGTCGAAAGTCGACTCTGGTTCCACTTTTCCCACTTTTCCCGCGCTGCTGCGGGCCAACCGGCGCGTGCTGCAGCAGGCCGAGGAGCAGGAGGCCAAGCAGCGGCGCGGCGGCCTGCTCCGGCACGAGGATGAGCTCGTCGCGTTTTTCATCGGCAAGCTGCCCGAGGACATTTCCAGCATGCGCGCCTTCGAGGCCTGGTATCGCCAGGCCTCGCCCGCCGCGCAGGCCGCCCTGCACTGGTCGCTCGACGACGTGCTGTCCGGGGCGACCGGGCCTGATGCGGCGGCGTTCCCGCCACAGTTGGAGGCGGATGGGCAGCGCTATCGGCTGGAATACCGCTTCGTCCCCGGCGATGCCGCCGACGGGGTGACCCTGCACGTGCCGCTGGCCTTGCTGAATGCGCTGCCGGCGGCACGCTGCGAGTGGCTGGTGCCCGGCCTGCTGGTCGACAAGGTGGCCGAGCTGATCCGCGGGCTGCCCAAGAGCCTGCGGCGCAACTTCGTGCCGGCGCCGGATTTCGCCCGCGCCTTCGTTGCCGCCGAGGCACCGCGCGAGGAAGCGCTGGCGCAGGTCCTGGCGGCCTTCCTGCAGCGCACCACCGGCGTTGCCGTGGGCGCCGCGGACTTTGCCGCGGTGGACCTGCCGGCGCACCTGCAGATGCGCTTCGAGCTGCATGACGAGGCCGCGCGGGGGCAGGCGCCACGCGCGCTGGCGGCCAGCCGCGACCTGGCCGCGCTACGGGCACGCTGGCAGGCACGGGCGCGAACGGCATTCGCCGGCAAGACCGACCTGGCGCTGAGTGATACCGAGGCCACGCGCTGGGACTTTGGGCACATCCCCGGGCAGGTCGCGGCCACCGGCGGACTGACGGCGTATCCGGCCCTGGTGGACCTGGGCGATGCCGTGGCCTTGCGCGTGTTCGAACGCGCCGAGGCGGCGCAGGCCGCGCATCGTGCCGGGGTCACCCGCCTGTTGCGCCATGCCTTGGCTGCCGCGGCCAAGGCGGCGCGCCGGCGCCTGCCGATCAGCCAGGCCGTGGCGCTGAAATACCTGCCGCTCGGCACGCTGGAAGACTTGCGCCACGATCTGGTCGAAGGCGCGTTTGCCGACGTGCTGGCGGGCCACGCGCTGGACGTGCGCGATGCCGGGGCATTTGCCGACTTGTGCGCGCAGGCGCAGCGCGAGCTGGTGGCGGCAAGCATCGCGCGCCTGGAGTTGGCCGAGGCCATCATCGAGGCGCATGCGCAGTTTCAATCCTGGCGCCGCCCGGCGCGGCCGGGGTTTGCCGGCGACAGTTACGCCGACCTGGAGGAACAGCACGACGCCCTGCTGGCGCCGGGTTTCCTGCGTACGCTGCCGCGCGCGCGCCTGGCCCAGCTGCCGCGCTACCTCAAGGCCATGCGCCTGCGCGCGGAGCGCCTGCGCCAGGATCCGGCCAAGGACCGGCAGCGCCTGCTGCAGGTGCTGCCGTACTGGCGGGCGTGGCTGCGCCACCGGGCGGCAGACGTCGACGTCGAGGTGCTGGACGAGCTGCGCTGGCTGCTCGAGGAGTGGCGCGTGTCGCTGTTCGCGCAGGAGCTCAAGACGGCCGAGCCGGTGTCGGCCAAGCGCCTGGCAGCCGCCCTGGCGCGCCTGGAGCAGGCGACCGGCTTGCCTACTTGACGCGTTGCACGTGGACCAGCAGGTTGCAGCTGGGCACGTCGATCAGCCAGTTGCCGAACAGGGTGGGCTTGATCTTGACCTGGGGGCTGTCGGCGGCGTTGCACATCGGCTTGTCGTCGCCGATCTGCTGCCACTGCTGGCCGTTGTCCAGGCTGATCAGGCTGTCCCCGCTGAAGCCGGTGAAGCGGCCGACGATATGTGCCTGGAAGGCCTGGCGCTTGGTGGTGGGCCGCTTGGCCCCGGCAACCGGCCGGATGGCCGGCTCGGCCGCCGCCGCCGCGCTGCCGGCAGCGGCGGCAGCCGGGGCGGCAATGCCCGCGCCCTGGTGCGTGGCCAGCCACTGGTTGAGCGTCGCCAGCTCCTGCGCCGACAGCTTGTTCAAGCCCGCGTCGTAGAACTCGGCCGCGCTCATGCGCTCCTGCAGGTTGCCGGCTTGCTGGGCGACTGCCGACAGCAGGGCAGGTGCAAGCAGCAGGGCCAAGGCGACGGTCACAGGGCGGAAGCGGAGCATCATGGGCTGGTCCTCGGCAAGGCTGGCGTTGGCAATACTGCGAAGTGTGCGCGGTAGCGGGTCCCGTGCCAAGCACCGTCACTGCGCCGTGCATGGTGGACTCTTGCGCAGGCGGTGTCGAAAGCATCGTCCGCGGGCAGGCTTCTACAATAGGGTGGGTGTAGACACGCGTCGAGGAGGGTTGCGCCCATGGTTCGCGTCGCTGCGCCGGCTACCGGTCTCGCGCAATGGCAGGCTGCCGCCGAAGGCGGCCTGCCGCCACTGCTGGCCGCCGCCTGCGCCGCGGGCATTGCCGCCGGGACGCTCGACGAGCGCGAATGCTGCGACGTGCAGGAATCCTTGGCACGACTCGGTTGTGACGAGCCGACGCGTGCGGCGGCGCTGTGGTTTGCGCTGGCGCTGACCGATCCGCCGCGCTGGCAGGCCGAGCGTGCGGCGTTGCCGGCGGAGGTGCAACGCCTGGTCGAGGGCCAGCAGGCGGCCGAGCGGGTGTGGGCGCTGCACGCGCAGCAACGCACGCCGCAGGCCGCGCTCGAGGGTTTGCGGCGCTTGTTGCTGGCCATCGTGCGCGACCTGCGCGTCGTGTTCACCCTGCTGGCGCGGCAACTGGCGCAGATGCGCGTGGTGGACCGCCTGCCGCCCGAGCGTGCCCAGGTGCTGGCCCAACTGACGCGCGACATCCATGCCCCGCTGGCAAACCGGCTCGGCATCTGGCAGCTGAAGTGGGAGCTGGAGGACCTGGCTTTCCGCACCCTGCAGCCGGACATCTACCGGCGCATTGCCGGCCTGCTCGACGAGCGGCGCAGCGACCGCGAGCGTTTCATCCGCGAGGTGATTGCGCAACTGCAGCAGGCGATGGCGGCCGCCGGCGTGCAGGCCGAGCTGGCCGGCCGGCCCAAGCACATCTATTCCATATGGAAGAAGATGCAGCGCAAGGACCTCGGCTTTTCCGAGCTGTACGACATCCGCGCGGTGCGCATCCTGGTGGCCACGGTCACCGACTGCTACGCCGCGCTGGGCGTGGTGCACACGCAGTGGCAGCACCTGCCGGCCGAGTTCGACGACTACATTGCCCGGCCCAAGAACAACGGTTACCAGTCGCTGCACACGGCCGTGCTCGGCCCTGGCGGGCGCACCCTGGAAGTGCAGATCCGCACCTACGAGATGCACCGCGCTAACGAGCTGGGTGTGGCCGCGCACTGGCGCTACAAGGAAGGCGGCAGCGGCGACGCCAGCTTCGAGGCCAAGATCGCCTGGATGCGCAAGCTGCTGGAGCCGCACGATGCGGCCGATGGCGAGCTGGGCGAGGAACTTGCCACCGAATTGCTCGAGGATCGGGTCTATGTGCTGACCCCGAAGGGCGAGGTCTTCGACATGGCGCGCGGCGCGACCGTGCTGGACTTCGCCTACCTGGTGCACAGTGAGGTCGGGCATCGCTGCCGCGGAGCCAAGGTCAACGGCCGCATCGTGCCGCTGACCTTCCAGCCGTGCAGCGGCGACCGCATCGAGGTCCTTACCGCCAAGCTTGCGGAACCCAGCCGCGACTGGCTCTCGCCGCACCACGGCTATCTCAACACGCCGCGTGCGCGGGCCAAGGTGCGTTCCTGGTTCCGGCACGTGGCCATGGACGCGAACCTCGCCGTGGGTCGTGGCATGTTCGAGCGCGAACTCAAGCGCCTCGGCCTCGGGCATGCCGACATTGCCGGCTTGCCGGCACAACTGCGCGTCAAGAACCAGGACGAAGTGCTGGTGGCGCTGGCGCTGGGTGAGATCAGCAGCGGACAGATCGCGCGTGCCATGCAGGAACTGGTGGAACCGCCGGTGCCGGCGGCGGCAACCAGGAATGCACCCGCCGCGACGCCGGCACGCAGCCCCACGCCGGAGCCTGCCGCGCTCAGTATCGACGGCATCGGCAACCTGTTGACCGCACTGGCACGCTGTTGCCAGCCGCTGCCGGGCGATGCGGTCAAGGGCTACATCACCCGTGGCCGCGGGGTGACCGTGCATCGCGCCGGTTGCCGCAGCCTGGCGCGGCTGGCGCTGCGCGAGCCGGATCGGGTGGTCGACGTGGCCTGGGGTGCGGTGGGCACGCGCGCCTACGAGGTGGAGATCGTGGTGCGCGGTTACGACCGCCGCAACATGCAGCGTGACGTCACCGACGTGGTCAGCAACTCCGATGCGCGCATCGTGGCTTCCGCCAGCCGGGTGTTTGCCGACAGCGGTGAAGTGGAGGTGCGCTTCACCTTGCGCGTGCATGATTTCGGCCAGCTCTCCGTGCTGCTGGACAAGCTCGCGGCCTTGCCCAACGTGATCGACGCCCGGCGCATCGGCACGGCCTGAGAGACGTGGCACGCCGTGGCTTGGTGCGGATTCGGCACAAGCTGAATGGCCGTGCGCAGGCGGCGGCTGGCCTGCGCGGGTCGATGCTAAGCTGACTTGATACCGTGCAATGAACCACCATGACGCGACGTCGAGATCCCAATGAAGAGCGCCCGCCGGGGCGAACTGAACCGACCCTGGGCGACTTGTCCAACCTGGATGCAGCGCAGGCCGAGCCGGCGGCCAGGTTTTCCGCCACGGCCGACGAGCGCTTGGCTCCTGCACCACCAGCGCCACGGCGCCGGCGCGGCTGGATCGTCGTGGTGGTCCTGCTGCTCGCGGCCGTGGTTGCCGTGGCCTGGGTCAACCAGAGCCGCCTGCGCGGCATGGTGCCACGCACTGCGCTCAACGACGTGCTGGGCCGCGCCCAGCAGGCGCTGCAGCAAGGCCATCTGGTCGGCAGCGACGGCAGCAGCGCGCGCGAGTTGTTCCAGGCCGTGCTGGCCATGGAGCCGGACAACGATGCGGCGCACAGGGGCCTGCAGCAGGTTGGCCGCGACCTGGTGGCGGATGCCGATGCGTCCTTGCGCGCCGGCCAGGTGGACCAGGCCGCGCTGCAGGCCGCGCAGGCGCGCGAACTGCTCGGTGGCGGCAACGACCTGGACCAGCTCGATCGCCGCATCCGGGCCGCACGTGCACCTGGCCCGGCGACGCCCGACCTGGTGGCGCGGGCGCAGCAGGCGTTGGCGGCCGGGAAGCTGGATGGTGCAGACGGTGCGGCGGCGCTGTATGCCGAAGTTGCCCGCGCCGATCCGGGCAGCGCTGTCGCCAGGCATGGGCTAGACCAGGTTGGCGTCGCCTTGGCGACGCGCGCGCGGCAGGCCTTGGATGCACATGACCTCACCGCCGCCGATGCGTTGATCCAGCAACTGGCCGCGTTGCAGCCCAGCAACGGGGCCTTGCCGGCCTTGCGCGGGGCGTTGACCCAGGCACAGACCGTGGCGGCGGCCGGCTCGACCGCCACGGCGGTAGCCAGTGCCGTGGCGGCCACCGCGGCCACTGCGCCCGAGCCGCCCCCGTCACCGGTACCGCCGGCAGCGACGGTGGATCGGCAGGCGCTGGCCGCCGAACTCGACCAGGCCCAGGCGGCCTTGCGCGCCGGCCATATGGCTGGGCCTGGCGACGATACCGCGCTCGCACATTACCGCGCCGCGCTGCGGCTCGACCCGGACAACGCGGCAGCCCGCGACGGGTTGCGCCTGGTGGCCCGGGCGCTGACCGTGCAGGCCAACGCGGCCATCGACCTGCATGATGGCGCGCGCGCTACCAGCCTGCTGGACCAGGCTGCGGCCCTGGATCCGGATTCGGCCCAGGTGGCCGCGGCACGCGCCCGACTGGGGCCCACGGACCATGGCGATACGGCGGTAAAGACGGCTGGCGACAACGGCAACGCCGGGCTTGCCATGGCCGCGCCGATGGCGCTGACGCCGCAGCAGCGCGCCGAGATTGCCGACCTGGTGCGCAAGGCCAAGGCCGCGACCCAGCGCGGCGACATCATGATGCCGCCCGGCGACAGCGCCTACGACCTGTATCGCAGCGCGCTGGCCATCAACGGCAACGACCCGGCGGCGCTGCAAGGCATGCGCGACCTGCCGGGCCAGGTGCGGTCGCGCTTCCAGGGCGAGCTGGCGGCCGGCCAGCTCGCCGCGGCCGGCAACACCCTGGCCGACTACGCGGCCCTGGAGCCGAACGATACGCGACATGCCGCCATGGCGGCGCGGCTGGCCGGCGCCTGGCTCGACCAGGCCGAACAGCAACTCGCCCAGGGCAATCGCGCGGCCGCGGTGCAGTCGCTGGATCACGCCCGCCGGCTGGCGCCGCATGATCCGCGCGTGGCCGAGGTGAGCGCGCAACTGGCAAGGTCCTGAGACGGCATGGCCGTGCTGGTGTTTGGGGGGAGCAGTCAGATCGGACATTTCCTGCTGCCGCGCCTGCTCGCCAGCGGCGAGCCGGTGCTGGCCGTCAGCCGCGCGCAGCGGGCGTCAACGGCGGAGCTGACTTGGCTGCAGGGCGCGCTCCCGGATCGGGTACCCGATATGCCCGTGCTGTCGGCGGTGCTGTGCTGCGGCCCGCTGCCGGCCTTGGCCGCCTGGCTCGAGCGCACGCCGCTGCAGCACAGCCCCCGCATCGTCGCGCTGAGTTCGATGAGCGCCGAGGCCAAGCGCGATTCCGGAGTCGCCGCCGAGCGCGAGCTGGCGCAGCAGATCCAGGCCGGCGAGGCGGCCCTGGCCCGGGCCTGCGACCGTGCCCGCTATGCCTGGACCGTGCTGCGGCCGACGCTGATCTACGGTGCCGGGCTGGACCGCAGCCTGACGCCGCTGGCGCAGCGGGCCGCGCGGATGCGGCTCTTCCCGCTGCCGGCCGGGCAGGGGCTGCGCCAGCCGGTGCATGCCGACGATCTGGCCCAGGCCATGTTGGCAGCGCTGGAATGTCCCGCCGCGGCGGGCCGGGTGCTGGCCATCGGCGGCGGCGAACGCCTGTCGGCCGAGGCCATGCTGGCGCGGGTGCGGCGCAGCTTGCCGTGCCGCAGCGTGCCTTTGCCGCTGCCACGCTGGCTGTTGCGCTGCGCCGGTGGCGTGCTGCCGCGCTGGCGCGGGCCACTTGCCCGCCTGCAGCTCGACCAGGTCGCCGACAACACCGAGATGCAGCACCTGCTCGGCGTCCAGCCCCGGCCGTTCCAGCCCGACACCGCCATGTGGCGCTTGCCGTCCTGAGTGCCGTGACCCCTGAAATGTCACGGGGCGCCACGCGTACGCCGCCGGACCGGGTTCCGTTCATCCGGGCGCGGGGTGGCTGGCCCTATCATTGGTGGCTGGCTTGCCGGGTTTTTCGACGTTGCTGACACTCGAGCGCATCAGATCGATGGCGTCGCGCTGCTGGCGCTGGCTGCGCATTCCGGCGTGGATTGCGCTGGGGCTTGGCGTCGGCTTTGTGCTGCCCTACGTACTGGTGCTCAACCAGCGCGTGCAGGATCGGTTCAACGACCTGGTGTTTGCCGTACCCACGCGGGTGTATGCGCGGCCGTTGCTGCTGGCGGCGGATACCCCGATGACGCCGGCGGCATTGAAGCTGGAACTGACCTTTGCCGGCTATAGCGAGGACGGCCATGGCGAAGTGCCTGGCAGCTGGACCGCCAAAGGTGGGAGTTATTTCATTTCCTCGCGCGGCTTTGCCGGCCCGGAAGGCGGCGAGCCGCCGCGGCGCATCCGCGTCGTACTGGGCAAGGGCGTGGTGCAGTCGGTGCGCGACGCTGCCAGCGACAAGGTGCTGGCCAACGCCCACCTCGACCCGGCGCGCATCGCCACGCTGTACGGTGCCAAGCAGGAGGAGCGCCGCTTCGTGCGCCTGGCCGACGTGCCGCCGTTGCTGCTCAGCGGCTTGCAGGCGGTGGAAGACCGCAATTTCAAGCACAACATCGGGGTCGACTTTGGTGCCATTGCGCGCGCCGCATTTGCCAACCTGCGCGCCGGACGCACCGTACAGGGCGGGTCCACGCTGACCCAGCAATTGGTGCGCAACCTGTTCCTCAGCCGCGAGCAGACCCTCACGCGCAAGATCAACGAGGCCTTGATGGCGATCCTGCTCGAGGCCCACTACGACAAGGGGCGCATCCTCGAGGCCTACGTCAACGACGTGTTCCTCGGCCAGCAGGGCGCGCAGGCCGTGCACGGCTTTGCCGCCGCGTCGGAGTTTTATTTCGGCCGGCGCCTGCAGGATCTGCGCCCGCAGGAGATTGCCTTGCTCGTGGGCCTGGTGAAGGGGCCAAGCTATTACGATCCGCGCCGCGCCCCTGAGCGCGCATTGGCACGTCGCAACGTGGTGTTGGGCGAGTTCTTCACCACCGGCCTGCTGGATGCGGCCCAGCTCAAGGCCGCGCAGGCGGCGCCGCTGGACATCGTCCGCAACGGCCGCCTGCCGCAGGACCGCTTCCCGGCATTCATGGACCTGGTGCGCAAGCAGATCACCGCGGATTTCGACGATGACGCGCTGCGTGCCGGCAAGTTGTCGATCTTCACCACGCTGGATCCGGCGGCGCAGTTGTATGCCGAGCAGGCTGTGGATGATGCGCTGAAGAATCTGGGCAAGCGCGGTGCCGGCATCCAGGCGGCCGGCGTGGTCACCGATGCGCACGACGGCAGCGTGCTGGCCGTGGTCGGCAGCCGCGTGGCTGCCGATCCCGGTTTCAACCGCGCGCTCGACGCGCGGCGGCCGATCGGCTCGGCCATCAAGCCGTTTGTCTACCTGGTGGCCTTGACCCAACCCGGGCAGTGGAACCTGGCCAGCCAGCTCGACGACGCCCCGGTCAGTATGCGCCAGCCGGACGGGACGCTGTGGACGCCGCACAACGACGACAACCAGGTTCATGGCGAAGTGCCGATGGTCGACGCCCTGGCGCATTCGTGGAACCTGGCCACGATCCATCTTGGCCTGGCCGTGGGCTTGCCGCGGGTCAAAGCGTTCCTGGAGTCGTTTGGCCTCACCGATGTCAATCCCAGCCCGTCCCTGCTGATTGGTGCGCTCGACCTGGCGCCGGTGCAGGTGGCGCAGCTGTATCAATATCTGGCGGCGGACGGCCATGCCTTGCCTCTGCTGGCGGTGCGAGGTGTGCTCGATGGCAGCGGGCGCACCATCAAACGCTACGAGGTGCAGGGCGGCAAGGGCGAATACCAGCCCGCCGTGCGCCTGATCACCTGGGCCTTGCAGCAGGTGGCGGTGTACGGCACGGCACATTCGATTGGCGACAGCGGCCTGGCTTGGCTGCACGCCGCCGGCAAGACCGGCACCACCAACGACATGCGCGACAGCTGGTTTGCCGGCTATACGGCCGATCACCTGGCGGTGTTCTGGATGGGCCGCGACAACAACAAGCCGACCACGCTGTTTGGTGCCACCGGCGCCTTGCGTGCCTGGCGCCAGTTGTTCACGCGGCTGCCCACGCGGCCGCTGCCGAGCGCGCCTGGCGACGGGCTGGAAATGGCCTGGGTCAACCCGGTCGACGGCAAGCGCATCGACCCGCAATGCGCCGGTGCGGTCGAGGTGCCGGTGGTGGCCGGGTCCTTGTCGCCGGAGGCCGAGAGCTGTTTCTGGCAAAGCGTATTTGGAATTGGTGCGCAACCGGCAAACCCATCCAGCAGTGGCGCGGCGGCGATGCCAGGCAATGCGCCAGGCAGTGGGCCAGGCAACGGGCAAGGCAATGGGGTGCAGCAATGAGGCGTTTGGCGAGGCTGGCGGCGCGTCCGCTGTTGGTCGCATCGATCGTGTTGGGCACAATGAGCGGATGCGGCTGGTTTGCCGCGCAGCCGCCGGTGCCTGCGCCGCCGCCCGCGCCACCGGTACCGAGCTACGACCTGGTGGCCGCGATCCATGCCGCGGGCGAGCGCGAGCAGTCGGTGATCACGGTCAATGGCCTGGTCGATCCCGGCGTCGCCGCGCTGCAACGCGATGCCGCGCGTGAGGAACGGGCCGGTCGTTTCGACCAGGCGGCGGGCACGCTCGACCAGGCGCTCAAATTGAACCCGGATGCCCCGGACTTGCTGCAGGATCGCGCCGAGGTCGCGGTCCGGCTGAAGGATTTCACGCAGGCCGAGGCGCTGGCGCGCAAGTCGTGGTCGCTCGGTCCCAAGCTGGGCTCGTTGTGCGCACGCAACTGGCAGACCGTGGTGGAGATGCGCCTGCAGGCGCGCGATGTCGCCGGTGCCGCCGCGGCGCGCAAGGCGGTGGCGGCCTGCCACAAGCCCGGGGTCACGCGGTACTGACGTGCTGCCGCGGCGATGACCATGCGCGATGAGACCGGCATGCCGGACCCCTGGCAACTGCTCGGGGCCGAGGGGCCGTTTGCGCGCGAGCTGCCGAACTTCGTGCCGCGTGCGGTGCAACAGGAGCTGGCGCTGACCGTGCAGCAGGCGATTGCCGGGCGCGAGATCCTGGTGGCTGAGGCCGGCACCGGTACCGGCAAGACCTATGCCTACCTAGTGCCGGCCTTGCTGGCCGGCGAGCGCGTGATCATTTCCACCGGCACCAAGACCTTGCAGGACCAGCTGTATTTCCGCGACCTGCCGCGGGTGTGCGGCGTGCTGGGCGTGCATCTGCACACGGCGCTGTTGAAGGGCCGCTCCAATTACCTGTGCCTGTATCGCCTGCAGCAGACCGTGGCCGACAGCGCCGCCTTGCCCCCCGAGCAGCTTGAGCAGCTCGCGGCCATCCGCGCCTGGGCCGCGTGCACGGTGCGCGGCGAGTGCGCCGAATGCACCGAGGCGCCGGAGTCCTCGCCGCTGTGGCCGCGGGTGACTTCCACCGCGGAAAACTGCCTGGGCGCGGAGTGCCCGTTCTTCGACCAATGCCATGTGTTCAAGGCCCGCCGCGAGGCGCAGGAAGCGGACGTGGTGGTGGTCAACCATCACCTGTTGTTTGCCGACCTCGCGCTGAAGCAGGATGGCTTTGGCGAGATCCTGCCCAGCGCCGCCGCCTTCATCCTGGACGAGGCGCATCAGCTGCCCGAGCTGGCGGCGCAGTTCTTCTCCCGCAGCGTGAGCGCGCGGCAGTTGGCCGAGTTGGCGCGCGATGCCGTGGCCGAATGTGCCGGGGTGAGCGGTGCCATCAGCCTGCTGCTCGACCCCGTGCAGGCCTTGCAGCTGGCCGAACGGCGCCTGCGCCTGGCCTTGCGTGGCCTGCCCGCGCGTGGTCCGGTGCCGGCGCTGCTGGCCGATGCCGACACGCTCGCCGCGCTCGAGGCCACGCGGGAGGCGCTGCACGGACTGGGCAGCGTCCTGCACACCCAGGCCGAGCGTTCGCGCGGCCTGGCGAACCTCGATGCGCGGACCACCTTGTTTGCGCAGCGCCTGGACCAGATCGTCGACGGTGCGGTCGTGCCTGCCGATGCCGACGCGGCCGTCACTTCCCAGGACCTCGAGGATGCCGCGGCACCGGCAGCGGATGTGCGCTGGTATGAGCAATCCGCGCATGGCGTGGTGTTGCACGTGACACCGCTGGACCTGGCTGCGCCGATGCGCGCCTTGCGCGAGCGCACCCAGGCGGCATGGATCCACACCTCGGCCACGCTTTCCATTGGCAGCAGCTTCGAGCATTTCAACCGCCAGCTCGGCCTGGATGCGCCGCGCACCCTGCTCCTCGCCAGCCCGTTCGACTATGCGCATCAGGGCCTGTGCTACCTGCCGCCGCAGTTGCCCGATCCGCGCGCTCCCGACTACACGATGGCGGTGATTGCTGCCGCCATGCCGGTGCTGCAGGCCTCGGCGGGACGCGCCTTCCTGCTTTTCACCTCGCACCGTGCACTGCGCCAGGCTGCCGAGCTGCTGCAAGGCAAGGTGCCGTGGCCGCTCTTCGTCCAGGGCAGTGCGCCGCGCTCGCGCCTGCTCGAGGAATTCCGCGCCAGCGGACACGGCGTGCTGCTCGGCGCCGCGAGTTTCTGGGAAGGCGTGGACGTGGCTGGCGAGGCCTTGAGCGTGGTGCTGGTCGACAAGTTGCCGTTTGCCGCGCCGGATGATCCGGTGCTGGCCGCCCGCCTGGCCGCGCTGGAGCAATCCGGCGTCAACCCCTTCATGGGCTGGCAGGTGCCGAGCGCCGTCATCGCGCTCAAGCAAGGTGTCGGCCGCCTCATCCGCGACCGGCACGACCGCGGCGTCCTGGTGCTGTGCGATCCGCGCCTGTCCAGCAAGGGCTACGGCAAGTTGTTCCTGGCCAGCCTACCGCCCATGCCGCGCACCCATGAGCTTGCCGACGTGCAGGCCTTCTTTGCCGACGTGGCGGCGGCAGCCGACCGTATACGCTGACGGCGGGCGCTGTTCTCATACGAATCCTCTAGTCCGCGCTCGTCGCAACGGCAAAGCCGATCGGCGATTGCCTACGCGCGCCGTGGAGCGCGGCGACTGCCTGGGCATGGACACGCGCATTAACTTGCCGGCAATGTGCACTTCTGGAGCGCGCAATGTGGCGTCGATGGCTGGCTTGGGTGGGCATTGCCGGACTGTGCATCGGCCCGGCATGCGCACAGGATTGCCCGCGCTGGTCGCCGGCGCAGGCACAACGGGAAATGACCGAGCTGGCGGCACGCGTCGATGGCTGGAACCACGCCTATCGCGTCGACGGCCAATCGCCGGTGGATGATACGGTCTACGACCAGGCCCGGCGCCAGCTTGGCACCTGGCGCAGCTGTTTTCCAGCGCAGGCGCCGGACATGCCGTCCCCGCTCGCCGATGCGGGTGGAGCGACGCGGGCGCCGGTCGTGCAGACCGGCCTTTCGAAGCTGCCCGATGCTGCCGCCCTCGATGCCTGGCTGCGTGCCCGCGCCGCCGGTGATTTGTGGGTACAGCCCAAGGTCGACGGCGTGGCGGTGACGCTGCTCTATGTGGATGGCCAATTGCGCCAGGCGACCAGTCGCGGCGATGGTGTCCACGGCAGCGATTGGACGGCCAAAGCCATGCGCATCGAGGCCATACCCCGGCGCCTGCCGCACGCACCGCGGCGCGTGGTCTTGCAAGGCGAGTTGTACTGGCGCGTGCCCGGGCATGTGCAGGCGCGGGATGGCGGCGCCAACGCACGGTCCGCCGTGGCCGGCGTCTTGGCGCGGACGACGCTGGATGCGGCTACCGCGAACCGCGTCGGCCTGTTCGTGTGGGATTGGCCCGATGGTCCTCCCGGCATGGTGCAGCGCCTGGCCGGCTTGCGTGCCATGGGACTGGAAGACAGCTTGGCCTGGACCCGGCGCGTGACCACGCTGGTCGACGTCGAGCACTGGCGTGAACAGTGGTACCGCCAGGCGCTACCGTTTGCCGCCGACGGCACGGTCGTGCGCCAGGGCCAGCGCCCGCCGGCGTCCACCTGGCAGGCGCGTCCGCCGACATGGGCGGTGGCCTGGAAGTATCCGGCCGCGCAAGCGCTGGCCGAGGTGCGCGCGGTGGCATTCAACGTCGGCCGTAGCGGTCGCATCACGCCCGTGCTGGAGTTGGCCCCGGTGCAGTTGGGGGACCATCGCGTGCAGCGCGTCAGCGTTGGTTCGCTGCAGCGCTGGCGGCAATTGGACATTCGTCCTGGCGACCATGTGGAGGTCGCGCTTGCCGGCCTGACCATTCCGCGCCTGCAAGCCGTCGCCTGGCATGCGCGCGAGCGCGTGGCGCTGGCGGTGCCCGATCCGCGTGCGCATGACGCGTGGAGTTGTTGGCAGAACACGCGGGGTTGCGAACAGCAGTTCCTCGCGAGGCTGCTGTGGCTGGGCGGCGCGCAGGGTTTGCAGCTCGATGGCGTGGGCCGGGACGCCTGGCAGGCCCTGATCGACGGTGGCGTGTTGCATGACCTGCTGGACTGGATCGAGTTGACGCCGGCGCAACTCGCGGCTGTCCCGCAGCTTACGCCGTGGCGTGCGCGGGCCTTGAATCACGCATTTGCCAGCGCGTATCGCAAGCCGTTCGCACAGTGGCTGCGCGCGCTGGGCGGGCCCGCGGTGAGCTTGCGTGACGGGGAAGACTGGCGCGTGTTAAGCGCCCGCGACACGGAGGCTTGGAAGCGCGTGGCAGGCATCGACGCTGCCAAGGCCCGCCGGTTGGCGCAGTTCTTCGCGCAGCCCACGGTGCGGGCACACGCCGCGCGCCTGCATGCTGCCGGTGTGCCGGGCTTTTAGGAGCGTGGTCGGGTTTTACCGCCCACGCGCCCCGCTGTTGCGCCGCGTCCGCGCGTGCGGGCCGTCAGCGGCTATCATGGGCGGTCATGAATCTGCTTGCGATTGAAACCACGACTGAAGCTTGTTCCGTGGCGCTGGTCCACGGCGATGAGCTGCTGGTGCGCAGCGAGCTGGCGCCTCGGCGGCATACCGAACTGGCCTTGCCGATGGGCGACGCATTGCTCGCCGAGGCCGGCCTGGCGCGTACGGCGCTGGATGCCATCGCGGTGGGGCGCGGTCCCGGCGCCTTCACCGGCGTACGCATCGGCGTGGCGCTGGCACAAGGCATGGCGCTGGCCTTGGACCTGCCGGTGGTGGCGGTGTCGTCGTTGGCCGCGCTGGCGCTCGAAGCGGAAGTCGATGACGGCGCAATCCTGGCGGTGATCGATGCGCGCATGGGCGAGATCTATGCTGGGGCCTACCGACGCGATGCCGAGGCCGGCCTGGTCGAGCTGATGCCTGAAGCCGTGCTCGAGCCGGGCCGCTTGCAACTGCCGGAGACGCCGGTGTGGCGCGTGGTCGGCAGCGGTTGGGCCACCTACGCCGAAGTGTTGCGGCCCCTGCTGGGTGATCGCCTGCGCCATGCCGAAGCTGCGCGTTATCCGCAGGCGGCGCGCGTGGCCGAGTTGGCCGTGCGCGAATACCGGGCCGGCCGCGCGGTGGCGCCCGAGCTTGCCCTGCCGGTCTACCTGCGCGACAAGGTGGCCTTGACCCTGGCCGAGCAGCACGCCCACTGAGGCGTGCATGTCCGTCGACCGCAGGCACGCGACCTCCATCTCATCTCCGCGGCGACGGACTTGCATTCCTCTCCCCCGACGGTGAAGCTGTCAGGGGAGAGGGAGATGCTGGCCGCGGCGCCTGCGATGTCTGGACGGCTATAATTGGTGGCCGAGCCACTGCACGGCGAGGCTGCTGACTGCGACGGCAATCCAGGTGCCGAGGCCGAGCAGGATTGGCCGCATGCCGCTTGAAACCATGCGACGGATGTCGGCGGACAGGCCCACACCGGTCAACGCCACGATGATCAGGAACTCGGCAGCGGCATGCAGCAAGGGCTGCATCGAGACCGGGATCAGCCCGACCGTGCGGATGGCGGAAGCCACCACAAACCACAGAATGAACCAAGGGAAGATCTTTGCCAGGCTGAAGTTGCCGCCGCCGCTGGCTTGCGCGGCACGCTTTTCGCGGGCGGCGACGATGAAGGCCAGCACCAGGCACACCGGGATGATCAGCGTGGCCCGCGTCAGCTTGACGATGGTGGCGAAATCGCCCGCGGCGTGACTATAGCTGTAGCCGGCGGCCACCACCGACGAGGTGTCGTTGATCGCGGTGCCGGCCCACAGGCCGAAGCCCAGGTCGCTCATCTGCAGCAGGTGGCCGAGCAGTGGGAACAGCAGCACCGCGATCACGTTGAACAGGAAGATGGTCGAGATCGCAAACGCGGTGTCGTGGTCGTCGGCACGGATGATCGGCGTCGTGGCGGCGATGGCCGAGCCGCCGCAGATTGCCGTACCCACGCCAATCAGGATCGCCAGCTTGCCGTGCACATGCAGCCAGCGCCCGAGCAGCCAGGCACTGAGGAAGGCCACGCTCATGGTGACCAGGGTCACCGCCAGCGACTGCAAGCCGGTCTTCGCCACCTGGTCCAGGCTCAGGCCGAAGCCGAGCGCGATGATCGACCATTGCAGGATCTTCTTGCCGGCAAAGGCGATGCCGGGGGCGTAGCTGGCGGGCAGCGCGAGCGTGTTGCGCACGATGATGCCGAGCACGATGCCGATCACCGGCCCGCCAATCAGCGGCGCGGCTTTCCCAAGGACCAGCGCCAGCGCGCCGATGGCGACGGCCAGCACCAGGCCGGGAGCGAGCGTCCAGCCCGAGACCTGCTGCGGGGATGTCGCGAGCGATGGGGAAGACATACACGGGTCCGGCGAAAGCGGGCATTGTGCGCAGGCCATGACATAAATAAAAGTTTCAATTATTTATTGGACATATAATCAAGGCTTATGAACAGCATCAGCCCGCGCCAGCTCGAAGTCTTTGCCGAAGTGGCCTTGCACGGCAGCGTGCGGCGCGCGGCGGAGAACCTCCATCTCAGCCAGCCAGCGGCGAGCATGGCGCTGGCGCAGATGGAGCGGCAACTGGGCAGCCAGGTGTTTACGCGCGAGCGCGGCCGCCTAAGCTTGAACCCGCGCGGACGCGAGCTGTTGCCGCTGGCCCGCGAGCTGCTGGACCGGCATGCCGAATTCGGCCGGCGTGCCGCGCAAGGCAGCCACGCGCTGGGTGGGGAACTGCATATCGGCACCAGCAATACCGTGGGCAATTACCGGGTGGGCGAACTGCTTGGCGTCTTCGTGCGTGCGCATCCGCAAGTCGCCATCCGTCTGCAGGTCGCGAACACCGAGCGCATTGCCGCCGGCGTGCTCGAGCACGCCCTGGACGTGGGTTGTGTCGAAGGCCCGGTGGCGCACGCGCTGTTGGAAGTGCATTCCTGGCGCGACGACCAGCTGTTGGTTTGCGTGGCGCCAGACCATCCGCTGGCCCGCAGGCGACGCCTCGCCGCCGCCGATTTCGCTGGCGCCCGCTGGGTGCTGCGCGAACGCGGCTCCGCCACCCGGGCCATCAGCGAACGGGCCCTGGCCCGGCTGCCGCCCGGGCAGACGGTGCTGGAACTGGATCAGATCGAGGCCATCAAGCAGGTCGTGGTGGCCGGGCTGGGCATTGCCTGCCTGCCCAAGATTGCGGTCGAGGACGCGCTCGCGGCCGGCCGGTTGAAGGCGCTGAAGACGCCGTTCCTCGATCTGCGGCGTCAGCTGGCGCTGCTGCTGCATCGCCAAAAATACCGCGGCGAACTGCTGGAGACTTTCTTGCTCAGCCTCGGCGTCTAGGGAAAGTCTGATCTATCGGCGTCATCCCCGCGAGGAGCTTCACAACAGCGAAGCTGGTCAAGCGGGGATCCAGTGAGGTCAAGTTGTTGAATTCAACGGCACTGGATGACCGGCATTCGCCGTTGTGAAGCGCCTCCCGCTTTCGCGGGAATGACGATCAAGAGCATATCGTTCAGACGTTCCCTAGGGAAAGTTCGGTGTCGGCCGGCTCTCCCCGGGCTTGTTGCCGGCCGATCCGTCGCGGCTCAGCAGGTGTCGTCTGGCGAAGGTGATGCGGACGCATCGGCAACGATCCCACCCAGCAGTTGCGCCACAGTCTCATGGGTGGGCGCGCGCAGCAGTTGCACCGCATGGCGGCGTAGGCGCGCATGGTCGAGCGTGGCCATGCGGTCGCGCACTTGCAGGATCTGTGTTGGGTGCATGCTGAACTCCTCCAGCCCGAGCGCGAGCAGGAGGGCGGTGAAGTCGACGTCGCCGGCAATCTCGCCGCATAGGCTCACCGGCTTGCCCGCGCGTCGCGCGCAGCTGATGACATGGGCGACCAGGCGCAGCAAGGCGGGCTGCAGTGGGTTGTAGATGTCGCCCAGCGCGTCGTTGTTGCGGTCGGCGGCCAGCACGTACTGGGCCAGGTCGTTGGTACCGATGGCCAGGAAGTCGGCATGCTCGAGCAGCGCGCGCACATTGATGGCCGCTGCCGGCACCTCGATCATCGCGCCCAGCGGCATGCGTTCGGGCAGATCCACGTTTTCCTGCCGCAGCTCCTCGCGGGCCAGGTTGAACAGTGCGCGGACCGCCAGCAGCTCATCGGGCTGGGTCACCATCGGCACCAGCACGCGCACCGGCCCGTAGCAGCCGGCGCGCAGGATGGCGCGGATCTGGGTGGAAAACACCGCCGGGTAATGCAGCGACAGGCGCACGCCACGCAGGCCGAGCGCGGGGTTGTCCTCGCCACGCATGGCCAGGCCGGCCGCGTCCGCCTTGTCCGCGCCCAAATCCAGGGTGCGGATGGTGACCGGTGCGCCACCCATGCCCAGCACCAGGTCGCGGTAGGCATTGAACTGTTCGTCTTCCGCAGGCGGCCGCTTGTGTTTGAGGAACAGGAATTCGGTGCGATGCAGGCCGATGCCGTCGCTGCCGCGGGCACGCGCCATGGCGATGTCGGCCGGGGATTCGGCGTTCGCCAGCAGCCGGATGCTGACGCCGTCGCGGGTGCGCGTGGCCTGGTTGGCGAGCCCCGCCAGGCGCCGGCCTTCGGCTGCCAGGCCACGCTGCCAGCTGCGGTAGCGGGTGAGATCCTGCGCGGCCGGATGCACCACGGCTTCGCCGCGCTCGGCGTCGAGCATGATCAGGTCGTCGTCATGGATCGACGACAACGCGTCTCGGGCGCCGACCAGCATCGGCAGGCCGAGGCTGCGCGCCAGGATGGCGCTGTGCGAATAGGCGCTGCCCGCGTTGGCCACCACGCCGAGCAGGCCGCTGCCCGCCAACTGCGCCATGTCGGTCGGAGCGATGGAGTCGGCGACCAGGATCTCGCCGACGCGTGCCGCCAGCTTGCGTTCTTCCGGGCTGGTCTGGCGCTGCAGGGCGGCAATGACGCGATTGATGACCTGCTCGACGTCTTCCTTGCGGCTGCGCAGGTAGGGATCGTCCATGGCGGCAAAGGCGGCCGACAGGCGTTCGCGCTGTTTCTTCAGCGCCGCCCCCGGACGATAGCGGCCGACCCGTACCATGTCCTCCAGGCCGCGCAGCAGCTCGGCGTCGTCCAGCAGCAGGCTGTGGGCGTCGATAAACTCGTTGACTTCGCGGGCCAGTGTGCCGGTGAGTTTCTCGCGCAGGTCGCGCAATTCCTGGCGCGCGGTTTCCAGCGCGCGCTCCAGCATCTGCCATTCGGCCTCGACTTCGTCCTCGGCCAGCGGCCGGCTGTCCACGTCATACCGACTGGGCTGTGCCAGCCGCGCGCGGCCGAGCGCCATGCCGCGGGCAGCCACGGTCCCAGTAAGCACCTGCCTCATGGTGCGCTCCACCCGATGGCGGTGGCACGCGCCGAAACGAGAGCATCGCCCGCGAGCGGGCTCCTACGAAAAAGAGAAGAGGGGGCGGGGGGCGGGAGCGGGGGGAGCATGTCAGTCGCCCTCGTCGAACTTGCGTGCGAACAGCGCGAGCACCGCTTCCATCGCCTGTGCCTCGTCGGGGCCATCGGCGCGTACCGTCAGCGTGGTGCCGGGCCCGGCCGCCAGCAACATCACGCCCATGATGCTTTGCGCGTTGACCTCGCGGCTGTCGCTGACCAGCCACACCGTGGACTTGAAGCCGTGCACCAGTTGCACGAGTTTGGCCGATGCGCGTGCGTGCAGGCCGAGCCGGTTGCTGACGGTGATCTGCTGCTCAAGCATGGTCGATCAGGATGCCTCCGCGGCCACCGCTGGCGGCGACGTCGGCCAGCTCGTCGAGCGGCTTTTCCGCATAGTTCAGCACGCGCAGCAGCATGGGCAGGTTGAGCCCCGACACGCAGCGCAGGTGCACGCCAAGGTCGGCCAGGGACAAGCCGATGTTGCATGGCGTGGCGCCGTACAGATCGGCCAGCACCAGGACGCCGTCGCCGTGGTCGAGCTGGCGCGCGTGCTGCGCCGTGGCCCGGCGCATCAATTCCGGGTCGGCGCCGGGGGCGATTTCCACCGCCTCCACGCGCAACGGCAGGTGCGGCATGACGTGGCGGGCGGCGCCGATCAGCGCCTTGCCTACCGCCTCATGGGTCATCAGCAGTACGCCCACGCTCAAGCTGGCGCACCCACATGGAGCCTTGCAAGTGGTGCACGCTGCATGCGCTCTACTCCAGTTCGCGATGGAAGGTCAGCACGCCTTCGCGCTGGCCACGATAGTGGGCGGCGAGTTTTTCCACCAGGTACACCGAGCGGTGCCGGCCGCCAGTGCAGCCGATGGCGACGGTCAGGTAGCTGCGGTCGTCCGCCTCGAACCGCGGCAGCCACGCGTCGAGCCAGCGCAGCGTGTCGTCGAAGAATTCCTGCACCAGCGGTTCGCCTTCGAGATACTCGCGTACTGCCGCATCCTTGCCCGACAGCGGACGCAGGGCCGCCTGCCAATGCGGGTTGGGCAGGCAGCGCGCGTCGAACACGAAATCCGCGTCGGGTGGCAGGCCGCGGCGGAACGCGAAGGACTGGAACATCAGGGTCATGCCCTTGGTGGCCTGGGCGTAGCCGGTGGCCACCAGGCGGCGCAACTGGTGGACGTTGAGCTCGCTGGAGTCGATCACCGTGTCGGCTATCGCCATCAGTGGCCGCAGCAGCTTGCGCTCGACGGCAATGGCGTCGCCGAGTGACAGGCCGCGCGCGGCCAAGGGATGACGCCGGCGCGTCTCTGAAAAGCGCTTGATCAGGATGGCGTCGCTGCAGTCGATGAAGATCAGGTGCAGCTTGACACCGGTGGTGGCGAGGGCCGACAGCACGTTCGGCATGTTTGCCAGGTCGGTGCCGCGGGTGCGCACGTCCATGCCCACGGCGATGCGGCGATGCGCCTCGGCGCCGCCTTGCACCACGGCGCCGACCAGCTGCGACAGCAGGGCCGAGGGCAGGTTGTCGACGCAGAAGAACTCCAGGTCCTCGAGCGTGCGCAGGGCCACCGTCTTGCCGCCACCGGACATGCCGGTAAGCACGACCAGGTGGGTTTCGTCGGCCGCGGCCGGCGAGGTGGGCTTGGTTCTCGACATGGGGGTCACCATGGTGGCAGCCGGCGCATGTGGCGCGCCTGGCGGTCGATGAAGGATTGCGCTGGGTCGATGCCCTGGCTTTTCAGGGCGTGGTTGCGCACGGCCGCCTCGACCAGTACCGCGAGGTTGCGGCCGGAGGCGACCGGGATGGTGATCAGCGGGATGGCGACGTCGAAGATCTCGCGCTGGCCGACGTCGCCGGTGAAGCGGGTCATGGCATCCGCGTCGTTCTCGTCGCTTTCCCGCAGCGGCTTCAGGTGGATGATGAGACGCAGGTATTTGGACGCCTTGACCGACATGTGGCCAAACATCTGTCGGATGTTGAGCACACCCAGGCCGCGCACCTCCAGCAGGTCCTGCAGCAGCTCGGGGCAGGCGCCATCGATGAGGTCCGGGGCGATCAGGGTGAATTCGGTCGCGTCGTCGGCCACCAGGCGATGGCCGCGGGTGATCAGTTCCAGCGCCAGCTCGCTCTTGCCCGAGCCGGCCTCGCCGGTGATCAGCACGCCGATGGAAAACACTTCCAGGAACACGCCGTGCAGCGTAGTCTTGGCCGCGAGCTGGCGCGCCAGGTGGTACTGCAGGTAGGTCAGCAGCTCGTGGCCGCGCTTCTCGCTCGACCACAGCGGGGTGTCGGTCTCGTCGGCCACATCGCGCAGGTCCGACGGGATCGGCTGGTCCTTGGTGATGACCAGGGCCACCGGCTGGTGGGCCACGATCTTGTGCAGGACTTCCCAGCGTTGCCGCGAATCCAGCCCGTCCAGGAAGCTCAGTTCTTCCGAGCCGATGATTTGGATGTTGTTCGGGTAGATGACGTTGAGGTAGCCAATCAGCGAGGGCCGCCGCTTGCGCGCCACGCCGGGCTCCAGGACCCGGGTTTCGCCGCGCATGCCGGATACCCAACGCAGCGCCATGCGTTCATGGGCGCTGTCAAACAGCTGTCGCGCGCTGATCCGATCCAAACCCCAGGCCCTCATGCCACGCGGTTCGCAGTGTTCCGCGCAGGACCTATTGTGCCAGCTTGCGGCCTGGCACGCCGGGTGCCAGGCCCCGCCATGGGCGCCCGCCCGGCGCCCGGGCCTGGCCGGATGGCCCGCCACCAAGGACGGGCCGCGGCGTTTGCCGCTCAGCCGTATTCGCGTTCCTGCCGCGCCTCGCGCTGGCGCTTGTCCATGACCTTGTCCCGATACTTGCGCAGCTGCGCCGCAAGCTTGTCGAACAGCACGTCGATCGAAGCGTACATGTCGGCCTCCATTGCCGAGGCGTGGACCACCGTGCCCGTGGCGGTGAGCGTGCCGTCGGCGCGCTGGCGGCCGCTGTCCATGGTGAGCACGACGGCGAGACTGAGCAATTTGTCATCGAGCCGGAGCAGGCGGTCGAGCTTGCTCGTGGCATGCTCACGCAAGGCCGGGGTTACTTCGATCTGCTGGCCGCTAAGCTGGAATTGCATGGAGGCGCCTCCTTTGGTGCTGCACTGCCGCATTGCGCGACGGGTCTGCAGGCATCGACCAGGTCCATGCCTGCCGTGGTGTCAGCGTACTGCTGTCGATCATGAGAACCGCGCCGGCGTTGTCAAGTTCCCCTGGGTCGTGGCCGCGTTCAGCGGGCCCGTTGGCGTTCGCTGGAACTGGGGATGCGCAGGCCCTCGCGGTATTTGGCCACGGTGCGGCGAGCCACCTGGATGCCACGGCTGTTCAGGGTCTTGGACAGGCTCTGGTCGGACAGGGGCCTGCGCGGATCTTCGGCGTCGATGAGCTTGCGCAGCATGGCCTGGATCGCGGTGGCCGAGGCGTTGCCGCCGTCTTCGGTGGATACCCCGCTGGAAAAGAAGTACTTGAGCTCGAACGTGCCGCGCGGGGTGTGCAGGTATTTGCGCGTGGTGACGCGGGAGATGGTCGACTCGTGCATGCCGACTTCCTCGGCGACCTCGCGCAATACCAGCGGATGCATCGCCTCCGGGCCGTAGTCGAGGAAGGCACTCTGCCGGCGCACGATCTCGGTGGCGACCTTGAGCAGGGTTTCCGCGCGCGACTCCAGGCTCTTGATCAGCCAGCGGGCTTCCTGCAGTTGGCCGCGCATCCAGCTGGCGTCCTGGCCCCGGGCCTTGGCGATCAGCCCGCAGTAGTGCTGGTTCAGGCCGAGCCGGGGCTGGCAATCGGGATTCAGGCTGACCACCCAGCGCGTGCCCTGCTTGCTGGCGTAGGCATCCGGGGCGACGTATTCCACCGGCGTGGTGTCGATGACCGCACCGGGGCGCGGGTTGAGACTGCGGATCAGCTGCGCGGCGGCGGCGGTGTCCTCCTCACTGGCGTGCAGCTTGCGCGCCAGGCGCGCGATGTCGTTGCGCGCCAGCAAATCCAGTTCGCTGTCCACCAGGCGAATGGCCAGGTCGCGCTGTGGCGTGTCAGCGGCGAATTGCTCAAGCTGCATACGCAGGCAGTCCTGCAAGTCCAGGCTGCCGACGCCCAGCGGGTCAAAGCCCTGCAGGCGGCGGCGCACCGCCTCGATCTCAGCCACGCTGGCCGCGAACCGGGCCGGCAGCGCAGCGAGCACTGGCTCCAGGCCGCCTTGCAGGTAGCCGTCCAGGTTCAGGGCGTCGATCAGCACCGTGGCAATGGCTTGCTGGCGGGGGTTGAAGCCGGCCATGTTGAGCTGCCACAGCAGGTGCTGCTGCAGCGTTTCGGCGGCGGTGTTTTGCGGCTCGAAATCCTCGTCGGCGTAATTCCCGCCGCTGGCCGCCACGCCGCCGCCGGCAAAGTCGACCGGGATCTCGACCTCGCCGCCGCCGTCGGCCCATTCCCCGGTGTCGTCGGGCACGTCGTCGACGCTGGCGCTGCTGGTGTTGTTGGTTGCCGGGGCCGCGGCGTACAGCTCGCCGTCATGCTCGCGCTCGATGGCCTCGGCTTCGGACTCGGCATCCTCCTGGTCCTCCCCGAGCTCCAGCATGGGGTTGCCTTCCGCGATCTGGCGCAGTTCAGCCTCGAGTTCCAGCTGCGACAACTGCAACAGGCGGATGGCCTGCTGTAGTTGCGGCGTCAGGGCCAGCTGCTGGTTGAGGCGAACCTGTAATGCGGGTTTCATGCCAACTTCGTTGACGGGGGCATGGGTAATCCTAACCCGTGCTTCCGGCAGCGGCTACCGGGCCGATCGCGGCCTGCGAATCGGGTCACAGCGATTGGTGCCGCAGCATGCCTGTTGCGTGTCGTGGCTGGGCCGCTACAGGTGGAACTCGTGGCCGAGGTAGACCTCGCGTACCCGGTCGTCGGCGAGGATCTCCTGCGGCGAGCCGCGCGCCAGCACCGTGCCTTCGTTGAGGATGTAGGCGTGGTCGCAGATGCCGAGCGTCTCGCGCACGTTGTGGTCGGTGATCAGCACGCCGATGCCGCGGTCGCGCAGGTGCAGCACGATGCGCTGGATTTCCCCCACCGAGATCGGGTCGACGCCGGCAAACGGCTCGTCCAGCAGCATGTAGCGCGGGCTGGCGGCCAGCGCCCGGGCAATTTCCACCCGGCGCCGCTCGCCGCCGGACAGGCTGATGCCTTTTTGCCCGGCGATATGCTCGATCTTGAGTTCGGCGAGCAGGCTGGCCAATTCGTCGCGCCGCTGCTTGGCGCCCAGTTGGGGGCGCAGCTCGAGCACCGCCATGATGTTGTCGGCGACACTGAGGCGGCGGAACACCGAGGGTTCCTGCGGCAGGTAGCCAATGCCCAGGCGCGCGCGCGTATGCATCGGCAGCCCGGTGATGTCATGTTCGTCGAGGGTGATGCTGCCGGCGTCGGCGGTGATCAGGCCCACCACCATGTAGAAGCAAGTAGTCTTGCCCGCGCCGTTCGGTCCCAACAGGCCGACGACCTCCCCCTCGTCGATGGCGAAAGCGAAGTCGCGCACCACCTGACGCGTGCGGTAGCTCTTTTGCAGGCCCTGGGCGGAGAGCATGGCGTCAGTCCCGGCCGCGATCGGCCGGGATGCTGGCGGCCGCTGCCGGTGCGGCGCTGCCGGCGGCGGCCGGCGCAGGCGTGGCCGGCGGCCGCACCGATCCGCCCGGCTTGGGCAGGAAGGTCATGTGCACCATGCCATCGCCCCCGCTGTCGCCGGTCATCTGGCTGGTCTGGGTGTTGTAGGTGAGCTTGTCGCCACGTGCCGTGCCGCGGCCCTGCTGGCTCACCACGGCATTGCCGGCGAGCACGGCAATGCCGCGCACGCTGTCGTAATCGATGCTGGCGGCATGGCCTTGCATCAGGTTGCCGCTGTCGTCGAGCTGCTGGATGTGGGCCGGCGCGCCGGTGACCAATACGTGGCTGATCTGGGTGTTGGCGTCGAGGAACACCTTGGCCTGGTCACCGGTGGCGCGCAGGGTGCCCTGGGTGATGACCACGTTGCCGGCCAGGGTGCTGACGCTGTTGGGCTTCTGGTAGCCGTCAAAGTGCCGTGCCTGGACCTGCATCGGCTGGCTGCGGTCGCTTTGTCTGGCAAGCGCCGGCAGCATCAGCAACGGACCCAGGAGCACACACGCGAGCCTAATTCCGGCGCTGGTGCGGCGGGAATGTGGCGTGGACATCATCGAGCAGCTCCAGGTGTTGTTGGGTGAGGTCGGCGCGCATGCCGACCCCATGGATTCTAGTGGCGCCCTCGGTCAACTGCGCCGGCGCCGCGGTGGCCAACTTCTTGTCCTGCGGCCAGAGCCTCACGTCCGCGGTATGGATTTCGGTTTGTGGCGTGTCGTCGTAGGCGGCGCGATGCATGACCACGGCGCCGCCCAGGGTGGCCAGCGTGGCGCCCTGGTTGACCCAGCCGCGCTCGGCTCGGCCCTGCCAATCCGGGACACCCGGCCGGCCTGCCGGAAGCTGGAAAGTCGGCGTGTCCAGGTACAGCGAGGCATCCGCCTCGCGCCGCTCGATGCGTGGCGATTGCAGGTGCAGGTTGGGCTGGCCGGCCTGGTCGTAGGTGCTGAGGCGCGCCTCGTGCAGGACATAGCCCGAGCGCGGCGGGCCCTCGAGGGCGATCCCGGTGGGCGCCGGGCTGAGCCAGTGGAGCAGCCATTGCGCGAGTCCGGCAGCCACGGCCAGGCCGAGCGTGGCCATCAGGATGCGCCGGTCATCCAGCCATGCGCCCAGCTTCACTGCCACCGGGCCAGCTCGGCGACGGCCTTGCCCTGGGCCTGCAGCAGCAGGTCGCACACCTCGCGCGCCGCGCCGCCGCCGCCGGGGTGGGTGGTCTGCCAATGCGCATGTGCGACCAGCCAGGGATGCGCATTGGCCACCGCCACGGCCAGGCCGGCCACGCGCATCGGGCGCAGGTCCGGCAAGTCGTCGCCGACGTAGCACGCCTCGCCCGGCTGCAGCTGCAGGCTGTCGAGCAGGGCCAGCAGGCAGGCGTGCTTGTCCGCCTGGGCCTGGAACACGTGGCGGATGCCGAGGTCGGCTGCGCGCATGGCTACGGCCTGGCTCTGTCGCGCGGTGATCAGGGCCACCTCGATGCCGTGCGTCTGCAGGCTTTTCAGCCCGAGGCCGTCGTGGGCGTGGAAGGCGCGGCTGTCGTGGCCGGCGCCGCCATAGGGCAACCTGCCATCGGTCAAGGTGCCATCGACGTCGAAGACAGCCACGCGGATCGCCCTTGCGCGTTCGAGCACGTCAGCGGGTATGTCGGCGAGATAGGAGGAATGGGACACGGCTGGTCCTTTTCAGTTTCGAAAGGCAAGAGCAGACGTGCCTGATTCGTCTGATTGGTCAAGACCAATCAGACCACACGCGCACGGAGCAGGTCGTGAATGTTGAGCGCGCCGACCACGCGATGTTCGGCGTCGACCACCAGCAGGGCGTGGATCTGGTGCTTCTCCATCAGCTGCGCGGCTTCGGAGGCGAGCTTGTCGGCGTTGATGGTCTTCGGCCCGCGGGTCATCAGGTCGGCCACTTCGACGCCACGCAGATCGACGTCCTTGTCGTCCAGCGCGCGGCGCAGGTCGCCGTCGGTGAACACGCCAAGCAAATGCTCCTGCGCGTCCACCACGGCGGTCATACCCAGCCGCTTGCGGGTCATTTCCATCAGCGCGCTGGCCAGGCTGGCATGCGGCGGGACGCGTGGGATATCGGCACCGGTATGCATCACGTCGCCGATGCGCAGCAGCAGGCGCCGCCCGAGGGCGCCGGCCGGGTGCGAGCGCGCGAAATCGTCGGAAGTGAAGCCGCGCGCCTCCAGCAAGGCGATGGCCAGCGCGTCGCCGAGGGCCAGCGCGACCGTGGTGCTGGTGGTTGGCGCCAGGCCGAGCGGGCAGGCTTCGCAGGAAATGCTGCCGTCCAGGCAGATGTCGGCGAGCCCCGCGAGCGATGAGGCGGCATTGCCGGTGATGACGATGAGCGGGATGCCTTGGCGCTTGATCACCGGCAGGATCACCAGCAGCTCGTCGGTCTCGCCGGAATAGGACAAGGCCAGCACCACGTCCTGGGGCATGATCATGCCCAGGTCGCCGTGGCTGGCTTCGCCGGGATGCACGAAGAACGCCGGGGTGCCGGTGGATGCCAGGGTGGCGGCAATCTTGCGCGCGATATGCCCGGACTTGCCCATGCCGCTGACCACGACCCGGCCCTTGCAGCCCAGGATCAGCCGGCAGGCCTCGACGAACTCCGGACCGATGCGCGGGCTCAGCGCGGCAATGGCGGCCGCCTCAGTGGCGATCACGTCGCGCGCGCTGGCGGCGATCAGCTCGGGGTTCAGCAGGCCGGTAGCCGGACTGTCGATCACGGGGGTGGCGCGTGCGTTCATGTTGCCTCGGGGGTGGGTTGCCTGGTCCGACGTTCCAAGCGCCGGCCAACTCCATTACCATTGGCCGTTGCACATTTTAGCGTCATCGGCACGTACTTTTCGCAGTTTGCCGGCGCTGCAAGGGCATCCTCGATGGATTCGACGAGTATCCAGGCAATGATCGAGCGCGGCTTGGCCGACGCGCAGGTGGAAGTGCGCAGCAGCGACGACGTGCATTTCGAAGCCACCGTGGTCTCCAGCCAGTTCGCCGGCAAATTGCCCCTGGCCCGGCATCGGCTGGTATATGCCACGCTCGGTCCCCACATGGGCGGCGTGATCCACGCCTTGGCGTTGCGCACGATGACCCCCGAGGAAGCGGCGCAACGCCCTTGATGCGGCCATTGCGCGCCGATCCCACTGAAGGAAAAAGATGGCCAAGATCCTGATCAATGGCGGCACGCCGCTGAACGGCGACGTGAATATTTCCGGCGCCAAGAACGCGGTGTTGCCCATACTCGCCGGTTGCCTGCTGGCCGACGAGCCGGTGTGCATCGGCAACGTGCCGCACCTGCACGATGTCACCACCTTCATCGAGCTGCTCGGCCAGATGGGCGTGCAGCTCGAGCTGGACGAACGCATGTGCATGCACGTCGATCCGCGCACCACCAACACCTGCGTGGCGCCGTATGACCTGGTGCGTACCATGCGCGCCTCGATTCTCGTGCTGGGGCCACTGGTGGCGCGCTTTGGCCAGGCCGAGGTGTCCTTGCCCGGCGGCTGCGCGATCGGCTCGCGCCCGGTCGACCAGCACATCCGCGGCCTGCGTGCGCTGGGCGCGGAGATCAGCGTCGAAGGCGGCTACATTAAGGCCAAGGCAGAGCGCCTGCGCGGCGCGCGCATCGTCATGGACCTGGTCACCGTGACCGGGACCGAGAACATCATGATGGCGGCAGCCTTGGCCCGCGGCACCACGATCATCGAGAACGCGGCGCAGGAGCCCGAGGTGGTGGACCTCGCCCATTGCCTGATCGCCATGGGTGCGCACATCGAGGGCGCCGGCACCTCGACCATCGTGATCGATGGCGTCGAGCGGCTGCACGGCGCGGAGTACGCCGTGCTGCCCGACCGCATCGAGACCGGCACCTTCCTTGCCGCGGCGGCGATGACCCGCGGCCACGTCCGCGCCCGGCACGCGCGTCCGCACACCTTGTCGGCGGTGCTGGGCAAGCTGGAGGAGGCCGGCGCGCAAATCGACGTCGGCGAGGACTGGATCGACCTGGACATGCAGGATCGCGAGCTGCGCGCGGTGGACGTCAGCACGGCGCCGTACCCCGCGTTCCCCACCGACATGCAGGCCCAGTTCACTGCGCTCAACTGCGTGGCCAAGGGCACCGGCGTGGTCACCGAAACCGTGTTCGAGAACCGCTTCATGCACGCCCACGAGCTGCAACGGCTGGGCGCGGACATCCACCTGGATGGCAACGCCGCCGTGGTGCACGGGGTGCCGCACCTGAGCGGGGCGCCGATCATGGCCACCGACCTGCGCGCCTCGGCCTGCCTGGTGCTGGCCGGGCTGGTCGCCAAGGGCGACACGGTGGTCGACCGCGTCTACCACATCGACCGCGGCTACGAGAACATCGAGGAGAAGCTCGGCGCGCTCGGCGCCCGCATCCGCCGCCTCCCGAACTGAGCCCTGGCGGCAGCCGCTTGTCGCTGGTGTCGCGTTATGATCTACCATAACGACGTACCATAACGAGGTCGGTTATGGCCAAGATGAATGTGCGGGCGACCTACGCCCTGGACGAGCAGACCGACGCGCGCATCCGCGAACTGGCCCGGCGCTGGAAGGTTTCCCAGGCCGAGGTCATCCGTCGCTCGGTGGGCCAGAGCATCGAAGCAGAGCAGCCGCAGCTGCCCACGCCGGCGGAAGTGGTGGCGCGTTGGCGCCGGGGAGCGTTGCCACGCTCGGCGGCGGCCACCAAACGCTGGGCGGACGACAGTCGCACCGCGCGCCGCGCGGATGATCGCCGGCGGGGCGGTGCGCCCAAGCCGTGATCCACTTCGACACCAACGCGCTGATTTACCTGCCGCAGTGGGCGAGGCACGGCCACCCCGTCGTCACCCGCATCGCCGCCGGTGAACCCGCCGCCGCATGCAGCGTGGTCTGGTATGAATTCCTGTGCGGTCCGCTGGTCGAGGGCGAAGCCGAGTTGGCGCATGCTTTCCTACAGGGGCGCGTCCTGCCCGTGGCCGAAGAAGATGCACGGTTGGCCGCCGAGCTCTTCAACGCCATCGGCCGCAAGCGCCAGCACCGTACCGACACCTTGATCGCCGCCTGCGCCATCCGCGCCGACGCGGAATTCGCCACCGCCCACGCTGCCGATTTCCAGCCGCTCGCCGCCCACGGCCTGCGGCTGGTCGGTGCCTGAGCCTTGCAGCATTCGACCCGACGGAAACAAAGCATTGACCCACGCCAAAGTCACCCTGTCGCAGCTCGAATCCTTCCTCATGGGTGCGGCCGACATCCTGCGCGGCAGGATGAATGCCTCCGAGTCCAAGGAGTTCATCTTCGGCCGGCTGTTCCTGAAACGCCTGTCCAATGAGTTTCATGCCTGTCGCGATCGCCTGCGTCGGAAGGATTTTGCTTGCCTTGCCCCTACCACCAAATGACCGACACCTTGACCGCTGATCACTTGCCAACCTCGACCAGTTCGGCGCCGACCTGTGGAAGCTGGCTGACGCACTACGAGCCGAGCAAGCCGTGGCCGACCACGTCTACCAGCACGTCTGGCAACAGGCGATGCGGGGGAATTCGGTACGGGCGCTGTAACGGCAATGGCCAACGACTTGTAGCACGCATGTGTTACATTCGAGCCGGACCCAAATGTCGGAGTCGCACATGGGCACGACCAGCATCCGCTTGTCAGACGAGCTCAAGGCGCGCGTTGCGGCGGCGGCGGCGCGCGATGGCGTCACCGCCAATCGTTTCATCGTCGAGGCCATCACCGAGAAAGCCGATGCCGACGAACGCCGGGCCGGCTTTCATGCCGAAGTCGACCGGCGCTGGGCGGAATTTCTGGAAACCGGCGAAAGCATCCCTTGGGGCGAGGCGCGCAGCTATTTCAAGGCGCTTGTCGCAGGGAAGGATGTGAAGCGGCCGGTGGTGCGCAAGCGGAAAAAGTGAGATGGCGCGCATCCGTCTCGTCCCCGGGGTGGTCGAAGATCTCGCCCGGATCGCCAGCCACCTGCGACGCCACGAGATCGGGAACGCGGGCGCCAGGTCGGAGGAAATCATCGGCGCACTCGATGTGCTTGCAGACAATCCATTGATTGGTCGCCCGGTTCATCAAGACCAACGTGAATTGGTGATTGGCCGTGATGCGCATGGCTACGTGGCGCTGTACCGCTACGTCGCCGCCGTCGACACGGTCTTTGTGCTTGCCGTTCGTGCGCAACGCGAAAGCGGCTACGTGCGCCATGAATAAGGCTGGTTACGCAAGCTATCGCCGATAGGCACGCACTCAGGAATCCTTGAAGCTCACCAGGACCATGACGATGTTGCCACCCTCACGCTGGGCCAGCTTGACCGGCAGCGGATAACGCTGCGGCGCATACCACGCGGTGAAGCCGCGGTCGGCGTCGGTGCGTTCGACCTGCAGCGCGTCGAAATGGCCGGCCGGCACGTCGACGGCTTGGGTACCGGTCACCTTGAACTGTTGGCGCTCGACGGTCTGGCGCACCGCCACCGGCAAGGCCACCTCGCGTTGTCCCTGACGCAGCGCCAGCCCCAGGGCCAGCGGCAAGGTGTTGCGCTCGACCATGCCGGGCTGCGCGGGATAGCTGGTAGTACGTTTGCCATCCAGTACCGTGACCTGGTTGCTCGCCCAGTCCACTTGCAGGTGGCGTTCCCGGCGCTTGAGCGCCTGCAACTGGTAGTCGTAGCTCAGCGCCTCGGGCATGCCGTCGCGCCAGCGCAGGCGGGAGCTTTCATGCATGCTGGCGTTGAGCATGGCGGCCAGGCCCTTGGTGCCGCTGACATCCTTGCGGTAGATCCAGGTGCCGCCCTCGGCCTGGCGCAGCGTGACCGTGGCCACGCCCATGTCCTGGCCGTCCCGCGACACCTGGTAGGTGGCGGTGAAGGCTTCCGGAGTCGCGGGTGCGGCGTGCGCGCCAGCAGCCAGCGCGGCCAGGCCGATGACGCCAAGTAGCAGGGCAAGGATTTTCATGGCGCCAGTGTGGCAGTGGCCAACTGAACGCCGGCGCTGCCCGCGGGCCTCACGCAGCGGCATGCAGCCCGTCACGGCCGAGCAACAGTGGCGCCGGCAGGGCGCTGCCGTCCAGGCATGCCTGCCCGTCCAGGTATTGCAGGCGGCCGCCGAGCAGCAGTGCCAGCACCGCCGGCAGCAGCCGATGTTCCAGCGGCAGCAGGCGCGCAGCGAGTGCATCCTCGCTGTCGCCAGGTTCGACGCGCAGCTGCGCCTGTGCAATTACCGGGCCGCCATCGAGCTCGGCGGTGACGAAATGCACGCTGGCGCCGTGTTCCAGATCCCCCGCCTCGAGCACCCGGCGGTGGGTGTGCAGGCCGCGGTACTTGGGCAGCAGCGACGGATGGATGTTGAGCGTGCGGCCGACCCAGGGCCGCAGCGCCTCGCCATCCACCACGCGCATGTAGCCGGCCAGCACCAGGTATTGCGCGCCGCTGTCAGCGACTTGTTGCAACAACGCGATGTCGTAGCTGCGGCGGTCAGGATAGCTGGCCGGGCTCAAGGCGACGGTCGGTACGCCGGCGGCCTCGGCCAGGCGCAGTGCGGGCGCCCCAACCTTGTCGCTGCCGACCAGCACGAAATCCGCGGTCAGCTCACCGCGCTCGCGCGCCGCCAGCAGCGCCGCCAGGTTGCTGCCGCGGCCGGAGGCCAGCACGGCCACGCGCGGCCGGGGTTGGTTGTTGTCCGGGGTCACGGCTCAGTCGATCCGTACGCGTTCGCCGCCTGCGCTGACCGGCACCACGCTGCCGATCACCATGCTGGTAAGCCCGTGCGCCGCGAGCTGCCGGCCGATCCCGTCCACGCTGGCGGCGGGGACGATGAGGGTGAAGCCGATGCCGCAGTTGAACGTGCGCCACATCTCCTCGCGCGCCACGTTGCCCTCGCGCTGCAGCCAGTCGAACACCGGCGGCAGCACCAGGGCCGACGCGTCCAGGTGCAGGCCGAGCTGGGCCGGTACCACGCGGATGATGTTCTCCTTGAGTCCGCCGCCGGTGATGTGGGCCATGCCGTGGACGTCGCCGGGATGGCTGCGCAGTAGCTCCAGGATGGGCTTGACATAGATCGTGGTCGGCACCAGCAGTGCGTCGCCCAGGCTCACGCCACCCAGATCCCCATCCAGCTTGCCGCTTTCCGGCGTGCAGCCGGCGCGCTCGAGGATCTTGCGGATCAGCGAGTAACCATTGGAATGCGGCCCGGACGAGGCGACGCCGAGCACCACGTCGCCAGCGACGATGGCGGTGCCGGTCAGCATGGCGGATTTTTCCACCGCGCCGACGGTGAACCCGGCCAGGTCGTATTCGCCGGCCGGGTACATGTCCGGCATCTCCGCGGTCTCGCCGCCGATCAAGGCGCACCCGGCCAGCTCGCAGCCGCGGGCGATGCCGGACACCACGGCCACCGTGGTATCCACGTCGAGCTTGCCGGTGGCGAAGTAGTCGAGGAAGAACAGCGGCTCGGCACCCGGCACCAGCACGTCGTTGACGCACATGGCGACCAGGTCGATGCCGATCGTGTCGTGCCGGCCCAGGGCCTGGGCCAGCTTCAGCTTGGTGCCGACGCCGTCGGTACCCGATACCAGCACGGGTTCCCGGTAGCGGCCGGAGAGGTCGAACAAGCCGCCAAAGCCGCCCAACCCGCCCATGACCTCGGGGCGTGTGGTGCGCTGCACCAGCGGCTTGATACGTTCGACCACCGCGTTGCCGGCATCGATATCGACGCCGGCAGAGCGGTAGGAGAGGGCATCTGACATGGCAAGCACCGCCAGCGGAGAGCGTGCCAGTTTATCAGGGCCGCGCCGCCAAGCCGCGCTTCCAGCACGCCGGTGATGGACGCTGGCGATGCGATTGGGCAGACTGCGGCATGAGTTTTCCTGGAATCCTGCTGCCCATGCGCTGGTCGTGTTTGTTGCTGGTTGCCTTGCTGCTTGGTGGCGGGTGGTGCCCCACCGCCCGTGCCCAGGCTGCGGCCCCGGCTTATTCGGTGGTGGTACCGGTGCCGGATACCGGCGACGCGCAGCGCAACGACGCGTTTGCCAACGCCCTGGCCCAGGTGCTGACGCGGGTGGCCGGCGGCCAAGACCTGCGCGACAAGCCGGGCTACGCCGATGCCTTGCAAGGCGCCTCGTCCATGGTGCAGAAATACCAGTACCAGCGTGCCAGCGACGGTATCAGCCTGCAGGTCGACTTTGCCCCAGCCGCAGTGCAGCGCGTGGTGGCGCAGCTCGGCTTTGCCAGCGTCGGCGCGCGGCCACCGGTCTTGCTGCTGGTGCAGGGTACCGATGGCGCGCTGTTCGACCAGGCGGCGCTGGAAGGCTTCGCCGCGGCGGCCGCGGCCAAGGGCGTCACCGTGGTCTACCCGGAGGCAGGGGCCGCACCGGATCTGGGCCAGCTGGCCAGTGCCGACCCCCAGGCCCTGGCGCAGGTCGACCAGCGTTATCACACCGGCCTGGTGCTGTTGGGCAAGCTGCGTACCGGCGGCGCGGACTGGACCCTGGTCGCTGGCGGCCAGATCCAGCGCTGGAGCGACCGGGGCGATACCGAGGACCAGTTGCTGGCAGCGGCCGGCGCGAGCCTGGCTGCGCGCGTGAATACGCAACTCAACGTGGTCGGGGCCAGCGTGAGCGAGGGCAAGCTGTGGGTGGATGGCCTGCATTCGGCCTTGGATTACGCCAGGCTGCTGGCCGCGCTGCGCGCCGACCCGGCGGTACGCGAGGTCGACACCCTGGGCGCGCAGGATGACGGCGTGCTGCTCCGGGTACAGGCCGCGCTGCCGCTCCCCGGCCTGGCCGCGAACCTTGCCGCCAATGGCCACGTGTTGCTGCAAGGGACGCCACATGCCGGCGCCGACGTGACCTTGCGCTGGCTGCGGTGAGGCGCATGCCGACCCGGAAGGGAAGCTGGCGGTGATTCCCGACCCGCATGCATCGGGGACGCGGGCGGCGCACCGTGGTTTGCGCCCTGCCGGATGTCCGACCTCGCGTGGCCCGACCTCGTCCCGCCTGCCTGGAGCGCCAGCGTGAACCAAGAAACCGCCCGCCGTTGGCAACTGCTCGGTATCGCCGCCTGCGTCGTGTTCTTGGTCTGGCTGCTCGGGCCAGTGCTGATGCCGTTTGCCATCGGCGCCATGCTGGGCTACCTGGGCGATCCCCTGGCGGACCGCATGGAGCGCTGGGGCCTGGGCCGCAACTGGGCCGCCACCATCGTGTTCCTGGTGCTGCTGCTGGTCATTGCCGGGGTGCTGCTGATGCTGATACCGCTGGTCGCACACCAGATCGAGCGCGTGATCAACAACATGCCGGCGTATGCGGCGTGGGCGCAACACACCGCCTGGCCGTGGCTGCAGGACCACCTGCACCTGGATGCCGACGCGCTGAGCGGCGAGCAGGTGCTGGCGTTCCTCAAGGCGCATCTCGGTTCGGCCGGCAACCTGGCCACCCTGGTGCTGGGTACGGTCACCAGCTCCAGCGTGCACGTGGTGCTGTGGTTGACCAATTTCGTGCTGGTGCCGGTGGTGGCGTTCTACCTGCTGCGCGACTGGGACCGGCTGGTGGCCACCGTCGACCACATGTTGCCGCGCTCGATCCAGCCGACGATTGCGCACCTGGCGCGCGAGTCGGATGCGATCCTCGGTGCCTTCGTGCGCGGCCAGCTGCTGGTGATGCTGGCGCTGGGCGCGTTCTACGGCGCCGGCCTGGCGCTGGTGGGCTTGAGCGTCGGGCCGTTGATCGGCATGGTCGCCGGCTTGCTGAGCTTCGTGCCGTACCTGGGTTTCATCATCGGTTTCGTCGCCGCCATCGTCGCCGTGCTGGTGCAATACGGCGACTGGCTGCATGTGCTGCTGGTGTGCGGCGTGTTTGCGCTCGGCCAGCTGCTTGAGGGTTACGTGCTGGTGCCGAAGCTGGTCGGCGACAAGATCGGCCTGCACCCGGTGGCGGTGATCTTCGCGGTGATGGCCGGCGGCTACCTGTTCGGCTTCCTCGGCGTGCTGCTGGCCTTGCCGGCGGCCTCGGTGATCATGGTCCTGCTGCGCTACCTGCTGGAACGCTATCGGATGAGTGACCTTTACACCGAGAGCGGACGCCGCGACCCGGTGGTGGCGGAGGTCGAAGTCAAGTTGCGTGAGGGCGGTACGGTCGAGGTCCACGAGGCAAACGATCCCGCGGCCGGGCCGGCGACTCCATCCACACCGGGGAAGCCGGGCGCGACGTGACCGCCCAGCTGCCCCTGAGCCTGCGCTGGCCGCGACGGCAGCGCTTCGAACATTTCTGTCCGGGCCCCAATGCCGCCGCGGTCGCGGCCGTGCGCGCGCTGGCACGCGGCGAGGGCGCGCCATGGGTTTACCTGCATGGTCCGCTGGGCAGCGGCCGCAGTCATTTGCTGATGGCCGCCTGTCAGGCGCATATGGACGTCCATACGGCCGACGATGCCGTGCCCGACGAGCCCCTGGCAGCAGCGGCATCGCGCCGCGCGCAATACGTGCCGCTGGCGACGCTTGCCGATCCGGTGGCGGCGCTGCAAGCCGCGCCGGGCAATACGCTGCTGGCGCTGGACGACCTCGACGCGGTGGCCGGCAACGCCGCTGCCGAACACGCCTTGTTCGATCTCTACAACCAGGCGCGGGCAGGCCGGCTCGACCTGCTGTTTGCGGCCTCGGCCGCGCCCGCCCAGCTTGGCATCCAGCTACCCGACCTGCGCTCGCGCCTGGGCGCCTGTACCCGGTTTGCGCTCAAGCCCCTGGGCACCGCCGAGCGCCGTGCCGTGCTCAAGCGCTATGCCAGCGAGCGCGGCATCCAGCTCGAGGACAGCGTGCTGGACTGGCTGTTCACCCACCATGCCCGCGACCTGGGCGCGCTGCTCGACCTGCTCGACCGCCTCGACCGCGCCTCACTGGCCGCGCAACGGCGCATCACCATCCCGTTCCTGCGTGATTTCCTGCGTGAGTCCGCCGCCCCGCGGATTGGTTCTTGAGCGAGGCGCTTACTCCCTCTCCCCCGGCGGAGCCAGGGGAGAGGGGGTCGAGGCCGTGGCTCCGTCGCCGGCGAAGCGTTGGCGGCGGCGGGGTTTCAGCTCCACCAGCACCATCGCCGCCACGATCAGGCCGCCGCCAAGCACCATGCGCCAGGTGAGCAGGTCGCTGCCGAAGGCGATGGCGAACGCCGCGGCAAACAGGGGCTCGCCGGTCATCATGATCGCGCTGCGTGTGGCCGACAGGTGCGCCTGCGCCCAGGTCTGCAGGATCATCGCCAGCGTCCCGGCCACCAGGGCCATGTACACCACGGCCAGCCAGGCGCCGGCATCCGGCGGCAAGGCCGGCCCGTGCGGCGCGGTAGCCGCGCCGCAGACGACGGCAATGGCCAGCATCTGCACCGCCGACAGGCCCAGGGCATCGCCTGGTGTCGACCATCGGCTCAGGCCCAGGATCTGCAGCGCGTAGAGTGCGGCCGCGGCCAGGGTCAACCACACACCCAGGCCGACGGCGACGCCGTGCAAGGTCAACAGGCCCAGGCCGGCGGTGGCCATCGCGACCGCCACCCACACCATCGGCGCCATGTGCTGGCGTAGGAGGAGGGTGGCCAGTATGGGCGTGAAAATCACATACGTGCCGGTGGCAAAGCCGCTGACGCTGGGCGCGATCAAGGCCAGGCCCCAGGTTTGCAGCAGCTGGCCCAGGCCATAGATCACGCCCAGCAGCAGGCCACGCAGCACTTGCACGCGTTCGAGCCGCCACACCGGGCCGGCAAACAAGACCAGCGCCACGGCCGCGCCGATCGCATAGCGCACGGCGAGGAAGTCGACCACCGACATGCGCGCCAGCAGGTCCTTGATCAGCACGAAGGTCGAGCCCCAGACCGCGGTCACCAACAACAGGGCCACGGTGGCCAGCAGCGTCGCGCGTTGCGGATGGTCCGTTGGCATCAGCGGCCGTCCACGCGCACGGCGACCGGCCGCAGTGACGACCTGGCGCGCACCGCCATGCAGGCGCCGGCATGCGGGCGTGGCGACGGCTGCGGCGACTGCTTCATTTGCCGGGCCAGGCGCCACCCCGGCTGGTGCCGCCATGGCGATGCCGCAGCTTGCGCGCTAACAGGATCGGCAGTTGCAGCGTGAAGTGGGCCCAGATGCCCAGCCACACCAACGCCGCCAGCAGCGGATTGCGCGCGGCCGGATCGAACTTGCGGAACCAGCGCCACATGCCGCGGTGCTTGTACCGGCTGACGAAGATCGGGCGATGCGCGCTGGAGCCGCCCTTGGCGTGCAGCACGCGCACGTCCGCGGCAAGCACCACGCGCAAGCCCGCATCGCGCACCCGGCGGCACAGGTCGAGATCCTCGCAATGCAGGAAGTAGCCCGGGTCGAAGCCACCGACACGCTCGAAGAGGCGTCGCGGCAACAACATGAGCGCACCCGAGACGGCATCGGTGTCGACCGGATGATCGGGCAAGGGGCCGGGCATATTGACCCCGGCACTCGCGCGGCCAAGCATGCTGTTGAGCGCGCGCCACAGCAGCGGATCGCGCCGCCATGACGCGGGATCGGGCACCCCGCGCGCATTGCAGGCCACGGCACCCACCAGGCCGATTTTCGCGTCGCTGGCCAGCACTTCGAGCAGCCGCACTGCGCCGGCCCCGTCCAGCAGGCAGTCCGGATTGAGCACCAGCAAGACCTCGCCGCTGGATTGCGCCGCGCCCCGATTGACCGCGGCGCCAAAGCCGAGATTCTCGCGGTTGTAGATCATCTGCAGCCGCGGATCGTGCGCCCAGGCCCGGGCCGCAGCTTGCGGCACGCCGTCGCCGGAGGCGTTGTCGACCAGCAGCAATTCCAGGTGCAGCGGCCAGTCCAGCACGCTGCGCACGCACTCGCGCAAGGCGGGTCCGCTGTCGGCGGCGACGACGATGACGCTGAGCGCGGGGATGGCGCTGAGGGTGGAAGGCGGCGACATGATTCAACCGGGGTCGGACACGGGGTGGAACCGGGCGCCAGTGTAGCGGGCGTCAACTTTCGACATCGGCCACCTCGTCGGTACCCAATACCTGGGGCAGGGCGCAGGGCGGGGCCTCGGGGCGCCGCTGCAGCCAGGGTTGCTCGCGGTACCAGCCCGCCAGCAGCCAGCGGCGCAGGCGATGCTCGCGGTCGTGCCGGCGATCCCACAACAGCACGCCGGCGCCGCGCGCAACCGGTGCGGCAAACCAGCGCCCGTCCGGGCTGAAGCAGGCGCGTGCGGCGACGCCTTCGAGACGCCGCCGGCCGGCAAATTCGTAGCCGCCGTCGACATAGCGCGCGTGCCCGCCCCAGGGATCGGGCAGGTCATCGTCCGCGTCCTGCCACTGCGGCACGTCGAGCTCGATGAGCTCCACGGGCGGGCCGAGCGCCGACTGCATGACCCGCCCCGGCCATTCCGCCGCCGCGCTGGTTTCGCGCGTGCCCGGGGGCTGCAGCGGCTCGCGGACCAGGTCACGATCGAGCCACAGTTCCAGGCCAACCACGAGCATGTAGCCAGTCAGTGCCCCGAGCAGGGCGATGGTCCAGGCCAGCGCATCGCCGCCAAGCGCACGCTGCAGGGACACCAGCATCCCGGGCAAGCCCCAGCGCAGGCTCCAGCGCAACAGGCGCGCGTGATCGTCCGGCAGACGTGGGCGCAGGAGCAACAGCATCACGGTGATGGCCAGCAACAACGACAAGCCCAGCCACCAGGGCAGGAAGGCCAGGACCAGCAGCCAGGCCACCAGCCCAAGCACCACGTTCCACGGCGGCAGGTCCAGCAGGGTCATGCCCGGGCACCGCCCACGCTTAGGAGCGTGGGCGGTAGAAGCCGTCCGGGCTGCGAAGCCCTCTGCGTGGTCCATTTTTCCGCTGCTACTTGGCCCATGGAACCACCATGGGCCGGCGCATCGTCGAAAAACTGTCCTCACGCATAGGCCTTCTCGCCTCGAACGTTTCTACCGCCCACGCTCCTGGTCAACCGCACCAGACGCGGGCGTTGCGGAACATGCGCAGCCACGGCGAGTCCTCGCCCCAGGCCTCCGGATGCCAGCTCATCTGCACGCTGCGGAACACCCGCTCGGGGTGCGGCATCATGATCGTGACCCGCCCGCCGGCTGCGGTGAAACCGGCCAGGCCGCCCGGCGAGCCATTGCTGTTCAGCGGGAAATCCTCGGTCGGCTTGCCGCGGTTGTCGACAAAGCGCAGTACGGCCGAAGCCTTGGACGGACTGCAGACCAGCGGGAAGTTCACCCGCCCCTCGCCATGCGCCACGGCCACCGGGAGGCGCGAACCGGCCATGCCGGCGAACAGTATGCTCGGCGAGTCCAGCACCTCCATGGTCACCAGGCGCGATTCGTACTGCTCGGAGACATTGGTCAGGAACTCCGGCCAATGCTGGGCATCGGGGACGATGTCCTTGAGCTGGGCCAGCATCTGGCAGCCGTTGCACACGCCCAGCGCGAATTTTTCGGGGTCGGCAAAGAACCCGGCGAACTGCTCGCGCAGCGCGGGGTTGTACAGGATCGAGGCGGCCCAGCCACGTCCGGCACCGAGCACGTCGCCGTAGGAGAACCCGCCGCAGGCGGCAAAGCCACGAAACTCGGCCAGCTTCCGCCGACCCTCGATCAGGTCCGACATGTGCACGTCGACGGTGTCGAAGCCGGCGCGGGTGAAGGCGGCGGCCATCTCCACCTGGCCGTTGACGCCTTGCTCGCGCAGCACCGCCAGGCGCGGCCGCGCGCCGCGGGCGATGAACGGGGCAGCGACGTCCTCGGCCGGATCGAAGCCGAGCTTGGCCGTGATGCCCGGGTCGGCATCGTCCAGGCGCCAGGCCAGCTCGGCATCGGTGGTCAGCGGGTTGTCGCGCAGCCGCTGCATGGCATGGCTGGTTTCGGTCCAGGCGGCGAAGAGGTCGCGCCAGCGCCACTTGAACAGCACTTCGTCGCCCAGGAACAGCTTGATGCCGAGCTTTTCCTTCGGCCGCCCGACGCGGTGGCTCACGGCATCGAGGCCATGCCGCTTGAGCAGGACCGTGAATTCGTCGCGCCGCTCCGCAGGCACCTGCAGCACCGCGCCCAGTTCCTCGTTGAACAAGGCGCGCAGGCTGGCTTCGGCCCAGCCGTCCAAATGGACTTCCAGCCCGCAGTGGCCGGCAAAGGCCATTTCCAGCAAGGTGGTGATGGCCCCGCCGTCGGAACGGTCGTGATAGGCCAGCAGCAGGCCCGCGGCGTTCACCGCCTGCACCAGGTCGAACAACGCGCGCAGGCGCGCGGGATCCTCCAGGTCCGGGGCCACGCCGCCGGCTCGGTTGAACACCTGGGTGAGCGCCGAGCCGCCCAGGCGGTCGCGCCCGCCGCCCAGGTCGATCAGCCACAGCTCGGACGCGCCGCGATCCAGGCGCAGCTGCGGCGTCAGGCTGCGGCGCACGTCGTCGACGCGGGCAAAGCCGGTGACCACCAGGGACACCGGAGACACCGTGTGCTGCTCGCGTTCGCCATCGTGCCAACGGGTCTGCATGGACAGCGAGTCCTTGCCCACCGGGATGGAGATGTCCAGCGCCGGGCACAGCTCGAGGCCGATCGCCTTGACCGCGTCGAACAGCGCCGCGTCTTCACCGGGATGGTTGACCGCCGCCATCCAGTTGGCCGACAGCCGCACCCGACCCAGGTCGGCAATCGGTGCGGCCGCAAGGTTGGTGATCACCTCGCCCACGGCCATGCGCGCGGCGCCGGCGCTGGAAAGCAGGGCCACCGGCGCGCGCTCGGCGAGCGCCATGGCTTCACCGGCGTAGCCGTCGAAATCCGCCAGCATCACCGCGCAATCGGCCACCGGCACCTGCCAGGGGCCGACCATGGGGTCGCGATGGCTCATGCCGCCCACGGTGCGGTCGCCGATGGTGATGAGGAAGCTCTTGCTGCCCACGCCCGGCAGGCGCAGCACGCGCAGCAAGGCCTCGTCCATGCCGATGCCACCGAGATCCGGCAGCAGTTCCACGCGCTGCGGGATGCGCCGGGCATCGCGGTGCATCTTCGGCGGCTTGCCGAACAGCACGTCCATCGGCAGGTCGATCGCGGTCAGGTTGCGTCGGGCGTCGGTGAGCAGCAGGCGCCGGTCCGCGGTGGCTTCTCCAACCACGGCATACGGGCAGCGCTCACGCTGGCACAGCGCGGCGAACTGGGCGACGTCAGTGGCGCGCACGGCGAGCACATAGCGTTCCTGCGCCTCGTTGCTCCATATCTGCATCGGCGACAGCGCCGGGTCGTCGCAGGGAATGCGGGCCAGGTCGATCTGGCCGCCCACGTCGGCATCGTTGAGCAGTTCGGGGATGGCATTGGACAGGCCGCCGGCGCCGACGTCGTGGATGCTGACGATGGGCGTGTGCTCACCCAGCGCGCAGCATGCATCGATGACCTGCTGGCAGCGCCGCTGCATCTCGGCGTTGTCGCGCTGCACCGAGGCGAAATCCAGCTCGGCCGTGGAAGCGCCCGAACCCAGCGACGAGCTGGCGCCGCCGCCCAGGCCGATCAGCATGGCCGGACCGCCGAGCACGATCACCGCGTCGCCGGGCTGCAGCTTGTGCTTCAGCACCAGGCCCGGGCGCAGGTTGGCCAGGCCGCCGGCGAGCATGATGGGCTTGTCGTAGCCGCGGCGCAGGCCGGCCGCGCCGGTCTCCAGCTCGAAGCTGCGGAAATAGCCGCCCAGGCACGGACGGCCAAACTCGTTGTTGAACGCGGCCGCGCCGAGCGGGCCGTCGCGCATGATCTCGAATGCGCTGGCTACCCTGGGTGGCAGGGGGCGCGCGACTTCCCACGGCTGGGGGTGGCCGGGGATACGCAGGTCGGACACGGAAAATCCGGTCAGGCCGGCCTTGGGCTTGCCGCCGCGACCAGTGGCGCCCTCGTCGCGGATCTCGCCGCCGGCGCCGGTGGCCGCACCGGGCCAGGGGGCGATCGCGGTGGGGTGGTTGTGGGTCTCCACCTTGATGGCGAAATCGATGCGCTCGGCGTGTCGGCGCCAGACACCATCCTCCGGGTCGGCAAAGAAGCGTTGCCCGTCGCTGCCCTCGATCACCGCGGCATTGTCGGAGTACGCCGAGAGCGTGTGCGCCGGTGCCAGGCGGTGGGTGTGCTTGATCATGCCGAACAGGGTTTGTTCCTGATCCACGCCGTCGAGCGTCCAACTGGCATTGAAGACCTTGTGCCGGCAGTGTTCGGAGTTCGCCTGGGCGAACATGAACAGCTCGGCGTCGGTGGGATCGCAGCCCAGTTCGGCATAGCGCGCCACCAGGTAATCGATCTCGTCCTCGGCCAGCGCCAGGCCCAGGCGCCGGTTGGCCTGTGCCAGCGCAGCGTGGGCATCGCCCGCGAGCGCGATGTGCGCGAGCGGCCCGGGGCTGCCGGCGCGAAACAGGTCCTGGGCCTGCCCGATGCGCTCGAGCACCGACTGGGTCATGGCGTCGTGCAGCAAGGCGGCGATCGCGGTCTGCGCGGTCGCATCGCGCCCGTTCCAGCCCACCAATTGCCAGGCCAGGCCGCGCTCCACGCGCCCGAAATCCAGCCCGGCGTGGCGCAGAATATCGGTGGCCTTGCTCGACCATGGCGAAATGGTGCCCAGCCGCGGCACGACCCACAGCGTGGCCGGCGCCGGCGGCCCATCCTTGGCGCCGAGCAACTGCAGCAGGCGCGCATGGGGCTCGGCCGACGGCAAGCCGCTGGTGTCGAGGAAGTACACCGCCCACGCCGCCTGCGCCTGCGCGCCGTGGTGCAGCGCTTCCAGGCGTTGGTTAAGGCGTTCCAGGCGGAATGGGGAGAGGGCGCTGCGCCCGTCCAGTGCGATCATGCGGGAATGGCGCCTTGCGTGGCCACGGAACTCGCTATTATAGCCGATGCGGCGGAGGCCACGCAGACGCGGCGCCTGGCAGCCGCGCCCAAAAACCCTTGAGCGGCCATACCCAGATGCGCGCCCCGGCCTGCGTTGCGGCCCACGGCGTTTCGGCGCCGATGGGCTTGGCAATCTGCACCTGGCCCTGCCATTGGTCCTGGCCGATCCAGGTGGAGCCAAGCCCGACGCTGCCGAGATCGGCGCGGTTTGGCCCTGGCGTCCAGGGTTTGCTGTTGATGCGCAGCGCGCCGCGGTCGACTGCGGGAGGCAACGGTTTGGCGCGGGTCCGCCGCATGCGGTGTCGCTGAGGATCCCCTAGCAGCAGCGCCCGCCCGTGCCCTTGTAGCGCGCGATCTGCCGTTCGCGGAAGAATTCCGCGTAGCCGGGTATCGCGCGCTCGGGGTGATGCTGGCGCAGATGCGCGACATAGGTGTCGTAGTCGGGGACGCCGCAGCACAGGCGGGCGGTCTGCACGCAGCGCTGCCAGCCGCGCTGCGCGTGCTGTCGGAGCCGGTGCAGGCGGGTGGTCAGCGCGCTGTTCATGGGCTCGCCTCCGCCACATTGGCCAGCGCGACATAGGGTTCCTCGTTCGCGGTAGGCCGCGCGGCGCGCCAGGCACGCAGCAGCGCCTGCAGCGAGAACATGGTCATTGCCACGATGAGCAGCATGAACAACGCGGTGAGCCCGAGGTCGACGTAGTTGTTGGTGACGATGCGCTGCATCTCCGCGGCGTCTTTCGCCGGTGCCAGCAATTGGCCGTCAGCCAGCGCCTGCGCGTACTTCTGCGCCGCCGCGGTGAAGCTGATCGGGCCGAACAGTTTCTGCCAGCCCGCGGTGAGCGTGCAGATGATCAGCCAGATCGCCGGGATCCCGGGCACCAGCACGTAGCGTTGGCGTTTCAGCTTCACCACCACCACGGTGGCCAGCATCAGCGCGATCGCCGCCAGCATCTGGTTGGCGATGCCGAACAGCGGCCACAGCGTGTTGATGCCGCCGAGCGGGTCGACCGCCCCCTGGTACAGGAAATAACCCCAGATGCCGACGCAGATGACGGTGGCCAGCAGGTTGCCGGTCCACGATTCGGTCGCCTGCAAGGGCTTGTGGATGAGCCCGGCGATCTCCTGGATCATGAAGCGGCCGACGCGGGTGCCAGCATCCACCGTGGTCAGGATGAAAAGCGCCTCGAACAGGATCGCGTAGTGGTACCAGAACGCCAGCATGCCGCCGCCGGGCAGGATGTGGTGCAGCAGCTGCGCCATGCCCACGGCCAGCGTCGGTGCACCGCCGGCGCGACTCAGGATGCTGGTCTCGCCAATGTCCTTTGCCGTTTGCAGCAACTCGGCCGGCGTCACCACGAAGCCCCACTGGCTGATCGTTACAGCGGCCTGCTCAACCGTGGTGCCGATGATGGCGCTCGGCGAGTTCATCGCGAAGTACACGCCGGGGTGCAGGTAGGTGGCGGCGATCAGCGCCATGATCGCGACGAAGGCCTCGCACAGCATGCCGCCGTAACCGATCATTCGCGCCTGGCCCTCGTTGGCGAGCAGCTTCGGCGTGGTGCCGGAGGCAATGATGGAATGCCAGCCGGACACCGCCCCGCAGGCGATGGTGATGAACAGGAACGGGAACAGGTTGCCGGAGAACACCGGCCCGTTGCCGTCGATGAAGCGGGTCACCGCCGGCATCTGCAGCGTCGGTGCGGCGATGAAAATGGCGAGTGCGAGCAGCGCGATCGTGCCGATCTTGAGGAAGGTCGACAGGTAATCGCGCGGCGCCAGCAGCAGCCACACCGGCAGCACCGAGGCGAAGAAGCCGTAGCCGATCAGCAGCCAGGCCAGCGCCTGTGCGTCGAAGTCGAACAGCGGCGCCAGCAGCGCCGAGCCGGCCACGAACTTGCCCGCCCAGATCGACACCAGCAACAGCACCAGGCCGATGATCGACACTTCCAGGATCCTGCCGACGCGGAACCAGCGCAGATACACGCCCATCAGCAACGCGATCGGTATCGTCGCGGCCACGGTAAACGTGCCCCAAGGGCTGTGCGTGAGCGCCTTGACCACGACCAGCGCGAGTACCGCCAACACGATCATCATCAGCACCAGCACGCCAATCATGGCCACGATGCCGGGGACCGGCCCCAGTTCGTCGCGCAGCATGTTGCCGAGCGAGCGGCCGTCGCGGCGCAGCGACAGGCCAAGGATCATGAAGTCCTGCACCGCGCCGGCAAACACCACGCCGAACAGGATCCACAGCGTGCCCGGCAGATAGCCCATCTGCGCGGCCAGCACCGGCCCGACCAGTGGACCGGCGCCGGCAATCGCCGCGAAGTGGTGGCCGAACACGACCCACTTGTCGGTCGGCACGTAGTCCAGCCCGTCGTTGCGCAGCACTGCCGGCGTCGCGCGGCTGGGGTCGAGCTGCAGTACCCGGTTGTTGATGAACAGGCTGTAGAAACGGTAGCCGATCGCAAACACCGCGATTGCTGCCGCCACCAGCCAGATCGCATTGACCGGTTCGCCGCGGCGCAGCGCGATCACGCCGAGGCAACATGCGCCGATGATGGCGATGGCCGCCCACAGGATCTTGCTGGCCAGGCTGGATTTGGCGATGACGGTTTGCATGGACGACTCCTCCCCCGCTGTTCCGCAAGAGTCGTCCCGTCGGGCGCGCGGGTCAATGCCGGAGCCGCGGCGGGGCAGCTGCCATGGCCCGCGGGTCCTGGCCGTCACGCTTGCCTGCCCGGGCCGCATTACACTGGCCGCACCGTCGCCTGACTAGGGAATTCGCCATGCACGTTCAGCCGCGCCACGGCCTGCTGGGCTTGGTTCTCGGGTTGGCGGTCCTGCCGGCGGTCGCTGTGGGTACGAGCCAGCTGCAGGGCCTGCTGGACAAGGTCAAGCAGTCGACGCACAGCCCGGGTGCGGCGCAGCTGGGCAGCAGCCTGCCCACCAGCGACATCGCCGCCGGGCTCAAGGAAGCGCTGGCCAAGAGCACCACGAACGCGATCAACAGCCTCGGTCGCGATGGTGGTTTCTGGAACAACGCGAAGGTGCGCATCCCGCTGCCGGGCAAGCTGGAACAGGCCGGCAAGCTGGCGCGCGAGCTGGGCCAGGGGGCGAAGGTGGATGCGTTCGAGCTCAGCATGAATCACGCCGCCGAGCAGGCTGTGCCGCAGGTCGCCGGGATCTTCGGCGATGCGATCCGCAAGATGACGCTCGATGACGCGCGCGGCATCCTCACCGGCGGCAACCATGCCGCCACCGATTTCTTCCGCCGCGTGGCGGGCGACGCGCTGACCGCGCGCATCCACCCGATCGTGGCCAAGGCCACCGACAGCGTCGGCGTGACCCAGAAATACAAGGCGTTCACTTCCGGCAGTGGCGGCGGCGCGCTGGGCAGCGCGCTCGGTTCGCTGGGCGCGCTCGGCGGTCATTCCACGAAGGCGGGCAGTGGCAGCCCGCTGGACCTGGACGACTACGTGACGAAGGAAACCATGGATGGCCTGTTCACGGTGATCGGCGAACAGGAGCAGTCGATCCGCAGCAATCCCGCCGCGCGCACCACCGACCTGCTGAAGAAGGTGTTTGGCGGCAAGTAGACGATCCCGCCACCATCGTCCGGCCGTCTGTCTGGCAGCTTGCCTTCAGGCTGTGGTGGCCACACTAATGCAGTGACGTTACCTGACGGCGAGGTCCGCATGATCCACGAAATCCTCAAGATGGGCGACCCACGCCTGCTGCGCATCGCCCCACCAGTCCCTGCCGCAATGCTCGGCAGCGCGGAACTCGATGCGTTGATCGCCGACATGTTCGAGACCATGCAGGCGGCCGACGGCGTCGGCCTGGCGGCGCCGCAGATTGGCGTCGACCTGCAACTGGTGATCTTCGGCTTCGACAGCAACGAGCGCTATCCCGACGCGCCCGCCGTGCCGCGCACGATCCTGCTCAACCCGGTGATCACGCCCCTGTCCAAGGACATGGAGGAAGGCTGGGAAGGTTGCCTGTCCGTGCCCGGCCTGCGCGGTGCGGTGAACCGCTACAGCATGATCCGCTACGAAGGCATCGACCCGCACGGCGCACGCATCGGCCGCGCCGCAGAAGGCTTCCACGCCCGCGTCGTGCAGCACGAGTGCGATCACCTGATCGGCCGGCTGTATCCCTCGCGCATCACCGACTTCAGCAAGTTCGGCTACACCGACGTGCTGTTCCCCGCCGAGCTCGCCCCCGAAGCCTGAGCGATCCGGCGCGTACCGTCGTGCTTGTTGCGGTAGTGGTTGATGCTGTCGCGCAATTGCTGCGCGGCGGCGCGCGCGGCCTGTGCGAAATCCTCGCCGTGGCCGGCGTAGAGGATGGCACGGGACGAGCTGATCATCAGTCCGTCGCCGCCGTCCGTCTGGCCCTGGCGGACCACGGCCTCGATGTCGCCCCCCTGGGCGCCGATGCCGGGTACGAGCAGCGGCATGTCGCCGACCAGCGCGCGCACTTCGCCCAACTGCTCGGGCCAGGTGGCGCCGACCACCAGCACGCAGTTGCCGTTCGCATTCCATTCCCGTGCGACGCGTCGGGCCACGTTCTGGTACAGCGGCAGCGGCTTGCCATCCGCGTCATTGACTATTAGATCCTGCAGGTCGGACGCGCCGGGATTCGAGGTGTGGCAGAGGACGATCACGCCCTTGTCGGCATGGTCGAGGAACGGTTGTACGGCGTCGCGGCCGAGGTACGGATTCACCGTGACAGCGTCGGCCTGATAGCGCTCGAACGCCTCGTACACGTAATGCTGCGCGGTGGAGCCGATGTCGCCGCGCTTGGCGTCAAGGATGACCGGGATGCCCGGGTGCCGCTCGTGGATGTGCGCGATCAGCCGCTCCAGCGCGGCTTCCGCGCGCAGCGCGGCGAAGTGGGCGAATTGCGGCTTGAATGCGCAGACCAGGTCGGCGGTGGCATCGACGATCGCGCTGCAGAATGCGAGCACACCGTCCTCGGCGTCACGCAGGTGCGCCGGGAACTTGGCGGGCGTCGGATCGAGGCCGACGCAGACCAGCGAATCGTTGCGCTGCCATGCCTGTCGCAAGTCCTGCATGAAACCCATCGTCGTCTCCCGAATGTCCGACACTTTGCCGTCATTCCGGCTTTCGCTGGAATGACGACGTTGGAACATTACGCTTTCCCGATTCCCGATTCCCGATTCCCGATTCCCGGCTCTCAAGCCAGCTTCTTGTATTTGACACGCTGCGGGCGCGCGCCTTCCTCGCCCAGGCGGCGTTTCTTGTCGGCCTCGTATTCGTTGTAGTTGCCGGGGAAGAACTCGACGTGCGAGTCGCCTTCGAAGGCGATGATATGGGTGGCGATGCGGTCGAGGAACCAGCGGTCGTGCGAGATCACCATCGCGCAGCCGGGGAATTCCAGCATCGCGTCTTCCAGCGCGCGCAGGGTTTCCACGTCGAGGTCGTTCGACGGCTCGTCGAGCAGCAGCACGTTGCCGCCCTGCAACAGGGTTTTGGCCAGGTGCAGGCGGCCGCGTTCGCCGCCGGACAGGTTGCCGACGATCTTCTGCTGGTCGGTGCCCTTGAAGTTGAAGCGGCCGATGTAGGCGCGCGACTGGATCTCGAAGTTGCCGATGGTGAGGATATCCAGGCCGCCGGAAATCTCCTGCCACACGTTGTTCTTGTCGTCGAGCATGCCGCGCGACTGGTCGACGTAGGCGAGCTTGACCGTATGGCCGATCTTCACCTCGCCGGAATCGGGCTGCTCCTTGCCGATGATCATCTTCATCATCGTGGACTTGCCGGCGCCGTTCGGACCGATCACGCCGACGATGGCGCCCGGCGGGATCTTGAAACTCAGGTCGTCGATCAGCAGGCGGTCGCCGAAGGACTTGCTGACGTGCTTGAACTCGATCACCTCCTGGCCCAGGCGCTCGCCCGGCGGGATGAAAATCTCGTTGGTCTCGTTGCGCTGCTGGTACTCGACCGAGTTGAGTTCCTCGAAGCGGTTCAGGCGCGCCTTGCCCTTGGACTGGCGGCCCTTGGCGGCCGAACGCACCCACTCCAGCTCCTTGGCGATCGCCTTCTGGCGCGACTTCTCCTGGCTGGCTTCCTGTTTCAGGCGCGCGTCCTTCTGCTCCAGCCACTCGGTGTAGTTGCCCTTCCACGGGATGCCGCGGCCGCGGTCGAGTTCCAGGATCCACTCGGCGGCGTTGTCCAGGAAGTAGCGGTCGTGGGTGACCGCCACCACGGTGCCCGGGTACTCGTGCAGGAACTGCTCCAGCCAGTCCACCGATTCGGCATCGAGGTGGTTCGTCGGCTCGTCCAGCAGCAGCATGTCGGGCTTGGACAGCAGCAGGCGGCACAGCGCCACGCGACGCTTCTCGCCGCCGGACAGCGGTCCGATCTTGGCGTCCCACGGCGGCAGGCGCAGCGCATCGGCGGCCACTTCCAGCTGGCGCTCCAGCGCGTGCGCGTCGTTTGCGGCCAGGATGCCTTCCAGCTTCTCCTGTTCCTTCGCCAGCGCGTCGAAGTCGGCGCCTTCCTCGGCGTAGGCGGCATAAACCTCTTCCAGGCGCTTCTGCGCGTCGAGGACCACGGATACGCCTTCCTCCACCGCCTCGCGCACGGTCTGCTCGGGATCGAGCTGCGGTTCCTGGGCCAGGTAGCCGACCTTGATGCCCGGCTGCGGGCGCGCCTCGCCCTGGAAGTCGGGATCCACGCCGGCCATGATCTTCAGCACCGTGGACTTGCCGGCGCCATTCAGGCCAAGCAGGCCGATCTTGGCGCCGGGGAAGAACGACAACGAGATGTCCTTGATGATGTGACGCTTGGGCGGGACGATCTTGCTGACCCCGTTCATGGTGTAGATGTATTGCATGGGAGCTCCGTGGGGCGGACTTGCCCGCCCGGGCGTGAGGCGTCGGTAGATGCAACTGGTCATTATAGCCGGTCGCCTGCTGCGATCGGCACCGTGTGGGTCTGGACGATGCCCTGCCGGGTGCGGTGAAACGGCGCGCTGGCTGGCTGCGCGGACGGTCGGGAGCTACACTTTCAAGCCCATCCTGCTTGCTGCGCATCGAGGTCAGAATGTTTCCCAAGGACTACAAGATCGCCGGCTACGACGATGAATTGGCCGCGGCCATCGCCTCCGAGGGGCAGCGCCAGGAAGACCACGTCGAGCTGATCGCCTCCGAGAACTACGCCAGCCCGCGCGTCATGGAGGCGCAGGGTTCCAAGCTCACCAACAAGTACGCCGAAGGCTATCCCGGCAAGCGCTATTACGGCGGTTGCGAATACGTCGATATCGCCGAGCAGCTGGCCATCGACCGCGTCAAGCAGCTGTTTGGCGCCGACTACGCCAACGTGCAGCCGCACTCCGGTTCGCAGGCCAACCAGGCCGTGTACCTCGCCCTGCTTGCACCCGGCGACACCATCCTCGGCATGAGCCTGGCGCATGGCGGCCACCTCACCCATGGTGCCAAACCGAACATTTCCGGCAAGTTGTTCCACGCCGTGCAGTACGGCGTGGACGAGCATGGGTTGCTGGACTACGACGAGATCGAACGCCTGGCCGTCGAGCACAAGCCGAAGATGATCGTGGCCGGGTTCAGTGCGTATTCGCAGATCATGGATTGGGCGCGTTTCCGCGCCATCGCCGACAAGGTCGGTGCTTATTTCTTCGTGGACATGGCGCACGTGGCCGGGCTGATCGCCGCCGGTGTGTATCCGAACCCGCTGCCGCACGCACATGTGGTGACATCGACCACGCACAAGACCCTGCGCGGCCCGCGCGGCGGCTTCATCGTGGCGTCGCGCGCCGCCATGGGCGACGCCGCCGAGGAAATCGAGAAGAAGCTGCAGTCCATCGTCTTCCCCGGCATCCAGGGCGGCCCGCTGATGCACGTCATCGCCGCCAAGGCGGTGGCATTCAAGGAGGCGCTGGAACCCGGGTTCAAGGCTTACCAGACCCAGGTAGTGAAAAACGCCAAGGCCATGGCCCGTACCTTCATGGCGCGCGGCTACAAGATCGTCTCTGGTGGCACCGAGGACCACCTCATGCTGCTCGACCTCATCGGCCGCGACATCACCGGCAAGGACGCCGAGGCGATGCTGGGCGCGGCGCACATCACGGTGAACAAGAACGCCGTGCCGAACGACCCGCAAAAACCGTTCGTCACCTCTGGCCTGCGCATCGGCACTCCCGCGGTCACCACCCGCGGCTATGGCGAGGCCGACGTGATCGAACTGGCCGGATGGATTTGCGACGTGCTCGACGCGGCGGGCGACGAGGCCGTGACGGCGCAGGTGCGCGACAAGGTCGTCGCCCAGTGCCACAAGTTCCCCGTTTATGGCTGAGAGGGCCGGGAATCGGGAGTCGGGAATCGGGGATCGGTCAAGCCGCGCTATCGGTCGTTGCGCGTTTCTGCCGATATTCCATTTCTGGCATCGGTTTCGTCGAGCTGGGAACAGGGCGAGTTGCGTTGGCAGCCGCGCGCTTTGCCGATTCCCGATTCCCGATTCCCGATTCCCGTAACCATGCATTGCCCGTTCTGCCAGCACGACGACACCCGCGTCATCGACTCGCGCCTGACCGACGACGGCGGCAGCGTGCGCCGTCGCCGCGAGTGTCCGCGTTGCGGCGAGCGCTTCAACACCTTCGAGACGGCCGAGCTCAAGTTGCCGACGATCGTCAAGAGCGGCAAGCGCCGCGAGGCCTTCGACGAGCACAAGCTGCGCGTGGGATTCGAGCGCGCATTGCAGAAGCGCCCGGTCAGCGGCGATGCTGTGGATGTGGCCGTGCTCGCCATCATCAACGACCTGCGCCGCGGCACCGAGCGTGAGGTGTCCTCGCGCCAGGTCGGTGAGCTGGTCATGCGCGAATTGAAGCAGCTCGACCACGTGGCCTATGTGCGCTTTGCCTCGGTCTACCGGAAGTTCGAGGACATGCAGGCGTTCCGCGAGGAAATCGAGCGCCTGGAGCGCGACTTGCCTGGCCTGGAGAGCCTGCAGCTGCCGCTGCTGGGCGGCAAGGAGTGAACCCGCGGCCGACTGCGTACTGCCTGCTGCCGGAAACCGTTGGCGCATGACCGGCTTTTCCGCACTCGACCACCAGCATATGGCGCATGCGCTGTGCCTGGCCGAACGCGGCCTGTATACGACCCAGCCCAATCCACGGGTGGGCTGCGTGATCGCCCACGGCGCCGAGGTGGCCGGTGCCGGCTGGCATCGGCATGCCGGCGGGCCGCATGCCGAGATCCATGCGCTGCGCGAGGCCGGCGAACGTTCGCGCGGCGCCACCGCCTATGTGACGCTGGAGCCGTGCGCGCACTACGGGCGCACGCCGCCATGCGCGTTGGCCCTGGTCGAGGCTGGCGTGGCGCGGGTGGTCGCGGCAACCGAAGACCCCTCGCCGCAGATTGCCGGGCGCGGCTTCGCCATGTTGCGCAGCGCCGGCATCGAGGTCGAGATTGGCCTGCTGGCCGCGCCCGCGCGTGAACTGAATCCGGGCTTTTTCAGCCGTATCGAGCGCGGCCGCCCCTGGCTGCGCCTGAAGTTGGCGATGAGTCTGGACGGCCGGACGGCCCTGGCCAACGGCGCATCACGGTGGATCACCGGTGCCCCGGCGCGCGCCGATGTGCAGCGTTGGCGCGCCCGCAGTTCGGCCATCCTCACCGGCAGCGGCACCATTCTCGCCGACAATCCACGCCTCACCGCCCGCCTGCCTGTTCCAACCCGGGCGGCAGCCCCGGGAGGCTCCCTCTCCCCTGGCTCCGCCGGGGGAGAGGGCTGGGGTGAGGGGGCGGCCCTCCCGCCTGTTGCATCGGACTCGAGTCGCCGGCTGGACTTCATTCCGCCCCTCCGCGTGGTATTGGATCGCCAACTGCGCACGCCAGCCGCCAGCCACGTACTCGATGGCAGCGCACCGACCCTGCTCGTGCATGCCACCGACGCTGCATATGCCGACGAACGTTTTGCGCAGGTCGAGCAGGCCGTCGTGCCCGCGCCCAATGGTCGACTGGACCTGCCCGCGGTCCTGGCCCTGCTAGCCGCGCGCGGCTGCAACGAGGTGCAGGTCGAGGCCGGCCCGACCCTGGGCGGCGCGCTGTTCGCCGCCGGCCTGGTCGACGAGCTTCTGCTCTACGTGGCGCCGCTCCTGCTTGGCGATGCGGCGCTCCCGCTCCTGCGTTTGCCGTCGTTGGCCGACATGGCCGAGCGCTGGCAGCTGCAGCTGATCGAGCAACGCATGCTCGGCGCGGATTGGCGCCTGTGCCTGCGCCCCCGACCGCCGACCTCTTGATGCAAATGGACGCCCGGGCCGGGCAGGCGGGGCGGTGCTAGACTGCGCGCGTCGACCGGCTGCATCGTCGACAATCAACGTCTTCAGGGCGGGGCGAAATTCCCCACCGGCGGTAGGTTGGGCGGCGGTGCCGCGCAATGAGCCCGCGAGCGCCGGCAACCGGGTTGGTCATCACCCGGCTGCGGGGTCAGCAGATCCGGTCCGATGCCGGAGCCGACGGTTGGAAGCGGCATGCCGTTTCCGCACAGTCCGGATGAAGGGAAGACGGTCGGGCGCGCCTGCGTGCGCCCGGTTGCAAGCCCTGGGACGGCCGTCCGATACGCCTGTGCGGGGTGTTGCATGAAGTCCCTTTCCCGAAGTCGTCTACCCTGCCGTGCCATGGAGCGCCGCTGATGTTCACCGGCATCGTGGGTGGCGTGGGCCGGGTCGTGCGCGTGGAGCGCCGCGGTGGCGATGTGCGTCTGCATGTGGACGCCAGCACCCTGGCGCTGGATGACGTCAAGTTTGGCGATTCGGTCGCAATCGCTGGTGTCTGCCTGACGGTGGTCGCCGGGCAGCCGGCCGCGCTTGGGTTCGACGTGTCCAATGAAACACTGTCGCACACGACGCTGGGCCGGCTTGGCATGGGCGACCTGGTGAATCTGGAGCCGGCGTTGCGCCTGTCCGATCGTTTGGGTGGCCATCTGGTGGCGGGCCATGTGGATGGTGTCGGCAAGGTCGTGTCGATCGCGGACGACGGACGCTCGCAGCGCTGGACGTTCGAGTTGCCTGCTGGCTTGCAGATGTACGTGGCCGGCAAGGGCTCGATCTGCATCGACGGTGTGAGCCTCACCGTGAACGAGGTTGCCGGGCCGCGCTTCGGCGTGAACCTGATCCCGCACACGGTGGCGCACACCACGTTCCACGCCCGCCGCATCGGTGACCCGGTGAACGTCGAGGTCGACATGCTTGCGCGTTACGTGGAGCGCCTGCTGGGCAACCACGACGCGCCGCGCCTGGATGCTGACTTTCTGGCCCGGCACGGTTTTGCCTGAGCGCTGGACTTGCGCCGAAACGATCCTCTCCTGGACATTCCATTCATGCCATTCAACACCATCCCCGAAATCATCGATGACATCCGCGCCGGTCGTATGGTGGTCATGCTGGACGACGAGGGGCGCGAGAACGAAGGCGACCTGATCATGGCCGCGGTCAAGGTCCGTGCCGAGGACGTCAATTTCATGGTGCGCGAGGCGCGTGGCTTGCTGTGCCTGACCTTGACCGGGGAGCGCACCCACCAGCTTGGACTGCGGCCGATGGTGAGCGAGAACACTTCGGCCCAGCACACCAATTTCACCGTCTCCATCGAGGCGGCCACGGGCGTCACCACCGGCATTTCGGCGCATGACCGCGCGCGCACCATCCAGGTGGCGGTGCAGCCGGATGCCAGCGCCGCCGACCTGAACCAGCCTGGCCACGTTTTCCCGCTCACGGCGCAGCCCGGCGGCGTGCTCGTGCGCGCAGGCCATACCGAGGCCGGCTGCGACCTCGCCATGCTGGCCGGGTTGGAGCCTGCCGCGGTGCTGATCGAGGTGATGCGCGACGACGGCACAATGGCGCGACGCCCGGATCTGGAAGTCTTTGCCGCCAAACACGGCTTGAAGATCGGCTCCATTGCAGACCTGATCCGCTACCGGCTGGAGACGGAGAAAACCGTGCGCCGGGTCCACGAGGAAGACGTGCTCACGGACCTTGGTGCGTTCCACCTCGTGGTCTATCGCGATGCGCTGCGCGGCGAGCTGCATTTTGCGTTGACCCGCGGCGCGCTTGCCGACGACGCTCCGGTGCTGTGCCGGGTCCACGTGCGCAACACACTGTCGGACGTGCTGCACCTGCAGCGCGAAGACCTGGGAGCCACGGTCAGTGGCGCGCTGCGGCGGATTGCCGAGGCCGGGCGCGGCGTGCTGCTGGTGCTTGCCGGCGACGATTCGGCGCCAGCGGTGTTGGCGCGGCTCGCCCGCCAACCGGCCGCGCACGCCACGGCCGCCGCGCAACAGTGGGCCTGGCGCGAGCTCGGGGTGGGTGCGCAGATGCTGGCCGATCTCGGCGTGCGCCGCCTGCGGGTCATGGGCACGCCGCGCAATTTCGTGGGCTTGGCGGGCTTCGGCCTGGAGGTCGTCGAGTATGTCTGAGCTGCCGCCGGCGCCCGTGCCCGACGTCCATGTCCGGGTGATCGCGCCATCGGGCTACGCGCCCGACCCGGTGGTCATGACGCGCGCTGTGGCGCGCTTGCGCACGGCCGGCTGCGAGGTCAGCGGCCTGCAGGTGCTGGGGCGCAGCGAGCTGCGCTTTGCCGGCAGCGACGCCGAGCGCGCGGTGGACATCAACGAGCTGGCGAGCATGCCGGAGCTGCCGGATATCGCGCTCGCGATGCGTGGCGGCTATGGCGCCACGCGCTTGCTGCCGCACCTGCAGTACGCGGCGCTGCGCGAACGCCTGGCCGGTACTTCCACCTTGCTGGTCGGGCACAGCGATTTCACCGCGCTGCAGCTTGCGCTCTACGCGCGCAGCGGCTTGTGCACCTTCACCGGCCCGCTGCTGGCCGACCTGGGCGCCGAGCCCCTGGATGAACCCACCTGGCGGCAGTTCTGGGCCACGCTGGCTGCGCCGGCAACGACGGTGGCCTGGGACACGGCAGCCGGGCTCGAGCTCGACGTGCGCGGGCCGCTGTGGGGCGGCAACCTCGCGGTGCTGTGCAGCCTGCTCGGCACGCCGTACTTCCCGGCGATCGAGGGCGGCATCCTGTTTGTCGAGGATCTCGGCGAACCGCCGTTCCGTATCGAGCGCTGGTTGTACCAGTTGCAGCTTGCGGGCGTGCTTGGCCGCCAGCAGGCCTTGGTGCTGGGCACGTTCGAGCATTGCCAGCCCGGACCGCGCGACCACGGCTACGACCTCGCCGCGGCGTTTGCGCAGATTCGCACAGTGGCGGGCATCCCGTTGGTGGATGGCCTGCCGCATGGGCATGCCGGGAGCCAGCTGACCCTGCCGTTTGGCGCCCCGGCGCGGCTGCGGGTGGCGGCAGGTCGCGCGCGGCTCGACTGCAGCGGCTATCCGCACCTGGCGCGCGCCGCGCCGGAGCCGACGCCAGGGCAATAGGGCCGGCCAAGTGCTGCCGCCGGCACTTGGGTGCTCGCTGCGGGACTCCGCGGCGGTGCCGTCTGGCCGGCCGCGAGCAGGAACGGGGTCAAACCCGTAAAATGTCGGCCCACACGGGACACCTCCCAAGGAACGCGCAATGAAGATCATCGAAGGCGACTTCGCCACGGCCCCAGGGCGCTACGCGCTGGTGGCGGCGCGCTTCAACGGATTCGTGGTCGAGCCGCTGGTGGCCGGGGCGCGCGACGTGCTGCTGCGGCATGGCGTGAAGGACAGCGCGATCGAGCTGGTGCGCGTGCCTGGCGCCTGGGAACTGGCGCCGGTCGTGGGCAAGTTGGCGGGCTCGGGGCGCTATGCGGCCATCATTGCGCTGGGCGCGGTGATCCGCGGGGCGACGCCGCATTTCGATTACGTCGCCGGCGAGTGTGCCAAGGGCCTGGCCCGCGTGGCCCAGGAGTCGGGCGTGCCGGTCGCGTTTGGCGTGCTCACCACGGACAGCATCGAGCAGGCCATCGAGCGCGCCGGGACCAAGGCCGGGAACAAGGGTGCCGATGCAGCCATGGCCGCATTGGAGATGGCCAGCCTGTACCGCCAGCTGGGATGAATCGCGATCCGCAGGCGCTGGATCCGGCGGCGCGCTCGCGCTCGCGGCGGCGTGCCCTGCAGGCGCTGTACGCCTGGCAAATGAGCGGCAACGGCATGACCGCGGTGATGCGGCAGTTCGAGCATGAGCAGGACATGCAGGTGGCCGACCTCGAGTATTTCGAGGACTTGCTGCGCGGCGTCGAACGCAACGTGGCGCTGCTGGATGCCGCCTTGCGCCCGCATCTCGACCGCGAGGTCGAGCAAGTCGACCCGATCGAGCGTGCGGTATTGCGCATGGCCGCCTACGAGCTGAAGTTCCGGCTGGACGTGCCGTACCGGGTGGTACTCAACGAGGCGATCGAGGTCACCAAGCGCTTCGGCGCCGATCATGGCCACAGCTATGTCAACGGCGTGCTGGATGCGCTGGCCGGCGAACTGCGCACGCTGGAAAAGACCGCTTGAGCGCACGCGGCCGCTGCCGATGCGCAGGCCTTGCGGGTATCGAAGCACTTGAGGAGCGCCACGCGCGCGGCAAGCGATGGGCACGGAATTCGACTTGATCAGCATGCTCCAGGAGCGCACGCAGGTGCCGCGCGGGGACATCAGCGTGGGCATGGGTGACGATGGCGCCGTGGTCCGCGTGCCGCCCGGCCATGAGCTGGTGGTGGCGTTGGACACCATGGTCGAGGGTGTGCATTTCCTGCCCGGTACGGCGGCGACCGCCCTGGGCTGGAAGGCGCTGGCGGTGAACCTGTCGGATCTGGCGGCGATGGGCGCGACGCCGGCCTGGGCCCTGCTGGCCTTGACCTTGCGCCGTGCCGACGCCGCGTTCGTGCAGGAGTTCGCCGAGGGCTTCGCCCAGTTGGCGCGCGAACACCAGGTGGCCTTGATAGGTGGCGACACCACCAGCGGCCCGCTCAGCATCAGCGTCGCCGTGCACGGACTGGTGCCGGCGGGCGCTGCCTTGTTGCGTTCCGGCGCCCACGTTGGCGACGTGGTGTTGGTGACTGGCACGCTCGGCGACGGCATTGCCGGCCTCTACGCGCTGCGTGATCCGCCGCGCGACCCGCCCGAACGCGCGGCGCTGCGCAAGCTGCTGGTCGAGCGCCTGGAGCGGCCGGTCCCGCGCGTGGCCGCCGGCATGGCACTGCGCGGCCTGGCCAGTGCCTGCATCGACATTTCCGACGGCTTGCTGGGTGACCTCGGCCACATCTGCGCGGCAAGCGGCGTCGGTGCCGAGCTCGATGCCACGCTGCTGCCGCGTTCGCGCGCGTTGCGCGAACTGCACGGCGAGAGCGAGTCGCTGGAGTTTGCCCTGACCGGCGGCGACAACTACGAACTGTGTTTCACCGTCGCGCCGGGCAACCTGGAGCAGGTGCTGGCCGACCTGGGCCGCGTAGGCTGCGGGGTCACCTGGATCGGGCGCATCGTGGCCGGCAGCGGGGTGCGCGTGCGCGATGGGCACGGCGGCTGGCTCACGCCGACGACGCGCAGCTGGGAACATTTTGCGTGAGCGCCCGCACCACTCTCAGTGCCGAGCAGCGTGGCCGCCTGCTGGCGAGCCCGGCCGGCTGGCTGGCCTGCGGCTTTGGTTCCGGGCTGGCACCGGCGGCCCAGGGCACGTTCGGGTCGCTCGCCGCGCTGCTGCCTTGGCTGGCGCTGCGCGAGCTCGCCTGGCCCTGGTACCTGTGCGTCCTGCTGTTGGCCTTCGGCATCGGCGTGTGGGCCTGCGGCGTGGCGGGCCGCGCGCTGCAGGTAGCCGACCACCGCAGCATCGTCTGGGACGAGTTCGTGGGCCAGTGGGTGGCCTTGCTGCCGCTGCTGCTGCCGCGCTGGATGCCGGCGGGGCATGCGGCCTTGGGCTGGTCCATGCTGGCCGGCTTTGCCTTGTTTCGCCTGTTCGACGTGTGGAAGCCGTGGCCGATCAGCTGGCTCGACCGCCAGGTGCATGGCGGCCTGGGCGTGATGGTCGACGACGTGCTGGCCGGCATTTTTGCCGCGCTGCTGTTGGCGCTGCTGCTGGCCGTGGTTGGCTGAATGGCTGTCGGCATGACGTTCTTCACGCGCAGGGCTGCAGCGGACGGCGCAGGATGACGACATGAAGCACATGCCACTCAGGGATCACCGGGCGCCGGTGAAGGTACCGGCCATGCTGGCGCGAGGCGTGCGCCGGGCGGCCCTCGCGCTGGCCTTGGGCCTGCTGGCGCCGCTGGCGTTGGCGGCCGCACCCGGCGCCGTGCCTGCAGCAGCGGGCACGACGCCGGGCACGACGGCGCCTGCGCCCCAGCCGGCAACGCCCTCCACGCGCATCATCCTGCTCGGCACCACCGGCGGCCCGGGCATCAAGCGCCGGCGCTCGAATCCGGCAGCGTTGCTGGTGGTCGACGGCAAGCCCTACCTGATCGATGCCGGCGCCGGCGTCCTGCATCAGCTCGGCATGGCCGGCTATGCGCCGTGGCAGGTGCGCACCGTGTTCATCACCCACAACCACATGGACCACAATGCCGGGCTGGAGCCGCTGATCTCCTACAGCTGGTACAGCCTGAACCAGAACCTGGGCGTCACCGATGCGCGCTCGCCACTGCCGCCGGTACAGATCTATGGCCCGCGCTCGACCACGTTCCTGGTCGACACCGCGCTCAAGTTCCTCAGCGTGTCCGAGCGTATCTTCCAGGCCAATTACGCGGATGCCTATGCGCCGGCAGCCGGCATGTTCGTCGGCCATGACCTGACCCGCGATGGCGTGTTCTACGACGACGGCACGGTGAAGGTCACGGCAGTGGAGAACACCCACTTCCATTTCCAGCCCGGGCAGCTCGCCTACCGCATGGGTGACAAGTCGTATTCGTACCGCTTCGACACGCCGAACGGCTCCGTGGTGTTCACCGGCGACACCGGGCCGTCGCCTGCCGTGGCCAAGCTGGCGCAGGGCGCGGACGTGCTGGTCAGCGAGGTGCTTGACGCCGAGCTGCTGAAGGGCCAGTGGCTCAGCCAGTACCACCACCCCTTGAGCGGCGCCACGCTGCTGCACATGCAGCGTGAGCACCTGACCCCGGAGGAAGTCGGCAAGCTTGCCGCGCAGGCGGGGGTGAAGGCGGTGATCCTGTACCACATCGTGCCCGGCCTCGACACGGAGACCGACTCGACGCCGTATACGGCCGGGGTCAGGCGCTGGTTTTTCGGCCCGGTGATCCAGGGCACGGACCGCATGGAATACGACGTCTACCGCGACGCACCTGCGCCGACCTCCGTGCGTGGCGGCGGATCGTGAATACCTGCCGGTCGCGTCCCGCATGACCAGCGTCGCCACGCATCCGGGTGCCTTCAAGCCGGCCAGCCTGCCGCTGGCGACGTTCGGCCTGTCGCTGGCCACGTTCATGCAGGTGCTGGACCTCACCATCGCCAACGTCTCGCTGCCGACGATTGCCGGCAACCTGGGCGCCAGCCAGGACCAGTCGGTATGGGTCATCACCTCGTTCACGGTGGCCAACGCGATTGCGTTGCCGCTGACCGGATTCCTGGCGCGCACGTTTGGCGAGGTGAAGACCTTCGTCTGGGCCACGGTGATGTTCACCCTGTGCTCGCTGCTCTGCGGCTTGTCCGAGAGCCTCGGCATGCTGGTGTTTTTCCGCGCCGTGCAGGGCGCGATGGCCGGCCCGATGTACCCGTTGACGCAGAGCCTGCTGGTGTCGATCTACCCGGCGGCCAAGCGCGGCATGGCACTGGCCATCCTGGGCATGGTGACCGTGGTGGCGCCAATCGCCGGTCCGGTGCTGGGCGGCTGGATCACCGGCAATTATTCCTGGGAATGGATCTTCTTCATCAACGTGCCGATCGGCATCTTTGCCGCCGTGGTGGTTGCCGGGCAATTGCGCGGGCGGCCCGAGGACATCGACAAGCCGCGCATCGACTGGGTGGGCCTGGTCACCCTGATCCTCGGCGTCGGCTCGCTGCAGATCATGCTGGACAAGGGCAACCAGCTCGACTGGTTCCATTCCAACACCATCGTCGTGCTGGCGATCGTGGCCACGATTTCGCTGGCGGTGTTCCTGATCTGGGAGCTCACCGACCGCGAGCCGATCGTCAACCTGCGCCTGTTCCGACACCGCAATTTTGCCGCCGGCACACTGATCCTGGTGCTGGCCTATGCGGTGTTCTTCTCCATCGGCCTGCTGGTCCCGCTGTGGCTGCAGAACACGGTGAACTACACCCCGGTATGGGCAGGGCTGGCGACCGCGCCCATCGGCATCATTCCGGTGCTGCTGACGTTCTGGGTCGGCAAGTACGGACCACGCGTCGACCTGCGCTGGCTGGCCTCGTTTGCCTTCGTGGTGATGGGCCTGACCTGTTTCATGCGCGCGGTGTTCACCACCGAGGTGGATTTCTACCATGTGGCGATCGCGCAGCTGCTGCAAGGCCTGGGCGTGGCCTTGTTCTTCATGCCGATCCTGACCATCCTGTTGTCCGACCTGTCCGGGCGCGAGGTGGCCGATGGCTCGGGCACGGCGACCTTTCTGCGCTCGCTGGGCGGCAGCTTCGCCGCCTCGATCACCACCTACCTGTGGACCCGGGGCGGCGTGGTCAACCACGCCAACCTGGTCGAGCACATCAACGTCTACAACAGCGACGTGCGCGACAGCATTGCCGCCAGCGGCGGCCATTTGCAGCAGTACGCGGCCGGAATGAACCAGGTGATCAGCCAGCAGGCGACGCAGATTTCATTCAATCACCTGTTCAGCGCCATGGGCTTGATCTTCATCGCCCTGGTGGCCGTGGTCTGGCTGGCCAAGCCACCCTTCATCGGCCGCAGCAGGCCGCCCGGCGGCGGGCATTGAAGCAAAAAGGTGGCGCACGGCCGACCTGACAACGGCGTTCGCGCGGCAACGATCCGGCGCTCCCGCTATTCTTGGCGTGACCCTCGCGGTGAACGAGGGACGGAGCAGGGGATGCCGGAGGCACCGGAACAACTGGCCCGCGCCAGGATCGACACGCTGCTTGCGGCGGCCGGCTGGGTCGTCCAGGACATGGCCGAGTTCAACCGCAATGCCGCCGAAGGCGTGGCGGTGCGCGAGTTTCATCTGCAAAGCGGCCCGTGCGACTACCTGCTGTTTGTCGGCGGCAAGGCTGCGGGCGTGATCGAGGCCAAGAAGGCCGGCGTCACGCTGTCCGGCGTGGCCGAGCAGGCCGCGCGTTACAAACTCGCGGTGCCAGTCCATCTCGCGCGCTGGAACGACTTCCTGTATTTCGACTACGAATCCACCGCCGAGGAAACCTACTTTTGCGACAGCCGCGATCCGCAGCCCCGGTCGCGGCGCGTGTTCGCGTTTCACCAGCCACGCACCTTGCATGGCTGGCTGCAGGAACAAGACACCCTGCGCGCACGGCTGACCACGATCCCGCCAGTCGACCCGCACGGCCTGCGCGATTGCCAGATCGATGCCATCCGTGGCCTCGACCAATCGCTCGCCCACGCCCGCCCGCGCGCCCTGATCCAGATGGCCACCGGCGCCGGCAAGACCTTCACCGCCTGCACGTTTTCATGGCGGCTGCTGAAACACGCCAAGGCCCAGCGCATCCTGTTCCTGGTGGACCGCAACAACCTTGGCGACCAGACCCTGAAGGAATTCCAGAACTTCGACGCACCCGGTAGCGGCCGCAAATTCACCGACACCTACATCGTCCAGCACCTGCACGGCAGCCGTATCGACCCGGACGCCAAGGTGGTCATCACCACCATCCAGCGCCTGTACGCCATGCTGCGCGGCAAGGAGCTGCCGGAAGAAGACGAAGAAAAGTCGGGCTTTGAAACCGAAACCGGCGACGACGGTGAAATTCCACCGATCGCCTACAACCCTGCGGTGCCCATCGAAACCTTCGACTTCATCGTGGTGGATGAGTGCCACCGTTCCATCTACGGCCGCTGGCGGCAGGTGCTGGACTACTTCGACGCTTTCCTGATCGGCCTCACCGCCACGCCCAGCAAGCACACGCTGGCGTTCTTCAACTCCAACCTCGTTTCCGAATACAGCTACGAGCAATCCATCGCCGACGGCGTCAACGTTGGCTTCGAGGTGTTCCGCATCCAGACCGAGGTCAGCGAAAAGGGCGGCGTCGTCGAAGCCGGTTACGCCGTGCCGATCCGCGACCGCCGCACCCGCACCCTGCGCTACAAGGAGCTGGACGACGACCTCGCCTTCGCCAAGCAGGAACTCGATCGCTCCGTCACGGTGCCCGCGCAGATTCGCGCGATATTGAAGTGCTACCGCGAACGCCTCTACACCGATCTGTTTCCCGGGCGCAGCGGCGATTGGGTGCCCAAGACCCTGATCTTCGCCAAGGATGACCACCACGCCGAGGAAATCGTCACCATCGCGCGCGACGTGTTCGATGCCGGCAACGACTTCGCCAAGAAGATCACCTACCGCACCGGCGATGACCCCAAGACGCTGATCAAGGCGTTCCGCGTCGACCCGTTCCCGCGCATCGCCGTCACCGTGGACATGATCGCCACCGGCACCGACATCAAGCCGGTGGAATGCCTGATCTTCATGCGCGACGTGAAATCCGCCGGCTACTTCGAGCAGATGCGCGGCCGCGGCGTGCGTTCCATCGACAAGTCGGATTTGCACCAGGTCACGCCCGACGCCAACGGCAAGGATCGCTTCGTGCTGGTGGATGCCGTGGGCGTCACCGAAAGCCAGAAAACCGTCAGCCAGCCGCTGGAGCGCAAGCGCAGCATCGCCTTCGACAAGCTGATCGACCAGATCGCGCAGGGCCGCCGCGATGACGATGCCATCTCCAGCCTCGCCGGCCGCCTCGCTGCGCTCGATCACAAGATCGATGACGAAGACCGTGCGCGCATTTCCACCGCCGCAAAAGGCGCCTCGCTGAAATCGCTCACCAGCGGCCTGTTGAACGCCATCAGCCCCGACCTCGTGGACGCGAAAATCATCGAACGCCACGGCAGCGTGGAAGCGGCCACCAAGGCGCAGGTGCAGGCCATCGCCAGTGAGTTGAAGGACGCCGCCTGCGCGCCGCTGGATGATCCCAAGCTGCGCAACCTCTTGAAGGACATCAAGCAGAAAACCGACATCGTCATTGCCGAGCGCACGCCCGATAGCGTCACCAGCGCGGGCTATGACCTGAAATACGCTGGCCAGCGTGTCGAATCCTTCAAGCAGTTCATCGAAACGAACAAGAACGAACTGCTGGCGCTGCAAATCCTCTACGGCCAGCCGTACGCCAAGCGCCACCTCACCTACGCGTCCATCCGCGAACTGGCCCAGCGCCTCGCCGACCCGCCTTATCACCTCACGACTGCTGACGTGTGGCAGGCCTACAAGCGCCTCGAAGCCTCATTGGTGCGCGGCGCGCCGTCCGACAAGGTGCTCGCCGACATCATCTCCTTGGTGCGCTTTGCCACCGGCCAGGCGGACGTGCTGGAGCCGTACTCCGCGCGCGTCGAGCAGAAATTTAATCTGTGGATCGGCCGCCAGATCAAGGCCGGACGCAGCTTCAGCGAGGAACAGATGAACTGGTTGAAAGCCATCCGCGATTATCTTGCCGCCAACGTCGAGATCGCACCCGCCGACCTGCAACGCGACACGCCGTTCAGCGCGTGGGGCGGCGTGGTGGCCGCGCGCAAACTGTTTGGTGAAGGATTGAACGGAATGCTGGACGAGATGAGCGAGGCGCTGGTGGCATGAGACTCAAGCTTCCGCCTGACGGCGGGTCACTTTCTCTTGCGTGGCCAAGAGAAAGTAACCAAAGAGAAGGCCACCCCGCGGCCGCGCCCTTCGGGTGCGTGGTCCGCTCCGGGGCTTTTCGACGGTACATCCCTGTACCGGCGAAAAGTGGCGGGCTCCTGCCCGCCACCCTGCGGGCCTTGTCCTCCGCGGCCCACCGCGGCCGAGGGGACTAACAGCATGACCCCACGCAGCTGGGCAACGACATCGCTCAAAGACGTTGGCGCATGGGGAAGCGGCGGCACGCCGTCTCGGAAGGATTCCAGCGCATACGGCGGCAGTATTCCGTGGCTGAAGATTGCTGACTTGCCAGACGGGCCTGTTCGGTCTGCCGAGGAGTCCATCACTGAGGACGGACTTCGTTCGTCGGCAGCAAAATTGCTCCCACCGGAGACCCTCTTGGTCGCGATGTACGGTTCGATAGGCAAACTCGGCATCACGACGGAATCATGCGCGACGAACCAAGCGATCGCGTTCTGCAAGCCAAACCAAGGCATTGACCTGCATTATCTGTTCTATCTGATGTTGCGCGAACGCCAAGCGATTACCAATCTCGGGCAAGGTGGCACGCAGCTCAACATCAGCCAGACGATCCTTAAAGCACACGAAGTTCCGATTGCGCCTGCCAACGAACAACGTCGGATTGTGTCGAAGATCGACGAGCTTTTCAGCCGGATCGACGAAGGCGAGCAGGCGTTGAAGCGGGTGGAAAAGCTGGTGCAGCGTTACCGGCAGTCGGTGTTGAAGGCGGCGGTGACGGGCGAACTCACGCGCGGCTGGCGTGCAGCACAGGGGCGTGCCAATGCCGCGGGAGAAAGGACGTCGGGAGCGGCCGCGGCGCGCAAGCGCGTAGGCGAGCCGGTGGAATCCGGCGCGGCGTTGCTGGCGCGCATCCTGACAGCCCGCCGCGCCGCATGGGAAGCCGCCGAACTCAAGAAGATGCAGGCCAAGGGCAGGCCGCCCACCGACGAGCGCTGGAAGCAGAAGTACGCGGAGCCCGCATCGCCCGACACCGCCGGCTTGCCCGCATTGCCGGAAGGGTGGGTGTGGGCGTCGATGGAACAACTGTCGCGATCGTCTTCGTATGGCACGTCCACCAAATGTGCCTATGACGGGACGGGCGTCGTGGTGCTTCGCATTCCAAACATTCGCGGCGGGCGTCTCGATTTTTCCGATATCAAGCACGCCAACACCGACGTTTGTACCGGTGCCGACGATCTCCTGTCGTACGGCGACCTTTTGGTCGTGCGTACGAACGGCAGCGCATCGCTCATTGGTGTGGGTTGCGTAGTAACGGAGCCGACGCCCATGCCGTGCTACTTCGCGTCGTACCTCATTCGCTTCCGGCTCGCTCTGCCGACCGAACTTTCCGCATGGGTAAATCTATGTTGGCAGTCGCACGTCGTTCGCAAGTTTGTCGGAGAACGCAAAGCAACGAGTGCAGGTCAGTACAACATCTCTCAGTCATCGCTGATGGAACTGTGTCTCCCATTGGCACCCGTCGCTGAGATGCACGAAGCCGTTGCAACGGCGGCGCGGGTGGTTCCGGAAGCAGACTCAGTGTGGGAATGCTCCACGAACGAACTTCGGCGATCAGCCGCCCTCCGCCAATCCATCCTCAAAGCCGCGTTCTGCGGCCAGCTGGTGCCGCAGGACCCGCATGACGAACCGGCGTCGAAGCTGCTCGAACGCATCGCCGCCGAGCGGGCATCAGCGACTGACCGCCCGCGACGCAAAGCCTCGCGACATATTGTGAACCGTGGTTGACACAAACAAATTGTGAACTACACTCCACATGATTGAGATCATCGAATCCGAGACATTCAGGAACTGGCTGGCGGGCCTGTGCGACGGGCGCGCGGTCATGCGCATCCGGGCGCGAGTGGATCATCTTGCGCACGGCCTGGTCGGTGATTCGGAACCGGTGGGTGAAGGCATTTCGGAGGCGCGCATCCACTACGGGCCGGGTTATCGCCTGTACTACCTGCGGCGTGGTCCGGTGCCGATCGTGATGCTGGCGGGTGGCGACAAGTCCACGCAGGCCAGTGACATCAAGGCGGCCAAGCGCATCGCCAAAGACTGGAGAGGCTGACATGGCGGAAAAGTTCTATCCCTACGATTCGGCGAAGTACCTCGAGACCGAGGAAGACATCGCCGATTACATGGAAGCCGTGATGGAAGAAGCCGGCGACGATGCGGGCTTTGTTGCGCACGCACTCGGCATCGTGGCCCGTGCGCGCAACATGAGCCAGCTGGCGCGCGATGCGGGCATCACGCGGGAAGGCTTGTACAAGGCGTTCTCGGCCGACGGCAACCCGAGTTTTGCGACGGTGGCCAAGGTGGCCGGCGCCCTGGGTCTGCGTGTGAGCTTCAAGCCCGCGAAGCGCGACGCGGGGGCCAAGCGCGTCGCATCGGCCAATCCGCGGCGCCCGGCGAAGTCCGACAAGAACGGCAAACGCGCTACCGAGGCCAAGCCGGGCAATGCGGCCAGTCCTGCGAGCGCTACAAAGCGTCGCAACGTCGCCTGACGCTGCCGAGGCGCGCCGCAGTCGCAAGCCGCGCGTATCGGCGGTTGGGTTACAATCGGACTGAATTCAGGCCGGAGTGCCGCCATGGCTACCGAAGACATCATCAGTTTGACCGAGTTCAAGAGCGATGCCAGCGGGTGGATCGAGCGCCTGCAGCATCAGGAAGCGGTGGTGCTGACGCAGAACGGCCGTGGCCGCGCGGTGGTGCAGAGCTACGAGACGTACCGGCAAACCCAGGAAAGCCTGGCCATGTTGCAGGTGGTGGCGCAGGCTGAGGCCGATCTTCGCGCCGGGCGTGTCACGTCGCACGAGAAGGTGTTTGCCGATTTGCGGCATGACTTGAAGGCGCATTTCGCAACGCCGGCATCCAGCCGCCGCAAGCGTGGCTGAACGCCACGTCGAATGGACTGACGCCGCGCGCGACGATTTGCGTGCCATCGCGTGGCACATCGCGCAGGACAGCCTGGACAATGCCTTGGCCGTTGCCGATCGGATCGACCAGCGCGCCGCGGCGTTGGCCATGCTTTCAACGCGTGGCCGTATCGTGCCGGAGCTGCGCCGCATGGCCGAGACACGCTACCGCGAGGTGATCGAGGAGCCGTGGCGCATCATCTACCGGGTGGATGGTTCGATGGTTCACATTGCGGCCGTGGTGGATGGCCGCCGTGACGTGCGGGCGTGGCTGCGCGAACGCATGGCGCGCTTCAAGGTGACTGCACGATGAGCAACGATTCCCCCGCGCTGGTTTCCAAAGTCTGGAACATGGCGCACGTGCTGCGCGACCAGGGCATCGGCTACGGCGACTACGTCGAGCAAATCACTTTTCTGCTGTTCCTGAAAATGGATCAGGAGCGCAGCGATCTGTTGAACGAAGCTTCGGCCATTCCTGCCAAGTGGCGCTGGGCCAAGCTGGCGACGCTGGCCGGCGATGAGCTGGAACTGCAGTACCGACGCACGCTGGAAGCCCTCGCCCGCGAGCGCGGCCTGATCGGTACGATCTTCCGCGGCGCGCAGAACAAGCTGACCGACCCAGCCAAGCTGAAACGCGTGGTGTCGCTGATCGACGCCGAAACGTGGATCGGCCTGGACGTGGACGTGAAGGGCGCGATCTACGAAGGCCTGCTGGAGCGCAATGCCGAGGAAGTGAAATCCGGCGCTGGCCAGTACTTCACGCCACGACCGCTGATCGATGCGATGGCGGAAGTGGTGGCGCCGAGGATCGGTGAGGCGGTGCACGACCCGGCCTGTGGCACCGGCGGGTTCCTGCTTTCCGCGTGCGCGCACATGAAGGACCAGAGCCGCGACCGCACGCTGCAGCGCCGCTTGCGCGAGGAATCCATCTCCGGCGACGACATCGTGCCCGAGGTGGTGCGCCTGTGCGCGATGAACATGTACCTGCATGGCATTGGTGGCGAAGCCAGCCCGATCGTGCAGCGCGACGCGCTCGCGAGCGATTCGGGCGAGCGCTTCGACGTGGTGCTGACCAATCCGCCATTCGGCAAGAAGTCCAGCTTCACCGTGGTCGGTGAGGACGGCCAGCTCGACACCGAGCGCGAGAACTACGAGCGCGAGGACTTCAAGTTCACCACCAGCAACAAGCAGCTCAACTTCCTGCAGCACATCATGACCATCATGGCCGACCACGGCCGCGCCGGCGTGGTGCTGCCGGACAATGTGTTGTTCGAGGCGGGCAATGCGGGCGAGGGCATCCGCGAGCGGTTGTTGAAGCTGTTCGACTTCCACACCCTGTTGCGCCTGCCGACCGGCATCTTCTACAAGCCGGGCGTCAAGGCGAACGTGTTGTTCTTCGACAAGAAACCGCCACGTGCCGATGGCTCGCCCAATTCCAGTGCCGTCTGGATCTACGACTTCCGCACCAACCGCCACTTCACGCTGAAGAAGAACCCGCTGACGCGCGCCGACCTCGATGATTTCGTCGCCTGCTACGCGGCGGGCAACCGCGCCAAACGCAAGGAAACGGAGCGCTTCAAGCGCTTCGCCGTCGACGACCTGCTGAAACGCGACAAGCTCAACCTCGACATCTTCTGGCTGAAGGACGACAGCCTGGAAGACGTGGACAGCCTGCCACCGCCCGAAGAAATCGCCGCCGACATCGTGGACAACCTGCAGGCGGCGCTGGAAGCGTTCCAGTGGGTTGCCGACGAGATGGTGTCGGGTGACGGCGGAACGATGCGGGGCGAGGGTGCCGGGTAATCTCCATCGTCCTGGTGGCCGTGGTCTGGCTGGCCAAGCCGCCGTTCATCGGCCGCAGCCGGGCACCCGGCGGCGGGCATTGGGTCGCGGTAGGCCGAAGCCGTCGGGAAGGTCCGGAGTGCTTGCCGCGGCGGCCGAGAACGCGCTGCCGGCCCGCGCGGCGCCGGCACGCAAGGCCCTGGCTAGTGGCAGCCCGGCAGGCGGACCGCGCCAATGCGGCTGCTGTAGTGCTCGGCCCCGGCCTGGTAATAGTCGCCGACATACCAGAACGTGCAGTCGTCGGCGGGATCCATGCTGAGGGTGGTGTAGTCCTCCCAGCGCAAGGTGTCGGTTTGCGCTCCGGCGCCATCGACCAGCCTGGTCTCGGCCAGGGTCATGTCGCCGCGATGGTCGCCGGCCAATCGGCCAGCCAGCCGCTGGCCGACATAGGTCCCGGCATCCCCATGTGAATAACCGACGGCCATGTTGCCGACCCGGTCCATGCCGATGGAAGGCATCCAGCGAAAGCTGCCGCCGGGCACGTAGGTGCCTTGCTGGTACAGCTGCACGGACGTCGGGCTTTGCAGGCGAAACTCGTACCAGCGCACGCCGCCGCCACCGCCGCGGGTATCCACCGAATGCGCGGCGACGATGGACTGCTGCTTGCCGATGCGCCGGTACACCACGCGCTGCATCAACTTGTCGCCCTGCGCATCCAGCCGTTGTGACGTGCCCGGTTGCGGCACACAGCTGGTCAGCTGGCCGTTGCATAAATAGTGGTAAGGCGCCACCGCAACGGGGTATGGCCCCTCGACCCTGGAGCGCGCCGGATCTTTCCAGTCTGCGTGGAAACTGTAGTAGTCGATGCCGGTGGCGTCGAAAACGCCGTGCAGCTGCGTGCCACCGGTCGCGAACAGAAGGTTCGGTGTGCCCCGCGGCGGGGTTTGCCGGCCGTCGATGTCGGCGGGATTGAGGAAATTCACGCCGTCGATGATCGAACACTGCTCACGGGCTGGCCGGCCGCGCAGCATGGCGCTGCGCTCCGCTACGCAGGCGTGCTTCTGGATCACCGTGTCGCCTGTGCTGGTGCCCAGGTAATAGCCGTCCGTCCAGACGCCCAGGCGCGGGTAATCGGGAAACAGCGCACGGGAGAATTCGTAGCGGTAATAGCGGCCCAGCAGATTGTCGCCCGCGCTCACCGCATAGCACATGGCATAGCTTTCCTGGCCCGCGGGCCGCTCGAAGATCGGCAGCACGAAGACCCAGCGTCGGGCCAGCTGGTCGTAACGTGCCACCACGTCGCCGAAGTCGACCTGGCCGCACTCGCCGGGAAAACCGGCGAAGATCGCCCGGGTCGAGGTCGGGCCGTATTTCAGTTCCCCGCTCCTGGAGAAAATGGCGAAGCGCGAGTTGACCACCTGGACGATGTCGTCGGGGCCGACTGCCAGGCTGTTGTCGGAGGGATTGCGCAAGGGCGCGGTGTCCGGTGGGACGTGTCCCAGGCCGAAGCCGAGTCCGTCGAAACTGGCCAGGAGCGGGGCCGCCGGGCGCGATCCCTCCACAGTCTGCTCCACGGCTGCTGCGCCGGCCGCCACCGGCGGTGGCGATACGGGCTCGCGAGGCGCCGCGGGGGGCTGCTTCGCCTTGGCGCGTGCTGCAAGGCGTGCCTCGCGCCGGGCCTGGTCTTCCTGCTTCGTGCGCAGCGGAGCGGCGTTGGCAATCAGGGTACTCAACGCTGGGGACACATCCTGCGCGACTGCCGGGAGCGTCGTCACCGGTCCGGGACCGGGACCGATAGCTTGCGCCGCCAGCACCGGGCAGGCGGCAGCGCACGTGGAGATCAGCAACAGGCGTGAAGCCAGGTTCCATCTTGGCACGTCGTATTCCCCAAGCGGCGTCGGTCTGCGCGCAACAATATAGCCGAGCGGTTCGCGGCCGCGCCGCGCCTCAGGCGTCGAGCACGATGCGGTAGCGGGCCTTGCCAGCCTGCAGGTGGGCGAGGGCGGCGTTGACCTCGCTCATCGGGAAGTGTTCGACCTGCGGGCGCACGTCGTGGCGCGCGGCGAACGCGAGCATGTCCGCGATATCGACCGGCGAACCCGTCGGCGAACCGGAGACATCACGCTGCCCGCTGATCAAGGCGAACGCGGGCACCGGGATCGGTTCCGGCACGACGCCGACCACGTGCATGCGGCCACGCTTGTCCAGGGTCTGCAGCAGGGCGTCCCAGTCCATGGCTGCGTTGACCGTCACGATCAACAGGTCGAGTGAGCCGGCCGCGGCACGCAACGCCTTGGCATCGCGGCTGGCCACCACGTGGTGCGCACCGAACGCACGCGCTTCGTCGGACTTGCCCAGGTTGGAGGTGAAGGCGGTGACCTCGCAACCCCAGGCGGCGGCAAACTTCACGCCCAGATGGCCAAGCCCGCCAATGCCGACCACGCCGACCCGCGCCGTGGGTGGGATGCGGTATTCAACAAACGGCTTGAACACGGTCATGCCGCCGCACAGCAGCGGCCCGGCGCTGGCCTGGTCGATGCCTTCGGGCAGCGGGATCGTCCACGCCCAGTGCGCGCGGACCTTGTCGGCAAAGCCGCCGTGATGGCCGACGATGGTGGGCACGGCCTCGTCGCACAGCACCTGGTTGCCGGACAGGCAGCGCCGGCAATGCATGCAGCTGGCCGCGGTCCAGCCGATGCCGACCGCCTGGCCGATGCGCAGACCCTTGGCGTTGGCGCCGAGCGCAGTGACGGTACCGATGACTTCGTGGCCGGGGATGAGCGGGTAGCGGGCGTTGTGCCATTCGTTGCGGACCATCGACAGGTCGGAATGGCACACGCCGCAGTACTTGACGGCAACCTCGACTTCGTCGGCGTCGAGCGAGCCGGCTTCGATCGCTGTCAGCTCGAGCGGCGCGCTGGCAGCGGTCGTCATCCAGCCATGAATCTCGGACATCGCGAACTCCCGTGGAGTGGAACGTGCACATCGTCGTGGCGTGAAGCAGGCCATGTCGTGCGCCGTCCATTATCGCGCGCGATACACGACGGGGCACGCGCCGCTGTACGCCAAGGTACGGCATGGCCACATATGGCGAATGGCCCATGTACGGCACGGTCGGCGCGCGCGTAGCATCGGCGCATTCCTGCCGTTGCGGTCCGTCGATGGCGCAGGCCGCATCCCGGCGCAGGGCAATCCGTGACAAAGGGGGTATGCATATGACTCACGTGACGATTCGTCCGTTGTTGCTGACTGCCTGTCTGCTCGCCACCTGCGCGGTGGGGGCGAGTGCCGACCCGGCCGCCACCGCCGCCGACGGCATGCTCGGCTTCAGCGCGGCCAAGGGCGCGGCACAACTCAGCCTGGAACAGCGCTTCGACGCCCAGCTCAATCCGGCCGATTTACGCAGTTGGATGCAGCGCATGTCATCGCAGCCCAACCAGGTCGGCGCCCCCTACGACAAGGCCAATGCCGAGTTCATGCTGGCCGAGTTCAAGAAGTGGGGCTGGGATGCGCACATCGAGACGTTCAACGTGTTGTACCCGACGCCCAAGAAGATCGCGCTGGAGCTGCTGGGCCCCAAGCCATATACGGCGAAGCTCAACGAGCCGGCGGTGGCCGGCGATGCGACTTCCAGCATCCGCGAGGGCGTGTTGCCGCCGTACACGATCTACGGCGCCGACGGCGACGTCACCGCCGAGCTGGTCTACGTCAACTACGGCATGCCGGGCGACTACAAGGACCTGGAGCGGCGTGGCGTCAGCGTGCGCGGCAAGATCGCGATCGCGCGCTACGGCGGCGGCTGGCGCGGGCTCAAGCCGAAGCTGGCGCAGGAGCACGGTGCAGTCGGCTGCCTGATCTATTCCGATCCGCAACAGGACGGCTACGGCCAGGGCGACACCTATCCCAAGGGCGGCTGGCGGCCGGCGGACGGCGTGCAGCGCGGTTCGGTGGCGGACATGCAGCAGTATCCGGGCGATCCACTGACCCCGGGCTATGGCTCCACCGCCGGCGCCAAGCGCCTGGCCCTGAAGGATGCCAAGACCTTGATGAAGATCCCGGTGCTGCCGATTTCCTATGGCGATGCGCAGCCGCTGCTTGCGGCGCTGGGCGGGCCGGTCGCGCCCAGCCATTGGCGCGGCGCGCTGCCGGTGACCTACCACATGGGTCCGAGCGCGGCCAAGGTGCATCTCACCGTGGAGTCGAACTGGAACCAGCAGCCGCTGTATGACGTGATCGCGATGCTCAAGGGTGCAAGCGCGCCGGACCAGTGGGTGATCCGCGGCAACCATCACGACGGCTGGACCTTCGGCGCCTGGGATCCGCTGGCCGGCAACGTCGCGCTGATGGCCGAAGCCAAGGCCATCGGTGGCCTGGTCAAGCAGGGCTGGCGGCCGCAGCGCACGCTGGTCTATGCCAGTTGGGACGGCGAGGAGCCCGGGCTGCTCGGTTCCACCGAATGGGCCGAGACGCACGCCAAGGAGCTGCAGCAAAAGGCCGTGCTGTACGTCAACTCCGATACCAACGCGCGTGGCTTCCTCGCCGTCAGCGGCAGCCATTCGTTGCAGCACATGGTGAACCAGGTGGCGGCGGGCGTGACTGATCCGGAAACCCATGTCAGCGTCCAGGAACGCCTGCGTGCGCACATGCTGGTGGCCGGCTATGGCGAGCATGCGGGCAAAGACGCCATGGTCGAGGGCTTCCCGGCGGCGGCCGGCAAGTCGGCGGCGGTGACGCTGGCCGATCGCGTGGCCAGCGGCGGCGACCTGCCGATCGGCGCGCTCGGTTCTGGTTCCGACTACAGCCCGTTCCTGGAGCACCTGGGCATTGCCTCGCTGGACATCACCTTCGCCGGCGAGGACGACGAGGACGGCATCTATCATTCGCGCTACGACTCGTTCGACCACTACATCCGCTTCGGCGACCCGACCTTCGAATACGGCGTGGCGCTGGCCAAGGTCGGCGGCCACATCATGCTGCGCATGGCCGACGCCCAGGTGCTGCCGCTGCGCTTCGGCGACTTCAGCGCCACGCTGGACGACTACGTCGCCGACCTGCACCAGTTGGTGGACAACACCCGCAAGGCCACCACGCGGCAGCATCGCCTGCTGGATGCACGGGCCTATGCGCTGGACAGCGATCCGACCCGCCCGCTCGCCGCGCCCGCGCGTGAGGCGGACATGCCCGCGGTCGACCTGGCGCCGCTGGACCAGGCGGCCAACCAGCTCAAGCAGAGCGTGCAGGCCTACCAGGCGGCGTATGCGAAATTCGCCGCCGCCGGGCTGCAGCTGCCGGCCGCGCAACAGCGGCGGCTCAACCATCTGATGGGCAGCATGGAGCAGGCGCTCACCGACCAGGCCGGGCTGCCGGGGCGGCCGTGGTTCAAGCACATGATCTACGCGCCGGGAATGCTCACCGGCTATGGCGTGAAAACGGTGCCAGGTGTGCGCGAGGCGATCGAGGGCAGGCGCTGGGCCGAAGCCGACCACTACGCCGTCGTTACCGCCGGCGTGCTGGATCGCTATCGCGCGCAGCTCGACCAGCTGACCAAGCTGTTGTAGCGGCCGCTTCGCGGTAGCCCGCCGGCGGTGTCCGCGCGGGCGTGTCCTTGTCCGCCCCGGTGTCCGCCCTGGTGTCCGCGGACACTGGCCTTGTTCGGCGACCGCGGTGCAAACCGTTGCCCCATGCGGCCTGGCGGCGGTCATCCAGGCTGGCACGGTGGTTGCAATCCCTCCCTGGGGCCACGCGCGGCGTGGCAGGCAGGGACGACATGATCCGCGATACCTCCGCAACCGACCGCCTGGTCGAAGTCAAACCCAATCGTCGCCGGCAGGTGATCCTTCTGGGCGCCGGCGTACTGGTACTGGCGCTGCTCGTGGTGTTGGCGCCGCGCATCGGCCGGCTGTTTTCGGCCTCGGCGTCGGTGAGCGCCTCGCGCCTGTCCTTTGCCACCGTGGAACGCGGCCCGTTCGTGCGCGACATCGCGGCCGAGGGCAAGGTGGTGGCGGCGGTCAGCCCGACCTTGTACGCCACCTCCGGCGGCGCGGTCACGCTCAAGGTGCATGCCGGCGACACGGTCAAGCGCGGCGAGGTGCTGGCGACCATCGTCAGTCCCGAGCTGACCAACCAACTGGCCCAGGAACAGAGCAACGCCGACGCCATGGAAGTGGCGTATCAGCGCGCCCAGATCGATGCCCGCAAGGAACGCGCGCAGCAGCAGGAAACCTACGACAACGCGCACATCGACGAGCAGACCGCCGAACGCAACCTCGACCGCTACCAGAAGGCGTTCGCCAAGGGCGCGGTCTCCAACATGGATGTGGACAAGGCCAAGGATGCGCTGGAGAAGGCGCGCATTGCCGCCGCGCACGCCAAGGCCAACCTGGGCCTGGACAACGACAGCCTGCAATTCGACGTCAAGGCCAAGAAACTCGCGCACGAGCGGCAGCTGCTGCTGGTGGCCGACCTGCAACGCCAGGTCGACGACCTGCAGGTGAAGTCGCCGGTCGATGGCCAGGTCGGCCAGCTGTTCATCGCCGAGCGCGCCACGGTGGCCAAGGACGCGCAGTTGCTGAGCGTGATCGATCTGTCGGCGCTGCAGGTGGAAATGCAGGTGCCGGAGAGCTTTGCCCGTGACCTCGGCATCGGCATGGCCGGCGAGATCAGCGGCAACGGCCACACCTGGAAGGGCCTGGTCAGCGCGATCTCGCCGGAAGTGGTCAATGGCCAGGTGGCCGCCCGCCTGCGCTTCGACGGCGACACGCCCAAGCAGCTGCGGCAAAACCAGCGCCTGTCCGTGCGCGTGCTGCTTGACCATCGCGAAAACGTGTTGACCGTGCAGCGCGGCTCCTTCGTCGACGAATCCGGCGGCGCCTACGCCTACGTGGTGAACGGCGACATCGCCACCAAGACACCGATCCGCGTCGGCGCCTCCAGCATCGACAAGGTGGAAATCCTGCAAGGCCTGCAGGCCGGCCAGCGCATCGTGATTTCCGGCACCGACAACTTCAAGGGCGCGGCGAAAGTCGTGATCAGCAGCTGATGCGAAGTTTGAGTGAAGAGGAGTGAGGCGTGAGGGAGAGCACCCCCATCCCTCCGGCTTTTCCTCGCCCTCACCCCTCTTCACTCAAACCTCAACCTACTACAACCACCACCAAGGGACGACAAGCATGTTGAAGATGACCCACCTGTCCAAGGTCTACCGCACCGAAGTGGTGGAAACCTATGCCTTGCGCGATTTCAATATCGACGTGAAGGAAGGGGAATTCGTCGCCGTCACTGGCCCATCCGGTTCGGGCAAGACCACGTTCCTGACCATTGCCGGCCTGCTGGAGAGTTTCACTGGCGGCGAGTACCACCTCGATGGCATCGAGGTCAGCAACCTCAACGACAACGCGCGCTCGAAGATCCGCAACGAGAAGATCGGCTTCATCTTCCAGGCTTTCAACCTGATTCCCGACCTCAACGTGTTCGACAATATCGAAGTGCCGCTGCGCTATCGCGGCATGAAATCGGCCGAGCGCAAGCAGCGCATCATGGATGCGCTCGAGCGCGTCGGCCTGGCCTCGCGCTTCAAGCATTACCCGGCCGAGTTGTCCGGCGGCCAGCAGCAGCGCGTGGCCATCGCGCGTGCGCTGGCCGGCAGTCCGCGCCTGCTGCTCGCCGACGAGCCCACCGGCAACCTCGACACGCAGATGGCACGCGGCGTGCTGGAGCTGCTGGAGAACATCCATCGCGATGGCGCCACCATCGTCATGGTGACGCACGACCAGGAGTTGGCCGCGCGTGCCCAGCGCAACGTGCACATCATCGACGGCCAGGTAGTCGATCTCGCCGAGGAGCCGCGCTTCCATGCGGGCGCGCAGGCGCGCGAACAGACGCAGGCCGGCTGAGCAGACCATGCGCGCACTCTGGCCACCGCTGCTGTTTGGTCTGGTCTTGCTGCCCATGGCCAGCCGTGCCGGGGATCTCGTCGAGGCTTATCGCCAGGCCGTGGCCAACGACCCGGTATTGAGCTCGGCGAGCGCGGCACAGCGCGTCACCGCGGAAAACGTCCCGCAGGCGCGGTCGGCCCTGCTGCCGCAGTTGTCGCTCGGGCTGGGCATGGAGCAGATCCACGGCGGCAGCGGCTCGGTCACCAGCTCCAATGGCAACATCGTTTCCACTGGCGGAGGGCGTACGCGCGAGCGCGACCTCAGCGGCACCCTCAGCCAGCCGCTGCTCGACGTGGCGGCGATTGCGCAGCTGCGCGCCGCGCATGCCAGCCGTGATGCCGGCGAGCAGGTCTATCGTGCCGCCGCGCAGCAATTGTGCATACGCGTCGCCAGCGCGTATTTCAATGTGTTGGTCGCGGAAGACGAGCTGGGCGTGTTCCAGTCCTACGAAGATGCGTACAAGCAGGAGTTCGATCAGTCCAGCGTGCGTTTCCATAATGGCCTGGCCATGGCCTCGGACGTCAGCCAGTCCCAGGCGTATTACCTGTACATCAAGTCGCAGCGCATCAGCGCCGAGGCGCAACTGAAGGATGCGCGGCGCGCGTTGGAACAGATCACCGGCGCGCCTACCGGGGAATTGAAGAAGCTGCGCGACGACCTGCCGCTGACCCCGCCGCAGCCTGCCGATGCCAAGGCCTGGGTCGACGCCGCCACGCACAGCAATCCGACTGTACTGGCTGCGGACTACACGGTGAATGCCGACCGGCATCGCGTTGCGGCGGCGCGCGCCGGGCATCTGCCCACGCTCGACGCCAAGCTGCAATACGGCAAGTTCGGCGTCTGGTCCAGCGCAGTGCCGGGTGCCGCCGCCTATGGCCCCGGGGTGACCACGGTCGGCCTGACGCTGAACGTGCCGATCTTCAGCGGCGGCCTGACGCGCTCGCAGGTGCGCCAGGCGCTGGCGCGACGCGACGAGGACGAGGGCGTGCTGGAAAGCCAGCGCCGGCAGGCGGCGCGCGACGCCAGCAATTACTACAACCTGGTGGTCGACGGCATCGAGCAGGTGCAGGTTGCGCGCACCTCGGTGGACGCCGCGCGCAAGGCCGTGGCCTCGATGCGCGCCGGCTACGAGATCGGCACGCAGAGCCTGACCAACGTGGTCGTGGCCATCGGCACGCTGGCCAACGTGCAGAGCGAATACACCGTGGTGCGCCACCAGTTCGTGCTCAACAAGCTGCTGCTCAAGCAGGCCGCGGGCACGGTGGATCTCCACGACCTGGAAGATGTCAACCGGCTGCTGCAATGAACATCGCCCCAACTCTCGCGCTGCGCTTCAACGGAGAGAGCTTGAACCGTCTCCCCCGGCAGAGCCAGGGGAGAGGGGGCAGCTGAAGAAAGTGCGCTCTGCATCGCGGAGAGAGGATGATGTTCGGCTATTACTTCGAGCTAGGACTGCGCAGCCTGCGCCGCAACCCGGCGCTGACCGCGCTGATGGTGCTGGCCATCGGCTTTGGCGTGGCGGCGTCGATGATCACCTATTCGGTATTTCGTGCCGTGTCGGGCAACCCGATCCCGGACAAGTCCGCGCAGCTGTTCACCCCGCAGATCGACAGCTGGGGCCCCCAAATGAACCTGGAAGGCGAGCCGCCGCAGGCGCTCAACTATGTGGACGCGGCGGCCTTGATGCGCGTGCACGTGGCGAAGCGGCAGACGCTGCTGTATGCAGTGCAGCTGTCGGTAATGCCGGGCGGCAATCGCGACTTGCCGGTACAAGCCAGCGGCTACGCGGTGTACGGCGATTTCTTCCCGATGTTCGAGGTGCCGTTCCGCTACGGCAGCGGCTGGGATGCGGCGCAGGACGAAGGCCGCGCCGCGGTGGTGGTGCTGAGCGAAGAGTTCAACCGCAAACTGTTCGGCGACGTCGACAGCATCGGGCGGCAGATCGACCTGGACGGCCACAACTATCGCATCGTCGGTGTCACCCGGCATTGGAATCCGACGCCGCGCTTCTACGACTTGTTCGGCACCAAGGGGTTCAAGGAGTCGGCGGATTTCTACCTGCCGTTCACCCGCGCGCTGGATCTCAAGATCGACACCGCCGGCAGCAACAGTTGCCGCAAGGTCGCAAGCATGAAGGGCTGGGACGATTGGCTGCACAGCGACTGCGTGTGGATCACGCCCTGGGTGGAGCTGGACGATGCCACCGCCGTGGCGCGCTATCGGCAATTCCTGGAGAGTTATTCCAGCGACCAGCAACGCGCCGGCCGCTATGGCTGGGCGCCCAACACGCGCCTGCGCGACGTGACCCAGTGGATGAGCTACATGCACGTGGTGCCGGAGGAAAGCCGTATCTCGCTGCTGGTGTCGCTGGGTTTCCTGCTGATCTGTCTGGTCAACACCGTGGGCTTGCTGCTGGCCAAGTTCATGCGCCGTTCGGGCGAGATTGGCGTGCGCCGCGCGCTCGGGGCGTCGCGGCGCGAGATCTACGCGCAGTTCCTGACCGAGGCCGGCACGGTCGGCCTGGCCGGCGGGGCGCTTGGGCTGCTGTTCACGGCCATGGGCGTTTCCGGCGTCGGCATCCTGTTCCGCCCCGAGATCGCACGGTTGGCGCATGTGGATTTGTCGCTGGTGGGCTTGACCCTGGCCGTGTCGATTGTCGCCACGGTGATTGCGGCGTTCTACCCCACCTGGCGCGCGGCGCACGTGCAGCCGGCCTGGCAGTTGAAAAGTAATTGACGCGAAGAGGCATGGCGATATGACAGTCCAACCCATCCTCGCCGCACTGCGCCACCACAAGGCGGGCACCGTGCTGATCGCGCTGCAGGTCGCCCTGACCTTGGCGATCGTGTGCAACGCCTTGTTCATCATCGAGCAACGCGTGGCGCACCTGTCCGAACCTACCGGCATCGATGAAGCCAACTTGTTCGTGATCGAGAACCAATGGGCCGGGCAATCGTCCGACCAGCAGATCGACGCCCGCATGCAGGCCGATCTCGCCGTATTGCGGCAACTGCCCGCCGTGCGCGACGCGGCGCCCTCCAATTCCTATCCGTTGCGCGGCGGCGGCTGGGACAACTTCATCACCCTGAAGCCCGACCAGGTGCAGCGCACCACCGATGCCGCGTTGTACATGAGCGACACCCACTTGATCGACACGCTGGGCCTGAAGCTGGTCGCCGGGCGCAATTTCCACCCCGACGAAGTCGAGCCGATGGGGATGCGCGAGAACAAGACGCCGCCGGTGGCGATCGTGACCCAGGCGATGGCCGACCGCCTGTACCCGGATGGTTCGGCGCTGGGCAAGATCTTCTACAGCATGAGCAAGACGCCGATCACCATCATCGGCATCGTGGCGCGCCTGCAACGCCAGGAGGTCGACACCTGGTCGCGCGCATATGCCTACCAGGCCATGCTGTGGCCGCGGCGCCTGGATTTCCAGCAAGGTATTTATTACCTCGTGCGCGCCAAGCCCGGCCAGTTGGCGGCCGCGATGCACGAGGCGCCGAAGGCGCTGTATGCACAGAGCCGCATGCGCATCATCGACCCCAAGGACGGGCTGTTGAGCTTTGCCGAGGTGCGCCATCGCGTCTATGACAGCGATCGCGGCATGGCCATCCTGATGGGCATCGTCAGCGCGGTGCTGCTGGCGATCACCGCTGCCGGCATCGTCGGGCTCACCAGTTTCTGGGTAGGCCAACGGCGCAAGCAGATCGGCGTGCGCCGTGCGCTTGGCGCGACGAAGCGCGACATCCTCAGCTACTTCCTTACCGAGAACCTGTTGATTTCGGCCGGCGGCGTCGTGCTCGGCGTGCTGCTGGCGCTGTTCATCAACGCCTGGATGATCACCCAATTTGAAACAGCCCGCCTGCCGCCGGCGTACGTGGCCGCCGGCGTGGCCGTGCTGTTGCTGCTTGGCCAGGGTGCGGTGCTGGCACCGGCGCTGCGCGCATCGCGCGTGTCACCGGTGGAGGCGACGCGCCCGGTGTGACACGACAAGTTGATTTGAACCCTCTCCCCTGGCTTTGCCGGGGGAGAGGGCAGGGTGAGGGGGCGCTGTTCGGCATACCGCCAAGCGGCCCCCTCACCCCAACCCTCTCCCCCGACGATGAAGCCGTCAGGGGAGAGGGAGATTCCCCTATCGGAGGACGGTACATGCTGGCCTATTACCTTGAACTGGCCGTGCGCAGCCTGAAACGCAGCCCCGGCCTCACCGCCCTGATGGTGTTGGCCATCGGCTTTGGCGTGGCCGCATCGATGACGACCTGGTCGGTGTTCCGTGCGGTGTCGGGCGATCCGATCCCGTGGAAATCCGCCAAGCTGTTCGTGCCGCAAATCGACATGTGGGGACCCGAGGGGCGCGACCCCGACGGCGAGCCGCCGAACGCGATGGATTACACCGATGCCGTTGCGCTCATGCGCGCGCAACGGGCGACGCGGCAATCGGCGATGTATCAGATTTCGCCTTCGATCGTGCCCGCGGGCGCAGGCAAGCATCCGTTGAATGTCGGCGGCCACGCGGTGTACGGCGAGTTCTTCCCCATGCTGGACGCGCCGTTTCAGTACGGCAACGGCTGGAGCGCCAGCGACGATGCGAACCGCGCGCAGGTCGTGGTGATCAACAGCAAGCTCAACCAAAAGCTGTTCGCCGGTGCCGACAGCGTAGGCAAGACCGTCAACATCGAGGGCCGGGATTACCGCGTGGTGGGTGTGCTCGACCACTGGAATCCACAGCCGCGCTATTACGACGTCGTCAACAGCGGTGGCTTCGACACGGAAAGCGACGACGTCTTCATGCCGTTCCTGACCGCGATCCAGGCCGAAATCCCGAACAATGGCAATACCAACTGCAACGCCGTGCCCAAGGAATCGGGCTTCGTCGGCCTGCAACATTCGACCTGCGTGTGGATTGCGTTCATGGTGCAGCTGGACAACGCGGCAGCAGTGCAGGCCTACCGCGCCTACCTGGACGGCTATGCGCGCAACCAGCAGGCGTCCGGCCGTTTCAGCTGGCCACCAAACAATCGCCTGCGCGATGTGCCGGCATGGCTGGACAGCCAGCACGTGGTGCCCAGGGATACCAAGGTGTCGTTGCTGGTGGCGCTGGGCCTGCTGCTCGTGTGCCTGGTCAACACGGTGGGCCTGCTGCTGGCGAAGTTCCTGCGCCGCAGCAGCGAGATCGGCGTGCGCCGGGCGCTGGGCGCGCCGCGCGGTGCGATCTACGCGCAGTTCCTCACCGAGGCCGGCATCGTCGGCGTGGCCGGCGGCCTGCTCGGCCTGGCGTTGACCGGGATTGGCGTGGCGAGCGTGGGCTGGGTGCTGCCCACGGACATCGCGACGCTCGCGCGCCTGGACCTGTCGTTGCTTGCGCTCACCCTGGCGGTGGCGGTCGTCGCCACGATGCTCGCCGGCCTGTATCCGACCTGGCGGGCCTCGAATGTGCAGCCCGCGTGGCAGTTGAAGAGCAACTAGGGACATGGACATGCCTGCCATACGTCGAACCATCCCGTCCGTCAATCCCGCATCAGCGGGCATCCAGTGATGACGAAGCCGTGAGGACATCACCATGAAACTGCCCCCCATCATTGCCGCATTGCGCAAGCACAAGGCCGGCGTCGTGCTGATCGCCTTGCAGATCGCGCTGACGCTCGCCATCGTGTGCAATGCGGTCTTCATCATCGGCTCGCGCATCGAGCGCGTGAACCGGCCCACGGGACTGGACGAGAGCAACCTGTTCCTGGTCACCCAGCAATGGGTGGGCGCACCCAGCGCGGATATACCGGATGGCGTGGAAAAGCTCGACGTGATGCAGCGCGAGGACCTTGCCGCCCTGCGCAACCTGCCAGGCGTCGCCGCGGTGGCCCCGACCAACTCACTGCCGTTGCTCAACTCATCCTGGACCGGATCGGTCTCGCTTACGCCGGCCGCACGGCTGGGCGACAAGAGCGGCACCCGCACCGCGTATTACTTCACCGATGACCAGGTGTTGCCCACCCTGGGTCTGAAGCTGGTGGCCGGACGTGCCTTCAATGCCGGTGATGTGCAGCACCAGGGGTTTCGCGACATTCGCGACCGTCCGGTGGCGATCATCTCCAAGGCGCTGGCGGACAAGCTGTATCCGCACGGCGGTGCGGTCGGCAAGGTGATGTACAGCGATGGCAGCAGCTCGCCGACCACGATCGTTGGCGTGGTGGAACGACTGCAGACGCCTGCCACCGGCAGCTGGGGCAACGACTTTGCCTGGTATTCGACCCTGGTACCCACCCGGCTGGACGGGAACTTCGCGCGTTACGCCGTGCGCACCAAGCCCGGCCAGCTGGAAGCGGCGATGCGTGCGGTGACCCCCTTGCTGTACAAGGTGAACCCGCTGCGCGTGCTGGACGATGACAGCGTCAAGTCGTTTGCCGACATCCGCGCCAAGGCCTACCGGGCCGACGTCGGCATGGCGGCGTTGATGGGCGTGATTTGCCTGATCCTGATTGCGGTGACTGCCGCCGGCATCGTCGGCCTGACCAGCTTCTGGGTAGGCCAGCGCCATCGCCAGATTGGCGTGCGGCGCGCCCTGGGTGCGCGCAGGGTTGACATCCTGCGCTACTTCCAGATCGAGAACCTGATGATCGCGGGCGGCGGCGCCGTGCTTGGGGTGTTGCTGGCGATCGGCCTCAACCTGTGGCTGATCACCCGCTATGAGATGAGCCATCTGCCGGTGCCGTATGTGCTGCTCGGCGTGCTCGCCGTGCTGGCGCTGGGCCAGGCCGCCGTCTTCGTGCCGGCGCGCCGCGCGTCCAACGTCTCGCCGGTCTCGGCGACGAGGGCCGCGTGATGGCGGAATGCTTGAATCCTCTCCCCTGGCTCTGCCGGGGGAGAGGGCAGGGTGAGGGAGCGCTTTGGCTTTTGCTCTTCGGTGCAGATGCCGGGAGGTCGGAGCTCGACCCCTCGCCCCAACCCTCTCCCCCCGCAGAGCCAGGGGAGAGGGGGTGCCGCGCGGCAGCCGTCGGAATAGCCGCGGTCGCCAGGATTCTCATTGCGGAGTGATGGGATGTTTGGCTATTACCTCGACCTTGCCTGGCGCAGCCTGCGGCGCAGCCCCGGCCTGACGGCGCTGATGATGCTGGTGGTCGGTTTCGGCGTGGCCGGCTCGATGACAACGTATGCGGTGTTTCGCGGCATGTCCGGCGATCCGATTCCATGGAAATCCGCGAAGCTGTTCGTGCCCCAGATCGACGCCTGGGGACCGGTGCAGATGTCGGGACCCGGGGCGCGTGGTGGTGCGTACGAGCCGCCCGATGCCTTGACCTACGCCGACGCCATGGCCTTGTTGCGCGATCATCGCGCCACCCGGCAGTCGGCGATCTATGCAGTGGCACCGACCGTGCTGCCGACGGGAGCGGAGCGCAGTCCCATTCCGGTGTTCGGCTTCGCGGTCGACGACGAATTCTTCCCGCTGGTCGATGTGCCGTTCCGCTACGGCAGCGGCTGGAGCGCCGAGGACGATGCGCTGGGTACTCCGGTGGTGGTCATCGGCGATGCGCTCAACCAGCAGGTGTTCGGCGGCGCCGACAGCGTCGGGCGCAGCATCGACCTGGACGGCAAGGATTACCGGGTGATCGGCGTGATGCAGCCGTGGAATCCGCAGCCGATGTTCTTCGACGTGGTCGACACCGGCGGTTTCAGCAGCGACGGTCCGGCGTTGTTCCTGCCCTTGCAGCGCGCCTTCGCCAGCGGCATGGAGAACGCCGGCGCGGTCAACTGCCCGAAGGGCGTGCAACCGGGCGTGGGCCAGGCGGGCCTGCGCCAGTCCGCTTGCGTGTGGCTGGCCTACATGGTCGAGCTGGGCGATGCTGCGGCCGTGCAGCGCTATCGGCAGTATCTGGACGATTACGCGCGCAGCCAACAGGCGCTCGGCCGCTTCGACTGGCCGCCCAACAACCGCTTGCGCGACTTGCGCGGCTTCCTCGAATACGAGCACGTCGTGCCCGACGACAGCCGTGTGTCGCTGCTGGTCGCGCTCGGCCTGCTGCTGGTGTGCCTGGTCAATACGGCCGGGCTGTTGCTGGCCAAGCTCCTGCGCCGCAGCGGCGAGATCGGCGTGCGCCGCGCGCTGGGTGCGTCGCGTCGTGCGATCCATGCGCAGTACCTGACCGAGGCCGCGGTGATCGGCGTCGGCGGCGCTGCGCTCGGCCTGCTGCTGACCGGGCTCGGCGTGTTCAGCGTGAACAGGATGTTGCCGCCGCGGCTCGCCGATCTCGCGCATATCGATCTCCCGCTGCTGTTGCTGACCCTGTTGGTGTCGATGCTCGCCAGCGCGCTGGCCGGCGTGTATCCCGCGTTTCGCGCCGCCCGCGTGCTGCCCGCCTGGCAGCTCAAGTGCAATTGAGGATGCGTCGATGAGTCTGCATCCCACCATCACCGCGTTGCGACGGCACAAGGCCGGCGTCGCTTTGATCGTGCTGCAGATCGCGCTGACGCTGGCCATCGTGTGCAACGCGATCTTCCTGATCCACCAGCGCATCGAACGGGTGAGCCGGCCCACGGGCGCGGTCGAGGCAGGGTTGATCCGCATCTCGCAAACCTGGTTTGGCGCCCCGACCGGCGGGGACGCCGCGGCCATTGAAAAGCTCGATGCGATGCAGCTTACGGACCTGGCCACCTTGCGTACCTTGCCGGACGTGCAGGACGTGGCTGCATCGACCAGCATGCCGCTGCAAGGGATGATCTACAGCGGCAATCTCAGCCTGAACCCGCAACAGACCGGCATCAACGTGACGGCTGCTTACTACTATGGCGATGAGCGCCTGCGTCCAACCCTGGGCGTGCGCTTGATTGCCGGCCGCGATTTCAAGGCCGATGAAATCCTGCATCACGGCATCGGCAACGATGCGGCGTCGCCGGTGGTCATCGTCAGCAAGCCGGTCGCGGACAAGCTGTTTCCGCAGGGCGATGCGCTGGGCAAGACGATCTACCAGGACGGCAAGCCCGCCACCATCGTCGGCATCGTCGAGCGCCTGCAGACGCCGACCACGCAGGCCTGGGGCAGCACTTGGGCCTACAACTCGGTACTGGAGCCGGTGCGCCTGGACGGTGCGTCGGCCAGCTATGCGGTGCGCGCGCGGCCAGGACGCGAACAGGCGGTGATGCGCGAGGCGCGCAAGGCGTTGCTGGCCGTCAATCCCCTGCGCGTGATGCCGGAAAGCTGGGGTATCCAGTCGCTGTCGCAGATTCGCGCCAAGGTCTATCGTGCCGATCAGGCGATGGCACTGTTGATGACGGTGATCTGCGTGATCTTGTTGGGGGTTACCGCCGCCGGCATCGTCGGCCTGACCAGCTTCTGGGTCGGGCAACGACGCAAGCAGATCGGCGTGCGCCGGGCGCTGGGGGCGCGCAAGGCCGACATCGTGCATTACTTCCAGGCCGAAAACCTGCTGATCGCTGGCGTCGGCGCTGCGCTCGGCGTGGTCCTCGCCGCGCTGTTGAATCTGTGGTTGATGACGCACTACGCGATGCTGCGACTTCCGCCGGGTTATCTGCTCGTCGGCGTGCTGGTGCTGCTGGCGCTCGGACAGGCCGCGGTGTTCGTGCCGGCGCGTCGCGCTTCCAACGTGCCGCCAGTGGTGGCCACGAGGGCGGCGTGATGCTTGAACCCTCTCCCCCGGCGCAGCCAGGGGAGAGGGGGTACTACGCGGCAGCGTCTGGATGGCTGCAGCAGCTTGAACCCCTCCCCTCGTCGAGCCCGGGAAGGAGAGTTTCGAAATGTTGTCGAATGAGGGAGCGATGGAATGTTTGGTTATTACCTTGATCTGGCGCTGCGCAGCCTCAAGCGCAACCGGGTGTTGACGGCGTTGATGGTGCTGGCGCTCGGCCTGGGCATTGGCGCGTGCATCACCACGCTGACGGTGCTGAAGCTGCTCTCGGGCGACCCGATACCGCAGAAGAGTACGCGCCTGTTCCACCCCGAAATCGACCCGCTCCCAGCGCAAGGCTACGTACCCGGCCAGAGCAAGCCGCCCTGGGGCGGCCTGATGCCTTATCCGGACGCGATGAACCTGTTGCACGCGGGCAAGGCGGAACGGCAGGCGGTAATGGCCTTGACCCAGGCCAAGGTCGAGCCGCAGCACATGGGCCAGAAACCCTTCTTCAGCGACGGCGTGATGACCACCGCCGCCTTCTTCCCGATGTTCGACGTGCCGTTCGAATACGGCAGCGGCTGGAGCGAGCAAGAGGGCGAAAGCCGGGCGCGGGTCGCGGTGATCGCGGGCTTCCTCAACGACAAGTTGTTTGCCGGCAGGAACAGCGTCGGCGAAACCATCCGCATCAACGAGCATGACTACCGCATTGTCGGTGTGCTGAAGCCGTGGTCGCCGCAACCCCGTTTCTATGCGGTCGGCCTTGGCGGGCACAGCTACGGCAATGGTAATGCGGTCTACCTGCCGCTGCAGTCGGCGCGCGCCGATGCGATGGATCCGCAGAACATCAGTTGCTGGGAGGCGGCCGACATCAAGCACCTGGAAACCTCGCCCTGCGTATTCGTCTACGTGTGGGTGGAATTGGGCAGCGCCGGCGACGCGGCGGCGTACAAGACCTGGCTGTCGAACTACGCGCAGCAGCAGATCGCCCTTGGGCGCTTCCATCGTCCCGAGGTCGCCTTGCCCGACGTGATGCAATTCATGCGCGACGCCCAGGTGGTGCCCGACGACGTCCGCCTGCAAGCCGGATTGGCGTTCGGCTTCCTGCTGATCTGCGTGGTCAATACCGTCGGGCTGCTGCTCGCCAAATGCCTGCGCCGCGCGCGCGAAATCGGCGTGCGCCGCGCGCTCGGCGCCACGCGTCGCGCGATCTTCGCCCAGTTCATGGTCGAGTCCGCCTTGATCGGCCTGGCCGGCGGCGTGCTGGGTCTGGTCTTCGCCGAACTCGGACTGTGGGCGATCCGCCACCAGCCGGCGCAGTACGCCGCGCTCGCCCGGCTTGACGTCGCCATGTTCGTGTTCACCTTCGTGGTGGCCGTGGTCGCGAGCCTGCTGGCCGGCCTGCTGCCGGCGTGGCGTGCCTGTGTGTTGGCGCCAGCTCCGCAGTTGAAGGGGAATTGAATGGACATCCAACCCATCTTCGCCGCCCTGCGCAAGCACCGGATCCCAGCCTGCCTGATCGTGCTGGAGATCGCGCTGGCCTGCGCGGTGCTGTGCAACGCCGTGTTCATGATCGGCCAGCGCATCGCCGAGATGCATGTGCCGAACGCGATCGACGAGGCCGGCATCGTGGACATCAGGGTGCAGGGGACCGATCCGCAGCTCGCCGGTGCCGATATACCGCGCAATCTCGCGGCGTTGCGGGAGATATCCGGGGTCACGGCCGTCGCTGCGATCAGCACGATGCCGCTCAGCCAAAATGGCTGGAACTCCAATGTCGCGACTGGACCAGGCGAGCTGATGGCGAAGACCACCCCCAACGTCGCGCAATACATGTATTCGAAGGGCGGGCCGGAAGCGCTGGGCATGCGTTTGCTGCAGGGACGCTTCTTCGACGATGCCGAGTACGCGGGCAGCGAGCTCGGTGCGAGCTACCTGGCGACCGGCCACGTCGTGCTCGTCACGCAAAGCCTGGCCGAGCGCCTGTGGCCCGGCCAGAGCGCGCTCGGCAAACAAGTATGGATCGGCAACGACAACCACTATACGGTGGTCGGCGTGGTGGCCGACATCCTGCGTCCCGATCGCAATGGCGAGGGGGCCGCAGGCTTCCATTGGGCGATCTTCATGCCGTTGAGCCCGGCCCCCGTGCTCAACGATTACGTGGTGCGTGCGGCACCGGGCGCACTCGGGCGCGTGTTGCGCGATGGCGTCGGGAAACTCGAGGCGCTGGCGCCGAATGCTGTGGTCAAGGGCCGCAGCTTCACCGAGATCCGCGACCAGTTCTTCGCCGACACCCGCAGCATGGTGTGGATGCTGGCCCTGGTGTGCGTGGTGATGCTGGCGGTGACCGCGTTCGGCATCGTCGGCCTGACCAGCTTCTGGGTCGGCCAACGGCGCCGGCAGATCGGCATCCGACGTGCCTTGGGCGCGACGCGTGGCCACATCATGCGCTACTTCCAGGCCGAGAATTTCCTGCTCACCGCCGCGGGCGTGGTGTGCGGCATGGCGTTGGCCTTCGGCATCAATGTCTACCTGATGCAGCACTACGAGATGCCGCGCATGCCGGTGTATTACCTGCCTGCCGGCGCCATTGCGCTGTGGCTGCTGGGCCAGCTGGCGGTGATGGGCCCGGCACGCCGCGCCGCCGCGGTGCCGCCGGTCGTCGCCACGAGGAGTGTGTGATGGACGGAGCCCAGGCCCGCCGCTTGAAGCGCGTGAACCCTCTCCTGCGGCTTCGCCGGGGGAGAAGGCAGGGTGAGGGGGCGCCTTTGCTTTCGCTCTTCGGGACAGATGCCGGGAAGTCGGAGCTCGCCCCCTCACCCCAACCCTCTCCCCCGGCAGAGCCAGGGGAGAGGGAGCTGTACGCGGTAGCCGTCTGGATGGCTGCTGGCGCAGGAACGTTCATGCTGGAGGACAGGCATGTTTGGCTATTATCTTGACCTAGCCCTGCGCAGCCTGAAGCGCAACAGGGCGCTCACCGCGCTGATGGTGCTGGCGATCGCGCTGGGCATCGGCGCCAGCATGACTACGCTGACCGTGCTGCACGTGCTCTCGGGCGATCCGTTGCCGGGTCGCAGCAGCACGTTGTATTACCCGCAGGTCGACCCGCGTGACAACAGCGGCCTGTTGCCAGGCAAGGGGCCGCCCGAGCAGGTCACCCTGATCGACGGCCAGAACCTGCTGCGGGCCAAGCGCGCGGATCGCCAGGCGCTGATGACAGGAGGCTCGGTGCCGCTCCAGCCGGATTCGTCGGCGTTGGAGCCGTTCTACGTGGAGGCGCGCTACACCACGGCCGATTTTTTCCCGATGTTCGGCACCCGCTTCCGCTATGGCCAGGGATGGGCTGCGGCGGATGACGAGGCGCGCGCGCGTGAGGTGGTGGTCAACAGCGATTTGAACCAGCGTTTGTTTGGCGGCACCGACAGCGTGGGGCGCACGCTGCGCATTGCCAATGCCGAGTTTCGCATCGTGGGTGTGCTGGATCATTGGGAGCCCAGCCCGCACTTCTACGACCTCAATACCGGCTCCTACGGTTACGCCGAACAGGTGTTCGTGCCGCTGCAGACGGCGCTGGGCCTGCACATGGACCACATTGGCTCCAGCGACTGCTGGGGCAACGGTGCCGGTGGCATAGGCCATACCTACCCCTCGGACAGTTGCGTGTGGCTGCAGTTCTGGGTGCAGTTGGACAGCCCCGCGAAGGCCGCTGCGTACAAGGAGTTCCTGGTCAGCTATTCACGGCAGCAGCATGCCTTGGGGCGCTTTGTCCAGGCACCGAACGTGCGTTTGCGCGACGTACGTCAGTGGCTGGCGTATGAGCGCGTGGTACCCGACGACGTGCGGCTGCAGACCGGGCTGGCATTCGGCTTCCTCCTGGTGTGCCTGGTCAATACCGTGGGCTTGATGCTGGCGAAATTCCTGCGCAGCGCTGGCGAGCTCGGCATCCGCCGCGCGCTCGGCGCCTCAAAGGGCGCCTTGCTGGCGCAGTTGTTGGTGGAATCCGGAGTGGTTGGCCTGGTCGGCGGCGTGGGCGGCTTGCTGCTTGCCCTACTTGGCCTGTGGCTGGTGCGGCACCGGCCATCCGATTATGCGTCGCTCGCGCATCTGGACCCGTTGATGCTGTTGACGACGTTCCTGCTCGCAGTGGGCGCGACCCTCGTGGCCGGCTTGTTGCCAGCCTGGCGGGCCTGCCAGATTCCGCCGGCCCTGCAATTGAAGAGTCAGTGAGGCGTGACCATGGAATTGCGACCCATACTTTCCACGCTGCGCCGGCACAAGATCACCGCCACTTTGCTGATCCTGGAAATCGCGCTGACCTGCGCCATCGTGTGCAACGCGGTGTTTCTGATCGGCCAACGCCTGCAACACATGGACATGACCACCGGTATCGACGAGCACGCGTTGTTGCAGATCCAACTGGCCGAGATCGCCCCCACGCCGGACATCTATGCGCGGGCCAGGGAGGATCTGGCCGTATTGCGGCAGGTGCCGGGCGTGCAGGCGGCGGCGCTGACCAACCAACTGCCGCTCGGTGGATCCTCGTCCAACTCGAGCATCAAGCTGGACCTGGCGCAGCGCCAGCCCAACCTCAGCGCCGGTACCTATTTCGGCCAGGATTTGCCGCAGACCATGGGCGCGCGGTTGATCGCAGGGCGCTACCTGCAAGCCGACGAGTTCGTCGATGCGGGCATCGTGTTGAAGGCGCTCGCCACTGGTGACACGAAGCAGTTGCCCGCCGTGACCGTGATCACCCAGGCCATGGGGGAGCGACTGTGGCCAGGGCAAAACCCGTTGGGCAAGACGCTTTACATCGGTCCGGTTGGCGTGCGCGTGGTTGGCGTGCTGGCGGACCTGGCGCGCGCCAATGCGCACGACGATGCCACCGCGCATTACTCGATGGTCCTGCCGCTGTTCATGGGCGCCAGCCAGGACCAGAGCTACATCATCCGCACCCGTCCGCAGGACAGGCAGGCCGTGCTCAAGGCCGCCGTGGCTGCGCTGAAGCAGGCTGATCCGCAGCGGGTCGTGACCGTGCAGCGTACCTACGACCAGGTGCGCCGCAAGTTCTTCGAGAACGACCGCGCCATGGCCGGCATCCTGGTGGGTGTCATCATCGCGCTGCTGATCATCACAGCGCTCGGCATCACCGGCCTGGCCAGCTTCTGGGTGGCGCAGCGGCGGCGCATGATCGGCATCCGCCGTGCGCTTGGCGCCACCCGGCGCAACGTCCTGCGCTACTTCCAGGCCGAGAATTTCGTGCTGGCCACGCTAGGCATCGCGCTCGGCATGGTGTTGGCCTACGCCATCAACCTGTTCCTGATGCTGCACTACGAGTTGCCGCGGCTGCCGGCGATCTATTTTCCGGTCGGCGCGGTGGCGCTGTGGTTGATTGGACAACTGGCCGTGCTGGGCCCGGCGCTGCGCGCCGCCGCGGTGCCGCCGGTTGTCGCGACGAGGAGCGTGTGATGAATGGAGCCAAGGTCTGCGACTTGAAGTGTGGGAACCCTCTCCCCTGGCTTTGCCGGGGGAGAGGGCAGGGTGAGGGAGTGCTTTTGCTTCTGTGCTTTGGGATAGATGCCGGCAAGTCGGAGCTCGCCCCCTCACCCCGGCCCTCTCCCCCGACGGTGGAGCTGTCAGGGGAGAGGGAGACGAGCAGGCTAGCCGAACAGCTTGTCGATCAGCGCAGCCTTGTCGATGAGCTAGTGCATGGCGACGCCGCGCGGCAGCTTCATGCGGGCAGCACTTCTTCGCGCACGAAGTGCAGGCGAATCACCTTCGGCCCTGTGCCTTCGTCGAAGTGGCACCGCACCGCGTCGCGCACCCGTTCGCGCAATTCGTCCAGTGACTCAGCTTCGGTGAAGATCGCGGGCCCGAGCGCACGCGCCGTGAATCCGCCTTCGGCGGCTTCCTCGACATTGAAAATGATCTCGTGCATGGCGGGCTCCGATTCCTCGATCCATCTTGATTCAGTATCTCGGGAAAGGGGGCGCTGAGTGTTTGGCTATTACCTTGATTTGGCGCTGCGCAGCCTGAAGCGCAACAAGGTGCTCACGGCCCTGATGGTGCTGGCCATCGCGCTGGGTATTGGGGCGTCGATGACCACGCTGACCGTGCTGCACGTGCTGTCGGGCAATCCGATTCCCGGAAAGAGCGCCCAGCTTTACCGCGTACAGATCGACCCGCGGGGCATGTACGGTTACCGGCCCGGCATGGAACCGGTGGACCAGGTGACGTGGATCGACGGCATGAATCTGCTGCGCGCGCAGCGTGCGGACTGGCAGGCGCTGATGACCGGCGGCAATGTCGCGATCCAGCCGGCCAACCCGACCCTGGACCCGTTCTTCGAGGCAGCCCGCTATACCAGTGCCGGTTTCTTTCCGCTGTTCGACGTGCCGTTCCAGTACGGGCGTCCGTGGAATGCGAAGGACGATCAGGACAGCGCACGCGTCGTGGTGCTGAGCCACACCTTCAACGACAAGATGTTCGGCGGCAGGGACAGCGTGGGCCAGATGCTGGATCTCGGTGGGCATGACTTTCGCGTCATCGGCGTGCTCGGCGACTGGCGCCCGAATCCGCATTTCTACGATCTGGACGTCAAGAGCTACAACGAAAACGAGGGCGTCTACGTACCGCTGTCCGCTTCGCAGGCCGCGGGATTCGAGCACGACGGCAACGTCGATTGCTGGGGCAACGGCGCCAGCGGCAACGACATGTCCAAGAACGACCACTGCGTATGGCTGCAATTCTGGGTGCAGCTGGAGACGCCGGCCAAGGCCGCCGCGTACAAGCAATTCCTGATCCGCTACTCGGAACAGCAAAAGGCGCTGGGACGCTTCGAGCGGCCGCCGAACGTGCGCCTGCGCAACGTGATGGAGTGGCTGGATTACAACGAGGTGGTGCCCGCGAACGTGCGCTTGCAAACCTGGCTGGCATTCGCCTTCCTACTGGTGTGCCTGGTCAATACGGTGGGACTGATGCTGTCCAAGTTCATGCGCCGGCAGGGCGAGCTGAGCGTGCGCCGCGCGATGGGCGCCTCGCGCCGCTCGTTGTTCATGCAGTTGCTGGTGGAGTCCGGCATGGTCGGCCTGGCCGGCGGTATCGGCGGCCTGTTGATCGCGCTGGCGGGGCTATGGCTGGTGCGTCATCGGCCCACCGAGTACGCATCGCTGGCGCATCTCGATTCCGGCATGTTGTCCATCACCTTCCTGCTGGCCATTGGCGCCAGCCTGCTGGCCGGCCTGCTGCCTGCATGGCGCGCGTGCTACATCGCCCCCGCATCCATATTGAAGAGTCATTGAGAAGTGCAGCCATGGCTGGCTGCTCTTTTGATTTTCGCGATCACGGATGATCGCAAAAGGGAACCATCATGCAAATCCAGCCGATACTCGCCGCGTTGCGCCGTCACCAAATGGTGATGTGGCTATTGATCCTTGAAATCGCGTTGACCTGCGCGATCGTGAGCAATGCGGTATTCCTGGTCGTGCACCACCTGCAGCGCATGCACATGCCCAGCGGCATTGCCGAGCACGAATTGGTGCAGATCCAGATGGCCTACATCGGCAATCGCCCGGATGCCGAGGTGCGTACGCAAGCCGACCTGGCTGCGTTGCGGCAGATTCCCGGCGTCACGCAGGTGGCGCTGGTGGACAAGGTGCCGTTTGGCAGCGGCAACAACAGCGACATCAAGCTGCAACCCGATCAGCAGCAGCCATCGCTGAACGCCGGCCTGTACTTCGGCGATAACCTGCTGCCGACGTTTGGTGCGAGGCTGATTGCCGGGCGGGGTTTCCAGCCGGAGGAATTCGTGACGCTCGACCGGGCCTTGAAAGGGATCAATGGCAGTGCCCCGGAGGACTTGCCACACGTCGCGGTCATCACGCAGGCGATGGCGCAGCGGCTGTGGCCCGGGCAAGACGCTCTGGGCAGGACGTTCTATCTCGGTCAGGACCTCCCACTGCAGGTGGTTGGCGTTCTTGCGCGCCTGACGCGGCCCAACAGTTTCCACAATGGGGCCGCCTACAGTTTCGTGGTGCCCATCAGCGAGAACCTGAGCGACGGCGGAGGCAGCTACGTCATCCGTAGTGCGCCGCAGGAGCGTGAGCGCGTGTTGCAGGCGGCCGTCGCCAGGCTCAAGCAACTCGATCCGCATCGCGTGGTGCTGGAACACCGCAGCTATGATCAGGTGCGCGCGGCGTTCTTCCAGGGCGATCGCGCGATGGCCGGGATACTGGTCGGCGTGTGCCTGGCGCTGCTGGTCGTGACGGCGCTGGGCATCGGCGGCCTCGCCAGCTTCTGGGTGGCGCAACGGCGCAAGCAGATCGGTGTGCGGCGGGCGCTGGGTGCGACATGCGCCGACATCCTCCGCTATTTCCAGACCGAGAATTTCCTGATCGTCGGCTTCGGCATCGCGCTGGGGATGGCGCTGGCGTACAGCCTCAGCCTGGTGCTGATGCGGTATTACGAATTGCCGCGCCTGCCGTGGTTCTACTTGCCGATCGGCGCGGTCACGCTGTGGCTGATCGGCCAGCTTGCGGTGCTAGGCCCGGCGCTGCGCGCCGCCGCGGTGCCGCCTGTCGTGGCGACGCGGAGCGTGTGATGGACGGGAAGCACGGACCGATGGGAGCGATGTGATGTTTGCTTATTACCTTGATCTGGCGGTGCGCAGTCTGAAGCGCAACAAGATGCTTACCGTGCTGATGGTGCTGGCCATCGCGGTCGGTATTGGCGCCGCGATGACCACGCTGACGGTGATGCACCTGCTGTCCGGCGATCCGTTGCCCGGTAAGAGCGCGCACATCTTCTATCCGCAGGTGGACGCCACGACGCCGGCCGGATACTCGCATGAGCGGCCGCTCGATATGCTCGACTATCGCTCGGCCTGGGATCTGTGGAGCGCGCACCGCGCCGACCGCCAGGCGTTGCTGGCCAACAGCCAGGTCAAGTTACGCATGCCGCGTTCGATGCAGCCGCCCTTGATGCTGTCCATGCTCTCCACCACGGCGGACTTCTTCCCGATGTTCAACGTGCCGTTTCGCTACGGCAGCGCGTGGACGGCAGCCGCCGACGCCAGCCGCGAACGGGTGGCGGTGATCTCCGCGGACCTCAACGACAAACTGTTTGCCGGCCAGGACAGCGTGGGCCAGGTCTTGCGGCTGAAGGACAGCGACGTGCGCGTGGTTGGCGTGCTGGCCCCGTGGCGGCCTTCGCCCACGTTCTATGACGTGCGCGGCGGCAACTTTGCCCGCGGCATGACGTCGTGGTTCTACACCCGGCCGGAGGACGTGTTCATGCCATTCCAGGCCAGCCTGGAGGTGAACGACGGCAACTTCCAGTCCTTCACCTGCTGGGGCATGCCAAAGCAGCAAGGGCATTACGTCGACGAGCCCTGTGCCTGGGTCGGCCTCTGGGTCCAGCTGGACACCGCGGCCGCGGTGGCCGGGTACCGGGAATTCATCGCCAACTATGCGCAGCAACAAGCAGCGCTCGGGCGCTTCGCCAATACCGAGACGCGCATGCTAAGCCTGATGCAGTGGCTGGACTACAACCATGTGGTGCCCAGCGACGTGAAGCTGCAGACCTGGCTGGCGTTTGCCTTCCTTGCCATCTGCCTGTTCAACACGGTTGGCCTGCTGCTGGCGAAATTCCTGCGCCGCAGCAGCGAGATTGGCGTGCGCCGGGCCTTGGGCGCCAGCCGCGCCGCGGTGTTTGCGCAATGCCTGGTCGAGGCCGGCATGGTTGGCCTGCTCGGCGGCATTGGCGGTTGGTTGCTGACCTTGCTCGGATTGTGGCTGGTGCGCCGGCAGCCGGTGGAATATGCCGACCTGGCGTACCTGGACCCGGCCATGTTCGCGCTGACCTTTGCGTTGGCGGTCGCTGCCAGCCTGGTGGCCGGTGCGCTGCCGGCCATGCGTGCCAGTCGCATCCCGCCGGCCTTGCAACTCAAGGTGCTGTGATGCGCTGCCGCCCAATCCCCGAAGCCACGGCCGCGGTTCCCACGCGCAGCCGGGCCAATGCGAGTCCGACATCATGCAGATAAGACTGATCCTTGCCGCACTGCGCAAGCACCGCCTCGCCACCTTGCTTATTGCGCTGGAGATTGCGCTGGCTTGCGCTGTGCTGTGCAACGCCGGGTTCCTGATCGCCAACCGCGTTGCGCAGATGCAGGTCCAGAGCGGGGTGGACGAGGCCGCGCTCGGCGTCATCAGCCTGCAGGGCTTTGCGCCGGAGCAGGCCGTGGACTTGAATGCGCGCGTCCTGGCCGGCCTGCGTGCCATTCCCGGCATCGAGTCGGTCAGCGTGATCAACGCCGTGCCCTTTGGCGAACACGCCGGTACCGCGGGCATCACCTCGGACCAGGCCGGCAAGCAATTTGCCGGCGTGCCGCATTTCTACGTGGCCGGCCCGGGCGCGTTCGAGGCGCTGGGATTGCACGTGGTGGCTGGGCGTGCACCCGCTGCGGGCGATTACGCCCCGATCACCAAGTTCGTGCCGAAGGAGGCGCAGGTGCTGGTCACGCGCGCGCTGGCCGAGCACATCTGGCCGGGGCAGCCGGCGCTGGGCAAGGTGTTCTGGGGCTTCGACACGAGCTTTCGCGTGATCGGCGTGCTCGATCACTTCGTACGGCCGTCGCCGCCCGGATTCGGGCCGGGGCAGGAGCAGTGGTCCATCTTCGTGCCGGCTCAACCCGGGCCGCAGCTTGCCGGCCGCTACCTGATCCGCACGGAGCCGAGGGATCTCGATCGCGCGATGCTGGCGGCGGAAAACACCATGCGCCGGATTGCGCCGGACGTGGTGGTCAACCGCGATCAGACCCAGCCCATTCCCGTGCTGCGCGAGCGGGCCTTCCTGGCCGATCGCGCCATGACCGGCCTGCTCACGGGGGTGATTGCCGCCTTGCTTGGCATTACCGCGTTCGGCATCGTCGGCTTGACCAGCTTCTGGGTCGCGCAACGGCGCAAGCAGATCGGCATTCGCCGCGCGCTGGGCGCGACCCGCGTGGACATCCTGCGCTACTTCCAGACCGAGAATTTTCTCATCGTCACCTTCGGGGTGGTGCTGGGCGTGCTGTTGGCGATCGCCATCAACTTGGGCCTGATGAGTTTCTTCGAGGTGCCGCGCCTGCCGCTGTGGTACCTGCCGGTGGGTGCGATCGCGCTGTGGCTGCTGGGGCAACTGGCGGTGCTCGCTCCGGCGCTGCGTGCCGCCGCCGTGCCCCCGGTCGTCGCCACGCGCGGCGCGTGATTCATGCCACCATGACCATCTGCCGCAACCCCGTCCACAGGTAAGCAAGCATGCGTACGGTGCTGATCATCGATGACAACCCGGCCGTCGGCGAAGCGCTGTCGCTGGCGCTGTCGCTGAACGAAATCTCGGCGCGTACGGCGGCGAGCCCGGAAGAGGGCCTGGCCCTGCTGGCGCGTGAGCACGTCGATGTGGTGATCCAGGACATGAACTTCACCGCCGACACCACCTCGGGCAAGGAAGGCGAGGCCTTGTTTCGCGCCATCCGCGAGCAGCATCCGGATCTGCCGGTGGTGCTGCTCACCGCGTGGACGCACCTGGAAACCGCGGTGGAGCTGGTGAAGGCCGGTGCCGCGGATTACCTGGCCAAGCCATGGGACGACAACAAGCTGCTGACCGTGGTGGAAAACCTGCTGGAACTCGGGGAATCCACGCGCGCGGCGACGCACGCACGTCGCGAGCAGCGCCGCCGGCGCGAGGCGTTGCGGGAGAAATACGATCTCGACGGTCTGGTGTTTGCCTCCAACGGCATGGCGCGCACGCTGGAGCTGGCCTGCCAGGTCGCCCGCTCGGACGTGTCGGTGTTGATCACCGGTCCCAACGGCAGCGGCAAGGAACGCATCGCGACGATCGTGCACGCCAATTCGGCGGTGAAAAGCGGGCCGTTCGTCGCGGTCAACTGCGGTGCCTTGCCGGGCGAGCTGATCGAGGCGGAGTTGTTTGGCGCCGATGCCGGCGCCTACACCGGGGCCAACAAGGCGCGCGAGGGGCGTTTCGAGCTGGCCGACGGCGGCACGCTGTTCCTCGACGAGATCGGCAATTTGCCGCTGGCCGGGCAGATGAAGCTGCTGCGCGTGCTGGAAACCGGCCAGTACGAGCGCCTCGGTTCCGGGCGCACGCGTCGCGCCAAGGTCCGGGTGTTGTCGGCGACGAATGCCGACCTCAAGGCGATGATCAAGGCCGGCACGTTCCGCGAGGACTTGTACTACCGCTTGAACGTCATCGAGGTGAACCTGGCGCCGCTGGCCGAGCGCAGCGACGACATCCTGCCGCTGGCCGAGCATTTCCTGGCCGGGCGCGCCGAGCTGGGCGATGCCGCGCGCGAGGCGCTGCTCGATTACCCTTGGCCGGGCAACGTCCGCGAGCTGAAAAATGCGATCGAGCGCGCCGCGCTGCTGGCCGGGGGCGGAACGGTGCTGCCGGAGCTGCTGAACCTCGCACCACACCAGGCGACGTCCACGCGCAGCCTTGACGAGCCGAGCCGCGAGGCGGTGGAAGCGGCCTTGCACGCCGCGGACGGCGTGGTCAGCCGCGCGGCGCAGGATCTAGGGTTGTCGCGCCAGGCGCTGTATCGGCGCATGCAGCGCTACGGACTGGATACGTCGACTTGAGCGGGCACGGCGTGCAGGCCAGGCTGCGACGTGGCGGGGGAGCGCCCGCATGAGATTGGCCGTGATCTCGTTGAAGACCCGCCTGGCGTTGCTGCTGGCGGCAGCGGCGCTGGCCGGGGCCCTGGTGTACACCGGAGTCACGCGCTGGCCCCTGCCGCAGCTGCTGGGCGCGGTGCGTGCCGGCATGGGTGTGGACCATCCGCTGCCCGTACCCATCGGTGTCTATGCGGGCTTGCTGGTCAGTGCCTTGATCGTGCTGGTCTTGTCCTGGTGGTTTGCGCACCTCGCCATGGCGCCGGTGGTGCGATTGCTGCGGGCGCTGGAAGGCTCGGTGGCCAGCTACCGCGATGGTGACTTCAGCCTGTCGATTGCGATCGAGCGGCGCGACGAGCTGGGCCGGCTGATCCGCATGCACAACGAGCTGGGCCAGACCCTGCGCGAGCAGCGCCAGAACCTGGTGCAGCGCGAATTATTGCTGGACACCGTGGTGCAGAACACGCCGGTGGCGCTGGTGCTCACCGATGCGGGCGGGCGCGTCGCCTACGCCAACATTGCCGCACGGCACCTGTTCAACGATGGCCGCAGCCTGTTGGGCCTGGACTTCATGCAGGTGTTGTCCAGTGCGCCCGAAGGCCTGCGCGATGCGGTGACAGCCGGCGGCGATGTCCTGTTCAGTGTGGAGATGGACGGCAGCGAGGAGCGCTTCTACCTGTCCCAGCGGGCCTTCCGCCTGCAGGGCCGGCCGCACCGGCTGCAGTCATTCCGGCGCATGACGCGCGAGCTGTCGCGCCAGGAAGTAGCCACCTGGAAACGGGTGATACGCGTCATCAGCCACGAGTTGAACAACTCGCTGGCGCCGATTTCCTCGCTTTCGCATTCCGGTGCCGAGCTGGCGCGGCGCGGCGACGTGGCGCGCCTGCCGGGGGTGTTTTCCACCATTGGCGAGCGTGCCCAGCATTTGCACGACTTCATTGCCGGCTACGCCCGCTTCGCCAAGCTGCCGGCGCCGCAACTGGCTGCCGTGGACTGGGCGCAGTTCGTGGATGCGTTGGTCCTGCAATGCACGTTCCGCCAGCTCGGGCCGCTGCCGGTGCATCCCGGATATTTCGATGCCGTGCAGATCGAGCAGGTGATCATCAACCTCGTCAAGAACGCGCACGAAGCCGGGGGACCAGCCGAGGACGTCACGTTGGCCATCGCCGAGCACGGGCGCGAGTGGCATATCGAGGTCTGCGATCGCGGCACCGGCATGACCGATGCAGTGCTCAAGCAGGCCTTGCTGCCGTTTTACTCCACCAAGCGTTCGGGCACCGGCCTGGGGCTGGCCTTGGCGCGCGAGATCAGCGAAGCCCACGGCGGCCGCGTGCTGCTGGCCAACCGCGAAGGCGGCGGGCTGCGGGTCAGCCTGTGCCTGCCGAAGTTCGCGGCAGGCTGAGGAGCGTGGATGCCAGGAGCGTGGGCGGTAGAAGCCGTCATGGCTCGCCTATACTGGCGCTTCCGGTGATTTCGCGGACACGCACGATGCGTTTTGTCCTGGCGACAGCGGGCCACGCGGCATGAGCACGGAAGTTCCCAAGCCGCCGACGCCACTGACGGCAGCGGAGGCGCAGACGCGCATCAGCTTCCTGCTTGAGCTTGCCCGGCGCCTGCATCAGTACGGCACCAGTTCGCCGCGGCTGGAGATGGCGGTGGCCGGCGCGGCCCAGGCCCTCGGGCTGGTGGCCGATGTATGGTCCAGCCCGACCGCCCTCATCATTTCCTTTGCCGATGCCGCCCATGGCGACGAAGGGTTGGCGCAAAACACGCAGGTGATGCGCTTGCCGGTGGGCGAGGTGAACCTGGCCCGCCTGTGTGAGGCCGACACCATTGCCGACCGCGTCATTGCCGGCGAACTCGACCTGCGCGAGGGCTTTCGCTGCCTGCGGGCGCTGTCGCGTCCCGAGTCCTGGCGCTCGCGTGCGGCCATGATCTTAAGCTATGGGCTGTCCGCAGCGAGCATCGCGGCGCTGTTCCTGCACAGCGCCTGGGCGGACCTGGTGGTGGCCGGCGTGATCGGCCTCATCATCGGCTGGATCACCGTGTTGTCCGCGAGCCGGCCGCGCCTGGCGGTGGCCAGCGACCTGATCAGTGCCGTGGTGGCGACGACGGTGGCCACCGTGATCAGTGCGTTCGTGGTGCCGCTGGCGATCAAGTCGGTGGTGTTGTCCGGCCTGATCATCCTGATCCCCGGCATGTCGCTCACCACCGCGGTACGCGAGATTTCCAGCCAGCACCTGGTATCCGGCATGGCCCGCCTGGGCGGCGCCATGGCGACCCTGCTCAAGCTGACCTTCGGCACGGTGGCGGCAGCGCAGGTGTGCGCGGCGGTCGGCATCCATGCGCGCGATTACGCCTTGCCGCCATTGCCGGCTTGGACCGATTTTCCGGCCCTGCTGGTGGCTGCGGTGGCATTTGCCATCCTGTTCCGTGCCGCGGCCCGCGATTATGCGGTGGTGATTGTCGCGGTGGCGCTGGGGTATTTGGCCACGCGCTGGGGTGGCTTGGTATCCGGATCGCTGCCGGCGGCCCCGTTTGGAGTCTTCATCGCCGCCCTGCTGGTCGGCGCCATGGCCAACCTGTATGCGCGGTTTGCCCATCGGCCCGGAGCCGTAATCCGTGAACCCGGCATCTTGCTGCTGGTACCGGGCAGCGTGGGTTTTCGCAGCATGTCATTCCTCATGGAACACGACACGCCCTTGGGCCTCGACACCGCGCTGCTGCTGTTCACCCTGCTGGTGTCCATCGTGGCCGGGTTGATGTTTGGTGATTTGCTGGTTTCCGCCCGCCGCTCGCTGTAAGGCGGGATGGAAAACCCACGACGCGCGCATAAAAAACGCCGGCACAAGGCCGGCGTTCTTGTTAGCGATAAGCGGGCGTCACTCAGATCGCCAGATCCTTTTCCTTCTTGCCTGCCTTCAACGCGGCGCTGAACCAACGCGGGCGCTTGCCGCGGCCGGACCAGGTCTGTGCCGGGTCGGCAGGGTTGCGGTATTTCGGCGGTACCGGTACCCCCGCGCGCTTGCTTTTGCCGCGGGTATGCCCGAATACGTCGTCGAAGGTATAACCCTCGGCTTTCAGCAATGCGTGTACCTTCTCGCGTAGTTTCGAGACGCGCTCCTTGCGCAGCTCCACCTGGCGCACTTGCGCCTTGTTGATCAGCTCGTTGAGTTGCGCGTTGTTGAGGCCTTTGATGTCAACTGCCATAGAGGTACTCCCGGATGGGTATGTGATTTGCGGGTTTCGTATTGGGCCGATACGTGATGCGCGGCTTTTGCATACCCGCGGCGGTTACTGCGTACAGATTTTCACCTATTTTTGGAATGGTTGTAAAGCGGCGGCGCCATACTTGGGCAGTGCTAATAATGGGCCGGGCATCCCATTCGGCGGATATGAATCAAACATGAAAGCAAATCGACGCCTGCCCGCAGGTATTAGCGCCAGCCGATTCAGTCCAAGAGGGTGAATAACTCCTCTTCACTGAGGGTCTGGCTGGTCTCCGCATCGCGCGGGCGATATTCCAGCGTGCCTGCCGCAACGCCACGCTCGCTGACCACGATCCGATGTGGAATACCGATGAGTTCCATATCCGCAAACATGGCACCAGGGCGCAGGCCGCGATCATCCAGCAACACCTCGATGCCGCGCGCCTGCAATGCCTGATACAAGGCCTCGGCGGCGGCGTTGACTTCCGATGTCTGGCGCGAATTGATTACGCAGATGACCACGCTCCACGGGGCCATTGCCGTCGGCCAGATGATGCCCTTGGCATCGTGACACTGCTCGATGGCCGCGGCGACGATGCGGCTGATGCCGATGCCGTAGCAACCCATGCTCATGACCTGGTTGTTGCCGCCGTCGTCCAGCACCGTGGCATGCATGGCCTGCGCGTATTTGGTGCCGAGCTGAAAAATGTGCCCGACCTCGATGCCGCGGGCGACATGCAGCACGCCGTGGCCGTCGGGGGACGGGTCGCCCTCGACCACGTTGCGCAGGTCGGCAATCCGCGTGATGCGTGCATCACGGTCCCAGTTGGCGCCGGTGAAATGCCGCCCGGCGACGTTGGCGCCGCAAACGAAGTCAGCGAGCGCGGCGGCGTCGCGGTCGACGATGACGGGGATCTCCGTCGGCAGCCGTACCGGGCCGATGAAGCCGATGGCCGCGCCGGCAATGGCGTGCACTTCGTCTTCGCTGGCGAATACGGCTACGCCCCCAAGTTCGGCGAGGGCGGCCGCCTTGATTTCATTGAGCGTGTGGTCGCCACGCAGGCACAGCGCCACCAGGCCGGTGGTCCCGCGGAACAGCAGGGTTTTCACGCACTGGCTCGCCGCCACTCCGAGCAAGGCCGCCACTTCGTCGATACTGCGCTGGGTTGGCGTATCCACGATTTCGAGCGCCGCGTTCGGCAGTGGGCGAGAATGGGCCGGCGGCAGGGCTTCGGCCTTTTCCAGATTGGCCGCGTAATCGGAGCCATCGGAAAAGGCGATGGCATCCTCCCCGGAATCGGCCAGCACCTGGAATTCATGGCTGGCATTGCCGCCAATGGCCCCGGTGTCCGCCTGCACGGCACGAAACGCCAGGCCCAGGCGGCTGAAAATGCGCGAATAAGCCTCGTACATCACCGCATAGGTCGCGGCCAGCGACTCGGCGTCGAGATGGAACGAATACGCGTCCTTCATCAGGAACTCGCGCGCGCGCATTACGCCGAAACGCGGCCGGATTTCATCCCGGAACTTGGTCTGGATCTGATAGAACGTGATGGGCAGCTGCTTGTAGCTTTTAAGCTCGTTGCGGGCGAAGTCGGTGATGACTTCCTCGTGGGTGGGACCGAAACAAAAGTCCTGCTGCTTGCGGTCCTTGAGCTTGAGCAACTGGTCGCCGAATTTGTCCCAGCGACCGCTCTCCTCCCACAGTTCGCGCGGCTGGATCGCCGGCATGAGCATTTCGATGGCACCGGCCCGGTTCATTTCCTCGCGTACCACGTTTTCCACCTTGTGCAGCACGCGCAGGCCCAATGGCGACCAGATGTACAGGCCGGCGGCGAGCCGACGGATCATGCCCGCACGCAACATCAACTGGTGGCTGGCGATTTCCGCGTCGGCAGGCACCTCCTTGACGGTTGCCAGGTGGAATTGGCTCAGGCGCATGGCTCGACTTCCGGCAGAGGGAAAGCGCCCATTGTAATGGCACGCGGCAGTACGCCTCGCGATATTCGCGGGAGTCCCCCCCGCGACCGCAGGGAGTCCCTGGCGGACGGGCGATGCTCTCGGCTTGTCGCCGGAAAGCATCGCCCATCCATCAAGGGCTTGTTGCTGGGGCTGCCGGGCGCCTGTGCATGCCCCATCCGGAGTGCATGCACGCCCGGGGCGCGGCTATTGGGCGTTTTGGCAATACTGCTGGTACTGCGTCTCGGTCGAGCTCAGCTGCGCCTGGCGCTGGCTGTTCGGCAACACCACGTCCACGCCATCCTTGTTCACCACCAGCGGCGTGCTTCCGCGCAGTTGGGCCAGGTTTGCCGAAAGTGTCGCGCACAGCCGGGTGCGGTTGTCCGGGGTGTCGGCCATGGGCGCTGCCGGAGGGGCCGGAGCTACCGCATTGCCGGCCCCGGTGCTTGCTTCCGGTGGCGCCGCTGCCGGGGACGCGTTGGTCGACGTCAAGCTGGTGCCGGTCAGCGAGATCTGCTTGTAGTGGACGCCCGCTTCCGGCGGGGCTTCCGAGTAGTGCACCGTGCCGCCGGCGTCCGTCCAACTGTAGATCTGTGCAAACGACAGGGGCGACAGCATCAGCAAAACGATGGCGAGAGGCAAACGCTGCATGGGCGACTCCGGCGATTGCGGACAAGTGGTGCTCTTGTTAGCACCAGTGGGCACCGGACTCAAGACCCGATGGTCTACACTTTGCGCATTAGATCACGGATAAGCCCATGGGCGTTTCAGTACCGGTCAATCCGCCTCGTCACAAGGGCATTTACCTGCTGCCGAACCTGTTTACCACAGGGGCAATGTTTGCCGGTTTCTACGCCATCATCGCCGGCATCGACGGGCGTTTTACCGAGGCTGTCGTAGCCGTGTTTGCTGCTGCCTTGCTGGATGGCCTGGATGGCCGCGTGGCGCGGCTGACTGGCACGCAAACCGATTTTGGCGTGCAATACGACTCCCTGTCGGACCTGGTCAGCTTTGGCCTGGCGCCGGCGCTGGTGATGTATACGTGGTCGCTTTCGGCCCTGGCCGATTATGGCGAACCCTGGGGCAAGGTGGCCTATGCGGCCGCCTTCATCTATGCCGCTTGCGCCGCGTTGCGCCTGGCGCGCTTCAACACCCAGGTGGGCGTCGCCGACAAGCGCTATTTCCAGGGCCTGGCCAGTCCGGCGGCGGCAATCGTGTGCATGTCCTTCGTGTGGAGCGCGGAAAAGACCGGGTATGCCGGGGCGGAGCTGTGTTTCGTCACGCCGTGGATTGCGGTGATCGTGGGCTTGCTCATGGTCAGCCGCTTTCGCTATTTCAGTTTCAAGGCGCCGCCGGGCGGCGAGCGCCAGCGCGTGCCCTTCGTGTGGATGGTCGTTGCCGTGCTGCTGCTGGCGCTGCTGGTGTTGGATACGGCGCGCGTGCTGCTGGTCGGCTTTACCGTGTACCTGCTTTCCGGGCCGGTGTGGACCGTGTGGAGGCTGGTTGCACATCGCCGCGCACGGCGGGGCAAATGAACGTGCGCAGCTGCGTCCCGGTCGATGCGACCCATCGTGCCCGGGTGCTGCACGCGCTGGGATTCGTACCGTGGGCCAGACGGGCAAGGCCGGAGGCGGGCAGGGAGCCGCGGGCAGCCATGGCGGCGGGGCTGCCGTCGGTGCCTGCCACCGGGACGGCTTGCGTAGTCGTGCTGCCTGAGCATTGCAGCCCGGCCGCGCTGGATTTGCTCGGTCGGGCAATGCATACGGGGGGGCCGTCGTTGGCGCGTGCCGGGCGCACCCGGGTGCATGCGGGCAAGCTGGATCAGGTGCCGGCTGCAGCGACCTATCTCGTGTTTGGTGCGGCACAGGCCGAAGCCCTGCGGCACAGCCTGCCCGCGGGGCTTGCGACGACCTCGTCCATGTTGGTGGTGGACGAGCTGGCCGCGGTGCTTGCCGAGGGTCGCGCCAAGCAGCGTTTGTGGGTGGCATTGCGCGGCTTGCGCGCCAGGCTGGCCGCAACAGGCGGCTGACATCCTTGGCCAGCGTACCCAAGCTGCAACCCAGGATGCGTGCCATGTGCCCAGGCGATGTGGCGGCGGTCAGCGCCATGGAGGCCGCATCCTACGAGTTCCCGTGGAGCGCGGGCATCTTCGCCGATTGCCTCAAGGCCGGACATTCCTGCTGGGTGCTGACCGTGGACGAGATGACCGCAGGTTACGGCATCCTGTCCATCGGGGCCGGCGAGGCGCACGTGTTGAATCTTTGCGTGGATCCGTCGCGGCGCAGCCAGGGGCTGGGCTGGTACCTGCTCGCGCGGCTGCTGGACGTCGCGCGCTGGCATCGCGTGCAGCGCGTCTTCCTGGAAGTGCGGCCGTCCAATCCGCACGCGATCGCGCTTTACCATGCTGCCGGCTTCGCCGAGATTGGCCGGCGTCCGCGCTATTACCCCGCGCGCGGCGGCCGCGAGGACGCGATCGTGATGGCGTTCGACATGCGCAATATGGCCGAAGGCCATATCGCAGAATAGGTAACGGTGCTTTTGGTTGAGGTGAGAGCGAAAGCATCGCCTTTCCCGGCCGGGGCGAAAAGGGGTCAGGTACATTTTTCGATCCCGTTCCGTGGTTTCCCCGGCATCCGCCAGTCGAAAAATGAACCTGCCCCCTTTTCAGCGTTGCAGCAGCCCGGACTGGAAGCCGATGGCGACGGCATGGCAGCGGTTGCGTGCACCGAGTTTTTCAAACACGTTACCCAAGTGGAAGCGGACGGTCGATGCGGAGATCGCCATGGCATCAGCGATCTGGGTGTCACTGTGGCCACTGGCCAGACACTCGAGGATGGCAACTTCGCGCTCACTCAAGTTCTGGAATACCGGCTCCGGCAGCAGCACCCGCATCAGTGCCTCGTGCAGCATGGGACGCAAGGCACGCAATGCCATCGGCGCGCGCTGATCGACCCGGCTCGGTGCAAAGATCATCGAGCACAAGGCGACGCGGCCGTTGAATACCACGCCGCTGGCGAATCCATAACCGAGGCGACGATAGTCATGCGCGGCTTCCAGGAAACGCGCCAGTGTGGGCCCGGTGACGCCATGCTTCGCCACGACCTTGTTGTTGTCTGCCGCCTCTGCCCTGCTCACGAATCGTTGGCCGTTGAGGATTGCCCGCACAATCGGGTCGACCAGGACAAACTGCTCGCGCAAATACAGATCCATCCAATCTTGGTCGTAACCGGAATTGATCACGAAAGCGGCCGGCAGCCGCTGCACAGTCCCAGCCGCCACCACAATTTCACTCAGATCGAGCCATTCGCGCAGGTTGCCAAGGCAGCCCACCAAGTCCGCGCGACTGGTCAATGACGCCAAGTCTTCCGCGTACCCAAACAGTTGCATGCGGTCACTGGCACACAGCTCGTTGCTTGCTTCGTTGGCAATCGGGGACCGAGTCATGAAGTTTTCACTCGTGGCGTGCGGTGCGCACCCCGTCGCGCTGAGCGTCGAGGGTGCCTTCACGCTATCACAACCGTACCGCCACGACCTGACACGGAACTAGCCGGGCACGTCACTACCGAGCTCCGCGAAGTCCGCACGGTTGAGGCGATAGGCGTGAAGCAACCAGACGATCACCGGCAGCAATAGCAGCATCAGGAGCGCGGGATAGACCGCCAAGTCGTAGCGGGTCGCCGCGCTCTGCACGGAAGTGTTGCTCTGGTAGCCGATGAAGCCCAGCAAGGCACCGCTGGCGGCGATGCTCAGGCTGCCTCCCAGCTTGTAGGCGAAGATGTACAACCCGGTGTAGGTTCCGGCCAGGTTGTTGCCGCCGCTGCGTTCACGCGCGTGCGCGCAGTCGGTGACCATGGCGTAGGGCAGCGACCAGAAAGCCCCGTTGCCCAGGCCGGCGAGTATCTGGAACGGCAGCAGGGTGGCGACCAGATGCGCCGACGGCTCCAGCGGGAACCACCGCCACGCCACGTGGGTCAGCGGCGCGCCCACCAGCCCGACCGCGGCCAGGGCAATGGCGGCATACAGGGCGGGCTTCTTGTCGTAGCGTTTGCTCACCTTGATCCACAGCGGCTGCGCCACGATCGCCGAGAGCAGCAGGGCCACGGCGAGGATGGCGATCTGCGGGCCGGACAGGCCGTAGGTAAAGGTATTGATGTGGAACCCCAGTGCCACCGTGAGCTGCACGCCCACTTCGGTCACCAGTATCATCAACACCAGCGCGCGCAGGTTGCGATCGCGCAGGACGCCGCGGATCGCGTGCAAGTCCAGCCTGGCGATGTCGCGATCGGCACGCATCCGCGGTATGAAACGCCAGGTACTGGTCACGGTCACCAGGGTTATCCCCAGCACCAGGATGGCGCAGGCCCAACCCATGGGTGCGTACACCGCCGGGTTGAGCTGGCCCTGGGGAAACGCGGCCGTCGGCCGAAAGAACCAGGCGCTACTGCCGATCAACGCCAACGCCATGCCGAGCACCTGGAAGGCGGCCCGGTAGGCTTGCGCGACCGTACGCGCGTCGTAGGTGGTGACCAGATCGCCGCCCATGGCGGTATGCGGGATCACGAAGGTGCTGATGGCGGTTTTCAGGCCCACCAGGGCCACGGCCAGCCAGGTGACCTTGAGCCACAGCTCGAGCCCGTCCGGGATCGACCACAGCAGCACGCTCAGTACGGCGATGGCCATCCCGCCGACAATCAGGAACGGGTGACGGCGACCCAGGCGCTGCGAGCGCGTGCGATCGGACATCCAGCCCAATGGCAGATCGATCAGCGCGTCCCAAAGCGTCGATGCCGCCATCACCAGGCCGGCGATATCCGGTGGCACGTGCAGGATCGCGGTTGCGTAGAACAGAAACGAGGCGCTGACCAGATAATAGGCTGCCAGCACCATGCTGCCACTGCCGTAGCCTGCCAGTTGCCATGGCCGCAGCGCTGGCGCGTCCATCCGCTTCGTCCCGTCTGTCTGCGCGAGCGTCAAGGTGCGTGGCCGTCACATCGGGAAGTGTTCACTATCGCTCAGAACTGGTAGCGGACGTCGACGCCGTAAGTGCGCAGGTTCGGGGCGTTGACGAGGGCTTGGAACAGTTGCATGCCGGCACGCTGGCCGGTGGCGAACTGGAATGTCGTTGCCGGATCGCCTGTGAATACCGCGCCGGGGGCGTCCTTGTTGTTGAACACGTTGTCGATCCACAGCGACACGCGCAGCGGCCCCGTGTCGAAGCTGGTATTGAGGTTGAACAACGCCGCGGAGGGAATGGTTGCCGTCGCGGTCTGGATCGCCGCCATCTCCGTGCGGTAGTGGCCGTCCAGGCGGGTGGTCCACGTCCAGCCGTTGCCGAGTGGCTGCGTGTTGACCACGCTCATGTTGGCGGTATAGCGCGGCGCGTATTGAAGGCGCACGCCCGACAGGTCGGGGTTGGCGCCGAGCACGGCGAGGATCGGAAAAATGTACTTGTCGTACTTGGCATCGTTGTAGGTGCCGCCCAACTTGAACGACCAGTTTCGATTGGCGGCGTACTGGAGGTTGGCCTCGACGCCCTTGGAGGTGGTTTGACCGGCGTTGGTGTTGAGCAACGCGCCCATCGAACCGACCGTGCGCACGATCTGGTCGCGCCAGTTGATGCGGTACACGTCCATGTCCAGCAGCATGCGCCCGTCGAGCAGGCTGAACTTCCCGCCGAGCTCGTAATTCGTGCTGCGCTCCGAATTGTAGGAGCGCTCGTCGGGGGCAATCGCGCCGTTGGAAGTGAAGGTATTGAACCCGCCGACCTTGATGGCCTTGACGGCGCTGGCGTAGAACGTGGCGTTCGGCAACGGCTTGTAGGTCAGGGACAGGCCCGGCGTGAACGGCGTGAAGGTGCGCGATGCGCCGAACAAGTCGGTGGAGCCGGCGGGATTGGCGGCGCCGGGCAAGGTCGTCGTGACGGCATCGGCCGACTTGGTTTCCCGCGTATAGCGCATCTGCAGACCCAGGTCCCACTGGGATGTCAGGTGCCAGGTTGCCGTGCCGTACACCGCCACGCTGCGGGTGCGCTCGCGGTTGTCACTGCTCAGGCCGCCCAGCGGGGAGGCCGGACCCACGTAGCGGCTGTCGTCGACGTGGTCGTCGTGGAGGTTGTAGTAATACACGCCGAGCAGCCAGTCGAAGTGCTCGTTACCTGGTGAAACCAGGCGGAAGTCCTGGCTGACCGAGGTCTGCGGACCGTGCGTGCCAGCCATCGCGATCTGCGCTGCCGAGTAATCCGAGTCGTAGTCGTAGTCGAGCTTGAGATGGTTGTAGGAGGTCACGGAGGTCAAGGTGGCCCACTCCATGTCGTAGTTCACGGTCAACGCCGCCAGCACGCTGTCGCGATCGAAATGTCCGGGCGTCACTGCAAAGCCGTTCGTCAGCGACGGCAGATCGCCAAAATACTGTTGGAGGTCATTGAAGTTGCGGACGAAGCCGGCATTGTTCGGCACGAATTGCTGGGCGAAATCGCGTCGCCGCATGCCGTCATAGATCACGTTGAATTGCCCGTTGAGGCGGTCCGTCGGTGCGCCATCCAGGGTCAGGAAGGCACTACGGCCGCTGGTCTTGTCCAGCTTTTTCCCACTCAGCTCGTTGCGGTAAAAGCCGCCGAAGTCGTTGCGCGCCACGCCCACCCGGTAGTGGTAGGAGGATCCGTCGGCGAAGGGGCCGGAGGCGACAGCCCTGGCGTCACGGCGGGCGTGATTGCCGACGCCGACGCTGACCGAGCCTTCGCGCTCGTTGCTGGGCTGCTTGGTGATGAAGTTCACCGCGCCGGCAAAGCTGTTGCGACCGTACAGGGCGTATTGCGGCCCCTTGGCCACTTCGACCCGCTCGATATTGTCGGCCAGCATGAAGTCGAGCGCATTGCGCGAGGGGATGTAGACGCCGTCGATGAAGAAGCTGACGTTCGGCTCGCCGATGGTGGTCGACAAGCCGCGGATGACCACGTTCGATGCCGCCGGGCCGGCCACCGGGATCATGGTGATGCCCGGGACCAGCATCGGCAGGTCAGCCGCACTGGTCAGTCCCGCCGACTCGATGTCCTGTGCCGTCACCACGTTGATGGCAATCGGCACATCCTGCATCAGTTCGACGCGCTTGGTGGCAGTGACCGTGATGGCCCCCAGATTCGTCGGCTGCCCAGTGTCGGTCTGCGCCGGCGCCTGCTGGGCTCCAGCGGGCTGGCTGCTTCCGGTTGCGGACGTCGTGGCGTCGGCGTTCCCGTTCGGCTGCGCATGGACAGGTTGAAGGGCAAGAACCGCGACGATGGCAAAAGTCAGGCTGTTCGGCTTGATGTTCATGCGCCCCTCCGCAAAGGTTTCACATCGAGCATAGCCATCTGGAGCAGACCGCATAACTGTCAAAAATGACAGGTACACGAGGCCCGGGCTTGTCGCTAGCATCGGGGCACGCCAGAGAGATCCGTCATGCCCCAGTCCGAGCTTCGTCCGCAGCCCCGAGTGTCCTACGTCACGTTTCCGAACGCATCGCAGGAACGTCCCCTGACCCTTGCCGGACAGCTGCGTGTGCCGATGCGGGACGAGGACGTTCCGGCCGTGGTGATCGTCCATGGCACCAACGGCGTGGACAGCCGTGGCAGCTATCACGCCGAGGCGCTCAACGACGCGGGTATGGCCACGCTGGAACTGGACATGTGGTCGCCACGCGGACTGGGCGGGGGCGCGGGACCCAACGGGCGCCCGGAGGGCGTCCCTGAAACGCTGCCGGATGCCTATGGCGCGCTCCGCTATCTCGCTTCGCGTCCGGGGATCGACGCCCGGCGCATCGGCATCACCGGGTTTTCCTGGGGCGGGGTAGTGTCGATGCTCACTGCAACGCGGCCCTACAGCGACTTGTACATGGGCGCCAATCCATTGCGCTTCGCGGCACACGCACCGTTCTATCCCGTGTGCTGGGGCTACAACAGAATTCCCGGCTACGAATTTGCCGAGCTCACCGGCGCCCCGGTATTCATCCAGAGCGGCGAGTGCGATGCGTATGACGAACCCGGTTCATGCACGCAGTTGGTCAACAGCCTGTCCGAGCAGGCGCGACGCGACGTCACGGTCACGATGTATCCCGAGGCCATGCACGGCTTCAATCGACTCGAGCCCGCACAAATCGTGAATGACCCCTTTTCCCATCTTGGGCGAGGCGGCGAGGTGAGATTCGAAGCCAACCTGGATGCTGCGGCCAGATCGCGCCAGGCTACGGTGGAATTCTTCGAACGCGCGTTCGCCGCGAGCGGCCACGCGAACGACTGATCGAGCGATGGCGACGCGCGTACCCGGACGCCATGGCGTGGCCGCGTCTTCAGGTGAATCCATCATGCATATCGACATCGGCAACCCCATCGAGCGCACCCCGTCGGCCTGCGACTTCCCGCTCCTGCTCAAGCAACTGTGGATCACGCCGCTGGCGAACAGTCCAGAGCAGGAAATCGTCTATCGCGACCAGCAGCGCTTCACCTATCGCCAGATGTGGGCACGACTCGGCCGCCTCGCCTCGGCCCTGGCGAAGATCGGCGTCGAGCCGAGCATGACCGTGGCGGTGATGGATTGGGACAGCCATCGCTACCTCGAATGTTTCTTCGCCATCCCCATGATGGGCTGCGTGCTGCAGACGGTGAACGTTCGCCTGTCGCCCGAACAGGTGCTCTACACCCTCAACCATGCCGAGGCCGACATCATCCTGGTCCATCACGAATTCCTGCCCTTGCTGGCCGGTATTCGCGACAAGCTGGAAAAGCCGGTCAAGGTAGTCCTCATCCGCGATGCTGCGCCCGAGCCGGCCGCCGACGATGCCTCCTTCGTCGGCGAATACGAGGCGTTGCTCGCTGCGGCCGCGGCGGACTACGACTTTCCCGATTTCGACGAAAACACCCGGGCCACCACGTTCTTCACCACCGGTACCACCGGCGTGCCCAAGGGTTGCTACTACAGTCACCGCCAACTGGTGCTGCACACCATGGCCATTGCCGGCTGGCTCGGTACGGCTCCCGCCCAGGGTCGTCTCCATCGTGAAGACGTCTACATGCCGATCACCCCGATGTTCCACGTGCATGCCTGGGGCATCCCCTACGCGGCGACCCTGCTGGGGCTCAAGCAGGTCTATCCGGGCCGTTACGAAGCGGCGCGCATGCTGAAGTTGATCCGCGACGAGGGCGTGACCTTCTCGCACTGCGTGCCGACCCTGCTGCAGATGCTGTTGTTGCACCCCGATTCAGCCGGCACCGACCTGTCGAAGCTGAAGATGGTCATCGGCGGCTCGGCGCTGTCGCAGGGCCTGTGCCGGATGGCGCTGGAACGTGGCATCGACGTATTCACCGGCTACGGCATGAGCGAAACCGCGCCGATCCAGACCGTCATGCACTTGAGCAGCGCGGAAGTCGCGGGCGATATCGACGACCAGGCCGCGCTACGCGTGCGCACCGGTCGACCCTTCATGCTGTGCGACGTGCGCGTTGTCGACGACGACATGAAAACGCGGGCCCACGACGGACAGTCTCAGGGAGAGGTCGTCTTTCGCAGCCCCTGGCTGACCCAGGGCTATCTCAAGGAGTCGGAAAATTCGGAGCAGCTGTGGCGGGGTGGCTACCTGCACTCAGGCGATATCGGCACCATGGATGCCGCCGGCCGACTGCAGATCCGCGACCGCCTCAAAGACGTGATCAAGACCGGCGGCGAATGGATCAGCTCGCTGGCACTGGAAGATCTGATCTCCAAAATGGCCGGCGTGGGCGAAGTGGCGGTGATCGGCGTACCGGACACCACATGGGGCGAGCGCCCGCTCGCCCTGGTCGTGCCCCGCTCCGACACGACACTAGATTCGCAAGTCATCCGCCAGCACCTCATGGATCTGGCCGACACCGGTGCGATCCCTACCTACGCGGTGCCCGACAAGGTCTTGATCGTGGCGGCGCTGGCCAAGACCAGTGTTGGCAAGCTCGACAAGAAAACCCTGCGCAGGAGCTATGGCGCGTGAACGCTCTCTTTGCGCCGGGAACAACGGGGAGGCTGCAGGGCTCGCTTGTCGGGCCTGATGTACTGAATAGCGTGACCACTTCGTTGTCAGCGGCGACAAAGCCGTCCAATCGACCACCTTCCGGGAAATATCCATGGCAAAGATAGAAGCAAAACTGTCGGCACTTGGACTCGCGCTGCCGCCTCCGCCCCAGCCGCCACCCGGAATCGTCCTGCCGTTCCGATTCGTGCGAATCCTCGGCAACCGGGTCCTGATCTCCGGCCACGGCCCGCAGAACCCGGATGGCTCTTTTGCGGAGCCTCTCGGCAAACTCGGGCGCGAGGTATCGCTCGAACAGGGTTACACCGCCGCCCGCCTGGTCGCACTCTCCATCCTCGCCAGCCTCAAACGTGCGCTGGGCGATCTCGATCGCATCGCGGCCTGGTCGCGCGTATTCGGCATGGTCAACTCGGCGCCCGGTTTCCAGCAGCAGCCGAACGTCATCAACGGATTTTCCGACCTCATCCTGGAACTCTACGGGCCGGACGTGGGTGCCCACAGCCGCAGCGCCGTGGGCATGGCCGAGTTGCCGTTCAACATTCCGGTGGAGATTGAGGCGGAAGCCGAGCTCGTCCGGAATTAGCGTCTGCAGGATGAGCAAGCGGGCTTCGTGCTGAAGGGCCGCCTGCTGCTTTGCGCTGCGTCAAGCGGCTGACTCACCCCAGCTTTTCCGCCTGGGTACGCAAGCCACTCAGCGTGGTGTTCCAGTCAACGATGCGTTGGCGCTCTTGGGCAACCACCTCGGCCGGCGCATGGGCGACGAAGTTGGCATTGCCCAGCTTGCCTTCGCACTTCCTGATTTCGCCCTCGATGCGGGTGATTTCCCTGGCCAGGCGGGACTTTTCCGCGTCCAGGTCGATCAGGTCGGCCAGCGGCAGCAGGATGCGCAGGCTGCCGACCACCGCGGCCGCCGCAGCGGGCTCGGTGGCGCCGCTGGCGATCCACTCCGGCGTCTCGGTGCGCGCCAGGAAACTGATCTGCGGCGCGAACTTCCCGACCCGCGCCCGGTCGTCGGCGTCGCCATCGGCGAGCAGCAGGGGAATGGTCTTGGCCGGGGAAATGTTCATTTCCGAACGGATGCGGCGGATGCCGGAGAGCACGGCTTTGAACCATTCGATCTCGGCGGTGGCCGCATCGTCGGATGCGAAGTCCACGGCCTGGGGGTAGGGACGTGCATACACGCTGGTTTCTGCCTGCCCCAATCGCGGCGCGATCTCTTGGTAGATCGCCTCGGTAATGAAGGGGATTACCGGATGCAGCGCACGCAGCACCGCCTCCAGCACCACCAGCAAGGTATGCCGGGTCGAAGCAGCGGCCGCGACATCGTTTCCGTTCAGGGCTGGCTTGGACAGCTCCACGAACCAGTCGCAGTATTCGTTCCAGACGAACTCGTAGAGTGCCTGCGCGAGGTGGTCGAAGCGGTAGCTGGCAAAGTGCTGCTCCACCTCGGCCAGGGCTTGCTTGAGGCGGGTCAAGATCCACCGCTCCGCCTCGGTCACCGGCTTTTGATCTTTCCGATTCCCGATTTCCGATTCTCCATTCCCCGCGTTCAAAAGCACGAAGCGCGCTGCGTTCCACAGCTTGTTGCAGAACGCCTTGTAGCCCTCGGCGCGCTTCAAGTCGAAATTGATGGTGCGGCTGTAGCTGGCCAGCGCGGTGAAGGTGAAGCGCAGCGCGTCGGTGCCGATGGGCTTGATGCCGTCCGGGTATTCCTTGCGGATGCGCTTCTCCACCTTGTCGCGCACCTGCGGCAGCAGCAGCGAGCGGGTGGATTTGGCCACCAGCGGCTCCAGCTCGATGCCGTCGATCAGGTCCAGGGGGTCGAGCGTATTGCCCTTGGACTTGGACATCTTCTGGCCTTCCGCATCGCGCACGATGGCGTTGATGTAGACCTCGCGGAACGGGATGCGGCCGGTGAAGTAGCGCGTGGTCATGACCATGCGCGCGACCCAGAAGAAGATGATGTCGAAGCCGGTGACCAGCACCGCGCTGGGCAGGAAGACCTGGTCGCGCGGCCAGTCGGCGACGACTTCACCCTGGTCGTTCTTGACTGGGCCATCGCCGGGCCAGCCCAGGGTGGAGAACGGCCACAGCGCCGAGGAAAACCAGGTGTCCAGCACGTCCTCGTCCTGGCGCAGCGCGCCGACCGGCGCGGTGCCGGCATGCGCGCGCGCGTCGGCCTCGTCCTCGCCGACGAAGATGTTGCCGGCCTCGTCGTACCACGCCGGGATGCGGTGCCCCCACCACAGCTGGCGGCTGATGCACCAGTCCTGGATGTTCTCAAGCCACTGCGTATACGTCGTGGCCCAGTTCTCCGGCACGAACTTGATGTCGCCCGAGCGCACCGCGTCCAGCGCGGGTTCGGTGATCGCCTTGCGGCCGCCTGGACGACCATCCGTTTGGACGTCCGTCGTCAGGTCGACGAACCACTGGTCGGTCAGCATCGGCTCGATTACGGCGTCCGAACGCTGGCTGACCGGCACCTGCAGCTTGTGCGCCTTGGTTTCCACCAGCAGGCCGGCGGCGTCGAGGTCGGCCAGCACCTGCTTGCGCGCCTCATAGCGGTCGAGGCCGCGATATTTTTCGGGCGTGTTGTCGTTGACCGTCGCGGCGAGGGTGAAGATGGTGATCATGGCCAATTGGTGGCGCTGGCCGATCGCGTAGTCGTTGAAATCGTGCGCCGGGGTGATCTTCACGCAGCCGGTGCCGAAGTCCCGGTCTACGTAGTCGTCGGCGATCACCGGGATCTCGCGCCCGGTCAGCGGCAGCTTCAGGGTCTTGCCGACCAGGTGCGCATAGCGTTCGTCCTCGGGATGGACGGCCACGGCCACGTCGCCGAGCATGGTTTCCGGGCGCGTCGTCGCCACCACCACGCTGTCCTTGCCGTCGGTGGTCGGATAGCGGATCGACCACATGTGGCCGTCGCGCTCGACGTTGTTCACTTCCAGGTCGGAGACGGCGGTGCCGAGCACCGGATCCCAGTTCACCAGGCGGTTGCCGCGGTAGATCAGGCCGGCGCGATACCAGTCGATGAAGACCTTGCGTACCGCGGCCGAGAGGCCGGCATCCATAGTGAAGCGCTCGCGCGACCAGTCCGCCGCCGCGCCCAGCCGGCGCATCTGCCGGGTGATGGTGGAGCCGGATTCCTCCTTCCAGCGCCAGACGCGTTCGATGAAGGCCTCGCGACCGATGTCCTGGCGACTCTTGTGCTCGGCCGCAAGCTGGTTCTCGACGATCTTCTGCGTAGCGATGCCGGCGTGGTCGGTGCCGACCTGCCACAAGGTGTTGCGGCCGCGCATGCGCTGATAGCGCACCAGGATGTCCATCACCGTCTGCTGGAACGCATGCCCCATGTGCAGCGTGCCGGTGACGTTCGGCGGCGGGAGCAGGATGCAATAGGGCTCGCCATGGCCGGATGGCTGGAAGGCGCCGATGGCTTCCCAGCGCGCATACCACTTGGCCTCGATCGCGGCCGGCTCGAAACTCTTTTCCATGGGGCAGGGCTCGTTGGCGCGCGCACGGCGCGCACCCGGTATATGGCAAAACGGCATTGTACGGTCAGGCAGCAGCCCTGCCAAAGCCCGTACAGCACGGTGCGTTGCGTACCGGGCTGGTTTTCAACCGTTTCCCGGCGGCATCTGCGGTGCCTGCCCGGCGCGCGCATGCGCCAGCGCCTGCAGCAGCGACGGCGGCCGGTAGCCAGGGTCGGCGAGCCAGCGCTGCCAGACCGAGGCGTCGATGGTTTCGTTGACCGCGTCGCCGATTACCCGGTTCATGGGCCGGCTGAACAGGCGGTACAGACCGAACAGGAATTCGGCATAGGAGTTGCGTGGCGTGCCAGTCCATGCGTCGGCAGCCGGGACGAACGGGGCGGTGAAGGCCAGGCCGCAGTCCATGGCCTTGCGCTGCAGCCACGCCAGGGGCAGGTCGGGCAGGGGATCGGGCGCGCGTCCGGCGCCGTCGTGTGCGTAGCCGCCACCCACGTCGGCGTGGGCGCCAATGAACCAGCGCTGTTCGATCTCGACCTGTTCGCGCTTTTTCATCGTGCAGGTCTCGCCGGGCGGCAGGGTGGTGGGGTTGCGGGTCCACAGCGCCGGTGCAAAATCCGCGCGGTGCTCGTCCAGCGCCAGCGCCTGGTAGGCGCACTTGACGATGCGGCTGAGCTCGGTGTCGTGGAAGTGGTAGCGGGCGCGGGCAAACGGGAACCACGCGGCGACGTCCGGTATGCCGAGCAGGCCGACGGTTTCCCACACGCCCATGAAGCGGATGTCGGTTTCGTGGGAGTGCTCGGCGCGGAAAACCACGGCGGCGGGGTCCCCGGGCTTGATGGCGACGTCGCGATAAAACGCATACGCGGTGGAGACATCCATCGCGCCAATGGCGTCGCCGCTGGCACGTCGCCACAGTCCGCACTTGCGGATCATGCCGCCGAGGCTGCGTGCGGTGTAGGCACCCCGGCTGTAGCCGATCAAATACAAGGAGTCGCCCGTTTGCCAGGTGTCGCACAGCCAGCGATAGCCCTCCTTGACGGTGTCGGCGAAGCCCCAGCCGAACGCACCGCCCAGCCAATGACCAATGCCGGGCTTGACGCCAACCCCGGGCAGATACTTGACCTGCTGCCGGATACCGTCGGCATCGTGCGCGGCGATCAACCGGCGCAGGCGCTCGACGTTGGTGTCCGACTCGGGCTTGCTCCAGGTGCCGTCGCACAGCAGGACCAACCTACGCATGATCACGCATCGGCGCAGGCGTTCGAGGGGCATGGATCCGCGGCATGGTGGCCAGCCTGATATCCGTCATGGTAGCGGCAGCGCGATCGTGGCTTGATGGTCGTCGCACCAAGGAGTGTGGATCCATGCATTTTTTGGTGCGCGCTGCGCAAACGCAAGCGGCGTACGCTGGGCGATCGTCAATCGTGATGAAGGAGCTTTCGACCATGGATATGCAAACCCAGGCAGAGCGGGCCGGGCAGCTGCGGCGCCTGCATCGCGCCCCGCAGCCGCTGCTCCTGCCGAATGCTTGGGATGCCGGTAGCGCGCGGCTTTTCCAGCAGCGCGGATTTGCGGCCGTGGCGACCACCAGTGGTGGCGTGGCGTGGGCCCTCGGATACCAGGATGGCGAGCAGGTGCCGTTGGCGGAGGTCCTTGCTGCGGTCGCGCGCATCACGCGCGTATGTCAGGTGCCGGTCACCGTCGATTTCGAGGGCGGCTATGGCGCGACGCCCGCGCTCGTCGGCGCTTCCGTGCGCAAGCTGATCGAGACGGGCGCCGTCGGCGCCAATATCGAGGATGGCACGCCGGGACATGGACCGTTGCGACCGCTGGACGAGGCCGCGGAGCGTATCGGTGCCGCGCGCCGCGCCGCGGACGCGAGTGGCGTGCCGCTGGTGATCAATGCGCGCGTCGACCTCTGGTTGCACGAGGTTCCGGTGGCCGGGACGGCCGCGCGCATGGACGAGGGGCTGCGCCGCGCCCGCGCCTATCTGGCGGCTGGCGCCGATTGCATCTATCCCATTGGCCTGCATGACCGTACTGAATTGGCCAGCCTGGTGCGTGCGCTCGGGGCTCCGGTCAACGTGATTGCCGGCCCCGGCATGCCCTCGCTCGCGGAACTGGCGCAGATGGGCGTGGCGCGCGTGAGCACCGCGACGCGCTTCGCCACGCTGGCGTTTGCTGCCGTCGATCAGGCGATAAGCGCGCTGCGTGCCAGTGGAAGTTTCGACGGCCTGGCTTCGAGCTTTACCTACAACGACGCGCAGCAATTGTTTGCCCACTGACATCGTCCGCACTCTCTCCATCGACGTTGACCTCAGGAGTCACCATGCAAGCCCGCCCCGATTACTCCCACGCGGCACCGGCCGCATTCAAGACGATGCTGGCGCTGGAGGCGGCCGTGCACCGTTCCAGCAAGCTGGGGCGGGTCGCGCTGGCCGGGGTGTGCGGCTGATGGCGCGCTCGCCCAAGGCCAGGCCGTTGCCGCGTGCGTTTTTCCGCCGCGACTCGCGCGTGGTGGCCGTGGAGCTGCTGAACAAGATCCTGTGCGGCGCCGACGGTCGCAGCGGGCGCATCGTCGAGACCGAGGCCTATTGCGGCTCGCTCGACCCGGCCGCGCATGCCTATCGCGGCAAGACCGCGCGCAATGCCACGATGTTCGGGCCAGCCGGGCACATGTATGTCTATTTCAGCTACGGCATGCATTGGTGCGCCAATGCCGTGTGCGGCGAAGTGGGCGAGGGCGTCGCCGTGCTGCTGCGCGCGCTGGCCCCGCTCACCGGCGTGGAAGCGATGCGCGCGGCAAGGCCCAAGGCGCATCGCGACCGCGACCTGTGCAGCGGGCCGGCGCGCCTGACCCAGGCGCTCGGCATCACCGGGGTCCTCGACGGCAGCGACCTGGTGACTGGCGCGGGCGGTTTCCGCATCGTCGATGACGGCACGCCGCCGCCGGCCGAGCCGGTGGTGGCCACGCGCATCGGCATCAGCCAGGCGATGGATGAGTTGTGGCGTTGGTACGTGCCTGACGACCCCAACGTCTCCCGGCGCTGAGGCTGGAACGCCTGCGGCTGATGGTGCTCAGGCTGCCGAGGGTTCCGTGGCGCACACGCTGCAGGGCAACTGGCGTGCGCGCAGGAAGGACTGGGCTTCGGCCGCGTCCCCGGTGAACCAGGCTTCGGTGCTACCGAGTCGGAACGAGTAGCCCCAGGCGTCCATGTCGCGCATCAGGCGCGCACGGCCGACGCCCGGCAAATCGTCGGCCAGCAGGATCTGCAGGTAGCAGGTGGCGTCCTCCTCCTCGATGGAGTCGGTGGCGTCGGTGTGTACGTGCTGGCGCCGCTCCGGCGGCAGCACGATGAGGTGACAGGCCTCGTGGAGCACCGAGTGGATTGGGGTGTCTTCGCGCGCATACACCGTGCTGCCGATCACGCCAGCCTCGGGCTCGCCCCAGTAGCTGCCGGGGATGGCCGCAGCGGCGGCGACCAGCTGCAGCTCGAGGCCGTGGCGGGCAAGCAGCGCCGCCATCGCCGCCAAGCCAACGTCCCGCAGGCGCATGACGACGGGGTCATCGGGGCGTTGGTGTGGCGCGGGCGAATCGGGATGCATGGGGATGGCGCCGCCGGTCTGCTCAGCGGCCCTTGGATTTCTTGCCGCCGCCCTTGCTCGACTTGCCTGCATGCCCGCCTGCGGGCTCGGCTCCGGCCAGGGTCACGGACAGCTCCAGGATCTCGTGGTCGGCGCCGCGCTCGACATTGATGTTGATGTCCTCGAGCTGTACGTGCACGTATTTCTTGATCACTTCGAGCAGTTCGTTGCGCATCAGCGGCAGGTAGTCCGGGGCGCCGCGCGTGGAGCGCTCCTGGGCCACGATGATGCGCAGGCGTTCGCGCGCCACCGAGGCGGTGGGTTCCGGCCTGCGCTTCAGGAAATCGAGTATGCCCATCGTGATCAGCCCCCGAAGACGCGTTGGAGGAAGCCCTTCCTGGGGGCGTCGATGAAGCGCAGCGGACGCTCCTCGCCAAGGATGCGGGCCACCGTGTCGCTATAGGCCTGGCCGGCCTGGGACTGGGCGTCGACGATCACCGGGATGCCGTTGTTGGAGGCGGTGAGCACGTTGGCCGACTCGGGGATCACGCCGATCACGTCGATGCCGAGGATTTCCTCGACGTCCTTGACGCTGAGCATTTCGCCGATCGCCACGCGCTGCGGGTTGTAGCGGGTCAGCAGCAAATGTTGGCGGACCGGATCCTGCCCGCGTTCGGCGCGCCGGGTCTTGCTGGCCAGCAGGCCGAGGATGCGGTCCGAGTCGCGTACCGAGGACACTTCGGGGTTGACCACCACCACGGCCTGGTCGGCGAAGTACATGGCCAGGTGTGCGCCTTTCTCGATGCCGGCGGGCGAGTCGCAGACGACGTAGTCGAAGTCATCGGCGGCCAGGTCGTCCAGGACCTTCTCCACGCCTTCGGCATTGAGCGCGTCCTTGTCGCGGGTCTGGCTGGCGGCCAGCACGTACAGGTTGTCGTAGCGCTTGTCGCGGATGAGGGATTGCTTGAGCGTGGATTCGCCGTGCACGACGTTGACGAAGTCGTAGACCACGCGCCGCTCGCAGCCCATGATCAGGTCGAGGTTGCGCAAGCCCACGTCGAAATCGATGACGGCCACGCGCTTGCCGGCCATGGCCAGGCCGGTGGCCAGCGAGGCGCTGGTCGTGGTCTTGCCCACGCCGCCCTTGCCGGAAGTGACGACGATGATCTCAGTAGCCAATGGCCCTACTCCGCGTGGTGGTGTGGTGGGGGACTATGCTTGGTCACAGTCTGGCCAACAACAGTTTTTCGCCGTCCAGCCAGCATTGCACGGCATGGCCTTCCAGGTCGGCGGGAATCTGCTCGAACACGCGGTACTGGCCGGCAATGGCCACCAGTTCGGCGTGGAATTCGGCGACGAAGATCCGCGTCGATTCCGCACCCTGGGCGCCGGCCATGGCGCGGCCGCGCAGGCTGCCGTAGACGTGGATGTTGCCATCGGCAATCACCTCGGCGCCATTGGCCACTGCCCCGGTGACGATCAAATCCCGCTCGCGAGCGTACAGCTGTTGTCCTGAACGCACCGAACCGGTGTGCAACATCGCCAGCCGGGTTTCGCCCGCTGCCGGCATCGGTGGCGGCTCCAGGGGCTCCGCCGTCGATGCGGGTGCCTTTGCCGCAATGGCATCGCTGGCCGCCGGCCTGGGCGCTTCCTCACGGGCCGGCTCGTAGGCGGCGCGGAACTTGGCGATCAGCGGCAGGCCGACGCGTTCGGCCAGGCCGGCGGTTTCGCTGGTGCCGTAGGCGATCCCGGCCGGCAGCATGCCCGCGCGGCGTACGGCGTCCAGCAGGGACAGGACCGTCGCGTCATCCGGCAATTGCAACAAATGGCCGAGGTCGAGCACCACGGCGGCACGCCCGAACATCTGCGGCGCGGCCTGTACGCGCCGCAGCAATTCCTCGTGCAAGGCCGGGGCGTCGGCGCGGCGCACGTGGACACAGGCCATGCCGACCTGGCCAAAACGCAACTCGCAGGCGTCGCTGGCTGCTTGCTTGGCCTTCACTGCTCGCGGTCTCCCGCGCGACGTTGCAGCTCGGCGGCTGCGCCGGGCCGGGCACGCTCGGCGAGCCACGGCACGTCCGGCAGGCCGCCATGTTCCAGCCAGGTGTCGCGGACGTAGGTGTAGCTTGGCAGTTCCCGCGCCAGCAGGCTCACCTTGGGCCCGTCCTTGCCCATGCGTTGCTGGCTGACTTCCTGGAAGCCGTAGGTGCCGTGGAACAGCAAGACCACGTCGTCGCGCGGTTCGAGGAAGACCTCGCAGGCCAGCAGGGGGACGCGGACCTCGGCGTAGCTGTGCACGTCGCAATAGAACACCCGCCCCAGGCCGTGGCGGCGGTAGGCGTTGGCGATGACGATGCGGTCGATGTACACGAACTGTGGATAATGCTTGACGAACCAGCGATAGTTCGGGCTTGAATAGGTGCTGCCCTCACGTAACGCGATGAGGAATCCGGCCAGATGACCATCGATTTCTGCCACGCGGAAATATTCGGCGGACTCGTAGAAGAAACGCAGTTGTGCCATGTCCAGGGCGAGGATGGAGCGGCCTGCGCCATTGTTGAGCGCCAGCACGGCGTTGAGATCCTGCTCGCGCACGTCGCGGATCGCGAGGGCCATTCGTTGCTCCGCATGGATGGACATCGACACGGGGCCGACTGCCGGCCGCGTGCAGGTCGGCATTATGCCATGCGCCGGCAGTGGCTATCGCGGCGCGCAGCTGCGTTGTTGCCCTGCGGCACGTCGCAGCCGGCGTCCACGCGTATTGCACGCGGACGGCGCATCGCGGGGGAACGCCAGTGATGCGCAGCAACTGGAGTCCGCATCTCAACCACGTGCGGGTATTGCGCTATACCGGCCTGTTCACCTATCTGTGTTGCAGCGTGCCGCTGTGGCAGGGGAGTTGGGGGCTCGAGCACGCCAGCGCGTGGTGGAGCAGCCCGACGCTGTCCGGCTGGTTCGTCTCCTATGCCCTGTTCGGCGTGGCCTACCTGGCCCTCACCAGCCGCCGCATGGCGGCCCAGGCCTCGATCTGGCGCCAACTGGCCCGTCTGGCCGGCATGCTGCTCCTCACCGGTTCGGCGATCGCCGTCGGCTGGTTCAGCCAGAGCGGCTTGTCGGCCATGCTCATGCTGGTGATTGCCGTGGTCTTGCCCTGGCAGATGCCGATGGTCAGCGGCCTGGCCTGGCTGCTGGTGCAGAACCTGCTGCTGATCCCGGTGATCGCCAGCTATGTCGGCTGGACGCCAGGCATGGCCATCCTGCAGGTATGCGTGTATCTCGGCTTGTCTGCCCTGGTGTTCTTCACCTCGACCGTGGCCCACCAGCAGACCGAGCAGCGGGAAGCGCAGCGGCGCCTGAATGCCGAGCTGCACGCGACGCGCGCGCTGCTGGCCGAATCCAGCCGGCTCAACGAGCGCATGCGCATCGCCAGGGATTTGCACGACCTCGTCGGCCATCACCTGACTGCGCTGAGCCTGAACCTGGAGGTTGCCAGCCACCTGACCAACGAGGAGGCGCGGGTGCATGTGTGCAAGGCGCAGAGTACCGCCAAGCACCTGCTGGCCGATGTGCGCGAGGTGGTCAGCGAACTGCGCCAGGACGATGCGCTCGACCTCACCAAGGCCTTGCGCAGCCTGATCAATGGCGTGTCCGGCTTGGCCGTACACATGCACGCGCCTCCGCGCTTCAGCCTGGAGGATCCACGCCAGGCGCTGGTGCTGCTGCGTTGCGCGCAGGAAATCATCACCAATACCGTCAGGCACGCGGACGCCCGCAATCTGTGGCTGGAATTCGTCTATCCGCAGCCGGGCCTGCTGGAGTTGCATGCCCGCGACGACGGCCGCGGTGCCGAGCGCATCGCCCCAGGCAATGGCCTGTCCGGCATGGGCGAGCGCCTGGCTGAGTTTGGCGGCAGCGTCAGCCTCGACAGTGGCGTGGCGAAGGGGTTTGCGCTGATCGTGCGCTTGCCGTTGGGCGGCCGCGAGCCAAATGCAGCCACCACGCCGTCCACGCTGCACGAGGACGCATTCGCGCTGGGTCTGTCCTGATCGCCGGCACGCCGTCGGCCCGGGCAGGGGCTGCAGCGAGTTGATCTGCTGCCAATGGCTACGGTTGTCGTCCCAGGCCGGAGCTGCGCCGTTATGCTTACGGCATGGCCGGGGTGGCGCCTGTACCCTGGAATGGCGCCCGTAATCTATGGACTGCCCATTGCCGCTTGCGCTCACTGAGGGACCTTGATGATTTCGGTATGTCTTGTCGACGATCAGAATCTGGTTCGCCAGGGCGTCCGTTCATTGCTCGACCTGGACAAGGACATTCGCGTCGTGGCCGAGTTCGCCGACGGCACCGAGGCCTTGCGCGATATCCCCCGGGTCAAGCCGGACGTGGTCCTGCTCGACCTGCGCATGCCCACCATGAGCGGCCTGGAGGTATTGCGCGGGCTCTCTGCGCGCAATGCGCTGCCGCCGACCATCATCCTGACCACCTTCGACGACGATCAATTGGTGCTGCAGGGGATCAAGGCCGGTGCCAGGGGATATTTGCTGAAGGATGTTTCCCTGCAGCAGTTGGTCGAGGCGGTGCGCATCGTGGCCGCCGGGGGCTCCCTGGTGGCCCCCATGGTCAGTCAGCGCCTTACGGCCGGCGTGGCCCGCATGCAGAACCATTTTTCCAGCCTGGAGCATCCCGACCCCCTGACCGAGCGCGAGACCGAGATCCTGCGCCTCCTGTCCGGCGGCTACAGCAACAAGGAAATCGCCAATTCGCTGCGCGTGGCCGAGGGCACGGTAAAAAACCACGTTTCCAATATATTGTCGAAGCTCGGGGTGCGGGATCGCACCCGTGCCGTACTCAAGGCGTTGGAGATGGGGATTGTCTAGACGGCCATCATGTCCCCGGCCGGGTATGGGGCGGACAGCCGCGTCGGGTACCCACCGGGTGCAGCGGAAGGTGCCAGAAAAGGCGCCATTGGTTTGGGCGGCGATATTGCATTGCGCGATGGCGTTCCGCCCCGTGAACCGGTACCATCCGTAACCTTGGTACGTGTCGACCCTTTGGTACGGCGCTCCTGGGCACTCTCGGGGGGCTTGCGTGGGTGCTGATTCAATAACCTGGTATTGCGTAGACGCTCGGAGAACTCTGGAATGATGCGTTTCCTGGAATTCATTGTGGCTTTGATCATCGTCGCCGTTGCCGCGGTGGTGTTCGGCGTGTTGAGCCCCAGCAGTGGCCATGTCGAGCGCTCAGTGACGGTCGGCAAGGATTTGCGGCAGGTATACGACGTGCTCGACAACATGCGTCGCCTGCCTGATTACGCCACCTTGCGTACGGACGACCGCAACATCAAGTTCGAGCTGAGCGGCAAGCCTTTCGGCCCAGGCGCGGAGATCAGCTGGACCAGCAATTCCCTGAACGTCGGCAATGGTTCGCTGACCATCGTCAGCGCCGATCCGAAATTCGACGAGGTGGACGATTCGACGACCAATGCCACCATCGTCTGGAAGCTTGAGAACGACTGGCGCGGCAATGACAAGCAGTTCACCCTGGGCATGGCGCGGGATGGCAGCCGTGGGCAATTGACCGAGCTCACCGTGGCCTACGACGTCAAGTACGGCTGGAACCTGATGGATCGTTTCAGCAACCTGTATATCCATGGCAAGCCCGACACCTTCATCCAGGGCGCGCTGAACAACCTGCAAAACGTGGTCGCCGCGATCCCGAACGTCGACTACAGCGGGCTGACCCCGGCGATCGTTCCGACCAAGACGCAGCCGGTATTGATGGTTTCCACCTCCGTGCCGCGCTCCGGCGGTCTCGAAGCCATCCATGACGCCATTGCCGCTGCCGTCGGCCTCATGCAGGCCGAGGCGAAGAAGCTGAAGATCAACATCGTGGGGCCGCGCATCGTCACCACCACCAACTATGGCGACCAGACCTACTCCTTCGACGTCGCGCTGCCGATCGATACCAATACCCTGACCCTGACCAAGGACGGCGAGCCGCAGGAGCTGACGCCGCCGACGCCGCCGTCCTTGAACGCGCCTACCGAGCCGGCATCCGACAGCAGCAGCCCGGAGTCCGCAGGCAGCAGCGCCGTGGCCGATGCGGCACCGGTCGTGGGCAGCCGCGACGCGCGCGGCCGCCTGGTGCTCGGCAATGGCGTACTGGGCGAACTGGCGTTTGGCGACAGCACCATTGCGCTCACCGCGCCGTGGACCGGCACCTTTGCCGGCGTGGCCACGATCCGCGACCAGCTGCGCGCCTACGCCCAGACGCATGGCTATACCTTTGACGTGGTGGTCCATCCGCCCTACGACATCCAGACCGGCGCCGATGTGGTTGGGCCGCAGGGCGACCTGATTTCCCACGAGCGGTACCAGATTTACCTGCCGCTGGAAAGCGCTCCCGCGCAGACTCCTGAGCAGGAGGCTGGCCTGGTGCCGGAACCGGCGCCGGCGAGCACGGCAGCCCCGGCCGAAGCGGCCCCGGTGGCCGGGAACGCAAACGGCAAGAAGGCCAACGGCAAGAAAGGCGGCGCCAAGAAGTGATCCGCACTGGTCGGCCCACGCATCTGGCGTGGGTCGACCCGGTTCTCGCGTACTTCGAATCGGGCCGCTGCTGCTCCCGGTTGGTCCTGATCGCCGCCCGCCCCGGCCCGAATGTTGAGCAGGGCGCTGGAGTGGCGCGCTGGTACACCCCAGCCCTGGCCTGACGCGGTGCGACGGGCATGATCGAAACCGACCAGCTGACGCGGTGCTACGGCAACCTGACTGCAGTGGATGCATTGAGCATCCGCGTGGAGCCCGGCCAGGTGCTGGGCCTGCTTGGCCCCAACGGTGCCGGCAAATCCACCGCCATGCGCATGATCGCGGGGTTCCTGGTGCCGACTTCCGGTACCGCGCGCGTCTGCGGACACGACATCCTGCGCGAACCCCTCGCGGCCAAGCGAGCGCTCGGGTATCTCCCGGAGGGTGCGCCGGGCTATGGCGAGATGACCGTGCGCGAGTTCCTGCACTTCATCCAGCACATGCGCCGGCTCCACAGCGAAGCCGACTGGCGGCGCTTCGACCAGGTGGTCCAGCAGCTGCAACTGGAGGAAGTCCTCGACAGCTGCATCGACACCCTGTCCAAGGGCTTGCGGCGCCGCACTGGCCTGGCCCAGGCGATCCTGCACGATCCGCCGGTATTGATGCTGGACGAGCCGACCGACGGCCTGGACCCGAACCAGAAGCACGCCGTGCGCCAGCTGATCGACGTCATGGCGCGCAACCGCACCATCCTGATTTCCACCCACCTGCTGGAAGAGGTCCATGCGCTGTGCAACCGCGTGGTGATCATTGCCCGCGGCCGCCTGCTGGCCGACGCCACGCCCGCCGAGCTGGAGCAGCAGTCGCGCTACCACGGCGCGGTGTCGTTCAGCGCGCCGGGTAGCGGCATGGCGCAGGAAATGCTGGGGCGCCTGCCGCAAGTGGCAGCAATCGAGGTCGATCCGCTGGACGGCCGCACGACGGTGTTCCCGAAGCACGGCGAGCGTATCCTCGGGCCAGTGCAGCAACTGCTGCGTGAACAGGGCCTGGAGGTATCGGAAATCCAGCTCGAGAGCGGCCGCCTGGACGAGGTCTTCCGCCACATCACCACGGCCGGCGACGTCGCCACGCCTGCGGGGCAGGCGCCGTGAGCCCGGTCACCGCGGTGCTGCGGCGCGAGCTGCGCAGCTATTTCGTCACTCCCGTGGCTTACGTGTTCCTGGTCATGTTCCTGGTGCTGAGCGCCATCCTCACCTTCTTTGTCGGCGATTTCTACGAACGCGGGCAGGCTGACCTGCAGCCATTTTTTTCCATGCAGCCGTGGCTGTACCTGATCCTGGTGCCGGCGGTCAGCATGCGCATGTGGGCCGAGGAAGCCGACACCGGGACGCTGGAGTTGCTGCTCACGCTGCCGGTGACCCTGGCCCAGGCCATGGTCGGGAAGTTCCTGGCGGCCTGGCTGTTCGTTGGCCTGGCGCTGGCGCTGACCTTCCCGCTGTGGATCACGGTCAACTACCTTGGGCCCGCCGACAACGGGGTGATCGTGGCTGGCTACCTGGGCAGCTGGCTGATGGCCGGCAGCTTCATCGCCATCGGTGCGTGCATGTCGGCGCTGACCCGCAGCCAGGTGGTGGCGTTCATCCTCACCGCGCTGGCCTGCACGCTGTTCGTGCTGATCGGCTTGCCGCAGATCGTCGACTTGTTCCGCGGGCCGGTCATGGGCAAGCTGGTGAAGGGTATTGCCCACCTGTCGATGCTGCGCCACTTCGCGGCAATCTCGCGCGGCGTGCTGGACGCCCGCGACCTGCTGTACTTCGTGCTCACCACCTTCGGCTGGCTGCTGGCCGGGGTGCTTCTGCTCGACCTGAAGCGGACGCGCTGAGCGATGCGCCTGTTGCCCCGACGCGAACGACCATTGGCCCTGCGCCACGCCCGACGCAGTACCTGGCTGCTGGGATGGCTGGCCTTGCTGGTGCTGGTGTCCGTGCCGCTGATCATCGCCAGCAGCCGCTGGTTGCCGAACTGGCGCATCGACCTGACCGCCGACCGCCTGTATACCCTGACTCCGGGCACGGTGCATATCATCGACCAGTTGCAGACGCCGCTGCACCTGACCTTGTACTTCTCCGCGCATGCCGCGCGCGACTTGCCGCAGCTGCGCAGCTACGACCTGCGCGTGCGCGAGATGCTGCAGGAGATGGTGGCGCGCTCGGACGGGCGCATCCATCTGCAGTGGGTCGATCCGGTGCCGTATTCGGACGACGAGGCCAGCGCGCAGAGCAGCGGCCTGATTGCGGCGAGCGGCGGCAGCAATGGCGAGCGGGTGTTTTTCGGCCTGGCCGGGAGCACCGTCGCCAGCGACGCCGGCGTCGCCGCTGACCAGGCGCCGGCACGCAGCTTGTCCATACCGTTTTTCGATCCGTCCCGGGAAGCGTTCCTGGAATACGACATCGCGAGGTTGCTGTACGAGCTGGACGAGACGCACAAGCCCAACGTCGGCGTCATCAGCTCGTTGCCGGTAGCTGGCGATCCGGCGCACGGCGAGCCGCCGTGGACGATCATGCGCCAGCTCGACCAGCTGTTTGCCGTGCGCATGCTTGATCCTGCCACGCTCAAGCAGATCGACCCCGCCGTGCAGGTGCTGCTGGTGATCCAGCCCAAGCGCCTGTCGACGGACGTCCAATACGCGATCGACCAGTACCTGATGCGCGGCGGGCACGTGATCGTGTTCGTCGACCCGGATGCCGAGCTCGACACCACGCCTTATGGGCCCGGCAGCCTGACCTTGCCGGACCACGGCTCGGATCTGCCGCGGCTGTTCAAGGCCTGGGGCGTCGTCTTCGACCCGGGGCAGGTGGTGCTGGACCGCTCGCTGGCCCTGCCCATCGAGCTGGACGGCCACAGCCTCAAGCACCCGGCGATGCTCAGCCTCGGCACCCGTGAGCTCAATCTTGCCGACCCGATCACCGCGAGCCTGCAGAACGTCAATGTCTCCACTGCCGGGCATTTCGACCTGGCGGCGGCCGCGCAGACGCGGTTGGTGCCGTTGCTGCAGAGCAGCTCGGACGCGATGCTGGTACCCACGCAGCGAGTACTCGATGCCAGCAACGATCCCAATGCGTTGCTGCAGCATTACCAGCCCGGTGATGCCAACTATGTGCTGGCGGCCCAGTTGCGCGGACCCCTGGTCAGTGCCTTCCCCGAGCGGGCGGCGGAGCCCGGCCACCAGGCCCGGGCCGCCGATTCCGCCCGGGTGATCCTGGTGGCCGACACGGATTTGCTGAGCGACCGGCTGTGGGCCGAGCCGCAGACCATACTCGGCCAGACCATGCTGCGGACCTTTGCCGACAACGGCGATTTCGTGACCAACATGGTGGACAACCTCAGCGGCTCGTCCGCCCTGCTGTCGATCCGCAGTCGCTCGACCTCGCGCCGTCCGTTCACCCGGGTACAGGCCTTGCGCAACGTCGCCGACCGCAAGTTCCTGCAAAAGGAGCGTGAGCTCGAGCAGGAGTTGGCCGACATGCGCCGCCGGGTCGATGAATTACGCCCGGGCAGCGGGAGTGGCACCGGCACCGAGCAACGCCGCGAAATCGAACAGTTCCGCCAACGCCAGTTGGCGATCACCACGGAGCTGCGTAGCGTGCAGCACCAGCTGAATGACGAGATCGATGCCCTGGGGCTGCGCATCAAGGTCATCAACATCACGCTCATTCCCTCGCTGGTGATCCTGCTTGGCCTGATCTACGGCTGGCGCCGCATGCGGCGCAGCCGTCGCCGCTGAATCGGCCAGCAGCGGTTCCCACCCTCGCCGAGGACGTTGTTTCCCTCTCCCTGTCGGTCACCGAAGGAAGAGGGGAAGGCGCCCAAAAGACCGGCTCTGCGACAATCCGGCCCATGGGCGAGGGCGAAGGCCGCGCGGCGGGCAGCTATGATACGGGGCTGGGATTCGCGGATTGGTTGATGCGGTGATTGTGAGCGTGCTGAAGTGGGCGGAGCCGTGGGAATTTTCGTGGGTGTTCCTGGCCACGTTCCTCCTCGCTGGCGTGCTGTACCTGCGCGGCAGCCGGCGCCTGCACGTGGATGTCTGGCGCCGCCTGGCGTTCTGGACCGGCATGGCGATCATCTACCTGTCGCTGCAGACCTACCTGGATTTCTACGCCGAACACGAGTTTCTCGTACATCGCGCGCAACAGTTGTTCCTGCACCATCTCGCGCCGTTGCTGGTGGTCGCATCCTTCCCCACCGTGGTGCTCCGCGCTGGATTGCCGCTCAAGTGGCGCCTGCGCTGGCTGCGGCGGGTGCGCCGGTCCTGGCCTTGGCGGGTGGTCACCGGCGTGCTGCTGAATCCGGTGGTGGCGACCTTGCTGTTCATCGGCTTCATCTTGATCTGGCTGATTCCGCGCATGCAGGAACTGGCCATGCTGGACTGGCGCATCTACCGTTTCATGAACTGGAGCATGCTGGTCAGCGGCTTCGCCTACTGGTCCCTGGTGCTCGACCACCGGCCGCACCCGCCCGGGAGGATGAAGGCGGGGATGCGCGTGTTGTCGCCGGCCGTCACCATGGCGCCGCAGATGCTGGCCGGGGCGATCATCACCTTCTCCAAGTCGGACCTGTATCCGATCTTCGAGATTTGCGGGCGCGCGCTCACGCTCAACGTGATCACCGGGCAGATGATCGGCGGCCTGATCATCTGGGTGCCATCGGCCATGCTGGAAACGCTGGGCGCCATGCTGGCGTTGCGACAGTGGTTGCGCCTGTCGCGCAACGGCCGTCTGTCACGCCGCATGCGGCCCACCGTGTCCATGCCCAATCCCGCTGCCAGCCGGCTCGCCTCGGGCTGATGCGCACGGCGGCAGCGTCGCCGCCGAGGCTGCCCTCAGGGTGAATCTGGACCGAGGGCGTTGGCCGGACGGGCGAGGAAATCCACCGGCAAGGAGCTGCCGTCGCTGAACTCCAGCGTCAGCCGCAAGCTGGTGCCGGGTACGACCGGCGCGGTGGCATGCATCAGCATCAGGTGGTAGCCGGCCGGGGCCAGCACCACCTGGCCGTGGGTCGGGATGGCCAGCGACTCGACCCCGCTCATGTGGCTCATGCCGCCGGACATGGAACTCTGGTGCAGCATGACCTGGGCGTAGCTGCTGCTCTTGGCCCCGGTCAGCTCCACCGCCTGGTCGCCGTCGTTGCGCAAGGTGACATAGGCGCCAGCCGGCAGTGCGCCGGGCAGGACGCGGATCCAGGCCTGGCTGGCGTGCACCTGCTGCGCGGCGGTCGCGCGCAGGCCCGCGCACGGCAACAGGCCGGAAAGCAGGCACGCGGCGGCCAAGGTCCATGCGCGGGCGCCGCGGGCGATGCCGTGCAAAGAAAACTGACGTCCGCTCATGGCTTGGCCTCCTGGCTGATCAGCAGGTGCAGGTCGTGGACGATGTCGTCCTGCGAAGCGGCCGGGCTGGCCAGCACGCGCGCCCGGCCCTGGGCGTCGAAGATGTACACGCCGGCGCTGTGCGACACCTCGTAGCCGCCGTTGGCCTGGTCGGGCTCGCGGCTGAAGGCGGCGCGGTAGTCCTTGGTGAGCCGCTCCAGCGCACGCGGAGAACCGGTGAGGCCGACGGCGCGCGGGTCGAAGGCAGTGACGTAGGAGTGCAGGACTTCGGGCGTATCGCGCGCCGGATCGACCGACACGAACAGGATGCGGGCGCCGTCGGCCAGCGGCCCCAGGCGCTGCATCACCACGTGCAGGTGGGCCAGGGTGAGCGGGCAGACGTCGGGGCAATGCGTATAGCCGAAGTACAGCAGCACGACCTTGCCCAGGTAATCCTTGGCGGTGACCGCCTTGCCCTGGTCGTCGGTGAGCGAAAACGACAGGTCGGGCATGTGTCCGCTGAGGTTGGTCAGGCGCAGCGGCAGGGCGCCCGAGCGCTGGCAGCCGGCCAGCGCAAGCGCGGCCAGCAGGGCCACGCACGCCAGCAGCAAGGTCGAGTGGAGCGGACGGCAACGGCGGAGTGGTTGGTACGATTTCACGGCATTCATTGCCCGAAGCATACGACAATCGCCACAGGCCGGGACCGCAGTCGGGACACCTGCGCTGAATTGTCCCGGTGCACCGGCGGCCGTCACGCGTTTGCCCTCGTGCTGCCGCGCTCGTTACGCTTGTCACCTTTGTTTGCCGGAGTTGCCCGATGTCCTTCGATTTGCCGCCGGTCACCCGCAACCTGCTGATCGCCAACGTGGTGGTCTTCCTGCTGCAGCAGGTGGCCGGCGAGCTCCTGCTGGCGCATTTCGCGCTGTGGCCATGGGGGCCGGACCAGGTGTTCCAGACCGCCGGCGGCCTGGTCTCGATCGGCTTTCGTCCCTGGCAGCTGGTGACCTATGCCTTCATGCATGGCGGCCTCACGCACATCGCCTTCAACATGATCGCCTTGTTCATGTTCGGCGGCGCCATTGAGCGCACCTTCGGCACGCGCAACTTCCTCGTCTACTACTTCGTCTGCGCGGTGGCCGCGGCCGTTGCGCAGCTGCTGGTGCTGTACTACTTCTCGCCGGACAAGTTCTTTCCCACGCTTGGCGCCTCGGGAGCGATCTTCGGCTTGCTGCTGGCGTTCGGCATGCTGTACCCGCACGAGAAGATCTTCCTGATGTTCCTGCCCATCCCCATGCCGGCGTGGCTGTTCGTGATCGGCTACGCGGCGGTGGAGCTGGTGATGGGGGTTACGGGCACGCAGGCCGGGGTGGCGCACTTCGCGCACCTGGGCGGCATGTTGGCCGGCATCGTCATGATCGAATACTGGCGCGGCCACCTGCCGATCAAGCCGAAGCGCCGCCTGTTGCGCTGAGGCAGCCGGCACCGGCGCCGGCGACGCTTCAGCGCAAGCGCAAGAAATCGGGGCTGACTACGAAGCGCACCGCATCCAGCCGCAGGCGTGCCGCGGGCAGGGCGGCCAGCACCTCGCTGCGCTCCGCCGTGAGTGCGGTAATTTCACCGGTGCTGATCGACGGGTTGACCGCGCGCAAGGCCACCAGCCGCGCGAGTTCCGCGTCGAGCGCGGTCGTGGCCTGGGCTACCGCAGCTTCGATCACCACCGTGGCGCGCTCGCCAGCAAGGCTCTCGGCGCGCTCCAGCATGGGCGGCACCAAGCGCCCCAGCACCTTGCGGTAACGCGCGCCGTCGATGTTGCGCGACGCCGCGCGTTGCAGGGCCAGGGCACTGGGTTGGAATTCGGCGCGCTCGGCGAGCCGCGTGTCCACGGTGACCAGCAGCGGCTGGGTGGCGAGAAAGCGCTCGATGTCCAGGCGCCGGTCGGCCACGCATTCGAGCAGGCAGACCGCCTGCAGCAAGGCCGTGTGCGGCGGCAGCGCGTCGTCGATCATGAACGCGGCATTGCCCAGTTCACTGGACAGGGCCAGGTCCAGCGCCCCGAGGATCAGCGGGTGATCGAGGCGCAGCAGCGGCAGGTCGTCCCGGCTCAGCGCCACCTTGCGCTCGAAGGTAACCGACATCGGCCCCTCGGCGAATCCAGGCAAGGCATCGGTGGAGAGGTATTGCGGATCGAGCAGGGTGACCTCGCCGCCCAGGTCCTCGGCGTGGATGCCGAAGGCCTCGAGCAGGCGTTGCACGAAGGCGTCGCGCGCCGGGTCGGCGTCCTCGCAGGCGAACGCCGCGGCCAGCTCGCCCGCGTGGGGGTCGCGGGTGGCGGCCAGCTCCAGCAGGTGGTCGCGGCCGCGGCGGATCAGCTCGGCGGCACGTTCGTGGCTCGCCCGGGTGGCACCCAGCAGCGCGTCCAGCTCCTGGTCGCGGCTGTCATCGCCGCGCGCATGCTCGTCGGCCAGTCGGGTCAACGGCTCGGCATAGGTGCGCAGCAATTCGCGCGCATCGGCCGGGCTGTGGCGGAAAGCATCCATGCCTTCGTCGTACCAACGCGCCAGCACGTGCTGCGCGCTGTCGGCGACCAGCGGGATGTGGATGTCGATGGCGTGTTGTTGGCCGATGCGGTCGAGCCGCCCGATGCGTTGTTCCAGGAGGTCCGGGTCCAGCGGCAAGTCCCACAGGACCAGGTGATGGGCAAACTGGAAGTTGCGGCCCTCGGCGCCGACCTCGGCGCACAGCAGCAGGCGGGCGCCGTCGGCCTGGGCGAAGTAGGCGGCGTTGCGGTCACGCTGCACCAGGCCCAGGCCTTCGTGGAAGCGCGCCACGCGCACGCTGCTCTTCTGGCGCAAGGCGTCCTCGAGTGCACGCACCTTGGCCTGGCTGCGGCAGATCAGCAGGAACTTGTCGTCCGGGTAGGCCTCCAGCACGGCGATCAGCTGATCCACGCGCTGGTCGGCGTGGTAGTCCAGGTCGATGGCCGGTGGTGGCTGTTCCACGTCGGCGTGGAACTCGGCCAGCAGGGCTTGGCGCGCAGGCGCGTCCCAGCCACCGGCGGCGGCGATGTGCCAATGCGGGATACGCTGCGGGAAGCCACCCACCCCGGCACGGGTATTACGGAACATGCTGCGGCCGGTGCCATGGCGGTCGATCAGTGCGGCCAGCAAGGCGTCGACGTCGGCGGGCGCGTCAGCGGTGGCCAGTTGCATGGCCAGAGGGTGGTCATGACCCAGGGTCTCGACCAGCATGACTCTCTGCTGCCCGTCCAGCACGGCGCCGGCGATCAGCCGATCGGCCAGGGCCGAGAGGGCGAGCCAGGTGTCGGCTTCCCGTAGGTAGTGGTCCAGGTCGGTGTAGCGCTGGGGATCGAGCAGACGCAGCCGGGCAAAGTGGCCGCTGCGCCCGAGCTGCTCGGGCGTCGCGGTGAGCAGGATCACCCCGGGGACCAGCGCCGCGAGCTGCTCGACCAGGAGGTAACGCGGGCTGGCGGCTCCCGGCGCCCAGGCCAGGTGATGCGCCTCGTCAACCACCAGCAGATCCCACGGCGCGCTCAGCAGTTGTTGTGCACACTTGGTCGAGCCCAGCAGGAAGTCGAAGCCGGCGATGACCAGTTGTTCTTCCTCGAACGGGTTACCGGCCTGCCCGGGGTCGGCCTGGACTTCGTCCGGCCCTTCGCAGCGCTCGCGGTCGTAGATCGCGAAATTCAGGTTGAAGCGCCGCAGCATCTCGACGAACCATTGGTATACCAGGGCGTCGGGCAGCAGCAGCAACACGCGCGCGGCACGACCCGTGGCGAGCTGGCGGGCAATGATCATGCCGGCCTCGATGGTCTTGCCCAGGCCGACTTCGTCGGCCAACAGGATCCGCGGCGGACGCCGCATCGCGGCGATGCCGGCCACGCGCAACTGGTGCGGGATGAGGCCGATGCGGGCGCTGGACAGGCCCCAGGTCGGCGAGCGATGGCCGGCGGCGCGGCGCTGCAGTGCTTCCAGTCGCAGATCGAACTGGGCCACGCTGTCGGTGCGCCCGCCGATCAGGCGGTCATTGGCACGGCTGACACTTTGTTCGTCGTCGAGTTGGCCTTCCTCCAGCTCGCGCCCCTCGCCGCGGTAGATCAGCAGTCCGTCGCGCACTTCGACGCGCTCGACCAAGAAGGCGATGCCCTTGCCCGCCACGCGTTGCCCGGCGCGAAACTCGCCGCGCAGCAGTGGCGCCGACTCCAGCGCATAGGGGCGCAACACCCCGGATTTGGCGAACAGCACCTGCACCGTACGACCGTCCACACGCAGCACGGTGCCGAGGCCGAGTTCGGGTTCGGCAGAGGAAATCCAGCGTTGGCCGGGTACGAACATTGCACCGCCTTGTTGCTTCGCAAGGGGCAGGAATTATCCGCCCATACGGCTGTGGTGCCTAGGAGCGTGGGCGGTAGAAGCCGTCCGGGCTGCGAAGCCCTCTGCGTGGTCCACTTTTCCGCCGCTTCTTGGCCCATGGAACCACCATGGGCCGGCGAATCGTCGAAAAACTGTCCTCACGCATAGGTCTTCTCGCCTCGAACGTTTCTACCGCCAAGCTCCCAGGGTGCCGGTGCCGCGCAGGGCTCCGTTCAAGGGTGATGTCCCGGTACCCCCATGGTCTGCAGGCGTGCTTCTGCCTCTTCGGCGACGGCAACCAACAACGCGCAGTTGGACGCACGCAAGCCTGCGGCCAGCGGGCCCAGGTAGTGGGCGGGGGCGAGCGGGATGGCCTGTCGCAGCAGCTGGGCTGCGGCCGCGCGCTCGCCGCGGCCGTGCAGCACCGATGCCCAACTGCACAGGCCGCGGTAATCACCGCCCGCGGCCGAACGCCGATAGAGCTCGAAGGCCTTGGCCTGGTCGGCCTCCACTTCCCAGCCATATTCGTAGAACTGGCCGAGGAAGTGCATGGCGCGCGCATGGCCCAGCGCCACCGCGCGCTGGAACCAGCGGAACGCCGCTGCCCGGTCGACCGGCATGCCACGCCCGTTGGCGAGCATCTGGGCGATGTTGTAGACGCCCCAATCCAGGTCCTGGTCTGCCGCCTGCCGGTACCAGACGGCCGCCAGGGTGTAATCGGCAGCGCAGCCCCAGGCGTTCTCGTAGCAGCGGCCCAGCATGTTCATCGCCATCGGCACGCCGGCATGCGCGGCGCGCTGGAACCAGTACAGCGCCTCGCCGGCGTCGCAGGCCACGCCGTGGCCATCGAGGTACAGCTGGCCGAGCCAGGCCTGGGCCGGCGCGTGGTCGCCGCGGGCCGCTTCGATGAGCAGCGCGGCGGCGGTTTCCGGCGCGCTGGCCAGCAGCCGGTTGACCTCGTCGGTGTCCAGTGCGGGGGCCGTGGCCTCGGTCAAGTCTCGCTCCACTGCCGCAACAGGTTGTGGTAGACGCCGGTCAAGCCCAGCAAGGCCTGGGTATCGCTGTCGCCGTTCTGCTGCAGGGTCTGGATGGCCAGGTCGAGATCGAACAGGATGCGGCGCTGGCCGGCGTCGCGGACCAGGCTCTGGATCCAGAAGAACGACGCCACACGTGCGCCGCGCGTGACCGGCGTGACCTTGTGCAGGCTGCTGCCGGGATACAACAGCAGGTCGCCCGCCGGCAGCTTCACGGCGTGCGTGCCGAAGCTGTCCTCGACCACGAGCTCGCCGCCTTCGTATTCGTCGGGGCCGCTGAGGAACAGCGTCGCCGACAGATCGGTGCGCAGTGGCAGGGCGGGTGTCGTGCGCCGGTCGTAGCGGATGGCATTGTCGATGTGGAAGCCGAATTGTTCGCCATCGGTGTAGCGGTTGAACAATGGCGGGTACACGTGTCGCGGCAGGGCGCCGGCAAAGAAGGTGGGATGGGCGAGTACGGCCCGGGTCACGATGTCGCCCAGTTCGCGGGCGAGCGGGTCGGTTTCGAGCAACTGGCCGTTCTGCTTGGCCTGGGCCGACTGGTAGCCGGCGGTGACGCGGCCATCGGCCCAGTGCGCCTCCTCCAATCGTTCACGGCAGCTGCGCACTTGTTCGGCCGTGAGCGCTTCGGTGACGTGTAGCAACATGGCGGTTTCCAATCTGCTGGACAAAGCCCCGCCCGCTTGCGCGGTCGAGACCGGCGGCAATCAAAACGCGTAGTCGAGGTTCAGGATGGCCGAGCGCCCGGGTGCGACGGACGCGTAGTGCGACGCATAGGCCTGGTTGAAGTAGTACTTGTTGCCGAGGTTCTGCACGTTGAGCTGCAGCGTGAGGTGTCGATTGACCACGTATGACGCCATCGCGTCGAAGCGCGTATAGCCCGGCACGTACTTGGTGTTGGCGGTGTTGCCGTACACCTTGCTCATCGCGTAGGCGCCGCCGCCGACGGTCAGCGCCGGGGTGATGGCGTAGGTGGTCCACAGCGTGACACTCTGCTTGGGCGTGTTGGGGAAGCGGTTGCCCAGGCTGGCCTGGTCGCCTGGGCCGGTCTTGACCAGCTTGCTGTCGAGGTAGGTGTAGCCGCCGAATACGTTCCAGCGCTCGGTGAGGCTGCCGTTGAAGCCCAGCTCGATGCCGTCCACGCGTTGCTTGCCGGCGTTGATCTGCGGGCTGCCGCGGCCGCCGAGCGCGACGCGGGCGTTGTTCTTCTCGGTGCGGAAGATGGCCGCGGTCAGCATCAGGCGTTGCCCGGCCACGTCCCACTTGGTGCCGAGTTCCATGTTGTGGCTGCTCTCGGGCTTCAGGTCCGCGTTGGTGACGGCAAGGCCGTCGGCGCCATCGCCGGCATCCACACCGGGTGGATTCGAGGAGGTGCCGTAGGAAACGTAGACGCTGCCGTTCCGCGCAGGCTTGTAGACCAGGCCGCCCTGGTAGTTCCAGAAGTTCGCCTTGTTGCGCAGGTGGGTGGTGACGCCGGTGGCGCTGGCCAAGGCGTCGGACGTGGTGGTGAAACTGTCGAAGCGCGCACCTAGATTCAGCGACCAATGCTCGTTGAAATCCATGGTATCGAAGGCCCATGCGGAACGGGTCTGCGTGGTGATCGCGATGGGGTTGAGGCCGCCGACGATAGGCTCGTCCCACGGATCGTGCGGATTGGGATCGACGATGCTGGTGCACCAGTAGTGCGATGGCGCGCCTATGCCATAGAGTCTGCTGCAGGCGCCGTTGGCGACGTTGCCGGTGTTGTACGTGTCGACTGGGTTGGCCGGTACGCCGACGCTGTAGCTGGTGCGGTGGGTATCTTCCTTGCTGATCTCGAGGCCGGCAGCGAGGGTATGCCTGACCGCGCCGGTCGCGAACTCGCCGGTCAGGTCGGTCTGGTTGGTGAGGTTTGTGGTATCGCTCTTGCGGTTGTTGTTGCGCCGCCAGATGCCGTCGTTGACGATGAAGTTGCCCTGGCTGTCGTCGGGTTGGGTCCAGATGTAGTCGTCGGTGGAACGTCCGTAGACGGTGGTGTTGCGAACCACCCAGCCGCTGTTGAAGTCATGCTTGAGCAGGATCGTGCCGATGTCGTTCTTTTGCTTCTGGAAGTCGCGCGAGAACAGGCCGTAGTAGGTGTCGTGGGGTACGTCGATCGGCTTGCCGCTGCCTTGCGGGTAATTGTTCGGATTGTTGTAGGGAATGCCGCTGTCGGGCTGGTCGTTGCTCTGCAGGTGGTAATAGCTGAGCGTGGCGCTGGTGTCCGCATGCAGGCCAAAGGTCACCGATGGTGCGATGCCCCAGCGTCGGTGGTCGGGGCCGCCGCGGTCGGCGACTTCGTCCTTGTGGGCCATGGCGTTGAGGCGGAAGGCGGTGTCGCTGCTTATCACCTGGTTCCAGTCGACGGTGCCACGGGTATAGTCGTCGGTGCCCAGGCCGATACCGCCCTTGACGAAGTCGTTCGCCTTGGGCGCCTTGCTCACCAGGTTGATGCTGCCGCCGACCGAGCCGCGGCCGGTATAGGCCGAACTTGGCCCCTTGGTGACTTCGATCTGGTCGATGTCGAAGATCTCGCGCTGCTGCGAGCCCGAGCTGCGCACGCCATCGACGAAGATCGAACTCTGCGAATCGAAGCCACGGATGAAGGGCCGGTCGCCGTTCGGGTTGCCGCCTTCGCCGGCGCCGAAGGTGATGCCCGGCACGGTGCGCAGGGCGTCGGTGAGCGAAATCGAGCCGCTGGCCTGGAGGACGCTGTCCGGGATCACGGTGACGGCGCGCGGCGTATCCAGCAGGGGCGCGGTGAACTTGGGTGAGGTGGCATTGACCGTGGCTTCGACGTTGATGCTGCCGAGGGTCTTGGCCTGGGCCTCGTTGGTCGTTGCGCCGGCATCTGCGGCAACGTCGCCGGTGCCGTTGTCGGCAGCGATGGCGGTCGTGGAAATCAGCGCCATGCCGAGGGCGGAGGCCAGCAAACGCTTGGGTTGGCCGGCTTGTGCGTTGACGAACGAGCGAGAAGACATGTGGGTTCCTGGTTTGAGGCAAATGCAAAGCACACCGCCATGGTTGACCTGGTGGCAGGGCGCGGGAAGTTGGGTGTGGGAAGCGCTGCGGCCACGACTGACGAATCACGAATTACACGGTCCCCCGTTTCGTCGGGTCGGCATGCGGGTCCTTGCCTAGGGCGTGAAGTGTAATGTTGTTGATAATGATTCGCAATCGTGTAAACGTAGACATGCGTCGGCGGCCCTGCGTTCGCGGGGACGTCGGTTCTGCAGGGAGCTTGGCTGTGTGCGTCGAAGACGCGCACAAGGTGCAAAAACGCCGCACGTGGACGCGGCGTTTCTTCGTGGCGCCGAGGGAGTCCTACGGGATCTTCACCTGCCGGTCGCGGACGCAGAGTTGTCGCGGGCGGCTGCAGCCACCGGTCCGGGCAGCGTGTCGGGCGCCATGGCGCCGCCGGAAATGATGAAGGCCATGGCCTGGTCCATGGTCCAGTCGGTAGGCGTCAGCTCGTCCAGCGGCACGACTTCGAGATAGCCGCCGGTCGGGTTCGGCGTGGTCGGGATGAACACCGCTGCCATCTCGCGGCCGGTGCCTTCCTCCACCATCACCCGGGTGACGAAACCGATCACCTTCATCCCGCGCCGCGGGAATTCCACCAGCACCACGCGCTGCACGCCGCTGGGCTTGTGCTGCAGCACCGCCATCAACTTCTTGGTGCCGCCGTAGATGGTCTGCACCACCGGGATGCGCGCGAGCAAGGTGTCGAAGGCGTTGATGAAACGTTGGCCGATCACCTGCGTGGCCACCACGCCCAGCACATACAACGCGGCGAGCGTGAGCAGCAGCGCGATGCCGGAGGTCAGCCACCGGGTGTTGAGCGTATCGGCGGTCTGCGGCGCCACCATGGCCAGGGCGCCAATCAAGGCCTCCACCAGCGGCGCGCCAATCCCGGCCAGCAGGCCGAGCACGAACTTGAACACCAGCCAGGTCACCCACAGCGGGATGAAGGTGAGCAGTCCGGTGATGAGGTAGCGCTTGAGGTGCAGGGAATTCATGGGGGCGTTCGCAGGTGTGCGACTGCGTAGTGTAGGGGCGCCGAGGGGAGTCCGTTTGCTAGGCGTTGAACCAGGTGTGTAGGTCACGGTGCCGCAGGGAGCAGTGGCGGGGACGTCGATTCGGGCTTGCGTGGACGGTATCGGCCGGAAGTGGCCGGTACGGTGGTCAGGACTTCCGGGGGCCGCGCCCGTGACCGAACCCATCGAGGAACTTGCTTGTCGTCGGTCGCGGCTTGTAGCCGTCGTGGAAGTGCCGGCGGCGCGACGATTCACGTGCTTCGTGCAGGCGCTGCGCATGGGCGGCCAGCACATCGCCGCGGGTCAGGAAGCCGACGAGCCGGTGCGGGTCGTCCTGGCTGACCACGATGAGCCGGCCGATCCGCTGCGCGACCATGTGGTCGGCGGCCTCGCGCAGCGAGTTGGCTTCGCTCACGGCCACCGGGGGGCGGGTCGCCAGCTCGCCGAGCGTCAACGTGTAATGCCACTGTGGGTCGAGCAGCGTGCGCCGGGTCAGCACGCTGTGCACATGGCCGTGCTCGTCGACCACCGGGAATCCCTGGTGGCGCGTATCCGGATCGCCTTGGGTGAGCCAGCGCCGCACCTCCGCCAGGGTCTGGGCGGTCTTGAGCGTCACCACCTCGCGCGAACAGACGGCGCCGACCGACACCTGTTCCAGATAGTCGGCGGCGTAGCCGGTGGGCACGCGCACGCCGCGGCGGGCGATCTTCTCGGTCATGATCGTGTCGCGCATGAGCAGCGCCGAGATCAGGTATGCCGCGGTGCAGCCGCCCAGCAGCGGCAGCAGGGTCGCCGGTTGGCGCGTGGTTTCGAAGGCGAACACTACCGCGGTCAGCAAGGCCCGCGACGAACCGGCAAAGATCGCCGCCATGCCGACCAGCGCGGCGATGCGCAGGTCCACGTTGGCCGCCGGCGCGAGATAGTTGATGCCGGTGCCGACCACCGCGCCCAGCGAGCCGCCGATCATGAACAGGGGCGCCAGGGTGCCGCCCGACGTGCCGCTGCCGAGCGCAATGACCCAGGCGAGGAACTTCAAGGTGCCGAACGCGAGCAGCATCGTTAGCCCGAACTGACCTTGCACCAGCGCATCGATGTTGTCGTAGCCGACGCCCAGCGTGCGTGGTTCGATCCAGCCGACGAAACCGGCGACGGCGGCACCGAGCGCCGGCCACCACATCCAGTGGATGGGCAGCTTCGCGAAGCTGTCCTCGACGAAATATACCGCCCGGCTGACCCAGATCGAGACGTAGCCGACCACGCTGCCGACCAGGACCAGGCAGGCCAGCGCCGTGCCACCCGGCTCCAGCACGTCCGGCATCAGGAACACCGGGCCAGCGCCGTAGCTCGCATAACGCACGCCGACCGCCACGACCGTCGCCAGCGCAACCGGAATCAGCGAATGCGGGCGCAGCTCGAATAGCAGCAGCTCGATCGCCAGCACCAGGGCGGATACCGGCGCGCCGAATACTTCGGCCATGCCTGCCGCGGCGCCGGCGGCCAGCAGCACCTTGCGCTCGTTTGCGGTGACGCGCAGCAGCTGGCCAAGCAGCGAACCCAGTGCGCCGCCGGTCGAGATGATCGGCCCTTCGGCGCCGAACGGGCCGCCCGTGCCGATCGTGAACGCCGAAGACACCGGCTTCAGCCAGGTCATGCGCGCCGGGATGTTCGATTCGTTGGTGAGGATCTGTTCCATGGCCTCCGGTATGCCGTGGCCCTGGATCGCGCGCGATCCCCAGCGCGCCATGATGCCGGCGATCAGGCCGCCGATGACCGGCATCACGATCACCCAAGCGCCCAACTGTGTGTTGGCCGGCGACAACACCGAGCCCGGCTTGTGCTGCGGCCCGAGTACGTCGGAGAAGGTGCCGTAAAAGCACAGGTCGGTGATGAGGTTGATGAGCAGCATCAGCAGTTGCGCGATCCACGCCGACACCAGCCCGACCACGACCGCCAGCAGGCTGATCCACAGGATGCGCCGCGTCACCAGCGTCGATTTGCGCGGCATGTCGGCCGCGTCGAGTGACAAGCCGAGTACCGGCGCGACGGGCAGCGCATCGGTACTGCCGGCGGTGCGTACATCGACCGGGCGATCGGGTGGGGTGGTCGATGAGCTCATGGAGCCAGCATTGGCATGACGAAAAACCCGCCTATTCTACAGATTGCACCGCTTCCCTGTGGGTGAGGGTGTCAACGGGATGCCACCCGGCGCGCCACGCGCAGCTTGCGGTACAGGTGGCGCATGCCGACTGCAGCGACCAGCAGCCACATGACCAGGCTCACGTACACGCCGCCGGCAGGGATGGCCAGCAGGAAATCGGCCGGCAGCGCATGGGCAAGCTCGAACGTGCCGACGGTGTACATGCCGATCGGAAACACGATGTCCCAATCATCGGTTTCGTAATGGAAGCGCACATGGCGGTGCAGGTGCCGCCACGCTTCGAGGATGACCAGCAGCGGTATCCACCAGGTCGCCGTCGCCCAGAAAAACACGGTGAACCCCTTCACGAACGGCAGCAGTTCGACGAGCGGACCGCTTGCTGGTGCGCGCGTGATGATGAGGCTGCCGGCGAGCGTGGTGATGGCCAGCGCACCCATGTCGATCCAGTACGGTGGGGTGAATTCCCTGGCGCGCATGGGAAAGAACACCATGCGGTACACCACCAGGGTGATGATGAGCAGGTACAGGGCGGCGCCGAGCATGTACAGGCTGAGCGCAAAGAACCGCAGGTGCCCTGGGTCGGCGTGACTGGCGGCAAGCAGGGTGATCAGCGCCGACAATGCCTGCGTCGCCACCACGGCGATCAGCCAACCGCCGTTGATGCTGCGCGTGAAGCCCGGCTTGAACCGCGCCGTGATGGTGGCGGCGAAGAAGAGGTAGGTGAGGGCGGCCCATGCCGCCGCGCCGACCACCGCGAGCGCGCAGGCGAGCCCGGGCAGCGACACCACTTGCACGCACTGGCTGCCGAGCACGCAGGTGCCGGCGGCGAAGGTGAGGAAGCCGGCGCCGCGCGACGGGTCGGCGAAATCGGCGACCAGCTCGCGGCGGAAGTGCACGAGGCGCAGCATGGTGAGCCCCAGCAGCCAGGCATAGGCCACGAGATTGAACGCGAACAATGCCCGGGCAACACCCGGCATGCCGTGCTGGCTGGCGTCGATCGACACGATGCCGGTTGCCATCACCAGGGCGAAGCAGCCGGGGTGCAAGTGGCGCGCGCGCGGCAGGATGATGTCGGCAAGCTTCATCGCGGCCTCCGTGGTCGGGCGGCAATGCGCTACATAGTGCACCCACCGGGGAGGCTGTGATTTTTTCGGCGCCCGGACGAGTCACGCAGCAGGCCACGGCCCGCTGGTGGGGAGGCGGACGGAACGGACGTCAGAACAGCATCGAGGCCATGCGCCGCCGGTAGCGGCCGACCAAGCCGGCATCCTCCAGGGTGGCGAACGCGGCCAGCAGGCGCTTCTTCGCCTGACCGTCGTTCCACTCCGGGGCATGCTGCAGGATGGCGAGGAATTGCTCGAGCCCGGCTTCGGCATCGCCCTCGGCCAGCAGGCGCACGCCGAGCTGGTCGCGCGCATCCCAGTCGTCGGCGTTGGCCGCGACGCGCGCCTGCAGGACGGCGAGGTCGGGGGCGCCTTGCGCTGCCTGGGCCAGCTCCAGCTTGCTGCGCAGGCGCACGGCGCGCTCGTCGGTGGCGAGGTTGACCGGCAACCCAGCCAACTCGGCCGCAGCGGCGTCGTCCCGGCCGGCTTGCTGCAGGGCCACGGCCAGCTCGAGCTTCAGCTCGGCGTCGGCGGGGGTCTCGGCGATCGCCTGCTGCAGGCGGTTGATGGCCTGCTCGGGTGTCTCGGGCTCGGTTTCCGGCGTGGTCCCGGCGGCGGCGTCCGCAGCCGGCAACGGCTGCACGTGGCGCGTCAGGAATTCGCGCACCTGGCCCTCGGGCAGGGCGCCGGCAAAGCCGTCGACGATCTGGCCATCCTTAATCAGGATTACCGTGGGGATGCTCTTGACGCCGAACACGGCCGCCAGCTGCTGCTCCTGGTCGACATCCACCTTGCCCAGGCGGAAGCCGCCGTTGAACTCGGCGGCGAGCTTTTCCAGGATCGGTCCCAGGCTCTTGCAGGGGCCGCACCAAGTGGCCCAGAAATCCACCACGATGGGCGTGGTCAGCGAGGCCTGCAGCACGTCGGCTTCAAAGCTGTCCTGGCGGACTTCGAAAACATGGGTGGTTGCGGGCGCTTCGCTCACCTGTCGGCTCCTGTGCACGGCCCCGCTTACATCGGGGTTCGTTGCAGCATATCAAGCAGCTTGCGTGCGGTTCAGCGCCATGCCCGCAGATTTGCGAGAATCGCCGGATCGATCGGCAGCCGACAATGACGAAGGATGGCATGGACTCCGGCGCCTCGCAGCAATTGCTGGTTTGCGAGTATTGCGACACGGTTTACCGCCGTCGCCGGCTGGCGCGCGGCGAAGTGGCCGAGTGTCCGCGCTGCCTGTGCGAGCTCGAGCGCTACCAGTGGCTGAACCCGGCGGTTCTGCTGGCGCTGATCCTGACCGCCATGCTCGTCTTCGTGCAGGCCAACATCTTTCCCATCGTGACCCTGGGCCTGAGCGGGCAACACAACAGCGTCACCCTGTGGGGCATGATCGTGATCATGTGGCGCGAACAGGCGCAGGTGGTGTCGGTGCTGACCGCGGCGACGCTGTTCTTTTTCCCGCTGATCAAGATGTGCCTGCTGGGTTGGCTGCTCTGGTTTGCCCGGCTTGGCGCGCGCGCGCCGGGGTTTGCGCGGCTCATGGTGTGGCTGCACTACGTCAACCCGTGGACCATGAGCGAGGTGTTCGTGCTCGGTGCGCTGGTGTCGATCGTCAAGGCGCACGTGTATTTCCAGGTGGTCGCCGACCCGGGCATCTACGCCTACGCGGCCTTGACCGTGTTGATCACCTTGTTCTCCGGCGTCGACCTGCGCGACCTGTGGGAATTGCCCGAGCGGGACGTGCCATGACGCCGCTGCCGCGTGCCATCGACCTTGGCGTCATCGCCTGCCGCGTCTGCGGCCTGGTGTGCCGCAACGTGCCTGGCGATCCGGTGCTGGACGGCGATGGCGTGGGCGACGCCATGGCTTGCCCGCGCTGCGGCTCGGCACTGCGCCGGCGCAAGAGCGCCAGCCTCTCGCGCACCTGGGCGCTGCTGATTGCGGGCTTCCTGCTGTACATCCCGGCCAATGTGTTGCCCATCATGCGCACGGCCAGCCTCAACGACATCGATGACAACACCATCATCAGCGGTGTGGTGGAGTTGTGGCAGAAAGGGTCGCCGGGGCTGGCTGTGATCGTGTTCGGCGCCAGCATCGTCGTGCCCATGCTGAAGTTCGCGGTGCTCGCGCTGCTCGCCGCCAGCAGCCAGCGGCACAGTCGCTGGGCATTGACGCAACGTGCGAAACTCTATCGGTTGGTGGAGCTGATCGGTTACTGGTCGATGCTGGACGTGTTTGTCGTGTCGCTGCTTACCGGCCTGGTGCGCTTCAACGTGCTGAGCCGGGTCGAGCCCCTGCCGGGGGTGATTTTTTTTGGCCTGACGGTGGTATTGACGATGCTGGCATCCATGAGTTTCGATCCACGCCTGATGTGGGATGGCAGGGACACGGATGACTGAGGAAACCTCCGGGCGCGGATTGGACGACGGGCTGCCCGAGCCGGTGGTGGTGCGCCGCCGCTCGCATGCGGCGCTGGTGTGGCTGGTGCCGGCGCTGGCGGCCGTGGTCGGCATTGCCCTGGTGGTGCACAACTGGCTGCAGGCCGGCCCGGAGATCACGATCGGCTTGCAGAGTGCCGAAGGCCTGGATGCCGGCAAGACCCAGGTCAAGTACAAGAACGTGGTGATCGGCCGCGTGCAGACCATCCGCCTGAGCCAGGATCGCAGCCGCGTCGAGGTCAAGGTGGCGCTGGAAAAGAACGCCGAGAGCTTCGCCACCAAGGACACGCGCTACTGGGTGGTGCGGCCGCGCATCGGCCTCGGCGGCGTCTCGGGTGTCGGCACCTTGCTGTCCGGCGCGTATATCGGCGCCGATGTGGGCGACTCGGACGTGTTCCAGGACCACTTCATCGGCATGGAGACGCCGCCGGCGATCAGCCACGGCGAGCCCGGGCGCAGCTTCGTCCTGCACAGCGGCGATCTGGGCTCGCTGGACATCGGCTCGCCGGTGTATTTCCGGCGTATCCAGGTCGGCCGCATCGCGGCCTATGAACTCGATGCGGACGGCCAGGGCGTCACCCTGCACGTGTTCATCGAAGCCCCGTACGAGAAATACGTCACCACGAACAGCCGGTTCTGGAACGCCAGCGGGGTCAACGTGTCCATTGGCGCCGATGGGCTGCAGGTCAACACGCAGTCGCTGGCCACGGTCCTGGCTGGCGGCGTGGCCTTCCAGGACCCGCCCGGGCCGCGGCATGACGAGCCTGCGCCCGAAGATGCCAGCTACCAGCTGTTCGACACCCAGGCCACGGCCATGGCGCCGCCCGATGGCGAGCCGTATTACATCCGCATGCGCTTCGGGCAGGCGGTACGTGGCCTGGCGGTGGGCGCGCCGGTCGAGTTCCTCGGGGTGAACATCGGCAAGGTGGTTTCGGTGCGCCTGGATTACGACGAGCGCACCCAGCGCTTTCCGGTCATGGTCGGCGCGGTCACCTATCCGCGGCGGCTGGGCGCGGCTTACGACAAGCTGATGGCCCAGGCCAGCGCCGGGGGCAAAAAGGTCGAGTTGCCGCAGCTGCTGGTGGGCCTCATCGAGCATGGGTTGCGGGCGCAGGCGCGCACCGGCAACCTGCTGACCGGGCAACTGTATATCGCGCTCGATTTCGACCCGCATGCGTCGAAGGTGGCCTTCGATCCTGACGCCAAGCCGCTGACCATACCCACGGTGACCGGCAGCCTGGACAAGCTCCAGGAGCAGGTCGGCGACCTGGTCAACGAGCTGTCCAAGGTGCCGTTCGCCAGTATCGGGCGCAACCTGGACCAGAGCCTGAGCGCGCTGAATGCCACGCTCAAGCAGGTCAACACCGAGACCCTGCCCGAGCTGGGCTCGACCATGCGCGGTGTGCAGCAGACCATGGGCACGGCGCAGGATGCGTTGTCCGGCGACTCGCCGTTGCAGCAAAACCTGGGCGTCACGCTGGAACAGTTGCAGCGCATGGCGCGTTCGCTGCGCGTGCTGACCGATTATCTCGGCGCGCATCCGGAAGCCTTGTTGCGGGGACGCCGTGCCGACCAGAAAGTCGACGCGCCGCCTGCGTCGGCGCCGTCTCCGGCACAGTCGCAGCCGCCGGGTCCGGCATCGTCGAAACAGGAGGACAGGCCATGATGCGTACCGCCGTTGCCGGCTTGGCATGCCTGGGCGCCATGGTGCTGGCAGCGTGTGCTTCGGCACCGCTGCATTACTACACGTTGGTGGCGCCGGACACTGCCGGTGCCCCCGCGCAGCCGGCCGCCAATGACACGGCGTTGCCGTTCGCGGTGTTGCCGGTCAGCGTGCCGGCCCAAGTCGACCAGCCACAGCTGGTGGTGCGTGATGGCGCGCAACGCGTCTTGCTGCTGAACGGGGAGCGCTGGATCGCGCCTCTGGCCGATGAACTGCGCAGCGCGCTGGCGGCCGACCTGGCCCGCGAGCTGGGCAGCCAAAACACCACAGGCTTGCCCGACAACGGCGCGCCCGGCCTGCGCATCAAGCTCGAGGTCCAGCAGTTCGACTCCTGGCCCGGCAGCTATGCGCTGCTTGCAGGCACCTGGAGCGTACGCGTGGTGCATGCCAAGCGACCGGACGCCATGCCGCAGGCGTTGACTTGCACCAACAGCGTCAGGGTGCCGGTGGGCGCCGGCTATACCGCGTTGGTGCAGGGTCATCAGCGCGCGGTTGCGATACTGGCGGCCAAGATGGCCTCGGCGGCCCGTGCGATGGGTGGCGGGCAGGCCGCCACTTGCCCCGGTTAGCAGCGCGGGTATTCGCCAATGCACCAAGCCGTGTACAGGCCTCTGGTATCGCTCGTGGTGCCTTGTTTCAACGAGGAGGAAGTCCTTGCTGAAACCCGCCGCCGGCTGGTGGCCGTGGCCGACGCCGCGAGTGACTATCGCTTCGAGTTCCTGTTCGTCAACGATGGCAGCCGCGACCGCACCCTCGACCTGCTGCGCGAGATGGCCGCAGCCGATACGCGCGTAACGGTGCTGGCGTTCTCCCGCAATTTCGGCCACCAGCTCGCGCTCACGGCCGGTATCGACGAGGCGCGTGGCGATGCCGTGGTATTGCTCGATGCCGACTTGCAGGATCCGCCTGAGGTCGTGCCGCAGATGCTGGCCGCGTGGCGGCAGGGTTGGCAGGTGGTGTATGGCCTGCGGGCCACGCGCGAAGGCGAGCGGCGGTTCAAGCTGGTGACGGCGCACCTTTTTTATCGCCTGCTCAATTTCCTGTCCGATACGCCGATCCCGCTGGACGCAGGCGATTTCAGGTTGCTTGATCGGGTCGTCGTCGACGCCTTGAAGGCGATGCCCGAACGTGACCGGTTCATGCGCGGCATGGTGAGCTGGGTCGGCTTCCGCCAACTCGCGTTGCCCTACCGGCGTGCTGCGCGATTTGCCGGTGAGACGAAATATCCGCTGCACAAGATGCTCCGCTTCGCTGGCGACGGCATCATTTCGTTCTCGATCCGGCCGTTGCGGCTGGCCATGAATGTGGGATTGTTGTGTGCGCTGCTGGCTTGCGCGGGCATCATCTGGGCGTTTGCCATGCGGCTTGCCACGCACAATTGGGTGCCGGGTTGGACGGCCACGATCATCGCCATCCTGTTCCTGGGCGGCGTGCAACTGGTGTGCATTGGCATCTTGGGCGAATACCTCGGGCGCATCTACATGCAGGTGAAGGGGCGGCCCTTGTATGTCGTGGGCCAGCGCTTTGGTGGCGAACGTGCCGACGGGCACAAGGGTGAGCCGACATGAGTGAGGACGGCAACTCCGAGTTCGACCGCTATGCCGGGAGCTATACCGACCTGCACCGGGACAGCATCAAGGCCAGTGGCGAGGAGCCGGCCTACTTTGCCCGCTACAAGGTCCGCTACATGGCGCGTGTGCTTGGCACGGACCGCGCGGCGCGCGCGCTGGCGGTGCTGGACTTTGGCTGCGGTATCGGCAATGCCACGGCACATCTGCGCGCAGCATTCCCGCGCGCGAGCTTGCGCGGTGTCGATCCCTCGGCCGAGAGCATCCGCATCGCCAGCGAACGTGGTGGCGACGACGCCGAGTTCCGCGTCAGCGACGAGCAGGGCATTCCGTATGCGGACAGGCAGTTCGACCTGATCCAGGCGGCGTGTGTGTTCCACCACATCCCGCCACGCCAGCGCTTGTACTGGATGCGGGAGCTGCGGCGCGTGCTGGCGCCGGGTGGGTGCCTGTTCGTGTTCGAGCACAATGTGCTCAATCCGCTGACGCGCAAGGCCGTGCGCGATTGCCCGTTCGATGCTGACGCGATCCTGTTGCCACGGCGTGAGCTGCTGGGCTTGGCTGACGGGGCGGCCTTTTCCGGTATCGGCGCGCGCTATATCGTGTTTTTCCCGGCCGCGCTGGCTGGACTGCGTTGGCTGGAACCGTGGCTCGGCCGCATTCCCTTTGGCGCGCAGTATGTCGTCCACGCCGCTGCCTGATCGCCTGATTGTCCGTGGCGTGGCGTTTTCGCTGGTCGGTGCCGTGAACACCCTGGTTGGCGTTGCCGTCATCGTGGTTGCCAGTCTTGCCGGGGCCGGACCCATCCTCGCCAACGTGTTTGGCTATGCGGCTGGACTGCTGGTCAGTTTCACGCTGAACGCGCGCGTGACGTTCCGGCAACGTGCAGTGGACCGTGGCACCTTGGTGCGGTTTCTTATTGCCTTCGTTATCGCCTTCGTGGTGAACCTGGGCGTGGTCGCGCTGGTGACGCGCATGGTTGGCGCAGGGAACATCGTGGGCAGCCTCGCAGGCGTGCCGTTCTACACGGTGCTGTTTTACCTGCTGTGCGAATACTGGGTGTTTGCACACCAGGCCCCTGGTGCGCCAGCGCCTTCGGGCGCGCCCAGCCCCGCTGCAGAGAGTGACCATCTTCGTGCAAAGGCTGACGCACGTACTGGCAGGGCTGCCGCGATGGCGGGGAGCGGCGCGACCGGCGTGAGGTCAGTTTGGGTGCCCTGGTCGCGATCGGTGGTCGTGGACGGGCGACCGCTTCCGCAGCCCTGGACTTCGCCGCTGCTTGGCGTATTGGTGTTTGCCGTCGTGGTCTTCGCTTTCCTGACCATGAGTGGGCAACTGGCTGCACCGTATCTCGCCCATGACGACCTCGACTTCCTGATGCCGCCGGGTTGGACCGGTGGCTACGCGACGCCCTGGTCCAACACCCTGGCGGAAGGACGTTGGCTCAATTACCTGTGGTACCAGGTCAGCATGCATCTGCGGCCGCCGACCGCGTATGCGTTGTTCATGGGCGCGTATTTCCTGCTGGCATGCGCGCTCGCCTTGCACGCCGGCAGGTTTCGCGGGTTTATCGCCTGTGCAGTGGCGGTGTTTTTTTCTCCGGCGTTTGGCCGTCTTTCGTTGTGGCCGAGCGCGTTGTTTTGCGGTGTGTTCACCTGCGCGGCCGCGACTTGGCTGCTGCTGCGCGTGGATGGCAGATATGCGCCGCCGGTTTTGTTTGCGGCCACGCTGGTGCTGGTCCTGGCCTACCCCCCGTTCTCGGCCTTGGTCTTGCTGGCGGCCGCGCTCAAGATGGCGAAATCGTCGTGGCGATACAAGCTCGTGCTGGGGGCGACGTATGTGTTTGGCTTCGCCTGTGGAACGCTGCTGATTTATCTCCTGAACCTGGTGTTCCACGGCACCTTTGGCCTGCAGATTGCGCCTTGGCGCCATTCACGTTCTGGCACCAGTGTTGCCGTGCTGCTGGAAAACGCAAGCTTGTACATGGACTACTGGCGCAAAGTCGCGCATGCCTACTGGCCGGCAATCGTTGGCGGCGGCGTTGCTGCGGCGGCGTTGCTCGTGCGTGCAGACAGCCGCCAGCGGGCTTGGGCGGTGCTGTACGCAGTGGCACTGATTTGCGCCATCGAGCTTGGCATCATCCTGGTCACCGGGATTGCCATGCCGGATCGTGCCACGGTATGGCTATGGTTCGCAGCCTGTGCGTTGTGCGCCATGCTGGCGACGCGGCCAGAGCGTTTCCCGCGTATTGGTGGCACGGTTTTGTTGCTGAGCCTGGCCCTCACTGGCGCAAATACATGGTGGCGTCTCTACGCTGGCGGCCAACCGACCGTGCACTATGAGGCCGCCCTGGCCAAAGCAGTTCGTGCCCATGCGGCCGTCAGCGGCGGCCACGAGGTGATCATCGTCGGCAACCCGCGGCATGTCCCGGCGCTGCGCGCGCTCGACGAGAACGAGCCAATCCCCGAATTCCGCATGGACATGTATCAGTACGGGATTGAAACCAGGCTGTGTTCCATGGCGTTTTGTGCCCAGGTGCGGCGCTATGCCCAATCCCACCCAGTCACGCGGTTGATGGTCGTGGATGGCCGGCTTGCCTTCGTGTTCGATCCCAATGGCGATGCCGACGCCATCGAGCGCGATTACCCCAGCGCGGCGCAGGAGGCCGCGCTCAAGCTTGGCTACCCGCTGTTTCTGCGTTATTGGCGAAATTCCGTACGGATCACGCCGCTGTTTCCTGGCACCGGAAGCCGCGCTGTTTCCGTCCGGCTGGCCGGCGGCGGGCCCGGCTATACGCTTGCGGCCCAGGGCGCAACATGTGCATTTCCGATTGCCTACACCGTGATCAGCGAAACCGGTGAAAAGCTGGACGCGGGGCAATACCGCGGAACCGCTCCGGTCGCGTTGCGGCCATGGCGCACGAGTGCGGGCGATGCGGTCCTCAGCGTGGTGATGGCTGCCGGTGCCACGAACAACTATGGCTGCAACCTGGTGGTGACGCGGCAGCGTGTTCCTTGAACACCGCGCGCCTCCGTGTGCGGATAGCCGGACATCTGCTGCGGGATGGCACTGCCCGGTTTCGGGCCGTGTCGGCTTGGCGGCCGGCACGCTCTGGGCTAGGCTGCAACGTTCAGCACGGCGTTTGCGCCGCACGGCACTTCCTGGACTGGCAAGACAACCATGCACGACACCCGAACCACGAATGCTGCCGGACCGGTGACGGCCAGCACCAACGAATATGACCCGCGGGCGGTGGAGGCAGGGGCGCAGGCCTACTGGAATGCGCAGCAAGCCTATGTGGTGACCGAGGATCCGGCGAAGCCGAAGTTCTATTGCCTGGCGATGTTGCCCTATCCGTCCGGGGCGCTGCACATGGGCCACGTGCGCAACTACACCATTGCCGACGTCATCAGCCGCTATCAGCGCATGAACGGCAAGAACGTGCTGCAGCCCATGGGCTGGGACGCCTTCGGCCTGCCGGCCGAGAACGCCGCGATCAAGAACAAGACCGCCCCGGCGAAGTGGACCTACGCCAACATCGAGCACATGCGCGCCCAGCTGCAGGCGCTGGGTTATGCGATCGACTGGAGCCGCGAGTTCGCCACCTGCCGCCCGGAGTATTACCGCTGGGAACAGTTGATGTTCACCCGGCTGCTGAAGCAGGGCATCGCGTATCGCAAGAATGCGGTGGTGAACTGGGACCCGATCGACCAGACCGTGCTGGCCAACGAGCAGGTGGTGGACGGCCGCGGCTGGCGTTCCGGCGCCGTCGTCGAGAAGCGCGAGATCCCGCAGTGGTTCCTGCGCATCACCGATTACGCGCAGGAGCTGCTGGACGGCCTGGACCGGCTGCCGGGCTGGCCGGACGCGGTCAAGATCATGCAGCGCAATTGGCTGGGCCGCAGCGAGGGCCTGGAGATCGATTTCCAGGTGCTGGGCACGGACATGCCGCTGCGCGTGTTCACCACGCGGCCGGACACCTTGATGGGGGTCACCTTCGTCTCGATCGCGGCCGAGCACCCGCTGGCCCTGGAATGCGCGCGGCAGAACGAGCAGATTGCCGAATTCGTCGCCGAGCTGCGCCGCGGTGGCGTGTCCGAGGCCGAGCTCGAGACCCAGGAGCGGCGCGGCATGGGCACCGGCCTGTATGCCGTGCACCCGCTGACCGGCGCCGAGTTGCCGATCTGGATCGCCAATTTCGTGCTGATGAACTACGGCACCGGCGCAGTCATGGCCGTGCCCGGCCACGACCAGCGCGACTGGGAATTCGCCCAACGCTACAGCCTGCCGATCAAGATGGTGGTGGTGGACCGCTCGGTGCTGGATGCCGCGCGCGAGATCGACCGCGACCTGGACCAAGGCGCCGCCGCCAATCCCATGCAGGCCGCGCTACGCGGAGGCTCCACCGACGCCTATGACACGGGTTCGGCGGTGCGCCTGATCGAGGAATTCGAGCGCCGCATCAAGGAGGAAGGCCCGTACCTGGAACACGGCCTGCTGGTCAATTCGGGCGAATACGACGGCCTGGACTTCGACGGTGCCATGCAGGCCTTTGCCGCCAAGCTGGAAGCCCAGGGCAAGGGCCAGCGCAAGGTCAATTGGCGCCTGCGCGACTGGGGCGTGAGCCGCCAGCGCTACTGGGGCTGCCCGATCCCGGTGATCCATTGCCCGGCCTGTGGCGCCGTGCCCGTGCCCGAGGACCAGCTGCCGGTGGTGCTGCCTGAGGACGTCGCGTTCAGTGGCGTGCACTCGCCGCTGAAGACGGATGCCGAATGGCGCAAGTGCACGTGCCCCCAGTGTGGCGGCCCGGCGGAGCGCGAGACCGACACCTTCGACACCTTCATGGAGTCGAGCTGGTACTACGCGCGCTACACCAGCCCGGGGGCCAATGCACAGGTCGATGCGCGGGCCAATTACTGGCTGCCGGTCGACCAGTACATTGGCGGCATCGAGCACGCCATCATGCATCTGCTGTATTTCCGCTACTACCACAAGCTGCTGCGCGATGCCGGCATGCTGGCCAGTGACGAGCCGGCGACGAACCTGCTGTGCCAGGGCATGGTGATTGCCGAGACGTTTTATCGCGACGACGCCGACGGCGTGCGGCAGTGGCTCAACCCGGCCGAGGTCGAGGTTCACCGCGACGAGCGCGGCCGCATGGTGGGTGCCGTAGCCCGCGCCGACGGCCGCGACGTGCACATCGGCAGCGTCGAGAAGATGTCCAAGTCCAGGAACAACGGCGTCGACCCGCAGCTCATGATCGACCGCTACGGCGCCGACACCGTGCGCATGTTCTCCATGTTCGCCGCCCCGCCCGAGCAGTCGCTGGAGTGGAACGAGGCGGGTGTCGAAGGCATGGCGCGGTTCCTCAAGCGCTTCTGGCGCGAGGTCGTCCAGCACGCCGCCGGCGACGATCATCCCGCGCTGGGCAGCGCCGCGGGCGCCATCGACCCGGCGCGCCTGGACGCCGGCCAGCGGGCGCTGCGCCGGCAGCTGCACGAAACCATCCAGAAGGTCAGCAACGATTTTGGCCGGCGCCACGCGTTCAACACCGCGATTGCCGCGCTGATGGAATTGCTGAACGCGCTGAACAAGTTCGACGACCAGGGCGAACAGGGCCGCACGGTCCGGCATGAGGCGCTGGAAGCCATGGTGCTGATGCTGAATCCGGTGGTGCCGCACATCAGCCATACGTTGTGGCAGGTGCTGGGCCACGCCGAGACGGTCCTGGAAGACCAGCCCTGGCCCGTGGTGGACGAGGCGGCGCTGGTGCGCGCCACGCTGACCATGGCCGTGCAGGTGAACGGCAAATTGCGCGGCACCATCGACTTGCCGGCGCAGGCGGATGCCGCCGAGGCCGAGGCCGCGGCCCGCGCCCAGCCGCAGGTGCAGCGTGCGCTGGAGGGCCTGGCCGTGCGCAAGGTCATCGTCGTCCCCGGCAAGATCGTCAACATCGTCGCCGCATGAACGCGCTGTCGCCGGTGTCCGCAAGCAGCTTGCTGCGTGCCGCATGTTTGTTGCTGGTGGCGTGCGCGCTGGGCGCCTGCGGCTTCCACTTGCGGCAGAGCGCGGCCCTGCCGCCGGGCATGCAGCGTGTGCATGTGGTGGTGAACGGCAACAACGCGCTGCAGCAGCGGCTGGTGCGGGCGCTGCAGACCTCGGGCGCCGACGTGGAAGACCAGGCCGGCGCCGGCATCGCCGAGTTGCGGGTGCCAGTGGCCGCGTTCAGCACCGAAACCTTGAGCGCAGGCGGTTACGCCCGCGTGAGCGAGTTTGCCGTGCACTTCCAGGTTCAGTTCGAGGTGGGCGACGGCAGCGGCCATACCCTGGTGGCGCGGCAGCGCATCGACATGTCGCGCGAATACAGCTATGACGCCACCAACACGGTCGGCAACGCCTCGCAGGTGCAGGCGATCGAACAGGGTTTGAACGACGACGTGGTGCAGTCGATCCTGTTCCGCTTGCAGGCTGCGGGCAAGAATGCGCCGGTGTCCCCGGCGGGAATCTGATGCCGATAGCGCCTGCCCGCTGGCCCAAGCTGCTGGCAGCCGACACGCTGGCGCCGGTTTACCTGCTGGCCGGCGCACCGCTGCTGGTCATCGAGGCGGCCGACGGTCTGCGCGCGCGGGCGCGCGAGCTGGGCTATGCCGAGCGCGAGGTGCTCGAGGTGGGGCCGCGCTTCGACTGGGATGACCTGGCGCGCGCCGCGGCCGGCATGTCGTTGTTTGCCACGCGCCGCCTGCTCGACCTGCGCCTGCCCGGCGGCCGGCCAGGCGTCGAGGGCGCCAAGGCCATCACGGCGTTTTGTGCCGACCCACCCGACGGGGTGGGCTTGCTGATCACCGCGCTGGAGTGGAGCAAGAAGCACGAGGGCGCCTGGAGCCGCAAGCTGGATGCGACCGGGGTGATGGCGGTGTTCAACCCGCCCCAGGGCGGAGAGTGGCTGGCCTGGATCGGCGCCAGGCTGGCGGCGCGCGGGCTTTCGGCCAGCCGCGAGGCGATTGCGCTGCTGGGCGAGCGGGCCGAGGGCAACCTGCTCGCGGCGGCCCAGGAAATCGACAAGCTGGCGATCCTGCACCAGGGTGGTCGCCTGGATGCCGACCAGATGGAAAGCCTGGTGGCCGACAGCGCGCGCTATGACGTGTTCAAGCTTACCGAAGCGGCCTTTGCCGGCGATGGCGCCCGGGCGCTGCGCATCCTGGCCGGATTGCGCGCCGAGGGCGACGAGCTGCTGGCGTTGATGGGCTGGCTGGTCAACCAGCTGCAGCTGGCACTGCGCCTGGCGAGCGCGGCGAACCTCAATGCGCAGATGCAGGCCGAACACGTGTTTGCCACGCGGGAGAAATTACTGCGCCAGGCCCTGCGCCGCGCCCCGCGCGGGCATTGGCTGGATTGCCTGCGTCGCGCGGGTCGCATCGATCGCATGGCCAAGGGCCGCGCGCAGGGCGACCCTTGGCGCGAGGCCGAGCGCCTGGTCGCCATGATTGCCGAGCCGCGCCTGGCCGCGGCCCTGGCATGAGCGGCGCAAGCACGGCCGGACTCGGCGTGCAGCGCCCACTGGGCGTATTTGGCGGCACCTTCGATCCGGTCCACCTCGGCCATCTCAGCGTGGCCTGGGAAGCGGCCGAGCTGCTGGACGCCGAGGTGCGCCTGGTCCCGGCCAACGTGCCGCCGCATCGCCCGGCGCCGATGGCGAGCGCCGCCGAGCGTGTCGCCATGCTGCGCGTGGCCTTGCGCGGCCAGGATCGCTTGACGCTGGACACCCGTGAGCTCGAGCGCAGCGGGCCGTCCTATACCGTGGACACGCTGGCCGAGTTGCGCGCCGAATCCGGCCAGCGTGCCCTGGTGCTGTTGGTCGGCGCCGACATGTTTGCGCAGCTTCCCGCTTGGGATCGCTGGCGCGAGCTGTTCGAGCTGGCGCACGTCGGCGTGTTGAGCCGCCCCGGGGCGGGTGCGCCCTTGCCCGCAGCCCTGGAGCAGGAACTGCAGGCGCGCAGGTGCACTGACCTCGGCGCGCTCGCGCAGCTGCCCGCTGGCAGGATCGTGGAGCTCGCGGTCACCCCGCTGGAGATTTCGGCCACGCGCATTCGCGCCCTGCTGGCCGCCGGGCGCGACCCGCGCTATCTGTTGCCGGCAGGCTTGTTCCAGGATCCCGCCTTGTTGCGGGCGTATCGCGCCTGATGTCGGTTGCGGGTCGGGTACGCACGTTCACGCCAGTTTGCGCGGCGATCGCGTACCCTGACCGGCAATGGCAGGAGGGCGGCATGGCTCTAGAGATCACCCACGACCCGGAACGCCGGCGCTTGCAGACCAGGGTCGATGGCAGCTTGTGCGTCCTCGACTATGTGCTCGATGGCACGGTCATGATCATCACCCACACCGAGGTGCCGCCTGAGGTCGGCGGACGCGGCATTGCTGCCGCTCTTGTGCGCGCCGCCCTGGAGCTGGCGGGCGATGCCGGCTGGAGCGTGTCCCCCGCCTGCTCCTATGCGGCGGCGTGGATGCAGCGTCATCCGGAGTTCGACGATTTGCGCGCGCCGCAATGACGCGGACCCGCCGTGGCGCAGGTAGCCGCGACCCTGTTGTCCAGGCGCCGCGCGCTGGCGCGCCGGCACCTGCGGGCTTGCGCCGGAGCCGGCTTGGCCCGACGCTATACTCACCGCTCCCAACAGTTGCCACTGCGCATCGAGGCCAGACCACTTGAGCAAAAAACCACACTCCCGATCGGCGCTTGGCGTGGCCGAATTGCGTCACCAGGTGCTGGATGCCCTGGAATCCCTGAAGGCCAAGGATGTGCGCGAAATCGACGTGCGCGGCCGCACCTCCATTGCCGACCTGCTGGTCATCGCCTCCGGCACCTCGGCCCGCCACGTGAAATCGATTGCCGATGAGGTGGGGCGCTTTGCCAAGCAGGCAGGGGTCATGCCGCTCGGCGTCGAGGGCGAGCAGGAAGGCGAGTGGGTATTGATCGACCTGGGCGATGTCATCGTCCACGTCATGCTGCCGCGGATCCGGGAGTTCTATGCGCTCGAGCGGCTGTGGGCCGTCGGCGGCGCCGACCTGGACGCGGAGACGGCGCAGGCCGGAGCTTGAACACGCGGCACCGGCCACGCGCGCGCGTGACGCGCGCGCCGTCGCGGGCCTGAGACCGTGCGCGTACGCCTGATGGCCGTCGGCGAGCACATGCCGGGCTGGGTGGGCGACGGCGTGGCCGAGTATCGCAAGCGCCTGTCCCAGGCCATGCCGATCGAGCTGGTGGAAATCCGCCCCGGACGCCGCGCCAGGCACGGCGATGCAGGCCCCGCCACGCACGAGGAAGGCGTCGCCTTGCTGGCTCAGCTCACGCGGGATACCCAGGTCGTGGCCCTCGACGGCCGCGGCAAGGCCTGGTCCAGCGAGGACCTGGCGGCGCACCTGGGCGCATGGCGCATGGCCGGGCGCGATCTGGCGCTGCTGATTGGCGGCGCCGACGGCCATGCGCCCGAAGTCTTGGCGCGCGCGGACCAGGCCTGGTCGCTCGGTCCGTTGACCTTGCCGCACATGCTGGTGCGCCTGCTGGTGGTGGAGCAGTTGTACCGCGCGCATACCATTCTGGCCGGTCACCCTTATCATCGCGGCTGACGTGGCGCACCATGCGCTCTTGGCCGAAGCCGGAGTGAAACAGCGCTGCCGACCCACTTCAACTGGATTCGCCAGCATGAACTTTTCCGTAGACCAGGCCGGCATTCGCGATCTCGACACCGTGGCCAGCCTGTTTGACGCTTATCGGCAGTTCTACGAACAACCGGCCGATCCCGACGGATCGCGCCGCTTCCTGCGCGAGCGCTTCCAGCTCCAGGAGTCGCTGGTCCTGCTGGCCCGCAACGGGCGGGGCGAGGGCCTGGGTTTCACCCAGCTGTATCCGCTGTTCTCTTCGGTGCGCGCCGTCCGCGCCTGGCTGCTCAACGATTTGTTCGTCGCGCCACAGGCGCGCAGGCAGGGCGTGGGCGCCGCGCTGCTGCGCGAGGCCGCCACACGCGGCCGCGAGCTCGGGGCGGGCTGCCTCATGTTGTCGACGGCGCTCGACAATGCGCCGGCGCAAGGCTTGTATACCTCCTTGGGCTGGCACCGCGAATCATCCTGCGAATACCTGCTCCCCCTGTGATGCCAAGCGTAAGCGAGACCGTCCGGTCGCCAATGCTTTATCTCGCCTCGCAATCGCCGCGCCGCCGTGAACTGCTGGCGCAGCTCGGCGTGGATTTCACCGTGCTCGACACCCAGGTGCCCGAGCAGCGCATGCCAGGCGAGCTCCCCGAGGCCTATGTGCGCCGCGTGGCCCGGGCCAAAGCCGCGGCCGGTCTTGAACTCGTGCGTGACGTCGATGGTGCGCTGGTGCTCGGCGCCGACACCGACGTGGTGCTGGACGACGAGGTCTTCGGCAAGCCGCGCGATGCGGCCGACGCGGTGGCCATGCTGGGGCGCCTCTCGGCGCGCACCCACCGCGTGATCTCCACCGTGTGGCTGCTCGGCGCGCGTGGCGAGTCTTGCGCCGAATGCATTTCCCTGGTCACGTTCGGCGTGCTGCGGGCGCGCGACATCGACGCCTACGTGGCAACCGGCGAGCCCTTTGGCCGGGCCGGTGCCTATGCCATCCAGGGCCGTGGCGCCACCCTGGTCGCCCACCTCGAGGGCAGCCACTCGGGTGTGATGGGCCTGCCCTTGTTCGAGACCGCGCGCCTCTTGCGCGAGGCCGGCCTTCAGCCGGGCGCGCTCAGCGTGCCGAACAGCACGGCGAGCGCGAGCGCGTTGTTCGCGCCGTGCGCCAGTATCGACGGCCACAACGAGCGGTAGCGCAGGCGCAGCCAAGCCAGGGCGACGCCGAGCAGGAGCAGCTCCGGTAGCGCGTACCACTGCCAGGCCAGCCCGGGCAGGTGGATCGCGGCAAACGCGGCGGCACTGAGCAGCGCCGCCAGCGCCACGCCGCAGCGCGGGATCAGCGAGGACAGCAACACCCCGCGAAACAGCAGCTCCTCGACCAGCGGGGCCAGGGTGACCGCCATGGCCGTCAGGCCGAGCCGCCATCCCAGCGGCGCGTGCTGCGCCAGCTGCTGCACGTTCTGCGTGATGTCATGGTCGCCGGCCAGCAGCCGTGTCAGCAGGCCGCCTACGAACGGTGCCAACAGGCCGACGGCAAGGGCCGCGGCCGGCCAGGCGTAGCGACACGGGCTGGCCAGGCCGAAGCCGGGGGGCGTGGCCTGCGACCACAGCAAGGGCCAGCGCCGGTGGATCAGCCAGATCACCCCGGCGGCGGCGATGCACACGGTGAGGATGGCCTGGGCGACGGCCGCGCCAGGATGCGCCGCCAGCGAGGTCAGCGCCGACGTCACCGCGGCGCCTGGCGAGTGCCGGTGCTGCAGCAGCGCCAGGACGCCGACCACCGCGGCACTGCCCACGACCTGCAGGATCATGTAGCACGCCACCAACCCCAAGGCCATCCAGACGGATGGTGCAGGGGACGGGAAACGCGATGGCAGCGGGAGCGTGGGCAAGCGTCGTCGTGCGTAGTGCGGGGCGGACCGCTCAGGCCGCGAGCAGCGCCCTGACGATGCCGATCGCCGCCAGCGCCAGCAGGACCAGGAAGGCCAGCATCGCCAAGGCGAAGCCGGGCCCCCGCTTGGCGGCATCGCTCCAGTAGGCGATCGCATACCAGGTTCTGCCGGCGACCCAGACCAGGCCGGCAATGCCGGCCCAGCCGCTGAAGCCGTAGCTGGCCGCCAGCCACAGCGCGGGCAGGAACATCACGCTGCCTTCGATCGTGTTCATCTGCACGCGGTACGCGCGCTCGAACGCCGGATGGCCACTGGTCGCCGGGGCCTTGATGCCGTACTTGCCGCGGGCGCGCCCGGTTACCCACAAGGTGGCGAACAGCAGCAGCACGGTGAGCAGGGTGGCCAGGGCGGGCAACTGGGTCATGCAGCTATCCTCACGAAAGATGGCTTACTGTAGCGGTTGTGGCACATGGCGTGGTCGGGCGCGGCGGGTTATCTTCCGTCTCGGGCACCGGGACGGCTTCAGCGGTGGGGGTGGTATGGATTGGCGCAAGGGCGGCAGCAGCGGCAACATCGAGGTCGGCAGTGGCGGCAGCGGTCGCGGCTTCGGTTTCGGCGGCGGACGCATGGGGCTGGGCGGCCTGATCGTGCTCGGCCTCATTGGCTGGATCTTCTTCAAGAATCCGCTGGCCCTGCTCGACCAGGGCGGCGCACAGCTCAGTGATTCGGGCCAGTCCGTTCCCACCCAAGTCGATCCGCAGCAGAAGGCCTTCGTCAGCGCGATCCTGCATTCGACCGAGCAAACCTGGGGCGCGATCTTCCAGGCCAGGGGCCTGACCTATGTGGACCCGACGCTGCATCTGTTCAGTGGCGAAGTGGCCACGGCCTGTGGTGGTGCAACCGCGGCGGTTGGCCCGTTCTATTGTCCCGAGGACCAGAAGGTGTACCTGGACCTTGGATTTTTCCAGCTGCTGCAGGATCGCCTGCATTCCTCCGGTGACTTCGCGCGGGCCTACGTCATTGCCCACGAGGTTGGCCATCACGTGCAGAAGCTGACCGGCGTGTTTGACCAGGTGGCCGCGGCACGGCGTGGCGGCGCGCCGATGGATGGCGCCAATGGCCTGTCCGTGCGCCAGGAGCTGCAGGCCGATTGCTACGCCGGCGTGTGGGGCAACCACAGCGAGCAGCAACTGCAGTGGCTGGAGCCGGGCGACATCGAGTCGGCGCTCAACGCGGCTAGCCAGATTGGCGACGACACCTTGCAGCAGCAGGGGCAGGGTCGTGTGCGACCGGACTCGTTTACCCACGGCACCTCGGCGCAGCGCGTGCACTGGTTCAAGGTGGGTTTCGAAAGTGGCGACATGGCCAAGTGCGACACCTTCGCCGGCCCGCTTTGAGCGTAGCGGCGGTCTTGACTCCCTCTCCCCTGGCTTTGCCGGGGGAGAGGACTGGGGTGAGGGGGCGCTTTGGCTTCTGCTCTCCAAATATGGATGCCGGTAAGTCGGCGCTCGCCCCCTCACCCCCACCCTCTCCCTCAACGATGAAGCCGTCAGGGGAGAGGGAGCCAGGCTGTGACGCAGGCTATTTGCGGCGGGGCGGTTTGAAGCCGCTGGCGCGCGGTTTGCGTGCGGGTGGCGGGTGCTTGCCAGCGCGCGGAATGGTCGGCTTGCGTGTGGGTGGTGGCGTGTCCGCGTCATCGAATCCTTCCTGACCGTCCCATTCGCGGATGCGCAGTTGCTGCTGCATCACCCAGACTTTTTTCAGGTGCTCGAAAATCTCGCCGGGCATGCCCTCGGGCAGGTCGATCAGGCTGTACTGCCCACGGATGCTGAGACGGCCGATGTAGCGGCTGTCCAGGCCGGATTCGTTGGCGATGGCGCCGACGATGTTGCCCGGCTTCACGCCGTGCTCGTGGCCGACTTCGATGCGATAGGTACGCTTGCCGGCTTCGGTGGCATGCGCGCGCAGCGGGCGCTGGCGGGACTCGCGCACTCCGGCCTCGGTGTGTGGCTGGAAGGAGTCGCCGGCCGCGTGGCTCGCCGGCGCCTCCCGCGGCTTGTCCGGTCGCGCGCGCGCTGGCCGTTCGCGCGCGCCGCCGGCCGCAGGTAGCCGCGGTGGCGTTTCGTGCTTTGCCGATGGCGGCAGCAGCAGGGGGCGGTCGCCTTGCGCGATGCGCGCGAGCGCGGCGGCGATTTCCAGCGCCGGCACGTCGTGTTCGCTTTCGTATTGCTCGACCAGCTTCTGGAACAGTTCCAGGCTCCCCACTGCCAGCGTATCGCTGATGCGCTGCTTGAACTTGTTGATGCGCAGGTCGTTGACTGCTTCCACCGTCGGCAGCTGCATCTGCTCGATCGGCTGCCTGGTCGCGCGCTCGATGGCGCGCAGCATGCCCCGCTCGCGCGGCGTGACGAACAGGATCGCCTCGCCGCTGCGTCCGGCGCGGCCGGTACGGCCGATGCGATGGATGTAGCTTTCGGTGTCGTAGGGAATGTCGTAGTTCAGCACGTGGCTGATGCGCTCCACGTCCAGCCCGCGTGCGGCGACGTCGGTCGCCACCAGGATGTCGAGCTTGCCGTCGCGTAGCTGCTGGATCACGCGCTCGCGTTGCGCCTGTGCGATGTCGCCGTTGATTGCGGCCGCAGCCAGGCCGCGTGCCTGCAGCTTGCCGGCCAGTTCGTCGGTGGCGAGCTTGGTCCGCGCGAAGATGATCATGGCGTCGAACGGCTCGGCCTCCAGGATGCGCGTCAAGGCATCCAGCTTGTGCATGCCGCTGACGAACCAGTAGCGCTGGTGGATGTGCGGGGTGGTGCTGACCGAGTTCCTGATCACCACCTCCACCGGGTCGCGCAGGTGCTTTTGCGCGATCTTGCGGATCTGGCTGGGCATGGTCGCGGAAAACAGCGCCACCTGGCGCTCCGGTGGCGTTGCCTGCAGCACCCGCTCGACGTCGTCGATGAAGCCCATGCGCAGCATCTCGTCGGCCTCGTCCAACACTACGAACCGCAGCGCCGAGAGGTCGAGCGTGCCCTTGTCCAGGTGGTCGATGACTCGCCCGGGCGTGCCGACCACGACGTGCACGCCGCGCTTGAGCGCGTGCAGCTGCGGGCCGTAGCTTTGCCCGCCGTAGATCGGCAGGACCTGGAAGCCGGGCAGGTGCGTGGCATAGCGCTGGAAGGCCTCGGCAACCTGGATCGCCAGCTCGCGCGTAGGGGCCAGCACCAGGGCCTGCGGTTTGCCCGGGCGGCGATCCAGCAGGGACAGGATGGGCAAAGCGAACGCCGCGGTCTTGCCGGTGCCGGTTTGCGCGGTGCCGAGCACGTCACGACCCGCCAGCAGCGGCGGGATGGTGGCGGCCTGGATCGGCGAGGGGGACTCATAACCCACCTCGGCCAGTACCGCGAGCACGTCGGGATGCAGGCCAAACGTGGTGAAGCCGGCGGGTGCCGGCACGCCAATGACGGCTTGCGCCGGGGCGTCATCGGGGGCGGGGGCGGACATGGGGACCTCGAGGCGGGAGCGCGGCATGCAGATCCGGCGCAGGAGCGGAAGTTTAGCAGCCGGGCCGTGTGCTGCCGATGAAGTTGTTCGCGCGCGCAGGTTGGCTACACTCGTGGCCCTCTGCCTGGAAGGAGAACTGGCGTGCTCGAGACCTTAAGCGAACAGCGCTGCCACGGCGGCGAGCAAGGTTTCTACCGGCATCGGTCGCAGGCATGTGGCGGCGACATGCGGTTTGCCCTGTTCCTGCCGCCGCAGGCCAAGGTGCGCTCCTGCGCCTTGCTGTACTTCCTGGCCGGCCTGACCTGCAGCGAGGAAACCGCGACGATCAAGGCTGGGGCCCAGCGCCTGGCCGCGCAATTTGGCCTGGCCCTGGTGATGCCCGATACCAGCCCGCGCGCCACCGGCATTGCCGGCGCCACCGGCGACTGGGAGCTCGGCGAAGGCGCGGGCTTTTATCTCGACGCCACGCAGGCGCCCTGGTCGACACACTTTCGCATGGAGGAATACCTCACGCAGGAGTTGCCGTCATTGCTGGCGGCGAACTTCCCGTTGGACATTGCCCGCAGCGGCCTGTGCGGGCATTCCATGGGCGGCCACGGCGCGCTGACCCTGGCCTTGCGGCATCCGCAGCAGTACCAGTCGGTGTCGGCGCTGGCGCCGATCGTGGCCCCCAGCCGGGTACCTTGGGGACGCAAGGCGTTCACTGCCTATCTCGGGGCGGACGGAGCCGGCTGGAGTGCGCACGATGCCTGCGCGCTGATAGCGCGGCAGCGTTTTCCCGGCACTATCCTAGTCGACCAGGGTGAAGCCGATGCGTACCTGGCGGAGCAATTGCAGCCGGAGCTGTTCGAACAGGCTTGTGCCACCGCCGAGCAGCCGCTGCTGCTGCGCCGGCATGCCGGTTACGACCACAGCTACTACTTCGTCACCAGCTTCATCGATGACCACCTGCGCCATCACGCCACGGCGCTGAACCTGCTCTGAGCTGGCGCCGACCGGTCAGTGTTCCGGCCGGCAGGACGCCTTGCTGCAGTGCCCGTGGGGCGTTCGCCCCCGCTCAGGCGTTGGCCGCCGGCCGCGGTCCCGATGGACGCCGACGCTGCTGATTGCCCGGGCCGCGCCCGCCGCGGCCCTGCGCCTGATGCGGCTTCGGGTTGGTGACGCTGGTGGATTTGCCCTGGGACGAGGGCCCGCGCCGCTGTCCGCCGCGCTGCGGGCGGGGTGCGCCAGCATCCAGGCGCAAGGGGGTGGATGGCTCGTAGCCGCTGACCGGGGTGATCGCGATGTCCTGGTGCAGCAGCTTGCGGATGTCACGCAGCAGGCCGGCCTCGTCGTGGCTGACCAGGGACACGGCGTGGCCCTCAAGCCCCGCGCGCCCGGTCCGGCCGATGCGATGTACGTAGTCCTCCGCCACCATCGGCAGGTCGTAGTTGATCACGATCGGCAACTGCTCGATGTCGATGCCGCGCGCGGCGATGTCGGTGGCCACCAGCACGGTGCTGCGATGGGCCTTGAAATCGTCCAGCGCACGCGTGCGCGCGTTCTGGCTCTTGTTGCCGTGGATCGCCGCGCTGCGCAGGCCGGAGGCATTGAGGAACTTCACCAGCTTGTCCGCGCCATGCTTGGTGCGGCTGAACACCAGGGTCTGCCGGCGGCTGTCGGCGGCCAGCAGGTGCAGCAGGAGGTCGCGCTTGCGCGCGGCGTCCACCGGGTGCACCTCATGGCTGACCAGGGTCGCCACCGTGTTCGGGTTGCTGACGGAAATTTCCTGCGCATTGCGCATGAAGGCCTTGGCCAACGCTTTTATTTCCGGCGCGAACGTGGCCGAGTACAGCAGCGTCTGGCGTTTTGCCGGTACGGCCGCCAGGATGCGCTTCAAGGCCGGCAGGAAGCCCATGTCGAGCATGCGGTCGGCTTCGTCGAGCACCAGGGTTTCCACCGCGGACAGCTCCAGCGTGCGCTGCTGCATGTGATCGAGCAGGCGCCCAGGCGTGGCGATGACGATGTCCACGCCGCGGCGCAGCGCGCTGATTTGCGGCCCCATGCCGACGCCACCGAAGATGGTGGTGGTGCTGACGCGCAGGTGCTTGCCATAGCTGCGGAAGTTGTCGTGGATCTGCGCGGCGAGCTCGCGCGTCGGGGTGAGGATCAGGGCGCGCGGCCGGCGGGTCATGGTCTCGCCGGACGTGGCGAGCTTCTGCAGCATGGGCAGGGCGAACGCGGCGGTCTTGCCGGTGCCGGTCTGCGCCGCGGCCAGCAGGTCGCGGCCTTCCAGCGCCGGCGGGATGGCCGCTGCCTGGATCGGGGTGGGTTCGGTGTAGCCGTATTCGGCGAGCGCGCGCAACAACGCGGGCGCGAGGCCCAGCGATTCAAAAGACATGTGACACTCCTGAGCAACCCGGAGTGTCCGCACCGTGTTGCGAAATGAAAAAGGGCGACTGGCAGTCGCGGCAGCCAGAACGACTGCGCCGCGCAGTATAGCGCCAGCGAGGCAATCGCGCGCATGCGTCATTCGGATATCTGAACGCGACTTCCCCTCTCGCCCCGGAAATGGTGAGAGGCTGCTCGCGACTGAAGGGAGTCCCTGGTGGGCGGCAATGTGCCTAAGCGGCCGGGGAAGCATGCCGCCGGCGACGGGCGACGAGCAGGTAGCTGTTGTACGGCGTACGGCCACGCAGCGGGGCGATGTGCACGGCGAGGCCGGCCGCTTCCAGTGGTTCGCGCAGTTCGGCGGCGCTCGGGTAGTACTGGGCGCCGCCCGGGATCCAGCCGCTGTAGCGCAGGAAGAATTCCTCGATCCGGGTGGCGTGGAAGCGCCAGTTGGCCTCGCGCAGCACGTTGCGGATCACCAGCAGTCCGTCCGGCGCCAAATGCCGGATGGCGACCTGCAACAGCTCGCGATGGCGGGCAGCGGGCAGGTAATGCAGGATGTCCAGCAAGACCACGTGGCCGCTGACCGGGGGCAGGGTGGCGGCGTCGGCGCAGCGCAGGTGCAGCTGCTGTTCGAGCCCGGCGTGGCGCGCTGCCGCTTGAGCGATATCGATCTTGAAACCGTCGTGGTCCACGCCCTCGTAGCGCACGCGCGCGCCCGCAGCGTGCAGGTACTGACCAAGCAGGCCGATGCCGCAGCCGACGTCCAGCAGCGGCAAGGTCGAATCCTTGAGCAGGGCGGCCGTGGCCGCATAGGCCGGATCGGTCTTGAGCTTCCAGCGCGCGTAGTGGCGATGACGCCGCTGCGCATAATGCGCAACGATAGCTTCGCGTGCCGCCGGATCCAGCAAGTGCATGGTGCTTCCCTAGTGTGCGATACGACTCCGGTTGTGGCCCATCATGCCACCGCGACCCGCCTCTCGCGCAGAGCGCGGCGGCGACCGATCCAGTGTGGTAGTTTTCGCGGGGCTTTCCTTGCAGGACATGGTCCATGCAAATGTTTTCGCCGCTGCGCGAACTCGACCACGAGCAACGTCATACCGTGGCGGCGAGTTTCCTGGGCTGGATGCTCGATGCCTTCGATTATTTCCTGCTGACCTTCGTCATCGTCGCGATCGCGCAGGAGTTCCAGGTCGACAAGGTTGATGTCACCTTTGCCTTGTTCCTCACGTTGGCCGCCCGGCCGATCGGCGCCTTGTTGTTTGGGCGGCTGGCCGACCGCTTTGGCCGGCGTCCGATCCTGATGCTGGACGTGGTGCTGTTCTCGATTTTCGAATTCGCGACGGCGTTTGCCCCGTCGCTCACCGCACTGCTGGTCCTGCGTTTCCTGTTCGGCATTGCCATGGGCGGCGAATGGGGCATTGGCGCCTCGCTGGCGATGGAGTCGATCCCGGCGCGCTCGCGTGGCATCGTTTCCGGCCTGCTGCAGAGCGGCTACCCCTGCGGCTTCTTCCTGGCCGCGCTGGTGAACTGGCTGCTGGTCGACCACATCGGCTGGCGCGGCCTGTTCATTGTCGGCGCGTTGCCGGCGCTGCTGGTGCTGTATATCCGCAGTAAGGTGCCCGAATCGGCGGCCTGGCAGGCGCAGCAACGGCAGCCGCGGCAAAGCCTGCGCCAGACCATGCGCGGGCACTGGAAGCTGGCCCTGTACCTGATGCTGCTGATGGCGGCGTTCAACATGTTCAGCCACGGCTCGCAGGACATGTACCCGACCTTCCTGCAGACCGACCTGCACATTCCCGCCGGTTCCGGCACGGCCTTCCTGCTGGCCGCGCTGCTCAACCTGGGGGCGCTGGCGGGCGGATTGTTCTTCGGCTCCCTGTCGCAGGGCATTGGCCGACGCAAGGCCATCGTCATCGCCGCGCTGCTGGCGATCCCGGTGATCCCGTTGTGGATGTACGGCGGCTCCCTGCTGCTGCTCGGCCTTGGTGCGTTCCTGATCCAGGTAATGGTGCAGGGTGCCTGGGGCGTGGTGCCGACGCACTTGAACGAACTCTCGCCCGGGCCGGTGCGCGGCACGCTGCCCGGCTTTGCCTACCAGGTCGGCAACCTGCTGGCGGCGATCACGGCCACGGCGCAGACCTGGATCGCGGACTGGCACGGTGGCGACTTCGCGTTCTCCATGTCGCTGTGGATCGGCACCGTGGCCGTGGTGCTGGCCCTGCTGGCCTGGCTGGGGCCGGAGGCGCACGGCGCGCAGCTTGGCGGCGAGGTGGCGGATCCGCCTGCGACGACTGGATGACCTGCTGCTAGACTTCACGGCTGTTTTTCGCCAACGGGGCTCATCATGCAGGCAGGCAAGGACAAGGTCGTCGCACTCCATTACACGCTCAGCATCGATGGCGAGCAGGTGGAGAGTTCACATGATCGTGGCGAGGAACTCTGGGTCCTGCTTGGCCGTGGGCAGCTGATCCGCGGCCTGGAAACCGCCATCGAGGGGCACGAGACCGGCGATGCCCTGAGTGTCGACGTGGCGCCGGAGGATGGCTATGGCGAGCGCGAGGAAGGGCAGATCCAGCGCCTGTCGAAGAAGTACGTGCCGCAGGCGGATCGGCTGAAACCCGGCATGACCACGGTGCTGACGCTGAAGGACGGCGGGCGCCGCGTGGCCACGGTGCACAAGGTCGGCATGAGCACGGTGGACCTGGACATGAACCATCCCATGGCCGGCAAGACCCTGCATTTCGAGGTGAACCTTGGCGCCATACGCGATGCCACGCCCGAGGAACTGGCCCACGGCCACGCACACCCCCCGGATGCGTCGGCGCACTGACGAAAGCTCAGGGTCGGCAACAGCAAGACCGGTCAAGCGGTAGGCCCTACAGGGCAGCGAACCTGGTCAGTCAGTGTCGCTGACCGCAGTGGGCGGCTCAGTTCAGCAGGCGTTTGCCATAGGCGAAATGGCTGCGCCAGTACGGCCCGTCGAGGTCGTCTAGGCGCACGGTGCCGCCGCTGTCCGGTGCATGCACGAAACGGCCCTTGCCGACATACACGCCGACGTGGCTGATGGAGCCGCCGATGCTGAAGAACACCAGGTCGCCGCTGGCCAGCTGGGCCATGCGGCTGATTTTTTCCCCATCCCCAGCCGCCATGGCGCGCGAGGTGCGCGGCAGCTGGATGGCGGCCTCGGTACGGTAAATGTAGTCGACCAGGCCGCTGCAGTCGAAGCCGCCGTCGGGCGTATTGCCACCCCAGCGGTAGGGTGTGCCGACCAAGCCGATGGCCCGGAACAGGATGTCGTTGGCGGTGCCGGCGCTGGCGGCAGACGGCGCCCGCGGCGGCAGCTTGGCCAGCGCCGAGGGGGGCGGCGCACTGGTGGGCGCGCGCCGGGTCGGGCCGCTGGCGCAACCCGCAAACAGCATACCCAGCGCCAGTAGCGGCAACAGGCGCAGCAAGGACGCAGGCGTCGATTCGATACTCGGCGATGGCGATGGTGGCTGCTGCATGGCAATCCGGTCAGGCTTGGCCTGGAGGTTAGCAACTCGTTCCGTGAGCTGAAAGCCCGCGCGTAGCACGACGCGGCCGTGGCGTCGATTGCCGGTCGATGCTGCCGGTGGTCGCGTCGTGGGCAGCACAGCCTGGTCAGGTGGACGGCCGTGGAACGCCGGGTTCAATCCTGCGGTACCTGCAGGGTCTGGCTGGAGAGCGTGCGGCCAAACATGTTCGCGGCGCGCAGTCGGTAAGCGCCAGGGCGCAGGTACAACGTACTGCTTGCCGGCGCCGTCAGGAACGCGTAGCGGTCGGCAGCAATGGCATCGTCGGCCTCGTTTGCGTACCGCGCTTCCACCACGCACGGCGTGACTCCCTGGCACAGTGCGGTGCTGATCGGGGTCGGGTGGCGCTGGCCATCCAGGCTCAGCCAGGACGGGCGTTGCATGAGGCTGCCTGCGGCGGCTGCGGCGGCGACCCGGATTGGTTGCGGCAGGCCGTCCGTGCTGCCGGCGCGTGGCGCTGTGGCGTCGTTGGCGGCCACGCCGAACGCCGCCATGCTCAGCACCGGCGGCAGGATGACGTTGACGTCGTACAGCTTCGGCTGCGCGCTCCAGGGTTTGCCGTCGGTGCGCGACAGCAACACCTGGGGCACGGTCGCCGGGAACGCTTTGACCAGGTGATGGTAGGCGTCGCCCTGGTCCAGGCCGACTTCGAGGAAGGCGGTCTGGTCGATCGACAGTGGCTGCTGTCCGCTCAATTTCTGCAGGATCTCGCCCATTGGCTGCATGTCGCCAAGGCGGCCCGGCGCCTTGTCGATGTGCGCGTATCCCGCGTGCACAAAGAGTCTCGCGGACGGGTCGCGGGCCAGCGTCTGGCGATACAGGTCCCGGGCCTGGTCGCGCTCGCGCCCCTGGCCGGGGCTGGCCGTGTCGTAGGCAATCACGTGATAGCCGAGGCGCAGCGCGGTGCGCACGATGTCGCCGTACAGCGGCTCGCGCAGGTATTCGGTGCCGCTGCTCTTGAGCGGGTAACCGCGCTCGTTCAAATCCTTGTCCACAGGCAGCAGGGCCTCGGCGGCGAAGTAGTTGAACCCGAGCGCGCGCAGCCGCGGCAGGAGTTCCAGGGTGAGCTGCCGGGTGTGCGCATCGTGGTGCGCCTCGTTGATCATGACGATGCGGCGGTCCGCGGCCAGGGCGGCAATGCTGTCCGCGGCGGACGCTGCGCGCCACTGCTGCGGAGCAGGCAATTCCAGGCCGGCCGGCGACGTGATGACCAGGGGAAAGCTGAGCACGGCCTGGGTATAGATGCCCAGTTCGCACTGCGAGAAGGAGAGGTATTGCGCTGCCAGTTGCCGGTTCCGCTCGGACAAACCCGGCATGGCCTGCGCCAGGTAGACGTAGCGCGCGAGGTCGGTGGGCTGCTTCTGCATGCCGCTCAGCAGGTCGCGGGCTGCGCCGTCGAATATCTGGGCGCCCGCCGCGGTGGCAGGGAGCAGCGTCGGCAAAGCCAACAGCATGAGGGCGATTCTGGCCAACATGTCAATCGTCCGGTGCTTGCGATCCGCGCCGTGCGCATCGCGAACGCGCATGACCCGATCATGCGCCAATTGCCGGCGGCTTAGAACCCGTGGCGGCGGATGGCCCATGTGGCCCGCACCGCGCCACGCAGCGTGGCCGAGCAACTACAATCCGGGGCATGGAAACTTATACCTTGCACCGCGGCCACGTGCCGCTCCTGATCAGCCTGCCGCATGACAGCAGCGTGATCCCTGCCGATATTGCCGCGCGCATGTTGCCGCATGCGCGCCGTTCCGTGGATACCGACTGGCACGTGGCGCAGCTGTATGCGCCCTTGGCCGAGGAGCTGGGCGCCAGCGTGCTGACGGCGAAGCTGTCGCGCTACGTGGTCGACCTGAACCGGCCTGCGGACGGCGAGCCGCTGTATCCGGGGCGGCAGGAGACGGGCGTGGTGCCGACCATGGGTTTCGATGGCCAGGCGCTGTACGCGCCGGGCCAGGAGCCGGATGCCGCGGAGGTCCAGCAGCGCATCGAGGCGTGTTGGCGTCCCTACCACCAGGCGATCGAGCTCGAGCTTGAACGCCTGCTGGCGGCGCACGGGCGGGCCGTGCTGTGGGACGGCCATTCCATCCGCGGCCATGTGCCGGTGCTGTTTTCCGGCCGGCTCCCGGACTTCAACCTGGGGACGGCCGGTGGTGCGAGCTGCAGCCCCAACCTGCAGGGGCCCCTGGCGGAATGCCTGCAGCGGCAGGATGCCTTCAGCCAGGTGCTGAACGGGCGCTTCAAGGGCGGCCACATCACCCGCCATTACGGCCATCCCGGATACGCGATCGATGCGGTGCAACTGGAACTGGTGCAGGAAACCTACATGGACGAGGCGAGCTTCGAGTTCCTGCCCGAGCGTGCCAAGCCCGTGCAGCAGCTCATCCGCCAGCTGCTGCACTTGTGCGTCGACTACGCCCGACGCGGCGTCTAGATGCCGGGTTGCAGCCGCTGCACGGCGTGCTCATAGCTGGCCTCGAGCGCGTCGAAGCGGTTGACGTCGGTACCCAGGTCGTGGATGTGGCCATCCTCCAGCCCGTAACACCAGCCGTGCACAGTCAGCTCCTGGCCGCGATCCCAGGCTTCGCGCACCACCGTGGTGTGGCAGGCGTTGGCGACCTGCTCGATGACGTTGAGCTCGCACAGGCGGGCATGGCGCTGATTGGCCGAGACCTGGTCCATTTGCGCTTGGTGCTTTTCCAGCGTGTCACCGATGTAGCGCAGCCAGTTGTCGATCAGCCCGAGGCGCTCGCCATCCAGAGCCGCCTTGACGCCGCCGCAGCCATAGTGGCCCACGATCAGGACATGCTCGACCTTCAGCACTTCGATGGCGAACTGCAGCACGGAAAGGCAGTTCATGTCCGAATGCAGCACCAGGTTGGAAATGTTCCGGTGCACGAAGACCTCGCCGGGCGCGAGCCCGAGCAACTGGTTGGCCGGCACACGTGAATCGGAGCAACCGATCCACAGGTACTTCGGCGCCTGTTGCTTGGCCAGCTCGGAAAAGAATTGCGGGTCTTCCCGCGTGAGGTCGGCGGACCAGCGCCGGTTGTTGTCTAGCAAATCTTGCAGTGGACTGTTCAAGATGGTTTCCATGCGTGCGGTGACGTTTGCCGGCGTCGACGCGGACGAGGGCGGAGTCGAGCGGGGTATATGGGGTGCTGGCGCCGACACGGCGGCTGCCGGGAATCAACGGGGCGGGCGCAAGTTTAAATCCGGCGACGCTTGCGTGCATCCACGGGCCAGGCTTCCTGCATGCAGAGGATGCCCGGTGGTGGCCGTGCCGTACTCAATGCAACAGCAGGCGCATGCCCACCGCGGCGAGCCAGCACAGCCAGCCCAGTCCTGGAGCAAAGCGCCAGACGCGCCGGCAATTGGTGATCTGGGCGTCCTCCAGCGCCGGCAGTACCGGCGATTGCAAGGCTCGCTGCAGGCGAATCCAGGTCTTGAAGCCCGTGGCGGGCCCATCGTCCGGCGTGGCAATGATCTCCCACTGGCGCGGATGCGCCCTGCGCATGCGCTGGGCGACGCACCATTGGGCGACGAAGGACGCGACGAACAGGGCGAGGCCGGCAAGCAGCAGGCCCAGGTAGAGAATGATCATGGCATCCCGGCGCTGCCGGCGTGGCCGGTGTTGGAGTGTGCCGCGCTGGGCGACCGAATGCCGACCCACGGCACGGCCGGCATGGCGCTGCGCAAGGTCTTGATCACGCCGTCACCGGTTGCCGCCTTCTTGCAGATCGCGCTGTCCAGGGCGTCGGCATAGGTTTTGTCCATGAGGCCGATCCATATCGTTCCGTCCGGCCCGTGCGGAACGTTGAAGCTGCCGGCCGAGTTCATCTGCAGGGTCGCTGTATTGGAAAACGCCGCGGGCGATTGTTCCCAATAGGTCTTGCCGGCCTGTTGCGTCGCCGAGCTGTAGACCAGCAGGTAGCGGGCCTGGGCCTGGGTCACCTCCAGGCTGCCAAAGGCGCCGGTGGTGTCGTTGCTCCAGCCCATGTGCTCGCACAAGGGGACGTCCTGCTTGAGCAGTGGCTGGAAGCCCGAGTCGAGCAGGATCATGGTGGGCGCAAACAGGTAGCTGGAATGCAGCCAGCGACCGTTCAATTCGGATTTCACGGCGATGCGGTAAGGCAGCTTGCTTGCGGTGGGCAGGCGGAACGCGAGGAAATAGCTGTGCGTGCCGTCGAGATTGGCCACCATGCTGCCAGGGCCCAGGACGAAGCGCTTGGGCTGCCAGGGCAGCATGCTGCGATAGGAAAAGTCGGCCAGGTTGCTGCAGCAGGGCGTGGCCTGCTGCAGGGCTTCCATCGCCGCCTTGCGGGCGTCCCCGGTGCTGTCCGCGGGCCGCAGGTTGGGCGGGATGAGGACCTTGGCTGCATGGCAGCCAGCCAGGGCGGCCAGCGCGGCAGCCAGGACGGCGGGGGCGGCAAGTCGGGCACAGCGGCGGAACATGGAGCGTGCAATCCTCAAAATTCGGCGCTGCCGGCAGCGCGTGGATAGGGAATGGCGTCGCGGATGTTGGCCAGCCCGCAGACGTAGGCCAGCAGGCGCTCGAAGCCCAGGCCGAAGCCGGAGTGCGGCACCGTGCCGTAGCGCCGCAGGTCGCGGTACCAGCCGTAGGTGGCGGGGTCCAGCCCGAACTGCTGCATGCGCCGGTCGAGGTGGTCGAGGCGCTCCTCGCGCTGGCTGCCGCCGATGATCTCGCCGATGCCGGGGGCGAGCACGTCCATGGCCGCCACGGTTTTTTCGTCGTCGTTCAAGCGCATGTAGAACGCCTTGATCGCCTCGGGATAGTTCATGACCACCACCGGGCGGCCCACGTGTTTCTCGGTCAGGTAGCGTTCGTGCTCGGTCTGCAGGTCGATGCCCCAGGCGACGGGGTACTCGAAGTGCTGGCCGGAGCGCTGCAGAATGTCGATCGCCTCGGTGTACTCGATGCGCGCGAACGGCTGGCTGATGAACGCCTCCAGGCGTGAGACCGCATCCGGGCTCACGCGTTCCACGAAGAACGCCATGTCGTCGGCACGCTCCTCCAGCACGGCGCGGAAGATCGCCTTCAGGAACGCCTCGGCGCAGTCGGCGTTGTCACTGAGGTCGGCAAAGGCGATTTCCGGCTCCACCATCCAGAACTCGGCCAAGTGGCGGGCCGTGTTCGAGTTCTCCGCGCGGAACGTCGGACCGAAGGTGTAGACCTTGCTCAGGGCCAGGGCGTAGGCCTCAATGTTGAGCTGGCCGGAGACGGTGAGGAAGGCCTCGCGGCCGAAGAAGTCCTGGCGGTAATCGACCTTGCCCGCGGCATCGCGCGGCAGGTTGGCGAGATCCAGGGTGGAGAGCCGGAACATGTCGCCGGCGCCCTCGGCGTCGGAGGTGGTGATGATCGGCGTGTTGACCCAGTAGAAGCCCTGGGCGGTCAGGTGGCGGTGGATGGCCATCATCATGCAATGGCGCACGCGGGTGACGGCGCCGAACAGGTTGGTGCGCGGGCGCAGGTGCGCCACCTCGCGCAGAAACTCCATCGAGTGCTGCTTGGGCTGGATCGGGTAGCTCTCCGGGTCGTCGACCAGGCCGACCACGACGATCTCCTCGGCCTGGATTTCGATGCGCTGGCCCTTGCCCTGCGAGGCCACCACGGTGCCGTGGACGATGATGCTGGCGCCGGCGGTGAGGTGCTTCACCTCGCTGGCGTAGTTGGGCAGGGTGGCGGCTGCCACGACCTGGATCGGGTCGAAACACGAGCCGTCGTACAGGTTGACGAAGGACAGGCCGGCCTTCGAGTCGCGCCGGGTTCGTACCCAGCCGCGGACGCTCACCACACTGCCGACCGGCAGCGTGCCGGCCAGGATTTGCTTCACGCTGCATGTCGCCGGCTTGGGGTCCAGCATGGGTTTGCCACTCCAGGATTGATCGAGGGCGCGCGCAGGTACTGCGCGGCTGCGCCATCGCGCATGATAATGTAGTCGCTGTACCCGCCGCGACCCGCGCGGTACCCGCCACCCAGCAGGTCCATGCCATGAACATCACCATCACGCCCGCCGCGGGTGAACGCATGCGGCATTACCTCGGTGAAGCCCCAGGGGCTGCGGGCGTCCGCTTTGGCGTCAAGCGCACAGGCTGTTCAGGGTTTTCCTATGTGGTTGACCTGGTCCAGGATCTGGCTGCCGACGACGTGCTGGTCCAAGTCGACGGCGTGCCGCTGGTGGTGAGTGCGGCCAATGCCGGCCTGGTCGACGGCACGGTGATCGACTTCCAGCGCCAGGGCATGGGCTCCGGCTTCGTGTTCCACAACCCGAACGCAACGGGCGCCTGCGGCTGCGGCGAGAGCTTTACCGTTTCCTAGGAGCCCGGAGGCTTCTACCGCCCACGCTCCTAGACCTCGCCGCGGCTGCCCCCCACGCAGGCGCCCTTGCGTGCGCCCCGGGTGCGCAAGTATCATACGCGGTCTGCCTGCATGATTTGTCGCGGCAGGACACTTGCCTCACCGCAACGACGGGAGGCTGCCAGGCCGAAAGGCCGCATCCACAAGGAGCAAGTCCCGAGATGACCCTGCGTCATTACGAAGTCGTGTTCATGGTCCATCCGGACCAGAGCGAACAGGTCCCGGCAATGATCGAGCGCTACAAGGCCTTGATCGAGACCGACGGCGGCAAGGTATTTCGCCTGGAGGATTGGGGCCGGCGCCAGCTGGCTTATCCCATCGCGAACCTCGCCAAGGCCCATTACGTGCTGCTCAACATCGAGGCCAGCCAGACGGCGCTTGCCGAGCTGGAGTCCGGATTCCGTTTCAACGACGCGGTGCTGCGGCACCTGATCATCCGTCGCGACGCCTCCGACGTGGCTAGTGACAGCGAGCCCTCGTTCATCATGCGCAGCAAGGAAAAGGACGACGTCAAGTCCTCCCGCCATCGCCATGACGACGATGACGGCCACGATGACGACAACGACGATTGACGCCTGAACGGGAGCCCAGACCATGTCCAAATTTTTCCGCCGCCGCAAGTTTTGCCGTTTCACCGCCGAGGGCGTCAAGGAGATCGATTACAAGGATCTCAATACGCTGCGCCAGTACGTCAGCGAGAACGGCAAGATCGTGCCCAGCCGCATCACCGGTACCAAGGCGCGCTACCAGCGTCAGCTCGCCACGGCGATCAAGCGCGCGCGTTTCCTGTCCTTGCTGCCGTACACCGACAACCACAACGTGTGACATCGACGGGCATTGGTCGGTGGGGAACCGGCCAGGCGCTGCCACGCAGGTTCCCCTTCTCCATGCCCGGCGCTTCGGACAACCCTTCACCAGGTTGCGTCGACCCCGGTCGGCGCTAACGAACAGGAAAGATCATGGAACTCATTCTTCTGCAGAAGGTGCGCAACCTCGGCACCTTGGGCGACAAGGTCAACGTCAAGCCCGGTTACGGCCGCAATTACCTCCTGCCGCAGGGCAAGGCCGTGCGGGTCAACGCCGCCAACCTGGCCGCGTTCGAGGAACGCCGTGCCGAGTACGAGGCCAAGGCGAACACGGCCCTTGCCGAGGCGCAAGCCCGCCAGGCCCGGCTCGCGGACGTCGCGGTCACCATCGCCGCGCACGCCAGCGCCGAGGGCAAGCTGTTCGGCTCGGTCAGCCCGCGCGACATTGCCGCGGCCTTGACCGAGGCCGGCCATCCCACGGCCAAGGGCGAGGTGATCCTGAGCGAGGGTCCGCTGCGCAACATCGGCGAGTACACCGTGGCGCTGAGCCTGCATGCCGACGTGCACGCCGCGGTGAAGGTCATCGTCGTCAGCGACAACTGAGCATCCGGGCGCGCTGGCGCCCGGCTGGTGCGGGACGAAAAACGGATGCCTCGGCATCCGTTTTTGCGTGGTGCGGAATCCTGGCGGCGCCGGTTTTTGCTTGCGCGCCTGGCCGGCACGTCGGGATCAATCGCTGCGCCGCGCATGCACAGCTTATCCACAGGGAATCACAGGAATCCCACAGGGTTGTTGTCTTAGCTGATGAGATCGCGCCGCGTATCATGACTGTCGGGCACGGGCGATGCGTGCTGTCCGTATGCCGTCCGTTTCCCCGTGAGGTCATGTGATGCCGTCGTTTGCATCCGAACGCCAGCCTGCCGCTGCCGCCATCGAGGCGCTGCGCGTACCGCCGCATTCCATCGAGGCCGAGCAGGCCGTGCTGGGCGGCTTGATGCTGGCGCCGGACGCCCTCGACCGGGTGGCCGACCGCCTGGCCGAGCAGGATTTCTACCGCAAGGATCACCGCCTGATCTGGCGTGCCATCAACGAGCTGGCCAACAAGGGCATGCCCTGCGACGCGGTCACGCTTGGCGACTGGTTCGAGAGCGGCGGCCTGGCCGACATGGCCGGGGGCGCGGCTTACCTGATCGAGCTGGCCAACAACACTCCCAGCGCGGCCAACATCACCGCCTATGCCGGCATCGTGCGCGAGAAGTCGGTGTTGCGCCAGCTGATCGACGCCGGCACCTCGATCACCGAGGACGGCTATCGGCCGGAAGGGCAAAGCGTGCAGGAGGTGCTGGAAAACGCCGAGCAGCGCGTGTTCCACATTGCCGAATCCGGCGCGCGCGGCAAGCAGGACTCCGTGTCCATGCGCGAGGCGGTCAAGGACGCCTTCCGCCTGCTCAGCGAGCGCTACGAAAACCGCGGCCAGCTCACCGGCATTTCCACCGGTTTTGCCGACCTGGACGAATTCACCTCGGGCTTGCAACCCTCTGACCTGATCATCGTTGCCGCCCGTCCATCCATGGGCAAGACCGCGTTTGCCTTGAACGTGGCCGAGACCGCGGCCTTGCGCAACAAGAAGCCAGTGGCCGTGTTCTCGATGGAAATGTCCTCGTCGCAGCTGGCCTTCCGCCTGATCTCCTCGGTGGGCCGCATCCACCAGCAGCGCCTGCGCAACGGCGACCTGGAAGAGGAGGATTGGCCGCGCGTCTCCAATGCCATCTCGATCCTCTCCGAGGCCAAGATCTTCATCGACGATACCCCGAGCCTGTCTCCGGTGGAGCTGCGCTCGCGTGCGCGGCGGCTGCATCGCCAGCACGGTGGCCTGGGCTTGATCGTGATCGACTACCTGCAGCTCATGCAGGTTCCCGGCAGCCAGGAGAACCGCGCCACGGAGATTTCCGAAATCTCGCGCTCGCTGAAGGGCTTGGCCAAGGAGCTCAACGTCCCGGTCGTGGCGCTGTCGCAGCTCAACCGCTCGCTCGAGCAGCGCGCGGACAAGCGGCCGATGATGTCGGATCTGCGCGAATCCGGTGCCATCGAGCAGGATGCCGACGTCATCATGTTCATCTACCGCGACGAGTACTACAACAAGGACACCCAGGACAAGGGCATGGCCGAGATCATCATCGGCAAGCAGCGCAATGGGCCGACCGGCATGTGCAAGCTGACCTTCCTTGGGCAATACACCAAGTTCGAGAACTACGCGTCCGACAGTTTCGCCGGGGCGTTCGAATGAGCGGGCAAGGGGCAGGCATCCGGAGACGGCAGCCGGTCAGGCACGCCACCCGGGTTATTCCGGCGACCAGTCGAGGTTGCCGTCGATGACGGTACGGCACGTGCCGCCGACCCAGATGGCGTCCGCCTCGATGCTTACCCGCAAGCGTGCATCGTGGCCGATTTCGCGGCCCTGGCTGACCACGTAACCCCGCGCCAGCTCGCCGCCCGGCTCGGCCTGGGCCAGGTAGGCGGCAAGCAGACCGTTGGCCGCGCCTGAAGCGGGATCCTCGACGATGCCGACGCCCGGGGCAAAGGCGCGCACCACCAGCTGGTGGACAGGGTCCCCGCTGCCGGTCGCGGACTTTTCCGGGCTGCGGGCAAAGGCACACAGGCCCATGCACGAGCTGGCCTCGGCCAGCGCCTTGATCGCGCGGTGGTCGGGCTGCCAGCCGCGCAGGCTGGATGCATCGGCAATCTCGGCCAGCCACCAGCGCCGGCCGCCTTCGACCAGGGCGGGCGTCAGGCGGCCGGACGGTACGCCGGCCAGTGCCGCCGGCAGCAGGGCGTGCGCGTTGCGGCCGGTGGCCAGCACACGCGCGGAAGGCGTGCGCAACAGCAGCTCGCGAGCCGCGTCGTCGCCCTCGACCCGGATCGGCAGCACGCCAACCTGGCATTCCTGCCAAAGGAGCTGGTCCCGTGCCTGGGCCAGTCCGCAATGCAGCGCCGCGTGGGCGCTGCCGACACTGGGGTGCCCGGCAAAGGCAATCTCGCGCTGCGGCGTGAATATGCGCACGCGGTAGCTTGCGGCGGCGCTGCTCGCCGGGGCCAGGAATACCGTTTCCACCAGGTTGGTCCAGCGTGCGAAACCCTGCATGGCCGTGTCGCTCCATCCCCCGGCGTCCACTACCACGCCGAGATGGTTGCCGCCGCCGGGGCTCGCCGCGAAGACATCCAGGTGCAGGTAGCGAAAGGCAGGCATGGCGTGGGCTGCTTCAGGGAATTGCCGCAGGCATTGGCTGCGGGTGTTGGTGGCTCGACCGGGTGGGTGCGCAGGCATGCCTCGCGCCGGCCCATGAAGTCGACAAGGCGGCGCGTTGGCGCCAAGATGCCGCGTTGCCAAGCAGCCTAGCGGAGATTCCTTTGCCGGTCACCCTGATCATCATCGCCATCACCTGCGTCGTCTCGTTCATGGCGCTCAGGAACCATCGCTTGCTGGACGACTTGATCCTGTGGTCGCCGGCCATCCGCCGCAAGCATGAGTACCACCGGCTGGTCACCTATGGACTGGTGCATGCCGATTTTGGCCATCTGCTGTTCAACATGGTGACCCTGTATTTCTTCGGCCGCATCATGGAGAACTTCTTCGCCGAGCGCCTCGGCCCGTTCGGCTTTGCGCTGTTCTATATCGGCGGGTTGCTGGTTTCCATCCTGCCCAGCTACTGGAAGAACCGCGACAACCTGCAATACCGCAGCCTGGGCGCATCGGGTGCAGTGTCGGCGGTGTTGTTTGCCTTCATCCTGCTGGCGCCTTGGCAAATGATCATCGTGCTGATCGTGCCCCTGCCGGCCATCGTCTACGCCGTGGCGTATACCGCCTATTCGATCTACATGGACCGGCGTGGCGGCGACTACGTCAACCACAGCGCGCATCTTTGGGGCGCTGCCTATGGCGTCGTGGTGACCGTGCTGGTCGAGCCTCGCGTGCTGCCGTATTTCCTGCATACCCTCACCCATCCGGCATTCTGATCCGCGGTGCCGCATGGCGGGAACGGTGTGCCCATGCACGTCGGCGATTGCTGCGGCAGTGGACCTAAGTGCATACTGGTCGTGGATCGAAGTACCCGCCCAGGAGAGAGAACGCATGGCCACGACTCGCAAGTCAGCCGCGAAGAAGTCCGCGGCAAAACAATCCGTTGGTGCTGGAAAGAAGCAACCGGCACGACCCGCAGTCAAGGCTGCTGCGGCCAAAGCTGGCAAGCCTGCGGCCAGGAAACCGGCCGCGAAGCGGCCGGCGGCAAAGAAGGCTGTTGCCAAGAAGCCAGTGGCCAAGAAGGCCGTGGCGAAGAAGGCGGCTTCCAGGAAGGTCGTGGCGAAAAAGCCAGTGGCCAAGAAGGTCGTTGCCAAGAAGGCGGCGAGCAAGACGCCGGTGGCCAAGAAGGCCGTAGGCAAGAAGCCAGTGGCCAAGAAGGTCGCAAGCAAGAGGGCCGTGGCCAAGAAGCCTGTGGCTAAGAAGGCTGTTGCCAAGAAGCCAGTGGCCAAGAAGGCTGTAACGAAGAAGGCGGCTTCCAGGAAAGTCGTGGCGAGGAAGCCAGTCGCCAAGAAACCGGCAGTCAAGCAGCCGGTCGCCAAGAAGGCGATGGCGAAGCCAGTCGTGAAGAAGGCCGTCGCCAAGACGCCGGACAAAGTCGCGGCCACGCCGAAGGCGCTTGCCAGCACTCCAGCGGGTACCCAGGGGCGGGATGCCCCGGTTCAGCACATCAGTCCCGAGGAGGCGCTGGCACATATCCAGGCCTTGCTCGACGTCAAGCAGGATCGCGCGCGCCAGACGCCCGGATGGCCGGGTGCAGGCGATGCCATGACAGCGGCGAAAGCACCCGATGCGGCAGCTGCGGCAGTCCCGGATCCGGCGCCGGCCAGCACCGCCTTGCCCATCGACGCACCACGCAGCGACGTGGGCAAGCGCGGCGACTGATCGGCGGCGCGACCTGCCGCGGTCATTGGCGGTTCAAGCGTCACGCTATAGCGTGGATCAGGTCATCGTGATGGGAGATGCCGCATGCTGCGCCTGCTTGCCGGCCTCGGTTTGGTTGCAACGACCCTGATTTTGTCAGGCTGCTACCTCGGCCCGGACTACAGCTATGTGCGCCAGACCGGTTACCAAGGCGGCGCTTATTACGGCCAGTCGCAGGTCTATGACGGCGGCTATTACCCAGGGCCCGGTTATGCGCCGTATTACGGCGCGCGGTATGGCTACGGTTACGGCTGTTGTTATGCGCCCGGAGTCAGCGTCGGCGTCGGCACGATCTGGTACGACCGTCCGCGCTACCGGCGCTACGAGCAGCCGCGGTCTCGCCGCTACGACCAGTCGCGGTCCTGGCGCCAGGACGGTCGTGGACCGCGTGCTGACAACACGTGGCGCAGTGGCGACGGCCGTGGGGTCTCGCGCCCAGGCCGCAGCGGCCCGGATCGTGGAGCTGCGGGTCCCGGTCGCGGCGGCTTCAATCGCGGGGCCTCGAGGCCGGATCGCGGCGGAGGTCATCCTGCAGCAGGGCACCATCGTTCGCGTAATCCCTGACGCCGGCCGGCAAGCCACGTGCCGTTGCCTGCATTGAGCAGATCGATGCACGTTTGCCTGGGATTGGTCATGGCTGCAATGGCAGCCCTGACGCTGAGCGCCTGCGGCAGCCTGCACTATTATGGCCAGGCGGTACGCGGACAGGCCGCCTTGATCCTGCATCGGCGCGGGATCGAGGCGGTGGTCGCGGATCCGGCGGTTGCCCCCGGCGTGGCCAGGCGCCTGCAACTGGCCCTGCGCGCGCGGCACTTTGCCAGCAGTGCACTCGGCTTGCCGGACAATCGCAGCTACACCACCTATGTGGACCTGCATCGCCCGTACGTGGTGTGGAATGTGTTTGCCACCCGGCCGTATTCCGTGGAGGCGCTCCCGCAATGCTTCCCCATCGCCGGCTGCGTGGCCTACCGGGGCTGGTTCAGTGAGTCCGCGGCGCAGGCCGACGCGGCGCGGCTGCGTGCACGTGGCGACGATGTCTGGGTTGGCGGGGTGGCGGCCTATTCCACGCTGGGCTGGTTTGCCGACCCCATCCTCTCCAGCATGCTGCGTGGTAGTGACGAGCAGCTGATCGGCACGATTTTCCATGAGCTCGCGCATCAATTGATCTATGTGCCGGGCGACACCACGTTCAACGAATCGTTTGCCAGCTTTGTTCAGGCCGAGGGTCTGCGGCAGTGGCGGACGGCGCAGGGCTTGCCGGAACAGACATCGTGTACCGCCGCGCATGAGCAGGCCTTCACCAGGCTGGTACTGGATTTGCGCGAGCGCTTGAAGGCGCTGTATGCCAGCGCAGCGGAACCGGCCAGCCTGGGGACGATGAAGCAGGCCGAATTTGCCGCATTCCGCGAGCGTTATGCGCGCTGGCGCAATCCGCGTTGGCCGGACACCCAGACCTATGACGCCTGGGTGGCGGCGCCGCTGAACAATGCCCGGCTCGTTCCGTTCGGCTTGTATTCGCGATGGGTGCCGGCGTTTGCGCAGCTCTTCGCCCGCGACGGCGGGGATTGGTCCAGGTTCTACGCCCGCGTACGCACGCTGGCTGCGGCAGCAAAGCCGCAGCGGGACCGGCAATTGCAGGCGCTGCTGCCCGCCGCAGACCCGATCCATCCGTCAACCTGTACGGAACCCCAACCTCAGGCTGTCGTGAAGCTGAACACGCCTGTCCATAGACATTGAACTCACACTCGGCCGGCCACACTAAGCACACGTATCGCCGTGATGGCGACAAGAAGCGACGCAATGTATCGCGCTGCTGAGGGGCTGGCCTCTTTCCCCTGATGGCCGCCTGACAAACCTCGTTAGTCCTCCCCTGGCTAACGAGGTTTTATTTTGCCCGTTTTCCGGCATCTGCGGTCATTCGACGCACCGGCGCTTGGGCAAGCCGCGGCGCTGGCGCGGATAATAGGCGGGACTGGGCCATGACGGCCGTCTATCTAGGCAAGCGATGATCGTTGAATCCCTGCTGGACACGGACCTGTACAAGTTCTCGATGATGCAGGTGGTGTTGCATCAATATCCGGCCGCCCAGGTGGAGTACCGCTTCAAGTGCCGCGACCAGGGCGTCGAGCTGGCCTCCTGTGTCGACGAGATCCGCAGCGAACTGGCGGCCTTGTGCCAGTTGCGTTTCACTCCCGACGAGCTCGACTACCTGCGCAGCCTGCGCTACATCAAGAGCGACTTTGTCGACTTCCTCGGGCTGTTCCAGCTCAACGAGAAATATGTCGACATCGCGCCGTCGGCGACCACGCCAGGCGAGATCGAGCTGCGCATCCGCGGCCCGTGGCTGCACACGATCCTGTTCGAAGTGCCGCTGCTGGCCATCATCAGCGAAGTCTATTTTCGCCGCCGCCATCCGGGATTTGCCATGGACGAGGGGCGGCGACGGCTGCGCACGAAGATCGCCCTGCTGCGCGACACGCCGGGATACACCGAGTGCAAGCTGGCCGACTACGGCACGCGCCGGCGCTACTCCCGCGACTGGCATCGCGAGGTCGTCGCCACCTTGCACGAAGGCCTGGGCTCGCAGCTGGCGGGCACCAGCAACGTATGGCTGGCCTGGCAGCTTGGGCTGACGCCGCTGGGCACGCTGGCGCACGAATACCTGCAGGCGCACCAGGCGCTGGGCCCGCGCCTGCGTGATTCGCAGGTCGTGGCCCTGCAGGCCTGGGCCAAGGAATACCGGGGCGATCTCGGCATCGCATTGTCCGACGTGTACGGGCTCGACGCCTTCCTGCGCGACTTCGACATGTATTTCTGCAAGTTGTTCGACGGCGCCCGGCAGGACTCCGGCGATCCCTTCGTCTGGGGCGAGAAATTGCTCGCCCACTACCAGGCGAACCGCGTGGATCCACACGGCAAGGTGCTGGTCTTCAGCGACGGGCTGGACATCCCCAAGGTCATGCAGCTGTATGCGCACTTTCGTGGACGCTGCCAGCTGGCGTTCGGCGTGGGCACCAACCTCACCAACGACGTCGGGCCGACGCCGGTCTCCATCGTGATCAAGATGGTCCGCTGCAATGGCCAGCCGGTGGCCAAGCTGAGTGACTCGCCGGGCAAGGCCATGTGCGACGACCAGGCCTACGTGGCCTACCTGCGCCAGGTGTTCGACATTCCGGCCGGGCAGGGGGCCTGAACAACCGGTGCCACCAGGCCACCGGGCGATGACGTAGACTCGGGCATTGTCCGCATGCCAGGGATTTAGCCATGACCAGCATCTACGATTTCAACGCCCGAGACATCGACGGGCAGATGCGTTCCCTGGGTGAATGGCGCGGCAAGACCCTGCTGGTGGTCAACGTGGCGTCGCAGTGCGGATTCACCCCGCAATATGCGGGGCTGGAAACTTTGTGGCGGGAGCAACGCGATCTCGGCCTGATCGTGCTCGGCTTTCCCTGCGACCAGTTCGGCCACCAGGAGCCGGGCGACGAGGCGCAGATCAAGGCGTTCTGCCAGTCACGCTACGAAGTCAGCTTCCCCATGTTTGCCAAGATCGAGGTCAATGGCGAACATGCCGACCCCTTGTACCGGTGGCTCAAGGGCGAGGGTAGGGGCGTGCTCGGCAGCGAATCGATCAAGTGGAACTTCACCAAGTTCCTGGTGGACGACGAAGGTCAGGTGGTCAAGCGCTACGCGCCCACCGACACGCCGACAAAGATCGGCAAGGACACCCTGGCGCGGCTGCAAGGCGGCACGGTGGGTTGAGCCTGCCCGGGTCGCGCTGCCGCACACGCTCGACGGCGCGGCGCGGCGTGTTCAGTACCAATCGAGCAGCGAGATGCCGACGCCCAGGTAGGTCGCGTTGTGGTTGTAGTCGATCATGCTCTCGCCGTAGCCCTTGAACGCCTGCAGGTATCCGCGCAGGTTCCCGGCCAGCGGAAAGCTCCAGGTGAAGCGCGCGGCGCCGTGGCTGCGCGCGCCGCCGCGCAGCGAATGGCGCAGCATCATGGAAAATTCCTGCCCGTTCCATTCGTGCACGATCTGCACGTCGCCGCGACCCATGTAGTCGCTGATGTTGGGGTTGTTGTCATCGCTCCGGTTCTCCGGGACGCGCCACCACGGACGGAACACGACCACCCAGTTCGAGCGTTCGAAACCGATGCTGGCGATGACGCGGTTCCAGCTGCGGGACAGGGGATTGTTGCGGCCGTTGGACTGGTGGTCGAAGCTCACGCCGAGCAGGCGGCCGTCCCAGCCGAACACGTGGTAGTGGGTATTGAAGACCAGCATGGCCTCGGGCTCGTAGTTGGTTTCGCGCATCGGCCGCGAGAGCTGCTGGTTGTAGACCTGCCAGTGCGAGGACTGCGTATAGCCAACCCACAGGTCGCCGGCATCGCCGAACACGCCTTGCCACAGCTTGGTCTTGAGGCTGAGCTGGAACTTGGCCTCCAGGTTGTCCAGGTGTTCGGGCTGCGCGACGGTGTTGTCCGGATTCGGGCTGTGCGGGCGCTCGTTCTGGTTGCTGCTGGCGAACACCGGCAGGATGTAGATGGGCTTGTAGCCGCGCAGGTTGAAGGTGCCGAGCTTGCTTTCCGGGGACAATTCCCAGCGGCTGTCCAGCAAGGAGCGCGCAGTGGCGGCGGCAGGCTTCCCGGAGGCTGTGGGGCCGGAGGTGTCGTGTCCGAAGATGTTGGCCGCCCCGGCAGGGGTCGGCTCGGATGGCGCCGCCTCGGTGCTCGCCCGGCCGGTGGCCTGGTCGTAGCAGGCCAGCCGCGCCGCATCACTCTCGATGCTGGTGCAGGCGCGGATGTCCATGGGATCGGGATTTTGCGCCGCAGCGGGGCTCGCGGACAGGGCGACAAGCAGTGCCAGCGCCACCGCGACAGGACAGGTTTGCATCATGTACTCCGTGAGAGGTGCCGGCGCGCAAGCCGCGCACCGGCGCCGCGGCAGGCAGCCCTGCCGCACCCAGGCGATCGCGATCGATCTCTAACCTTGCTTGAGCCAGCGCTCGTATTCCGATTTACTAATATGGTTGTCGCGGTTCTTGTCCGCGTGCTCGAAGTCATTGGCCAGGGGTGGGTAGGTTTCGGCCTGGTCGGCACTGATCGACTTGCCGCCTTGGGCCAATTGGTCGAACGATGGCGCCTGCCCGTAGCTCGGTGCCTTTGCCGGCACGCTGTTTACCGTGAGTTCGCCCTGCGCGGTCTGGTACACCGCAGTGTGGGTGGCCGAGCTGGATGAGGTGTCCTGCGCCAGTGCGCCGCCAGACACCAGCAACGCTCCGGCACACACGGCGGCCAGGAGAGGCAACTGAGGTTTCATCATGGGTACTCCTTCAGGTTTGACGAAAATAGCGGTCGGGTCTTCACCGGCCCGGGCGTTGAGGTACGCGTCAGGGACCGGGCGGGAACCGACGCTAGCAGAGAGTGCGTAAATGTCGCCTCAACACAATGCCCTCCATGTGGTGAAACTGCCGTGTCGTCCAATTCCCCTGGACGCCAAGGCCAAGGTCCTCTCGGCGACCCAGGCCCGCTACCTGCACCTCGCTGCGCAGGGCTTGCTGCAGCCATTGCGGCGCCAGGCGCGGCGAGGGGATCTGCTCGACGCCGTCAAGCGCATGCGCCTGCTGCAGATCGATTCGATCCACGTACTTGCGCGCAGCCAGCACCTGGTGTTGCGGGCGCGCCTTGGCGACTACCCGATGGAATGGTTGGACCAGGCCCTGGCTGGTGGACAACTGGCCGAATGCTGGGCGCACGAGGCGTGCATGGTCCCGGCTGCCGATATTGGCCTGCATCGGGCGTGGCTGGGCCAGCGCGAAAGCCACTGGTCATTCCGACGCGCCGTGTCCACGAGGCAACAGCATCGCCGCGAGATGGAGGCCTTGTTGGCGCGGATCCGGAGCTCGGGACCGGTGAGCGCGGCCCATTTCGCCCGACCGCCTGACGCCGCGGAGCCCCGCTCTGGCTGGTGGGACTGGAAGCCCGAGAAGCGCTGGCTGGAGGCGTGGTTCGTCCTGGGTGAGCTCATGGTGGCGCGCCGCGAGCGCTTCCAGCGCGTCTACGACCTGGCCGCCAACGTGCTGGCACGGCTGGATCCGCAGCCGGGGCCGATACCCGCATCGGATGCGGCAACCCTGCGCCGGCACTTCATCGTTGATGCCGTGCGCGCGCTGGGGGTCACCCAGGCGCGCTGGATTGCCGACTACCATCGCCTGCAGCCGGCCGTGACCGTCGACGAGCTTCTGCCGCTAGTGGCCAGTGGGGAGCTGCGGACCGTGCAGGTGCAGGGCTGGCCGAGCCCGGGGTATGTCCACCGCGATCATGACGGGCTGCTCGAGCGGGCACTCCGGGGGCGCCTGCGTGCGACCCATACGGCCTTGTTGTCCCCATTCGACCCGGTGGTATGGGACCGCCGGCGGGTGCGGGAGTGGTTTGGCTTCGACTACACGCTCGAGTGCTATACCCCCGCGGCGAAGCGGCGTTACGGCTATTTTGTGCTGCCGATATTGCACCGCGGCAAGCTGGTCGGGCGCCTCGACGCGAAGGCGCACCGGGCGCAGGGGGTATTTGTGGTCAACGCCTTGTTTCTCGAGGACGGGGTGGCCCCGACCCCGCGCCTGCTGAACGAGCTCGCGGCTGCGCTGGGCGCCCTGGCGCGCTGGCACGGGACGCCGGAAGTGCGCGTGCTCGCGGCCCGTCCGCGGGGACTTGCGGCTCGTTTGCGGGCCCTGTGCACCTAGGAGTGTGGGCTGTTATGGGCGTCCGCCGATCTTGCGGTGCAGCATAAAAACATCACCGGAATGGCCTATTGACAAATCACCAATTGTCAAAAAATCCGTTATGCTTGGCGCGCTGTGTCTGCTCGGCGCCACGCGTGCACGGTTAGGATTCTTCGTGATCCGCATCGTTACACCCGATCGCGGCATGCCCAGTAAACTGTTGGCCAGCAATGGCCGTTTTGTCAAAAGCGTCAAGCGAGGATCGGAGCGAGTTATGTCGGATCGTGAAGTAGGTACAGTCAAGTGGTTCAATGATGCCAAGGGTTTTGGCTTCATCAGCCGTGAAAACGGCCCAGATGTCTTCGTGCATTTTCGGGCCATCAGTGGCTCGGGCTTCAAGAGCCTGCAGGAAGGCCAGAAGGTGAGCTTCAAGGTCGTCACCGGCCAGAAGGGTTTGCAAGCGGAAGATGTGACGCCGGCTTGAGTGCCATCCAATCCAAGTGGGGCCGGCTCGCCGGCCCCACTTGGCCAGGTTGGAGTCTTGGGGAGAGTTTGCACGTCCTGTTCCAGATCGCCGGCACTTGCCGGCGTTTTCGTCTGGCGGCGTGTTTTTGCCCCGTCAAGCACCTTCGCGTGGCTCGTGGCGAGCCATGTTTCGAGCGCCTATCCCCGGCGAGGCTTGTGATGCCTGCCATGGTTCGGAATCGACGAGCATGAGCGTGGGCGAATCTGCGGCAGAACGGTTCGTGGGAGTCGAGCGCTTGTACGGCGTCGGCAGCGTTGCCAGGTTCGCGCGTGCGCATGTCTGCGTCGTCGGTATCGGCGGCGTGGGCTCGTGGGCCGCGGAGGCCCTGGCGCGCAGCGGCGTGGGCGCACTGACCCTGATCGACGCCGACGAGGTGTGCCTGTCCAACACCAACCGGCAACTGCATGCGCTGGACGGCCAATACGGCAAGCCCAAGGTGGCGGTGATCGCGGAGCGTGCGCGGGCGATCAACCCCGCCATCCGGGTGGTCGGCATCGAACGCTTCCTGACGCCGGCGACCTTGGACGAGTTGCTCGATCGTGGCTACGACGCGGTGCTGGACGCCTGCGACGCGTTTCGTGTGAAGCTGGAGATGATCGCCTGGTGCCGCCGGCGCAAGTTGCCGATCGTCAGCGTGGGCTCGGCGGGCGGGCGCACCGACCCGACGCAGGTCCGCGTGCGCGACCTGTCGCGCACGGAACACGACGCCATGTTCAGCCTGATCCGCAAGAAGCTGCGGGCGGACTTCCATTTCCCGCGCAACCCTGACCGCTACTTTGGCGTGGCGGCGGTTTATTCCCTGCAGAACGTGCAGTATCCGCAAGCCGACGGCAGCGTATGCGGCCAGCGACCACCCGGCGGCGAATCCTTGAACCTGGCCTGCGGCGGTGGCCTGGGCGCCGCCACGCACGTGACCGGCGCGTTTGCGTTTGCGGCCGTGGGCAAGGTCCTGGAAAAGCTGCTGGCTTGACCGCAGGGCCCGCCGGGCACCGACCAGCGGACCCGGCGTGGCGTGCGTTGGCGGATCCCCTGTTGCCCACGACTGCCACGCACCTGCGGGGCTGCCCTACCAGCCCATGTAATGCCCGCCGTTGATGGCGAGGTTGGCGCCGGTGATCCAGGCCGCCTGCTCGTCCAGGAAGAAGGCAACCGCGTAGGCAATCTCGTCGGGGTTGCCCAGGCGCCCGAGCGGGATCTGGGCGACGATTTTTTCGCGCACCTCCTCGGGTACGGCCATGACCATGTCGGTGCCGATGTAGCCTGGCGAAACCGTGTTGACGGTGATGCCGAGCTTGGCGTTTTCCTGGGCCAGCGAGATGGTGAAGCCGTGCATGCCGGCTTTCGCGGCGGCGTAGTTGGCCTGGCCGTATTGGCCCTTCTGGCCGTTGATCGAGCTGATCTGCACGACGCGCCCCCACTTGCGCTTGCGCATGCCCTCGATCACCGGGCGCGTCACGTTGAAGCAGGCGTTGAGGTTGGTGTTCACCACATCCGCCCACTGTTCGTAGCTCATCTTGTGGAAGGTGCTGTCGCGGGTGATGCCGGCGTTGTTGACCAGGATATCGACGGGACCGAGCTTCTCCTCGATGGTGTGGACCATCTCTACGCACTGCTGTGGATCGGAGACGTCGGCGCGGACCGTGAAGACGTCGATGCCATCGGCGCGCATGTGCTCTTGCCAGGCCTTGGTCTTTTCCTCGTTGCGGTAGTTGGTGGCAACCTTGTGCCCCATGCGCGCCAGGCGCCGGACGATTGCCGTGCCGATGCCGCCGGTGCCGCCGGTAACGAGAGCAGTACGCTGAGTCATGTCGTAGTACCTCCTTGGGTTGGTCCCCGTCGCTCACGCCGCGCCGTGCCGGTGCGCGGGGGACAGATCATTTATAGCCGTTTGCCGGGAGAAGTGACCGCTGCAGTGCGGCAACGGCGCGGCGCGGTGTTCGTGGCGTGGCACCTCGCTGGCCGGCGGGACCTTGAAACCAGGTGCATTTGCCCGGATGTTCGGCTTCGCCGGCGCGCGCCGATCGGGCGCGTGCCTTCCACCCTCAAGACGGATCCAGACGCATGAACTCCACCGTAGAAACCCGCCCGTTTGAAGCCGAAGTATCCCAGGTGCTCAAGCTGGTCACGCATTCGCTGTATTCGCACAAGGAGATTTTCCTGCGCGAGCTGGTGTCGAATGCGTCCGACGCCTGCGACAAGCTGCGTTTCGAATCGATCGCCAATCCCGAGCTGATGGCGGGCGACGGCGAGCTGCATATCGACGTCAGCTGGGACACGGCGGCGCGGACAGTCAGTATTCGCGACAATGGCATCGGCATGAGCCGCGACGAGGTGGTGGCCAATATCGGCACCATCGCCAGCTCCGGCACGCGGCGTTTCCTTGAGGCCATGTCCGGCGAGCAGAAGGCCGACGCGCGCTTGATCGGCCAGTTTGGCGTGGGTTTTTATTCGGCGTTCGTGGTTGCCGACCGGGTTACCGTGTTCAGCCGGCACGCCGGCGCGCCGGCCAGCGAGGGGGTCAAGTGGGAAAGCGACGGCCAAGGGGAGTACAGCCTGTCCACGCTCGAGCTGGCCGAGCGAGGCACCACCGTCATCCTGCACCTGAAAGCCGACGAGGACGAATTCCTCAGCCGCTGGCAGCTGCGCTCGCTGATCACGCGCTATTCGGACCACGTCGCGTTTCCCATCCGCATGCCGGTCGAGAAGGACGACAAGCCGACCGACGAATGGGAAACGATCAATGCGGCTTCGGCGCTGTGGACCAAGCCGAAGTCGGAGATTTCCGATGAGGACTACAAGGCGTTCTACAAGTCGCTCGGCCACGATTTCAACGATCCGCTGGCCTGGACGCACAACCGCGTCGAGGGCAGCCAGAGCTTCACCACGTTGTTGTACCTGCCGGCGCAGCCGCCGTTCGACTTGCTGATGGGCGGGCGCGACGAACGCAAGGGACTCAAGCTCTACATCAAGCGTGTCTTCATCATGGACGCCGCCGAGGAGCTGCTGCCGAACTACCTGCGCTTCGTGCGCGGCGTGGTCGACGCCGACGACTTGCCGCTCAATGTCAGCCGCGAGATCCTGCAGCACAACCGCCAGCTCGAACGCATCAAGGCGGCCTGCGTCAAGCGCGTGCTCGATCTCATCGAGAAGCTGGCGACCGATGAGCCGGAGAAGTTCGCCACGTTCTACAAGGCCTTCGGCAATACGCTGAAAGAGGGCATCAGCGAGGACGCGAACAATCGCGAGCGCATCGCCAAGCTGCTGCGCTTCGCCTCGACAAAGGGCGATGGGGCCGCGCAGGCGACCTCGTTCGACGACTACATCGGCCGCATGCCATTGGATCAGGACACGATCTGGTACATCACCGCCGACAGCTATGCCGCGGCGCTGGGCAGCCCGCAACTGGAGGCGTTCAAGACCAAGAGCGTCGAGGTGTTGTTGATGTACGACCGCATCGACGAATGGATGCTGGGCAGCCTGCAGGAATACGCCGGCAAGAAGCTGCGCAATGTGGCCAAGGGCGAGCTGCCGCTGGACGAGGCGGACAAGAAGAAGCAAGAGGAGGCCAGCAAGCAGGCCGAGCCGCTGTTGAAGAAGCTCAAGGAGCTGCTGGGCGAGCGCGTGGCCGAGGTCAAGGTCTCCGCGCGCCTGACCGATTCGCCGTCCTGCCTCGCGCTGAGTGATTACGAGATGGCGCCGCACCTGGCGCGGTTGTTGCGCGAGGCGGGGCAGGCCATGCCCGAGTCCAAGCCGACGCTGGAAGTCAATCCGCAGCACGCGTTGTTGCAGCGCCTCGAGGCCGAGGCCGACGAGGCCAAGGCAAAGGACCTGGCCATGCTGCTTCTGGAGCAGGCGGAGATTTCGGCCGGCGCCCAGCTGGCGGATCCGGCAGCCTTCGTGCAGCGTATGAACCGCGTGCTGCTGCAACCCTAGGCGTGGGAGATTCCACATTGCCGGTCCAGACGTAGGGCGGATCAAGGCCGCAGGCGGGATCCGCCTTTGACGTACCGGGCTCCACCACGGTATGGCGGATCCCGCCTGCGGCCTTGATCCGCCCTACGCGGCTACCTCTTTACGCGAGAGCCCGCTTGCGGGCGATGTTCCCCAACCATGCACACGACGGCATCGCCCGCAAGCGGGTTCCCACACCGGGCCGGATTGAAGGGCAGGCTCAGGCCTGGGCAAACGGGCGCAGCATGCGCTCGAAGATCTCCGCCGGCTGGCCGCCGCTGATCAGGTGCTCATCGTTGATGATGGTGGCCGGCACCGATTGGATGCCGCGCTCCAGGTAGTACTGCTCCTGCTTGCGCACCTCGGCCGCGTATTCGTTGCGCGCCAGCACTTCAGCTGCGCGGCTCTCGTCCAAGCCGACCGCGCCGGCCAGCCGGACCAGGGTGGCATGGGCGCTCACGTCCTCGCCATCGGTGAAGTACGCCTGCAGCAACGCATGCTTCAGCGGCAATTGTCGACCTTCCAGTTCCGCCCAATGCAACAAGCGGTGCGCGTCGAACGTGTTGTATACGCGCGTGCGCCGATCCATGTCGAATGTGAAGCCGACGCTTGCGCCACGCTCGCGGAGGGCGTCCTGGTTGGCCGCGATTTGCGCGGCCGTGCTGCCGTACTTGCGCGCCAGATGCTCGGTGGCGTCTTCGCCTCCGGCCGGCAGCTGCGGGTTGAGCTCGAACGGCTGCAGGTGGATATCGGCGTGGAGTTCGCCGTCGAGCTTGCCCAAGGCCTGCTGCAATGCATTCAGGCCGATCGCGCACCAGGGACAGGAGACGTCGGAAACGAAATCGATGCGGATCCGGGCAGGCGCTGCGGGCTGATTCATGCGTTGGGCTTCAGTGGTTGGGTCAACACGTCACCCGGCCACCAGCCAGTTGCGTGCAGGGGTGATAGAACGGCTCGTTTGCCGGTGGCCTGCCGCCACCGCGGTGATCGTCGCGCCGCCGGTTGGGCCAGTAGTTCGGCGTTGGATTCCAGTAGAGCGGGGCCGAATTGTAGGGACGCGACAGCTCGGCCTGGTATTGGCTGTTCTGCTCGCGCAGCAGTTGGTTCTGCGCACGCAATGCCGCGCTGTTCGCGGCCTGCTCCGCCAATGCCTGCTGGCGCACCTGTTCGGCACTTTGCTGCGCGGCGGTGGCCTCGGCGGCGGCCTGTTCGGCGCGCTGGGTCAGCTGCTGCTGGTAGAACGTCAGCCGCTGGGTGTACAGGTCGTCCAGGTGGTGGGCGTGGGCGTAGCTTTGTGCGCGCGCGTTCTGGCCCAGGCGCAGGAACTGGTCGATGATCTCGCTGTCGTCGGCCTGGTGCAGGAGTTCGCCCTGTTGGCCGGGGCAGGGCACATCGGTATAGCTGACGTGCCCATTGCTGGTGCACTTGTAGATGTTCTGCGCGTGCGCCACGCCCAGCGTAGCCGCAGCAAGCAGGATGGCTGCGGCACAAGCGACCTGTTTGCGGGCCGGACCGTTCATCATGCCTGCCATTCTGCACCGACTTGCCTGAATGCGGGTAGCCGGGGCCTGGCTGGCAGGACGTATCCGCGGCCAGCCTGCTCAGCCACCGAGCCGGGTGAGCAGGGCGTGCCAGAAATCCAGCCCGGCGGCCACTTCGCTCGCCGGCAATTTTTCGTTCAGGCCGTGCGCAAAGGAATCGTTCGGCTTGGTGAAGGCGGCACCGACGCCGTAGCTCGGCACCCCGGCGTTGCGGAAGTACATGCTGTCCGAGGCGCCAGCCGACATGCCGGGTACCACCTGGACGCCGGGGAAGCGCTGGTGCACCACGCGGGTCACCGCATCCAGCACGTCCTTGCGCAAGGGCGAGGCCGGGCTCTCGACCGGCGGTGGCGGCATGACCTCGACCTTGGCCGAGGGATCGTCGATGACCTTGGTCAGGGTGTCCCGCACGCTGCTGACCGGGGTGCCCGGGAAGATGCGGCAGTTGATGTTGGCGCTGGCCGCCTGCGGCAGGGCGTTGGGTGCATGGCCACCATCGATCGTGGTGACGACGCAGGTGGTGCGAATCTGGCCCACGTAGCCCGGATCGGCCGACAGCGTGGCCACGGCCTGGGCATCTTTCGGGTTGGCCGCAAACGCGCGCATGGCGGCGCCGATGGGCCCAGGCGTATGGGCACCCAGGGCCTTCATCGAGGCCACGGTGATCTCGTCGCTCATCACCGGGAACTGGTAGGCACCCACCTTGTCCAGCGCGCGCGACAGGCGGTAGATCGGATTTTTCGGCGGGCTCGGCTGGCTGGAGTGGCCGCCGGGCGAGGTGAGCGTGACCTTGAAGTCGGCGTAGGTCTTTTCTGCGGCCTGGATCTCGTACAGCGAGGGCTTGCCCGTGGTCGGGTCCAGGGTGCCGCCGCCGGCATCGGCGTTAAGCAGGAATTCGGCGTCGTGGTAGCGCTTGGCCAGCTCGCGGGTGGTGGCCATGTCGGTCTCCTCGTCACCCGACAGCAACAGGATCACGTCGCGCTTGGGCTTGAAGCCCTCGTGCTTGAGCCGGATCAGGGTCTGCACCAGAACGACCACGCCGGTCTTCATGTCGGCCACGCCGCGGCCGTAGAGATAACCGTTTTCCTCGACCAGGGTGAACGGGTCGCGGGTCCAATCCTTGCGGTTGGCGGCCACCACGTCCATGTGTCCGGAGAGATAGATCGGCTTGCCTGTGCCGGTACCACGGTAGCGCGCGACCAGGGCAGCGGTCTCGCCAACCGGGATGACCTCGACGTCTTCTGCGGCAAAGCCCGCGGCCTTGAGCTGGTCGGCCAGGTAGGCGGCAAATTTCGGCACCTGGCCCTGGCCTTGCACGGTGGCCACGCTGATCGCGTGGCGCAGCATCTGCATGGTCTGCGGCAGGACCTGGGCCGTGGTCTCGGCCTGTGCCATGCCCGTGCCGGCGCCAAAGGTCAAGGCTGCCGCAGCCGCCCAGAGTGCCTGTCCTGCCTTCATCGCTGTCCCCTCGTGATGCGTCGTCGAAAGTTGCGAGTATGCGCGATCGGCTGCGCGAATGGCGGCATGGCCACGCCAGTCCGGCATGGCCACGCCGATGGCCTTACTTGGCCAGGTCGGTCAGCAGGTAGTGCCAATAATCCAGCGCCGCGGCAACCTCGCTTGCCGGCAGGCGCTCATTGAGGCCGTGCGCGAACGTGTCATTGGGCTTGGTGAACGCGGACCCGACCCCGTAGCTGTCTACCCCGGCAGGCCGGAAATGCTTGCTGTCGGTCGCGCCGGCGGACATGCCGGGGACCACCTCCACGCCGGGGAAGCGCTGGTGCACGGCGCGAGTCACGGCGTCCAGCACGTCCTTGCGCAGGGGCGAGGCCGAGCTGTCCAGCGGCGGCGGAGGTACCACGGCGAGTTCGGCGCTCGGGTCGTCGATGACCTTGGCCAGGGTGGCCTGCACACTGCTGATCGGGGTGCCGGGGAAGATGCGGCAGTTGATGTTGGCGCTGGCCGCCTGCGGCAGGGCGTTCAGCGCGTGGCCGCCGTTGATCAGGGTGGCGACGCAGGTGGTGCGGATTTGCCCGACATAGGCCGGGTCGGCCGACAGCGTCGCCGCCGCCTGCGCATCCTTCGGGTTGGCGGCGAAGGCGCGCATGGCCGCGCCGATGGCTCCCGGCGTGTGGGCGCCCAGGGCCTTCATCGAGGTCACGGTGATCTCGTCGCTCATCACCGGGAATTGGTACGCCGCGACCTTGTCCATGGCCCGCGCCAGGCGGTAGATCGGGTTCTTCGGCGGATTCGGTTCGCTCGAATGTCCGCCGGGCGAGGTCAGGGTGACCTTGAAGTCCGCATAGGCTTTTTCCGCGGCCTGGATCCGGTACAACGAGGGCTTGCCCGTGGTCGGATCCAGCGTGCCGCCGCCGGCATCGGCGTTGAGCAGGAACTCGGCGTCGTGATAGCGCTTGGCCAGTTCGCTGGTCGAGGCCATGGTGGTTTCCTCGTCGCCGGAGAGCAGCAGGACCAGGTCGTGGCTGGGCTTGAAGCCCTCCTGCTTCAAGCGGATCAGGGTTTCCACCAGGACCGCCACGCCGGTCTTCATGTCGGCCACGCCGCGGCCGTAGAGATAACCGTTTTCCTCGACCAGGGTGAACGGGTCACGGGTCCAGTCCTTGCGGTTGGCAGCCACCACGTCCATGTGTCCGGAGAGATAGATCGGCTTGCCCTTGCCGGTACCGCGGTAGCGCGCCACCAGCGCGGCGGTCTCGCCGACCGGGATGATCTCGACGTCGGTGGCGGCAAATCCGCCGGCCTCGAGCTTGCTCTTCAGGTAGGCGGCAAAGGCCGGCACCTGGCCGTGGCCGACCACGGTCTGCATGCTGATGGCGTGACGCAGCAGGTCCATGGTTTGCGGCAGCATCTGCGCGGTGGTGACGGTCTTGGCTACGGCGGCGGCGCTGTACAGGGCCAGGGCGACGGCGGCGGTCAACATCAGCTGCGATTTCATCGGGACGCCTCTTCGAGTCGGTGGGTGACGGATGGTATCGGGCATGGCGGGGCCGTGGCCGCCGGGCGCGGGCGCATTCATTGCGTCCTCAAGGTTGCCCCCTTGGGCCTGGTCCGTGGCCAGCAGCCGCGACTATACGCGTTCAAACGGTGAGAGTGAGCGGACGGGAGCGGCGAGCGAGGGAAAGCAGCTTGCTCCAGACTCCGATTTTTCCCGTTGCTCACTCCTCTCCATCCGCACCTCGCCCTGCGGCTTTTTGCCATGCGCGCACGCCGGCAATCGCCAGCAGCACGAAGCCGGCATACAGCACCGAGGTCACGAACAAATCCTTGTATACGTATTCACCGACATAGATGACGTCGACGATGATCCACAGCCACCAGGTGGCCACGTGGCGTTTGACCTGCCACCACTGCGCAACCAGGCTGAACGCGGCCAGCGCCGCATCCAGCCACGGCAATGCGGCGTTGGTGTGGCGATGCATGAACCAGCCGAGCGCCAGTGCGCCGATGACGCCCAGCGCGATATGCAACATGGCCGCGCGGCGCGGCAGCGCGGCGACGCGCACGCGGCCATCGTCGCCCAAGTGCTTGAGCCAACGGTTCCAGCCGTAGACGATGGCCACCCCGAACACGCACTGCAGCAGCATGTCCGAATACAGCCGCGCATCGGCAAACACCCATGCGTACAGCCCTACCGAGACCAGGCCGACGGGCCAGCACCAGGGACGCCGCTGGGTGCTCAACCACACGCCCCACGCGCTGGTCAGCGCCGCCAAGGTTTCCAGCCAGGGCATCTTAGAAGTCCACGGTCAGCGAGAGCCGCGCCAGGCGTGGCGCACCGGGGAACAGGTAGCTGTCGCCGCCGGAGCTGCCGGTGTCGCGCCAGTAGAAATGGTTGAAGACGTTGTCCACGTTCAGGCGCCAGGTCAGTGCGTGCCCTTGCCAGCGGCTTGCATAGCGCAGGCCCGCATCGAACACGTCGTAGGCCGGCACGTGCGTGGCCCCGTCCGGCGTGGCCGGGTTGCTGGCGGCATGGCGCCACCCGCCCAGCACGGACAGGTCTGCGGCAAGCGGCAGGCGGTAATCCACGTACACCGCACTGCGCAGCTTCGGCACGTTGACCACCTGGTGGCCCTCGTAGCTGGCCGTGCCCGTATCCTGCGCCCGGGCCTGGATCAGGTTGACGCTGGCGGTGAGGCGCAGGCGATCGCCCAACTGGCCGGCCGCGTTGAGCTCCAGGCCGCGGTGCACCTCTTGACCGTGCTGGACGAAGCTGAAGCCGGCATCCGAGTCGTCCGGCTGGGCGAACTGGTAGGGCTGGCGGATCCGGTACAAAGCCGCCTGCATGCCGAACGCCGGACTCCATGTGTACTTCAGGCCGGCTTCGGTCTGCCGGGCCAGGAGTGGCGCCAGCGTGGTGCCGCCGTTGCTGGTCCAGTACGGCGCCTCCTGGCCCAGGGCCAGGCTTTCGCTGTAGCTGACGTAGGTGGTCAGCGCCGAGGTCGGTTCCCACATCACTGCCGCCTGCGACAACGCCTTGCGCAGGCGGGTGTCGCGCACGCCGGCGCCGGTGGTGGCGTCGTAGGCAAGCTCGTGCAGGCGTACCAGGCGACCGCCGGCCAGAACTTGCCATTGCGGATCCAGGTGCACGCGGTCGAGCGCGAAAACCGCGCGCTGCCAACTGCTCAGGGTACGCACGGACGGACCGGGCTGGTTTGGCGATGGCGCGAAATAGGGCGGATCGACGTCATCGATGTTGGCCGTGCCGACGTAGTCGTAGACGTAGGCGCGCTGGTCGAGCTGGCGGTGGAAGGCGCTGGCGCCCAGGGTGAGCTCGTGGCCGAGGCTGCCGGTATGGAAGCTGCCATGGAGTACCGCGCGCACTTCGTCGTTCTGCCGGGTGTCGTCGGGGCTGCGGAAATCGTAGACGTCGTAGTCGCCATTCGGCGCGAAGAAGTAGCCCGGCGCGCCGTTGGCGCAGGCCGGCGAGTAGAAGCAGCCGTAGGCGAAGGCGACGTTGTCGTCGATCACACTGTGGCTGTGGCTGGCCGCGAGCTGCGCGCTCCAGTCCGCGCCCAGGCGGTGGTCCAGGCGCAAGGTGGTGTTGCTGGCGTCGATGCCCACCGGCTGCTGCCACGGTTCGAAGCCGAGCATGCGCGTGCGGCTGGGATGCGCGGGGAGGGTGGTGCCGCCGAGCAACTGGTAGCCGGAAACCGAGCGCTGGCCGCTGGTCTGGTAGTCGGTATCGAGCTTGAGCGTTGTGGCCGCGCCGAGCTTCCAGTCGGCGGCGAGCGAGAAGAAGCTGCGCCGCCCGTCGGCGTGCTGGACGTAGGAGTGCGTGTCCTCGTGCGCCGCATTCACGCGCACGCCGAAGTCGGGCGTCAGCCAACCGCCAACATCGACCGCGACGTAGCGCGAGCCGTGGGAATCGGTGCCGAGCGTGGCCGTGCGCATGTCAGCGGGGCGCTTGGAGACGTAGTTGACCAGGCCGCCCGGCGCGATCACGCCGGCTTCCAGGCCGCCCAGGCCCTTCAGGATCTCGACGCGCTGCTTGTCCTCCAACGCGATCGGCTGCTCGCCGGTGAGGCTCATGTCGTTGAGCCGGTAGCCGGTCGCGAGATCCAGCGGGAAGCCGCGGATGGCGATGTCCTGGTAGTAGCCGACCGGCGCGTAGTTGTCGCCGAGTGCGGCGTCGCTGCGCGCCAATTCGCTCAGCGTGCGCGGCTGTCGGTCGTCGATTTGCGCGCGGGTGATGACGGTGACGGCGGCCGGCGTGTCCTGCAGCGGCGCCAGGCCGAAGCTGCCGAAGGTATCCATCTGCGAGGCGTCGGCGTGGTAGCCCTTGTCACCGCGCGCGTTTACCTCGACCGTACCCAGTTCGGTGGCTTGCGGGGCGCTGGAGGCCACGGCGGGCAGCGCCGCGACGGTGTTGTCGCGCGCGCTGGCCACGCTGGCCGCGGCAAGTGCCGACAGCAGGGCAAACGCAAGCGTCTGGCGTGAAAAGCTCATCGACATCGTCCTCAAGGCTGCGGACGAAGCGACGGCGACCAGCGCGCCGGAACGGCGACGCTGAATCTGCAAGCTCCCTACGCCGGTACAAACCGGATCAGGTTCCAAGGGTCTCTCTCAGCCCGGTTTTGCCGGGCACCCCCGCTTCAATGCCGGGCATTGAAGCATGGATGGTTCGCGCCTGCCAAGCTTCGGGGTCAGGCGACGCCGTGGATTGCCGCCAGCAGGGATTGCCCCGCCGGCGTCGTGAACCAGGCGGCGTGGCCGCGTAGGAATGTGTCGTAGGCGACGTCGGCTGCGGCCGGTGCGTGGCCGGTTGCGTGGAGGTACTCGACTTCGGACAAGGCGAAATCCAGGTGCACCAGGGGCAACAGGTCGGCCAGCAAATGGACGTCCGCGGCATTCAGCGCAGCCGCCCGGCGATAACCCTCGATCACGGCCAGGGCAATACCGATGCGCGCGACGGCGTGCCCGGTGTCCAGGGCAAGCCAGGCAATGGCGTTGCGTTCGATCGCGGTGGCGAGGTCGAACAGCGCGAAGGTCGCAGCCGCCAGGCCAAAGTCGAGCACAGCCGTGATGTTTGCCGCATCGCCGACGCCGCTCCAGCACAGGTTGGAGACGTGCCAGTCGCCATGGGTCCATTGCACAGGCTGCTGTTGCAGGCGCCCACGGAGCGCACCATGCCATGGCGCCAGGGTCGTCGCCAGCTCCGCCTTCCAGTTGCGCCGGGACAGGTAGGCGCCCAGGGCGGGACGCGCAGGCAACTGCACCTCGAGCGTGGCGACCGGGTCGTCGGCACACAGCAATTCGGCACGCGCCACCAGCAGGTGGGTGCTGCGTTGCGGGGCAAGGTAGCTGGCGGCGGCCGCGCGGAGCCGCGCGAGCATCGTGCCCGCGGTGCGGGCGTGCGCGATGCTGTCTGGTGCCGCCCAGGAAATGGTGTCGCGGTAGGTGTCGTCGCCTGCAGCCTGGGCGTGGACTTCGTAGACCCAGTCGCCGATGCGCACCGCGCGTTCGCCATTGCCATCGGCCAGCACGCGCGGAATCGGAACACCGCGGTCGCGCAAATGGTCCATGAAACAGTGTTCCTCGCCCAGCGTGGCGACGCTGCGCACGCCGACGTGGTGACGCTTGACGAAAACCGTGGCGTCGGCGCTGCGGACCAGGCAGGCCGCGGACAAGGGGCGCGGACTGTGCCAGGTGATTTCGAGCGGGTCATGGATGGCGGGATAGCGGACGAGCAGGGCCGCTGTTTCCGCAGCGGTCAGCGGCGGCCAATGCGCGGCTTCGCACTGGCCGGCCATGCCGTGTACCTGGTGGATGCTGCCGCTCATGGCCTGCCTGGGTCGCATCGTGGATCGCCCATTATGCCGGCGGCCTCGGCGCCCCGTGGCCTGCCATGCGGCGAGGCCTTGCATGCATGCTGGCAAGTGGCGAGACTACGGGCTTGGCGTTCCGGGGTATGCCATGGCTCAGCTGAGTCTGATGAGACGGATCTTCGGCAGCGCACGCCCAGGGGAGCGACGGCATCGGCCGCGGGCGGGTACGCCGCGCGGCCTGCAAGTGCTGGTGGTGGACGACTCGGCGACCATACGTGCCGTACTGGGCAAGATGCTGCTGCAGAACGGGCATGTCGTGCTCGATGCCGCCGGCGGCGAAGCGGGGCTGGAACTGGCCCGCCAGCACGTGCCGGACCTCATCTTCCTGGACGTAGTCATGCCGGGCCTGAACGGCTTTGCGGTGTTGCGGGCATTGCGCCACGATGCCCGCACACAGGGTATTCCGGTCATCATGATCAGCGGCAATCCGCAGGCCACCGAACAGTTCTACGTGCAGCGCTTTGGCGCGGATGATTTCATGAAAAAGCCATTTGGACGCGGTGACGTGTTTGCGCGCATTGCGGGTCTGGTCACGGCCGGGCGGCTCAGCGCGCCGAGGCGGATGTCCGGGCTTGGCGCGTCTGCGGACCGGGCCAGTGCAGTCGAGCCATCGGACCGGCATGGCTGAAGGCGAGCTGCGCGTCGACGTGTGGTTGTGGGCCGCACGGTTCTTCAAGACCCGGCGCCTGAGTCACGAGGCCATCGTCGGCGGCAAGGTGGAAGTCAACGGCAGCGGCTGCAAGCCCGCGCGGACGGTCAAGCCCGGGGATCGCCTGCGCGTGCTGCGCGGCAATGAGCGCATCGAAGTGGAAGTGCTGCAGGTATCGGCCAAGCGCGGACCGGCCAGTGTGGCCCAGGAGCTTTATGGCGAGACGGCGGAAAGCCGGGCGGCGCGCGAGCGGGAGCGCGAGGCGATCCGGCTGCAAGGTGCGAGCGGGCCGGAGCGCCGCCCAGGCAAGTCCGACCGCCGCCTGCTGCGGCGGCTCAAGCACGGCGGTTGAATCACTGCGGGCGGGCTTGATGAAGCGCCACGCCAGCCCGGCCTTCAGCGCAGCTGCTTGAGCCGGAACAGGATGTCCAGGGCCTCGCGCGGAGAGAGTGCCTCGGGATCGATGCCCTCCAGCTCGCGCTCCACCGCCGTTGGGACCGACGGCGAAAACAGCGCCAGCTGCGGCGTGTCCGCCCTCCCGGCAGCAGGGCTGGACGGCTGTGCCCGCATGCCGCGCTCGAGCTCGTCCAGGGTGCGCCTGGCCTCGGCGATGACCGCGCGCGGCAGCCCGGCCAGCGCGGCCACCTGCAGGCCATAGCTGCGATCGGCGGGGCCGTCCTTCACTGCGTGCATGAACACCAGTTGCTCGGCGTACTCGATCGCGTCGAGGTGCACGTTGGCGATGGCGGCGTGCTCGTTGGCCAGCTCGGTCAGCTCGAAATAATGCGTGGCAAACAAGGTGTATGAGCGGTTGTGCCCGGCCAGTTGCACGGCCACGGCGCGAGCCAGCGCCAGGCCGTCGTAGGTGCTGGTGCCGCGGCCAATCTCGTCCATCAGCACCAGGCTCTGCGTCGTGGCGTTGTGCAGGATGTTGGCCGTCTCGCTCATCTCCACCATGAACGTGGATTGGCCGCGCGCCAGGTCGTCGCCGGCGCCGATGCGCGTGAAGATGCGGTCGACCGGCCCGATCACCGCGCGGCTCGCGGGCACGTAGCTGCCGACGTGGGCGAGCAGCACGATCAGTGCGTTCTGGCGCATGTAGGTGGATTTGCCGCCCATGTTCGGGCCGGTGATCACCAGCATGCGGCGGTCTTCGCCCAGGTGCAGGTCGTTGGGCTCGAACGGCTCGTCGCGGACTTTTTCCACCACCGGGTGGCGGCCGCGTTTGATGTCGATGCCAGGCTCATCACTGAGTTCCGGCGCGTTCCAGTCCAGGGCCTCGGCGCGTTCGGCCAGAGTGGCGAGCACGTCGAGCTCGGCGATCGCACTGGCCGCGGCCTTGAGCGGTTCCAGGTTGGCGGTGAGCGTGTCGAGCAGGGCGTCGTAAAGCGCCTGCTCGCGCATCAGCGCGCGTTCCTTCGCCGACAGCACCTTGTCCTCGAAGGTCTTGAGTTCCTCGGTGATGTAGCGCTCGGCGTTCTTGGTGGTCTGCCGCCGCGTGTAGTGCACCGGCGCCTGGTCGGCCTGCGCCTTGCTGATCTCGATGTAATAGCCGTGCACGCGGTTGAAACCGAGCTTCAGTGTACTGATGCCGGTCGCGGCCTTCTCGCGTTCCTCCAGTTCGACCAGGAACTGGTCGGCGTGCGTGGCCAGGTTGCGGAACTCGTCGAGTTCGTCGTCGTAGCCGTCGGCAATGACGCCGCCCGCGCGCAACAGGACGGGTGGCGAGGGCACGATCGCGCGCTGCAGCAGGGCGACCGTCTCCGCGTGATTGCCGAGCCGCTCCACAAGCGCATCCAGCAAAGGCGACGCTTCCCGGAAAGTGCGACCAAGGATGGCCGCCTCTTGATCCTCGCGATCAAGGACGAGCGCACTGGTAATCATCAGGCCATCGCGCAGCGTGGACAGATCCCGCGGCCTTGCGGAGCGCAGCGCGACGCGGGCCAGGATGCGCTCCAGGTCGCCGACGCCGCGCAGCATCTCGCGCAGCCCGGCATGGGCCCGCGCATCGAGCAGCATGCCGATCGCCTGGTGGCGCTGGCGCAATACGCTGCGCGAGCGCAGGGGGCGTCCGAGCCAACGCCGCAGCAGGCGCGCGCCCATCGGGGTGACACTGGTATCCAGCACGCCGAGCAACGTGTGCTCGCCGCGGCCGGCCGGATTGCTGTCGATCTCCAGGTGGCGGCGGGTGGTCGCATCCATGGCGATGGTGTCGCCCGCGCTTTCCACGCCCATGCCGGAGAGGTGGGGCAGTGCGCTTTTCTGCGTCTCCTGTAGATAGCCGAGCAGGCAGCCGGCCGCAGCGACCGCGGTCGGCATGTGCTCGACCCCGAAGCCTCCGAGATCCCGGGTACCAAAGAAGCGGTTCAGCTCGCGGCTGGCCGCATCGCCGTCGAAATGCCAGGGCGGACGCTTGCGCAGGCCGGGCAGGTCGGCCACCAGGCGTGGCCAGGCGACGTCCTCGCTGACCAGGGTTTCGGCCGGCTGCAGGCGCGCGAGCTCGGCGGCCAGGGTTTCGGCGTCGGCCACCGCGCTGAGCAGGAAGCGCCCCGCGGACAGGTCAACCCAGGCCAGGCCATAGCTGCCGCCGGGGCCGGCGGCGATGGCCGACAGCAGGTTGTCGCGCCGTGCATCGAGCAGCGCCGCATCGGTCACCGTGCCCGGCGTGATGATGCGCACCACCTTGCGCTCGACGATGCCCTTGGCCAGCGCCGGATCGCCCATCTGCTCGCAGATCGCCACCGATTCGCCGAGATGCACCAGTCGCGCCAGGTAGTTTTCCACCGCGTGGTAGGGCACGCCGGCCATCGGGATCGGGGCGCCGGCCGATTGCCCGCGCTGGGTCAGGGTGATGTCGAGCAGGCGCGCCGCCTTGCGCGCGTCGTCATAGAACAACTCGTAGAAGTCGCCCATGCGGAAGAACAGCAGGATGTCCGGATGCTCCGCCTTGGCTGCGAGGTACTGACGCATGAACGGCGTGTGCGCAGCCAAATTTTGGGCGTGCGCCTCACTATCGACTTTGTCGGTCATTTCAATGCTTCTGCTCTCGCTGCTGTTGCGCAGGTCAGCTTGTCTGGACGCCTTTCGCGCGCCCATGGCTTGAAGAGCGCAAAACGGCGTCCAAGACGTGTCCGCGTCCCGGTCCAGGAAGTTGCCTGGTGTCCATGTGCTGCAGCATGAGTAAACAAGCGAGGTCTCTGGGATTAAGAGCTTGAGATGGGCCACTCATTGAACCACGGAAATGTTGCGCATCAAGGGACGACTGCCTAGCGCACGACACGCGGCCACCAACTTCGGCCGATTACTGCCGCAGCGCCTCGAGTACCAGCGAGAACGCGGGTGACGGATGCCGGCGGCTCGGGTAGTAGAGGTGGTAGCCGGGGAACGGCGGGCACCAGTCCGCCAGCACGCGGACCAGGCGCCCTTCGGTAATGTGCGTGCCGAATTCGTCCTCGGGCAGGAAAGCGATGCCCAGCCCGGCGAGCGCGGCCGTCACCATGTGCGGCGAGGTGTTGACGATCACCTGGCCTTCCACCCGCACCTCCAGTTCGCGGCCGCGGCGCTCGAATTCCCAGGCGTACAGGCCGCCACGGCCCTGACGCAGGTTGATACAGATGTGGCGCATGAGGTCGCCGGGCACCCTCGGCGGCGGATGGCGTGCGAAATAGTCCGGCGAGGCGGCCGCGGCCATCCGCAGCTTCGGCCCGATCGGCATCGCGATCATGTCCTGGTGAACGCTCTCGCCCAGGCGTACGCCGGCGTCGAAGCGATCGGCCACGATATCGCGGAATCCGTAGCTCACATCGAACTCAATCGCGATGTCCGGGTACTCGCGCAGCAACGGTGCCAGCCGCGGCAACAGCGTGGCGTGCAGCACGTGATCGGACGAGGTGATGCGCACCGTTCCGGCCGGCTTGTCGCGCAGGGCGGTCAGCGCGTCCACTTCGGCCTCAATCTCCTCGAAGCGGTGGCCGATGGTCTCGACCAGGCGCTGGCCGGCCTCGGTCGGGGAGACGCTGCGGGTGGTGCGGGTGAGCAACCGGATGTCCAGGCGTGCCTCCAGCGCGCGGACGGTCTGGCTGAGCGCGGACTGGGTCACGCCCAGCACGGCAGCCGCACGAGTGAAGCTGCCTTCGCGCGCCACCGTGACAAAGGCGAGCAGGTCGTTGAAGTTGCGCTTGGCCATGCTGGTCCCACCGTGAGATTGATTAGACAATCTAATATCACCATTAAGCTTTGATTAGCTAGTCAAGGCCTCGCGCGCCCGCGAAAATGGCCGTCGTGGAAACCACCGACATGACTGCCTACGCCGCTCCGGCGTTTTCGAACGATCTCGACATCCGCGCCGAATCCGCGAGCCCGCCGGCGGTCTGGAGCGGCGTGTTCGCGATGTCGCTGTGCGTCTTCGCGCAGATCCCTTCACCGAGAGTCAGCTGGACCATGGATAAGCCTGGCGAACCTCACGCAACCGAAGTTGCCTGCGCGCGAACGGCAACACGTCACGTTTACCGCTGAAAGAGAGACTCACCATGGAAACCACGTTCGCCCAATGCTGTCGAGCGATGGCGCTGGTCGTCGCATTGAGTTTGGCGGCTGCGTCGAGTCAAGCCGCTCCCACCACACACGAGCCACCACCCATGACAAGCACATCAGCCACATCGGGAACCCTTTCCACCCGGCAGCAGGCCATCATCCCCATTGCAGCCGATGCCGCCGCAGGCGACATGGCCAAGCTGGATGACGCCTTGAATCAAGGGCTGGACGCCGGCCTGAGCGTAAGCGACGTCCGCGAAGTCCTGGTGCAGGTCTATGCGTACGCCGGCTTTCCGCGCAGTCTCAATGCGCTCGGGGCATTGACGAATGTGCTGGAGGCGCGCAAGCGGCGCGGCATCCAGGATGCGCCGGGCCACGCGCCCAGTCGCCCGATTCCCACCGGCGAGGCATTACTCGCCGCAGGCACCGCCAACCAGACGAAACTGGCGGGCGCCCCCGTCAAGGGGCCACTGCTGGAATTCGCACCCGCGATCGACGAATACCTGAAGACGCATCTGTTTGGCGACATCTTCGAGCGCGACAACCTCGACTGGCAGAGCCGCGAACTCGCCACCGTGGGCATGTTGGCGGCCATGCCAGGCGTCGAGTCGCAGCTGCAGGCGCATATGCGTATCAGCATGAACGTGGGGCTTGCCGCCGGGCAGTTGCGCCAGCTCTGTCAGGTACTGGCCGACCATGTGGACGCGGACGCCGCCCGGCGCGCACGCGAAGCCTTGGAGCAGCAACTCGTGGCGGCGTCCGCACGCTGACGCATGCCCAATCTGTTTGGAGAGAAAGCCATCATGGAATATCGGCAACTCGGCAGCTTCGGCGCCATCGTCTCGCGCTTCGCACGGGGCACCATGTACTTCGGCGGGGAGACTCCGGAAGCAGGTGCCTTCAGCATCATGGATGCCTACGTCGAGGCTGGCGGAAATTTCATTGACACGGCAAACGTGTACATGGGCCGCAGCAAGGGGACCGAAGCCCCCTCGGTCTTATCAGGCCGCGTCCGGCGAAGGACACGATGCTGCCGCCCGCCACGATCCTTGATCCTGCACAGGAGTAACAACATGCAAACGCGCAAGCTTGGAAATCTGGAAGTTTCGGCCATCGGCCTCGGCTGCATGGGCATCAGTTTCAGTTATGGCAAACCGCTGCCTAAGGACGAGGGCGTCAGGCTGATCCGCGCCGCGGTGGAGCGTGGCGTGACCTTCTTCGACACGGCGGAAGTCTACGGCCCGTTCACCAACGAAGACGTGGTCGGCGAGGCGCTGCGTCCGTTCCGCGACCAGGTCGTGGTCGCCACCAAATTCGGCTTCGACATCGATTTCGGGACCGGCGAGAACCGCGGTGTCTGCAGCCGGCCCGAGCGCATCCGCCAGGCTGTCGAAGGCTCGCTGAAGCGGCTTGGCATCGAGACGATCGACCTGCTGTATCAGCACCGCGTGGACCCGAGCGTGCCGATCGAGGACGTGGCCGGCACGGTCAAGACGCTGATCGCCGAGGGCAAGGTCAAGCATTTCGGCATGTCCGAGCCGGGCGTGCGGACGCTGCGTCGTGCCCATGCCGTGCAGCCGGTGGCGGCCGTGCAGAACGAGTATTCGCTGTGGTGGCGTGCCGTCGAGAGCAACGGCATCCTCGCCGCCTGCGACGAACTCGGCATCGGCCTCGTGCCATACAGCCCGCTCGGCAAGGGCTTCCTCACCGGCGCGATGGGCAAGGATTTCAAACTGGGCGACAGCGATTTCCGCAAGAACGTGCCGCGTTTCTCGCCCGAAGCGATGGCTAAAAACCAGGCAGTGGTGGACCTGTTGAAACGGGTTGCCGACGACAAGGGGGCAACACCCGCGCAGATTGCGCTGGCGTGGCTGCTCGCCCAACGCTCCTACATCGCGCCAATTCCGGGTACCACCAAGCTGCACCGACTGGAAGAAAACCTCGGCGCCGCCGATGTCGAGCTCACATCGGCCGACTTGCGCGAGATCGAGCAAGTCGCGGCGCAGATCGACATCGTGGGCGACCGCTATTCGCCTCAGCAAATGGCGATGGTCGGGCGCGAGGCCCCGCCGGCAGCTTCTTGATTACGCCAAACACGAGTGTTTCGAGCCCATCGACGCCAGCCGGCCGGAGCGATCCGCCGCGGCGACTTCATGCTGTTCGGTGCTGACCTGCGGGTCGTGTTCCATTCGAGCTTCAAATCCTCGCATGCGCACACCCGCCTCGGCATCTGGCCGCCCCGGTGGCGCTTGCACCGGCATTCGGCCGGCGTAATGTCCATATCGTGTTTGCCAACTCACCAACTTCCGATCAGGAGTCCACACCATGACCATCAACGCCTACGGCGCCCATGCGGGCGACCAGCCACTCGAAGCGATGACCATCACTCGCCGCGCGCCCGGTGCGCACGACGTGCAGATCGACATCGCCTACTGCGGCGTGTGCCACTCGGATATCCATCAGGTGCGCTCCGAATGGGCCGGCACCTTGTTCCCCTGCGTGCCAGGCCACGAGATCGTCGGCCGCGTGTCCGCGGTGGGCGGCGAGGTGTCCGGCTTCAAGCGCGGCGACCTGGTCGGCGTGGGCTGCATCGTCGACAGCTGCAGGCACTGCGCGGAGTGCGCCGAAGGGTTGGAGAACTACTGCGACCACATGATCGGCACCTACAACGGCCCCACCGCGGATGCGCCCGGCCACACGCTGGGCGGCTACTCGCAGCAGATCGTGGTGCACGAGCGCTACGTGCTGCGCGTCCACCATCCGGAAGCGCAGCTGGCCGCCGTGGCTCCGCTGCTGTGCGCGGGCATCACCACCTGGTCGCCGCTGCGACACTGGAAGGTGGGACCGGGTCACAAGGTCGGCGTGGTCGGCATCGGCGGGCTGGGGCACATGGGCATCAAACTGGCGCATGCGCTGGGTGCGCACGTGGTGGCGTTCACCACGTCCGAATCCAAGCGCGATGCGGCCCGGGCGCTGGGTGCGGACGAGGTCGTGGTTTCGCGCAACCCGGAGGAAATGGCAGCGCACACCAAGAGCCTGGACTTCATCCTCAACACCGTGGCGGCGCCGCACGATCTCGATCCGTTCTTCGCCCTGCTCAAGCGCGACGGCACGATGACCCTGGTGGGCGCGCCGGCCACGCCGCATCCCTCGCCGCAGGTGTTCAACCTGATCACCAAGCGCCGCAGCGTGGCCGGTTCGATGATCGGCGGCATTCCCGAGACGCAGGAGATGCTGGATTTCTGCGCCGAGCACGGCATCGTCGCGGACATCGAGATGATCCGCGCCGACGAGATCAACACTGCCTACGAACGCATGCTCAAGGGCGACGTAAAGTACCGCTTCGTCATCGACAACGCGTCGCTGGCGAGTTGATTGCCCATGCCCACGCGGGTGACTGCCGCCAGTCCGGTTGCGGCCACCCGGCGAATGGCGCAGGACGTCAATCCCGCGGTCGGTCGTACCGTCAGGCCGCGGCGCTGCCCTTGTTCAGGAAGACGAACTGGCTGTCGCGCAGCTCGAGCAATTGCACGGCCGGGCTTTGCGCGAGTTCGTCCACCGCTTTCTTGACGCCGCCTTCCCACCAGCCGCCCTCGGTATAATCGTCCCCGGTGATGTAGCCGCCCAGCTTCACCTTGCGCAGGGACAGCTCCAGGTCCTTCTTCACGTATTCGTAGAGATGGTTGCCGTCGATGTACACCCAGTCGAAAAAGTGGTCCGGGAACTGTTCGAGCACATCGGATGAATATCCGCGGTGGACCTGGACCTGTCCGCTGCGGATCTTCCGCTTGAACCGCGTCAGCACGTCCGCGTAGCGTTCGTCCATTTCGGCCTGGCCGCGCTTGGCGCCACCGCCATACCACGCATCCTTGTAGGTGCTCGAGGTTTGGTGTTCCCAGGGGTCGATCAGGTGCAGTTGTTTTGGCGCGATGGAGTCCAGCACCTGTTTCGAGAAATTGCCGGAGAGCACGCCGATCTCCGCGCCCACCGAATGCCGCGGCAACAGGTCCAGCAGGAATTGCCGAAAGTGCCCGGCGGTTTCCTTGGGCCCCAGTCCCAACAGCGCGGCCAGCTGTCTGCCACCGGGAATTTTGCTGATCAGGTTCATGCGCGTGGCCGTTGTTTGATGTGCGGGGAAGAGTGCGGAATCAACCGCGGGGACACCCACCCGGCTTGTATCGGGGGTGATCGGCTGGACATGGTACCTGCTTCGCCCGTTTCGCCCGCCGTTCACGACCATGGGCTCAGTGGCGGGGAGGTGCCACCGGCTTAGCGTGATCGGCACATGGCCGTGGCGGGGGCGCAACCGGTGGCAGGATGCGGCGCCGCAGCCTTTGATCCTTGAAGTACCAGTTCTTGCGGCAGCGGATGGGCCGGCAGCCTTCCAGGAAGATGAGCTCCTCGTCGTCCGGCAGCTCCTTCAATTCCTGCGGCAGCAGCAACGCCCGGCGTTCCTCGGTATGGGTGTACGTCGTGCCACCTTTGCCGGTACTGCGATTGCGCCGCTTGACCGTGGTGTCGCCGAGCGCGGTCGAGTAGGCCTCGGCGTCGTGCTGCTCGCGCGGGGTGAAGACGACGCTGGCGGCGTGGTTGGTGAGGAAGCTGCGGGCCTCGTCGGCGCCATAGGTGGCGTCGAGCTGCGACAGGCTCTGGATGATCGACAGGTCGCGGACGCCATAGCCGGCGGTGAGCGCGATGCGTGAGGACAGCGCATCGACGCGGCCCATGGCGGTGAACTCATCCAGCAACAGCAGCAGTTGGTACTTGCTCGACGGATCTTCCTGCGGGGTCTGACGGAGGTTCTGCCCGAGCACCACGGAAAAGAACAGGTTGAGCAGCTTGCGAGCCTCGCCGAGCCGGTGGGGCGGGATCACCACGTAGACGCTGCTGGGGCGGCGGCGCAACTGCTGCACGTCGAAGTCGGTGGCATTCGTGGCGGCAGCCAGGGTCGGGCTCAGGAATTGCTGCAGCGGTGCCTGGGTGGTGGCGATCACCGAGGAAAACGTCTGCTCCGCCATGTTGATCAGGCTGCCAAGCGCGGTGCGCGTAGTGGTGTTGACGAAGGGCGCCGCCATGCGCTCCCGCAGGAAGGCCTTCAGCTCACCGCCATCGCCAGTGGAAAAACGGTGGATGCGCTCCAGGCTGGGGAAGGTCGGATCGTCCTTGGGGTTATCCGGGTTGGCACCCGTGGCCGGTGCGGCCCTGGCGTCCCAGGCCTCGAACAACCAGGCGGCAAAAGCCACGAACGCGGCGCGCGACTGCAGGCTCCAGAACGGGTCCTTGCCGGCCTCGTCGGGATACAGGATGGTGGCCAGCGTCTGCAGTTCGGAGACACGCAGGCGCGGGTCGGCGGAAACGGCCGTGAGCGGGTTGAAGCGGTGGGTACGGCCGTCCTCGGCGTACGGCGCGAAGCGGTAGATCACTTGCCCGGTCGCGGCACGGTAGCCGCTGGTCGCCTGATGGAGCTCGCCCTTGAGGTCGAGGCAGACCACGGAATGCCGGTAGGTCAGCAACACCGGGATGGCGACGGAGCTGGTCTTGCCGCTGCGGGTCGGGGCGGTCAGGATGACGTGCCGGGTGCCGCCGAGATAGAGATAGTCGCCGCGGTAGCGGCCGATGAGGATGCCTTCGGGGCCGGCTTGCAGCAGGCCGGCGCGGGCGATGTCGGCACGGGTGGCGAAGCGGGCATTGCCGTGGAGGGCGCGTGCCCGCGGCCAGAGCATGGCGGTGGCAGCGATCAGCCACGACGCCAGGGGCAGCCCGAAGCCGGTCCAGCCGGCGAGGCGGATGGTCGTGGCATAGGGCCGGACGGTATCCAGGTCCAGCGCCCGGACATAATCCAGGTAAGTGCCGAACTGGAGTGGATCGCGCAGCCCGAGCAGCCACAGGGTGAGCCAGCCACTGAGCCACAGCCCGCCGGCCAGGGCCAGCAGCAACAGGCCGCCCAGGACCATCGTCTTGCCGCGTAGCGTACTCATGTTCGGCCTCGTCGTTGCATGCGGGATACGCCGGACTGGTGCGCGGGATGCAAGACATGGTGGCGGCTCGCCCAAGTGGCGCAATGGGTTGAAGCCCTTGCAGGCGTAGGGGATCGGCACGAGCAGGGGCGGCATCTACACTGGAGCCTGTTGGGCGGCGCAGCCGCGCGGCATGCCTGAGGATCGTGTATGGCAGTGCGTTCCACTCCGCGCGAGGCGGACTTGCTGGACCTGGTTCGGGTGCTGGCCAAGGCCATGCAACACCGGGGGTTGCACCTGGTGACGGCCGAATCCTGCACGGGCGGCTGGATTGCCAAGCTCGTGACCGACCTGCCCGGCAGCTCGGCATGGTTCGACGCCGGCCTGGTGACCTACAGCAACGAGGCGAAGCAGCATCTGCTCGGCGTCTCGTCGGCGACGCTGGAACAGTTTGGTGCGGTCAGCGCCGAGACGGCGCGCGAAATGCTGGCCGGCGCGCTGGTCCACTCGACGGCGGACGTGGCGGTGGCGGTGACCGGCATTGCCGGGCCGGATGGCGGCACGCCGGACAAGCCGGTCGGCACGATATGGATCGGCTGGCAGCGGCGCGGCGCCGAAGCCGATACCCGGTGCTTCCACTACGTGGGCAATCGTGATGCGGTCCGGCGCCAGACCGTGGCCGCGGCGCTCAGTGGCTTGCGTCATTGCCTGACGGCGTGATCCACCGCGCCTCGCCTGGGCCGCCCAGGCGATGTGGGATACTGCATCGATCACCGGCGGCCAATCGCAGCCCCTGAGACGGTGCCGGCGGATCATGCCCCTGCCGGCACCTCGACCGGGATGCCTCAACTGGAATCAAGACGATGGATGACAACAAGCGCAAGGCGCTCACTTCGGCCCTCAGCCAGATCGAGAAGCAATTCGGCAAGGGCGCCATCATGCGCATGGGCGACCACGCGCATGAGCCGGTGGACGTGATTTCCACCGGTTCGCTCGGCCTGGATATCGCACTTGGCATTGGTGGCTTGCCGCGTGGCCGCGTGGTCGAGATTTACGGCCCGGAGTCCTCCGGCAAGACCACCATGACGCTCCAGGTCATCGCTGCCTGCCAGCGGGCCGGCGGCACCGCCGCCTTCATCGATGCCGAGCATGCGCTCGATCCGAGTTATGCCGAGAAGCTGGGCGTAAAGGTCGACGACTTGCTGGTCTCGCAGCCCGATACCGGCGAGCAGGCGCTGGAGATCGTCGACATGCTGGTGCGCTCCGGCGCCGTCGACATGGTCGTGGTCGACTCGGTCGCGGCCTTGACGCCGAAAGCCGAAATCGAGGGTGAGATGGGCGATTCCCATGTCGGCCTGCATGCGCGGCTGATGAGCCAGGCGCTGCGCAAACTCACCGCCAACATCAAGAAGGCCGGGACCCTGGTGATCTTCATCAACCAGATCCGTATGAAGATTGGGGTGATGTTCGGCAACCCGGAAACCACCACCGGCGGCAACGCGCTGAAGTTCTACGCCTCGGTGCGGCTGGATATCCGCCGCATCGGCGCGGTGAAACGCGGCGAGGAGGTCATCGGCTCGGAAACCCGGGTCAAGGTGGTCAAGAACAAGGTGGCGCCGCCGTTCCGCAAGTGCGAATTCGAGATCCTGTACGGCGAGGGCACCTCGCGCGAGGGCGAGATCATCGATCTCGGCGTGACGGAAAACCTGATCGACAAGTCCGGTGCCTGGTACAGCTACAACGGCGACCGCATCGGCCAGGGCAAGGACAACGTGCGCCAATTCCTGCGCGAGCATCCCGAGATTGCCAACGAGATCGACCTGGAACTGCGCAAACGCCTGCTGGTGTCAGTGGGCGAGCCCGTTGCCGCCGCGACGGAAAAGGCCGCCGAAGAGGCTTGAGTGCGGATGCTGCAGGCGCGGCGGGGAGGTGGGTGAGATGAGTTCCAGCCGCCGCGCCAGGCCGGGCGCCGCGCCGCCCAAGCCCAGCGCCTACGACCGCGCCCTGCGCATGCTGGCACGGCGTGAATATTCCAGTCGGGAGCTGCGTACCCGCCTCACCCAGTTGGGCCATGTGGAGGCTGAAGTGACGGCGGCGCTGGAACGGCTGGATGCCGACCACTACCAGGACGACCAGCGCTTTGCCGGGATGCTGGTGCGCAGCCGGATCGCGCAGGGCTACGGCCCGCTGCGCCTGCACGCCGAGCTGAAGAGCCATGGGTTTGCGGACGCCCGCATCCGCGAGCTGCTGGATGCCGTCGAGGTGGATTGGGACGCCTGTGCGGTCGCGCAGTTGCGCCGCCGTTACGGTGGCGACAGCCCTGGCGACCGCGCCACGCGTGCGCGTCGCGCGCAGTTCCTCTTGCGTCGGGGCTTTGCCGCCGCCACAGTACGTGCTGCCACCCAAGCCGACATGGGCCCGAGCGCCGATCCAGAGAGTTGATCGCGCCTGGCTTCCTGCGGCCTTGGCCATCCATCACCGCCATACGATCCGCATGAAGACTTCCGAAATCCGCGCCGCGTTCCTCGATTTTTTCCGCGCCATGGGCCACACCATCGTGCCCTCGAGCTCGCTGGTGCCGGCGAACGACCCGACGTTGCTGTTCACCAATTCCGGCATGGTGCAATTCAAGAACGTGTTTCTGGGCAGCGAGAAGCCCGGCTATGTGCGCGCCGCGGATGTCCAGCGCTGCCTGCGCGCCGGCGGCAAGCACAACGACCTCGATGCGGTCGGCTACACCGCGCGCCACCACACGTTTTTCGAGATGCTCGGCAACTGGTCGTTTGGCGATTACTTCAAGCGCGAAGCGATTGCCTATGCCTGGGAGCTGCTGACGGAGAAATTCGGCCTGCCCACCGACAAGCTCTGGGTGACCGTCTACCACAACGATGACGAGGCCTATGCGATCTGGCACGAGCAGATTGGCGTGCCGGCCGAGCGCATCGTGCGCATTGGCGACAACAAGGGCGCGCCTTACGCCTCCGACAATTTCTGGCAGATGGCCGATACCGGGCCGTGCGGTCCGTGCAGCGAGATCTTCTTCGACCACGGCCCCGAAGTGGCGGGCGGGCCGCCTGGTTCGGCCGATGCCGAGGGCGACCGCTACATCGAGATCTGGAACCTGGTGTTCATGCAGTTCGACCGCGCGCCGGACGGTACGCTGAGCCCGCTGCCGGCGCCGTGCGTGGATACCGGCATGGGCCTGGAGCGCATTGCCGCGGTGCTGCAGCATGTGCACTCCAACTACGAGATCGACTTGTTCGTGCGCCTGATTCGCGCCGCCGGCGAGCTCACCGGCACCAGCGACATCGGCAACAAGTCGCTGCGGGTCATTGCCGATCACATTCGCGCCTGCGCCTTCCTTATCGTCGATGGCGTGCTGCCGTCCAACGAAGGCCGCGGCTACGTACTGCGCAGGATCATCCGCCGCGCGCTGCGCCACGGTTGGATGCTCGGCGTGCGCGGTGACTTTTTCTGGAAGATGGTGGCGCCGTTGATCGCGGAGATGGGGACGGCGTACCCGGAGCTGGCCGCGAAGCGGCAGTTCGTGGAAGAGGCCTTGCGCGCCGAGGAAGTGCGCTTCGGCGAGACCCTGGAGCATGGCATGCGAGTGTTCGACGACATCGCGCACGCCGCCGGCAAGACCATCGCCGGCGTCGACGCGTTCCGCCTGTACGACACCTACGGCTTTCCGGTCGACCTCACTGCCGACATCGCGCGCGAGCGGGGACTGGCGGTGGATATGCCGGGCTTCGAGCGGGCCATGGGCGAACAGCGCGCCCGCGCGCGCGCCGCTGGTCGCTTCAGCGCCAAGGGCCAGATGCCGGCCGAGCTGGCCAGCCAGTTGCCGCCCACTGTATTCCTCGGTTACGAGACCCTGCACAGCGCGGCTTCCAGGCTGCTCGGTATCGTCCGCGACGGGCGCCAGCTGGCCGAGCTTGCCGATGGCGAGGCGGCGCTGCTGATCCTCGACCGTACTCCGTTTTATGCCGAATCCGGCGGCCAGGTCGGCGACACCGGCGAGCTGCGCACCCCTTACGGGCGTTTCGAAGTGGACGACACCCTGAAGCTCGGCGGCGTGTTTGCCAGCCATGCTGGGACCTGGCATGGCGAGCAGGCGCTGCGCGTCGGCGACCTGCTGGAAGCGCAGGTGGACGGCGAGCGCCGCCAGGCCATCGTGCTCAACCACTCGGCGACGCACCTGCTGCATGCGGCATTGCGCAGCGTGTTGGGTACGCACGTCACGCAGAAGGGCTCCCTGGTGGCGCCCGATCGCCTGCGCTTCGACTTCTCGCACTTCAAGCCGGTGGGTGCGGAGGAGCTGGCAACCGTCGAGGCGCTGGTGAACGGTGAAATCCGCCGCAATGAAACTGCCGTGATCAAGCAGATGCCGTACGACGAGGCTATCGGTTCCGGGGCGATGGCCTTGTTTGGCGAAAAATACGGCGACGTCGTGCGCGTGCTGCGCATGGGCGACTTCTCCACCGAGTTGTGCGGCGGCACCCACGTGCAGCACACCGGCGACATCGGCTTGTTCAAGATCGTCAGTGAGGCCGGCGTGGCCTCCGGCGTGCGCCGGATCGAGGCCGTGACCGGAGATGCGGCCCTGGCCCACGTCGCCGCCGGGGAACACAGGCTCGGCGAGGTCTCGCGGCTGTTGTCCAGCAGTGCGGACGACGTCGTGGAGCGGCTAAGCCACCTGCTTGAGCGACAAAAGAAGCTGGAGCGGGAGCTGGAATCGCTGCGCGGCAAGGCTGCCGATACGCTTGGCACCGAACTGGCGCGGGAAGCCGAGGACGTCGGCGGCTTCAAGGTGGTCGCGGCCCGCCGTGAGGGCCTGGATGCCAAGGCCTTGCGCGATATCGTGGATCAGCTCAAGCAGGAGCTGGGCGATTGCGTGGTGGTCCTGGCCGGAGCCGGTGATGGCCGCGTGGCTCTGGTCGCTGGCGTGCATGGCGCCGCGCTCGAACGGGTGAAGGCCGGCGACGTGGTGGCACATGTGGCCGCCCAGATCGGCGGCAAGGGCGGCGGTCGCCGCGACCTGGCCCAGGGCGGCGGCGTGGACGGGCCGGCGCTGGGCAAAGCTTTGGCGGGCATACCGACATGGCTCGCGGATCAGGGGCAGCAGCAGGCGCCAGGCTGAGCAGCCGTCCGCGCCTTTTGTGTACCAAAGCCGACTGACTGGTACCGGAGCCATCGCCGTGGTCCCGGTGAGTCGGTATTATCCGGGCACTATCGCAGCCGGATGGGCAGATCCAGCGCCAGTCCGGTCCTGGTTCAGCCATGAAGCTGCGAACGCTTCGCCCATCGCGGCGTTGGCGCGGGGAACGAGCAGCACGTGCTGCTGTCCCAGTCAACGGGTGGACCCGCAAATCCAGCTAGGGAGTGACGGTCATGTTGATACTGACACGCAGGGTAAGCGAGACCCTGATGATTGGCGACGAGGTCACGGTCACGGTTCTAGGGGTGAAGGGCAACCAGGTCCGCATCGGTATCAACGCGCCGAAAAACGTGGCAGTGCACCGCGAGGAAATCTACCAGCGCATCCGCGCCGAGCACGAAGGCACGCCGGCGCCGGCGGCCGACCCTGTCTCGCCCCATCCTGCCTCGCCCGACCCCCAGGCGCCGGTCAAACCCGCTGGTGAGTGAGCCGACCCGGCCTTTACCTCAGCCACCCTGATCAGTATGCTTCCCGGCTCTGCCCAACGGCAGACACCGTTCCGGAGAGATGCCCGAGTGGCTGAAGGGGCTCCCCTGCTAAGGGAGTATAGGGTTTATAGCCTTATCGAGGGTTCGAATCCCTCTCTCTCCGCCAGATATGCAAAACGCCCCGTGAGGGGCGTTTTGCATATCTGGCGGAGAGAGAGGGTGGACCAACCCTCCCGGTTCGACAAATTCGTCTGGAACGAATTTGGACAGCCGCAGGCTGGCCCCGTAGCGCGCAGCGCGAAGGGGTGAGGCCCATGGATGGGCCGAGCAATCCCCCGGACGATACCTGACCGCGTCGCTGCTCGAAGCCCGCCCCCTCGCGGGGCGTTTTGCATATCTGGCGGAGAGAGAGGGTGCGACCGACGCTTTGCGGGTTACGCCACGGTCCGCCGTGGCTTACCCTGGGTCAAGCAACCAGGTGACAGCCATGCCCCCCGAACCCACGCCCCTACCCCCCGAACCCCATCGGGATCGTCTCGCGCGGCGGGCGCTGCTGGCGTTCGTGCTGACCTTCATCGCCTCGCGCAGCGTCGTGTTCCTGATCATGTCGCAGCGCATCCCCAACCTGTACCTGTTCCTGCACGGCACTCACGTACATCACCTGAACTACGGCATCTTCCTGCTGGCCGCGATCGGCGCGTACACCTTGCTTGCGCGTCCGCGGGAGCGGCGTGCGGACGCTGCAGCGTATGTCTACGGCATCGCCATGGGGCTGACGTTCGACGAATTCGGCATGTGGCTGCATCTGGGCGGCGGTTATTGGCAACGCGCCAGCATTGACGCGGTGATTGTCGTGGCGGCGGCGTTTGCCTTGTTGGCGTATTCATCGGCGTGGCACGAGTACGGCAAGCGGCGGCGCAAGAGCGCGCTCGCGGTGCTGGTCGCGGTTTGCGTGTTTGCGGTCGTGCTGTGGGATACCGGCAACCGCATTGGCCACCTATACGGCCCGCATCTGCAGCAGCTCGAACAGCAGTCCTCACGCTGAAATGCCGTGTGCGGATCTGGGACGAACCTCCACCCGGCCTATACTCGGGCATTGGAGGAGTTGTCATGTCAAATCTGGATGCGTCACGCAGCGGGGAGTTTTTGTTGGGCGGCGAGCTGCCGATCCACCGCCTGGGCTATGGCGCCATGCGCGTCACCGGGCCCGGGGCCTGGGGCGAACCCGAGGATCGCGCCGAGGCGCTGCGCACCCTGCGGCGGGTGCCGGAGCTGGGCATCAATTTCATCGATACCGCCGATTCCTATGGACCGGCCGTGTCCGAGCCGCTGATCGCGGAGGCGTTGCGCCCGTATTCGCGGGTGAGCATTGCCACCAAGGCCGGGCAGATCCGACCAGGGCCGAAGGAATGGGTGCCGCTTGGCCGACCCGACTATCTGTTGCAGCAGGTGAAGATGAGCCTGCGCCATCTCGGTGTGGAGCAGATCACGCTGTGGCAGTTGCACCGCATCGATCCGATGGTGCCGCGCGACGAGCAGTTTGGCGCGATCAAGTCCTTCATCGACCAGGGCCTGATTCGCTTTGCAGGCTTGAGCGAGGTCACGGTGGAGGAAATCGAGGCGGCGGCCAAGGTGTTTCCGGTGGCGACGGTGCAAAACCACTACAGCGCCACCAGCCGCATGCGCGAGGACGTGCTGGACTATTGCACCGCGCATCACATCGGTTTCATCCCCTGGTACCCGCTCTCCGGCGGCAGCCTGGCGCGCAGCGATTCGCCGCTGCAGGCCATCGCCAGGCGGCATGGCGCATCGCCGAGCCAGATTGCCCTGGCCTGGTTGCTGAAACGCAGCCCGGTCGTGTTGCCAATCCCTGGCACGTCCAAGGTGGCGCACCTGGAGGAGAACGTCGGTGCTGCCTACATCACCCTGAGTGACGAGGATTTTGCGGCGCTGGGCCAGGCCGCGCAGGCCAGTCGCGCAGCGTGACGGCGCGGCTGCAGTCGCCTTATGCTTGGGGCGGCTTGAGCAGCAGCGGCACGACCTCGTTCAAGGCGGTTGCCAGCAGCTCGCGATCCAGGTTCGGTTCCCGCGCTTCGCGCACCTTCAGCCCTTCGACCAGGCATTGTAGGATCAGCGCGCGGGGCGGAGCCACCTGCGCGGGCAAGGCGTGTCCGCCGGTGGCCGGGGAGCGGGTCAGCCATTCGATCAGGCCGCTGCGCAGGGTGGTGTCGAATTCGTCCAGTGCCGCGGCCACCTTGGGGTCGCGGGTGGCTTCGGCTGAGATCTCCAGCAGCAGCGCCGCGTTCATGCCGTGCTCCCGCTGGGCGTTGGCCGTGCCGAAGCGCGCCGTGATTTCCGCTGCCAGGTTGACTTTGCGGTTCAGACGGAGGTCGTTCTGCAGCCATTCCAATTGCTGCCGTACGATCGCCAGGATGATCGCGCTCTTGTTCTCGAAGTAGCGGTAGATCAGTCCCGCGCTCATGCCGGCGGTTTCGGCGATGCTGGCCATGCTGGCACCGTGGAAGCCGTGCTCGATGAAGCACTGCTGCGCGGCGAGCAGGATGCGCTCGCGTTGCGCCTCGATCCGGGCCGCGGCCTTGTTGTTGCGGGGTTTCTCGCTCATCGTTCTCTACTCGTTCCAGCCGCCTCCGAGCACCCGGTACAGCGCGACCCGGTTGGCCTGCTCGGCCAGTTTCACGGCGACCATGCCGCTTTGCGCCGCGTACAGCGTCCGCTGCGCGTCCAGTTGCGTCAGGTAGCTGTCGCGGCCGGCCTGGTAGCGCGCCTTCGACAGCGTATCCGTCCGCGTTGCTGCCGCGACCAGCGCCTGCTGCGATTGTCGCTGCTGGGCGAGGGTGGTGGTCAAGGCCAGCGCGTCCGCAACCTCGCGGAAGCCGGCCTGGATGGCCCTCTCATACTGCGCCAGTGCGATGTCCCGATCGGCCTTGGCCATGCCGAGGCCGGCGCGCAGCCGTCCGCCCTGGAAGATCGGCAGGTTGATGCTGGGGACGAAGCTCCACACGCGGGTGCCGCTGTCGAACAGGCCCGACAGTTCGTTGCTGGCGGAGCCGATGCTGCCGGTCAGAGTGATCGACGGGAAGAATGCCGCGCGCGCCGCGCCGATATTGGCGTTGGCTGCCAGCAACTGGTGTTCTGCCGCGCGTACGTCCGGGCGGCGCAGTAGCACGTCCGAAGGCAGTCCTGCCGGCAGCGCCGCCAGGCCGGTGACCGGGCCGGACAGGCCGGACGGCAGCAGGCTGGCTTCCACCGGTGCACCGACCAGCAGGCTCAGCGCGTTGGTGTCCTGCGCGACGAGGCCGGCGTAGCGTGCCGCGTCAGTGCGCGCTGCTTCGACCTGGGTACGCATCTGGCTGACATCCAGCGCGGACGCCGCACCGGTGGCGTGGCGCCGCTCGGCCAGTTCCAGCGACGTTTCGTAGGCCGCGAGCGTCGCTTCGGCCAGCTGCCGCGACTCCTGGTCCGCGGCCAGCGTCAGGTAGGCGTTGGCCACCTCGGCGATCAGGCTCAGTTGCGCGGCGCGCCGGGTTTCCTCCTGCGCCAGGTAGGCCTGCAGGGCAGCGTGGCTCAGGTTGCGCACGCGGCCGAACAGGTCGAGCTCGAACGCGGCCAGGCCGATGCCGGCGGTATAGGTCTGCTCTAGCGGGATGTCGCCACCGCTGCGTTCGAGCGTGGCGCTGGCGCCCAGCGACGGCAGGCGGTCCGCGCGCTGGATGCGGTACTGCGCGCGCGCGCGCTCGACGTTGAGCACGGCCACGCGCAGGTCACGGTTGTTGGCCAGCGCACGGGCGATGAGTTCCTCCAGCTGGGGATCGACGAAGAACTCACGCCAGCCGATGTCGGCCGCGGTCGCGGTCGACGACGCGGCTGCGGCAGGCTCCGTGGCGTGCGTCGCGGCGGTGGGCAGCAGCGGCCATGCCGCCTGCGTTTGCGCATCGACCTTGGGCAGTTGCGGCACCAGGGTGGCGCAGCCGCCGACGAACAGGGCCGCGGCCAGCGCCAGCGAGGTCAGGAATGGTCTGCTCATGGGGTCGTGTCTCCAGTGTCGGTGTCGGTGTCGGCTTCGACTTCGGTGGTCTTTTTCTTGCCGCCGAGCACCCGCTGCACCACCACGAAGAACAGTGGGATGAAGAACACGCCGAGCAGGGTGCCGACGATCATGCCGCCCAGCACGCCGGTGCCGATCGCCCGCTGCGCACCGGAACCGGCGCCGGCGGCGATCGCCAACGGCAGCACGCCGAGGCCGAACGCGAGCGAGGTCATGATGATCGGGCGCAGGCGGTCGCGGACCGCGTGCATCGTCGCCTGGATCAGTTCCATCCCGCTTTCCAGGTTGGCCTTGGCGAACTCCACGATCAGGATCGCGTTCTTGCTGGTCAGGCCAACGGTGGTGAGCATCGCCACCTGGAAGTACACGTCGCGTTCCATGCCACGGAAGGTGTTGGCCAGCACTGCGCCGAGGATGCCCAGCGGCACCACCAGCAGCACCGCGGTCGGCACCGTCCAGCTCTCGTACAGCGCAGCCAGGCACAGGAACACGATCATCAGCGACAGCATGTACAGCAGCGGGGTCTGCGCACCGGACTCGCGCTCCTGGTGGGACACCGCGGTCCATTCGATGCCGAAGCCCGGTGGCAGCTGCCCGGCCAGGTGTTCGACCTCGGCCATGGCTTCACCCGAGGACAAGCCGGGCGCGGCCTCGCCCTGGATCTCCACCGCCGGTACGCCGTTGTAGCGCTCCAGCCGTGGCGAGCCGTAATCCCAGTGCGAGCTGCCGAAGGCGCTGAACGGCACCATCTCGCCGCTGGCGTTCTTCACCGACCACAGGTTGAAGTCCTCCGGGGTCATGCGGAACGGCGCATCAGCCTGCACGTAGACGCGCTTGACCCGGCCGCGGTCGATGAAGTCGTCGATGTACTGGCCGCCCCAGGCCGACGCAAGCGTGGCGTTGATCGCGTCCTGCGACAAGCCCAGCGCGCCGGCCTTCGCCACATCCACGTCCACGCGCAGCTGTGGCGTGTCCTCCTGGCCGTTGGGGCGCACGTTGGCCAGCACCTTGCTCTGCCCGGCGAGGCCGAGCAGCTGGTTGCGCGCGGCGAGCAACGCTTCGTGGCCTTGGCCGCCGTTGTCCTTGAGGAAGAACGAATAGCCGGTGGCGATGCCCAGTTCCGGCATCGCCGGCGGCGCGAACACGAAGATGGCGGCGTCCTTGACCTGGTTCATCGCGGCCATGCCGCGCCGCGCCACCGATGCCGCGCTCAGCGATGCGTCGCCGCGCTCACTCCATTCCTTGAGCTTGACGAAGGCGATGCCGGTGTTCTGGCCCATGCCGGCGAAGCTGAAGCCCTGCACGGCGAACACCGATTCGACCGCGTCCTTCTCGTTCTCGAGGAAGTGCTGCTCAAGCTTGTCGATCGACTCGATGGTGCGCTCCTGGGTGGCGCCGACCGGCGTCTGGATCATCGCCATCAGCACGCCCTGGTCCTCGTCGGGGAGGAACGAGCTGGGCAGGCGCATGAACAGCAGGCCCATCACAAGCGCCATCGCCCCGAACACCGCCATGAACCGCCACGGCCGGCCGAGGATGCCGCGCACGCCACGCTGGTAGTTGCCGCTGGTCTGGTCGAAGCTGCGGTTGAACCAGCCGAAGAAGCGGCCCGCCAGGCCCTTGTGGGCCACGTGGTGCTCGCCTTTTTTCATCGGCTTGAGCATCGTCGCGCACAGCGCCGGGGTCAGCACGATCGCGACCAGCACCGACAGCGCCATCGCCGACACGATCGTGGCCGAGAACTGCCGGTAGATCACGCCGGTGGAACCGGACATGAAGGCCATCGGCACGAACACCGCCGACAGCACCACGCCGATGCCGACCAGGGCGCCGGTGATCTGATCCATCGATTTGCGCGTGGCCTCCAGTGGGGGAAGCCCCTCCTCGGCCATGATGCGCTCGACGTTCTCGACCACCACGATGGCGTCGTCGACCAGCAGGCCGATTGCCAGCACCATCGCGAACATGGTCAGCATGTTCACCGAGAACCCGAGCACGGCGAGCACGCCGAAGGTGCCCAGCAGCACCACCGGCACCGCGATCGTCGGGATCAGGGTGGCGCGGAAGTTCTGCAGGAACAGGTACATGACCAGGAACACCAGCAGGATTGCCTCGAGCAGGGTATGGACCACGCCCTTGATCGAGACCTGCACGAACGGCGTGGTGTCGAACGGGGTTACCGCCTTCAGGCCCGGCGGGAAGTAGGGCGCGAGTTCGTCCATGGCCTGCTTCACGCCGGCCGCGGTTTCCAGCGCGTTGGCGCCGGTGGCCAGCGAGATCGCCACGCCGGTGGCCTGCTGTCCGTTGTAGCGCGAGTCGAACTCGTAGTTCTCGGTGCCCATCTCCACCTGTGCGATGTCGCCCAGGCGCAGCACCGAGCCATCGGGGTTGCTGCGCACGATGATGTCGCGGAACTGCTCGGGCGTCTGCAGCCGGTCCTGGGCGTTGATATTGGCGTTGAGCTGCTGGCCCTTGACCGCCGGCGCGCCGCCGAGGGAACCAATGGCGACCTGTGCGTTCTGCGCGCGGATCGAGGCCGTCACCTCGGGGACGGACAGCTGGTAGGTGTACAGCTTGTTCGGGTCCAGCCAGATGCGCATGGCGTACTTGCCGCCGAACACCTGCAGCGTTCCCACACCCGGCACGCGGCTGAGCGGATCGACGATGTTGGCGCTGACGTAGTCGGCGATGTCGACCTTGTCCATGCTGCCGTCCTCGGACACGAAGCCGATCACCTGCAGGAAGCTCGACGTCGACTTGCTGACGTTGACACCCTGCCGCTGCACCTCCTGCGGCAGCAGCGGCATCGCCAGCTGCAGCTTGTTCTGCACCTGCACCTGGGCGATGTCCGGATCGGTGCCGGTCTCGAAAGTGAGCGTGATCGTAGCCATGCCGTTGGACGAGGACTGCGAGGAGAAGTACATCAGGCCGTCCAGGCCCTTCATGTTCTGCTCGACGATCTGGGTCACCGAGTCCTCGACCACCTTGGCCGAAGCGCCGGGGTAGGTGGCGCGGATCTCGACCGCGGGCGGGGCCACGGTGGGATACATCGACACTGGCAAGGTGAAGATCGACAGCGCGCCGGCGAGCATGATGATGATCGCGATGACCCACGCGAAGATGGGTCGGTCGATGAAGAAGCGTGCCATGGGAGTCTCCGCCTATTTCTGCGATGAGGTGGTGGCGGGAGCCTGGCCCGCGGCGGGTTGGGTGCCGGCCTCGGTGGGCTGCACCGGGACGCCCGGTCGGATCTTCTGCAGGCCCTCGACGATCACCTTGTCGCCGGCCGCAAGTCCGGATTCGACCAGCCACTTGTTGCCGATCGCCTGGCTGACCACGACCGGGCGTTGCTCGGCCTTGCCGTCCTTGCCGGCCAGCATCACGGAGGTGTTGCCCTTGGAGTCGCGCGCGACGCCCTGCTGCGGCACCAGGATGGCGGTCTGGCGTTGGCCATCGCCGACCACCGCACGCACGTACATGCCTGGCAGCAGCACGTCGTCCGGGTTGGGTACGACCACGCGCAGCGCGTAGCTGCCGGTGGACGGGTCGACGGTCACCTCGGAAAATGCCAGCTTGCCCTGGTGCGAGTACGTGCTGCCGTCCTCGAGCAGGATTTTCACCGGCAGCCCTTCCGTGCTGCCCAGCGCGCCCGAAGCCAGGCCCTTGCGCAAGGCCAGCAGTTCGCTGCTGGACTGGGTGAGGTCCACGTAGATCGGATCCAGCTGCTGCACCGTGGCCAGCGCCGTCGCCTGGCCCGCGGTCACCAGCGCGCCCTGGGTCACCGTGGACTTGCCGATGTGGCCGCTGATGGGTGCGGTGATGCGGGCGTAGCCGAGGGTCACGCCGGTGCCGTCGAGCACGGCCCGGGCCGCCTTCACGTCGGCTTCGGCCTGGCGCAGCGTGGCTTGGGCGTTGTCGTTGTCCTGCTTGCTGATGGCGTCGACCTTCACCAGGTCGGCGCTGCGCTGCGCATTCAAACGGGCGGTAACGACGGTCGCCTGGACACGGGCCAGCGCGGCGCGGGCGCTGTTGTAGTCAGCACGGTAGGTGGCGTCGTCGATCTGGTAGAGCGATTGGCCCGCCTTGACCTCGCCGCCTTCGGTGAACAGGCGCTGGCGGATGATGCCGGAGACCTGCGGGCGGACTTCGGCCACGGCGAACGGGGTGGTCCGGCCGGGTAGTTCGCGCGTCAGGGTCACCGGTGCCGACGTCATCGTCACCACGGTGACAGGGACGGGGCCAGCCTGCGGCGGCGGGGCCTCGCGGGCACAAGCCGCCAGCAGCAGGGCGAGGGCCAGCGCGAGCGGGGTCGCCAGGTATGAATAACGAGCAGTCATGGGAAGTCCAAGGAAGGAGAAGCAGTGAATTAAGAATGAACGATCATTCTTTTTCCGTCAACAAGCTGCGACATCTGACCGCAGGCAAGGCGGCACCGACCCCAGGCGTAGCCGATGAGGCCCATCGGGTAGCCGCTTTCCGCTCGTCATCCGGGCCAGGTCCTATCCGGCAGCAAGGCGGATAAAGCCGTATCCACCGCGTCGACCACGGCGCTGGCGTGGCTGGCGGCGGAGCGGATCCTGGAAGACAATCGGGCCTGAGGTGGCGCCCGACACAATGGACAGGCAACCGGGAATCGTGGTGGTGGGTGGCGGCGTGGCGGGGCTCGAGATCGCCACGTCGCTCGGGCGCCGTTGGCGTCGTCACCGGGCGTCGCCGTCGGTCACCCTGGTCGATCGCGATTCCGCGCACGTCTGGAAGCCGATGCTGCACACCATCGCGGCCGGCACCCGCGATATCTCGCAGCAGCAGACGCCCTACATCGCCCAGGCGCACGACGCGGGCTTCATGTTCCAGCCGGGCCAGCTTGCGGCCTGGACCGCAAGGCGCGCGAGGTGCGCATTGCCGCGCTGCATGCACCCGATGGCCGCCTGCTCGTGCCCGCGCGATCGTTGCCCTACGACACCCTGGTGATCGCCGTCGGCAGCCAGGCCAACGACTTCGGCACGCCCGGTGTGGCCGAGCATTGCGTTGGCATCGATTCGCGCCTGCAGGCCGATGCGTTCAACCATGAAATCCGCATCCGCATGTTGCAATGCCTGGCGCAGGAGACGGAACTGTCGATCGCGATCGTCGGCGGCGGCGCCACTGGCGTGGAGCTGGCCGCGGAGCTGGTGCAACTGGTGCACACCGCGGTGGCGTACGGTGCCGCGGGCCTGGCGCCGCGCATCTCGATCACCTTGATCGAAGCCGGCCCGCGCCTGCTGGCGGCGTTTCCGGAAGACATTTCCAGCGCGACGCGTGCGCGGCTCGAAGCGCTGGGCATCAAGGTCATGACCGCAACCGAGGTCAGCGCGGCGAACGCCGATGGCCTTGTCCTTGCGGACGGCAGCCAGATCGCGGCCTCGCTGAGAGTGTGGGCGACCGGCGTCAAGGCGCCGGATTTCCTTGCCAGCCTGGATGGACTGGAGGTAGCCCGGAACAACCAGTTGCTGGTCACGCCGACCTTGCAGACCACCCGCGACCCGGACATCTATGCCATCGGCGACTGCGCGAGCCTGACGCTCGCCGAAGGCGGGCGCCCGTTGCCGCCGACCGCCCAGGTCGCGCACCAGCAGGCGCAGTACCTGATCCGCTCGCTGCCGAAACTGCTGCAAGGCAACGCGGTGCCCGACTTCGCCTATCGCGATCTCGGCGCGCTGGTGTCGTTGGGTGAGTACGACGCGTTCGCCTCGCTCGGCAAGTTCGGCCTGTTCAAGGGCGTCACCATCCGCGGGCGCCTGGCGCAACTCAGCCACGTCATGCTCTACCGCAGCCACCAGGCGCGCATTCACGGCTTCTGGCGCGGCGGCCTGTTGTGGCTGGTCGATCTGCTCAACTCGAGCCTGCGCGCTTCGATCCGGCTGGATTGACCGGCCGCTTGCCGGCGCCGGGAACACGCGACGTACCCGGCCCCGCGCATGGGGCCCATCGCACACCATAACTTTTGTGCGCGCGGTTTGCGCCGGGGGGCGAACGCCGGCCCGTGCGAGATCAGCGTGAAGTTCAACCCCGCTGGTGAAGGAAAACCCACGCGTTCGCCGATGACCTTTGTTCGGGCCGATACCTCTCAACCGCTGCGACGACGGCCGGTTACAGTGACGGGACAACGCCCGCAGGGAATCTGCACAAGGAATCGGCCATGCAGCAACTACCCGCCCAGTTCGAGGACCATGCGATCCGCCGCGTCTACGGTGAAACCAGCGAAACCTGGTGGTTCTCAGTGGTGGACATCGTGCAGGTACTGACCCGGCAGCCGGATTACCAGGCGGCCCGAAACTATTGGAAAGTGTTGAAGAACCGGCTGGCCAAGGAAGGCAGTGAGTCGGTTACAAAATGTAACCGACTGAAATTGACCGCCGCGGACGGCAAGAACTACGTCAGCGACGTGGCCACCGCCGAAACCTTGCTGCGCCTGGTGCAATCCGTGCCAGCCCGAAGGCCGAGCCGATCAAGCTTTGGCTGGCCAGGGTCGGCTACGAGCGCATGCAGGAACTGGCCGACCCGGCGTTGGCGCTGGATCGCGCCCGCGCGACGTGGCAGAAGCACGGCCGCAGCGAAAAGTGGATCAACCAACGCATGGCGGTCTCTCCGCGGTGAAAACAACGGTGCCTCGATAAAGCACCGTTCGCCCTGAGCCCGTCGAAGGGTGCTTGCGTGGAGCCTCAGTCATGACATTCTGGGTCTACATCCTTCGTTGCGCTGACAACAGCTACTACACCGGACACACCGACAACCTCGATAACCGAATGGGTCAGCACATCAGCGGCGCCATCCCCACCTGTTACACCTTCAAGCGCCGCCCGGTGACACTCGCGTTTTCCCAGGAACTCGCTACTCGCGAAGAAGCCTTGACGTCCGAACGACAGCTCAAGGGCTGGAGCCGGAAAAAGAAGGAAGCCATGATGCGCGGTGATTGGGCCGAGGTGTCACGCCTCGCCCAATCGATTCACGCGGACCCTGCAAACCCCGCGCCCTCCGCGACCCCCGCACGCTCCGCACCCTCCGCACCCTCCGTTCGCCCTGAGCCTGTCGAAGGGCGTTCCTCGAACACCCTCGAGTCCGATAGCGCTTCCGTCCATCCTTCGACAGGCTCAGGACGAACGGAAGGGGAGGGGTCGTAGTAACGGAAGGGGACGGGTCGTAGTAGCGGAAGGGTGAGGATCGTAGTAACGGAAGGGTGAGGATCGTAGTAACGGAAGGGGAGGGGTCGTGACGGCCGCGCCCAAGGCGCTTGAAGAAACCAGGCGAATAGCGCGAGACGGATAGTGGAACGGGAGGAAGTCAGGCAAGTCTGGTTTGACTTTCCCGGTCCATTTTCTGCAGTTCAGAACGTCACCTGCGTGTACAGCCCGATGACGAAGGCGTCGGGGATGTCGCCGGTGCCGCCGGGGTGGATCACGTATTGCAGGTTGGGGCGCAGGGTCAGCCAGGGAGTGATCTTTGCGCCGTAGTCGATTTCGGCCACGCTTTCGTAACGCTGGATACCGACGCTGCCGGGTGCCACCTGGTTGCGGTCGCGCTGGTAGCGCGTGACGCGTGGGTTGGTGCGGCCGCTTGCCACCATGAACGAGATCACGTCGTTGTCGCGGCCGGGGAAGGTGCCCTGGTAGTGGCCACCGAGCACCCAGAAGTCGCGGAAGCGGGCGGTGGTTTTGTCGCCTATGCCGGCCATCATGCCGAGGGTCAGGCCCCGGTTGGAGCCCTGGCCTTCGCGGTAGACCATGTGGTCGGCGATCACGTAGCCTCCGGAGCGGCCGTTGTGCTGCAGGAAGTCGGCGCCGGTGAGGCCGGCCGGCTGGCCGTTGATGTCGGTGTAGACGTCCGGCGTGCCGGCTGTGTTGTAGTACGCGCCAAGCTTGAGGTCGCCGGGCAGCTGGCCGGCACCGCGGCCGCTAGCCCAGCCCAGCTCGACCGGCACGAACACGCCGCGATGCTTGAAGCTGAGGTTGAAGCCCTGGTCGTGGTTGCCGGCGTTGGGGTTGTCCAGGTACGCGCCGACGGTGGCGTAGAAGTTCGGCGTCGCGTGCCATTTCACGTGGCCGCCCCATTGCGCGGTGGGGAAGTTGTGCGCGCCGCTGTTGGTGGTCATCGCGTTGGCGTGGCCGCAGATGATGCCGTTCTGGAAATTGCAGAACGCAGGCAGCCGCGCGAAGTCGTCGCCCACCGGCGACCAGCCCAGTTGCATGAACAAGCGGTGGTCGAGGAAGTTCTGCTGCCAGTTCAGCTCGGCCAGGCGGAAGTTCTGCCCCGCGCCGTAGAGCTCCTGCACCGAGAACTGGTTGCCCAGCGCATCGTTGCTCAGGCTGCGGCCGCGGCGGTCGGTGACGGTGAACTGGATCTTCGCGTTCGGCACGCCCCACAGCTTGTCGAGGTCGAAATCCGCGCCGGCGTCGAGCTGCTGGGTATAGCGGACGGTCTGCTCGCGGCCGCCGGAGAGGTTGCCCGCGCTTTCGGTGGTCCAGTGCGCGCGCAGGGTGATGCCGTCGTCCTGCAACCGCGTGCGCGTGCCGCCCCAGTCACCGGTCAGCGTGGGTCGGCTGAACCAGTCGCTGCCGACCTGTTGCGCCATGGCCGGCAGCGTATCCATGCACAGCATGCCCAGGCACAGCGCGCCGATGTACGTCAGCACATGGATCGCGCCAGGTTCGCTGCGCATGGCAGTCAGGCCTGGCGGGACGAAGTCCGGCGCCGCCGGCGCCGGACCAGCAGCACGATGATGCCGAGGATCAGCACCAGCACGATGGCCATCGCCCAGCGCGCCAGGGCCACCAGGTGCGATGGTGCGCCGCCGCTGCGCAGCAGCTGCACTTGGTTGGCGCTGATTTTGGCCGCGGGGTTGCCGTAGTGCTGCGTCACGTAATTGATCAGGGTGGCGGCCTGATGGTCGTCCAGATGGTCGGCGAAGCCGGGCATGTGCACGCCGCTGGCGTCGGTCCAGCGGATGCCCTGGAGTATCACCAGCGCCAGGTTGGCGGCATCCGCGCGGCCGGTGGCGGTGTTGTGGAACAGCGGCGGCAGGCCGCCGTCGAAACTGCCTTCGCCGCTGGCCTGGTGGCAGGTGGCGCAATGGGCGTCGTAGAGCTGCGCGCCGTTCCACTGGTTGGCGTCCTCAGGCAGGGCCGTGCCGCGCTGGTCGGCGATGCCGTCGAAGGCGTCGCCCCAACGGTCGATCGGTTGCGTGTCGGCGGCGTCGTGTTGCGCGGGCACGGTCTTCAGGTAGGTGGCAATCGCCTCCAGGTCGCCGGTGCTGAGATATTGCAGGCTGTTGTCGACGGCCTCGGCCATCGGGCCGGCGGCCTGCGCCTTGCCGCGGGCATGGCCGAGCTTCAGGTAGTCGACCAGGTCCTGCCGGCTCCAGTTGCCGATGCCGCTGCCCGCGTCCGGAGTGATGTTCGGCGCCAGCCAGGGGCCCACGGCGCCGCCGGCCAGTTCGCGCGACGACTGTTCGGCCATCAGCAGGTTGCGCGGCGTGTGGCAGGTGCTGCAATGGGTCAGTCCGCGCACCAAGTAGGCACCACGGTTCCAGTCCGCTCCCTTGGCCGGGTCGGGTGTGAACGGCTTGCGGTCCAGGAACAGCAGGTTCCACGCCGCCATCGACAGGCGGATGTTGAACGGGAACGGCAGCCGGGTCGGCACCGGCTTCGCGTCCACCGGTGCCACGCCGTGCATGAAGTACGCGTACAGCGCATGCACGTCGGCATCGGTGACCTGCGCGTACGAGGTATAGGGCATGGCCGGATAGAGGCGCTTGCCGTCGGCACGGATGCCGCGGCGCAGGGCCGCGCTGAATTGCTGCTCGGTGTAGTTGCCGATGCCGGCCGTCTTCGATGGCGTGATATTGGTGGCGATGATGTCGCCGATCGGCGTGGGCACGGCCAGGCCGCCGGCATACGGCTTGCCGCCGGGCGCGGTATGGCAGGCCACGCAGTCGCCGGCGGTGGCCAAGTACTGGCCGCGGTGCAGCAGGGAGGCATCGCCGGTGTCGGTGGCGCCGGCCGGGGCAGCCACCAGCAGGCCGAGCAGGCCGAGCAATGGCAGGCAGCGCAGCAGCGGGTTCATGTCGGGCTGGCCTCGCGGTTGGCGGCTGCGCTCGCTGCGTGCGCCGGCTTGGCCGGCGCGATGTGTTCGGCGGTGCGCAGCGCCAGTGCAATGGCGGTGAGCGTGGAGTTCATCGTTGCCGCGGTGGGCATCACGCCGGTGCCGCAGATGAACAGGTTTTCATGGTCGTGCGTGCGGCCGAACGCATCCACCACCGAGCTGGCCGGGTCGTGGCCCATGCTCATGGTGCCGGTGATGTGCTGGTTGTTGGCGAACTGGCCGTCCGCGCTGTAGCGCAGGCCGGTGCCGCCCATCAACTCGGCGATCTTCGCGAAGTCGGCCTTGGACACGTCCGCGCCGCGGCGTGTGTAGTCGTCGATCGCATAGTGTGCCTCGGGCTTGGGGATGCCCAAGGCGTCCTTCTCCGCGCTGAGCGTGATGCGGTTGTCGGGGTTGGGCAGCACCTCGAGCACGTTCTTCACGTTGACCTGGCGCGCCGCGCGCCAGCGCAGCTGCTTCTCGAACTCGGGACCGTACACGCCCTCCTTGATCAGGTCGTTGGTGACGTTGAGCACCTGCGAGATGTTGGTGAAGTCGAGCCGGTACGCCGCATGCTTCGAGCGGAACACGCCGTCGCGCAGCGTGTTGATCGAGCTTGGGCTTTGCGGGCCACGCCCCAGCCACAGCTCCTCGTCGGCGTAGAACGTGAGCGAGCTGCTGGGGTGGTCCATCAGGTGGCGGCCGACCATGCCGGAGCTGTTGGCCAGTCCGTTCGGGTACTTGCCGCTGGCCGAAAGCAAGAGCAGTTTCGGGCTCTCGATGCCGTTTGCGGCGAGGATGAAGGTCTTGCCGGTGACGTGGTGCTCGCTCTTGTCCGGTGCGTAGTAATGCACCGCGACGATGCGACCCTTGGCGTCGTGCTCGATGCGGTAGACCACCGCGTTGGGAATCACCTTCGCGCCGGCGGCCTCGGCCGCCTCCACCGCGTTGATGCCCAGGTATTGCGCGTTGACCGGGCAGATCGGCTGGCAGCTGTTGTTGCCCACGCAGGCCGGCCGTCCGCCGTAGCTGCGGCTGTTGCGCGCCACGGTGTTGGCGACGACCGGATAGACGTCCGCGAGCCGTTCGCGGAAGCGGCGCATCGACCACGGTTCGGCCACCGGCTCCATCGGGAACGGGTGCTGGCGCGGCGAGCCGGTGTTGTCCTCGCCGGCTACGCCAAGGATCTCCTCCGCCTCCTGGTACCAGGGATCCAGCTCCTCGTAGGTCAGCGGCCAGTCCACGCCGACGCCGTACAGGCTCTTGATGCGCACGTCGTTCGGCACCAGCCGCCACGCCTGCGCAGCCCAATGCCAAGTGGTGCCGCCGACCGCCCGGATATATTCGGCTGGATACGGATACGGCCCTGCCTGCTGCAGATAGCCGTTGTCCTTGGGCACGTAGATCGGGTGCGGCGCCCACGGCGAGGCCGGGTAGGGCGCCATCCAATTGCCCTTGAACGGCGAGTTGCGGAACGCGGCGACGACCCGGGCGCGTTCCAGCCGCGGCCCGGCTTCGAGTATCAGTACGGAGGCGCCTTGCAGCGCGAGCCGGCGTGCCGCCAGCGCACCGACGATACCCGAACCGATGACGACGATGTCGGCGGATGTTTGCTCGGACACCTGTCCCGCTCCTCGATGCTTATGTGGGTTTGTTGGACCAACTGCCGTAGGCACCGTAGGCATAGGTGGGCGGTTTCAGTACATCTGCGACGGCCACGGCGTCGAGCGCGGTTTCATAAGCGACGCAGCGTGCCGCCGCGCCGCTGCCGACCACGCCGAGGTACCAGGCGCTGACGATCTTCCGCGGCAGCGGCGCCAACGGCGAGCGCTCGCTGTCCAGCACGGCCTGCAATTGCAGCGGATCGATGTGGCGCTGGTTGATCAGGGCCAGCAAGGCCTGCGCCGCGGCGGGGAAGTGCGCATCGTCGGCGCGGAGCGCGTCGTAGAGACGTGTCGTTTGCGCTGCATCCAGCGCCTGGCGGCCGACGAGGATCGCGGACAGCGCAGTGAAAGCCCCGTGCTCGGCGGACGGTATCGGCGCGGCCAGTGCCCAGGGGATCAGCGAGGCGGTGTATGCGGTCAGCAGGCCTGCCAACACGCGGCGACGCGACGGATTGGTGGGGCTGCCGTCATCGATGGGAACACTGTCAGATTCATCCGGCACCATGGTTCGGTCTCCGGGGCTCGAAGTTTCATGGTGAAACCTTTGACTGCTATCGGCCATAGGCAGGAAGTCACGTTACTCCTACGGTCGGGCAGGGCAAGGCGTGGGTTCGGATCGTCACCGGACCGGCGGGTGATTGCGCAGGAGCCGCTACGGGATGATGATCGAGCCCGGCACGGCAGGGCTCGCTTGTTACTTGCTTGCATGCGTCACGAAGCTCAAACCGTTCCGAACGGAAACCATGGCCATCCTGGATCGGCATCCCCACCTTGGTTGAGATAAGGAGCACATCGTGAACCAGTTGCTCAGCGTCGCGGCACGCCTGTTGATGGCGCAGATGTTCATCATCTCCGGTTGGCAGAAACTGATGGGATTCAGCGGCACTGAAGCTGCCTTTGCTGCAATGGGTATTCCCCTGGCGGCGATGGTGACGCCCTTGGTCATCCTCATCGAGCTGGGCGGCGGCATCGCCCTCGTGCTCGGCTTCAAGACCCGCTGGGTGGCGGCCATCCTGGCCTTGTTCACGGTCGGCGCGGCACTGATCGCGCACACGAACTTTGCCGATGCCGGGCAGGCGATCAACTTCATGAAGAACCTTTCGATTGCCGGCGGCTTCCTGCTCTTCGTCAAGTACGGCGCAGGCGAGGCCAGCATCGACGCGAAAATCGGCCGCTCGTCGCACTGACGCAGCCTGCACTACCCGCTGTCGGGTGGAATTGTCGGCAGCGGATGGCGGGTGGCAGGCGCGGCTGGCATCGGCCCGGTAATCGTCGGCTGCGCTGAGCCGGCAATCCCCGGTCCGGGCTGCCGCGCACGGCTCGCACGGTGACCACTGGCACTTGACACCCGTCCGGCCCGAGTCTGAACTACGCCCTCCTGCGTTCGGCTGAAAACCTTGGCGATACGGCAGCCGCATTGGTGGGCGTCGACTCGTCCGCGATGGCGGAAAACGTCGACAAGGCGATCCACGCCGCAACCGGTCCATTTCCCATGAGGAGCACCGCTATGAGTTTGCCTGCCCGTATTCCTGGCGGTCGTTGGTGGGTTCCCGCTTTCCTGTGCATGGCTGCGGTGATGTCGGCGCTGCCGGCCATGGCGCAATCATTCAATCCCGGCCTGATGTCCGGCATGCACTGGCGCCTGCTGGGGCCGTTCCGCGCCGGCCGCAGCGTGGCCGCCGCCGGTGTGCCCAGTCAGCCGAACGTGTTCTATTTCGGCGCGGTGGACGGCGGCGTGTGGAAGACCACGAACGCCGGCACCACGTGGACGCCAATCTTCGACGACGAGCCGATCGCCTCGATCGGCGCCATCGCGGTGGCGCCCTCCGATCCCAACGTGATCTACGTGGGCACGGGCGAGGCCGATCCACGTTCGCAGATTTCCTACGGCGACGGCATGTACAAGTCGACCGACGCCGGCAAGACCTGGACCCACATCGGCCTGGACAAGAGCATGCACATCGGCGAGATCATCGTCGATCCGGCCAATCCGAATCGCGTTTTCGTCGCCGTCCTCGGCAACCTGTATGCGGCCAACCCCGAGCGCGGCGTGTATGCCTCGACCGACGGCGGCCAGAGCTGGAAGCAGGTGCTGTACAAGAACGAAAACGTGGGCGCGATCGACCTCGCGTTCGCGCCGGGCAATGCCCAGGTGATCTATGCGGCGCTGTGGGCGACCCGACGTCCGCCGTGGAGCGTCTACCCGCCGTCCAACGGACCGGGCGGCGGCCTGTACAAGTCCACTGACGGCGGCGCCACGTGGACGCAGCTCGGCCACGGGCTGCCTACCGAGGGAGTCGGCAAGATCGGCGTGGCCGTGGCGCCGGGCAACCCGAACCGGGTGTACGCGATCATCGACGCCAAGCAGGGCGGCCTGTACCGCTCGGATGACGCTGGCGCCACCTGGAAGCTCGCCGACGGCGAGGCCCGCATCTGGGGGCGTGGCTGGTATTTCGACCGCGTCACCGTCGATCCGAAGAACCCGGACAAGCTCTACGTCATGAACACTTCGACCTACCGCTCGACGGATGGCGGCAAGAGCTTCGAGGCGATCAAGGGCGCGCCGGGCGGCGATGACTACCACCGACTGTGGGTGAACCCGAACGATCCGGACCGCATGGTGCTGAGCAGCGACCAGGGCACCATCGTCAGCGTGGACGGTGCGCGCAGCTGGAGTTCGTGGAACAACCAGCCTACCGGCCAGATGTACCACATCACCGCCGACAACCGCGATCCGTTCTGGGTGTACGGGGCGATGCAGGACAGTGGCGGCCATCCGGTCAGCACGGACGTCTCCCGGGGCCGTATCACCTACCGCTACTGGGATCAGGCCTGTACCGGCGGCGAAAGCAACGGCATGGCGGCCGATCCGCTGAGTGAGGCCGAGCTGTACGGGATTTCCTTCACCGGCATCACGCGCTGCAACGCGGTCACCGGCGCCAACCAGTCGATCTCGCCGCTGGACGCCTACCCTGGCGAGGCGTTCCGCAAGACCTGGACCTTGCCGGTCGTGTTCTCCATGGCCGACAAGCACGCCGTGTACTACTCCAACCAGTTCCTGTTCCGGAGCACCGACGGCGGGCAGAACTGGGACAAGATCAGCCCGGATCTCAGCCGCGCGCGCCCGGGCATTCCCGCCAACCTCGACCCGACGACCGCCGCCGACACGACGTATGCGCAGCAGACCGGCGGCTCGCACTGGGGCGTCATCTACACCATCGCGCCATCGCCCCTGGTGGCCGATACGGTGTGGGCGGGGACCGATGACGGGCTCATCTGGCATACCGTCGACGGCGGCAAGCACTGGCAGGACGTCACGCCAAAATCGGTGACGCCGTGGAGCAAGGTCATCATGCTTGACGCCTCGCATTTCGACGTCGGCACGGCCTATGCGGCCATCGACCGGCATCGCCTGAATGATTACGGGCCGCACGTGCTGCGCACCACGGATGGCGGCAAGACCTGGCACGAAGTCGACGCCGGCCTGCCCCACGGCGCCTACGTGATGTCGGTCAAGCAGGACCCGGGGCGCAAGGGCATGGTGTTTGCCGGCACCTCGACCGGCGTCTACGTCTCCTTCGACAGCGGTGCGCAGTGGCAGTCGCTGAAGCTGAACATGCCGACGGTGGAGATCCGGGACTTCGTCTTCCACGACAACTCGGTCGCGATCGCCACGTTCGGCCGCGGTTTCTGGATCCTGGACGACCTGAGCCCGTTGCACCAGCTCACGCCGGACATGGCGCAATCGGCGGCGTACCTGTTCAAGCCGGAAACCGCGATCGCGCACACCGGGCAAGGTGGTTTCAGTCGCGGCTCCAGCCTGAAGCCGGCGGCGAACATGGATCCGATTGAAGTCTGGTCCGGCGAGCCGCGCATGCAGGGTGCGATCCTGGACTACTACCTGAAAGCCGACGCGCAGGGACCGGTGACGCTGGAAATCCTCGATGCCGGTGGCAAGGTCATCCGCCACTACGCGAGCACGGACAAGTTCCCGCAACAGGATCCCAAGACCATGGACGTGCCGGCGGTGTGGCGCGCGGAGCCGACGCCGCTGCCGGCCAAGGCCGGCATGCACCGGGTCGCCTGGGATCTCAAGGCCATCGCACCGGGTGCGCCGGCGCCCACCGGGATTGCTGCGTTCTTCGGTAGCGGCACCGCCGTGCTGCCTGGCCAATACACGGTCAAGTTGACGGTCGACGGCCAGAGCTATTCCGCGCCGCTGACGGTGCAGATGGATCCGGGCATCCAGTACCGTATGGAGGCCTTGCAGGCGCAGGCGCAGTTGGTCGACCAGATCAAGGCGCTGCAAGGCAAGGTGGGAGCCGCGGCGCACGATATTGCCGGGCTGCGCAAGCAGCTCGCGGCGCTGGGTCCGCAGGCTGCCGGCCAGAAGAGGCTGGCGGCGGCCATCGCCGCGTTCGACCAGAAGGCGAAGGTCATCGAGGGCTTCGCCGCGAAGCCGGCGCCCGATTCATCCGGAGAAGGTGCCGCCGAGCCGACGCCGGAAAGCCTCAAGGGCTTGTCATCGACCCTCATGCGCATGTCGTTCTCGGCCGCGCAGGGCGGAGTGGAACCGCCGACGCCGGCGCTCGTCACCGGCTACGGCAAGGTGCAGCAGACCGCGGATGCCACCCTGGCCAAATCGCATGAGCTTGAGACCACCGATGTAGACCAGCTCAACGCCAAACTCACGGCGGCCAAGCTGCCACCCATCAGCCTCTAGCTGCGCGGGCGACAGAACCCGTCCTGAGGCGGTGACGCTGCCTGCTCCCTCTCCCCCGACTTGTTGGGGGAGAGGGTGGGGGTGAGGGGGCCAGGGACGTTGCCACGTGCACCCGCACGCGCCCATTGGGTCAAACTTGCAGGCCCGCAGGCGGGCGATGTCCTTGCCGTGGTTGATACCGATTGCTGACTTGCCCGCGCCGACTTGGCACAATCGACATTCGCCCCAAGGTGTATGGCATGTCCTATCAAGTACTCGCGCGCAAGTGGCGTCCCCGCAAATTCGCCGAGCTGGTGGGCCAGGAACACGTGGTGCAGGCGCTCAGCAATGCGCTCGACACCGGCCGCATGCATCACGCCTACCTGTTCACCGGCACCCGCGGCGTGGGCAAGACCACGATTGCGCGCATCTTTGCCAAGTCGCTCAACTGCGAGCGCGGGCAGTCGGCCGAACCCTGTGGCGAGTGCACCGTGTGCCGGGCCGTCGACGAGGGTCGGTTCGTCGACCTGCTGGAGATCGATGCGGCCAGCAACACCGGCGTGGACGACGTGCGCGAGCTCATCGAGAACGCGCAATACGCGCCGGCGCAGGGGCGCTTCAAGGTGTACCTGATCGACGAGGTGCACATGCTCTCCAAGAGTGCGTTCAACGCGTTGCTGAAGACCCTGGAAGAGCCGCCGGCGCACGTGAAATTCCTGCTTGCGACCACCGACCCGCAGAAGTTGCCGGTTACCGTGCTGTCGCGCTGCCTCAAGTTCAACTTGAAGCGCCTGCTGCCGGCGCAGATTTCCGGCCAGCTGCGCCACATCCTGGAGGCCGAACAGGTGGTGTGCGACGACGACGCCATTGCCGAGCTGGCCAAGGCAGCCGACGGTTCGCTGCGCGATGGCTTGTCCCTGCTGGACCAGGCGATTGCCTATGGCGCCGGCGCGGTGCGCGGCGACGATGTGCGGGCCATGCTGGGCGGCGTCGCGCGCGCGCAGGTGCTGGCCTTGCTCGAAGCCGTGGCCGCAGGCGACGGCTCCGCGCTGCTGGACGCATGCGCCCGGGTTGCCGCCTATGCGCCGGATTATGCCGGGGTGCTGGACGACCTGGCCGGCATGCTGCACCAGCTGCAGCTGCTGCAACTCGTGCCCGGCTACCAGCCGGCCGATGGCGTCGATGACGACCACGCGCTGGCTGGCCTCGCGCCGGGCCTGGCGGCCGAGGACGTGCAGCTGTATTACCAGATGGCCACGGCCGGGCGGCGCGACCTTGCGCTGGCTCCGGATGCGCGCACCGGCTTCGAGATGACCGTGTTGCGCATGCTCGCATTCCGCCCGGCGGCGCCGCCCGCCGATCAGCCGCAGGCGGTGGATCGCGAGCCAGGCGCGCCCCGCGCCCCGCACCCGCAGCAGGCAACGGCCGGCGATACCGGAGCGCCCGTCCGCAACGTACGCAGTGCGGCCCCCGCCACCCCGGTACCAGGGCCGCGCCATGCTGCGGCGTCGCCCGTCGTCACGGCACCGGCATCGGTTGCGCCGGCGCCGATGGCGGTCGGTGCCGACGGATTGCCCGACTGGGACCGCCTGATCGAACGCGCCGAATTGCGCGGGCCCCTGGGCCTGCTGGCGCAAAACGCCGTGTTGCGCGCGCGCGAGGGCCAGACCCTGGTGCTGGCGCTGCAGCCGCTGCATCTGCACATGGCGGTGGAGCCCATGGTGAGCCAGATGGAGGAACGCCTCGGCCAGGCGTTGGGGGAACCGATCCACCTGCATTTCGTACCCCTGGCAAACGCGGCGACGGCCGCGCAGACGCCGGCAGCGCGCGCCGCGCAGGCACACGATGCAGCGCAGGCGGCAGCGGAACAGGCCATCGCGGCGGACCCGGTGGTACAAACCCTGCAGCGTGAATTCGGCGCCCGGGTGGTGCCGCAGTCGATCCAACCCATTGCCAACGGAGCAAAGAGCGCATGATGAAAGGGCAGATTGGCCAGTTGATGCAACAGGCCCAGCGCATGCAGGAAGACATGAAGCGGGCGCAGGAAGAAATTGCCAAGCTCGAGGTCACCGGCAGTGCCGGTGGTGGCCTGGTCAGCGTGGTGATGACGGGCGAGCACGCCGTGCGCCGCGTGCAGATCGATCGGCAGACCTTTGCCGACGATCCGGAAATGGCCGAGGACCTGGTGGCGGCCGCGGTGAACGACGCGGTGAACAAGGTTGCCGCGGCAAGCAAGGATCGGCTCGGTGGCGTGACGGCCGGCATGTCTTTGCCGCCCGGCTTCAAGATGCCGTTTTGACGGTGGATCTCTTCATTTTTCCGGTGTGCATCTCCAACGGGCGGCTGGCTGGCACGCCGCCGGTGGGCCGCCGATGAGCGCTTCGCGCCTGCTCGACGAGCTGATTGAAGCGTTGCGTTGCCTGCCCGGCGTGGGCGCCAAGAGTGCGCAACGCATGGCGTTTGCCTTGCTCGAGCGCAATCGCGATGGTGGCCTGAAGCTGGCCGACGCTCTGCAACAGGCCATGCAGCGCATTGGTCGCTGCGAGCGCTGCCGCAATTTCAGCGAGACACCGCTGTGCAGCCTGTGCGCGGGCAACGGGCGCGACCGACGCACCTTGTGCGTGGTCGAGTCACCCGCCGACCTGGCCACGATCGAGCAGGCCACCGGGTATCGCGGACAGTATTTCGTGCTCATGGGGCACTTGTCGCCGCTCGATGGGCTGGGTCCGGAGGAGCTCGGCTTGCCGCAGTTGACCGCGCGCCTGGCGGAGGGCGAAATCGAGGAAATGATCGTGGCCACCAATCCCACGGTCGAAGGCGAGGCGACGGCGCATTACCTGGCCCACCTGGCGCGCGCCGGCGGCATTCGCCCGACGCGGCTGGCGCACGGCGTGCCCTTGGGCGGCGAGCTCGAATACGTCGATCGCGGAACGCTGGCCCACGCGTTTGGTGGCCGGCAACTGCTGGAGTGAGGCATGAGCGAGACGATTTTCAGCAAGATCATCCGCCGCGAGATACCGGCCGACATCGTCTATGAGGACGATACTGTGCTGGGTTTCAGCGACGTCAATCCACAGGCGCCGGTGCACGTGCTGTTCATCCCCAAGCAGCCGGTGCCGACCTTGAACGAGGCGACCCCGGCCGACGCGGAATTGCTCGGCAAGCTGCTGCTGGCGGCGGCGGCGTATGCCAAGCAGGTCGGCCTGGCCGAGCGCGGTTATCGCGTGGTGGTCAACTGCAACGAGGAAGGCGGGCAGACCGTGTTCCATCTGCACCTGCACCTGCTTGCCGGGCGCCGCATGCATTGGCCGCCCGGCTGAGCGCACCAGTAGTCGCGGGAGCCCGCTCGCGGCCGTAGGGAGTCCCCTGCGGACGGGCGACGCCTACCGGGCGATAGCCAGGACCTGCTCAGCCGCGCGGACGCGGGTGCGGCGCGGGGCGCACGATGATCACCGGCGGGCGACCCCAGTACGGGTTGCCCCAGGGACCATAGCCGCCGTAATACGGCCCGAAGCCCGGACCCCAGAACGGGTCATAGAACGAGGACGGATAATAATTCGCCATCGGCACGCGCTTGGGCCACAGGTAGATCACGTTGGCCTCCACCCGCGGATAGGCATAGTCGAAATCGCCGACCTTCTTTGTCACGATGCCGTGCAGCGTGCCGGTGACCGTCATCTCGCGGCCGCGGACGAACACTTCCGGGTCGTAGAAACCTGCGTGGCAGGCGACGAAGCGGCCCTGGCTTTCGCCGGCCTCGCCGGCGCGCGGCCGCGCTTGCTGGTCCAGCGGCTTGGACAACAGGTAGAAGCAGGTCTGGTCGGGACCAGGCTCGGTCTGGATGATTTCGCCGCCCCAACGTACCTGCTGGCCACCCTGACCACCTTGTTGCGCGCTGGCCAGCGGCACGCTGGCGTAGGTGCCCTGCAATGGCTGCGGGATGGTGGCGCAACCGCCGATGAGACCCAGCGCGGCAACCAATGCGAGTGGACGGTACATGGACACGATGATTCTCCAACGCAGGTGCGGCCGGGCCGCGGGATGCTTCATTGGACCACGCGCGCCACGTGAAATTCACGTACCGCGCGGCGAAACGCGCGCAATGGTTCAGGCGGCGCCTCGTCGGCACCATAACGCAGGTGCAGGTAGTCCGTTGACAGTTGCACCAGCACGCTGCGCTGGGCCGGCAGCGCGCGCGCGGCGCGGGCCAAGTAATCGCGCGGACCTTCGCCGCGTCGGCGCACGATGCCGCGCTGGGCGAGCTTGCGTTCCAGCACGCCGAATGCCTCGCGCAGGGAATCCCGACGCCGCCATTGCCACAGCGACCAAGCCAGCCCCAAGGCCATGAACAGGGCGCAAGCCAGCGCGATCAACAACGCCATGGTGCGCGTGCTGGTGTCGCGTATGCCGAATTGCGTGAGCATGCCGCGCTGGCGCAGCGCGTCGAAACCGACCACGCCCTGGTCCCACCAGCGGTTGACGATGTCCCAATGGTTGCGCAGGCCCTCCAGCCAGGCGCTGTCGTACCAGTCGCGCCCGGCACCGAGCGCCGCTGCCGCGCCCTGGGTTACGCGCTCGGGCCGCGCCGCGGCGGTCGGGTCGACGCGCACCCAGCCGCGGCCGCGCAGCCACACTTCGCTCCAGGCATGGGCATCCGAGTAGCGCAGCAGGAGGTAATTCCCCAGCTCGCTCCAGTAGCCGCCCTGGTATCCGGTGACCACGCGGGCCGGGATGCCGGCGCTGCGCATCAGCACGGTGAAGGCCGAGGCGTAGTGCTCACAAAAGCCTTCCCGGGTGTTGAAGAGGAAATCGTCCACGCTGTCGCGGCCGAGTGGTGGCGGCGTCAACGAGTAGCGGAAGTGGCCCGTGCGCAGCAGGTTCAGGCCGGCGGCGACAATGGCCGCGTCGTCCTCGCCGTAGCGCGCCCGCCAGCCCTCGGCCAGGGCCTGGGTGCGTGGGTTGAATCCGGTCGGCAGTTCCAGGCCGCGCCGGCGCCGCTGCGCGTCGAGTTCGGGCTGCAGCCGGTAATGCAGCGCCGAGCGCAGCGTGTAGCTGAAGCTGCGGGTCACTGGCGTGTCGGCCAGTACTTCGTGGTCGGCCAGGAGGCGGGCGTGATCGGGCGCGTCCACGGGGACGTCCAGCGCGGGCAGGATGCGCCGCTGGCTGGCCATCATGGTCACGTGGTAGGCAATGGTGTCATTGGCCGCGAGCGGCGCGGCCGGCTCCGGCGAGCCGCGGCCGCGCCGCCACTGCCGGCCGTCGAAGTTCCACATGACGTAGGCGCGGAAATAGCGCAGGTCACGCGGCGGCACCGCGCCGTCAAAGCTCACCCGCAGCGCCGGGCTGTCGTCGATGAGCAGGGAGGTGAGGTTGCCTGGCGACATCGTGTCGCTCAGGCCAGTGCGCGCTTCGTCCGGCGTGGGCGCGCCCCACAGCGGCGAGCCCAGGCGCGGCACCAGGGCGAACGCCAGCAGCGCCAGCGGCAAGGTGGCGCCGAGCAGGGCCAGGCCCGGCAACAACGCGCGCGGCAGGCTTGCCGGCCGTTGCGCCGGTTCCATAGCGCGCATGGTGGCGAATGCCGGGAGCACGGCCAGCGCGACCACCACGGTATTCACCAGGTTTTGTCTGAACAGCAGGGCCGCGACCAGGGCGAAGCAGGCGAAGCTGACCGCGACGCGGACGTCCCGCGTGCTTTCGCATTCCATCGCCTTCAACACCAGCAGGCCGATGGCCAGGGCGGCGCCGGGTTCGCGTCCGAAGATGCTGCCGTAGCTGACGATGACGGCGAGGGTAAGCAGTCCGAGCAAGGGCAGCTTGATCCAGCGCGGCACCCGCCCCGGGCGCCGTCGCCGCTGCCACCAGCGCCAGGCCAACAGCGCCGCCGAGCTGGCGGTAAGCCACCACGGCAAGTGATTGGCATGCACCGCGAGCACCAGCGCAATGCTGATGCTGAGCAGGCCGAACACCCGGTTGTCGACCGCGATTTCCCGGCGGTTGTCGGCGGCGGCGCGGCTCATGGCAATTCGGCTAGCGCATTCATGCAGCGTGCGTAATGCAGCGGACCGCTGTCCAGCGGCAGCTCGTTGCCCGGCAGCCACAGGCTGTAGCGTTGCCGCTGGACCTGGGCCTCGCCCAACCAGCGGGCCAGCCGGGCAATGCGTGCCTCGGGGTCCAGGCCCGGCAGCTCGCGCCAGTCCAGGCGCCATTCGGTTTGCCCTCGCGGCTGCGCGAAATCCTTGACCAGCAGGCTTTCGTGATGCGCGCTGGCCTTCCAGGCGATGTGGCGCTGGGGATCGCCGATGCGGTAATCGCGCAAGGCAGCCCATTCGTCACCAAGGCGGGGGCGGGTCCGCTGCGTCATCAGCGCGGACGCCTGCGGCGGCGGCCCCGAGCGCTCGGCCCGAGGCCAGATCAGCATGCGCTGGTCCGGGTGCACCCAGCTCCACGCGCGAAACATGCCGAGCGGCCAGGTGGTCCAGATCTTCAGCCGCGGCACCGGCTGCCAGCCGCGCCGGGTCGTGGCCATGTTGACGGTGACCGCGACGCTGCCCTGCGCGGGCACGGCAAATACCTGCCTGGCGTCGCCTGCATCCAGGCGCAGCGCATCACGCGCAGATGTCGAGGCGAAGCGCAGGGTCAGTTCCACCGGCTGGCCGGCAATCGCGTGGCTGGCCCGCAGGCTGCTGAGCTGCAGGCCATTGAGGTTGCGGAACGCCACCAGCATGCTGGCCGCGCTGGCCGCGCCGAGCAGGCAGGTCAGCAGCAGGGCCGCGTTGTTGGCGTAGTTCAAGGCTCCCGCCAGCATGGTCAGCAGCAGCAGGGCGAAGCCGACGCCAAAGCCGCTGGGCACGATGTAGATGCGCCGGCGATGCAGGCTGACCGGCAGGTTTTCCGGGCGCCGGTGGCGCGTCAGGGCCGGCAGGCGCCGCTCGCCCCACAACACCACGGGCTGCAGCCAGGCACGCATCAGTCCACTGCAACCTCGGCCAAGAGCTGCCTGGCGGCCGTCTCGCCGGTGGCGCCATGCGCCGGCAACAGGCGATGCGCGGCCAGCGGGACAAACAAGGCCTGGATGTCTTCCGGCAGCACGTGGCTGCGTCCGCTGAGCAAGGCCCACACCCGGGCGGCGCCAAGCAGGGCCAGCCCGGCGCGCGGCGACAGGCCGACGCGGATTTCCGGGTGTTCCCGGCTGGCCTTCAACAGGGCCTGCAGGTAGTCGAGCAGGGCGGTGCTGGCGATGATGGTTTGCGCCTGGCGTTGCAACTCGAGCAGCGCCGCGGCATCCAGTTGCGGCACCAGCTGCAGCAGCAGATCCTGGCGGTCGCTGCCGGTGAGCAGGGCGCGTTCGGCGGCGAGGTCGGGGTAATCCAGCGACAGGCACAGCATGAAGCGGTCCAGCTGCGAATCCGGCAGCGGGAAGGTGCCGTTGAGGTCCAGCGGGTTTTGCGTGGCGACGACGAAGAACGGCTTGGGCAGCGCATGCGTGGCGCCATCGACGGTGACCTGCGATTCGGCCATTGCTTCGAGCAGCGCGCTTTGCGTCTTCGGGCTGGCCCGGTTGATCTCGTCGGCAAGCAGCAGGCCGGTGAAGATTGGCCCCGGATGGAAGCGGAACTGCGAGGTCTCGCGCTCGTACACGCTGACGCCGATGATGTCCGAGGGCAGCAAGTCGCTGGTGAACTGCACGCGCTGGAAATCCAGGGCAAAGGTGGCCGCCAGTGCGTGGGCGAGCGTGGTCTTGCCCACTCCCGGCACGTCCTCCAGCAGCAGGTGGCCGCCGGCAATCAGGCAGGTGAACGCCAGCTTCACCTGGGCCGGTTTGCCGAGCAGCACCTGGTTGACCTGGGCCATGGCCGCCTGCAGGCGCTGGTGCAAGGTGGGCTCGCGTTGCTGGATCTGGATATTGGCAGCCATGGTTCCTTCGATGCTGGTGGGGCGGGGTCCGGACGGGCCCCAGTGTAGTGGCCGACCCAGGCCGCATGGCTGCGCCGGTGCAGTGGTTATCGGCCGCATCGGCGCCGGATGAAGCGGCCAGGGCGGTGTGGGCGCCGCCCTTCAGCCTTGCGACTGCGTGATCAGCTTGCGGTACTGGCGCGGCGTGATGCCGGTGGTTGCCTTGAACTTGCGGTCGAATGCGCTCTGGTCGACGAAGCCGCAGGCCAGGCTGACCGCCGCCACCGATTGCTCGCCGTGCAATAGTTGCATGGCGGCATCCACGCGCAGCTTGGTCAGCATCTGCTGCGGCGTGAGCTGGAACACGTGGTTGAAGTGGCGCTCGAGCTGGGCAACCGACAAGCCCGCCAACTTGGCCAACGTTGGTATCGGCAATTTCCTGGCGAACTGCGCCTGCATGTGGTCGAGCACCTTGCGCAGCTTGTCGTATACGGGATGACGCGCGTCCAGTACGCCAAGGTCGCGGGAGATGCCGATCAGGCCACAGATCTCCCCGTGGACCTTGAGCGGCCGCTTGAGCGTGATACACCAGCCCGAGCTCCGGTTGTTGAAGATGTGCACTTCCACCTGGTTCTCGATGGCCTCCCCGGCCAGGACACGGCAGTCCTGCGCCATATAGGCCTGGCCCATGGCGCTGGGATACAACTCGGCCGTGGTCTTGCCCAGCACGTCTTCGCGCTGCTTGAGTCCCAGCCGGTGCACCAGGGTCAGGTTGACGTGGGTGTAGCGGCAGGCGGTGTCCTTGGCAAAGAACACCACGCCGGGCAGGGCATCGAACAGCGGTACCAGTTCCTCGATGGGTGCCTTGAGCTTCATCGCGTCCCGTTTCCTCGGCTGGGTGGCGTGCCGTGGCTCGGCATGGCTGCGGCGTGCAGCGATGTAGCGGGTGGGGCGCGGTACGTGTCCCATCGATCGCGACGCTTGCGGATTTGCCGCTATTATGCCGATTTCCGCATTTGGCATTGGCAAAGCGTGCTAGACGTCACGTCTCCGGGTGGTGAGCATGTCGCATATGCATATCGTTGAATTCGTGGACTCGCATACTGGGGGCGAGCCGACCCGCGTGGTCGTCTCGGGGTTTCCCGATCTTGGCGGCGGCACGCTCGTCGAACGCCTGCACCGCTTGCGCGACGGGCACGACCAGTGGCGCCGCGCCACGGCACGCGAGCCGCGCGGTTCCGATGCCATGGTCGGCGCCTTGCTGCTCGCGCCGCAGGATCCGCAGTGCTGCGCCGGGGTGATCTTCTTCAACAACGTCGGCTACCTGGGGATGTGTGGGCACGGCACCATCGGCATGGTACGCACCTTGCAGCATCTGGGCCGCATCGCGCCCGGGCGGCATCGCCTGGAAACGCCGGTGGGCAGCGTCGGCGTCGAGCTGCACGACGATGGCCGCGTCACCGTCGACAACGTCGAGAGCTACCGGCACGCCAAGGACGTGGTGCTCGACGTCCCGGGCTACGGCAGCGTGCGCGGCGACGTGGCCTGGGGCGGCAACTGGTTCTTCATCAGCGCCGACAGCCCGGTGCCGCTCCGCTTTGCCAACGAACCGGCGCTGACCCGCTACACCGAGGCGGTGCGTGCCGCCCTGGTGCGCGAGGGCATCACCGGCGCGCGGGGCGCGGAGATCGACCACATCGAGATCAATGGCCCGGCCGATGACGACAACGCGGATGCGCGCAATTTCGTGTTGTGCCCGGGCCTGGCCTATGACCGCTCACCCTGCGGCACCGGCAGCAGCGCCAAGGTCGCCTGCCTGGCCGCTGACGGCAAGCTGGCGCCGGGCCAGGTCTGGCGGCAGGCCGGCATCCTTGGCAGCGTGTTCGAGCTGCGCTACCAGCCGGGTCCCACCGGCGTGCTGCCGCGCATCACCGGCAGTGCCTTCATCACCGCCCAGGGCCAGCTCCTGATCGACGAAGCCGATGCGCTGGCCTGGGGCATCGGCGGGACATGAGCAGCTTCGACCTCATCGTGGTCGGTGCCGGCATCGTCGGCGCCGCGTGCGCCGATTACGCCAGCGCCCAGGGGCTCAAGGTGGCGATTGTCGAGTCGGCCACCATCGGCGGCGGCACCACGGCTGCCGCCATGGGTCACCTGGTGGCGGTCGATGGGGTGCCGGCGGAAGTGGCGCTGGCGTATTATTCCCTGGGCTTCTGGGAAGCCTTTGCCGATTTGCCGCAAGCCGAATTCAGCCGCTGCGGCACCTTGTGGGTGGCCGGCGACGAGGCCGATTGCGCACGCATCCCGGACAAGCTGGCGCGGCTCGCCGCCGCCGGGGTGCATGCCGAGGCGCTGGACGCCCGGCAGCTGTATGCGCTGGAGCCGGCGCTGGTGCCGGGCCTGGGTGGCGGCGTGCTGGTAGCCGGCGAGGCCGTGGTCTATCCGCCCGGCGTGGCGCGCTACCTGGTCGATCGCGCGCAGCAGCAAGGCGCCAAGCTGTACCGGCAGCGGGCCGCACTCGCCGCCGATGGCGTGACGCTGGGTGATTCGACCCGGTTGCACGGCCAGGTACTGGTCGCCACCGGCGGCGCGCTGGCCGAGTTGCTGCCCGAGCTGCCGCTGCGCCTGCGCAAGGGCCACCTGGTGATCACCGACCGCTATCCCGGCCTGATCCATCACCAGTTGCTGGAGCTGCACTATGCCGACAGCGCACACGGCGAGGCCGATGCCAGCGTGGCGTTCAACGTGCAGCCGCGGCCGACGGGACAGTTGTTGATCGGCTCCTCGCGCGAATTCGGCCAGGTTGGGGCGGAGGTGTCCATGCCCATCGTGCGCCGCATGCTGGACCGGGCGCTGCATTTCCTGCCCGCGCTGCGCGAGCTGCAGGCGCTGCGCATATGGACCGGCCAGCGCCCGGACAGCATCGACGGCCTGCCCTACATCGGGCGGGTGCCGCGACGTGCAAAGCTGTGGGTCGCCGCCGGCCACGAGGGCCTCGGGGTCACCACCTCGCTGGGCACCGCGCGCCTGCTGGTCGACCAGTTCCTTGGCCGCGTGCCCGTGCTGGACCCGGCTCCCTACGATCCGGCACGGGTGTTGGCATGACGGCCGGGCGCGTGCATCTCGTGGTCAACGGCCAGCCGGTGGAGGTGGCCGAAGGCAGCAGCGTGGCCGCAGCGATTGCCCAGCTTGGGCTGCCCTTCCGGCGCTCGGTGCGCGGACAATGGCGGGCGCCACTGTGCGGCATGGGCGTGTGCTTCGAATGCCGGGTGTGCATCGACGGGGTTGCCCAGCAGCGCTCGTGCATGGTGGCGGCCCGCGAGGGCATGCAGGTGGCCACCGATGACTGAGCGCTACGACGTGCTGGTGGTGGGCGCCGGCCCCGCCGGCCTCGCGGCGGCGCAGGCGGCTGCCAGCCACGGTGCGCGCGTCGGCCTGCTCGACGCCCAGTCGCGCGCGGGCGGGCAGGTATGGCGGCATGACGTGGTGGCCGGCGTACCGCGCCTGGCCCGGCGCAGCATCGCTGCCGCGCTGGCACCCGCCGGCGTGGAATGGCTGGCGCAGACCCGCGTGGTCCTGGCCGAGGCCGGCGGCTTGCTGGTGGAGGAGCCACAGCGGGCGCGACGGTTGGAATACGCCGCCCTGGTCCTGGCCACCGGCGCACGCGAGCTGCTGCTGCCATTTCCTGGTTGGACCCTGCCTGGCGTCACCGGCGCTGGCGGCTTGCAGGCCCTGGCCAAGCAGGGCTGGCCGCTGGCCGGCAAGCGCGTGGTGATTGCCGGCAGCGGCCCCCTGTTGTTTGCCGCAGCGTCCACTGCGCACCGCCACGGTGCCAAGGTGCTCGGCATCTACGAGCAGGCCGGGAGTGCGGCGGTGGCGCAATTCGCCATGGGGCTCTGGCGTTGGCCGGGCAAGCTCATCCAGGCCGTGGCGCTGCGTGCACAGTTGCTGGGCACGGGTTACCACGGTGGAAGCCTGGTGCGGCGCGCGCTTGGCGCGGAGCGGGTGCAGGCGGTCGAGATCGAGGGCCGGCACGGTCTGCAGCGCCTGGATTGCGACCTGGCCGCCGTGGGTTACGGACTGGTTCCCGACCTGCGCCTGGCGCACATGCTGGGTTGCGCCAGCGAGCCGGAAGGCGCGCATGAGCGAATCCGCGTGGATGACGTGCAAGGCACCAGCGTCGCCGGCATCTATGCCGCCGGTGAGATCTGCGGCATTGGCGGGCGCGATTGCGCCCGGGTCGAGGGAGCCATGGCCGGCCATGCCGCCGCGGGTGCGCAGGCCGAGGCCGCCCAACTGCAAGGCCGCAGGCAGCATGCGCGGGCCTTTGCCGCGCAGTTGCGCCGGCATTTCGCGCTGGGCCCGCAGGTCCGTGGGCTGGCCGAGGCCGACACCGTGGTTTGCCGCTGCGAGGATGTCCCCTGGCGCGCCCTGGAAGGCTATACGGATTCACGCAGCGCCAAGTTGGCCACGCGTTGCGGCATGGGTGCCTGCCAGGGGCGGATATGCGGCAGCGCGTTGGCCGAACTGGGGCGCTTTCCGCGCCGCGGCGACCGTCCGCCGCTGTACCCGGCGCGGCTTTCCACTCTGGGCGGTGACGCCGCATTGAGCCCCCGTGACCCGTGACGGGAGTGCCGCCAGGCGGCCCGTGCGCAGCGCTCCATGTCGAAGGTCACTTGAACCGGCTTGCCGAAGGCAGCACCATGGCCGCGGTTGGCTGGGGGGAAGTGGACGGCTGCATGGTTATTTGCATGCCCGTTCGCGCCTGGCCGGCGCAGGCCACTGACCCGCATGCCGACCATGACCGCCCATCAGCAAGGGATTCCCATGAAGATTGCCAACCACCCGCGTGTCCTCGCCTGCCTGGGCCTGCTGGCCTGCCTGCTGGCTGCCGCCATCCCGGCGCAGACCGTGCCGGCCAGCGCGTATGCACAGCTCAGCTGGCGCCTGGTCGGGCCGTTCGACGGCGGCCGCGTGCTGGCCGTGGCCGGGGTGCCCACGCAGCCGCAGACCTATTATTTCGGCAGCGCCAATGGCGGGGTGTGGAAGACCACCAATTCCGGCTTGTCGTGGGAGCCCTTGTTCAACGACCAGCCGGTGTCCTCGATTGGCGCCATCGCGGTGGCGCCGTCTGATCCGAACATCGTTTATGTGGGTAGCGGCGAGGCCGATCCGCGCAGCGACCTCACCTTTGGCGACGGCGTGTACAAGTCCACCGACGCCGGCAAGACCTGGACCAACGTCGGCCTGCGCAAGACCTTGCACATCGGCAAGATCGTCGTCGATCCGCATGATCCGAACGTGGTGGTGGTGGCCGCGCTCGGCCGCGTCTACGGGTCCAGCGAGGATCGCGGCATCTATCGTTCCAGCGATGGCGGCAAGACCTGGACCAAGACGCTCTACGTGAACGACACCACTGGCGGTATCGACGTGGCCATGGACCCGTCCAATCCCTCCGTGCTGTATGCCGGCATGTGGACGGTGCAGCGCACGCCATGGCATCTCTCCAGCGGCGGCGAAGGCGACGGCTTGTTCAAGTCGACAGACCAGGGCAAGACCTGGACCCGGCTGCAAGGCCATGGCCTGCCAACCGGCGTACTCGGCAAGATCGGGGTCGCGGTGGCTGGCGGCAACACCAACGGACAAATCGTTTACGCGATCATCGAGGCGAAGGACGGCGGCCTGTTCCGTTCCGACAATGGCGGGGTCGACTGGAAACTGGTCAGCAACGACCAGCGCATCATGGGCCGTGCGTGGTATTTCATGAATGTGTTCGTCGACCCGGTGGACGCCAACACGGTGTACGCCACGAACACCGGCTTCTTCAAGTCCACCGACGGCGGACACAGTTGGAATGCGCTCTCGCTTCCTGGCGGCGACAACCATGCGTTCTGGATCAATCCGCTGCAGCCGCACCTGATGGTGCAGGGGCACGACCAGGGCGTGGTGACCAGCGTCGACGGCGGCAAGACTTGGGGCAAGCACTACAACCTGCCGATTGCCCAGCTGTACCACATCTCGGCCGATGACCGCTTCCCGTACAACATCTACGGTTCGGTCCAGGATTGCCCCTCGGGTTGCGCTTTCGGCAGCGCCAGTCGCGGGCAGGGGGGCATTACCGCCAAGGAAGTGTTCAACGTCGGCGGCGACGACGGCGAGTCGGGCTATGTCTTCGCCGATCCAAACGACCCCAACTACATCGTCGAGGGCGGCTACGGCGGTGGCCTGACCCGCTACAGCCTGCGCACCAAGACCATCCAGGACATTGCCCCGTGGTCGAACGCCAACGGTGGGCATGCGGCAAAGGACATCAAGTACCGCTTCACCTGGACCGATCCGTTTGCGTTTGCGCCGTGGAAGGATGGGGACACCTATCCGCTCTACCTCGGCTCGCAGTACCTGATGGTGAGCCACGACAGCGGCAAGAGCTGGGACGTCATCAGCAAGGACCTGACGCGCAACGACAAGTCCAAGCAGCAATCCTCGGGCGGCCCGATCACCCAGGACAACGCCAGCGTCGAGTACTACAACGTCATCTACGCGATCGCGCCCTCGCCGGTGAGCAAGGGCCAGATCTGGATCGGCACCGACGACGGCCTGGTCTGGCTGACCCGCGATGCCGGCAAGACCTACCAGAAGGTCACACCACCGAAGCTGCCCGAATGGGCACGGGTGGACGCGATCGAGGCCTCGCATTTCGATGCCGGCACCGCCTTCGTCGTGGCCGACGCGCACAAGCTCGGCGACAATACGCCCTACATCTTCGTGACCCACGATTACGGCGCCACCTGGTCGAGCATCGTCGACGGTTTGAGTGCGCCAAACTACGTGTACGTGGTGCGGCAGGATCCGGTAAACCAAAACCTGCTGTTTGCGGGCACCGCGAACGGCATCATGGTGTCCTTCAATGGTGGCCAGCAATGGCAGTCGTTGCAGCTGAACCTGCCGACTTCGCAGGTGCGCGACATCGCGATCAAGGGTGCCGACCTGCTGGTGGCGACGCATGGGCGCTCGGCCTGGGCCATGGACGACATTTCCGCCCTGCGCCAGCTCAGCGCCGAGGTCATGCAGAGTCCGGCGCACCTGTTTGCGTCCGCGCCGGCCTGGCTGCTGCGCATGCGTGGCGGCCGGAGCACGGGGGCGGGCAACCTGGCCGGCGAGAACCCGCCAAACGACGTGATTGCCTACTACCTCAAGGACAAGCCGAGCGGAAAGATCAGCCTGGCCATCTATGACGCGGCGGGGAACCTGGTCAGCTCCTTCGACAATGCGCGCAGTACGGGGGCCGCGGAGAGCGGCGGCGAAGGCCCGTTTGCGCGGCATCCATTGGGTGACAAGACGCTGACCGATCACCCGGGCATCAACCGTTTCGTCTGGGACCTGCGCTTTCCGGCGGCGCCCCCGATCCACGCCAAGGCGTCCTACGTCGAAGGCCGCGGTCCCAATGGGGCCTACGTCGTCCCTGGTACGTACAAGCTGGTGCTGACCGTGGATGGCCAATCGTATACGCAGCCGTTGACGGTCAAGGCCGATCCGCGTTCCATGGCGACCCAGGCCGACCTGGTCAAGCAATTCAACTTGGCCAGCAAGGCGCAGAACCTGCTGTGGCAAAACCATGCCGTCATCAACCAGATTCTCGACCTGCGCGCGCAGTTGCAGGCGCTGCAGCAAAAGAATGGCACGAACAAGGGCATCCAGCGGCAGCTTGCCGCCCTGGATGGCAAGGTGTTTGCGCTGCAGGGCGAGCTGTACCAGTACCATGCCGCGACGGGCATCGGCCTGCTGAACTATCCCGTCAAGGTCGGCGAACGCATTGCCTACCTGTCGAACGAGATCAACGTGATGTCGGCCGCCGCGCCAACGCAGCAGTTTTACGCGCAGTATGCGGAGTACGAGCAGACCATGGCGCCGCTGCTGAAGCAGTGGCAATCGCTCAAGGACGGGGAGCTGCAGGCAGTGAACCGGACGCTGCAGGCAACGGGACTGCCCGCGCTGGTCATTGCCAACGGGCCGGAGGAACGCATGCCGGGGCCTCCGGTGCAGATTCACTGAAGGCACACAGCATGAAATGGCCGGAGGACGGCGGCGCGTGCCACCGTATCCGGCGGCAGGGGAACGGATATTGGCGGTGCATCGTGCGGGGCATGTCGGGCTTGCCGCCGTGGCGTGATCCCGTCCTGGATAGATCACTTTACCGATGATGGAGCGTGGCATGGCGGAGCAGGGCAAGTTTCTCAAACGGCTCAGCCTGATGGACCTTACGTTCATCGGGCTCGGGTCTATCTTTGGATCCGGTTGGCTGTTTGCCGCAAGCCACGTGGCGGCGTCAGCCGGTCCGGCTGGCATGATTTCCTGGTTGATTGGTGGCGCCGCGGTGCTGCTGCTGGGTCTGGTGTATTGCGAGCTGGGTGCCGCGTTGCCACGCGCGGGCGGCGTGGTGCGCTACCCCGTGTTCTCGCACGGCCCCCTGCTGGGCTACCTGATGGGGTTGATGACGGTCATCGCCTTCTCCAGTCTGATCGCGATCGAGATTGAGGCGTGCCGGCAATACGCCGCGGCATGGTTTCCACAGCTGACGCAGGAGGGTTCGGATGCGCCGACCCTGCTCGGCTGGATGGTGCAGCTGGGCATACTCTGCGTGTTCATGCTGCTCAACTATTTCAGCGTGAAGACCTTCGCCCGCGCGAACAACATCATCAGCGTGTTCAAGTTCGTGGTGCCGGCGCTGGTGATCATCGTCCTGCTTGGGCATTTCGAGTTCGACAACATGCATTCGCATGGCTTTGCGCCATTCGGTGCGCAGGGCGTCGAGGCGGCGGTTGCCGCTGGCGGCATCATTTTCGCCTACCTGGGATTGACCCCGATCATTTCCGTCGCGAGCGAAGTGCACAACCCGCAACGCACGATCCCGATTGCGCTGATCCTGTCGGTGATCCTGTCGACGATCATCTACCTGTTCCTGCAGCTTGCCTTCCTGGGCAGCGTTCCGGCCGACATGCTGGGCAATGGCTGGGTCGGCATCGACAAGCTGTTTTCGCTGCCCTTCCATGACATTGCCATGGTCCTCGGCATCGGCTGGCTCGGCTTCCTGGTCGTTTCCGACGCGGTGATTTCGCCGAGCGGCTGCGGCAACATCTACATGAATGCGACGCCACGCGTCATCTATGGCTGGTCCCGTGGCGGCACGTTCTTCAAGGTGTTCACCCGCATCGACGCGAAGTCCGGCATTCCGCGCCCCGCACTGTGGCTGACATTCGCGCTGTCGGTGTTCTGGATGCTGCCATTTCCGTCCTGGGGCGCGCTGATCCGCGTGGTATCGGCCGCCCTGGTGCTCAGCTATGCGACCGCGCCGCTCACTGTGGCCGCGCTGCGCCGCACCGCGCCGGACATGCCGCGGCCTTTCGTGGCGCCGGCGCTTGGTGTCCTGGGGCCCTTGTCGTTCGTCATTGCCGCCTTGATCGTCTACTGGTCGGACTGGGCGACGCTGTCGTGGCTGATGGCCTTGCAGATCGTGCTGGTCATCGCCTACGTCGCCTACAAGTGGGTGTCGCCCGAGCGCCGCGCCGAACTGCCGCAGGAACTTTATTCGTCATCATGGCTGATCGGGTTCTACATCCTGATCTTCATCATCTCCTACCTCGGCACTTTCGGTGGCCGCGGCATCGTCCCCCACCCGTGGGATTCGCTGGTGGTCGTGGTCATCGCCCTGGTGACGTACTACTGGGGCGCACGCACCGGCCTGCCACCGTCCAAGCTCAACCTGGGCACCGGCGACGAGGACTAGGTCGACGAGCCGCGTTCAACGATGCGCCATAAAGGGGACGTGGCCAATTAAGTTGCTACTTAATTGGCCACGTCCCCTTTATCGTCTTTGTCGTCTTCAGGTCGTGTAGACGTCCAAACGAAATGTGCGTATTTCCGCATCGATGCCGCGGAGATTGCACAAGACCCGCCATGGAGATGGTGGGATCGTAAACAAAGAGATGCTTTTTCGTGAGGTCAGGGTGAGTGGCCTTGGCCGCTGCGATCTGCTGCGTGCGGACCGGGCAAGCACCGCGTCGCGCATGTCGATCGAACCACCTGGGAGCGATGTAGCCGAATCAGCGTAATGGCCAAACTCCGGCACGGCTGTGCGATGCGCCCGATGTGCGCACCCGGCTTGCCATCGTGCAGGAACTTGTCGATGAGTGTTTTTAGGTCGTGGAAGTGGTGGGTATGCACGTTGGGTCTGGCCTTGATGGCGGTTCCGGCGATCCGGGCGCAGGGCGCGCAGCGTGGCGACGATGGCGGTATGGCCTTCCATTTTCTCGGGCCGGCCATGGGCAACCGCGTAGCGTCGTTCGCCGGCATCCCCGGCGACACCATGACGTACTACGCCGGCGCCTCGTCCGGCGGCATCTGGAAGTCCAGCGACGGCGGCAGCAACTGGAAGCCGATCTTCGACCAGCAGCCGGCGGCATCCATCGGCGCGCTGGCGGTGGCACCATCCAAGCCTGAGGTGGTGTGGGCCGGGACCGGCGAGCCATGGGCGATCCGTGACATCGACATCACCGGCAACGGCGTGTACAAGTCCACCGACGCCGGCAAGACCTGGAAACACATGGGCTTGACCGAGACCGGTCGCATTGCCCGCATCATCGTCGATCCCGGCAACCCGCAGACGGTCTTCGTGTGCGCGGAGGGCCGTCTCACCGGCCCGCAGGAGCAGCGCGGGGTGTTCGTCACCCACGACGGTGGCGCGACGTGGAAGCGCTCGCTGTTCGTCGACGCAAACACCGGCTGCTCCGGCCTGGCGATGGACGCGCACGATCCCGACACCTTGTTTGCCGGCACCTGGCAGATGGTGATGCACACCTGGGGCCTGTTCAGCGGCGGCCCGGGCAGCGGCGTTTACGTCACCCATGACGGCGGCGCGAGCTGGCAGCACATTACCGGGCACGGCTTGCCGCGCTCGCCACTGGGCAAGATCGACGTGGCAGTCGCCCCGACCGACCCGAACCGCGTCTACGCCCTGATCGAGACCAAAAACCAGGGCGCGGTGTGGCGCTCCGACGATGGTGGCCGAAATTGGCAGGCCGTCAGTTGGGACCGAACCTTGATCGGCCGCGCGGGCTACTACATCCGCATTGCGGTATCGCCGGGCGACGAGAACAAGATCTACATCTCCAACAGCTCGTTCCATGTCTCGACCGACGGTGGCAAGACCTGGCCGACCAAGCCCTGGGGCGGGGACAACCACGACATCTGGATGGATCCGAAGGATCCAGACCACTTTGCCATCACCTTCGATGGCGGCTTCGCGATCACCCGCGACGGTGGCAGGGGGTTCAACAGCGTGACGCTGCCCATCGGGCAGATGTACCACGTGGCCGTGGACGACCAGATTCCGTATTACGTCTACACCAACATGCAGGACGACGGTACGCTGCGCGGCCCAAGCGTGCCACTGAATCCGGCCTGGCTGCGGCCCGAGGACCAGGGTTGGGACTTCGGCATGGGCGGCTGCGAGTCGGGCTTCACGCTGCCCGACCCGAGCGATCCCAAGGTGGTCTGGTCCACCTGCTATGGCGCCGAGGTCACCCGCTGGACCGCGGATACCCGCGTGGCGCGGTCGGTGAGCCCGTGGTTCCACACGCTCGATTCCACGGCGGCGCAGGCGAAGTACCGCTGCCACTGGACGCCGCCGCTGGCGATCGATCCGTTCGACCACAACAACGTGTACTTCGGCTGCCAGGTGGTGTTCAAGACCAGCAACGGCGGCCAGAGCTGGAGCGTGATCAGCCCGGACCTGTCCACCAACGACCCGAAATACCTCGGGTCCTCGGGTGGCCTGATCGGCGACAACCTGGGCCAATTCTACGGTGAGGTGATCTTTGCCCTGGCGCCGTCGTCGGCGCAGCAGGGCCTGCTCTGGGCCGGCACCAACGATGGCAAGGTCTGGTACACGAGCGATGGCGGCGGGCACTGGAACGACGTCACCAAAAACATCGGCATGAAGCCCTGGGGCACGGTCACCAGCATCCAGCCGTCCTTCTTCAAGGCGGGGGCGGCCTACGTCTCGGTCGACTACCACCTGGGCTGGAAAGGGAACGATGCCGATCGCGACCCCTACATCTACAAGACCACGGATTTCGGCAAGACCTGGACGCGCATCGACGCCACCCTGCCCAGGGACGAGCTGTCCTACGTGCGCAACGTGTCGGAAGATCCGAATTGCGAAGGCCTGCTGTTTGCCGGGACTGGGCACGGGCTGTTCTACTCGCTCGACGATGGGGCGCACTGGAGCGTGCTGGACCAGGGCCTGCCGCATTCGCCGGTGACCTGGACGGTGGTGCAGAAGCGCTTCCACGACCTCGTGGTGTCGACCTGGGGCCGCGGCATCTACATCCTGGAGGACATCACGCCGCTGGAGCAGATGGCCAGGCAGCCGACGGCCGTGGCGGTGCGCCTGTTCGACCCGCGCCCCAGTTATCGCCTGACGCGCAGCCCGCACGCCTATATCGACTTCGCGCTGGCCAAGGCGCCGCGGCAAGACGTCCAGATCGAGATCGCGGACGCGGCCGGCAAGCTGGTCCGCACCCTGCACGTGCCTGCGCACGCGGGCCTCAACCGCGTGCGGTGGAACATGCTGTATGACGACCTGACGCCGGTCGTACTGCGCACCGTTCCGCCCGAGGACCCGCACATCTGGGAGGAATCGCGCTTCAAGGGCAAGGACTTCCGGCCGGTCACGCACTGGGGCATGCCCGGCGTCGTCGCTGGCCCGCTGGCGGTTCCGGGCCAGTACCAGGTGCGGTTGAACGTGGATGGCCATGCCCAGACCGCGCCGCTGGAGATCATGCGCGACCCCAACAGCAAGGCGGACGTCGCGCAGATGGCCGCGACGCTGAAGCTGCAACTGCGCATCGCCGAGGACGTGCGCAAGGTCGCGGACATGGTCAACCTCAGCGAACAGATGCGCACGCAGCTCGAGCAGCTGGAGCGCCAGTACGCCGGCAATGCGCGGATGCTGAAGGCGGTCCAGGGCATGGACCAAAGCATCCAGGACGTCGAGTACCAGCTGTTCTCGCGCGACCTCGCGCCCAGCGACGACAAGATCTACGCCTCGGCGTGGAAGGTCTACTACAACCTGCTCTGGCTCAACGGCGAGATCGGCGGCGGTGCGGGTGATGTCGCCGGCGGCGACGACTTCGGCCCGACCGATGTGCAGCCCAGGCTTTTGGCCCTGCTCGAGTCCGACCTCGACAAGGGCACCACGCGCTATCAGGCACTGATGGCGCGGATACCAGCGTTCAACGAGATGCTGCGGAAAGGCGGCGCCATCCCGTTGGACACCTCGCTCAAACCGTTGCCGGATATGCGCAAGGCCTATCCGAGGGAATGAGTCGGGCTCGACCCCGCAGTGGCTGGTCGCCAAGGGTGTCGGGGGTTAGCGGTCGTATGTCGTCGATCGACGTCCATGCAAGCGTCGGAGCAAGCGGTTCCGGCTTGGCGTCGACTCATCCATCAGGAGAACATGCATGAAAATCAGGATCAAAGATCTGTCGTATGCCGTGCGTCTGGCGCTGTCTCTGGGCGCGGTCGTGAGCTTGGGGGTCTCGGGAGTTGCCTTGGCCCAGGACACGACGTCCCAGGGCGGCCAGGCCGACCAACCGGCGCAAGGCAATGCCGTCCAACTGCAAGGCGTGGTGGTTACCGGTTCGCACATTCGGCGTGTCGACCTGGAGACGGCCAGCCCGGTCATCTCGCTGGATCGTACCGCGATCGTCGCCACCGGTGACGTGAACCTCGGCCAGTTGGTGCAGGACATTCCGGCCATGACCGGTGGCATCAGCAATCCGCAGGTCAACAACGGCGGCGGCGCCGGCACGTCAAACGTCAACCTGCGCGGTTTGGGCCCGAATCGCTCCCTGATCCTGGTGGATGGCCACCGTGTGGTCAGCAGTGACACCAATTCGATCCCGGCCGACATGATCGAGCGCATCGACGTGCTGAAGGACGGCGCTTCGGCCGTGTACGGCTCGGATGCCATTGGTGGCGTGGTGAACTTCATCACGCGCAAGAATTACCGGGGCGCGCAATTCACCGGCAATATCGGCCAATCCTCGCATGCCGATGGGCGGCAGAAGGGGTATACGTTCACGTTCGGCCAGGCGGGGGAAAAGGGCAGCGTCATCGGCGGCATCGGCTACAGCAAGATCGATGGCGTGCTGGCCAGCCAGCGCGACTTCTCCAAGAACGCATTGTCCCTGGTGGGTAGTCCCACGAGCGCACCCAAGGCATTCGTCGGCGGCTCGGGCTCGTCCGCGTTCGGCAACATCCAGATTCCCGGCTCGGGCCCGGTGCACGATGCGTTTGCCGGCTGCGCCTCCGGCGACCTGGCGCGCAATCCCGGTGCCAGCGGCATGGATCCGATCAACGACTACCACTGCTACCAGACCAGTGGCGCGAACAGCGACAAGTACAACTACGCCAGCGTCAACCTGATCATGACGCCGCAGGAGCGCACCAATGCCTTCGTGCTCGGTACCTACAACCTGACCGACAATGTGTCGGCGTATGCGGATGCGTACTACAACAAGACCCGCTCTTCTTACCAGATTGCGCCTGGCGTGTATGGCACGTTTTACGGCGCCAATATCTCCGCGCAAAACTACTGGAACCCGTTCGGCATGGAGTACAGCTCACGCGGCGGCCAATTCCTGGCGCGTCTCGTGGCCCTGGGCAATCGCGGCGGCAACTACAACACCTCGGTCGGGCAGATCAGCACCGGCCTGAAGGGTGCGTTCACGGTCGCGAACCAGGACTGGAACTGGGAAGTCGGTTTCGACTATGGCCACTCCAGCCAGGTCACCATCAACACCGGCCTGGCGAACAACAGCAAGCTCTACACCGGACCTTCGTTCATGGATGCAGCGACGGGTCAGGTGACCTGCGGGGTGCCTGGCGCGCCGATTGCCGGCTGCGATGCGTCGTTCAACCCGTTCAACATGGATGACCCGACTTCGGCAGCTACGCTTGCGGCGGCCGGAGCGCCGGCATTGAGCAACAACTACCAGCAGGAAAAAGTGTGGCGCGCCAGCGCCAGCGGCGGCTTGTTCGACCTGCCGGCAGGTTCAGTGCAGCTGGCTGTGGGCGCCAATTACCGCCAGGAGCACAGCAAGTCGGTCATCAGTCCGCTGCTGTTGATCGATCCCGCGACCGGTAGCTGCACGCTGGCAAGCGGATGCTCGGCCGGACTGCAGGGCGGCTACAACGTCAAGGAAGGCTTTGCGGAACTGTTCGTCCCGATACTCCAGGATGTCCCGTTTGCCAATTCCCTGAACGTGACGATCGGCGACCGCTATTCGCGCTTCAGCTCGTTTGGCAGTACGAACGATCTGGAATTCAAGACCGAGTGGCGGCCGATTCGCGACCTGTTGCTGCGCGGTACCGTCGCCGAGGTCTTCCGCGCGCCGAATATCAACGAAGTATTCTCGGCACCCGGCCTGGATGCGCCCCGCATCTCTTCGGATCCTTGCGACGGCTACACCGGCAACCCGGTCAACCCGGCCTGCGTGAACGTGCCGACCGACGGCAGCTTCCGCAACTACAACGTCTCGCACGGTACGCAGGCCAACGCCATCAACGCCGGTTCCAAGTATGCGGGTTTCCCGATCAAGCCGGAATCGGGCAAGTCCTTCGACCTGGGCGCGGTCTACAGCCCGTCCTGGGCGCCAGGCCTGTCCGGCAGTGTCGACGTCTGGCATGTGTACCTGAACGACATCATCACCAATGTCGGCACGCAGAGCCTGTTGAACCTGTGCAGCGCCGGGCAGACCTTGTATTGCCAGTTCATCCACCGCATTCCAAGCGGCCCGCAACAAGGCAACATCGATGTGACGACCATCGAGCCCACGGGCAACCTGGGCAGCGTGAGTACCGGCGGTGTGGACGGCTTCCTGGGCTACAAGCTGGATACTGAATCGTTTGGACGCTTCGACTTCCAACTGAATGGGACCTACCTCAAGTACTACAACCAGCAGACCGCACCAGGCCTGCCCGGCAACGTCGTGTTCCACGACGCAGGTCACGTGCTGACCTTTGGTTCCGCGGCAGGATCGGCGTGCGCCGGCGGGTCCGAGTGCCTGTACCCGCGGTGGCGCGGGACCGGCAGTGCGCGCTGGCAGTTGGGCAACTGGAGTGCGGGATACCGCTTCCGTTACATCGGTGCGTTCCGCATGGGTTCGGCGAGCCCATCGCAGGACGTGCACCCTGCAGGCGGCAGTCTAAACGGCTATTATATCGACTACGCAGCAACCTGGTACCACGACATTTCGGCGGGTTACGAGATCAAGCCGCTGCATACGCGGATCGACCTTGGCGTGAACAACCTGTTCAACAAGCAACCCCCGATCCTGTACGCAAACAATACCAACAATGCGAATTCGATTGCCGGTGTCTTTGATTATCTAGGGCGTTATTACTGGGCGAGGGTGACGGTCAGTTTTTGATATTTGCGGCATGTAACGCCAAGCGACCGTTCAGCAAATGTTGTACGGTCGCTTTCGTGCGCCTGTAAATTATGTGAATTAACTTTCATGTCACACGGATAGTGACTTCTGGCACTGTTGAAGATATTCCCCTGTTAATAATTTCCCGTGGCAGGACACGCAACAGCCGTCCCGCGTCGGGAATTACTTCTCTAGGGGATAATCCATGAAGCTCAATAGCCTCAGTATCGCCATTGGCGCCCTGATCTTGTGTGGCACCACGGCTTTGGCGGCCATGCCCGCCGGGCCCGCCCCTGGCACGAGCAGCGACAGTTCCGGTTCCCCCGATGGCAAGCTGGTCCAGCGCCTGATGACGCCGATGTCGTCGGTTACGCACGGCACGGTGAGCGTCGAGGGCAAGTCTGTCAGTTACGACGCCGTCGCCGGCACCCTGGTGGTGGATGGCACGGGCAACGACGAATCCAAGCCCGAAGTGGCCATCGGCTACTTCGCCTATTTCAAGCAGGGTGCCGATGCGTCCAAGCGCCCCATCACCTTTATCTACAATGGCGGCCCGGGCTCGTCGACGATGTGGCTGCACATGGGAGCCTGGGGGCCGAAGCGGGTGGTCACCAATGACGACACGCACACGCCGGCGGCGCCTTACCAGGTGGTCAACAACGACTACAGCCTGCTCGACGCCAGCGACCTCGTTTTCATCGACATGCCGGGTACCGGATTTGGCCGCCTGTTGCCGCAGGGCGCCGACGATGCGGCCAGGGCGAAGAGCCACAAGGAGCTGGCGAAGAAGATCTGGGGCGTGGACGGCGATGGTCAGGCGTTCTCCCGCTTCATCACGCAATTCCTGACCCAGCACAACCGCTGGAATTCCCCCAAATACCTGTATGGGGAAAGCTACGGCACGACGCGTTCGGCCGTGCTGGCCTACATCCTGGAGCATCAGGACCTGGTCGACCTGAACGGGGTGATCCTGCAGTCGCAGATCCTCAACTTCGGCACCAGCGTCGACGGGGCCGACCGGGATCCGGGCAACGACCTGCCATACGTGCTGACCCTGCCGACCTATGCGGCGACGGCGTGGTATCACCACAAGCTGCCCAAGTACGATGGTGGCAGCCTGCGCGTGGTCATCGACGCCGCCATCAAGTTCGCCAAGGGCGACTACCAGCAGGCGTTGTTTGCCGGCTCGACGCTCAGCGCGCAGCGCAAGCAACAGGTTGCGCAAAACCTGCATGACCTGACAGGGCTTTCCGTCGCCTACCTGTTGAAGGCGGATTTGCGGGTTACCGGCGGCATGTTCTATCAGGAGCTGCAGAACGATGCCGGCCTCACCACGGGCCGCCTCGATTCCCGTTTTTCCGCGCCGAGCATGGACGTGCTCAGCAAGACCGCCCAAGGCGATCCGCAGTCGGCCGCGATCAGTTCCGCCTACGTTGCCGCAGCCAACAATTACATACGCACCGACCTCAAGTTTGGCCAGGACCTCAAGTACCGGCCCTGGGTCCGCGGCGCCGACGACTTCCAGTGGGACTCCAGCCACAAACAGCCTGGTTCGAATTTCCCCTCACGTAGTGCGCTCAACGTGATGCCGGATCTCGCCGCGGCCATGAAATACAACCCCGACCTGAAAGTCATGTTGAACGAGGGTTTTTATGACGTTGCCACGCCGTTCTACAACGCGACCTATGAGGAGGAGCACCTGCAAATACCTGATTCATTGCGGTCGAATATCAGCTATGCCTATTACCCGTCCGGCCACATGATTTATTCCCACCTGCCTTCATTGAAGGCACTGCACGACAATGTGGCCAAGTTTATCGAGGAAAACAGCAATCAAAAGCGCTGAGGGCGGTGTCCAGGGGACGCTGTCCTGAGTCTCGGTAGGGCTGCCACCTTGCGGTGGCCCATCTGTGAAATCAACGGGGAGAGCCATGAATATCAAAATCAGCAAGTTGTCCTTGGCAGTTGGTATGGCGCTGTCATTTGGTGCGGTCGCGACCCTGGTGCCGGGGCCGGCGAGCGCACAGGACGCGGCGCAGTCCGCACCGGTGGACGGTACGAACGCCGCACAGGCGACGACCTTGAAGTCGGTGGTGGTCACCGGATCCCGCATCAGGCAGGTCGACCTGGAGAACCAGCAGCCGATCATCAGCATCGACCGCCAGCAGATCACGGCGACCGGCGTGACCAGCGTCAACGGCATCCTGGAGCAGCTCAATTTCATCCAGACCTCGCCCGGTACAAATCGGCAATCGACCCAGGGAGGCACGTCCAGTTCCTATGCTGACATGCGTGGCCTGGGCTCACAGCGTGTCCTGGTCCTGGTCAATGGCCACCGCTGGATGACCAACAACAGCGGCAGCACCGACCTGGCGACCATTCCATCTGCCGTCATTGACCACATTGAGGTGTTGAAGGATGGCGCCTCCGCTGTCTATGGTTCGGACGCGGTGTCTGGCGTGATCAACATCATCACCCGCCAGAATTTCGACGGCTTCGAGGCAGATGGCTCGGTGGGCGCCAACGAAGCCGGCGATGGCGTGAACCAGAAATACAGCATCACCATGGGCTCTGGTCCCTCGGACAAGGGTTCCATCATGGTGAACCTCGCCTACGACAAACAAGGCATCATGTGGAACAAGACGCGCACCTTGACGCGCACGCCGGATGGTCCGCTGCATCCCACGACATCGTTCTATGGCGTCGGTCCCCGCGGCAGCTTCACCGACAGCACGGGCACCTATGTGCTCAATGATGTGGGACTGAACACCACGGACCTCGCCAACTACCACTTGGTCAACCCCTCGAAGCGTCCGTTGGACGATCAATACAACGTGATGCTGCCCAAGCCATTCCGTACCCCGCGTGAAAACAAATCGGCCTATGTGCAGGGCCAGTACAATTTCACCGACAACATATCTTTCGTCAGCACGACGATGTATGTCGAGAGCCATGCCTTCAACCAGATGGCCGGCTTCCCTTCACAGTCCCACTTCTTCAACTTGTCGGACGGCCTGTTGTCCAAGGACAGCATCTACAACCCGGTCGACCAGGATGTCGCCGTGGGCGTGGACTTCATCAGTCATCCGCGCACGGTCACCAGCACCAGCAAGTCCGCGCAGGAAATCGCCGCACTGCAGGGTTACTTCACCCTGAACGAGCACGACTGGAACTGGGATGTAGGGCTGAACTACAGCAAGACCAGCTCGGTATCGAATACGCAAAATAACCTGAATTATGGCTATATGGCGAATGCGATGGGGCCGTCGTTCATCGACGCCAATGGCAATCCGACGTGTGGTGCGCCGGGAAGCCCGATAGCCAACTGCATCCCGTTGAACTACTTGGCCGGCGACCAGGCGATCATTGCCAACCCGGCCCTCGAGGACAAGGTATTCATCCTTTCCCAGAACAACGTGACCAACAAGGACATGTCGTATAGCGCCAACATCACCGGGGGTCTCTTCAACATTCCATCGGGCGGCGAGGCGGCTATCGCGGCGGGCGTGGAGCACCGCAGTTTGACCGGTTCATCGATACCGGATGCCTACACGCAGTCCGGGTTGTCGAGCAACAACGTCGCCGCGGGCACCAGCGGCGGATACGTGGTGAATTCCGCTTACGCCGAGTTGTCGTTACCGGTGCTCAAGGATTTTGTCGGCGCGAAGCTCCTGTCGTTTGACTTGGCGAGCCGGTACTCGCACTACAGCAACTTCGGTGGCACCACCAACAGCAAGTTCAGTGTCGAATACAAGCCTATTGATGACTTGATGATACGCATGAACTATGCGCAGGCATTCAGGGCACCAACGATCAACGACATCGACCAGGGCATAAGCCAGGGCTTTGGCAACTTCACCGATCCCTGTGATGCCGTTTATGGGGCCAACGTCTATGGCGATGCAGTCCATAACGCATGCGTGGGTGCACTGGGCGCTGCGGGATATGCGGATCCGTCGCAGTTCCGGCAGCAATCCCTCACCGGCGGCGCTGTTGCCGCACCCAATCAGCAGAGCAAGAACCCATCCTACAGCGGTGGTACGCCTGGCCTGCAACCGGAGACGGCCATCGACAAGACCCTCGGCCTGGTCTACAGCCCAAGTTACATTCCAGGGCTGGGGCTAACCCTGGATTGGTACCAGATCAAGCTGGACAACATCATCAGCCCGGTGACCATGAACGACGTACTGCAGGAGTGCTACCAGGGTGTGCAGTCGTACTGCGGCCGATTCACGCGAGACGCCCAGGGACAGGTATTCGACATGCATACCGGGCAGGCCAATCGCGGCACGGCAAAGGTCCAGGGCTACGACTTCCAGTTGGCCTACGCGCTACCCGAGACGAGCTTCGGACATTTCCAGGTGGCGACCGATGTGGCCTATACGGATAAATGGCAAGCCCAGGCTGCGGCAGGGGCGAAGATCGACAACCGGGTGGGCAGGGCCACGAGCGCCGGCTATTTCTGGCGGATTCGCAGTACCTCCGCCTTGAGCTGGAAGTTGGGCAATTGGGGTGCGCAGTGGCGGGTGCGCTACTTCTCCGGCCTCGCCGAAGGCTGTTTCTGGGGCAAGACCGTCGAGTGCAACCGGCCGAATCACATCGATCCGTTCAATGGCGTCTATCCGCAGAACCGCGTGGGCGCGGTCGCATTCAATGATGTGAGTGTCAACTGGCAAGCCCCATGGAACGGCCGGGTAACCATTGGCATCAACAATGTCTTCGGCCGCAAACCGCCGATCGAGTACCAGCGCCCGACCGGTAGCGCGCCCGTCAATCCGGCATACGACATAGACCGGTACTACTTCGTGAGCTACGTCCAGAAGTTCTAGGCGCAGATCCCGTTCCCCGGATATCCGATCAGCGGTGGTTGCCTGCAGAAACCCTGTGGCAACCACGGCTGGCCCCTCGACTTACGGAGGCAGCATGATGAATAAGCGCGGACTCGTGTCCATGGTGGCGATGCTTTGCCTTGGTTTCGTCTCGAGCGGAACCTTTGCCTATGCGTCGCCGGACAAACCAGACAAGCAGGAAGCGAAAACGGATATGGCACCGGTGCGCGTGCCGGATTCGGTGACCAAGGGCAGCGTCACCATCGACGGCCAGCGGATCGACTACACGGCCACGGCCGGTACGATCATCCTGAAGAACCAGGCGGGCAAACCCACCGGCAGCATGTTCTACGTCGCGTATGTCAAGGATGGCGTCAAGGACAGGACGCAGCGGCCGGTGACGTTCTTCTACAACGGCGGGCCGGGGTCCTCGACCATCTGGCTGCACATGGGCGCGTTCGGTCCGCAGCGGGTCGTCACGGATGACCACACCCATACGCCACCTGGCCCGTACAAGCTGGTGAACAACGAATACAGCCTGCTCGACGTCACCGATGAGGTCTTCATCGACATGATGAGCACCGGCTACAGCCGCATTCTCGACAAGGACAAGGGCGGCGTCGGCAAGTGGCAGGATTTCTACGGTGTCGATCCCGACGCGCACGCGTTTGCCCAGTTCATCCAGCGCTACCTCAACCTCAACAGCCGGTCCCTGTCGCCCAAGTACCTGTACGGCGAGAGCTACGGCACGCTGCGTTCGGAGGTGCTGGCGAACTACCTGCAACAAGAGGACGACATCGACCTGAACGGCGTGGTGCTGCAGTCGGCCTATATGGGCGCCTCCATTCCTTACGGGTCCGACATCCAGTACGCGACCAACCTGCCGTCGATGGCGGCGGATGCCTGGTACCACCACAAGATCCCGAATGCACCGGACAAGCTGCAGCCGTTCCTCGCGCAGGTCGAGGACTTTGCCATGGGCGATTACACCCTGGCGCTGGCCAAGGGCAACAAGCTGCCTGCGGACCAACGCACCGCGATCCTGCAGAAGCTGCATGCGTACACCGGCCTGGACGTGGCCTATCTCGACAAGGCCAACATGCGCGTGACTCCGAGTCAGTTCTTCCACGAGCTGCTCAGTGACCAGGGCCAAACCGTCGGCCGTCTGGATGGGCGGTTTGCGCAGGCCTCGATGGACCGGATGAGCGAGGGCATGCAATACGACACGCAGGCGGCCTCGGTCAGCTCCTCCTACATGGCCGGGTTCAACCACTACGCGCACGAGGTCCTCAAGTACGGCCGCGACGAAATTTACCGGCCTGAGGCATACGGCATCGTGCACGCCCATCCCTGGTCGCAGGACGACCAGAACCTGAACAGCAGGGGCGGCCGGCCACGGCCGGTCAATGGGGCGGTCAACCTGGCGCAGGCCATGAAGTGGAACCCGCACCTGCGCGTCGAGGTGGAGAGTGGTTATTACGACTTTGCCACGCCTTACTACGGCATGGAGTACAGCGTCGCACACATGGATTTGCCGGCGAACCTGCAGCCCAATATTCAATTCAAATATTATGAATCCGGCCACATGATCTACGTGCGTATTCCCGATTTGAAGGAATTGCATCAAAACGTGGCCAACTTCATTCGCAGCACGGACAACCTGCAGTAGGAAGGGTAAGGGGGACGGGGCCAATTAAGTAGCTACTTAATTGGCCCCGTCCCCCTTACGGCCATTGACTTGTGCGGCGCACAAACGTAGTATTCGCCGGCTATGGTGACGACTCTGCCCGATTCGGTCGATGCATGGCGCATGGCCTCGAGCCGGCGTTCGTTCTCTGGCCGCCTGCCAGTCCGGGAGCTGGGCCGCTTGGGCGAGATCCTGGCAGGCACCGCGGGCGAGGTCGGCTATGCACTGGACTTCGGTTGCGACGAACAGCGGGTGTGCTACGTGGACGTGCGCGCCGACGCGGCACTCCAGGTGACGTGCCAACGGTCGCTGCAGCCATTTGCGTTGCCGGTGGCGGTGAGCACGCGGCTTGGCATGATCAGGCATGAACACGAAGAAGCGGGGTTGCCGCCGAACTACGAGCCGCTGCTGGTACCATCTGACGGCTTGATCAGGCCGGCCGACCTCATTGAGGACGAGTTGTTGCTGGCCATGCCGCTGGTGGCGATCAATCCCGACAGCAGCTTGCAGCCCGTGGTGGACGATGGTCCTGCCACGGATTGCGCGGAGGAAAGCCCGTTTGCGGCACTGCGTGGACTGAGGAAATCGAACAGCCGCCAGTGACACAACGACACACCAGGAACCGTCCGCCCGAACAACGGGCAACGTTCAAGTAAAATCAACCAGACTTTGCTGGAGAACCACCATGGCAGTTGCCAAGAGCCGCCGAACCCCTTCCACCCGCGGCATGCGCCGTGCGCACGATGTGCTGCAACCCGTGCAGTTGTCCACCGACCCGACCAGTGGCGAGGTTCACCTGCGGCACCACATCACCGAGGATGGGTATTATCGCGGCAAGAAGATGATCCAGCCGAAGGCTGCGGTCACGGTCGACGACTGATGTAAAGGGGACGGAGGCAATTAAGTTGCGACTTAATTGCCTCCGTCCCCTTTACGGCCGGTGCGATTCCGGCTGGTGATGATTGACGCGCTTCGGACGAACGAAGCGGGCAAGCGGCGCGACAAGGCGCCGCTTCGCGTTCGCGCGAGCATGGATCAGCAGCCGCATGGTACAAAGGCGGTTCGCCAGGTCATGACCGGGTCCTCACGGGTGGGTAGCTGAATGTCGCAGATTTACGCTCGTATCGTGGCTACCGGCAGTGCCTTGCCGGATCGGGTGGTGAGCAACCTCGATCTGGAAAAGCTCGTCGACACCAGCGACGAGTGGATTCGTTCACGCACCGGCATCCGCGAGCGGCACATTGCCGCCGATGGCCAGACCACGGGCGACCTTGCCTTCCTCGCGGCACAACGTGCGCTCGAGGCCGCCGGCGTCGAGGCTTCCGAGCTCGACTTGATCATTCTTGGCACGACCACCCCGGACATCGTTTTCCCCTCGACGGCCTGCCTGGTGCAACAGCGCCTTGGTGCCAACGGCTGCGCGGCATTCGACGTGAACGCGGCGTGCTCCGGTTTCATGTACGGACTGGGCATCGCCGACAAGTTCATCCGTAGCGGGCAGTCGAAGAAGGTGCTCGTGGTGGGTGCCGAGACCCTGACCCGAATGGTCGATTGGACCGAGCGCGAGACCTGCGTGCTGTTTGGCGATGGTGCCGGCGCGGTGGTGCTTGAGGCTGCGAATGACCCGGGCATCTATGCCACTTGCCTGCATGCCGATGGCGGTTACAAGCACTTGCTGTACGCCCCGGTGGGCGTGTCGGTGGGTTTCACCGACGAGCCGAATCACGGCGTGCATATCCGCATGTCCGGCCGGGAAGTGTTCAAGGTGGCGGTCAAGACGCTCGATGCCCTGGTCGGCGAGACCCTGGCTGCCGCCGGCATGCAGGAATCGCAGATCGATTGGCTGATCCCGCACCAGGCCAACCTGCGCATCATCGAGGCCACGGCCAAGCGCCTGAACATGCCCATGGAGCGGGTGATAGTGACCGTGGACCAGCACGCCAACACCTCGTCCGGCTCGGTGCCGCTGGCGCTGGATTACGCCGTGCGCTCGGGCAAGGTGCAGCGTGGCCAGAACCTGCTGCTGGAGGCCTTCGGCGGCGGCTTCACCTGGGCTTCGGCCTTGTTGCGCTACTGATTGGCGCGATACCGATGGTTTTGCGGGTGATCGGCAAGCTGCGCAGTCGCGTCCGATCCGCAAGACTCCAATGGAATTGTTTGGCCGGCCGGCCGACGTCGCATCCGGTGGTGATCGCGATGTCCCTGACACCATGATGGGTACGCCATGAGCACGACACGATCGACGCTTGCCTTCGTTTTCCCCGGCCAGGGTTCGCAGTCCCTGGGCATGCTGGCCGACCTGGCGGCCACGCATGGCGAGGTGGTGCAGACCTTTGCCGAAGCTTCCGCGGGCGCCGGCACCGACCTGTGGGCGCTGGCCCAGCAGGGACCGGTGGAAGAGCTCAATCGCACCGAACACACCCAGCCGGCCCTGCTTGCCGCCAGCGTCGCGGTGTGGCGGGTGTGGCAAAAGCTCGGCGGCGCGCAACCGGCGCAGTTTTCCGGGCACAGCCTGGGCGAATACAGCGCCCTGGTTTGTGCCGGCGCCCTGTCGCTGCACGATGGCGCGGCCTTGGTTGCCGAGCGCGGCCGGCTGATGCAGGCGGCCGTGCCCGAGGGCGTGGGCGCGATGGCGGCCATCATCGGCGGCGACGACGCCCAGGTCGCGGCGGTGTGCGTGGAGATGGCGCAAGGCCAGGTCGTAGCCCCGGCCAATTTCAATTCGCCCGGGCAACTGGTGATTTCCGGCCATGCCGAAGCGGTCGATCGCGTCTTGGCCGCGCTGGCCGGGCTGGGTGTGAAGCGGGCGATCAAGCTGCCGGTCTCGGTACCGTCCCATTGCGTGCTGATGCGCGAGGCAGCCGATCGTCTGGGCGAGCGCATGGCCGCCTGCCAGTGGCAGGTGCCGGCGATCCCGGTCATCCAGAATGCCGACGCGCGCAGCTATGCCACCGTCGCCGAAGTGTGCCGCGCCTTGCAGCGCCAGTTGTACCAGCCCGTGCGTTGGACCGAGTGCGTGCATGCGTTGGCTGCCGGCAGTGCGACCGAGGTGGCCGAGTGTGGTCCGGGCAAGGTGCTCTGCGGCTTGATCAAGCGCATCGACGGACGCCTCGCCACCCACGCCATTGCCGCGCCGGCCGGGATGGACGCCGCGCTGGCCGTGTGGGCGTGAGCCCTGCGTTATTCTTTGCATTCGATGGTGCCTGCCCGCATCCAAGGGTGGGCGCGCCGACTTCGTGCCGCCAAGTGAGGAGACATTCGTGAGCAGTAGCCTGCAAGGAGAAGTTGCCTTGGTGACCGGTGCCAGCCGCGGCATTGGTGCGGCCATTGCCGATCACCTGGCGGCAGCGGGCGCGGTCGTGGTCGGCACGGCGACCAGCGCGGAGGGCGCGAGCTCGGTCGACGTGCGCCTGTCGCCGTACGAAGGTTGCGGCCGGGTATTGGACGTGACCGACAGCAGCGGAGTCGAGGCCTTGGTCGAGGCCGTCGGCAAGGAGTTCGGGCCGATCTCGATCCTGGTAAACAACGCTGGCATCACCCGCGACCAGCTTCTGCTGCGCATGCGCGAGGAAGACTGGAGTCTGATCCTGGATACCAACCTCTCCTCGGTGTACCGCCTGTCCAAGGCCGTGCTGCGCGGCATGATGAAGGCGCGCAAGGGCCGCATCATCTCCATCGCCTCCGTGGTCGGCTTGATCGGCAATCCTGGCCAGGCCAACTATGCGGCGGCCAAGGCGGGCATCATCGCGTTTTCCAAGTCCCTGGCGCGTGAGATTGGCGCGCGCGGTATCACCGTGAACGTGGTGGCCCCAGGTTTCATCGACACGCAGATGACCGAGGCGCTGCCTGAAGAGTCGCGCCGTGCGCTGCTGGCGCAGATTGCGCTTGGTCGGCTCGGCGCGCCGGCCGATGTCGCCGAAGCCGTCGGCTTCCTCGCTTCGCCTGCCGCGGCCTACATCACTGGCGAGACCCTGCACGTGAACGGTGGCATGTACATGCCCTGATGGGCGGCGGCGGTGGGGAGTCGCGCGCGCCGCGGTTTTGCAGGATAATCGACACTTCGTGCTGGTCTAGATGGCCAGGGTCCAGGTTTCTTCGGCAGACATGGCGGCCTTGCGGCTTAGTCATTACAATGCGCCGGCGTTTTGCTTCGCACATGCGGGCAGGGCAAACCACTACTCCGTGAGAGGTATTGGCAACATGAGCACCATCGAAGAGCGGGTCAAGAAAATCGTCGTCGAGCAATTGGGCGTGAAGGAAGATGAGGTCACGGCGAACGCTTCGTTTGTGGACGACCTTGGTGCGGATTCGCTGGATACGGTGGAGCTGGTGATGGCGCTCGAGGAAGAATTCGAGACCGAGATCCCGGACGAGGACGCCGAGAAGATCACCACCGTGCAGCAGGCCGTCGACTACATCAAGGCGCACGCCAAGAGCTGATCAGGCTTGGCCGGGCAGCGCATGTCGAGCGTCGATGTGCGCCGGGCCTTCGGCCGTCATCCGGTACTGTCGAATGCTGCGCCGACCCGGCGCAGTTTTCGTTTGTGAATTTCACGACGTTCGCACCCACACGGCTGCTACGCTCAGGGGAACAGCCTGCGCTCGGCCGTGCGCCAGCATGACGCCGCAGCGGCTGGCGCTGGCGGGATGGACTTCAAGAAGGACATGTGCAGTATGAGCAAACGACGCGTCGTAGTCACCGGGATGGGCTTGATCTCGCCTGTCGGCAACGATGTTGCCACCGCCTGGAAGCATGTCCTCGAGGGGGTCAGCGGGATCGGGCCGGTCACCCACTTTGATGCTTCCGCGTACGCCACCCGGATTGCCGGCCAGGTGCGGGATTTCGACCCGGCCGACTGGATGGCGCCGAAAGACATCAAGAAGATGGACCCCTTCATCCACTATGGGGTCGCCGCGGGCACACAGGCGATACGCGATTCCGGCCTGCAGGTGACCGAGGCCAATGCCGAACGCATCGGCGTGGCCGTAGGGGCGGGCATCGGCGGCCTGCACACGATCGAGGCCACCGCGCTCGAGCTTGCCGCCAAGGGGCCGCGCCGGGTGTCGCCATTCTTCGTGCCGAGTTCGATCATCAACATGGTGTCCGGCCAGTTGTCGATCATGTTTGGCCTGAAGGGACCGAACATCGCCTGCGTCACGGCCTGCGCCACGGCCACGCACAACATCGGCCTGGCCATGCGCATGATCCAGTACGGCGACGCCGACGCGATGGTGGCCGGCGGCGCCGAATTCTCCACTACCGGCACGGCCATGGCGGGCTTCTGCTCGGCCAAGGCCATGTCCACCCGTAACGACGATCCCACCCATGCCAGCCGTCCGTGGGACCAGGATCGCGACGGCTTCGTCCTTTCCGATGGCGCCGGCGTGGTGGTGCTCGAGGAGTACGAAATGGCCAAGGCGCGTGGTGCACACATACTTGCCGAGCTGGTCGGGTTCGGCATGAGCGGCGATGCCTACCACGTGACCGCGCCGAGCACCGGTGGCGACGGCGCCGCACTATGCATGCGCAACACCTTGCGCGATGCCGGGCTCAACCCGGGCGACGTGCAGTACGTGAACGCGCATGGCACGTCCACGCAACTGGGCGACCTCGGCGAAGTGTTGGCAGTGAAAAAAGTCTTCGGCGAGCATGCCCACAAGCTGGCAATGAGCTCGACCAAGTCGACCACCGGCCACCTGCTGGGTGCGGCCGGCGGCATCGAGGCGATCTTCAGCGTCCTGGCCTTGCGCGACCAGGTGATGCCGCCGACCACGAACCTCGACGTGCCGGGCGAAGGCTGCGACCTGGATTTCGTCGCCAACACGGCCCGCGAGGCCAAGCTGGATGTCGTACTCTCCAACTCATTCGGGTTTGGCGGCACCAACGGCAGCCTGGCCTTTCGTCGCCTCTGAGGTGATTGCCGGCTGCCATCCGGTGTCCACGGGCCGCGCGCACCGCGCGGATCCGACAGCCGGTGCGGGCGTTCCGGCGGAGCATCGGCGATGAGGCATGCCGGCTGGCACGGGATGGAGCGGGGCAGGGTGTCCTGGCGCCTGTTGTTGCTGCTCGTCGTCCTGGCGCTGGCCGGCGCGATGGCATGGGCCTGGCACGACTTCAATCGCTTCAGTCGTGCGCCGCTGCAGGTTGGTGCGCAGGAGCGCAGCCTGGATGTCGCGCGTGGCAGCAGCCTGCGCAGCATCGTCGGGCAATTGCGCCAGCGCGGGGTGACGCGCGCCAGCCCGTGGTATTGGCGCGCCCTGGCGGCGCGCATGGGGGTGGCCGGCAAGCTGCGCGCCGGCGAGTACGCGCTCGGCGTCGGGCTCACGCCGCGCCAGCTCCTGGCCAACATGGCCGCAGGCAAGGTCGTCCAGCACGACTTCACCATCGTCGATGGCTGGACCTTCAGCGAATTGCGCCAGGCGCTCGCGGCAGCGCCCTTGCTGCGACATGACAGCGTCGGGCTTGATGCGGCTGAGATCATGCGCCGCATCGGCGCACCCGGTGAAGCGCCGGAAGGCCGCTTCCTGCCGGAAACCTACGCCTACGTGAAGGGCGACAGCGATCTCGACCTGCTCAAGCGCGCGCACCTCGCCATGGCCAGGGCGCTGGCGACGATGTGGGCGGCGCGAGATCCCGGGCTGCCGCTGGCCACGCCCTATGAGGCGCTGATCCTGGCCTCCATCGTCGAGCGCGAGACCGGTCGTGCCGACGAGCGGGCGCGCATTGCCGGCGTGTTCGTACGTCGCCTGGAAAAGCACATGTTGCTGCAGACCGATCCCACGGTGATCTATGGCATGGGCAGCAGCTATGCCGGTAACCTGCGCAAGATCGACCTCACGACCGATACGCCGTTCAATACCTATATGCGCCCCGGCCTGCCGCCCACGCCGATTGCCCTGCCGGGCAAGCCGGCACTGCAGGCGGCCTTGCACCCGGCGCCGGGCAGCGCACTTTATTTTGTCGCGCGCGGGGATGGCAGCCATGTATTTTCTGACACACTGGAAGAGCACAATCGAAACGTGCAGTGCTATCAACTCAAGCGGTGTCGGTAGGCCGGCGCACGGCTGCCGTCGCGTTCTGCAGGTGGGTCGTCGATGAGTCCTGAACGCGGCAAGTTCGTCAGCGTCGAAGGTGGCGAAGGCGCCGGCAAGAGCACCTTGCTTGGGGGCTTGCGTGTGGCCATCGAGCGGCATGGCGTCGCCGTGGTGCAGACCCGCGAACCCGGCGGCACGGCGTTGGGGGAACGCGTGCGCGAGCTGGTCCTGGATCCGGCGCTGCGTGGCATCGACGCGCAGGCCGAATTGCTGCTCATGTTCGCGTCGCGCGCGCAGCTCGTGTGCGAGGTGATCCGCCCGGCGTTGGACGCGGGACACTGGGTGCTGTGTGACCGCTTTACCGACGCCAGCTACGCCTACCAGGGTGGCGGCCGCGGCCAGCCCGCAGCCCTCATCGCCGACCTGGAGCGATGGACCTGCGCTGGCCTGCAGCCGGATTTGACCCTGTTGCTGGACGTGCCGGTGGCAGTCGGGCGCGGGCGCATCGCCGCGCGCGGTGGTGCCGATCGCATCGAAGTGGAGGCCGACGCCTTTTTCGAGCGCGTGCGCGCCACGTATCGGACCCGCGCGGCGGCGGAGCCGCAGCGGTTCCGCGTGCTCGATGCGAGCCAACCGCCCGCGGTGGTCTTGCAGGCCGCCGTGGACGCGGTGCTGGCATTGGCGGCCGCGTGCGCGACATGAACCTGGCGCCGTGGCAGACCGCGCAGTGGTCGGCCCTGCAGGCCCGGCGTGACCGCGCCGCATTGCCGCATGCGCTGCTCCTGGCTGGTCCCGCAGGATTGGGCAAGCGCGAATTTGCACGGGCCTTCGCCTACGGCTTGCTGTGCACCCAACCGGTGGAGGGACATGCCTGCGGGCATTGCCGCAGTTGCCTGTTGCTGGCTGCGGGTACCCACCCCGATTGGCTGGAGCTTGGCTGTGGTGTGCGCCGCGATGGCACGGCACGCAGCGAGATCGTGATCGACCAGATTCGCGAGCTGGCCGCCAAGCTGGCCATGAGCAGCCAGTTTGGCGGCTGGCAGGTGGCTTGTATCGATCCCGCCGACGCGATGAACACCGCGGCCGCCAACGCGCTGTTGAAGACCCTGGAGGAGCCGTCCGCGCAGACCCTGCTGATCCTGCTTGCCGATGCACCATGGCGCTTGCCGGCCACCATCCGCAGCCGCTGCCAGCGCATCGAATTCCATTTGCCGGAAACGGCCCAGGCACTGGCCTGGTTGCGCAGCGAACAAGCGGGCGACGATGGCGCCGAGGCCCTGACGGCAGCCGGGGGCAATCCGGGCCTCGCGCGTGACTGGTTGCGCTCCGGGATGCTCGAGCAGCGCACCGCCGTGCGTGGCGACCTGGCCGGACTCGCGGCGGGTCGCGGCGATCCCGGTGCCGTCGCCAGGCGCTGGGTGGAACACGAGCCGGCGCCATCGCTGTGGTTTGCGGCCCAGGCGGTGAACGACGAGCTGCAGGCCCGCGCCGAGGGCAGCCGGCCTCCGCTCGGCAGCGCACTGGATGACGAAGGCCTGTGGCGCTGGCATGTCGCTGCCAACCAGGTCCGCGAGGATTTGCGCGGGCCGCTGCGCGCGGACCTCCTGGTGCTCGACCTGCTTGCGCGCTGGCGGTGATGGCGCAGGCCGCGTCGAGCCCGGTGGCATGTACGGCACAGACGCGGCTGCTGGTGATCGCGCCGCACCCGGACGATGAAACCCTCGGCGCCGGCATCCTGATCCAGCGGGTACGCGAGGCCGGCGGCCGCGTCGATATCGCGTTGCTGACCGACGGCGACAACAATCCCTGGCCGCAGCGCCTGCTGGAGCGGCGCCTGAGCATCGGTGCAGCGGGCCGTGCACGCTGGGCGACGCGACGGCGGCGTGAATTGGCACATGCGTTGCGCGAGCTCGGCGTGCCGCCCGGCGGCTTGCATGCGCTGGGTTGGCCGGACCAGGCGCTGGCCCCGCTGCTGCTGCAGCCAGGCAATGACTTGGTGCCGGAAATTGCCGAGCTGATCATCGCGCTGCAGCCGACCCTGGTGGTCGTGCCGGCACTTGCCGATCGCCATCCCGACCACGGCACCGCACATGTGCTGGTCCGGCTGGCGCTTGCCGCCGCGCATATGCAGCCGCTGTTGTGGACCTACCTGGTGCATGGCCGTGAATTGCCGGGCCCGTCGATCGAAGTCGACGGCAGCGCTGCGCAATACGCGGCCAAGCAGGCAGCGCTTGCCGCGCATGCCAGCCAGCTGGCGCTGGGCCGCGGGCGGCTGCAGCGCATGGCGGCGCGGCCTGAGCGCTTCGTGCCCGTCGCGGTCGCGATCGGCGGCGGCAGCTGCTTGCCCTGGTCCCCGCCGTGGTGGCTACGGCCCTGGTTGCGACTGGACCTGGTCGGCCCGCATGGCGTGCAGCGTTGGGCCTGGGCACGCGCGCCGCTGCGCCTGGACGCCGCCCGCGGGGTACTTGCTCTTGACCCGGCCGCTGCCGACGGGGCGCCGCGCTTTGCCCGGCTCTCGTTGCCGCTGCGCTCGCCGTGGATCTTCGACCACTGGGGTTGGGCCGGGCTCGACTGATCCGGCTTGCACCACGCGGCGTCGTACCAAGGCCGGTTGCGGTGTCGAGACCTTGCCGGTGACCGAGCCGCCGCCGCGTGCTAGCGTGCATCTGGCGGGTCTGACTCCCGTATCATGAAATACCTGTCGCAGGAGTAGCGATGAAACCGGTCACCGCCCGACAAGGCATTATTTCGCTCAAGCTCAAGGATGCCGCGGCGCTGTACAGCGCCTACATGCCGTTCCTCAAAAACGGCGGCTTGTTTGCGGCCACCGCGCAGCGCCATGCACTGGGTGACGAGGTCGTGTTGCTGGTGACCCTGGCCGAGGAGGCCGAGCGGTTATCGGTCGTCGGTACTGTGGTGTGGATCAGCCCGCCTGGCGCGCAGGGCAATCGCGCTGCTGGTGTCGGCATCCACTTCAATGCCTCCGACGACGCCGAGGCTGCGCGCAACCGCATCGAACACATCCTTGCCGGCAGCCTGAGCTCCGAGCGTCCGACGCATACTATGTAGCGTCTGGTCCGTGGCGTAGTGCAAGTCATCCGCATCGCCGCGATGCCGAACTTCTTCTCGCCCTCGCCCCTGTCGTCGGCGTCGCGCTCACTGGTACAATGTGGTGATTGACAGGATTGTTACCGGCCGCGCGGCATGTTCCGCTTGCCGGTCGCCGCGGCAGAGTTCGGCCGCACGCTGAGGGATGACTGTCGCATGTGGCTTGCGGCGATTGATGCGCCTTTGGAGCGCGAGGTGGGGTGGTAGCGTGCTTGCCGAATACTGGCCCGTGTTGTTGTTCATCGTGATTGCCGCCGGCGTCGGCGTGGCCTTGCTGGTATTTGGCCTGCTGGCCGGTCCGACCCGCCCGGATCCGGAAAAGTTGACCCCGTACGAATGTGGCTTCGAGCCCTTCGAGGACGCGCGTGCCCGCTTCGACGTGCGCTACTACCTGTTGGCGATCCTGTTCATCATCTTTGATCTGGAAGTCGCGTTCCTGTTTCCGTGGGCCGTGGTGTTCAAGCAGATCGGCATGATTGCCATGATCGAGATGGGCTTGTTCCTGGTGCTGCTGATCCTGGGCTTTGCCTACGTGTGGAAGAAGGGGGCGCTCGAATGGGAGTGAAGGAATCCATCAGCCGGGTGATGCACAACCCGGATCCCCTGAACCTGGTCGACGACATCCTGCTGCCGCCCGAGCAGGCCGCTCCGCAGCGCGGCTTCGCCACGGCGCGCATGGACGAGCTGGTCAACTGGGCGCGTACCGGTTCCATGTGGCCAATGACCTTCGGCCTGGCGTGTTGCGCGGTCGAGATGATGCATGCCGGCGCGGCGCGCCTGGACCTGGATCGCTACGGCGTGGTGTTCCGCCCCAGTCCGCGCCAAAGCGACGTGATGATCGTGGCCGGGACCCTGGTCAACAAGATGGCGCCGGCCCTGCGCAAGGTCTATGACCAGATGCCGGAGCCCAAGTGGGTCATCTCTATGGGCAGTTGCGCGAACGGCGGCGGCTACTATCACTATTCCTACTCGGTGGTCCGCGGCTGCGACCGTATCGTGCCGGTGGACATCTACGTGCCTGGCTGCCCGCCGACCGCGGAGGCCTTGATCCACGGCATCCTGCAATTGCAGAAGAAGATCCGCCGCACCCACACCATCGCGCGTTCATAGGGACTTGGCCATGTCCGATACTGCTCCAACCTCGCTGGCCGAGCGCTTGCTTGCGCGGTTTGGCGAGACCGTGGCGGTGACCAGCGCGCGGCGCGAGACCTTTGCCGAGCTGGCTCCGGGCGACCTGTTGCCGGTGGCAACGGCGTTGCGCGACGAGTCCGACTTCCGTTTCGGCGTGCTGATCGATGTCTGCGGCGTCGACTACCTGAGCTACGGCCAGGCCGAATGGACGGCCGAATCCTCCACCAGCACCGGCTTCTCGCGCGGGGCGGAGGGCCAGGCGATGGGTCGCTTCAACTGGGCGGGACGTCCGGAGCGCGAGGGTGGGCCGCGGCGTTTCATGGTGGCGATCCAGCTCCTTTCGCTCGACCTCAACCAGCGCCTTTGCCTGCACGTCTACTGCCCCGACAACACGCTGCCGATCGTGCCCTCGGTGACGTCGGTCTGGGCCGGCGCGAACTGGTATGAGCGCGAGGCGTTCGACCTGTACGGCATCATCTTCGACGGGCACCCGGACCTGCGCCGCATACTCACCGACTATGGCTTCGTCGGCCATCCGTTCCGCAAGGATTTCCCCCTGATCGGCAACGTCGAGGTGCGCTACGACCCGCAGCAAAAGCGCGTGGTGTACGAACCGGTATCGATCGAGCCGCGGGTCGGCGTGGCGCGCGTGATCCGCGACAACGCCGGGCTGCTGCAGGCCCGCGCCGAGGCGCAAGACGACTGGCGCAATAACTAAAGGCCCCGCAATCCATGCAGGAAATCCGCAACTACACGATGAACTTCGGCCCCCAGCACCCGGCGGCGCACGGCGTGCTGCGCCTGGTGCTGGAGATGGACGGCGAGACCGTGGTGCGCGCCGATCCGCACATCGGCCTGCTGCATCGGGGCACGGAGAAACTGGCCGAGTCCAAGCCGTTCAACCAGTCCATCGGCTACATGGACCGGCTCGATTACGTTTCCATGATGTGCAACGAGCACGCCTATGTGCGGGCGATCGAAACCCTGCTTGGGATCGAGGCGCCGGAGCGTGCGCAGTACATCCGCACCATGTTCGACGAGATCACGCGCATCCTGAATCACCTGATGTGGCTTGGCTCCAACGCCCTGGACCTCGGCGCGATGGGCGTGTTCCTGTACACGTTCCGTGAGCGCGAGGAGCTGATGGACGTCTATGAGGCCGTGTCCGGCGCGCGCATGCACGCGACCTACTACCGCCCCGGCGGCGTGTACCGTGACCTGCCGGACCACATGTCCAAGTATCGGGAGTCACCCTGGCACAAAGGCAAGGACCTGGCGCGTTTCAACAGCTGGCGCGAAGGCAGCATGCTGGATTACCTCGATGCGTTCACCGAGGACTTCCCGCACAAGGTCGACGAATACGAGGAGCTGCTCACCGAGAACCGCATCTGGAAGCAGCGCACGGTGGGTATTGGCGTGATCAGTCCGGACCTTGCGCAGCAATGGAGCATGAGCGGGGTCATGCTGCGCGGCTCGGGCATCGAGTGGGACCTGCGCAAGAAGCAGCCATACGCAAAGTACGCGGAGATGGATTTCGACATCCCGGTCGGAACCTATGGCGATTGCTACGACCGCTACCTGGTGCGGGTGGCCGAAATGCGCCAGTCCAACAGGATCATCCGCCAGTGCGTGAAGTGGCTGCGGGAGAACCCCGGCCCGGTGATCGTGCGCAATTTCAAGGTCGCACCGCCACCGCGCATGGAAATGAAGGAAGACATGGAAGCCATGATCTATCACTTCAAGCTGTTCAGCGAGGGCTATTGTGTGCCCGCGGGCGAGACCTACGCCGCGATCGAGGCGCCCAAGGGCGAGTTCGGCTGCTACCTGGTTTCCGATGGCGCGAACAAACCGTTCCGGCTGCATTGCCGCGCGCCGGGGTTTGCCCACCTCTCATCCATGGACACGGTAGTTCGCGGGCACATGCTCGCCGACGTGGTGGCGATGATCGGCACCTACGACCTCGTGTTCGGCGAAGTCGACCGCTGAGCCGGCGCGACGGGAGAAATTCATGAAGTCAACCGGGCATTACCAGCAAGTCAAGAATGTCGACCCGCTCGTCGCGCTGGAGGCGCATACGCGCGAGCACATCGACCATTGGGTGGCCAAGTTCCCGCCCGAGCGCAAGCAGTCGGCGTTGATCCAGGGCCTGTTTGCGGCGCAGGAGCAGAACCACGGCTACCTCACCGACGAGCTGATCACCGCGGTGGCCAAGTACCTGGGCGTGCACGCGATCTGGGCCTACGAGGTGGCCAGCTTCTACTCGATGCTGGAGACCCGTCCGGTCGGACACAACAACGTGTCGATCTGCACCAATGTCTCGTGCTGGTTGAATGGCGCCGACGACCTGGTGCGGCACTGCGAGAAGAAGCTCGGCATCAAGCTCGGCGAGAGCACGCCTGATGGCCGTGTGTACCTGAAGTGCGAGGAGGAATGCGTGGCGGCCTGTGCCAGCGCGCCGGTGATGCTGGTCAACGGTCATTACCACGAGCGCCTGACCACGGCGGCGGTCGACGAAATCCTCGACGGGTTGGAGTGAGAAGCGCGATGTCAGCAGGACCAGCACCCAAGGAACACCAGGTCGTCTACACCACCTTGCACTTCGACAAGCCGTGGGCGCTGGACAGCTACCTGCAGATAGGCGGCTATGCCGTGTGGAAGAAGATCCTGGCCGAGAAGCCGGACCCGAAGGCGCTGATCGACGAGCTCAAGAAGAGCAACCTGCGCGGGCGCGGCGGCGCCGGTTTCCCGACCGGGCTCAAGTGGTCGTTCATGCCGCAGGGCACGATGCAGAAATACATCCTGTGCAACTCGGATGAGTCCGAGCCAGGCACGTGCAAGGATCGGGACATCCTGCGCTTCAACCCGCACGCCGTGATCGAGGGCATGGCGATCGCCTGCTACTGCACCGGCTCCAGCGTGGCCTACAACTACCTGCGCGGCGAGTTCCACCGCGAGCCGTTCGAGCACTGCGAGGAAGCCCTGGCCGAAGTGTATGCGGCCGGGTTGCTGGGCAAGAACATCCAGGGCAGCGGCATCGACATCGACATCCATAATGCGCTGGGCGCCGGCGCCTACATCTGCGGCGAGGAAACCGCGCTGATGGAGTCGCTGGAAGGCAAGAAGGGCATGCCGCGCTTCAAGCCGCCGTTCCCGGCCGGCTTTGGCCTGTATGGCAAGCCCACCACGATCAACAATACCGAGACCTACGCCTCGGTGCCGTCGATCCTGAGCAAGGGTGCGGACTGGTTCCTGGCCCAGAGCAAGACCAAGAACGGCGGCCCCAAGGTGTTCTCGGTCTCCGGCTGCGTGCAGCACGGCGGCAATTTCGAGGTGCCGCTGGGCACCACGTTCGACGAACTGCTGGAGATGGCCGGTGGCTTGCGCCCAGGGCGCACGCTCAAGGGTGCGATTCCGGGCGGTACTTCCATGCCGGTGCTGACCGCGGCCGAGCTCAAGGGCCTGCCGATGGATTACGACACCCTGAAGGCGCTGCACAGCGGGCTCGGCTCCGGCGCCATCATCGTGCTCGACGACAGCGTGTGCACGGTCAAGTTCACCTGCCGCATATCGCGCTTCTACCACAAGGAATCCTGTGGCCAGTGCACGCCGTGCCGCGAGGGCACCGGCTGGATGCACAACGTGCTGGAGCGCATCGTTGCCGGTGGCGGGGTGATGGATGACCTGCACCGCCTGAAGGCGGTGGCCGGGCAGATCGAAGGCCATACCATCTGCGCGTTCGGTGAAGCCGCGGCCTGGCCGGTGCAGGCGTTCCTGCGCCAGTACTGGGACGAATTCGAGTACTACATCAAGAACGGGCGCTCCCTGGCCGAGGACCATATGGCCGGGATCGACCGCGGAGTGGTGGCATGAGCGCGCAACCCACGGCGGTGCCCTCGGACCTGGTGCACATCGAGGTCGACGGCAAGCCGACCGCGATCCACAAGGGCGCCATGATCATCGAGGCGGCCGATGCGATCGGCATCTACATCCCACGTTTCTGCTACCACCGCAAGCTGACCGTCGCCGCGAACTGCCGCATGTGCATGGTCGAGGTGGAGATGGGCGGCAAGCCGGTGATGAAAGGCTTGCCCGCCTGCGCCACGCCGGTCAGTGACGGCATGAAGGTGCAGACCCGCTCCAAGCTGGCGCTGCAGTACCAGCGCGACGTGATGGAGTTCCTGCTGATCAACCACCCGCTGGATTGCCCGGTGTGCGACCAGGGCGGCGAATGCGAGCTGCAGGACATCGCCCTGGGCTTTGGGCGCAGCGTGTCGCGCTTCACTGAAGGCAAACGCGCGGTTCCCGACGAGAACATCGGGCCGCTGATCGCCACCAAGATGACGCGCTGCATCCATTGCACGCGTTGCATCCGCTTCGAACGCGAGATTGCCGGCGGCCACGATTTCGGCGCCATGAGCCGCAATGACGACATGCAGGTCGGCACCTATATCGGCAAGGCGATGGAGACCGAGTTGTCGGGCAACATCATCGATGTCTGCCCGGTAGGCGCGCTGACCGACAAGGTGTTCCAGTTCAAGGCACGACCCTGGGAGCTGATCGCCAAGCCTTCCATCGGCTACCACGACGCGCTGGGCCCAAACGTCTGGCTGCACACCAAGCGCGGCAAGGTGCTGCGCGTGGTGCCGCGCGAGAACGAGGCCATCAACGAATGCTGGCTGGCCGACCGCGACCGTTACAGCCACCAAGGCCTGGAGGCGGCTGACCGCCTCGGCACCCCGGAGGTCAAGCGCGACGGCGAGTGGCATCCGGCCAGTTGGGAGGAGGCCCTGGCCGCGGCGGCCACGGCGTTGCGGGCGCAGGCTGGCGACGAGCTGGGGATCCTCGTGCACCCGGCCACCTCGAACGAGGAGGGCGACCTGCTGCGGCGGCTGGCGCAAGGCCTCGGTACCGAGCATCTCGACCATCGCCTGCGGCAGTTGGATTTCTCCGACCACGCCGTGGCGCGGCCGTTCGAGATCCCGGTGCCGGCGACCGAACACGTGGGTGCGGCGCTGCTGATTGGCTCGAACCTGCGCCACGAGATGCCGCTCTTCAATCACCGCATCCACCAGGCCAGCAAGCGCGGGGCGCGCATCTACGCGGTCAACCCCGTGCATTTCGATTTCAACTACACGCTGGCAGGGGAGGAGGTCGTGGCGCCTTCCGCCATGCAGGGCGCCCTGCTGTCGCTGGCACGCGCGGCGGTTGCGGCCGGCGCGACCGCCCCGGCAGCCTGGGACGCGGCGATTGCCGCGGCCAGCATGGAAGAGGGCGATGGCGAGGCAATCGCGGCGCTGAAGCAGGCCGCGGCCAGCGATGGCGGCGCCGTGGTGGTGTTTGGCGAAGTGGCGGTGACCCATCCGCATGCGGCAGCCCTGCGGGCCTTGGCCAGGTTCATCTGCAGCGCGACCGGAGCGCGCTACGACGAGCTGCCGGTCGGCGCCAACGCCATCGGCCTGGCGCGTGTGGGGGTGGTCCCTGGCGCGGGAGGCCTGGATGCGCAGGCCATGCTGGCCCGGCCACGGGGCGCCTACCTGTTGTATGGCGTGGAGCCGCCGGACGATTGCGCCGATGGCACCGCGGCGTTGGCTGCGCTGCGTGGCGCGCCGCAAGTCGTGGCATGCAGCGCCTTTGCCGGCGAGGCCTTGCGCGAAGTGGCCAGCGTGCTGTTGCCGATCGCGCTGCTGCCGGAATCGGACGGCACCCTGGTCAACGTGGATGGATTGCAGCAGGAGGTCGCTGCAGGCGCCAAGCCGCCGGCCGAGGCGCGGCCGGGCTGGAAGGTGTTGCGGGCCCTGGCCGACGCGCTCACGCTCGAGGGCTTCGAGTTCGACGACCTGGCTGGTTTGCGGGCAGGACTCCAGGAGCAGGCGGCGCCGATCGAGGTGGCTGGTGGACCGGTCAGTGCGGTGGTTTCCGGTCCCGGCGACGGGGTGCTGGAGCGCTTTGCCGACTGGCCGATCTACCGCGGTGATGCCGTGCTGCGGCGTTCCACGGCGCTCAACGCGCACCCGCTCAACCGCGCGTCGGCCGCCAGGGTCAACGCGCAGGTGGCCGGTAGGCTCGGCCTGGTGGAAGGCTGCCAGGTTGAGGTTGCCGGGGTCATACTGCCTTGCGTGGTCGACGACAGCGTCGCCGACGGGACGGTCTGGATCGAGGCGGCAAACCCGCTGACTGCCATGTTGCCGCCGTACGGCGCGGCACTCACCCTGCAGAAGGTCTGAAGAGCCATGGCGGATTTGTTTGTCCACCAACTAGTGCTGCCAGTCGCCTACATCCTGGCGATCGTCGTGCCGCTGATCGTCGCGGTGGCGATGTTCGTGTACTGGGAGCGCAAGGTCATCGGCTGGATGCACGTGCGCCTGGGGCCGACGAAGATCGGGCCGTGGGGCGTGCTGCAGGCGTTTGCCGACGTCTTCAAGCTGTTGTTCAAGGAAGTGATCCTGCCGGCCAAGGCGAATCGTTTCCTGTATTACCTGGGCCCCTTGATCGCCGTGGTGCCGGCCCTTGCCGTGTGGGCCGTGGTCCCGTTCGATTCCAGGATGGTGGTGTCCAACGCCAATGCCGGCGTGCTGTACCTGCTCGCGGTGAATTCGATCGGCGTGTACGGCATCATCATTGCCGGCTGGGCGTCCAATTCACGCTACGCCTTGCTGGGCGCCATGCGCTCGGCCGCGCAGGTCATTTCCTATGAGCTCGCCACCGGTTTTTGCCTGATTTGCGTGCTCATCCTGGCGGGCAGCCTGAACATCACCGAGATCGTCAATGCCCAGGCCGGTGGCAAGGGATTGTTCGAATGGTTCTGGCTGCCGTTGTTCCCGGTGTTCGTGATCTTCTTCGTTGCCGGTGTCGCCGAAACCAACCGCCTGCCGTTCGACATGGCCGAGGGCGAGTCGGAAATCGTGGCCGGCTTCCACGTCGAGTATTCGGGCTCGCCGTTCGCGTTGTTCTTCCTGGCCGAATACGCGAACATGATTTTGATCAGCTTCCTGTCCGCGATCTTTTTCCTGGGCGGCTGGCTCAGCCCGGTGCAGGGCTGGGTGCACCTGGAGGCGCCGGGCTGGATCAACTGGCTGTGGACTGGGGGCTTCGTCTGGATCCTGATCAAGGCCTTCCTGATGTCGTTCCTGTTCCTGTGGTTCCGGGCCACCTTCCCGCGCTACCGCTACGACCAGATCATGCGCCTGGGCTGGAAGATCTTCATACCGATCGCCATTGCCTGGCTTTTCGTCTCGGGATGCATGCGTTATTTCGACTGGGTCAGCGTGGGCGCAGGGGTATAGGGCAGTCATGAATCGTATAGGCGGGTATTTCAAGAGTCTGTTGCTGGTGGAGCTGCTCCGCGGCATGGCCGTGACCGTGCGCTACATGTTCAAGCCCAAGTACACCATGCGCTTCCCGATGGAGCACATCCCGAAGTCCAATCGTTTCCGCGGCCTGCTGGCGTTGCGCCGCTATGAGAACGGCGAGGAGCGCTGCATTGCCTGCAAGCTCTGCGAGTCGGTCTGCCCGGCGCTGGCCATCACCATCGACTCGGCGCCGCGCGAGAGCGACGGGCAGCGCCGCACCACCCGCTACGATATCGACCTGTTCAAATGCATCTACTGTGGTTTCTGCGAGGAGTCCTGCCCCGTCGATTCCATCGTGCTCACCTCGATCCATGAATACCACTTCGATGCGCGCGGGCAGAACGTGGTGAACAAACAACAGCTGCTGGCCATTGGCGACCGCTTCGAGAAGCAGATCGCCGAAGACCGCACGCTCGATGCCCCCTACCGGTGAATCCGATGACGGTCGTGCAGAATTTCCCGTTGATTTGCTTTTACGCGTTTGCGGCGGTGATGCTGCTCTCGGCGCTTGCCGTCATCACGTTGAAGAACACCGTGCACGCCGTGCTCGCGCTGGTGCTGACGTTTTTCAGCGCGGCATGCATGTGGCTGCTGGCGGACGCCGAGTTCCTGGCCCTGGCGCTCATCGTCGTCTACGTCGGCGCCGTCATGGTGTTGTTCCTGTTCGTGGTCATGATGCTGGACATCGACGTCGAGAAGCTGCGCGAGGGCTTCGTGAAGTTCCTGCCGGTCGGCCTGATCGTCGCCGTGGTCATGCTGGTGGAAATGTTGGGCGTGATTGGCGTGCACGCGATGCAACTGCGCACCGGCACGGTCGATCCGGCCCTGGCGGCCGGCATGTCCAATACCGAATGGCTGGGCTTCGCGCTGTATACGCGCTACCTGCTGCCGTTCGAGATCGCCGCGCTCATCCTCACCGTCGGCGTGATCGCGGCCGTGACCCTGACCCTGCGCGAGCGCCGCGACGCGCGCTACGAGAACGCCAGCCGGCAGGTGAAGGTCGATCCGCGCAAGCGCCTGCGCATGGTCAAGATGGCCCCCGCGCACGGCGACGAATCCACTGCTGCAGAGGAGCCGCACGCATGATCTCCCTGGCGGATTTCATTGTGGTCGCCGCGATACTTTTTTGTATCGCCGTGGCCGGCCTGTTCATCAACCGCAAGAACGTCATCGTGTTGCTGATGTCGATCGAGCTGATGCTGCTGGCGGTCAACACCAATTTCGTCGGCTTCTCGCGCTATCTCGGCGACGTGTCCGGCCAGGTGTTCGTGTTTTTCATCCTGACCGTGGCGGCGGCGGAAGCCGCCATCGGCCTGGCCATCCTGGTCCTGCTGTTCCGCACGCGCAGCACGATCAACATCGCCGACATCGACAGCATGAAGGGTTGAGCCGATGCAGCTTTCGACAACCATCCTGCTGATCATTGCCCTGGCGCCGCTCGTCGGCTGCCTGCTCGCCGGCTTTGCCTGCCACGTGTTTGGCGGCCGCACGGGGGCGCACAGCATCACCATTCTAGGGATGGTGATCTCCACCGCGCTGTCTTTCTATGTCCTATATCAACTCACGGTGGGCGGTGCGCAAACCTACAACGAGAACCTCTACACCTGGTTCCAGGTCGGCTCGTTCAATGCCAGCGTCGGCTTCATGGTCGACCGGCTGACGGCGATGATGCTGGTGGTGGTGAGCTTCGTCTCGCTGGCGGTGCACCTGTACACGATCGGCTACATGCGCGACGACCCGGGCTACATCCGCTTCTTCAGCTACATCTCCATGTTCACCTTTTCCATGTTCATGCTGGTCATGAGCAACAACTTCATGCAGCTGTTCTTTGGCTGGGAAGCGGTGGGCCTGGTGTCGTACCTGTTGATCGGCTTCTGGTACAAACGCCCGAGCGCGATCTTCGCCAACCTCAAGGCGTTCATGGTCAACCGCGTCGGTGATTTCGGCTTCCTGCTGGGCATCGCCGCGGTGCTGTGCTTCCTGCGCACGCTGGATTACCAGGCTGCGTTCGACGCCGCGCCCACCCTGGTCGGGCGCACGCTCGAGGTGACGCAGAACATGCACTGGGATGCGGCTACGGTGATCTGCATCCTGCTGTTCATTGGCGCCATGGGCAAATCGGCGCAGGTGCCGCTGCACGTGTGGCTGCCCGACTCCATGGAAGGCCCGACGCCGATTTCCGCGTTGATCCACGCGGCGACGATGGTCACGGCGGGTATCTTCATGGTGGCGCGCATGTCGCCGCTGTTCGAACTGTCGTCGACCGCGTTGAGCTTCGTGCTGGTCATAGGCGCGACCACGGCCTTGTTCACCGGCATGATCGGCATCGTGCAAAACGACATCAAGCGCGTGATCGCGTACTCGACGCTGTCGCAGCTGGGCTACATGACCGTGGCGCTCGGCGTGTCGATGTACAGCGGGGCGATCTTCCACCTGATGACGCATGCGTTCTTCAAGGCCTTGCTGTTCCTCGGCGCCGGCTCGGTGATCATCGCCATGCACCACGGCCAGGACATGCGCTACATGGGCGGCTTGCGCAAGTACATGCCGATCACCTGGCTCACGATGTGGGCGGGTTCGGCGGCGCTGGTCGCGGTGCCGTTCACCGCGGGCTTCTATTCCAAGGACATGATCATCGAGGCGGTCGGCGAGTCGCATCGCTGGGGCGCCAACTACGCGTACTTCTGCGTGATGCTTGGCGTGTTCGTCACCGGCCTGTATACGTTCCGGCAGATGTACCTGACGTTCCACGGCAAGGAGCGTTTCACGGTGCAGGCGCACCATGGCAATGGACATGGCGGCGACGAACATGACCTGCCACCGGGCGTCCTGGCGCATGCGCCCAAGGAGTCACCGTGGGTGGTGACCGTGCCGCTGATTGCGCTGGCCATACCGTCGCTGCTGATCGGCATCTTCACGGTCAAGCCGCTGTTGTTCGGCAACTGGTTTGGCGGGGCTATCCATGTCGCGTCGGTGAACGACGTGACCGCCGCGCTCGCGCCGCATTTCGACGGCGCGCTGGCCATGGGCCTGGAGGGCTTCATGCACCTGCCGTTCTGGCTGATGTTGGCGGCCTTCGTCATCTGCACCTACATCTATCTCTACAACCCGGCAATGGCGGACCGGATCAAGTCCGCGCTGAAGCCGCTGTGGACCGTGCTCGACCGCAAGTACTGGGTTGACGAGGTGGAGTTCGGCCTGTTCGGTAGCGGTGGCATCAAGCTTGGCCGGCTCGCCTGGAAGTGGAGCGACGCCGGGGTCATCGACGGGGTGGCCGTGAACGGTTCGGTGCGCATGGTGCATCGCGGTGCCGCGGTGTTGCGGCGCCTGCAGACTGGTTACCTCTATCACTACGCGTTTGCCATGATGGTCGGCTTGATCCTGCTCCTGGGCGGGTATCGGCTGTTCGGTTACTAAGGGAATCAGGCTCCATGTTCAATCATCTGCTCAGCCTGCTGATCTGGCTCCCTATTGTCGGCGCCGTGCCGGTCCTGTTTGCCGGTTCGCGGCACCCGATGGCGGCGCGCACCATCGCGCTCCTGGTTACGATCGCCACGTTCCTGATCAGCCTGGATCTCCTGGTGCAGTACGACCCGAACGGCCCGGTCATGCAGCTGGCCGAGACGCATCGCTGGATCGGTTCCTGGGGCATCCATTTCAGCCTGGCGGTCGACGGCATCTCGGTCGCGTTGATCCTGATGACCACGTTCGTGGGCATCCTCGTCATTGGCGGTGCCTGGAAGGTGATACAGAACCGGCCGCACCAGTACATGGCCTGCATGCTGGTGCTGGAGGGCCTGTTGGTCGGCGTGTTTTGCGCGACCGACGCGCTGTTGTTCTACGCCTTCTTCGAGGCGGTGCTGATCCCGATGTTCATCCTGATCGGCATATGGGGCGGCCCGCGGCGCGTGTACGCGACGCTCAAGTTCTTCATCTACACGTTCACCGGCTCGGTGTTCATGCTGATCGCGCTGCTCTACCTGTATCAGCAGGCGCACACGTTCGACCTGGCGACGCTGGCGGCGCTGCCGCTCACCATGCGCGAGCAGACCTGGGTGTTTTTCGGCTTCCTCATCGCCTTCGCGATCAAGGTGCCAATGGTGCCGGTACACACCTGGCTGCCTGATGCGCACGTCGAGGCGCCAACCGGCGGCTCGGTATGGCTGGCGGCCGTGATGCTGAAGATCGGCACCTACGGCATGCTGCGCTTCATCCTGCCGATCACGCCCGATGCCGGCGCGCATTTTGCCTGGATCATCATCGTGCTCAGCCTGGTGGCGATCGTCTACATCGGCTACGTCGCGCTGGTGCAGCCGGACATGAAGAAGCTCGTCGCGTATTCCTCGATTGCGCACATGGGCTTCGTCACCCTGGGCATCTTCATGGCCTTCATGCTGATACGCGACAGCCACGACCTGGACGTGGCCACGCTCGGCATGCAGGGCGCCATGGTGCAGATGATTTCGCATGGCTTCGTGTCGGGCGCCATGTTCACCTGCATCGGGATCATGTACGACCGCACGCATACGCGCCGGATCGCGGACTACGGCGGCGTCATCAACATGATGCCGTGGTTCGGCTTCTTCTACGTGTTGTTTGCCATGGCCAATACCGGCCTGCCCGGGACGAGCGGCTTTGTCGGCGAATTCATGGTCATCCTGGCCAGCTTCACCGCCAGCCCGTGGATCGCCATCTTCTGCACCTTCACCCTGATCATCGGCGCCGGCTATACGCTGTGGCTGGTCAAGCGGGTGCTGTGGGGCGCCGTGGTCACCGAGCACGTGGCAAAGATGAAACCGATGGAGGCCCGGGAGACCTGGGTGCTCATAGGTTTTGCCGCGGGCGTCATGGCCATCGGCGTGTGGCCACAACCGTTGATCCACCTGATGGACAGCGGCGTGGCGCACTTGATACAGCAGTTGGCAGTGCAGAAAGTCTGATGTGCAGCGCGCAGGCGATGCACCTCCGTACGGTTGGTTGGCGTGGCACGGTGCACGGTTGCGTGGTGGTGGTTTCCAGCTTGTTCCGGTGTTGCGCGAGCGGACCTTCCGGGGCGGCCCATATTGAACGTGTGGATGTTTCCTGATGCCGACTCTCAATGACGTGCTGATCATGTTGCCCGAGTTTTACGTGGTGACGGCAACGTGTTTCCTGTTCATGCTCGATGCGTTCATGAAGCCGGCGCAACGGCCGCTGTTGCACTGGCTCGCGATCGCCGTGCTGGTGGTGGCAATCTTCATGGTCATCGCCGGCCAGCCGGACCAGACCGTGACCGCCTTCGGCGGCATGTTCATCCGCGACACCGTCGCCGAGATCATCAAGGTATTCGCGCTGGCGACCACGGCCATGGTGTTCGTGTATGGCCGTCCCTACCTGATCGATCGCGGCCTGCGCGGCGGCGAGTTCTACACGTTGATGCTGTTTGCCGTGGTCGGCATCATGCTCGTGGTCTCGGCCGGGAACCTGGTGACGCTGTACCTGGGCCTGGAATTGCTGGCGCTGTCGTCCTATGCCCTGGTGGCCTTGAACCGCGACCAACCACTGCCCGCCGAGGCGGCGATCAAGTTCTTCGTCCTGAGCGCGTTGGCCTCGGGCATGTTGCTGTACGGCATGTCGATGGTGTACGGCGCCTCCGGGATGGGCGGCGAGGCGACGATGGGGCTGGCCCAATTGAACCAGGTGATGGGCTATACCACGGCGCCGAAACTGCTGCAGTTCGGCATGATCTTCATGATCGTCGGCGTCGCCTTCGAGCTCGGCATTGCCCCGTTCCACATGTGGCTCCCGGACGTCTATCACGGTGCGCCGAGTCCGGTGACCACGTTCATTTCCGCCGGCTCCAAGTTGGCCGCGTTCGGCTTGGCGTATCGCCTGTTGGCCGAGGGCATGGGCGACCTCGGTGACCAGTGGCGGCTCATCCTGGCGGTACTTGCCACCGCATCGCTGGTGATCGGTAACCTGGTCGCCATCGTGCAGACCAACTTCAAGCGCATGATGGCGTATTCGACCATCTCGCATATGGGCTACGTGCTGCTCGGCCTGTCCGCCGCCAATCCGGAAGGTTATGCGGCCGCCATGTTCTACCTGATCTGCTACGCGCTGATGGCCGTGGCCGCGTTTGGCGTGATGATGGCGATGTCGCGCGCCGGCTTCGAGTGCGAGGAGATCTCCGACTTCAAGGGCCTCAACCAGAAGTCGCCGTGGATGGCGTTCCTGATGATGCTGGCCATGTTCTCGCTCGCCGGCGTGCCGCCGCTGTTCGGCTTCTGGGCCAAGGTCATGGTGCTCGAGGCCGCGATCCACGGCGGCATGCTCTGGCTCGCGATCGTCGGCATCATTGCCGCCTTCGTCGGCCTGTACTACTACCTGTACGTGATCAAGATCATGTACTTCGACGATGCCGAGGAGGGCGGCGCGATCGCCGCCCAGCCGGACCGCTCCCTGCGCGTGGTGTTGTCCGCGAACGCGCTGTCGTTGCTCGTGCTTGGCGTCTGGTGGGGCCCGCTGCTCGGCTGGTGCAAGCGCGCCTTCGGCGCCTGAGTCCGGCCTGGCCCGGACCGGGCCAGGCCGGCGGTCAGCCCGTATATCCGTGTCGATGTGGCGCGTCCTGCATGACTTCGAAGGCGTGCAGGATGCCGGGGATCAAGGCGTCCAGGTATTCGGTCGCACCGCGGGTGCTGCCGGGCAGGGTGATGACCAGGGTCTTGCCGATCAGTCCGGCCACGCCGCGTGAAAGCATGGCGTAGGGCATGCGCCGCTGGCCATGGGCACGCGCGGCTTCCATGATCCCGGGAATTTCCGGTTGCAGCAGCGGGCGGATGGTCTCCACTGTGCGGTCGCGCGTGCCGATGCCGGTGCCGCCGACGGTTACGATCAGGGCCACGTGGCGGTCCGTCCAGTGCTTGATCCGGGCCGCGAGTTCGTCCGGTTCGTCGGCGATCACATCGGCCTGCGGGCACTCGATGCCCGTGGCGTGCAGGCGTTCGCGTACTGCCGCGCCGGCCCGGTCTTCGGCCCGGCCAGCCGCCACCGTGTCCGAGAGCACGATGACCGCGCCGGCAATCGCCGGCTCGACCCGCCGCCGATAGTGGGATTTGCCGCCGCGCTTTTCCAGCAGGCGGATGTTGCCGATGGTGAGATCGGTACCGGCGTGTGGCTTCAGCATGTCGTACAAGGTCAGGGCGGCGACGCTGGCGCCGGTCAGGGCTTCCATCTCGACCCCGGTATTGGCAATGGTCAGCACCTCGACCTCGGTGCGTACCCAGTCGTCGCCCAGCTCGAAGCTCACCTTGGCATCCTGGATCCCCAGTGGGTGGCAGAGTGGGATCAGCTCCCAGGTGCGCTTGACCGCCATCACCGCGGCGATACGCGCCGCAGCGAGTGCATCACCCTTGTCTGTGCGCCGTTCGCGCAACAGGGGCACGCAGAATGCGGGCATGTGGATGGTGGCGCCGGCACGTGCGCTGCGCAGTGTGTCCGGCTTGCTGGCGACGCTTTTCATGCCGCCGCCGCGGGCGACGTCCGCTTTCGCCGGCGGCGTGGCGGTCGTGTGGGGGGCGTGCCCGTCGTGCATGGTCATGGCAGGGTCAGCCTCCGCTTACCGGGGGTAGCAGGACCAGCGTTTCGCCGGCGTTGAGGAATGCATCGCGCTTGACGATCTGGTCGCCGATGGCACATGCGGTATGCGCCAGATGGTCGCGCACGGCGGGCACGTCCTCGGCGAGCCGCTCCAGGACGCTGGCCACCGTGGCCGGCAATGCCGTCACTTCGACGGCATGCCGGCTTGCGCCGCATACCTGGACCAGGATGCCAAAACACTGCACTTCGACGTGGTGTCCCACCGTCTGTTGTCCCACGCCATTCCCCATTTCAGCCGGCATGCAGCGCGCAACCCTTGACATAGGCGTGGCTGCCGTCGGCATAGGTTTCGTATTTCCAGATCGGCACCTGGTGCTTGACCGTGTCGATTGCGTAGCGTCCGGCCTCGAAGGCCGCGGCCCGATGCGGGGCGCGGACCACGACGACGACGCTCATGTCGCCGATGGCGAGATCGCCGATGCGATGGCGGATTTCACAACGCGTGATGTCGAAGCGCTGGAGGGTTGCCTGCTCGATCTCCGCCATCGCCTTTTCCGCCAGCGGCGCGTAGGCGGAATAGTTGATGGCGGTGACCCTGCGGCCGTCGTTGTGCAGCCGTACCGTGCCGGCAAACACCACCAGCGCGCCGCATTCCGGCGATTCGGTGGCAGCCAGCAGCGGGTCGAGTTCCAGCGGCTGCCGGGTCAGTCGCATGGGCTGCTCGGCCTCCTGCACAGGTGCCGATGCCACAGGTCCAGTCGGGTTTGATGCTTGCTCGTGCACGGCTACGCCTGCGCTTGGGCTCAACCGCCAATATAGGACATCTCGATCTTCTTGCGCCCCTGGAGCGCTGCGGTCGCCTCGCTGCGCAGCTCCGAATAGCGGTCGCGCCGCCCGCCCCAGGCGCCGGCAATGCGCTCGCCCAGCGCGTCGTCACTGGCACCGGTTCGCAGCAGCTCACGCAGGTTGGTGCCGGCCGCGGCGAACAGGCACGTATACAACACACCTTCGGCGGAAAGGCGTGCGCGCGTGCAGCCGCCACAGAACGGCTTGGTCACCGAGGCGATGGCGCCGACCTCGCCGGCGCCGTCACGGTAGCGCCAGCGCCTTGCCACCTCGCCGGGATAGTTGGGGGCGACCGGCTCGATCGGCCAGCGCGCAGCGATGCGCGCGAGCACTTCGTCGGTCGGCACCACGTCGCGCATGCGCCAGCCGTTGGTGGTGCCGACGTCCATGTACTCGATGTAGCGCAGGATGTGCCCGCTGCCGCGGAAGTGCCCAGCCATGGCTTCGATGCCATGGTCGTTGGCGCCGCGCTTCACCACCATGTTGACCTTGACCGGGCCAAGCCCGGCGGCGGCTGCATGCTCGATTGCCTCGAGCACGCGCTGCACCGGAAAGCCGACGCCGTTCATGGCCTGGAAGCTGGCATCGTCCAGCGCGTCGAGGCTCACGGTGATGCGGCCCAGGCCCGCATCCTTCAGCCGCCGGGCCTTGTCTGCGGTGAGCAGGGAGCCATTGGTGGTGAGGCTGAGATCGCTGATCCCGGGGATCGAGGCCAACATGCCCACCAGCTGCTCGATGCCCTTGCGCACCAGGGGCTCACCGCCGGTCAGGCGCAGTTTGGTGACGCCAAGGACCGCGAACAAGCGCGCGAGGCGGGCAATCTCCTCGAACGAAAGCAGGCTGGCCCGCGGCAGGAATGCATGGTCGGCGCCGAACAGCTCCCTCGGCATGCAATAGGTGCAGCGGAAGTTGCAGCGGTCGGTGACGGAGATGCGCAGGTCGCGCATCGGGCGGCCGAATGCGTCCGGGGTCGTCATGCCGTGCAGCGTCTCGTTCATTGCTGTGGAGGTTAGCCCATACGATGTGGCTGTTCGTGATCCGCGACAATTCGGACCGGGTTGGCGCGTTTCACGCGTGCACTCCATACTCCGGGATGCACCGGGATTTCATGCCGTGGGACAGGGGGCTGGCGATGGTTCGTGGCACAACGAGGTCCGGGGCTTCCGTGGTGGTGCTGGTGGGCACCCGCAAGGGGCTGTTCACGGTGCGGGCCGATGCGGCCAGGCAGGCGTGGCAGGTGAGCGGCCCGCAGCTTGCCGGCCATGAGATCCAGCGTGCGTTTCTCGACCAGCGTTGTCCGGGCCTGGGTTACGCCGTGGCCGGACATCCCGTCTGGGGCCGGCACATCTACCGCACCGCGGACAGTGGCCGCAGTTGGCAGGTGCTGCGCGAGATCCCGCGGCATCGGCAGGACGAGTCGCCTGCCAGCATCAGCATGCTGTGGAGCATCGCGCCGGGGGCGGATGCCGAGCCCGATACGCTGTATGCGGGCATCGAGCCGCCGGGGCTGTTCGTCAGTCGCGACCGCGGCGAAAGCTGGCGCGCCGTGGACGCCTTCAACCAGCACCCGACCCGGGCCAGCTGGTCGCCGGCCAAGGGCGGTCTGGCGGTGCACTCGATCCAGGTCGATGCGCACGATCCGGCGCGGCTCTTCGTGGCCTTGTCCGCAGGCGGCGTGTATCGCAGCGTCGATGCCGGACGGAGTTTCCAGCCGCTCAACGTCGGCGTGCGCGCGCCGTATCTGCCCGCTGCGGCACCCGTCAGTGGCCAGTGCGTGCACCGGGTCCTGCTGCATCCGCGCGACCCGCAGCGGCTGTATCAGCAAAGCCACTGCGGCACTTACCGCAGCGACGACGGCGGCGGGCACTGGCAGGAAATCACCGACGGGCTGCCGAGCGACTTCGGCTATGCCCTGGCCAGCGATCCGGCTGACCCCGACAGCGTGCTGGTCATTCCGGAGCGCAACAGCCAGTTCCGCGCCACGGTGGATGGCCGCATCCGCGTCTACCGCTCGCGCGACGCCGGGCGGCACTGGACCGCGCTGGAGGATGGTTTGCCGCAGGCCAACGCCTGGGTCACGATCCTGCGCGATGGGCTGGCCAGCGACGGGCTCGATCCATGCGGCTTCTACTTCGGCACCTCGAGTGGCCATCTGTTTGCCAGCGCCGACGGTGGCGACCACTGGCGCCTGGCGTGCGGCTTTCTTCCCGGCATACTCTCCGTTTCTGCCCAGGTGCTGGAACCGACGACATGAGTGGCACGGAACTGCTGGATATCCTCGGCGCGCGCCACGGCATCGTCTGCGCGGTGGGGGCCGGGGGCAAGAAGACCACGCTGTACCGCCTGTTGGCCGCACACCCAGGGCGCGCCGCATTCACCTCCACCGTGTTCACCTATACCTTTCCCGACGACCTCGCGGCGCAGGCGCTGGTGGCGCCGCCGCAGTCCATCGTCGCCGAGGTGGAGCAGGCGGCGCGGACGCACGCCAAGCTGGCCTTTGCCTGCCCGTCCGAAAAGGCCGGGCGCCTGGTCGGGCTCACGTCCGCGCAGGTCGTCGAGTGCCACCAACGGGCGGGGTTCGACCTCACCCTGGTCAAGGCCGACGGCGCGCGCATGCGCCTGATCAAGGCGCCCGATGTCCACGAGCCCAATCTGGTGGCCGGGGCCGCGACCGTGCTGGCATTGGTTTCGGCCCGGGTGATTGGCCTGCCGCTGACTCCGCGTTGCGCGCATCGTCCCGAGCGCGTGGCGGCCGTGACGGGGGCGGTCGAAGGTGAGGTGTTGACGCCGCTGCACGTCGCGCGCCTGATCGCGTCCGCAGACGGCCTGCTGCGCGGCGTCGGCGAGGCGCGCGTGGTGCCCGTCATCAACATGGCGGAGAGCCCGGCGGAGCATGTCGCCGCGCGGCACGCGGCGCGCATCGCGCTGGATTTGAGCGACCGTTACGAGCGCGTCGTGATCGCCGCGATGCGTGCCGAGCAGCCGATCGTCGAGGTGGTCGAGCGTGCATGTGGGTGAGCGGAGGCGGGCGGGTCGCATGTTATTCTGCGGCGGTGAACGCACGCCCAGACCTTGCCAGCCGCAGCGTGCCGCGGGTGACGTTGCTGATCCCCGCGGCACTGCGGATGCACTGTGCCGGGGCCGAGGTCATCGCCCTGGACGCAGCGACGGTGCGCGCGGCACTGATGGCGGCAGGCTTGCGCCACGCGTTCCTGTTGCAGCATGTGTTGACCCGCGATGGCCAGTTGCGACCGTTCGTGAAGATTTTCGTGCGCAGCGACGACGTGCGCGACCACCAGGGGCTCGACACGCCACTGCTCGACGGCGACCGCGTGATGATCGTCCCCTCGGTGGCCGGCGGCTGAGCGGCGCGAGCATGCGCCGCGGAGTGGCTGAAGCATGAAGGCAAAAGACCGGAGACTCGCGCAGTTGCGCGCCGATATCCCGGAACTGGCGCCGGCGCAGGCCCTGGCGTTGGTGCGGCGTGGCGCGGTGCTGGTCGACGTGCGCGAGCAGGGGGAGGTCGCGCAAGGTCTTGCCGATGGCGCCGTGGCGCTTGCCCGAGGTTCCCTGGAGCTGTGCATCGAGGACCTGGCGCCCGACCCGGCGCAGCCGCTGCTGGTCATCTGCGGCAGCGGCGTGCGTTCGCTGTTTGCGGCGCACAGCCTGCGCGAGCTGGGCTACCAGGACGTACGTTCGGTTGCCGGCGGCTTCAACCGCTGGAAGGACGAGGGTCTGCCGTTCCACGTGCCCAAGCTGCTCGACGCCGACGCGCGGGTGCGTTACGCGCGGCAGATCATCCTGCCCGAGGTCGGCGAGGCCGGTCAGCAAAAGCTGCTGGATGCGCGCGTGCTGCTCATCGGCGCCGGCGGCCTGGGCGCCCCGGCGGCGCTGTATCTCGCCGCGGCCGGGGTTGGCACGCTCGGCCTGGTCGACCATGACCTGGTCGAGCGCAGCAATTTGAATCGCCAGGTGATCCACGCCGATGAGCGGGTGGGTGAGCCCAAGGTTGAATCCGCGCGGCGCGCGCTGCTGGCGCTGAACCCGACGGTCCGGGTGCAGACGCACCCGGTGCGCCTGGCGCCGGAGAATGTGGAGGAGATTTTTTCCGGCTACGACGTCATTGTCGACGGCTGCGACAACTTTGCCACCCACTACCTGGCCAACGATGCCTGCGTGCGCCTGGGCTTGCCGTGCGTGCACGGCTCGATTTTCCGCTACGACGCGCAGATCAGCGTGTTCTGGCCGGCGACGCCCGGCGGTGGGCCCTGCTACCGCTGCCTGTATGCCGAGCCGCCACCGCCGGAGCTGGCGCCGTCGTGCAACGAGGCCGGCGTGCTGGGCGTGGTGCCCGGGGTGGTTGGTTTGCTCGAGGCGACCGAGGCGTTGAAGCTCGTACTTGGCGTGGGGCGCCCCCTGGTCGGCCGGCTGCTCTGCTATGACGCCCTCAACCTGAAGTTCCGCGAGCTCAACGTGCGGCCCGATCCGGCCTGCGCCTACTGCGGCGCCGGCAAGACCTTCCCGGGGTATGGCAACCATGGGCAATCCTGCAATGCCGCCGGCTGAGCCCGCGGCCTATCCACGCCAGGGCATCACTGCCGGCATCCTGGCCGGTGGCCGCGCCACGCGCATGGGCGGTGTGGACAAGGGCCTGGTCGAGCTTGGCGGACGGCCGATGGTGGAATACGTGCTGGACGCCCTGCGCGCGCAAACCGCCCGGGTCCTGATCAATGCCAACCGCAGCATCGAGGTCTACGCCGGCTACGGCGTACCGGTGGTGCCGGACCAGCAGGGCGGCTTTCTTGGACCGCTCGCCGGCGTAGCCAGCCTGATGGCTGCCGCGGACACCGAGTGGCTGCTGATTGCCCCCTGCGACAGCCCCGGGTTGCCGGGCGATCTGGGGCCGCGCCTGTGGCAGGCCATCGCCCGCAGTGACGCCGACCTCGGCGTCGTCCACAGCGGCGATCGCCTGGAACCGGTGTTTGCCCTGTTGCGCTGTGCGCTGCGCGGCGAGCTGGAAGCGTACTTGGCCGCCGGCGAGCGCAAGATCGACCGCTGGTATCGGCGCCAGAAGATGGCCACCGCGGACTTTTCCGACTGTCCGGAAATGTTCGTCAACGTCAATACCTTGTCCGAGCGCGACCTGTTGGCGGGCCGGTTGCGGCAGTCCGGCCCCTGAGCCCCGTCGTCACCGCCGTGCCAGGATCCGGTTCCGGCCCACGCACCCCGGCAAGATGTCAAACTGCAATGGGCCCTCGGCACCCGGCAGGAATGGTCATGCACAAACAGGAACGCGCGGAGGTTGCCAACGACAAGGGCATCAAGTCCAGGGCCTTGTCGCTGGACGATGCGCGCGCCCGGATTCTCGCCCAGCTGGCGCCCGTGGCCCTGCTGGAACAGGTCCCGCTTCGCGCCGCGCTGGGACGGATCCTTGGCGCCGGGGTGACTGCGCGGCTGGATGTTCCGGCGCATACGAATTCGGCGATGGACGGCTATGCCGTGCGCGCAGCCGACCTGCCTGCCGCGGGCGAGGCCGCGCTGCATCTGGTTGGCGAATCCTTTGCCGGCCATCCGTTTGCCGGGGAAGTCGGGCCTGGACAGTGCGCGCGGATCATGACCGGGGCGGTGCTGCCGCGTGGTACCGACACGGTGGTGATGCAGGAAGACGTGGTGGCCGCTGGCGCACAGGTGCGCGTTGGCGCGGGGCATCGGCGCGGCCAGCACGTGCGGCACGCCGGCGAGGACCTGGCGGCCGGGGCCACGGTGCTGGCGGCCGGACGCCGGGTGGGCGCCGCCGACCTCGGCCTGCTGGCGTCGATCGGGGTGGCGGAGGTGACGGTCAGGCGGCGCCTGCGCGTGGCCTTTTTCTCGACCGGCGACGAGTTGCGGTCCGTGGGCGAGCCGCTGGGCGAGGGTGACATCTACGACAGCAATCGTTACACCCTGTATGGGCTGCTGACGCGCTTCGGGGCCGAGGTGTTCGACCTGGGGGTGGTGCGCGATGAGCCCGCGGCCCTGCGCGAGGCCTTTGCGCACGCCGGCGCCGCTGCCGACGTGGTGTTGACCAGCGGCGGCGTGTCGGTGGGCGCTGCCGATCACGTCCGCGACGTGCTCGCCGAAGTGGGTGAAGTGGACTTCTGGAAGATCAACATGAAACCGGGCAAGCCCGTGGCGTTCGGCCGCCTGCGCGCGGGCGCCACGTTCTTCGGCCTGCCGGGCAATCCCGTGTCGGCCATGGTGACCTTCCTGCAGGTGGTGCGTCCGGTCCTGGAGCATCTGGCCGGAGCCGAGGCGCGGCCACCACTGGTGCTGACCGCGCGCGCGGGCGAGGCGCTGGCCAAGGGTGGCAACCGCCGGGAATTCCAGCGCGGCCTGCTGTCGAACGGCGACGACGGTGAACTGGTCGTGCGCGCCGCGGCACCCCAGGGCTCAGGGATCCTGCGCTCGATGAGCTTCGCCAATTGCTTCATCGTGTTGCCGGAAGAGGGCGGCCCGGTCGCCGTCGGCGACCGGGTGCGCGTCGAGCCGTTTGCCGAGGGCTGGTGACCTCCGCCTCACCCGAGCGTCAGCGTGCCTTCGACCACGTGGGGTTTGCCGAGTACCGCGGACGTCAGTTCGATCTTCACGGCGATGTCTTCGTGGCCCTGGAGCTTGCCGCTGGTGATGGCCGCCTTGACGGCCGCTTCGAGTTGCTGCTGGGACGTGACGCCGACCGTTTTCAGGAATTTTCGCATGCTGGTGTTGAAGGCTTCTTCGTTCATGGACTGCTGCCTCTTGCGGATGATGGTGCTGGCGGAAGGGCGCCCTGGCCTCACCATGCCAGCTTGACGCCGCGGCTGTACCTGATATAGATCAGTCCTGTCCTATTTGTATTTACCAATAGTCTGGTGCTGGATGATGGCGGACGCCAGCTTGGTCGGGGTGGCTGCGACGGGGGATCGAAGCATGAACATCGGCGTTGATGCAGCAGGCACGGCAGGCGGGCGCCGGCGCAAACGCAAGCGCGGGCAGCCCAAGGGGCGGCAGGTCGATCCCACTGCACGCAATGCCGTACGCGAGGTGCTGGGAGACATGCCGCGTCGGCGCGACCTGCTGCTGGAAGGCCTGCACTGCCTCAACGACCGCTTCGGCTGCCTGCGCGTGGAACACCTGGCGGCCCTGGCCGAGGAACTGCGTCTGTCGATGACCGAGGTCTACGAGGTGGCGTCGTTCTATCACCACTTCGACATCGTCCGCGACCCGCAGGTGGAGGCGCCGGCCCTGACCATCCGCGTCTGCGATTCGATCACCTGCGCCATGTGCGGGGCCGAGGATCTGGCGCGCTCGCTCGAAGGCCGGTGGGGCGCCAACGTGCGTATCCAGCGCGTGTCGTGCGTAGGGCGCTGCGCTGCGGCGCCCGTGGCTGTCGTGGGCAGCCATCCGGTCGACCACGCCACCGCCGGCAAAGTCACCGGCGTGGTGGCGGCGCACGAGGTTGCCCCGGAGACCATCCAGCCGGTCACCTACGCCGAGTACCGCCGTGGCGGCGGCTACCAGCTGTGGGCCGCTTGCGTCAGCGGCCAACGCGACCGCGAGTCGGTGCTCCGGACCATGGAGGATTCCAGCCTGCGCGGCCTGGGCGGGGCTGGTTTCCCGACCGGCCGCAAGTGGCGCCTGGTCGGCAAGGAGCCCGGCCTGCGCGTGGTCGCCGTCAATATCGACGAGGGCGAGCCAGGCACGTTCAAGGATCGGCATTACCTCGAGCGCGATCCCCATCGCTTCCTCGAGGGCGCCTTGATCGCGGCGTGGGCGATCGACAGCCACGAGATCTATCTCTACCTGCGCGATGAATATGCGGCCTGTCGCGTGATGCTGGAGCGCGAACTGGCGGCGCTGCAAGCCGATCCACCTGCGGCGCTGCCCAGCATCCACCTGCGCCGGGGTGCCGGTGCGTATATCGCCGGCGAGGAGTCGGCGATGATCGAGTCGATCGAGGGCCGGCGTGCCATGCCGCGCCTGCGTCCGCCGTATGTGGCGCAAAGCGGTGTGTTCGGGCTCGCGACCCTCGAGCAGAACATGGAGACCATGCATTGGGTGCGCGAAATCCTCGAGCGCGGTCCGGCGTGGTTTGCGTCCCAGGGGCGGCACGGGCGCAAGGGACTCAGGAGTTTTTCGCTCAGCGGCCGGGTCAGGAAGCCGGGTGTGCACCTGGCGCCGGCCGGCATCACCGTGCGCGAGTTGATCGATGAGTATGGCGGCGGCATGCAGGATGGCCACGAACTCTATGGCTATTTTCCGGGTGGTGCTTCGGGCGGCATCCTGCCGGCATCCAAGGCCGACATCCCGCTCGACTTCGACACGTTGCAGCCCCATGGATGTTTCATCGGCTCGGCCGCCATCATCGTGTTTTCGCAACGCGACCGCGCGCGCGAGCTGGCGCGCAACGCCATGCGCTTTTTCGCGCATGAATCCTGCGGCCAGTGCACGCCGTGCCGTGTGGGCACCGTCAAGGCAGCCGGGCTGATGGCGGCGCGGCATTGGGACCGCGAATTGCTGGACGACCTGTCGCAGGTGATGGTGGATGCGTCGATCTGCGGCCTGGGTCAGGCGGCGCCGAATGCGATGAACTGTGTGCTCAGATATTTTCCGGACGAGGTGGCGTAATGGCCGCACAAGCGCAAGACGTGGCGCCAGCCGGCACCGTGCGTTTCACCCTGGACGGCCAGGACATCGAGGCGTGCGGCGATGAGACGATCTGGCAGGCCGCGCGCCGGCACGGTGTGCTGATACCGCATCTTTGCTACAAGCCCGATCAGGAAGGCCTGCGTGCGGACGGCAATTGTCGCGTGTGCATGTGCGAGATCGAGGGCGAGCGCCTGCTGCAGCCGTCGTGCTGGCGCAAGCCGGTCGACGGCATGCGGGTCAGGACCCGCAGCGGGCGCGCCCGCCATGCGCAGAAGATGGTGCTGGAGCTGCTGCAGGCCGACATGCCGGACGAGGCGTATGTGGCCGATTCGCGCCTGGAGCACTGGGTGCGCGCGCTGGAGGTGGGTACGCCGCGCTTCAGCCAGCGCGTGCAGCCTGCGGCGGACCTCTCGCATCCGGCCATCGCGGTGAACCTCGCCGCGTGCATCCAATGCACGCTGTGCGTGCGCGCCTGTCGCGAGGTGCAGGGCAACGACGTGATCGGCTTCGCGCTGCGCGGTGGCGAGGCGCACATCGACTTCGACATGGACGACCCGATGGGCGCCAGCACCTGTGTGGGCTGTGGCGAATGTGTTGCCGCCTGTCCGACGGGGGCGCTGTCCAACGCCGGCGTACCGCCCGAGCGGCAACACGCCTGGCAGGGCCAGGAATCGGAGGCGACGCCATGAAACAGGTGCACAGCGTGTGTCCGTACTGCGGGGTGGGTTGCCAGGTGGCGGTGGCGGTCGAGGACAACCGCATCGTCACCGTCAGTGGTGCCCGTGGTCCGGCCAACGAAGGCCGGCTGTGCGTCAAGGGGCGCTACGGCTACGACTACTCGCGGCACCCAAACCGGTTGACCCGGCCGATGATCCGTCGTCAGGACGCGCCGCCCAAGTCCGCCGATCTGGTGGTCGATCCGGCAGATCCCTGGGAAGTGTTCCGCGAGGCAAGCTGGGAAGAGGCCCTGGATTTCGCCGCCGGTGGTCTCAAGCGCATCCGTGGACAGCACGGCCCGCATGCCCTGGCCGCACTGGGTTGCGCCAAGGGCAGCAACGAAGAGGCCTACCTGGTGCAGAAAATGGTGCGCACCGCGTTTGGCAGCAACCACATCGATCATTGCACGCGCCTGTGCCATGCCGGTTCGGTGGTGGCCTTGGGCCACTGCATCGGCAGCGGCGCGGTGACGCTCCCGGTGCGCGACGTGATGGATGCCGATTGTGTGTTCCTGATCGGCTCCAATCCCACGATCAACCACCCGGTGGCGGCGACCTGGATCAAGAATGCGATCGACCAGCACGGCACCAAGCTCATCATTGGCGATCCGCGCCTGCAGGACCTGTCGCGCCGCGCGTTCATGCATATGCAGTTCACGCCGGACAGCGACGTGGCCCTGTTGAATGCGATGGCCTATACCATCATCCACGAAGGCCTGGCCAACGAGGATTTCATCCGCGCGCATACCGAAGGTTTCGAGGACTTGCGCGACCACCTGCAGGCCTACAGCCCGGAAGCGATGGCCCCGGTCTGCGGCATCGCCGCCGCGGACCTGAAGCTGGCGGCGCGTACCTATGCGACGGCCAGGAACGCCATGATCATCTGGGGCATGGGTTCGTCGCAGAGCCAGCACGGCTCCGACAACGTGCGCTGCATCATCACCCTGGCGCTGCTCACTGGCCAGATCGGGCGGCGTGGCGCCGGCCTGCATCCGATCCGTGGGCAGAACAACGTCCAGGGCGCTTCCGACATGGGCCTGATGCCAAGCGACTACCCGGATTACCAGAAGGTGAGCGACCCGGCGGTGCAGGCGCGGTTCGAGCAGTTGTGGGGTTGCCGGCTCAGCGCCGAGAAGGGCCTGACCTCGATGGAAATGATGGACCACGCCGTGGCCGGTGACCTCAGGGGCATGTACATCATGGGTGAGAACCCGGCCATGTCCGACGCCAACGCCTACCATGCGCGCCAGGGGCTGGCGAACCTCGAACATCTGGTGGTGCAGGATATTTTCCTGACCGAGTCGGCCTTCCAGGCCGACGTGGTCCTGCCGGCCAGCGTGTATTGGGAAAAGACCGGCACCTTCACCAACACCGACCGCTGGGTCCAGCTTGGCCGCCAGGCGGTGGAGCCGCCCGGCGAGGCACGGCAGGATCTTTGGATCATCCAGGAGCTGGCGCGGCGTCTCGGCCTGGACTGGAACTATGCCGGCCCGGCGGACGTGTTTGCGGAGATCCGCCAGGCGTCCGACAACATGGCCGGGATCACCTGGGAGCGGCTGGAAGCGGAGAGCGCGGTGGTCTGGCCGTGCCGCAAGGAAGGCGACCCGGGCGAGGCGGTCATGTTCACCGACGGACGGTTCAACCGCCCGCAGGGTCGGGCGCTCTTCGTGCCGTGCGAGATCGTCGAGCCCGACGAGCGCCCGGATGCCGAATATCCTTTTGTGCTGTTGACCGGCCGGGTCCTCGAACACTGGCACACCGGGGTGATGACGCGCCGCTCGCGGGTGCTGGATGCGCTCGAACCCGATCCCGTATGCCATCTGTGCCCCGAGGACCTGCTGGAACTCGGCATCGGTGCGGGCGAGCTGGTCACCCTGGAGACCCGGCGCGGCACCATCACCGCCTACGCGCGGGCGGACGACAAGCTGGCCCGGCACAACGTGTTCATGCCGTTCTGCTACTACGAGGCGGCGGTCAACCTGTTGACCAATCCGACCCTGGATCCGGAGGCCAAGATCCCGAGCCTGAAGTACTGCGGCGTCCGGGTGAGCACCGGCGGTACGGCCGGCATCCGCAGCGGCTTCGCCACCCAGCAGGCGCATGCCGCCGGGGCGCTGCACTGAGGGCCTGCACGCAGCGGGCCGGACGGGCAGCGCCGGGAGGTGGCTGCGGACGCATCGTCTGCCGCTACGATGTCCGGTCGTGGCACGTGGTGACGTGCTGAGCAGGAGGGTGTGCGATGGATGGTCTGGGAGCCTCGTTGCTCACTGCGGTCGACCTGATCGTTCACCTGGACCGCGAAATGGTCCAGATCATCGTGCTCACCTTCCAGGTGAACGTGCTCGCGGCGCTGGTCGGCTGTGCCATCGCCTTTCCCCTCGGCGCGGCCGTGGCCGTGCTCAGGTTTCCCGGTCGCGCGCTGGCCATCGCCCTGCTCAATGCGGGCATGAGCCTGTCCGGGGTCGTCATCGGCCTGGTGGTCTATCTGATCCTGTCGCGCTCGGGGCCCCTGGGCGGCTGGGGCCTGTTGTTCTCGCCAAGCGCCATGGTGATTGCGCAGGTGGTCATGATCACGCCGATCGTGGCGGCGCTCACCTGCCAGACCGTGGCCGACCTGGACCAGAAGTACGACGAGCAGCTCCGCTCGCTGGGCGCCGGACGCCTACGCAAGATGCTGACCCTGCTGTGGGATGGCCGCTTCAGCCTGGTCACCGCGGCGCTGGCGGGTTTTGGCCGCGCGCTGGCCGAGGTGGGTACGGTGATGATCGTGGGCGGCAACATTGCCCACCACACCCGCGTGATGACCAATGCGATCATGCTCGAAACTGACAAGGGTGACCTGCCGCTCGCGGTCGCGCTGGGTATCGTGTTGCTGCTGCTCACCCTGGTGGTCACCTTGTTGATCGAGGGCGTGCGGGAATTGGCGAGCCGGCGCTATGCGTAGCGCGACGGCCAGCGCTGGAGTTCCCGGACCGGCGCGCACGCGCGACCTGGAGCACGCGCACTCCCTGCCCCTGGCGGTCGCCGGCCTCGGTTACCGCGTGGACGGCCGGGAGTTGCTGGTCGGGATCTCGTTTGTGGTGCAGGCCGGCAGCTTCAACATCATCCTCGGGCCCAACGGCGCCGGGAAAAGCCTGTTGCTGCGCCTATGTCATGGTTTGTTGCGGCCGCATGCCGGCGCGGTCACCTGGGGCGGCATGTCGGCCGAGGCGGCGCGCCCGTGGCACGCCATGGTGTTCCAGCGTCCGGTCATGCTGCGCCGCCCGGTTGCTGCCAATGTGACCTACGCGCTGCGCCTGCGCGGCCTCCCGCGGGCGCAATGCCGGCAACGTGTACGCGAGGCGCTGGAGGCGACCAATCTGCTGCAGCTGGCGCGTGCACCGGCAACGCGGCTGTCGGGAGGAGAGCAGCAACGTCTGGCGATTGCGCGGGCCTGGGCGCTGCAGCCGGAGGTGCTGCTGCTCGATGAACCGTGCGCCAACCTGGACCCACGCTCCACGCTCGACATCGAAACCCTGCTGCGTGCGTTGCATGCGCGCGGCACCACGGTGGTCATGACCACGCACGACCTGGCGCAGGCGCGGCGCCTTGGCGAGCGCGTGCTGTTCCTCAACCGCGGGCGCCTGATCGAGGATGCCGGCGCCGAAGAGTTTTTTGCCCAGCCGCAAAGTCCGGACGCGCGGGCGTTCCTGGATGGCAAACTGTTGGCCTGATCGGCAAGGAGGATACTGATGCGTGGACAAGACTGGGTACGCGGCATGCTGGGCAGCGTTTTGCTGTTTGCCTGGGCGGTCCAGCCGGCGCAGGCGGCGCGGGACGAAGTGCTCACCGTCGCCTCGACCACGGACATGCAGAACTCCGGCCTGTATGACTGGTTGTTGCCGAAGTTCAAGGCGGCCTCCGGCATCGAGGTGCACGTGGTCGCGGTCGGTACCGGCGCGGCGCTGGACCTGGGCAAACGCTGCGATGCCGACGCGGTTCTCGTGCACGCCAAGGCGCAGGAGCTGGCGTATGTGGCGGCCGGCTACGGCATCGAACGACATGACCTGATGTACAACGACTTTGTCATCGTGGGCCCGGCCGCCGATCCGGCGCACATCGAGGGCATGCACAGCGCCGTGGCCGCGCTGGCGAAGATCCATCACGACCAGGTCCCGTTCCTGTCGCGCGGCGACAACAGCGGCACCAACATCAAGGAACTGGCGCTTTGGAAGGACGCCGGTCTCGACCCTGCACCGGCCAGCGGTACCTGGTACCGCGAAACGGGCACCGGCATGGGGCCGACGCTGAACACCGCGCGGGCGATGGACGGCTATACGTTGACCGATCGCGCGACCTGGATCAGCTTCAGGAACAAGGGCGACCTGAAGGTGCTGGTGCAGGGTGACCCCGAGCTGCTCAACCAGTACGGCGTCATGTTGGTCAGTCCAAAGCGCTGCCCGCACGCGCGGATCGACCTGGCGCGCAGTTTCCGGAATTGGCTGATATCGGGCCCCGGCCAGCAGGCCATCGCCTCGTTCCGGCTCCAGGGCCAGCAGCTCTACCATCCCAATGCCGACCGGTAACGGCCTGCTGGGCGATGGATGGCGTATGACGACACCAAGTCGCCGGTGCACCCTGTCGCGCTGCGGGAAGCAAGGTGCCGACCAGGCAAAATGGCGTATTTTCAGGCACTTCGTGCCGAATCGTTGCGCTTCCCCATGCGTGCCCGTATACTCACCGGCTCTGATGCGGGGTGGAGCAGTCTGGCAGCTCGTCGGGCTCATAACCCGAAGGTCGCAGGTTCAAATCCTGCCCCCGCTACCAGGCCTTTCTTGATGCAAAGAAAGCCTCCTCGTGAGGCTTTTTTGTTGGACGTAGGTCGACTGCGACAGGCTGGGCTGGCGATGCCGGTCGGACGCAATCGGGATACGGGAGGATCGATGGCGGTAAGGGAATGGGCCGGTGGAGCCCATTTTTTGTTTCTGGCGAGGATGGATACGGGTGATGGACACGCAGGCGCTGGCGCTACGCTTCAGCGAGGCACTGACCGATTTCGGCCTGTGCTGCCTTGGCGTGGAGTTCGTTTCCGGCCAGGGACCGCACACGCTGCGCGTATACGTGGATCTGCTGGATGATGCGGTGTCAGACGCAGGCGCGGATGACAAGGTCGATGGCAAGGGATCGCTGTCGCGCGGGGTGACCGTCGACCAATGCGAGAGCGCCAGCCGCGAGATTTCCGCGTTGCTGGACGTTGATGATCCGATCCCGGGCCATTATGTATTGGAGGTGTCGTCGCCGGGGCTGGATCGGCCATTGTTTTCAGCCGATCAGTTCTCGAAGGCATGCGGCAGCGAGGTGAAACTGCTGTTCCGTGCACCGCTGGAAGGTCGTCGTCGACTACGCGGAAAGATACTGGGCGTGGACGGTGGGCAGATCACGCTGGAAGCCGAGCACAAAACCTGGCAGTTCGATCATGCGTTGGTGGAATCGGCACGCGTGGTGCCCGATTGGGTGGCGCTGGGACATGCCCCCCAACCCAAACCCGGTCGCCCCGCGCGCAGGAAGCAGAAAAGCTAGGCCCATTGAACAGTGCGGCCACGGATGGCCGCTTTTTGATCTCCGCGTTCACGGATGAACGCAAGATACAAACGCACGGAATCTACATAACCATCAACCGTAACCATGGCGTTTTGCGCCGCGTAAGTACCCTGGCATGGGCCCCCGCGGCATCTGTGGAGTTGTTGCAATGAGCAAAGAACTTTTGCTGGTCGTCGACGCGGTCGCCAACGAAAAAGGCGTGCCGCTGGATGTGATCTTCGAGGCGATGGAGGCCGCGTTGGCGTCCGCCGCCAAGAAGCGCTACGTCGACGAGGAACCGGACATACGGGTGTCGATCGACCACGACACCGGCGAGTACGAGACGTTTCGCCGCTGGGAGATCATTGCCGACGATGGCGAGATGGAATCGCCGTCCTACCAGTTGCGCCTGATGGACGCGCTCGACGAGCGCCCGGATGCACAGGTAGGCGAGTACATCGAGGAGCAGATCGACAACGCCGAATTCGGGCGCATCGCGGCGCAGGCGGCGAAGCAGGTGATCGTGCAGCGGGTGCGCGAGGCCGAGCGCATGCAGGTCGTCGAGGCCTTTGCAGGCCGCGTCGGCGAGTTGGTGACCGGCATCGTCAAGCGGGTCGAGCGGGGCAACCTGTATCTCGACCTGGGCAGCAATGCCGAGGCTTTCATTCCCCGCGACAAGACCATTCCGCGCGAGTCCGCACGGGTCGGTGATCGCGTGCGCGGCTATCTTTATGAGGTGCGCTCGGAGCCGCGGGGGCCGCAGTTGTTCGTGTCCCGGGCGGCGCCGGAATTCATGATCGAGCTGTTCCGGCTGGAAGTGCCGGAAGTCGGCCAGGGCCTGGTCGAGATCAAGGGCTGTGCCCGCGATCCCGGCGACCGGGCGAAGATTGCCGTGGTGGCGCACGACAGCCGCACCGATCCCATCGGTGCGTGCATCGGCATGCGCGGTTCGCGCGTGCAGGCCGTGTCCAACGATCTCAATGGCGAGCGCGTGGACATCATCCTGTGGCACGAGAACCCGGCGCAGTTCGTGATCAATGCGATGGCGCCGGCCGAAGTGCAATCCATCATCATGGACGAGGAAAAGCATTCAATGGACATTGCGGTGGCGGAGGACAAGCTGTCCCAGGCCATCGGTCGCGGTGGGCAGAACGTGCGCCTGGCCAGCAAGCTCACCGGCTGGCAGCTCAACGTGATGACGCAGGACCAGGTCATCGCCAAGAGCGAGTCCGAGCAGGAAGTGGCGCGCCAGTTGTTCATGGACAAGCTGGAAGTCGACCACGAGATTGCGATTATCCTTGTACAGGAAGGCTTTTCCAGCATCGAGGAAATCGCCTACGTGCCCAGCGCCGAGCTGCTGGCGATCGAGGGTTTCGACGAGGACATCGTCGAGGAATTGCGCGCACGGGCACGGGATGCCCTGGTGGTGGCGGCACTGGCCGAAGAGGAAGGCGTGGTCGACCAGCGCCCCTCCGACGAATTGCTGGCGATGGAGGGCATGGACGAGGCCACCGCACAGGCGTTGGCGGCGCGCGAAGTGTATACAGTGGAAGACTTGGGCGATCTGGCAGTGGACGACCTGATCGATATTGAAGGCATGGACGAGGAGCGGGCCGCCGCGCTGATCATGACGGCGCGCGCGCCGATGATCGAGCGGCTGGAACACGGCGGCTGAGCAGTGCCGTCGATGGCGTCCCGTAGGGCCGTCAGGCAGGATTGTTAATCTTTCGCGATGTGGGACGGCGGCCGATTTGGCCGCGGCAGCCGGGCAAGCGCGGATTGGCGGAGCAGAGAACACGATGTCGGATGTCACGATCAAAGAACTCGCCCTGAAAATGGGCATGCCGGGCGACAAGCTGCTCACGCAGCTGAAGGCCGCCGGCATGAAGTTTTCAGATCAGGAGCAGGTGATCAGCAGCACCGAAAAGGTCAAGTTGCTTGGCTTCCTGCGCCGCAACAAGAACCAGGACGCCGACGCCGCGGCAGGCGAGGGCACCCCGCGCCACGTCACCCTCAGGCGGCGTACCGTAGGCGAGCTCAAGGTCGCCACCCCCGGGCCGCGCGGTGCCCCGACCACGGCGAAGACCGTCAATGTCGAAGTGCGCGGCAAGCGCACCTATGTGAAGCGCAGCGTCATTGCCGAAGCGGCCAATGCCGAGCCCGAGCGCGAGGACGCCGTACGCAAGCTGGAAGAGTCGCGCCTGCGCCAGGAACAGGAAGTGGCCGACAGCGCCCGCGCCGCCGAGCGCCGGCAACAGGAGGCGGATCAGCGCAGCGCCGACGAGGCGCAGGCCGCCGCGGCAGCCCAGGTGCCCGCGGCGGACGCGGGTTCGCCGCCGGGGTCCGGCGACACAGCGGCGGCCCCGGAGTCGCCCGTGGCGCAGGAGCCGGCGACGGAGCCTGATGGCGGTGACACCCAGGGCACCGTGCAACGCATCGATCCGCGCGACCTGGGCATGATCATTCCGCAAATCCAGGCGCCGCATAAGCGCCAGCGGGTGGTCAAGCCGGTCGCCAAACCCGCCGCGGAGGCGACGCGGACCACTCCCAGCCCGCCGCCACCGCCGGCCGAAGCGGGCAGCGGCCACGCCAAGACCGGCCGCCACGTCCGCGAGCGCGCCGAAGGCGCCGGTGGCCGCGACGGACGCGGCGCCAAGCGTTTTGGCGGGGGACAAATGCATTTGAGCGAGGCCGATCGGGCGCGGCGTTCATCCGGGAGCAAGCGCTCCCGGGTCGCGCGTCCGGGGCGCGATCTGTCGCGGTCCGGTGCGTCGGCAACCGCCGCCCATGCGTTTTCCCGCCCGACCGCGCCGGTGGTGCGGGAAGTGACCGTGTCCGACACCAACACCGTGTCCGACTTGGCGCAGAAGATGGCCGTCAAGGGCGCCGAAGTGGTCAAGGCCTTGTTCAAGATGGGCGTGATGGCGACCATCAACCAGAGCATCGACCACGATACCGCCGTCCTGGTGGTGGAAGAGCTTGGCCACAAGCCGGTCACCGACACTCATAGCGACGCCGAACAGACGCTGGCCGAACACACCCAGACTGCCGAGCTGGAAGGCGAGAAATCGCCCCGGCCGCCGGTGGTGACGATCATGGGCCACGTCGACCACGGCAAGACCTCGTTGCTCGACTACATCCGGCGCACCAAGGTCGCCTCGGGCGAGGCCGGCGGCATCACCCAGCACATTGGCGCGTACCACGTGCAGACATCGAAGGGTGGCATCACCTTCATCGACACGCCGGGCCATGCCGCATTCAGCGCCATGCGCGCGCGCGGCGCGCAGAGCACGGACATCGTCGTGCTGGTGGTCGCTGCCGATGACGGCGTGATGCCGCAGACCGTCGAGGCGGTCAACCACGCGCGGGCGGCCAAGGTGCCCTTGATCGTCGCGGTCAACAAGATGGACAAGGAAGGCGCGAATCCGGACAACGTCAAGCAGGGCCTGGTGCAGCACGAGGTGGTGCCCGAGGACTGGGGTGGCGACGTGCAGTTCGTCCCGGTGTCGGCAAAGACCGGCGCGGGCGTCGACGACTTGCTGGATGCGATTTCCGTGCAAGCCGAGATCATGGATCTGCAGGCCGTCGTGGACGGGCGCGCCACGGGCGTGGTGATCGAGTCCAGCCTGGACCGCGGGCGCGGCCCGGTGGCGACCGTGCTGGTGCAGCAGGGCACGCTGAAGAAAGGCGACTACGTGGTGTGCGGCGTGGAATACGGCCGCATGCGCGCCTTGATCAGCGCCAACGGCAAGCAGGTGGCTTCGGCGGGTCCGTCGATCCCGGTGCAGGTGCTGGGCTTGTCGGGCGTGCCGGAGACCGGGGACGACTTCGTTTCCGTCGACGACGAGCATCTGGCCCGCCAGGTCGCCGCCGAGCGCCAACAGAAGCGGCGCGAGACGCGCATGGTCAGCAGCGGCAACCGGCTCGAGGACATCATCGCCAAGATGGGCCAGGGCGACGAGCAGCAGACCCTCAACATCCTGATCAAGGGCGACGTCCAGGGTTCGGTCGAGGCGCTGCGCGATTCCCTGACGCAGATCGGCAATGAGCGGGTACGCGTCAACGTGGTGTCCTCCGGCGTGGGCGGCATCAGCGAGTCCGATGCCACCTTGGCGGCGGCATCCAAGGCGCTGTTGATCGGCTTCAACGTGCGTGCCGACGCGTCGGCACGCAAGGTGATCGAAAGCTCCGGCGTCGACGTGCGCTATTTCTCCATCATCTACGACGTGATCGACCAGGTGACCCAGGCAGCCACCGGCCTGCTGGGCATGGAAGTGCGCGAGGACATCATTGGCGTGGCCGAGGTGCGCGAGGTATTTCGCAGCTCCAAGTTCGGGGCGGTGGCGGGCTCGCGGGTCATCGAGGGCACAGTCAAGCGCAACAAGCCCATCCGCGTGCTGCGCGACCAGGTGGTCATCTTCGAGGGCGAACTGGAGTCGCTGCGCCGCTTCAAGGAGCTGGTCGACGAGGTGAGCAACGGCATGGAGTGCGGCATTGCCGTCAAGCAATACGACGACGTCAAGGTTGGCGACCAGATCGAATGCTTCGAGCGCACCGAGGTCGCGCGCACGCTGTAAGGGTTTCCGTATGAAGTGCGGGGCTCGAAACCCCATCATTCGTCATTCCCGCGTTCGCGGGGATGACGAGCGTAAATAGGTACTGCTATATGCCTTCACGCGAATTCAACCGAACGGACCGGATTGGCGCCGAGCTGCGGCGCGAGATCGGCCTGCTGGTGCATGCCGCGGTCCGCGACCACCGCTTGCCGTCGGTCAGCGTGTCCGACGTGGAGACCACCCGCGAGCTCGACTGGGCCACGGTGTGGGTCACCGCCTTGCAGCCGGAGCAGGGCTTGCCGGCGGTCAAGGCGCTGAACGAGATCGCGCACGAACTTCGCCATGCCCTCGCGCACAGTGGCATACGCATGCGCCGCGTGCCTGCGCTGAAGTTCAAGTACGACGATTCGGTGGACAAGGGCGAACGCATCGAAAGCCTGTTGCGCGCCGAGGCCGAGGCCTTGAAACCGGCGGACGATGGTAGCGCGGACTAAGGTGCATGCCAGGTCGCGTACGCCGCGTGGCGCATGGCGCGACGTACACGGGATCGTCCTGCTGGACAAGCCGGTCGGCCTGAGTTCGAACCGGGCCTTGCAGGCGGTGCGCCGGCTGTTCGGGGCACGCAAGGGTGGGCACACAGGCACCCTCGATCCCATGGCCAGCGGGCTGCTGCCGCTGTGCTTTGGCGAGGCCACGAAGCTGGCTGGAGGCCTGCTTGGCTCGCGCAAGGCCTATGTGGCCGAGTGCCAGCTTGGAGTGACCACCGATACCGACGATGCCGCAGGCGAGATCGTCGGGCGGCGTCCGGTCCCTGCACTGGAGGCCGCAGCACTGGAAGTGCTGCTCGACCGCTTCCGTGGTCGGATCATGCAGGCACCACCGATGTACTCGGCCTTGCACCAGGCGGGCGAGCGGCTGTATGCGAAGGCGCGGCGGGGGGAGAAGATCGCCGTTCCCGCACGGGAGGTCGAGATCCACCGACTCGTGGTGCTGGGGCGTACGCCAGACACCCTGACCCTGGAAGTCGAATGCGGCACCGGTACCTACATCCGCTCCTTGGCCCGCGACCTGGGCGAGGCCCTGGGCTGCGGCGCCCATGTCTCGGCCTTGCGGCGGACCTGGGTGGCACCGTTCCGGGAGCCGCGGATGGTGACGCTCGAGGCCTTGGAGCAGGCTGCAGCCGTGGGGGAAGGGCAGTTGCGACGCTGGTTGCTGCCGGTGGCGGCGGCGCTGGTCGACATCCCAGCGCTCGACCTTGATCCCGCCCAGGCCGAGGCCATTGCGCGCGGGCAGCGGTTCGCGCTGGCGAAACCGCACCCGCTTGGCCGCTGCGCGGCGTTCGCCGGGGGCCGCTTGCTGGCCCTGGTGGAGGTTGACCAGGCGGGGCAAACGCGGGTTTTGCGGGGTTTCAACCTGCCAAACGGCGACATCGTGGGCATTGAGCCAGCCAATGCCCTTGTTGAAGTACCTGATGGATCAGTAGAATAGACAGGTTGTTCCAAGGGTTTCATCGACCCAGTAACCATTCAGCACTCCCGGACGAAGCTCGCGCTTCCCTCGTCGTGAGGACGCAAGTGCCGGCGTCGCGTCGTTTTCAAGGATCACTTACCCATGTCTCTTACCGCAGAACAAACCGGCAAGATCATTGCTGAATATGGCCGCGTGCCGAATGACACCGGATCGTCGGAAGTACAGGTCGCGCTGCTGTCGGCACGCATCGACCACCTTGCCGAGCACTTCAAGGATCACAAGCAGGATCACCACTCGCGGCGTGGCCTGTTGAAGCTGGTGAACCAGCGCAAGCGCCTGCTCAGCTACCTCAAGGATCGCGACCTGGCCCGCTACCAGAGCCTGATCGAGCGCCTGGGCCTGCGTCGGTAAATGCTGCGTTCGTCCGTGAACGCGAGGACCAAGAGGCGTCATCCATGGGCGCACTTCTCAACTGAGCAGGATAAAAAATCGTGGCAAAAGTAACCAAGTCGTTCCAGTACGGTAGTCATCAAGTCACGCTGGAGACGGGCGAAATTGCCCGCCAGGCATCCGGCGCCGTGGTCGTCAGCATGGGTGGCACCGTGGTGCTGGTTTCCGTGGTGGCGGCAGCCAAGGCGCGCGAAGGACAGGACTTCTTCCCGCTCACCGTCGATTACCAGGAAAAGTTCTACTCCGCCGGCCGCATCCCCGGTGGCTTCTTCAAGCGCGAAGGCCGGCCGACCGAAAAGGAGACGCTGACCTCGCGGCTGATCGATCGCCCGCTGCGGCCCCTGTTCCCGGCCGGCTTCCGCAACGAGGTCCAGGTCGTGGCCACCGTGGTCTCGCTGAATCCGGAGGTCGACGGGGACATTCCGGCCCTGCTGGGCGCGTCGGCGGCGATGGTGCTTGCCGGTGTGCCGTTCAAGGGACCGATTGGCGCCGCACGCGTGGGCTATGTGGACGGCAACTACGTGCTGTGCCCCACCGCCGAACAACTGAAGCACTCCGACCTCGACCTGGTGGTTGCCGGCACCTCCAAGGCCGTGCTGATGGTCGAGTCCGAAGCCAAGCTGCTCAGCGAGGATGTGATGCTGGGCGCCGTGGTCTTTGGCCACCAGCAGATGCAGGCCGCGATCAGCGCGATCAACGCGTTTGCCGACGAGGCCGGCCGCAAGCAGTTCCAGTGGCAGGCACCAGCGGTCAACAACGCCCTGCTCGATGCCGTGCGCCAGGCTGGCGGCACGCGCTTTGCCGAGGCCTTCCGCATCCTGGACAAGCTCGAGCGCCGCGATGCGGTCAGTGCACTCAAGGCCGAGGTCAAGGCTGCGCTTGCCGGGCCGGCCGAGGCCAACGGCTGGAGCGAGGCCGATATCGGCAATGCCTTCGAGGAAGTGGAATACCACACCATGCGCGACGGCGTGCTCAAGACCAAGGAGCGCATCGACGGCCGCAAGCTCGACGACGTGCGCCCGATCAGCGCACGCATCGGCGTCCTGCCGCGTACGCACGGCTCGGCGCTGTTCACCCGCGGCGAAACCCAGGCGCTGGTGGTGGTCACCCTGGGCACCACGCGCGACTCGCAGCTCATCGACGCGCCGGAAGGCGAGTCCAAGGATCCGTTCCTGTTCCACTACAACTTCCCGCCGTATTCGGTGGGCGAGACCGGCCGCGTCGGCAGTCCGAAGCGGCGCGAGATCGGCCACGGTCGCCTGGCCAAGCGCGGCGTGATGGCAGTCAAGCCGAGCATCGAGTCGTTTCCGTACGTGATCCGCGTGGTCTCGGAGATCACCGAGTCGAATGGCTCCTCGTCGATGGCCTCGGTCTGCGGCTCCTCGCTGGCCATGATGGACGCCGGCGTGCCGCTGAAGGCACCGGTGGCCGGCATCGCCATGGGCCTGGTCAAGGAAGGCGATGATTTCGTGGTGCTCACCGACATCCTGGGCGACGAGGATCACCTCGGCGACATGGACTTCAAGGTGGCCGGCACGGCCGATGGCGTGTCCGCCCTGCAGATGGACATCAAGATCGATGGCATCACCGAGGAGATCATGCGCACGGCGTTGGCCCAGGCCAAGCGCGGCCGCCTGCACATCCTGGGCGAAATGGCCAAGTGCCTGACCGAGGCACGCTCGGAGATGAGCGAGTACGCCCCGCGCCTGCTCACCATCAAGATCCACCCGGACAAGATTCGTGAAGTGATCGGCAAGGGCGGCGCGACGATCCGCTCGATCACCGAGGAAACCGGCTGTACCATCGACATCAACGACGACGGCACGGTGATCGTGGCTTCGGTCAACCGCGAGGCGGCGGAAGCGGCCAGGAAGCGCATCGAGCAGATCGTTTCCGACGTCGAGCCGGGCCGCATCTACGAGGGCAAGGTCGCCAAGCTCATGGACTTCGGCGCGTTCGTCACCATCATGCCGGGCAAGGACGGCCTGGTGCACGTCTCGCAAATCTCCAACGAGCGCGTGGAGAAGGTGTCCGACAAGCTGCACGAAGGCGACATCGTCAAGGTCAAGGTGCTCGAGGTGGACAAGCAAGGCCGCATCCGCCTGTCCATGAAGGCGGTGACCAGCGAGGAAGCGGCCAACGTCTGAGGGCATGCTGCAGCAGTTGCTTGAGCGAGGGCCCGGCGCGTTTGTCGGGCCTTCTGCGTTGTGGCTTCCGCATCGGCCAGCCGCGCAACTGCTAGCATGGTGGCCAACAGGCAAGAGGAGTTGCGCATGGCCGATTCGACAGCGGATTTCCTGCAGGATTACCAGGCCCTGGCGCGCAACGCCTGGGATGCCTGGGCGCGCCAGCTGCAGCAAGCTGGCGCCGCGGCACCAACCCCGGCCAGCGCCGCGCCAGCCGCGGCGGGCGCCACGCTGGAGCGCACGCTCGATGGCGTGCGCGGCTACATGAATTGGCTGCAGGGCATGATGGCAAACACCATGGCCCCAGGCGGCGATTGGCAGCGCCAGCTGCCGCAATGGTTTGGCGGGGCGAACGGACCGTTTGCGCAGGCCTTTGCCGGCATCGACAGCGCCGGTGCCCAAGGCTTTGGCGAGCAGTGGCAAGCCTGGATGCGGGCGGCGCAGCAGACCGGCCTGGCCCCGGGCCAGGGGCCTGCCGGTCCAGTTCCCGCCTTTGGCCTGGATCGCGAGCAACAGATGCAGCAACAGGAACTTGCCCAGGCGCTGCTGGCGGCGGCGCAGGCGGCAGGGCGCTACCAGGCCTTGCTGCAGCGGGCGGCGGCCGATGGCATGCAGCGGTTGCAGGGCAAGCTGGCGCAGCACGCCGAGCCGGGACAGCAGATTGATTCGCTCAAGGACCTGTACGACCTGTGGGTGGATGTCGCCGAAGAGGCCTATGCCGAAGTCGCCTTGACCGAGGAATTCCGCACGGCCTATGGCGACATGGTCAACGCGCAGATGCATGTACGCCAGTTGCAGCAAAAGCACGTCGAGGCGTTTTGCCAGCAGCTCGGCATGCCGACGCGCAGCGAGGTGTCCAGCCTCGGTCAGCGCATGCAGGCCTTGCGGCGGGGTCTGCGGGCGGTGGCGGGAGCAGCCGACGGGTCCTTGTCCGATCGATTCGATGCCCTGCGGCGCGAGCTGGACGGGCTCAAGCAGCAACTTGCACGGTCGCGGCCGGCGCCGGCACCGCGTGCGCCGGCCCGTCGGCCAGCAACCGGCAAGGCCGCCGCGGCGAAGCGCAGCCGGGCCGCGGCGACGGCAACAAAACCGCCAGCGCGGCGCAAGCAGGCTGCCGGCACAAGCGCGGGATCCCCGGCCGGCGGCATACGCGGAGCCGCGAAGCCGCGGCGTGGCACTGCCGCGAAACCTGCCCGCAAGCTGTCCGGCAAGCGCAAATAAGGAGTTTCCATGTACCCACCAGTGCGTATTGATCCAGGCAAGGCCTTGGCCGAGGTCGCGACGTTCCAGCGCAAGCTGGCGGCCGGCATGGGCCATTTGCGGAGCATGCACGAGCCGGAGTTTGCCAATACCCCGCGCGAGCTGGTCTACAGCGAGGACAAGCTGAAGGTCTGGCATTTCACCGGCAGCTCGGCATCTGCCGCGAAGACGCCGATCCTGATCGTGTACGCGCTGGTCAACACGGTGTGGATGACCGACCTGCAGGAAGACCGCTCCATGGTGCGCAACCTGCTCGACCAGGGCGAGGACGTCTACCTGATCGACTGGGGTTACCCCGATGGCGCCGACCGCTGGCTGACCCTGGACGACTACATCAATGGCTATCTCGACCGCTGCGTCGACGCGGTGCGGACCCGGCATGGGCTGGAGGCCATCAACCTGCTCGGCATTTGCCAGGGCGGCACGTTCTCGCTGTGCTACACGGCGCTGCATCCGGACAAGGTGAAGAACCTGATCACCATGGTGACGCCGGTGGATTTCCAGACCCCGGACAACATGCTCTCGAGCTGGTGCCGTGGCATGGACGTGGATCTCTTCGTCGATACCATGGGCAACATCCCCGCCGGGTTGATGAACTACGTCTACCTGACCCTGAAGCCGGTGCGTCTGAACCAGCAGAAGTACATTGGCATGGTCGACATCCTGGACAAGCCGGTGGAACTGGAGAATTTCCTGCGCATGGAGCGCTGGATCTTCGACTCCCCTGATCAGGCCGGGGAGGCCTTCCGCCAGTTCATCAAGGATTTCTACCAGGCCAACAAGCTGATCAAGGGCACGCTCGAAATCGGTGGCAAGCCGGTGGACTTGGGCATGATTACGCAGCCGGTGCTGAACATCTTTGCCGAATACGATCACCTGGTGCCGCCGGATGCGGCGCGAGCGCTGGGCACGCATGTCGGCACCACCGATTACACGCAAGTCGCATTCAAGGGCGGACATATCGGCATCTATGTCTCCAGCCGCGCGCAGCGCGAGGTGCCGCCGGCGATCCATCGCTGGCTGCGTACGCGGGGCTGAGCGCATCTCGTGAGGTGGACAGCGTATGAACCAGGTTTTGCATCGTTCAATCCGCGATCGCATGCTGGCCGGTATCTGCGGTGGCATGGCGGAATACTTTGGCTGGAGTGGGACGCGGGTGCGTGTGGCCTGGGTGCTGCTTGCCCTGTGCGGCGGCTCCGGCGTCCTGCTGTACCTGCTGCTGTGGCTGGTGATGCCCGCCGCCGAATGACGCGAGTGTGTCGGATGGGGTGTGCGTTGCTGGAACTCCGTCATGCCCCACGCTGCTTGCAGCAGGGTGTCGCGTGACGGTGGCCGGTGCCGGGCGCTACGACCAGGTCCGTGCCGTGCAATGGCGTGGCGACCATTTGCGTCTGCTCGACCAGCGACGGCTGCCTGCGAGCGAGACCTGGGTGGAATGCCACAGCGCGCAGGAAGTGACCGCGGCCATACGCGACCTGGTGGTCCGGGGCGCCCCGGCCATCGGCATCGCGGCGGCGTGGGGCGTGGTACTGGCAACCCAGGGCGGTGAGGATCTGGATACGGCCATGGCCATGCTGCGCGCTGCCCGGCCCACGGCGGTCAACTTGATGTGGGCGTTGCAGCGCATGCGCGGCCGCATTGACGCCGGGGCTGATGCGGCATCGCTGGAACGCGAGGCGCAGGCGATCCAGGACGAGGACCTGGCCGCCAACCGGCGCATGGGCGCGCTTGGCGCGGCGCTGATCGCGCCCGGTTCGGGGGTGCTGACCCATTGCAACACCGGCTCACTGGCCACTGCCGGCTTCGGTACCGCGCTCGGCGTGATTCGCGCCGGTGTGGCGGCGCAGCGGATCGATCGGATCTATGCCTGCGAGACGCGGCCGTGGTTGCAGGGCGCGCGGCTGACCATGTGGGAGCTGCTGCGTGATGGCATCGACGCGCAACTCATTGCCGATTCCGCCGCGGCATTCCTGATGCACTCCGGGGCGGTGCAATGGGTCGTCGTCGGTGCCGACCGGATTGCCGCCAATGGCGACACCGCGAACAAGATCGGCACGTACCAACTGGCGGTTGTGGCGCGGTATCACGGCGTGAAGTTCATGGTCGTGGCGCCGGCGTCCACGGTGGACATGTATACCGGGAGCGGCGCCGACATCGACATCGAGCTGCGCGACGCGGGGGAGCTGCTGGGCGCGGCAGGGGTGCGCACCGTGGTCGAGGGCGCGCGGGCGTGGAATCCGGTATTCGACGTGACGCCTGCCGGGCTGATCGACGCCCTCGTGACCGAACGCGGCGTGATCGAGCATCCGGACGGCCATTCCATGCAGGCGATGTTTGCCGGCTGAGCGATATCCATGCCGATACCCCGGCCTTGGCCCGCCAACTGATTGCATGGTTTGCCAGGCGCCACAATGGCACGGTTGGCGTGTGGTAACGCATTGAATTGACAGCAATAAATACTGTCATTTCAAGGCTGTCCGTGGTATCATCAGCAGCTTGCGTGTCGCAGTAAACGCATGCCCTCCAGGGCACGGCGGAGCGCTCCCTTTTTTTCCAGGAAACCCGGGTTGATGGCAGAGCTGGCGAAGGAAATCATTCAGGTCAATATCGAAGACGAGATGCGCCAGAGCTATCTCGATTACGCCATGAGCGTCATCGTCGGCCGCGCGCTGCCAGATGTCCGCGACGGGCTCAAGCCAGTGCATCGTCGCGTGTTGTTTGCGATGAACGAGCTGGGCAACAGCTACAACAAGGCCTACAAGAAATCCGCCCGCGTGGTCGGTGACGTCATCGGTAAATATCATCCGCACGGCGACCAGTCGGTTTACGACGCCATCGTGCGCATGGCCCAGCCGTTCTCGCTGCGCTACATGCTGGTGGACGGCCAGGGCAACTTCGGTTCGGTCGACGGCGACAACGCTGCCGCCATGCGCTACACCGAAGTGCGCATGTCCAAGCTCACCCACGAGCTGCTCGCGGACATCGACAAGGACACCGTCGATTTCGGTTTGAACTACGATGAGAGCGAGCGCGAGCCGCTGGTCTTGCCGGCCCGCGTGCCGAACCTGCTGATCAATGGCTCGGCCGGCATCGCGGTGGGCATGGCGACCAATATCCCGCCGCACAACCTGGGCGAGGTGGTTGCCGCCACGATCGCGCTCATCGACGAGCCGACCCTGGGCATCGAGGATTTGATGCGCTATATCCCGGGGCCGGATTTCCCGACCTACGGCATCGTCAACGGCGCCTCCGGCATCGCCGAGGCCTATCGTACGGGGCGTGGGCGCATCCTGGTGCGCGCGCGCGCCGAGGTGCAGACGGACAAGCACGGCCGCGAGGTGATCATCGTCACCGAGATTCCGTACCAGGTGAACAAGGCGCGGTTGATCGAGAAGATCGCCGAGCTGGTGAAGGAAAAACGCCTCGAAGGCATCAGCGAACTGCGCGACGAGTCGGACAAGGACGGCATGCGCATCGTCATCGAAGTGCGCAGGGATGCCGTCGGCGATGTCGTCTTGAACAACCTGTTCCTGCAGACGCAGATGCAGGTGACCTTCGGCATCAACATGGTGGCGCTGGCCAACGGGCAACCGCGCCTGTTTGGCCTGAAGGCGATACTCGAGGCGTTCATCCGCCATCGCCGCGAAGTGGTGACGCGGCGGACCATCTTCGACCTGCGCAAGGCCCGCGCCCGCGCGCACATCCTCGAAGGCCTGACCGTCGCCTTGGCCAACATCGACGAGATGATCGAGTTGATCAAGACCTCGCCTTCCCCGGTGGAGGCCCGCGAACGCATGCTGGCGCGGCGCTGGGAGGCGGGCATGGTGCGCAGCCTGCTGTCGGCTACCGGTGCCGACGCGTCGCGGCCCGAGGACATGGACCCTCGCGACGGCCTGAAGGATGATGGCTACCAGCTGTCCGAGGCCCAGGCGCAGGAAATCCTGGCCATGCGCCTGCAGCGCCTCACCGGCCTGGAGCAGGAAAAACTCGCTGACGAATATCGGCAGATCCTGGATACCATCCGCGGCCTGATCGAGATCCTGCAGAACCCGGACCGCCTGTTGGCGGTGATCCGCGGCGAGCTGGAGGCGGTCAAGGCGGAATTTGGCGACCCCCGGCGCACCGAGATCCAGCACTCCAAGGAAGATCTCGACGTGCTCGACTTGATTGCCGCCGAGGACATGGTGGTGACCTTGTCCCACACCGGCTACATCAAGCGCCAGGCCGCCAGCCTCTATCGTTCGCAGCGGCGCGGCGGCAAGGGGCGCTCCGCGTCGGCGTTGAAGGACGAGGACGTGGTGGCCCAGTTGTGGGTGGTCAACACCCACGATACCTTGCTGACCTTCACCAGCGCCGGACGCGTGTATTGGCAGAAGGTGCACGAGATCCCCGAAGCCGGGCCGGGCGCACGCGGCAAGCCGATCATCAACCTGCTGCCGCTGGCCGCGGACGAGCAGGTGCAGGCCGTGCTGCCGATCCGGGACTACGACGGCGACCGCTTCGTGTTCTTTTCCACGCGCAACGGCACCGTCAAGAAGACCCCGCTGGCCGAATTCGCCTACCAGCTGCAGCGGGGCAAACTCGCGATCAAGCTGCATGACGACGATGCCTTGATCGACGTCGCCCTGACCGATGGCAACAGCGACGTGCTGCTGTTCGCCTCCAACGGCAAGGTCAACCGCTTCGACGAGAACACGGTGCGCGCCATGGGGCGTACCGCGGCCGGCGTGCGCGGCATGCGCCTGACCCAGGGCGCCCACGTGGTGTCCCTGGTCGTGGCGGCCGAGGGCGACATCCTCACCGCGACGGAACGCGGTTATGGCAAGCGCACCCAACTGGCGGAATTTACCAAGAAGGGGCGCGGTACACAGGGCGTCATCGGCATCCAGTGCTCCGAGCGCAATGGCGCCTTGATCGGCGCCGTGCAGGTCACCGATGCGCACGAGCTGATGTTGATCTCCGACCATGGCACCCTGGTGCGCACGCGTGCGGGCGAGGTCTCCCGCCTGGGCCGCAACACCCAGGGAGTCACCCTGATCCGGCTGCCGGAGGACGAGAAGCTGGTCAGCGTCATGCGCCTGGAGGCGGAAAACGGCAATGACGAAGGCGCCGACGATGAGGCCGAAGGCGTGGAAATCCCGCCGGGCACGGATGCCGGCGATGGCGTCCAGCCGGATCAGCCGCAGCCGTGATCCCCGAGGATCGCGGGCGACTTCAGGGCTGACCCGGCACCGCCGCCAGGCCAGCCAAAGCGGACCGTAACGGCCCATGGCCGTGCCGCGCGGCGCACCTTGGCTGGCCTCGGTGCCACCCTCCCGTGGCTTGATTTCATTGCTGCAGCACCTATCTCTGGTTCAGGCGGTGGTGGCACCGCAAGCCATTGGAGACAGCATATGAATCTGGGTCGTCAATCCGCATGGAACCAGAATTTGGGTTCCAACGAGGCATTCCGCGAAGCCATGGGTCGTTTCTTCGGCGTGGGCGACAGTGACCAGTCCACGGTGGAGACCAGCCAGTGGGCGCCGCGGGTGGATATCCGCGAAGAGGACAAGCGCTTCGTGATCCTGGTCGATGTCCCGGGGGTCGACCCGGCGACGATCGAAGTCAGCATGGACAAGAGCATCCTCACCATCAAGGGTGAGCGGACGGCAGCAGACGATACCGCTGGCAACAAGTTGACCCGACAGGAGCGCGTGTACGGTACCTTCCATCGGCGCTTCTCGCTGCCTGACAGCGCGGATGCCGAACACATCAGCGCCCACGGCAAATACGGGGTGCTGGAAATTTCCATCCCCAAGAAGCCGGAAACCACGCCGCGCCGCATTACCATCAATGCAGCCGACTGAGTCCCGCGTGGCGCGGGGGTAAGCTTGTGCAGGCCGGGCGCCGTGGTGGACGCGAGTCCATCACGGCGCGTGGCTGAGTACTGCACGGCAGGCGGAACGGAGTGCCTGTGGAATTCAAAGACTATTACGAGACCCTGGGCGTCAAGCCGGACGCCGACGAAGCCGAGATCAAGGCGGCTTATCGCAAGCTGGCGCGCAAATACCACCCCGACCGCAACAAGGACGCTGGCGCCGAGGAGAAATTCAAGGCCGTCAACGAGGCCAACGAAGTGCTGCGCGACACCGAAAAGCGGCGCTCCTACGATCAGTTGCGGGCCGGCGGTTATCGCTCGGGCGAACAGTTCCGCCCACCCCCAGGCTGGCAGCAGCAGACCCAGGGCTTCGGCGAGGGTGGCGAGGGGGATTTCAGCGATTTCTTCGAAAGCCTGTTTGGCCATCGCGCTGCCGGCGGCGCACATCGGCAACCGCGGGCGCGACGCGGGCGCGACGTGCAGGCACGGGTGCAGATCGACCTGCAGACCGCATTTGCCGGCGGCCGCACGCGGCTGGCGCTGCAAGATGGCAACGGCAACGAGCGCGTGCTCGAGGTGAAGATTCCCGCCGGCATCCAGTCTGGCCAGGTCATCCGCCTGGCCGGGCAGGGGCAGGCCGGTACGCCTGGCGCGCCGGCCGGCGACTTGTTGCTGGAAGTCGGGCTGCGCGACGATCCCCGCTTCCATCTGGACGGCCGCAACGTGGTGTACGTGCTGCCGATTGCGCCGTGGGAAGCGGCCCTGGGCGCGAGCATCGCCGTGCCGACGCTGGGCGGGGCCGTGGACATGCGCATACCGCCGGGTTCGCAGTCGGGACGCAAATTGCGCCTCAAGGGCCGGGGCATGCCGGGCACGCCGCCCGGCGACCAGCTGGTGGAGCTGTCGATACGCACGCCTGCGGCCGATACCAAGGCGCAACGCAGCGCCTACGAAGCCCTGCAGGCCCAGTTCAAGGATTTCCACCCCAGGGGTTGAGGCCTTCGCAGGGCTGTGACACGCCTGCGGCGGGGAGTTGCAAGGCCGGCCCCTTCAGACGGGCAGGAATTCCTGCAGCGTGCGCGCCAAATCTTCTTCCTTGATCGGCTTGGTCACGTAGGCCTTGGCGCCCTGGCGCATGCCCCAGACCTTGTCGGTCTCCTGGTCCTTGGTGGTCACCATCACGATGGGGATGTGTGCCGTTTCCGGATCCCGGCTGATCGTGCGCGTGGCCTGAAACCCGTTCAGGTTGGGCATGACCACGTCCATCAGGATCAGATCGGGTTTCTCCCGCTTGGCGAGCTCCACGCCCGCGGCACCGTCATCGGCACCCAGCGCCTCGTGGCCGAGCTTTTCCACGATGCGCTTGATGCCGAGCAATTGGGACGGCGAATCGTCGACGATCAGGATACGTGCCATGGGCGGTCCAATGCAGGCAGAGCATCCGATTCTAGGGTGTCCACCCAAGACTTTCCAAGCGCCACCGTCAGTCGGTGCCGATGCGGACCAGGGTACGGCCAAGGGACTGGCCATCGAGCATGCGCGCGAACTCGTCCGGCAATTGGTCCAACGTCACTTCACGCCGGGTGATTTGCGCCAGGTCCCTGGGCTTCCAGTCGCCGGCCAGGTGTTGCCAGATGCGTTCGCGCACCGGCCGCGGGGTGAGCGCGGAGCCAATCCCGAGCAGGCTGACTGCGCGGATGATGAACGGCATGACCGTGCTGGTGAATGCGGCACCGCCGGCATTGCCGCACAGCGCCACGTTGCCGGTTGGCGCAATCAGCGGCAGCAGGCCGGCGAGCATGGTGCCGCCCACGGCATCCAGCGCGCCGCCGAAGCGCGCCGAATCCAGCGCCTTGCCGCTGAAGTCGAGCTGGTGTCGATCGATGCACTCGTTGGCGCCGAGTTGGCGTAGCCAATCGAAGTGCTCGCGCTTGCCGCTGATCGCATGCACGGCGTAGCCGGCGCCGCTGAACAGGCTGATGGCCAATGCGCCGACGCCACCGCTGGCTCCGGTCACCGCGATCGGGCCCAGCGCCGGAGTCTGCCCGTTGTCCTGCATGCGCAGCAGGGCCAGCGCCGCTGTGAAGCCTGCGGTGCCCAGCATCATGCTTTCGCGCAGGCTGAGCCCGGCCGGCAGGGCGATCGTGTTGTCGGCCGCCAGGCGGATGTATTCGGCCAAGCCGCCATCACGGGTTTCGGACAAGCCGCAGCCGGTGCACAGCACGGCGCTGCCGGGCGGGAAGCGCGGGTCGCTGGAGGTGACCACGTGACCGGCGACGTCGATGCCGCCATTCAAGGGGAAGCGGCGCAGGATGCGGCCCGAGCCGGTACCGGCCAGCGCATCCTTGTAGTTGAGCGAAGAGTACGCCACCTTGACCAGCACTTCGCCGGGCGAGAGTTCGTCCACCTGCATGGACTCGATGCCGGCGCGATGCTGGCCCTGTTCCTGGCGTATGCGAAAAGCGCGGAATGCCTGCTGGGTCATGGCCTGCCTCGGTCAGGGCTGGATGCGTTGCCTGGACTTGAGCCGGGTGACGCCGCTGGCGTCGTAGCGCTCGATCCACGCGAACAACGCCGGGATGGAATCCCCGAACCATACGCTGTTGCGCTGGTCGCGGCTCAGGAAGTCTTCGTCCGCCATGTGGTCGAGCATGTCCCGCAAGGCTCGATAGTAATCGCGCGTCTCCAGGAACGCGCAGGGATGCCGGTGCAGGTCCAGCTGGGCCCAGGTCATCATCTCGAAGATCTCATCCATGGTGCCGAAGCCGCCGGGCAGGGCGACGTAGGCATCGGCCAGCTCGGACATTCGCGTCTTGCGCTGGTGCATGGTCTCCACGACGTGCATTTCACTGACCTTGGGATGCGCGCGCTCGTGCTCCACCAGTTGCCGCGGGATCACGCCAATCACCTTGCCGCCGCCAGCCAGGGTCGCATCGGCCAGCACGCCCATCAGGCCCACCTTGCCGCCGCCGTAGACCAGGCTGATGCCGCGCTGGGCCAGCTCAGTGCCGAACGCACGCGCCAGGTCGGCATATTCGAGATGCCTGCCGCTGTTGGCGCCGCAGTAGACACAGATGGCTGATGGCTGGGGCATGGACGATCGGGTTGCAGAAGCTGGGGATGGGAGGTGGTGGAGTGGGTGTAGGAGCCGGAAGCGGGCTCCCACAAGCATCCTGCCATGAGTGGGCCATCGCCGAGCGGAGCGTGGATCCCGTGTCAGCGGCTATCCATGGCCTGCACGGGATGAGGTCATCCTGACCTCAATTGCCTTTGTGGATCGCGCGCTTGTCGACGGACAGGGCCGCTTCATGCACGACCTCGGACAGCGTCGGATGCGCGTGGACGATGCGTGCCAGGTCCTCGGATGCGCCGTTGAATTCCATCGCGACGACGCATTCGGAGATCAGCTCGGAGACGCCCGGGCCGACCATGTGCACGCCGAGGATGCGGTCGGTGTCGGCGTGGGCGAGCATCTTGACCTGGCCGACGCCTTCGTTCATCGCCACGGCGCGGCCGTTGGCGACGAACGGGAAACTGCCGGTCTTGTACGGCACGCCCTCGTCCTTCAGCTGCTGCTCGGTCTTGCCGACCCAGGCGATTTCCGGCTCGGTGTAGATCACGTACGGGATCGTGTCGAGGTTGACGTGGCCGGCCTTGCCGGCGATCCATTCGGCCACGGCGACGCCTTCTTCCGAGCCCTTGTGGGCCAGCATCGGTCCGCGTACGGCATCGCCGATTGCCCAGACCCCGTCGACGCCGGTGTGGTTGTGCTCGTCGACCACGATGCGGCGGCGTTCGTCCAGCTGCACGCCGGTATCGTCCGCCAGCAGGTCGTCGGTGTACGCGCGCCGGCCGACCGCCACCAGCAACTTGTCGACGACGAGTTGCTGCTCGCCGGCCTTGTCGGTGTAGGTGAGGTGCACGCCGTCCTTCTTTACTTCGGCCTTGCCGAGCTTGGCGCCAAGCTTGATGTCCAGGCCCTGTTTCTTGAATTCGCGCGCGGCCACCTTGGCGATGTCGGCATCGGCCGTACCGAGGAAGTCCGGCAACGCTTCGATGATCGTGACCTCGCTGCTCAGGCGCTTCCAGACGCTGCCCAGCTCCAGCCCGATCACGCCGGCGCCGATGATGGCCAGGCGCTTCGGTACCGCGTCGAAGTCCAGTGCGCCGGCATTGTCGACGATTGCCTTGCCGTCGAATTTCGCGAACGGCAGCTCGATCGGCACCGAACCGGACGCGAGGATCACGTTCGCGGCGCCGAGCACCTGCTTGCTGCCGTCGGCACCGGTGACTTCCACCTGGTTGCCCTGATTCTTGCCAGCGTGCAGCAGCTTGCCCTTGCCGAAGAACGGCGTGACCTTGTTCGCCTTGAACAATTGCGCCACGCCGCCGGTGAACTGCTTGACGATCTTGTCCTTGCGCGAGACGAAGGTCGGGATGTCGATCTTCGCGTTGTCCGCGCTTATGCCGTGCGCATCGAAATTGTGCGTGAGGTTGTAGAACTGGCGGGAGGAATCGAGCAGCGCCTTGGACGGGATGCAGCCTACGTTGAGGCAGGTGCCGCCGAGTGCCTGTTTACCGTCCTTGCCCGCAAACGCGTCGACGCAGGCGACCTTCATCCCGAGCTGCGCGGCGCGGATCGCAGCCACATAGCCGGCTGGGCCGGCGCCAATGACGATGACATCAAATTGTTGTTCGCTCATTTCATTCGCTCACGGGAATAGGGAATCGGGAATGGGGAATCGTTGGGGCGGGGCGGGCTTCGCTTTGACAATTCCCGATTCCCGATTCCCGGCCTTTGATCGCATCACGATCAAAGGCCCAGCAACATCCTTTGCGGGTTTTCCAGCTGGTTCTTGATGTCGACCAGGAACTGCACCGCGTCCTTGCCGTCGATGATGCGGTGGTCGTAGGACAGCGCGATGTACATCATCGGCGCCGCAATCACCTGGCCATTCTCGACGATCGCGCGGTCCTTGATCGTGTGCATGCCCAGGATCGCGCTCTGCGGCGGATTCACGATCGGCGTGGACAGCAGCGAACCGAACGTGCCGCCGTTGGTGATGGTGAACGTGCCACCTTGCAGGTCATCCAGCGACAGTTTGTTCGCCCGTGCCTTGGTGGCGTAGTCGGCAATGCCTTGCTCGACCTCGGCGAAACTCATGTCCTGCACGTCGCGCAGGACCGGCGTGACCAGGCCCTTGTCGGTGGCCACCGCGATGGAGATGTCCTGGTAGCCGTGGTAGATCACGTCGTTGCCGTCCACCGAGGCGTTGACGAACGGATAGCGCTTGAGCGCCTCGGCCGCGGCTTTGACGAAGAAGCTCATGAAGCCGAGCTTGATGCCGTGTTGCTTCTGGAACGCCTCGCCCAGCGACTTGCGCATCTTCACCACTTCGCTCAGGTTGACCTCGTTGAACGAAGTCAGCATGGCGATCGAGTTCTTGGACTGCATCAGGCGCTCGGCGATGCGCGCGCGCATGCGGGTCATCGGCACGCGCTCTTCCGGACGCGAGCCCGGGGTGGGCTTGGCGGCGGGGGCGCTCGGTGTCGGCGCGGCGGCAGGTGCGTTGCCGCCCTTGCCGTAGTTGACCAGGTCTTCCTTGGTCACGCGACCGTCGCGGCCGGTGCCGCTGACCTTGGAGGCGTCGATATGTTCCTCGGTAGCCACGCGGCGGCCGGCCGGGGACAACTCCGGCGTATTTGCGGCGCTTGACGCGGCGGCCGGTGCCGGCGCGCTGGCGACGGGGGCAGTCTTTGGTTCCTCCTGCTTGGCCGGGGCCGCGGCGGTGGCGCCTTCCTCGATGATGGCAATGACCTCGTCGCTGCCGACCACGTCGCCAGCCTGGTGTGCGACAGATTTCAGCACGCCGTCGACGGGCGAGGGCACCTCCAGCACGACCTTGTCGGTCTCGAGATCCACCAGGTTCTCGTCGCGCTTGACGGCATCGCCCGGCTGCTTGTGCCAGCCGGCAATGGTGGCATCGGACACGGATTCGGGAAGAACGGGAACTTTGACTTCGGTGGACATAGGAGGCTCTTCAAGGTTGTGCGCCCGGCCTGGGCGCGAGCAGCGGGTGGCAGCCATCCTGGCCGCCGCGTGCGGGAGGGTTATTCCGCGGATGCATCGGTTTCGGTCGGGCCGGCCAGCGCCTGTTCGACCAGGGCGGCCTGTTCGACGGTGTGCGCCTTCAGGTGACCCGTGGCCGGCGCCGGCGAACGTACGCGTCCGGCATAACTCAAGTGGTGCCTGGACTCCACGCAGGCCTGCAGGTGGTGTCGAATCTGGAACCAGGCGCCCTGGTTCATCGGCTCCTCCTGGCACCACACCACGTCCGTGGCCGCAGGGTACTTGGCCAACTCCGCGCTGACCTCGGCGCGCGGGAACGGGTACAGCTGCTCCACGCGCACGATGGCGACTTCGGTCAGTTTGTCGTGCTCGGCGTGCTCCAGCAAGTCGTAGTAGACCTTGCCCGAGCACAGCACCACGCGCTTGACCTTCTTGGCGTTGAGCTTGCGCGATTCGCCGATCACCAGCTGGAAGCTGCCGTTGGCCAGTTCGTCCAGCGTGGACACCGCATGCTTGTGCCGCAGCAGCGACTTGGGCGACATGACGATGAGCGGCTTGCGCACCTTGCGCAGCATCTGCCGGCGGATCATGTGGAAACACTGCGCCGGCGTGGTCGGTACGCAGACCGACATGTTCTCCATGGCGCACATCTGCAGGTAACGCTCCAGGCGCGCCGAGGAGTGCTCCGGCCCTTGGCCCTCGTAGCCGTGCGGCAGCAGCAGCACCAGGCCACAATAGCGGTTCCACTTCGCTTCGCCGGAGGTGATGAACTGGTCGATGACCACCTGGGCGCCATTGGCGAAATCGCCAAACTGGGCCTCCCAGAGGTGCAGCGTGTACGGGTCGGTGGTGGCATGGCCGTACTCGAACGCCAGTACCGCGTTCTCGCTGAGCAGCGAGTCGATCACCTCGACGTCCGCGCCCTTGCGGATGGTGGCCATGGGCAGATAGGTGTGCCCGTCGTTTTGGTCGTGCAGCACGGCGTGGCGGTGGAAGAACGTGCCGCGCGCGGAATCCTGGCCGACCAGGCGCAGGTCGTGGCCGGCGTCGATCAGCGTCGCATAGGCGAGATTTTCCGCGTAACCCCAGTCGGCGGGGAGCTCGCCGGCCAGCATCTTGGCCCGATCCCCATAGATCTTGGCGACGCGCGCATGCGGTTGCAGGTCGTCCGGCAGGGTAATCAACTTCCTGCCCAGTTCGTCGAGCTTCTTGGCCGGCACGCGGGTGTCCACGGCCGTCGACAGGTTGCCGCTGGTGAACTGGGCCCAATCCACCCGGCCGTCGCGGTTGGGGTGCGGGTCGACGTCGGTCATCGGCTCGCCGGCCTCGAGCCGCGCACGGTAGGCGTCGAACTGCTTTTGCGCCTCGCCCTCGGCAAGCACACCCTCCTTGACCAGTTGCTGCTGGTACAGGTCGCGGGTGGTGGGGCGGCTGCGGATGGCGCGGTACATGACCGGTTGGGTTGCCGCCGGTTCGTCGGCCTCGTTGTGGCCGAGACGGCGATAGCACACCAGGTCGACCACCACATCGCGCTCGAACTGCTTGCGGAAGTCATAGGCCAGGCGGGTCACTTCGATCACGGCTTCGGGGTCGTCGCCGTTGACGTGCAGTACTGGCGCGTTGACCATCTTCGCCAGGTCGGTGCAATACAGCGTCGAGCGCGCGTCCTGCGGATTGGACGTGGTGAAGCCGACCTGGTTGTTGATCACGATGTGCAGCGCGCCGCCGATGCGGAAGCCGCGCGCCTGCGACATGTTGAGCAGCTCCATGTTCACGCCCTGGCCGGCAAAGGCGGCGTCGCCGTGGATGAGCACGGCCATGGATTGCTTGTGGCCGCTGTCGCGCCGGCGTACCTGGCGCGCATGCACCGAGCCGGCCACCACCGCGTTGACGATTTCCAGGTGCGAGGGGTTGAAGGCCAGCGCCACGTGCACGCCGCCCTTGGGCGTCTTGACGTCCGTGGAAAAGCCCAGGTGGTATTTCACGTCGCCGGTATGCGCGGGATCCTCCGGGTGCTCGAACTTGCCCTCGAACTCGTTGAACAGGGTCTTGGGCGGCTTGCCCAGGATGTTCACCAGTACGTTCAGCCGGCCGCGGTGGGCCATGCCGATGACCAGCTCGCGGATGCCGTTGTCGCCGGCATTGCGCACGATGTTGTCCAGCATGGGGATCAGGCTGTCACCGCCTTCCAGCGAAAAGCGCTTCTGGCCGACGTACTTGGTGTGCAGGTAGCGCTCCAGCCCCTCGGCGGCGGTGAGGCCGTCGAGCACGCGCTGCTTGCCGGCCTTGTCCAGGCCGCTGTCGCCGGCAGCTTTTTCCAGCCGGCTGTAGATCCAGTTGCGCTGCTCGTGGTTGCTGATGTGCATGAACTCGGCACCAATCGTGCCGGTGTAGGTTTTCTGCAGCCGCTCGACCAGATCGCGCAACTTCATGCGCTGGCCGTTGCCGGCGTAGTTGCCGATGTCGAACTCGGTATCCAGGTCGGCGTCGCTCAGGCCGTGAAAGGCGAGGCCGAGGTCCGGCGCCGGCATCTTTTCGGCGAGGTTCAGCGGGTCGAGGTTGGCCGCGAGGTGGCCGCGCGAGCGGTAGGCGGTGAGCAGGCGCAGCACGCCGGCCTGCTTGCGTGCATGCTCGTCGCTGACCGGGGCTGCCGCGCGTTGCTGGCCCCGCTGCTGCTGGGCGGCTTCGATGCGGGCGATGGCCGCGTTCGGCGCAATGTCGCCGTGCTGCCGGCCCTGGAAAGTATCGAAATAACTGGCCCATTCCGCCGATACGGACGAGTCATCGGCCAGCCAGGCGTTGTACAGGGACTCGACGTAGTCGGCATTGCCGCCGGCCAAGGCGGAAGATTCGGCAAACTCGCGGATTGAATTGATACTCACGTCGCCACCGGCAGGGAAGGAAAGCTTGCGGCCGTCCGGCGATTGCAGGGCCCGCGGTGCCATGTCGGCAGGAAATGCCGAAGTGGCAGGCGGATGCCGGATTGGTTCGAGCAATTATAGCCTTCGCCTGCTGCGATGCGGCAACCTGGCGGGCACCCGGTGTTTTTCGCCACCAAGCCCGCCGCAGCGCGAAAAGCGCAGTGATATGCGGGTTTGCGCCCGTGGGGCGTCGGCAGGCGGTTTTCCTGCCGCTACCTACAGATCAAGAGCGTTCAGGATGGTGGTGCGTTCGGCACGTTCCCAGCTCTCACCGAAGTGCTGGCGCAGCGGCACCTGGGCGCTCCGCTGTGCGCGCGCCGCGCGGCCTGCCGGACGGCTGGCATCGGGCAGGAACAGGTAGCCGCCGGTGTCCGTCAACAGGTAGGCGCTGGCGTAGGCAAGGTCCACCGGATCGGTGGGCGTGCGGAACTGGAAGGCGCTGGTCAGGCGTTGCGCAAGCGACAGCAGGGGATGGTCGATGGCAACCGCCGCAGCCGGGTCGTGGAGCAGGATGCGGATGCTGGCGGCGCGCCCGGAGCAGGCAATGCGGCGCAACTGCTCCAGCTCGGCAGGCGCGGCGAAGATGCCGGCATGCAAGCTCGGCAGGTGGACCAGCAATTGGTGCCGGGTGTCGGTGAGCAGCTGCAGGCGTGCAGCGGCCACCTCCGCCTGGCCACTGGCTGGCAGGGCGCCGATGTCGCGCAGCGGCGGCGGCTCGGCGGTGGCCTGTGCTGGGCTGGGCAGGGACAGGCTGCAGCGCACCACGGCACCGTCGCCGGCCTCGGCGGCGTTGGCGACGAAGCCGGCGTTGGCAAAAAATCCCATGGTTGCGGCAGGCACGTCCGCGGTGAGCGCCGGCATGCCGAGCGCCCGTGCCCGGGCAATGAGTTCGTGCAGGAGGGCGCTGCCCACGCCCTGGCCGCGTGCTGCCTCATGCACGGCAATACAGCCGATCCGGCCCCCTTCAGCCAGGCTGCCGCAGCCGAGCGCGTGATCGCCGGTGTCGCGGGCGAGGACGTGCCAGCCGGCGGCCTCGAGGTCTGCAAGCGTACTGGCGTCGCCTGGCAAGCCAGTCGTCGCCAACGCTTCCTGCCACAGCTCGCGCAGCTCGGCTTGCTGGGCGGCGCTCGGCCGCTCGAAGAGTTCCAGATGGAACTCCTGCAGCCTCATCTGCGTGGCCGCCGCAGGCTGAGATGGCCGGCGTTGATCAGCGCTCGCAGCAGTTCGGCGCTGGCAGCGTCGGGCGGGGTCGTCAACACCACGCTTGGCTGTGCGCACAGCGCCTGCGCCAGTGGTGCCGGCGCCGGGTAGGCCTCGCCGCTCGCATACAGCGTGCACGCCGAGCCGCTGCGGCTCCAGGCCAGGCGCGTCCAGGGATGGCGCAGGAGCGTCGCTCCTGTGGTGAGCCGGCTTGCCAGTGCGGCAGCCGACAGCGGCCGGGCTGGCGCGGCGACCACTTGGGCGTTGCGGTAGCGGGTGATGAAGCGCCCGAACCAGTCCAGCAGCATCGCGTCGTCGAATGTCGCCGCGAATGGCAGGGACTGGCGCAGGCGGCCGAGTGTGGCGCCATCGATCTCGCCGCTGTGCCTGGCGGGGGTGAGATCAGGATCGGCATAGCGCCGGTGGTCGGGCAGGCGTTCGGCGAGGTAGTCGGCCAGGTCGCCGGTCAGCTCCGCCTCGGAGGGCGCGCGCATGCCGACGGACAAGGTCATGCATTGCGCACCGACGGCAATGCCGTCGTGCGGCACGCCGGGGGGTAGGTACAGCATGTCGCCAGGGCCCAGCAGCCACTCGTGGGTGGGCGTGAAGTGCAGCAACTGCTTCAGCTCCACGTCGGGGCGAAAATCCCAGGGCGCCGCCGGATCGGTGCTGATCGCCCAGTGCCGTTGGCCCAGGCCCTGGATCAGGAAGACGTCGTACTGGTCGATGTGCGCGCCGACCCCACCACCATCCTCGGCATAGGAGACCATGATGTCGTCCACACGCCAGTTGGGCAGGAAGCTGAAGTGCTGCAGCAGCCGGGCGACATCGGCATCCCACTTGTCGACATCCTGCACCAGCAGGGTCCAGTTGGCGTTGCCGGTCCTGGCGAAGTCGTCCTCGCCGAACGGGCCGGTCCGCACCTGCCAATGACCGCGCTGTTCGTCGTGCGTGATCAGCCGCGCCAGCACGCCGTCGCCGCAGGCCAAACCGGCCAGGTCGTCAGGCTGCAAGGGCGGCTCGAAACCGGCAAACGCCTGGCGCACCAGCAGCGGCCGCTTCTGCCAGTAGTCGCGCAGGAACTGCACCGGGGGCATGCCCAGCGGCTGCCTGGCGGAGCCGTGGACTTCGATGGGCGGTGCGGCAGATTTGCGCATGGGCGCATTGTACCGGGGACCCGTGCTGGACAACGCGACAAGACGCCGCGTCTCGGGGCATGATGCAGCCCACAGGGGCCTCTTTACTCCACCCGGAGAGACTCATGATTCACGACAGCATGCTCGACACCATCGGCCATACGCCGATCATCCGCCTGCATCGCATGGGTCCGTCCCACGTCGAGCTGTACGTCAAGGTGGAGGCATTCAATCCAGGTGGCTCGGTCAAGGACCGGCTGGCGCTGGCCATCATCCTCGACGCCGAAAAGCGCGGTGTACTGCAGCCTGGCCAGACCGTGATCGAGGCCACCTCCGGCAACACCGGCGTGGCCCTGGCAGCGATCTGCGCGGCGCGTGGTTACCCCTTCGTGGCGGTGATGACCGAAACCTTCTCCATCGAGCGCCGCCGCCTGATCCGCGCCTATGGTGGCAAGGTAGTGCTGACGCCGGCAGCCGCGCGCGGCACCGGCATGGTGTCGAAGGCCCGCGAACTGGCCACAAAACACGGCTGGTTCCTCGCCAACCAGTTCGAGAACCCGGCGAATCCCGCCTACCACCGCCAGACCACCGCGGCGGAAATCCTGCGCGATTTTGCCGGTCGCCGCCTGGACGCCTTTGTCACCGGCTGGGGTACGGGCGGCACCCTGACCGGCGTCGGCGAAGTGCTGAAGGTCGCCCGTCCCGACGTGCAGATCGTCGCCGCCGAACCCAGTGGCGCGGCGATGTTGTCCGGCAAGGCTTGGCAGCCGCACAAGATCCAGGGCTGGACCCCGGATTTCATTCCCGCCGTGCTCAACCCGAAGGTCGTCGATCGCATCGTGCCGGTCGACGACGAGCTCGCCCGCGACACCACGCGCCAGCTTGCCCAGCGCGAAGGCATCTTCGCCGGCATCTCCTCCGGCGCCACCCTCGCTGCCGCACTCGCTGTCGCCGCGGAGGCGCTTCCGGGCGCGGTGCTGCTGGCCATGCTGCCCGACACCGGCGAGCGCTACCTGTCCACCTTCCTGTTCGAGGGCGTCAATGAGGGCTCGGACGAGGTGGGGTGAGGCGCCTGCTTGCGCGCTGGGCGAGCCGCGCGGCGTGTTCCCGGTCGACAGGCCGGGCGCGACTTTGTGGTGGCTTCGATGTAAGGTCCAAGTTTGGTTTGCAGACTGCGGTGTCAAATGACCGCACGCTGCCAACTTGGGGATGTTGGGGCAATGGGCACAAAGGGGTGAAAGATGAAGACGTCATATTTGCGCGCGACGACGCTCGCGCTGGTGCTGGCGGGGTCCGCGGCGTTTGGCGCCTACGCCGCGGTGACACCGACTGAATTTCCGCCGGACGCCTTTCCGTCCACTTACCAGCCGCTGCCTGGGCAGACCACGCTGATCGAACATGCGACGATCTACACCGGCACCGGTGAGCGCATCGACGACGGCGCGGTGCTGCTGCGCGACGGCAAGATTGCCGCGATCGGCAAGCAGGTCGACGCGCCCGCCGGCGCCACCGTCATCGATGCCAAGGGCAAGTACGTCACGCCCGGGTTGATCGACGTGCACTCGCACCTCGGCGTCTATCCGTCGCCGGAGGTGGAGGCCACCGGCAACGGCAACGAGATGACGAACCCGAACACGGCGCAGGTGATGGCGGAGCATTCGGTCTGGCCGCAGGACCCTGGTTTCAACACCGCGCGCGCCGGCGGCGTGACCACGCTGGAGATCCTGCCGGGCTCGGGCAACCTGATCGGCGGTCGCGGCGTGGTGCTGAAGAACGTGCCGGCCACGACCGTGCAGGCGATGAAGTTTCCGGATGCGCCGTACGGCCTGAAGATGGCCTGCGGCGAGAACCCGATGCGGGTCTACGGCAGTCGCCACCAGTTCCCGTCGACCTTGATGGGTGATGTTGCCGGTTACCGGCAGGCGTTTGCCGATGCCCAGGCGTATGACCGCGAGTGGAAGGCCTGGGAGGCGAAGGTCAAGACCAAGGGGGCCGCCGATGCCGGCTCGCCGCCAAAACGCGATCTGGGCAAGGAAACCCTGGCCGAAGTGCTCGATGGCAAGATCCGGGTGCAGATGCACTGCTACCGCGCCGACGAGATGGCCCAACTGCTCGATGTCGCTCAGGAGTTCGGCTTCCCGATCGCCGCATTCCACCACGCCGTGGAGGCGTACAAGATCCCGCACTTGCTGGCGAAGACGAATACCTGCGCGGCGGTATGGGCCGACTGGTGGGGCTTCAAGATGGAAGCCTGGGACGGCATCCGCGCGAATCTCGCGATGACCGACGCCGGTGGTGCCTGCGCGCTGATCCACTCCGATGACGCGAACGGCATCCAGCGCCTCAACCAGGAAGTGACCAAGGCTTGGGCCGCGGGCCTACGCGCCGGCCTCAAGATCAGCAAGGAACATGCGGTGATGTGGATGACGCTGAATCCGGCGAAGGTGCTGGGCCTGGCCGACCGCATCGGCTCGCTGGAGCCCGGCAAGGACGCCGACGTGGTGCTCTGGAGCGCCGATCCATTCAGCGTCTATGCGCGCACGGAGAAGGTGTTCCTCGATGGCGCCGTGGTCTATGACCGCGCGGATCCGGCGCGACAATCGAAGTCGGACTTCATGCTTGGCAGCTTCATCGAGCCGCATCCGGCCGCTGCCGCAAATGCCGCCGTAGGGGAGGGCACGCGATGAAATACCTGGTCATGCTCCTGGCGCTGCTCTGCGTCGCCTGCAGTCCTGCCGACAAGTCGGACGGCCGTGCCGACACGGCCGGTTCCACGGCCGCGGCGGACAATCACGCCGGGACCTACGCGATCACCGGCGGCACGGTCTACACCCTGGGCGCTGCCGGCAAGATCGAGCACGGCACGGTCTTGGTCAAGGACGGACGGATTGCCGCGGTCGGTGCCGACGTCGCCATCCCGGCGGATGCCGAGCGCATCGATGCCACGGGCAAGATCGTCACCCCCGGCATCTTCGATCCCGAGAGCCAGTTCGGCGTGGTCGAAGTCGGGGCGGTCAAGGAGACCCGTGACGCTTCCGCCGGCGACTCGCGCTTCAGCGCCGCGTTCGATGTCGCCGACGCGATCAATCCGCGCTCGGTACTGATCCCGGTCAACCGCATCGCCGGCGTCACCCGCGCTATGGTGTCGCCGACGGACGGTGACAAGCACATCATCGCCGGCCGCGGCGCGATCATCGACCTGGGCTCCACCGGGGGCTTCATCCATCGCGATCCCGCGGCGATGTTCGCCACACTTGGTGAATCCGGCGCGGAACTGGCTGGCGGCTCGCGTGCGGCGGCCATGCTGGCCCTGCGCGAGGCGTTGCAGGATGCGCGGGATTACGCCGACAACACCAGCGCCTACGCCAAGAACCAGCGGCGCAGCTACGCGCTGACCCGGCTGGACCTGCAGGCGCTGGGCCCGGTGTTGGAAGGCAAGCTGCCGCTGGTGATCGAGGTCAACCGCGCCAGCGATATCGAGGCGGCCTTGCGGCTGGCCCAGGACTTCAAGCTGAAGCTGATCGTCTCCGGAGGCGCCGAAGCGTGGATGGTTGCTGACCAGCTCGCCAATGCCCACGTCCCGGTGCTGCTCAATCCACTGGAGGACCTGCCGGCGCACTTCGAGACGCTCGGCTCGACGCTGGAAAACGCCGCGCGCCTGCAAAAGGCCGGCGTGCTGATCGCGTTCGCCACCGGCGACACGCACAACGCCCGCAACGTCACCCAGGCCGCCGGCAACGCCGTCGCCAACGGCCTGCCGTGGCTCGACGCGCTCAAGGCGCTGATGCTGAATCCGGCGCGGATCTACGGCATGGACAAGGACCTGGGCACGCTGGAGCAGGGCAAGGCAGGCGACGTGGTCGTCTGGAGCGGCGATCCGCTGGAGCTTTCCACTTCTGCCGACCAGGTGTTCATCGCCGGCCGCAAGATTCCGATGGTCAGCCGCCAAACCATGCTGCGTGACCGCTACATGCAAGCCATGCAGGAAAAGCAGGCGCTGCCGGCAGGCTACATCGCGCCAACCGCGCAGTAGGTTTTGCGCCGGGCGCCAGCCCGGGAAGGAAGGGGGCAGCCAAGCGGCTCGCCCCCTTGCCGCATGGGTGTGCCGCCCGTTCCTGCCGGTCAGTCCCGGAAGTTGTCGAACTGCAGCGGCAGTTCGACATCGGCTTTGCGCAGTACGGCCATCGCGCTCTGCAGGTCGTCGCGCTTCTTGCCGCTGACGCGCAGCTTGTCGCCGTTGATCTGTGCCTCGACCTTCAGCTTGGCTGCCTTCAGCAGCCCGACCAGTTTCTTCGCCACCGGCAGCTCGATGCCTTGCTTCACGGTGATTTTCTGCCGCGATCCGCCCAGGTTGGTTTCAGGCTCACCGGCATCGAGCGCGCGGATGTCGATCTTCCGCGCCACCAGTCGGCCGCGCAGGATATCCAGCATCTGCTGCAGTTGGAATTCGCTGGGTGCGCCCAGCGTGACCACGAAGTCGTCCAGCGTGTACGACGCATCCTGGCCTTTGAAGTCGAAGCGGTTGCCCAGCTCGCGGTTGGCCTGGTCGACCGCATTGGTCAGCTCGTGCTTGTCGACTTCGGAGACCACGTCGAAGGAAGGCATGGCGGCAATCCGCTGGAGACTGGAGGCAAGTGTAAGCGATCCTGCTGGGCGCTCGCGCCGAGCCCTGCATCTCACCGGGATGCCGCGTTGGCGCCGCCATCAGGCGTCACCGCCGTTGTACGATCCAGCGCCAGTGCGATTTACGGGCAGCGGGCAAGGAATGGACCATGGGCAATGACGGCGGGATTGCGGTGGTCGGCAAGCGGATACGGTTCGCGCACCTGCGCTGGCTGGTCCGCGTCACGCAACACCCTTCGGCGGTGTTGCTGCTGGTGCAGCTGATCGGGTTGCTGCTGTATCCATTCATCGAGCACACGCGTCCGGCGCGCGCCGTCCTGGGTGCGTTCGGGGTGCTGGTGCTGTGTCTGGCGATCGCGATGGTGCAGCGCACGCGTGGGCGGGGCTGGATCAGCGCGGCGATCGCGGCGCCGGCCGTGCTGCTCAACGTGTTGGATCTCACCCTGGGCATCCCGGTACTGAAGCCGTGGTGGGCGGCGCTGGAGGCGTTGTTCTATTTCTACGCGGCGACCTGCCTGATCCGCTACATGCTGGCCGATCGGCGCGCGACCAGCGATGAGTTGTTTGCGGCCGGTGCCACGTTCACCTTGCTGGCCTGGGCGTTCACCTACCTGTTCGTGTTGTGCCAGACGCTGCAGCCTGGTTGCTTCTCGGCCGCGGTGAATCCGACGGCGCCACGCAGCTGGACCGAACTGCTGTTCCTCAGCTTCGCGCTGATGTCGAGCACCGGTATCGGCGACGTCATCCCGATCAGCGTGCAGGCGCGCGCGGTCGCGAGCCTGGAGATGTTCGTCGGCGTGATGTACATCGCGCTGGTGGTGTCGCGCCTGATCGGCCTGACCCTGCTGCGCAAGGACGAGCAGCGCTAGCACGGGGCTCCATCTTGCCGCTGTCTTGCGCCTGCGCTCCTGGATGTCGACGTTGGCCTGATGGCGCATTGCATTATGATGCATGTCGACATATAACATACGTTATAACGCAACGCGGAGAACCGCCATGAAGCTGAAGATCACCACCATCGGCAACTCCGCGGGCGTCATCCTGCCGCGCGAATTGCTGGCCCGGCTGCGCCTGGAAAAGGGCGACGAGTTGTTTGCGCTGGAAACCCCCGACGGCATCCGCCTCACTACCTACGACCCGACGTTCGCGCAGCAGATCGAAGTGGCCGAGGAAGTCATGCGCAAGCGGCGCACTCTGCTGCACAAACTGGCGCAGTAGGCACGGGCGTGATCATCTGGATCGAGAAATCGCTTGCCATCGCGATTCACGAACGCCAGCTCGCCGAGCATGGTGGCAGCGAAGGCGTGCGTGACGAAGGCCTGCTCGACTCCGCCCTTGCCCGCCCGCAGCAACGGCATGCCTACGGTGATCCACCGCCGGATCTGGCCGACCTCGCCGTCAGTATCGCCTTCGGTCTGGCCCGCAAGCATCCGTTTGTCGATGGCAACAAACGCACTGCGGCCGTGGTTTGCGAAGTCTTCGTCATGCTCAACGGTGGCATCCTGGATGCCGACAACATTGATCTGTATCCACGCTATCTCGCGCTTGCCGAAGGCCGCCTGGCCGAAGCCGAATTCGCCGCCTGGCTGCGTACGCACATCCGGCTCGACGGCCACAGGCGCGTGAACGAACCGCGTGCGCGCTATGTCCGCTGAAGTTGCACAGGGCGGAGCCAATCAAGCAATTGGCTGATTGTGCCTTCGAATCCCGTGCGTACGTGTGTCCGCACGGCCAGCGGTGGCAGCCCTGTGCCGAACCTCCGCGTTCAAATCTCCTTTGCCAAAGTTTCCGCCAGGCCTGTATAAGTCCGAGGCGTGAGGTCGAGCAGGCGTTGCTTGGCCGCGGGCGGCAGGTCGAGGCCGGCAATGAATTCGCGCATGGAATCGCGGGTGATGCCGTGGCCGCGGGTCAGCGCCTTGAGTTGCTCGTAGGGCTGGGGTAGGCCGTGGCGGCGCATGACGGTTTGCACCGCCTCGGCCAACACTTCCCAGCCGGCGTCGAGGTCGGCGGCGATGCGCCCGGTGTGCACGGTGAGCTTGCCCAGGCCCTTGCGCAGCGATTCCAGCGCGACCAGGGTGTGGCCGAAGGCGACGCCGAGCGTGCGCAGCACGGTGGAGTCGGTGAGGTCGCGCTGCCAGCGGCTGATCGGCAGTTTTTCCGCGAAATGGCCGAGCAGGGCATTCGCCACGCCGAAGTTGCCCTCGGCATTCTCGAAGTCGATCGGGTTGACTTTGTGCGGCATGGTCGAGGAGCCGACTTCGCCGGCCTTCACGGTCTGGCCGAAGTAGCCCAGCGAGATGTAGCCCCAGATGTCGCGCGCCAGGTCGACCAGGATGGTGTTCGCGCGGCGCACGACGTCGCAATACTCGGCGATGCCGTCGTGCGGGTCGATCTGCGTCGTCCAGGCGTTGTAGTCGAGACCGAGACTGCTGACAAATTGCTGCGCGAACGCCGGCCAGTCCACTTCGGGATAGGCGATCGTGTGTGCGTTGAAATTGCCGACGGCGCCGTTGATCTTGCCCTGGATGGCGACGGCGGCGAGTTGCGCGCGCTGGCGGGCGAGGCGCGCGACGACGTTCGCGATCTCCTTGCCCAGCGTGGTCGGCGAAGCGGTCTGGCCGTGGGTCCGCGCGAGCATGGCCACGCCGGCGTTCGCATGGGCCAGCTCGCGCAGGCGACCGATCACGGTGTCCAATTGCGGCAGCAGTACCTGGTCACGCGCATCGCGCAACATCAGGGCGTAAGACAGGTTGTTGATGTCCTCGCTGGTGCAGGCGAAGTGCACGAACTCACGCGCCGGGGCGAGAGCTGGGTCGGTCGCCATGCGCTCCTTGATGAAGTACTCGATGGCCTTGACGTCGTGGTTGGTGGTCGCCTCGATGGCCTTGACGCGCTCACCGTCGGCGATGCTGAAATCGGCGGCCAGGCCGTGCAGCGCCTCGACCTGGGCCGGCGCAAACGGCGGCAGCTCGGTGATGCCCGGCGCCGCGGCCAGGGCCAGCAACCATTCCACCTCGACCTGCACGCGGCGGTGCATCAAGCCGTATTCGCTGAAGATCGGGCGCAGCGGGTCGGCCTTGCTGGCGTAGCGGCCGTCCAGCGGCGACAGCGCGGTAAGGGCAGTGAGTGGCATTGCGGCGCACCGTTGGCGGGAAAGCGTGCATTCTACCGGCTGTGCCAAGGCGATCGGTGTGGCGCGGCCATGCCCAGGCCTTTGCAAGCGCGCCCATCCAGCTTATCGTTGCCGGGTTTGTTTATCCGGTTTCATGACACGAAGGGCTATACATGAACGCATTTCGCATCGAGCACGACAGCATGGGCGAGCTCCAGGTCCCCGCCGACGCGTTGTATGGCGCACAGACCCAGCGCGCCATCGACAATTTCCCGGTGTCCGGCCTGCACCTGCCGCGCCAGTTCATCCGCGCGCTGGGCCTGATCAAGGCGGCGGCGGCTGACGTCAACCTGGCCATGGGCCATCTCAAGAAGAACCAGGCGGCGGCGATCCGCAAGGCTGCGCTGGAGGTGGCCGAAGGCAAGCATGACGCGCAGTTCCCGATCGACATCTTCCAGACCGGCTCGGGCACCAGCACCAACATGAACGCGAACGAGGTCATCGCGCACCTTGCGGTGGCCGCCGGTACCAAGGTGCACCCGAACGACCACGTCAATTACGGCCAGAGCTCGAACGACGTCATCCCCACCGCGATCCATGTCAGCGCCACGCTGACCACCACCGAGCATTTGCTGCCGGCGCTGAAGCATCTCAAGAAGGCGATCGACAAGCGCGCGCGCGAGTTGCGCAATACGCCGAAGACCGGCCGCACGCACCTGATGGATGCCATGCCGGTCACCTTTGGCCAGGAGCTGTCCGGCTGGGCGGCACAGGTCGGTACGGCGATCGAGCGCATCGAGGATGCGTTGAAGCGCATGCGCCGCCTGCCGCAAGGTGGCACGGCGGTCGGTACCGGCATCAATGCCGATCCGAAGTTCGGTGCGGCCATGGCGGCGCAGTTGAAGAAGCTCACGGGGATCAAGTTCGAGTCGGCGGAAAACTACTTCGAGGGCATGGCCGCGCAGGACGCCGCGGTGGAGTTGTCCAGCCAGCTGAAGACGCTGGCCGTGGGTCTGATGAAGATCGCGAACGACCTGCGCTGGATGAATTCGGGCCCCTTGGCCGGCCTGGGTGAGATTGCTCTGCCGGCGCTGCAGCCTGGGTCGTCGATCATGCCGGGCAAGGTCAATCCGGTGATCCCCGAGGCGGTGGTCATGGTGGCCGCGCAGGTGATCGGCAACGATGCGGCAATCACCGTGGCCGGGCAATCCGGCAACTTCCAGTTGAACGTGATGCTGCCGCTGATCGCCTACGACCTGTTGCAGTCGATCGGCATCCTGGCCAACGTCAGCGTGCTGCTGGCCGACAAGGCAATTGCCGGTTTCACGGTCAACAAGGAGCGGGTCAACCAGGCCTTGGCTATGAATCCGATCCTGGTCACGGCGTTGAATCCGGTGATTGGCTACGAGAAGGGCGCCGCCACCGCGAAGAGGGCTTACAAGGAAGGCCGCCCCATTCTCGATGTCGCGCTGGAGACCACCGGCTTGTCAAAAGCCGAGCTGAAGCAATTGCTCGATCCGCTGGTGCTGACCAAGGGCGGTATCCACGGCCAATGAGCCAGTGCGTCATGATCCACAACGTGCAGCGACCCGCCGTGGGTCACTGCACCGGGATGTGCCGAAGCCGAGGTTCGGTATCGTGTCACGCGCAATGCTGATACGTGGTCTCGTCGACCAAGGGTCATGTCGCAGCAATGTCAGAGGGACTGCCGTGGCCAACGCCACGCGTACCAGATGACCAGCAGTTGCAGTACGGCTTCGATGACGCTGAGGAAAATGTAAAAAGCCCAGGAGCCGGGGATGGTCATCAACACGATGACAGTCAGGATCACGCCGACGAGGATGTTCATCCAGCGACCGAGGATGGGCGTGAGTACTAGCGACAGGAAAATCATGACGGCAGGCACAGCTATCAGGATAGCGACCGCGAGCAGTGACCCCTGGCTGGTCGGCCCCAGCAGTCCTTCCCCATCCAGAATTCCCTTGATGTCTCCAGGTCGATAGAGACCGAGGAAATCGCCGTAGATGTAGCAGGACATGACGGATGCCCAAAGGCCCGAAAGCTTCAATCTGACGGGTACCTTGAAGTCCTCCAGCGGACTTGCCGTGGCCGGGCTCATGGCGGGCTCCTGTCGTGATCGGAATGGTCGGGGCAAGACTTCACGGATTTGCCGGCACGTGGCCATCACGGGTGCTGCGGAAGCCGCTGCGCGCGCCCATGACCAGCAGCCACAGCATGAACACGATTTCCACGAACTGGAATGGCGCGGCGATGTTCGAGACGGAATCCGCGTATGCCGGCAGCAAGGCCCAGGCGAAGCACTGCACGACATAGGCCATGCCGTTGAGTATCAATCCGTATCCGAGCAGGCGTGGCAGGAAGCCCGAGCGGAGTACGAGGATTGCCAGCGGGAACAGCCACATTCCCCACAGCAGTTCGGCAGCGCTGATCGTCGTGCCATGCAGGCGCAGGAAGAACATGGCCAGCGCGTCGCGCTGCGGCTGGTCGAAAGTGGCCATGAAATCGCCGCCTCGTACCAGCAACAGCACTGCCGCATCATTCAGGACATTGCAGAAATACATGGCTGGAACCAATGCCCCGCCCAGGATCAGCATCAATCTGCCCAGATGCCGATCTACTTGCTCCAGCAAGCGATACAACGTCAGCACCAGGAAAGCCATGGCCACACCGCATATCAAGTCGGCGGCGATGCCGAGACGAAACAGCGTCTCGTGCGAGGCAATGCCGGCGATCGTTGCCGCCGTGTCGCCGGTGACAAACAGGGTATTGGGTAGGTAGACGAGACGGTATGGTGCGACGAGCACGATCAGCAGGTAGATCAATCCGGCCACGTGCGCGGTTCTGTTGGGCGCGATCCTGTCGGTCGGAATCATTCAATTCACCGGTAGCGTGATGGTGGGCGGACGAGGCAGTGCATGCGCGTTCGCGGTCAACGGTGGCGTGGCCTTGGGCCGAAATAGCGCGTTGATCAAGCTGCGCTCAACGATCCGAATGTGCATCGCTCTTGAGAGCGTCGTTGCGGCACTTGTCGATGTCGTGCGCAGTCATGGTCGCGTAGGGTTTGAACGCAGGCAGTGCGTCGGCAAGTTGCTGTTGTGATGTCATCAGCTCGGGCAGGTGGGCGCACAGTGCTGCCACGGATTGTTTGATGGCCGAAGTCTGTGCTTCCACCCGCTGCTGTATCTGCGCGTCGGATTGGCCGCTGAACGCACCGGTGAGCGCCTCTCCGGCTGCATGCATCCCCAGGGCGGCGCCCTGCTTGCCGATCGCCATGCCTTGCGTGGCGATGGCCATCACTTGTGCGCGGTAGTCGAGCAACATCTTGCGCTGGGCGGCAGTGATCGACACGGTCTGGTCACCGATCAGCAAATCGCCCTGTGGAGTGATTTGCGCCTTCGGCAGCGAATTCGAGCCGTCGTGATCGGAGATGGTGATATTTTCGGTCTGCAACTTTTCGCTCGCGCGGGCCATCGCCTGGTCGATGGCTTTGCCAACCAAGGTGCCCGTTGCAGAGCTCGCGGCGGCCGGCGCATTGGCGGTCGGTGCCTGGCCAGCGTTGCACGCGCCGAGTGCCAGGGCGGTCCCCAACGCTGCAACCGTGATCAATGTCTTGTACATGACAGTCCTCCTCGAAGAGGTCAGGCTTCGTCGCGCCAGCGACGAAACCAGGTGGCGCCGGCGAGCAGGCCGATGCCGACCAGCACGCCGATCCACAGCGCCGGCGAGGCCAGCAACTGGTAGGTACTGCTCAGGTTCATGAGGCCCAGACCGAAGTCCTGGGTATCGTTGCCGACGTGGCGAGTCATCATTTCCCCACCAAAGCCGAAGAAGCTGCCGGTGCCCGGAAACACGCTGAAAAGGCTGCGTTGCACGACGTTCTTCCAGAACCACAGGGGCGACTGGTTGAACAAACCCATCAGGCCGAACCAGCTGACCAGCAGCCCGGTCGCCACCGGCAGTGCGACGGCCCACAGGAACGGCTTGCTGCGTGCCCACGCCGAGCACAGCATGAGCCAGCCAACTGCCGGCAGCGCCCACAACACGTACAGCGGGATATAGCCGACAAGGTTGACCAACACGCGGAAGGGATGTGCATAACCCAGCAACTGCCAGACATTCAGCCCGTGGAAGGACAACGTGATGGCGACCATGATCAGTTGCAGCACGCCGACGATGACGCCGACGACGACCGCGATGACCGGGGCGACGATCGTGGCACTGACCACCTTGGACAGCACCGTGCTGGCGTCGGAAATGGGCAGCGATTTCCAGAACAGGATGCTGCGGTCGCGGCGGTCGTCGTACAGCGCGCCGAGGCAGTAGAAGAACACGACGAAGCCCAGTACGAAGATCAGGAAGCCCATTGCCGAATACATGGCGATATCCAGCGCGAAGCCCACCTTGCTCATGTCGCCGGCGTCCATCTGCCCGATGATGTGTTGCAGGCCGCCATTGGCGCCGATCTGGATGCCGTGGCTGGCGCCGAGCACCTCGGCGGTGATGATGCCCATCAGGTTCAGCAGCAGGAAGATGCCGCCGGCAATGACGGGGGCCCAGAAGAAGCCGCCGCGATGCTCCCAGAGCTCACGCTTGATGAGCCAGTAGAGCTTGGTCCCGGACGTCACGTTCATGCGTAGGTTCCCTTCATGGTGGCAACGAACAAGTCGCTGATGGATGGCCGGCGGGTCTCGCCCAGTTGCGCCAGTTGCGCCCTGGGTACACCGTCGTAGAGGAAGATGCTCTTGCCGAAGACCTGGTGTTCGTCCAGTGGCTTGAGCTGCCTGGCCGCTTCCGCCTGGTCGGCGTTCACCAGCACTTCGATGAAGCGTTCGCCGACCGAGTCCATGTCCGCGTCGAGCACGATGCGGCCGTCGCGGATGAACATGAGGTCGGTGAGGATGTGCTCGACCTCTTCCACCTGGTGGGTGGTGACGATGATGGTCTTGTTCTCGTCGAAATAGTCCTCAAGCAGGTTCTGGTAGAACTGCTTGCGATAGAGGATGTCCAGGCCGAGGGTCGGTTCGTCCAGGATCAGCAGCTTGGCGTCGATCGCCATGACCAGGGCCAGGTGCAACTGCACGATCATGCCCTTGGACATCTGCCGCACCCGCTGTCCGGGCTGGAGCTTGGTGCGCGCCAGGAACGCGTCGCACTTGGCCCGGTCGAAACGCGGGTGCACGTGGGCGACGAAGTCCACCGCCTCGCGGACCTTGATCCAGCGCGGCAACACGGCAACGTCGGCGATGAAACAGACGTCACCCATCAGCTTGTCGCGTTGCTGGCGTGGATCGAAGCCCAGGACGTCCAGTTTCCCGGTGAAATCGGTGAGGCCGAGGATGGCCTTGAGCGCCGTGGTCTTGCCGGCGCCGTTCGGACCGATCAGGCCGACGATGTGTCCGGGCTCGATGTGGAAGCTGACGTCATCCAGCGCGGCAGTCTGCTTGTAGTGCTTGCTGAGGCCGGTGGCCGTGATTACCGCGCTCATGCTTGCTCCTTGGTGTCGCCCGTGGGATTGCCGTTGTCGGTGGTGGGTTCGCGCAGCAGGGCCTTCAGATCCAGCCCCAGCCGCTGAAGGCGGGCATGCAACTTGGGCCACTCTTCGCTGAGGAAGCGTTCCCGCTCGGATTTGAGCAAGGTGGCGCGGGCGTCCTCGACGACGAACATGCCCAGGCCGCGCCGCTTCTCGACCAGCTGCTGGTCGACCAGTTCCTGGTAGGCCTTGGAAACCGTGATCGGGTTGACCTGGTAATCCGCCGCCACCTGGCGTACCGATGGCAGCGGGTCACCCTCGGCCAGGACGCCGTCCAGGATCATGGCCACCACGCGTTGCTGCAGTTGGCGGTAGATCGGCGTGTTGTCGTTCCAGGCGATGGCCATGCTTATTCCTTGCTGATACGACCGATTGAGGGCACACGGGAATAATGTGACATAGAGAGTGCCGAACCAACGAGCTGGAACGCCGAGCCGGCGTGGCCGCCTTCGGCAGGGGCCGCCGAGGCGAGGGTGGCGTTCGAGTCGGCGGTGCTGGATTGCTTCGACAGTCCACGCTGCTCGGCGGGGCTAGGGTAGACGTGGATTGGGGCGAGGTTGGTGACGTGCGCCAACCGGGTTGTGGTCACGCCGGTGGCCTGGACCGGGATGTTGTAGTTGATGGCGCTCAGGCTGGCGAAGGTGAGCAGGGTGGCGGCGGAGATGGCGATGAGCTTGTAGGTTTTCATGGCAGCCTCTAGTGGTGTGGTTGACCAGTGTTATAGTGAACTATAACACTAGGTTTTAAGGTGTCAACAGGAACTTCGCTTGGCGATGTGCCGTGGTGTGATGGCATTCAGGAAATATTCAGATTGACCGCCCAAGGGGGTATGCGCCCGGATGCCGGCTTTTCCAGCGGAACCGCCCGGACTTCGACATGGCGGAACGGCGGCGTCGACCGCACGTGGCGGCGCGCATGGTGCGCCGCTCTCGGCGCTTGCGCCCCACCAAGGATGCGCTAGGCTGGTACGGATATCCGTTTAGGCGTCCGTGGCTGAGTGATGAAAATCGAAACCAAACTGCCCAAGGTCGGCACCACCATCTTCAGCGTCATGAGTCGATTGGCGCAGGAACACCAGGCCGTGAATCTTGGCCAGGGTTTTCCGGATTTTGAACCACCGCAACCGCTGCGTGCGGCCCTGAGCCACGCCATGGACAGCGGCTGCAACCAGTACGCACCGATGCATGGCATTCGCGCCCTGCGCGAGCAGATCGCGCACAAGACCGAGCAGCTGTATGGGCGCAAGCTCGACGTGGAGACCGACATTACCGTCACCTCGGGAGCCACCGAAGCCATCTTTGCGGCGATTGCCGCCGCGGTCCGGGCTGGCGAGGAAGTCATCGTGTTCGACCCGGCGTATGACTGCTACGAGCCGGCCATCGAACTGCAGGGTGCGCGGGCGGTGCACATTCCCTTGAGCCTGCCGAGTTTCGCGGTCGACTGGCAACGGGTACGCGAGGCGATCACGCCAAGGACGCGCATGATCCTGATCAACAGTCCGCACAACCCTTCCGGCGCGATCCTCTCGGCCGCCGACCTCGACGAGCTGGCGGCTGTGGTGCGCGACACCGACATCGTGGTGCTTGCGGACGAGGTCTACGAGCACATCGTCTATGCCCCGGCCAGACACGAGAGCGTGTTGCGCCACGCCGAGCTGGCCGAGCGCAGCATCGTCGTTTCCTCGTTCGGCAAGACCTATCACTGCACCGGCTGGAAGGTCGGCTATGCCGTGGCGCCGGCGCTGCTCGCCGCCGAGTTCCGCAAGGTGCACCAATACCTGACGTTCTGCACGTTCCATCCGGCGCAGGTGGCGTTTGCCGAATTCATGCAGGTGCACCCGGAACACCATATGGAGCTGCCGGCCTTCTACCAGGCCAAGCGCGACCGCTTTCGTGCCCTGCTGGCGCCGTCGAAATTCAGGTTGCTGGAGGTCCCGGCCGGCTATTTCCAACTGGTGGATTACTCGGCGATCAGCAACGACGATGACCTCGCTTTCAGCCGCTGGCTGGTGCGCGAGGCGGGCGTGGCCGCGATTCCGACCAGTGTGTTCTATGAGAATGCACCGGCGACGCACCTGCTGCGCCTGTGCTTTGCCAAGGCCGATGCCACCATGGACGCCGCCGCCGAACGGTTGTGTCGGCTGTGACCGCGGCAGCCATGCAAGCCCTGCGCGTGGCCCTGGTGCAGGGTGACACGCGTTGGCACGACGCGCCGGCAAACCGCGCCTATTACGGTGCACTGGTGCGGCAACTGGCCGGCAACGACCTGATCGTGTTGCCGGAAACCTTGCTGTCCGGTTTCAGCAACGACATTGCCGCCAGCGCCGAACCGATGGACGGGGAGGGCGTGGCCTGGATGCGCGAACTGGCTGGCGAGATGGGTGCGGTCATCTGCGGCAGCTTGGCGATTCGCGAAGGCGGCACGGTGTACAACCGCTTGCTGTGGATGCAGCCGGACGGCAGCTTCGCCCAATATGACAAGCGCCACTTGTTCCGCATGTCGGGCGAGCACACGCGCTATGGCTCGGGCGAGCAGCGCCTGATCGTCGAGCTGAAGGGCTGGCGCATCCTGCCGCAGGTCTGCTACGACCTGCGCTTTCCGGTCTGGTTGCGCAACCGTCGCCTGGCCTCGGCGACCGGCGGCATGGATTACGACCTGGCGGTGTTCGTGGCCAACTGGCCATCGCCGCGGCGCAGCGCCTGGCGCACCCTGCTGCGGGCACGGGCGATGGAAAACCTGTGTTGCGTGGTTGGGGTCAATCGGGTCGGCGTGGATGGCAACGACTTGCGCTATGCCGGCGACAGCGCCGCGCTGGATGCGCTCGGCGAGCCCCTGGTCGAATGCGGCGCACAGGAACAGAGCGTGGTGGTCGCGTTCGACCCCGCAGCGCTGCTGGCGCACCGCGAACGCTTTCCGGCCTGGATGGACGCCGACGCGTTCAAGCTCGGGGACTGAATCAAGGTGGGCGCCGCAGCGTCGTGGCCGCTCGCCAGGACGCAGCGCCCACGCTCCTAGAGCAAGGCGAGCACGGCTTCCGGCGGCCGGCCGATGACGGCGTGCCCGTTGGCTACCACGATGGGCCGTTCGATTAGCTTCGGATGCGTGGCCATGGCGGCGATGATGGCGTCATCGTCGAGCTCCGGGTCGGCCAGCCCCAGCTCCTGGAACTCGGGTTCGCCGCGGCGCAGCAGTTGTCGTGCATGCATGTGCAGGAACCCGAGCAACTCGGTGAGTTCGGCGGGGGTCGGCGGGGTTTCCAGGTAATTGATCACCTGGAAGGGTTCGCCGTGCTGCTCCAGCAGGGCCAGCGTGGCACGTGACTTGGAGCAGTGGTTGTTGTGGTAGATGCGGATCATGGCGAACTCCGGTTTCGGTGGTGGCGGGCCCGGGTTCAGCGGTTGCCGGAGCGGTTGCCGTTGCCGTGGCCTGGCCGCTTGCCGCCTGGCGGGCGCGGGTTGCGGTCCGGGCTGCGATTGTTTCGTCCGGGATTGGTACCCGGCCGGTGGGGACGGGCGTTGCCGGCCGGGGTGTGGCCTGGCGCGTGGTCGTTCCATGGGCTGGTGCCGGGACTGCCATAGGGTGCGGCTGGACTGCCCTGGCGGCGGCCACCGGGACCACCACCGGCAGCGGCGCGCTTGCCGCCCCGGCCGCGCGCCTTGGCGGGACCGCCGGCGGGGTTGCCGTGCGGCTTGCCGGTCCGGCCGCTGCCATCGCGGCTTTCGCCGGCAAACCAGGTACGCACTGAAGGGAGTTCCTGGCCCGGTGCGATGCGCCGACCGCGCCCGGAAGGCTGGGTGAGGCCGGGACGGGCGACGTTGCCGTCGACTTCCTTGCCCGGGCGTCGGCCGCTGCGCTTGCGGGCCCGGGTGGGTTCCTCCCGGATCCGGTCGTAGGCGCGCACTTCGCGGCCTTCGTCCTCTTTGCTGGTCCACGCCGTGCCGCTGCCGTGCTCGGGGCGGTACTCGGTGACGCTGCGATTGGCGCGGCGCTGATGCAGCACCGCGCTCAGGGTGAGCACGGGTTGCGGGTTGCCGATGCCGCTGGTTTCGCGTAGCTGCTTGATGGCCTGGGGGTCCATTTGTACCCATTCGCCACGCCGCAGGTTGCGCGGCAGTTCGATCTGGCCATAGCGGATGCGCTTGAGGCGGCTGACCAGGAAGCCTTGCGAATCCCACAGGCGCCGCACTTCCCGGTTGCGGCCTTCGCGGATGACCACCCGGAACCAGCTGTGGCTGCCGCTACGGCTGATCACGGTGACATCGTCGAAGCGTGCCTCCCCGTCTTCCAGTTCCACGCCGGCCTTCAGGCGTTCCAGGACTTCGTCCGGTACTTCGCCGTGCACCCGGCACAGGTATTCGCGTTCCAGCCCGTTGCGCGGGTGCATGAGCGCATTGGCCAACTCGCCGTCGGTGGTCAGCAGCAACAGGCCGGTGGTGTTGATGTCCAGGCGGCCCACGGCGACCCAGCGCGCACCCTGCAGGTGGGGCAGGCGTTCGAAGACGGTGGGCCGCCCTTCCGGGTCGTCGCGGGTGGTCAGTACGCCTTCCGGCTTGTGGTAGATCAGCACCTCGGCGTCGTCGCGGTTGTCGGTGGCCACCACGAAGGGCTTGCCGTCGATGATGATGCGGTCGCCGGCGTGCACGCTGGCGCCGATTTCAGCCGGGCTGCCGTTGAGCTGCACTTCGCCGGACTGGATGCGCTGCTCCAGCATGCGGCGCGAGCCGAGGCCCGCATTCGCCAGCACCTTGTGCAGGCGTTCTTCGAGTTCAGGCGCGGCGCCTTGCGGCGCGGCGCGCTTGAGGGAAAGGATGGATCGTTGCGGCGCAGTCATGCGCGGTACTCCTCAGGGGTCTTGCCTGGTGTTACGGAATTGGATGGCGCGGCATCGGCGGCCGCAGTGTCTGCCTCGCCGGCTTGCGGGGCTGGCGTGGCTGGCGTGGCGTCGGTAGCTTCGGCCTCGGCCATGGAGGCATCGGCTATGTCGTCGTCGGCTGCGGGTGCTGCTGGGTTGGCCTCGGTGATCGCGGCGGCAACGCCTTCCGGATCCGGCCCGCGTTCGCCGGCATTCGGGTTGTCCAGGCGCAGTTGCGGGTCTTCCATGTCGCGGATGGCAGATAGCGGTGGCAGCTGATCCAGCGACTTCAGGTTGAAGTAGTCGAGGAAGGCGCGCGTGGTGCCGTACAAGGCAGGCTTGCCGGGCATGTCGCGATAACCGACCACACGTACCCATTCGCGCTCTTCCATGGTCTTGATCATGCTCGAGGACACCATGACGCCTCGGATCTGCTCGATCTCCGGACGCGTGATGGGCTGGCGGTAGGCAATCAGGGCCAAGGTTTCCAGCATGGCCCGTGAGTAGTTGCTGGGCCGCTCGGTCCACATGCGCTTGATCCATGGGTGGATGTCCTGGCGCACCTGGTAGCGGTAGCCCGATGCCACCTCGATCAGTTCCACGCCACGCCCGGCACAATCCGCGGCGAGCGCTTCCGTGGCCGCGCCGATCTGGCCCGGCCCGACTTCGTCTTCGGCCACGAACAGCTCGCGCAGTTGCTGCACGGTCAGCGGCTGTGCGGAGGCCAGCAGGGCCGCTTCGATGATGGATTTGAGTTGCTCGATGGGCATGATCGGAACCGGTGCCAATACCTGGGGATGGGATCAGTGTGTGCTTGCGCCGGACGCATCGGCGGCCTGCGCCTGGTCGTTGGCGTCGGTTGTTGCAGACGCCCCGCTTGCCTTGGCGCGCAGGTAGATGGGCGCGCCGGGTTCGTCCTGGATGATTTCCACCAGCATCTCCTTGGCCAGCTCCAGCATGGCCAGGAAGGTCACCACGATGCCGGCGCGGCCCTCGGCGAGGTCGAAGAGCGTGCCGAAGGCCTGGAATTCGGTCGTATCCAGCCGGCTCAGCAAATCACCCATGCGCTGGCGCACGCTGAGTCCTTCGCGCTTCACGGCGTGGTGCTCGAACAGCTGTGCGCGGTTCAAGACCTCTTGCAGCGCGAGCAGGAGCTCGGTCAACTCCAGCGGCGGCGGCAACCTGACCACGTTGCGTTCGCCCGGATCGGCATGCACCACCACCGTGTCCCGCTCCAGCCGCGGCAAGGCTTCGATGTCCTCGGCCGCGCGCTTGAAGCGCTCGTATTCCTGCAGGCGACGCACCAGCTCGGCGCGCGGATCCTCCTCCAGGCCTTCATCCAGCGGCGGCCGCGGCAACAGCAGCCTGGATTTGATCTCGGCCAGGATGGCCGCCATCAGCAGGTACTCCGCCGCCAGCTCGAAGCGCATGACTTCGTGCATCAACTCGATGTAGCCCATGTACTGGCGGGTGATCTCGGCGATCGGAATGTCCAGGATGTCGAGGTTCTGGCGCCGTATCAGGTACAACAGCAGGTCCAGCGGGCCGGCAAACGATTCGAGGATCACCTCCAGCGCGTCGGGCGGGATGTACAGGTCCCGCGGCATCTGCAACAGCGGCTCGCCGCGCACGACGGCAAGCGGCAGTTCCTGCTGCTGGGGTACCACAGGGAACATGGCCGGTCCTTCGGCGGCCGGGCTTGGCGACTCGACTGGTTCAGTGGTCATCTAGCTAGTGCATGTCGGTTAGCCGCGATCCGCGGCTGATAGTGCCTTGAGAAGATCCAGGCGCGCCCGGCACCGCGCCGGTACGCGACTGGAAGTGCAGCGTCGTCTGTTCGGCAGCATGGCGGCCAAGGCTCTGCCGCCCGTGCCCGCCACAGCTTGAGAATGGATGAATCACCGGCCAGCATGGAGGCGCCGCGCCACCGATGCGTCCTGTCCTCGCCGTTGTACTCGCCGTATTCGTACTGGTACGGGCTGCCGCGCGGGATGAATCATCGACGCGGCACGATCCCGGCGGAGTTCCCTGGCCCAGCTCGACAGTGCATGGCGTGCCACGCCGGTGGTGACCAGGGCGCCGCGCATTCGAGCACTGACAGCCAATAGGTTAGCCATTGCGTGGCGACAAGTCCAGCGCCGGCCTGGCTGCAGAATGTCACAAGCTGACGTGCCGGGCGCGGCATGTTGTACGGTTGCCGGCAGTGATCTACGCTGCGCCGGCTTGCCGGCGATGCCGGCGGCGCACGATGCAGGTGTGGTGGCCTGGCACACGGCTTGCTAACCATCATCGGGGCGGCCACGGTGCCGCCTCGCGACAGGTGCGTTGCGTCATGCGCGAGACGAGGTTTCCGGCGGCCGGGATGGGCGTTCGGCCGATGGCCGTGGTGCGAGCCGCGCGGTAGCCGGTCGAAGCGCCAATTGACGTCATCTCGTGCTGGCCATGCAAGGCGTCAAAAAATGAACGGTATGTTGCTGATGACTGAGACAGAACCGCCTGAGGCGGAATCAACCGAACGCTTGCGCGCCGCGCGCATGCAAATCGAGATAACCGTGCTGATGAGCCGTGGTGGTGAATCCCATCCGACCGAGCTCAGCGATATCTCGGCTACCGGAGCCATGCTGGTGCGGCCGCTCGAATGGGTAGGCGAACCGGGCCAGCGCTGGGTACTGGACATGCTGTTTGCCGAAGACCTGCACATCCACCTGGATGCCGTGGTGGCGCGCGTCACCCGCCACCATATCGGTTTCAGCTACGAGCGGATTCCCGAAGACAAGCAGGAACCCTTGTGGAACCTGCTTGGCGGCTACGCCGACATCCTCGAATACTGGGGTGAATGAAACCGCCGCCGGCCGCGCACCGGTGACTGGATTCCATGGGCGCCCACCCGGGCCCTTGCGTACCGGTCTCCCTGCGCGCGTTCAGGCGTGCGTTGGGGCGGCTTCGTCGCGCAGCTCGCGGCGCAGGATCTTGCCCACGTTGCTCTTCGGCAGGCTGTCGCGGAACTCGATGTAGCGCGGTCGCTTGTAGCCGGTGAGGCGGTCGTGGCAAAACTGCCGCAGCGCCTCGGCCGTGAGCGACGGGTCCTTGCGCACCACGAAAAGCTTCACCACCTCGCCGGAGTGCTCGTCGGGTGCGGCGACCGCGGCCACTTCGAGCACGCCCGGGTGCTCCATGACCGTGGCCTCGATTTCGTTCGGGTACACGTTGAAACCGGACACCAGGATCATGTCCTTCTTGCGGTCCACGATGTAGAAATAGCCGTCCGCGTCCATCTTGGCGATATCGCCGGTGTGCAGCCAGCCGTCCGCGGTGAGCACCTTGCCGGTCTCCTCGGGCCGCTGCCAGTATTCCTTCATCACCTGCGGGCCGCGCACCATCAGCTCGCCGGTTTCCCCCGGCGGCAGTGGCTTGGCATCTTCGGACCAGATGGCCACGTCGGTGGACGATATCGGCAAGCCGATCGAGCCGTTGTAGTCGGCCAGGTCGAGCGGGTTGATGCATACCGCCGGTGACGTCTCGGTCAGCCCGTAGGCCTCGGCCAAGGTGCAGCCGGTGGTCTTTTTCCAGCGTTCGGCAACCGAGCGTTGCACGGCCATGCCGCCGCCCAGGGTCAGGTGCAGGTGGGAGAAATCCAGCTCAGCGAACCCCGGCGTGTGAAGCAGGCCGTTGAACAACGTGTTGACACCGGTGATGGCAGTGAAGCGCGAGTGACGCAGCTCCTTGACGAACCCCGGCATGTCGCGTGGATTGGTGATCAGCCAGTTCAGCCCGCCGAGGCGGGCAAACACCAGCCCATTCGCGGTGAGCGAAAAGATGTGGTACAGCGGCAAGGCGGTGATGATGACTTCCTGGCCGGGCTTGATGCGCTCCGTACCGATCCAGGCCGCCGCCTGCAGCATGTTTGCGATCATGTTGCCGTGGGTCAGCACCGCGCCCTTGGCGACGCCCGTGGTGCCGCCGGTGTATTGCAGGAACGCGGTGTCGGCGTGAGTCAGGCTCACTTCGGGCAGGCTGTGGCCGGCGCCCTGTGCCAGCGCGTCCCGGAAGCGGACGGCTCCAGGCAACTCGAACGCCGGCACCATCTTTTTGATGTGGCGCAGCGCGAAGTTGATCAGCGGGCCCTTGGGGAAACCAAGCAGGTCGCCCAGGCCGGTGGTGATGACGTGCTCCACCGGTACCCTGGGCAGCACTTCCTGCAGCGTCGCCGCAAAGTTGTCCAGCACCACGATTGCCTTGGCGCCGGCATCTTCGAGCTGGTGCTCGAGCTCGCGCGCGACGTACAGCGGATTGACGTTGACCACGATCAGCCCGGCACGCAAAGCACCGAACAGGGCAATCGGATACTGCAGCACGTTGGGCAGCATGATGGCGAAACGGTCGCCCTTGGCCAGCTTCAGCACGCCAGTCAGGTAGCCGGCAAACTGGCGGCTCAGTTCATCGATTTGCCGGTAGCTGAGCACGCGTCCGAAACTCGCGAACGCGGGCCGGTCGTGGAAGCGCGAGAAGCTCTCCTCGAGCATCGCCGGGACCGAGGCGTACTGGTCGAGGTCGATGTTTTCAGGCACGCCCGGCGGGTAGTGTTTCAACCATGGCCGTTCGGTGCTCATGTCGCTTCCCCCGGGACGTTGCCGCGCGATGCGTATACTCAGGCATTGGAGCACAGACGCGCTGACAGCGGCAAGCAACGACGCGACGGGGTTCACCAATGACTTCAGGCTTCAGGCGCGCACTGCTTCTGGCTGTCGCGACAGTCGCGTTGTTCGACGTGTTGGCGTTGTCAGCCTGCCATCGTCCAGCCGACGAGGTGCTGGTGCGCCAGGCGATTGAATCGACGGCGCAGGCTGCCGGGAAGGGCAGCGCAACGGGCGTCGCCTTGGCATTCACCGAGGATTTCGACGGCAACGCCGGGGCGCTGGACCGCCGTGCCTTGAGCGGCATGGTCGGCGTGCTCGCGTTGCGCGGCGAGCAGGTCAAGGTGAACCTGGGGCCCGTCACGGTCGAGCGCCGTGGCGAGCGCCTGGTGGCCACGTTCACCGTGGCCTTGCGTGCTGGCGGCCGCCTGTTGCCGGACAACCTGGGCGTCTACCAGGTGGAATCGGCGTGGCGCCAGGATGGCGGGGAGTGGCGCTGCTACAGCGCCACCTGGACCAAGGCGTTATAGGGCGTGCCCGGCGTGTGCGTGCAGGAGCCCGCTCGCGGGCGATGCTTTTGCTTGTGGTCCGGTGAAGGGCATCATGGCAAAGGCACCGCCCGCAAGCGGGTTCCCACGTGTCTATATCCAGCTACGCGGCTTTGGGAGCAGCCAGCTGGCGCAGCACGTATTGCAGGATGCCGCCATGGCGGTAGAAGTCGCGCTCCTTCGGGGTCAGCAACATCACCCGCACGCCGAACTCCTTGCGCTTGCCGTCCGCACCGGTGGCGGTCACCGTGGCGTGCCTGGCGTTGCCGTTGTTCAGGCCGGTGATGGCGAACACCTCGGTGCCGGTGAGGCCCAGCGACTTGGCGCTGTCGCCGTCTTCGAACTGCAACGGCAGCACGCCCATGCCGACCAGGTTGGAGCGGTGGATGCGCTCGAAGCTCTCCGCGAGCACCGCCTTGATGCCCAGCAGCAGCGTGCCTTTGGCCGCCCAATCGCGCGATGACCCGGTGCCGTATTCCTTGCCGGCAATGACGATCAGCGGTGTGCCTTCGGCCTGGTATTGCATGGCCGCGTCGTAGATGGTCATTTGCTTGCCGTCTGGCAGATGGCGGGTGTAGCCGCCTTCGACGCCATCCAGCAACTGGTTCTTGATGCGGATGTTGGCGAACGTGCCGCGCACCATGACGTCGTCGTTGCCGCGGCGCGAGCCATAGGAATTGAACTCGAGCGGTGTCACGCCGCGCTCGATGAGGAAGCGGCCGGCGGGGGAATCCTTCTTGATCGCACCGGCCGGCGAAATGTGGTCGGTGGTGATCGAATCGCCGAACAGGCCGATACAGCGTGCATCCGCGATGTCCCCGGCAGGCGGCACGTCCATCGTCATGCCGTCGAAATAGGGCGGGTTCTTGATGTAGGTGGAGGCTCCGTCCCACGCGTACAGCGCGCCGTCCGGCGAGGCAATCGCGTTCCAGCGCTCGTCGCCCTTGAACACGTCGGCGTAGTTGCGCTTGAACATGTCCGAGGTGACCGCATGCGCCATGAGATCGCTGATGTCCTTGTTGGACGGCCAGATGTCCTTCAGGTACACGTCCTTGCCGTCGCGGTCCTGGCCCAGCGGCTGGGTGGTCAGGTCGAGGTCGAGCGATCCGGCCAGGGCGTAGGCGACCACCAGCGGCGGCGAGGCGAGGTAGTTCATCTTGACCTCGGCGTGGATGCGGCCCTCGAAGTTGCGGTTGCCGGAAAGCACGCCGGCCACGGTGAGGTCGCCCGCGCTGATGGCGGCGCTCACTTCTTCCGGTAGCGGGCCGGAGTTGCCGATGCAAGTGGTGCAGCCATAGCCCACCAGGTAGAAGCCCAGCTTTTCCAGCTCGGTGAGCAGGCCAGTCTGCTCCAGGTAATCGCTGACCACCTTGGAACCGGGCGCCAACGAGGTCTTCACCCAGGGTTTGCTCTTCAGGCCCCGCGCCGCGGCGTTCTTGGCCAGCAGGCCGGCAGCCAGCATCACCGCGGGGTTGGAAGTGTTGGTGCACGAGGTGATGGCGGCGATGACCACGGCGCCATCCTCGATGTCGAATTCTTCGCCGTTGCGCGTGACGTGCTGGCGGTGCAGCGCGCTGCTGACGTCGTGCCCGACCGCGGTGGCGCCGCCCTCGTTCGCGAAGCGCGCCTTGTCGCCGTTGCGGTGGATGATCGTGGCCCCCAGGTTTTCATGGAAGTTCTGCTGGACACCAGACAGGAAGACATGGTCCTGCGGGCGCTTCGGGCCGGCCATCGACGGCTTGACGCTGGCCAGGTCAAGCTCCAGCGCCAGGCTGTATTCGGCCTGCGGCGAGGTGTCGTCATGCCACAGGCCCTGCGCCTTGGCGTAAGCTTCCACCAGGGCGATGCGCTCCTCGCTGCGCCCCGACAGGCGCAGGTATTTCAGCGACTCGGCATCGATCGGGCTGATGGCGCAAGTGGCGCCGTATTCGGGCGACATGTTGCCCAGCGTGGCGCGGTCGGCCAGGGCAAGGTGCTTCAGGCCCGGGCCGAAGAATTCGACGAACTTGCCGACCACGCCGTGCTTGCGCAGCAGCTCGGTGACAGTCAGCACCAGGTCGGTTGCCGTGGCGCCTTCGGGCAGCCGGTTCGTGAGCTTCAGGCCGACGACCTGCGGAATCAGCATCGACGAGGGCTGCCCGAGCATCGCCGCTTCCGCCTCGATGCCGCCGACGCCCCAGCCGAGCACGCCCAGGCCGTTGACCATCGTGGTGTGCGAATCGGTGCCGAACAAAGTGTCCGGGTAGGCCCACAACTGGCCGTCTATTTCGTTGTCGATGACCACGCGCGCCAGGTATTCCAGGTTGACCTGGTGCACGATGCCGGTACGCGGCGGCACGACCTTGAAATCGGTGAAGGCCTTCTGCCCCCAGCGCAGGAAGCTGTAGCGCGCGTTGTTGCGCTTGAACTCGATCTCGACGTTTTTCTCCAGCGCGTCCTCGCTGCCAAAGATGTCCACCTGCACCGAGTGGTCGATCACCAGCTCGACCGGGGACAACGGGTTGATCAACGTGGGGTCACCGCCCAGCGCCTTCATCGCGTCGCGCATCGCCGCCAGGTCGACCACGCAGGGCACGCCGGTGAAGTCCTGCAACAGGACGCGCCCAGGCATGAAGGCAATCTCGGTATCCGGCTCCTTGTTCGCGTCCCAGGTGGCAATCGCCTTGATTTCCGCTGCGGTCACTTCCTCGCCGTCTTCCCGCCGCAGGAGGTTTTCCAGCAGGATCTTCATCGAGTACGGCAGCCGCTTCAGGTCGAACTGCTGTCCCAGCTTCGCCAGGCTGGCGTAGGCATAGCGCTTGCCGTTGACCTCGAGGGTGTCGCGCGCGGAAAAAGTGTCTTTCATCGGGAATGCTCCTGGGGGAATCGTGCAGCCCGGGCCGGGACACGGTACGCGTTTGCACGCGTTACCCGGCCACCCAAACGCCCATTATCCTGCATTCACCGCCGCGCGGCGAATCGCTCGTGGTCGCGTGGCGACGACGAGGCTGGTTGTGGGGTTCCGTTCACCGGCGATGCCCTTTGGGCGGGCTCCCGGCGAGCATCGCCCACCAGCGGGCTTGATCCCCGCCCTACGCCTTGACCTGCAACATGGAATCTCCCACAAGGTGATGGGAGGTTGGGGCGAGTGCGTGGGACTCAGTTGCGCGAGGCGCGGCGGCGGTCGATTTCCGTGAGGTGACGCTTGCGCAGCCGGATTTCCTTCGGCGTGACCTCGACCAGCTCGTCGTCGGCAATGAATTCCAGCGCCTGCTCCAGCGAAAACTTGATGGCCGGTGAGAGCTGGATCGCATCGTCCTTGCCGGCAGCGCGCATATTGGTCAGCGGCTTGGGCTTGATCGCGTTGACCGTGAGGTCGTTGTCCTTGGCATGGATGCCGACCAGCTGGCCTTCATAGATCTCGTCGCCTTCGGCAGTGAACAGCCGGCCGCGCTCCTGCAACGGTCCAAGCGAGTAGGCTGGCGCAGTGCCGGCGGCGTTCGCGATCATGACGCCGTTCTGGCGCTTGGCAATCGCGCCCTCGGCCTTCGGCCCGTAATGGTCGAAGAGGTGGAAGAGCAGGCCGGTGCCCTGGGTCAGGGTGCGGAATTCGGATTGGAAGCCGATCAGCCCGCGCGCGGGAATCTCGTAATCCATGCGCACCCGGCCGCGGCCATCGGACACCATGTTCTTGAGCTGGCCCTTGCGCATGCCCAGGCGTTCCATCACGCCGCCCTGGTGCTGTTCCTCGACGTCCACCACCAATTGTTCGATGGGCTCGTGCGGTTGACCGTCGATCATCTTGATGATGACCTCGGGGCGTGAGACGGCCAACTCGTAGCCTTCGCGGCGCATGTTCTCTATCAGCACCGAGAGGTGCAGCTCGCCGCGGCCGGAGACCTTGAATTTGTCGGGGTCGGAGCCTTCTTCCACGCGCAGCGCCACGTTGTGCAGCATTTCGCGCTCCAGCCGCTCGCGGATCTGGCGGCTGGTGATGAACTTGCCGCCGCTGCGGTTCTTGTCGCCGGCAAACGGCGAGTTGTTGACCTGGAAGGTCATGCTGATGGTCGGTTCGTCGACGGTCAGCGGCGGCAGCGCTTCGGGATGGTCGATCGCGCACACGGTGTCGGAGATGCTGAGCCCTTCCACGCCGGAGATGGCAATGATGTCGCCGGCCTGGCCCTCGGGCACCTCGCGCCGCTCCAGGCCCATGAAGCCAAGCACCTGCAGCACCTTGCCGGTGCGCTTCTTGCCTTCGCGGTCGACCACGCTGACCGGCATGTTGGTCGTCACCGTGCCGCGCTGCACACGGCCGACGCCGATCAGGCCGACGTAGCTGCTGTAGTCGAGCTGGCTGATGCGCATCTGGAACGGCCCTTCCGGGTGCACGTCCGGCGCCGGCACGTGGGCCATGATCGCCTCGTACAGCGGCGTCATGTCGCCCTCGCGCACGTTGCTGTCCAGGCTGGCGTAGCCGTTCAGCGCCGAGGCGTAGATGACCGGGAAATCCAGTTGCTCGTCGGTCGCGCCCAGGCGGTCGAACAGGTCGAAGGTCTGGTCCAACACCCAGTCCGGACGCGCGCCGGGGCGGTCGACCTTGTTGATGACCACGATGGGCTTGAAGCCCATGTCGAACGCCTTCTGCGTGACGAAGCGGGTCTGCGGCATGGGGCCATCCATGGCGTCGACCAGCACCAGTACCGAATCGACCATGGACAACACGCGCTCCACCTCGCCCCCAAAGTCGGCGTGTCCTGGCGTGTCGACGATGTTGATGCGGTTGCCGCGCCACTCGATGGCGGTGTTCTTGGCCAGGATGGTGATGCCACGTTCCTTTTCCTGGTCGTCCGAATCCATCACCCGCTCGGCCAATACCGTACGCGCGGAGAACGTGCCGGACTGCTTCAGCAGGCAGTCGACCAAGGTGGTCTTGCCGTGGTCGACGTGGGCCACGATGGCGATGTTGCGGAGTTTCTCGATGAGCATGGAAGTCACTCGGGCGGCGCGATCAGTCACGCGCACATTTTTTCAGGGCGAATCTTCCAATTATACGGGTTTGCCGGGAATATGTGCGGTTGGGCGATGCCTGACTGGAGGCCGCCGCTGGGGCGGGGCCGGGACGCCCGGGCTCAGAAGTCGTCGATGAATTCGATTCCGGCGTTGTGAGCGGGACGAAACTTGGGAGTGCAAGGTGGCGAAAATCTACGACCGCAGGTATTTCGACCGTTGGTATCGTGATCCGGCGCGCCCACTCGGTGCGCCTGCGGAATTACGGCGCAAGGTGGCCCTGGCCGTGGCCCAGGCGGAGTACTACCTGGGCCGGCCGGTGCGCAACGTGTTGGACGTCGGCTGCGGCGAGGCTGCGTGGCGCGCGCCCTTGCTGGCGTTGCGCCCGAAACTGGCCTACCAGGGGTTGGACGCCAGCGAATACGTGGTGGCGCGCTACGGGCACAGCCGCGGGATTGGCTTGGCGCGCTTTGGCCAGTTGGCACAACTGCGCTTGCCGCGGCGCTTCGACCTGATCATATGCGCCGACGTGCTGCATTACCTCAAGCCTGGCGAGATCCGCGCCGGCCTGGGCGGCATCAGCGACATGCTCGAGGGCGTGGCGTTCCTGGAGGTGTTCACCAGTCGTGACGACGTGATCGGGGACCGCCAGGGCTATGTGGCGCGCTCGCCGGCGTGGTACCTGCGCGAATTCGCCGCGGTGGGCCTGCTGCCTTGCGGCTCGCACTGCTACCTCGGTCCGTGGCTGCAGCAGCGGGTGGCCGCACTCGAGCGCGCGCAGCTGCTACGGTAGGCGTTTGCGAACGCCGGCTGTGCAGCGCCTGGCATTTGCAGGAACATGAGCGGCCATGGCTGGCGGGGGCATCGGCGCCCGGCAACCAGCGGCCACGCGTATCGGCATACCTGGAGGCAACCCATGCAATTCGACGGCATTTACGTGCCCTTGGTGACACCATTCGACGGCAATGCGGAAATCGACCAGGCCAAGCTCGAGACCCTGGTGGAGGCCATGATCGCCAAGGGCGTGGCCGGGATTGCCGCTTGCGGCACCACCGGCGAGTACTACGCGCTCAGCGACGCCGAGCGCGCGCAGGTATTGAAAACCGTGCATCGCGTGGCAGCGGGCAAGGTGCAGCTGATTGCCGGCATCGGCGATCTTTCCACGCGGCGTTCGATCGAGCGTGCCGCCGAGGCCAAGGCGATCGGCTACGACTGCCTGCTGCTCTCGGCGCCGCCGTACAGCCTGCCCAGCCAGGACGGCATCCGCGCACATTTCGAATATGCCGCCAAGCACTGCTCGCTGCCCATCATCATCTACAACTTCCCGGCGCGCGTGGGCGTGAACGTGGAGTTCGAGACCGTGGCCGCGCTGGCCAGGCTGCCGAACATCGTCGGCATCAAGGAATCCAGCGGCGACTTCAGCCAGGCGCTGCGCATGCTGCAGGCCGGCTTCAAGGATTTCGAGGTGATCTGCGGTTGCGACGACCAGCCGGCGGATTTCTTCTTCTGGGGCGCCACGGGCTGGATTGCCGGTGCCGCCAATGTGTTTCCCGGCGAGCAGGTCGCGCTGCACAAGGCGGCCCGGGCCGGCGACTGGGACCGCGCGCGGGCCATGATGCGCGCCATGTACCCGGCGCTGCATTCGATGGAATCGGGCGACTACAACCAGAAGGCCAAGGTCGGTTGCTTGAACGGCACCCTGGATGCGGGCGACGTGCGCCTGCCGCTGGCGCCGCTGGACGGCGCCGCCAAGCAGGCATTTCGTGAACTGGTACGTGGAGGTTGAGACCATGGCATTGAGCAAGCAGGAAGTCTTTGCGCGCGCCGCGCGTGGTGAGTTGAAGGCACCGCAACTGATCCCTGGCTTCCGGGGCAACGACGATGGCTTGGTCAACCGCACGCCGATCGACAACAGCGTGATCGGTACGCTGGGCGCTGGCGGCAAGGCGGAAATCGACGCCGCGGTGAAGGTCGCGCGCGCCTGCTTCGAGACACGCACCTGGCGCGACAAGAGCCCGGCCGAGCGCAAGCTGGCGATGCTGAAGTGGTGCAACCTGCTGCAGGAGCACGCCGGGGAACTCGCTGCGCTCGATTGCATCGACGCCGGCAAGCCGATCGACGAATGCGAGAACACCGATATCCCGGCCACCATCGACACCTTGCGCTGGTATGCCGAGGCTGCCGACAAGGTCTACGGCAGGATTGCGCCGACCGGGCCGAATGCCACCGGCCTGATCGTCAAGGAGCCGGTCGGCGTGGTGGGCGCCGTGCTGCCGTGGAACTTCCCGGCGCAGATGTATGCGTGGAAGGTTGGTCCGGCCCTGGTTACCGGCAACAGCGTCATCGTCAAGCCGGCCGAGCTCACGCCGCTCTCGGCGGTGCGCATGACCGAGCTGGCGCGTGAGGCTGGCATTCCGGCCGAGGCGCTGATCGTGGTCAACGGCCTGGGCGAACACGCCGGCGAGGCGCTCGGCCGGCACCCGGACGTCGACGTGGTGTCGTTCACCGGCTCCACCGACGTTGGCCGCCTGTTCCTCAAGTACGCGGCCGAGAGCAACTTGAAGCAGGTCGTGCTCGAGTGCGGCGGCAAGAATCCGCAGGTGGTGTTTGCCGACGCCAACATCGACGCCGTGGTCTCGGACATTCTCAACGCGGCGTTCTGGAACATGAGCGAGAACTGCAGCTGCGGCTCGCGCCTGCTGGTCGCCAATGAAATCAAGGATGCGTTGCTCAAGAAGCTCGTCGCCGGCCTGGGCGACTGGAAGCTGGGCGACCCGCGCGAGCCCGGCGTGCGCCTGGGGCCGATGGTGGAAGGGCCGCACTTCGAGAAGGTCAAGGGCTTCCTCGACTCGGCCAAGGCTGACGGCCTGCATTGCGTCACCGGTGGCAACGTCCGCGGCGATTACCTCAGTGGCTGGTACGTGGAGCCGACCGTGTACACCGACGTCGCCCCGCACACGCGCCTGTTCCGCGAGGAAGTCTTCGGCCCGCTGCTCGCCGTGACCGGCTTCGACAGCGAAGAAGAGGCGATCCGCCTGGCCAACGACACCAGCTACGGCCTGGCCGCCTCGGTGTACACCGAGAACGTGCACCGCGCCCAGCGCGTCGCCACCGCCATCCGCGCCGGCACGGTCTCGGTCAATGGCTTCTCCGAAGGCGACATCACCACGCCGTTTGGCGGCTACAAGCAATCCGGCTTCGGCGGCCGCGACAATGGCCTGGAAGCACTCGACCAGTACCTGGAACTCAAGACCATCTGGTACGTCAACCGCGCGGCACGGTAAATGGAAAGTCGAAGGCAGCCAACCGGGCGGAACGAGACAGGCAGGTGACGCGTGTTCGAAACCAAGACTTATGACGATCCCTTGGTCCTCGATCCGGCGATTCGCGCGCGTTGGTCATTCCTCGAAACCAGTTCCGCCGCGGCCGTACTACGTTCGGTGTGTTCGGGTGAGTGGGCCGACATCACCCATGTGCTGACTGCCTTTTCGCTGGACCCTCTGCATTGGCTGAAGGCTGGCGGTAATCGCGGTGACATTGCCAAAATCATCGACGGCATGTTTGCGGAGCGTGGCTGGCGGGAGATTCGTGTCGACCTTGCAACTCAAGGCGTGTTGCTGACGAAGTCGGGCAAGGAAGTGGAGCGCCTCGATACGGTCTATCAGGAAGGCTACCTGGTCGACAACTTCAAGGGCCGCGTGGCGTTGGATGTGGAGTGGAACGCAAAGGACGGGAATCTGGATCGCGACCTGTCGGCCTATCGCGCATGGCATGAGGCCGGAGTCATTTCCGCGGCGGTACTGATCACCCAGGACCGCGTGGCGCTCAAGCATCTGGCCGAGCAGTTGTGGCGCGAGTACCAAACGACGTTGCCGGAAAATCAACGAAATCCCAAGCTGCCCATCGACCTCGGTACGTCGACGACCACCAATCTGGAAAAAGCGGCGTTGCGCGTGCGGCGTGGCGTGATGGGCACGTGCCCTTTGCTGATTGCCGCCGCCACGCCGGCGACGTGGGATGGCAAAGCCTATTCGACTGCCTGAAACAGATCTGCCGTCGTCAGCGTCGTGGCGGTACTCCGCCCACGTGGACGCATCGAGGTTTCGGCTGCCCGCAACAGGCTGCGGATGCGCTGGATCGAGTAGCCGGTATTTTCCGCCAGTTGCCGGACGCTATGGCCCGATTGGTACAAGGCCCGGAGTTTGTCGCCCAAGGCATTGATGCGGTCCCTGGACAGATGTTCGTTCGGCAGCAGCGGCGGCAAGATGGCGCCGCCCTCGTAACCCTTGTGCACTACGCCACGCGGCGCCACGTCGTCGGCTGCTTCGTCGCCCCATGCCATCCAGCCTGGCCGTTTATGGCGCGCGAACAATTCGAGGTAGGCACCTGGGGAGCAGGCTTCGATCAGGTCGTACTGTTCGTCGGGCTTGCGGGAGTGTTCGCGCTTGCGCGTTTCGATCATGTTGACCTGCGAGCGGCCCGGTGAGAGCGTGCGCATCGAGCCGTGCACGCCGAACAGCAAGAGCTCGGTGACGTTGCGAAAGTAGAACCCCACGCCTCGCCCGTCTGGGCCGCCGTCCTTGCGTCGCTTCGCCCATACGATGTTGCTGACATAGCGAAAACCCCATGCCTTCATGACCTCCATGCCGTCGGGCAGCAGCGCGTTTGGCACCCACAGGTACAAATGCGCGTTCGGCGCGAGGATGGATTTCACGTCTATGGCCGTGATGTCGTCCAGCGACATCGTGGAGTAGCGGTCGAGTCGACGATGCTCCGGTGCGACCTTGCCGGTGCGATTGCTGAAGCGCCAGGGTGGATCCGCCAGTACGGTGGAAAAGCCCCCGACAATAGCCGGCAGCGGGACAGGATTGGACTGGGGGCGCAGAGGTCTTGCGGTCATGCTTTTATCTTAGCATGGAAGATCTTATTAAAGATCTATATGGGTGGCGTGTGTGCTGCGAGCACCGAGCGCAAGCGTGGGATGCCGCAGTCAACGCTACGAGGATGCAATAAAGAGCGGCGAGGGCATAGCTGATTTAAGCCTTGTTTCCCGTACGGTTTGGCCTTGGCGAACTGCGCGGGCGACGGTTATGTCCCCTGGACATTGGATACCGGCTGTCGCTGCATGGTGCCGGGATGACGAACAATCAGGTCATATCGGCGGATGGCTCATCGATCGCGTTGGCGGCTTGAGCGTACCGGTTTGCCGGTCTTGCGCGGCTTGGCCGGTGCCGGGGCATCGCTGAGCCTGGCCACGGTCTTGAACTTGTAGCGGCACAGGTCGCGGATGATGCACTCCGGGCAATGGGGCTTGCGTGCCGTGCACACGTAGCGGCCGTGCAGGATCAACCAGTGGTGGGCATCGTGCTTGAACTCGGGCGGCACCACCTTGACCAGCTTGTCTTCCACCGCACGGACGTCCTTGCCGGGGGCGAGGCCGGTGCGGTTGGCGACGCGGAAGATGTGTGTGTCCACCGCGATGGTGGGTTCGCCAAACGCGGTGTTGAGCATCACGTTCGCAGTCTTGCGGCCGACGCCGGGCAGGGCCTCCAGCGCCTCGCGCGTGCGCGGCACCTGGCCGTCGTGCTGCTCGATCAGCAGGCGCGAGAGCGCAATCACGTTCTTCGCCTTGGCGTTGTACAGGCCGATCGTGCTGATGTATTTCTTCAGGCCATCCTCGCCCAGGGCCAGGATCGCCTGCGGCGTGTTCGCCACCGGGTAGAGCTTGCGCGTGGCCTTGTTTACGCCGACGTCGGTGGCCTGGGCGGAGAGCACCACCGCCACCAGCAATTCGTAGGGCGTGGTGTAGGCGAGTTCGGTCGTGGGATGCGGGTTGATCTCGCGCAGACGGGTGAACAGCTCCACGACCTCGTCGCGTTTCACGGCTTGGCCGCCTGTCGACGTGCCGCCGCGCGTGCCAGCGCTGCAGCCACCGGATCGTGGGCACCGTGGCTGCTGTCGACGGCGGCCTTGCGTGCGGCGAGCTCCGCGGCACGTTCGGCCTGCTCGCGCTGCAGGCGCGCCTCGCGGCGCTGGAAGTGGCTGCGGGCCGCGTCGGCATGTACCGCGTCCTCGGCTTGCTCGGCCGGCATCGGCACCAGCTCGATGCAGTCCACCGGGCAGGCCGCCACGCACAATTCGCAGCCGGTGCAGTCGTCGGCCACGACGGTGTGCATCAGCTTGGGCGCGCCGATGATGGCGTCGACCGGACAGGCCTGGACGCACTTGGTGCAACCGATGCAATCGTGCTCGACGATGCGCGCCAGCAGGCGAGGGTGCTCGACGCCATTGGCCGGATTGAGCGGCAGCGCGGGCACGCCGAGCAGGGCGGCCAGCTTGGCGATGCCCGCGGCGCCGCCGGGCGGGCACTGGTTGATCGGCGCCTCGCCGCGCGCGATCGCTACGGCATACGGGCGGCAGCCGTGGTAGCCGCATTGGCCGCACTGGGTTTGCGGCAGCAGGGCGTCAATGCGATCGGCGAGCGTCATGGCACGCTCAGCGTACCGTGGCTCCGGGTTGCGCGCCTTGATCCGCGTCCAGCAGGAACAGGTCCGCGCCGCCGGTCCCGGCCGACAGGATCATGCCCTGGGATACGCCGAAGCGCATCTTGCGCGCGGCCAGGTTGGCGATGAACACCACGTTGCGCCCGATGAGCTTGGCGGGCTCGGGATAGGCCGCTCGGATGCCGGAGAAAATCTGCCGCTGGCCGAGTTCGCCGGCATCGAGTTCGAAGCGCAGCAGCTTGGTCGAACTCTCCACGGCCTCGCAGGCAGTGACCTTGCCGACGCGTAGGTCGAGTGCGGCGAAATCGTCGATGCTGATTTCGGCCGCCAGCCCGGGCGCATGCGCCGCTGCCGGCTTGGCGCTGGTCGGCGCTGCGCCTTGCGTCGCGGCTGGCGCCGATGCCTGCGCCGCAGGCTGGGCGGCGGCGCCCAATGATTCCTTCGAGGCTTCGATCATGGCCGCGATGCGCTTGGGGTCGACGCGCGTCATGAGCTGCTTGAATTTGCCCACGGTGTGGCCGAACAGCGCCCGCCGCGCGTCGTCGAAATCCGCGATGGGCGCCGCCAGGAACTGCTCGGCGACGGCGACGCTGGCTGGCAGGATGGGCTTCAGCACTCCCGCGAGCAGGCGGAACGCACTCAACGCCAGCGTGCATACCTGCCGGAGCTCGTCGTTGCGTGCCGGGTCCTTGGCCAGCAGCCACGGCGCCTTGGCGGCGATATAGGCGTTGACCGCGTCGGCCATGAGCACGAAGCGGCGCGTCACCTCGGCAAAGTCGCCATCCGTGTACAGCTGCTCGATGCCCGTGTAGTGCCCAAGCAAGCCCTGCCACAGCTCGGCTTCGGCAGCGTCGAAGTGATCGGCCAGCTTGCCGTCGAAATGCTTGTGCGCGAAGCCGGCGGTGCGGCTGGCGATGTTCACCCACTTGCCGACCAGGTGCGAATTGATGCGCTCCTCGAACGCCTTCAGGTCGAGGTCCACGTCGACCGGCGCGGCGCTGAGCATGCTGGCGAAGTAGTAGCGCAGGAACTCCGGGTTGATGCCGGCGTCGAGATAGGTGCGCGCCTGGATGAAGGTGCCGCGCGACTTGGACATCTTCGCGCCGTTGACGGTGAGGTAGCCGTTGACGTGCAGCGCCGTGGGCACGCGCATGTCCGCGCCGTGCAGCATGGCCGGCCAGAACAGGCCGTGGAAATTGATGATGTCCTTGCCGATGAAGTGGTGCATCTCGGCTGTGCTGGCGGCGCCGAGGAAGTCGTCGAAGGCAAGGCCGGTGCGCGCGCACAGCGCCTTGAAGCTGGCCAGATAGCCGATCGGCGCATCCAGCCACACGTAGAAGAACTTGCCGGGCGCGTCGGGTATGGGGAAGCCGAAGTAGGGCGCGTCACGCGAGATGTCCCAATCCTTCAGGCCGCCGTCCAGCCATTCCTTGAGCTTGGCCGCGACGTTGGCGTGCATCACCGGCTGGCCGCCGGTGTACTTGCCGGCAAACCAGTCGCGCAGCAGCTGTTCGGACTTGCCCAGTTCGAAGAAGTAGTGCTCGGAGTCACGCAGCACCGGCGTGGCACCGGACATCACCGAGCGTGGCGCGATCAGGTCGGTGGGCGCATAGGTGGCGCCGCAGTGCTCGCAGTTGTCGCCGTACTGGTCGGGCGTGCCGCAATTCGGGCAGGTGCCCTTGATGTAGCGATCCGGAAGGAACATCTGCTTTTCCGGATCGTAGAGCTGCTGGATGCTGCGTTTGGCAATGAGGCCAGCGTTGCGCAGGCGGCTGTAGATCAGCTCGGCCAGCTCGCGGTTCTCTTCGGAATGGGTGGTGTGGTACTGGTCGTAGCTGAAATGGAAGTCGGCGAAATCGGCTTCGTGGCCCTTGCGGATGCCGGCGATGAACGCTTCGGGTGTCATCCCAGCCTTCTCGGCGGCCAGCATGATCGGTGTGCCGTGCGCGTCGTCGGCGGCGACAAAGTGCACCTCGTTGCCCAGCATGCGCTGTGCGCGCGCCCAGATGTCGGTCTGGATATAGCCCAGCATATGGCCCAGGTGCAGCGGGCCGTTGGCATAGGGCAGGGCGTGGGTGACGAGTAGGCGACGCATGGCAGACCGCTGGTTTTGGCGACCTCCGATTATGCCATGCGCTGTAAAGGGGACGTGGCAAATTAAGTTGCAACTTAATTTGCCACGTCCCCTTTACTCCTCGCGCTGCCAGGTCTGCGTGCGGCCGAGCAGGCTGAAGCCGATGTAGCCGTGCACTTCGAGGCTCTGGCCGCCGTCGGTGACCTTCAGGCTCACCTTGTAGGTCTTGCCGTTCTTGGGGTCGAGGATGCGGCCACCGCTCCATTGGTCGCCGTCCTGGGTGACGCCGGTCATGATGACCATGCCCACCAGCGGCTGGCCTTTGCGCGCGTCCGTGCACTTGGCGCACACCGGGTGCTCGCCGTCGCGGGCGATGTCCTCGGGCGTGCGGTTCAACAGCTCGACGATCTTGCCCTCGAGTTGGCCGTCCTGGTCGGTGATCTCCACGATCGATTTGGCCTGGTGGGTGGCGTCGTCGATCGTCTTCCACTTGCCGACCGGGCTGTTGTTGGCTGCCAGGGCGGTGCCGGAGGCCAGCACGGATGCGGCAATGAGTGCGAGCCAGATGGTGGACTTCATGGACATGCTCCGCGTGGCGACCTGCCTCGCAGACTGCCCGGCAATGCCGGCGGGGTCAAGTTGCACCGCGTTCCAGGGGACGGAGGGAATTAAGTAGCTACTTAATTCCCTCGGCAGGTAAAGGGGACGTGGCAAATTAAGTTGCGACTTAATTTGCCACGTCCCCTTTACTCCGGATCAGTACCGCCAGCTGGTCAGGTCGGCACCCTTGGGCGCGTTCTTCTCGATCAGCTTGAGGATCTGCGGCAGGTACATGGTGTTGTAGCGCAGGCGGGAGATTGCATTGGGATTGGCGTGGTCGCCGTTCCAACAATGCTCGGCGCGGTCGCCGTAGTCCACCTCGCCCTGGTAGGCCGGCTTGGCCGTCTTCAGGAAATCCTCCATCAGGTAGACGGCATCGTTCAGGTAGTAGTTGTCCATGTCGCCGACGTAGATGTGGATCTTGCCTTGCAGGTTCGGCGCCAGCTTCTGCCAGTCGCGTTCCAGGATGTGGCGCAGGTCGTAGTTTTCACGCCAGTAGCTGGCGACGCCAGGGTCAATGGTGCCGGTGCGCTTGTCCCACAGCGACTTCACGTAACCGTCCGGGCCCATCGGCGAGAACACCGCATCCCAGATGTCCCACTGGCCGCCCGAGCGGTTCTTGTCGCCAAGCACGAGCTCCAGGTGGTTCTCTTCCTGGACGAAGGATTGCACTTCGCCCAGGTAGTTGCGGTGGGCCGGACGTTGGACGTTGTTGAACGTACCGATGCTGTAGTACAGGTTCTTGTCAGCATAGATGTTCGTCAGTTCGAACTTGCGGAAGTCGATCGGATCGGGGCAGGCGGCAAAGGCGCCGTTGTATTCGGTCGGATACTTGATCTGCACCCCCAGTGCTTCCCAGCCACCGGTGGAACCGCCGTAGAGGAAGCGTGACCAGCCCTGGCCCAGGCCACGGAATTTCTTCTCCAGCGCAGGAATGAACTCGTAGGTGATCGCGTCGCCGTACGGTCCGAGGTTCTCCGAGTTCACCGCATAGGAGTCGTCGTAGTACGGGTTGGAGTGGTCGATCTCCACGACCAGGTAGCGCGGCAGGTCATCGGAGATCCACTTCTGGTAGGCCTTGTACGCCTCCACCTGTTCGTCGCGGTTGTAGCACGGCAGGTCGAAGCGCTCGCTGTACTCGCACTTCAGGTTCGGGTCCGGCGGCGTGGTGCGGAAGTTGGCCACCGTCATCGGGAAGTGCCCGTGGTTGATCATGAGCGGGTAGCGCGCGTTCGGGTGCTCGTCGAAACCCTTGGGCACCAGCACGTGGCCGGTGATGTACATGTCGCGGCCCCAGAACTTGGACAGCTTTTCGCTGCGGAACTTGAAGTGGCGGATGTATTTGGTGTCCTTCTCGGCGGCGATCGGCGGATTGACCTTGTCCAGGGTGACGTTGATCTCGCCGCCCTTGGCCGGGTCGAAGTCGACCTGCTTGGGCGTGCTGACCAGGTTGCCCGGCTCCAGCCGCCAGTTCTGGCCGGCGCCGCGGGCCGCTGGCAACTTCACCGTCTTGCCGTTCTCCAAGTGGAAGGTGTCGTAGCGGTGCAACATAGCCTGCACGTAATAGCGCCCGGCCGGTACCTGTTTCAGGTCCTCCTTGGGGTAGCCGAACACGCCGGTGTCGATGACGGTGCTTTGCCCGGCCTTGAGGCCATCGACGGTGACGCCGAAGACTTGGGCCGCCTTCACCCCAGGCTGCACCTGCCGGCGCGGCTCGGTGCTGCCATCGGGAGTGAGGATCAGGATGATGCGGCCGTCGAACGGGCCCTTGGCCGCGTTGGCGGGAATGGTGACGCGGAAGCTTTCGGCCGCTGCCGAGGTGGCCAGCAAGGCCAGGCCCGCAGTTGCCATTGCGAGGAGTGTCTTGCGCATGGTCGTTCAGCCTCTGGTGGTTGATTGACTGATCAGGTGGAGGGAATCAGGGTGAGTTCGGTCTGCCGTCCATCCAGGAAGGTGACCTTCGTGCCGTCGAAATACGCGTCCTCTTCCTGGCGGAATTCCACTCTTTGGTTGTCCCACTCGGGAACGTTCTTGTATGCCATCAGCTCGATCGACCAGGTGGTGTTGGCGTGCACCGGATACTCGCCGTGCGCGTCGCCGTTCTGGTTGTCCCACATGCCGATCGACGATCCTGCAGCATGGCCGTGGAAGCCGAGCGGGTGTGAGTAGATCGATGGCTCGAGCCCGTTGTCCTTGGCCTTCTTGAGCGCGGCCGCAAGGATCGAATTGCCGCTGGCATTGGCCTTGAACGAGGACAGCAGCGCGTCCTGCACGCCGTTGACCGCCTTCAGGCCCGCCTTGAGCCCGGCCGGGGCGTCCTTCTCGCCCGGCTTCAGCACATAGGCGTGGTGCTGGGTGTCGGTGTTGAGGCGCAGGTAGGTGATGCCGAAGTCGGTCCACAGCAGGTCGCCGGGCTGGATCACGGTATCGCCTTCCAGGATGCCCTTGGCCCCCTTGCGCTGGATTCCGATCGACGGCTGGAACCAGGTGCCGATGCCGAGGTTGGCCATGCGCTGGCGCAGGTACCAGACTACGTCGTCCGTGGTGGTCTTGCCCGGCGTGATCACCTTGCGCGAGAACGCCTCGGCAATCAGCGCGTGGGCGGTGCGCACGATGCCCGGATAGATCTTCAGCTCCGTGGGCGTGCGCGTTTCCAGCCAGCCCACGGCCAGGGCCTCGCCGGAGACCACGCGCGAGCGGTACTTCTCGGGTAGCGCGGCCATCATCTCCTTGTACTGGCTGAGCGTCATGCCGTCGGCAAACGCGAACATGTCCGAGGTGTTGATGGCGATGTTGGCCGGGTCGCGCGCGGTGACGATGTCGGCAACGGCCTTCCACTGGTCGGGCTGCTTGTCCGGATCCCAGGCGCCCTTGAACATGCCGCCCAGGCCATAGCGGCTGACCGTCAGGCGTTCGATCGGCTGGTTGTTGCCGGGGTTGTAGAACACCAGGATCGTGCGCCGCCGGGCATGCATGCTCTCGGCGTTGAGCATGGTGGCGATCACCGGCTCCTCGAAGTACTCCCGCGCCGTCACGATCCACATGCTGGCGTGGTTGTCGCGCATCAGTTTCGGTACCACGGTCTCCAGGCGCTCGGCCAGGATGTCGTTGACCACCTTGGCGCGGTCGCGCAGCGGCAGGATCGGTGGCAGCTGCGGGTTGACCTGTTCGGTATTGCTCATGGGCACGACGAGCGGCGTCGCGGTCTGGGCGATGGCCGGCAGGGCCACCATGAGCCCGGTGGCGGCGATGGCCAAGCGGAAGCGTCTCCCGGCCAGGCTGGAAGCGAACGAGCGTTTCATTGGGATCCCCGAGATGGTCGATGGCTGTTGATAGTGGCTGAGCATTTTGACCTTTGTCAACCTGCCGTTACGGGATGGCTAGACGTCCGCAGCAGCTGCACGTTCAGGTGGAAATTATCTTGACAAATGAGAATCAATACGCGTACGTTTCCGAACTCACTTGTTATCCAGGGGACCTGACTGATGAAAATCCAGCCGCGCGGACTGGCGTGGGCGATTGCCCGTGGACTTTGCATGGGCGCGGTGGGGTTTGCCGTGACGGCGAATGCGCAAAGCACGGGCGAGCCTGACCGCGCGCGCACCGATCTTCCATCGATCACGGTCACGGCTTGGAGAGCGAGCCCTGGCTACCTGATCCCCGTGGGCAGCACGGCCACCGGGACCGACACACCCAGCCTGGATGTGCCGCAATCCATCCAGGTCATCCCCGACGCCGTCCTGCGCGACCAGGGTGCGCAGTCGCTGGGAGACGCGGTACGCAATGCCCCGGGGATCGCGTTGCGCCAGGGCGAGGGCAATCGCGATGAACTGTACATTCGCGGCGTGAAGACCAAGTCCGACTTTTTTCGGGATGGCTTGCGCGACGACACCTTGTACTACCGCGACCTATACAACATCGCGCACGTTGACGTCCTGCAGGGGCCGGCGGCGATCCTGTTCGGCCGCGGTGGCGCGGGCGGCTTGATCAACCTGGTCACCAAGCAGGCCGATGGCCAGCCGATCCGTGGCGCGTCCGTCGAGGTCGGTTCGTGGGGCCACCTGCGTAGCACGTTCGATATCGGCGGCGCCATGGCGAGCGCGGTGGCGTTCCGCATCATGGGTATGGGCGAAGACTCGGCGAGCTATCGCAACCACTATTACCTGCAGCGCCATGCGATCAACCCCGAGTTCCGCTTCCAGCTTGGCGAGCGCACGCAGCTCGACCTCGGCGTGTCCTACTTGAACGACCACCGCTTCGACGACCGGGGCGTGCCCTCGCGCGATGGCCGGCCGGTCGACGTGCCGCGCGGCAAATACTTCGGTTCGGTGGAGCAGAACCTTTCGCGCACGCGGGTGCAGTCGTTCGACGCGAAGATCACGCACCAATTCAGCGGCCAGGTGAGCCTGAGCAACGCGTTCCGCGTCACCGACAACCAGCGACTGTGGGTGATGGCGTATCCGGGCAGTGCCGTGAATGACGCCGACGAGCTGCAACTTGCCACCTATGCGCGCACGGTCGATCGGCTGAGCTATTTCGACCGCACGCAACTGGTCGTCGATTTCGACCAGGGCAGCGTGCTGACGCACAAGTTGCTGATCGGCACCGAAGTCAGCTGGCAACGCGACAATGACCTGCAACTCCTGCCAGACAATGGCAAGAAGAAGATCCTTCCCGGCATGTACACGTTGTCCAACCCGATCTCGCTGCCGGTGACCATGACCAAGATCGATTTCGACAATCACGCGATCGGCAAGGAATTCGGCGTCTACGTGCAGGACCAGATTTCCATGGGCACGCATTGGTTGGCCTTGCTGGGGGTGCGCCGCGACCGTTATTCGGTCAGTGCCCACTACCTGAAACCTGGTGTCACGCCAAACTACACGCACAATGTCGATTCCGAATGGTCACCGCGTGCCGGTTTGATCTACAAGCCGGTGGAGAACGATTCGATCTACGCCAGCGTGACCCAGACTTACACGCCCAATGCCTTCAATCTCGCGGTGTCGCAGAAGAAGCCGGACACGGCCAACCTGCCGCCCGAGAAGGACATCAATTACGAGGTCGGCAACAAGCTCGACCTGTTCGACGGACGGCTGTCGTTCACGGCGGCATTGTTCCAGTTGAACCTGCGCCACGTGCTTGCCGAGAAAGCGGACGGTTCGGGCGACAAGGTCATGACCGGTGCCGAGCGCAATCGCGGGTATTCGTTGGCGCTGGAAGGCGCATTGACCGCGCAGTGGAGCATCTACGCGAACTACTCGCATCTGGATGCGGTGATCACCAAGGATACTGAAGATGCGAAGGCCGGCAACCGGGAGGGCCTGGTGCCCAAGCGGCAATTCTCGATCTGGACCCGCTATGCGTTCAATGAACATTGGGGCGTTGGGGGTGGTCTGCGTGGCGAGTCGGCCAAACACACCTCGTACACCAATGCGGTCCTGCTGCCGGGCTACACCCAGGCTGACGTGATGGCCTATTACCAGACCGACCACTATCGCCTCCAGCTCAACGTCAACAATCTTACCGACAAGAAGTACTACAGCACGGCAAACGGCGACGACGAGATCATGCCCGCCGCGCCGCGCAATGTCATGCTGAGTGTGAGCGTGAATTTCTGAGGGCTCGCCGCTGCCTGCCGCGAACGCGTTCGCGGCAGGCAGCGGGCAGCGTGCGCCGGCGGATGGTGGCCGGCGCGTGTCCGTCATTCGCACCGGGTCGGGCCGGGTTTATTGCGACACATTCTCGTTTGCGGTCTAATGGCGCTACCGCAAGGTCTCTTTGAGTACCGGTGCGCTTGGGCATGGCGGTGGCCAGCCCGGTCCAGTAACGAATCGCGAAGTTCATGCAGCAATCCCTCGAGTCCGGGCCGCAGCAGCGGTCCCATTCCCTCGGCGCGCTGGCGCGCTGGCTGGGCGCACTGGCGTTCGGCCTGGCGGTCGGCATCATCGGCATCCTGCTGGCGCCGCGCGCCGGTGTCCCGGAGCTGCCCGCCGGTGGGGCGATGCTGGTGGCGCTTGCGACCGTGCTGGCCTGGTTCGTCATTGCCGCGTGGCAACGGCGCCCGGCCCGGTCGCGACCCGCGCAAGCGGACGACCCGCTGTTGCATTTCGACCGGGTTGCCGCGCCGCCGACCCCGGCGGCAGTGGAAGCCGAGGCGACCCCGGCGCCGGTGGCAGCCGCGCCGGCCACGGTCTTGCCAGTGGCCTTTGCCAGCCAGACCGGATTTGCCGAACAGCTGGCGGGACAGACCGCCCAGCAACTGCGGCGCTCGGGATTGGCCTCCGAGGCGCGCAGCCTGGGTCGCCTGCATATTGACGACCTGCGCAGTGCGGGGCGCATGTTGTTCGTGGTCAGCACCACGGGCGATGGCGACGCGCCCGATGATGCGTTGGCATTCTTCGACCAGCACATGGCGCAGCCGGCTGATTTGTCCGGCCTGGAATACGGCATCCTGGCGCTCGGCGACCGCGACTACGACGACTTCTGCGGCTTCGGCCACAAGCTCGAGCGCTGGCTGCAGGCGAGCGGTGCGCAGGCCCTGTTCGACCTGGTCGAAGTCGACAGCGAGGACGAGGCGGCGCTGCGCCAGTGGCAATACCAGCTCGCGGGCCTGGGAGGCGATCCCGACCAGCCGGACTGGCAGGCGCCGCGCTACCAGTGCTGGGAGCTGGTGGAGCGGCGCCTGCTGAATCCGGGCAGCCTGGGTTCCCCGTGCTTCCACCTGGCCTTGCGACCAATGCAGGGCAAGCTGTGGTGGGAGGCAGGCGACGTGATCGAGATCGGCCCATGCCAGACGCCGGAGGCGGTCACCGCCTGGCTCGGGCAGCAGGCATTGGACGGAGCCACGATGGTCAAGGCCGAGCGTGAGCGGCTCAGCCTGCGCGAACTGCTGGCGCGCTCGCGCCTGCCCCAGGCGCATGAGGTGGCCGGCATGGACGCCGATGGGGTCGCGGCGATCCTGCAGCGCCTGCCGCATCGGGCCTATTCCATCGCCTCGGTGCCTGAGGATGGTGCGGCCTTCCTGCTCGTGCGGCAGATGCGCGGGCCCGATGGCGAGATGGGCCTGGGCTCGCGCTGGCTGACCGAATCTGCCGCCGTCGGCACCGGGATCGCGGCGCGTATCCGGGACAATGCGAACTTCCATGTGCCCGAGGTGGATTGCCCGCTGATCCTGATTGGCAACGGCACGGGCATGGCCGCGCTGCGGGCCTTGCTGCAGGCGCGGCTGGCGCGCGGCCTGCGGCGCAATTGGCTGGTCTTTGGCGAGCGCCAGGCTGCGCGGGACTGCTACTACGGCGACGAGTTGCGCCAATGGCAGGCCGAGGGCAAGCTCGAACGTGCCGATTTTGCCTGGTCGCGCGACCAGCCCGGGCGCCGCTACGTGCAAGACCTGCTGCGCGAGGCGGCCGCCGACGTGGGTCGTTGGGTGGACGAGGGCGCGGCCATCTATGTCTGCGGCAGCGCTGCCGGCATGGCTCCGGCGGTGGACCAGGTCTTGCGCGAGACCCTGGGTGCGGAGCGCCTCGCGCAGTTGCGCAGCGAGGGGCGCTACCGGCGCGACGTGTATTGACTGCCTGCGCAGCGGACTGACTAGCAGCCTGTCGGACTTTGGCTGGCCGGTCTGCGAATCCGCCTGTGTGGTCCATATTCCCGCCGATCCTTGGTCCATAGAACCACTATGGACCGGCGTATCGTCAGAAATCTGTCCTCACACAGCCGAATTCTCGCCTCGACCACCAAAGCCCGACAGGCTGCTAGGGCGGGCGACGCGGGTGTGTATCATCTGGCCCATGCACGATGACCCGCACAGCGACGCTGATCTGGACGGTGGCTCGCGCCGCGTCGTGATGGCGCGTGTCGCCGCTGCCGGTCGGCGATCGCGGCGACTGCTCGCGGCGGGTGTGGCTGGTGGCTGCGTGATCGCCGCGTGCCTCGGTCTGGCCATGGCGCAAAGCCAGGCGCCGATCCCCACGCCGCGCTACACCAGCCAGGTCGAGATTCACCCGATTGCGCCCAGCGCGATCTATGCGGACATCCCGCTGGCCGGTGCCGACGCCAGTGCGCCCACCGTGCCCAGCGCGCCCGAGGCCTGGGGCGGCGAGCGCCGCGGCGACGAGACCACGCTGGCCGACCGCGTGGTGAGCTACCGCATTGCCGCCGAGCTCGATGCGCAGCAGCACCGGGTGAGCGGCACCGAGCACCTGACCTGGCGCAACCGCAGCAACCGGCCCGTCAGTCGGGTTTACTTCCACTTGTATTTGAATGCGTTCCAGAACACCGGCAGCATCTGGTTCACGGAACGCGAGACGTATGCCGGGGCGCGCGGCGAGGCCTTGCCCAAGCCTGGCGAGTGGGGTTGGATCGATGTCAGCCGGATCCGCCAAGGCGAGACGAGCCTGCGATCGGAATTCGTGCATCCGGACGGCGGCCCGGTCACCGACCAGACCGTGCTGCGCGTCGACTTGGCCGAGCCGCTGGCTCCGGGCGCGACCGTGGCATTGGATCTCGACTTCGTCAGCCAGTTGCCGCGCGTGCTCGACCGCAGCGGCTGGCAGGGCGATTTCAACCTGGTCGCGCAGTGGTTTCCAAAGATCGGCGTGCTCGAACTGCCCGGGGAGCGCGGCGCCACCGAACCGCGCTGGAACGTGCATGCCTATCACCTGCACAGCGAGTTCTACGCCGACTTCGGCATGTATGACGTCGAGCTGACCGTGCCCGATGGTTACACCGTCGGCGCCGTGGGCGAGCAGCAAGGCGAGCCGCGGCATGCGGGCGGCAAGACCACCTACCACTTCGTGCAGGGCGACGTGCACGACTTCGCCTGGGTGGCCGCCAAGGGCTACCAGGTCCTGCAGGGCAGCTGGCGAGGCACCGGCAGCCCACAGGTGGCGGTGCGCGTGCTCTATCCGCAGGACTACGCGGCCAGTGCGCAGCCCTCGCTCGAGGCCACCACCGCGGCACTGGATTACTTCTCGAAATCGCTCGGACCCTATCCTTACCGGACGGTGACCGTGGTGGTGCCACCCTACGGCGCCTCGGCCGCCGGCGGCATGGAATATCCGACGTTCTTCACCGTGGCGGGCTACCGCCACGTGGCGCCAGGTACGGCGGCCCGATACCACCTCGACGGGGTCACCATCCACGAATTCGGTCACGGCTACTTCTACGGCATCCTGGCCTCCAACGAATTCGAGGAGCCGTTCCTGGACGAAGGCATGAATGCCTACTGGGACGCCCGCATGCTGCACGACCGTGACGAGGAACTGCATCCCGCGCCATCCTGGCTGCGGCACTTGGGCATCGATCCGGCCGTGGGCGGCTTCGTCGCCCGACGCTGGCGCGCCGGGCTGCGGCAGCCGGCCGATCCGCTCGGCCAGAACAGCTGGGAGCGCCTGTCCAGCCGCAGCTACGGCACGGTGTATTCGCGTACGGTCACGGCCATGCATGACCTGGAACAACGCGTCGGCCGCGCGGCGATGGAACGCGGCATGCGCGAGTATTACCGTCGCTGGCGCTTCCGCCATCCCTCGGCGGCCGACTTGCGCGCCGCGCTCGCCGATGGCACTGGTGACGCGCAGGCGGTCGACGACGTCTTCGCGCACTACGTGTATGGCACGGCCTTTATCGATGATCGGGTGGCGGCCATCGCAGCGCAGCGGGTGTCACCGCCGGTGGGCAGCTTCGTGCAGGGTGGCAAGCGCGTGTTCGTCGCGCCAGGCCAGGGCACGGCGACTTCGGCAGCCAGCCAGGCCGGCGCGCAGCCTGGCAGCGGGCAGGCACCGGAATGGCGCAGCACGGTGACCGTGCAGCGCGCTGGCGCCGCCGTGCCGCAGTTGCTGCGCGTGTACTTTGCCGACGGCAGCCAGCGCGATGTGCACTGGCAGGACGACCGGCGCTGGGCGCGCTTCGAGTTTGTCGCGCCGAGCAAGGTGGTCGCGGCCGAGCTCGACCCCGAGCGGACCATCCTGCTGGATGCCGACAAGCTCAACGACAGTTATGCGATGCACGCCAATGGCGCGCCCGCGCGCCGCTGGAGCGCTGACGCCGCGGCCCTGCTGCAGGCGTTCTACGCCCTGCTGGGGAGCTGGTGATGGCCGGCGCGCGCAAGCCCTGGTTTGATCGCCGTGCGTTCATGCACGCGCTGCGGGCGGCGACGCAATGGCGCCTGCTGCTCGCCTGGGTCGTCGCCTGGTGGTTGCCGACGGCGATCGTCAGCTTGCCGCTGTGGCGCCAGCTGGATCAGCTGCTGGGCCATTCCGTGCACGCGCGGGCCTGGGCCGCTGGCCTCGATGGCCTGGCCCTGACGGACACCATCGATGCGCTGGCGCCCGCGTCCGGCATGTTCCTCGCCAGCGGCTTGCTTGGACTGTTGCTGAGCGCGCTGCTGAGTCCGCTGCTCAATGGCATGGCGGTGGGCAGCGCGCTGGCTGGCGGCAGCCCGGGTTTTACCCGCTTGCTGCGTGACGGGGTGGCCCAGTATCCGCGCCTGTTTCGCCTGCTGCTGTGGTCGCTCCTGGTCTATGGTGCGATCGCGGCACTGGGCATGGGGGCATGGACGCTGGCCCACGAGGTGGCGCAAAAGGCGACGCTGGAATCCACCGCGGCCCACGCTTTTACCGCGGCCGTCGTGGCCGTGCTGATCCTGTATCTCCTGGCCCAAGTGGTCATGGAAGGCGCGCGCGCGGTGTTCATGGTCGATGGCGGCCTGCGCTCGGCCCGGCGCGCAGTGGGCCGCGGCGGCCGGTTGCTGTGGCGGCGCCCGCTGGCGACCCTGACTTATTTCCTTGTCGTCAGCCTCGTCGGCTATGCGCTGGCCTGGTTGTTTGCCGTGCTCAGGGGGCAACTGCCGCGCGGCGAGCTGTGGGAATTTGCGCTGGCCGTACTGCTGGCGCAGTTGGTCGTGCTGCTGATCGGCTGGGTGCACATGGCGCGCATGTTTGCCCTGGCCGTCGTGGCGCGGGACGAGTCGCCGGCGAGCTTGCCTGGCGACACCGCGGCGGCGCCCGTGGTCGAATAACGGACGTCCGATCAGCTGTCCTGGCGCAGCAGTCCGGCCAGGACTTGCGTGCTGTGGGTGATGCTCTCGCGCCAGGCATAGCCGACGATGGGTTTCCCGGTGATGCTGTCGGCAAATTCCTCGGCTTGGCCGGGGGCCAGCAGGTGCCGGTAATCCACGGTGATTTCGCTGCCGGCAGGCAAGTGCGCCGTGGCAAACACGAAGCCCAGGTGCCACAGCCCGCTTGGGGCGAAGCTGTGGTTGATGTAGCACTCGTCCGGCCACTCGGGGGACACGGTGTAGTGGTCGCCGAACCAGCGCGCACTGGCGCGCAGTTGCGCGCTGAGTTCGGGCGTGGCCAGCAGCTCGGCAAACGAGTAGGTCTGGATGATGGCGTCCGGCGCGGTCACGATCCCGCCCGGCACGATTGGCTCGTCGACGAACAGGCCCTGGCCGGCGCCCGGTATGGTGGACGCGGCAATGTGGTAACGCGGCAGGATCATGGGCAGGGCGCAGTGGAAGACATGCCAGGACGGCCACCTTGGTGCAGCGGCCCATGACCACGGGCCGGTCCAACGGTGGAAAGGGCGCAGAGTTTACTGCACAGCCGCTACGCCGAGGTGCCGACGCTCCGGGCCGGTGTGCGGCGGACTAGTACAATGAACGCCTCGCCATCATGGAGCGCGTCATGGATAGCCATCGCCTGTCCCGGTTCGTCGACGACTTGTGGAATCAGGAGGTCGTGCCCCGGCTGGTCGAATACATCCGCATCCCGAATAAGTCGCCCATGTTCGACGCGCAGTGGCAGGCGCACGGTCACATGCAGGCGGCGCTCGAGCTGCTGGCAGGCTGGGCGCGCGAAAAGCTCGCCGGCCTGCCCGGCGCGACGCTCGAGGTGGTGCAGGCCGAAGGACGCACGCCACTCATCTATATGGAAGTGCCGGGCGTCGGCGACGACACGGTGATGCTCTACGGGCACCTGGACAAGCAGCCGGAGATGACCGGCTGGCGGGAGGGCCTCGGCCCATGGACCCCGGTGCTCGAGGGCGACCGCCTGTATGGCCGCGGCGGCGCCGATGACGGCTACGCCATCTTTGGTGCCGTGAGCGCCTTGCTGGCCCTGCATGAGCAAGGCATCCCGCATGCGCGCTGCGTGATCCTGATCGAGGCCTGCGAGGAATCGGGCAGTGTCGACCTGCCGTACTACGTGGATCGGCTGGCGCCGCGCATCGGCAGCCCGTCGCTGGTGGTGTGCCTCGATTCCGGCTGCGGCAACTACGACCAGCTGTGGCTGACCACGTCGCTGCGTGGACTCAGCGGCGGCACGCTCAGCGTGCAGGTGCTGGAGGAGGGCGTGCATTCCGGCGACGCCTCGGGCGTGGTGCCGGACAGCTTCCGCATCCTGCGGGAGGTCTTGTCCCGGCTGGAGGATCCCGTCACCGGGGAGATTCGCCTGCCGGAGCTGTACGCGGAGATTCCTCCCCAGCGCCTGGAACAGGCGCGGCATGCGGCACAGGTGCTTGGCGCCGACGTGCATGCGAAGTTCCCGTGGGCCGGCGGCATGCAGCCGGTCAGCGACGATGTGACCGAGCTGGTGCTCAACCGCACCTGGCGCCCGCAGCTGGCGGTGACCGGCGTCGCCGGCATCCCCGCGCTGGAGGACGCCGGCAACGTGTTGCGGCCGTCCACCTCGGTGAAGCTCAGCCTGCGCCTGCCGCCCACGCTGGATGCCGGTCCGGCGGTGACGCTGGTCAAGCAGGTGCTGGAGAAGGATCCGCCGTACGGCGCCAGGGTCGGCTTCACGGCTGCCGACAGCGGCCCAGGCTGGAACGCCCCGGCGCTCTCGCCCTGGCTCGTCGATGCCGTCGACGCGGCCTCGCAGCGCTACTTCGGCGCCCCGGCGGCGTACATGGGCGAGGGCGGCAGCATCCCGTTCATGGGCATGCTCGGGGAAAGGTTTCCGGCTGCGCAATTCCTGATTACCGGCGTGCTGGGCCCGCATTCCAACGCCCATGGGCCAAACGAGTTCTTGCACATCCCGACCGGCAAGAAGGTCAGCATGGTGGTTGCCGCGGTCGTCGCCGCGCATCACGCGCAGGGCGCCGGGAGCCGCTGATGGCCGATGTCGACCGTGATGCGGTGGCGGCCGGCCACCTGGTGGCGAACTGGGCCCAGGTGCAGCAGCGGGTCGCCGACGCCTGCCGTGCAGCCAGTCGTGATCCGGCGGAGGTCAACATCCTGCCCGTGAGCAAGACCTTTGGGCCGGAGGTGGTTCGTGCCGCGATAGGCCTGGGCCTGCGCCGCTTTGGCGAGAACAAGGTGCAGGAAATCCGCGACAAGTCTGCGCAGCTCGCCGACAGCGGCATCGACTGGGTGATGATCGGGCACCTGCAGACCAACAAGGCCAAAGAGGTCGCGCGCCTGGCGAGCGAAGTGCAATCCCTGGACAGGCCCGAGCTGGCCGCGGCGCTGGACCATCGGTTGCGCCTGGAGGGCCGTCGCATGGACGTGCTGGTGCAGGTGAAGACCTCGACCGAGCCGAGCAAATACGGCTTGCCGCCCGAGCAACTGCCGGCCTTCCTCGACGCCTTGCGCGCCTACGACACGCTGCGCGTGTGCGGGCTCATGACCCTGGCCATCAATTCGCCCACGACCGAGGCCGTGCGCGGCTGCTTCCGCCTGCTGCGCGAGTTGCGCGACCAGGCCGTGGCGCGTGGGCATGAGCTGCCACGGCTGTCGATGGGCATGAGCGGTGACTTTCCCCTGGCCATTGCCGAGGGTGCGACCGAGGTGCGCATCGGCACGGCCATTTTCGGGGTGCGGCCCTATCCCGACGCCTACTACTGGCCGGAAAAGTAAATCGGACGCAGCGGCGTAGGCAGAAAATTTATGCTTACAGATCAATAGGCTGTGGCATTGCCTTGAAGCCGGAGCGGCGGAAAACGACAGGGTACATTTAACGTCAATTGAACTTGTGGGCCTGGTTGGTTTGCTAACTTCCTTGTCCTTCGAGGGCGCTCAACCCCTGTTTGGCGCCTCACTCCCAGTCCAAAGGCCCCCGGCGCATGCTGACCAGGCGATCGACCGTTGCAATCGTGTTGCTGTTTGCCGCGGGCTCGATCCAGGCGTATGCCGCCACCACCAAGACCCATGCGCTGCACAAGGCGCGGGCAGGCCATGTCGCCGCCAGCGTGTTCAGCGTGCCCTTGCTGGCCCAGTCGCCGTTGAATTGGGGGCAGCCCGCGGTGGGTGCGTCGACGATGCCGCGCTTGCCGGTGGCATCCGTGGCGCCCGGCATCGCCTGGGCACCGACGACGTCCAGCATGGTCGCGAAGGTTGCCACCGCCGGCGTGTTCAGCGTGCCCTTGCTGGCCCAGTCGCCCTTGAACTGGGGACAGGATCGGGTTGCGGCGTCCGCGCCAGCGCCGCTGCAGCCGTCTGCCGCCTTGCCGGTAGCCGACCTGGCCATGGCCTATCGCCATGCGCTGGGTTTCATGGCCCCGGATGGCGCCCCTGTAGGCAGCGCGGTGGCGGCGCAGTCCCTGGCCGATGACACGGCAGACACCGTGGCCGGCTTGCGCGACGCGCTGGTGGATCTGGCGATGAGCCTGCGCGACATCCCCTATGTATCCGGCGGCAGCACGCCCGCCACCGGCTTCGATTGCAGCGGCTTCGTCCGCTATGTGTTTGCGCACGCCATCGGCATGCGCCTGCCGGCAAATGCCGCCTCGCAATTCCTCGCCGGGCTCAAGGTCAGCCGCGGACGCTTGAAGACCGGCGACCTGGTGTTTTTCCACACCTCGGGCAAGCGCCGCATCTCGCATGTCGGCATTTACCTCTCCGACGGCCGCTTCATCCATGCGCCGACCAGCGGCAAGACGGTCGAGGTCTCCAGCCTGCACGAGAGCTACTGGTCGCGGCGTTTCGCCGGTGCGCGCCGGCCGGCGGCCATCGTCGCCGCAGCCAACAACGGCTGAGCCGAAACCGGCACCGGCCAAGGACCGGAATCATCACGAAAAGAAGATGTCGGCCCTGCGCTCAGCAGGGTTGCGTCGTCGACGTGCGCGCCGGTGGCATGACCTGCCAGCCTTGCGCCGTGCGTATCTGCAATGGCCGGAAACTGCGTTTGTAGTCCATCTTCGGGTGGCCATCGATCCAGAAGCCGAGATACAGCCACGGCAACTTGTGCCGGCGCGCCAGCTGCACCTGCTGCAGGATGGCAAAGGTGCCAAGGCTGCGCGCGCCAAGCTCGGGATCGAAGAAGGTGTAGACCGCCGACAGACTGCCCGCGCAGACATCGGTGACCGCCACGCCGAGCAAGCGCGCCTGCAACCGGAATTCCAGGAACAGGGTTGGGCTCCAGGACGCGTTGAGGAAGCGGTCGAAGTCGCTGGGTTCGGCTTCGTCCATGCCGCCTCCGGCATGGCGTGCACGCAGGTAGGCCGTGTACAACCGGTGGCGTTCCGCCGTGTAGCCAGGGGCGGTGGCGCTGATGCTGAGGTCGGCATTGCGCCGCAGGCAGCGTTTTTGCGCACGGTCGGGCTGGAAGCCTGCCACGTCGATGCGGCAAGGGGTGCAGGCCTGGCAATGCGCGCAATGCGGCAGGTACAGGTGGCCGCCGGCGCGGCGGAAGCCGCGCTCCAACGCCGGCCCGTAGAGCTGGCGCAGGTCCGGTGCGGCGGGATCGATGACCAGGTTTTGCGCCGTGCGCGCCGCGTAGTAGCCGCAAGGATGCGGCAGGGTCTGAAACACGCGGACATGTTCGGAGCGCATGCCCCGATTCTAAGCTGATTGCCGTCCGGATGACCTCGACCGTGGCCGTTTCGAGCTTAGAACACCTGCAGGTAGCGCAACATCAACATGGCGCACATGGCCAGTACCGCGACCAGGGCGATGTGCCGCGCACGCGCGACGGCGTGCCTGCGTCGGTGCTCCGGCGTGGTCACGCGCAGCTCCTCCAATTCCGGCGCGCGCGCGATGAACGGCTCCAGCCCCAGCTCCCTGAACGCGAGGCGGGCGTCCTTGTAGTCGTCGGCGTGCACGATCCACACCTCTGGCCATTCGGCGCGGCGCTCGAAGCGGCCCACGTAGCTGTAGCGCTTCCACGTCGTGTGGTCGTAGCGCGAGCGGTTGGTGACCTTGGTGGCGATGCCGCGCGCGTCCATCAAGGCAACCACGCGGTCGATGTTGGCCTGGCGGGGCGATGTATAGAGTTTGCGCATGCTGCCAGTCTAGCTGGTCGGGGTAAAACTGTACGCGGGGTTAGGGCTGGCGTACGCGGATCAGGCCTTCCTGGGCAGTGGACGCCACCAAGACGCCGTCGCGGCTGAAGATTTGGCCGCGGGCCAGGCCCCGGCCCCCTTGTGCGGTCGGGCTGTCGAAGGAATACAGCAGCCATTCGTCGACCCGGAACGGCCGGTGGAACCACAAGGCGTGGTCCAGGCTGGCCATCTGCACGTGGTCGGTCAGGTAGGAGATGCCGTGCGGCAGTGTCGCGGTGCCGATCAGGTGGAAATCCGAGGCGTAGGCCAACAGCACGCGGTGCACCTCGGGCGCGTCGTCGATCGGTCTGACCAGCTTGAACCAGATGTGCTGCAAGGGCGGGCGCTTGGTCGGCCGCCGCTCGTCGCGCGGCCAGATCTCGCGAAACTCGAATGGGCCATCGATGCCCAGCCAGCGCTGCAGCTTGACCGGCAAGCGGTGCAGTTCCTCGGCCGGCCACGGCTGCATGGGTTCGACGTCTTCCGGTGCCGGCACCTCGGGCATCGAGGTCTGGTGCTCGACGCCGGTTTCCGGCCGCTGGAAGGACACCGAGCCGGTCAGGATCGGCTGGCCGTGCTGGATGGCTACGACGCGCCGCGAGGAGAACGAACCGCCGTCGCGCGCCCGCTCCACGCTGTACACGATGGGCGCCTCGATGTCGCCGGCACGCAGGAAATAAGCGTGCAGGGAATGTGCCTCGCGCCCGCTGTCGACGGTCTGCTGCGCGGCTGCGAGCGCCTGGCCCAGCACTTGCCCGCCGAAGACGAAACGCGTGCCGATGTCGCGGCTCTGGCCGCGGAACAGGTTGTCTTCCAGCCGCTCGAGCCGCAGCAGGTCGATCAATTCGGCAACGTGATCCTGAGGCATGCGGCGCGCTCGGCTTGAACTGGGGCGCCATTATAAGGTGCCTGGCGCATCGCCTCTGGCCGGCTGTGCGTGGTGCTTGGCGCGCGCAGCGTACGCCCGGTCGGTCTGCGGGGCTTTACACCGCGCTGCATGCGGCCCAGGCTCGCCACATTGGGCAGCTGGTCGGCAGCGCAAGGGAGACGATGATGAAATCGGAGATGAAGTCGCATGGCGCGTGCACCGTGGCGATCGTCATGGCCGCGTTCTTGATGGCGGGCGGCACATCCGCCGTGGCCGCTGACGGGCAACTGTTCCATCGCGAGCTGGCCAGGGTATCGGCGGCATCGCCGTTTCTTGCCGATTGCAACGGGCCGAAATTCCCGATTACCGCAGCCTACGTCAACGCGGAAAGCGAGCCTTACGTGGCGGTCGATCCGCGCCATCCGGAGAACCTCATCGCGGTATACCACGAGGATCGTTTCCCCAACGACGGTGCCAACGGCGTGCTCGCCGCCACCTCGTTCGATGGCGGCCGCAGCTGGCAGGTGCCTGCGCTCGGGGCGCAGCCGAAGTTCTCGCGCTGTGCCGGCGGTGACCAGACCAATGGCGGGGATTTCGAGAAGGCCAGCGATCCGTGGGTGGCATTTGGTGCGGATGGCACGGCATATTTTGCCGCCGTGGCGTGGAATGCCTCGAACGCGGAAGAGGCGCAACTGGTGGCAACCTCGGCCGACGGCGGGCGGACCTGGGACTTGCCGGTCACCGTCATCCGCCAGCACGAGCGCGACGTGAGTGATGCCTCGCGCCCGGTGGTGAGCACCGATCCGCACCACGCGCATGCGGCCTACCTGGTGTGGGCGAGGCAGCGCTCCGCGCCGGCCACGGCGGTGCGCGGCTCGATCATGTTCAGCCGCACCGAGGACAGCGGCAAGAGTTGGAGCGCGCCGCAGGCGATCTATCAGACCCCGGTGGGCATGCAGACGTCCGCCAACCAGATCGTGGTGCTGCCGAACGGCGACCTCCTGAACGTGTTCAATGAGCTCAAGACCGGTGGCGGTGAGGTACATCCGCGGCGCGACCGGATTGCGCTCATGCGTTCGAGCGACGGTGGAGCGACCTGGTCCACGCCGTGGACGCTGGCCGCCTCCGAGGTCGTCGCAGTCGCCGATCCGCGCTTGGGTACGAAGGTGCGCACCGGTGATTCGTTCACCGCCATCGCGGTCGACCCGCGGCCAGGCAGCAACCGGCTTTACGCGGTGTGGAGTGATGCGCGCTTCACCCGGGGGAAAGACCAGCAGGTGGCGCTGTCCAGCTCCGGCGATGGCGGCCGCACCTGGAGCAAGCCCGTGGCTGTTGCGCCGGCGGCGGGGATCCAACAGTTCATCCCCGGTCTGGCGGTCAACGAGCGTGGCGAAGTGGCCGTCGGCTGGTACGCCTTTGCCACCGACCACACCAGTGCGCCTGGATTGCTGACGCGTTACTGGCTCAGCTGGTCGGCCGATCAGGGACGGACATGGGCAGTGCCTGCGCCGGCGACTGCCGAACCGTTTGATTTCCGCGCCATCCCTTTCAACGCCGGCTTCTTCGTCGGCGAGTATCAGGGGCTGGCAGCCATGGGCCGGAACTTCGTGGCCCTGGTGACGCTGGCCAACGGCCACGATCTCGACAATCGCACGGATATCTATGCCTGCGTGCTGGTGCCTGGAGCGCCTGGCGTCTCCGGCACCGCGTGTTCGACGGCTGACCGCCGCTGAGCCTGGGAGCGTGGGCGGTAGACGTTCGAGGCTTCGCAGCCCGGACGGCTTCTAGCGCCCAAGCCCCCACCTACGCAGTGGGCACGCGCACCAGGCCGCAGTCGTGCAGTACCTCGTCCCACGGGAACATGGGACCAGGGTCGAGCTTGCGGCGGACGCTGCGGCTCGCGTCGTCGGTGGCAGGCACCAGGCGCGTGTCCAGGTCCTCGTGGCCGGCGATGTTTCGCAGCGCGGGGAATTGCGTGCGCAGCTCGAGCAGCAGTTGGCGCAGCGCGGCGATCTGGGCGGCCGGATAAGGCTCGGTCATCGCCTGGTGGCGGGAGTCCCACCAATGCGGGAAGCGGCCAAGGTTCACCAGCTCGATGCCGATCGAATCCGCGTTGTGCCCGACCACGTGGTTGGCGCTGCGGGTGCCGGGCACGTAGGCCTCGATGCTGCCGTCGCGATCGACGTAGTAGTGGCCGCTGTTGCCGGTGCCGCTGGGGTGCACGATGCGCTCCGCATAGGCGCGCGCGGTTTGCAGGTCGGGCAGCTCGGTGCAATGCACGACGACGAGCCGCACGGCCGCCGCCTGGCGCTCGGGCAACAGGGTCACGTAGGGCAACGGCAGTTCGTGGACGCGCAACTTCGACATGCCGCGGAGTTTGGCACGTGGCGGCGGGCAGCGGAATGCGGCCTGTTACCATGCGCATCCCGCCCGGCCAGCAGCGATGGTCAGCATGATGCGCCCCCAGATCATCCTTTCCCACGGTTCCGCTTCCAGCCCGCAGGCGACCAAGGTCGGCGCGCTTGCCGCCCTGGCCGAGGCACGTGGCTGGGTCACGCAGCGCCCCGATTACCGTGACGACGATGCGCGCGGCCACCTGGGGTCGGTGGCGCCGCGGATTGCGCGCCTGCGGGCGACGATCGAGGCCCTGGACGCCCCGCCCGTGCTGGTGGGTTCGAGCATGGGCGCATTCGTCTCGGCCCTGGTCTCGCTGGACGTACCGGTTGCCGGGTTGCTGCTGCTGGCCACGCCGGCAGCCATACCCGGCTATGGGCGCCCGTTGGAGGCGCGCCGTGGCGTGCCTTGCATGCTGGTGCACGGCTGGCGTGACGAGGTTTGCCCGGTGGCGGCAACGCATGAGTTCGCGGCCCGCTGGCGCCTGCCCCTGCTGCTGGTCGACGACAACCACCGGCTGGGTGCGAGCATGGCCGTCGTCGCGGCGCAGTTCCAGCTGCTGCTCGACCAGGTGTCGAATGCGGCATGAGCGGGTACTACGCCACCTGCGCCAAGGGGCTGGAATACCTGCTGCGTGACGAGCTGGCGGCGCTCGGCGCAGACGATGTGCATGAGGGATTGGCTGGCGTGCGTTTTTCCGGCTCGCTGGAAACCGCATACCGGGCCTGCCTGTGGTCGCGGCTGGCCAGCCGGATCCTGCTGCCGCTGGCCGAATTCGATGCGCCCGGCGACGAGGCCTTGTATCGCGGCATCCAGGACATCGACTGGACAGCCCACCTGCAAGCCAGCGCCACGCTGGCCGTGGATGCCGACACCAGCCAGAGCCAGTTGACGCACAGCCAGTTCATCGCGCGCCGGGTCAAGGACGCGGTGGTCGACCAGTTTTCGCGCAAGCTCGGCGCACGGCCGGATGTCGAGGTCGAGGAGCCGGACCTGCGCATCAACCTGCACCTGCGTCGCGACCGCGCCACGGTCTCGCTGGACCTGGCCGGTACGCCGCTGCATCGGCGCGGCTGGCGCAAGACGCAGGGCGATGCGCCGCTCAAGGAGAACCTGGCGGCAGCCATGCTGTTGCGCGCGCGCTGGCCGGACGTTTATGCGGCCGGCGGCAGCCTGCTCGATCCCATGTGCGGCTCCGGCACCTTGCTGATCGAAGGCGCGCTGATGGCTGCCGACGTGGCGCCGGGCCTGCAGCGTGGTTATTTCGGCTTCCTCGACTGGCGGCAGCACGACCAGGCGCTGTGGGACAGTGTGCTGGACGAGGCCAGGCAGCGCGCCGAACAGGGCCTGCGGACGTTGCGCAGCGCATTTTTCGGCAGCGACAGCGACCCGCACATGATCCAGGCCGCCAAGCACAACGCCCAGGTGGCGGGCGTGGCCGGCTTCCTCACCTTGCAACGCCAGGAGGTCGCGTATGCCGCACCGCCGCCTGGCAGCGCAACGGGCCTGCTGATCACCAATCCGCCCTATGGCCAGCGCCTCGGCGAGCGGGCGGAGGTGCCCGAACTGTACCGGCTGCTCGGTGAGGTTCTGCGCATGCGCTTCAGCGGCTGGCACGTGGCCGTCCTGGCCGGCGACGTCGAGTTGGGCCGCGCCCTGCGACTGCGGCCCGAGCGGCGCTACGTGCTGTACAACGGCGCGCTGAAAACCGTGCTGCTCATCTTTGCCATCCATGCGCAGGAGCGCGTTGCGGACGAGCCGCGGCCCTTGTCGGCGGGCGCGGCGATGCTCAGGAATCGCCTGGAAAAGAATTTGCGGCGCCTGCGCAAGCAGATGTTGCGCGATGACATCCACGCCTGGCGTGCCTACGACCAGGACCTGCCTGAATACGCTGCGGCGATCGATGTCTATACCGCTGTGGATGGCGACGACCACCTGCACATCCAGGAATACCGGGCACCGGCCGCCGTGCCGGAGGATCTTGCGCGCACGCGCATGCGCGAGGTGGCGCGCGTGGCGGCGGAAGTGTTCGCGGTGCCGCGTGAGCGTGTGGTGCTGAAGACGCGCGAACGCGGCAGCGGCGGTGCGCGCTACGGCAAGTTCGACCAGCGTGACGAGTACTTCGAGGTGCGCGAGGGCGGACTGCGCTTCCTGGTCAACCTCACCGACTATCTGGATACCGGCCTGTTCCTGGACCACCGTCTCGTACGTGCGAAGTTGCGCGAACTGGCCGCGGGCGTGCGCTTTCTCAACCTGTTTGCCTATACCGCCAGCGCCAGCGTGTATGCCGCTGCGGGTGGAGCGGCGGCGACCACCAGCGTGGACCTGTCGGCGCCTTATCTGGACTGGGCCTCGCGCAACCTCGCATTGAACGGTTTCATCGGGCCGCGCCACCAGCTGGTGCAACGCGATGCGCTGGAGTTCCTGCGCCGCGACCACGGCCATTACGGCTTGATCTTCGTCGATCCGCCGACGTTCTCCAATTCCAAGCGCGCCGGCGATTTCAGCGTGCAGCGTGATCATGCCGAGTTGCTGCTGGCCTGCGCCGAACGTCTGGATGACGGCGGCGTGGTGGTGTTCTCCAACAACTTCCGCCGCTTCAAGTTCGATCGCGAGGCGCTGGAGAGCTGCTTCAACATCGAGGACTGGACCGCGCCGAGCATCCCCGCGGATTTCGCGCGGCGTGCCGCCATCCACCGCTGCTGGTTGTTGCGCAAGCGCGACCCTGAACCTGGGGCGAGCCCGTGGGACGGGACCCGTCCGAAACCGTGAACTCTTCAGTGCGCATTAAGTGCCGCCGTCCGAGCATGAGACCACACTACGGAGGACGCTCATGAACACTCGTTTGAATCTGGCCAGGACGCATATCGACACTGCGCTTGTGCGGGATGGGCGCGGCGTCATGACACATCTGGGGGCATGGAAATGGGTGGCCCTGGGCGCGGCGCTGGCCGCCGCCCTGGCTGCGGCCCCGAGCGCTTCCGCCCACGGCCGCATGGGCCACGGTGCCTATCGTGGCGGCTACAGCGGGCACTATGTCCAGCCGCGCTACTACAACCGTGGTGGCGGCTACCATCGTGGTGGCCACTGGAATGGCGGGCGCTGGGTGGCCGGCGCCATCGTCACTGGCGCCGTGATCGGGCTGGTCAACGCTGCCGTCGCGCCACCGCCGGTGTATTACGCACCGCCGCCCGTGGTGTACGGGCCGCCGGTGGTCTATCGCAGCGATTACCCGCCGCCGGTGGTGACCCGCCGTGTCGTGGAGACTCGCACGGTGACCTACGACGATCCGTACCAGACGCGGTACCTGCGCAGCGACTGGTGATGGCGCAACGGGTGTGATTCGCCACGTGCAAGGCCCGGCATGCCCGGGCCTTGCCACGTCTGGTCCCCGCATCGTGCGCGCAGCGGCCGTGGGTTGGTACGCACGGCTGTCGTGGACGCCGTACCGTCACGGTTCCGTTGATGGATATCACGGCATCTGAACACCGCGGGGCGCATGCTGGGCCACATGACCGGGCGCGGCAGGCTCAGGCGCAATGCGCCGCGGGCCGGCCGCTGCCGACCTCGTGGAGCCACACTTGCCTGCAACCCTAGCTGCAACATCGTCCGAGACGATAGGCGCAAAGTTTCGACGCGTGCGTCAGCGCACCGTCGACTTGTGTGCGGGTCTGAGCGCCGAGGACCTGCAGCTGCAATCGATGCCCGAAGCCAGCCCGGGCAAGTGGCACTTGGCGCACACGACGTGGTTCTTCGACCAGTTCGTGCTTGGCCGGGACGCGGAATGGACTTCGCCCCAGCCGGCCTGGTCGTTCCTGTTCAACTCGTATTACCAGAGTGTCGGGCCGATGCATGCCCGGGGCCGCCGTGGGTTGTTGTCGCGTCCGTCGCTGGCGGAAGTGCTGGCATTCCGTGCCTGCATCGACGATGCGGTTGGCGAGCTGCTGGCGCGCAATGACGATGGGGAACTGCATGCCGTGGTGGACTTGGGGCTGCAGCACGAGCAACAGCACCAGGAGTTGCTGCTCACCGACATCAAGCACGCCTTGTGGTGCAATCCCCTGCAGCCGGCATATCGCGAACCGCTGCCGGCCCAGGTTGCGGGCACGGTCCCGCCGCTGCACTTCCTGCCGGGTCCGGAAGGCGTGCTGGAGATCGGCCATCGCGGTGCCGGCTTTGCCTTCGACAACGAAACCCCGCGCCATCGCAGCCTGTTGCAGCCGCACGTCCTGGCCAACCGCCTGGTGACCAACGCCGAGTACCTGGACTTCATCCATGACGGCGGTTACCGCGAACCGCGACTGTGGCTCTCCGACGGCTGGGACACCGTGCAGCGCGAAGGCTGGAAGCATCCCTTGTATTGGCACGACGACCTGGCCAGCGAGTTCACCTTGGCTGGTGTGCGTGCCATTGATCCGCGCGAGCCCGCCTGCCACCTCAGCTATTACGAAGCCGAGGCGTTTGCGCGTTGGGCCGATGCGCGCCTGCCGACCGAGGCGGAGTGGGAGATCGCCGCCACGGGCATGCCGGTGGCCGGCAACCTGCAGGAGGTCCGGCGATTCCAGCCACAGGCCGCGCCCGTCGGCGAGGGTCTGCAGCAATTGTTTGGCGATGTCTGGGAATGGACTGCTTCGCCCTACGTCAGTTATCCGGGATATCACCCCTTGCCAGGTGCGCTCGGCGAATACAACGGCAAGTTCATGTGCGGGCAGTGGGTGCTGCGCGGCGGTTCCTGCGCCACGCCGGCGGACCATATCCGGGCCAGCTACCGCAATTTCTTTCCACCACAAGCCCGCTGGCAGTTTGCCGGGCTGCGACTGGGACAAGACCGATGAACGTAGCGCTACCACGCGAGGCCCGTACCCCCCGCGGTGCGGTGGACAGCAGCTTGCTGCAGCTGGTCCAGCGCGGCCTGGGCCTGAAGAACAAACGCCTGCCGTCGTGGCTGTTCTACGACGCCCGGGGTTCGGCGCTGTTCGAGCAGATTTGCGCCCAGCCCGAGTACTACCTCACCGGTTGCGAGCTGGCGCTGATGGACGAGCATGCCGCGGAAATCGCCGACCGGCTGGGCCCGGACGTACGCCTGGTGGAATATGGCAGCGGCAGCGGCCGCAAGACGCGCCTGCTGTTGCAGCACCTGCAGACGCCGGTGGCCTATGTGCCGGTGGAGATTTCCGAAGCTTCACTGCGGGGCTGTGTCGAACGGCTGACGGCCGAGTTCCCGCAACTGCCGATCCAGCCGCTGCGCGCCGATTTCAGCAAGCCCTTGCGGATGCCCGTGGCACCGCGGGCAGCCAGGCGCACGGTGATTTATTTCCCCGGCTCGACGATCGGCAACTTTGCCGCACGCGAGGCGGTCGAGCTGCTGCGCCAGATGCGCAAGGAGATGGGCGAGGGCGGCGGCATCCTGATCGGCGTCGACCTGAAAAAGGACCCGGTGGTGATCGAGGCCGCGTACAACGACCGGGCCGGGGTCACGGCGCAATTCACCCTGAACATGCTGGCGCGGCTCAACCGTGAGCTGGATACGGATTTCGACCTGTCCGAGTTTGCCCACCGTGCGCGTTACAACCCGATGGCCGGGCGCATCGAGACCCAGTTGGTGAGCCAGCGCGAGCAACAGGTGCGGGTCGGGCGCCTGCGCATCGGATTCCAGGCTGGCGAGCCGATCGAAGTGGAATACAGCTGCAAGTATTCGCTGGCGGAGTTCGCGGCCCTGGCGGCCAAGGCCGGCTTGGCGGTCGAGCAGACCTGGACCGACGCGCGGCACATGTTCAGCGTCCAGCACCTGGTGCGGGCAAACTGCGCCTGAGGCGCGTCAGCCGCGGGCCAGTGCGGTGTCGATGAACTGGCGCAGCTGGGCCGCGTTCAGCGCCCCCGACTGGCGTGCTGTCTCGCGTCCGTGGTTCAACATAATCAGGGTCGGGATGCTGCGGATGCCGTAGCGCTGCGCGAGTTGCGGATGCGCTTCGGTATCCAGCTTGGCCAGACGCAAGCGCGGTTCCATGGCACTCGCGGCCTGGGCGTAGGTGGGCGCAAAGCCGAGGCATGGGCCGCACCAGGGTGCCCAGAAATCCACCAGCACAGGCAAGTCGCCCTTGCCGGTCACGGCCTCGAAATTGGCTGGGGTGAGCATCACCGGGGCACCGCTGAACAAGGCCTGATGGCAGCGTCCACACCGCGGCTGCTGGGTCAGGCGCTCGGCGGGAACGCGATTGAGCGCTGCGCAGTGGGCGCAAGGTATGGTGAGCGAGTCGGACATGCCGGTCTCCGGCGGCGTGCGGTGCGGCACGCCATCGTCCAGCATATGGTGTCGCCCGCTGGCGAAGCCAAGGATTCCGGGCACGCACGGCCGGCGCGTCCACGCATCGTGGTCCGGCGCTTGGTGAGGGCTGCAATCGGCCGCATCATGTGGTGTCGGCCGCCGTGGGCCGGGGAAAGGAGCAGGGTTACATGGCCAAGGCCAAGACCGCCTATGTATGCACCGATTGCGGCGCCGAACACACCAAGTGGCAGGGCCAGTGCATTGCCTGCGGTGCGTGGAACACGCTGAGTGCCATCGTGTTGCAGGGTACGTCCGCGGCGTCGGTGGGCGCGCAGCGCTCCAACTACGCCGGTCGCGCCGCGGGCGCGGCGCAGGTCACGGCGTTGAGCACTGTGGTGGTCGGCACCGAGCAGCGCATGTCGACCGGCCTGGGCGAACTCGATCGCGTACTCGGCGGCGGCCTGGTCGAGGGCTCGGTGGTCTTGATCGGCGGCGATCCGGGTATCGGCAAATCCACGTTGTTGCTGCAGGTGCTGGGCCAGCTGGGCCCGCGGCTGTCCAGCGTGTACGTCACCGGCGAGGAGTCGCTGGCGCAGGTGGCCGCGCGCGCGCAACGCCTGGGCATCGCGCTGGAACCGCTGCAGGCGCTGGCGGAAACCTGCGTGGAGCGCATCCTGGAGCAGGTGATGCAGGTGCGACCCAGGGTGCTGGTGATTGATTCGATCCAGACCATCTGGACCGAACTGCTGCCGGCGGCGCCGGGTTCGGTCAGCCAGGTGCGCGAAGCGGCGGCCAAGCTCACCCGGTTTGCCAAGGAAACCGGGACCTCGGTGTTCCTCGTCGGCCACGTGACCAAGGAGGGCGGTATTGCCGGGCCGCGCGTGCTCGAGCACATGGTGGACGCGGTGCTGTACTTCGAGGGCGAGACGAACAGCCGCTTCCGGGTGCTGCGGGCGTTCAAGAACCGCTTTGGCGCGGTCAACGAGCTCGGGGTCTTCGCCATGTCCGACGCCGGGCTGCGCGAGGTGCCCAATCCATCGGCGATCTTCCTTGCCGGTCATGGCCAGGCCACGGCCGGCAGCGCGGTCATGGTGACCCGCGAGGGGACGCGGCCGTTGCTGGTGGAAGTGCAAGCCCTGGTCGACCAGTCGTCACTGGGCAATCCCCGTCGCGTGGCGCTGGGCCTCGACCAGAATCGGCTGGGCATGCTGCTGGCGGTGCTGCATCGGCATGGTGGCGTGGCGGCCCACGACCAGGATGTGTTCGTCAACGTGGTGGGTGGCATCCGGGTGCAGGAAACCGCGGCGGACCTGCCGGTGCTGTTGGCGATCTGGTCCAGCCTGCGCGATCGGCCTTTGCCGGAACATACCGTGGTGTTTGGGGAAGTCGGCCTGTCCGGCGAGATTCGCCCGGTCCCGAATGGCGAGGAGCGCCTGCGCGAGGCCGCCCACCACGGCTTCCAGGTGGCGATCGTGCCACGTGCCAATGCGCCGAAGAAGGCACCCGGCGGCGGCATGCGCATCGTCGCGGTCGAGCGCCTGGCCGAAGCCCTCGACGCCTGTCGCTGAGCTGTCGTATTGGCGGCGTATCGTGGCAGGCGCGGACTCCCGCGCCCGGGCCGTCAGGGACCGCGGTGCAGGATCAGCTCCAGTACGAACTTGGAGCCGAAGAACGCCAGGGCGAGGATCGCCATGCCGACCAGGGTCAGGTTGACGGCGCGCGTGCCGCGCCAGCCATGGCGCCAGCGGCCATACAGCAAGGTGCCGAACAGCAGCCAGGCCACCACCGACAGCACCGTGGTGTGCACCAAATGCTGGGCGCGGATGTTCTCGATGAACAGCGCGCCGCTGAACAGGGCCGCGGTCAGCAGTGCAAAACCGCCGCCGATCAAGCGGAACATCAACGCCTCGGTCCGCGTCAGCGGCGGCAAGGCGCGCAGCCATTGGCCGAAGTCGCGGACGCGCAGTGCACGTTCCTGGGCGGCAAGCAGGATGGCCAGGATCGCCGCGATCGACAGCACGCTGAACGCGAGCAAGGCCAGGGTGACATGTAGCTTGATTGGCCAGGCCAGTTGCATGGGCGCAGTGGGCGGGGCCACGAAGGTGTCCAGCACCAGGAACAACGCGGCCAGCGGGAACACGATCACCCCCAGCGCCGCCACCGGCCGCGTGAGGTTGACCACCAGGGTCAGTGCCGCCACCACGCAGGCAACCAGCGACAGCGCGGCGAAGAAGTGCAGGTCGAGGGCGCCGCGATGCATGCCGAGCAGGATGCCGAGGTGCAACGCCACGGCGATCGTGGCCAGGACCAGGGCCAGGCGGTTAAGGGGATTCCGGCCGCTGAGCAAGGGTCGCGCCAGGCCGCCGGCGGCGGCGAGGTAGAGCGCGGTGGCCAACAGGGCCAAAAGGTCGGTGAGCATGGCGTCAGTTTCGCACACGCATTGCGCCGCGTGCAGGCGCGTGGCCGCGGCGACGGGGCGTTGCGCCCTTGATCGCGGCCCGGGCGCGTCGGGGTCTCTGCTATATTTTGCGATTGTCATCGACGCGTTGCCCGGTCATGTTTGAATCGCTGAGCCAAAGCCTGTCCACCACGGTCAACCGCCTGCGCGGCCGCGGCCGCCTGACCGACGAGAACATCCGCGAGGCCTTGCGCGAAGTGCGCATTGCGCTGCTCGAGGCCGACGTCGCGCTGCCGGTCGTCCAGGCCCTTATCCAGCGTGTCAAGTTGCGCGCGGTGGGCCAGGAAGTGGCGAAGAGCCTTTCGCCGGGCCAGGCCCTGGTCAAGGTGGTCAGCGACGAGCTGACCGCGGTGATGGGCACGATGAACGCGGAGTTGAATCTTGCCCAGCAGCCGCCAGCGGTGCTGCTGGTGGCCGGCCTGCAGGGCGCGGGCAAGACCACCACGGTGGCGAAGCTGGCGCGCCTGCTCACCGAGCGCCACAAGAAGCGGGTCATGGTGGTCAGCTGCGACGTCTACCGGCCGGCGGCAATCGAGCAGTTGCGGACCCTGGCGGAGCAGGTCTCGGTGGCGTTCTTCCCATCCGCCGCAGGCGAGGAGCCGGTGGCCATCGCCAAGGCGGCGCTGGCGGCGGCGCGGCGCGAGGTCATCGACGTGCTGATCGTCGACACCGCCGGCCGGCTGCATGTCGATACGGCCATGATGGACGAGGTCAAGGCCCTGCACGCGGCGCTGACCCCGGTGGAGACGCTGTTCGTGGTCGACGCCATGACCGGGCAGGACGCGGCCACCACGGCCAAGGCGTTTGCCGAGGCGCTGCCGCTGACCGGCGTCATCCTGACCAAGACCGACGGCGACGCCCGCGGCGGCGCCGCGCTCTCGGTGCGCTATGTCACCGGCCGGCCGATCAAGTTCCTCGGCGCCGGCGAGAAGACCGACGCGCTGGAGCCGTTCCATCCCGACCGCGTGGCCCAGCGAATCCTGGGCATGGGCGACGTGCTGTCCCTGGTCGAGGAAGTCGAGCGCAAGGTGGACCAGGAGAAGGCCCAGAAGCTTGCGCAGAAGGTGATGAAGGGCAAGCGCTTCGATCTCGACGACATGAAGGACCAGTTGGAGCAGATGGGCAAGATGGGCGGCATGGCCGGCTTGCTGGACAAGCTGCCAGGGGTGTCCAGCCTGCCCGAAAGCGTCAAGTCCAAGGCCAATGACGGCGAGATGCGGCGCATGATCGCGATCATCAGCTCGATGACGCAAAAGGAGCGGCGCCACCCGGACCTGCTCAACGGTTCGCGCCGCGCCCGCGTCGCGCGCGGTTCCGGCACCCAGCCGGCGGACGTGAACCGCGTACTCAAGCAATACCAGCAAATGGCGAAGATGATGTCCAAGCTCTCGCGCGGTGGTAGCAAGGGCCTGATGCGCCAGATGCGCGGCGCGCTGAAAGGCATGGGCGGTGGTATGGGCAATCTGCCTCCGATGCGCTGAAGCGGCGGCTGCTGCGCTGGCCCGGCAGCCGGCGACTGGCCGATCCCGGCGGGGCGGTGGCAGGGCGCTGCCCGTCGTGGGCTGGGCCCTGCTTCCCATTGCCGCCGAACCCCGCTAAGATACCGCGTTTGTCGCGCGCCAGCGCGCGCCAGCCGACGGTTTTCGGCACATCCGGAGTGGTTAACCATGGTCAAGATTCGTCTTTCGCGCAGCGGCGCCAAAGGGCGCCCTTTTTATCACGTGGTCGTGGCCGATCAGCGCAGCAAGCGCGACGGGCGCAACATTGAAAACCTGGGTTATTACAACCCGGTAGCGGCGGGCAAGGACCAGCGCGTGGAGCTGGATATCGAGCGCGTCAATGCCTGGGTCGCCAAGGGTGCGCAGATGAGCGACAAGGTCGCGGCGCTGGTCAAGGAAAAGGCCAAGCTGCAGTCGGCCGCCTGACGCGATGACGACCGGCCGGCGCGTCCTGGTCGGGCGCATCGTCGGCCTGTATGGGGTGCATGGCTGGCTCAAGATTGAATCGTGGACCGAGCCGCGCCTGGGCATCTTCGCGTATCAGCCATGGTTGCTGGTGGCGGCTTCGGACGAGGAGGTCAGCATTGCCGGGGCCACCGGCCGCACCCAGGGCAAGGGCGTGGTGGCCCAGCTTCCCGGTATCGGGTTGCGTGAACAGGCAGCTGACTTGGTCGGGCGCGACATCTACGTGGCGCGGTCGGCGTTGCCGTCAGCCGCAGCCGGTGAGTACTACTGGACGGATTTGGAGGGTTTGGCGGTTTTGACGCTGGAAGGCCATGCGTTGGGCCGGGTTAGCCACTTGTTTGCCACCGGCGCCAACGATGTATTGGTGGTGCGAGACGGCGAGCGCGAACGGCTGATCCCGTTTGCACAAGGGCCAGTGGTGAAGTCGGTGGATTTGGCCACGCAGCAGATGCTGGTGGACTGGGATCCGGATTTCTGACCGCCACCACGCGGCGCCAGCGGGATCGGAATCATGCGCATCGATGTGGTCACCTTGTTTCCCGGCTTGGTCCGCGAATGTGTTTCGGTCGGCGTGGTGGGACGGGCGCAAAAGCGCGGTTTGCTGCAGATCTACACCTGGAATCCGCGGGACTATACGCATGACCCGCACCGCACGGTGGACGCCACGTCGTACGGCGGCGGCCCCGGCATGGTGATGATGATCGAGCCGTTGCGGGCGGCGCTGACGGCAGTACGTGAAGCTGCGCCGGAACCCGCGCATGTGGTGTATTTGAGCCCGCAGGGAGTGCGGCTGACGCAGGACAAGGTGGTGGCGCTGACGGCGTTGCCACGTATCACCTTGTTGTGCGGGCGATACGAGGGAGTCGATGAACGATTGCTGGCGCGTGCGGTGGACGAGGAAGTGTCCATTGGCGATTACGTCCTCTCCGGCGGTGAGCTGGCGGCGGCCGTGGTCATCGACGCGGTGGGTCGTTTGCAGGAAGGCGCGTTGAACGACGCGCGTTCGGCACGTGAGGATTCGTTTTCCGACGGGCTGCTCGATTGCCCGCATTATGCGAAGCCGGTGCATGACGCGTGGGGTTCGGTGCCGGATGTGCTGTTGTCGGGCGACCATGCTGCGATTGCGCGCTGGCGGCGGCAGCAGGCGCTGGGCCGGACCTGGTTGCGCCGCCCGGACTTGCTGGCCCGGCAGGACCTGGATGCCGAGTCGCAAGCCCTCCTCGCCGTCTTCCGCGATGCCCACGCGCAAGCTGGCAAGGGCGAAAATTGAGAAGTGCGGCCATGGATGGCCGCTTTTTGACTCTCGCGATCATGGATGATCGCAAAAATAAACAGTGCGGCCCGGACGACCGCCTTATAGTCCCAGCGAAGGGACGATCTTAAAAAACAAAATAAATATGCGGCTACGGACAACCGCGCCTTGTCTCAGCGATCATGGAAGATCGCAGCAAAAAAACACCGTTAAAACCACCGAGGTTGTCATGAACAAGATCATCGAACAGTTCGAAGCCGAGCAAATCAAGCGTGAGCTGCCGGAGTTTTCGCCCGGTGACACCGTGGTGGTCAATGTCAAGGTCACGGAAGGCAATCGTGAGCGCGTGCAGGCGTTCGAAGGCGTGTGCATCGCCAAGCGCAGCCGTGGTCTGCATTCGGCGTTCACCGTGCGCAAGATGTCCCACGGCACCGGCGTGGAGCGGGTGTTCCAGACCCACAGCCCGGCCGTCGAATCGCTCACCGTCAAGCGTCGTGGCAAGGTGCGCGGCGCCAAGCTCTACTTCCTGCGCGGCCTGGAAGGCAAGGCTGCCCGCATCAAGGAAGACGTCGCCGCGGCGGCTGCGGCCAAGGCCAAGCACAAGGCTGCCGCTGCAGCCGAGTAAGCCTCGCCACCTTGAGGTGGTGTTGGTGTGGGGGCCCGCTTGCGGGTGGGCTCCTACAATGGGTAATGGTTTTGCGTGACTGGAAGCATCGCCCGCGAGCGGGCTTCCGCGACCACGTCCAAACTACGACCACAGATCTGAAATACGCCGCGCGATGACGCTCAGCCGTAGGCGGGCGCGGGCGGCAGCAGCTGCGGTTCCTGCAGGAAGTTGCCCTGCACGAAATCCACGCCGCAGGAAAACAGCAGCGAGGTGCTGGTGGCATCCTCGACCCATTCGGCGATGGTCATGCGCTTCATTTCGCGTGCCTGCTGGCAGATCTCGGTGATCTTCTTCTGGTTCTCGGGATGCGTCGGCAGGTCCGCGACGTAGCTGCGGTCGATCTTCAGGTAGTCGGCGTCGATGTGGTTGAGCAGGTGGAACGAGTTCAGCCCCGAGCCGAACTGCTCCAGGGCAAACTGGCCGCCGAGGTTCTTCCAGGCGTTGACGAATTGCTGGGCCGGCCGCAGCAGGGTCATGACCTTGCTCTCGGTCATCTCCAGCACCAGGCGCCCGTGCTTGAGCGCAGCCTTCTGCATCTGCGTGCCCAGCCACGACAGCAGCGTGGTGTCCTCCAGGGAGGTCGCCGTCAGCTTGACGAAATAGGTGGTCTTCTGGCCTTGCGCGTCACGCGCACGCAGGGCATTGATGGTGTGTTCCAGCACCCAGCGGTCGACCGTCGCGTTCAGGCCGTGTTTCTCGGCCAGCGGCATGAAGAAGCCCGGCAACACCGTACCCTGCGGGCCGTTCATGCGCAGCAGGATCTCCGAATAGTCACCATCCACGTCCTGCAGGCTGATGGTCTGCTGGTGGTATAGCATCAGGCCGTCGCCGGCCAGCGCCTTGTGCAGCAGGGACAACCAGTACTTGTCGCGTTCGTCGTCGGCCTTCTCGCGCGCGGCGGGATCGTGCAACTCGACGTTGCCGCCGCCGATGTTTTGCGCGTTGCGCAACGCTTGGCTGGCCTGGTTGAGCAGCAGCTCCGTGTTGGCGTTCTTTTCGCCCAGCAGGCTGCCGCCGATGCTGGCGGTGACGGTGATGGAGCGGGTGCCGGCATCGAAGATCTCGCTGCTGACACTCTTCTGCAACTGCTCGATCCAGTCCCGGATGGCGTTGTCCTGGCGCGACTCCAGGACGATGCCGACGGTGTGGTCGCCGAGCATGCCGGCCACGTCGTCGGGCCCCAGCAAGGAGCGCACCCGCTCGGCAAAGCTGGCCAGCAATTCGTCGGTCTTGCCCATGCCGATGCCAGCCACGGTGGAGGTCCAGTTGTCGGGTTCCACCAGCAACAGGGCCTGGCCCTTCTTGCCCTTGGCCGCGGCGCCCACCGCGTCATCGATGTGCTCCAGGATGCGCGCGCGGTTGAGCAGGCCGGTCACGGCATCGCGCTGCAACTGCTGCAACAAGGCCGGATCAAGTTCCTGCTGGCGGAAGACGATCTGCAGGCAGGGTTCGCCTTCGAACGTTGCCGCGGCAAACTCGACCGCGGCATCGAAATGGCTGCCGTCGGCACGCCGGGCGTGCAGCGTGGTATGCGACGCCAGCCGCTCCTGCCGGGCGTGGCCGCGCAGCAGACCCTTGAACTCGTCGGCGTGGCCGGGGTCGATCATGTCCAGCACCGGCACCCCCATCAGGTCGTCGAAGCTGGCGTAGCCGAAGGTCTCCAGGTAGGCCTGGTTGACCCGCACGTGCATGCCCTCGTGCACATAGGCGATGGCGTCGGTGGAGGAATCCAGCAAGGCGTCGCAGCGCCGCTCGGACTCGCGCAACGAGGCTTCCAGGCTGCGCACCTTGCGCCGGGTCTGCAAGGCGTCGAATTCGCGCGAGAGCACCGAGATGAGCTGGCGCGGACTGCTGCGCGAGGCGATGCCGCGGGCCCCGCCCACGAACAGGCTGGTGATCAGGTCGTTGTCGATCTTGCTGACCAGGCCGAGCAGCGAGTAATCGCGGCCCGAAGTATCCATGGTGGCCACCACGTCGGTGATGCCGAGGCCGGCGACGTTCGGGTCGAACATGACGATGTCCGGTTCCAGCTCGCTGATCGCGGCCTCCAACTGTTCGGCGTTGGTGGCCCGCGCCGGACGTACGGCAATGCCGGAGTTGCGCAGCTGGCTGATGATCTGCTCGGCCTCTTCCACCGAATTCTCGATGAAGAGGATCTTGATGACGTAATCGTTTTTCATGCCGTGGCGAGCTGTCCGTCAGTCTTGATGTCGTGCATAGGGGCCGCGCAGCGGTCGGTCATTGGTCACACATGTAACGGATTTTGCCGGAGCGCGCCAGCGCTGCCGGTAGGCCGGGCGGCACCGAACGCGACTCACAGCGGCCGCTTGCCGGCGTCTCCGGGCACTTCGCGCACCAGTCGTGGCACCAGGTAGCCGGGCAGGCGGGCGCGCAGCGCCTCGATCAGCGCCGTGGCCCGCGCGTCGCTCACCTCGAAGTGCGCCGTGCCCTGGACGCGGTCCAGCTGATGCAGGTAATACGGCAGCACACCGGCGGCGAACATGCGCTCGGACAGCGCCGCCAGTGCCTCCACATCGTCGTTGATGCCGCGCAACAGCACCGACTGGTTGAGCAAGGTGGCGCCGCAGGCCCGCAGCCGCGCGCAGGCCGCGTCCACGCTGGCGTCGAATTCGTTCGCATGGTTGGCGTGCAGCACCACCACCTTTTGTTGCGGCAGGCCGGCCAGCCAGGCCAGCAGGCTGTCCTCGATGCGCTCGGGCAAGACCACCGGCAGGCGGGAGTGGATGCGGAGCCGACGCACATGCGGGATGTCGGCCAGGCCCGCGCTCAACTCGGCGAGCTTGCCGGTGCTGAGCGCCAACGGGTCGCCGCCGGAAAGGATCAATTCGCTGATCGATGCCTCGTGACGCAGGTAGGCCAGCGCTTCACGCCATTGCTGGGCGGCGGCGAGCTCCTCGGCATAGGGAAAATGCCGGCGGAAGCAATAGCGGCAGTTGATGGCGCAGGTGCCGCTGGCGATCAGCAGGGCTCGGCCCTGGTACTTGTGCAGCACGCCGGACGCAGCACGGGCATCGAGGTCGCCCACAGCGTCGCGCACGAAACCGGGTGCTGCCTCCAGCTCGGCCAACTGCGGCAACACCTGCAGCAGCAGCGGGTCATGCCGGTCGCCACGGTGCATGCGCGCCACGAAGCCGCGCGGTACGCGCAGGCGGAAGCCGGCGTCGGCTGCCGGCAACTCGCCAGCCAGGTGCCCAAGGTCGAGCAGGGCCAGGAGTTCGTTGGCGTCGGTGACCGCATCGCGCCAGAGCGCGTGCCAGTCCGCCAAGGGCTGCAGGGCATCCGGCGTGGTGCGCGGCGCTGGGGTAGCAGTTATCATGGACAACCTGCTTTTGCATCTTGCATCGGGCAATACCCCCATTTTAACCGCTGATTGGCCGCCACATGGGTCAGGCCGATCGGCTTACTCCGGAGTTCTACTGTATGGCGAGCTATGGTCTCAATGACGTCAAGAACGGCGTGAAGATCATCGTCGATGGCGATCCGTACACCGTCGTCGAGGCCGAGTTCATCAAGCCAGGCAAGGGCCAGGCGTTTACCCGCATTCGCATCCGCAACCTGCTCAACGGCCGCACGGTGGAAAAGACCCTGAAGGCGAGCGAGTCGTTCGAGGGCGCGGACGTGCTCGACACCGACATGCAGTACCTGTACACCGATGGCGAGTTCTGGCATTTCATGCAGCCGGACACGTTCGAGCAATTCCAGGCCGACAAGGCTGCGGCAGGCGAGGCGGCCAAGTGGCTGAAGGGTGAAGAGGACTGCGTGGTGACGCTGTGGAACGGGCGTCCGATTGTCGTGCAGCCGCCCAATTTCGTCGAGCTCAAGATCGTGGAGACCGATCCGGGCCTGCGCGGCGACACCTCCGGTGGCGGCGGCAAGCCGGCCAAGCTGGAGACTGGCGCGACGGTGCGCGTGCCGCTGTTCGTCAACCAGGACGAGGTCATCCGCGTCGACACCCGCTCCGGCGAATACGTCAGCCGGGTGAAATGAATCCCGCTGAGGCGGGCAGTCTTGCCTGCCCGGACGTCGCCGCGGCGGGGCCGTTGGCCCTGCCGGCAACGCCGGACGGGTCGCGATGAATCCGCCCTCGGTGCAAGCGGTCGACCTGTTGCTCGAGCCACGCTGGCTGGTGCCGGTGGAGCCGCATGCGGTGGTGCTGGAGGAGCATGCGGTCGCGGTGCAGGCCGGGGTCATCGTCGGCATCATGCCGGTGGCGGCGGCGCGCCTCGCCTACGCGCCGCGGCAGACGGTGCAGCTGCCCGGCCACGCCCTGATCCCGGGCCTGGTCAACTGCCATACCCACGCGGCGATGACCCTGCTGCGCGGGCTGGCCGACGACCTGCCGCTGCAGGAATGGCTGCAGCAGCACATCTGGCCGGCCGAGGCGCGGGCCATGGGTGCCGAATTCGTGCGCGACGGCACCGAGCTGGCGGTCGCCGAGATGCTGCGCGGGGGCACCACCTGCGCCAACGACATGTATTTCTTTCCCGACGTCACCGGTGCGGTGTACCAGCGCCTCGGCTTGCGGGCCACGGTCGGGCTGCCGATCATTGAGTTCCCCACGGTGTGGGCCGGGACCCAGGACGAGTATTTCGCCCGCGCCACCGACGTGCACGACGGCTTCCGCGGTAGTGCGTTGATCCGCACCGCGTTTGCCCCGCATGCCCCGTACAGCGTGTCCGATGCCGGCTTCGAGCGCATCCGTGTGCTCGCGGACCAGCTCGACATTCCGGTGCACGTGCACCTGCACGAGACCGCGCGCGAGGTCGAGGACGGCAAGGCGGCCAGCGGGCTGCGTCCGTTCCAGCGCCTGCAGAAACTCGGCTTGGTCAACGACCGCTTGATCGCCGTGCACATGACCCAGCTCAGCGAGGGCGAGATCGCGGCCTGCGCTGCGGCCGGGGTCTCGGTGGTGCATTGCGTGGAATCGAACCTGAAGCTCGCCTCCGGCTTTTGCCCATGGGAGAGATTGCGCCAGGCTGGGGTCAACGTCGCCCTGGGCACCGATGGCTGCGCGTCGAACAACGACCTGGACATGTTTGGCGAAATGCGTACGGCGGCGCTGGTGGCGAAGGCGGTGGCCGGCGACGCGGCGGCGTGCGACGCGGCCCAGACACTGCGTGCGGCCACGCTGAACGGGGCCAGGGCGCTGGGTCGGGAGGCCGAGATCGGTTCGATCGAGGTCGGCAAGCAGGCGGACTTGGCCGCCGTGCGCCTGTCGGATCCGGAAACCCAGCCGCTGTACAACGTGCTCTCGCAACTGGTGTATGCCGCCGGCCGCCACCAGGTCAGCGACGTGTGGGTGGCCGGTCGCCGGCGGCTGGAACAGGGCGAATTGCGGGGCCTGGACCTGGACGAGGTCTTGTCCCGCGCCAGGACCTGGCGCGAGCGTATTGCCGCCGGCTGAAGCGCCTTGCGACGATGTCGAGGCCGGCGTCCAGGAACGGCAGCAACAGGCACGCGATAAACTGCGTGAACTGAGGAGTACGAGCAGATGTCCGAGGTTGCCAATGCCAGTACGCGCGAGATCGCGCATTTCGACGCGCTTGCCTCGCGCTGGTGGGATGCCGATGGCGAGTCGCGGCCGCTGCACGACCTCAATCCCGTGCGCCTGGCCTATATCGAGGCGCGCATCGAGCTGCGCGGCGCGCGCGTGGCCGACGTCGGCTGCGGCGGCGGCTTGCTGAGCGAGGTGCTGGCGCGCGCCGGGGCCGAGGTCACCGCGATCGACCTGTCCACCCAGGTCATCGAGGTGGCGCGCCTGCACCTGCACGAATCCAACTTGCAGGTGGATTACCGGGTGCAATCGTCGGCGGACCTGGCTGCAGCCGAAGCCGGTACGTTCGATGCGGTGTGCTGCATGGAATTGGTCGAACATGTCCCGGATGCGGCTGCGCTGGTGCGCGACCTGGCGGCGCTGCTCAAGCCGGGCGGCTGCTTGTTCATGTCCACGCTCAACCGCACGCCGGTGGCCTTCGGCGTGGCGATCCTGGGTGCCGAGTATCTGCTGCGCCTGTTGCCGCGCGGCACCCATCACTATGCGCAGTTCCTGCGCCCCTCCGAATTGACGCGATTGCTGCGGGCCTCGGGGCTGCAGGCCGAGGATGTCTCCGGCGTGGCCTACGACCCGTGGCGGCGCAAGGCCTGGCAAAGCCGCTCGACCGCCGTCAACTACCTGCTCAGCGCACGCAAGCCGGCATGAGTGTCGCCGTGGCATCTCCGCGGTTCCGTGGTGTGCTGTTCGACCTGGACGGCACCTTGCTGGACAGCGCGCCGGACCTGTATGCCGCGCTCGAGGTCCAGTGCGCCGAGGAGGGCGTGGCGGCACCGCCATATGCCATGGTCCGCGCCGTGGTCTCGCGTGGCGCCACGGCGGTGCTGCGCTGTGCCTTTGCCGCGCGCGGCGAGGCGGGGCTGGCAGCGCTGCTGCCACGCTACCTGGAACTCTACGCGGGGCTCATGGCCGAGCATACCCGGGCCTTTGCTGGCGTCGAGCCGTTGCTCGGGGGCATCGAGGCGCGCGGTTGGGCGTGGGGCATCGTCACCAACAAGGCCGGCTACCTCACCCATGAGCTGGTGCGCCGCATCGGCTGGGCCGAGCGCGCGGCTGCCGTGGTTGCAGGCGACACCTTGCCGGTGAAGAAGCCGGATCCGGCACCGGTGTTGCTGGCCTGCCGCCAGGCCGGCATCGCCGCCGCAGAGGCCGTCTTCGTGGGCGACGACCAACGTGATATCCAGGCCGGCACGCGGGCCGGGCTGACCACCGTGGCGGCCGCCTGGGGTTACCTGGATGGCGGCGACCCGCGACGTTGGGGCGCCGACGTCGTGTGCGATTCGCCGGCGCAGTTGGGCGAATGGTTGCGCCTCGAGGCGGTGCCGACGTGACTGGCGACGCGCAAGCCTGGCCGGACGAGCTGCAGGGACGTATCGACAAGTGGCTGCAGGCTCATCCGCAGCAGCGCATCACGGTGAACTTCGTCGACCGCACGCGGTATGCCGGACACTATGCGCTGCAGGCACTGGAGCAGGAGATGCTCGATGCGGCGTATGGCGCCCGCGAGCCGCAGGTCGTGGCCGCCAGGCTGCAATGGTGGGTCGAGGAGTTGTCGGCGGCCCCGGCCAGCGGCGGCCATCATCCGCTCACCGAGTTGTTGTTTGCCGACCGGCGTGCGCGCGATATCGCGGTGTCCACCTGGACTGCGCCGGCCCTGGCGGCCATCGAGCAGTTGGGCCGTGGTACGGCGGCGGATTTCAATGCGCAACTGGACGCCGCTGGCGTTTTGCATGGCGCGCTGGCGACGTTGGAGACGCAGTGGTGGTATGGCAGCCGCGCGAGCGCGCAGCGCGCGACCCGGGTTGCCGTGCTCAGCCACCTGCTGCAGGCGCTGCGCGGGCTGACCGACGATGTGGATCGCGACTGCCTGCCGCTGCCCATGGCACGCCTGGCGCAGCATGGCTTGAACCGCGGGCAATTGCGCCAGCTGACTCCCGCGTCGTCCCAGGCGGTGCGGGACCAACTGCAGGATCTGCAGCGCGGACTGGGTGATAGCGCCGGGCTGCCCGGACCGCTCAGTGTGTTCCGGGCGGTGCAATGGCGCGAGGCCCGGCAATCCGTCGCGCATGCGCTGGCGGCGGGCGACAGCCAGGCGGCGCTGGCGGTGGTTCCTGCGCGGTCGGGCCTGTGGGATACCGTGCTGGCCTGGCGCGCGGCAAGGGCGTGGCAACGTGCCGATCCGTGGGTGCCCGGGCACGGCAGTGCCGCGGTTGGCGCGGCCGGCGCATTGGGCTCCGATGGCGTGCACCATTGAGCGCAGGCTGATCGGCCCCAAGATCAGCAGCTGGGAGGGCGGTGTCGTCGTGGCCATTGGGATGAAAGCATGTTGAAACAGGAAAATGTCGTGCGTCTGCTGCCGGACGTCGCCGTGCACACCCAACTCGGCGGCACGCTGGACTGGGTCGGCATGGCCGACATCCAGGTGCCGGTGGTCTTCGATGCCGGCGACGGCGAGGCGCAGCGCAACAGCGCCCGGGTCGGTGCCTTCGTCAACCTGCAGCAGCCGACGCAACGCGGCATCCACATGTCGCGCCTGTACCTGCAGGTCCAGCAGGCGCTGGCCGATACCCAACTGGGGACGGCAGCCCTGCACGAGCTGCTGCGCAGCTTCGTCCGCTCTCAGGGCGGCCTGGCCGACGCTGCGCGGATCACCGTGCAGTTCGAGCAATTGGTGCGCCGGGCTGCCCTGCGTAGCCAGCACAGCGGCTGGCGCGCCTATCCGGTACTGATCGAGGCCAGCCTGGTGGGTGGGGTGTTTGCCGTGCAGCTCACCACGGAAGTGATGTATTCATCGACCTGTCCGGCCTCGGCCGCCTTGGCGCGGCAGATGATCCAGGAACAATTTGGCCGGGATTTCGCCACCGACACGGCGCTGGACCGCACGGCGGTGCTGGCCTGGCTGGGCAGCGAGCAGGGCATCGTCGCCACGCCGCATGCCCAGCGCAGCACCGCCCAGGTGTGCGTGAGCCCGGTGGCTGGCGGCGAGCTGCACCTGCTGCGCGTGCTGGATGCGGTGGAGCGGGCACTGGGCACGCCGGTGCAGACGGCGGTCAAGCGCGAGGACGAACAGGCCTTTGCCTTGGCCAATGGCGCCAACCTGATGTTTTGCGAGGATGCCGCGCGGCGCATTCGCCTGACGCTGGACGCGGATGCGGAACTGGCGGATTTCCGCATCCGCGTGGAGCATCGCGAAAGTTTGCACCCCCACGATGCGGTGGCCTACGCCCGCAAGCACGTGCCCGCGGCATAACCGCCGATCCCGCCGCGGGTCAGCGGGCGAATTCCAGCCTCTGTCCGCGTACCCGCTCGTCGATGCGGCTGCCGTCCCAGACCCGCTCGCCATTGACGAAGGTGCTGGCGATCGAGGCGTCGAAGCGCTGGCCTTCGAGCGGCGACCAGCCGCATTTGGACAGCACCTCAGCGCGGGTCACGGTGTACGGCCGACGCGGGTCGACGAGTACCAGGTCGGCGGCATAGCCCTCGCGCAGGTAGCCACGGTGCTTGACGTCGAAGCGTAGCGCGGGCGCGTGGCAACTCACCTCGACCAGACGCTCGAGGCTCAGCTTGCCTTCGGCCACGCGCTGCAGGCCGATCTGCAGCGCAAACTGCACGAGCGGCAGGCCCGAGGGCGCGGCGTCGTAAGGCTGGGTCTTTTCCTCCAGCAGGTGCGGCGCGTGGTCGGTGGCAAGGATGTCGATGCGGCCATCGGCGAGCGCGGCAATGAGCGCCTCGCGGTCGGCGGCGGACTTGATGGCCGGGTTGCACTTGATGCGGAAGCCCAGGCGGTCGTAGTCACCCTCGTCGAACTGCAGGTAGTGCACGCAGGTTTCGGCGGTGATCTGCTTGCCGGCGATCGGGCCGGGTTCGAACAGGGCCAACTCGTCGGCGGTGGAGACGTGCGGCACGTGCAGCCGGGCGCCATGCTTGCGGGCCAGGGAGACGGCCAGGGTGGTGGACTTGAGGCAGGCCTCGCGAGAGCGGATGTGCGGATGCTCCCGCGCCGGGATGTCCTCGCCGTAGCGCTGGTGCGCCGCGGCCAGCGCGGCCTCGATCATCGGCGTGTCTTCGCAGTGGGTGATGATCGGCACTGGGCATTCGCGGAAGATCGCTTCCAGTGTGGCCATGTCGTCCACCAGCATGTTCCCGGTCGACGCCCCCATGAATACCTTGACGGCCGGCGTGCTCAGCGGGTCGACTTGCCTGACCGCGGCCAGGTCGTTGTTGCGCATGCCCAGGTGGTAGGCGTAGTTCACGACCGCATCATGGGCGGCGTGCGCATACTTGGCCTCGAGCGTGGCGCGATCGAGGGTTGGCGGCTTGGTGTTGGGCATGTCCATGTACGAGGTGATGCCGCCGGCGGCACAGGCACGGGTCTCGTGCGCTGTGTCGGCCTTGTGGCTCAAGCCCGGGTCGCGGAAGTGCACGTGGTCGTCGATCATGCCGGGCAGCAGCCACATGCCGCCGGCATCGATCACCGTCTCGCCGCCCCGTGCCGCGAGGTCGCCGCCAATCGCGTCGATGTGTCCGGCGTGCACCCGCAGGTCGGCCTGGTAGCGCCGCCCTTCGTTGACCAACTCGGCGTTCTTGATCAGCCAGTCAGTGGCCATGCGGTGATGCTCCCGGGCAGCGGCAAGAGGGAAAGTGAAAGGTGTCGGGTACCGGGTCGTTGCCGCCGTCGCACAGTGGCTGGCAGCGCAGCAGGCGCCACAGCGTCAGCAGGGAACCGCGCCAGGGCCCGAATCGCGCCATCGCGATCCGGGCATAATCGGAGCAGCTTGGGTGGAAGCGGCAGTGCGGTCCGAGCAATGGACTGAGCAGGCGCTTGTACAAATGCAGCATCCACAGTATCAATCGTGTCAACGGATTTACCCGCCCAGGTTGTTTTCAGCGGAGACCGGCGCAAGTATTCCAGATGTGCGCTTGCCGGTACAGGACACATGGGTTATAAAACCCGACCGCCGCGGCCAATGCATGGTGATGAGGATATGGCGAAGAACAATGGTCGTACGAGTTCTGCCAAAGTGCAGACGAAAGGAAAATCCAACGGATCTGGTCGTACCGCGGCGCGTGTCAAGCCGGCGGCTGCACCAGCGGCGAAAGGCGGCAAGTCGGCGAAGAAGCCGGTGGCCAAGCCGGCGTCGACCCAGGCGATCAAGCCTGCCGTGAAAGCCGCGGCGAAGAAATCGGCAGCGAAGGCTGCACCGGCACGGGCGGCCAAGCCGGCGCGCAAGTCGGCCGGCAGTCCGGCCAAGCCGGCGACGAAGCCGGGCGTGAAAAAGGGCGCCGGCGTGAAGAAGGCGCCGACGGTGGCCAAGGCCGGTAAGCGCCCACCAGCTCCCGCCAAGGCGGCCGCTGCCCCCAAACCCGGCAAGGCGGGCACGAGCAAGGCTGCTGCGCGCAAGCCGGTATCGACGCCTGTCCGCGGCAAGGCTGCGGTGGGCAAGTTGCCCGGCAAGGCCGCCGCATCGCGGCCGAGCGCGGCAAAGCAGCAGTACAAGCCGGCAGCGATGCCACGTGGCAAGTCGACCGCTGGCCATGCGTCCGTGGCGACGCCGCATGGCGGGCACAGGAAAACGTCCGCTGCGGCGGCTTCGGCGCCAGCCCGGCCGACCCATGCGCCCGTCGTACCGGTGCCCAAGCCGGTCAGCAACGCGCCGGGTTCGCCAAGCTTCAAGGGACGGATTGCCAGCGCCACGGCCATGGTGACCACGCGACAACCCAAGGCGGCCCCCACGGCCGGCTCCCACAAACATTCCAAGCATTCTTCAGACTCAATGAATAAAAGTGCGGTAACCAACCTGGACAATGGCGTCACCCGTGAGGACGGGCGCTACGCCCTTCCCGCCACCAGTACGATCGAACTGCCGCGCGGTTATGTACCCGGCCCCAAAGAGGAGTACATGAGTCCGCGCCAGCTCGCGTATTTCCGCAACAAGTTGCGTACCTGGCGTGCGCAGCTGGTGGAGGAGTCGCGGCAGACCATGGACAACCTGCGCGAGGAAGTGCGCGACGTGGGTGACGAAGCGGAGCGTGCGACGCGCGAGACGGAAAATTCGCTGGAGCTGCGTACCCGCGACCGCTATCGCAAGTTGATCGCCAAGATCGACAAGGCACTGCGTCGCATCGAGGACGGCACCTACGGTTTCTGCGAGGAAACCGACGAGGAGATCGGCGTCGAGCGCCTCGACGCGCGGCCGATCGCCACGCTGTCACTCGATGCCCAGGAGCGCCGCGAACATCTGCAAAAGCAGATGGGCGACTAGCCCCAAGGGGTCGCTGGCGTCACTGTGGGCTGGCTTCTACGGATGCCCGCGGCGACGGCCTTGACTCCCTCTCCCCTGGCTCTGCCGGAGGAGAGGGCTGGGGTGAGGGGCGCTCCGGCTCTTGTCGTTGTCTCACAGCCGGCCGGATATGCGCACGCGCACATGCAGCGGGATTCAGCGCAGCGCGGCGCTGGCGTATTCCTTCACCTTGGTCAGGGTTGCCGCCAGGCCGTTGGCGCGGGTCGGCGACAGGTGCTTGGCCAGGCCGATGGTGGTGATGAACTCGGGCGAGGTGGCCAGGATCTCATCCGCGGGCCGGTCGGAGTACACGCGCAGGATCAGGGCCAGCAGGCCGGAGACGATGGCCGAATCGCTGGCGGCGTCGAAATGCAGCCTGGTGGCGTCGCCGCTCGGCACCAGCCAGACCATGGACTGGCAGCCGCTGATCCGGCAAGCCTCGGTCTTCCATTCGTCGGGAAACGTGGGCAGGCGCCTGCCGATGTCGATCAGGTATTGGTAACGCTCGGTCCAGTCGCCAAAGAACGCGAATTCTTCGGCGATGGCCTGTTGTGCGGTGTCGGCGCTGGAAGTGGCGGTTGCATTCATGCGTGCATTATCGCGCGTGGCGCCGCGATATACCGGCTTGCGGGCGTCGGCACTGCAGTGCGGGCGGTTTCCACCGTCCAGGTCAGGGCTTGGCGATGCTCCACCGTGTGCCTTCGGCGCTGTCTTCGATGACCACGCCGAGCGCGTGCAGCTCGTCGCGCAAGGCATCGGCCCGCGCGAAGTCGCGATGCTCGCGGGCCTCGCGCCGCTGGCGCAGCAGCGCTTCGACGTGTGCGGTGTCCACCTCGCTTTCGCCGTGCCGGAACCAATCCCGTGGCGCCTGCCGCAACAAGCCCAGCGCCGCGGCGCCGGCGAGCAGCCCGGCCTTTGCGGCCACGTTGTGGTCGCGGCGTGCGCGGTCGGCCAGCTCGGCCAGCTCGGCCAGTGCCTGCGGCGTGTTGAGGTCGTCGCACAACGCCGACTCGATCCGTTCCGGTACTGGCGCGACATGTTCTGGCACGCCGACCTCATGCATGTCGCGCAGCACGCGGTACCAGCCGTCGAGCGTGGCCATGGCCTGGCGGACGGCGGCCTCGGACCAGTCCAATGGTTGCCGGTAATGGCCACTCAGTAGCCGCAGGCGCAGGGCCTCGGCCGGATATTGCTGCAGCAGCTCGTGCAGCACCAGCACGTTGCCGAGCGACTTCGACATCTTGCGGCCGTCGAAGGTCAACATGCCGTTGTGCAGCCACCAGCGGGCGAAGAGCTGGCCACCGTGCGCACAGGTGGATTGCGCGATCTCGTTTTCGTGATGCGGGAACAGCAGGTCGATGCCGCCGGCGTGGATGTCGATGGTCTGGCCCAGGTGGGCCGCGCTCATCGCCGAGCATTCGATGTGCCATCCCGGGCGTCCGCGCCCCCAGGGGCTGTTCCACCCCGGCAGCTCGGGCGGGGAGGGCTTCCACAGCACGAAATCGCCGGGATCGCGTTTGTAGTCGGCAACCTCGATGCGTGAGCCGGCCAGCAGCTCTTCCGTATCGCGCCCCGACAAGGCGCCGTATTGCGCGAACGAGGCCACCGCAAACAACACGTGTCCGGCGCTCACATAGGCGTGGCCGTGCTCGAGCAGGTGCCCGATCATGTCGACGATGGGCCCGATGTGCCCGGTGGCCTGCGGTTCGATATCCGGCGCGGCCACGCCCAGGGCCGCCATGTCCTCATGGTAGACCTGGGTGAAACGCCGGGTGATGGCGCCGATCGGTACGCCCTGCTGCTGGGCGGCAGCGTTGATCTTGTCGTCGATATCGGTGATGTTGCGCGCGTAGACCACCTGTGGATAGTGGCGTCGCAGCAGTTGCACCAGCACGTCGAACACCACCGGGCCGCGGGCGTTGCCGATGTGCACGTAGTTGTAGACGGTCGGCCCGCACAGGTACATCGTCACCCTTCCGGGATCGCCAGGCGCGAACACCTCGGTGCGGCGGGTCAGGCTGTTGTAGAGCGAAATCGGCATGGGTGGTTCGTGACCGGATGGCGGATCTGGGCAGCCCGACATCTTAACAAGGTGTAAGCCCGGTGTTTGGCCGCTCTTGGTTCTAAGCGTGTATTCAGCGTGAATTTGTTGCAATGCCCGGCATACGCGGGCTCGCGGCTTTTACGCTCGGAGGTCGTCATGACCAGACTTTGGCTTTCCACCCTGATGCTCGCCATGGTGTCCACTGCGGCCTTTGCCCAGGACGGGCGCTATGCCACGTCGGCCCCAAACGACGAGAACGCCCACTACGGCTGGGCCGACGTGCTGCGTGCCGACCCGGTGCAGGGCATCACCCGCACTGAAGTGCCTCGGCAGGAATGCTACGACCAGCCCGTGGTGCGCCAGGAAGGCGGCAACACCACGGCCGGCACCGTATTGGGCGCGGTGGTGGGCGGCGTGCTCGGCAACACCGTCGGCAAGGGCGACGGCCGCAAGGCGGCGACCGTGTTGGGTGCGGTCGCCGGCGGCGCGGTGGGCAATCGCGCAACCCAAGGTGGCACATACGAATCCACGCAGACCCAATGCCGCACGGTGAGCTCGGTCAGCGAGCAGCGCCAGATCATCGGCTATGACGTGGAATACCGCTACCACGGCGACGTCTACGTCTCCCGCCTGAGCTACGACCCAGGCGACCGCCTGCGCGTGCGCGTCAGCGTGACCCCGGCCAACTGAGCCGGCTCGGGCTTGATACTGCTTGCCGGTGCTGATTGTGTGCGGTGAGTCCATCCCGTGGCTTCCCGCAGACGCAGTGTTGCGTCGCAGCGGGATTGCCGGCATGATGCACGTGTTGCGTGCGGAACCACCCATGTCCACAGCCGTCTACACTGCCACCGTGCTGACCAGCGCCCGTGCCGCTTCGGGCATGACGTCGCGCGCGCGCCGACCGGGCAGACATGTCGCCGGGTAGGCTGTCGCACGCGTAGTTTGTGAATCGACGAAAACCCGGCCTTGCGCCGGGTTTTCTGCTTTTGATCGTTTTGTTCCTGGAGGCAACTGTCACATCTGCTATCCAAGCCTAGCCTCCCATTCGTCACTCAGCGACTTCAGCCTTTCAACGGACCGCCATCGCCCCGGAGCACCACCCCATGACCCTCCGCCACTTCATCACCACCCAGGACTACAGCCGCGCCGAGATCGATGCCTTGCTCGCGCGTGCGGCCGGGTTCAAGAGCTCGCCAGCGGGCCGTGAGCTGGCTGGCAAGTCGATTGCCTTGCTGTTCTTCAATCCGTCAATGCGCACGCGCACCAGCTTCGAGCTTGGCGCGTATCAACTGGGCGGGCACGCGATCGTGCTGTCCCCGGGCAAGGACGCGTGGCCCATCGAGTTCGAGGTGGGCACGGTGATGGACGGCGACAGCGAGGAGCACGTGGCCGAGGTCGCACAGGTGCTGTCGCGCTACGTGGACCTGATCGCGGTGCGCGCGTTCCCGAAGTTCCAGGACTGGGCAGTGGATCGCGAGGACAGGGTGATCAAGGCCTTTGCCCGCTACGCCACGGTGCCGGTGATCAACATGGAAACCATCACCCATCCCTGCCAGGAACTGGCCCACGTGCTGGCGCTGCAGGAGCACCTGGGCGAGCTGCGGCACAAGAAGTACGTGCTGACGTGGACCTGGCATCCGAAGCCGCTGAACACCGCGGTCGCGAACTCGGCCTTGCTGATCGCCACGAAGATGGGCATGGACGTCACCTTGTTGTGCCCGACGCCGGATTACGTGCTGGACGAGCGCTTCATGGAATACGGCCGTCTGAACGCCGAGCAGAACGGTGGCTCACTCACGGTCAGCCACGACGTGGAAGCGAGCTATCGCGGCGCCGACGTGGTCTACGCCAAGAGCTGGGGTGCGCTGCCGTTCTTCGGGCGCTGGGACGAGGAGAAGCCGATTCGCGACGCGCACCGGCACTTCACCGTCGATGCGCAGAAGATGGCCCTCACCAACCACGGCCTGTTCAGTCACTGCCTGCCGCTGCGGCGGAACGTGCAGGCAACCGACGCGGTCATGGAATCGCCCGCGTGCATCGCCATCGACGAGGCGGAAAACCGCCTGCACGTGCAGAAGGCGGTCATGGCGTCATTGGTGGGCGGCTGAGCCGGCAGCGGCGGCCGGCCATTACGGGTTCATGCAACGGGAGCGCGCGCCATGACGGGCACCAGGCATCACTACCACGTCGAAGTCGACTGGACCGGCAACCTCGGTACCGGCACGCAGGGCTATCGCGGCTATGCGCGCGACCATGACATCCGCGTCGCCGGCAAGCCGACGCTGGCCGGCTCGGCGGACAAGGCCTTCCGCGGCGACGCCAGCCGCCACAACCCCGAGGATCTGCTGGTCGCCGCGCTCTCGGCCTGCCACATGATGTCCTACCTGCACGTCGCCGCGGTCGCGGGCGTGGTGGTGACCGCCTATGCCGACGCCGCCGAAGGCGTGATGGAGCAGGAAGGGGAAGGCGGGCATTTCACGGAAGTGGTGCTGCACCCGCAGGTGACCGTCACCCGCGCCGGGGACGTAGCCAAGGCCGAAGCCCTGCATGCCGACGCGCACCACGCCTGCTTCATCGCCAACTCGGTGAATTTCCCGGTGCGCTGCGAACCGTCCACCGTGGTCGCCGCTGTTTGAATCAACGCTACCCATCAGGATCCATCGCCATGTCCAAAGATATCGTCCTCGCCTTTTCCGGCGGCCTCGACACCAGCTTCTGCGTGCCCTACCTGCGCGAACGCGGCTGGGCCGTGCATACCGTGTTTGCCGACACCGGCGGCGTGGATGCGGGGGAAAAGGTCTTCATCGAGCAGCGCGCCGCCGAGCTCGGCGTGGCCAGCCACGTCACGGTTGACGGTGGCCCGGCGCTGTGGAGCGGCTTCGTCAAGCCCTTCGTCTGGGCCGGCGAGGGCTACCAGGGCCAGTATCCGCTGCTGGTCTCCGACCGCTACCTCATCGTCGATGCCGCGCTGGCGCGCGCGGCCGAGCTCGGCACGCGGGCTATCGCGCACGGTTGCACTGGCATGGGCAACGATCAGGTGCGCTTCGACCTGGCAGTGAAGGCGCAGGGCAGCTACGACATCGTCGCGCCGATCCGCGAGATCCAGAAGGAACACACCGAGGTGCGCGCCTACGAGCAGCAGTACCTCGAGGCCCGCGGCTTTGGCGTGCGCAGCAAGCAGCAGGCGTACACGATCAACGAGAACCTGCTCGGCATCACCATGTCCGGTGGCGAGATCGACCGCTGGCAAGCACCCGGCGCCGGCGCGGTCGGCTGGTGCAAGCCGAGGTCGGAATGGCCGTCCGCGTCGTTGCACGTCAAGCTGGGCTTCGCGCGCGGCGAAGCGGTGACGCTGGATGGCGAGAAGCTGCCCGGCCATGTGTTGCTGGCGCGGCTCAACGGCTTGTTCGCGCCATACGGCGTCGGCCGCGGGCTGTATACCGGCGACACCACGATCGGGCTCAAGGGCCGCATCATCTTCGAGGCGCCGGGGCTGGCCGCGTTGCTGGCTGCGCATCGCGCGCTGGAAGAGGCGGTGCTCACCAAGCAGCAGAACCGCTTCAAGCCCGAGGTGGCGCGCAAGTGGGTGGAGCTGGTGTACGAGGGCTTCTTCCACGATCCGCTGAAGAGCGACCTCGAGGCCTACCTTGCTTCGAGCCAGTCGTTGGTGGACGGCGAGGTCACGCTGGAGACCAGCGGCGGCAGTGTCGGCGCGGTGGCAGTCGAGTCACCGCATATCCTGGCGGCGCAGGGCGCGACCTATGCGCAGGCGGCGGATTGGGGCGTGGCCGAGGCCGAGGGCTTCATCAAGCTGTTCGGCATGAGCAGTTCGCTCTGGGCCGAGGTCAATCGGCAATGAACCGGCAAGTGGACATGGGCGATCAGGGCGACAACCTGTTGCTGCAGAAGACCCTGGTGCACTTGCGCGCCCTGGTCGGCTTCGACACGCGCAATCCGCCACGGGTCATCGACACCGGCGGCATCTTCGATTACCTGCGCACCCAATTGCCGGGATTCACGCTGGATGTGAGAGATCACGGCGGCGGCTCGGTGGCCCTGCATGCGGTGCGCGGCAAGCCGCGCTTGCTGTTCAACGTGCACGTGGACACCGTGCCCGACTCGCCGGCATGGACGGCTGATCCCCACACGCTGCGTCTCGCCGGCGAGCGTGCGATTGGGCTTGGTGCCTGCGACATCAAGGGCGCCGCCGCGGCCTTGCTGGCAGTCGCCCAGGCCGCGGACGGCGATATGGCCCTGTTGTTCTCCAGCGACGAGGAAGGCAGCGACCCACGCTGCGTCGCGAACTTCTTGCGCGAGGGGCACGCCTACGCTGCGGTGATCGTCGCCGAGCCGACGCAGGCACGCGCGGTGTTGGCGCACCGCGGCATCCTGTCGGCGCGCCTGGGCTTCGCGGGCCGTGCCGGGCATGCCTCGGCCGAGCAGGGCGCGGCCGACAGCGCGCTGCATCAGGCGGTGCGCTGGGGCGGTGCAGCGCTGGATTTCGTCGCCAATCACGCACACGATCGCTTTGGCGAACTCGAAGGCCTGCGTTTCAACATTGGCGTCATCCAGGGCGGGATCAAGGCGAACATGATCGCCCCCAGCGCCGAATTACGCTTCGGCTGCCGGCCCTTGCCCAATCTCGACCCGGACCGGTTGCTGGAAACGTTCCGCACCCTGGTGCAGCCGCTGCCGCAGGAGTTTGCCGCCACCTTCCGCGGTCCAGCCCTGCCTGGCGGCGACGCCGCGCAGGCGGAGCATCGCCGCGAACTCGCCCGGCAACTGGCCGACGAGCTGGCGCTGCCGGTCGGGCCGGCAGTGGACTTCTGGACCGAGGCGGCACTGTTTTCCGCTGCCGGCCTCACGGCCCTGGTCTACGGGCCAGGCAACATCGCCCAGGCGCACAGCGCAGACGAGTGGGTGGCGCTGGACGAACTGCAGCACTACGCATCAACCCTTCAGCGGATCGTGCAACATGAGCAGGCTTGAACAGCACATGGAACAGGCGAGCGGATTGCTTCAGGACGACCAGGCGGCCTTGGCCGCCAATGCGGGCTTGCCGCAGGAGACGCCGCGCGCGGCGATCGGCGGCCCCAGCACGCGCCAGACCATCGTCCGCCTGCTGTCGGCCATGGGCAGCGCCAAGGAGATCGACCAATACCTGAAGCGTTTCTCGCAGCTCGACGCCAAGCGCTTCGCCCTGGTCAAGGTCGGCGGCGCGGTGTTGCGCGACGACTTGCCGGCCCTGGTTTCGTCGCTGACCTTCCTGCAGCAGGTGGGATTGACGCCGATCGTGCTGCATGGCGCGGGGCCGCAGCTCGACGAGGAGTTGGCCGCGGCGGGTATCGAGAAAAAGACGGTGGCTGGATTGCGCGTGACCTCGGCGGCGGCCCTGGCCATCGTCCGGCGCGTGTTCCAGAAGCAGAACCTGCGCCTGGTCGAGGCCTTGCAGGGCACGGGCACGCGCGCCACCTCGGTGCCTTCCGGCGTGTTCACCGCCAGCCAGCTCGACGCCGCCACCTATGGCCTGGTCGGCAAGGTGGCCGCGATCAACCTGGCAGCGATCGAGACCAGCCTGCGCGCGGGCTCGATCCCTGTGATCGCCAGCCTGGGCGAGACCGAATCCGGGCAGATCCTCAACATCAACGCCGACTTCGCGGCCAACGAGCTGGTGCGCGCGCTGCAGCCGTACAAGATCGTCTTCCTCACCGGCACCGGCGGCCTGCTGGACGGCCAGGGCAAGGTGATCGATTCGATCAACCTCAGCACGGAGTACGAGACGCTGCTGGCCCAGCCGTGGCTGGGCGGCGGCATGCGCCTGAAGATCGAGCAGATCGCGCAACTGCTGGCGGACCTGCCGCTGTCCTCCTCGGTGTCGATCACCCGGCCGTCCGAACTGGCCAAGGAGCTCTTCACGCACAAGGGCTCCGGTACCCTGGTGCGGCGTGGCGAGCGCGTGCTGCGTTTCGACTCGTGGGTGGGCGTGGACCAGGCGCGCCTGCGCGGCCTGATCGAGTCGAGCTTCGGGCGCCAGCTCGTCGCCGATTACTTCACGCGCACACGGCCGTATTGCGTGTACGTGAGCGAGAACTACCGCGCGGCGATGGTGCTCACCGACGAGGGCGGCCTCACCTACCTCGACAAGTTCGCGGTGCTGGACGATGCGCAAGGCGAGGGCCTCGGGCGCGCCGTGTGGCAGGTGATGCGTGCGGAGCATCCGCGCCTGTTCTGGCGCTCCAGCCATGGCAACCGCATCAACCATTTCTACTATGCCGAGTCCGACGGCTGCTTCAAGCAGGCGCGCTGGAAGGTCTTCTGGTACGGCATGGAGGATTTTGCCGACATCGAGCGCTGCGTCGTGCATTGCGCGCAGCGCACGCCGACCTTACGGGAGCCAAGCCGATGAATACGCCGACGTCGAACACCCCGCAGCTCGCCGTCGGCATCGTCGGTGCGCGCGGTTACGCCGGCGCCGAGCTGATCCGCCTGGTCGCCGCGCATCCGGCCCTGCGCCTGCACTACGTCGTGTCGCGGGCGTTCGCCGGCCAGCGCGTGGACGCCCACCTGCCGGACTTCCACGGCGACCTGTGCTACAGCGCGCCCGAGCATGCCGAGCTGCCGGCATTGGGCGCCGATGTCGTCGTCCTCGCCCTGCCCAACGGCGAGGCCGCGGCCTGCGTCGCCGCCTTCGACGCCGCCGGCGCGGATCCGCTGATCATCGACCTGTCGGCCGATTTCCGGTTCGATACCCGGTGGTACTACGGCCTGCCGGAATTGACGCGGAAGCGCTGGCATGGCGAACGCCGCATCAGCAATCCGGGCTGCTATGCCACGGCAATCCAGCTGGCGGTCGCGCCGCTGAAGGACGTGCTGGCGGCGCCGCCCGTGTGTTTCGGCGTCTCCGGCTATTCCGGTGCCGGCACCACGCCGTCGGACAAGAACGATCCGGACAAACTGCGCGACAACGTCATCCCGTATGCGCTCGTCGGCCATGGGCACGAGCGCGAGGCGGCGTTCCAGCTCGGTTTGCCGGTGGAGTTCATGCCGCACGTCGCGCCCCACTTCCGCGGCCTGATGGTGACGGCAAACCTTTATCTGTCGCAGCCGCTGACGCGTGCCGGGATCATGCGGCGCTTCACCGCAGCCTATGCCGGCGAGCCGCTGGTCAAGGTGGTCGACGAGGCGCCGTGGGTCAGCCATGTCGCCGGCCGTCAACATGCCGAGGTCGGTGGCTTCGCTGTGTCGCCGGATGGAAGGCGGGTGGTGATCGTGAGCACGCTGGACAACCTGCTGAAGGGTGCGGCCACCCAGGCCATGCAGAACATCAACCTGGCGCTTGGCCTCGACGAAGACACGGCCATCCCGCTCGATCCTGCTGTGGCTATACCCTGACGGCCATCCTGACACGCACAGACATCCGCGCAACGAGATCACCATGACCCAACCTCTATGGCAAAAGGCCGACACCCGGATCGACGAACGCATCATGCAGTTCCTGGCCGGCAACGACGTGCTGCTCGACCGCGAGTTTTTCCTCCATGACATCGCGGCCAGCAAGGCCCACGTCGAAGGCCTGGCGCGCATCGGCGTGGTCAGCGGCGCCGAGCGCGATGCGCTGGTGCGCGAGCTCGATGCCTTGGCCGCTGATTTCCAGGCTGGCGACTTCGTGCTGGACGAACGCTACGAGGACGGCCATTCGGCGATCGAGGCACGCCTGACCGGGCGCCTGGGCGACGCCGGGCGCCGCGTGCACACCGGGCGCAGCCGCAACGACCAGGTCCTGGTGGCGACGCGCCTGTGGCTGAAGGAAAAGTTGGCGACCTTGCATGAGCATTGCCGTGCGATCGCGGCGGTCTGCCTCGACCGGGCGGCCCAGCCCGCGCAGCCCTTGCCCGGCTATACGCACCTGCAGCGCGCCGTGGTGTCGTCGACTTCGATGTGGTTTGCCGGTTTCGCCGAGGGCTTTATCGACGATGCCGTGCGCGCCCGACACACCGCCGCGTGGATCGACGCCAACCCGCTGGGCACGGCGGCCGGCTATGGCGTCAACCTCGCGCTCGACCGCGACTACACCACGCAGGCGCTCGGCTTTGCGCGCATGCAGCTCAGCCCGGTGTATGCGCAGCTTTCGCGCGGCAAGTTCGAGATGGCGGTGCTCGAGGCGCTCGCCAGCGCGCTGCTCGACCTGCGCCGCCTGGCCTGGGACTTGTCGCTGTTCACCACCGCCGAGTTCGGCTTTGTGCATCTGCCGGCGGAATACACCACCGGCAGTTCGATCATGCCGAACAAGCGCAACCCGGACGTGGTGGAAATGCTGCGCGCCAGCTATGCCACCGTGGCGGCGGCGCGTTGCGAGATCGAGCAGCTGCTGTCGCTGCCTTCGGGTTACCAGCGCGACCTGCAGCTGTCCAAGGGTTCGCTGTTCCATGGCGTCACGCATGGCCTGGCGGCGCTGGCCCTGGTGCCCGACCTGCTGGAGCGGCTGCAGTGGAACACCGGCCGCATGCGCGAGGCGATCGAACCGGCCATGTATGCCACCGACGTGGCAATCGAGCAGGCTGCCGCCGGCGTGCCGTTCCGCGACGCCTATCGCGCCGCCGCGGCGGCCGTGCAGACGGCCGGCGTGGGGCGCACCCCGGAAGGCAGCCTCGCGGCGCGCACCTCGCCGGGCGCCGACGGTGATTCGCGCCTCGCGGTATTGCGTGAGCGCCTGCGCGGGCTGACGGCATGAGCGCCCCGCGCCCGGCGGCCAACGGCGCCATATCGCAGGAGGCCATCATGTCTGCGCAAGTCGAGCCCATCCGGGCCATCGCCATCAGCCGGCTTGCCCATGAATTGCAGGCCGCCGGCCGTTCGGTCATCCACCTGGAACTCGGCCAGCCCTCGACCGGGGCGCCGCGCGCGGCGATCCAGGCCGCCCACCAAGTGCTGGATACGTCGGCGCTGGGGTACTGGGAGAGTCCGGCGTTGACGGCGCGGATCGCCCGGCATTACGCCGAGACTTATGGTGCGGCAGTCGATCCCGAGCAGGTCGTGTTGACCTGCGGCGCCTCGCCGGCACTTCTGCTGGCCATGATCTCCCGGTTTGCGCCTGGCGACCGGGTGGCCTTGGCCCGGCCCGGCTATGTCGCCTACCGCAACACGCTCAAGGCCTTGCGCATGGTGCCGGTGGAGCTCGATTGCGGCGCCGCCTGCGGCTACCGGCTCACGGCGGCGGCCATCGAGGCCTTGGACCCGCCGCCAGCCGGGGTCATCATTGCAAGCCCGGCCAACCCCACTGGGACGATCATTGCCGCAGCCGAGCTCGAGGCCATCGTCGCGGTGTGCCGCCGCCGGAACATCCAGATCATCTCCGACGAGATCTATCACGGCTGGAGCTACACCGAGCCGGCGCACTCGATCGTCGAATTCGAGCCGGACGCCCTGGTGGTCAACAGCTTTTCGAAGTACTACTGCATGACCGGCTGGCGCCTGGGCTGGTTGCTGGCGCCGCTGTCGGTCGTCGAACGCGTGCGCGGCTACGCCGGCAACCTCTTCCTCACCGCGCCCACGCCAAGCCAGCACGCTGCGCTGGTCGCGATGGACAGCCGCGACGAGCTCGATGCCAACGTCGAGACCTACCGGCGCAATCGCGCGCTGTTGCTGCAGGCGCTGCCGACCCTGGGCCTGGATGCCATCGCCCCGCCGGATGGCGCGTTCTACATCTATGCCGATGTGCAGCACCTCACCGACGACAGCCTGGGTTTCTGCACCAGGCTGCTGCACGACACCGGCGTGGCGCTGGCGCCAGGCGTCGATTTCGACCCGGTCGAAGGCAGCCATTTCATCCGCATGAGCTTTGCCGCCTCGACGCCCGACGTGGTGGAGGCGCTCGCGCGCCTGCGCCCGTGGTTCACTGGCCGCTGACCGTGCCACCCGGATCGGCTGCATTCAAACCAACCCCAACGAGGAACAACCCCATGGCTACCCAAGAGCTCGGCGAACTGCAACGGATCTTCCTGACCCGGCTCGATGTCCTGAGCCACATTCTCGACGTCGGCGAGAAGCACTTTCCCGACATGGACGCCGTGCTGCAGGAGCGCCTCGCGCCGGACATGTTCCCGCTGGGGACCCAGGTCGCCTTTGCCTGCAATCAGCCTCGCGGCTTCTCGCAATGGTGCGCGGGCAAGCCCGTCGAGAACCTGGGCGTGGAAGTCGCGTCGATGGAACTGGCGCGATCCCACATCGCGCATACCAGGGAGCTCGTCGCGGGCATCGTGGCCGACGACGGCAAGCTGGACGAGGTCAAGCGCGTCGGCTTGGGCCCCGGTGCGTACTGCGAGCTGCCGGGCCGCGAGTACGTGAATGATTACGTGATGCCCAACCTGTACTTCCACATCACGACGGCGTACGCGATCCTGCGCAAGCTTGGGGTGCCGCTCGGCAAGGCCGATTACATGGCTTACCTGGCGCCCCGCATCAGGCATGGCGCCTGAATCCCGGGCGATCGGGGACACGACGGTTCATGGCGGCGCGCTTCGTCAGCCACGATCCGTAGGTCGACGATTTCGCGCCGTACATTTCAACTCGATGGCGATAGGCGTCGGCAGCGCCGTGATGCCGAGCGTCGTGCGGCATGGGGCAGTCGCCGGGTCGGCGAAGTACTCGGCCCACACGGCGTTGTAGCCATGGAAATCGCCTGCCATGTCGGTCAGGAACACGGTGACGTCCACCAGGTCCTCCCATGCGGCGCCAGCGGCTTCCAGCACCGCGCGCACGTTGCCCAGCACCTGCCGGGTCTGCGCCGTGATGTCGTGCTCGACGAGCATGCCGGCGGCGTCGTAAACGTTGCCGGGGATGGCGTTGCTTCCCGGTACGCGCGGGCCGATGCCGGACAGCAGGAGCAAATTGCCGACGCGGCGTGCATGCGGGTAAGCGCCCACAGGCGCCGGCGCCTTGTTCGTCTGGATGGTGTCGGTCATGATGCGGTTGGCTCTCGTCGACCAGGCGTCGGGGTGGGCTGATTCAAACCGAAGTGTCGTTGCGGCGTCCAGTTGCCGTTGCACTTCGCGGGCTCGATACTCCGTGTTCGCCACGAAGTGTACTGCCCGCCCGCACGGCTCTCGAGGAGCATCTCATGGACCTGGATTTGACCGACCGCCACGCGCTGGTCTGTGGCGCTTCGCAAGGCATTGGACGGGCGTGCGCGATCGAGCTGGCGCTGCTCGGCGCCAGCGTCACCGTCTTGGCAAGGCACGCCGACGCGTTGCGGCAACTTGTGCACGATCTGCCGCGGGCGAACGCGGCGCAGCAACACGACTTCCTCGTCGGCGATGCGGCTGATACCGACGGTCTGCGTCGCGCGGCGCATGGGCTCGTCGCGGAACGCCCAGTGCATATCCTCGTCAACAATACGGGCGGGCCGCCGCCGGGGCCGGTGCACGGTGCGCAGATCGAGGCATTTGTCGCCGCTTATCGCATGCACCTCATCGCCAACCACGTGCTGGCCGAGGAAGTGATCCCGGGCATGCAGGCGGCTGGGTACGGCCGCATCGTCAATATCATCTCGACCTCGGTCAAGGAGCCGATTGCCGGCCTTGGGGTGTCCAACACGACGCGTTGGGCCGTGGCCAGTTGGGCGAAGACACTAGCAACCGAGCTTGCACCGTTTGGCATCACCGTCAACAACGTCCTGCCCGGGTCCACGAATACCCAGCGCATCGAACACATCGTCGCCACCCGTGCGGAGAAATCGGGCGTGAGCATCGCGGAGGCGCAACAGGCCATGGAAGCCGAGGTGCCTGCACGCCGCTTCGCCGAGCCCGCGGAGACCGCCGCTGCCGTTGCGTTTCTCGCATCGCCCGCCGCCGCGTACATCAACGGCATCAATCTGCCGGTGGATGGCGGGCGCACGCGCTCGCTGTAGGTTCCCGGCCGGCAACGGCCCTTGCGGTTCCGGCGGACGCAATTCCTCCACAGTAGACTGTGCCAATGGAACCCCTGACTCTCGCGAACCTGATTGGCGGGACGCTGCGCGCCCCCGAAAGCGGTACCTACCTCGATGTGTGCGAGCCCGCAACCGGCAACGCGTACGCGCGCTGTCCGGACTCCGATGCCCGCGACGTCGCTGCCGCGGTCGCCGCGGCCGAACACGCGGCACCGGCATGGGCGGCCTTGTCGGCAGGCGAGCGCGCCGGTCACCTGCACCGGCTGGCGGCCGCCGTCGAGGCGCACCTGGACGAGCTGGCGCGCGAGGAATCACGTGACAACGGGAAGCCGGTAAAACTCGCCCGGAGCGTGGATATCCCGCGAGCGGTGGCAAACCTGCGCTTCTTCGCCGAGGCCATCACGCAGTGGCAAGGCGAGGCGCACGTGGATGCGCGCGCCATCAATGTCACGCTGCGCCAGCCGCTTGGGGTGGTCGGCTGCATTTCGCCGTGGAACCTGCCGCTGTACCTGTTCACCTGGAAGATCGCGCCGGCACTGGCAGCCGGCAATGCGGTGGTGGCGAAACCTTCCGAGATCACGCCGTTCACCGCGTTCCGGCTGGCCGAACTCGCCGTCGAATGCGGCTTCCCGCCGGGAGTCCTCAACATCGTGCATGGGCTCGGACCCAAGGTCGGCCAGGCGATCGTGGAGCACCCGCAAATCAAGGCGGTGTCGTTCACAGGCTCCACCCGCACGGGTGCGGCAATCGCAGCGGAGGCGGCCAAGACGTTCAAGAAGGTGTCGTTGGAAATGGGCGGCAAGAACCCGGCGATCGTGTTTGCCGACGCCGATCTTTCCGACGCCAATCTTGACGTCATCGTGCGCTCGGGTTTCTCCAACCAGGGCGAGATCTGCCTGTGTGGCTCACGGCTGCTGGTCGAGCGCTCCATCTACGACGAGTTCAAGCAACGCTACCTGGCACGCGTGAATGCATTGCGCGTCGGCGACCCGGCTGACGACGCCAGCGATCTCGGTGCCCTGGTGTCGAAGCCGCACTTCGACAAGGTCATGACGTGCATAGACCGCGCCCGCGACGAAGGCGGCCATGTATTGACCGGCGGCCAGGCCGTGCGGGTACCGGGCCGGTGCGCCGACGGGTGGTTCGTGGCGCCCACGGTCATCGAGGGTCTGCCGCAGGATTGCGCGACGAACCGCGAAGAAATCTTCGGCCCCGTGGTGACGCTGATCCCGTTCGACGGCAAGGATGCCGCCATCGCGATCGCCAACGACACCGATTACGGACTGGCTGCGTCCGTGTGGACGCGCGACCTCGCCACCGCGAACGAGGTTGCCGCGCGCATCGACTTCGGCATCGTGTGGGTCAACTGCTGGATGCTGCGCGACTTGCGCACGCCGTTTGGGGGCGTCAAGCATTCGGGCATGGGGCGCGAAGGCGGGGTCGACGCCCTGAGGTTCTTTACCGAGGCCAAGAACGTCTGCATCGCACAATGACCCGGACGTCGTGCCTGTGCTTGCGAGCGCTGGCGCGCCGACATATGGTGTGTGCCCGCCCCACGGCAAGACGCCATGACCCTCAGCCCCGCCTTTGACCTGCAGCGCTGGATCGACGACAACCGGCATCTGTTGAAGCCGCCGGTCGGCAACAAGTGCATCGTCGATGGCGATTTCATCATCATGATCGTCGGCGGCCCGAATGCGCGCACCGACTATCATTGGGACGAGGGTCCGGAATTCTTCTACCAGATCGAGGGCGAAATGGTGCTGCGGGTGCAGGACGACGGTGCACGTCGCGACATCCCGATCAGGGCCGGGGAAATCTTCTATTTGCCGCCGCGCACGCCGCATTCACCGCAGCGCATGCCGGATTCCATCGGGCTCGTGATCGAACGCCGTCGGCTGGCACACGAGCAGGACGGCTTGCTGTGGTTCTGCGAAAACTGCAACCACAAGCTGTATGAGGAATATTTCACGCTGAGCAGCATCGAGCAGGACTTTCCGCCGGTGTTCGAGCGCTACTACGGCGCGCCCGAGGCGCGTACCTGCAAGAACTGCGGGCGCATTGCACCGCTGCCACGTTCCTAGCCGTGGGGTTCGAACGGGGAACCTGGAACTGCGGGCTATACTGACTGCATGCTGAAGATCGATATCCACTCGCATATCCTGCCGCCGGAATGGCCGAACCTGGCGGAAAAGTACAATGACCCGCGTTTCCCGGTCATGGTCAATGCCGAGGGCCGCCATCGCATCTACAAGGACGGCAAATTCTTCCGCGAGATCTGGGCCAACGGCTTCGACCCGGAGGTCCGCTCCGGGGAGTGCCTGAAGCTCGGGGTCGACGTGCAGGTGATTTCGACCGTGCCGGTGATGTTCTCGTACTGGGCCCAGCCCGCGCACGCGCAGGAATTGCACCGATATCTCAACCGGCACACTGCCGACATCTGCCGCAAATACCCGACGCGCTACGCCGGGCTGGGCACGGTGCCGCTGCAGGCACCACAGCTCGCGATCGAGGAGTTGGAGCACTGCATCAAGGACCTTGGGCTGCAGGGGGTACAGGTCGGTTCGCACGTCAACGCCTGGAATCTTGACGCGCCCGAGTTGTTCCCCTTCTTCGAGGCCGCCGCGGCACTCGGTGCCGCGATCCTGGTCCATCCGTGGGACATGATGGGTTTCGACTCCATGCCGAAATACTGGATGCCCTGGCTGGTCGGGATGCCGGCCGAACAATCACGCGCAGCGTGCAGCCTGATCTTCGGTGGCGTGCTGGAGCGTTTGCCGACGCTGCGTATCGGCTTCGCGCATGGTGGCGGCTCATTCCCGTTCACGATTGGCCGCATCGAGCAGGGCTTTCGGATGCGCCCGGACCTGGTCGCCACGGACAACAAGCGGGCGCCACGCGAGTATTTCCAGCGTCTCTACTTTGACTCCTGCGTGCATGATCCGCAGGCATTGCAATACCTCCTCGACGTCGCCGGCGACGACCGGATCATGCTGGGCACCGATTACCCGTTCCCGCTCGGCGAACAGCGACCGGGCGAGGCCATCGACGCGCTGAAGCTGGACTCGCGGCAGCGGCAGCGGGTGTTCCACGGAGCTGCACTGGAGTGGCTGGGGCTGCCGCTGGAACGCTTCAGTACACTGGCGGAGGCCGTCTGAACCGCGTTATCGGGCGGCAGCCCGCGTTACGCAGCCCGTCCATGGGGCGCGGTCCCGTGTCCCTTCATTTCCTTCCATCCTGACGTTGACCATGGCGCTGAATATGGATTTCCGTGCGGATCCCGAATGGGCCGAGGCACAAGATGCCGCCGACCCGTTGCACGCGCTGCGCCGCGAGTTTCTCATACCGCCGCACGGGGATGGCGAGCAGACCTATCTCGTCGGCAACTCGCTCGGCCTCCAGCCGCGCGGCGTGCGCCAGGCGCTGCTGGACGAATTGGACGACTGGGCACGCCTGGGTGTCGAAGGCCATCTGCACGCGCGTCATCCTTGGCTGCCCTACCACGCCGAAGTGCGCAATGGCCTCGCCGAGGTGGTGGGCGCGGAACCTGTCGAAGTGGTCGCGATGAACTCGCTGACCGTCAACCTGCACCTGTTGCTGGTGAGCTTTTACCGGCCGACGACGGATCGCCACGCCATCCTCATCGAACGCCACGCCTTTCCTTCCGACCGCGATCTGGCGAGCTCGCAAATCCGCTTCCACGGCTACGACCCGGCGGAAGCCCTGGTCGAACTCGACGCCGACGAGCCGGGGGGCGCCCTCTCCATGTCGGCGATCGAACGCGCGCTGGCCGAGCACGGCAAGTCCGTTGCGCTGGTGTTGCTGCCCGGCGTGCAATATCTCACCGGACAGGCATTCGACCTCGCGGCCATCACCAGGCTCGCCCGCGCGCAAGGCTGCATGGTCGGCTTCGATCTCGCGCACGCGGCCGGCAATCTTGACCTCGCATTGCACGACTCTGGGTGTGACTTCGCCGCCTGGTGTTCCTACAAGTACCTCAACGCCGGGCCTGGCGCGGTCGCCGGTGCGTTCGTCCATGCCCGGCACGCGCACGCGAAGCTTCCCCGCTTCGAGGGCTGGTGGGGGCGCAACGAGGGCACGCGCTTCCAGATGCAACCAGCTTTCGATCCGGCTGCCGGCGCGGACGGCTGGCAATTGTCCAACCCGCCGGTCCTCGCGCTTGCACCGTTGCGCGTATCGCTGGACTTGTTCCAGCGCGCGGGGGGCATGACGAGTCTGCGTGCCAAATCGAAACGCATGACTGCCTACCTGGCGTGGCTGATCGAAACGCGGCTCGCCGACAAGCTGGAAGTCCTGACACCGTCTGCGCCGGATCGCCGCGGCGCGCAGCTCTCCGTTCGCGTGCGCGCCGGCCGCGATGCGGGAAAGTCGTTGTTCGACCATCTGCTGGCACACGGCGTACTCGGCGACTGGCGAGAACCGGACGTGATGCGCATCGCGCCGACGCCGCTCTACAACTCGTTCGCTGATTGCCTGCGCTACGCCACCGCCGTGCAGGCGTGGCCGGGGGCCAGGTAGCACATGCACGCCCCCGCACACACGCCCATTACCATCATCGGCGCCGGTCTGGTCGGCGCATTGCTGGCAACGCTCCTGAGCCAGCGCGGGTTCGCGGTGGAAGTGTTCGAGCGCCGGCCCGACCCTCGTGTACACGGATTTCTCGGCGGCCGCTCGATCAACCTGGCGCTGGCGGAACGTGGACTGCAGGCGTTGCGCGAGGCTGGCCTGGCCGATGCCGTGCTGCAACAGGCGGTCATGATGCGCGGCCGCATGGTGCACGCGGTTGATGGCACCGAAAACCTGCAGCGCTACGGCCTGGACGACAGCGAAGTGATCCGCTCGGTGTCGCGCGGCGGATTGAACATCCTGTTGCTCGATGCCGCCGAGCGCGTGGGCGCGCACTTCCACTTCGACGCTGCGCTGACGCACGTCGATTTCGACTCGGCCGTCATCACGCTGGCGGGCGAGGGCGGCGGCACCCGCCAGCACCAGGCGGGCCTGCTGCTCGGCTGCGACGGTGCCGGTTCGGCGCTGCGCGGCGCCATGCTGGAACAAGCCGAGCTTGGTGAGCGCATCGAGCCCTTGGGCCATGGCTACAAGGAACTCGAGATTCCCGCATTGCCCGGCCACGGTTTCGCGCTGGAATCCAACGCACTGCATATCTGGCCACGCGGCCATTACATGTGCATTGCGTTGCCCAACACCGAAGGCAACTTCACGGTGACGCTGTTCCTGCCAGGCACCGGGCCATATCCCAGCCTCGCCACGCTGCACGATTCCGCGACCGCCCGAAACTTCTTCCACGAACAATTCGCGGATGCCTTGCGGCTGATGCCGACGTTCGACCACGACTGGGACGCACACCCCGTCGGTCAGCTGGCCACGCTGTATCTGGATCGGTGGTACCTGGACCGTCGTGCCCTCCTGCTCGGTGACGCCGCGCACGCGGTCGTGCCCTTCCATGGCCAGGGCATGAACGCGGGCTTCGAGGATGCTGCCGAGCTGGCTGCGCTCATGGCCGCACACGCCGCCGACCCGGGCGCGGTCTTCGGCGAATTCGAGCAGCGGCGCAAGGCCAACGCCGATGCCATCGCCGCGATGTCGCTGGCCAATTACATCGAGATGCGCGACGGAGTCGCCGATCCGCATTACCTGCTGAAGCGCGAACTTGCGGCGGCATTGACCGAACGCCTGCCGGACCGCTTCATGTCGCGCTATCGGATGGTCAGTTTCACCCGCCTGCCGTACGCGTACTGCGTCGCCCGCAACAACGAGCAAACCGCCTTGATGGAGTCCTTGCTGGCCGGGCACACGCGCATAGAAGAAGTGGATCTCGAGGCAGCTTGCGGGCGCGCGCTACGCGAACTTTCACCGCTGCCCACGACGCGTTGAGCCGCGGCTTTGGCAGCGGGTTTTCCGCAGTCCAGCCCGGGCATATTCCCAGGCAGACGAGACGCCCGATCGATTTGGACCCAGATTGTCTTGAGCCCCTGTTCCGGAGTTTTGCCTGATGGCCCTCACGCCTCCAAATTCGCTCGAACGCAAACTTGGCCTCGTGGGCCTGGCCGCCACCGGCATCTGCTCGATGATCGGCGCTTCGATCTACGTGATTCCGTTCATGATCCAGCGGAATGTGCCGGGCATCGGTCCCTACGTCTTGCTGGCGTTCCTGTGTGCGGCCATCCCCGCTGCGCTTGCCGCATTTTCCTACGCGATCCTCGCCTCGGCCATGCCACGCGCCGGGGGAAGCTATGTCTACGCGAGTCGCGCACTCGGCCCTTATTTCGGATTCGTGGCCAGCTTCTCGCAATGGTTTGGCCTGTCGATTGCGATCGGGGTGGTGGCCTATCTCGTCGTGCCGTTTTTCCGTGACGTCGCGAGCCTGCTTGGCCTGGGCCAGATTGCCGGTCTCCTGGACACGGGCCTGGTGCGCGTGTCCGTCGCGCTGGTCGTCCTGTGGCTGTTCGTCTGGCTGAACGTGCGGGGAGTCAAGCTGTATGAGCGCACGGTGATACCGCTCATGATCCTGATGTTCCTGCTGGGCGGGGTGGTGATAGCGGCGGGGCTGTATTTCGACCACCAGGATTTTGCCGCCGCGATCCTGCACAAGGAAAACCGGACCCTTGTGCAGACGCCCGCCGTCTTTCATTGGTCCACCCTGGCCGCCGGTTCCGCGGTCCTGTTCTCGAGTTTCATCGGCTTCGATTCGATCGCGCAAGCGGGGGGCGAGGCGAAGGATCCGTCGCGATCGCTGCCGCGGGCGATCGGCATCGCGATCGTCACGGTCACGCTTTTCTACGTCGCTTTCACGTATGCGGTCTATCACACCGTGCCGTGGAGTTTCGTGGCCGAACAGGCCCGCACCCAGGACGTCACCGCACCCGGATTGCTCGGTTATGTGCTGTCTTCGCGCTGGGCCGTGCCCATCGTCCTGGGCGCTTCCATCGCGCTGCTGAACGATTTGCCCGCGATGATCCTGTCGGTATCGAGGCTCATGTTCGCGTGGGCCGAGGACGGCATCTTTCCCCGGTCCATCGCCTCGATCCATCATGCGCACCACACGCCTTATGTGGCCATCATCCTCAGCGGACTCATGGCGACGGTCGGCGTCCTCGGCAGTCATTTCGCCGGTGATTTCTTCCTCGGCATCGACATCATGGTCACCTCGATGCTGGTCAATTACCTGCTGATGTGCGTCTCGGTCCTGCTGCTGCCGCGGAACAATCCCGCGATCGCGGCGGGCATCACGGTGGTGCGGTCATTGGCGCTGCAACGCGTGTTGGCCGCTGCAGGCATCCTGCTGCTTGCGGGTTTGCTGGTCGTCCACATCATCAACGATCTTGGAACGACCGTGAGTGCGTGGTATTTCCACTCGACAGTCGCCTGGATCCTCGTGATGTTGGCTGCCTCGGTTATTTTCCTGCATTACTGGAGGAAGCTCCGCGCTTCGGGCGTGGATACGGCCGATCTCTTTTCGAAATTGCCCCGGGATTGATGGATTCGATGAATACCAGTACCGACCGGGACCCAGTCCCGGGACTGACGATCTGCCCCGTGGTCACGGGTTTGTGGCAAGTCGCCGACCTCGAACGCGGAGGCCGCGTCCTTGATGCCGCACAGGCTGCCCTGGCCATGAAGGCCTACTTCGATGCCGGACTGACCACGTTCGACATGGCGGACCACTACGGATCGGCCGAAGACATCGCCGGTGTGTTCCGCTCACGCTTCGGCGGCGGCAAGGCACAGTTGCTGACCAAGTGGGTGCCCGCGCCTGGCGCGATCACCAAACAGGACGCCCGCGCAGCGGTGCAGAAGTCACTGCGGCGCCTGCAGGTCGAGCGGATCGACCTGCTGCAGTTTCACGCCTGGAACTACGCCGACCCGATGTGGCTGGACTGCCTGTACTGGCTGCACGAGTTGAAGGTCGAGGGATTCATTGCCCATCTCGGCTTGACCAATTTCAATACCGCCCATCTCGAAATGATCGTCCGCAGCGGCATCGAAATAGCTTCCAACCAGGTGTGCTACTCCTTGCTAGACCAGCGCGCCGCGGGAGCGATGACTGCGGCGTGCCTGCGCCATGGCGTCAAGCTGCTTGCGTTCGGGACCGTCGCCGGCGGTTTCCTTTCCGGGAAATGGCTAAACCGGGACGAGCCGCGGCTCGACGACACGCTCACCTGGTCGCAGATGAAGTACAAGCGCTATATCGACACGGCGGGCGGCTGGAAAAAGTTCCAGGTGCTCCTGTGCGTCCTGCACGAGGTTGGCCTGGCGCGTGGCATGTCCATGGCCAACGTAGCCAGCCGTTACATCCTCGAGCAGCCCGGTGTTGCTGGCGTGATTGTCGGCGCACGGCTGGGCCAGAGTGAGCACATCGCGGAGAACAAGGCGCTGCTTGCCCAGTCGCTGGATGACACCGACAAACACAAGATCCAGGCGGCGCTGCAGGACTTGGACCGGATACCCGGCGACTGCGGCGATGAATACCGGAAACCGCCATTCCTGACGGCTTCCGGCGACCTGAGCCATCACATGGACGCAGTGATGCCACCCTATCCGAGCCACGCAGGCGCCGACGGACGGCAAAAAGTGCTCACGGGTACGGCCTGGGAAGACATCGCCGGCTACAGCCGGGCGGTGCGCGTGGGGGATCGCATCCTGGTGTCGGGAACGACCGCCACGCACGGGGCCAGGCACGTCGGCGGCGCGGACCCTGCCGCGCAGATGCATTTCGTGATCGACAAGATCGAGGGCGCCATCCAGTCCTTGGGGGGCAGCTTGCAGGACGTCGTGCGTACGCGGGTTTTCGTCAGGCACATCGCGGACTGGGAAGCGGTCGCCCGGGTCCATGGCGAACGGTTCAGGGGCATCCAGCCTGTCAATACGATGGTCGGCGCCGAACTCGTCGGGGACGAATACCTGGTGGAAATGGAAGCCGAAGCGGTGCTGCCGCGAACGGCGGCTGCCGCAAGTTCCACCTGACGGGCGCCGGAGTCAACCAGCGCTGACGTGGGCAGTTGGTGGTGCCGGCAAGGTGAGCGGCATCGGTATGCGGCTTACCGGCCTGCGCCCGCCAGCGCCTGCAGGCGCGTCGCGCAACGAGTCAGTGCCGTGCGCAGGGCACGCGGCGTACGGATCTCGAAGTCGAACGGCAGGCCGGCGAGCCGTCGCGCGAACCAGCCCAGGTCGTCGGCACCGCTGCGCAGCAGCACGCCGTCGCCCGTCGGTTCCAGCAGGCCGAAGTCGGTGGAGAATGCCTGCCGGGCGGTCGACAGGTCGGTGCGCAGCAGCACCTCGATGTCGTGGCGGCGGGGTATGCCGGCCACGGCCCTGGCCAGCTGCTCCAGTGCGTCGAAGTCGACCGGCCGCTCGAAATGCTCGTCCAGCGGCACCACCGGGCCTATCCGGTCCAGGCGGAACGAGCGCAGCGCATGCCGCAAATGGCACATGCCCAGCGCATACCAGGCGCCTGCGTGCCACGCCAGGCCGTAGGGATCGAACGGTCGTTCGGTGTGCCCGCCCTGCGGCGTGGTGTAGTGTAGGCGCACGCGTTGTTGCGCCTGCGTGGCCGCGGTCAACGCGATCAGTGCCGCGTTGCTGCCGCGCATGTGCACCGACGACCGCAGGTCGATGCGCACGGTGTCGGCAATCGCGCGCACGTGGCGTTTCACGCCCTCGGGCATGACGCGCGCCAGCTTGGCCTGCGCGCTTTCCACCGCCGGCGCCGCTTCGGCCAGGCCCAGGCCGCGCGCCGCCACCATGCCCACCGACAGCGCCACCGCCTCGTCGTTGGTGAACATCATCGGCGGCAGCTTGAAGCCCGCCACCAGCATGTAGGCGCCGTAGCGGCCGCGCTCGGCGGTGATCGGAATGCCCAGCTCCTCCAGCATCACGATGTAGCGGCGCAGCGTGCGCACCTCGACACCGACCCGCCGTGCCAGTTCAGGGCCGCTCATGCGGCCCTGGCTCTGCAGCAGGTCCAGCACGGCCAGTACGCGGGTGGTGGGTTTGGTCACGCGGCGAGTGTAGCCCGCAATCAGGTCTGATTTCGCCCGGTATTGCCTCTACCGTTCGCTTGGCGCTTCCGCCCCGACTCGACGGATCCCATCCATGCACTACGAGCAACTGTGGCTGTTTTCCCTGCTGGTGTTCGGCATCGTGATCCTGCCTGGACTGGACATGGCCGTCGTGCTTGGCAACGCGTTGGCCGGAGGGTGCGCGCGTGGCATGGCGGCGGTCGCCGGCGTGGTTGCCGGCGGTGCCTGCCATGTACTGATGACAGCGCTGGGCATCGGCATGCTGGTCAGGCTGATTCCGGGTGCGTTCAATGCGTTGCTGATCGCCGGGGCGCTGTACCTCGCCTGGATCGGCTGGTCGCTGCTGCGCAGCCAGGGCGGCTTCGGCGTGCAGGCGGAAGCCCGCTCGCGCACGCACGTGGAGACGTTTCGCCAAGGCCTGTTCACCTGCCTGCTCAACCCCAAGGCCTACCTGTTCATGCTCGCGATATTCCCGCAGTTCCTGCGGCCAGGGTACGGGCCGCTCTGGCTGCAGGCAGTGCTGATGTGGGCCATCCTCGCGGTCAACCAGGCCGGCGTGTATGGCGGCGTGGTACTGATGGCCGATGGCGCCCGGCGCTGGGTCGAGGGCAGCCCGGCGGCAAACATGCTGGCCATGCGCTTCGTCGGCGGATGCCTGATCGCGGCCGCCGTGTTCACCGGTTTCGAAAGCTGGCGCGGGTGGTGAACATGAGGTGCACGCCCATCCAATATGCACGTGGCCCGCGGCTCCTGCTTGCCGCGTGGGTATCGCTGGCCTGCGTGCCGGCCATGGCGTCTGCCGCGCCAAATCCGCCGCCATTGCGTCAGTCGCTGGATGACGCCTGGTTCACCGGGCCTATGCTGGCCAATTCGGCCGCGACCCTGCCGCGTGGCCACTGGCTGGTCGAGCCCTACCTGTACGACGCCAGATCGGCGCATGCGGATGGCTTCGGTTCGCTGACCTACATGTTGTACGGCCTGACTGATCGCCTGACGGTGGGGCTGATCCCGGTCTTTGGCTACAACCGGGTGGGTGGCGGAGCGGACAGTTCGGGCGCGGGCGTGGGCGACATCAGCGTGCTGGCGCAATACCGGCTCGTCGCGCCGGCCGCCGAGAGCTCGCTGCCCACCGTTTCGATCCAGCTGGAGGAAACGCTGCCGACCGGCGCCTATGACCGGTTGGGCACCCGCCCGGCCGACGGTCTCGGCAGCGGGACCCGCGTCACGATGCTGGCCATCAATACACAGACCTGGTTCTGGCTGGCCAACGGGCGCATCCTGCGCATGCGCTTCAACGTGTCGCGGACCTTTGCCGGCCGCGCCGACGTCGACGACGTCAGCGTCTACGGCACGGTGCCCGGGTTCCACGGCCATGCGTGGCCCGGCGACACGTTCGCCCTCGATGCGGCACTGGAGTACAGCCTCACCCAGGAATGGGCGCTGGCTTTCGACCTCACCTGGAGCCGCGGCAGCAGCACCCGCGTGCGCGGCCACGGCGCGCCGGATGCAGCCACGGCACAGCCTGTCGACGTCCACCTGGATTCGGGCAGCAGCATAGCGTTCGGCCTCGCGCCCGCCGTCGAATACAGCTGGAACGCCCACTGCGGTCTGCTTTTCGGCGTGCGGGTGATCACCGGAGGCCGGCGCACGCCGACCACGGTAACGCCGGCGATGGCGTTGAACATCGTGTACTGACACGCAGGGCTGAGTAACGGACGCCGACCTGCCTCGGAGAAACGGGCTTGGAAACGGGCCTGCACCCACCTTGGGTGGGTTACGGGGCGTCTGGACCGGCTTCGGGCTTGGGAGGTGCAGGCCGCTTCGCCTTGCAGGCAGCCGGCGCAGTGGTGGTACAGCGGCACCATGCCAACGCTTGGTTCACGCTCCCGCGGGCGTCACGTCGCGGCTTGCTTCAGTTGTGCGGCCAGCGCGCCGCAATCCTTGTCGAAGCCGGCGGTCCACTTGTTGCCGGCCTCGCTTTTCGCGGGGCGCACGCAGCGCAACTGGATCGCGCGGCCCCGCGCGAACCAATAGTGCTCGACATAGCTGAATTCGGTGCCGTTCTCGTTCGCGCTATAGGCGACTTCGTTCGGCGCCGGCGTGGCGCCGGAGGCCCGATAGGCTGGCAGCAGCTTGGCCTTGGCGTCCGCGGCTTGCCGGTATCGGTCGAAGCTGGCGACGTCGGGCTCCCTGGTGACGGTCACCGTGACCCGGGCGAGGCTGTTCTTGCCGGTCGGCGAGGGATCCGGCACCTGGAACACCCGGGCTTCGGGATCGCCCTCAGTCTGCATGATGTCCTGCCAGTTGTCGGGGATGTGGAAGCGGATGGCGCCACCGGCCATGCCTACCTCGCCGGCGAGGGCGGGGCCTATGTCCGGCAGCGCGAGGAGGATGGCTGCGGCGGCTGCGGCGAGGCAACGGGACAAGCTCATGACGATTCCGTGGGTAGTCGGGGTTTGACGATAGCAGCGTTTGCCTGCGGCATTCACGTCGGTACGGTGACCGGCGCGCCAGCGGCCAATTCCTGCTGATGGCGGTTGACAACATGGATCAGGGTGTCCACGTTGTCGACCAGGCGGTCGCTGATGCGCAACCAAGCTTCGCACGCGGCGGGATTCGTGCAGGCCTGCTGCAGGTGCCGGCCCAGTTCGCGCTGCCGGGTCCGCAGCTCCGGCGGCGAGGGCACGCCGTGCTGCCCGCGCACGGCGGCAGCGACCTGTTGCACCGTTTCGGCCAGGGTGTCCACGAACTGGCAGGTGCCGGTCTCGGCCGGGAGCGTGGTGAAGTCGCTGAAGACCGCTTCCAGGGTCATCGCGCTGCGGGCCAGGCGGTTGCCGTTGGCAAACAAGGCCTCGGCGAGGGGTAGCGCGCCGGGCGTCGTGACCGGCTCGCCGCGCATGCGCTCGATCGAGGCCTGGGCATTGCTGCGCGCGGTGCGTGCGGCCGTACGCGCCTCACGGCGGGTGCCGGCGGGCTCGTCGGGCCGGGCGAGTGCGCGCAGGTAGCCGGCGTAAGCGTCCAGCATCTCGGCCTGGCGGCCGCGGCTGCGCGTGCGCTCCCAGGTCGGCCAGACCGCGTAGGCCAGCAAGGCCAGGGCGCAGCCCAGGGTGGTGTTGAGCGTGCGGTCGAGCACCGCGTCACCCGGTGGCACGCCCTCGAAGGACAGAAGGATCACCACGGTGCCGGTCAGGGCGGCCACCGCGATGCCGTAGTGCGCGCCGGCGAGCAGGCGAAAGGTGAGGCACAGCGCCGCCAGCAACAGCAGGTGGGCCCATTGGTCGTGGGGCACCAGGTGCAGCAGTGTGGAGGTGAGCACCAGGCCGAGGATGGTACCTAGCACGCGCAGCAGCCCGAATTTGAACGTGGCGGCAAAATCGGCGCGCAGCACGATGGCAACGGTCATGGGCAGCCAGTAGCCATGCGGCAAGTGCCACAGGCGCGCGGCCCCCAGGGCCAGCACCAGGCAGGCCGCAGTGCGCACGGCGTGGCGGAAGGCCACCGAGCGCGGGGTCAGGTTGGCGCGCAAGGTGGGCCAGCCGGCGCTGCCGCGCAAGACCTCGGGCAACAGGATTTCAGCCGAGCGGGCGCGCACTTCGCCACGGCCGCCAGCCCAGTTGGCGTTGCGCACCGCCGCGCCGAGTTCCCCGGCGAGGGCGTGCATGCGCACCGCGGTGGCGGCGTCGAGGCCGGCGCGTTCGAGCAGGGTGTGTTCCTGGGTTTGCAGCTCGGCCAGGGCACGCGTGGCCGGTTCCGGCGCGACGCCCTGCTTGAGCGCCTCGGCGATGGCTTCGAGCACCCGCGCGGCCTGTTCCCGCCACGGGGTGGCGACGGCGGGTAGTTCGCCGTCGTTGGCCTGGGCGGTCAATTCCAGGCGGATGCGCTCGGCCAGCTCGAGCAGGACGGTGAATGCCTCCATGGCCCGGCCACGCGCGCGATAGCGGCCGAGCAGGGTGTGCTGCAAGGTGGTGATGGAATCGCTGAGCGCCGGCACGTCGTCGTCCTGTGTCGCCGTTTGCCGGGCCAGCTGGGCCAGCTCGGCATACACCGCAGCCAGGGCCTGGCGTTCGGGCCGATAGCGCTGCCACGGCCATGCCGCGAGCGACAAGGCGGTGAGCAGCAGGCCGCCGCAGGCGATCAGGGCGGCGCTGCCGAGGGCCTGGGCGAGGTCGGTAGGCATGGCGGCGGTCACCACCAGCAGGATGATGCTGGTCATGCCGACGCGCGCCGTGTTCGTGCCGAACACCACCAGCAGGCCGCCGAAAAAACCAAATGCCGCCACCGCCAGCAACATCGGCAGCCAGCTCCCGCCAATGAGGAAGCCGATCAGGGCGGCGAGACCGGCCGCAGCGGTGGACAGCAGCGAGTTGCGCAGGCGTTGGCGATAAGGCCCCGGTTGATCCGAGAACATCGTGTTCAGGGCGCCGGCGGCGATGCCCAGTCCGGCCTGCAGGTGTCCGCTGGCCAGCCCGACCGCGAGCGGCAGCACCACTGCCAGCGTATTGCGCAGCGCCACCGGGAGCGGCACGTCCGGGCGCTTGATACGCAGCACGGTCTCGACGGCTTGGGCGCGCAGGGAATAGGCGCTGGCAGACATGGGCGATCCTGGTGGCGCGGCTAGCGGCGGCGAAGGGCTCCAGGCATTGTGCCTGCGGGGCCCCTTGCGTGGGCAATCCCCTTGCTGGATACCCTACTGGCCGGTGCCGGTGTCCGGGCTGTCGGCGGTCTTCACGTTGCGTTTGTGCAACTCCAGCAGCAGCGGGGTCAGCTCGGCAATGCGGGCCTGGATGCGCGCGCGGGCGTAGTAATCCAGGTCATCGCGCTTGAGCATGCGCTTTAGCTGCTCCATGGCATCGTAGGGGCGGCCCGAATAATAGCTGGCATCGGCGAAGGCTTCGCCCGCGCGGATGCTATCCCCGGCCTTTTCGTTGGCGCGGGCATAGGCGTTGTAGAGCTCGGGCTCCGTGGCGTCATCCAGCAATGGCCGCAGCAGGCCGGCGGCGATGGCCGCCTGCGTCTTGTCGCCATCCATGGTGAGCGCGTTGGCATAGGCCAGCGCCACCGCGCGGTTGCGCGGCGAGCGGGCGTTGAGCTTGTTGTAGATGGCCAGCGCCGCGGCCCGCTGGCCGGCCTGGAGCCGCGCCTCGGCCATGGCGAGATCCAGGATCAAGTTGTCCGGGTGCGCCTGCAGCAAGGGCTGCAGTTGCCCGATCGCCTGTGCCGCGCGGCCGCTGCGGGTGAGGGCCAGGGCATATCCGTAGTGGTTCGCAGGCGTATTGAAGGCCGTGCGGTCCGCGAGGTTTGAGCTGTAGTAGGTGGCCAGCGTGACCGCGTTGCCGGCCAGCACGCGCACGCGCTCGCGCATCAAGACGTAAGTGCTGGGATCGCCCGTCACATGCGCCGGCAGCAGCGTCGTCGCGTCCTTGACGTAGGCGATCGGCGCGGTGTTTTCCTGCCACTCGCGTTTGTTGCCAATGGTCGAGGCGGGACGCAGCTTTTGCTCGGCAATCAAGGCCCCGGCGCGCGATTTGGCGTCGCTGATGCGCATCGTGGTCACCGGGTGGGTCTGCAGCATGGACGGCGTCTCGTATTCGCCGGCATTGGCGCTGGTGACGTCCTCCATGTGCTGGAAAAAATTCGCCATGGCGTTGGGGTCGAAGCCGGCATTGGCCAGGGTCTGAATGCCGACGCGGTCGGCCTCGATCTCGTCCTTGCGGGTAAAGTTGATCGAGCGCTGCGCAATCAGGCCCTGGCCACCGGCGAGTACGGCCATGGGCGCGTCGCCGCTGTTGTTGCTGGCGCCCGCGAGGACCGCGCCCAGCAGCACCAGCGCCATCAGCGGCGCGTCCTTCTTCGAGGCCTCGAACGCACGCTGCAGGTGGTTCTGGGTGATGTGGCCGATTTCGTGGGCGATGACTCCGGCCAGCTCGCTCTCGTTGCGGGTGATGACCATCAGGCCGGAATTGACCGCGATGTAGCCGCCAGGCGCCGCGAAGGCATTGATTTGCGGGTCCTTGACGATGAAAAACGCGAAGTGATCCTTGGGCTTGGTGCTGTTCGAGGCCAGCCGGTAGCCGAGGTCACTGATGTAGTCGTCCAGCAGCGGGTCGTCGACCACCATGTTCAGCGCGCGCATCTGGCGCAGCATGGAGGCGCCGTAGTCCTGCGCCTCCTGCGGCGAGATCAAGGCGTTCGCGGAGCTGCCCAGGTCCGGCAGCCGCGCATCCTGCTGGGCGCCGGCGGCACAGGTCAGTGAGGCGCAGATGAGTGCCGTCAGCAGTTGCCGTCTGGCGCGTCGTGGAGGCGTATGCATATGCCGTGAAACCATACCACCTTGACCGGTTTTGGCGGTTTCGGTTCCGCGTTCACGCGGCTTGTGTGCGATCGGGGATGACCCCATATTGACGCCTACCCATAAGCGTGAGGTGGTGCGCGCGTCATGTCCAAGATCGAGATCTACTCCACGGCAAGCTGCCCGTACTGCGTGGCCGCCAAGAACCTGCTGAAGGCCAAGGGGCTGGCCTGGGACGAGGTGCGGGTGGACACCGACCTGGAGCAGCGCCAGACCATGCTGACGCGCAGCGGCGGCCAGCGCACCGTGCCACAGATCTTCATCAACGATACGCATGTCGGCGGTTATGACGAGCTGGTCGCCGCCGATCGCAGCGGTCGCCTGGCCGAGCTGCTGGCGGAGCCGACGGCGTGAGCGACCGGGTGGCGGAGTTCACCGCGTTTCGCCAGCGCATGAACGAACGCATCCTGGCCGAGGACAACCAGCTGGTGCGGCGCTTCTTCGCCCTGGACACCCAGGCCTACAAGGCCGGTGCGCTGGACGAGAAGACCAAGGAAATGCTCGGCCTGGTAGCCTCCCTGGTGCTGCGCTGCGACGATTGCATCAGCTACCACGTGGCGCAGTGCCGCCAGGTCGGCGTCAGCCGCGAAGAGCTGTTCGAGGTCTTCGGCATCGGCCTGGTGGTCGGCGGCTCGATCGTCATTCCGCACCTGCGTCGCGCCGTCGATTTCCTCGAGCAACTCGAGTCCGGCGCGTCCGCGACCCCCGAGTGCGCCGACCACGCCTGATCGCCTGTAGGAGATTCCATGTTGCGGGTCGAGGCGTAGGGCGGATCAATCCACAAGGAACTTCCTGCGGCCGGGAGCGCAGCGACGGATCCGCAATGGCTGCCACGATTCAACGATGCAGCGCAGCAGGGAGGGCGGATGAGTGCGGGCATTGGGCAACTGCTCCTGCGTTGTCCCAACTCGGGCATCCATGCCCTCGCCATGCCCTCGCCATGCCCTTCGCCCTTCGGGCCGACGCCGTCGTTCGCGCCGCTCTTGCGACGCAGTCGGCCTTGCGGCCTTGATCCACCCTACGCACGAGCTGCGTGGCATGTCGGCTGCAAGCAGCAGGGCGTATCGGCGATAATGGGCGGCTTTGGCGCGCGCAGTTTCGTGTGCGCGCAGTCCACCCCAAGGAGCAAGCCCCATGAGCAAGACCATCGCCGTGATCCCGGGCGACGGCATCGGCCCGGAGATCATGACCGCCACGCTGCGCGTGCTCGACGCGTTGGATTGCGCCCTGGCCTATGACTTGGTCGACGCCGGCATGGTGGCGCTGGACCGGCACGGCGAGCTGTTGCCGGCGGCCACGCTCGCCAGCATTGCCGAGCACAAGGTGGCGTTGAAGGGGCCGTTGACCACGCCGATCGGCGGCGGCTTCACCTCGATCAACGTGAGCCTGCGCAGGCATTTCGATCTCTACGCCAACGTGCGGCCGGTGGTCAGCATGCCGGGTACGAAATCGCGCTACACGGACATCGACATCATCACCGTGCGTGAGAACACCGAGGGTGCGTATCTCGCTGAAGGCCAGAGCGTGTCGGCGGACGGCGAGACGGCGCTGTCCCTGGTGCGCAACACGCGCAAGGGCAGCAGCCGCATCGTGCACTATGCGTTCGAGCTGGCGCGCAAGCGGGGACGTCGCAAGGTCACCGCGGTGCACAAGGCGAACATCCTGAAGACCAGCTCCGGGTTGTTCCTCGAGGTCGCGCGCGGGATTGCGAAGGAGTACCCGCAGATCGAATTCAACGAGATGATCATCGACAACACCTGCATGCAGCTGGTGATGAACCCGCAGCAGTTCGACGTGATCGTCACCACCAACTTGTTCGGCGACATCATCTCCGACCTGTGCGCCGGCCTGGTCGGCGGCCTGGGCCTGGCGCCGGGCGACAACATTGGCGCCGAGGTGGCCATCTTCGAGGCCGTGCACGGCTCGGCGCCCGACATTGCCGGCAAGGGCATCGCCAACCCGTGCGCGCTGTTGCTGGCCGCCGCGGACATGCTGGACCACCTGGACCTTGCGGATCGGGCAAGTCGGTTGCGGCTGGCCATTCGCGCCGCGGTGGAGCACGACCGCGCGCGGATCACGCCGGACCTCGGCGGCAGCGGCAACACCGCGACCTTTGCCGACGCGGTGATCGCGCGCCTGGCCGGCTGAGCGCGCCTAGCGCAGGAACGGCCAGGGCGCGGCTATCAACACCCACAGCAGCACGCAGATGCCGGCGTACTTGGTGGTCTTGTACAGGCGCTTGTGCCTGCGCTTGAACGCATTCCCACCTTGGCCGCGCCGGCGCTGGCCAAGTGCGAACAGGCGATTGATGAAGCCCGTCTTCTCACTGTCATCGTCGTTTGGCGAGGCGGTGATCTTGCCCATGAACGCGCCCACGCGATGGTTGATCGCGCGCATCAGCCGCGATTTCAGCGGGCGCTCCACGTCGGCAAAGAAGATCACGCGGGTCTGGTCGGTCTTGTTCTCCACCCAGTGCACGTAGGTCTCGTCGAACACCACGTCCTTGCCGTCGCCCCAGGCATGTTCCTCGCCGTCGACGAAGATCGCGCAGTCGCGTGAGTTCGGGGTGATCAGGCCGAGGTGATAGCGCAGCGAGCCGGCAAACGGGTCGCGGTGCGGGTTCAGGCGGCTGTTTGGTGCCAGCGTGGCGAACATCGCTGCCTTGATGCCGGGGATGGATTGCACCAGGGCCACGGTTTTCGGGCACAGGGCCAGCGCCGAGGGCAGGGGCTCGCCGTACCAGGTGAGGTAGAAGCGTTTCCAGCCCTGCTTGAAGAAACTGGCGAAGCTGGCGTCGTTGCCCTTGGCCGCGGCGCGGATGCGGCCCTCGTCGGACAGCGCCAGCGCCTCCTCGCGTATCGTTTGCCAGTTGGCCTGGATGCGGTCGAGCTGCGGAAACCCGCGGCGGTCCAGGATCGGCCGCGCTGGTACCGCTGAGAACGCGTACATCAGCAGGTTGTACGGCGCGAACACCGCCGAGTGGTCGACCAGTTGCCGCCGGAACTTCAGGCGCACCCGGCCGCGCAGGTGCACCAGCAACACGCACAGCACGAAGAATGCGAGCAGGACCAGCAGGACGAGGCGTGGGGCGAGGAGCATGGCGTAGGCGCTTGCGGCGCGTGTCGATGGGGCCGCCGCCATTCTACTCGACTGTCCCGGTCGCGGCCGGTGGCCACGGGCGTCGTCGCTTGCCATGCCAGCCACGTGTTGCGGCGGCGAGGGCCAGCCGCCATCATCGGCGGCTTCGCGCGACGGACGAGGCCACCAGGCCGGCGCGGCGGCAGCGCCTTGCCGAGTCAGCCGCCTATACCAACGAGGCTCCATTCATCCATGTTGCAGCGGGTTCGCAAGGCCATACACATGCTCCAGCCAGTGGCCTTTCGCCTGGGCTGGTGGGCCTGCCCGCTATGCGGCCACCACTTGCAGTTGCGCCTCGACATCGATGAGATGGGCGTGCGTTGCGCCCGTTGTGGGGCCTCGCCAGTCACCCAGTCCATCGTCGCGGTGATCCGCGCCGAGTGCCCGGCCCTCACTGCCCTGTCGGCGTACGAATTGTCGTCCCGCGGCGCCCTGGTCGACTGGCTGGCGGCGCGGGTCGGCAAGCTGACCACCAGCGAGTATCTTCCCGGCGTCGCGCCGGGCGATACCGCTGGCGGCGTGCGCTGCGAGGATGTGCAGCACTTGAGCTTCGCCGACGCCATGTTCGACCTGTGCACCTCGACCGAGGTCTTCGAGCACGTCGCCGACGACCACGCAGGATTCTCCGAGCTGCGGCGCGTGTTGCGTCCCGGCGGCAAATTCATCTTTACCGTGCCGCTCGGTGGGGCCGAGCATACGGTCGAGCGCGCGCGCATGATCGGTGGCGGGGTGGTGCACCTGCTCGAGCCCGAATACCACGGCGATCCCTATTCGCCCGGCACCCGCGTGCTGTGCATGCGCAACTACGGCAGCGACATCGTGGAGCGTCTGCGCGCGGCCGGTTTCTCCAGCGCGCGGCTGCTGCGCCCGGCAGCCGACATGATGCATTGCGCGCGCACCGTCGTCGTCGCCGAGCGCTGATCTGCGGCGCCGGCTTGCGCGCCCTACCGCAGCATCGCCCCCGGGCGGGCGCCTACGGAGGCAATCCGACAATCACAGCGATTCGGCGGCGAAATCGGCCAGGCGCGAGCGCTCGCCGCGGCGCAAGGTGATGTGCGCCGAGTGCTCCCAGTTCTTGAAGCGGTCCACCGCGTAGGTGAGGCCGGAGGTGGTCTCGGTGAGGTAGGGCGTGTCGATCTGCTCGACATTGCCGAGGCAGACGATCTTGGTGCCTGGCCCGGCACGCGTGACCAGGGTCTTCATCTGCTTGGGCGTGAGGTTTTGCGCCTCGTCGATGATCAGGTAGCGGTTGAGGAAGGTGCGCCCGCGCATGAAGTTGAGCGAACGGATCTTGATGCGCGCGGCCAGCAGGTCGTTCGTGGCCTGGCGGCCCCAACTGCCACCGTCCTCGGGGTTGGTCAGCACCTCGAGGTTGTCGGTGAGAGCGCCCATCCAGGGCGTCATCTTTTCCTCTTCCGTGCCGGGCAGGAAGCCGATGTCCTCGCCCACCGAGACCGTGGCACGGGTCATGATGATCTCGCGGTAGCGCTGCTGGTCCAGCACCTGCGCCAGCCCGGCCGCCAGCGCCAGCAGGGTCTTGCCGGTACCGGCGTTGCCGAGCAGTGTGACGAAGTCGACCTCCGGATCCATCAGCATGTTGAGCGCGAAATTCTGCTCGCGGTTGCGCGCGCCGATGCCCCAGACGTGGTGGTTGGCATGCGAGTGGTCGTCCAGCAGCACCAGGGTGGCCGACTTGCCGTCCATTTGTTGCACGCGCAGCTCGACCTCGTTGTCGCCGGGCAGGTACAGGCACTGGTTGGGAAACCACTCCTCGGCCTTGCGCTGCTTCAGCCGGTAGAACGTCCGTCCATGCTCGCTCCAGGAGGTGACCTCCGGATGCAGCTCCCAGAAATTTTCCGGCAGTTCGGCGGCACCGGTGTAAAGCAGCGAGAAATCATCCAGCGCGCGGTCGTTCTCGTAGTCCTCTGCCACCATGCCGTAAATGCCGGCCTTGATGCGCAGGTTGATGTCCTTGCTGACCAGGATCACGGTGCGCTCGGGGTATTGGTCGCGCAGCTCGACGATGGCGGCCAGGATCTGGTTGTCGGCCTTGCCATGGTTGTTGCTGGTGCGCTGCTGGAAGAACAGCCGCCCGACTTCCTTGCCGCGCTTGAGCCGGATGCCGTGCGGATTTTCGAGCTCCAGCCCGCCACGCAGATCCTGCACGCCGTGGCGCTCGATCAGTTCATTGAGGAAGCGGCTGACCTGGCGACCGTTGCGCGCCACCTCGGAGATGCCTTGTTTTTTCTCGTCCAGCTCTTCGAGCACGGTCATCGGGATGAAGACGTCATGCTCCTCGAAATGGAACAGCGCGGTGGGATCGTGCAGCAGCACATTGGTGTCGAGCGCATAGATGCGCTTGCCTGCGGTCATGCGCGAGGCTCCTGGGGCAAGGGTAGGGGTTGGGGACTCCGCACGGCACGCGCCTGCGACGCGCGGGCCGGTAGGCTGCGCGGGCTCGATATGGCCGGCGGGGTGGATCGCACCGCAGTGTGGCAGATGGCTTGCGGCATCATTTCCCGACGATGGCGTCGAGCACCGCCTGGGCGTGCCCGGGCACCTTCACGCCACGCCATTCGGCGTGCAGCTTGCCGCCCGGTCCGATCAGGAACGTACTGCGCACGATGCCCAGGTGGCGCTTGCCGTACAGCATCTTCTCGTGGATGACGTCGAAGGCGCGGCACCAGGTTTCGTCGCTGTCGACGATCAGCGGGAACGGCAAGGCGTATTTCTCCGCGAAATTGGCATGCGATTTTGCCGAGTCCCGGGAGACTCCGATGATTTGCACGCGGCGCGCCAGGAATTCCGCATGCAGGTCGCGGAACGCCTGGGCCTCGCTGCTGCAGCCGGGCGTGTTGTCCTTCGGGTAGAAGTACACCACGACCCACTGGCCCTTGAAGCTGGACAGGCGCAGGGTGCTGCCGTCGGCGGTCGTGCCGCTGAGCGCCGGCACGCGCTCGCCGATGGCGATCATCGCCAGGCCTCGCAGGCCGGCAAGTTGACGTGGGACTGCATCGTCGGCTCCTTCAGAACTTCACCGGATCCATGATCGCGTCCAAGTTGAGGCCGTCGCACAGTTCCAGGAAGTCGTCACGCAGCGCGGCGATGTGGATCTCCGCCGGGATGCCGATGGTGAACTGCGCCTGGAACATGTCGGCGCCGGTCTGCATGGCCTGGTAGCGCATGGAGTTCAACTGCTCGACGCTGATGTTGTGCTGGCTGAAGAATTCGACGATGCGGGCAATGATGCCGGGGTGGTCGGCTGCCACCACCTCGACCAGGTAGGGCAACTGGTGCGAACTGCCCTCGCGCGGCCCGGTCCGGTAGTGCACCAGGTGCAGGCTGTCGTCGCGGGCGAGCTTGTCCAGCGCGGTTTCCAGCTTGGCCATGGCATCCCAGGCGCCAGTGGCCAGCAGCATCAGCGAAATCTCGGTGCCGATGGTGGAGACGCGTGATTCGGCAAGGTTGCAGCCCGAGTCGGCAATGCGCTGCGACAAATCCAGCAGTGGCGAGCGCGAGGCGGCGCCCAGCGCGTGGATCAGCAGTTGCGTGTCGATGATGGTGCGTGCAGGAACGGAAGTGGGTTTCAACGTTTTTACCGGCGACATGGCTTGCGCTGCACGAAGAATGGATTGAATGGTCCGGTCGAGCTTACTTGCCCGTCATGCGAGGCGGCAAGTAACATGCCCCGCTGGCCTGAGGCGAGATGCATGTTGGCGATAGGCGGAAGTATATGTGCATTGGCCACCCCGTATCGGGCTGATGGCGCGATCGACCTGGTGGCTTTCGGCCGCCTGCTCGACCATCAGCTGGATGGCGGCACGCAGGCCGTGGTGGTGGCCGGTTCAACCGGCGAGGCGCACCTGCTGGAGCGTGACGAGTTCGAGCGCCTGCTCGGTTTCGCGCTGGAGCACATCGCCGGCCGGGTGCCGGTCGTTGCCGGCACCGGCGATGCGGCGACGGCGAAGGCGCTGGCGGCGACGCAGCGGGCTGCGGCACTGGGCGCCGATGCCGCGCTGGTGGTTGCGCCTTACTATGTCCGTCCCACGCAGGAGGGCTTGCGTCGGCATTTCCTGGAAATCGCCGAGCGTGCCGGTTTGCCGATCATCGTCTACAACGTGCCGAGCCGCACCGGCTGCGACCTGCAGCCGGCCACGGTGGCGGCTTTGCGCGACCATCCGCGCATCCTCGGCATCAAGGAGGCCTGCGGCAGCGCGGAGCGCATCCATGCGCTGGCGGAACTTGCGCGCGAGGATTTCGTCTATCTGTCCGGTGACGACGGCAGTGCGGGCGCGGCCATGCTGGCCGGGGCCGCCGGGACCGTCTCGGTGGTGGCGAACCTGCTGCCGCGTCGGTTTCGGACCTGGTGTGATGCAGCCATTGGCGGCGATGCAGTGGCGGCGGCGGAGCAGGAGGCTGCGCTTGCGCCGCTGCTGCAGGCGCTGGCCTGCGCGCCGAATCCGATTGCGGTGAAGGCCGGCTTGTCGATGCTCGGGCTGGGCTCGGCGGCATTGCGCCTGCCCTTGCTGGAACTGCAAGCTGGGCCCGGGTGGGACCGCCTGCGGGACAGCTTGTCCGTCCTGGCACCGAGTGCGTTGTTCGCTACGGCATAGCGGTAGCCTGACCTACCCCCTGGAACCTACAAATGAAAAAACCTTTGCTCCTCATGGCCGTATCCACCCTCCTCGCCAGCATGTTGCTGGTTTCCGGATGCGGCATGTTTCACTCGCGCAAGGCATGGGAGACCGCCAAGCAGGAATCGCCGCTGGAAATCCCGCCGGGGTTGGATCGCCCGTCGACCTCGGCGGCCTTGGTCGTGCCACCGCCCGGCGCCAACCAACCGGAGAGTGCGGCCAGGACGCCCGCCGCCGAGAGCGGCCAGGTCAGCGACGGCTTCGTGTTGAAGGACACCGTCGACAGCACCTACCAGCGCGTCGGCAGGGTGCTGGAGCATGGCGACCTGGGCCAGGTGCTCAGCCATGACGACGAGGCCCACAGCTACACCTTGAAGCTCGCCGTTGCACAAACCAAGAAGCCCGGATTCTTCAAGCGCCTGTTCCACCGCGGCAAGCGTGGCGCCGAGGGAGCCGAATCGGCCGGCTCCGGTCAGGTCGTGATCCACGTGACCGCCAGCGGCAGCGACAGCAGCGAAGTGCGTGCCGAGGGTGGCGCCGTTGCCGTGGGCCGGGTCGTCGATGGCCTGAAGTCACGCCTCGGCGGTTGAGTTCCTTAGGCCGGGTCCTGCAAAAGCATCCAGGTGCTCGGCGCAGCCGCGGTTTTGGCTCCCTCTCCCCTGGCTTTGCCGGGGGAGAGGGTTGGGGTGAGGGGGTGCTCTGGCTTCTGCTCTCCGATATGGATGCCGTTGAGGCGGAGCTCGCCCCCTCACCCCCACCCTCTCCCCCAACGATGAAGCCGTCGGGGGAGAGGGAGTCAAGGCCGCTGCTGCGTCGCCATAGGCACCTGTGGAAGCCTGTCAAGCAGATGCCCACGAACGGGCGGGGGGTCGGGCTCAGCGTTCCAGAAGTGGCAGCTTGTCCGGCTTGCCGTCCCAGTCCGCAGCATCGGGCGGCGGTTCCTTGCGCGCTGTGAGCACCGGCCACTGCTTGGCCAGCTCCGCATTCAGCGCGATGAAGCCTTCCTGCCCTGCGGGTACGGCGTCATCCGGGAAGATTGCCGCGGCCGGGCATTCAGGCTCGCACAAGGTGCAGTCGATGCATTCGTCCGGATCGATCGCCAGGAAATTCGGGCCTTCGTGGAAGGCATCGACCGGGCACACCTCGACACAATCCGTGTACTTGCACCTGATGCAATTGTCCACCACCACAAACGTCATCGACCCAACCCTGCACTCCCGGGTAGCACCCCCGCAGGATACCCGCGTGCGCACCCCACCGCCGCTTCCCGGACTGTCAAAGGACCGCCTTTAGCGCAGCCAACCGCAGCCGCGCGCCCCACCGGAGCCGCTGCCCAAACCGTCAAAGGACCCGCTCTCTTGAAGAGAGCGGCCAAGGATGGCCGCTTTTAGCGCAGCCAACCACGCAGAACCCGCAGGTCCGCCGCAAATCCCAAGCCGCCGCAATCACGGACGATTGCACAAGTACTTGGCGCTCCCTACGAGACTCGAACTCGTGTTGCCGCCTTGAGAGGGCAGTGTCCTAGGCCACTAGACGAAGGGAGCGTTATAGCGCGAGGCGCAGTAGTATAACGGAATTGTTGCATTCGGTGATGCTGAAGACACCTCGGCATCAGGCCAGTTCACCGGGTGATGCCCTGCGTCGGCGCCGTATCGGCGCCGCGCCGATTCGGTGCCTGTGCGGACACCGGGCATCTTCGCCTCCAAGGATTCCAGCCGTTTGAACCTACAATCAAGGACCGACACCATGCCGGCGCTGCGGATCATTCCGCGCGACCAGCACAATATTTCACGCCGCAACATCAGCAAGGCTGCGCTGCGCGTGCTGTACCACCTCAACGAATCGGGCCATGCCGCGTACCTGGTCGGCGGAGCCGTGCGCGACCTGCTGCTCGAGCGCCAACCCAAGGACTTCGACGTCGCCACCAGCGCGACCCCCGAGGAGGTCAAGCGGCTGTTCCGCAATTGCCGCTTGATCGGCCGGCGCTTTCGCCTCGCCCATGTCGTGTTTGGCCGCGAGATTATCGAGGTGGCGACGTTCCGCGGCGTCGGCGAGGAGGGCTGCGACGGCGACCGGCGCCTGGTGGATGGACGTCTCGTGCGCGACAACATTTGGGGCACGATCGAGGAGGATGCGGTGCGCCGCGACTTCCGGGTCAACGCCATGTACTACGACATCAGCGATTTTTCGGTGCGCGACTACGTCGGTGGCATGCAGGACCTGGAAGACCGCGTGTTGCGCCTGATTGGCGACCCGGCAACCCGTTACCACGAGGACCCGGTGCGCATGCTGCGTGCGGTGCGCCTGGCGGCAAAGCTCGACATGCGCATCGACGACGCGGCGACGGCGCCGTTTGCCGACCTTGGCTCCTTGCTGGCCGATGCGGCACCGGCGCGGCTGTTCGATGAAACCTTGAAGATGTTCCTCTCCGGCCATGGCCTGAAGAGCTTTCGCCTGCTTGAGCAGTGCGGCTTGCTGCACTTCATGTTCCCGGCCACGGCGCGGGCGCTGGCACGCGGCGACGAGGGACTGCGTGCGCTGGTCGAGACCGGCCTGGCGAATACCGATGCGCGGGTGAATGCCGACAAGTCGGTGACGCCGGCGTTCCTGTATGCCGTGCTGCTGTGGGGCGAGGCGCGCGACGTGGCCCAGGTTGCCGTCGCCCAGGGCGTGCCACCCGCCGATGCCTGGGAGCAGGCTGCCGCCAGGACGATCGCCGAGCAGTGCCAGCGGGTGGCGGTGCCGCGGCGTTTCACCTATGCGGTGGAAGAGATCTGGGCCTTGCAGCCGCGTTTCGAGCAGCTCCAGCGCAAGCGCGTGCTGCGGCTCATGGACCACCCGCGGTTCCGTGCCGCCTTCGATTTCCTGTTGCTGCGCGCCGGGGAGTCGCCGGCAATCGCCGAGCTTGGCCACTGGTGGACCCATGCCCAGCAGCTGCCACGCGACGTGTTGTCTGCCGCGTTGCCGACCGCGGCGGGTGGCGCGGCGCCGGACAACGCCGGCCTGCCGCTGCCGGGCAGTCCCCCGCGGCCGCGGCGCCGGCGTCGCCGCAGCAGCAAGCCGGGCCCGGCGTGACCCTCGCCTACGTCGCGCTCGGCAGCAACCTGGATGACCCCGTGCAGCACGTGCTGGGCGCGATGGATGCCTTGGCCGGGCTGCCACACACGCAGTTGTTGCAGCGTTCGCACCTGTACCGCACGCCGCCCTGGGGTTATACCGCGCAGCCGGACTTCATCAATGCCGCGGTGGAACTGGATACGCAATTGAGCGCGCGGGCGTTGCTGGACAGCCTGCTGGAGCTGGAGCGGCGCGCCGGGCGGGAGCGCACCCGCGCCAATGGTCCGCGCACCCTGGATCTGGATCTGCTCCACGTCGACGGGGTGCAGTGTCATGATGCGCACCTGACCTTGCCGCATCCGCGCATGCTGGAGCGCGCGTTCGTGTTGTTGCCGCTGCATGACATCGCCCCGACCCTGGCGCTGACGGCGACGTGCACGGTCGCCGAGCAGCTGGCGTCGCTTGATCTCGCCGGATGTGAACGCATCATGTGAGCTTGCCGGTTGGCACTGCCGTCGAGCCGGCCAAAGAGGTGTGTCGTGTACGTTCAAGCCAACTCTGCGCCCCGGCGCAAACCTGTCACCGTACCGTTGTTGCAGGAGATGAAGGCGGCCGGGCAGCGCATCGTGATGCTGACCGCGTATGACGCGAGCTTCGCCACCCACCTGGAGGCGGCCGGCGTCGACGTGGCACTGGTCGGCGATTCGCTGGGCAATGTGATCCAGGGCCGGCGCACCACCTTGCCGGTGACCCTGGACGACATCGTCTACCACACCGCGGCAGTGGCGCGCGGGCTGGAGGCCACGCTGCTGATGGCCGACGTCCCGTTCATGGCCGACCGTGACGTCGCCCATGTACTGGAAGCCGGTGCCCGCCTGGTTGGCGAAGCCGGTGCTGCCGTGGTCAAGATCGAGGGCGCCGCACCGCACATCCTGGAGGCGATCGGCGCGTTGGTGGCGCATGCCATCCCAGTCTGCGCCCATCTCGGCCTCACCCCGCAATCGGTGCACAAGTTCGGCGGTTTCCGCATCCAGGGCCGCGAGGACGCCGCGGCCGAACACATCCTGGCCCAGGGCCTGGCGGTGCAGGCGGCCGGAGCCTCCCTGCTGGTGCTGGAGGGCGTGCCGAGCACGCTCGGCAAGCGCCTGGCCGTGTCGCTATCGATCCCGGTGATCGGCATCGGCGCTGGCCCCGATTGCGATGGGCAGGTACTGGTGGTGTACGACGTGCTCGGCATCACGCCGGGCAAGCGGCCGAAGTTCAGCAAGGATTTTCTGGCCGGGAACGGTTCGGTGGCGGCGGCCATTGCCGCCTACGTCGGCGATGTGCGCAGCGGCGCGTTCCCGGCGCCCGAGCACGGCTTCGACTGAGCGCAGGGAAACCCGTGCAAACCGTCCATGAAGTTGCCCCGTTGCGCGCCCAGGTGCGCGCCTGGCGTGCCCGCGGCGAAACCGTGGGCTTCGTACCGACCATGGGCAACCTGCACCAGGGCCATGCGTCCCTGGTGCGGCTGGCGCTGGCGCGCGCGGACCACTCGGTGGTGAGTGTCTTCGTCAACCCGACGCAATTCGGCCCCAGCGAGGATTTCGCGCGCTACCCGCGCAGCCTGCCGGCCGACCAGGCGCTGTTGTCCGGCGTGGGTTGCGACCTGCTGTTTGCTCCTGAGGTCGCCACCATGTACCCGCATGGCGCCGCCCAGACTTCGGTCGTCCATGTGCCCGGCCTGACCGGCGTGCTGGAAGGCGAATACCGCCCCGGCCACTTCGATGGCGTGGCGACCGTGGTGTGCAAGCTGTTGCACATGGCGCAGCCGGACCTGGCGGTGTTCGGGCAGAAGGATTACCAGCAGCTGAAGGTGGTCGAGTACCTGGTGCGCGACCTCTGCCTGCCGGTGCAGATCATTGCCGCGCCGATCTGCCGCGCCGACGACGGCCTGGCGCTGAGCTCACGCAACCAGTACCTGTCGGCCGCCGAACGCGCGCGCGCGCCGATCGTGCACGAGACCCTGATGCAGATGCGCGATTGGCTGGCCGCCGGGCACGCGCTGCCGGTGGTGGAGCGTGCGGCGACGACGCGGCTGCAGCGCGCGGGCCTGGTGCCCGACTACGCCGTGATCCGCCGTGCCGTGGACCTCGGTGTGCCGGAGGCGCAGGAGCGCGACGGACTGGTGGCGCTGATTGCCGCGCGCCTGGGCCAGACCCGGCTGATCGACAACCTGACGCTGGATTGACCCGGCCACGGCGCCTCGTGTTGCGGTGCAGCGCTAGCGATCCGATAATGGGCAGCTCCGCAAGCAGGCGCAAGCCAGGAATCGTTGCATGCAACTCAACATGCTCAAGGCCAAGTTGCACCGGGTTACGGTGACCCAGGCCGAGCTGCACTACGAAGGTTCGATCGCGATCGACGGGCTGCTGCTGAAGGCCTCGGGCATCCGCGAGTACGAGCAAATCCATGCCTGGAACGTCAATACCGGGCAGCGCTTCGTAACCTATGCGCTGCGCGCGCAGGAAGGCTCGGGCATCATCTCGGTCAATGGCAGTGCGGCACGCAGCGCCCAGGTCGGCGACGTCATCATCATTGCCGCGTTTGCGCAGCTGAGCGAGGCCGAACTCGAGCAGTTCCAGCCCACCTGCGTGTACGTGGATGGCGCCAACCGGATCAAGCGCACCAACCACACCATCCCGATGCAGATGGCCGCGGTCTGAGGCTGCCGGCGCCGCTCAAGGCGGCGCGTCGGGCGTGACGGTTTCGCCGTGCCGCGCCAGTGCCCAGGCCACGTGTTCGCGCACGATGGCCGAGGGATGCGCCGCCCGCGAGCGCAACGCCGCGCACACCTCGGCGGAGCGGGGCGCATTGCCCAAGGCCACCGCGATATTGCGCAGCCAACCTTCGTAGCCGGCGCGGCGCACGGCCATGCCTTCGGTGCGCGCGAGGAACTGCTCCTCGCTCCAGCCGAACAACTCCACCAGCTTGGCGCCATCCAGGCTGTGCCGCGGCGCGAAATCGGCTTCCATGGCGACGTGGGCAAACTTGTTCCACGGACACACGAGCTGGCAGTCGTCGCAGCCGAAGATGCGGTTGCCCATCGGCGCGCGCAGCTCTTCCGGGATGCTGCCCTTGAGCTCGATCGTGAGATAGGAGATGCAGCGCTGGGCGTTCAGTTGGTAGGGCCCGACGATCGCGCCGGTGGGGCAGGCGGTGATGCAGCGCGTACAGCTGCCGCAGTGGTCGGTCTCGGGCGTGTCCGCCGGCAGCGGCAGGTCGGTGTACAGCTCGCCAAGGAAGAAATACGAACCTGCCTGCCGGTTGAGCAGAATGGTGTGCTTGCCGACCCAGCCCAATCCGGCATTGCGTGCCAGTGCCTTCTCCATCACCGGCGCCGAATCGACGAAGGCGCGGTAACCGAAATCGCCGACCACGGCGTGGATGCGCGTCGCCAGTTTTTGCAGGCGGCTGCGCATCAGCTTGTGGTAGTCGCGGCCGAGGGCGTAGCGCGAGATGTAACCCGACTCGCCATCGTTCAACGTGTCCCAGGCTTCGCGCGTGTCCGGCGCCAGGTAGTCCATGCGCACCGAGATCACGCGCTGCGTGCCGGGCTGCAGTTCCGCGGGGCGCGTGCGCTTGGTGCCGTGGCGCTCCATGTATTCCATCGCGCCGTGATAGCCGTGTTCCAGCCAGCGCTGCAGGTGCCGCTCGTCCTGGTCCAGCGCGGTGCCGGCAATGCCGGCCTGGTCGAAGCCGAGTTCGCGGGCCCAGCGCTTGATGTCCTGGGCGAGCGCGGCGTAGTCGATGGGCGGTTTCTGGCCGGGGTCGGGCATGTGCGCATTCTAGCCAGCGGAGCCCCGGCCTATAATCCGCACATGGCGCTGCCCGCTGAATCCATCGATTTGTATACCGTCACCCAGGTGCGCGAGCTTGAACGCGATGCCATCGCGGCCTTGGGCGGGGCCGGCTTCGACCTGATGCAACAGGCAGGCGCGGCGGCCATGGACAGCTTGCGCCGGCGCTGGCCGCAGGCGCGCCGGCTGACTGTCTTTTGCGGCCCCGGCAACAACGGTGGGGACGGCTTCATGCTGGCCGCGCTGGCCCACGCAAACGGCATGCGGGTGCAGGTCGTGGCGCTTGCCGCCGCCGCGCGCGGCGATGCCGCGTTGGCGCGCGCCGCGTGGACGCAGACAGGCGGCGCCATTGCGACCTGGCAGCCTGGTCAGGTCCTGCCCGAGGCTGACGTGCTGGTCGACGCCCTCTACGGCATCGGCCTCGATCGTGCGCTGCAGGGACCGGCGGCAGAGGTCGTCGAGTTCATCAATGCGAGTACCGCCCCGGTGCTGGCGCTCGATGTCCCCTCGGGCCTCGACGCCGACACCGGCCATGCTCCGGGCGTCGCGGTCCGCGCCGACCTGACGGTCACCTTCATTGCGCACAAGCGCGGCATGCACACCGGCCAGGCCGCCGATTGTGTGGGCCAGATCGAGCTGGCGACCCTGGGCGTGCCGCAGACCCTGTCCAGTGCCACGGTCGCCGATGCGCGCACCCTGCGTGCCGCTTGTCTGCCGCCGCGACCGCGGTATACCAACAAGGGCCGCAACGGCCACGTGCTGGTGGTCGGCGGCGCGGCGGGCATGGGCGGCGCGGCCCAGCTTGCCGGCCTGGGCGCCCTGCGCGCCGGGGCCGGGCTGGTCAGCCTGGCCACCGCACCGGCGCATGCGGCCCTGTTGAACCTGGTGCATCCGGAGTTGATGTCGCATGCCGTGGCCGGCGTCGCTGACTTGCCGCCGCTGTTCGAGCGCGCCAGCGTGCTGGCGCTCGGCCCCGGCCTTGGTCACGCGGAATGGGGCCACGCCCTGTGGCAGGCAGTCATCGATACCGCCAAGCCGCTGGTCGTGGACGCCGATGGCCTGAACCTGCTGGCAGCGGCACCCCGCCGCTTCGTGACGCCGGTGGTGTTGACGCCGCACCCTGGCGAGGCCGCGCGCCTGCTCGGCACCGAAGTTGCCAAGGTGGAGGCCGACCGCTACGCGGCGGTACGCGAACTGGCGCGGCGCTACGCGGCGGTCGTGGTGTTGAAGGGCGCCGGCAGCCTGGTGGCGGACGCCAGCGGCCGCGTGGCGGTCTGCCCGTGGGGAAACCCTGGCATGGCGACCGGCGGCATGGGCGATTTGCTCACCGGCATCGTGGCGGCGCTGCTGGCGCAAGGCTGTGTACCCTGGGCGGCGGCCTGCCTCGGCGTCGGCCTGCACGCGCGTGCCGGTGACCTGGCCGCGCGCGACGGCGAGCGCGGCCTGCTGCCCACGGATTTGCTGCAACCGTTGCGCCGCCTGGTCAATGCTGACACGGGAGGCGAGGAAATCGATGCACGCTGAGTCGAGCGAGCAAAGCTGGACCCTGCCCGACGAGGCGGCCACCGCGGCCTTGGCCGAGAGCCTGGCCATGGCCCTGGATGGCGGGCTGGTGCTGTACCTGTACGGGCCCCTGGGTGCCGGCAAGACCAGTTTTGCGCGGGCCTTGCTCACCACACTCGGGGTAGGCGAGCGCATCAAGAGCCCGACCTACACCCTGCTCGAGAGCTACCGGACCGCCGCAGCCACGGCGGCGTGGCATCTCGACTTGTACCGCATCGCCGATCCGGGCGAGCTGGAATGGCTGGGCCTGGACGCGCTGGAAGACCCGGCCGCGGTGATCCTGGTGGAGTGGGCCGAACGCGGCCTGGGCGCCTTGCCCGCGGCCGACCTGGGGCTGTACCTGGATTATGCCGGCACTGGCCGCCAGGCCTTGCTGCAGGCCCGCAGTTCCCGCGGCTACCGGCTCCTGGGCCGCCTGCAAGCTTCGCGGGTACAGGCCTAAGTTGCGGTTTTTCAAGCGTAATCCCGGACCGGCATGGCGCATGGTGCGGGCTGGCCGGGCTCAGGCACGAGTCCAACATCTTGAGTTGACCTGATGAATGACATGCAGGTCACGGATATGCAAGGGAAAGATTCTTGCAATTGACGGGTGGCTGCGTTTCAATGCGCGCATGAGGAGCCACCTGAACATCAGCGGCACGTCGATTGTGCTGGCAGCAATTCTTGCGCTCGCCTCGCCGCTGCTCGCGCGTGCGGCGGAGATCACGGACGCACGCGTGTGGGCGGACGCCTCGCATACCCGCCTGGTGCTGGTGGCCAGCGGGCCCATGGATTACCAGCTCAGCCAGGCCGATGGCCGGCTCACGCTCGACCTGGGCGACAGCCGCCTGGTCGACGGCTTTGCCATGCCGGCGGCGCAAGGCTTGTACCGCGGCGTGGCCGGCGTGCGCAGCGGCCAGCGCCTGCAGCTGACCGCCAAGGTCGATCCGTCCAGCAGCGTGAAGAGTTTCGTGCTGAAGCCGACCGCGTCCGATGGCGACTATCGCCTGGTGGTCGACCTGTATCCCGATGCCGCCAGCGCGGCCGTGGCCCCGGCCGTGGCCAAGCTGGACCCGCCGGAAAAGCTCGATCCCGCCCATCCGCGCAGCCAGATGGTGGCTTCGCAGCAGGCGGCGGCAATGCTGGGTGGGCAACGCAAGGTCGTGGTGGCGATCGATGCCGGGCATGGCGGCAAGGACACCGGTGCCATTGGTCCGGACGGCGCCCGCGAAAAGAACATCACCCTGGCGGTGGCCCGCGACCTGGCGGCGCAGATCAATCGCCAGCCGGGCATGCAGGCGATCCTGACCCGTACCGGCGACTACTTCATCCCGCTCAAGCGCCGCTATGAAATTGCCCGCGACAACAGCGCCGACCTGTTCGTCTCGATCCACGCCGACTCTTTCACCAGCAGCGACGCCAAGGGTTCGTCGGTGTGGGTGCTGTCGCCGCGCGGCAAGACCAACGCCGCCGCCCGCTGGCTGGCCGACGGGCAGAACCGCGCCGACCTGATCGGCGGCGTGTCCCTGGACGACAAGGACGACAGCCTGGCCAAGGTCCTGCTCGACCTGCAGCAGGGCTACGCCATGCAGGCCAGCGACGCGGTGGCGGCCAAGGTGCTGAAGGCGCTGGCGCAGCTTGGGCCGACGCACCGCGGCTACGTCGAGCGCGCCAATTTCGTCGTGCTGCGTTCGCCGGACGTGCCGTCCATCCTGGTCGAGACCGCATTCATCAGCAATCCGCTGGAGGAGCGCAAGTTGCGTGACCCGAAGCACCAGCAGGCCTTGGCTGCCGCGGTGATGGGGGGCGTGAAGGACTACTTCGAGGCGACCCCGCCGCCCGGCACCTGGTTCGCGGCGCAGGCGGCCGCGGCCAACGGCACCCGGGTCGCCCAGGCCCCGGCGCCCACCGGCAAGGCCGCGGTGCGCCCGGCGGATGTCCCGGTGCCCGAGCGCCATCGCGTCGGACGCGGCGAGAGCTTGGGCAGCATTGCCCGACAGTACGGCGTCAGCGTGGGTATGCTGCGCAGCGCCAACCAACTCCGCGGCGATGTGCTGCGTGCCGGCACGGTGCTCACCATTCCCGCTTCCTAGCCCGTATCGGCAAACCTTGTGGGAGCCCGTTCGCGGGCGATGCTTTTGCTCTCAACCCGGATGGGCGCAAAGGCATCGCCCGCGAACGGGCTCCCACAGAACGGGTGTCGAGGTTCGCCATTTGCAGGGCGATTCGCTTAAGCTTGGTCGGTGCCAAGCATTCGTGTCCTACCTCCTGACCTGATCAACCAGATCGCCGCCGGCGAGGTGATCGAGCGGCCCTCGTCCGTGGTCAAGGAGCTGATGGAAAACAGCCTGGATGCCGGCGCCACGCATATCGAGGTGGAGATCGAGCTGGGCGGCAGCCGCCTGATCCGCGTGCGCGACGACGGCGGTGGCATTGCCGGCGACGAGCTGGCGCTTGCCGTCGCTTCGCATGCCACCAGCAAGATCGGCAGCTTCGACGACCTCGAGCACGTGGCCAGCATGGGTTTCCGCGGCGAAGCCCTGGCCTCGGTGGCCTCGGTGTCGCGGTTCGCCATGACCTCGCGCCAGCGCGGCGTGGATGCCGCCTTCCGGCTCGAAGTGGATGGTGGTCAGGTGCGGGCCGCCGGCCCGGCCCAACACCCACCGGGTACCAGCGTCGAAGTGCGCGACCTGTTCTACAACGTGCCGGCGCGGCGCAAATTCCTGCGCGCCGAGCGCACCGAATTTGCCCACATCGACGACCTGGTGAAGTCGCTGGCGCTGGCCCGCGACGACGTGGAGTTTCGCCTCAGCCACAACGGCAAACTGGTGCGTACCTGGAAAGCCGCGGCCAGCGAGCAGGCGGCGCTGCAGCGCGTGGCCGGGGTGTTGGGCGGGGACTTCCCGGCGCAGAGCCTGCGTATCGAGCATGCCGCCGCCGGCTTGCAGCTGTCAGGTTGGGTGGGCCTGCCGACGGCGTCCCGCGCGCAGGCCGACGCGCAGTACTTCTATGTTAACGGGCGGCTGGTGCGCGACCGCAGCGTCGCCCATGCCGTGCGCCAGGCCTATGCCGACGTGCTGTTCAACGGCCGGCAGCCGGTGTTCGTGCTGTATCTGCAGCTGGACCCGGCCCTGGTCGACGTCAACGTGCATCCGGCCAAGCACGAAGTGCGTTTTCGCGAACAGCGGCTGGTGCATGATTTCCTGTTTCGCACCTTGCACGAGGTGCTGGCGCAGACCAGCGCCGGTCGCCCGTTGCCGGCGGATGCGGCGTCGGCCTGGCCGGAGCGTGAGTTGGCCTCGGCATCGGCAAACGCCGGCCCGCGGCCGGCGGGCGCGCCGGCATTTGCGCGTTTTGCCCAGGGCGGCCTTGGTTTCGGCGTGCGCGATGCACCCCTGGCCGAATACGCCGCCTTGCTTGGCCCGGTGGCCGTGGGCGCGCACATGCCGGAGGTCGCCACGGCGGACGAGGTCGAGATCCCGCCGCTTGGCTTTGCGCTCGCCCAGCTCAAGGGCGTGTTCGTGCTGGCGGAAAATGCGCACGGCCTGGTCCTGGTGGACATGCACGCCGCGCACGAGCGCATCACCTACGAGCGCATGAAAGCCGGGCACGCGGACAATACGCTGCGTTCGCAGCTGCTGCTGGTGCCGGTATCGGTGGCGGTCAGCGCGCGCGAGGCGGCGGCCGCCGAGGAGTTTGCCGAGGCGCTGACGGAATGGGGCCTGGAGTTGTCGCGCGGCGGTCCGGAAACCGTGCTGGTACGCCGCGTGCCGGCCCTGCTGGAGCAGGCCGACGTTGGCCAGTTGTGCCGCGACGTGCTGGCCGAGCTGGCCCGCCACGGCAGTTCGCGTCGCCTGCAGGAAATGCAGAACGAGCTGCTCGCCACCATGGCCTGCCACGGTTCGGTGCGCGCCGGCCGGCGCCTGAGCCTGCAGGAAATGAACGCCTTGCTGCGCGAGATGGAAGCCACCGAGCGTTCCAATCAGTGCAATCATGGACGGCCAACCTGGGTACAGCTCGACATGGGCGAGTTGGACAAGCTGTTCCTGCGTGGGCGCTGAATCCGTATCGAGGTGTAGCGATGACGAAGCGACCGATGCGCGCGGGATGGCTCCTGGCGCTCACTGTGTGGGGGATGACGACCGTGTCTGCTGCTGATGTCCAAACTGATGCTTACTCGCAATCCATCGAGCACTGGCGGCAAACGCGCGTCGCGGAACTGACCGCGCCCGATGGCTGGTTGAGCCTGGTTGGCCTGGCCTGGCTGCATCCTGGCGTGAACACGCTGGGCAGCGCGCCGGACAGCGACATCGTGCTGCCGCGCGGGCCGGCGCATCTCGGCACGGTCACCCTGGCTGCGGATGGTTCCTTGCACCTGGCCCTGGAGCCGGACACCGGCGCCCTGGTCGACGGCAAGCCGCAGCAGCGTGCCGATCTTATCGACGATGCGCACGCCGGCGCCGACAAGCCGTCCCTGGTCAGCTTCGGCAGCACCAGCTTCATCGTCATCCACCGCGGCGAGCGCAGCGCGCTGCGCATCCGCGACACCAACGCGCCGAGCCGCACGGGTTTCCTCGGCATCGATTATTTCCCGATCGACCCGGGCTGGCGGATCGAGGCCGACTGGATTCCCGCCACACCGGGCGAGACCCTGGAAATGGGCACCGTGATCGGCACCACGGACAAGTTCCCCGTCCCCGGCAAGCTGCGCTTCAGCCGCGACGGCAAGAGCTTCGAGCTCCTGCCGGTGATCGAGGTGCCGGGCGACAAGCAGTACTTCGTGGTGTTTGCCGACCGTACCAGCGGCAAGGAAACCTATGGCGCGGCGCGCTTCGTGTACATCGATCCGCCGCAGGACGGCAAGGCGGTGATCGATTTCAACCGCGCCTACAACCCGCCGTGCGCGTTCACCGCGTTTGCCACCTGTCCGCTGGCACCGCCGGAAAACCGCCTCGATCTGCGGGTGACCGCCGGCGAGAAGAAATATCGCGGCGGCCCGCACTGAGCGCAGCGAAACGCCTCCCGCTTTCGCGGGAATGACGATCAAGAGCGTGTTGTCCGGGCGTCCCTTGCCGCGCCGCGCCGCTAACCACGCGGCTGGCCGTCGTTCCTGCCCCGCCGGTGTCCGCGGTCGTTACCCTGGGGGCCTCCCGATCGCGGATTGGAGTTCGATCGCGGGCCAGCCGAGCGCGGGTTGGCGTTCGACCGATCGCGCGGGTTGCCATCGCTGCGTTGCTGTTGGTATTGCGGTGCACCCGCCCGCGCGTCACTGCGCATGCGCTCGGTACGCACTGGTCGCTCGACGTCGGCCGGACGGTCGCCCGTGGGCACCCGGTAGTCCCGCTCCGGTCTAGTGTCGGTGGGGTAGGTCGGACGCTGGCCGGTGGCCCCACGATAACCCTGTCCCGGTCTACTACGCTCGGCCTGGTTGATCGGGCTCACGTTGTCGCGGGTCTGTACGCGTCTCTGGTAAGTCGCACGATCAGTCGCCGCGGCCACTTCGGGCCGCCCACGGTCGACGGTGGCGCGTTGGCCGCGATCCGTGCTGGCGACGCGGCGCATCGCGTCCTGGCTCCGTGTCGGCGGCAGGCGGCGCTGGTCTCCCGGCCGAGCTTCCTGGGCCGTGGGTTGACGACGGATGCCGTGGGGGCCGCCGTTGTAGCTGGTGCGCGTGCGGTTGACGATGGTGTTCTGGCGCACGATCACCGTATTGTTGTAGACGTTGGTGACATGCGTGCGGCCGAAGTTCACTACCGCCCGGTTGTAGGTAAACCTGCCGTCGTTCCAGCGGCCACCGACGAAGCCGATGCCGCCGTAGCCATAGCCGTAATTCACCCCGCCGTAGAAGCCGACGCGTAGGCCCCAGTAGCCGGCGTGCCAGCGGTAGTAGTTGTCGTAGTAGGCCCAATAGCCGGGGGTCCACAGCATGCCGACTGCGGGCGGCAGCACCCACGCTCCCGGCACCCAGTAGTAGCCGTCGCCGTCATAGGCCCAGTAGCCTGGCGTCCAGATGTAACCGGGTGCGGGCAGGGCGGGCTGCACGTAGACCGGCAACGGGGGTGGCGCAAACCCGACATTGATTCCGATGCCAACGCTGACCTGGGCCTGCGCGGCCGGCAGTGGCAGCAGGGCCATGGGCATGGCCAGTGCCGTACACAACGCAAGCGTGGTGATGGGTTTTCTGGCGCGCATAAATATTCCTTGGGTTGGGTACACGGACGGCAACACCTATCGGCCAACATGGCTGTATGCCAGCTGATCGGGCGATCGTTCGCGTTTTGCGTCAGCCGGAATACGGGTTGCCTCAACCCCGTCAACGAACGGTGCCTGGCGCAGTTGACCGCCTTGCGCGGTCCTGTTCAGGCGGCGGACGGCCGGCGGTGCGGCGTGGCTGTCGGCCGCCGCGTACGTGCATGCAGGGTGCCGGCGGGCGCTTAGCGGCCGTTGAAATGCGGCTGGCGTTTTCCCAGGAAGGCGGAGGTGCCTTCGCGCATGTCCTCGCTGGCGAAGGCGAGGGCAAAGCCCTGGGTCTCGAACGCGAGGCCCTGGTCGAGCGCGGTCTCGCCGCCCTCGAGGATCGCGTCGAGGATGCCGGCCGCGGCCAGCGACGCGTTGTCGGCGAGTTGCCGGGCAAGCTTGGCCACGGCGCCGTCGAGCTGGTCGGCGGCGACGACCTGGGTGACGATGCCGAGCGCATGGGCACGCTGCGCATCGATGGGTGCGCCGGTCAGGCACAACTCCAGGGCTGCGCCGCGCCCGGCGAGGCGCAGCAGGCGCTGGGTGCCGCCGAAGCCGGGGATCAGGCCGAGCTTGATCTCCGGCTGGCCGAAGCGCGCCTTCTCGCTGGCGATGCGCAGGTGGCAGGCCATCGCCAGCTCCATGCCACCGCCAAGCGCAAAGCCCTGGATGCGCGCGATCACCGGCTTGCGCAGGCGTTCGATCGCGGTCATCAGCTGTTGACCGCGGCGGGAAAAGTCCTGGGCCTGCCGCGGCGTGTAATCATGCATCTCGGCAATGTCGGCGCCGGCCACGAAGGCCTTGTCGCCGGCGCCACCGAGCACCACCACCCGCACGTCGTCGTCGGCTGCGGCCTGGGCGAACGCAATGCCGAGTTCGTTCAAGGTGTCGCGGTTCAAGGCGTTGAGCTTGTCGGGGCGGTTGACCGTGATGCTGCGGACCCCGTCGTGGTGGCTGATTTCCAGGTTTCGATACGCCATCGGATGCTCCTGCGTGCCAAGTCGCCATGTTAGCAGCGGGAACCTTTGTGGCCACCGGGGTTCCCAGATGGAGCGATACTGGTCTGCCACCATGGCGTGGCTCGCGCGGGCTGCGGGCATGTTGCGACACCGGTCGATCCGAATGGAGGGATGCATGCCCAAAGCAGGTGGCTTGCTGCTGACGTTCCTGGCTTTGCAGTCGCTGGTCGGTGCTGCTGCCCTGGCGCAGGGTGTGCCCGCGCCAGGCAACGCGCCGGCTCCGACGAGCTCGGCCGGCATCGATACGGCGCAGCTGTCCTATGCGATCGGCTACCAGATCGGCAGCCAGTTTGCTGCTGGCAGGCCCAAGGTGGACATCGTGATCCTGCGCCAGGCCATCGACGATGCCTACGCGCAGCGCCGGCCCAGCGTGTCCATGCGCGACATGCACTGGCAGTTGCACCTGCTGCAGCAGCACATGCACACCGCGGCGCTGACCGAGTTCCGCGAGATCGCCGCGCAGAATGCGCAGAAGAGCCGTGCGTACCTGGAGGCCAACGCCAAGCGCCCCGGCGTCGTAAGCCTGCCATCCGGGATCGAGTATTCGGTGTTGAAGAAGGGTACGGGCACGGTCAAGCCGGCAGTCAGCAGCCGGGTCACGGTGAACTATCGCGGTATGCTGATCGACGGCACCGAGTTCGACAGTACCTGGGCGCATGGTGCGCCGGTCAGTTTCACGGTGGACAAGGTCATCCCCGGTTGGCAGGACGTGATTCCGCGCATGCGCGTCGGCGATCGCTGGAAGGTGGTGATTCCCCCGCGACTTGCCTATGGTGAGGAAGGCGCACTGCCACGGATTGGACCCAATGAAGCCCTCGTGTTCGAAATTGAATTGCTGGACATCAACCAAGGCGGCAAGTGAAGCCGGCGGTTGCCCGGCCGTGTGTGGGTCGTGAAGCCGCGGATGGCAAACGGTGGTGAAGCCGCGACGGCAGTGTTGACTCCGTGCGTTGGTCTGTGCCGATTGGATGAGCGCGGCCTGTGCCTGGGCTGCCGGCGCAGCATGGCGGAAATTGCCGCCTGGCGGGACCTTTCCGACGCCGAGCGCATCCGCGTCATGCGCGATGTGCTGCCTGCGCGCAAGCCCCGCTGATGGATGCCTTGCTCGATGCCTTGCGGCCCTTGTCGGATCCGCCCTCGCCGCCAGGCTGGAACCACCAGGCACTGGCGGGCCTGATCGAGGACACCAGCCGGCGTCCGGCTGCCGTGCTGCTGGGCATACGCGACGATGCACAGGCGCGCCTGGTGTTCACCGTGCGGCACGATCACCTGCTCTTGCACGCCGGGCAGGTCGCGTTCCCCGGTGGCGGCAGCGAGCCTGCCGACGGCGGCAGCGCGTTGCTGACCGCCCTGCGCGAGAGCGAGGAGGAGATTGGCCTGGCCCCGGCGCTGGTGACGCCGCTCGGCTATCTCGATTGCCTCGAAACCACCAGCGGCTTTTGCGTCACGCCGGTGGTGGCGCACATCGCGCCACATGCGCAACTGGTGCCTTCGCCGGATGAGGTGGCCGAGGTGTTCGAGGTGCCGCTGGCGTATTTCCTCGACCCGCGCAATCGGCGCTGCTATACCATGGAATTCCGTGGACGCCGGCATCCCGTGGTGGAGTTCGTGCACAGCGGGCACCGCATTTGGGGTGTCACCGCGTCCATCGTCGACAACCTGTTGCACCGGATGAAAAACCCATGACCCTGCAAACTACCTTGATGGACGCTGCAACCTTGCACGCCTTGCCCGTGGACCAGGTGCTGATCGTCGATTGCCGTTTCGACCTGGGCGACCCGGCCAAGGGCCATGCCGACTTCCTGCGCGGCCATATTCCCGGTGCGGTGTATGCCAGCCTGGACCACGACCTCTCCGACCTGTCCCGCCAGAGCGAAGGCCTGGGCCGCCATCCGTTGCCGCTGGAAGCGGCCTTCAGCAAGCTGTTGTCGGCCTGGGGTTGGCATCGGGGTCTGCAGGTGGTGGCCTACGATGGCGGCAGCTCGGCGATGGCTGCGGCGCGCCTGTGGTGGCTGCTGCGCCTGGCCGGCGTTCCCTGCGCCGTGCTGGATGGTGGCTACGCGACCTGGCTGGAGGCGGGCTTCCCGGCCGAGACCGGCGAGGCGAAACCACGTGCCTCCGCCACGGTGTCCCTGCACTACGACGCCAGCCAGGTGATCATCGACCACGCCCAGCTGCGCAAGCTGCCGGAGCTGCTGCTGGATGCACGGGCCACGCCGCGCTTCCGCGGCGACGTCGAACCGCTGGACCGGGTCGCCGGCCACATGCCGGGGGCACGGAACCGCCCGTTCGAGCAGAACCTCGCCGGCAACGGCCACTTCAAGAGCGCGCGGCAGCTGCGCGAGGAATTCACCGCGGCGCTCGGCGGCGTGGCGCCGGACGAAGTCGTGCACATGTGCGGTTCGGGCGTCACCGCCTGCCACAACCTGTTGGCCATGGAATACGCGGGGCTTGCCGGCTCGCGCCTGTACGCGCCGTCCTGGAGTGGCTGGATCAGCGATCCATCCCGCCCGGTGGCGACCGGCGGGGAGTGAGCGATCGCGCGATGGCGGCGTCCACGACAGCACGGGACATCCGTATCGTCGGCTTCGAGCCGCGCTGGCGCGAGGCGTTCGCCGCGCTCAACATCGAGTGGCTGGAACACTGGTTCATGGTCGAGGACTACGACCGCGTCGTGCTGGGGGATCCCGAAAGGTACCTGCTCGCGGACGGTGGCCACATCCTATTTGCCATCGACGGGCAGGGGCGTGCGCTCGGCACCGTTGCCCTGAGGCGCGAGGGCGACGGCGTCTACGAACTCACCAAGATGGCGGTGTCACCCGAGGCGCGGGGTCGCGGCGTCGGCCGCCTGCTGATGGATGCGGTGCTGGATGTTTACCGCACGCTCGATGCGCGCGAACTGTACCTGGAATCCAGCGACGTGCTCGGGCCGGCGCTGGCGCTGTACGCAAGTGTCGGCTTCCACCACCACCCCGCGCCGCGCGCGGGCTCGCACTATGCGCGGGCCGACGTGCACATGATCTGGGAGCCCTAAACTGGGCTCCCGTTCGTCATCCCGATACGCAAGCCGTCTGCGTGTGGCGTCGTCAGTGCTTGCCCTTGGTCCGGGCAGCCATCCATTGCTGCAGTGTCGCCTGGGTTTGCGGCTGGAAGAACGCGTCGGTGAACGCGTCCAGCGGCAGCGCGTCCAGGTCGGCGTAGGCGCCGGCCAGGTCGGCGCGCGCCAGCTTGCGGGTGGCGAGCATGGCGGCCGCGGGCAGGGCCAGCAATGCCTCCAGCCAGTACGTCGTCCGCGCGACGACCTGGTCGACGGGAACCAGCTCGTCGACGAAGCCGCAGGCCAGCGCCGCGTCCGCCTCGAGCATGGTGCCGGCCACCAGCAGGCGCTCGGCGCGGTGCCGGCCGACCACGCGGCGCAAGGCGATCTGGATGCATTCCGGCACCAGCAGCCCGACCTGCACCTCGTTCAAGCCGATCTTGAACGGGCCTTTCGCCATCACCCGGTAATCGCAGAACAGGGCGAGCACGGCGCCGCCCGCCGGGGCGTGGCCGGTGACGGCGGCGGCCAGTGGAACCGGCGCGCGCGCCAGGGCGGCGCACAGGGCGAAGAGCTCGCCCCAGTACTCGCGCACGCCATGCCGGTCCTTGGTCAGCAGGGCCGGGATGTCGACGCCGGCCGAGAACAGGCCGGGCGCGCCGGACAGCACCATGCCGCGCACGCCATCGCGCACGCCCGATTCGATCGCGTTGCGCAGCGCCTGCAGCAGCTCCAGGTTCAAGGCGTTGACCGGGGGCCGCGCCAGCTTGATCTCGCGCACTGGGCCATGGTCGATGATGTTCAGCATCGCATGCTCCTGATCGATGTCAGCGGGGTTGTTCCGCGGCCGTCCACTGGTAGCGCACGGCGTAGTCGAGGGTCGCCTCGCCGTTGGCTGGCACGTTGACGCGGAACTCCAACAGGTCCGGACTTTGCGTGCTGGGCTTGCTGCTGGACGAGGTCAGCGTCCACTGCCGCCAGCGTTGCGGGTAGTCGCGCACGGTGACCACGCGGGCGGTGTCGCCGGCGTTGCTGAGGCGGATGCGGAAGGCCTCGTCCATGTGGTGCGCCGGTGCGTCCACCTCGAATTTCGTGCGCTCGCGTGCGGCGCGCAGGTCGAACGCGGTGCCCAGGGTGATCGACGCCTGGCTGCCTTTCGGCGTGTCGTTGATGCGGCCCTCGCCGATGAATTGCAGCGTGCCGCTGTGGTCCGCGCTGAGCACGCGCAAGTAGCCGGCCGGCAGGCTGTCGAAGGCCTTCAAGGCCAGCGTGCTGATGACCTCGCTGCCGTCGTTCGGCGAAAAGTCCGGATTCAGCATGGGCTGCGGCGGCCGGTAACCGGGGCTGCCGACGCTGTACAAGGCGGTGCGCTCGCAGTCGACCGTGTGCGTTGCATACAGCGGCACCTGGCTGACGCTGTCGTTGGGCAGGTCGACGGGTGATGGCAAGGTGTAGCTGCGGTAGTCGGCGAGGCTTGCCTGTTCGGGCAGACTCTCCATTTTCGCATCCGCCGAAAAGTTGCGGGCCATCGCCATCATGGGCCGTGGCGCGGAGCTCTTGGCCATGTTCGGTTCGCCGGCGATCAGGCTCAGGCGCAGGCCCTGCCAGTCACGTCCGCTGCGATTGGCGATGCTGGCGCTGGAGGCAAACTGCATGCGGCACTGGCTGCCCGGTGCCAGCGTGCCCACATAGGCGGCGCGCCAGCCGAGCCCGGCCGTCGGATAGCTCAAGCTGGCGCTGACCGGGCCGGCATGGGCGGCGTCGATGCGCAGGTCGAGGCGCAAGCCGGCGGGTACGGCGGCGGCGTCGGAACGCACTGCCGCGTACTGCGTCACCAGGGTGTTGTGGCCGGCGTCGTCACGCACCAGCAGCCCCTCGCCGATGCGCAGCAAGGTGCCCTTGGCCAGGGATTCGCCGCCGCTGCCCAGCACTTCCACGCGCTGCCCGAGCAGCGCCGCGAGCGTCGCGTTGGCGCCTTGCGCCAGCAGCACGCGCTGGGAAACGACTCTGCCCGCGCCGTCGGGCAGGCCGAGCGACAAGGCCTCGGTGTCGATCCGCGTCGGCATGCCGGTCAGCGTGACATCGTGCACGCCGGCGGCAAGCTCGAGCGTGCGCTGTTCGTGCACCACGGCGTAGCCGGCATCGACGTCGCCGTCGGCCGTGCTTGCATACAGCGCCGGGCTGTCGCTGCGGTAAATGGTCAGCTGCGTGGGGTTGGCGGCCTGCGCCGCAGCCGGCGTGGCCAGCATGAGCGTGCCGGCGGTCGCGGCGGTGAGCAGAATGGCTCGCGTGGACATGCGCTCGTCTCCAGGAGGGGGCTCGGACCATGCATGGTACCTGCCGGGAGCTGAGCGCAAACCATGGAGCGTGAGCGGGTCAGTCCGGCGGGGACGCGGTGACGGCGGCGCGGATGCTGGCGGGTAGCGGCGCCGGCTGCCCGGTGGCCGGATCCACCCACACCATGACCACGTGGCCGTCGCAATACAGGCGGTTGGCGTCGCCGGCGCTGACGATGCGGTGGGCCAGGGTGATCGAGGTGGCGCCCGCCCGCGTGCAGGCCAGCTCCACCGCCAACGGTTCGGGCCAGGCAATCGGCCGGCGGTAGTTCAGCTGGGCGGCGGCCACCACGGGCATGCCGGCTGGGCCGTGCCAGTCGGGCACGCCCTGCATCCACTGCAGGCGCGCTTCCTGCAGGTAGACCAGGTAGGCGGCGTTGTTGACATGGTTGAAGGCATCGAGGTCGCCCCAGCGCGCTTCCATGTGCGCGACGAAAACCGGCGGCGCGGTAGCCGCCGCGTTTGTGGCGTCCGCGTCGGCCTTGCTCATGCCGCGGACTGCCGCTTGCCGCGGCGTGCCGTGCCGGTGGTCTTGCCGATGGCGGTGGCCTGCCCGCCGCGCTTGGCGCCGGTGCCTGCGCCGAGGTGTGGACCGAGGAACCGGCCGGTGTAGGAGTCGGGCGTCGCGGCGACGGTTTCCGGCGTGCCGGTCACCAGGATGCGCCCGCCGCCGGCACCGCCCTCGGGGCCGAGGTCGATGATCCAGTCGGCGGTCTTGATCACGTCGAGGTTGTGCTCGATGACCACCACCGTGTTGCCTTGGTCCACCAGCTGGTGCAGCACGTCGAGCAGTTGCTCGATGTCGTGGAAATGCAGGCCGGTGGTGGGTTCGTCGAGGATGTACAAGGTGTTGCCGGTATCGCGCTTGGACAGCTCGCGCGAGAGCTTCACGCGCTGTGCCTCGCCGCCGGACAACGTCGTCGCGCTTTGCCCGAGCTTGATGTAATCGAGGCCGACGGCGCGCAGCGTCTCCAGCTTGCGCGCGACCACCGGCAGGTTTTCCAACAGCTGCAGTGCCTCCTCGACGGTCATGTCGAGCACGTCGGCGATGGTGTAGCCCTTGTACAGGATTTCCAGCGTCTCGCGGTTGTAGCGCATGCCGTGGCAGACGTCGCACGGCACGTAGACGTCGGGCAGGAAGTGCATCTCCACCTTGATCAGGCCGTCGCCAGCGCAGGCCTCGCAGCGGCCGCCGCGGACGTTGAAGCTGAAGCGGCCCGGCGTGTAGCCTCGGGCGCGCGCCTCGGGCACTTGGGCGAACATCTCGCGCAGCGGCGTGAACAGGCCGGTGTAGGTGGCCGCATTGGAGCGTGGCGTGCGACCGATCGGCGACTGGTCGATTTCCACCACCTTGTCGAACAGCTCCAGGCCGGTGACCGCGTCGTACGGGGCCGGTTGCATGCCGGCGCCGTTCAAGTGCGCGGCGGCGAGGCGGAACAAGGTGTCGTTGACCAGGGTCGACTTGCCCGAGCCGGAGACGCCGGTGACGCAGGTCAGCAGCCCGGCGGGAAACGCGACATCGATGTGCTGCAGGTTGTTGCCGCTGGCGCCCTGGATGCGCAGCCACGAGTCGGCGTCCGGAACTGGCCGGCGCTGCTTGGGCACGCGGATGGCGCGTTTGCCGGACAGGTATTGCCCGGTGATCGAGCGCGGCGCGGCGAGGATGTCGCGCACCTGGCCCGCGGCGACCACTTCGCCGCCGTGGGTACCGGCGCCCGGGCCGATGTCGAGCACATGGTCGGCGGCGCGGATGGCGTCCTCGTCGTGCTCGACCACGATCACCGTATTGCCCAGGTCGCGCAGGCGCTTCAGCGTGGCCAGCAGGCGTTCGTTGTCGCGCTGGTGCAGGCCGATGGACGGTTCGTCCAGCACATACATCACGCCGACCAGGCCGGCGCCGATCTGCGAGGCGAGGCGGATGCGCTGGGCCTCGCCGCCGGACAAGGTGTCGGCCTGGCGGTCCAGGGTGAGGTAGTTCAGGCCGACGTCGTTCAGGAATACCAAGCGCTCGCGGATCTCCTTGACGATCTTGGCGGCAACCTCGCCGCGCCAGCCCGGGAGCTGCAGCGAGGCGAAGAACCCCATGGTCTCGTCGATCGAGCGCGCGCCGAGCGCCGGCAGCGCCAGGTCAGCCACGAACACGTTGCGCGCCGAACGGTTCAGGCGCTCGCCGTGGCAGGCCGGGCAGGGCTGCTCGCTGATGTACTTGGCCAGCTCGTCGCGTACCGCCGGTGATTCGGATTCCTTGTAGCGGCGCTCCAGGTTCGGCAGGATGCCCTCGAACGTGTGTTCCCGGGTGACCTCGCCGCCGCGTTCGGTCAGGTAGCGGAACGCGATCTTCTGCTTGCCGCTGCCATAGAGGATAGCCGTCTGGACGTCTTTTGGCAGGTCGCACCAGCGCGTGTCCGCGTCAAACCCGTAGTGCTTGCCGAGCGAGAGCAGCATGCGGTAGTAGTGCGGGTTGCGCCGGTCCCAGCCGCGCACCGCGCCACCCGACAAGGGCAGCTGCGGATGGGCGACCACGCGCGCCGGGTCAAATATCTCTTTCACCCCGAGGCCGTCGCACTCCGGGCAGGCACCGACCGGCGAGTTGAAGGAGAACAGCCGCGGCTCCAGCTCGGGCAACGAGTAGTCGCACACCGGGCAGGAAAACCGTGACGACAGCAGCAGCGGCGGGGCCGCGCCGTCGTTCATGTCGGCCACGGTCAACAGACCGTCGCCGATGCGCAGCGCGGTCTCCACCGATTCGGCCAGGCGCTGGCGGATGTCCTCGCGCGGACGGAAGCGGTCGATGACTGCCTCGATGGTGTGCTTCTGGCGCAGCATCAGCGGCGGCACCGCGTCGAGGTCGTATACCGTGCCGTCGATCCGCGCGCGCACGAAACCCTGGGCACGCAGCTGGTCGAGTACCTGCACGTGCTCGCCCTTGCGCTCGCGCACCACCGGGGCCAGCAGCATGTAGCGCCGCTCGGCTTCCAGCGCCAGGATGGCGTCGACCATCTGGGTCACGGTCTGTGCCTGCAGCGGCGTGCCGTGGTCAGGGCAGCGCGGGGTGCCGACGCGGGCGTAGAGCAGGCGCAGGTAATCGTAGATCTCGGTGATCGTGCCGACCGTGGAGCGTGGGTTGTGCGAGGTCGACTTCTGCTCGATGGAGATCGCCGGCGACAAGCCCTCGATGGCGTCGACGTCGGGCTTTTCCATCATCGACAGGAACTGCCGCGCATAAGCCGACAGCGACTCGACGTAGCGGCGCTGGCCCTCGGCATAGATCGTGTCGAAGGCCAGCGAGGACTTGCCGGAGCCGGACAGGCCGGTGATGACGATCAGCTGGTCGCGCGGCAGTTCGACGTCGATGTTCTTGAGATTGTGGGTGCGCGCGCCGCGGATTCGGATGGTGTCCATGCCGCTCGGAGATGGGGCGAATGGAGCACTATAACAACCCGGTGGCGACCCGATCTCCCGCTCCCGTGCCGACCGGCCTGTGGCATGGCTGCCGGCGTTGGTGCGCGGATTTGACCCGGTCTGGCCGGATTCACTATAATCCACGGTTCGGCTGGCCAAGATGCCCGCCGTGGCCATACCCAAGAGAATAACGACAGAAGGGCATACCAATGAGCTACGCAGTCATCAAGACTGGCGGCAAGCAATATCGCGTGCAGCAGGGAGACGTGCTGCGGGTCGAGTTGCTGGCCGCCGAAGCAGGCGCGACAGTGACGTTCGACCAGGTGTTGTTGCTGGGCGATGGCGAGGCGATCAGCGTGGGCACGCCCCTGGTCGAAGGCGCCACGGTCAGCGCCACCATACGCAAGCATGGCCGCGCGGACAAGATCCGCATCATCAAGTTCCGCCGGCGCAAGCACTACAAGCGCCAGCAAGGCCACCGCCAGCATTTCAGCGAAGTCGAAATCACGGGCATCAACGCCTGAGCAACTGGAGCATCAGTCATGGCACACAAGAAAGGCGTAGGTTCCAGCCGCAACGGCCGCGATTCGAACCCGAAGTATCTCGGCGTCAAGCTGTACGGCGGTCAGACCGTGGCGGCCGGCAACATCATCGTGCGCCAGCGCGGCACGCAGTTCCATCCGGGTACCGGCGTCGGCTTGGGCCGTGACCATACCCTGTTTGCGCTGGTCGACGGCAAGGTCCAGTTCAAGGTGCGCGGGGACAAGAACCGGCGCTTCGTCGACGTCGTCCCCGGCGACGCCGTCCCGAGCTGAGCCAGGCGCGCGGCGACGGAATGCATGGCCCTGCTTCGGCAGGGTCTTTGCTTTTGTACGGCCGGGAGTTGTAAATCGGGAATCGGAAAGCGGGAATCGGAAAGCGGAAAGCGGAAAGCGGACGCGCCGCAAGTCCCGTACCATGCGCCAGAGGCGAGCCTGCCGATTCCCCACTCCCGATTCCCCATTCTCGGCTACTCATGAAATTTGTCGACGAAGTGCGTATCACGGTCCAGGCCGGCGATGGCGGCAACGGCTGCGCCAGCTTCCGCCGCGAGAAGTTCATCCCGCTCGGTGGCCCGGATGGCGGCGACGGCGGGCGTGGCGGCTCGGTGTGGCTGGTGGCCGATGAAGGCCTGAACACCCTGGTCGACTTCCGCCACCAGCGCCATTTCAAGGCCCAGCGCGGGCAAAACGGCATGGGCAGCCAGATGTATGGCCGGGGCGGCGAGGACAACGCGATCCGCGTGCCGGTCGGCACCGTGGTCAGCAACATCGACACCGACGAGGTCATCGGCGACCTCACCGCCGATGGCCAGCGCCTGCTGGTGGCCCAGGGCGGCAAGGGCGGCCTGGGCAACATCCACTTCAAGAGCTCGGTCAACCGGGCCCCGCGCAAGGCCACGCCGGGCACGCCGGGCGAGATGCGCGAGCTGAAGCTGGAGCTGCGCGTGCTCGCCGACGTCGGCCTGCTCGGCTTCCCCAACGCCGGCAAGTCCACCTTCATCCGCGCCGTGTCGGCAGCGACGCCACGCGTGGCGGATTACCCGTTCACCACCTTGCATCCGCATCTGGGCGTGGTGCGCCTGGGGCCCGAGCAGGGCTTTGTCATTGCCGACTTGCCGGGTCTGATCGAAGGCGCGGCGGAGGGTGCCGGGCTGGGCATCCAGTTCCTGCGCCACGTCGCGCGCACGCGCCTGTTGCTGCACCTGGTCGACATCGGCTCGGCGGACGCTGGCGACATCGCCACCCAGGTGCGGGCCATCGAGCACGAGCTGGCCGGCTTCGATCCCGGGCTGCTGGAACGCCCGCGCTGGCTGGTGTTGAACAAGGCCGACATGCTCCCGCCCGAGGACCGCGAGCCCCTGGCGCGCAGCATCGTCGCCGAGCTGGGCTGGATCCAGCCATGGTTCGTGGTCTCGGCGCTGGCCCGCGAGAAGACCATGGACGTCTGCCGGCAGGTGCAGCGTTTTTTCGAAGCCACGCAACAGGCCGATGCCAACCGCGTGGACATGCTGCCCGGCGATGTGCGGGCGCGCGGCGACGACACTCCGGCCTGAACCGGCCCGGTGATTCAGGTTGTGGCCGCCCATGATAATGACTATCATTCGTGGACCTGGTCCCGGATGCCATGCATGAAGTTTTCCTTGTCGCCGCTGCTGCTGGCGTTGTTGTTCCCCCTGGCGGCGGTCGCGGCCGAGACACCGACCTTCACCCTGGTGTTGCAGAACCATCGCTACGTGCCGAACGAATTGCGCATACCGGCGCAAACGCGGGTCAAGCTGCAGATCGTCAACAAGGATCCCACGCCGGAAGAGTTCGAGAGTGTCGATTTCCCGGCCGAGAAGATCGTCATGCCGAACAGCACCATCAGCGTCTTCGTCGGCCCGTTGAAACCTGGGCGCTACGGTTTCTACGGTGAATTCCATCAGCCCACGGCAAAGGGCACGTTGATCGTGGAGTAGTTGCCATGTGGGGCATCGCATTGCTGGTTTTCCGCGAGGTACTCGAGGCCGCCTTGATCGTCACGGTGGTCGCGGCGGCAACGCGCGGGGTGGCCCGGCGCAGCGTATTCATCGGCGGTGGGATCTCGCTCGGGGTACTCGGTGCCTTGCTGGTGGCGGCCTTTGCCGGTGCCATCAGCAACGCGCTCAGCGGGGTCGGGCAGGAATTGTTCAATGCCTCGGTGTTGTTTGCCGCGGTGCTGATGATCGGCTGGCACGTGATCTGGATGTCCAGCCATGGGCGCGAGATGGCCAGGCAGATGAAGGAGCTGGGTGGCGCGGTGCAGGCCGGCAGCAGTTCCCTGGCCATGTTGTTGGCCGTGGTGGCGCTGGCTGTGTTGCGCGAGGGGTCCGAGATCGTGCTGTTCTTGACCGGCATGCTGGCCGGTGGCGCGACCGGGCTGCTGCCAGGCCTGGCCGTGGGTATCGCGGCCGGCACGGCCGTGGGGCTGACGCTGTATTTCGGCCTGCTGCGCATCCCCGTGCGGCATTTCTTCACCGCCACGAACTGGATGCTGGTGCTGCTGGCGGCCGGCCTGGCGTCCTCGGCGGCGCGCTACTTGGTGCAGGCCAACTGGCTGCCGGAATGGGGCAACCAGATATGGGACAGCTCGTGGTTGCTGTCCAACGGTTCGGTCCTGGGCAACATCCTGCACATCCTGGTGGGCTACGACGCGCAGCCTTCGGGCATCCAACTGGTGTTCTACGGCGTGGTGATGGGCTTGCTCGTGCTGGGCATGAAGTTGTTCGGCGGCTCGGGCAAGAGTGTCAAGGCCGCCGCGGCATCGGCGCCAACCGCATCGCAGGCGTCGGCCGGCTGAGGGTCGGTGCCGCCTTCACATGCGGAAGACACCGTAGCGCTGCGGCTCGATCGGCGCATTCATCGCTGCGGAAATGGCCAGCGCGAGTACCCGGCGGGTATCCGCAGGATCGATGATGCCGTCGTCCCACAGGCGTGCGCTGGCGTAATACGGATGGCCCTGGCGCTCGTACTGCTCGCGCAGTGGCGCCTTGAACGCTTCTTCCTCGGCGGCTGACCACTCGCCGCCGCGCCCCTCGATGCCGTCGCGGCGCACGGTCGCCAGCACCGACGCGGCCTGTTCGCCGCCCATCACCGAGATGCGCGCGTTCGGCCACATCCACAGGAAGCGCGCGCCATAGGCGCGCCCGCACATGGCGTAGTTGCCGGCACCGAAACTGCCGCCAATGACCACGGTGAACTTCGGCACGTGCGAGCAGGCCACGGCGGTGACCATCTTCGCGCCGTCCTTGGCGATGCCGGCCTGCTCGTATTTCTTGCCGACCATGAAACCGGTGATGTTTTGCAGGAACACCAGCGGGATGTTGCGCTGGTTGCACAGCTCGATGAAGTGCGTGCCCTTGAGCGCGCTTTCCGCGAACAGGATGCCGTTGTTGGCGACGATGCCGACCGGGTAGCCGTTGATGTGTGCAAAACCGGTGACCAGGGTCTTGCCGTAGCGCGCCTTGAACTCCTGCAGCTCCGAGCCGTCGACGATGCGCGCGATCACCTCGCGGATGTCGAATGGCTGGCGCGTGTCGCTTGGGATGATGCCGTACAGCTCCCGCGCCGGGTACTTTGGCTCGAGCGGTTCGCGCAAGGCCAGCGACATCGCCTTGCGGCGGTTGAAGTTGCCGACGATGTCGCGGGCGATCGCCAGCGCATGCGCGTCGCTCTCGGCGTAGTGGTCAGCAACGCCGGACAGGCTGGTGTGCACCTCGGCGCCGCCCAGCGTCTGCGCATCGACCACTTCGCCGGTCGCGGCCTTGACCAGCGGCGGACCGCCGAGAAAGATCGTGCCATTGCCCTTGACGATGATGGTCTCGTCGCTCATCGCCGGGACGTAGGCACCGCCGGCGGTGCACGAGCCCATCACCACGGCAAGCTGCGGAATGTTCAGTGCCGACATCCGCGCCTGGTTGTAGAAGATGCGGCCGAAGTGCTCCTTGTCGGGAAAGACTTCGTCCTGCAGCGGCAGGAAGGCGCCGCCGGAGTCGACCAGGTAGATGCAGGGCAGGCGGTTTTCCAGCGCGATTTCCTGCGCACGCAGGTGCTTCTTGACCGTCATCGGGAAGTACGTGCCGCCCTTGACCGTGGCATCGTTGGCCACCACCAGCACTTCGATGCCGTCGACGCGGCCGATGCCGGTGATCAACCCGGCGCCGGGCGCCGCGTCCCCGTACATGCCGTGGGCGGCCAGGGCGGACAACTCCAGGAACGGCGAGCCGGGATCGAGCAGGGCGCGGATGCGTTCGCGCGGCAGCAGCTTGCCGCGCGCCACGTGTTTTTCCCGGGCCTTGCTGCCGCCACCCTCGGCACTGCGCAGGAGCTGGCGCTGGAGGTCGTCGACCAGCTCCCGCATGTGTGCGCTGGCCTGTTCGAACTCGGTCGAGCGCGGGTTGACCTGGGTGACGATCGTGCTCATGGATACGGACTCGCTGGAAACCGGACTCGGGCCGGCAGGGGGCTGCGTGCGCGCATCGGCGATTCGCGGCGCTGGTGGTCCAGGGATGATAACCGGCTGCGTGCGGCAACCGTAATGCCGCGGCCTCGCGCAAAAAAAACGGCCGCCAAGGGCGGCCGTTTCCCGTGACGAAGCTGGCGGGCTCAGTTGCCGCCGCCGTCCTTCTTCGCGCCCGTGGCGTTCTTGGCGGCGTCCTTCGCCGCGCCCATGGCATTGTCGGCGGCACTCTTCGCCGCGTCGGCAGCCTTGTTGGCAGCATCAGCAGCGTTGTTCGCAGCGTTCTCGGCCGAGGTCTGCATGGCATCGGTGGTCGCGCTCGAGGCAGCGGCAGCGGCCTGCTGGGCCTGGTCGGCAGCCTGGCCCGCAGCGTCGGCGGCGGCGCCGGCCTGGGTGGCGGCCTGGTTGGCTTCGGTGTTCGAGGCCTCGGTGGCAGCCTGTTGCGCCTGGTCGGCGGCTTGCTGGGCCGAGTCGGCTGATTGCTGGGCGTCCTGAGCAGAATCCTGTGCCCCGTTGCTGCAGGCGGCCAGCAAAGCGACCAGCGCAGCGGCAAGCAAAGTACGCGTGAACTTCATCGGAAATCTCCTGAAAAGAATGTGGGTAACCACCAGAGTGGCTGCACTATTAGACCCCGTCTGCCTGCGCAACGCCAGCAGCGGTGGACGGCCGGATATCGCATGCGTTCAGTCGTCACCGCTGCAATGTGTACATCCTCCGCAGTGCAAAGGATGTCAAGCATTCGTGCACGCCGTGTCGCGGGTGTCTTCCCGGCGGCCGTAACCCGGCTTCGGCCGGGCCGCCCTGTCGCGAGGCGCCGGCTGGCTCAGCCGTCGCATTCCACGGCAATGGCCGTGGCTTCCCCGCCACCGATGCACAAGGTGGCGATGCCACGCTTCTTGCCGCGTTGGCGCATGGCGTTGATCAGGGTGACCACCAGGCGGGCGCCGCTGGCGCCGATCGGATGGCCAAGCGCGCAGGCGCCGCCGTGCACGTTGAGCTTGTCGTGCGGGACGCCGAGTTCGCGCATGGGCGCCATGGCGACCACGGCAAACGCCTCGTTGACCTCGAACAGATCCACGTCCTCCAGCTTCCAGCCAGCCTTCTTGAGTACCTTCTGGATTGCGCCGACCGGTGCGGTGGTGAACCACTTGGGTTCCTGCGAATGCGTGGCGTGGGCCACGATGCGCGCCAGCGGCTTGATGCCGCGTGCCTTGGCGTCCTCGGCGCTGAGCAGCACGACGGCCGCGGCGCCATCGGAGATGCTCGACGAGCTTGCCGCGGTGATGGTGCCGTTTTCCTTGCGGAAGGCTGGCTTGAGCTGGGGCACCTTCTCGATGTTGGAACGCCCCGGCTGCTCGTCGGTATCCACCTGCACGTCGCCCTTGCGGCCGTGCACGGTGACCGGCACGATCTCGTCGGCAAACGAGCCGTCCTTCTGCGCTGCCTGGGCGCGCTTGACCGACTCGATCGAAAACGCGTCCTGCTCCTCGCGGGTGAAGTGGTACTTGTCGGCGCAAAGCTCGCCAAACACGCCCATGGCCTCGCCGTCGTAGGGGTTGGTCAAGCCGTCCCAGGCCATGTGGTCGACCAGCTTGCCATCGCCATAGCGGATGCCGACGCGGGCGTTGACCATGTGCGGCGCATTCGTCATCGACTCCATGCCGCCGGCCAGCACGACGGACGCGGACCCGGCCTTGATCAGGTCGTGGCCGAGCATGATCGCCTTCATGCCGGAACCGCAGACCTTGTTGATCGTGGTGCAGCCGACGCTGGGCGGCAGGCCGGCGCCAAACGATGCCTGCCGCGCGGGCGCCTGGCCGAGGTTTGCCGGCAACACGCAGCCCATGATCACTTCGCTGACGTCGGCCCCGGGCACCCCGGATTGCTCGAGCGCCGCCTTCATGGCCGTGGCGCCCAGCTGCGGGCTGGGGACCCCGGTGAACTGGCCGAGGAACGAGCCGATAGCCGTGCGCTTGGCCCCGGCAATGACAATGCTGATATCCGACATGACCACTCCGATTGGCGCTGAGAGGCTGGCTGCCCCTCCAGCTGAGGCCTTGATTATCGCAGCCGCCCCGGGCAGCGGCAAATTCGCGGCGACGGCATCGGTGCGCAGCAAATCGCCTGCTTCATTGCCTTTTCGTTGTGCCAAGATGGCCGCCAGCGGCCGGTGGGTGATGGGTTATGGTCGCGTTCGGCCTGGGGGAAAACCATGCAGCGTCTTCATCTGTCGACACCACTGCGGAATGCCGCGTTGTCCGCGGCCATTGCCCTTGCCCTGGGAGCCTGCGGTGGCGGCGGAGGTTATGTCCGGCCGACGATCACCGGGACGCCACCGCCCACGAACCCGGTCACGCCGCCCACCACGCCCTCGAATCCGGACCAGCAGCCGCCGCTCGACGCGCAACTGGCCATCACCGATGCGTATGCGGCCCACGCCCAGGGCTATGGCGGTGCCGGCGTCACGATTGGCTTCGTCGACAGCGGCATCATGCGCAACCACCCGGCGTTGGCGGGACGGGTGGCCAAGGAACTCGTGTATGTCGACCCGAGCCAGAACAATGTCAACGTAGATGACGTCATTGGCCACGGCACCATGGTGGCGGAAATCGCCGCCGGCGTGCCGGTAGGCAAGTTTGCCGGCGGGATTGCCCCGGCGGCGACCCTGGTCGCCGCGCGCATCATCGACGACGACGCGCCGAGCGACAACGGCACCACGCCACCGGCGATCGTCACTCCCGGCGACGCGGTACCGCTTGGCCAGGTGGCGGCAGACCTGGTCGCGGCCGGGGTCCAGGTGATGAACAATTCCTGGGGCGGCATCACCTGGAGCAGCGACGACACCGCCACCACCCAGGGCTTCCGCGCGGCCTATGGTCCGTTCGTCAACACCTGGGGCGGCCTGGTGGTGTTTGCCGCCGGCAATGGCTCCCAGGCCAACCCAAGCACCATTGCCGCCCTGCCCACGCTGGCGCCGGAACTGGAAAAGGGCTGGCTCGCCGTGGTGGCGGTGGACAGCAACAACCCCGGCCAGTTGGCGAGCTACTCCAACAAGTGCGGGGTGGCGGCCGATTACTGCCTGGCCGCGCCAGGCAGCGTGGTGGTCAGCGGCAAGGACGACACGGCCACCAGCCTCAGCTATTACGTTGCCAGCGGCACCTCGCTGGCCGCGCCCCAGGTTTCCGGCGCCGCCGCCTTGGTCTGGCAGGCCTATCCCTATTTCAGCAACGACCTGGTGCGCCAGACCCTGCTGGGCACCGCCGACGACCTGGGCGCGCCGGGCGTCGACCCGGTGTTCGGCTACGGCGAGCTCGATGTGGGCAAGGCGGTCAACGGCCCGATGCAGTTCAACTGGGGCGACGTCACCGTCAACTTCACCGGCGACTCCAGCTGGAACAACCCGATCTCGGGCGCGGGCGGCCTGGTCAAGCAGGGCACCGGCAGCCTGGTGCTGACCGCGCCATCGTCCTATACCGGCTTGACCCAGGTGCAGGGCGGTAGCCTGCGCGCGCAGTCGCTGGCCGGCGACGTGCAGGTGGGTGCGGCCGGCACGCTGGACGGTACGCCAAGCGTGGGCGGCAACGTGCTCAACGCCGGCATGGTCGCCGTGCATGGCGGCGACACCAGCGTGGGCGGCGGCTACACCCAACAGGCGGGCGGCCGTCTGGCCGTCTCCCTGGGCTCGGCGCTGCGTGTGGCTGGTGCCGCCGACCTCCAGGGCGGCGACTTGTACGTGCTCGGGACCGACAGCGGTTACATGGCCAATGCGCATACCGAGGTGCTCAGTGCCGGCAGCGGCTTGACCGGCACGTTTTCCGCCCTGGACAAGGCACCCAACGTGACCCTGCTCTCGGCGACCATGCAATACGACGCCAAGACCGCGTGGCTGGACGTGACCCAGGTCGCGGCCACCGCCGTGCCGGGCCTCGCCTACACGGCCGCCACCAGCAACGCGGCCCAGCGCGTCGATGGCGCGTTCGCGCAGATCAACACCCAATTGGCTACGGCCGGCGCGGGCGGTACCAGCGCGGTGCCGGTGCCCACGGGCTTTATGCAAGGGGCGGGGAACCTGCAGCGCTCGGCCAGCGTCAGCGCGGTCGGCGAGTCGCTGGACAGCTTGTCCGGGCAATTGCATGCGGCCAGCGCGGCCTTGACCTTTGCCGCCATCGACGCCGGTACGCGAGCCTTGTCCGATCGCTTCGACGCCTTGCTGGAGCAGCCGCAGACAGGCGCGTGGGCGCAGGATCTGGCGCGTGGCGGTGGCCTGGCGCGCAATGGCTACAGCCCGGTGGCCTATGACTTGAGCGGTGCGCTGGTGGGCGAGGACCAGCGCATCGGGATGTCCGGCGTGGCCGGCTATGCCTTCAGCCGCAGCGCCTGGCTGGGGCAGCTTGCCGGACGGCCCGACCAGGGCCGCAGCCGCGCGCTCGAGGGCATGTTGTATGCCGGCACCATGCGTGGCGACTGGTATGCGATGGGCCGCTTCGGCCTGGGCGATTATCGCGAAACCATGCGCCGGCAGATCCAGTTGGGTGATCAATATGCCGGCGTCGGCAGCGACAGCCATGGACGCTACGGCGTGGCCGGCGGCGAGACCGGTTACCGGCTGGGCCTCCGCGGCGCCACCCTTACACCTTATGCGAGCCTGCAATATGCGCAGATCGAGCGCAGCGGCTTCGACGAAGCCGGTGCCTACGGTTTCGGCCTGAAGGCGGATGCGCACGCCGTGGCGCGCTGGCAAGCCGGGGTCGGCATGCGGGCGTCACGCGATTGGACGCTGGCCTCGGGCGGCGCGCTCAGCCTGCAGGTGCGGGCGCTGTGGCAGCAGGCGTTCGGCCTGCGCGGCGACGTGTTCGACGCCAGCTTCAGCGGCATCCAGCAGTTTGCGCCCGTGCCGGGCATCGGCTTGTCGCGCCAAGGCGCTGTGCTGGGCACGACCTTGCAGTGGCAGATCAGCCCGCGCGCGGGCCTCCGCCTGGCCTATGACCGCTACGCAGGCCAGTACGAGACATCCTCGTCGGCCATGGCCAGCCTGCGCGTGGCGTTCTGAGCCGGGGCAACCGGTCACGTCGGGCAGCAAATTTTCTTCAGACCAGGTCGACCTGCACTCCGGCGTCGCGCAGCGCCTCGACGATCGCGGCGGGCGCGCCGTCGTCGCTGATCACCCGGTGCAGCTGGCGCACCGGCGCGATCACCGACAGGCTGCGCTGGCCCAGCTTGCTGGCGTCGCACACGGCGACAGTCTGCCGTGCCACGCGGATCATCAGTGCGTTGAGCGCCGATTCCAGCGGGTCGGGCGTGGTCACCCCGACTTCGGGATCGAGGCCATCCACGCCGAGGAACAGCCGGTCGGCCGAGAGCCTGGTCAGCGCCTGCTCGGCGTCGGGCCCGACCAGCGAGTAGGAGGTCGGGCGCAGCAGGCCGCCCAGCATCATCACGCGCACCTGCGGCAGGGCCGAGAGCTCGAGCGCGATATTCAGCGCGTTGGTGATCACGGTGAGCGATTCGAATTTGCGCTGGCGGAGCTGCCGCGCGATTTCCATCGTGGTGGAGCCGGAGTCGAGGATGATGGTTTCGCCCTCGCGGATCATCGCTGCCGCGGCCCGGCCGATGCGCTGCTTCTGCGCGCGGTGGCGGGTTGCCTTGACGTCGAGCGGGACGTCGCCGCCGGCCGGCATGACCGGCAGCGCACCGCCGTGCGAGCGCACGATGGCCGCGGCGTTCGCCAGCGCCTCGAGGTCGGCGCGGATGGTGACGGTGGAGATGCCGAATTTCTTCGCCAGCTCGTCCACCGTGGCGCGGCCTTGGGCCTCCACCTGCGCCACGATCAGGCGGCGGCGCTCGCCGGGCAGCAGACGCGATCTGGACTTGATGACTTGGACAGGGCTCATGCGGCGGGCAGGTGCAGCAGGCGGGCGGTATTGTCGTGGTAGACCTTGCGCAGGATCGCATCCGGCAACTTCAGGCCATGGATGGCCCAGCGTCCCTGCGGCGGTACCGGGGAAGGCGCGTAGTCGAAGTACTCGTCCTCGGTTTCCAGGAAGCGGTAGTAGATCTCGTACAGCGCGTCGCCGAACAGCTGCTGCGGCACGTCCTCGCCCCAGGGCGGGGGCACGGCGTCGGTGCCGAACAGGATGCGGTCCTGCCAGCGCTTGAAGAAGCGCTGGGCGATGCGCGGCTGGCGGCCCAGCTCGCCGATGCGCGCGCTGATGTCCACCAGGGTGTTGGGGAAGCGCGCCAGGCAATCCTCGACGGCGGCCAGGTTCTCGGCGTTGTTGCCCACGTGCAGCAGCACGAAGGTGGTGCGCGGGTGACGCGCGATCAGGCGATTGCGTGCATCGATGAGCTGCTGATGGCTGGGAAACTCCGGGCCGTAGAACGACCAGTCCGGATGGTTGGCCAGCTCCTCGTAGCGCTCGTTCTCGCCATCGGTGGGCAGGAAGAACGCCTCCGGGTCAGAGACGTGCATGAACACCGGCATGTCGTGCGTGGCGCAGGCCTCCCACATCGGGTCGAAGCGGCGGTCGTCCAGGGCGACCAGGGAGCCTTCGTCGATGCGCTCACGCAGGTACAGGCCCAGCGTCTTCAGCACTTTCAGGCCCCGCGCGCCGACCTGCTTGGCACGTCCGATCGCATCGGCCTGGCGCTGCGGGTAGTCGGCTTCCGGGAACCATTCGAACGAAGGTTCGGTGAGGGTAAGGAAGCGCCCCGGCGCGGCGCGGTCGAACAGGCGGATGCTTTCTTCCAGGCCCTTGCCCACGCCGCCGGTGAGGTTGACCAGGGTGCGGATGCCTTTGCGGTCCATCACTGGCAGCAGGTCTTCCGGCGTGGTGAAGGCGGTGATCTCCTCGCCCACCGACACGCCGTTGCGCACGTGCTTCGACCAGGTGAGGTGGGTGTGCATGTCGATCACCGGGAAGCGCGGCCGCTCCACCCGCGTCTGCGGCACGTGCAGCATGCTGCGCGGCCTGAAATCCCACAGGCGCAGCTCGCCCTTGCCTTCGTCGCGCGCCGTCTGCAGCGGGTTCTTGCCGCTGCCCTCGATGCGCACGGTGCCGGCGCCGGTGGGCGGTGCGCAGCACAGGCAGGCTTTCGGGTGGGTCATGTCGCTTTCTTCCTCGCCATGCGCTGTGGAGTCCAGTGCTGCGTCCCAGTGACTCCCTCCCCATGCTTGCAGGGGAGGGGAAGATCAATCAGCGGGGATGCTTCGCTATGATCCCGTGCACCTGGCGCACCAGGTGCACTGCCCGGTCGAACGGGCGCAGCCACATGTTGCGGCCGAACATCACGCCGCTGGCACCGCTCTGCATGTAAAGCTCCACCTTGCGCAGCACCGCGTCATCGTCGTCGTTCTTCTCGCCGCCGGAGAACAGCACCATGGTGCGGCCGGCCGAGCGCACCACGCGGGCGCAGCGGGCGGCGGCGTCTTCGCGCAACTGGTCGTAGGGTGCCGGCACCTTGGTCACGCTGTCGTTCGGCTCGTGCAGCTTGACGATGTCGGCACCCAGTTCCAGCGCCACACGCGCGGCGTAGTCCTGCGCATACAAGGTGTTGGTGCCACCCTTGGCGTTGACGGCGCTGCCACGCGGGTAGGACCACACGACCAGCGGCATGCCGTAGCGCTCGCAGTCGCGGCGCACCTGCTCGAACTGGCGGAACTCGTCGTGCTGGCGCGGCGAGCCCACGTACATGGTGTAGCCCACGGCCAGGGCGCCCAGGCGCACCGCATCTTCCACCGCGGCGAACAGCGGCGAGGTGGCCTCGGCATCGTCGGGGATGTTGGTCTTGCCGTTGAGCTTCAGGATCAGCGGCACACGGCCGGCGTATCCGGCCATGTACTTCTCGGCCAGGCCGATGCCCAGCGCGATGGCGGAAAAGCCGCCGGCCGCAGCAAGTTCGAACTGGTAGCCGGGGTCGACGGCGGGCGGGTGTGGGAAGAAATCGGTCGGACCATGCTCGAGCCCCTGGTCCAGCGGCAACACCAGAAGGCTGCCGTTGCGCGGACCGGAACCGTACAGCAGATGCCACAGGCGGGCACGCTTGCCCTGCGGCAGCGCGAGTTTCGAAAAGTTTTCGGAAGCTTGCGTAGGGGCTTGTAAGTTCTGATTCATTTCGAATACGCTGCGATGACGGATAGATAAGCTTCACATTCAGATGAAATGAGCCAAATGTCAATACTTGGAAACAAAACGAAAGAACACGACGGCCTGGCCGCGCTGGCCGCAGTCGCACCGGCGGCGCAGCGCGAGCGCGGTTATACCGACACCTTGCGCGAGATCCTGCAGCAGCCGGCAACCTGGCAGACCACGGCAGCCTTGTTGCGCGAACCCGCGGTGCGCACGCAACTGCAGGCCGCGCTGACGCCACGCCCGGCGCATGTGGTGCTGACCGGCTCGGGCAGCTCGATCTATGCCGGCGAATGCATCGCGCCAGACCTGCAGCGGACGCTGGGCGTGCCGGTGCTGGCGATCGCCGCGGGCACCCTGCTCACGCACTGGCGCAGCGCGCTGCCGCCGGGCGGCGGCCTGCTGATTTCGGTCGCGCGCTCGGGCGACAGCCCGGAGAGCGCCGGCGTGGTGGACCAGTTGCTGGCGCATGCGCCGGATTGGCGCCACCTCGCGGTCACCTGCAACGCGGACGGCAAGCTGGCCACGCAATATCGCGGCGAATCGCGCTACGCCGCGCTGGTACTGGACAAGCGCACCAATGACCGCAGCCTGGTGATGACTTCGAGCTTCACCAACCTGGTGTTGGCCGGCAGCGGCCTCGGCGACCGCGCCGATGCCGGCGGCTGGCAGGACGGCGTGCGGCGCCTCGGCGGCTGCGTGCAACGCGTGTTCGAGCAGCAGTCCGATGCGTTGGCGGCCATCGCGCATGGCGACTTCGACCAGGCGGTCTACCTCGGCAGTGGCGGCGCATTGGGCGCGGCGCACGAGGCCGCGCTGAAGATGCTGGAGATGACCGGTGGCCGGGTGCGCACGATGGCCGAGACCTTCCTCGGCCTGCGCCACGGCCCGATGTCCAGCCTCGACGGGAACACCCTGGTGGTGGCCTTTCTGTCACCCGATACGGCGGTGCGCGCCTACGAATACGACCTGCTGCGCGAGCTGGCCCGCAAGCGGCTGGGCCTCGCGCGCGTGCTGATCGGCGAAGGGATCGCCGACGACGTGATCGGTGTGCAGGACGTGGCGGTGGACCTCGCCGGCCTCGCGGCGGGCGACGACGCACTGCCGCTGCTGGCGGACGTGGTGGTGGGGCAGCTTCTGGCGTTCTTCCGCTGCCTTGCGCTGGGCGGCAAGCCGGATGCGCCGGCGCAGGGCGTGCTCACCCGCGTGGTCGAGTCGTTCGCGCTGCATGCGGGAGGGGCTGCGTGAAACGCATCCTCATCGCCGGCGAACTCAACGTCGACCTGGTGTTCCGTAATTGTCAGGCGTTTCCTGCGCCGGGCCGCGAGGTGCTCGCCGAGGACGCCGTGATCGTGCCGGGCAGCTCCTCGATGATCTGCGCGATGGGACTGGCGCGGCTGGGCAACAAGGTGGCCTTCACCGGCAAGCTGGGTACGGACGATTGGGGCGATGCCTGCGTGTCGGCGCTCCGGGACGCGGGCATCGACGTGGCCGCGGTGCGCCGCGATGCTTCGCTGCGCACCGGGATCACCGCATCGTTCTCCACCAGCACCGACCGTGCGCTGGTCACCTTCCCCGGCGCGATCGCTGCGCCGCGTGCCGACGACATCGGCGAAGAACTGCTGGCCGCGGCCGACCACCTGCACGTGTCCTCCTACTACCTGCAGCGCGCCCTGCAGCCGCAGCTCCGAACGCTGTTCGCGCGGGCCGGTGCGCTGGGTCTGAGCACCTCGCTCGATCCCGGCTTCGACCCCGAGCAGCGCTGGGGCAACGAGTGGCCCAGCCTGTTGGCCGCGGTCGACGTGTTCCTGCCGAACGACGTGGAACTCGCCGGCATCAGCGGCCGCGCGTCGATACCCGATGCCCTGCGCGCGCTGGCCAACGACCGCACCCGCATCGTAGTGAAGCGCGGCCGGCACGGCTGCGCCACGCTGGACGATGCCGGCAAACTGATCGAGGCGCCGGCTTTAGCGGTGGAGGCGGTGGACAGCACCGGCGCGGGCGATTCCTTCGACGCCGGCTTCCTGCACGCCTGGCTGGGCGGTCTGCCGCTGCTGGATGCGCTGCGCTGGGGCAATGCCTGCGGCGCGCTTTCCACGCGCGGCGTCGGTGGTACCGCAAGGCAGGCCGACACGGCCGAGGTGCAAGTCCTGCTGCAGGCCGCCTTGTGATCACCGTGGCCGGCTTCAACACCGCCATCGACCACCTGATGAGGGTAGACACGCTGCGTCTGGGCGAGGTCAACCGCACGCTCGATGAGCAGGTGCTGCCGGGCGGCAAAGGCCTGCACGTGGCGCAGACCATCGCCGCGCTGGGCGAGTCGGCGCAGCTGATCGGTCTGGTCGACGCGGCATCTCGCGACCTGCTGGCGCGGCACACGGGCGAACGCGGCGTGCTGTTCCGCGGCATCGAAATCGACGCGCCGCTCCGCCATTGCATCGCGTTGCAGGGTGCGGACGGGCAGACCACCGAAGTGCTGGGGCAGGGCCCGCAACTCGACCAGCGCGATCGCCTGGCACTGCAGAACGCGTTCCGACTGGCGCTGGCGGAGAGCAAGTTGGTGATCCTGTCCGGCAGCTTGCCGCGCGGCCTGGCCGCCGACACCTACGCCGGGCTGGCGCAGCAGGTGCGTGCGGCGGGCAAGCGTTGCCTGGTCGACGCCAGCGGCGAGGTGTTGCGGCAGGCGCTCGCGGCGCAGCCCTTCCTGCTGAAGCCGAACCGCGACGAGGCCGAGGCACTGTTTGGCCATCCCATCGGTGATCTCGACGCCGCCGTCGCCGTGCTGCGCGAGCTGCATGCGCGCGGTGTCGCACTGCCGGTATTGAGCCTGGGCGCGCAGGGCGCGGTGGCCATGGACGAGCGCGGCGTATGGCACGCCGCGGTCGAACTGGAGCAAGCACGCAATACCGTCGGCTCGGGCGACTGCTTCCTGGCCGGCATAGCCGTGGCCATCCGGCGCGGCGAGCCGCTGCGGGAAGCCTTGCGCCTGGCGGTGGCCTGCGGCGCCGCCAACGCGATGGATGCGGAAACCGGTTACGTGCGCCCGGCCCAAGTCGAGGCCTTGCTCGGCCGGGTGCGGGTACAGGCATGGAAGCACTGAACATCACCCCGGTATTGAAGACGGCCGGAGTGGCAACGCCTGCTGGAGGGCGGTTCGCATGAAGCTTTCGCGATGTGTGCTTGCCGGCCTGCTGGCGCTTGCCGTCAGCGGCAGCGGGGCGGCCGCCGACATGGCCGTGCCGACGGATCGCCCCCTGCCGCTGTCCGGCCCGCGTCCCGACGCCGCCACGGTGCAGGTCTGGAAGGCGCGCAAGTTCGGCCTGTTCATCCACTTCGGGCTGTATTCGATGTTGGGCGGCGTGTGGGACGGCAAGCGCGTCACGCAGGGCTACAGCGAGCAGATCCAGTCCTTCGCACCGGTGCCGATCGGCCAGTACGAGGCGCTGGCACAGCGCTTCGATCCGGAGAAGTTCGACCCGGACGCCATCGTGGCGCTGGCGCAGGCCGCGGGCATGAAGTTCATCGTGCTCACCGCCAAGCACCACGACGGCTTCGCGCTGTTCCACACGGCGCAGAACCGCTACGACGTCGTCGATGCCACGCCGTACAAGCGCGACCTGGTGAAGGTGCTGGCCGAGGCCTGCGCGCGGGCGCACATGCCGTTCGGCGTGTACTACTCCACCATCGACTGGCACTGGATGCATGGCCAATACCGGCCCGACAACGACAACCCGATCACGCCCGCGCAGGCCGATTTCAACGTGGCGCAGATCCGCGAGCTGATGAGCCATTACGGCCCGATCAGCGAGGTGTGGTTCGACATGGGCAAGCCCACGCTGGCGCAGAGCGCGCGCTTCGCCCGCGCGGTGCACGAGCTGCAGCCGCAGGCAATGGTCTCCGGCCGCGTCTGGAACCACCAGGGCGACTTCAGCGTGATGGGCGACAACCGCGAGCCGGACGTAGGCATGGAAGAACCGTGGCAGTCGCCGGCCTCGATGTTCCCGGATACCTGGGGCTACCGCTCGTGGGAAAGGCGCGACGACCTGCCAGGCAAGGTGCGCGAGAACATCGCGCGGCTGGTGCGCGTGGTCAGCGCCGGCGGTAATTACCTCCTCAACATCGGGCCGGAAGGCGACGGCTCGGTGGTGCCCTACGAGGCCGAGGTGCTGCGCGGTATCGGCGCGTGGCTGAAGCCGCGCGGCGAGGCGATCTACGGCGCGCGGGCCGCGCCGTTCGCGAAGCTGGATTTCGGCTACGCCACGCTGGGCGCGCACACGCTGTACCTGTTCGTCGAAAAGCCGCCGACCGATGGCGTGCTGCGCCTGCCGGGCGTGATCGACACGCGCTTCGGCCGCGGCCATGTGCTGGCCGATTCGAAGACGGTGGTCGAGCCGGTGGCCGTCGGCGCGTCGGGTGCCACGGTCAAGGTGGGGAACCTTGCCGCCGCAGGCTATATGCCGGTCGTGGCGATCCCGTTCGAGGGCGAGCTGCACGTGCGGCCCGCTGCCGTGGCGCCCGGTGCAGGCGGCCATGTGAACCTCGCGGTTGCGCAGGCCGAGCATTTTCTCAACACCAACGGCGATGGCTACGACGATCCACCTACCCTCTACAAGTTGCGCTGGCATGCGCAGGCTGGGTCGGGTGATTTCACGTTGACCGTGCATTACCAGGGCGCGCATACACCAGCGCCACTGGATGTATGGGTGGATGGCCATTCCCGCCTGCTGGCATTGCCGGCAGGCAAGGGTGCCGTCAGCCTGCGCGTGAGCCGCGACCTGCACGCCTTCCCATATGCCATGCAGGTCGAGCTGACGCCGATGGCGCCGTTCCACAAGGGCGAAAGCCTGCCGGCCACCATCGAAGCGGTGGAGCTGGTGCCGCTCACGAGTCCGACCGTTCCACCACGCGGAGGCTGAAGACTGATGCCCGATACATGTTTGCCACCGCCATGCCGCCGACACCGCTTTGGTTTTGCCTTGGTCGGCCTGCTGCTGGTGTTCTCCACGCTAGTTGCCGCGCAGCGGGCCCAGCCCTTCCACGACCCCGAGGCCGATGCGCCCTACAAGGTGTGGGACAGCACGCCAGCCATCACCATGCCGCCGCTGCTGCTCGACGTGTCCGACACCTCGGTGGTCGTGGCGTGGATGACTGATGGCGCCGCCGACGGCAGCGTGCGCTACGGCGAGCACGCGATGGACCGCACGGCCGTGGCCGCGCACGACGGCCTGCTCGACGTCGGCAGTTTCCACCGCGTGGTGATCGATGGCCTCGAACCTGGCCACACCTACCAGTACCAGGTGGCCTCGCGCCGCGTGGTGGCGTTGAAGCCGTACTGGCCCGAGCGGGGCAACACGGTGCAGGGCGAAACCCTGCGCTTCACCACGCTGGATACCACCCGATCCACGGCGCGCTTTGCCGTGATCACCGACACGCATGAGAGCGTCCCGCGCATCCACACCCTGCTGGGCGAGATTCGCAAGACCCCGCAGGATTTCGTGGTGCACCTGGGGGACAGCGTGAACTGGGCAGCGGGCGAGCAGCAGCTCAGGGACGTGTTCCTCGCGCCGGTCGCGGAGGATCTCGGTGGCGCGCTGCCGCTGCTTTACGTGCGTGGCAACCACGAATACCGCGGCCCGTTCGCGCGCGAGCTGGGGTCGTACCTGCATGCACAGGACGACCGCTACGACTATGCGCGCGACGACGGTCCGCTGCACCTGATCGCGGTGGACACCGGCGAGGACAAGCCCGACGACACCAATGTCTACGCCGGCCTCAACGACCTGCGCGACTACCGCCGCGAGGGACTGGCGCGCTTCGGCCAGGCGCTGGCCGCGCCGCGTACCCGCGGCGCGCCGTTCACCGTAGTGCTGGGCCACCAGCCGAGCTGGGGTTGGACCGGCGGCGACAACGCCAGGTGGATGCAGGCGGCCAACGCTGCGCACGTCGACCTGTTCATCGCCGGCCACGAGCACCACTTCGCGCACATCAAGCCCGGCGAGCAGGGCAACGATTTTCCCATCCTGGTGGTGGGACAGGACCAGGTGGCCTGGGTGGAAGCCGGCAACCGCACGCTGAAGGTCAGGGTGACCGACGGCAGCGGCAAGCTCGTCGATGCGTTTACCCTGGCGCGTAGGAGCAAACAGGCGCGGTAGGCTGCGGCAAATTCGGGTATATCACTGGCATCGAGGCGAGCGCATGAAAACCAGGCAACTCCTTGGCAGCACACTGGCGTTCGTCGTGACGGCTGCCGTGGCCTGGCCAGCGGTGGCCCAGGACAAGCCTGCGCTGCGCTGGGACGCCGATCGGCTCGGCAACCACCGCTACGTCGTGCAGGTCGACAAGCCGGCCGATGCGGTGCGGGTGACGATTCCCTGGCAGCGCCGCGACCGCAGCCCGCAGGACGTGGCGACCATCGTGGTGGCGCCCGACGGCAGCGTGGTGCACGACGTGGCGCGACTGCGCATCGACCAGGCCTCCGGCGAGCTGGCGTTCCGCGCGCCTGCGGCCGGCGCCTATGCGGTGTATTACCAGCCGTACGTCACCAGCGGTCGGGCCAACTATCCCACGGTGACCTATCGCCCGCCGGAGAACATCGCCGACCCGGCATGGCTGCAGCGCCATGCGTTCGCCGACGCCGCACGCGTGCGGGCGCTGCCGCAGGCGCGCGTCGTCGGCTACCAGGCGGTCGACGATTTCGATGCCTACACCGACATGGAGCGCACGGCGACGCCAGAGAGCCTGCAGCGCCTGCTGGCTGCGAACCCCGACCAGCCGTGGCTGCTGTTTCCGGAGACCCGTGAGCATCCGATCCGCATGTTCCGGCAGCTTCCGGCGCGCTGGGTACAGCGGGGCGCGGGCGGCACCTTCGAAGACCATGCGCTGCGCGGCGAATACCTCAGTTTCCAGGTGGGGCTGTGGACGGCGCGCGGTGCGGCGCAGGACGTGCACGTGGATTTTTCCGACTTGCGCGGGCCGGACGGCGCGCTCATCCCGGCGTCGCGGTTCGGCTGCTTCAACCTCGGCGGCATCGATGACGAAGGCAAGCCGTTCACCAATCGGCTCGACGTGGCGCAGGGTCGGGTGCAGCCGCTATGGATGGGGCTGGACGTTCCGGCCGACGCCAAGCCGGGCGTGTACCGCGGCACGCTGACGGTCGGTGCGGAAGGCGCCACGCCGCGCGAGATACCGCTGGCGATCACGGTCGATGCCGGCATGGCGGTTGATCACGGCGACAACGATCCGGAGAAGCTCACCCGGCTGCGCTGGCTGAACTCCACGCTCGGGCAGGATTATTCGCTGGTGCCGCCGTTCACCGCGGTGAACGTGGATGGCACGCACCTGGGCATCCTCGGGCGCCGCGTGCAGCTTGCCGCGAGCGGCCTGCCGGCGCAGATCGACAGCTACTTCGACGAGCGCATGACCGGCTTCGCGAAGACGCCGCGCGCGCTGTTGGCCGAACCCGTGCAATTGCTGGTGCAGGACCGCAGCGGCACGCATGCCCTGACGGCAGCGGGCCAGCCCGCGGTGCAGGTCGATGGCCCAGGACAAGTGCATTGGCAGGTGCGCGGGCAGGCCGGCCCGCTGCGCAGCGACCTGCAGGCCACGTTCGAGATGGACGGCACGCTCACCTACCACATCGCGCTGACCGCGACGCAGGCGACGCAGCTGGACGACATCCGCCTGCGTCTGCCGCTGCGGAATGACGTGGCCCGTTACGAGCTTGGCCTGGGCCGCACCGGTTCACCCGTGCCTGCATCGTTCGCCTGGAAATGGAACGTTGAGAACAACCAGGACGGCGCGTGGATCGGCACGGTCAACGCCGGCCTCGAGTTCCACCTGCGCGACGAGCGCTACCGCCGCCCGCTCAACACCAATTTCTACCACCAGCAGCCGCTGCTGCTGCCGGGTTCGTGGGACAACGACGGCAAGGGCGGCATCGACCTCACGCGCAGCGGTTCGAGCTACGTGGTCAAGGCGTTCAGCGGTCCGCGCAGCATGGCAGCCGGGCAGACGCTGCGCTACGACCTCGTGCTGCGGGTGACGCCGTTCAAGCCGATCCAACCGGCCGAGCATTTCGCCCGGCGCTATTTCCACAAGTACGCTGAGCTCGCCGACATCCAGGCGCAGGGTGCGAACGTGGTGAACATCCATCACGCCACGCCGATCAATCCGTGGATCAACTACCCGTTCCTCGAACCGGCCAAGATGAAGGCCTACGTGGACGCGGCGCACGCGCGCGGCATGGCGGTGAAGATCTACGACACCGTGCGTGAGCTGTCCGATCGCGCACCGGAACTGCCGATGCTGGAAAGCCTGACCGGCTGCCGCATCGGTGCCGAAGGCCAGCCCGCGCCGGCACCGTGCCGCGAAATCATCAACCCCGGCAAGGGCGGTGGTTTCTCCTGGCTGCAGGAGCATCTGGACGGCGACTACATCGCCGGCTGGCACGTGCCGGAGAACCGTGATGCGGCGGTGATCGACGCTGGCCAGAGCCGTTGGCTCAACTACTACGTGGAAGGCCTGAACTGGCTGGGCAAGAACGTCGGCATCGACGGCCTGTACGTGGATGACGTGGCCTACGGCCGCAACACCATGGAGCGTGTGCGCAAGGTGCTGCAGGCGCATCGGCCGCAGCCGCTGATCGATCTGCACTCGGCCAACCAGTTCAATCCGCGCGACGGCTACGTCAACAGCGCGTTGCTCTACATGGGCTTGTTTCCGTACATCGACCGGCTGTGGTTCGGCGAATACTTCGACTACGAGAAGACTTCGCCGGATTACTGGCTTACCGAGATCTCCGGGATTCCCTACGGCTTGATGGGCGAGATGCTGCAGGGTGGCGGCAACCCCTGGCGCGGCATGCTCTTCGGCATGACCAGCCGCCTGCCGTGGTCCGGCGCGAACCCACGACCGCTGTGGAAGCTATGGGACGCGTTCGGCATCGAGCAGGCCGACATGATCGGTTGGTGGGTGCATGACACACCGGTCACCACCAGCGACAAGGACGTACTGGCGACGAGCTACGTGCGCAAGGGCCAGCGCACCCTGGTGTCGATCGCCTCGTGGGCGCCCAAGGCCGTGGACGTGAAGCTCGCGATCGACTGGAAGGCGCTGGGCCTGAAGCCGCACGGCGCCACCTTGCGCGCACCGGCGGTGGAGGGCTTCCAGCCGGCCGCGACGTTCGCGCCCGGTCAGCCGATCCCGGTGGAGCCAGGCAAAGGTTGGTTGCTGATCGTCGAATGAGCGGGTGGCGCGCCTGGCGGGTGCCTGCGGAGGCTTTGAACGACGCGCTTTCGATCGTCATTCCCGCGGAGCCCCGTCGTCATTCCAGCGGTTCCTCCCGTCGTCCGGCGATCCTTCACTCGTCATTCCTGCGAAAGCGGGAATCCAGTGCTCTTGCTTTTCGGACCACCCGGCGAAAAGTCCTGGATTCCCGCTTTCGCGGGAATGACGCCGAGGGGTTGCTCCACGGGAATGGCAACAAAGACAGCGGCACGACCTTGGCGCAAGGGGTTCCCGAAAACGTTCCGGATAGCAGTGCGCTTTCGCGGGAATGACGATTTGGGGACGCTCCGTCGGAATGACGACGGGGGTTGTTCCGCGGCAATGACGGCTATGACTCAGGCGTTCCCTACGCCTTGCCGTGGAACAGCTCGCGGCCGATCAGCATGCGGCGGATCTCGTTGGTCCCGGCGCCGATCTCGTACAGCTTGGCGTCGCGCAGCAGCCGTCCGGTCGGGTAGTCGTTGATGTAGCCGTTGCCGCCCAAGGCCTGGATCGCTTCCAACGTCACCATCACCGCATTGCGTGAGGCATTGAGCAGGCACGCAGCCGGATCGATGCGTGATTTCTGGCCTGAATCGAATTGTTTGGCGACCAGGTAGGCGAAACCGCGCGAGCTTTGCAGTGCCGTGTACATGTCGGCCACTTTGGCCTGCATGATCTCGAAGGTGCCGATCGGCGCGTTGAATTGCTTGCGTTCGCGCACGTAGGGCAGGGTGATGTCGAGCGCCGCCTGCATCAGGCCGATCGGGCCGCCGGACAGCACCAGGCGCTCGGTGTCGAGCCCGTTCATGAGCACGCGTACGCCTTCGTTGACCTCGCCGACGATGTTTTCCGCGGGGATCGCGCAGTCCTCGAACACCAGCTCGCAGGTGTTCGAGCCACGCATGCCGAGCTTGTCCAGCTTCTGCGCGGTGTGGAAACCCTTCATGCCCTTTTCGATGATGAACGCGGTCATGCAGCGGCTGCCGACGTTGCGCGGCGCCGTGCGCATGTACACCAGCAGCACGTCAGCGTCCGGGCCGTTGGTGATCCACATCTTGTTGCCGTTGGCGATCCAGGCGTCGCCCTTCTTCTCTGCCTTGCAGCTCATCGAGCCGACCACGTCGGAACCCGCGCCGGGCTCGCTCATCGCCAGCGCGCCGACATGTTCGCCGCTGCACAGCTTGGGCAGGTACTTGCGCTGCTGCTCGGGCGTGCCGTTGTGATAGATGTTGTTGACGCAGAGGTTGGAGTGCGCGCCGTACGACAGGCCGACCGAACCCGAGGCACGCGAGATTTCCTCCATGGCCACCATGTGCGCGAGGAAACCCATGCCGCTGCCGCCGAGCTCGGCCGGCACGGTGACGCCGAGCAGGCCCATCTCGCCGAACTTGCGCCACAGGTCGGCCGGGAACAGGTTGTCACGGTCGATGCGGTCGGCCCGCGGCGCGATCTCCTTCTCCGCGAACGCGCGCACCGCGTCGCGCAGCATGTCGATGTCTTCGCCCAACGAGAACGGATGCACGGGCAAACTCCCTGTCAGATCAGGCCATGATGGTAGCGCACGCGCGCGCAACTGCCTGGCACCGGGTCGCCGCGCGCAAAAAAGCCGCCATGTGCCTGGCGGCTTTCTGTTGCCGGCGCCGCTTACTGCCCGCGCATGCGGCCCTGGAAGCGGGTGCCGTTGTTGCCCATGTGCGGCAACTTGATCTTGCCGATGGCGTTGATGCGCTCCTCGGCCAGGCGGTCGGCAGCCAGGTAGGTCGGGATGTCCTGGGTCTTGGCGATCTCGAAGATGCGGCCGAGGTTGTAGTAGATCGTGCGCATCATGCGCATCGCGCGCTCGCGGTTGTAGCCGTCGATTTCCAGCGATACGTTCATCACGCCACCGGCGTTGACCGCGTAGTCCGGGGCATACAGCACGCCGCGCTTCTTCAGCTCCAGGCCGATGTCGTCGGTGGAGAGCTGGTTGTTGGCCGGGCCGCAGATGATCTTGGCCTTGATGCGCTCGATGGTCTGCTCGTTGATCGTGCCGCCCAGCGCGCAGGGCGAGAACACGTCGGCATTCACGTCGTAGATCTCGTCCGTGCCCACCGCCTCGCAGCCCAGCTCGTCGACGCAGCGCTGCACCACGTCCTTGTTGATGTCGGTGACGAACACCTTGGCGCCCTGTTCGCGCAGCAGCTTGATGAACTCGCTGCCGACGTGGCCGGCGCCCTGCACCGCATAGCTGTACTTGCCCACGTCCTCGTTGCCGTACTTGGCGTGCAGCGTGGCCATCACGCCCTGCAGTGCGCCAAACGCGGTGAACGGCGAGGGGTCGCCCGAGCCGCCGTGCACCTGGTGCACGCCAGTGACGTATTCGGTCTCGCGGAATACGTATTCCATGTCGTTGACGTCGATGCCGACATCCTCGGCCGTGATGTAGCGGCCGTTGAGCGAATTGACGAAGCGGCCGAAGGCGCGGAACAGCGCTTCGGACTTGTCCTTGGCCGGGTCGCCGATGATCACCGACTTGCCGCCGCCCAGGTTCAGGCCGGCCACGGCGTTCTTGAAGGTCATGCCGCGCGACAGGCGCAGCGCGTCGTTGAGCGCCTCTTCCTCGGTCTGGTAGGGCCACATGCGCAAGCCGCCCAGGGCTGGGCCGAGCACGGTGTTGTGGATGGCGATGATCGCCTTCAGGCCAGCGTCCTTGTTGTGGCAGAAAACGACTTCTTCATGGCCGGTGTTGGCGATGGTTTCAAAGATCATTGCGACGATGACTCCATGATGGGCGGTGCCGGCTGCAGGCCGGCACATGGCGGTACGGGAGGGGAATCAGACCGCTGGGCGGACGATAGTGATGTTGGAAACCACCCGTCGTAATCCTCGGCGGCCCGGTCAGTCAGCCGCACAGTTTAATACCTCAAACCGGCTTTTTATGGTGCGCTGCGTCAAAACGGGGGGTGTGCCGCCTCACCGATGAACGTTTGGTCGCCAGCCCACACCCTGCGTGCCCAAGCCTGCCATCGCGACGGTGCGCCAACGCGCCGGCACTGGCGATATCGCTCAACGGTCGCCTGGGCGGGCATCGACGATCAGGTCTTTGCGTTGGTTTTCCCAGTCGGCCAGCCAGCCCTCGACCTCGTCCCCCGGCATGGGCTTCGCAATGAAGTAGCCCTGCACCATGTCGCAGCCTGCCGCGCGCAGCAGATCCCAGTCCTCCCGCTCCTCGACGCCTTCTGCCACCGTGCGCAGGCCGAGTTCCCGGGCGAGGCTGAGGCTGGCGTCCAGGATCGCGCGCAGCGCTGGCGTCCGGGTTGCCTGATGCACGAAGCCGCGATCGATCTTCAATTCGTCGAATGGAAGGTCCCGCAATTGCGCCAGGCTGGAATAGCCAGTGCCGAAGTCGTCAATGGAGAGCTTCACACCCTTGAGGCGCAGTCGGGTGAGTACGTCCAGCTGCACCTGGGGATTGTCCATCAGCCGACTTTCGGTGATTTCCAGGATCAGATGATGCAGTGGCACACTCGCCGCACGTGCCTGCTCGACCAGGAAATCGGGGTAATCGAGGGAGAAAACGCTGCCCAGCGAGACGTTGACGGCGAGGTCGAGCTGGTGTCCTGCGCCGAGCCAGCGGCCCAGGTCGCGCAATGCCCCACGCATCACTTCGGCGCCAAGACTACCCACCAGCCCGCACTCCTCGGACATCGGCACGAATTGGTTTGGCATTACCAGCCCGTCTCGCGGATGCTGCCAGCGTACCAATACCTCGAACCCGGCGACCCTGCCGGTTGCCGGCTCCACCTTGGGCTGGTAGTAATTCAGCAGTTCGCCCCGCTGGATGGCCAACTGCAGGTCGGACGCCACATACAAAGGTGCCTGGATTGCCGGACCCGGCGAAGCAATGGGTGGAATGGCCGCGTCCAGAAGCCGGCGCAGCGAGTCGGGTGTCACCGGCTTGCCCAGCGTCCCCAGCACGCGCAGGCCGCGGCCGCGCGCCAGCTGTTCGACCGCTTCGCGCGTCCTGGCGTTTTCACCGCTGACGAGCACCAGGCTGCCGGCATAGCACACGCGCACGAGATGGCGGACAAACTCCACGCCATCCATCTCGGGCATCTGCAGGTCGCAGAAGACGACGTCCACCTCCTTGTCGTGCTCCAGCAGGCTCAGGGCAGCTTGCCCGCTGGTATGGCACACCACTTGGTGCGCCGTTCCGAGAGCCCGAATCTGGATGGAAAGCAGGTTCAGGGCAAAAGAGTCATCGTCGACCAGCAGGATCTTCATCGTCGTCCCGTTCGGATACGTGAGGGGTCGCGCCAAGGTGCAAGCTGGCTTCCAGTTGCTGCAACTGCCCCCGAAGCTTCGGCAGCAGTTCTTCGGCCGCCGCTTCGAAGGCGGCAACGGCCGCTGCGGCGATCGCCTTGTTGCCAAGGCGTGAGCTGTTTTCCAGCTCGGCGCAGGCATCTCCCAGCGGCAAGGCCCCCACGCTGCGCGAGGAGGATTTCAGCCTGTGCGCGATCGAGCCGACGTCATCAAAACCCTCGGCGGCAGCGGCTGCGCTGATGCCGGCCATCCCTGCCGACAAGGCGCCAAGGAAGTCCTTGAGCAGCTCGTACAGTGACCCCGGCTCGTTGCCCACCAATCCCTTGAGCACATTGATGTCCAATACCTCGCGACCCTGGGCCGGCGGGACCTGTTCCGCGCCGGCACCCTCTGCCGCTTCTTCGGCCGGGGGCTGCGGAAGCCACTTTTCCAGCGCTTCGCGCAGGGCTGGCAGTCGCAGCGGCTTGGTCAGATAGCCGTCCATGCCCGCATCGAGCGCGTGGCTTGCCTCGCCGCGCAAGGCGTTGGCCGTCAAGGCGATGATCGGTAAATGCCCGGGAGCGGATTCCTCGTGGCGAATGGCAGCGGCCAGCCCGTAGCCGTCGAGCACGGGCATATGCAGGTCGGTCAGCAACATCGCGTAGCTGCCCCGACGCCACAGATCCAGGGCTTCGCGGCCATCGCTAGCCAACTCCGCCGAGTAACCGAGCAGGTTGAGCTGCCGCAACAGTACCTTCTGGTTGGTGCTGTCGTCTTCCGCCACCAGGATCAGCTGTCCGCGCACGCGCGCCTGGGTGATGGTGAGCGGGCTTGCCCCGGTTTTTTGCGGCTGGTTGTCCGGACGCGGCGGTTCGGCGAGTGGCGCGACCAGGCCCGCCGCAGTTGCCGCGGCACGCAACAAGGACCGCCGCCGCAGTGATCTGCCGTCCACGGTGACCGCGCCCGCATTGTCCGCCTGCGTCACGCGATGTTGTCCCTTGGCGATCCGGAGGTGGCGTACGTTTGGCAGGGCCTCGAGACGGCCCAGCCATTCCGCATGGCCGTGCTCATCCATGTCGCCACGGATGAGCACGAGCGGCTGGCCGATGTCCAGGCACACCTGTACGGCATCCTCGCAGGCGGCGATCGTCACTCTGGCCCCGGCATGCTCCAGGTAACTGCGTAGGTCGCGAGCAAGGCCGTCCGGGCTGTCGACGACAACGCATTCCACGCCGGAAAGATCCGGCAAGGTCAGGGCGGCGGCATCGGCTACGGATTCGAATGGCAACTGGACCGTAAAGGTCGTGCCCACGCCAGGCGTGCTGTCGACAAGGATCCGGCCTCGCATCAAGTCGACGAGGCGCTTGCAAATGGCCAAGCCGAGGCCACTGCCACCGAAGCGTCGGGTCGTCGACACCTCTGCCTGGCGGAATGATTCGAACAGATGCGCGCGTGCCTCGGTGGAAATGCCGATGCCGTTGTCGGTCACCGTGAAGGCCACCTGCAGCGGCTGTTCGCGGTCCACTTCCACGCGGACCTCCACGCGGCCACGTTTGTTGGGTCGGCCGCCGCTGAATTTGATCGCGTTGCCGATCAAGTTGTAGAGAATTTGGCGCAGGCGCACCGGATCGGCCAGGACCTTGGCTGGCCCCTCGGGCGAAACGAATACGAACAAATCCACGCCTTTGCGGTCCGCCAACGCGACCAGCGTGTCGCACACGCTTTCGGTCGTGTCGGAGAGGCTGGTTGGCGTGTGCTCGAGTTCGAGTTTCCCGGCCTCGATCTTGGAAAAGTCGAGGAGATCATCGATCAACTGCAGCAGCGCCAGCGCGGATTCCTGCACCGTGCGCACCGCATCGGCCTGGTACTCCGACAGTTGGCTGTGCGCAAGCACATCGACCATGCCGACGATGCCGTTCATGGGGGTGCGGATCTCGTGGCTCATGGCCGCCAGGAACGTCGATTTGGCCTCGTTTGCGGCTTCCGCCTGCTGCTTGGCGGCAGCCAACTGCAACGCCATCTCCTGGCGCTGGCGAATCTCCGCCTCGAGCATGATATTTGCCGACGACAACGCACTGTTTGCTTCGCGCAGTTCTTCCTCCGACCGGCGCAATTCGCCGTTGCGCTGGATTGCCGCTTCATAGGTGGACAGCAGCAGGTTGAGGATCTGCAGGCGGTCGGAGGTGATGAAGTGGCTGTCCCCCTTGAAGCTGATTTCAACGCCCATCCCGGCACGTTCGGTCTGGCGCAAGCGCCGGTGCAGCAGCACGAAGTTGACGCGGGTGAGCAGGAACGGGTCGTCGTAGGGTTTCAGGATGAAGCTGTCGGCGCCCGCCTCGAGCCCGCGCAGGACGTCCCCCGGGTCGTTGAGCGTGGTGACCAGGAGGAACGGCACCTCCGTGAGCTCAGGATCCGACTTGAACGCCTTGCACAAGGTGTAGCCGTCCATCTCCGGCATGACGACGTCGCTGATGACCAGCGTGGGCCTGCGCCGCTTTGCCTCGGCCAGCGCCAGTCGCCCGTTTTCGCAGATCGTGGCCCGGTAACCTTGCTGCTCCAGCAGATGCTGCAAGCTCAACGCCTGGGTGGCGCTGTCTTCGGCGATCAGGATCTCGATGGCATCGGGAAGGTTGGCTGCCTTGTCGTTCACGTTACCGTCCTCGGCGCGGGTAATGGCTTGACGCTGTGCAGCAGCGCGCCACCGATCTTGTCCAGTGGCAGGACCTGGCTCGCCGCCCCCAGCGCCACGGCTTCGCCCGGCATGCCATAGACCACTGAAGTGGCCCGATCCTGCACGAGGGTGGTGGCCCCCCGGTCGTGCATGGCCAGGAGCCCTTGCGCGCCATCCTTGCCCATGCCGGTCAGCAAGACGCCAATGGCGTTTGGCCCACAACGGCAAGCGACCGAATGGAACAGATAATCCACGGACGGCCGCAGTCCGTGTTCCGGTGGCGCCTTGTCGAGCCGCAGACGGCCGTGATCGTCGAGCGCCAGATGGAAATCGTCGGGTGCGAGGTAGACATGCCCGGGAAGCGGCTCGATCCCGTGTGCCGCAATCTGCACCTGCAGGGCCGTGGTCTGCCCGAGCCATTCGGAGAGACCCGCCAGGAATCCCGCACTGATGTGCTGGACCACCAGGATCGGCACCGGGAAGTCCTTGTCCAACGCACCCAGCAAGACCTGCAATGACGGGGGACCACCGGTGGACGCACCAATCGCCACCAGGTCGATGCCCCGGGCAGGCGCTGGCGGCTGTGCCGCCACGGCCTTGGTCTTGCGCCCCCAACGCCGTATGACTTTGACCTCGGACATCAGGCGCAAGGTCTTCAGCAGTTCCGCGGCGCGGCGTGCCTGCTCGGGATGTTCGCCACCGGCAGGTTTCTCCACCAAGGCCACGGCGCCCGCCTCGTAGACCCGGAACGCCATCGCCACCGCCTGCGCATCGGTGACCGCCGAACACATCACGACGGGAACCGGCCGGCTTTCCATGATGTTCCGCGTGGCCTCGAAGCCGTCCATGCCTTCCATATGGACGTCCATGAGTACCACGTCGGGTGGAGTTTCCTGCACGAAGGTCACCGCGAGGTCGCCCTGTCCAAGGGCGCCGACGACGTGCAATGCAGGATCCTGCTCGATCAGGTGCACCAGGAGCATCCTGGTCACCCGGCATTCGTCCACGATCAGGACATTTATGGGTGGCCTGCTCACGATGCCTCCGGCATCCCAACCAGCCGCCGCACGGCATCCAGCAACTCGCGCTGGTCGAAGCTGGCCTTGGCGATATAGGCATTGGCACCCACGTCGATGCCCCGTTCGCGATCTTCCCTTCGGGAGAGCGCAGTCACCAGGATCACCGGGAGATCGGCAAGCTGCGGGTCGGCGCGGATGCGGGTGGTGAGACCGAAACCATCGAGACGCGGCATCTCGATATCGGACACCAGCAGGTCGAACGGCTGGTTGCGCAGCGCCGTAAACGCTTCCAGGCCGTCGGCCACCGCCGTCACCTTGCAGCCGACGGCTTCCAGGATGCCCTTGAGCAGCAATCTGGAAGTGATCGAATCCTCGGCAAGCAGCACCCGCCGTGCGGGCGTCCGGCTGGCTTGCGGGATTGCAGGCGGCTGCTCCGGTTCCTGCCCGATGGCATGCGTGGCCGACTTGACCAGATCGGCCACGTTGAGGATCGGCACCGGTTTGCCCGAGGCCAGCACGGTGGCGCCGGCAATATTGCGTACGCGTACGAGCGGCTTTTGCAAGCGCTTGACCAGGATCTCTTCGTCCCGCTGGACCTCATCGACGGCAAGCGCCAGGCGGTGGTGTCCAGAGCCGACCAGCACGACCGTCAAGCACTCGGCGGGCGATTGATGGGCGCTCAGGCCCAGCAGCTCATGCAGGTGTGCGAGCGCCACGACTTGACCGTCGACCGCCAGCGTCTCGCGTCGACTTACCGTCTTCAGGCAGGCGCGGGACGCCCGTATCACACGTTCGACGTGCGCGCTGGGGAGAACGAAGGTCTGGCCGCCCGCTTCCACGAACAGTCCGCGCAAAGTCGCCATGCTTTGCGGCAGCACGATGCGGAAACTCGCGCCGTGCGGTGCGTGGTTCTCGATCTCCACCCGGCCGCCGAGCCGTTCGGCCTGCTCGCGCACGATCGCAAGCCCCAGGCCGCGCCCGGAGATTTCGGTGACGCGCGGGCTGGTGGTGACATCCGGACGGAGCGCCAGCTCCAGCGCCTGCTGTTCATCCAGTTCCGTGGCGGCATCCTCGGTGATGGCGCCCGAGCGCAGGGCGGCCGCGCGCAGGCGGTCGGGATCGAGGCCTGCGCCATCGTCGATGATTTCAATACCGACCTGGCCGCCGTGCAGCAGGTGGGCTTGCACCTGCAGGGTCGCGCGCGGCGGTTTCCCGGCTGCCTGCCGTTGTGCCGGCGCTTCGATGCCGTGATCCATGGCGTTCCGCACCAGATGCACCAGCGGATCGCGCAATAGTTCGACCATGCGTTTGTCCAGGTGCACGTTCTCCCCGGAAATCCGCAGGTCCACCTGCTTGCCCTGGTCGCGTGCAAGATCCCGCACCAGCCTGGGGAGCGTCTCCGACAGCGCCGAGAACGGCAACATCAACAGGGCCTTGGAATCGTCCAGCAGTTCATCGATTTGCCTGCTGGCGAGACGACTGTCGCGCACGGCTGCTCGCGCCACGGTGCGGACCTTGTCTTCCAGCGCGCGCACCTGGCCGTGGTTCCACTCGAGGAATTCCAGCATCTTCGCTGCCGATTCCGCTGCAGCCCGGGCAGGGGAATCGCCCGCGGCAGCGAGGTCCCGCAGCCGCCGCAACGCTGGCTGCACGGCCAGCCAATGTTTGCCCCATGGCCCAAAACCCGCATGCAGCTGTTGCAGTTCGGCCGCCAGCTCGGCAGTTGCCCGCTTCACCGTGAGCAGCTCTTCCGCCGCCAGCAGGACGCGATCCAGATGCGGGGTCTGGATGCGTACGGTATCCGGAGCCGCCGCGGCCGCCGGCCCCCCGCTGTCGAGTACGGGCCGCAGCACGTCGGCCGGCTGTTCCTTCCCGGCCTCGCGTGGGGGCAAGTCCACCGCGGCGGGAGGTCCGGTCCGGCTGATGGCCTGCAGCCCGGCCAGGACCGAGGCCACGTCGGCGGAGGGTGGCTGCGGGGTGGCACCGCCCGCGTCCAGTTGCGCGCTCACCAGGTCGAACGCCCGATGCAATACGTCGAGGTCGTCGGCTGACAGCAGCAGGCCGTCGCGCCTGCACAGGGCAAAGATGTCCTCGGCTGCCTGACACAACGTTTCCATCCACGGAAAGCTGGCGGCACGCGCCGCGCCTTTCAGGCTGTGGGTGCGCCGAAAGACGATTTCGAGCTGCCGATCGCGTTCGGTCGGCGAACCCGTGCTTTCGAGAGCCAGCAGGCCGGCGCCGATGGCCAACAGGTGGTCGCGCGCCTCCACCATGAAGGCGGCTCGCAAGCGCTGCAGGAACCCGGCGTCGCGCTCGTTCATCGCGGGCTACAGGCGGTAGCCGGAGGCGAGTTGCTTGAGCTTTTCGCCCAGCAGTTTGATGCCACGCGCCGCGGCTTCCATCTGCCTGGCGCTGTCGACGTTCTGGTTGCTCGCCAGCTTGATGCTTTCCATCGCAGTGGCCACCTGGTCGACGCCAACGAGCTGCTGCTGGCTCGACGCCGCAATTTGCACCGCCGCTTGGGAGGCATCGTTGACGCTGCCGGCCAGCGCCTGGATCGACTGTCCGGCCTGCTTGGACTGCAGGGCGCCGTCCGCGACGGCACGGCTGCCTTGCTCCGTCGCCAGCACGGCGGCGCTGGTGGCCTGTTGGATGTCGCCGAGGATGCTGCGCACCTGCGCAGTCGCCTGGCGCGACTGCTCGGCGAGGCTCTTGACCTCCTGGGCCACGACCGCGAAGCCCTTGCCGTGCTCGCCGGCCTTGGCCGCCTCGATCGAGGCGTTCACGGCCAGCAGCTTGGCCTGGCCGGTGACGTCATCGACGGTCGCGACAATCTGGCCCACGGCCTGGCTCTGTTCGCTCAGCCGCACCATGCTCTCCGCAATCAGATCCATCTGTTGCTGGATGCGCGCCATGCCCGTTGCCGCATCCTCGGTAGCCCGCCGGCCTTCTTCCGAAATGGAAGACACCCGAAGTGCCGACTCCGACACGGCACGGGCTTTCTCGCTCGACATTTGCGCGGTTTGCCGGACCTCCTCGACCGTCGTCGTCGTATCGTTCACGGCAGCAGCCGTCTGCGTGGCGCTGGCCGCCAGTTCACTGGTGGAAGTGGAAATCTCGCTGGCCGAACTGCCCAGCACGTTGATGCCCTCGTGCAGGTCGCTGGTCAGGCTGCGCAGGTTGCGGACCATCGTCGCAAACGCCTTGCCCAGCGCGTCATGTTCGGATTGCGGTTCGACGTTGACGCGCAGGTCGCCTTCGGAAATGCTCCGTGCCACCTCGGCCGTCTGGCGCAAGGTGCGAGCCATGCGCCCGAAGGCCTGATGCAGCAGGCCGACTTCATCGCGGCGAACCACGTCGGGCCCTTCCGGCGGCAGGTCGCCCACCGCGATCCGCTCGGCCGCGGTGGTGAGAAACCGCAACGGTCCGGCAATGCTGCGCGTGAGCAGCCAGCCCACCAGGATCGCCACGAGGATCGCGAGCGCGCCAATCACGGCGAACGTGTTGCGGGCATGCGTGGCCTGGCCGGTGCTGATCGCCAGTGCCTGGCCGGAAAGTTGACGGCCAAGGTCGTGCAGGGCGAGGTAGCGGTTGTTCTGGTCCAGCCCAGCGCTGCGCGCCGCATCCAGCTTGCCCTCGCGCAACAGCGGCAGGGTCTCGGTGTCGCGAACCCGGGCATACGCCGCGTACTGCTCGGCAAACTTGGCAATCGTGACTTGGAGGGCCGGCTCCCGCTGTCCCAGCTCGCGCATGCTGCGCAGATGCGTGGCGGCCTGCCTCGCGTTTTCGGCCGCATCATCGAAGAGGCCGTTGCGCTTCGTGGCATCCTCGACCGCGAGCATGATGAGCACCAGGGCGCGGTCGGCATTGAGCGAGGCATCGAGGGCGTTTGCTTCCACCGCGATGGTCCTGCTTTGGGCGACGTCCACCATGGCGCGCTGGGCCGTTCCCCACATGACTGCCAGCAAGGCCATGATGAGTCCGAGGCCAAGCACCAGCTTGGTGCTGGTCTTGAGGTTGTTGAACCAGGTCATGGCAATCTCCCTTGGTAATGCCGCTTATTCATGAAATCACGCTGCTTCGACGACAAGGCCCGGATCGTCGAGGATGGCGTCGGCGTCGAGCACCACCAGGCGCTCGGGCGTCACGCCCATGACGTACTTGGCCGCGATACCTTCGAGCGTCATCAGTGGCGGTTGGATTTGATCGCTGTCGATGGCATGGACGCCCTCGACCGTGTCGGACAACAGCCCGATCTCGACCTCGCCCTTGCGCAGCAGCAGCACCCGGTGCAGGTCGGTGATGCCGCGCTCGGGCAAACCAAAAAAACGCTTGAGGTCGATGACCGCCACCAGCCGGCCGTGGACATTGACCAGTCCGCGCAGGAATGGCGGCGTGCAGGGCAGGGGCGTGAGCTCCTTGAGCGGTTGCACGTCGTGGACCTGGCTGGAGCGGAACGCATAGCGTTCATTGTCCAGTGCGAATTCGAGCAACTCGATCTGCTCCCCGGATCCGGGCGCGACCGGGACGCGCGCCAGCTGCTGCGCGCGGGCATGCAAGATAGCGTCGGGATCGGATACGCTCATGTGCTTTGCTCCAGGGACAGCATGTCCCTCACCAGGGCGGTCAGTTGCCGCACGGTCACCCCTTCGGCGTACTCGACGTCAGCTTCCAACGGCAACTGCTCGAGCGAGGCGAGGACGTTGCGGTAATGGCGCACCGCGTGGCTGCCACGCCCGCGGTCGCGTTCCAGGCCGGCAAGCGCAAGGCCGGCCATCACGCCATCCGGTGCGATGTACAAGCTGCGCTCGAACGCGGCGCAAGCTGCTGGCAGGTCACCCGTCTCGGTGAGAATCATGCCACGCAGGTAATGCGCTGCCGGATCCAGTTTCTGCGCGGCGATCCAGCGGTCGCACCATGTCAGTGCCTCGTCCATGCGCTGCTCGTCGGCCAGCGCGCGCGCCGTGGCGGCAAGGGCTTGTGCCGGGAGCGGGGCCTCGCGCACCTGGGCTGGCGGCGATTTGAACATAACCGGTGGCGGTGCGTGTATGGCGCGTGCCGCTGCCACATCTGCCGTGGCTGGCACAGGCACTGGTGCCGCCAGGGCTGTTTCGCAGGCTGGGCGCCGGGCCCGTGGCCGGTGCTTGCGGTAAAAGATCGTTCCAGCGCAATGCGCGGGGTGGAAGCAGTCAAACAGCACCGGCGAGGCTTCGCACGGGGCCACCGCCAGCCAGCCGTCCTGGTGCAAGGCGGCATGCAGGACGCCGGTCACCTTCGACGCCTGTACCGGGCTGAAGTACATGAGCACGTTGCGACACAGGATCAGGTCGAAGGCGCCGTTGCGCATCCCGGCCATGGCGGTCTCGTCGGCCAGGTTCAGCACCGCAAAGCTCGCCATGCGTCGTATCGCGGGCAACAACGCGTACCGTCCACCGTCCACCCGGCGGAAATACCGGGTCCGGAATTCCGCAGGCGTGCCCCGGAATGACCACTGACCATAGACGCCTTCGGCTGCTTTGCGCAGGAAGCCGGCATTGACGTCCGTGCCGAGCAGGGTAATTCGCCAGTCGGCGATGTCGGGCAGCAGTTGCCGCAAGAGGATGCCGACGGAATGGACTTCCTCGCCGGTGCAGCACGCAGCGCTCCAGATGCGCAGGCGGTGGTCTCCCGCGTGCCGCCGGGCGGCAATGAGCCCGGGCAGGATCCGCGTCGACAACGCGGCAAACACATCCTCGTCGCGGAAGAAATAAGTCTCGCCAATGGTGAGCTGATTGGCCAGGACCTCCATGGCCTTGCTGTCCAGATTCCCGGAGAGCAACAGTTTTGCGCACGCTTCCCTGTCGGCCAGGCCGAGCTCATGCGCCGCCTTCTGGAGGGCCCGTTTCAGGTCGGGCAGCCGCTCTCCCTGCAACTGCAACCCGAACAGTCGCTCGACGGCTGCACTGACGTTTTCCCAGGCCATGGTCATGTCACGGCTCCGCACCTCGGGCGTCCAGCGCGTCGGCAAGCGCGCGCATGTCGTCGATGTCGAGGAACTGTTGCGGATCATCGATCAGCAGCAAGCCCTCCGACGTCTTCACCAGGCCCTGCACGGTGGCGAGCCCATCGACTAGTGTTTCGCCCGGTACCAGATTTTCATAAGGGACCTCGGCCACGCCCTCCACGTCGTCGACCGGAATCGCAAACGTGTGCTGCGGCAGTTGCAGGATCACGAAGGCATCGGCAGGGCGGAGCGGACGTGGGGGCAGGCCCAGCCGGCGACGCAGGTCAATCACCGTGGCCACGCGGCCTTGCAGGTTGACCACGCCGAGCACGGCGGCCGGCGCCCCGGGCAGGGGAGTCACCTCACAGGCATGCTCGACGCGCTCGACCACGGCCAGCGGCACGCCCAGCCGCAGCAGGTCCAGCTTGAACAGCAGCAATGAAAGCGTTGCGGTCATGCGCCAGGATCGGATTGGCTGATTTGCGCATACTTGCCAATCTTCGCGAGCAGTATGTTGGGTCTGAGCGGCTTGGCCAGGAAATCGGCGGCGCCTGCGGCCAGGCTGCGTATCACGATGTCGCGGCTGGTGTGGCCCGTCAGCATGATGATGGGTATGGCGGCGAACTCCTGCGACTGCTTGAGCCTGCGCGTCATCTCCACGCCGTCCTCGTCCGGCAGCATGTAGTCCATGAGGATCAGCACCGGCCGGATTTTGCGCAGCAAATTGAGCGCTTCGAGTCCCGAACTGGCGGGTATCGCCTCGTAACCGCGTTGCTCGAGAATCATGCTGACCGCCTTCTGGGTAAAATCATCGTCATCGACGACAAGAACCTGGCGTGTCGATGACACCAGCGCGCTGAGGAACGCTTCCGTCTGCCCGAGCTGCAAGGACGATTCGCGTTGCAACTCACTTGCCCAATGGCGCAGCGGCTCGACGGCGACGCGGCCCGATTCGACCAGCGGTTCGATCTCGTTGGACACGAAGGTCCTGAGCTCGTTTTCCAGCCCGGGGGCGACATGGGCGCCGCCACCGTCTTCCAGGCCATCGCGCGAGACGCGACCAAGCAGATGTTCGATCGCTGAGCCGAGACGCGCCCCGTTGTGTGCGAGGTTCTCCATGGCCGATTCGACCTGCACTTCACCGGTCGCCAGGTTTTGCCGGAGTGCCTCGCTGAATTGCTTCAGCTTCGCCGCGTAATCCCCAAGCTGGCGTTCATTGGAAGATGTCTTGCGGGATTGCTTGAGCTCCCGCAGCGCCACATGGATGGACATCGGCAGGCGGCTGCCATCGTAGGGAGACGGCCAGTACAACACGTAATCGTCGAAATACTGCTTGCGGCAGAGTTGAAAGGCCTTCTTCACCTGTTCCTTGGAACAGAAGACGATCGTGCGGTGGCTATGCTGCTGGGCGCTGGATCCGAAGCGGTACAAGCCGAGGTAGTAGCTTTGTGCGTTCTCGATCTTGTCGAAGACGAGCAACAGGACGTCGGGCTGGAACCGCTCAAACTCCTCCACATAATGTTCGGGGTCGACTGAAACGGCGACGTGCTCATAATCGACCGTCAACCGCGCGCGCAATGACTCGGCTTCCGTCTTCAGGTCAGACGCGACGAGGATTTTCCCGCTGACTTCGCCGCCTCTCATGCCCGGATCCCGGTCATGTCATGCCCCCTGCCGCGGTGAGCCCGATGATCGCTGCCATCTGGGCGATGCCACCGATCATAGCAATTCGGATGCGTATGGAGCAGATCGAATTGCCGCCACGCACACCTCCGTACAGATCGTCATTTTTTTGGCGGAAGTCGCGCAGTCGGCACCCCGATTTCGGCATGCGGAAAATGGCGGCGAAGACAACGATGGCACACGGCGCAGGTCGAAACCTGCCAGGCGCACCAGCCGTCCAATTGCTATCCGGCGCATGGCAAGCGCTTCGCTACATCCGGCATGCCGGGGCGTGGCCGTTGGCGCGTGCCTGCTGGTACGTCGGCAGCAATTGCTGGCCCTGTTGCGCGAGCACCTGCGCGCGCTGCGCGGACGCAGGGTGGGTGGAGAGGAATGCCGGCGGCTTGCTGCCGCCCTGTTGTTCCATCTTCTGCCACAGGGTGACCGCGGCGCGTGGATCGAAGCCCGCCTGCGCCATGTAACGCTGGCCGAGGGTGTCGGCCTCGCTTTCCTGGGTGCGCGAGAACGGCAGCAGGATGCCCACTTCCGCGCCCAGGCCCAGTGCTGCAGCCGTATAGCCGGCCGTATCGCCGCGGCTCGCGGCGTAGGCGGTGCCGGCGGCCACGGCCACCTGGGTGGCGAGGTTGTCGGACACGCGCTCGGCGCCATGCCTGGCCACCACGTGGGACAGCTCGTGGCCGAGCACCACGGCCAGCTGGTCCTGGTCGGTGGCGACCTTGAACATGCCCTGGTTCACGCCGATGCGGCCGCCGGGCAGGGCGAAGGCGTTTGCCGTGTCGTCGCCGATGATCTGCACTTCCCAGGGCTGGGTGTTCCACGGCGGCGGCAACACCGCGATCAGCGCCTTGGCCACGCAGGTGGCATACGCACGCTCGCGCGGGGCGTCCACGAACTTGCCCTGCTTGCGCATGTCGTCGAACGCGCTCAGGCCCATCTGGCTCATCTGGCTGTCCGACACCATCATCAGCTGCGAGCGCCCGGTGGGCGAGGTGACGCAGCCGGCCAGCACGGCGACGACGGCGGAGATGAGCAGGTATTTCATAGGACCTTCCTCCCTTTTCCCGCATTCCCGCCCATGTTGCCACATGCCTTGCGGACGGCGAACCATGTCCGCATGACCGATGTGCCCGTATCGTGAAGGCGGCAAGAAGTCCGTTGCAGCCATGGGCTCTCGCGCCTCGCGGGCTCAGGCCATGGGCAGCCGCAATCCGTTGCGCCGGAAGGAAGCTTGCAGCACGATGCCTACTTGTGCCCCGGGACGCCGATGCCATGAATGCTTCCGTCCGCTGCTGCGTGGTCGGTGGTGGTCCCGCCGGAATGATGCTCGGCCTGCTGCTGGCGCGCGCGGGCGTGGCGGTGACGGTGCTGGAGAAGCACGGCGACTTCCTGCGCGACTTCCGCGGCGACACCGTGCATCCCTCGACGCTCGCGATCCTCGACGAGCTTGGCCTGCGCGAGCGCTTCGACCAGCTGCCGCAACGCCGCGTCGACCACCTCGCCGGCATCGTCGCCGGGCGCGAACGGCAGATCGTCGACTTCCGCGGCCTCAAGCCCTACGACTACCTGGCGCTGGTGCCGCAATGGGATTTCCTGGACATGCTGGCCGACGCCGGGCGCCGCCTGTCCACGTTCGACCTGCGCATGCGCCACCAGGCCACCGGTTTGATTGAGGAGGGCGGGCACACGGCCGGTGTGCGCGTGAAATCGCCGGATGGCGACTACGCGCTGCACGCGGACCTGGTGGTGGCCTGCGACGGCCGCCGTTCGGCCTTGCGCGAAGCGGCGGGATTGCAGGCGCGCGACTACGGCGCGCCGATGGACGTGTTGTGGTTCCGCCTTCCGCGCAAGGCATCCGATCCGCAGGACACCTTTGGCCTCGTCGATCGCGGCCACATGATGGTGCTGCTCAACCGCACGGACTATTGGCAGGTGGCGTTCCTCGTGCCCAAGGGCAGCGATGCCGCATTGCGCGCGCGCCCGATCGACGCGCTGCGCGAATCGGTGGCGCAGCTGGCACCGTTCCTGGCCGACCGCAAGGATGCGATCGCGGCGTGGGACGAGGTGAGCACGCTGGCGGTGCAGGTGGACAGGCTGGAGCGCTGGCACCAGCCGGGCCTGCTGCTGATCGGCGACGCGGCGCACGCGATGTCGCCGATCGGCGGCGTCGGCATCAACCTCGCGATCCAGGACGCGGTGGCCGCGGCGAATGCCTTGGCGCAGCCGCTGCGCGCGGGCGGGGCGATCGACGAAGCAGTGTTGGCGGCAATCCAGCGTCGCCGCGAATGGCCGGTGAAGGTGGTGCAGCGAGTGCAGCTCGCGATGCAAGAGCGCCTGATCAGCCGTGCGCTGCAGGACGGCGACAAGCCGCCCGAGCTGCCTGCGTTGCTGCGCTTCCTGCTCGGCTTCCGTAGCGTGCGGCACCTCCCGGCGCGGCTATTCGGCTACGGGCTGCGGCAGGAGCACGTGGACACGCCTGCGGCTTGACGCGGGGCGGGCACCATACCCGCGCGGTACAATCAGGCGTTCGAGGATTTCTGAGGCAGAGCAACCGCATGAACGCCCCCGCATCCCAATTTCCCGCCGGCGAGCCGCGCCCCGACACCGCCCCGCTGCGCTTCGTTACTGCCGCCAGCCTGTTCGACGGCCACGACGCCGCGATCAACATCATGCGGCGGATCATCCAGAGCCAGGGCGCCGAGGTCATCCATCTCGGCCACAACCGCTCGGTGGAGGACGTGGTGCGCGCCGCGTTGCAGGAAGACGTCGACGCGATCGCGCTCAGCTCCTACCAGGGCGGCCACGTCGAGTACTTCAAGTATATGGTCGACATGCTCAAGGAGAAGGGCGCCAGCCACATCCGCGTGTTCGGCGGTGGCGGCGGCACGATCACGCCGGAAGAAATCAAGGAGCTGGAAGCCTACGGCGTCGAGCGCATCTACCACCCCAACGACGGCATGCACCTGGGCCTGGTGCACATGATCGAGGACGTGATGCAGCGCGCCCGGGAGGGGCGTGCGGCGCGCATCACGGCGCGCGAGGCGCAACGTCACGCGCAGCCCGACGTCGACGACGAGATCAGCATCGGCCACGTGCTCAGCCGGCTGGAACTCGGCGGCTATGGCGAAGCCGAGCTCGAGCGCCTGCGCAAGCAGTGGAAACTCGCCGGCAAGCAGACGCCGGTGCTTGGCCTCACCGGCACCGGCGGCGCGGGCAAGTCCTCGGTGGTGGACGAGCTGCTGCTGCGCTTCCTGCACGCGTTCCCGAAGATGCGTATTGCCGTGCTCGCGGTCGACCCCACCCGCCGCCGCACGGGCGGCGCGCTGCTCGGCGACCGCATCCGCATGAACGCGCTGCGCAGCCACCGCGTGTTCATGCGCTCCATGGCCACGCGCCGCCAGCACGCCGCCACCAGCGTGGTGCTGCACGACTGCATCGATTTCCTGAAGAGCCAGCCGTACGACCTGGTGATCGTGGAAACCGCCGGCATCGGCCAGAGCGATTCGGAGATCGTCGACCTGGTCGACTTCCCCGCCTACGTGATGACCAGCGACTACGGCGCGGCCAGCCAGCTGGAGAAGATCGACATGATCGACTTCGCCGAGCTCATCGTGCTGAACAAGTTCGACAAGCGCGGCGCCGAGGACGCGCTGCGCGACGTGCGCAAGCAATGGAAGCGCAACCGCACCGCGTTCACCGTCGCCGACGAGGATGTTCCGGTCTACCCGACCATCGCCAGCCAGTTCAACGACCCGGGCATGACCTGGATGTTCGCCAACCTGTGCCGCCTGCTGCGCGAGAAGCTGTCGCTGCCCGCGGACAAGTGGACGCCGCAGGTCGACACCGCGCTGAAGGAGCCGCGCGCCACCGTGCTGATCCCCGGCCCCCGCGTGCGCTACCTGGCGGAGATCGCCGAGCAGGGCCGTGCCATCAACAAGAGCATCGAGACCCAGGCCGAATACGCCAGCAAGGCGCAGCACTACTATGAGTCGCTGAAGGACTTGGGCGATGCCCAGCTCCCGAAGCCCCTCGACCTCTATCCAAGCGACGCGTTGCAGGCCGTCATCCCCGCGAAAGCGGGACTGCGCAGGCAGGATGCCGGAGCGAACGCCGAAGGTGGCCCGGGGGGCGGGCCGCAGGAACGGCCCGTAATCCAGTCAAATACGACGCGCGAAGCGGACGACATTAGTGCCGAGTCACTGGACCCCAGCGTTCGCTGGGGTGACGGGCAAAAGGATGACGCCTCGAGTGGCGTCGACCGCTCCATGCTCCTGCTGCGCCAGCGCTACAACGCCGCCCTGAAGGAGCTGAGCCACGAAGCCATCGCCCAACTGCGCCAATGGCCGCAGCTCTACGCCTCCGTCACCGCCGAAGTCAACGAATACCAGGTACGCAACAAGACCATCCGCGTCGACAACTACCGCGAGTCGCTGAGCCACCAGAAGATCCCGAAGGTGGCGCCGCCGAAGTCGAAGGACTGGGGCGAGCTGGTCGGCTTCCTCGGCAAGGAAAACCTGCCCGGCCACTACCCGTACACCGGCGGCGTCTACCCGTACCGCCGCAGCGGCGAGGACCCCACGCGCATGTTCGCCGGCGAGGGCACGCCCGAGCGCACCAACCGCCGCTTCCACTACCTCAGCCAGGGCGGCGCCGCCACACGCCTGTCCACCGCGTTCGACTCGGTCACCCTGTACGGCGAAGACCCGGCGCCGCGCCCCGACATCTACGGCAAGATCGGCAACTCCGGCGTCAACATCGCCACGCTGGACGACATGAAGAAGCTGTACTCCGGCTTCGACCTGAGCGCGCCCAACACCTCCGTGTCCATGACCATCAACGGCCCCGCGCCGATGATCCTGGCCATGTTCATGAACACAGCCATCGATCAGAACGTCGAGAAGTATCTCAAGGAAGATCCCGCGCGCTGGGCCGAGGCGGAGAAGAAGATCGCTGCGCTGTACCCGAATGGCCGTCCGCAGTACTCGGGCGAATTGCCCAAGGGCAACGACGGGCTCGGCCTCGGCCTGCTAGGCGTCACCGGCGACCAGCTGGTCGACGCCGAGACCTACGCGCGCATCAAGGCCGACACCCTGACCCGCGTGCGCGGCACCGTACAGGCCGACATCCTCAAGGAGGACCAGGCGCAGAACACCTGCATCTTCAGCACCGAATTCGCGCTGCGCATGATGGGCGACATCCAGCAGTACTTCGTCGAGCACAAGGTGCGCAACTTCTACTCGGTGTCGATCAGCGGCTACCACATCGCCGAGGCCGGCGCGAACCCGATCAGCCAGCTTGCCTTCACTCTCTCCAACGGCTTCACCATCGTCGAGTACTACCTCGCGCGCGGCATGCAGGTGGACGACTTCGCGCCGAACCTGTCGTTCTTCTTTTCCAACGGCATGGACCCGGAATACACCGTGATCGGCCGCGTCGCGCGGCGCATCTGGGCGCGCGCCATGCGCGAGCGCTACGGCGCCAGCCCGCGCAGCCAGATGATGAAGTACCACATCCAGACCAGCGGCCGCTCGCTGCACGCGCAGGAAATCCAGTTCAACGATATCCGCACCACGCTGCAGGCCATGTACGCGCTGTTCGACAACTGCAACAGCCTGCACACCAACGCCTACGACGAGGCCATCACCACGCCCACCGAGGAAAGCGTGCGCCGCGCCGTGGCCATCCAGATGATCATCAACAAGGAACTCGGCCTCAACTTCAACGAGAACCCCTGGCAGGGCAGCTACGTCGCCGAGGCCCTCACCGACCTGGTCGAGGAAGCCGTGTACCGCGAGTTCGAGGCCATCAGCGAGCGTGGCGGCGTGCTCGGCGCCATGGACACCATGTACCAGCGCGGCAAGATCCAGGAAGAAAGCCTGTACTACGAGCACAAGAAGCACGACGGCTCGCTGCCGCTGATCGGCGTCAACACCTTCCTGCCTAAAGAACACGCCGGCGAGGTCGCTACAAAGATCGAGCTGATCCGTTCGACGGAGGAGGAGAAGGGGCAGCAGATCGCCAACGTGCGCGCGTTCGGGGAAGCGCGCAACTCGTTGGCGCCGGGGAGCCTGAAGCGCCTGCAGGACACGGCGCGCGAGCGGAAGAACGTGTTCGAGCAGCTGATCGAGGCGGTGAAGTACAACTCGCTGGGGCAGATTTCGCATGCGTTGTATGAGGTGGGGGGGGAGTATCGGCGGAATATGTGATGGTGTGCCGAGCAAGATCGGCCAAGAGAGATGTTTTCAGTTCCAATAGTTGAATTAGATAACCTAGTTGTTGTGTAAACAGTAAGTTATTGGTTGAAGCTTCTCGGGGAATAAGTTAATTATTCGGAACTTCATTTAATCATAATGACCGAGTCGGAATTATCTATTTTTTGATTATGTTGTGAATCAAGTAAGAATTCCAATATTCAGGGGGAGCACCATGGCGGAGAAGCAAAGGTTTCCACAGATTCCAAGTACAGTGTGGTGGGGCGTTCGCTCACTCTTGCAAAAAACTCCGCGGGTCATTATTGATGAACGAACGCTTGGAGTCCAACTTGGTGTTCAAGAAGCAGCTGCTCGGCAGTATATAGTAGAACTAAAAAACGTCGGGATTCTTGATAACGATTGTCGTGCGACAGAATTAGCCGTTAAATGGCGCCTTGATGATTCATATTCTGATGCTGCGGAAGAATTGGTTAGGGAAAATTATCCCGAGGGCTTGATTCAATTGGCGCCTCCTGACGAAGGTGATCGTCAGAAAATTGTTACATGGTTCGAGCGTGAAGGACTCGGTAAGGGTGCTGCGGGAAACAAAGCGGCAACATATCTTCTGCTGGGCTCTTCCCTGCCGAGCGACTCTCCCAGCAAGGTGAACGGTAAATCAGCAGTGCCCAAAGCTGCTCCGAAGAAGTCGACAGCAACGCCGATTAGCTTGGTGAAACAGCCTAATAAGAGGAATAAAGGAGATGAGCGTTTTGAACGACCACCAGGGAAAGCTATACCGCTGAATGTGAATGTTCAAATTCACATTAGCGCAGATGCTGGCGTTGACCAAATAAATGCGATATTTGCAGCTATGAAACGCTATCTCGGTGATGGAATTGATGTTTGACGGGATACGTAGATTTCAAGAATTCTTGCTAGAGCTCGGCGTTGCGCGTGGAGTAATTTCATTGCCTGCGCCGCGTATGTTGGCGCTGAATGCACCAACTGGCGAGGATGCCGAGCCAGCTAATATTTATATGCAGGTTGTGACGGAACCGGAAATAGTATCTGTATCTAGAGATTTGTTTGTTTCTGGACATTATTCCCATGCAGTACAAGAAGCTTATAAAGCCGTAGAAAAATATGTGGCCGAAAAGTCAGGCAGGAGTGACTTGAGTGGTTCGGTTCTCATGGAGCTTGTTTTTAGCCCGAAGTCACCTATTCTTCAATGGACGTCACGAACATCTCAGTCGGAAAGGGATGAACAGGCAGGCTATCATCGGATATTTACCGGCACGATGCTTGGGATTAGAAATCCAGTTACTCATGAGTTCAACTGGGTGCAAGAACCAGACGTTGCGTTAGAGCTCTTGGCGCTTGCCCAACATCTACTGAGAAAGGCACGACTAGCGAGAGTCGGAAAATAGAGTGTTGGGGACAGCCAAAACGGTGACAGGTTCACATACGTTCGTTTGAATTCGTGTTGGGGTCAGCTGGGACGGGGGGTGCCGGGGTTTGCATGGTCGGTGCGCTCGCCGAACGCCTGCGAAGCTGCGGTTTATGACTTCGACCTTGGCACGGAAGTCGTCGCGGCCGAGGGCGCGTTGCTCCTAATTTCCCCCGTCCCCTTTGGTCTGGTGCCACATCCCGAACAGCCACGATAGGCCGACGCAGGCGCCGAAGGCGCCGAAGGCGAGCAGCCAGCGGGCGGCACCTGGTGGCGGTGTCGGAGCTAACGGGGTCAGAGCCCCTTTCAAAAAGGCTCTTCCGGGTTTAGAAGAAAAAAAGGTGCCAGGGACAATTTCCGAGGGTGGTTGGGGCTCAGAACGAGGCGGTGACGGGGTTCACGCTCAAATTGTCCCTGATGCCTTTTGCTCGGCGCCTTGGAGATGACTAACGCCGCCTAAGATCGTTGCAATAGAATGCGGCAAGCCGAGGGCTTAGGGGAGTCTCATGGCCATCATCCGATGGGGCGGGTATGGATATGTGCTGGTGTTGATGATGGCTGGCTGTTCATCGTCGCACACGATTTCCGGAGAACGGTGACAGGTTTACTTACGCCCGTTTGAGACCAAACGGGGTCAGGTTCACTTGCGAGCGTTTCAGAAACGGCGCAGATCCACTTACTGGGAGGCCAGCTGTCCATGGTGGGTCGGTGGGTTCAGACGTGAGCCTGACCCCGTTCGCCGTGCCAAGCCAAGCCCACCCAGGCCCAGGACAAACAGCCAGAGCGCGGATGGTTCGGGCACGCCCACATGCGGCGGCGGTGGCGCGGAACCGGTAGTCAACCCGTCAGGCCCGTAAATAAAACCACTGGTGGAGTCGATCGTGGAGCTGAGCAGGCTCCCGAGTGCGGTGGCGGTGCCGTCGTAGACCAAGGCCGAGGTGAGGGTTGCGGTCGAATAGAAATCGGCGCTTGCGGTGTAGGGGCCAAATTCCGGATTCCGGTAGTCAAACCTGGCAGCCGCGCGAAGCGTCGGTTCCATCCAGAATTGGGTGCCGAACGTGATTGGAACGTAAAATTCGACCGTCGCGCTGTCCCCTGTCGGGCCTTCCGTCCACGCGGTCGCGCCCGACCAGGGTGCCGTCAACTCAAAGCTTTGATTGCTGCTGTATGTCAGGGCGCCGCCGTTCATGGATGAATGCGGGACCACACCGCCATACAGGCCGAGCGATGCAAAGCTCTCGTTGTAGCCGGCGCCGTCGTGGTTCAACGCGCCATCGACGGTGTACTTGAGAACCAGCACTCCCGCGTCGCCGTCCCTGCCATCGCTGGTGACCGTAAGATAGTCGTCGTACTGCGCGTAGCTGTCGACCTCTCCAAGCGAGCCTGTGGGCGGGCCGGACGTCACCGAGAGCGTGGATTTTGCACCCAGCACCCCCGCATGTCCGTCGACCGTGATCACCTTGGCGGCACCTGTCGCGGTGAATCCATAGCCGTATGGTGCGCAAAAGTCGCAGTCATACGTCCAGCTCGTCGTCTGCGGATCACTCAACGACCCACTCACTTCCGATGCGGTGTATGGATTCAGGCTGTTCCAATACACCGAGCCGTTCACGGCGGCGGTGGTGACTGGAGTGGCGATGGCATATCCAGGGATCGCAAGTCCCAGCGCCGCGGACAATACGGCCACATGCAGGCCGCCCCTCAAGAATCTCTGTTTCGCAGACATCATCCTCTCCTCCGTCGCGTGGGCCTTGACAGCGCCATTGGCTGGCGCATGTCATTGGGCGCCAGTGCACGCGGCAAAGTCGTCACGGGGGTCTAACGGATCACTAACGTGGGACGAAAGCGGTGACAGGTTTAGTTACACCCGTTTGAATTCGTAGTGATTTTTGAAGTCGTGGTTTTGTGACGGGTAGTGCGGGGACTTGGACGGGCGATGTGCAGGTCGGATGCCTGCGAAGCGGCGGGTTTTGGCTTCGACCATGGCGCGGAAGTCGTCGCGGCCGAGGGCGCGTTGCTGCTGCAGGTAGGCGCGTATTTCCTGGATCATGCCGTCGGTCAGGACCTCTTCCAGCAAGAATCGATAGGCTTGTGCGCGCTGGGCTGCGGATGTGCCAAGAGCGATGTAGGCGGGATGGTGCGAGAGCAGTTCGTGGGTGTTCCCACAATGCGCGGCACAACTCGACCATGCATATGCTGTGGGATCGTCGGTCATGCGGGCCCGGACCGGGTTGAGATCGATGTATCGGTAGCAGCGCAGCACGTAGTCTTCCGTATCGACCAGGCAGGACTTGTAGCGGCCCTCCCACAAGGTGCCAGTGCGGCCATGCCGCGCGTTGAATTGTGCCGAGTACTGGCGGCCCAGTTTCTGCATCATGCGCGATACGCAGCCTTTGCGGGGCGGCGTGAGGAGCAAATGGACGTGATTGTCCATCAGCACGTAGGCGTGCAGATGGCATTCGGCATCCAACAGGAACTGGCACAGAAGGGTCAGGTAGCGCCGGCGGTCAGCGTCATCGAGGAAGCAGGGCAGGCGGTTGTTCCCACGCTGGACGACGTGTTGAGGGACGTTCGCAAGGTCGAGTCGGGGCAGCCGGGTCATGCGTCCATGATGAGCACGCTGCGCCCACGTCGGAAAGCGTTGTTTCAGCCTGCGGCAGGCAAGGCGATCACTCTTCTGCCTGTCCGGGAAGTCAACCTGACACCGTTTTGGGATCGGGTTCACTTCCTCATGACGGTGACGTGCGCGGTGTCGCCGGTGATGGTCAGGCTGCTGATTTTGCCGCTTCTGTTCTCGGCGACGAACAGCTTGCCGTTGGCGACCCGCATGCCGTCCGGCCCGTGGACCGGAGAAGTGCAGGTGCGGGCCACTTGACTACGGACGGTGAAATGGTGACGCCCATTCTCCCTTTGGGCGGCTTTGCAGGGTCCCGCCAAAGCGCGACACTGGGAGCGGGAGGCATCCGATGAAGCGCAAACCCGCCACCGCGGCCAACGTGCCGTCGTCCTCGACGTTCGAACGCGTGGTCAAGCGCGTGGCCGGCGCCGGCGTGATTTTGTCGTTGCTGCTCGGATTGTTTCAGGCGGCCAAGCTGGTGCACGACGCCAGGGATCGCATGGCACGGGTCGACGAGATGGTCCGCATGGCGCAGGTCCAGTCCGATCGCGATGAACCGGCGGAGGCCTGGGCCGGCCTGACCCGGGCGATTGCGCTGACCGACGAGGCCGGTCCGCTGGAGTCCTCGCTGTGGGCGGTCCAGCGTCGGCGCCGGACAGTGCAGATGCAGCAGCAGGATGTCGCGATGCAGTGGCTGCGTGATGGCCGGCCGGGGCCGGGGCACGCGTTCTCGGAGATTGTCGATCAGGTCGTACCCGCCCTCGAGAGCGCCGTCGCGGACCCGGCGGTCATCGGGCAGCGACGGGCGGATCTGCTGGCCCATCTGGGCTGGGCGCGTTTCCTGAAGAGCCGCGATGGCTTCACCACGGCAGATCCTGCGACCGACTATGCCAGCGCGCTGGTGGCGGATCCCCACAATGCCTACGCCCATGCCTTCTGGGGACACTGGATACTGTGGCAGCGCGGCAACCTGGCCGAGGCGTCTGCGCACTTTGCCGATGCGTTGGCCGACCCTCGTGCCGGCAAGGGTCCGCTTCGGGGTTACCTGAGAATGTTGAATGTCGCCGCATTGCGCAACGCGCCCTCATTGCGGACGGACGCGGCGCTGCTCGTGCTGGTCAACGGCATGCGGGCCGGCGGTGAGCCGATCGATGCCGAAACGCGCAACACGCTCAAGAATGTCTACCAGGGTTTTGGTCGCGACCGGCAGGAGAGGGCGGCGCTGCTGCAGGCGGTACCACCGGCGGCGCAGGTGGCGACGCTGCAACAGTTGGCCTTCGATGAACCCGCGATGCGGGCGGTGCTGGCGCAGCTGTTGGAGGCGGCGGGCCAGCAGGCCGAGGCCTTGCAGGTCTGGCGTGCGTTGCAGGCGGACCCTGCGGTTGCAGGGAACCTGACTGCGCAGGCCGATGCGGCGATCAAGCGGCTGGCGCCGGTGGCGGCCAAGGCCGAGCGATAAGTTGAAGCGATAAGGAACGGAGGGAATGAATCCGATTTGATTCCCTCCGTCCCTTTTTCTCCACCGGTGAGCGGCCGGCTCAAAGCAAAGGCAATTGCCCGTCGTCGTAATCACGTGTCACTTCGGCGCGGCGGATCATCTGCTGCACCTCCGGTACGGCGTGGACAGGCACCAATTCCACCTCCGGGTGGGCCTGAGCAAACACGCGGAATATCTCGTCGGCAAATGCCTGCCCAATGGTGGTGACATCCCTGAAATCGAGCACCACGTGGCGGAACCTGTCCACGCGTTGCATCAAACGTTTGGCCTGCGAACGGGAAATCAGGTTCTCATCGCCGACCTGGGCAAGGCGAACCGGAACCACGGTTTTTGCAAACGCGTACTCGTCCGGACCGCTGGAAAATTCGTCGAACACCTGCTTGACGGTGCGCTCGGACGCCGTGGATACGCCCATGGACACGACGGTGCCCTCCTTCGGCATATCGTCGACATCGAACAACACGTCCTTGCCATGGCCTTCCTCATGGGAGAACACCAGCCCTCCGGACATGATCTGGAAGCGGTCGAACATTCGCGAGGTGAAGAACACGCCCTCGCCCGAGTGATTTCGTGGATCCGTGGTGAACTTGCCTTTGGACAACTCCAGCAGTGCCAACCGTTCGTCCGGCAACTCCAGGGCACGCGCGATTTTCCGGAAAATGCCGACACCGTCATCGGCGATCATCATCAACAGCTCTTTATCGCGCAATTCCATGTGCACTCCAACGTGGGTGGCCTCGGAGTGGTCGATGGCGTTGTTGATCATTTCCGTTGCGCCGTGGTGGGCAATGTCCAGCACGTTGCGCGGCACGTCCCGCAACAACGGTGACAATTGCACGGACCAGAGGGTGTCCTCGGTCAGGCCCTCCCGTAGGTATCGCTGCCAAAACCGGCGGTTGTGGCCCATCGTGTAGACGGGGCGCGTCGTCCCATCCTTGCGCAGGTAGCCCTCGGCCACGAGCTTGCGAACCTGGGTGCTGACCCTTGCACCCGACAAACCCAGTTGGGCCGCCACCATGCCGACCAGGTCGCGCGGATGTGTGGCTACTGCTTGCAGCAGGGCGGCATCTATTTCGGCGGAACGACTGGGGCGAGCCATGTCCGGATTCTAAAGTTATGCCGCCCTATTTGCTAGTTAAACGGTGGTCATTTGAAAGTCAACGACCCTGCTCGCGCAGGCACTTTGAGGAGACCTGGGCGTCTGGGCGAGTCGCAGCAACGCGCATTGGGATTTGAGCACCTCCAGCAGCAGGCGGAGGCGATCCTGGGTCGGCGCGTGCTCAAGTCAGGCCGGCACACCGACCCGTCGTCGAGCAGAAGGGGCTCTGACCCGGTTAGTCCTCTTATCTGGGCATCGGCACGGACCAGACCTTGCCGGTCCCGCGCTCGGTGAACCACAGGGTATCGCCGGCCGGTTCGACGCCTGTCGGGGTCTTCAGCCCATCCTTGATGACGGTGACGTGGGCGGTGTCGCCGGTGATCGTCAGGCTGCTGATCTTGCCGCCTCCGTTCTCGGCGACGAACAGCTTGCCGTTGGCGGCGCGCATGCCGTCCGGCCCGTGGACCGGGGAATCCATCCAGATGTCGACCGGCGCGCCCGGCTTGCCGTCGCTGCCCACCGGCACGCGGTAGAGCTTGTTGAAAATGACATTGTTCACGTACATCGTGCCGTCGAGGAAGGCGATGCCGTCGACGCCGAGCAGGCTGCGGTTGTCGAGATAGACCTCGGGGACCCTGGTACCGGGCGCCAGGCGGTAAATCCGCTGGTTGGCGGTGTCGGTGATATAGAGCGCCTTGTCCGGCCCGACGGCGAAATCGTTGCAGGTGGAGGTGTCGCCCGGCAGGGTCCAGCTCAGCTTCGGCGCGCCGGATTTCAGGTCAAAGCCGCGCAGGGCGGTGGTGCGGCGCACCGGGGTGGTTCCGGCCACGGGAGTCAGTTGGCAAGTCCACAAGGTGTTGGTTGCCGTATCGGCCAGTACGCCGAAAAAAAAGGTGCCGGGGCCGGCGGCGCTGGCGTCGATGAAGGGCGTGGCCGTGGTGGCGCCCTTCTTCACCGTATAGACGTAGGGAGTACTGGCGCTGCCGACGTAGAGGGTGCCGTCCGGTCCCACGGCCATGCTCTCGGGCTGCGACTTGGCGTCGTGGATGACGATCTCCGCTGCGTTGGACGCTGAGGCAGAGGCGGCCAGGATGGCGAGGGCGAGGCAAACGGCGCGGATCATTGGCGTGTCCTTTGTCGTTGTCGTGAAGAGGGAGGGGGAAGTGGCGGCAGCCTTGCCTTTGCCTCCTGGCTTACTTCGTGGGGTAACGTGAAACCGGGCGCCTGGTCGGCGTCTTGCAGCATCCATAACGTGCGTGGGGAGCAATCTCGACATCGCGGATGCGATGGCCTACCGCCATTACAATCGAGTGGGAGTGATCCCGCAAGCGACTCGGGACGTGCAGCCGCCAACCACGGCCGGTGGGCGCGCAGGGCGGTACGAAACCGGGACGGAGGAAGTTAAATGCCCTCTGGCTCGGTGTCCGTGTGTCTCGGCCCTCAGGCGGGCGCAGGCTCAGGGCAAAACCAAACTAGCCGGGTCAGAATGGACTTTCTGAAAGCATCGACTTTGAGCCCTCTTTGGAGCGTGCTAACCAGAATGTGGCTGGAGCGCATTCGGTGGTCTAATCAGCGATCCGCAGGGTACGGGGTTGTGCGATGCCAGAGGCAGTTGTGAATGAGGTGGTCGACAGCGCGGTCTACAAGACCTTGCTGGAATCGACCAAGGCGATTCCGTGGAAGATCGATTGGGCAACCATGCAGTTCGCCTATATCGGCCCGCAGATCGAGGCGTTGCTGGGCTGGACGCCGGAAAGCTGGGCGACCGTGCAGGATTGGGCCGAGCGCATCCATGAAGAGGATCGTGATCGCGTGGTGCAGTTTTGCGTGGCGCAGTCGCAAGCTGGCAGTGACCATGAGGCGGACTACCGTGCGCTCAGCAAGACCGGCCAGTGCGTGTGGATTCGGGACGTGGTGCACGTCGTTCGCAAGGACGACGGTACGGTCGATTCGCTGGTCGGTTTCATGTTCGACATCAGTGAACGCAAGAAGACCGAGGAGCAGCTGGTTGTGCTGCAACGGGTGCTGGAGGATCTGTCATTCAAGGACGGACTTACCAATGTTGCCAACCGGCGTCGTTTTGATGCATTGATGGAAATTGAATGGGGCAACGCCCGGCGTAATCGCCAGCCGCTTTCGCTGATCATGCTCGATATCGACTATTTCAAGCAGTACAACGATTGCTACGGCCACGTGGAAGGCGACGCCTGCCTCAAACGCGTGGCCAGGGTGTTGGGGTCAGCCGCCACGAGGGCACGCGACAACCTGGCGCGGATTGGCGGCGAGGAGTTTGTGTTGATCCTGCCTGAAGCTGATGAGGCGATGGCTCTTAAACTCGCCGAGCGATGCAGGACGCTGATTGCCGCCGAGCAGATTCCGCACGCAGCTTCAGCCGTGAGCCCAGTGGTGACATTGAGCTTTGGGGTCGGCAGCATCATCCCTGGAGATGCCGACGAAGCCATGTCGTTCATCGAACAGGTCGACCGCCTCCTGTACCAGGCCAAGGAGTTGGGTCGCGACCGGATCGCCGTTGGGGGAAAACAGGGGTCAGAGTAGAGTTTTCAATAAGAAACGGGATCAGGCCACCCTATTAATGGGCAGGAAGTGAACCCGACCCCTTCGCGCTCAGTCGGACCCTCACAGGCCAAACCATCCATGCAGCAGTCTCTTACTCGAACTCTCTGGTGCGGCGCACTCTCGGCAGCGTTCATCGCCTCCCTGATATCTACGGCGATGCCCGCCCGAGCCCGCGATATCAGCGCAACGGAAAGCGGCAAGACCTATACCCTACTGGCTACGCCCAAGACAGTTGCCTGGGGTCATTACGACGCGGCTACGCCGCCCGTGTTGCGCATCCACTCTGGCGACACGGTGGTATTCCACACCGTCCTCACCAACAGTCCGACCGGGCTGGAAAAGGCGGGCGTGGCGCCGAGGGATGTGGAGCAGGATCTGCGCGACATCTTCAATGGCGTGCCGCGCGAAGAGCGCGGCCCTGGGGGGCACATCCTCACCGGTCCGGTCTACATCGAGGGGGCCGAGCCCGGCGACACGCTGGAGATCCGGCTCAAGAAGATCGATCTGGCCATTCCCTACGCCTACAACGCTTTCGCCGTAGGCGAAGGTTTTCAGACCGACGACTTCCCCTACCGCCGCATCAAGATCATCCCGCTCGACCTGGCCACGCACATTGCGCACTTTGGGCCGAGCATCGACATTCCGCTGCATCCGTTTTTCGGCAGCATGGGAGTGGCGCCACCGCCGGCTTTCGGTCGCTACAACAGCGCGCCACCCACCATCATCGGCGGCAACATGGACAACAAGGAGCTCGTGCAGGGCACGAGCGTGTTCTTCCCGGTATTCGTGCCGGGCGCGCTGTTCCAGATCGGCGACGGCCATGCAGGCCAGGGCAACGGGGAGGTGGACATCACCGCCATGGAAACCTCGCTGGTCGGCACCGTGCAGTTCATCCTGCACAAGGGCATGAAGACTGGCCCATATCCCCGCGCCGAAACGCCCACCGACTTCATCAGCATGGGCTTCGACGACGACCTGACCATGGCCGCCCACAAGGCCGTCGCCGGGATGATCGACTTCCTGGTCCAGCACAAGCACATGAGCCGCGACGATGCCTACATGCTCATCAGCGTTGCTGGCGACATCGATATCACCGAGCTGGTGGATCACAACAAAGGCGTGCACGTGATGGTGCCCAAGTCGATCTTCACGCGGAAATGAGTAGCCGACAAAACGCTGACAGGTTCACTCGCATCGGTTTGCGTTCGTATCGTTGCGTGAAGTCGACCTGACACCGTTTGGTCCGGCAGGTCAGTTCAGACAATTGAGCGCACCACGCCGCCGCGCCGGGATAAGGGGACGGAGGCAATTAATTTGGGGATACTTACTTTTGCTTGATTATGCGGTCGCTGGTCGGATCACGCCGCCTGCCGGTTCTGCGCCTCCCACCCGACGCAGGCAAGCCAAACGGTGAGTGGGATCGGTTTGGCGCCGGAGAGGTAGTAGTTCAACATGCGGCGCGAGATGCCGATAGAGGCCGCGGCGCGTTCCTGGTTGAGTTCGTTGCGCGCCATCCAGTTCCACAGCCGTTCAGAGCCGATGCCGCCGGATTGCTCCACCGCGAGGTTGCGCAGGTTGTAGATAAGTGAACCTGATCCAGTTCAACTGGCACCATTTCGCCGGATCAGTGCTTGGGCACCAGCTCGCCCGTCACTTTGCCCTTGCTGTCCAGCATCTGCAGTGAGGGCGAGCCGTCCTTTGCCACCTTCATCACGATGCGTGGGTGGCCTTGCAGGTCGTTCATGGCGAGCTGCACGCTGCCGTCAGTGTTGCGGGCCAGCACCATGCGCCGGGTCGGACCGCCATGCTTGTCGTAGAACACCTTGATCTCCGCCGTCCGCTGGTCCGCCGGGAGGTGCTTGACGGAATCCAGCAGCTGGATCTCTTCCAGGATCGAGTAATCCGGGTAGTCGTTGAATTGCAGCTTGGTGTAGCGGCCTTCCTTTCCCTGTTGGGAATCCAGCGCCATGGTCTGGTCCTGCTCGTAGGCGTCAAAGGACAGGTGGCCGTGCGATTCCTTGGTGCCGTCCTTGTCCTTCTCGCCGCCGAAGATCAGTCCGCCGTTCTCGGTGCCCTCATCGTTGTAGAAGATCATGCCGGCGGCCTTCCGGTTGGGGTGCGGATACTCCTTGCCCTTGATGAAGATGCCAGGCGCGGTGGCGGCATTGGAGATCACCAGCCGCAGCGTGCCATCGGGCTCGCGCACGTTGATGCGTTGCACGTCCAGTTCGTCGAGCGACAGCTTCTTTGGCGCCAGTGCAAAGCCGCTGAGCACCGTGGCGGCGAATACCACGGTGAGCACGCCGGCATAGATCATCAGGAAACGCTGGCCGATGGGTTTCATGGGCCTGCCTCTTCGTGATTGGTCGCGGGAGTGTTCCCGCCGGATAAGGGGACGGAGGCAATGACCGGCGGCACGGCGCTGCCGGCGTCATGCTTTCCTGTCGTCAATGTCACAAGCAGATACACACCGGAGACTGCCGTGGGCGCGGATACGCCACTATGGTTCCGAACCACTGTGCGCTGCGAGAATCCTGGCGACGTCTTCCTTGTTAGTGCTCTTGGTCAGCGCCAGCATCAGGAGCACGCGCGAGTGCTGCACGTTGAGATCGCCGACCGTCGTGCGTCCCTCGCGACCCGCCACGCGCCCCGATCCCGTGCGACTGCCGATGACCACGCTCACCCCTTTCTTTGTCGCGCGGCGAAGCCCATCGCCCATGCCAGGCATCGTGCCACCCGCACCCGCGCCGGCGATGACCAGCCCCTTTGCACCGGCCGCAAGGGAAGCGTCGATGAGCGTGCTGTCTTCCCCGGGGTAGGCATAAATGATGTCCACGCGAGGCAGCGACGCGATCCCGGAGATGTCGAATATCGATCGCTGCGTCGGGCGTGGGCGCTGGAAGAAGAGCGTGTCGTGATCGGCGATGGCGACTGGTCCGTGCTCGGGCGCCTTGAACGTTTCCACCCGCGTGGTGTTGGTCTTCGTCACCTCGCGTGCTGCAAAGAGGCGATCGTCCATCAACACCATGGTGCCGCGGCCACGCGAAGCTGGCGCCGCCGCGGCGCGCACGGCATTGTAGAGATTGATTGGCCCGTCGGCACCAAGGGCGTCGGCCGGCCGCATGGAGCCAGTGACGATGACCGGTCGATTGCCGGCCACGGTGAGATCCAGGAAGTAGGCCGTCTCTTCCATGGTGTCGGTCCCGTGGGTCACCACGACACCGGCGAGATCGGCGTCGTCATGGAAGGCGGCGTTGATCCGGTTGGCGAGGGCGAGCCACTGCGTGGGGCCGATTTTTTCCGAGGTGACGTTTGAGAATTGCTCGAGGCTCAACGTCGCGACCTTGTTGATGCCCGGCACGGCGCGGGTCAATGCTTCGGCACTGATCTTGTTCACCGCCCCGCCGCGATCGTGGTAGTAGTTGCCGGTTGACGCGATGGTGCCGCCGGTGGCGATGATCAACACCTTCGGCAGCGTCGATGGTTGCGCCGCGACAGCCCGTGGGGCGGCAAACGCGGAGACGAGCGTGAGCGCGATTGCGGCACAGGTGGCGGAAAGGACGGAGAGGCGATGGGCCAAATCGTGGACTCCTGGCAGGAAAGGAAGCGATTGAGGACGCGAAACCCCGGATTACATGCAGTCTACCCTGCAGATCATGCTGTGCCCCGCAACGGAGTCGGGTTCACTTCCAAGGCGAAGGCAACGGGCAGGCTTGCCCGTTGCGGTGGAAAGCTGGAGCCAGGCTTGCCGGGCGCAAGTCAACTGACATCAGGAAGTGGACCCGACCCCGTCAAGGCGGGTTGACGGCTTGTGGCGATGCTGACAAGTTCTGCGCCGTACCGTGGCGGATCGGGGGAGACATCATGCGCGAAGACGTGCTGGTCGTCCTGAGGGCAATATTCGGCGAGGCTGGCTGGTTGCCGGTGCTGGTCGGTTGGCTGGCGGCGGCTTTTTCGCTGGTGGTGGTCGCGCGGCTGCTGACGCTGGACGTGGGGCGCTGCTACCGGCTGGTGCGCGGCATGCGCCGGGCCTTGGGGGTTGCCGGATCGTGGTCGGTGTGGGGGACGGTGCTGCAGCTGGCGTTTACCGACGGTACGCTGACCCAGCGCGACAGCCGCACGCTGGTGCGCCGCACGCGGGTGCGCATGGAGCACGAGCTGTTTTCGCCGATGCCGTATTTCGAGTGGCCGTTGCCGGAGGATCATCCCGATCGCGGCAATCCCGCGTTTGCGCCGGAGAAGGGCCGGCGCGCCCGTCGCCTGGCTGCGCGCGCCAGCCGCGTGCGGCTCAAGGCGTGGCGGGCGTCGATGCGGCGGTTCGTGGCCAAGGACGGCGACTGGACCATCCACGTGGACAATCCCTCGCAGATCAACGCGCGCATGACGGAGATCCAGCGCTATTTCGACCTGCTGCGCCACGAGCGCGTGGACGAGGGGCATCGCGACCATTTCCTGTGCGCGATCGAGGTGGCGTCGGGGTTCATCGCGCCGCTGCACCTGCTGACCGGCTTGCTGGTGGAGTTCAACGACAAGTGGGGGCCGATCCTGCGCGCGTTCGACCGGGATGCCACAGATTACCAGGGCATTGCCATGGGCGAGGCGTCGCTGGACCTGCGCCAGATCCAGATGTTCATCTACAACTGCTGGCTGCTGTGGGGGCCAAGCATCCCGCTGTGCGGTTGTCGGCAGTGGCATGCCCGCCATCGCGTGCTGCAGTACGGTTTTGGCGACGAGAACAACTGCATCGAGGTGGTGGGCGAGACGGAGGCGGTGACGGCACAACTGCAGCAACTGGCGCGCGCGGAGATCGACTACGACCAGGCCTGCCGCAGCAATGGCGAGAACGCCGCGGCCTCGCGACCGCTGGCGGCGATGGCGGTGCCGGCCAACGTGCTGGGGCAGTTGCGCCTGTCCGGCAGCCTGCGCAGCGAGGATGGCCGGCGCATCAACGCCCTGCCCAAGGCCGCGCGCACCAGTTGGGGCGGCGGCCAGGACGAGCGGCCGGTACTGTTCATCTCGGGTATCGAGTCGGAGACGCCGGTCAGTGGCAACCTGTCGCACGAGGCGCGGCGCTACGGCCGCATCACGCTGGACGATGCGGCGCTGCCGTCGCGTTACTACTCGGCGTACCTGTGGGTGGGTTTTGTGCTGTTGGGTCGGTCCGGCGATGCATGGCGTCCGCTCAGCGAAACCCAGGGCGAGGCCGAGCAGCGCTGGAAGGATTTCGTGCCGTTCTTCGAGCACGGCAACCTGGCCGACCGCGAAAGCTGCGCCTTCGGCAAGCGCCAGCTGGCGGCCAAGACCATTGCCGCGTTTTCGCGGCTGGCGGAAGGCGCACCCGGCGGCTTTGCGCACCGCTTCGCCTTTGCCTGTGCCATCGACGAGCCCGGTTGCGGCTACGCGCTGGCCTACCCGGAATGGGGCGGCGGGCCGAGCATGCGCGAGCTGCTCAAGCAGGTGCTGCAGCAGGGCGTGGAGCGTGGCGATCCCAACTGCCGGCGCCTGCGGGACGAGGGCATCCTGCAGTTCGACTATTTCGACGGTCGCCCCGGCCACCACGACTACGCGGCCTGCGAGCTGCCGTCATTGGTGGCGGCGCATTACGCCACGTTCGGCGACTGAAGCGCGCGCAGCCAGTCGCGCAGCGCACCGCCGCGCCGCACCAACGCGTGCGCGGCCTCGGTGTCCAGTCGATCCAGCGCCTCGCGGGCATCGAGCAGGGCAATGGGCTCGTGCCGCCGGCAGGCCGTGTCCAGGGCATCGAGCTGCGCGGTGGCCACGGCGTCGTCCGCCAGCGCGGCGCCCTTGAGCACGGAAATGCCGAAAAAACCACGCAGGTGGCTGGCAAGCAGGCAGCTGTCGAGCGCGGCGCCAGCGGCGCCCATCACGCCGTAGACGAGGCCGTCGTCGGGCGCCTGATCGGCCGACAGCGCGGGCTGCACGTAGGGGAAATCCAGCACGCGCGCGCCGCGACCGGCCCAGATGCGCAGGCGGTCGAACGGGTCGAGGCCCGAGTGTGCGCTGTCGGTGGCATAGGTGGCCGGGTCCATGCACAGCGGATCGTTCTGCTCGACGAAAACCAGCACGCGGACAGCCGCTTCGGGCGCGACGTCCAGCATGGCGGGGATGGCGCCGGTCACCGCCCGCACCAGGCGCGAGAACCAGCCCCGGCCGCGCGCGGCGGGCGGCACGAAGATGTAGTTGAGGTTGGCGGTGAGCACGGTCTGGCCGTCGATCGCGTGACGCAGCGCGATGAGGTTGGCGCCGCCGACCATCGCGCCTCCGGGTACTTCGCGCGCAATGAGGCAGGTTTCGCGGAAAGGACCATAGGCCGCGCGCAGCCGTTCGTGTTCGCCGCCATGGTTGAGGGCTAGGCAGGCCTGGAAGCCGGCCAGCTCCTCGGTCTCGTTGGGCAGCACGAAGGCGCCCCGGTAGGCCGCATGGAAGGTTTCCAGCGCGGGATCGTCGGGGCGGTCGATGATGTCCAGGTGCATGGCGTGGGCGTGCGATGGGGCAGGGTGCCGCTGCAGTATTGCAGGTTGCCGGAGCAGGAACGGGGTCCGGTTCACTTCCTGCTTTCTTCCCGCAAGCTGCAACCGGTGCTTACACGGGGCTGCCCGGAGCGGTCAATCCCTTGTCGCGTGCGCGCTCGCGTTCGGCCGCCGGCTCGGCATCCGCTTCGAACAATCGCTGCAAATCGACCAGCGCATCGCGGGTGCTCTGTATCAGCTTGGTCTCGTCGTCGTAGACCAGGGCCTGCTTCTGCAGCAGGTCCTCGTCGTAGCGGCGGAAGCGCTCCACGCGATCGACCGCCAGCTCGTGCGACAGGCCCAGCGCCTCCAGCGTCTTGCGGGTCATCTTGAGGCTGGAGTGGAAGGTCTCGCGCACCGGGTCGTCTACGCCCAGGTCGAGCAGGCGGAACACGTGCTGGCGGTTGCGTGCGCGCGCGACGATCTTCAGGTGGGGGTACTGCCGCTTGACCAGCCGCGCGGTGCGCAGGTTCGCCTCCGGGTCGTCGGTGGCCAGGACGAACACCTCGGCCGTGGCTGCGTGCGCGGCGCGCAGCAGTTCCGGCCGCGCTGGGTCGCCGAAGAACAGGTTGATGCTGCCGAAGCGACGCGAGAAATCGACCTGGTCGGCCGAATGCTCCAGCGCCACGAACGGAATGCCCTGCGCGCGCAGCACGCGGGCGACGATCTGCCCGACGCGGCCGAAGCCGGCGATGATCACCCGCGGCGGCGCCGTGTCGATGGTGTCGAACTCGCGCGCCGGCTGGCGCGGGCGCAGGTCCAGCGCCTTCGCTGCCAGCACCACCAGCAGCGGCGTCAACGCCATGCTCAGGGCGATCACCAGCATCAGCAGGTCGCGTTGCGCGAGGCTGAGCAAGCCTTGCTCGGTGGCCAGCCGCAGCACCACGAAGGCGAATTCGCCGCCGCAGGCGAGCAGCACCAGCAAGCGCAGCGTGTCGGAACGATTGAGCCCGCACAGCCAGCGCCCCAGCGGCCACAGCAGCGCGCTCTTCAGCGCCAGCAGCAACGCCAGCAGGGTCAACACCAGGCCGGGTCGATGCCACAACAGCGATAGATCCATCGACATGCCGACGCTGATGAAGAACAGCCCCAGCAGCAGTCCCTTGAACGGCTCGATGTTCGATTCCATTTCGTGCCGATATTCCGAATCGGCCAGCAGCACGCCGGCGAGAAACGCGCCCAGGGTGGCCGACAGGCCCGCCAGCTCCATCAGCCACGCCACGCCCATCACCACCAGCAGCGCGGTGGCGGTGGACACCTCGACCGAATCGGCCTTGGCCACGAAACGGAACACCGCGCGCAACACGTAACGGCCACCGACCACCACCGCCACGATCACCCCGATCGTGCGCAGCACGCCCAGCAGTTCCACATGCGAGGCCGAGGAGGCCGCCAGCAGGGGCAAGGCCGCGATCAGCGGAATCGCCGCCAGGTCCTGGAACAACAGCACGGCGAACACCTGCCGTCCGTAGGCCGAACCCGCCTCCTTGCGCTCGGCCAGGATCTGCAGGCCGAACGCGGTGGACGACAGCGCCAGGCTGCCGCCCACCACGAAGGCCGCCTTGCCGCTGAGTCCGAACAAGTAGTACGCGACCGCGCCGATCGCCAGGCCGCTGGCCAGCACCTGCAGCAAGCCGGTGCCGAACACCGAGCGGCGCATCACCCACAGCCGCTGCGGCGACAACTCCAGCCCGATCACGAACAGCATCAAGACCACGCCGAACTCGGCGATGTTCGCCACGCCCGAGGTGTCGTGGATCAGGCCCAGCAGGTGCGGCCCGATCGCCATGCCCGCCAACAGGTAGCCCAGCACCGCGCCCAGCCGGAAGCGCTTGGTCAGCGGCACCGCGATCACCGTGGCGAGCAGGAACACCAGGGCCGTCTGCAACAGATGATGGCTGTCCACGCGTCGGCAACTCCGGTGGGGGAGGCGCGATTATTCCACGCCAGCGATAACCGCACGATCAGCATCGCCCGCACACGCGTCGGCGGTTCCGGCGAACCCCGTTCAGCGGCAAATTCCGAAACCGGGCGAATTGACCTGGGGTTGGCTCCACTGCATCCTCCAGACACACCGGTACCTAGGGGATACACAGATGAAGTCCGTACTGCTGCTTTTCGCGACCGCGTTGTTTTTCGTTTTCGGTATGGCTTATGCCAGCGAGCCGACCAAGGCTGACGGGGCGCCGGACTTCCAGCCCACCGCCTGGAAATCAGCTGGAAGCGTCCGGGTCGGGGGTTCAAACATCGCCTACGACGCCATTACCGGCACGCTGGTGGTACATCCCAAGGGCTGGAGCGACGTCGCCGCCAAGGACGACGACAAAAATCCCACTGCCGAGGCGACGATGTCGTATGTCGCCTATTTCAAGCGCGACGCCGATGTATCCCGACGGCCGGTCACCTTCGTGTTCAATGGTGGACCTGGGTCCTCGACGGTCTGGTTGCACATGGGGGCGTTTGGCCCGCGCCGCGTGCTCACCAATGACCACACGCATACGCCGCCCGCTCCCTACACGGTGGTGAACAACGACGAGAGCCTGCTCGATGCGAGTGACCTGGTCTTTGTCGACATGCCGGGCACCGGGTTCGGGCGCATCGGCGGCAAAGATGCGGCCAAGCATTTCTATGGTGTCGACCAGGACATCCATGCCTTTGCGGTTTTCACCCGCGAGTTCTTGAGCAAATACGGCCGCTGGAACTCTCCCAAATACATCTTCGGCGAGAGCTATGGCACGATGCGCGCGGCGGGGCTTGCGCTGGCGTTGCAGAACGAGAGCATCGACCTGAATGGGGTCATGTTGCTGTCGGTGATCCTGAACTGGGATTCGCTGCCGGACGATCCCCAGCTCAATCCCTCCAACGACATGCCGTACATCCTGGCGCTGCCGTCCTACGCGGCGACGGCCTGGTATCACCACAAGCTCCCCAACCAGCCGGCGGACTTGGAGCCCTTCCTGAAGGAAGTCGAGCACTTCGCGACCAATGACTATGCGCTTGCGCTGTTGCAGGGGGCCGAGCTTGGTGCGCCCGAGCGCGAGGCAATCGCAGCGAAGTTGCAAGCCTATACCGGGCTACCCGTCGCGTATCTGCTGAAAACGAACCTGCGCATCGAGTACGGCGCGTTCCAGAAGGAGCTCCTGGGCCAGCAGGACCTGACCACCGGTACGCTGGACACGCGCTTTGTCGGTCCGACGCTCGACCCGTTGAGCAAGGTCGCCGAATACGACCCGCAAGGCTCGGCCATCGGATCGGCGTATGTTTCTGCGTTCAACGACTATGCGCGCAAGGCGCTTCACTACGATGGCAAGCTGGCATTCAAGCCGGGAGTACCGGTTTACAAGAGCTGGGATTACAAGCATCAGCCGCCGGGCGCCGACCATCCACTCATCCAGCTTCCAAACGTATTACCCGATCTTGCCGTTGCGATGAAGCAGAACCCGGACATGAAGGTCATGGTCAACGGCGGGTACTTCGATATTTCGACACCGTACTTCGAAGGTTGGGTGGAGATGCACCATCTCCCCATTCCGGAGAGCCTGCGGAACAACATCGAGTTCCACTACTACCCATCTGGCCACATGGTGTACGCGCACCTGCCGTCGCTCAGGGCCCTGCATGACAATACGGCGGCGTTCATCCGCAAGACCAGTGGTGGCTGACTTGGTCCCCTGCAGACTGGCATAAGCGGACGGGGTGAGCTGGGCCCGTTCTTGCGTTCCCGCTGCCGTTCCGTGGTGGCGTTCGATTGACGCCATGTGTCGCCATAACCTTCCCTCTCCGTTTCCACGGGTCAGGTTGCCTTGCAGATACCGTAATGCGTGCCCTCGAAGTCGGGCGCACGCGTCAACTCGCACACCAGGTTCAGCGTCTTGCCGTCCAGCTCGGAATTCGGTTCATAGGAATTCTTGGTGTGCCGCCAGGCTGCGTAGTCACGGTCTTCGTAGCGAATGGTGATCTTCTGCAGGATCACCGGCTGGTGTGGCACCGCGCGGAGCATGCCGGCGGGGTGCTCCATCGCCGGAAATTGGAAGGAGCCATCGGCATCGCTGCGCGTGTGCGCCGGTGGCATTTCGTTCTTGTCGTCCGACCACGCCACCTCCTGCACCAGCTCGGCACCCTGCACGGGCTTGCCGTCCCTGAGCACGGTGCCGTGCACACTGGAGAAAAGTACCAGTGGATTGGACAAACCCATCGCACGCCCCCCGGGCAAAATGGAAGCCAACAAGAAAAGGGTCGTCGCCACAACGCAGCCACGATGGGCCATATTCCAGCCTCGTTTTCCCATCCGCTTCGGCATGCCTTGACCCCTGACCGACTGAAGCCCGGGCCATCTCACCACATTCCCTTTATCCATTTCGAAAAAAAGGGCGGAGGAATAGCCTCCGCCCTGCCTAGGTTGCAGAAAACGAACCTGACGTCAGTGCTGCCGGACGCCATGGCGACGTCGTACGACACCCAGCCCGATCAGCCCGAGGCCGACCAGGAAGATACCGGTGGGCGTCGGCTCCGGAACGGCCACGGGATCCAGGCCTTGGATGACGTCGTTGCCGCAGTACATGGTCCAGTCGAAGCCGAAGTTGCGGGGATCGAAGTCGAGGCCCGCCGTATCGAAGCTGAAGCTCAGGAAGTCGTCGCCCACGGTCCAGGTCCCGGTATTGTTCGTCACCGTCGCCCGGGATTTGTCCACCGCCACTGCCTGGCCGTCGCGGTATATGCAGCCGCCGCCGCAATTCATGAAATGGTTGGACAGCAGCACGTCGGGATTGTGGTTGCTGGTGGTGCCGGCACCGAGGGCATAGACGGTGCCGTTGCCACCCGAGTTGTTGAGTGGGTCGTCCAGCGAAAACGCGTATGTCCAGTGGTTGCCGTTGGCGGCATTGTCGGTGTCGTAGTAAGGGCCCGTGCCGTGCGGGGTCCAGCCGGTCGAAAGAAACAGGTCGCCGTAACCTATCCCGGTGTGGTTTCTCGTCCATTGCGACTCGATACCCGCGTGGCCGGCGAAATTGGTATAGATGGTGACGGTGAGCTGGCTGCCGGAGAGGCTCGCGTCCATGCCGTTGATGTTGTAAGTGGTCACGCCGGTGCCAGCGATGACATCGCCGTAGCCATGCCCGTTGCCGCCGCGGTAGGTATCGACCAGGACCGTCGCCGATGCGCTGGAGAACACGGCCAAGAGGCCGAGCGCAGCGATCCAGATTGGTAATTTCGTCTTCATGATGTCCCCTGTGTTGACTGCCAATTCCCCGGAGGGATGCTGCGGCTTCCCAATGATTGTTCTTCCAGGCCTGGGAAGCCTCATCTCTCCGGGCGTGCGTTTCGATGACCGCAAACGACGGGATGTTCTCACGCGGCCGTTCACGTTCTAGCAAAGCGTATGCCTAACGTGAATGTGCATATCATTCAATTATTTATAGGCGTGGTTTGCTGGGTCGATTGGCAGATTCCGTAAAGTTTGCCGACAGTCATGCCTGCTCGTCAGGGGCTGGCGAACAGGCAAAAGGGTGACAAGCTCCTACCGCATGGTCGAGTTCGTGTTGTTTGGAGGGGGAAAAGGCATCAGGGACAATTCTGGACGATGGTCAGCGGCTTTCAATTGTTTCACAGGGCGATGAGGGCGCTCATGGATGGTTGCCCGCAACAACACGGTTGCAGTTGACCATCCACTTTGCGCCAAAGCGGTCGGTGAGCATGCCGAAACGCAAGGCCCATGACGTTTCGGCGATCGGCATCGTCACCTGGCCGCCTTCGCTGAGCGCCTCGAAAGCGCGCTCGGCTTCGCCGGGTTCATCGACACCCAGCGACACCGCGTTGCCATGGATGCCGGGATACGGTTCGGCGGTTGGCCCGCACCAGTCGGAACCCATCAACACGGCGTCGCCGACCTCCAGTCGCACGTGGGCGACAAGATCACGGGCTTCTGCCGGTAGTGCCTCGGTGCCGGGTATTTCGCCCATGGTCACCTTCATCGTGACCTTGCCGCCGAGGGCGCGGGCGTAGAAATCGAACGCCTTTGCGGCGTTGTCCTTGAAGAAAAGATAGCTGACGAGGTTCATGGGCGCTCCTCTTGTGGGACGGTGGTGGATACAACGACTGCCTGTGGCGAAAATCGATCGCCGCGGCTCAGGCGGCGACCGCGATTTCGGGAAACGGTTCGCGCCATGCTTCGATTTCGCAGAGCGCTTCGTGCCAGCGGTGGACGGCAGGGAATTCGGCGAGCGGGATGTGTGCGGCTTCGGCGTAGGGCAGGGTGATCGCGAGCGCGAAGTCTGCAATCGTGAGCGTCTTGCCGACCAGCCAGCGACGACCTTGCAGGTGGCTTTCGAGGATCGCCGCAAGCCGGCGGAATGCATCCTGCGCGCGCGCCACCGCGCCGACATCCGGTTCACCGATATTGAAACGCGGCTTAATGATGTATTCGAAGTAAAGCTGGCTCGCCACCGGGTTGAATTCCTGGCCGGCCCAGCTCAGCCAGCGCAGGGCGTCGATCTGGCGATCGTCCTGCGGCCAGAGCTCCGAGTCTGCACGCGCGGCCAGATGGCACATGATCGCGTCGGCTTCCCATAACACGCGCTCGCCGTCGACGAGCGTCGGCACCTTGCCGTTGGGATTGAGCGCCAGGTATTCCGGCGTTTTGTGCTCGCCGCGGCCAAGATCGAGATATGCGTATTCGACCGGCGACTGCAGGTATTTCGCGACGACGCAGACCTTGCGCGGGGAAGTGACATCGGACCAGTAGAGCTTCATGGGCGTCTCCTCGGATGCGGCGGAAGGGGTTCTGGGTTTCCGATACGGGCGCGGGCATCACTCGCCATGCGTGGGAAAGGGCATCATGCAAGGTCCGCCGGCAAGGCGGTGCAGGCTCGCAGCGGCGGGTTTGCCGATGTCCTCGAGCAGCCGTTGCTGGGTGGCGCCCCAGGTAGGCATGGCCGCAACAAGGATGCGCGAACCCTTGCGGGTGATCGCCGCCCGACGCGAACGCGCGTCGGTGGAATCGGTGCGCAAGGTCACCCATCCGTGCTGTTCGGCGAGGGCGAGGTTGCGGGTCAGTGTTGTGCGATCGGTGGAGAGCATCTCGGCCAGTTCGCCGATGGCCTTCGATCCGGCCAAATGCAGCGCCGCCAGCAAGGTGAACTGGGTGGCGCGCAGGCCATGCGGTCGCAGTGCCTGGTCGAATTCACGCGTGATCGTACGTGCCGCACGTCGCGCTGCAAGGCACAGGCAACGGGTGGTGGCAAGCACGGAGGGGTCAGGTGTCATGGGAGATACGTGTATATGCACATAAATGGTCTGTCAAGGGCCGATTGCCGGAACCGGCGGTCGTCGGCCACCTTTTCGTGCACCGCGCGGTTACGGCAAATGCAGAGCGTGACCGCATCACCTTTGGCGATAGCGGCGCATCTTGTCGGCGGTGCCGCAGGTTTCCATGGCGCACCAGCGGCGACGCCGGTTTTTGCTGGTATCGAGGAACAGCCACCCGCAAGAGGTGGTGTTGGCGCAGCGGCGAAGCTGCGAAACGGACGGGCCGCCAAGCAGGTCCAACGCATCCAGCGCGATGCGCATCAGCGGCAGACGCGCGTCGCGGGCATCGGCGCGCCAGTGGAGCTGCCCGTTCGCGCCCAACGATTGGCTGGTCCAGGCCCGGTGCAACCAGCGATCGAGACCCCGCACCGCATCCGCAGGCAGTGGCAAGTCGTCGATCCGCGCGGCGAACAGCGCATGCAGGTGCCGACGTAGGTTTGTTACCTCGCGCATCAACGCGGCGCGCTCGTTCACGGCGTGCGGCGCACGCACGCCATCGTTCGGCTGCAACGCGCCAGCGCGGACGCACCACTCGATAAAGCGCTGCGGGTACTGCAGATAATCCTCGACATCCAGCGCGTAGCGGTCGTGGATGGTGTTGACGAAATCCACGCACAAACGCCCGCCATCCAACCGGACGGCGGCAATGGGTCGTGGCGGCAAATGATGACGTGCGGGCGACATGCGGCAGGGCTCGGTTCTCCGGATCACGGTCACGATGTTACCGTTTAACTCTTTTTACATGGTAACTTAGTTGCGTCCTCGAAGACCCCGCGACGGGCTACCTGCATGATGCGCAACCCCGTATCCCCGGCAGCGCCATCCGTCGACGTGACACAGCGCAAACTGGCTGTCGTCATCGTCATGACGACGCTGATCGCATTGGCCATCGTGATCGCCGCCCTGGCTATCGGCGGCCGTCCCGATCCGCCGGCGCTGCGCGCCGCCGCGACCCTGCTCGATGGCAACTGGCACTTCCATACCGGGGATGACCCGCGCTGGGTGGCCCCCGCCACGGACGTTGCCGGTTGGCAAACGATCGACATGACCGCCGCGCCGGGCAGCCACGACGGCGACGTGGGTCTGCCCGATTACGTGGACGGGTGGGCGGCGCACGGTCACCGCGGCTATCACGGCTACGCCTGGTACCGGCGTGCGGTGGCGGTGCCGCCAGGACATGAGTCATGGGTCATCCTCGGGCCAACCCTCGTCGAGGACGGCTACGAACTGTATTGGAACGGGCAACTGCTGGGCGGATCGGGCAGGCTCGGTCTGCATCCGCGTCTGGTCGGCACGCGGCCCTTGCTCTTCGCCCTTCCTGCCGATGCGGCGGCCACCGGTAGCGTGCTCGCCATTCGCACCTACATGCTGCCCAGAGCCCAGTACGACGCGGCTGCTGGCGGCATGCACAGCGCACCCATCCTGGCTCCGCAGCCGACAGGCGCCGCACTTCATCGCGCACAGTGGCAGCGAACCATTGCCGGCTACATCGTCGATGCAATCGAACCGATCGCCATGCTGGCGCTCGTTGTGCTGGCGCTCACGTGCTGGCGTCGTAGTAGCCACAAGGGTTTCCTGGCCTTAGCCTGCATCGCGCTCGCGCTCACGGCGGAGCGGCGCCTCAACAATGCGATCGTCTCGTGGACCGACCTGCAGTCGCTGGGGACCTATTCGTGGCTCGCGACGGTCATGTGGGTGCCGACGACGGCGGCCTGGGTGCTCGCCTGGAACCGCTGGTGTCCGCGTCCGTGGCGAAGCATCGATGCGCTGGCTGTCATGCTGGCGATTGTCGGGATCATCGGCGCGCTGGCGCCTTCGGCAAGCATGGCCAGCGTCTGTCGGCTCGGCTCGCTCGCCCTGTTTGTCGCCATGGTCGTGCGCATGGTCCACCGTAGTCCGATGAGGATCCTGGCACTCGTCACGCTGGCTTCGATCATCGCCGCGTTGTTCGGCAGCGAGCTGCTCGACCCGATCGGCGTGCCGGGCATCTGGTTTCCGTTCGGCATTGGCGTGTCGCGGACGCAGTACATCTACGCGATCGCAATCCCGCTCCTGGCCTTCCTGATGGCGCGCACCCTGGCGTTCAAGGAGTACGCAACGACAAGCGATGCGGCGACGTTGCGCCAGCCGGTTCCGTCATGATCCAAGGAATGGGACGTGCATCGGGGCTTTCCGTCCATCACATTGAGGCATGCACCTGTTCGAGCAGCCGTTGCAGCGCGTGTCCGATGGGCAGGTAGGCACGGACCGAAGAGGGCAATGAACCTGGCCCTATTTCCTATTTCCCAGCGGATGGCGCGGCCAACTGCAACCGCAAAATCCGCCGCAGTTCCAGGATTGCCGCGGGGGTCTCCTGCACGCTGTGCCAGGACGGGATGGCCAGTTCGGAGTCGGCGCCGTCGAGGTGGGCGCTCTTGTACGGCACCACACCGTCGCTGCTGTCCTGCAGCGGGCCCTTCTCCTTGTAGACGCCGACGATGGTGTGGTAATGCACACTTGGCGAGATCGGTAGCTCGGCCGTGGCGACAATGAATGGGTCGGTGTCACTGAGGTTGTCGATGCTGTTGGGGATGCGGGACAGCGGCGCTCGGCCGCCTTCGTCGCCATCGCCCTTGACCAGGTCGGCGATGCTGGCCATTTCCTTCAGCACACTGGCCGGCAGGCGGATCAGATTGCCGATCCAGCGGGCGAGGCGGTGTTGCGCGTAGGACGTGCCGCGATGCGGTGACGCCAGGAACACGGCGCGATCCACCTGTGGCATCGGTGTGAATTGCAGGTAACGGCTCAGGCGCTGGCGGAAACGATCGCGCTTTGCCTGCGAGACGTTCGGGCGCAGCGGGATCAGGCCCCACAGCTTGTCGCCACTGGATGACACCAGCAAGCGCGCGATGACGCCGCCCATGCTGTGCCCGACCAGCACCATGTGGTGCGATGCGCGTGCCTGGCCACCGGGATCGTAGTGCTGCAGCGTGGCGTCGAGAGCCTTGCGGATATTGGCGAGGTTGATCGCGACCGGGACGTTGGTGGGGTAGTAGACCTCCCATACCTGGTAGTTCCGGCGCAGCTTTTCATCGCCCATCACTTCGTTGGCCACGTTGATCCAGGCTTCCGGGCTGCTGGCCAGGCCATGCAGCATCACCACCACGAGTCGATCTGGATCGTACGGCTGCATCAGCAGCACGCGCGGAGTCTGGATGCCACCCTCGCGGCCCAGCAGCGAGCGGATCGACTGGCTGGCGAAACCCGAGCGCGCCAGCCAGACGCCGTAGGCGGCGGTGAAGTTGGCACCCAGCGGAACGTTCTTGCCGCCGATGCTGATGGTGTCGTCGCGGTAGGGATCGCGCACCACCAGTTGCACCTGCTTCGTCGCCAGCACGTCGTTCAGCGTGTTGCCGTGGAACACCAGCACACCGGTCATCGAAATGTAGTCGGGATCACGCCACGGCACTTTGTCGCTGGCCACGTCGGGCGGAGCGACAGCGACGAAATCCGACCCGAAGCCATCGCGCCGGTAAACATTGCGCACGCCATGGAAGCGCAGGCCATCGGACGGAATGAGTTCGGCCGGCCTGCTCGCGCCATCGGCCAATCGCAGGTCGGTCTGCGGGCGCAGCACATCCCAGCCGGCCAGTTCGGTGTGCGTCCACTGCTGACCCAATTGTGGCAGGGCCTCGAAGAAACGGCTCACTGCGCGCTGCACTGCGTAGTCGTAGAAGCCGATCACCTGCATCTGGCGCAGGTCGAAGGCGCGTTCGGCCAGTGGCCGCTCGGTGAAGAACAGGTACGCGTAGGCATAACGCGCGGATTGCAGGAAGGCATCCAGCGTGGCCGCGTCCATCGGTACATCGTTCTTCGCATGATCGGTGGCGATTGCCCGGCCCAGCCAGAGTTCGGCGAGCGACGAGAGCCGCTGCTCGTCGTTCAACCCGGGTAGATGCTCGACGGTGTCAGCGCAATCGGCAAAATCCTTCTGGCAACTGTCGACAGTCAACGCGACCACGTTGAGCGCCTGCACGGTGCTGTCGCTGAGGCGTGCCGCGCCGATCACGTCGGCGCGCTGTTCGTTCGCGTATTCGTGGGCCTTGATACGGCTCACCCCGACCATTGCGCAGGCATTGAGGCAGAGCAGTGCGACCACGACGGCACCGCGCGCGATCCAGCAGCGCACTCGGTCTGGTACAGGACGCATGGACCGGTTGTTCATCGTGAAAGTGTAGCCATGCCACATGCGGACATTGTCTTGCCGCGGGCAAAACTGCACGCTGGCGACATGGATTGCCTGCCGGAAACGCCATGGCCATGAAATTCAGGATGATCGGACGACTACTGTTGGTCGGCGTGGCCGTCCTGGTCACCCTGCTTTCGGGCGCCTGGGCTGCCTTGGCGCTGTGGTACCAGTTGCCGGGCGGGGTGGTTGCGCGGACCCTGGGCAGCGCAATGTGGGTGCTTGTGGTGATTGCGCTCGCGGTCGAGACGATCAGGCGCCGCAGCTGGCTTTTCCCGGGCATCTACGTGGCCTTATACGGCCTGTTGCTGTGGTGGTGGTCTGGCATCGCGCCGTCCAACCAGCGCGACTGGGCCGACGATGTATCGCGTCCGCTGACCGGTCGGGTCGAAGGCCACCAGGTCGTCCTGGACAACGTGCGCGATTTCACCTGGCGCAGCGACGACGACTACGACGCGCGCTGGGAAACCCGCCGCTACGACCTAGACCGGCTGGTCTCGGCCGACGCGGTGCTGTCGTACTGGGGCAGCAAGGCGATCGCCCACGCGATGATCTCGTTCGGCTTCGATGACGGCAGTCATGTGGTGTTCTCGGTGGAAATCCGCCGCGAGCGCGGCGAGGAGTACTCGCCGATCGGCGGCTTCTTCAAGCAGTTCGAAACCGCGCTGGTGGCCGCCGACGAGCTGGACATCATCCGCGTGCGCACCAATGTGCGGGGCGAGGACGATTACCTGTATCCGCTGCGCATGGGCAAGCCGGCCATGCGCGCACTGTTTCTGTCCTGCGTGCATGCCGCCAACGAACTGGCGGTGACGCCGAAGTTCTACAACACGATCAGCTTCAACTGCACCACGATCGTCTATCGCATGGCGCGACAGATCGACCCGGGCCTGCCGCGCGATATCCGGCTGCTGCTGACCGGCTACTTGCCTGGGTACCTGCACGAGATGGGCGCAGTCGATCGCAGCGTGTCGGTCGAGGTGCTGCGTCAGCGCGGCCGGATCACCGAGCGGGCGCGCAGCAGCACCACTGAGGATTTCTCCTGGGCGATCCGCCGGAAAACCCGAACCAGAGTGCACTTTCCGTGATAGGCCGGCCATTCGTCGTCGCGGAACGTCACCCGGTCGTCGCGTGCGGCGAAATTGCATCCAACGTCGAAATAAGATGTCCCGAAAAGGTGTCACCATTTCCGGTCGAGGTGACCGGAAAGGACGGGGTCACCGTTTCGGACGGACAGAACTTGTCACAAAGCCCGGGCGGGCAACGCGAGATCGCAGCCGGCGCGAACGGAGTCGGCGGTTCGGCTTGGATCTATGCAATAGCGGTCTTGCAAAAATTCCGCGATCAAGGAGCCACGCAGTTGCTCCGGCTCAAATGCGAAGCGATGCGAAAATGCGCTGGCAGGTATTGGATTGTCCCGCGCGTCAGCGAGACCGCGTGGCAGCACGTCTGTTGCCAGCCCCTCGAGCAGACGGAGCCGCAAGGGCACCACAGGGTTGTTCCGCACCATGGGGTAGCTTGTCTCCGATGCGAATTGCTCGAAGCCGTAGCAACGGATGTAGAACTGGGCATGCCGCGGATGCACGCCGATGACGATATCGGTCAAATCCGTGTGCAATCCGTAGTAGATGGCCCAGCGCATCATGCTGAATAGCGCCCCGACGCCTCGTGCAGCAGACTGGCGACGATCCGCCAGCATCCCTACCTCAAGCAGGCGGCACCCCTGTCCGCGCAATTCATCCAGCTCCCGTGCGTACACGCTATCCAGCGACAGCGCCATGGGGTTGTCGCGGAACAAGGTCATCGTATAGCCGACATCCGGTCCTTCCGGCCCCCATATCACGCACGCATGAGGCCCCACGGCACCGGGAACGGCATGAATGCCGAAGGGGTTCTCGTTGATCAGCCCCATTTGCGTGTAGCGGTCGTAAACCAAGCGCCAAGCTGATTCAACCTGTTCAAGGCTGGTTGCGCACGAACATGATGGTTCGCTGCTGCGCACCGGTGGACGCACGAGACGCGAGGGGAAGTCGATGACCTTGCTGGCCTGCAACCGTTGGTCGGTGCAGGCTTGAGATTTGACGGAGACTTTCATGATGGCGAAACCTGATCAAGGTCTGGGTCGCGGAAAAAACCGCGCCCATGAGACGTTCGGAGACGACCAGTGCCCACGGAGGGCTCTGTACCCTGTGTCTACATCGTGCGACGACGATGTGAATTCTAAGCGACGAACATACAAGGGTTTTGTGCGCCAAGTATGAATATGGAGAACCCGATGCAGGTCCCAGTCACCATCCTGAACCTGGATCGATTCACGTCGTGTGTCAGCATTTGGACGTCCGTTTGTGACGCAACACACACTTCGGCGTGGCATGCCATGGCATGGGTGATGCATCGCGGCTCATTCACCGGCAAGTTTCTTGACAGAATGCGCCTGACGTGCGTGTTTGCGCCCCGGGAAGGGGGATTCCAGACGCGGTGAACGCCATTGAGAACACCGAGTCGTCGCGACAGGCTGGGCCATTTGACTGATGCGGGGTATGCGCGTCAAATCCAGTACTTGCAATACACCGACGGGGCGGCCGTGGATCAGGCTACGCAAGCAGACATTCTTCGCGCGGGTATCGCCGCGCCCTCGGCGGATAATTCGCAGCCGTGGCAGTTCGCGTGGTCTGGCGATGCTTTGGACGTCCGAATCGATGCGGGCCGCAGCGGCGGCGTGTCCGATACCCGATATGTCCTCAGCGATCTGGCTGCCGGCGCGTGTCTGGAAAACATGCTCATCCGCGGCCAGTCGCTCGGTTACGCAGCCGATCTGCAGAGCTTCCCGCGCCCCGACGACGAGTTGCAGGTCGCGCGCATCCGCTGGCGCCGCTATCCCGGATATGACCAACCCGAGCCGCTAGCCGGTGCGATCGACCAGCGCCATACCGACCGGCATTTTCCTTGGCGCGGCCCGATCACCGGCGAAGCGCAGGTGCGCCTGGATGCCCAGGCCCAGCTGATTCCCGGGCAGCGGTTGTGGTGGCCTCAAACACCACATCAGAGGAAAGTCGCACTGGACGTCATCAGGCAGGCCGAGACGCTGCGCTTCAGCAGCCCAACGCTGCACGCGGAACTGTTTTCGAGTATCCGCTTCAGCGCTGGCTGGCACGGCGCCTGCGAGGAAGGCCTGGCTCCGGCGACGCTGGCCGTGGAGCCACCGATGCGCCCGGCGTTCCAGATGCTGCGTCGTCCTGCGCTGATGGCCCTCTTCAAGCAACTGGGCGCGGCATCGGTCCTGGGCTGGCGCTCGGCCTGGCTGCCAATCCGGCTGTCGCCCGGACTCTGCCTGCTCGTCATTCCGTCCACGACGCGCCCGGATGTGCTCGCCGCTGGCCGTGCCTTGCAGCGTGTGTGGCTTCAGGCCACCCTGGAAGGGCTGTCGGTCCAGCCCTATGCAGCCGCGGGCGTGCTCGGTCTGGGGTTCGTACCCATTGAGCCGGCGTTTCGGGGGCGGCTCTTGCGTCTGGGTGCGGCCTTGGGCGGCCTGTGCGCGCCAGGGCACGGGTTGGTGTTTTTGCGGCTTGGCCATGCGCGCTCCGCACCACGCCATCTCAGTGGACGACGGGCGCTCGCAAGTTTCGGTGCCTTCCAGTAGCCAGGACCAGGCACAACGTTCATCTGTGTGCAATGGCTTCGTGACCTGCGCGACCTTGTTCCTCAGTCATCCGCCGCGCCGCGCAGTGATTTCCACGGTGTCGGAATTCTTTACGAATGCGACTTGTAGTCGTTCCCGGCGATAAACTGTCGAGGAAACAGGCAACTACGGCCACGCGCGGGGCCGGTGTAGGCATTCGCCCCAGTACGGCGGGGTGTCGGAGTAGCTTACAAGTACGGGCTGGATTCGCGACCTTGAAATACACTAACTCAAGTAAAAACAGAATGTTGCGTCAGTGGCACGCCGGTTGCTTAAGTAAACATGCGAGATTACTCACGACGCGCCATCCGCCGCGGCTATCTGGACTTGAGGAGAACGACATGTTGAAGAATAAAAAGATCGGAATTGCAGTCGCATGCGCGCTGGCCTTGGGTGCATGGAGTGGATCGACGCTGGCAACACCCGTCAGCGTGGGCGGCATCCATTGGGATACCAGCAGCCCGTTCGATCTGCGGTTTGACACGCTCAACCTCAACGAGTCGCAGGTTGCCGTGCCGGGCGACGTGCTTACCGGCTACGGCCAGGTCGGCTCCATCAATCAAAGCGGCAATTTTTGCGTTGTCGCGGGATGCAATCTGACCTTCCAGTTCAACTACACGGTGACGTCCATTGGGCCGAACGGGTCGGGCGCCCTTCAAGCCATTTTCGATTTGGGAACCATCAACTTTTTCGTCAGCCAGCCGGGTACCTACGATGCGACGAATCCGGCGTCGGCCGGCTACGGTACGCCGTGGCTGACCCTGACGGGCCACACCGGTGCGCAGACGGGCTTCACGGGTACAGGCGAGCTTTTCTCGAACATTAGCGGCCCGGATGCCTCCCAGCCCGCCGCAAACTCCACCGGGAACGGGTATCTGGACGCGACCGGCGGTGCTGCGGCCAATTATTTCCACACTGCCACCAAGAGCGATGGCAACGGTGGAATGACGGACTTTACATTCAGCTCGTCGTTCCAGTTTGTGATACCAGACGGATGCGGCGGGGTTGTCTCACCCGATCCGACCAGCTATTGCCACTATCCCATCGGTGGTACAGCCGATCTGCGTGGCGACTCGAGGGTGGCGGTACCTGAGCCCGGTGCGATCGGCCTGTTGGGCCTCGGCCTGGGCTTCCTGGGTCTCTTCACTTGGCTGCGCCGCAAGGAGACCGACGAGCGCGCATAAACACATATCTTGTGTGTTCGCTTTGAAGATGGCGCCGCTTTCCCAGCGGCGCCATTTTTTGTGTGCGTCCGGCAGGGCGGCGCGCCTGTTGGGCGGCGAAAGTCCCGCGGTGGTGGCATGTACACGTTCGCGAGCGGGTGCTACGGTGCTGCCATGTCAACGGCTGGCGCCACAAGCTGAGGGTGGAGGCGCATGATGACTGAAGCACCGGTCGGGACCGAGCCGTTCGACTACGCCACGGCGTTCAGCCGGACGGTCGGTTGGATCACCAAGGCTGAGCAGGCGAAGCTGCGGTCCAAGCGCGTGGCCATTGCCGGACTTGGCGGTGTGGGCGGCAGCCATCTGCTGACCCTGACCCGACTCGGCATCCAGTCGTTCAACCTGGCGGATCTCGACCGTTTCGGCATTGAAAATTTCAATCGACAGGCAGGGGCGTTCCAGTCGACCGTCGGCCAGCCGAAAGTCGACGTCGTGTCGCGGATGGCGCGGGATATCAACCCGGATCTCGACATCAACCAGTTTCCCGGCGGCGTCACCTTCGACAACATGGATGAATTTTTGTCAGGGGTGGATCTGTATGTCGATGGCCTGGACTTTTTCGTGCTGGATATCCGCGCCAGGTTGTTCGCCCTGTGTGCCGAACGCGGCATCCCGGCGATTACCGCGGCACCGCTGGGCATGGGGGCTGCGGTGCTGGCGTTCCTGCCAGGCCAGATGACGTTCGAAGAGTATTTCCGGCTGGAAGGCCACCTGAAGAATGAGCAATTGCTGCGCTTCATGGTGGGATTGGCACCGGCCGTGTTGCATCAAGGCTATCTGGTCGACCCGTCTGCGGTGGATCTGGTGCACAAGCGGGGGCCATCGACGCCCATGGCATGTGAAATCTGCGCCGGGATAGCCGGCACCCAGGCGTTGAAGATCCTGCTGGGCAGGGGCAAGGTGGTCGCGGCGCCGCACGGCCTGCACTTCGACGCCTACCGCAACAAGCTCGTGCGCACGTGGCGGCCAGGGGGCAACGGCAACCCGCTGCAACGACTGCTGCTGTCCGTGGCGCGCCGCCGTTTCATGCGCCAGTAGGCTCCGCGGACACGAGGTGCCGCGGCCCCCGTCCAGCTTCACCTCTATGTGGTTGCTCATACGTCAACCATCCCCCGACGATGAAACTGTCAGGGGAGAGGGAGTTTTTGCGCTATCGCGTACATCAGCGTGCCAAAGTCGGATGCGGGGTGTTCACGAGGTAACATGCAGCCCTTGAATTGGCGTGGCGTGGCTTGTATGCACGGCGTCGCGCCAGTCCTGTTCCAGGGCTGGCCATTGCGAGGATAGAAAGTGAATCAACAATCGACGGGCGGCATCCTGGTGACGGGTGGCGCGGGGTACATCGGCAGCCACGTGGTCCTGCAACTCGTCGAGGCGGGGGAACGCGTGGTGGTGCTCGACGATCTCAGCACCGGCTTTCGCGACGCGGTCGGCGGCGTCGAGTTGATCGTCGGGAATGTGGGCGACCAGTCCTTGGTGGCGAAGGTCCTGCGCGGTCACGGTGTCGATACCGTGATCCACTTCGCCGCGCGCACCATCGTGCCCGAGTCGGTAGCCGATCCGTTGCGCTACTACGGCAACAACACGTGCGCCACCCGCAACCTGCTGGCGTGTTGCAAGGATGCTGGCGTCGACCGGTTCGTGTTTTCTTCGAGCGCCGCGGTGTACGGAACCCCGCCGGGTGGGGTGGCCAGCGAAGACACGCCGACGGCACCGATCAACCCGTACGGCAGTTCCAAGCTGATGAGCGAGTGGATGCTGCGCGATCTTGCCGCGGCTGGCGGGCCGCGCTATGTCGCTTTGCGTTATTTCAACGTCGCCGGTTGCGATCCGGCTGGACGCGTGGGCCAATCCACCAAGCACGCTACCTTGCTGGTGAAGGTCGCCTGTGAGGCGGTGTTGGGCAAGCGTCCACCGTTGTCGATCTTCGGCACGGATTACGACACGCCCGATGGCACCGGGGTGCGCGACTACATCCATGTGGATGACCTGGCGCGCGCGCATCTCGATGCGCTGCGTTACCTGCGCAACGATGGTGCATCGGTCACGTTGAATTGCGGCTACGGCCACGGCTATTCGGTGCGCGAGGTGCTGGCGGCGGTGGGGCGTGCGCACGGATCGCCGGTGCCATGCACGGAAGAGCCGCGGCGTGCGGGTGATCCGCCTTCGCTGGTTGCGGCGTCGGACCGCATTCGGGACACGCTGGGCTGGCAGCCGCGCCATGATGACCTGGATTTCATTGCCCAGACTGCACTCGCGTGGGAACGCAAACTGGGGTAGCGCTTAAGGAAACTTTGATCTATCGGCGTCATCCCCGCGAAGGCGGGGATCCAATGAGAGCAAGTTGTTGAAGTTCAAGGGCACTGGATGACCGGCATTCGCCGTTGTGAAGCGCCTCCCGCTTTTGCGGGAATGACGATCAAGAGCACGTTGTTCAGACATTCCTTAAATGTGCGACCGGCGTCGATGATTTCAGATGCCGTAGTAGCCGCGGTACCACTTGACGAAGCGTTCGATCCCGACTTCCACCGGCGTTGTGGGCTGGTAGCCGATATCGGCCATCAGTTCGGCAACGTCCGCGCTGGTATCGGGCACGTCCCCCGGTTGCAGCGGCAGTAGGTTCCTCTCGGCCTTGCGGCCCAGGCATGCTTCCAGCACCTCGATGTAATGGGCGAGCTGGACGGGGTGGCTGTTCCCGATGTTGTAGACGCGGTACGGCGCCGATGAGGATGCGGGGTTGGGGTGCACGGCATCGTAATGGGGGTCGGGCGACGGCACGTGGTCGAGTGTACGGATCACACCCTCGACGATGTCATCGATGTAGGTGAAGTCGCGGGTGTGGTGGCCATGGTTGAACACGTCGATCGGTTCACCCGTGAGGATTTTCCGGGTGAACAGGAACAGCGCCATGTCGGGCCGTCCCCACGGCCCGTACACGGTGAAAAAGCGCAGGCCGGTGGTCGGCAAACCGTATAGATGGCTATAGGTATGCGCCATCAGTTCATTCGCTTTTTTGGTGGCCGCATACAGGCTGACCGGGTGGTCGACCGCGTCCTGCACCGAGAACGGCAGCTTGCGGTTGGCGCCATACACCGAGCTGGACGAGGCGTACACTAGGTGTTCGACCTTGCCGTGTCGGCAGGCTTCCAGAATATTGATGAAGCCGACCAGGTTGGATTCGACGTAGGCATACGGATTTTCGATGGAATAGCGCACTCCTGCCTGTGCGGCGAGATTGACCACGCGCTCAGGCTGGAAATCGGTGAAGGCGCGCTCGAGCGCTGGGCGATCCTCGATCCCCAGCTTGGCAAACCTGAAACCGGGATGCGGGGTGAGGCGGTCCAACCGCGCCTGCTTGAGCGTGACGTCGTAGTAATCGTTGAGATCGTCGATGCCCAGCACTTGGTCGCCGCGCGCGAGCAGCCGCATGCCGAGCGCGGAACCAATGAAGCCGGCGGCGCCGGTGACCAGAATACGCATGAGTTTTACCTTGCCGGATCAGTGCTGAGCAGGAAGTTCGGAACGGGTCGGGTTACCTCATAACCTGTCGTCCACCGCGCTCCGCGGCAGCACGTCCTTGACGTCGAACAGCACGCACAGAGGCTTGCCCAGCGCGCGCAAGGCCACGGCGCCCATGTCGGTGAACTGCCGGTGCGCCACCGCCAACACGATCGCGTCATACGTGCCGGGGCGCAAATCGGGCTTCAGTTCGATGCCATATTCATGCATCGCGGCAGCGGGATCGACCCACGGATCGTATACGTCGAGGTCGATGTGGCAGGCCGTGAGTTCATCGAGGATGTCGGTGACGCGCGTATTGCGCAGGTCCGGGCAGTTTTCCTTGAAGGTCAGCCCCAGCACCAGCACCTTGGCGTCGGCGACGGGAATGCGCTTTTGCAACATCAGCTTGATCACGCGGTCGGCCACGTGCCGGCCCATGCAGTCGTTGGTGCGGCGCCCGGCCAGAATCACTTCCGGGTGATAGCCGATTTCCTGGGCCTTGTGGGTCAGGTAATACGGGTCGACGCCGATGCAGTGACCACCGACCAAGCCCGGTCGAAACGGCAGGAAATTCCATTTGGTGCCGGCGGCTTCGAGCACGTCCAAGGTATCGATGCCCATGCGGTGGAAGATCATCGCGAGTTCGTTGATCAGCGCGATGTTGAGGTCACGCTGGGTGTTCTCGATGACCTTGGCCGCCTCGGCCACCTTGATACTGGATGCCTTGTGCGTGCCGGCGCTGACCACCGTCCGGTACAGGGTGTCGACGAAATCGGCGACTTCCGGCGTCGAGCCGGACGTGACCTTCTTGATGGTGTCGAATCGGTGTTCCTTGTCGCCCGGGTTGATCCGCTCCGGACTGTAGCCGGCGTAGAAGTCCTCGTTGAATTTCAGGCCGGATTCGCGCTCGATGATCGGTACGCACACCTCCTCGGTTGCGCCCGGATACACGGTTGATTCGAAGATCACCACGCCGCCGCGGCCGATGGCCTTGCCGACGGTCCGGCTGGCCGCCTCGAGCGGCCTGAGGTCGGGCCGCTTGGCGCGATCGATCGGGGTAGGCACCGTGACGATGAAGACGTTGCAGCTGCGCAGATCATTGGCCTCGTCACTGAAGCTGAGCCGTGTACTAGCGCTCAGTTCGTCCGGTGTGACTTCCAGCGTATGGTCCTGGTGTTGTCGCAGTTCAGTGATGCGCGCCGTATTGGTGTCGAAACCCAGCGTTCGCAGTTTGGCTGCAAATCCGACCGCGAGCGGCAGGCCGACGTAGCCCAGGCCGATCACGGCAATGTGAATATCCTCCGAGCGGGGCAGTGCAGCGGCAACCATGTGCAATTCCTTGGAGCTGAGGTGATAGGGCAGGCAAGCACGCGCGAAGCCGGTCAAGCCGGTACCGTGCGGGCACTTCAATGTCAGCGTCGCGCCGATGCATTCTGCTACGGGCGGGTATATGTGCGACAGCCCCTCGCAAGGGTATTCCCGCGATCGGTACACCCGCGGCGATCGGACAGGTACTCGCCAGCGGGTATCGCACCGCACTTGATGTGATATCCGGGGCATCCAGCCCCGAACGTCGACGATGCATGGATATCCCGGTACCCGTGAGGCCCGGAGACCTTGCCAGGGAGTCGTGGCTGGTTGCACGGAAGAGGAACGCCACGATCCGATTACTCGACTGTGACCGATTTGGCCAGGTTGCGCGGCTGGTCGACATCGGTGCCGCGCTGTACTGCGACGTGATAGGCGAGCAGTTGCAGCGGCACCGTCAGTACGGCTGGTGCGATGAAGTGGCCGCCGGTGTCCACCGTCACCAGGTGCCCGCGGTTGCCGTTCAAGGACACGTCGGCGCCGATGTCAGCAAACACGTACAACTGACCGCCACGGGCGCGTACTTCTTCCAGATTGGACTTGAGCTTTCCGAGCAGCTGATTATTGGGTGCGACCGCGATCACCGGCATATCTTCGTCCACCAGCGCGAGGGGGCCATGCTTGAGTTCGCCCGCCGGGTACGCCTCGGCGTGAATGTAGGAGATTTCCTTGAGTTTGAGCGCGGCTTCCATGGCCACCGGATATTGCGCACCGCGACCAAGGAACAGCGCGTGGCGCTTGTCCACGAACGCCTCGGCGAGCTTCGCGATCACCGGATCGAGTTTCAACGCCTCGGTGAGCTTGCGCGGCAGGCTCTCGAGCTCGGCGACGAGCGCGGTCAACCGGTCGGCGGCGATGCCCCGCATACGTGCCAGCTCCAGCACCAGCAGGGCCAGCGCGGCGAGCTGGGTGGTGAAGGCCTTGGTCGAGGCCACTCCGATCTCGGGGCCGGCCCGGGTCATCAGTGTCAGATCGGACTCGCGCACCAGGCTTGATTCCGGGACGTTGCAGATCGCGAATGAACCCAGGTATCCACGTTCGCGTCCATCGCGCAGCGCGGCGAGCGTGTCGGCGGTCTCGCCGGACTGCGAAATCGCGAGAAACAGGGTGTCTGGCGCCACGGCCACGTGCCGGTAGCGATATTCACTGGCCACCTCCACGGTGCAGGGAATCCCCGCGATGCCTTCTGCCCAGTAGCGCATCACCACGCCGGCGTGGAAGCTGGTACCGCATGCGACGATATGAATGCAGCGTACCTGCTGCAACAGCTTGTCGGTATTTGCACCGAAGATATTGGGCAGTACGCGCCCGTTGGCGATGCGTCCTTCCAGGGTGTTGGCGACGGCCGTCGGCTGCTCACAGATTTCCTTCAGCATGTAGTGGCGAAAGTCACCGCGGTCCAACGCGTCGAGCGACATCTTGCTCTCGCGCACCTGGCGCGTCACAACCTGCCCCGCAGCGTCATGGATGATCAGCGTGTCGCCGGTGATGTCGGCGACGTCGCCCTCGTCCAGGTACACGATGCGGTTGGTCACCTGGATCAATGCGTGCACATCCGAGCCCATGAAATGTTCGCCGATGCCGATGCCGATGCAAAGCGGGCTGCCGCGCCGGGTACCAACCACGTGGCCGGGCGCGTCGGTGTGGATAGCCACAATCGCAAACGCGCCGCGCAGGCGGTGCGTGGCCTCCGCGACCGCCTCCTGCAGGCTTTTCCCACCCGACGTCAGTCTGTGTATCAGGTGGGCAATGACCTCGGTGTCGGTTTCGGACGTAAACGCATAGCCCGCGGCCTGCAATTCGGTACGCAGTTCGGTGTGATTTTCGATGATCCCGTTATGGACCACGGCGACCGCGCCGCGCGAGATGTGCGGGTGGGCGTTGGCCTCGTTGGGGGCGCCATGGGTAGCCCAACGGGTGTGGGCAATGCCGGTGCGGCCCCGTACGGGTGAGGCCTGACACAGCGCGTCGAGGCTGGCGACCTTGCCTGGGGTGCGCAGCCGGATCAGGCGACCTTGGTCCAGTACCGCCAGACCGGCCGAGTCATAGCCGCGGTATTCGAGCGCGTGCAACCCGGCCAGCAGGATCGGGACGACATCACGTTCGGTGCAGGCGGCGACGATTCCACACATGGGTATTGGATCTCCTGACGCCAGCTTCACAACGGTACGGCTACTGATGCGCCTAGCACTGTCCGGTCGGTCGGGAAGCAGAATCTCTGGGCATGATTTGTGCTTATAAGCTTGGGGTGTTATGACTCTAGGGCGAAACGTGAATTGCGTCGCATTATGGTATAAGAACGGCTCCCTGGCACATTGACCGACAAGCGACTCAGCGCATACCTACAACAATAAACAACAAGGGAGCAGCGATATGTATCGGTTGTTCCGACAGAGAGCACTACATTGGCAGGTGTTGCTGGCGTCGGTTGAGTTCGCGCTGTTGATAGGCAGCGTGTATGCCGCCGTGGCGCTGCGCTATTGGGGTCGCCACGACGCCCAGGCCGCCTTCTTCGATGCGCTGCACTGGCGCGCACCGCACATCGCGGTGGTACTGGTGTTGGCGATGGCCGCGCTTGGGCTGTACCAGGTCCACCTGCGTGCTGGTTTGCTCGGGCGGCTCAGCCGTCAAGCCATCGCCTTTGTGTTGGGTGGCGTGGCGTTGACCGTGTGGTATTACGTGGTGCCCGCCGCGTTCGTGGGCCGTGGCGTGCTGGGCATCTCGCTCGTATTTGGCTATGTCGTCGTCGCCTTGTGGCGGGCGTTGTTCCTGAGCTTCGTGGACGCAGACTTGTTCAAGCGCCGCGTGGTGATACTGGGGGCAGGCGACCACGCGGCTGAAATGGCCCGCAAGATGCGTCGCAAGAGCGACCAACGCGGATTCAAGATCCTGGGCTATGTCCAGGTTGGCGCCGAGCCGACCAGGGTGCCACAGGCGTCCTTGCTGCAACCCGATCAGCCGTTGTACACGTGGGCGACCCGGCACGGCGTGGACGAGATCGTGGTGGCTGCGGACGACCGCCGCGGCACCTTGCCAGTAGCGGCTCTGCTGGACTGCAAGCAGCGCGGTCTTGCCGTGACCGAATTGGCCGAGTTCGTGGAGCGCGTGGCCGGCACGATCAAGATGGATCTCACCAACCCCTCGTGGCTGCTGTTTTCGGATGGCTTCAACAATTCGCCCTTGCGTCTTGCGATCAAGCGTGGCTTCGACGTGGTCGTGGCGTTGGTGGTACTGGTCGTGGCCGCACCGTTCATGTGCCTGACTGCGCTTGCAATCCGCCTGGAATCGGGCCGTGGTGCGCCGGTACTGTATCGGCAGGAGCGCGTTGGCGCCTACGGCAAGCCATTCCCGTTGATCAAGTACCGCAGCATGTGTACCGATGCCGAACGCGATGGTGTGGCGCGCTGGGCAACCAAGAATGACGATCGCGTGACCCGCGTCGGACGCTTCATTCGCAAGGCGCGACTGGACGAACTGCCGCAACTGTGGAATGTGCTGCGCGGCGACATGAGCATCATCGGCCCACGCCCCGAGCGGCCGCAGTTCGTGAGCGATTTCAACACGCGTATCCGGTACTACTCGTTGCGACATTGTGTGAAACCCGGATTGACCGGTTGGGCGCAGTTGCGCTACCCATACGGCTCATCTTTGGAAGATGCCCAAGAGAAACTGAAGTTCGATCTTTTTTACGTGAAAAACCATAACCTGGTGTTCGACATGGCGATTTTGCTCCAGACAGTGGAAGTCGTGCTGTTCGGACGCGGTGCGCGTTGACCTTCAAGGAGTACAAATAAAGTGAAGCTGCCACCACGAAATTATGTCGTCTGGCTGATGATGATGGCCGTCTTGTTGCTGATTGGCGGTTGCAGTACGACACCCGCAATCAATGGCTCGACGGCGACGACACCGCCGACGGAGCGCTACATCATCGGACCGGGCGATTCGCTGGACATCTTTGTACGCGACAACCCCACCCTGAGCACCACGGTGCCGGTTCGTCCCGACGGGCGCATCTCGATTCCGTTGGTGCAGTCGATCGTTGCAGCCGGCAAGACTCCGGACGAATTGGCTGCCGATCTGGAAAAGGAGTTGGGCCGCTACATCCGTGAGCCGCTGGTGACTGTCATCGTCAAGAGCTTCGTGGGTGCCTACAGCCAGCAGGTCCGCGTGGTCGGGCAGGCGGCGACACCCAAGGCTGTGCCCTATCGCAGCGGCATGACCGTACTCGACGTGATGATCGAGGTCGGCGGCCTCACCAAGTTCGCCGCCGGCAACAACGCGAAAATCATTCGGCGCCTGCCCGACGGCAAAGAGCAGACCATCCCCGTGCGGCTCGGTGATCTGATGAATGGCACGATCAAGTACAACGTCGTCATGCAGCCCGGGGATATTCTCATCATCCCTCAATCGTTGTTTTGACACGACGAATCGGGTTCGAGATCACCGCTTGCGACATCGGGAAAAAGAGTAATGCAAACCCAACCACTCGATTTACACGAACTGCTGCAATATGTGTGGCTGGAGGTTCGTGCCGCCTGGCGGTATCGCTGGCATGCGCTGATCATGGCGTGGGGCGTGATGCTCGTGGGCGCACTGATGGTTTTCAGCCTGCCGAACAAGTATGAGGCCAGCGCGCAGGTGTATGCCGACACCGATGCGTTGACGAATCCGCTGTTGCGAGGTGTCGCGGTGCAGCCTGACGTTCGTGAGCGGCTGCAGGTCGTCACCCACACGCTGCTCTCGCGTCCCAATCTGGAGGCAGTAGCGGACAAAACCGGCTTGTCGCTACGCACAATCACCCCTGCCGAGAAGGATTCGCTGCTGGTGGAACTGGGTGCTGCCGTGCAAATCAAGGACGCCGGCACGAGGAACCTCTACAACATCAGCTATGCGGACCCCGACCGGCAAATGGCGCAGAAGGTGGTACAGGCGTTTCTGCAGATCCTGATGAACGATACGGTAGGGGCGAATACCGCCTCCACCACGACCGCGCAGAACTTCCTGGACCAACAGGTGCAGGACTACGGCAAACGGCTCAGCGAAGCAGAGAAGAAACTTGCGGAGTTCCGGAAAGCCAATATCGGTTATATCCCCAGCGAGGGCGGCAGCACTTATTTCAGCCGCCTGCAGGCTGCCGAAACGCAGTTGCAAACCTTACAAGCCCAATACGACACGGCTGTCTCCAGTCGTGCGACGACCCAGCAACAAATGCGGTCGATGGCGACCGGGTCCAGCTCCTCAGGAATCGATCCGCGCACGCAGGAAGTCGACAAGCAGATCGCGGCCTACCAGCAGCAACTCAACAAGCTGTTGCTGAGTTACACCGATGCGTATCCGGACGTGACCTCCACGCGGCGCATGATTGCCCAACTCGAGGCGCGTCGCGCCGCGCTGCAAAAAAATGTCTCGAACAGTTCGGTGATGGGTGTGGACTCGGACAACCCGGTGTATCAGGAAATGCAGAAGTCCATGTACACCACCCAGGTCAGCATTCAGACGCTGGCCACGCAAATCAGCCAGCAGAAACAGCAAATTGCCGATCTCAAGGGCCAGGCAGACCGGATCACCGATGTGCAGGCCACGTTGCAGCAGCTAACGCGCAACTACGACGTCACCAAGAAGCAGTATGACCAGTTGTTGGAGCGTTCCAACACGGCCCAACTGTCCCTGGACGCAACGCAGAGTGGCAACAACCTGAAATTCCGCGTGGTCAATCCACCGATTGTCCCGCTGTTGCCCGTGAGTCCGAAGCGCGGACTGCTGTTACTTATGGTGTTCGGTTTGGCGCTGGCCATTAGTGCGGGGTTCGCGTATTTCCTGCACAGGATAACTCCGGTCTTCGTGACCATCAAAAGTTTGCAGGAGTCCGGCGATTACCCCGTGCTTGGTGCTCTCAGTTTGATTGTGTCGCAGGCGCGGAACCAGAAGCGGCGCCGCGATGTGATCGGGTTCTGTGCCGGGGCTGGCCTGCTGCCGATAGTGCTGGTGCTGGGGCTGGTCTTCGATGGACACCTCGCCAGTCTGGTACAGCATTTCTTCGTCATGGGTGTTGCATGAGCATCGTCGAGAAGGCAGTCGAAAAGCTCAAGGCTTTGCCGGTTGAGCCGACGGCATCGCCGCAGGTCGAGGCGGTGCCGCCACATACGGCACCGACGGTCGAGCGCCTGCAGGAGCGGACGCGGGTGGTGGACCAGCCGATGGAAGCGGCGGCTTTGTACCACTTGGATCGGGCCGCGCTCAGACGCAGGGGCCTACTGCTCGCCGATAAGGAGGCGGATCGTAAGCTTGCAGACGAACTGCGCCGCATCAAGCGACCCTTGCTGAACAATGCGATGGGCAAAGGCGCCGAAACATTCGCCCGGGGTAACCGTATTCTGGTGACTAGTGCGGAGCCGGGTGAAGGCAAGACCTTCGCTGCAGTAAATCTCGCCCTGAGCCTGGCCCGCGAGGCGGATTTCGAAGTACTGCTGGTGGACGGCGATATACCCAAGTCCGACATTACGCATGCTTTCGGGCTCGAGGGCAAGCTGGGCTTGATGGACGTCGTGGCCAACGAACAGCTGGCTCCCACCGAGGCCATCATCCGTACGGATGTGTCGAACTTGTTGGTGGTCCCGGCTGGGAAACGTCACTCGCTCGCCGCCGAGTTGTTCCGTAGCCGTCGCATGGAGTACGTCATGGACGAGTTTGGTGGCCGCAACCGGCGACGTCTGCTGGTGTTCGACTCCGCGCCATTACTGGTGACCACGGAGTCTCACGTGCTGGCTTCCCACATGGGTCAGGTCGTCGTGATGGTGGCTGCCGGGCGCACCCGTCGGCAGGCGGTCAATTCGGCAGTGCAAAGTCTGAATGACCTCCAATATGTCGGTCTGGTTCTCAACATGAGCCGCCTGCCTGCGAGCGAAGATTACTTCAGTCGTCACTATGGTCAGCACTTCAAGGCTCTCAAGGGAGAGGTTTAGATGCGTGCGTTTTCGACGTCCATTGTCTTGTCGTCGATCATCCTTGGTGGCTGGCTGACCGGGGCTCTCGCCCAGAACGTGATGGATGCGACCAACACGTTGAATGCACCTCCCCAGGAACCGCCCTCGGACTCCGAAGGCCTCCAGCCCGGCGTTATCCCGCAGCCGACCATCGACTCGCCGGGGTTGGTCACCGGCATCACCCTCGGCGAGCTCTACACCGACAACTTGAAACTTGCGGCCACGAACCAGCCGAAGCAGTCCAGCTGGATTACCCAGATTCAACCGTTTATCAAGTGGGCAGGGAGTACGCCACGGTTTTCCGGGGTACTCGATTACAGCATGACCGGTTATCTGTATGCGGGGCAATCCCGCTATAACCAGGTTGCGCATGACCTCATGGGCAACGGCACCTTCACCATTCTTCCGCAACATTTTTTCCTTGACGGCACCGTATCGTACCGACGGGGGATCATTAGCAACGAATTGCCGTCCGGGTCTGGCACGTTTTTCCTGAACAGTAACCGGGCAAATATCGCCATGGGGACGCTGGGTCCGTACTGGATTCAGGACTTGGGCAAGGCTGGCACCGCGATGCTGCGTTACACCGTGGGAAGAGTGCTGTACAACAGCCATGGTATCTCGGGACAGAATGCCGGCCTGTTGAATGGGGTTCCCGATATTACCAGCAAGGCGCTGCAGTTCAGCCTGGTGAGTCCGAAGGATCAAGCCTGGGGTTGGAATTTGGGGTATTCCAATCAGCGGATAGAGCCGGACTCCGGCCAGGGTATCGATTATGCAATGGCCAAAATAGGTGTGTCGTGGCAAATCAACAACAATCTCCAATGGTTGGCCGATGTCGGCAAGGAGAACAGGTTTTTGCCGAACGGTGCGGTGAAGAAGCTTGGTGCCAATTTCTGGGACACTGGATTCAACTGGTCGAACACCCGGGATAATTTGAAGTTGTTGGTCGGGCACCGTTTCTACGGGCGTAGTTACGAATTGTCCTGGAACCACACGGCGGCGTTGCTGACCACGACCGTGGGTTATGTGGAACAACCGACTGACATCAATCAACAATTGTTGGGACAAAGTCCCGGACAGATTATCTTGTCGCCCGTAGGCGTTTCCTACATCCCTTCGCTCAGGGACCGTCGGATCTATCTGATGAAGCGCGCCACAGGCTCGGCAGCCTATCTTATGCCCAGCGGTAATCTGCGCGTTACCTTATATGACGAGCGGCGTACCTATCTCACCTTGGACAACCGCCAGGAAAAAGTAGCGAATGCGAATGTAGACTGGCTGTTCAATATCGGGCCATTCACCACGCTTACCCCGACCTTGGGCTGGCAGCGGTATCAATTCCAGGATGGCCTGGTCCAGCGCAACACCTATGGGCAGCTGGCCCTCGTGCATCAATTCAATCCCAAGGATTCCGGCAGCGTGCAGCTGCGCCATGACTCCCGCAATGTGGATTCCAGTTTCGTATTGTCAGACTCGCACGGGTATCGCGTGAACGTGGTCTTCGTGCAGTGGACCCATTTATTCTGAGACCCACATGTATCAAACATTTTACAAGCTCCAAGGTAAGCCTTTTCAACTGATCCCCGATTCGGCCATGCTGTTTCCAAGCAAGGGCCACAAGCGCGCCATGTCGTACCTGCTCTACGGGCTCGAACAGGGTGAGGGCTTCGTCATGATCACCGGTGCGGTGGGCACAGGCAAGACGCTGCTCATCAAGCGGTTGGTCGAGGAACTCGCGCATCGCAACATCGCCATGGCCAGTGTTGCCTCGGCCAATCTCGACGGTGAGGATATCTTGCCGGCCGTAGCTTCCGCGTTTGGACTGCCGTTCGAAGGGCGTGGCAAGGAGGCGCTGTTGCAGGACCTGAAGCAGCATCTGACGGCGTTGCGTGAGCGTCATTCGCACGCCCTGCTGGTGGTCGACGAAGCGCAAACACTCACGCCTGCGGCGTTGGAGATGCTGCGCATCCTGTCGAATTTCGAGGTGCAAGGGCACGCACTTCTGCAGGTTTTCCTCGTCGGGCAAGCCGAATTGCGGCGGACCATCCTTGTCCATCGGATGGAACAGTTGCGTCAGCGGATCATCGCCTCCCACGAGCTTGTATCGCTGGGGGTGGAGGAGAGCAGGGAATATATCCTGCACCGTTTGCGCACCGTCGGCTGGAACAACGATCCGGAATTGGAGCCCGGGATTTTTGCCGAGGTTTACCTGGCCAGTCGCGGTATTCCGCGCAAGATCAATCTGATTATGGATCGCCTGCTTTTGCACGGTTATCTGGAAGAACTCCACGGCCTGAACCGGGCGGCACTCACCGTCGTGCTCGACGAAATGCGCGAGGAGATGGCCGACCTGCCGCAGACACTGGAAGCGCCTGCAGTCCCTCGAAACCAGGATCCGGCGGTTGCCACCGCAGCTTCGGGGCGGGAGGCCGAGCTCATTGCGCTTGACCGTACACAACGCAACAACATCCTGTTGCAGCTGATGCACGAAAATTTCCAACTCAGGGGCAAGCTGCAGGCCCAGTCGCCGCTGGCTCCGGCCGTTGACGACACGGTGACTGCCAACGTACGGCACGGGCGTTCCCGACGGAAGCGCAAATGAGTGCGGAATCGCCAGTACGCGAGCCCGTCATCAACGCCATGACCGTGGACGTCGAGGACTATTTTCAGGTGGCCGCGTTCGAAAAGTGCATCCGGCGCGAGGATTGGCCTCGCTGGCCTGTTCGTGTCGAGGACAACACCCGGCGCGTCCTGGAGCTTTTCGCCCGTCACGACGTGCATGCCACGTTCTTTGTACTCGGCTGGGTGGCAGAACGCTTTCCGGCGCTCGTGCGCGACATCGGTGCTGCCGGGCATGAGATCGCCAGCCATGGTTTCGGCCACGAGCGCTTGACCAATCTGAGTCGCAGCGAATTTCGCGAGAGCATCACCCGCACCAAACACCTGCTGGAAGACATTGCCGGCGCAGGGGTATATGGCTACCGCGCGCCCAGCTATTCGATCGGCCCCGGCACGCTGTGGGCTCACGAGGAACTGCACGAGGCTGGCTACCACTACAGTTCCAGCATCGTGCCGATCCATCACGATCTCTACGGGATGCCGGGGGCGCCGCGATTCGCATTTCTCACCGAACATTCGGGGTTGCTCGAAATCCCGGTGACCACGGTGCACCGCTGGGGACGCAACTGGCCCTGCGGTGGCGGCGGTTATTTCCGCCTGTTGCCGTATACGTTGTTCAAGCGTGGCCTGCGTCGTGTCAACCGGCAAGAACAGTCCGCCGGCGTCTTCTACTTCCATCCATGGGAAGTCGATCCGCAGCAGCCGCGGGTTCCCGGCGTGACGCTCAAGAACCGGGTACGGCATTATCTGAACCTGACGCGCACGGCACCCCGGCTCGAGCGGCTGCTGCGCGATTTCCGTTTCGATCGCATGGACCGGGTATTTCTCGCTCCTGCGCATGCCAATTACCCCGTGGTGGCGCTGCAGGCCGTCGAACTCTGTGCACACTGAGGGGAGACGGGACATGCTTGATCACACGGACGACAGTCGCCCCTCTGCCGCTTGCACCGTCAAGCGTTTCGGCAGCGGCGACGAGGGTCGCTGGGACGCGTTTGTCAGGGACGCGCCGCAGGCCACGTTTTTCCACCGCTCGGCCTGGCGCGGCATCCTCGAACAGGTGCTCGGCCACCGTTGCCACTATCTGTACGCGGAACGGGACGGGGTCATCACCGGTGTGTTGCCGCTCGCCGAAATCCGCAGCCGGCTGTTCGGCCATGCGCTGATTTCGACGCCGTTCTGCGTGTATGGCGGGATTGTGGCACGTGACCCGGACAGTGAAGCGCAACTCACACAGGCCGCCACCGCGCTCGCCGACGAGCTGGGCGTGGAATACCTGGAATTGCGTGACCGCGAACCGCACCACGCCGATTGGCCGGTCAAGGACCTCTACGTCAGCTTCCGCAAGGCGCTTGATCCGGATCACGACAAGAATCTGAAGGCCATCCCGCGCAAGCAGCGCGCGATGGTGCGCAAGGGCATTGCCTTGGGCCTGCAGGCGCACCACGGTGGCAGCCTGGCCGAGTTTTACCGGGTGTATGCCGAGAGCGTACGCAATCTGGGTACGCCCGTACTGTCGCGCAACTACTACGCGCAACTACAGCAGACGTTTGCCGATGATTGCGAGATTACCGTCGTCACTCACGACGGGCGCCCGGTGGCGGCAGTCATGAGCCTCTACTACCGCGACGAGGTGCATCCTTATTATGGCGGCAGCGTGGCGCACGGCCGCGATCTCGCAGCCAATGACTTCATGTACTGGGCGGTGATGCAGCGCGCGGTGGAGCGCGGCGCGCGGCTGTTCGACTTCGGCCGCAGCAAGCAGGATACCGGCTCGTATCACTTCAAGAAGCACTGGGGCTTCGAACCCCAGCCGCTGCCCTATGCCTATTACCTGATACGTGCCAAGACCGTCCCCAATGTCAGCCCGACGAACGGCAAGTACCGCCTGTTCATCAAGGCCTGGCAGCGGCTGCCGCTGCCGGTCAGCCAGGCGCTGGGCCCGTGGCTCGCGCGGGATCTGGGTTAGCCATGCGCTCGGTATTGTTCCTTTGTCACCGGCTACCCTGGCCGCCCAGCAAGGGTGACAAGATCCGTTCGTACCACGTGTTGCAGCGGCTTGCCGAGCACTACCGCGTGTATCTCGGCGCGTTCGTGGACGATCCCGCCGACTGGCAGCACCTTGCACCGGTGGAAGCGTTATGCGCCGAGGTTTGTGTCCGCCCCTTGACACCTTGGCAGACGCGCTGGCGCGCGCTCGCCTCGCTGGCGAGAGGCGAAGCGCTGACTGTCGGGGTGTACCGCGACCGGGTGATGCGGCGCTGGATCGAAGGGTTGTTGGCCGAGCGCAAGGTGGACTCGGTCTTGTGCTACTCGTCCGGCGTGGCGCCGTTCGTGATGGCGCGCCCGCGACTGCGGCGGGTCATGGATTTCGTGGACGTGGACTCCGACAAATGGCGCCAGTATGCGCAGGCCAATCGCGGCTTGACGCGCATGATTTACCAGCGCGAAGCGCATCGACTGGCGCAGTTCGAGCGCGCGGTTGCGGCGCAATTCGACGCCAGCGTGCTGGTCTCGGAGGCTGAAGCGGCTTTTTTTCGCCAACAGGTGCCAGCGGCGGCGGACAAGGTGCATGGCATCCCTAACGGCGTCGACGGCGCGTATTGGGATCCGCAGCGCATCTATCCCAATCCCTACCAACTGGCGGAACGCGCTGTGGTGTTCGTGGGGGCAATGGACTACCGCGCCAACGTGCATGCGGCGCAGTGGTTCGCGCGCGAAGTATGGCCGCGGATATTCGCTCGCTGCCCGGATGCGCGCTTTTACCTGGTCGGAAGCAAGCCGGCCGCGGCGGTTCGTGCGCTGGGTCAGCTTGCGGGTATTGTGGTCACGGGACGTGTGGAAGATGTGCGGCCCTGGTTGGCGCATGCCCATGTGGTGGCGGCACCGTTGCGCATCGCCCGGGGCATCCAGAACAAGGTGCTGGAGGCATTGGCCATGGAGAAGGTACTGCTGGCGACGCCGGCGGCCTGGGAAGGGATCGAGGATTTTGCGGGTCGCCGGGGTTGCATCAGCGATTCGCCGGAGGTCATGGCGACCGAAGCCCTGCGTTGGCTGGATGCGCCGCAAGTCGCACGCGTGCCCGCTGCACGCGCCATGGTGTTGTCGCGCTTTGACTGGGTGCGCAATCTGGACACCTATGAGTGCGTGATGCGCGATGCACAACACGCCGCGGCTACGGCTCAGGCTACTGGTGTTGCAGAGCTGGGGGTAAGCCCGTGAACCAGACAAATGAGACTAATGTGGGTATTTCCACTGGTGTCTTCGGCTGGCCGTTTGCCGTTACCGTATTCGGTGTCGGTGTGGCCGTATTGCTGGTCGCTTACTGGTCGACGGTGCAATCGTTGGTGTGGGCCTGGGAGAACGACGGTACTTACCAGTATGCGTTTCTGATCTTTCCGTTGAGCCTGTGGGTTGCATTCAATCTGCGCCAGCAAGTGCGCGCGAACCTGCCTGCGCCGAGCGTGTGGGGCCTGTTGGCGGTGGCGGGAATGGTGTTGATCTGGTACGTCGGTAATGTGCTTGATGTCAATCTGCTGCAGCATTTCGCCTTGGTGGCCCTGTTCCCGGCGCTGGTGCTGGCCTGCTGGGGCTGGCGAGCGCTATGGGTACTGGCGTTTCCACTTGCTTATCTCGTGGTGTTCGCGGTTCCGTGGGGAGATGGGCTGGTCGGTCCGCTGCAGGACATCACGGCACATATTGCCGTGCACACACTGGATCTGACGGGCACGCCGGTGTTGCTCAACGGCCGGGAGATCGTCACGCCCTCGGCGGTGTGGATGGTGGCGGATGCGTGCAGCGGCGTGAAATTCTTCATCGCCTGCAGCGCGCTGGGTTGCTTGTATGCGTACCTGATGTACCAGCGCTGGTGGAAGCGGGTGTTGTTCGTGGCGCTCGCAGCGGTGGTGCCGGTCATCGCCAACGGCATGCGCGTCTATTTCACCATCTTGATCGGCGACACCTGGGGGCTGAAGTACGCCACCGGTACGGATCACATGATTTTTGGATGGCAGTTTTTCGGCACCGTGCTGGTGTTGCTGCTGCTGGTTGGTTGGTTTTTCCGCGACCCGTTACCGCCAGTTACGCGAGGGTATCCCCCTGCAAGTGACGACAGGCCGGCTGGCGTGCGGATGACGGTCTGGCCGGTGGTGATTGCGCTGCTGATCGGCGGTCCGGTATTGGCTGCGGGACTTTCATCACCGGCACCGGTGGAAGATCTGCACATTACCGCACCGGAACTTGCCGGTTGGGAGGGACCGCAAACTGCGGCGGACGGCTGGCGGCCGAGCTTCAGCGGAGCGGCGGGACAAGTGAAGGCAGCCTATCGATCGGCTGCCGACGATCGGGTCGTCGAGCTGTTCCATGCCGTCTATACCGGCAAACCGCGTCGCGGACATACGTTGATCACCTTCGGCAACCAGCTTTACGACTCCTCACAGGCACAGCTTTTGAGTAGTGCGAGCCCGCAACTCAAGCTCATAGATGACCGCAGCCTTACCGCCGGAGAACTGCGGCTGAGCGGTGCGGCGGGTTCGCGCCTCGTGTGGTACTGGTATTGCGTAGATCGCCGTTGCACTCGTTCACCGACACTGACCAAGTCGCTGCAGGCATGGGATGTGTTGCGTGGAGGTGCGTCGCAGTCGTCGGTGTGGGCGTTGTCGGCACCGGTTGGCTCCGGAGGTGTCGATCAGGCGCGAGCCGATCTGCGCAAGTTTGTCGAAGCGCTCCCTCTGGCAGCTCCGCAGGCCTTGCAACAGACCCGTGAACAGGTTTCCTCGGGACGTGAGCCGTGAACGACAGGCCCTTGATCGCGCATGTGCTCTACCGCCTGGATACCGGTGGCATGGAGCGCATGCTTGTGACGCTGATCAACCATACCCACCAGCGCTACCATCATGTGGTGATCTGTCTTGAAGGCCATGGTGCCCTTCGCGATCAGATCGAGCCCGACGATGTGATGTGCGTGGTTCTGGGCAAGAAGCCGGGCAAGGATTGGGGTTGCTACTTCAGGCTGTGGCGGATTCTGCGCAAGTTGAAGCCGGCCTTGGTCCACACCTATAACATCGGTGCGCTTGATGTGGCACCAATCGCCAGGCTTGCCGGGGTCCGGCACGTTGTGCATGCGGAACGAGGCAGGGATGCCGCCGACCCGCGCGGTGAAAGCCGGAAGTATCGCCTCTTGCGCCGCTGGCTCCTGCCGCTGATTGATCGTTATTTGCCAGTCTCGAGAGACCTGCAAAACTGGCTGATAGAAAAAGTCGGGATACCATCCTCGCGGATTGTATGCATTCCCAATGGCATTGATGTGGCGAGCTTTGCCCCTGCAAGCGAAAGTGGGGTGCGCCCGTTGCTGGGGTCCTTCGCGCCTCCCGGCACGGTGCTGATCGGCACCGTCGGGCGCTTGGATGCTGTCAAGGACCAGGCCGGGTTGATAGCCGCATTTTGCCATCTGTGCGAGGCACTGCCTGACGAGCGTGAACGCCTCTGCCTGGTTCTGGTCGGCGAGGGTCCACAGCGTGCCGTGCTTGAGTCGCGAATCGCAGATACCGGACTTTCCGCACAAATCCGACTTCTGGGTAATCGCAACGACGTGGCGGCGCTACTCGCAGAGTTCGATGTCTTTGTGCTTTCCTCCATCGCCGAAGGGATGCCTGGTGTCGTGCTGGAAGCCATGGCGGTGGGACTGCCGGTGGTGGCAACCGCAGTCGGCGGTGTGGGGGAGGTCGTGGCGGCGGGCGTGACCGGAACGCTGGTGCCGGCCAGCGATGCCGAAGCGCTGGCCGGCGCGCTGGCAAGCCACGTGCTCGACGCTGGTTTGCGCAAAAGTTATGGGGCGGCAGGGCGCGAACGCGTAATGGCCAGATTTAGTTTGCAGACCATGCTGTCAGCGTATACGGCTCTTTACGACGAATTGCTGAGCGATGCCCACCCTCAGCATCAGCAAGCTGTCACGGCTACTCGTGTGAGCAGGCAAAAGGAGCATTGAAACCATGTGCGGTCTAGCCGGCATCGTCTTGGCGAACAATAATGGCAGGGTGAATGAAAGCCTTCTGCTTGCCATGCGTGATGCGCAATATCACCGTGGACCGGATGAGGCCGGGCTTTACCTGGGCAAAGGCGTGGGGCTGGGGCACCGCCGCCTGTCAATCATCGACCTGGCCAACGGGCAGCAACCGATGGTGGACGAAGTGGCTGGCCTGGTGCTCATTTACAATGGCGAGCTGTACAACTTCAAATCGCTCCGGGCCGAGCTGGAAGCCCTGGGCACCGTGTTTGGCAGTCACAGCGACACCGAAGTCCTGTTGCGTGCCTGGCAGCAGTGGGGTGAAGCCTGCTTGCCGCGCCTGGTCGGCATGTTCGCGTTCGCGGTTTGGGACATGCGCGCGCAGCGCATCTTTCTGGCGCGCGACCAGTTAGGCATCAAGCCTCTCTATTACGGATTCACCGGTGCCGGCGACCTGGTATTTGCATCCGAACTCAAGGGGCTGCTGGCGCATCCTGGTGTAGAACGTCGGCTCGATCCACAGGCGCTCGAGGACTACCTGGCGCTGGGTTACGTGCCGGACCCCAAGAGCATCTATCGCGGAATTCGCAAACTGCCACCTGGTCACTGGCTGAGGTGGTGCGCCGGCGAAGCCGAACCGGTCCCTCGCCAATACTGGGATGTGCCGTTCAATCGCGACGCCGACGTCACTTCGGACGCGGCCGTGGCGCAATTGCGCCGGTTGCTGGATGAATCCGTGGCAAGCCAGATGGTCGCGGATGTGCCGCTCGGCGCGTTCCTTTCCGGAGGCGTGGATTCCAGCGCCGTGGTGGCCAGCATGAGCCGGGCATCGCATCAGCCGGTGCGCACCTGTTCGATCGGTTTCGACCATGCGGGCTTCGACGAGACCGTCTATGCGCGGCAGGTGGCCAAGCATCTGCATACGCAGCATTTCGAGCAGCGCGTCAGTGCCGATGATTACGCGCTGCTCGACACGCTGGCCGCGATATACGACGAGCCGTTCTCCGACAGCTCGGCACTGCCGACCTACCGCGTGTGCGAGTTGGCACGCACCCAGGTGACGGTGGCGCTGTCCGGCGATGGTGGTGACGAGAACTTCGCCGGTTACCGGCGTTACCGCCTGCACGCATGGGAAAGCGGTCTGCGTGCGCGCCTGCCGCTGGGGTTGCGCAGGCCGGTGTTCGGCTTGCTGGGCGGCATCTATCCCAAGGCGGACTGGGCACCGCGCCCGCTGCGCGCCAAGACCACACTGCAGGCGCTCACCCGCGACGATGTGGAAGCCTATTTCCATACCGTCAGCACCACGTCCATGGCGATGCGCCAGCGACTGTACAGCGCGAGCTTCAAGCGCGAACTGCAGGGTTACACCGCGCTCGAGGTGTTTCGCGCGCATGCCAAGCATGCACCCACCGACCAGCCACTGCTGCTCGCTCAATACCTGGACCTCAAGACCTGGCTGCCAGGCGATATCCTGACCAAGGTGGATCGCGCCAGCATGGCGCACAGCCTTGAAGTGCGCGTACCCCTGCTCGATCATCGTCTGGTCGCATGGGCTTCCTCGTTGCCGCCTGCGTTGAAGCTGAGGGGGAGTATCGGCAAGTACATCTTCAAGAAAGCCCTTGAGTCCGACTTACCCCACGACGTGCTCTATCGAGCCAAGATGGGTTTCAGTGTGCCCTTGTCCGCATGGTTGCGTGGCCCACTCGCGCAGCGTGCCCGCGAGGCACTCCTCAATGGCGCAGTTGCCGAGTGTGGATATTTCGAGCCATCCATGCTCGATCGGTTGCTGCGCGAACATGCAGCTGGTCGGCACGATCACAGCACGACGCTGTGGAGCCTGCTGATGCTGGATGCGTTTCTGCGCCACGCTCAATGGCCCGCTGCAGCTGCGTCCACTCGCGGATTGGCGCACGCGATCCCGGCCGCTGGGGCGCTGTCATGAATCGCTGCATTTTGGTGCCCGGCATAGCGCGGCCGGGAGCCAGCTGGATTGGCGAATTATCGATTGAATCGGTCAGCCTCGACTGGCAGTCGCAGACGGATGCTTTTGTCTGCACGACTACTTACGCGATCAGCACGGATGGCTGCGGCGCCTGTAAACATTTGCAACGGTCGGTGACACTGGCGGATGTCGCGGTATGAAGACCGCAGCAACCAAAGACGGCACTGACGACGGTGTTATCCCCTTATCAGAAAGGAAATCCGACGCGACTTGGAATGGCGCCGAAGGTGGGGCTGGGGCGAGTACCAAAGGCAAGATTCGTCTGCTGATCTTCACCAGTCTGTATCCAAACGCCGAGCAGCCACACCACGGTGTGTTTGTCGAAGAACGGCTGCGCCATCTGATAAATTCCAAGCGGATCACGGCGACAGTTGTAGCGCCGGTTCCGTGGTTTCCATTCAGGCATCGGCGCTTTGGCGCCTATGCGGCGTTCGCCCGGGTGCCCGAGCGTGAGGAGCGCTATGGCATCCACATTTTGCACCCGCGCTATCCCGTGATTCCGAAAGTGGGTATGAGCATTGCGCCATTGCTCATGTACCGTGCGCTACTGCCAACGTTGCGAAGGTTGGTGGTCCGGGGAGATGACTTTGATTTGATCGATGCGCACTATTTCTATCCCGATGGCGTCGTCGCGACCAAACTTGGCATGGCAGTGAAAAAGCCGGTAGTGATTACTGCCCGCGGCACCGACGTGAATGTTATTGCGCACTATCGTTTGCCCGGAAGACAGATCAAATGGGCCGCGGCGCACGCTGCCGCCATGGTGACCGTTTCGCAGGCATTGAAGAGCGTACTCGCAGCCTTGGGTGCGAACCCTGAAAAGATCACGGTTTTGCGCAACGGCGTTGATCTTGACTGTTTCAGGCCACGGGACCGCGCTGCCATCCGCGTGAAATGGGGCCTGGTCGGTCCCGTCTGGTTGACGGTAAGTCACCTGAATGAGCACAAGGGCGTGCACATCGTCGTCGAAGCTTTGGCGCAGGTTCCCGACGCCACACTATTGATCGTGGGTGATGGACCGGACGGTCCCAAACTGCGTGACCTGGTGGAACGGCTTGGCTTGGGCGCGCGTGTGCAATTCCTTGGCGTCATCCGGCGTGACGCGCTCTGTGAGTACTACAACGCTGCAGACGTGATGCTGCTCGCATCAGCTGGCGAAGGTATGCCAAACGTGGTCCTGGAATCTTTGGCCTGCGGCACGCCGGTGGTGGCCGCGCCTTTTGACGGAATCACGGAATTGGTGAGGGCGCCGGAAGCGGGGGAGATCGCTGTGAAGCGTAGTGCCGAAGCCATCGCTTCGGCGTGGCTTCGGTTGCGGAGCCGGTCACCGCTGCATGCTGCCACGCGCAGCTTTGCGGAGCAGCTGGGATGGCAGCCGGTAGTAGAGGCTCAGTGTGAGCTTTATGAGCGCGTGCTTGCCGCTCATGCGTCGATCTCAAGACCGGAAGTGGAAGCATGAATAACACGCCGAACGCTGTGCGGCGCCAAACTCCTCGTACCCGGGATACTGAAATGATCCGCTATCTCAGCGCGACGGGTGCCATGGTTTATCCACAAGTTTCACGCTGCCAAAGGAAATTGGCAATGCTGTTGAAGCTACTCGAGACGTTGGCCATGGGCAAGCTGCTGGGGGCTTCAGATGTGAGCGGTCATCGGGAACCGATTCGCGACGGCCACCATGGTCATCGTGTCTCCGCACGGTCAGGCGAGGCTCTGGCACATTGCTTGATCAGGTGGCTGCAGGTCCCTAAGGCCGGCAATGACGTCATGACCAACGAGTGTGCGCAGGTGGCGACCGGGTACGCCAGGCCGGCCGGCGCTGCAGGCCATCGTGCGGACTACGCCGCTGCGCTCGACCGTGCCGATCAAAGCGTGGAGAGGAGCTGATGGCCGTTGCCGCGCCTGCGGTTGTAGTTGGTGCTGGAGCCAATGGTCTGGGAGTGGCCCGCAGTCTGGCGCGTGAGGAAGTGCCCGTGTGGTTGGTCGATTCCGACGTGCGACGCCCGGAGATGCACACGCGCGCTGCGATCCCTGTGGTGGTGCGTTCCCTGCGTGGCGAAACATTGGTTGACGAGCTGGTACGTTTGGCGACAGTACGGTTCCCCGGTTTGCGCCCGGTGTTGTTTCTGACCCAGGAGGAAAGTGTCAAGATAGTCTCGCGCCAGCGTGATCGACTATCAGCGCTTTACCACCTCAGACTGCCGACTGTGGACATGGTGGATACCTTGCTGCACAAACAAGGTTTCCAGCGGCTTGCTGAAGAGCTCGGTAGTCCTGTCCCATCGCTGGTGCACGTACGCACGTTCGCAGACCTGCCTGCGATTGGGGGACTGCGTTATCCGGTGGTGATCAAACCGGGTGAACGTAATTCAGAGTATTCCAGGCAGTTCAAAAAGGCTTACCGCGCGGAAAGTGCGGAAGACGCGGACGCCCTGCTTCGCGGCATTCTGGCGGTGATGGCGGACGTGGTGGTGCAGGAGTGGATCGACGGGCCAGATGCGAACATATATTTTTGCCTGCAGTATGTCGGTAGCCAAGGGCAAGTTATTGCCTCATTCACTGGTCGCAAAATCCGCTCTTGGCCACCTCAGGTCGGCGGCACGGCGAGCTGTGCGCCAGCACCGGAAGTCCAGGAGGAACTTTCTGCCATGACAGGGCGGTTCTTCCAGTCCGCTAGCGTGATCGGCATGGCCAGTATGGAATACAAGCGCGACGCGCGGAGCGGCGAATTTCAAATGGTGGAACCCACCATCGGTCGTACCGATTATCAGGAAGAAGTTGCCACCCTAAACGGCGTCAACCTGCCTTACGCGGCCTATTGTTCCGAGCTCGGTCAACCTTTCCGGGCATCCGCTATGAAAAAGCGGCCAGTCGTGTGGCGGGTACGGTCCGAGGACGCTCAGTCCGCAGTCGCGCAGGGCCAACGGATCAAGGAAGGCTATCCACGAGGTGCACACGTGACCGACGCACTGTGGCGATGGTCTGATCCCCTACCATACTTGGTACGCAACATGCGGCATGCGCGGCACGCGTTGCACGCCCGAGCTTCCAGGATGATCGCGGAAGCACACCGGCCATGAGCAAGCCATGAGCGTAGTCGCCAAACTTTTGTCCTGGCGATTGATGCCCCCGCTAGCAGACGGGTGTCTCGCACTGCAGGCTGCGGCCGAATGGCTGGCCCGCGCCCAAGATGCCACTGGTTGCGACGGCGTCAGCGCCTATTACGATGTGGCAGCCCGTCGTTGGGCAAGCGCCTACCCAGAAACCACGGGCTACATCATTCCGACCTTCTTGCGCTACGCGGACTTTTCCGGCCACAGTGAATACCGCGAACGAGCCATTCGTATGGCGGAGTGGGAATCGGAAATCCAGCTGCCCGATGGTGGCGTGCGTGCCGGCACACTGGATGCGGCTCACGTCGTGCCGACGATCTTCAACACCGGACAGGTGTTGTTCGGCTGGCTGGGTGCGTGGCAGCAGACACAGGACGCGCGCTTTCGTGATTCGTTGGTGCGTGCGGCAGATTGGCTCGTGGGCGCCCAGGATCCGGACGGTGCCTGGCGGCAGTTTGCCTCTCCCTTTGCCGCCCATAATCTGAATACGTACAACACACGTGTAGCCTTCGCGCTGGCCAAGGCCGGCCAAGCGCTGGAAGACCCGCGGTACCTGGATGCAGCGGTGCGTAACGTGAAGTGGGCGCTGACCCAGATGCGCCCAAACGGGTGGTTGGATAACAATGACCTGGAGGACAACGATCGTCCGCTCACGCATACCATCGCTTACGCCGTTCGCGGAATCCTGGAAGTTGGACTGATCACCACCAATAGCAGCTTTGTGGATGCTGCTGCCCACATCGCGCGAGCGGTAGCGCGAACCCAACGTCCCGATGGAGCCTTGCCTGGGCGGCTGGATTCTGGGTGGCGGCCAGGGAACCGTTGGACCTGCGTGACCGGCAATGCGCAAATGGCCATCATCTGGCAGCGTCTGGCTGATGAAACGGGCGATGAGTCATGGAGACTCCCGGCGAAGGGTGTCAACCGATTCAATCTCTCCACCCAGAATTTGACAACCGCCGACCCGGGAATGCATGGCGGCATTCCGGGTTCACATCCCATTAAAGGAGGGTACATGAAGGGCCGATACCCAAACTGGGCGGCCAAGTTCTTCATGGATGCGCTCATGCTGCAGCTGGCAGCGGAATAGCGATATGCGCGACATTGCCCTTACTTTGTTCGTCTTCGGACTGATCCCCTATATTCTGATGCGCCCCTATGTGGGTTTGCTGGTGTGGTCGTGGTTCGGCTACATGAATCCGCATCGCCTCTGTTATGGATTTGCCTACGGCTTTCCATGGGTGCAGGTTATTGCCATCCTTACATTTATAAGCATCGTCCTCAATAAGGAAACAAGGCGGATTCCGAAGTCATTGGTAAGTATATTGCTGATCTTGTTCTTTGTATGGGTTACGCTCACTACGTTCTTTGCTGTCGAAACGGATTCTGCATGGCAACATTGGGATGAATTCGGCAAGACATTGATTATGGTGTGGGTTACGCTGATCTTGGTAAATGACCGGCGGCGAATGCATACGCTTGTATGGCTTATCGTAGTATCTCTCGGGTTTTATGGATTGAAGGGTGGGATATTCACCATATTCAGGGGTGGTACGCAAACTGTATTTGGACCAGCGGGGAGTTTCATCGCCGATAACAACGATTTGGCTCAAGCGCTCTGTATGGTCCTCCCGCTCATGCAATATTTGCGGCTGCATTCGCCAGGTAGACTGGTCCGGTTTGGCGTCGGGTTGAGTATGCTTATCACGGGTGTGGCGATTCTTGGCACCTATTCGCGTGGTGGTCTTGTAGCATTGGTGGTAGTAAGTGGCGCCCTATTTCTAAAAAGCCGTAGGCGCATTGCCGTGGTTTCTGTTATCGCAATATTGGGCTACACGGGGTATCATTTTATGCCCGCTCCGTGGCTTGAGCGAATGGACACCTTGCAACATGCGTCGCAGGTAAATACGCTGCAAACCAGAATCCAATCATGGGAGTTCGCTACAAACGTTGCCGTTCATCATCCTGTGGTCGGTGGGGGATTCGACATCTATAAAAGTACTGGAATGTGGGAGCGTTATGGTCCCGAAGGCGCGCAGCCGCGAGCAATACATAGCATATATTTTCGTGTACTTGGCGAGCATGGATTTCTGGGCTTGATTCTTTTTATGGGCCTGCTGTTCGCGAGCTGGAGAAGTTGTACCCGGGTGAGGAAAGAAACGCGTCGCACTCCGGAACAGAGATGGGCTTACGACCTTTCTTCAATGTTGCAGGTTAGCTTGATTGCCTTTATGACTGCTGGATTGGCAACGACATCCAGCTATTTCGACCTGTCGTATCAGCTGATGGCAATGTGTTCGTTGTTGGTAGTCATTACTGCCAACGAACGGGTAAAGGCCATGGGTCGTAACGAAAGCGAATCTGCACCGTTAAGGGTACGTGGTCAGAAGGAAGCGGTCACGCATCAATGAGCGATTCGACAGACGGTCTTATGAATAAACGGGTGCTTATGGTTGCATTTCACCTGCCACCTTCAGCGGCTAGTAGTGGGCACTTGCGTCCACTGGGATTTGCAAGATACTTGCCTTTGTCTGGCTGGTCCGCAATAGGCTTATCTGCGAGTAGAAACGCATACTCATACAGAGACCCCACCAGCGAGAGTTTTATTCCGGAAGGTTTTCATGTGCATCGTGCGTTCGCACTGGATGCGCGGCGGCATTTTGGCGTTCGAGGGAAATACCCGCCCATCCTGGCCCAGCCTGATCGCTGGGCATCTTGGTGGCCGTCAGCGGTGTACCTTGGGTTACGTCTTATCCGCCGCTATCAGGTGCAAGCAATCTGGTCCACCTATCCGATCATGACAGCACATTGTGTGGCGCACACCTTGAGCCGTCGGACCGGGCTGCCGTGGATCGCGGACTTCAGAGATCCCGTTACGAGTTCTGTTGCGGAGCGGGACAGGCTTACTGGATCCACGCAAATCCGCTGGGAGGGCCGTATTCTGTCTCGGGCAAATTATTCCGTGTTTACGACGCCAGGCGCGATGCGGTCCTATGCCGAGCGCTATCCACAGGCCTATGGCGACGGCCGCTTGAAGATAATTACGAATGGGTTCGATGAACAGGATTTTGCGGACCTGCCGCCCTATCGATCCCCCGTAGGTGGGCGCCCCTTGCATCTGGTACACGCTGGTGTCTTGTACCCCTCAGGCCGTAGCCCGTTACCATTTTTTGAGGCTTTGGCAAAACTCCACGACTCCGGATTTCTGGCCACACACGAGATCAGGGTGACGTTACGTGCCAGTGGCTCGGAAAAGCAGTTCGGTGCGGAACTTGACCGCCTAGGTCTCCAGGAAATAGTTGACTTGGCGCCGAGTGTTCCCTATCGCGAGGCATTGGCGGAACAGGCTCGGGCCGACGCGCTGCTGCTTTTCCAGGGGGATCAATACGACAATCAGATCCCCGCGAAGCTATATGAGTATCTTCGGATTGGTCGACCAATTTTTGCGCTAGTGGGGGAGCGGGGAGACACGGCGGCTGCATTACGGGAAGCTGGTGGTGCGGACGTGGTGCCAATTCAGGATGCATCGAGAATTGAACAGGGCCTTGTACGGTTTTTGACATCCTTGGTTAGCGGGAAAGCTATACAGGGGCACCGGAGTGACATCGCAAGGTGGTCGCGCAGTCAGGGAGCCGTCGAGTTAGCAAAGTTGCTCGATAAAATGGTGGATGAAGCTGACCGAAGGACGGCGCTAGATCGTAATTAACCATAGCTCAAGCCGGTCTTCGACTGGCGAAATGATATTCGACTTCCCATCCCGTAGGTCATGATGAAAATTTGTCACCTGGCGTCCAACCATGAGGGACTTGACACTCGCATCGCGCTCAAGGAGTGTGTTTCTCTGGCGTCCGCCGGTTATGACACGCATCTAGTCCTCACGGCATCGGTGGCTGACGTCGAGAAAGCCGCTGCGAGCGGTGTGACAGTCCACCCACTACCGCAATCGTCTGGCAGGCTGGCGCGGATGTTGACGCATACCTGGTGCTGTTATCGAACCGCCAGTCGTGTCCAAGCCGAGGTCTATCATTTCCACGATCCTGAGTTGATCCCTTATGGAATGCTCTTCCGGCTATGCGGCCGGCACGTAATCTATGACGTGCACGAAGATTATCCACGGGATATTCTAGACAAGTACTGGCTGCCCAAGTGGATTCGCAAACCAATGGCTGGCGCCGTCAGTGCGCTGGAGTACATAGGCGCACGCTGGTTTTTCGGCGTTGTTGCGGCTACCCCGGTTATTGCGCAGCGGTTTCGACAGATAACATCAAAAGCTGTCAACATAAACAACTATCCTAGGCCTTCCGAATTGGCGCCGCCTGAAACGTCCGTACGGCGTAAATTTCAGATCTGTTATGTTGGGAACATCACCCGCTTGCGCGGATTGCGAGCCGTTGTTGATGCGTTGCCATTGGTTCCACAAGTCACGTTCGTTTTGTGCGGTGAGTTTTCGGAGCCGGGCTTTGAAGCGGAGCTGCGGGCCCAGCCGGGATGGCGGCAGGTGAGGTTTCTTGGCAAGGTTGACCGCGAGCAAGCTCGGCAGGTGATGGCGGAGAGCATGGCTGGTGTGGTGACCTTTCTTCCGGTGCGCAGCCATCTAGACGCGCAGCCGAACAAGCTGTTCGAATACATGTCGGCCGAACTGCCCGTGATTGCGTCGAATTTTCCGTTGTGGCGGGAGATTGTCGTCGACACAGGATCGGGAGCTTGTATTGATCCACAATCTCCTACAGCTATAGCCGCTGCGATCCGGATGTTGCACGAGGACCCGGACGGCGCCGAAAACATGGGCAAGGCTGGGCGAAAGGCAGTGCTGAGTTGCTACAACTGGCCCAGTGAGGCAAAAAAACTGGTGCAGTTTTACCAGGGATTGGAATGAAAATCGTTACCGTGCTCGGCGCGCGCCCCCAGTTCATCAAGGCTTCCGTGGTATCTGCGGAGATTGCGAGGTGGGCGACGATCGAGGAAGTCGTCATTCATACCGGTCAGCATTTCGATGCGAATATGTCTTCGGTGTTCTTTGCCGAGTTGGGCATGACTGACCCCAAATATCATCTTGACATTCATGGAGGTCATCACGGCAGGATGACCGCACGTATGCTGGAGCGTATTGAGCAGGTCCTGCTGGAGGAAAAGCCCGACGTGCTGCTGGTGTACGGCGATACGAACTCCACGCTCGCAGGCGCACTGGCGGCCGTCAAGTTGCATATTCCCGTCGCCCATGTGGAGGCCGGCCTGCGGTCGTTCAATATGCGGATGCCGGAGGAGATCAACCGTATCCTGACCGATCGCGTGTCGACTTGGTTGTTTGCGCCGACCGCCGTTGCGGTTGCACATTTGCGGCGGGAGGGGATCAACGCGGAGAGCATCCACGAAGTGGGCGACGTGATGTACGACGCAGCACTTCACCATGGTGCTCGCGCCGCAGAGTCGGGGAACAACCGGTTAGCTGGCTTGGAGTTGCCACCGGGTGGCTATGTGCTGGTCACGGCTCATCGCGCGGAAAACACGGACGATCCGAGTCGCCTGCAAACGATACTGGAAGCGGTCATGCGCGTCGGCAGGCAGATGCCGGTGTTGTGGCCGTTGCATCCACGGACACGAGGAGCGCTGCGAAGCGTAGATCTGCGCGCATTCGCGGAGAATCAGGTGAACATCGTTGAGCCCTTGGGTTATCTGGACATGGTCTCGGCTGAACGACACGCGGCGGTGATCGCGACGGACTCGGGTGGCGTCCAGAAGGAGGCGTTCTTCCACGGGGTACCGTGTGTCACTTTGCGCGAAGAAACTGAATGGGTCGAACTGGTAAGCGCCGGATGGAATCAGCTGACGCCGCCGAATGATGCCGAGCAGGTAGCCAACTCGATCCTGGCGGCTCGTGGAACCCGTGGTGCATCAGTGGCGCCTTACGGCGACGGCCATGCGTCCAAAAAAATTGTTGCCTGTCTGGCATCGCAGCACCGTGGTTGAGCGCAGAATCCTCCCATCAGGTAGCGCCCAGCTTGGGCGCGATGTTAATCACGTTTCATGATAATCTCATCGAAACCATCAATTGTGTGGTCATCTCGCTCGATATTACGTGGTCTTGGACTGTTGCGTTGGAGGTTGGAAGGCAAGCGAGACTTTCATCAGAATTCCCCTAAATTCAGGTCCCTGGGCGAGATACAGTTGAGTCATGTAGTCACTTCGGGCCGTCCGAGCGGTTTGCAGGTTGACCAGGGGATGGCGGAAGGCGACAGAGGCGGCTGGAAATTGGATTTGGAATCAGAAGGACTTTTGAAATCAGGCAAATGCGCTATTGGTTGTTGGAATTGACGTGATAAGAAAATGAAAAACTTCGGATTAATCGGCGCGGCAGGATATATTGCGCCCCGCCACATGCAGGCGATCCAAGCTACCGGTAACAAATTGGTGGCGGCGCTGGACCCCAGCGACTCCGTTGGAGTGATCGACAACTACTTTCCAGAGGCGGATTTCTTTACGGAGTTCGAAAGATTCGACCGACATGTAGACAAGCTGCGTCGCTCCAATCACGGTGACAGACTGGATTTTGTTTCCATATGCTCGCCAAACTATTTGCACGATTCGCATATGCGGTTTGGCTTGCGATCCGGCTGCGATGTGATCTGCGAAAAGCCGTTGGTGTTGAATCCATGGAATATTGACGGCATCAAGGAAATAGAGCGCGATAGTGGGCACCGGATCAATACCATTCTGCAGTTGCGTGTGCACCCGTCCATCGTTTCGTTGCGTGAAAGGGTGCAGCGTAGTGCGGGTGACGCACGACATGAAGTGGATCTCACTTACATAACGGCGCGTGGCCATTGGTACTTACGCTCGTGGAAGGGCGATACGAGGAAATCCGGAGGCATTGCCACGAATATCGGCGTACATTTCTTCGATATGTTATATTTTATTTTCGGAGATCTTCAACTCAACGTCGTACATCACAGCGAAGAGACCAAAGCTGCGGGGTACCTGGAATACGAACATGCCCGGGTGCGATGGTTTTTGTCAGTTGATGTCTCAGATATACCCGAAGCTGAACGCGCGGCGGGCAAACGCACGCATCGGTCCATTACTGTGGATGGTGAGGAGATCGAGTTTTCCGGTGGCTTTGCGGATTTACACACGCGATCGTACGAACGGATACTCACCGGGCAGGGCTACGGTTTGGAGGAGAATCGAACCGCCATTACCGCAGTGGCAACTATTCGCAACGCCAAACCGATAGGTTTGAAAGGGGACTATCATCCCTTTCTCAAGAATATTATACCTTGAGGGCGGGTCATGAGATATTTCGTCCATCCTACTGCCATCATTGATGAAGGTGCTCGCATCGGCGACGACTCTCGAATATGGCACTTTGTACACATCTGCGGAGGTGCGTCCATCGGTGTGGGCGTATCGTTGGGGCAGAATGTATTCGTGAGCAACCGGGTAATAATAGGTGATCGTTGCAAGATACAGAACAACGTGTCCGTGTACGACAACGTCACGCTGGAAGAAGGCGTGTTCTGCGGCCCGAGCATGGTATTCACGAATGTTTATAACCCACGCTCTCTGGTTGAACGCAAGAACGAATATCGGGATACGTTGGTAAGAAAGGGTGCGACGCTCGGGGCGAACTGTACGATCATTTGTGGCGTCACGATTGGCGCTTTTGCGTTCGTAGGAGCAGGCGCCGTAGTTACGCGGGACGTGCCGGCCTACGCGCTGATGGTCGGCACGCCGGCGCGGCAAATCGGTTGGATGAGTGAGTTTGGCGAGCGCCTGACACTACCACTCGAAGGGGACGGGCTAGCGGTCTGTGTTCACACCGGGGCGCGTTACACGTTGACAGCCGGTGTCTTGGTCAAATTGGAGTCTTTGGATGATTGAGTTCGTGGATCTGAAGGCCCAGCGGGCCCGCATCGAGGCGGAGATTGATAGCGCCATTCGACGCGTGTTGGCACACGGTAAGTTCATTCTGGGCCCCGAAGTGACCGAATTGGAACGCAGGCTCGAAGCGCACACTGGTGCCAGCCATTGCATCTCCGTCGCCAATGGAACCGATGCGCTGCAAATTGCCCAGATGGCGCTCGGGATCGGCTCGGACGACGAGGTCATCATGCCGGGCTTCACCTATATCGCCACGGCCGAAACTACGGCATTGCTGGGTGCCAGGCCTATCTACGTGGACATTGATCCACACACCTACAACCTCGATGCGTCTTTGCTGGAAGCTGCGATCACGCCTCGCACCAAAGCCATCATCGCGGTATCTCTCTTCGGGCAGTGTGCCGATTTCGATACCATCAATGACATTGCCTCGCGGCACGGCATTCCGGTTATCGAGGACGCGGCGCAAAGCTTTGGCGCGAGCTACAAGGGGCGCAAGAGTTGCAACCTTTCCAGTATCGCCTGCACCAGCTTCTTTCCGAGCAAACCACTTGGTTGTTATGGTGACGGTGGCGCAATTTTCACGGCCGATGGCGAACTCGCAAAAAGCATCCGGCAGATTGCACGGCACGGGCAGGACCGTCGCTATCATCATGTACGTGTGGGTGTAAACAGCCGGCTGGATACATTGCAGGCGGCCATATTGCTGGTGAAGATGACCATACTGGACGACGAAATCGCTGCACGCCAACGGGTGGCGGCTATATATAGCCGACTGTTGGCTGCAACTGGTGTGAGGGCGCTACCGCAGGTGGAAGCGAGCAACGAGAGTGCGTGGGCGCAATACACCATACAGGTCGAAAATCGCGACTTTGTGCAGACGCGGCTCGCAGCGGTTGAGATTCCCACTGCCGTGCATTATCCGATACCACTCAATCGGCAACCGGCCGTTGCATCAGACGCGGTGCTTTCGATTGGCGATGCGGTGGCGGGGCGCGTTCTCAGCTTGCCTATGCATCCGTATTTAAATGAGCGCAGCCAATCATACATTGTGGAGCACCTCGAAGCCGCGCTGCATGTGGCTGCGTAAACGCCCGATGCGTCTCTCAAATGACTACGCGTCACGACATTTTGTCAGTCATGTCATTACTGGTCATGTTTGAATGCGAATTGCGGCAGGCAACTGCAGCAACGGCTTCTGTCGGAACGGGACTTGCGCTGATGTCATGCTTGGCTGCGTTTAGTGACGTGCGAGCCACGCGGGCACGCAGGTACGCTTGCGTGATGCGGCTCACCTTGCACACTGGGGAAGCGCGATTCAGCGGGCCAGGATGGTCGCATGGGGATACTACGCAAAGCGGGCATAGGGCGTTGAGCCGTGAGGAGTGCCGGTGCTGAATGCATTGTCCGTTTTTCTTTCCGACGGCGATCCGGCAGGACAGACTCGCGCCACAAGCTCACTTGCGCGCCAAGGCTTCGTTCCCGCTGTGCACTTTGACTGGAATGGCGGGCGGCTCAGTGCTTGGACGCATCCCTCCCAGCAACACGTAGAAAATTGCAGTGTTGAAACCCCGGTAGGGTATGCCTGCTGCGTCGGGCCATTGTGGTATCAAGGCAGGTTCGGTACGGAGGCGTTGGCGACACTGCTTGATGAGATTCACGCAGCCGGAAGCATAAGCGAGAATGCGTTGCGTGGAAACTTTGCACTCTATCTGAAGGTGGGTGACTGCATTTGGCTACTGAATGATGCGCTGGGATTCGTTCGAATTTACGCGAGCGCCGATGGCTGTTTCTTCAGCACAAGTTGGCTTGCCACCTGTGCCTATCTGGAACGTGTCGAACTCGATGAGGCGTCGGCCATTGAATATGTGCTGCTGGGCGCCGCGCATTCCCGCTACTCCGTGGCGCGCAACGTCAATCTGCTACCGCTAGGTCAGGCCTATGATTTGGGCCGCAGGCGCACGTGGCAACGTTTCCCGTCAGGACTCGCCGCTGAAGTCCGGACCTTCGATTCGCTCGACGAGGCGGTAGACGTCGTCGCTGGACATTTGCGTGAGGTGTCTGCCGAAGTGGCGTTGGCCTTTCCCGACCGGGTCAACGTGGCGCTGTCGGGCGGCTTCGATTCACGCACGATAGTCGCCGGCTTGCTCGCGGTTGGTGAGCGTCCGCAGTTGTTTGTGTACGGCACGGCGAATTCCACCGACGTACTCGTCGCAGGGATTGTGGCAAGCTCGACAGAACTGGCGCTTGACGTCATCGACAAAGGTGTCCTGGATCGCGACTCGCCGTTGCCGAACATCGAATCTCTCGAGCAAAGCGCGTTGTTCTTTGATGGCCTTCCCAACGATGGCATATATGATACGGGCGCAGACCGACAGACCAGGTTGCAGCAAAATTCGGGGGGACACATCGCGCTGAACGGCGGCGGCGGGGAAATTTTCCGCAATTTTTTCCATCTTCCCGATCGCCATTTTGCGGCAATCGATATCGTACGTTCCTTCTACCGTGGATTCAGCTCGAGAGTTTTTCGCGGCGCGCACGGACTGCCCAACTACGAAACGCGCCTCGCGGCTTCCATGCAGGAAATCTTGGGCGTAGCCACGGACGCAAACGTCCGCCTGACGCGTCCGCAAGTCGAGCTTCTTTATCCTTTGTTTCGTTGCCATTACTGGATGGCGGTGAACAACAGCGTGGCTATGCGCCACGGTTACTACGCCACGCCATTGGTAGACCTGAAGTTGACGCGCATGGCTCAACACCTGCCGCTGCGCTACAAAAGCGCGGGTGGCTTCCAGAGCCGTCTGATCAATGCGCTTCACCCGGGGATAGCCTCGCAGGCATCGGCGTACGGCTTTCGCTTTAGCGACGGGCCCGATCGGAAGGCGCAGTTGGCCGAACGATTAGCCTGTGCACGGCCAGTGGGCCTGCGGCCGCTGATCAATGCCGTACGCCGAAACTTGCGCAACGTTTGCGTTGCACCTGCCACGCTCCAAAGGTACCGGGGCCTACTGCCGGGTGAGTGGCGTCTGGATTCATTGCTCGACCTGCAACAGTTGCCGGATGACGGTGCCTTGGGGCGCGCCCTTGCTGTGGAAGTGGTGTGGCGGCGCCTATTTCAGCAGTAGTTTCGCCAGTTCAGGCCGACGTTTGGCAAGGAAGATTCGTAAGTCCCGATCGAGGCGCCGAGGCCGCAAAGCGCCTTTTGCTTCTTGCAAGGCCTCCAAGGCCTCCAAGGCCTCCAAGGCCTCCAAGGCCTCCAAGGCCTCAAGGCCTCATTGTCAAGCGGAGAACGATGATCGATCGCTCAGGTTGGGCTATGTTGCCAGCTGCGGCCACGTGTACCATCTGTGTCCACGTTGGTCCGCGCTTCTACTCTCGCGTCGACGTGTCGGTTCCGCTGGTGTTCCCTTGCTGAAACGGATTTGCCTGTAAGCAGGCAGCTGAACTTTCTCCCAATGGCTAATCGAAGCTGCATATGTCCGGCGCAACATCGAACCAAATCAGACTCCCTCTGACACCGCGTAGTCAACATGATTCCAGCCAATAAGTTCCTGAGTTTCCCACTCGATCAAGTAACGCCAGAAGCGGAGGAAGAATTTTTTACTTCACTGAGGCTTCGAAACGGGACTTACAAAACAACTTTCCAAGGGCGTTTCTCCGACATCAATCATGTGCTCTGCAAATTTCTTCAGTCAGGGGACATCGTCGTTGGCGACGTCCTGGATGTCGGTATTTCTTCGGGCAGCAATACATTGGAACTCTACCAAGAGTTGGATTCTGCGGGCTACAAAAGCAAAATTATTGGGACCGACCTGATGCCCGATGCGTGGCTTGTCCGCGTGTTCCCGGGTTGTTTTGCATTAGTGGATGAGACCGCTTATCCACTGCGGTATGATATTTTCAATCGAAGCATGAAGCCATGGGTAACCAGCAAAGATTATAGAAGCGGATTTTTCATCCTCCGTAAATGTATTAATCTTGTGCTAGGGTTTCGTGCGAAACAAATGATGCGTGGTCAAAATTCAAGTGCGGTACGAAAAGTTGAACTTGTTACGCCGAGGCTTGGCGAATGTTCGAACATTATTGTCCAGAAGGACAATATTACAAAATATAATCATTCATTCGAAGACAAGTTTACTTTCATTAGAGTAGCTAATGTGTTGAACAAGAGTTACTTTTCTGATGGAGAACTTGCGTCTATACTTGATAATATAAAGCGATATACGACAAAGCCACGAGGTGCCCTTCTAGTCATACGTACCCATGAGGACGGGACTAATCATGGTACTTTGTTTGATATTGATGAAGCTACGGGATGCAAGATTCTTCAGCGCTTCGGCCAAGGTTCTGAAATCGAGGATATCGTATTTGAATCCATGCGCGAGTCTTGACGTGAACCGTCTAGGGATCCGCGTGGTTCAGTGCTGCATCGGCACAGTCATCGACGCCACTGTGGCTGGCCGGCTCCTTCAGTCCTGACGGGCGAGCTTTCATGAGCCGGTGCTAACTTAAAGTCACGCCGATGTATCGTGCCATCCATCCCAACACTTTTCAGGAGGCTCTGCGATGTACGGACCGTTCGCGCTTTCCCGTCGCCGTTTCGTGCAAGCCGCCATGGGCTTGCTGGGCCTCGCCACCGTAGTGCCCGTAAGGCGTGCGTTCGCTGACGCGCGGACGCCGGCGCCTGGCGATGGTGGGGGGCATCTCGTCGTCGTGAAGGTTGCCGATAAGGATCGTGTCTGGCGCGCGCAGGCGCACGTCGGCGATGACCCGAAAGTTGCTGCCAAGGTTGTGCGATTCACTGACGCAGACGGCAATCCACACCGTGGGTTGGAAGCATGGTTCTACGCCGATTGCGTGGAGGCAGGGGCAACGCGCCTCGACAATGCCTACGACTACATCAATTGCAAGTCGGTCATTGTTACGTACGACGGTCACGATGTTCCCATTCCGCCCAGTAGCAAAAAAGATGGGACGTTTGACTTCTGGCGTGGCTGTCGTTCGCCGGCCATACGCTACGGAAAGCAAGTAGGCTGGAGCACGGACAGGATTGACTGGTCACTTCTACCAAGCTATGCACTAGACCCGCAAGCACCTTGGGATGACTCCAAAAGGGATTACAGCTTCAATGGCTACGGCAATTGCACCACTCGGACGATGGGTCAGGGCGGGTCGCGTCCGGATATTGGCTACATGCCGACCTGGAACATGGCGTTTCTATGCAATCCAAGCGATGCGACGTGGGCTGTAGTGCGTCGTACCGAGGACCATATCGGCGGTTGGGGCATGGTCTACATCAGCGATCCCGAGACGGGTGGCATTGTTGACATCCACAAGTACCCAGGCACGACCACACTTCCACAGGCGCAGGTTCACAGTTACAAAAATAACGCGCTCGTACCCTACGCGGGTAGCTACGATGGCGACACACTGATTCCGGTCAAAGATGGGCCTAGCTCGTGGAGCACCACGAAATCGCCGATGATCCCGGATAGTGATCACTTGACTGGTTACGCGCTACTCGCTGCTATGGTTACGGGAACGGCACGCGACTGTGACCATGCGTCGTTTTGGGGCAACTATCCGTTGGTGTGTGTTGGTCCGCAATACAACGCGTCGGGCGGCGTGGCGTTGGGCGCGCAGCGCAGGTTCGCGTGGTGCCTGCGCAATTTATTCATGGCGTCGTACGTCAGCTCAGACCGTAAGTATTTTGCGGATGAGACGGCGCGTAACCTGCCGATAGCAATGGCGCATGCAAAGAGCCCGTTCGGGATTTATGACGTGAGCGCGACGTATCCACGGAATGCTGCGGACGCCGGCGGGTATCGCGGCATGGCGACCTGGCAGCAGTTTTACCTGATGACAACGTTGGATGCCGTGTCGTACAAGAACAAGGAATGGGCGCCGTTCGCTCAATTCTTGGCGAAGTTCATCGCGACTTGGTACAAGTATCCGTTTTCCTTGGTGCAGACCGTTTATTTCCTGATGGTGTTTAAACCCGATGGAAGTCGCATGACGGATTTCGTGGAAATGACCCGTATGTCATTAATACAAAACCACTACAGCACCGAAGATGCCAACGCGATTGTGTCAGCTACCACGGTCGAGGAGGCTTTTTTAGCCGTGCGGAGACACTTCACCAAACCCGATGGTACGCTTACGTGGGATGGCAAGTGCGTCAACGGGGTGGCGGACTATCAGGGAGTGATTCGCGCGGACGACGCTTACCCGGCGATGGCGGGGGCGGCAACTGTGTGTGCGGCGAACACCGGGGCCGAAGGCACGGCCAAGGCGTTGGCGTACTGGCGAGCGCTGCCGACCAAACCAAACTTCAGTCGCGACGGAAAGCTCAACTTCAAGCCGCGCAAAGCGTAGATTGACAGGCGTGGAAGGCAGCATAGGCTATCGGTTACGATACGAAGCTTTCAAACGGCCCATGAAGCCTTGTGCAGCCAGCCAGCGATGACGGGAACGGCTTTTGTGTCTTTTGGAAGTACGTCGATATTGTGCTCGGACTTTGAGGCGGGAAGACGACGGTCAAGGTCAATTCCGCGAATATGCGAAGGATTGAGCCAATTATCCCGATGCTGCGCGACTTGATGCGTACTTTGCGAAGCCGGACCCAAATTTAATGCTTCGACCCCCACGCATGCGGGCTGCGTCAAACGGGGGACGTTGTTCGATGCTGAGTGAAATGGATGGTGCGCGGTTAAACAGTGCTTTGCTCTTGGCTCTGAGGTCGAAGATATTTCATTAGAGCGGATGTGCGAATTATGCACTAGCTTCACAGCTGGCACGAGGCTTGATTAGTAGCGGCCCTGGGGCGCGAAAGCCATTCGGAACAGCGTCGGTGGCTCTCAGATCATCAAAATGAAAGTATCGACGGACGAATGTTGAGATGCCTGCCAAGAATTTGAGTCTGAGGAGATCTTTGTTTTTCTCGTTTGCAGAAAAATACACCTCGTTTGTATTCGCCGTGGCGTCAATCGTCATCGTGAGTCGGCTGCTTACGCCGAAAGAGATTGGCGTTTACTCAGTCGCGGTCGGTCTGACGACGTTGGCGAATACGCTGCGGACCTTTGGCGTCAGCAGTTACCTGGTGCAGGTAACGCACCTGACTGAGGACATCATTCGCACGTCTTTCACGATCAACCTCATCATCGCGTGGGTGCTCGCGTTGGTTCTGTTTGCCACCAGCTGGCAAGTAGACACCTTCTTTCACGGTGCCGGTGTTGGGCGCGTCATGCGCGTGCAAAGCGGGTCGTTCATCTTGGTGCCGTTCGGGATCACGGCAATGGCGTTGTTGAAGCGCAACATGGCGTTCGGCACGCTGTACAAGATAAACGTCAGTTCGAGTATCACGAACAGTTGCACGACCGTTGGCTTGGCGTTTGTTGGCTTCGGTTACATGAGCATGGCCTGGGCGTCGCTCGCCGGCATGCTGGTCATGGTGCTCGGTTGCGCCGTCTGGAGCCACGAGTACAGGGCGCGCGGGGTAGGCTTGACCGGGTGGCGGGACATCCTGTCATTCGGAGCCAAGATGACGGCCACGGATATTGCAGTCGACTTGGGACAACAGTCGGCGAACATCGTGGTGGGCAAGATGCTGGGGCTGACGGCCGCGGGGTTCTATTCACGAGGATATGGGCCCGTCAACATGTTCCGGGAGAAGATTGTGGCCGCTGTCAAGGCGGTCACGTTTCCCGCACTCGCGGCTGAGCATCGTGAGCGAGCCATGGCACCGCAATTGTTTCTGCGGGCACTCGTCTACCTCACCGGCGTCAGTTGGCCGTTTTTTGCGTTCGCTGCGTTGATGGCATTTCCAATGATCCGGATCATGTTCGGAGATCAATGGGACGCTGCTGTCCCGGTGATGCGCTGGTTGTGTGGGGCAGCTATCGTAGGAACGTTGATCTACCTGTCGAATTCTTTTTTTGTTGCTGTCGGGAGGGTGGGGCCGTCGGCTGTCGTCGAGGTCCAGTACCAACTCGCGGCTTTGGTGCTCGCGATTGCGGCAGGCTTCTTCAGTGTCGAGGCAGTGGCTGCGTCGCAGGTGCTTGTCTATGTTATCGCCGCAGCACTTTATCACCGCAGGATGCGCGACTTTGATGCACTCGCGCTGGGCAAATGCGCCCGCGCACTGATGCCGAGCGTCGCGGTTACCATAACAACCATCATCGTGCCGATTGCGGTGCTGCTTTGGCCGGGTTTGCTCAGCGGGCACTTGATTCCGGCCTTTGTCGTTGCCGTTCTGGGCGCGGGAGGAGGCTGGCTCGCTGGAGCTATTGTCGTAAGGCATCCGTTACTGGATGAGTTGCGTCTGACAGCATCGCGTTCTTTGGACACTCTTGGCAGCTTCCGTAAGGTTTAGATTTGGTTTGATGTGATTGACGGACGGGAGTGCGTTAGCTTGGAACAGGCCCCGTATTGCGATTGATCCAGCCAGGCGGTCCGATCCGCAGCGGCTGACGCATAATGTGGTGACAGTGTGGTTCTGCCATGAAGCGGTCACCATCGGCCACGGTTTCGAGTCTCCTTGTCGGCTTGCTTCTGCCGCAGCATCGCACGCCTCTTGGGTGTGTCGGGCTTCGGTCTGGGAATTCGGTCCAACCGTCGAAGGAGCCATATCTCGCAATACTTCAGATGGACGGAGTGGGTGACCGACCAAGGTTATTTACAGGGAGTGGCCACAGATGACGTTCGTTGCGGTTGTCCAAATAATGGGGCTGGTGGCGCTCACCATCGCGATTGTTCTGTGGGCCGTATTCTTTCCATATCCTTCGCCGCTGATACGACGCTTCCTGTCGCCACGCTTGCGCTGGCCGGAAATGCAGATCCGTGGGTGGCTGAAAGGCGGACGCTTTCAGTCCGCGTTTCTCAGATACTTCAATCGTGACCCGAAGCGTACGCCTCCGCCGGGGAAGAGCGTCCTCGCGCCTGCGGATGGGATCGTCACCAGTGCAGACGCAAGAGAGGATGTGCGCTACCTTGTGATAGCGCTGAGCTTCTGGGATATGCATGTGCAGCGTAGCCCAGCGTCCGGGAAGGTGCTTGACGTGCAGGCCCATGGTGATGGTTTCATGGACGCTGAGGGAAGGGAGTTTGCCTTTTTGCGCGAGAAGTCATGCCCTGTGCAGACGCGCGTAGTGATCGAGACCGACCCCGGGCAAATCGCGGTGCGCTTGATTACCAGTCTCGCGGCGCGGCGTATCGAAGCGTGGGTCCGGCGCGGAGAGGACGTCGAGCGTGGCCAGAGGATAGGCCGCATTTTGCTGGGCAGTACCGTGGTACTTGAGCTGCCTGCCGCCACGAAGCTGTTGGTGCGCACGGGCGATCGAGTGTGGGCCGGAGAAACGGTTGTTGCCGGAGAATTGAGTGCCTGTGAATGATTTTTTCTGGGTATCCGATCATCTTGGATGGGGTGTTTTTGCCCTGGCCATCTTTACCGGTTTGTGGTTGCTGCTGTCTGATCTGGTCTGGCGAATACAAAGTAGCAGGGTTGGCCGGCTCGCGGTGATGATGTCGATCGGCTGGATCTTCGGAGCCGGTCTGATCCTGCTAGGGTTCTACCTCGGTAATCGATAAACTCAACAAGTTGCGGGTTCGTTGCCTCGTTGCAGACAAGTCACCGGCGTAGCGGCGCCTTCTCGTGTTGGAGCTGGACATGAAAAACAAGTCGCCATCAGGACCTCCGGTGTGCAGTTGCCAAAGCCTTCGGGGAGTTCCAGTTATCCGGCGGATGCCTCGCTGATGCTGGTGAGGCGTTGGTCAACGGGCCGGCCACGGCGTGGCTGTGAGCGTCGTGGCTTCAGTGTGATTTGGGAGCTTTACGTAGTGGGCCCGTGGTTATCCCGTCCTGACTATTTCCGCTAACATATTTCGTATGCCTTCGCCACTTGTCTCAGTCATCATCCCGGTTCGCAATTGCCGTGAGTATATTCACGAGGCGATTGACAGCGTCCTGATGCAGGGCTACGCGAATCTCGAAATCATCGTTATCGATGATGGGTCTAACGATTACCAATATTCAGAATTGGAAAAATGGGATGAACGAATAACCGTTCATCGGCTATCAGGCATGGGTGTTTCCCATGCGCGCAATATCGCCATGACCATGGCAAAAGGTGAGTACTTTGCCTTTCTGGACGCGGACGATATCTGGTTCCCGGGCAAGCTGGCCGCGCAGGTCGACTATTGCGAAAGGAATCCGCAGGTCGGTTGCGTGTTCGGCGCCTTCGCGAGATGGGAACGTGATGCTTCCGGCCGATTTCCCCCCTCATCGTCGCTGACAACGGACTGTCATGCGCTGGCCGAAAATGAGCCAGCTCGCTCAGGCTGGATTTACACACGGTTGCTGATGGGGCAACTGGTTGGCATGAATACCGCCGTGATCCGACGGGAGGTCTTCGAACAGCTCGGTGGCTTCGACGAATCCATGCACATTGGCGAGGACTATCTGTTCTGGCTGAAGGTGTCTCGTGTCTTCGAGATGCATGCACTCGCTGGCACCGTAGCGCTGTACAGGAATCATGAATTGAGCGCGATGAGGCGCCTGGGCGAGTCCAATCACTTGGCTATTGTGCTGAAGGCGGCAGCTTCCCGCTGGGGCCTCTCCAACCCGGATGGCACCCATCTCGACCAAGCTGAGTTCAACACCAGGCTTGCTTCAACAGAATTCGATCATGGCTACAATCACTTTTGGTGGGGATCGGCCGCTGTAGCGCTACGCTCGCTGTTCAACTCACTTCGGGGCGGTTTTCGGCCTGGACGTTCATTGGCGTACATCACCTTGCTGCCCGTCCGCAACCTGTTGCCGAGGCTTAGACATCGTTCGTAGCGCCGTCGTAGTGTCTGCTGTTATTGAACAGATCCGAATCAGATGTTGATTGGCGCGGTATCGCTCCAATATGCTGGAGCGCGTATAGTACCAGCCACTGGTTCACGCTTTTCCCACCCGCCAAGCGATGCTAATCGCTAGACGGGCGGTCAGGCCACGCAATCCGGGCGCCAGCCAAAGCCCTCTTGCATACTGGTGTTCCTCGTTTGCGAAATCTCGTTTGGCCTGCGAGTCCCCTTCGCCCCGGTCGAACACGTCGACCCCCTCTTCCGGGGCAGCGGCGAACATGTGCTTGAGTAGGATTCTGCCCGGCGAATAGCTCGCGAACCTTTTGTCGTAGGCAGGAAACCAGACATGGAGTACGCCTCGGCATTTCAGGCCGAAATGAGCTGCGACGATCTGCTCGCCGCATCTCAGCACTGACAGAATGCCACTGCATTCGACCTCCCGTGTGCGTAACAACCGCGCCAGTAGTTCAACGTAGACATTCTTGAATAGAGCCGCATGCGTCTTGCCTGTTCTTGAGTATTGAGCCCTTTTAGTCTCGATCAGCCAAGCCATGTCTACGTCTGGTGATGAGGACTGCCATTCGAAACGAAGTGGCCCAATCTCATTCTGAAGCTTCTTCTCCCGTCGTTCGGTGTCGGCGACAATCTTCTTGTCAATGTGACGCAAACGCGCCCAATAATCAGCGCCTGGTACCCCAAGGCGCGTACGGAGACCGGTTCGGTGCTCATCGCCGTCCAGGCCGAGGCGCGCCTGCGTCCGATCCAAATGCGTGAACAATATGGCGTTGATCCGTCCACGAGTCGCTGCCAGAAGGTGTGGCGGAGATAGCTCGACACCGCGTTTGGCAACGGCTCCAAAATAATCAGTCATAACGTCGCCGGCTGGCTCGAAGACGCGAAACCGCGAAACGAATCCGTGCCTCGGCTGAATCGGTAAAAAAAACACAGGCTCGCTATTATCGTAGCCGACAAGGATACGCACGCCAGGATTCAGATATACAATTTGGCTGATATAGGTACGGCTTAGAAACGCCAGATTCAGATCTGACTCTGCCGCGTGTAGGTCATCCCAGGCCATGGACTCCGCCTGACTCAATTCGTCCATTTTTCTGATGAAGAGGTTTACGCCCAGCTTCATTGCGTTCATATTGAACGAGATCGGAAGAACAGGAAGCTGGCTAACTTCGCAGGGTCGATGCCCGATGGTCCGGTTGTCCAGTAATTTTCAGGAACATGTATACGGCCGATGTCAGCGACCCATTTCTTACGCGTATCCATCAATACCGGGTTGCTGCTGAAGCACATTGCGAACCCTGCGCGATTCGCCATCGCTCGCACCTTTTCATTAACTGCTCCATGAGGAAATGACATAGCATCCGCCTCGGCTCCAAGTTCCTTCAAGAGCATACGGCTGCGCTGCAAATCCCCAAACGGATCTTGCAGTGCGGTGAGAGGGATATGCGAATGTCCGTGCCCGGCAATTCTGATCGGATGGAGATCGCGTAATTCTTCGCGAGAGAGCATCTGCCGCTCCGTTGCGGAGTGAACGTTCCACGATTGCAAGAAAGTTTGGCGCGCGTCGTCCGCCATTCCGCCGACGCCAGCGGTTACCCGATAGATTCGAATTTTACGGCTCTCGCCCTCAACGATCGGAATATTCAAAGATGATTCCAACTTCTTTAAGTTGCCGGAGGACAGTAATATCTCAACCAGTGCATCCTGCCACCAGCGGGCCTCCAAGCCATCGAGCACGCTGGTTGCCAGGAAGAGTACCCCCGGCAATCCTCGCTTTTTCAGTTCAGGTTGCGCATGAAGCACCGTATCCCGCCAGCCGTCATCGAAGGTAATCAGACCTGCCCTGTGCGGAAGACCCGCAGCGGCCTCAGTATGGGCCTTGAGCTGGTCGAGATCGATGACGTTGTAATGCTTGAGGATGAAGTCGAGGCATTGGCCGAATCCTTTGCGAGTAAATGTATATTCTCGCTCGGCGTAGTCGTACTCATCCGAGTTGGCGGGCAAGACGCGATGGAACATGAATACTGTCAACGTATTCCTGTTTCGCAGGCGATGCGCCAACCCCAATAGGCCTGACCTGTAAAGGCCTGTGCGGGTGGCAGATTTGAGTATCGACATCAGATGGTTTCGATTAATTTGATCGGCCGGGAATAATGACAAAAGTCGCTTGGGTATACGGCGGTGGTGGACTGAGCGCCGCCAAGTATCCGACAACCTTTCGGGATGAACAATAGGATCACGTGCGCCGCGCCCCAGCTCGAAGGGGCGGGCGCCTTGGGCTTGTCGATAATTTGGGGTGAGGCGCTGGAAGCCATGACTTCAATTTTGTTTTGAGCGATCGAAACGACAACAACTGATTGCAGAGGAGATTGGCATTCGGATTGAGGCGGCCAATGGCCGAGTTTGCTTGCCTCGTGGACGACGCGGCGACCGAATGGCTCGCTGCAAAGACCGCCAGCCTGGGCGGTTGATCCCGCGACGATTCAAACGGCTGTAAGTGAACCTGACCCTACTTTTGCCACGATGCTAAACTTACTCCCGCCCCGCATATCGCGGCCACCGTGCCGTCGGCGGCGCCCGTGCTCGCAGGGTAGGTCCACCGTGGCGTACTCGGCTGGGGCGTTAATTGACAGATGAACGTTGGAGCCGGCTGCATGAAGACGGACTGTACTTGATTTGAGTTTGACCGACCCGCCAACGATGGCGCGCCCGACCGGCCGGGCGAATCAGATCGACCTCTTGGCCGACCTTGCCGGGGCGCGGGTGGTATCGCGTGCAGCGCTGCCGCCGGCACGGCCTGGTCGGGCGGGGCGCGTGCGGCAATTGCTCGGCTCCGTGATCGGCTACGGCGCCTCAGTCTTTGCGCCGGGCATGGTTATCACTGGTGACGGCCTGGCCTATGGCACCGGCGAGGCGATGCTCGCGCAGCGGATCGGCTTCGGCGCGTTCCTCGCGCATCTGTTACGCAAAAAACCGATCGTCTTCACCCGGCGCGATGATGCCGATGCTTATTCAGCGCTGGCCGAGCGGCTCGACCTGCGCCCCGGCGCGCCGATCAACGCCATGCTCAGTGGCAACTCCTGCTTCTCCGTTGCCGGCACCCACTGCGACGGCGCTGAGGTGTTTGTCCATCTCGGACGTGGTGCGGGGGCCACCTCGGTGCACCGACATGCACGCGGGCTAGCGGCGGCGCAGTCGGTGCTGCGCGGGACGGCGTGGCAGCGTTTCATTGCGACCCCGGTCGTGTCGCGCGAGGTCGGTGATATCGCGATCTTCGTGGAAACCCGTGTCCCGGGGCAACGCCGGTCGATACATGACGTGCCAGCTGCCGAACTCGCCGCCGTGCTCACCCAGGTGGCGGCCCCGCTGATCGACCTGCATCGGTTGACCGCGACTGCGACTGCGACCGCCGCCGCCCATGCCGGTCTGATCGGGCGCTTCGAGGCCGACATGGCCCGGATCGAGGACGGCGACCTGCGCGAGGCGTTGCGGCAGTTGACTGCCGAGACCGCCGACTGGCTCCGTCGTCGCTGCCCCGCTGCGGTGCTCATGCACGGCGACTGTTGCATACAAAATTTCCTCTTCGCCGATGGGTATGAGGTGGCTGGCGTCATCGACTGGGAATGGGCCCGCACAGACGGCTGCGCCGGCCTCGATGCGGTCCGGCTAGGCATCTGGTCCGTCGCCGACTTTTTTCACCTCGAGGTCAGCGCCCTGGCTGCCGACCTGGCCTTCGGCCAGCCTGTCCCGCCGGCGCTCGACGCCTATCTCGGCCAGGTGATCCCCGCCCTCGGCCTGACCGCCGCAGACATCGCGCCGCTCGCGACCCTGCAGTGGCTCACGATGATGTTCGTCAGCGGCGTGTGGACGCCAGCGCCGGATGGCGGCTGGATGCAGCGCATGGCCCGGCCGATGCTGCGCCACCTTACGGATAGGCGGTGAACAATTGGCGACGAACCTGACTCTTGTAGGCATCGGTCTCGGCGATCGGTGTCACCGTGGTGTAGCCGCAGTCACGCAGGAACGCTGCGATCCATTCTTTCGGACTTGGCGTCATCTTTGGCAGTAAATTGGACCATTCGTGCTTGGTCTCGTCCGATTGCCCCATATCGAAGATGAGGCATTTATTAGTCCGGTCATGTATTGCCCGCATCAGCGCCGCGGCGTAATCGACGCCATGCTCGTACATCACGTGGTGCAGCACGGAGAGAAACAATACCACGTCGAAAGACGGCAGGCAGGCCAACAGGTCGGCGTCGACCATGGCGTAGATGAAACCGGCCCTGTGCACTTCGTTTAGGGACGCCGTCGATCGCGCTACGTTCAGGCGACGCCTGTCGGCATCGACGCCGATCGCGATGCAGCCGTCTTGGCGCGCCGCTTCCTGGACGAAAAACCCCTCGGCGCAACCGAGGTCGAGCATTGAGTGGCTGCCGGTTTGCTGCAGCACATGCGCGATCACCAGCCAACGGTCAGTGCAGGCGCGGTCACCCTTGGCAAGCGACTGCTTGCCAAGGGTGACCGGCTGATAGGGTTCGTAGCTGCTCACCAGGCGCCGCAGAGCGAATCGCTGTAGCGCCACCCACGGGCCACTAAACTGCCTCTCGAGGTTCAATCGCATAGCTGGGTACTCCCATATTGTGTCGGCTGAGGACTGACCTTGCACCTAATGTACATACCCCATAACCGAGGACATGAGCTGGCGTGTTTGGCTTGATCGGCCAGCCAGTGTTGTTCGAACTGCATCGGGCTGATGTAGTCCACGGTAGAGTGTAGCCGGGACCGGTTGTACCAAAGCAGCCATGCAAGGGTTTCATCCTTGGCATGGCGGCGGGTGACGAAAGTGCTGTCCGTGTAGGCGCTCTACTTTCAACGAGCCGAATAGCGTTTTGCTGCACGCATTGTCCCAACAGTTGCCTCGGCGACTCATCGATGTAGTGATGCTGTACTCATTGAGTGCCCTCCGGAAGCCTTCACTGGCGTATTGGCTGCCATGGTCGCTGTGGAAGATCAGACCGGCGTGCTTGTCTGGATGATGCTTGAGCCACGCCATGCGCATCGCATCAATCACGATGTCCCGATGCATGTCCTGGCGCATCGACCACCCGACAACCCGACGATGTCCAGTCCTGTCTGCTTGTGAAGTCACCCGCAGTTTGAGCGATCCATTGACGTAGGATGAGGAATGAGCCGGTTGGCGGTCTTCGTCGATTCAGCTGTCGGCCAAGGAAGCTGTCCTATCAGGCAGGGGTTTGAGTGACCATGCTTCGCATCTGGCATACGTTGATCTATCTCGGCGATGGGGCGGTGCTGCTGCCGTGCGCGGGGTTGCTCTTTGCGTGGTTGATCGTGGCTCCCACCACCCGACGCATGGGTTGGTGGTGGCTGCTTGCCGTGCTGCTGGTGGGCGGTGGCGTGACGCTGAGCAAGCTGGTGTACATGGCGACGGGATGGCACCCGGCGGGGTGGAATTTCATCGGCTTGAGCGGACACGCTGCGTTGTCGTTCCTGTTATGGCCGTCGGCAGCGGTGCTTGTGACCAGTCGCCATCGGACTGGGCTTCGCGTTTTTGCGGTCGCGCTGGGTACAGGCCTTGCCCTCGCCATTGCAACTTCGAGTTGGGTTTTAGGCGACCATTCCCCGGTGGAACTGGTGCTGGGAGCGTTGTGGGGAGTACTGGTCGCGGTCATCTTTCTGGCCATTACCCGGCGGCATGTGGTCGAAGCACCGCCACTCCGAAGTTGGGCGATTGTGAGCCTGTTGCTGCTGGTGGCGATGGCCTTTGGCCACAAGTTTCCCTCCGCGCGCGTGCTTGGCTGGGTTGCCTTGCAAGTGAATGGGCGTACGGCCATCCACACGCGCCGTGACCTTGGACCGTGGGCAGAGCTGTCAAAAAAGGCGGCGGATGGCCGGCGTCCGGACTCGTCGGCGACGCGGGCACACACGCCGCAGTGAGCGGATCCGTGGCTGGTGCGGAAGAACCCGGCGCCTGTGGTGGTCCAGTCATCCCGGGTACCGCGATGGCCTCCCGTTTCTGCAGGAAACACCGCTGCTACACTGGGCACGACATGCAATCCATGGGGGAGACTCCTTCGTGCAGCGGCTCAGGATTGATTTGATCGCGGCTGCCCGGCCGAACTTCATGAAGGTCGCGCCGCTGTTCCACGTGCTGCACGAACAGCCGTGGTGCAGCCTGCGGCTGGTGCATACCGGCCAGCATTACGACCAGAACATGTCGGAGGCGTTTTTCCGCGACTTGAAGCTGCCGCCGCCGGATCTGCATCTGGATGTGGGCAGCGGCAGCCACGCCGAGCAGACTGCCCACGTGATGCTTGCCTACGAACGTGCTTGCATCGCGCAGCGGCCGGACCTGATCGTGGTGGTCGGGGATGTCAATTCGACTGTTGCCTGTGCCCTCGTCGCCACGAAGCTGCATGTGCCGGTGGCGCATCTTGAGGCGGGGTTGCGCAGCCGCGACCGCCGGATGCCCGAGGAGATCAACCGGTTGGTGACCGACGTGATCGCCGACATCCTGTGGACGCCGTCGCCGGATGGCGATGAAAACCTCGCCGCCGAAGGCGTGCCGCCGGAGAAGGTCACCCGCGTCGGCAACATCATGATCGACTCCTATGAACTCATGCGCGAGCGCATCGAGGCCAGCGGCGAACGTCACAAGCTCGGGTTGTACGGGCGCCCCTACGGCGTGGTGACGCTGCATCGTCCGTCCAACGTGGATGCGGCTGCACCGCTCGCCGCGCTGGTCGACCAGCTGACCGGTATCGCCGCCAGGCTGCCACTGGTGTTTCCTGTGCACCCGCGCACGCGCAAGAACCTGCAAACCTTTGGCCTGTGGCCGAAATTGGTCGAAGCGCCCGGCCTGCAAGTCGTCGAGCCGCTCGGTTACGTGGATTTCATGAACGTGGTGTGCGGCGCGCGCCTGATCATCACCGATTCGGGGGGCATGCAGGAGGAGACCACGTATCTCGACATACCGTGCCTGACGGTACGCACCACCACCGAGCGTCCGATCACGATCACGGAAGGAACCAACCGACTGGTGGCTGCCGGCGAGCTGGTACAGGCTGTGGACGAGATCCTTGCCGGTCGCTGGACACACGGACGCAAGCCGGAGCTTTGGGATGGCCGTACCGCGGCGCGCGTGGCGGCAGATATCCACCGTCGCCTGCTGGGCGCAGCGCCTGGCGATGCCGAGGAAACCGCGGTTGCCCAGGCCTTTGGCGAGCGCACGCTAGGCAACGCGTGGGCCCGTGAGCAGGCCCCATACGGTTAGCGCAGACTATCGCTGTGCCCTGGGGACCGTCCAATGATGCATAGCATCGTCATTGCCAGCTATTTGATTGCCGCCGCCGCGTTCCTCGTGGGCACGGTCTTGCTGGCGGTCAGTTGGCGCGGCCAGCGTACCGGCACCTTGTTGCTGCTCGCCACGGCGGTGTCCGCTGCGTGGGGCGCGTTTCTGGCGTACGCCGAATGGCAGCGCACCATGGCGATCAACTGGGTGTTGCTCGCCGACGTGCTGCGCTACGGCGCTTGGCTCGTTTTTTTGAGTGCCTTGTTCGGCGCGTGGCCGTCGTCCGGACTGCTGCGCGGTTTACGTATCGCCGCACACGCGCTCTGGATCGTGCTCGCGCTGTATTGCCTCGCTCCGGGCCTCGGCTTGTTGCCAGTCGGCATCCTGCCGTCCAGCGTCGGCATACCCTTGATCGGCACGCTGATACTCGCCCTCGTCGGCGTGATGTTTCTTGAACAGATCTACCGTAACGTGGAGCCCGACCAGCGCTGGGCACTCAAGTTCCTGGTCATCGCGCTTGGCGTGATGTTCGCCTACGACATCTTTTTGTATTCCTACGCGGTGCTGTACCGGCAGTTCAATTTGAGCGTCTGGGCGGCGCGTGGCTTCGTCGACGCGTTGCTGGTGCCGCTGCTGCTGGTGGCGGCGGCACGCAACCCCGGGTGGTCACTGCCGGTTGGGGTTTCGCGGCGTGCAGTGTTTTATTCCACGAGTTTGTTGGTGGTCGCGTTCTACATCATCGCCACGGCAGTCGGCGGCTATTACGTGCGCATGTACGGAGGCGACTGGGGTCGAGTCGGCGGTATCACGGTCATCTGCTTTGCGCTGCTGAGCCTGACCTTGATTGCGGGGTCAGGGCAGGCGCGCTCGCGTCTGCGCGTGTTCCTGCACAAGAATTTCTTCAGTTTTCGCCACGACTATCGCGAGGAATGGCTGCGGCTGACGGCGACCTTGTCGGCCAGCGAAACGGAGCTGCCGCTGCGTGCGCTGCGCGCGATGGCGCAGACCATGGATAGTCCGGCGGGCATCTTGTTCATGCGCGGCGATGCCGATGACTTCGCACCGGAAGCGCGATTGAACATGCCGGCGCCGGCTGGCCTGAAACTTCCGGCGCGTTCGCCGGCTTTGGAATTCATGCGCAAGCGGCGCTGGATTTACGACCTGAGCCAACCGCCTCCGCTCGGCGATGAGCGGCTGCGTGCGCCGCCCGAGTTGACTGGCTTGCCGCGTGCCTGGCTCCTGGCGCCGCTGCTGCTGGAGGATCGCCTCATTGGCTTCGTAGTGCTGGCGCAGGCCCGTGCACGTCGTACGTTCGATTGGGAGGATATCGATTTGCTGCGGGTTGCCGGCAGCCAGGTGGCCAGCACCCTGGCGCAGGCAGCCGATGCGCAGCGTCTGGCCGAGGCGCGTCAGTTCGAGGGTTTCAACCGGCTCACCGCGTTTCTGATGCACGACCTCAAGAATGTTGCTGCCCAGCAATCGTTGCTGCTGCAAAACGCCGAACGCCACAAGCACAATCCGGCGTTCGTGGAGGACATGCTCACCACCGTGGCGAATTCGGTGCGGCGCATCTCGCGGCTGCTCGAGCAGTTGCGTGGCGACGCGACGCCTGGTGCGCGCGGCAACGTGCGGCTTGCGGCAGTGATCGACAAGGCGCTCGGGGAATGTATTGCGCAGTCGCCGCAACCGGAGTATCTGCCTGCTATGGAGGATCTTTGGGTGCGGGCGGATGCCGAACAGCTGGCCATCGTGTTGGGGCATGTGATCCGCAACGCCCAGGACGCGGCGCAAGCCAATGGCCATGTTACGCTCAGGGTGAAGCGGGCAGGGGATAGCGTTGCGATCGAAATCGAGGATGATGGAGCAGGGATGGACGAGGACTTTATCCGCAACCGGCTGTTCAAGCCGTTTTTCACCACCAAGGCCAGCAAGGGCATGGGTGTCGGGGCCTACCAGGCCCGCGAGTACGTGCATTCGATGAGTGGAGCCATGAGCGTCAGCAGCACACCGGGCCAAGGCACCGTATTTGCCATCCGCTTGCCGCTGGCCGATCCCACCGGCGATACACCGACAGCCAACGCGCCGAGGGTCGCGTCATGAGCGGGCCGCAGCGCCGCCTTTTGATCGTCGAGGACGACATTGGCCTGCAGAACCAGTTGCGCTGGAGCTTCGACGATTACGATGTGGTCTTCGCTGGCGACCAACCCACGGCGCTCGACCTGCTGCGCCGCCACGAGCCCGCGGTGGTGTTGCAGGATCTCGGCTTGCCCCCTGACGCGGCTGGTACCGCAGAGGGCTTTGCCACGATCACGAATATCCTGCAACAGGCACCGTACACCAAGGTCATCGTGGTCACCGGAAATGGCGACCGCGACAACGCTGTCAAGTCGATCGGCTGCGGCGCCTACGATTTTTGTTCCAAGCCGCTGGATCTCGCCGTTTTGCGACTGATCGTGGAGCGTGCGTTTCGGGTGCATGAACTGGAGGCTGAAAACCGGGAGCTCAAGAGTCAGTCGGCCGCCCCGCTCGAAGGCATCATCGGCAGCAGCGAAGTGATGCGCGACACCTGCCGGCTGGTGGAAAAGGTAAGCCCCTCGAACGCCACGGTCCTGCTGCTCGGCGAGACCGGCACCGGCAAAGAGTTGTTGGCGCGCGCCGTGCATCGCCTGAGTGCGCGGCGTGACGGGCCGTTTGTGGCGATCAACTGCGCGGCCATTCCCGAGCCGCTGTTGGAAGCCGAGCTGTTCGGCTACGAAAAGGGTGCCTATACCGGCGCCTACAAGCAGACCAAGGGCAAGATCGAACTGGCCACCAACGGCAGCTTGCTCCTCGATGAGATCGGGGACATGCCCGTCGCGCTGCAAGCCAAGCTGCTGCGCTTCTTTGAAGAGCGCGTGGTGGAGCGCGTCGGCGGGCGCGAGCCGATCCCGGTGGACGTGCGCATCATCTGTGCCACCCATCAGGATTTGCGGGCTCTGATCCGCGATGGGCGCTTCCGTGAGGACTTGTTTTACCGCATCAGCGAAGTGAGCATCCTCGTCCCGCCGTTGCGTGATCGCAGTGGCGACGCGGTACTCCTGGCCCGGCATTTTCTGGGACAGGCCGCCGATCGGCACGGGCGCCATATCCGCGGTTTTACGGACAAGGCGCTCAAGGCGATTGAGGCGTATCCATGGCGTGGCAACGTGCGCGAGCTCGAGAACGTCGTCAACAGTGCGGTCATCATGGCGGATCGCAAGCAGATCGGGCTCGAGGAGTTGCACCTGGGCGCGATTGACGGCGGCACCCTGAGCCTGCACGAAGTACGCGCGGCGGCCGAGAAGCGTGCCATTGAGAGCGCCATGACCCAGGTGTCCGGCAACCTGACACGGGTGGCGGACCTGCTCGGCATCAGCCGGCCGACACTTTATGATCTTTTGGACAAGTATGGCTTGAAGAAACCTTCGATGCACACTGATTCCACGCGTGCGGCCGGCTAAACCGAGAGGTAGGAATGTGCGCCTGATCAAACTGAACGTGAGCACTGCAGGTCACGGCTTTGTGTTGCTTTGCATCTGCCTGTCGCTGGGCGGCTGCGGCCTGTTCGGCGGGCGTGGCGGCCTGGATGCGGGACTCAAATACCAGGCGAGCGGGCAGTATCGTGCAGCCTATATCGAGGCCAAGAAAGTCCTGCAGCAAGACGAAAAGAACGGCGATGCGTGGTTGCTGCTTGGCCACGCTTCGCTGATGCTTGGCGATCCGGCGGATGCGCTGAACGATCTGCAAAAGGCCCAGGCGAACGGTGTGCCGCCAGCACGCTGGGCGATCCCCATGGCGCGGACGCTGCTGGTGACACAGCAATACGACAAGGCGCTCAAGACCTTGTCCGCCGACCAAACCTTCGACCCCAAGACGATGGTGCATGTCGACGTGCTGCGCGGCGACGCATACCTCGGCCTGAAACAGCTCGACCAGGCGAAGCAGTCGTATCAGGCCGCATTGAAGCTGGATCCCAAGGATTCACTTGCGCTGGTTGGACTGGCCAAGCTGGCGGGCGCTGCCCATGACGCGGATGCTGCGGCCAATTACGTGCAACAGGCATTGGCCGCCGCACCTGAGAATCCGCAGGCCTGGATGGCAAAGGGGGATCTGGCCTCCGACAGCGGGGACTTCGCAGGCGCCGAAGCTGCCTTCCAGAAGGTGCTGGACTTCAAGAATCCCGACTGGCTGCCGCAGGAGCACTTTTACACCCTGGTCCGGCTGGCCAATGCGCAGACGCAACAGAACCATCTGGACAAGGCCCTGGCCAATATCCAGGCGCTGGAAAAGATGTCACCGCAGCAGCCGTATCCCCATTACCTGCACGCCGTGGTGCTGTACAAGCAGGGGCACCTGGACGATGCGGTTTCCGAGCTTCAGCAGGTGCTCAAGGTCGCGCCTGACAATACCCAGGCGCAGATGCTCCTGGGTGCGGTCAACTACGCACAAGGCAATTATGGCCAGGCCGAAATGGCGCTCAGCAACGTCCTGGGCGTGGATCAGAAAAGCGTCGAGGCCCGCAAGTTGCTGGCGTTGACGTTGTATCGCGAAGGGCGCTCGCGCCAGGCGCTGGACACGCTGCGGCCGGCCATGCCAGGCACGCCGTCCGACACTGAGCTGACGGCGGTGCTGCAGAGAGCCGTTGCTGTGGGTTCCGGCGAACCGGGAAGGGAATCTCCTGCAACTCCCGCGGATAGTCTGCTCGGTACCCAATTTGCGCCGGTCGGCAAGGCCCTCGCCAGCGGAAATGCAACTGAAGCCGTCCGCCTGCTGCAAACGATGCCCGCAGGCGATGCCACCGCCGAGGCCCGCCGCAACAGCCTGCTGGTCATATCCTACGTGCGTGAGAACCGCCCGGACGAGGCGGTCAAGACGGCAGCAGGGTATGTCCAGAAACATCCCGACGACAGTGCCGCACACCTGGTCTACGGGACCGCGCTGATTGCCGCCGGTCAACGTGACAAGGCACGTGCCGAGTATTCCAAAGCCTACGAGCTGAACCCGAAGAATTTCGCCGCCCTGTTGAGTCTGGGGAGCCTGGATTCACTCGAAGGGCATTATGCGGAGGCTGCTGGCCACTATGAAACGGTAGTGAAAGCGGATCCGCACAACGCCGTGGCGATGACAGCGCTCGGCCAGCTCGCCACGTTGCAAGGCGACAAGGCGGGCGCCGTCAAGTGGTTCAAGCAGGCCATCGGCGCAGCACCCAAATCCACCTCCGCGTATATCGGTTTGGTGGTGCTGTATAGCGAAAGCGGCCAATTCGACGAAGCAGTAAGTACCGCCAAGGAACTGGTGGCCGCCGATCCGGGCAATCCGGTGGCGCTCAACGCCTTGGGTGGGGCGGAACTCAACGCCGGTCATCACAGCGAGGCTTTGAAGCCGCTGCAACAAGCCACGGATCTCGCTCCGCAGGTGCCCTTGTACCGCATCAATCTGGCGCGTGCGCAGATCCTCAACAAGGACACCAAGGCCGCCGCAGACAATCTCGACCAGGTCATCAAGAACGATCCAGGCCAGGTAACCGCCGTGACCTTGCGCTCGTTCATGAAGCTGCAGGATCACGACCTGCCCGGCGCCGTGGCCTTGGCGCAGGCGCTGCAGAAGCAATCCGCCACCAAGGCCGCGGGTTTCGCGCTCGAAGGCGACTTGTACATGGCTGACAAGTCCTGGGACCGGGCAGCCAAGGTCTACCAGCAGGGCCTGAAAGTCACGTACGAACGACCGCTGGTGATCAAGAGTTTCCAGGCTCTCAGTGCGAGCGGCGCAAAGGAACCGGAAGGCGTGCTGCGCGACTGGTTGGACAAACATCCGGACGACGCCTCCACCCGCCTGCTGTTGGCCCAGTACTACATGGAGCACACGCAAAATGCGTTGGCTACCGGCGAGTACGAACAGGTGTTGAAGGCTTATCCGGCCAACGTTGGAGCACTCAACAATCTTGCCTGGATTTATACGGAACAGCACAACCCCAAGGCGTTGGCACTGGCCGAGCGTGCTTACAAACTGGCGCCGCAGGCGGCCGGTGTGGCGGACACCTATGCCTGGGCGCTGATCACGAATAACCAAGCCAAGACCGCGTTGCCGATCCTGGTGACGGCGGCCAAGGCGGCGCCGAAAGTGCCCGCCATCCAATATCACCTGGCCGTGGCCCAAGCACGCACCGGCGATCGTGCCGGCGCGCGAACGACTCTCCAGGCGCTGCAGAAGTCGGGTGCCGATTTCCCGGACAAGCAGGCGGCCGAAAGGCTTTACGGCGAGCTCGTCGGCGCTGGAAAGTAATCGCGCGCATGGCAGCCATGGACGTGGCATGACGGCGACACGTTCCCGGCGGCTACCGCCACGGCGGGCGTTGGCGCGTGTGGTCCAACGCCCCTGCGCCTTGCCGATGACTTGGGGAATGACGACAAGGGGTTGCCGGAATGACACCGTGGGGATCGCCGCGCGGCGAAATTGCGTCCGGCACGCACGTAAGGTAGTTTCCTTGCGGCTTCTACCTCCCTCCTTATGATGTGAGCGCCCGCCATGCCGATGACGTCCCGTTTCACGCTCGTGCTTGCCGCCATGCTGTTGGCGGTCGCAGCTCCACTCGCCATCGCCCAGACATCGGTCGTCATCCCGGGCCCTTCAGGGCGCGCGCAGGTGAAGTTCGAGATTACGGTGCCGACTTCGGTGCGCAACGAACCGCTTACCGGCCGCGTGTACGTGATCATTTCCAAGGACGACAAGACCACCCCGCACACCCAGGTCGGACGGGTCGGCGCGCCATTCTTCGGCCATGACGTCGAGCGGCTCGCGCCCGGTGCGCCCGCTGTCGTGAGCGGCATGGACCTTGGCACCCCGGTCTTCGACATGGTCGACATCCCGCCGGGCGACTATTGGGTGGAGCCGTTCGTCAACGTCTACTCCGAGTTCAAGCGTGCCGACGGCCACGTGCTGTGGATGCACGACGACCAGTGGGAAGGGCAGAACTGGACGCGCTCGCCGGGCAATATCTACGGCACTGCGCGGAAGATCCATATCGATCCGAAATCGAATACGGTCATCAAGCTGGTGGCCGATAAGGTCATCCCGCCGATCGTCGTGCCGCCGGACAACGAGTATGTGCAGCGCTTCAAGTTCAAGAGCCCGTCGCTCTCGAAGTTCTGGGGGCGGCCGATCTACCTGGGCGCGACGGTGTTGTTGCCGCGTGGCTACAAGACCTCGACCATCAACTATCCGGTGAACTACCTGCAGGGGCATTTCAGCCTCGCGGCGCCGTATGGCTTCGAGGCGAAGCCGGGCGAGCGCAACGCGGAGGCGGGGAAGGCGTTCCACGAGGCGTGGCTGGGCGACAAGTTCCCGCGCATGCTGGTGGTCACTTTCCAGCATCCCACGCCGTACTTCGACGACTCGTACGCGGTGAACAGCGTCAACTCCGGTCCCTACGGCGACGCGATCATGAAGGAGTTGATACCGGAGATCGAGAAGCGCTATCGCGTGATCAAGGAGCCTTGGGCGCGGTGGCTTTCGGGTGGATCCACGGGAGGCTGGGAATCGCTCGCGCTGCAGATCTATCACCCCGATTTCTTCGGCGGCACATGGTCGTACTGCCCGGATCCCGTCACGTTCACCGACGTCGAAGGCGTGGACATGTACAAGGACGTCAACGCGTTCTACAAGCAATACAGCGATTGGCAGCTGACGCCTACGGTCAACTCGCGTGAGGTGAACGGGGCGATCAGGCAGACGGCGCAGCAGCGCTACTGGATGGAGCTGGTCAACGGCACGCATGGTCGTTCCGGCACCGGGCAGCAGGATGTTTGGCAGTCCACCTGGGGGCCAATCGGCGCGGACGGCTATTTCAAGCCTGCCGTCGACTCGCGCACCGGGAAGATCGACCACAGCGTGACTGACTACTGGCGCGAGCACTACGACCTGCTGTACTACCTGCAGCGCAACTGGAGCACCGTCGGGCCCAAGCTCGTGGACAAGATCCACATCTACGTGGGCAATATGGACAGCTTCTTCCTGGATCGCGCCGTCCGCGAGCTGGAAGCGTGGATGAAGACCACGAAGAACCCGCATTATGAGGGTTACTTCATGTACGGCGACCAGAAGCCCCATTGCTGGAGCGGCCCCGGCACCACGGCGGATCGGCTGCAGGAAATGGCGGAACATGGTCTGCGCAAGATGCCGCCGGGCACGACCACCCCATGGTGGAGTTACTAATAAAGGGGACGTGGCAAATTAAAAAAGGGGACAGGGCAAATTAAATCAGTAGCGGCAACCTTGGTGTCCGCAGAACCGGCCTGATTTAATTTGCCCTGTCCCCTTTTTTAATTTGCCACGTCCCCTTTACACTGCGTTACAGGCACGCAATGAGCAGCATGTTCCACTCGCTCCGTACCTATAACTACCGACTGTGGGCCGGCGGCGCGCTGGTGTCCAACGTGGGCACCTGGATGCAGCGGATCGGGCAGGACTGGCTGGTGCTCACCGTGCTCACGGAGCACAGCGCGACGGCGGTGGGTACGGTGATGGCGCTGCAGTTTGGGCCGCCACTGTTCTTGCTGCCACTGTCCGGTTTTGCCGCCGATCACCTGGACCGGCGCAAGCTGCTGCTTTGCACCCAGGCTGCCGCCGGGCTGCTGGCATTGGGCTTGGGCCTGCTCACGGTCTTCGGTGTGGTGCATCTCTGGCAGGTATATGCCTTTGCCCTGTTGCTGGGTTGCGTCACGGCGTTCGATGCGCCCGCCCGGCAGGCGTTTGTGTCGGATCTGGTCAGCGACGACGACCTGGCCAACGCGGTGGCGCTGAACTCGGCCTCCTTCAATGCCGCGCGGATGGTCGGCCCGGCGGTGGCCGGCGCGTTGATTGCGGTGGTGGGGGAAGGTTGGCTGTTCCTGATCAACGCGGGCTCCTACGCTGCGGTACTGGCATCGTTGTGGTTCTTGCGCGTGCACGAACTGCAGACCGAGGCGCGGCCTGCACGCGAGCGGGGCAGCCTGCTGGCCGGCTTCGGCTATGTGGGGCAGCGTCCCGACTTGATCGCGGTGCTGGTGATGTTGTTCCTGCTTGGTACCTTCGGCTTCAACTTCGCCATCTTCATCTCGACCATGTCGGTGACCGTGTTTCATGGCGACGCCAGTCAATACGGCCTGCTGACTTCGTCGATGGCCGCGGGCACCATGTGCGGCGCCCTGCTTTCGGCGCGCCGGCAGTTCCCTGGCATGGTGCTGATGGGCGTCGCAGCCGCCGCGTTCGGCATCGCCCTCGCGATGGCTGCGGTGATGCCCAGCCCTTATCTGTTTGCCGTCGTGCTGTTCTTCGTCGGTCTGGCCGCGCTCACCTTCATGACCGCCAGCAACTCCATGATGCAGCTCACCACCGAGCGCAGCATGCGCGGCCGCGTGCTCGCGCTGCGCATTGCCGTGGTGATGGGGGGTACGCCACTTGGCGCGCCGCTGGTCGGCTGGGTGGTCGATCATTCCGGCGCGCGCTGGGCACTGGGCGTCGGCGCGCTGGCAGGCGTTGTCGCAGCTGCCGTGGCGGTGGCCTACCTGGTGAAATATCGCGATCTGCGCATGCGCGTGGATGCCGGGCGGCTGCGCGTGCGCATCAACCCCGCACCGCTCGACATGCTGGCCGTTCGCGTGGCGGCCGGCGAGCGTGTGACGTAAGGAAACCCGAACCAGGAAACCCGAACCAGGGTGCACTTTCCAGGTTGGGCATTTTATTGTCAGAACCGGAACTCCAGCGAAGCGCCGAGGCTCGTACGCCATACTTTGTCGATCTTGTAGGGCGTGATTCCTGTGATTCCGAGATTACCGCTTCTGGTATGGCCTGTTTGGAACCCGCCGACATAGGCAGCCGAAGCATCCAGGCCGATGTCAAGGTTCCGCGCAAGCGCATAGCGGAGTCCTATGCCGAGCTGTGCCGCGGGGTTGGTCCGGGTGTGATTTGCCACGTCGCTCAGGAATAACGACGTTGGCTCGTCTGTTTCGACGACATCGGAAAGCGAGTTGAACGCCAATCCGAGCCCCGCCGTAGCCCGGAGCGTCGTCGTGCTCGTCAGCGCCAGGTCGTAGCCCATGTTGGCCATGGCCGCGTTGGTTATTGCGGAGCCGGAGAACCGTGATGCGGCGCCGACAGCCGGGAACGTGGCTTTCCAGCGAATGTCGCCACGAGCACGCTGATAACTGAGAAAAAGCGACAGGGAAGGGCGGACTTGGTAGCCGACGTAGCCGCCCATCCCGACGGTGTTCTTGAATCCCACATGGTCGACGCTGCCGCCTCCCGCAAAAGCCGCTCCCCCGTCCCTGGTGTTGGATGACCCGTATGCCATCCCACTGCTCGCATCCAGCCCAGCAAAAAAGCCATGCTCTTGAGCGGATCCGGGGGTGGGGAACACGACTGCAGCGAGGATGATCGAGAGCATGCTGTGTCGTAGCGGCATCATATTTCCTTGAAAATCTGGCTCATGAAAAGTGTCATTGATGGTCGAAACGGATGAGTCGACCTGGCCTCGGGAATGGTCGACGACAGCACCTGTGAAATACGGCAGCGCCGGCTGATTCTTGAGCGGCGAAACCCGACCAGAGTGCACTTTCCGCCATGTAGTGGTCCAACTTCATTGGACCACTACACAATTGAGTGTGCTATCGATGGAGTGCCTGCTGTTGCGCTGCAAAGACTGATTCCTGCAAAAGTGTGGGCAGGACGTCGATGTCGGCAGGCGGGTGGTCTATTCAGCCAGGTCCCTTTTATCTCCGAGGAAGGCGAAGCAGGGGATGTCGCGACCCTTCCAGCGTGCGCAAGCCTCGTCGAGTACCTCGTACAAGGTGTCGAAATCGGGCGCCGACGCGCTGCGCAAGTCTTCGGCGTGCTCGAACAACCATGCATGACCGCCGGCCGGTGGTAGCCATGCGAGATCGCCGAGGCAGTCGGCGAGGGCGTCCCAATTCATGCCGAAGGTGCTTGGGAGCGCCAGCGCCGAGGCGGTGCGTCGCAGCAGGTCGTGCTTGTCGCGGCAACCGGCAAGCTCGATGCGTCGTACCAGATAGCCTTGCGCGCGGGCATCGTCGCCAAGTGCGCCCAGCTTGCTCTCGGCCACGAGCCACGCTCCGTTGTACTGCGTGCTCGTCAGGTCGAACGTGCCGGTCATGGCGACACCGTGAACTGGCGGAAGCTGCGGTAGTGGTCGTCGGTGTAGTAGTAGGCGGCCGGGGGATTGCCGCCGCTGATGATGCGGCGCGCGCCACGATCGTGCGCGCCAGGCGTGTCCACGGTGTATTCGTGGTAATAGCCGCGCGTTTTTTCTGGCAGCAGATGCTCGTAATTACCGAAAACCTGGCCGTCCTGCCGGTAGGGGTAGGGGCCGCCATCCTTTATCAGGGCAAGCGTGTGGACTGCCTCTGGCGGCAGGAATGAGGGCAAGGGGGCCGGCTCTTGCGGCGGCCCGACGTACGAGGCAACGGGTGGCGCAGGCGGCGGCGGTGCAAACAACGGACGGTCGCGGTGCGTGTAGAGATAGCCGACCAGCAGGGCCAGGGCGAGCAGCGGCAGCAGGGTGCGCCAGGAACGTTGCATCATTCGCCTCAAAATAAAGGGGACGCGGCAAATTAAAAGCCCATTACTCGCCGGGTCCGGCCTTGTCCATTCACGCGAGCGACAAATGCATGATGCCCCAAGACCCATCACGCCATCGTGTGCCAGGAGCGCCCATCGCCGCGTACACATTGCTGCCGCCTCGTGCGGGCGATGCCCCGCCGCGCGACCTTTAGTGAGGCGTCGGGCAGCTCCAGTTGCGTCTGCTGTGGCGGGGCTAACATGAATTTAATTTGCCACGCCCCCTTTATTTGTGCAGGCTGACGACCGGGACGAAACCGCCGAAGATCATGCGCTTGCCGTCGAAGGGGCAGTCGCTGGCTGCCTCCATGCGCGGATCCTTCATGAATTTCTCCATGCCGGCGTCACGCGTGGCCTTGTCGGGCCATTCCACCCAGGAGAAGACCACGGATTCGTCGTCCTTGGCCTGTACCGCGCGGCGGAAGTCGGTGAGCTTGCCCTCGGGCACGTCTTGGCCCCAGCACTCCAGCACCCGGGTGGCGCCGAACTCCAGGAAAATGCCGTCGAAGGTCTGGGCGTGCTCGATGAACTTGCTGCGGTTGGCGTTGGGTACGGCGATCACGAAACCGTCGATGTAGGACATGGCTGCTGCTCCCGGGTTGGCGCGCCGACGTGGCTGCCTTCTCCATGACGACGAACCGGCGCGTGCCCGATCGACATGGGCATTGGGGCGGGGATCACCCTGGCGCCTTTCCCATTTGCCGGCAGGCCGCAGGCATCAGAGCGTATCGGCGACCCACTCGCGCGCCGGGATGGTGGACTGCTGCGATGTCGCCACGCGGTTGCGGCCGGTGCGCTTGGCGCTGTAAAGCGCGCGATCGGCGCGACGTATCAAGGTGCTGAACTTCAGGTCGGTGGGTTCGCGTACGGCGACGCCGATCGAGATGGTCAGCGCCTGTGGCTCGCGATCCAGCTCCAGGCGCATGGTCTCGATGGCCGTGCGCAGGCCTTCGGCCACGAGGGTGGCTTCGTTCATGCCGGTGTCCGGCAACAGCATGAGGAATTCCTCGCCGCCCACCCGGCCCAGCACGTCGCCATCGCGTCGGTGCTGACCGATACGCGCGGCCAGTGCCACCAGGGCGAGATCGCCGCCGGCGTGGCCGTAGCGGTCGTTGATGACCTTGAAGTGGTCCACGTCGATCATCAGTGCGGCGCATGGGTGTGCGGTACCGGCGGAGGAGCGCCGGAACAGCCGCTCGGCTTCCTCGTCCAGCGCCAGCCGATTGAGGGTGCCGGTGAGTGGGTCGGTACGCGCCAGCCGTTTCAGTTCGGCCTGGGCGCTCTCGTTGTACATCAGCAGGAAGCCAATGCTGGCAAGCACCGGCTCGACCGCGCTGTAGAACAGGTTCAGGATGTTGGCCGGGGTGGCGCTCAGCAGGCCATGTTCGAGTGCGGGGGTGAAGGTCAGCTCCACCAGGCGCACCAGCCAGGTCACGCAAACACCGAGCAGGACCAGGAGCATGGCCCGCTGCGCACTTGAGCCGCCTGGGCGGAACGCACGGCGCAGTGGCCACACCAGCATCGAGAGGTAGCTTCCTGCCACCAGCGCCATGACATAGACACGCATCTCGAAGTCCGGCTGCACCCGCCAGAACCACGTCGTCGCCAGCCAGCCAACCAGGCCGATGGCGCTCAGCAGGCCGCGGCGCTGCGGCACCTGCAGCAACAGCCGGAGCGCGCGGGCACTCTCGGCGTAGGAAACGATCAGCACGCCGTTGGCCAGGACGATCGAGAACCAGTCGCTGATCTCTCCGCGCAGCGACAGCAGGGCCCAGCCAAAGGCCTGCAGCAGCAGTACGGTGCCCCAGATGCGCAAGCTCGTCCGCGCCCGCCCGGTATAGACACGGGTTGCGGCGAGCAGCAGGGGTGCCAGCAGCAGCGCCTGCATGGCGCCGAGCATGCTCAGTGTGGCCAGATCAATATGCACAATGTCCGAAACGTCGAGTGAGGTGCCGCGGTGCACCTCCATATTCTTGCTATCGGCCGATGCGGCAAAATTTAAAGGGGACGTGGCAAATTAAATTTGCGTTCTGTAGTGACCAAGTCATTTTGAACGAGAAGCGGCTGAGACATTGGGGATTTCTCGAATGGCACGTCACGCGCCATCGCGCTCAAGTCGACTTTGCTGCTGATTCCGGCATTGGCGCTGGCCTGCCACACGCGCTCGATGCCGGCTGGCGACGCCAGGTTTCCACCTGCGCTGGTGTGGCAACGGGGACATGGACTTGGTGGGCCATGTCCCCCTCGCTCCTAGCCCTTGAGGCAGGTGCTCATGAAGCTCTTGCGTGCGGCACCCTTGAGGCTCTTGGCCTTGGCGTCGGCGTTGCAGGTCTTCATCTTTTCCTGCTGGGCGGTCTTGGTCCTGGCAACGGCCGTGGTCTTGCCGTGCAGGCAATCGCTCATGAACTGCTTGTGCGCATCGCCCGTCGTGCCCTTGGACTGGTGGCTGCACGAGGCCATCTTTTGCTGCTGCGCTGTCATGGTCTTGGGTGCGGTGGAGCTCTGTGGCGCTGCGGCGAAGGTCGGGGCGACAGCCAGCGCGCCGAGGGTCAGGCACAGCGTCAATATCGAAGTACGGATCCGCATGGCTTCTCTCCTGCTGGAAGTGGGTGTCGGCGAGCGCCGACGCCGCGGACTATAGCGCCGGCCGATGCGGCCCGGGCTGGACGCAAGCGCACCATTATTCGTGTCGTGCGGGACGGTTCAGGTGGCGGGGAGAATGGCTACCCGGGAGCGGGGAAAAGGTTGCGTTCGCGGCCTTCGTGGTCGAGCAGCCAGCGCTTGCGCGCGAGGCCGCCGGCATAGCCGGTCAGCGAGCCGTCGCTGCCCAGGGCGCGGTGGCAGGGGATGAAGAGTGAAATCGGGTTGCGCCCGACGGCGGCGCCGACGGGATGGAACGCGCCCGGCCGTCCCAGCGCGCGGGCAAGCGCCGCATAGGTCGTGGTCTCGCCCCAGGGCACGGCGCGCAGCGCCTGCCACACCTGTTGCTGGAATACCGTACCTTCAGGCGCCAGCGGCAGGTCGAACCGCGTCGACGCGCCAGAAAAGTACGCATCAAGCTGCAGCCGTGCGACGTGCAGGATGGCGGTTTCCTTCTCGTGCCAACCGGCCTCGGCATCGATCTCCGGGAAATACTTCTGCCCCTCGAACCAGCCGCCCTTCAGCGCCGCATCGCGTGCCGCGATCACGAAGGTGCCGAGTGGCGTCGGCACCCGCACATACGCGACATCGTTCAACTGCATCCGTCTGTCCTCGCCAAACCACTGTTCCACGCGTCTATTATTGCCGCTCCTGGTAGCGAGGACGCGCCCATGCTCCGCCTATGGTTTCGTTGTTTCGTGGTGTTGGCGGCTTTGACATTGTCGACACAGGCCCTGGCTACCACGGCCGACACGGAATCGGGCATCAGTCTGCAGCGTACGCTGGACGCTTTGGCACAGCGCGCGCGCCCGGGAACCCTGGGTGTGGTCGTACTCGACCTGCGAAGCGGTGTCAGGGCTGCTGTCCATGCCGACCAGGCTTTTCCCATGATGAGCGTGTTCAAGGCACCGGTGGCCGCGGCGGTGCTTGCGCAGGTGGACGCCGGCAAGCTGGCGCTGCGGCAAGAAGTGGTGATCCAGCGCCAGGACATCGTGCCTGGCTCGGCTGTGCCGTCGGTCGGTTCGCAGTTCAGCGGCGAGCGCATGAGCTTCACGATCGAGCGCTTGTTGCGGGCCGCGGTGAGCCAAAGCGACAGCACGGCTGCCGATGCGCTGCTCGAGGTGGCTGGCGGCCCGCAGGCCGTGACCGCATTCCTGCGCGCGCACGGTATCGAGGGTATGCGCATCGACATGGGCGAGGGAGGCGTGTCGCGGATTTTCCAGGACTTGCAGCCCGGTCAGGAGCTGCCGGCGCATGAATCCGCGCAGGTGTCCCGCGAACGCTATCGTCGCGGCTTCAGCGCCTTTCTTGCAGCGCCCGACAACCGCAGCACACCGCAAGCTGCGCTGGACTTCCTGCGCCAGCTACACGCGGGCACCTTGCTGAGTGCGGCATCCACGCGGCACCTGCTTGACCTGATGGCCGCGCAAACCGTGCCCAACCGTTTGCGCGCCGGCGTGCCGACGAGCATTGGGCTGGCCGACAAGACCGGCTCGTCCGGCTCGTTGGACGACTGGACGCCCGCCTACAACGACATCGGCATCTTGAGCGGCGCGGACGGGCACACGGTGCTCGTCGCTGCCTTCCTCACCGATTCGCACGCGTCGGCAGCACAGCGCGACGCGCTGTTCGCGGACATCGGTCGCGCCTCTGCCGCCCTGATCGGGCGCTGAAGGACGCTGGGTAAAACAGGCGGCTCATAGACCGGCGATGGGGACGACCCAGGTCAGTATTCGCCGTAGCGTCCCTGCACCGATTGCAGCAGGGCTCGCGAGTTGTAGCCCACGCCGTCCTTGAACACGGTCTCCACGTTCCTGATGTCGTCGATGTGTTGCGAGGGATCGCCTTTCACCACGACCAGGTCGGCGTCCTTGCCCGCCGCGATCGAGCCGATACGGTCCTGTAGCCCGAGGTAGGAGGCGCCGTTGTAGCTGGCGATATGGATTGCCTGCTCGGGCGTGAAGCCTTCCTCGACCAGCAGTTGCACGCCGCGCAGGTCGCCGAAGCCCGGGATCACGCCGCCATTGCCGGTGGGGTCGGGCCCGGCCAGCAGCAGGCCGCCGGCGGCGACAAAGGCGCGTTCCATGGCCATGCCGTGCTGGAAGGTGACGGTGGCCCGCTTGGCTTGTTCCGGCGGCAGCGCGTCGGTGTGGGCGCGCAGCAGCAGGTAGTCGTGCCGGGCCTGTGGGCTGAGCGTGGCCATGGCTTCCGGCCACAGCGGCGAGTGGTGCGGCACCATTTGCTCGAACACCGGCAGCGTCGAGGTGATGGCGACGTGGTGCGCGACCAAGTCGCTGATCAGTGCCTTGGCCTCGCTACCCTGCGGATCCATGGCGTATAGCGTGCGCAGACCGTCGGAGGCGCTGCACTGGTCCGGCGACTTGCCGGGGTCGTGTTCGGTGTTGACGAAGAAGCCATGCTCGAGGTCGTCGATGCCGGCTGCGGCAGCTTCGCGGTAGGTCACAGCGCACAGGTGGCCGGTCACCTTCAGACCCAGGCGGTGCGCCTCGTCCACCGCAGCTTTCAGCTCGGCGCGGGTGATGTTCATGTACGCCTTGAACGAGGTCACCCCCTGCCTGGCCCAGAACGCGACGGTTGCTTTTGCGTCTTCGGGGTCGCGGATGGGGTGCATCTGGATGAAATACGAGCCCGAGCCCTCCAGGTACGGCCCCGTCACGTCCATGTGCGGGCCGGGCAGTTTGCCCACGTCGATCAAGCGCTTGAGGTTGAGGTCGGTGTAGGGCTCGACGCTGCCGGTGGTACGCAACGTGGTGACGCCGTTGGCGAGATAGAGCCGTGGCGCCGAGAACGCCATTTCCGGCACGATCAGCGGCGGCTCGCTGTGCAGCTGCGCATCGAGGTTGGGCCGCGCGATGTAGAATAGGTGGTCGTGCATGCCGACCAGGCCGGGGAACACGGTATGGCCGGACAGGTCGAGCCGCTTGGCGCCGGCCGGGATGGGCAGGCCATCGGGACCCAGGGCAGTGATCTTGCCGTGCTCGATCAGGATGGTCTGGTTGGCGCGTGCCGGCGCGCCGCTGCCGTCGATCACGCGCACGTGGGTCAGCGCCACGATGGGCGCGTCGACCTGGACGAAACGCTGCAGCTCGTGGCCCGGAGCCGCGGCTGGCGGCAAGATGATGGGCGCGAGGTCCAGGCTCGCGGCGTGCGCCGCGCCCAGGGCAATCGACAAGGCTGCCGCAAGCATCCACAGGTGTCGCATGGCGATACTTCCCGCTCGGCTAAGACGCTCTTCGGCCCTCCGGGGGTCGTGCACCCACTTTAGCGCTGAACGGGGCGGGGGACGGAGGCTGCCCAAGCGCCCTTCGTCCCGATCGCCGTGGCGCGCCGCAACTCTTGCTGCCGCGGCGCGCCGCCCGAACGTGCGGCTTGAATCAGCCGCCGCTGCCGGTCTCCACTACCGGCAACAGCACCGCGCTGCGTCCGCCCTGGCCGTGCTCGATGGTGATCGTGGCCTTCTGGTAGTCAGCGGGCTTGGCGAACAGGATGTTCGGCACGTAGGTCTGTGGGTTGCGGTCGTAGAGCGGGAACAGGCTCGACTGGATCTGCACCATGATGCGGTGGCCGGGCTTGAACTCGTAGTTCACCGTGGGCAGGCGGAACTTGTACTGCTGCACCTGGTTGGCCGGGATCGGCGAGGGGTCGGAGAAGCTCTGCCGGTAGCGCCCGCGGAAGATGTCGAGCGCGACCGGGAACTGGTAGCCGCCCATCTCCGGCTCGTCGGCGTCGACATCGGGATAGACGTCGATCAGCTTGACCACGAAATCGCCATCGGTGCCGGTGGTGCGGGCATAGAGGTCGGCGATCGGTGCGCCCTGGATGCTGACGGTCTTGGTCAGCACGGGCGTGACGTACGACAGCACGTCGGAGCGGTCGGCCACGAAGCGCTGGTCCTCGACCAGCCAGGTGCGCCAGCGGCTGTCCCTCGCCAGGGTCGGGCGGGGCAGGTAGGAAACGGGCTTGGCCGGGTCCGAAACATAGCTGTCGCTGCCACCGGTGGGTGCCTGGAAGCCCAGGCCCAGGTCCGCCTGCAGGTAGAGCGGGGTGAGCTGCTGCTCGCTGGCCGGCTTCCAGTCGGCGAAGCCGTCCCAGCGTTGCTGCACCGGGTTATAGATCAGCGCCTGCGGCAGCGGTCTGGGCAGCGGCGTGCCGCGCAGGTAATGGTTGAACCAGGGGATCATCACCTCCCGGCGGAATTGCGCGGTGGTATTGCCGGGCCACTTCAGCGGGCCCATGTTCCAGCCCTCACGGTTGATCTGGCTGTGCCACCAGGGGCCGATCACCAGGTGGTTGTTTGCGCCGTGGCCGGCCTTTTTCAGTGCTTCAAAGGCATGCACGGCACCGTAGATGTCCTCCTGGTCCCACATGCCCTGCAACCACATCGTGGGGACGTTGGAGGGCTTGGCGGCTAGCAGCTTGTCCAGCGCCTGGAGCTGCCAGAATGCGTCGTAGGCCGGGTGCGCGGCAAAGCGGTCCCAAAAAGGCAGTTGCGTCAAGCCGTTGGCCTCGGCGTACGCGCCGGCCGAACCCGCCTCGAGGAAATTGGTGTAGTCGTCGTAGTGCTCGCGTGGGATGCCCTCGCCGCGGCCCTGCTTGCTGCTCTGACTGACGAAGAAATCCAGGTTGCGCTGGCGCAGCGCGCCATAGTGGTACCAGTCGTCGCCCATCCAGCCGTCGATCATCGGGCTTTCCGGCGCCGCGACCTTCAGCGCGGGATGCGGGCCCAGCAGGGCCATGGCGACCGTCCAGCCGTCGTAGGACGAGCCGATCATGCCGACCTTGCCGTTCGACTCCTTGACGTTCTTCACCAGCCAGTCGATCGTGTCCCAGGCATCGGTGGTGTCGTCGGTCTTGGTCGGGTTGAGCGGCCCCATCGGCGGGCGCGTCATGACGTACTTGCCTTCCGAGCCATATTTGCCGCGGACGTCCTGCCAGACCAGGATGTACTTGTCGGCGGCCCAATCCCGGCCACCCGACCACACCGCCTCGGTCATGTGCGGGCTGTTGTTGGGCGCCATGCCGCTGGCGTTGTAGGGTGTGCGTTCGAGCAGGATCGGCAGGTCGTGGCCGTCCTTTGGGGTCACGATCACCGTATGCAGTTTCACGCCGTCACGCATCGGTATCATCACGTCGCGCTTGACGTAGTCGAAGTTGCCTTGGGGCTGGACCCATTTGGCCGGAACGTCCGAGCCGGTCTGGATCATGTCGGGCGTGACTTTGGCGGACGCCTGGTCGGCCGGTGGTGCCGCGAAGGCGAACGCGGAGAGAATGCAGGCAAGCGAAACGAATGCCGTGGTCAAGGCGGCTTTCTTCATGTCCGGGGATTCCCTGTCATATGGTTGACTGGCCAACCTAGCATGCTTGCGCAGTGTCGCCAATGCCTGCGCCGGGCAGCACAGGCACGCGTGACAGGACGCGCCGCGCCCGCATGTATGCTTGCCGTGCTGATGGTGCGGCGGCTGGACGGCCAGCCGACTGCGGGATTCGTTGCAGCCGAGCGTCGCCTGGCGCACGGGGAGGGCAAGGGCCATGGGTGGCATGCGCAAATCGTTGTTGTCCCTGTGCGGCGTGGTGCTGGCATGGTTTGCCTGTACCGCGATCGCCGCTCCGGCGAATCGGAAGCCGCCGCCGGTGACGGCCGTGGTCACCAATTTCTATTACCAGGACCTGCCGGCCGCGAAAAAATGGTATACGCAGGACTTGGGCTTTCCGGTGATTTACGACGATGGCTGGGTGGTCATCGTCGAAGCCGGTCCCGGCATGCAGATTGCCTTGGTGGATGCGGCAAAGGGCGCGCTCAAGGCGGTCAAGGACAAGGGTGCCATGCTCGCGATCGAGACCAGGCACCTGGAAGACTGGTACGACTACGTCCGCGCCATCAAGGGTATCGAGTGGTATCCGTACAACGGCGAGGATCCACGGCATTTCCAGCACGGGATTCGCCAGCACGGCGATTACGCGGAATTCCGGGTGCTCGACCCGGGCGGCTACATCGTCGAGTTTTATCGCTGGACGCCGGCCTCGCAACACTGACTGTCAGTCCCTCCAGGAGGTCGTCATGAAACGTCCATTGTTCCGTGCCGCTGCCGCGGCTGTGCTTGCGCTGGGCCTGCTGGTCGGCGCCAATCCTGTCGCGGCGGTTTCCGTCGGGTTTGCCGATCGCGTTGGTCCGCCGGCCACGTCCGCACCCATCGATCGCGCCGACCGGGCCGCGATGCAGACCATGCAGATCCCCAGCCATGGCGCGCTGATGAACGCCTTGGTCTATGTGGCTGCCGGTGCGGGGCCGCACCCGGCGGTGGTCCTGCTGCACGGCTTTCCCGGCAACGAGCGCAACCTCGACCTGGCCCAGGATATCCGCCGCGCCGGCTGGGACGTGCTGTATTTCAACTACCGCGGTTCGTGGGGCACGCCGGGCGAGTTCTCGTTTGCGCACAGCATCGAGGACACCGCCGCGGCGGTTGCCTACCTGCGCCAGCCGGAGGTCGCCAAGTCGCTGCGCCTCGATCCCGCGCGCATCGTGCTGATCGGCCACAGCATGGGCGGCTTCATGGCGATTGCCGCCAGCGCCGCCGATCCGCGCATCAAGGCCTTTGCCACCATTTCCGCGGCGGACATGGCCGGGCGCGCGCAGGCCGTCGTCCGCAAGCAAGGCGAGACCGCCGGCATGGCGGCGATCGCCAAGGGGCTTGCCGACGAGGGCATGGCGCCCTTGGCCGGCTGCACGCCGGACGGCCTCGCCCACGAGCTGGCGGCGCATGCCGCCGACTGGGCCTTCCTGTCCAAGGTCGATGCCCTGAAGGATCGCACCGCCCTGGTCGTCACCTCCGACGACGGCCTCGCCCCGGCCAACGATGCCTTCGTCGATGCCCTGCGCCATGCCGGCGACCGCCACGTCGCCAGCTTGCATCTGCCCACCGACCATTCCTATTCGGATCAGCGCCTCGAACTGTCCAAAGCGGTGCTGGCCTGGCTGGCGGCGTTGCCGCAGTAGGCTGCGCTTCGCTCCCCGAAGTGAGCGCCAACCCATAGGCCAATCGGCACGTTAGGGAATGGCTGCCTGCGGGCTATCCTTGGCGTTGCCAATCTGCGGGAGACGCTGGGATGAAGAGCTTGCTTGCTGCAACGGCGGCGCTGGTCGGCATGGCACTGGCTGCTGCCGCCTGGGCCGCGCCGGGGACCGCGGCGCCATCCCCCGGGCCGGCGGCGAGCGGCACGCCCACGGCACAGGAATCGGTGACCGAGGGCAGCGTGACGGTCGAGGGCAAGCAGATCGACTACACCGCCACGGCGGGCACGATCATCCTCAAGGACCAGGACGGCCATCCGATCGGCAGCATGTTCTACGTGGCTTACGTCAAACGCGGCGTCAAGGATGAAAGCCAGCGGCCGGTGACGTTCTTCCACAACGGCGGCCCGGGTTCCTCAACCATCTGGCTGCACATGGGCGCGTTCGGCCCGCAGCGCGTCACGACCACCGACCTGGGCCCGACGCCTGCCGCGCCGTACCGGCTGGTCAACAACGACTACAGCCTGCTGGACGTCACCGACGAGGTCTTCATCGATGCCATGAACACCGGCTACAGCCGCATCATCGGCAAGGATCAGGGCGGCGTCGGCACGACCAAGGACTTCTATGGCACGGATCCCGACATGAAGTCGTTTGCGCAGTTCATCAAGCGCTACGCGACGCAGAACCACCGCTGGAACTCGCCGAAGTACCTGTACGGGGAAAGCTACGGCACGCTGCGCAACGAGGTACTGGTGAACTACCTCGAGCAGGCCGAGAACATGGACGTGAACGGCATCGTCCTGCAGTCCGCGTACATGGGCAGCGCCATTCCCTACGGTTCGGACATCCAGTACGAGGTGGTCCTGCCGACCATGGCAGCCACGGCCTGGTACCACCACAAGGTGCAGAACGCGTCGGCGGACATGCAGGCCTTCCTTGCCGAGGTCGAGCACTTCGCGATGAACCAGTACGCCGTCGCGCTCAACGCCGGCAATACCCTGAGCCCGGCGGACTTCGATGCCATCGCGGAAAAGCTGCACGGCTACACCGGCCTGCCGGTCGACTACATCAAGAAAGCCAACCTGCGCGTCGACATCGGCCAGTTCCGCCAGGCCCTGCTGGGCGACCAGCAACAGGTGGTCGGCGAGCTGGACGCCCGCTTCAGCGGACCCACCATGAACGCGATGACCGAGACCGCGCAGACCGATCCGCAGTATTCGTCCATCGATTCGGCCTACGTCACCGGCCTCAACACCTACATGCACGGCACGCTGAAGTACGGCGACGACCAGGTCTACCGACCGACGTACTACAACGTGGGCAGCGTCTCCGACGGCGGCATCGCGCCCTGGCCGACCGAGGACGAGAACCTGGTCGCCGGCGACAAGATGCGCGACACGAACGGCGGCGTCGACCTGGCCCAGGCCATGAAGTACGACGCCCGCCTGCAGGTGTTGGTGCACTGTGGCTACTTCGACTTCTCGACGCCGTTCTACGGCATGGTGTATGCCGTCAACCACATGGACATCCCGCCCGACCTGCAGTCGCACATCCACTTCGATTACTACGACTCGGGACACATGGTCTACGTGCACGTCCCCGACCTCAAGAAGCTGCACGACAACACCGCCGCCTTCATCCGCGCCACCGACAACCAGCATGGTTGAGGCATGGCTTGCCGGCGTCGCGTGGCGACGTCGGCGGACCAGTCGATGGGGACGGGGAAGCCTACGTTTCCGCCGGACTGCCCTTGTCGAATATCACGCGCCACACGCCTGCCGCTTCCCGGCGCCACACCGAATTGAAGCGGCCGATGACCTTGCCGCCCGGGTCGCGGACCAGTCCGGTGCTGAGCGCCAGCGTGCCGGATTGCAGGACTTCCACGCGATCTGGCTCCCAGGAGAAGGGCGCGGTTTCGCCCTTGAAGAATCGCGACCAGGACGCCAGCACTTCGGTCTTGCCGCGCAGCACGCCCGCGGCGTCGAAGAAGACTGCTTCCTCGGAAACATGGGTCGCGAACGCCGACAGGTCGCGGTCCGCCATGGATCTGGCGAACGCGCGTTCTGCGGCGAAGACTTGCTGTTGCCCAGCCGTCCCGGGTGCCGATACCGCCACCTGCCACGGTACAGCCAGCAGCATCGCGAGGGCGAAACGTCGGGCGATGCTGAACATCTGGCTACGGCGACAAAGTCGGGTCAAGGTCATGGCGCACTCTGCTCGGGAGCCGGTTTCGCCGGAGCATACTTCAGGGTGAGGCAAGGGTGGCACGCGGCGTGGCGTATCGGCCATCAATGGGGAGGTATCGACGAGTGTGGCCCGATCACGTGGCCAGCAAATGGCTGGCGATGGCGCGGGCTTGCTGGCGAATCTCGGGCAGGGCGGTGCATTCCCACAGCGTGCCGCGCAGCAGGCTGCCAAGGGTGAACAAGTGCGGCCAGTGGCCGCCGGCATGCCTCAGGCAGCCCGCGGGCGTCGCCTGCAGCCCCAGGCCGAGCTCGTCCGGCATGACGTAAGCATGGCTGCACAGCTGGCTGAGCAGGGGATGCGAGCTGCGCCGCGCATCCGTGGCCAGGCCGGTGGTCTGGATGACCATGTCAGCCTCGAGCTCGTGTACCGCGTCACGGTGGCTGTAGACCACGCGCAACGGGTCGCCGGTGCCTTGGAGCACCGAACGCACCCGTCCGCTGTGCTGCTCGATCCGGCCGGATTGCTGCAGCTCGTCCAGGGTCCCGGCGACCTGCGGCGGCAGCCGGTGCCGGGCGCGTTCCCAGGCGGAACGGGCATGCCGCAGGAAACGTGCCCGCTGCACCGTCGGCAGTGCTTGCCACAGGCCGGAGGTGTGCGGACGCAAGCCGTCAACGACACTGCGCCAGTCGCCTTCCTCCGCGGCTGCCTCGCGCAGCAGGCGCAACCAGCGGCGCACTTCGGGCTGCGCGTGCAGCGATTCGAACAGGCTGTCATGGCCACCACGCGGCGCACGGACCTCGACGGGGTGGCGCCCTGGCCACTGGCCGTGCACGGAAACCAGGGTAAATCGGGCCTGCGGCCAGCGCACGGCAAGCTCGACCACCATGTCCGCCGCCGTCAGCCCACTGCCGATCAGCAGCACCCGACGTGGCGGCACGGCGGGGCCAGGGCCGGACAACAATTGCCAGGGATCGAGCACGTAGCGTCCGCTTGCCAGCGCCGCAGCTTCGACGCCGTCCAGCGGCTGTGGCGGCAGCGCACCGATGGCGAGCACCGCCGCATCCATGCGCCGTGCCTGCGCGCCATGCATGACCGTGACCCCGTCGGCGTCCGGAACCAAGGCATCCGCATCGGAGGGAATGAGCGTGACGTCGTGGCCGTGTGCCTTGCCGCGCGCCAATGCCTGGTCGATTTCCGCTACCAGGTAGTCGCCGTAGAGACGCCGCGGCAGGAAATCCTTGCCGCCCACCTCTTGGCCGCGCTGTTGGGCAAATTCCAGGAAACTGCCCGGTTGGCCGGAGTACAAACCCATCGAGGCCGCGCGGACGTTGAGCAGGTGGCGGGCGGAGGGCGTGGCGTAGGCCACGCCGCGTCCGGGAGGCTTGCCGCCGGTATACCAGTCCACTTGCAATGGCGGCGACAACGGGCGATCTAGCAGTTCGCCCAGCAGTGAAGCGGATGCCGCGCCGCCGCCGATGATGGCGATCCGTCGGAACATGCATGATCTCGGATGACGTGGCGGCGCAGTTCAGCACGTGGCTGGTTAAGACCGCGTAAGCCATGCCGTCGTTCGGCAGACACGGCTGTGATGGCTGCCCCATGCCTGCAGATTGGCACTACCCAAAACCGCGGCTAGTTTTTAGACTTAGCTGGTGTTTCCGTGGCAAATGCCGCATCCGGCTCCGGTGGCGTCGCCGCAACAGGTGACCCCCGGCGGCCGGGTCCCGGCCTTGCCACGATTTTGTTCGATATCGCTGCTTCACGGCGCCGGCGCCTCCCGCCGACAGTGTGGACGACGGAATCGTGGCCTCACTGTTGGTCCTGGGGGATAGTCCGCATGCTTGGGATGATCCGCATGGCTTTGCGCCGTCCGTACACGGTGGCGGTCATGGCGTTGCTGATGCTGTTGCTTGGCGCCTTGTCGGCCAAGCGCATGATCGTGGACATCTTCCCGGTCATCGACATTCCGGTCGTGCTGGTGGCGTGGAACTATCCGGGGCTGTCAGCCGAGGACATGGAACGCCGCGTGGTGGTGCATGCCGAGCGCGGCTACTCGACCTCGGTCAACGGCATCGAGCGCATCGAGTCGCACTCGATCCCCGGCGTCGGCCTGCTCAAGCTGTATTTCTACCCCGGCACCGACATCGGCGCGGCGATCGCGCAGATCAGCGCGATGAACCAGACCCTGCAACACAACCTGCCGCCCGGCATGTCGCCGCCGATGGTGGTGCAGTTCAATGCCTCGAACGTGCCCGTGGTGCAAATGGACGTCGGCAGCGACAACCTGAGCGAGCAGCAGATCTACGACTACGCGCTCAACTTCATCCGCATCCAGCTGTTCACCATTCCCGGCCTGTCGACGCCGGCGCCATTCGGCGGCAAGCAGCGCCAGATCATGGTCGACATCGACCCGGAGCGGCTGGCGGCTCGTGGTGTGTCGCCGCAGGACGTGGTCAACGCCCTGCTCACGGCGGACATCATCATTCCCGGCGGCACGGCGCGCATCGGCTCGCGCGACTACACCGTGCTGATGAACTCCAGCCCCTCGACCGTGGAGCGCTTCGCCGACATCCCGGTGAAGACCGTGGGCAACCAGCAGGTGCTGGTCAAGGACGTGGCCAAGGTGCACGACTCGTATGCCGTGCAGCAGAGCATCGTGCACATCAACGGCAAGCGCGCGACCTACCTGACCATCCTCAAGCATGCCGAGTCCTCGACCCTGGCCGTGGTCGACGCCACGCGTGACATGCTGCCGCAGATCCTGGCCACGGCGCCCAAGGGCCTCACCGTGGGCCTCGACTTCGACCAGTCGGTGTTCGTGCGTGGCGCGGTGCAGAACGTGCTGCACGAGGTGGTCATCGCCGCCGTGCTGGTGGCCTTGATGATCCTGCTGTTCCTGAGCAGCTGGCGCAGCACCCTGGTGGTGGTGGCCTCGATCCCGCTAGCGATCTTCACCGCGCTGATCGGGCTCTACCTCACCGGCAACTCGATCAATCTGATGACACTCGGCGGCCTCGCGCTCGCGGTCGGCATCCTGGTCGACAACGCCACGGTGGTGATCGAGAACATCCATCGCCACCTGGTGCTGGGGAAACCGATCACCGTGGCGATCATCGACGGCGCACGCGAGGTGGTGCAGCCGGTGACGGTGGCCACGCTGGCGATCTGCATCGTGTTCTTCCCGGTGGTGCTGCTGGAGGGTGCGGCGCGCTTCCTGTTCACCCCGCTCGGGCTGACCGTGGTGCTGGCGATGGCCGCCTCCTACCTGCTGTCCTTCACCCTGGTGCCGGTGCTGTGCCGCATGCTGCTGCCAGGCGAACTGCGCGCGCTCGCGACTGGCCACGGCGAGGGGCGCATCGACCGCGCGTTTGGCCGCCTGCGCGAGAGCTACGGCCGCCTGCTCACGCAGCTGGTGGACAACCGCGGCTTCGTGCTGGCGGCCGCCGGCGTGCTGATCTTGCTGTCGCTGGGCCTGACCCGCGTGATCGGCACCGACTTCTTCCCCAGCGCGGACGTCGGCATCATGAAGCTGCATGTGCGCGCGCCGCCGGGCACGCGTATCGAGGACACCGAAAAGCTCGTGCTGCGCATCGAGGACGCCATCCGCAAGCTGATTCCCGCCGAGCAGCTGCACAGCATCGACGACCTGATCGGCGTGCCGCTGTACTACAACCTCGCCTTCGTGCAGACCGACAACATCAGCGGCATGGACGCGGAAATCTCCATCTCGCTGAAGCCGAAGCATCGGCCCACCGCCGACTACATGCGCCTGCTGCGCGAAAAGCTGCCGGACGCTTTCCCGGGCAGCTCGTTCTACTTCCAGACCGCCGACATCGTCAGCCAGGTGCTGAATTTCGGCTTGTCGGCGCCAATCGACGTGCAGGTTTCCGGCATGAACCTGGCCAGCAGCGCCGCCATTGCCCGGCGCATCCAGGACGAGATTGCGCGCATCCCCGGCGTGGTCGATGCGCATATCCCGGAAATGCTCGACTATCCCGCGCTGCGCGTGAACGTCGACCGCCAGCTGGCGGCACGGCTCGGCTTGTCGCAGCGCGACGTCGCCAACTCCGTGTTGACCTCGCTGTCATCGAGCTCGATGGTCAGCCCGGTGTTCTATCTGGCCCCGAACGGGGTCAACTATACGGTGGCGGTGCAGACGCCGATGTCGAGCATGGATTCGCTGCAGCGGCTGATGTCGATCCCGTTGAGCGCCGGCAACGCGGGCGGGCGCCAGATGCCGCTGTCGGCGACGCCGGTCGCGCTGCCTGGCGCGCCGGTGCAGCGGCTGTCCAACGTCGCCAGCGTGGTGCCCGAGGCCGGCATCCAGTCGATCGACCACTACACCGTGCAACGCGTGATGGACGTGCAGGCGAACGTGCAGGGCCGTGACCTCGGCGGCGTCGCCAAGGACATCCAGCGCGTGATCGACCGCGTGCAACAGGCCGGCCTGCCGGCCGGGACCAAGGTCGTGCTGCGCGGCCAGAGCCAGGTGATGAACTCGTCGTTCTCCAGCCTCGCGCTCGGCATCATCCTGGCGGTGATCCTGGTGTATTGCCTGATGGTGGTGCTGTTCCAGTCCTGGCTGGATCCGCTGATCATCATCCTGGCCGTGCCCGGCGCGCTGGTCGGCATCTTGTGGATGCTGGCCCTGACCGGCACCACGATCAACGTGGAGTCGCTGATGGGGGCGGTGATGTCGGTGGGCATCGCGGTGTCCAACTCGATCCTGGTGGTCAGCTTCGCCAACGACTTGCGGTCCGAGCGCGGCCTGTCCGCAGTCGAGGCCGCGATCGAGGCCGGCAAGGTGCGCCTGCGTCCCGTGTTGATGACCGCGATCGCCATGATCATCGGCATGCTGCCGATGGCGATGGCGCTGGGCGCAGGCGGCGAGCAGAACGCGCCGCTCGGCCGCGCCGTGATCGGCGGCCTGATCGTCGCCACCCTGACCACGCTGTTGATCGTACCGGCGGCATACGCGGCCTTGCGCCGGAAGCCGCCCATGCTGCATATCCTCGACGAACGCTTCGAACGCGAAGCGCGCGGCGAGACCGTTGGCGGAGAGCTGTCATGAGTACCACGTCCAAATATTCGCGCCGCGCGGTACGCGGCTTCAGTATCGTCGTCGTGCTCGTCGCGGCGCTTGCGCTGGCCGCGCTCTGGCTCAGCCACAACCGCCACATCGTTCAGGCCGCCGAGGCCCTGCAGCTGCGGGCGGATGCTGGCCCGGCGGTCCAGGTGGCCGTGGTCCAGGCCGGTGTGCCGACGCATGAGATCAGCCTGCTTGGCGAGGCCCAGCCCTACCAGAGCGCGACCCTGTATGCGCAGGTCAGCGGTTACCTGAAAACGGTCAAGGTCGACCGCGGCGACCACGTGCGCAAGGGCCAGATCCTGGCCGAGATCGCCTCGCCGCAGATCGATTCGCAGTATCGCGGCGCCATGGCCACCCTGGCCACGGCGAAGACCACGCTACGACGCATCAGCGGCCTGGTGGGCCAGCATTACGTCTCGCAGCAGCAGGTGGACGACGCGCGTGCCGCGGTGGATACGGCACAGGCCGCGGCCGACGACCTGCACAGCCAGACTGTCTACGAGACCATACGCGCGCCGTTCGACGGTACCATCACCGCGCGCTTCGCCGATCCCGGCGCGCTGGTACAGAACGCCTCGAACAGCCAGACCTCGGCCCTGCCGATCGTCACCGTGACCGACACGCACCGCCTGCGGGTACGCGTATATGTCGACCAGCAGGATGCCGGTCAGGTCAAGCCCGGCGACGCGGCAACCATACTCGGTGCCACCAGCGCCAAGCCGCTGGCCCACGCCGTCGTCAGCCGCACTGCCGGCCAGCTCGACCCGCAGACCCGCACCATGCTGGCCGAGATTGACGTCGACAACGCCAACGACGCCATCGTGCCCGGCAGCTCGGTCAATGCAACCCTGCAACTGGCGGCCGTGCCGCATCCCACCGTGCCGGCCGCGGCGCTGGTCCTGCACGGGCAGCAGACCCTCGTCGCCTTGCTGGGCGACGACAACCGGGTGCACCTGACCCCGGTGACCCTGGCCGCAACCGATGGCGTGCATGCGCAGATTGCCGATGGGGTGCGGCCCGGGCAACGGCTCGTGCTGAACGCGGCGACGCTGGCCGACGGCAGCCTGGTGCGTCCGGAGCAGGCCGGCACGACGCCCTGACGCGGGCACTGGCGCCGCCGCGGCGCACATCGGCCGGCGACATGCAGGACAGCCCGGCGAGCGTGTGCCGACTGCACCGGTATACCGGCTACAGCGGCCCGATACCGTATGCAATGGACGTTTAAACGTATTTCCGTCCGTACACTTGAAAAGCCGGCGGCCTGCGCTACACTGGCGCGGTGATGGATTCCACGTACCTCGAATCGTCGTGCTTCCGGGTTGCACCTGGTGCACGGCTGTCGGCGATCACCGCCAGCCAGCCAGCGGCGCACTGCCGCCGCGGGGCCACACTGCGCATCGCCGCCCTGGCGCTGCCGCCACGCTGCCGCGAACGGCGGCCCGCATCCGTGACCCCGATCCGGGCCTGCTGCACCGCTGGCTGTCGGGCCGGGTGTACGTCCGGCTGCGCGGCATAACTGCTGCCGTAGCGGCCCCCAAGAGGTCTTCCCGTTTTGGGTGTTTTGCGCGTCCTGCGCATGTTGCCGCGCTACGCGATGCGGCTCGATGAGGAATAATCATGAATGTGGATACCGATGCGCCGCCGATCGCGCGCAAGTCCTTGCCGTGGTGGCTCACCTCGTTCAGCGTGCAGGTCACGGCCGGCCTGGTGCTTGGCGTGGGCGCGGGCGTGCTGGCTGCCGTCCTCGGGCCCGGCCTGGACGGGCGCGCCAACTGGCTGACGCGCGCGCTGGACACCACCGGCCGCGCCTATGTGGAGCTGCTGACCGCGGCCGTCGTGCCCCTGATCAGCACCGCGATCATTTCCAGCATCGCCAACCTGCGCCGGGTATCGAACGCGGCCCGCCTGGCGGCGCAAACCCTGATCTGGTTTGCCATCACCGCGTTCATCGCGGTGTCCATCGGCCTGTTGATCGGCATCGTGCTGGAGCCGGGCAACCACGTCGTGCGCGGGGCGCTGCAGGCGGGCGAACCGTCCGTGGTCGGTTCCTGGACCGATTTCCTGGCGGGCTTGATCCCGGCCAACTACCTCGGCATCGCCTTGTCCGGCAAGGCGGCGGCCAGCGGTGCCATGACCTATACGCTGCGCTTCAACGTGCTGCAGGTCATCGTGGTGGCAGCCGCGCTCGGCATTGCCGCGCTCAAGGTCGGCGACAAGGCCAAGCCGTTCATCGCCTTGAACGAGTCCCTGCTCGGCATCGTGCAGAAGCTGCTGTGGTGGATCATCCGCCTGGCGCCGCTCGGCACCCTGGCCTTGATCGGCAAGGCCGTCGCCACGTATGGCACGCCGACGCTGGCCTCGCTGGTGTGGTTCATTGCCGCCGTGTATCTGGGGCTGGCGCTGGTGCTGTTCGTCGTCTACCCGATCCTGGTCCGGGCGCATGGCTTGTCCATCCGCAAGTACTACTCCGGCGTGTGGCCGGCGGTGCAGTTGGGCTTCGTCAGCCGCTCCTCGATCGGCACCTTGCCGCTCACCCAGCAGGTGACCGAGCGCAACCTGGGCGTGCCGCGGGCCTATGCGGCGTTTGCCGTGCCCTTGGGCGCCACCACCAAGATGGACGGCTGTGCGGCCATCTACCCGGCGCTGGCGGCGCTGTTCGTGGCGCAGTTCTACGGCATCGAACTGTCGGCGTTGCAGTACGTGCTGATCGTGCTGGTGTCGGTGGTGGGTTCGGCGGCCACGGCCGGCATGACCGGTGCCGTGGTCATGCTGACCTTGACCCTGTCCACGCTGGGCCTGCCCTTGCAAGGCGTCGGCTTGCTTCTGGCCATCGACCCGATTCTCGACATGGCCCGTACCGCGGTCAACGTGGCTGGCCAGGCCCTGGTGCCGACCATCGTCTCGCGGCGCGAGGGTATCCTGGACGTTGCCGTGTACAACGCCGACCGACATGGCGCACCGTTTGGCGGCGAAGCCGCCGCCATGCCAGCGCAACAGGTCCCCGTCGAGGGCTCCGCGCTCAAAGCGGCGTGAGATGAAGCGGCATCGGGATCAGTGCAGGGCTTCCGGCCGGAATGGTCGATGCTTGACGACAGCCCGGAAAGGCCGGATGCGGGTAACTTGAAAGGGTTCATGGAAGATCGCAGGAACCGTCGTCGCAGCCTTTGACCTTGCGTTCCACGTGGCGGCGTATCATCAATGCCATGAGCGCTTGCTACCCGTGGCCGCGGGGTTCATCTCGACGCTCAGGGTGAAGTTGCGTTGTTCGCCCGGCTGCATGGCGCCGACGCCAACCAGCTTGTGCGCGATCTCCTCGCCGCGTTCGTCGCGGATGGTCAGCACCATCGAGTATTCCCAGGCACCATTGTCGACAGGGTTGCGAAAGCTGCCTTCCACGCGCAATGGCACGGAAGCCGGTGTCGCTACAGCCACGTTGCCCGGTTCGTTGAAACGCAGCTGATGGCGGCAGGCGGGGCACACCGCCGCGCTTTCCAGGATGATCTCCCGGCAGTGCGGGCAAGTGCGCGTCGCTCCGGCTGTACCAGGGGAGAGGGTGCTCACGAAGTCATGCGGTCGCGTCCGCTGGCCTGGTGTGTGCCGTGGCTGTCCCCGGCATCGTCCCAGCCGAACTCGGCCTGGCCGCGCATGCGCGACCCTGCCGCCACACTAAGCGAGCCTGCCTTCAGGTCGCCGGTCAGCGCACCGCTTTGCTGCAACTCCACGTGTACCGCGGATTCGATGTTGCCGATCAATTCGCCTGCGATGGTGACCTTCTCGGCGCGTACGCCGCCGGTCACCTTGGCGCCGGGTTCGATGGTGAGGTCGCCGCGGACGTTGACATCGCCCTTGAAGTTGCCGGCGATGCGCACATGGCCCTCACCTTCGATCTTGCCCTCGATAGTAATGTCAGGCGCGATCAGCGATTCGGCTTTTGGCTTGGCCGGCGTGGGCGTGGGACGAAATGCGGGCTGCACCGGCACCTCCACCTTGGGCCCGGGCGGCTGAATGTCAGGGCGCGCCAAGTCCGTGGCTTCGGGTGTTTCGGTGGTGGGGGTCTTGGCGGATTCTTTCCACAGGGCCATGGCGGAGCTCCGGTTCAGTCGGGCGGAAGGTCAGGGTATCTCCCGAACGGCGCGCAAAACGGGGCCGGGTTCACTTGCCCATGCATCGATGGGTAGCGGTTCAGTTTCTGTTAGCCAAGCCAAGGACCTGGGTGTTCGGCGCCGTGCAGTGACTTAGCGCGGAGCTTGAACATCGCGTAGTCGAGCGTACCCGGCAGTGGCGTAAATCTACCGATCTGCTGCAGGCCGTCATTGACGGCGCGACCGATGCGATTCTCCTCAAGCTGGGCTCATATACGCTGCATCACCATCATTCCGGCGATCTCCTTGACCAGCTTTGCGGCCACGACGGCCGTGATATTGGAAACGTCGCAACGCGGGTTGTACTCCACGACGTCGGCAGCCACGATCGGCTGGTCGATCGCCTGGATCAGGTTGATCACCTGCCGGGTGGACAAGCCACCCGGCTCCCGATGCGATACGCCTGGCGCATAGGCCGGGTCCAGGCCGTCGATGTCGATCGAGAGATAGACGGGCGTGTGCAGATCGAGCTGGAAGTCCCCGGTGCATGCGCGCGCTTCAAGTACGTCGACGCCGTAGCGCTTTTGCTGCTCGCGCTGATGGCCGTTGATCGTGCGCAACCCCACCTGCAGCAGGTGATCAGCCAGGCCATCCTCCATGATCCGGGCGAACGGCGAGGCGTGCGACCGCGGATTGCCCTGGAACGACTGATAGATGTCCGGGTGTGCGTCGATATGCACGATGGTCAGCCGCGGCTGATGCCGGCGGACGACACGCATGATCGGATGGGTGATCGCATGATCGCCACCCAGGCTGATCAACGGCGCGCCGGCATCCAGCGCATCCGCCACCGCACGCTCGATCAGCTTCCAGGGGTCAGCGGTGCCGTCGAACAGGACATCCCCACGATCGGCCAAGCGGCCCGGGACGCCGAGGTCGACTCCTGTCTCGGTCCACAGATTGAACGCATCCGACTGCAACTCGCGGCGGATATGCGCCGGCGCCTCGGCCGGCCCCCGCATGAATGAGGAATTGTCGTCGTTGGGTATGCCCAGGAGCGAAATTCCGGCCATCTTCCAGTCCCGTCCCACGTTGGTTCGGCAGCATGCTGGTGGCGATGGCTGTCACGCCCATCGCGCGGGCGCTGCTGCGGTGGGCTGCGTCCAGCCGTCTAACGCCGGTCCAATGAATACTTCCCGGGCCCCACCATGCTCAACAAAAGCAGCCCGCCGGCAATACTGATGTTCTTGTAGAAGTTGAGCATGCTGAGGTAGTGCTGCATGCCTTCCATGTTCCAGTAGCGATGGCCGATCAGCGCGGCAGCCAGCGTATAGATGGCCAGAGCGAGTGCCAGCGGCCGCGTGTAGAAGCCCAGCGCCAGCGCGATGCCGACTCCGACCTCCATCACTACCGCGATGATCGCCAGCAGATCGGGGGCTGCCACACCGGTCGAGTTCAGGTAGGCGACCGTGGCGGTGAAGCCCATGACCTTGTCGATGCCGAACTTCACGAACAGCACCACCAGCAGGATCCGGGCCAGCAGAACCAGTTCGTCCCTGCGGTTTGTCAGCAAGTCGTAACGCATGATTGCCTCCGTCCAGCCGTCAAAATCGGTGCAGCGCAAGCGACCACGGGTTGGAAGGCACCGGCAGCGTGTGCGCGCTGGACTGCGCCAGGGTGTTTCGCCGTGACTGCGGTGGCTGCACGGCCGCGGTCACGCCGAAACACGACAAGACCCGTCGAGGTCATCGTACGCCGTTCAAACGGCTCACGCCGCCGTTCACCGGAGGGCTGGCGACAGCTGCTCAGCTCTCGGTCACTGCACTGCGGGCTTCACGGCTGTCTGGTTTGTCCCCCATCTTGGGGCTTGGGCTGACACTGGCCGTCGCCGTGGTCATGGCACCATCAGCCTTCATTTTGCATTGGGCTCGATCCGGCCACAGGCAATCGGCAACGTCACCTGTGCGGGGATCGGTCCCAGCGAGGCGACGGTGGCGGGCAGTTTCGTGGCTGACGGTACGCCGTGAATGAAGACTACGCGTTTGGCGAGGTCCAACGTCTGCCCCGGGAAGCCTTTGGCGAATGCCGCATCCAGTGCTTTCAACGATACCGTTTGCCGATAGGTGTAGTTGCCCTCGGCGTCGGCCCTGGGATAGGTGCCGTGGGCGACATCCATGGCCGCAGGCGCGTTGTCGAATGGCACCATGGTGGTTCCCGAGGTCTTTTCGGTCTCGATCAGGTCGACGATGCCGTCGCCATTGGCGTCGGCGTCGATCCCCGGGCAGCTCGCGGCCATGCCGGTGGTGAAGCCGTGGAAGTGCTGCCAATGTTCGGTGTCGGGCGGCGCACCGTGGACCTTGACCTCGATGCTGAGCTTGTCGCCGTTGACGGTGAAATGGGCTACGCCGGCGGTGCTGGTCTTGGTGACGCCCGTGTTCATGGGCTGCAACTGCGCGGTGAACGACGCATGTTCGGGAGCTGCCGCCAGGCCTGCGGCAGGTGCGGCCAGGGCGAGTGCGCCAGCGACGAGGGCGGGCAGATACGCCTGTTGGATCTTCATGGGAATGTCCTTTGGGATGACCAGCACCCATTGTGTGCCGATCCAGCAAGCCCGGCTTGATCCGCATCAGGCTTCGGGCTTGGCGAAGCCGGGCCCGGCGTTTGCCGTCGGCGGCGAGCGGCATGGCGCAGCAGGAGCGGGCCCGATGTCATTCGCGGGCCGCGGCTTCGACGTGATGCGGTGGCGCGGGCATGGCTCCCTCCTGGCCGTGATTGTGCGACCATCACCGACCATGTCGTCGGATCGGTCGCGCTGCAACGGCCCGCAAACCGGCAGGGACGACCAGGCATGACGACGCGCTACCAAGGGACGCACGCTTGATTGCCGGCTGGCTGCTGTTGTTGGTTTCGCTGCTGTACGTCGCGCTGCTCTTCACCGTGGCCTACGTCGGCGACCGGCGCGCGCTCTATCCCATGCGCCCGAAGTTGCGGCCGGTGGTCTATAGCCTGGCGCTGGCGGTGTACTGCTCATCCTGGACCTTCTATGGCGCGGTGGGCACGGCGGCGCGCAGCGGCCTGGCGTACCTGCCGATCTACCTGGGGCCGGCATTGCTGTTCCTGTTCGGCTCCGGCCTGATTGGGCGCATGGTGCGCATCACCCGGCAGCGCAACATCACCTCGATCGCCGATTTCATCGGCTCGCGGTTTGGCAAGTCGCATGGCCTGGCCGCACTGGTGACGGTGATCGCGATTACCGCGGCCGTGCCCTACATCGCGTTGCAGTTCGAGGCCGTGTCGATGTCATTCCGCGTCCTGCTTGGCGGCGCGCAGCACGTGGTGACGGTGGGCGGGGTCGACAGCGCGCTGTGGTGTGCAGTGCTGCTGGCAGTGTTTGCGATCCTGTTCGGCGCGCGCTCGATCGACGCCACCGAGCACCACCACGGCATGATGCTAGCGATCGCCCTGGAATCGCTGGTCAAGCTGTTGGCCTTCGTTGCCCTGGCGGCCTATGCGCTCTGGCATGGCCCCGGCCTGCCGCAGGGCGTGCAGTTGCCGGCCGCGCACTGGAGCCAGGGCCTGCCGGAGGGCTTCCTGGCGCAGACCATGCTGGCGATGTGCGCGATGTTTTGCCTGCCCAGGCAGTTCCAGGCTGGCGTGGTCGAATGCGACGATGCGGGCGACGTCAAGTACGCGCGCTGGCTGTTTCCTGTCTACATGTTGATCATCAGCGTCGCCGTGCTGCCGATCGTGGCGGCGGGTGCCGCCTTGCCGATGGTGCGCGATGGGGCGGCCGACGCCTGGGTACTCACCTTGCCGCTGGCCCACGGTGATCGCGGCGTCGCCCTGCTGGCCTTCGTCGGCGGCTTTTCGGCAGCGACAGGCATGGTGATCGTCGCCTCCGTGGCCTTGTCCACCATGATCAGCAACGACCTGGTGATGCCGGCCCTGTTGCGTGTCCGCAGCCTGCGCCTGGAGCAGCGCAGCGACCTGTCGCGGCTGGTGCTGCGCGTGCGGCAGGTGGCCATCATCGCCCTGGCAGCGATGGCCTACGGCTATTACCGCGCCGGTACCGGCAACGAGTTCCTGGCCACCACTGGCTTGTTGGCATTTGCCGCGGTGGCGCAGTTTGCCCCGGCCCTGATCGCCGCCTTGTACTGGCGCGGCGCCAGCCGCCTCGGCGTTGCCGCCGGCCTTGCGGGCGGTTTTGCGGTGTGGCTGTACACCTTGCTGCTGCCGACGCTGTTGCGTACCGCGCACTGGGTGCAGGACGGTCCCTTCGGCTGGGCGTGGTTGCGCCCGCAGGGCCTGTTCGGGCTCACCGGCTGGGAGCCGGAGGTGCACAGTGCGTTCTGGTCGCTCTTGGTGAACGTGGGCATCCTGGTGTTCGTCTCGCTGCGCCTGCGCCCGAGCCTTGCCGAACGCTTGCGGGCGGCTGTGTTCATCGATGCCGACCCGGCCAGCCGCCTCGACGCGGGCGATTGGCGTGGTCGCGTGGCGGTGGGCGACTTGCGCACGCTGGCCGAGCGCTTCGTTGGCGAGCACGTCGCGACGCGCTCGTTCCGGGAGTATGCGCAGCGCCGCGGACGCGAGCTGCTGGACTCGGAATCCGCCGGCCGGGCCCTGATCCAGCATACCGAGCGCCTGCTGGCGTCCGCGGTCGGGGCGGCCAACGCGCGGCGCATCCTGATCAGCGCCTTGTCCGGCAGTGGCCTGGACCTGGTCGAGGCGATGGACCTGGTGGACGAGGCCTCGCAGGAGCTGCGTTTCAACCGGCAGCTGTTGTCCACCACGCTGGAGAATGTCTCTCAAGGCATCAGCGTGGTCGACGCGCAGATGCGGGTGGTCGCGTGGAACCGCCGCTACCTGGAGTTGTTCGATTATCCCGACGGCATGGTGCACATCGGTGTCCACGTCGCCGAGCTGATCCGCTGGAATGCCGAACTCGGGGAATGCGGCCCGGGCGAGGTGGACGGCCATGTGGCGCGGCGCATCGAACACATGCGCGCCGGCACGGCGCACCTGTTCCGCCGCGTGCGCGCCGACGGTACGGTGATCGAGATGCTCGGGCGCGCCTTGCCCGGCGGAGGCTACGTCACGACCTACTCGGACGTGACGGCCTACAAGCGCGCCGAGGAGGCCTTGATCGAGGCCAACGAAACCCTGGAGCAGCGGGTGGAGCAGCGTACGGCGGAGTTGTCCGATGCGCTTGCCGCCACCGCCCAGGCCCAGCAGGTGGCCGAGGCGGCCAACGTGTCCAAGACCCGCTTCCTGGCAGCTGCCAGCCATGACCTGCTGCAACCACTGCATGCGGCGCGCCTGTTCACCTCGGCGCTGCGGCAACTGCCGGGACTGGACGCGGAAGCGAACGAATTGGCCGAGCGCATCGATACCTCGTTCCGCGCGGCCGAAGGTTTACTGGACGCCTTGCTGGATACCTCACGCCTGGATGCCGGCAGGTACCAGCCGGAGGTTGGCGATTTTGCCCTGGCCGAGCTGTTCGAATCACTGAAGACTCAGTTTGCGGTGATTGCCGCCAGCCGCAACTTGGACCTGCGCTTCGCGCCGACCAGCATGGCGGTGCGCAGCGATTCGCAGTTGCTGCGCCGGATCGTGCAGAACCTGGTGTCCAATGCCTTGCGCTACACCAGTCACGGTGGCGTCCTGGTCGGCGCGCGGCGCGACCACGACCAGGTGCGCATCGAGGTGCGGGATACCGGCCCCGGCATACCCCAGGACCAGCGTTCGCGCATCTTTGCCGAGTTCCAGCGCCTGGACCAGCCTTCGCCCTGGGGCGAGAAGGGCCTGGGTTTGGGCTTGTCGATCTGCGACCGCTTGGCCGGCATGCTCGGACATCGGCTGGACCTGCATTCGGTCGAAGGCGCCGGCAGCTGCTTCACCATCGAGGTCCCGCGCGCGGTCGCGGTGCCGCCCAACTGGCACAAGGTGCAGCGCAGCGGGAGCGGCGAGCGGCTGCCACTGACGGTGTTGTGCCTGGACAACGATGCTGCCGTACTCGACGGCATGCGCGCGCTGCTCAGCCGCTGGGGCATCGACTGCCGCGTGGCGCTCGATACTGCGCAGGCCAGGGCGGAGCTGGAGCGCGACCCGCTGGATGTGATCCTGGCCGATTACCATTTGTCCGAGGACATGGACGGACTGCAGGCCGTCGAGTGGCTGCGGAGCGTGGCAGGCCACTTGCCGCCTGTCGTGGTGATCACGGCGGACGGCAGCAGCGCATTGAAGCAGCGTGCCCGCGAATTGGGCTACGCACTGCTGCACAAGCCGGTGCGCCCGGCGGCGCTGCGTTCCGTGCTGACCGCCTTGGTCCGACGCCAGGAGCGGCCGAGTCCATCCTGATCATCGGTGGCGTTGTCAGCGCCTGTGCGCTCAGTGGCTGCTGGCGCGTGCCGGGTTCGGCGTCGGCGTCGAGGGCAAGGCCGGCAACTCCTGGTCGATCGCAAGCTGGCTGGCGACCAAGGCCACTTGCGTGCGGTTGTTGACGCCCAGTTTGTGCATGATCGCGGTCATGTGCGCCTTGACGGTCGATTCGGATACCTCGAGCTCGGCGGCCATCTGTTTGTTGAGCTTGCCGTCTGCAAGCATGGTCAGCACGCGGAATTGCTGCCGGGTGAGGGTGGCGATCCGCAAGGCGGCATCGGCCTCGGCGGTATCGAGCCCGACGTCGGGCAGCGCGTGCGGCAGCCACACGTCACCGTCCAGCACGCTGCGGATCGCCTGCACGATGGTCGCCGCCGGCGTGGATTTCGGGATGTACGCCGCCGCGCCATGGGCTAGTGCGCGCCGTGCCACCAGCGCCTCTTCGTGCCCGGATACGACGATGATGGGCAGTTCCGGATACTGGCCGCGGATGTGCGCCAGGGCGGAGTAGCCGCGCGCGCCAGGTATGTGCAGGTCGAGCAGCAGCAGTTCGGCATCCGCGTACGCCTCGATCAGGTCGAGCAGGTCGTGCACGCTGTCGGCGCTGTGCACCTGTGCCTTGGGCAGCGCGGCCAGCACGGCCCGTTCCAGCGCGTCGCGGAACAGGGGATGGTCGTCGGCAATGAGGATGTCGGGCATGGGCCTGGTGCACGAATCTGGAATATGCCGACGCCGGCATGTCGTATCCACATGGGGTGGCGCGGCAGGCCGGCGTCGGGTGCCTGGGAGTTACTTGATCAGGCGTTCGTCGACGAGCTTGCCGACGACCGCCGGATCGGCCAGGGTGGTGATGTCGCCGAGCGCCTCGGGCTGGTTCTCGCCGATCTTGCGCAGGATGCGGCGCATGATCTTGCCGGAGCGGGTCTTCGGCAGGTCGGAAGCCCACTGGATGTAGTCCGGTGCGGCAAACGGGCCGATTTCCTTGCGCACCCAGGCGACCAGTTCCTTGCGCAGCGCCTCGTTGCCGGTTTCGCCAGCCACCAGGGCGACGAAGGCATAGATACCCTGGCCCTTAATCTCGTGCGGGCAGCCGACCACGGCCGCCTCGGCCACCTTCGGATGGGCGACCAGCGCGCTTTCCACTTCGGCCGTCCCCAGGCGGTGGCCGGAGACGTTGATCACGTCATCCACGCGGCCGGTGATCCAGTAATAGCCGTCCTCGTCGCGGCGGGCGCCGTCGCCGCTGTAGTAGTAACCGGGGTAGGCGGTGAAATAGGTTTCGACGAAGCGCTGATGATCGCCATAGATCGTGCGCACCTGGCCGGGCCAGGAATCGGCGATCAGCAGCTTGCCTTCAGCCACGCCTTCCTGCACGTTGCCGTCGGCATCCACGATGCAGGGTTCGATGCCGAAGAACGGCAGGGTGGCCGATCCCGGCTTGGTGGCAATGGCGCCGGGCAGGGCAGAAATCATGATGCCGCCGGTCTCCGTCTGCCACCAGGTGTCGACGATCGGGCAACGGTTCTCGCCCACCACCCGGTAGTACCACTCCCAGGCTTCCGGGTTGATCGGCTCGCCGACCGAGCCGAGCACGCGCAGCGAAGCGCGCGACGTGGCCTTGACCGGTTCTTCGCCCTCGCGCATCAAGGCACGGATCGCGGTGGGCGCGGTGTAGAGGATGGTCACGCCGTACTTGTCCACCACCCGCCAGAAGCGGCTGTAGTCGGGCCAGCTCGGCACGCCCTCGAACATGAGCGTGGTGGCACCGTTGGCCAACGGCCCGTACACCACGTAGCTGTGCCCGGTGACCCAGCCGACGTCGGCGGTGCACCAATAGATGTCGTCCTCGTGCAGGTCGAACACCAGCTCGTGGGTGTAGCTGGCGAACACCAGGTAACCGCCAGTCGAGTGCAGCGCACCCTTGGGCTTGCCGGTGGAGCCGGAGGTGTAGAGCACGAACAGCGGGTGCTCGGCCTCGACCGGGGTCGGCGGGCAGTCCGCCGACTGGCCGTCCATCAGCACGTGGTACCAGCGGTCGCGCGGCGCCTGCATGTGGATCGCCCCGCCGGTATGGCGCACCACGATCACGGTTTCCACGCTGTTCGTGCGCGGGCGCTGCAGCGCCTCGTCGACGTTGGCCTTCAGCGCGATGTGCTTGCCGGCGCGGAGCCCCTCGTCGGCAGTGATCACCAGCTTGGCCTGCGAATCGGCGATGCGCCCGGCCACCGAGTCGGGGGAGAAGCCGCCGAACACCACCGAATGGATTGCGCCGATGCGCGCGCAAGCCAGCATGGCCACCGCCGCCTCGGGAATCATCGGCAGGTAGATGACCACCCGGTCGCCCTTGGCGATGCCCAGGTGCTTGAGCGTGTTGGCGAACTTGCAGACCTCGGTGTGCAGCTCGCGGTAGGTGATGCGCCGGGAAACCGCCGGGTCGTCGCCCTCAAAGAGGATCGCCACCTTGTCGCCGCGTTTCTCCAGATGCCGATCCAGGCAGTTGACCGAGACGTTGAGCATGCCGTCCTCGAACCATTTGATGTGCACGTCCTTGGTGCCGAACGAGACATCCTTGATCTTGCTCGGCGCCTTGATCCAGTCCAGCCGCTGCGCGACCTTGCCCCAGAATCTCGCGGGATCGCGAATCGATTCGGCGTACAGCCGCTGGTAGTCGTCCTCCCGCAGCAAAGCCTTGGCGGCAAACTTGGGGTCGACTGGATAAACCTTGGGCATGACGGTCTCCTTCTGTCCTGGCATGGAATGGCGGCACGAGTGGTGCGCTGGCCGGTGGCGAGGCTCCTGGTACTGGACTTGAGTGTAGCCCGATGCTGAACCTTGGCGGGACCGTTGCCAATTGGACTTTGGTTGAGCTTCGACCAATGTCTAATAGGCGCCCGTGTCAGTGGCTGTTAGCGTCTGGTTATCTTCCCGTTCGGAAGTCCATGCACGTCCAGGTCGACTACCGGTCAATGCCTGGATGCGGCGGGGGACATCGTCCTGCGCCATCAAATTCAGGGTCACCGGAGACTCATTCGTGAATACATTTTTCAACGCGCCGCGCTTGACCCGTCTTGCCTGTGCCCTGGCCGTCGCGCTGACGGCACCGGTCGTGAGTGCGCAGGACGCCGCGCCGACGCCCCCGCCGCCGGCAGCGAACCAGGCGCAGAACCTCGGCACGGTCATCGTCACCGGCACGCGTTCCAGCGACCGCACGGCGAGCGCGTCACTGGCGCCGATCGACATCGTTTCGGACCAGGCGCTGCTGGAGACGGGCACCACCGAGCTCACCACGGCGTTGGCGCGGGTCATCCCGTCGCTGAACTTTCCGCGCCCGACCGTCACCGGCCCGACCGACATGCAGCGCCCGATGATGATGCGCGGCCTGTCCCCGGACCAGGTGCTGATCCTGGTGAACGGCAAGCGCTGGCACCCTACCGCCATCGTGCAGACCCTGGGCACGCTGGGCAAGGGTTCGCAGTCGGCCGACCTCAACACCATTCCGATGGCCGCAATCGACCATGTCGAGGTGCTGCGTGACGGCGCCTCGGCGCAATACGGCTCGGATGCGATTGCTGGCGTCATCAACATCATCCTGAAGAAGGGCGGCAAAGGTGGTTCGGCAGAACTCACCGGCGGGCAATATTCGGCGGGTGACGGCCGCCAGTGGCTGGGCTCGGTCAACATGGGCCTGTCGCTCGGCGACCGCGGCTGGGTGAACCTCACCGCACAAAAGAGCAACCAGAACTACACCAACCGCGCCGCGCCGGACAACCGACCAGGCTATACGCAGCTGGGTCCGGTGGACCGCCTGGGCGATCCTTCGGTGAAGGACAAGAACCTGTTCCTCAACATGCAGTACGACATCACGCCGGGCGTCCAGTTTTACGCGTTCGGCCACATCCAGCAGCGTCAAGGCCAATATGCGGCGTTCTACCGCTGGGGCAGCACGAGTCCGGCGCCGCTCAGCCCGCTGATTGCCGACCTGTACCCGAACGGCTTCCTGCCCATCGGCGGCCTGAACTCGATCGACCGCTCGCTGGTCGCCGGCCTGCGCGGCGAGATCAATGGCTGGCGCTGGGACGTGAGTGCCAATGCCGGCGGCAACCTGTTCTACGGCACGACAATCAACACCGTCAACCTGGCGTATCTGAATGATTTTGGCCTGGCCCCGTCGCGCTTCGATGACGGCGCCACCAAGTCCGGCCAGCAGGCGTTCGACATCGACATTGCCAAGGACGTCAACCTGTCGTGGCTGCCCAATTCGGTCACGGTCGCGTTCGGCACCGAGTTCCTGCGCGCGTCCTACAACACCTATGCGGGAACGTTCCCGTCCTATTACGTCGGCACATCTGGTGTGGCCGGTGGCGTACAAGGGCAGTCCGGACGCCAACCCGAGTTGGCGGGATCGTGGGCGCGGCATGATATTGCCGAATACCTGAGCCTGGAGACCAACCTCACCGACAAGCTCGGCGTCTCCCTGGCCGGGCGCCACGAGAATTATTCGGACTTTGGCTCGACGACTTCGGGCTCGCTGTCGGCCCGCTTCGACTTCACCGACACGTTCGCCTTGCGCGGCAGCGCATCCACCGGTTTCCGTGCGCCATCCGTGGGCCAGCAGCATTACTCGACGACGACATCGACGTTCCGCGGCATCGGCAATTCCCTGGGCTTGCCCGAAGGCATCTACAACAACTCCATGTTGCCCGTGGACAACTCCATAGCCGAGTTGCTCGGCGCCGAGCCGCTGAAGCCGGAGAAATCACGCAACTATTCGGCCGGCCTGGTCTGGAGCCCGGCGAACAATGTCAACCTGACCGTTGACGCCTACCAGATCACGGTCAACGACCGCATTGCGCTGTCGAGCGCGCTGGGCACCACCACGCCGAGCGTGCGGGATTACCTGGCGGCAAACGGCGTCAGCAACCTGATCTACAGCAGCGTCAACTATTTCACCAACGCGATCGACACCAAGACCCGTGGCATCGACGTGGTCAACACGTACTTCAATGACCTTGGGCGCTACGGCAGCCTGCGGACCACGATCACGGCCAATTACAACCGGACCCACGTCACCCGCGTGCTGCCGAACCCGCCGATCCTGGACAGCCTGGGGGTCAACTTCCAGCGTGTCGGCAGGAGTGAAACCCTGGGCACCTATTCCGGGGTAACGCCGCGGACCAAGTTCATCGTCAACGAGGTCTATAACATCGGCAACTGGAGCCTCTCCGGCACCGCCACGCGCTATGGTCAATTCACCAGCTACAACGCGACCCTGCCGGAGCTCGATCAGACCTATCCGTCCAAATGGATCTTTGACCTGGCGGGTAATTACAAACTGGAGCGGTGGATGTTCACCCTGGGCGTCGACAACGCCTTGAATACCTATCCAGGCAAGACGCAGGCAAGCAGCAATCAGCATGGTGCCTTCCCGTATACGTCGTTGTCGCCGTTTGGATTCAATGGCGCCTACGTCTATGGCAAGGTCCGCTACAGCTGGTAAATCACAGCGGGCGAGCAAATGCCGCTGCATTCCATGAAGAAATGAGCATGCGAGGATGAGGATGATGACTACGCAGATGGCATGGGCCGCAGGCGCCGTACTCGCCTTGGGCGGCGCGATGGGCCTGGCGCAAGCCGAGACGACGGCACAGATCCTGCCGCAGACCATGGACATGCTGAGCCATGCCATCAGCGTGCAGACCTATCATGGCAATGGCCAAGTGCCAAAGCTGGCCGAATACTTTGCCGAGAAGCTCAAGGCGGGCGGCTTCCCCGCCGCCGACGTCCAGGTGATTCCGGTGGGGGAGACGGCCGCGTTGATTGCCCGTATCCACGGCAGCGGCAAGGGCAAGCCGGTCGTGGCCACCGGCCACATGGACGTCGTGCCGGCAAACCCGAAGGACTGGGAGCGCGACCCGTTCAAGATGGTCGAGGAGAACGGCTACATCTTCGGCCGTGGCGTGGCGGACATGAAGACCGGCACGGTGGCGCTGGTGCAGACCTTCATCCGCCTGAAGAAGGAAGGCTACAAGCCCAAGCGCGACCTGATCCTGGCGTTGTCCGGCGACGAGGAGCGCGGCGAAGTGTCGACGCGCGAGTTGGCCAAGCTCGTACCCAATGCCGAGTTCGTGCTGATTGCCGAGGGCGGCGGTGGCACGCTCGACCCCACCACGGGCAAGCCGACCTTGTTCGAGGTGCAGGCAGCGGAAAAGACCTACGCCGATTTCCACATCACCTATACCTCGCCGGGCGGTCATTCCAGCGAACCGAACCCTCCCCAGAACGCGATCTACCACCTGGCAAAGGCGATCGATCGCATTGCCGCGTACAAGTTTCCGCCGATGAGCAATGAGATCACGCGCGCATCGCTGGCTGCGCTCGGCCAGCGCACGCCAGGTGCGATCGGCGAGGCAATGCAGGCATTCGCCAAGAACCCGGATGATGCGCAGGCAGCCGCGGTCATTGCCGCCGACCCCGCCTACGTCGGCCAGATCGGCACCACCTGCGTGGCCACGATGTTGACGGGCGGGCATGCGCCAAACGCGTTGCCACAAAGCGCGAGCGTCAACGTCAATTGCCGGATCTTCCCCAGCCAGACCCCGGCCCAGGTGCGCGACACCCTGGTCAAGGTGGTCGACGACCCGAAGGCGGAAATTTCCGCTGCCAGGCCGCCGCTCGGGCCGAACGCCTCGCCCATCCGCAAGGATGTGATGGACGCGGTGGCACGCGCGGTGCACCAGCGCTATCCGAAGCTCGACGTCGTGCCAGCCATGGCGTCGTTCGCCACCGACGGCAAGATTTATCGCGCCGCCGGCATTCCCACGTATGGCGTCGCCGCGCAGTTCACGAAGCCGAATGACACCTTCATGCATGGCCTGAACGAGCGCCTGCCCGTATCCGAGGTGGCGGCGAGCCTGGATTACTGGCACACGTTGTTGAAGGACGTCGGCAGCAAGTAGGCGAAATCAGTGCGATGCGGCCAACTGGTTCGGCGTAATCAACGAGACCTGAGCGGAGGTGGGACATGGCGGATGCAACGGTGGAACTGAAGTTGTCGAACCCGGCCCCGCTGGGCCTGGCCGGGTTTGCGTTGACCACGTGGCTGCTGAGCATGATCAACGCCGGCTGGTTCGCAGCCGACGCGATGGGGATGGTGCTGGCCTGCGCGTTCGCCTTTGGCGGAACAGCCCAGGGCATTGCCGGCATCGCCGAGCTGTCGCGCAGCAATACGTTTGGTGCCACGGCCTTCCTCGGCTATGGCGCGTTCTGGTGGTCGTTCGCACTGTTCGTGTTGTTCCTGCCTGAAGGCGTACCGGCAGCGTTCGTTGGCTGGTACCTGTGCCTGTGGGGCGTGTTCACGCTGTACATGTGGGTAGCCACGTTTGCGGCCGCGCGTGCCTTGCGCCTGGTGTTCCTGGTCTTGTGGATCACGTTCTTCCTGCTCGCGGCGGGCGAGTGGAGCGCCAGCACCGCGTTGAAGACCGCAGGCGGCTATGCCGGGCTGTTGACCGCCGCCCTGGCGTTTTATCTGTCGGCCGCGGAAGTCATCAACGAGGCGCATCGGCGTACCGTCTTGCCGGTCGGCAGGCCGGGCGTGCTGTAGATCCCGACTGTGCGGTATGCAATTCAGGTGGGCGAGGTGCCGGCGGCATTGGACTTCTGGCACGCGTTGTTGACGAAGGTCGGCGACAGGTAGGCACTGGACAGGCCAGCCCTGGTGGCCGCCCGGCGCGGCTGGCGCGAGCGGACTTGGCTGGCTGTAGGTAACATGCGTTGATGACCACTGATCGGGATCGATGATGCGCAAGCTCGGCACGGTGACAAGTACGTTGGCCCTTGGGGTTTTGCTGGCCTTGGGAGCGGGTTCAACCGCATTGGCCCAGGCGCAGGACAGCCACGCGGCGCAGGATGGGCCGCTGCAGGCCAAGGTTGCCGACACCGCAGCGGCATCGCGGCCGGACGAGCCCAAGGTCACGGCCAAAAATGGCATGGTGGCATCCGCGCAGCATCTCGCCACCCGGATCGGCGTCGACGTCCTGAAGCAGGGCGGCAACGCCATCGACGCTGCGGTCGCGGTGGGCTACGCGCTGGCGGTGGTGCATCCGTGCTGCGGCAACATCGGCGGCGGCGGCTTCATGACCGTCCGCCTGGCCAACGGCAAGGTGCTGTTCCTGGATTTCCGCGAGAAGGCGCCGCTGGCCGCGACGCCCGACATGATGCTGGATGCGTCCGGCAACGTGGTCAAGGGCCGCAGCACGCGCACCTATCTCGGCGTTGGCGTGCCGGGCACGGTCATGGGCTTTGACGACGCGCTGGCCAAATACGGCAGCATGTCGCTCAAGCAGGTCATCGCGCCGGCCATCAAATTGGCGGCCGATGGCTATGTGCTGGAGCCGGGTGACGTCAAGATCCTCAATACCTCGACCGATATCTTTCGCGACCACCCGAATGTCGCGGCGACCTTCCTCAACCACGGCCAGCCGTGGCAGGCGGGGGAGCGGTTGAAGCAGCCTGAACTTGCGCGCACGTTGGAGCTGATCGCCAAGGATGGCACCAAGGCGTTCTACCATGGCTCGATTGCCGCGGCCGTGGTCAAAGCCAGCCAGGAAAACCATGGCTTGCTGACCATGAAGGATTTTGCCGACTACACAGTGCAGTGGGAGAAGCCGGTCGAGTGCGGCTACCACGGCTACACGATCCACTCGGCGCCGCCGCCGAGCTCGGGCGGCACGACGATCTGCGAGACCTTGCAGATCATTGCGCCGTATCCGTTCGCGCAGTGGGGCCACCATTCGACCAAGAGCGTGCATTACTTCGTGGAGGCCGAACGGCGCGCGTTTGCCGACCGCAACACCTATCTCGGCGATCCGGCGTTTGTCGACAACCCGGTCGCGAAACTGATCTCGCCCGAACATGCCGCCACCTTGCGCGCCAGCATCAAGCCGGACAAGGCCACGCCCTCATCGGAAGTGCAGGGTAGCTTCGGTCCCTATCAGGGCACCAACACCACGCATTATTCGGTGGTGGACAGCAAGGGCAACGCGGTTGCGGTCACCTACACCGTCAACGGCTACTTCGGCATCAAGCAGATCGCCGGCGACACCGGTTTCTTCCTCAACAACGAGATGGACGACTTCACGTCCAAAAAGAACGTGCCAAACCAGTTCGGCCTGATCCAGGGCGAGGCCAACCGCATCCAGGGCGGCAAGCGGCCACTGAGCTCGATGAGCCCAACCATCGTCACCCGCGACGGCAAACTGTTCATGGTCACCGGCAGTCCGGGTGGCTCGACCATTATCTCGACCACGATGGAGAGCTTCCTCAACGTCGCCGAATACGGCATGGACGTCAAACAGGCCATCGCGGCGCCGCGCATCCACATGCAGTGGTATCCGGACGAGATCTTCGCCGAGCCCGGTGCTTTCACCGCGACGGTGCAAGGCCAGCTCGAGGGCATGGGCTACAAGATCCGCCCGGTCCGCCAGATGGGCGACATTGCCGCGATCGTCGTGGACCCGAAGACCGGCATGCTGGAAAGCGTCAACGACCCGCGCTACCCGGCGGGTGCCGCCGCCGGCTACTGACCGGCGGCACCCGGCTCGCGTTTCCTGCTCCCTGTGGTCTCCGGCCGGAGAGGGGCTGCATACGATCCGGCGATGTCGCCCGGCGGGCTTCCAGCGCTTATAGTGGCGCCTTGATTCCGCGCGTGGTCGCACGCGTTGTTCCATTGCCCAGGGGATGTCACTCATGAATCGCATGTTGAGATCGTTGGCGTTCGTGGCGGGTTCGTCACTGTTCGTGTTGGCGGGTGGCTCGGTCGCGGGCGTGCAGGCACAGCAAGCACAGCAAGCACAGCAAGCACAGCCTGCCACGCAGGCGGCCGTCGCCGGCATCGACCAGGCCGTGCTGAAGGCTTATCAATGGCGCAGCATCGGTCCGGCACGGGGCGGCCGCTCGATTGCCGTTTCCGGTGTGAAGGGACATCCCAACGAGGCGTATTTCGGGGCGACCGGCGGCGGGTTGTGGAAGACGTCCGATGCCGGCCAGAGCTGGGCGCCGGTCACCGACGGGCAGATCAAGAGCAGTTCGGTTGGCGCCGTCGCCGTGTCCGAATCGAACCCAGACATCGTCTACATAGGCATGGGCGAATCGGCGATCCGCGGCAACATCCTGCCGGGCGACGGCGTGTACAAGTCGACCGATGCGGGCAAGACCTGGACCCACGTCGGTTTCTCCCATTCCGACGCGATCTCGAAGATTCGCATTGACCCGACGAATCCGGACATCGTCTTCGTGGCCGACTTCGGCCGCTACGGCGTGCCGAGCGCCGAGCGTGGGGTGTTCAAGTCGACTGACGGCGGCAAGAGCTGGAAGAAGGTGCTGTTCCGCAACGACAAGACCGGCGCGATCGACGTCGCTTTCGATCCGCACAATCCCAAGGTGATGTACGCGGCGCTCTGGGAGGCGTACCGGATCGAATACCAGATGTCGAGCGGCGGGCCGGGCAGCGGCCTGTTCAAGTCGACCGACGGCGGCGACACCTGGAAGGAGATCACGCGCAATCCGGGCCTGCCGGCAAAGGGACCGATCGGCAAGATCGGGGTCGCCGTCTCCGGTGGCGATTCGAACCGCGTCTACGCGCTGATCGAGCATGCCGACGGTGGCCTGTTCGCTTCCGACGACGCCGGCGCTACCTGGAAGCTGGTGAACTCCGATCGCAGGATTCGCCAGCGCGCGTTCTATTACACCCACCTGTACGCCGATCCGGTGGCCAAGGACACGGTCTACATGCTCAACACCAGCGCGTTCCGCTCGACCGATGGCGGCAAGACGCTCGTGAGCATCGGCAAGGGCACGCACGGCGACCATCACGATCTCTGGATCGACCCCGACAACACGCAGCACCTCGTGATCGGCAACGACGGCGGTGGCGCGGTATCCGTGGATGGCGCGAAGCACTGGTCGGAGCAGGATTTCGCGACGGCGCAGTTCTACCACGTCATCACCGACGCGCACGTGCCCTACCGCGTGTGCGGCTCGCAGCAGGACAACACGACGATGTGCGTGCCGAGCGACATTGGGCCGGGCGGCGTTGGCGTGGACGGCGGCGGGAGCTACGGCCGTATTCCGCCGGTGGCGCCCTACCAGATCGGCGGCGGCGAGCCGGGTTATATCGCGCCCGATCCCACCAATCCGGATATTTACTTCGCAGGCACGAACAATGGCTCGTTCATCACCCGCTACGACATGCGTTCGGGCGCGCTGAAGGAAGTCGGTGCCTATCCGCGCTTCTTCTCGGGCGAGGCGTCGAACGAGGTCAAGGAGCGCTGGCAGTGGACGTTCCCGATCATCTTCTCGCCGGTCGACTCCAAGATCCTGTACACCTCGTCGCAACACGTTTGGAAGACCACCGACGGCGGGCAGAACTGGGAGCGCATCAGCGGCGACCTCACGCGTCATGACCCGAAGACGATGGGCGTGTCGGGCGGGCCAATCACCCACGACATGAACAGTCCGGAGATCTACGCCACCGTCTTTGCGCTGGCGCCGGGCAAGACCGACGTCAATGTCATCTGGGCCGGGTCCGATGACGGGCTGGTCCACGTGACGCGTGACGGCGGCAAGACCTGGACGAATATCACGCCGAAGGACATGCCCGATCTCGGCCGCGTGAGCCAGATCGATGCTTCGCAGTTCGATGCCGGAACCGCGTATGTCGCCGTGAAGAGGCCGCTGTTCGACGACTTCTCGCCCTACATCTTCCGCACGCACGACTTCGGCAAGACCTGGACGAAAACCGTCACCGGCATCCCGGCGAACGATTACGTCCACGTCGTGCGCGAGGACCCGACACGCAAGGGCCTGCTCTACGCCGGCACCGAGCACGGCTTCTACATCTCGTATGACGACGGCGACCACTGGCAGTCGCTGCGCCTGAACCTGCCGGACACGCAAGTCTCCGACATCTGGCTTCATGGCAACGATATTGCCATCTCCACCATGGGTCGTGGCTTCTACATCCTTGATGACATTGGTGCCTTGCGCCAGTACAGCCCGGCAGCGGTGGCGGCGACGGATGCCTGGTTGTTCAAGCCGGGCGACGCCATCCATTCGGCCGAGCCGGCCACGATCGAATACTGGCTGAAGAAGCCTGCCCAGAGTCTGACGTTGGAGATCCTCGACGGCTCGGGCAAAGTCATCCGCAGCTACAAGGGCGTCGTGCCCAAGGCGGTCAAGGAGGATGGAGACGACGAGGATGAAGGTCCGCGCGGCGGACCGGCTGGTCCGTCGATGGCCGCCGGGCTCAACCGCTTTGCCTGGGATCTGCGCTACGAGGGCGCGGTCAAGTTCCCCGGCATGGTTCTCTGGGGCGCGACGACGAACGGGCCGATGGCGTTGCCCGGCACCTACCAGGTGCGCATGACGGTGGACGGCAAGACGCTGACCGCGCCGGTGACGATCGTCAAGCATCCGCTACGCGATACACCGACCGCTGATCTGCAGAAGCAGCTCGACATCGCGATGGCGATTCGCGACAAGGTCAGTGAGGCCAATGAAGCGGTGATTCAGATCCGCCGGATCAAGAAGGACGTGGCCGATCGCGTGGCTAAGAAGGATGACGGCGCGCTGCGCAAGGCAGCCGACCGCTTGACCAAGGACCTCACTGCGGTGGAGGAGGCCATCTACCAGGTGCGCAACCGCAGCAACCAGGATCCGCTCAACTTCCCGATCAAGATCAACAACCGCCTCGCCTCGCTGCTGCGCGTGGTCGAGACCGGCGACGGTGTGCCGACCAGCAACGTCGGCCCGATCTTCACCGACGTCCAGGCTGAGCTGAAGGTGCAGACCGACAAGCTGCAGCAGACGCTCGCGACCGACCTGCCCGCGTTCAACCAGCAGGCCGAGCACGCAGGCCTGGAGCCGGTCAAGGAGTGACAGCTTGTGGTGAGGACGGGTTGCATTGCAACAGCAAAGCGCCCCCCTCACCCCAACCCTCTCCCCCGCAGAGCAGGGGAGAGGGAGCCGGCGGCGTGGCCGTCTGGATATCCGACGCAGCTACGGGCTTGCATTCCTCTCCCCTGGCTTCGCCGGGGGAGAGGGTAGGGTGAGGGGAGCTCTTGCTCTCCAGCGGCAGCGGCGTGTGGGCCGCCGCGATTTTACGGTTGCGCTAGACGCACGGGTAGCGCCTGCACCAGGTTGTCCGCCGAAATGTCGGCGATCGTCTTGGCGCCGGTGAGGGTCATGGCGACGCGCATCTCGGCGGCGATCAAATCCAGCACATGGGCGACGCCGCGCTCGCCGGCGGCACCCAGGGCGTAGGCAAATGCACGGCCAATCAGCACGGCGTCGGCGCCCAGCGCGAGCATGCGCACCACGTCGAGCCCGGAGCGCACGCCGGAATCGGACAGTATCTTCAGCCGCTCCTTGACCGCCTCAACGATGGCGGGCATGGCGCGTGCCGAGGACAACACGCCATCCAGCTGGCGACCACCGTGGTTGGAGACGACGATGCCGTCGGCGCCCAGATGAACCGCCTCGCGCGCGTCCTCCGGGTCGAGGATGCCCTTGAGCAGCAGCTTGCCGCGCCAGGCCTCGCGGATCCAGCCGAGGTCGCGCCAGGCGATGCCCGGGTCGAAATTCCTGCCCAGCCACCCGACGTAGTCCTCGAGCGTGACGCGCTGGTTGAGATAGGCCGAGATGTTGCCGAGGTCGTGCGGGCGGCCGCGCAGGCCCACGTCCCAGGCCCAGCGCGGATGGCAGGCCGCCTGCAGCGCGCGGCGCAGCACCACGTGCGGGCCGGACAGGCCGGAGTGCGCATCGCGATAGCGCGCGCCGGGCACCGGCAGGTCCACGGTGAACACCAGGGTGCGCACGCCAACCGCCCAGGCACGCTCCAGCACGCTGCGCATGAAGCCGCGATCCTTGAGCACGTAGAGCTGGAACCAGATCGGGCGCGTGCTGTGCCGCTGCACCTCTTCGAGCGGGCAGATCGACACGGTGGAGAGGGTGAACGGCACGCCCCGGCTCGCCGCGGCCCGCGCCGCCTGCACTTCGCCACGGCGTGCATACATCCCGGTCAGGCCCACCGGCGCCAGGGCCAGCGGCAGGCTGAGCTTCTCGCCGAACAGCTCGGTGGACAGGTCGACCGCGTCCACCCCTTGCAGCACGCGCTGGCGCAGCGCCAGGCCCTGCAGGTCGTCGACGTTGCGCCGCAGCGTCGCTTCGTCGTAGGCACCGCCGTCGATGTAGTGGAACAGGAATGGCGGCAGCCGGCGCCTGGCGGCAGCGCGGTAGTCTGTCGTGGAGGAAATGATCATGCGCCGCACTCTGCGACGTCGCGCGCGCCAGCGCAAGGCGGTTCTGCCGATGCCCTCATCGTTGCTTGGCGCAGCGTGGATTGAGGGAGGCCGCTCGCGGGCGACGCTTGCCACCCACCCGGCCCAGAAGCATTGGCCGCGAGCGGTTTCCCACAATCCCCACAAATTCAGATTGGCAGGTTGGCGATGGCCGTGCGCAACTGTCGATAGCCTTCCACCAGACGCGGACCGGGACGGCCGAGAAACTCCTCGCTGATGGGAACGATATGGTCGTTTACCACCGCGGGAACTACTTCCCATCCAGGGCGGGTACGCACCTTGTCGGTGCGGTAGTGCTCGACCTTTACGCCGCACCAGCTCATGACAACCAGTTCCGGTTGCTTTGCCGCCGCGTCAGCGTATTCCATTGGCACGCTCTTGGCGTCAACCTCGGCCCACGGATTGCTGCCGCCGGCGCGCCAGATGATGTCGCTGACCCAGGAGTGCCGCGCCGCCGCGATCACCGGCTTGGGCCACCACTCGACCAGGACGCGTGGGCGCCTGCCCAGCGGCGTGACGGCTGGCATGGCCGCCTGCATCGATGCCACCAGCGCCACGCCGCGCGCAGCCACGCCGAGCGTCGCGGCGATGCGGTGAATGTCGGCGTAGACATCGTCCAGCGATTGCGGGTCGCACACCAGCATCTGCAGTCCGGCGACCTGGAGCGCCGCGACCACGCGCTCATGTCCCGGCACGGTGAGCGAGGTCAGCACCAGGTCGGGCTCCAGTTTGCGCACTGCCGCCACGTCGAGGCTCAGGTCGCGTCCCAGCTTGGGCAGCTTGGTCACAACGTCTGGCGGATAGTCGGAGTCGGCATCGACGCCAACCAACTGGTCGGCGCAACCCAGCGCACAGACGATCTCGGTGTTGGAACAGGTGTGGGAAATAATGCGCATCTCGGCAACCTTGCAGTCGCTGCCAGTGTGGCGCACGCAGAGGGATGCGACCAGGGGCAGGCCCACGTTCCTAGGGCAGCGCCTGTCCACTCGTATGGCCTAAGCCCTGCAGGTGTGTGGTCAAGGCTTCTGCAGGGGGTGACTCCCAGGTCAGCTGGCGATAGTCAAAGCCATGGGCGATGGTGGGCTTGATGACCTGGAAATACGGCGACACGTCGAAGTCGCGCGGCGTGTACAGGCGGTGGTTGCGGATGTGGTAGATCTCGCGCACGCAATCGTGGCACTCCGCCGTGGTCGCCGATTCCACGCGCACGGTCGGCAGGATAGGGTACGGAATCGACTGGAAAGCTTCGGCGATCAAGGTGGAGCAGATCGCCCGGGTCGGGTCGCCGCTGCCCAGCGCGAGCATGCGTCGGCGCCATGCGCTCGGGATTGGCGGCGCCGGCAGCAGGTAGCGGGCGAGGTCGAAGATGTTCCGCAGGTCGTAATGCTGGCCCAGCCGCGCCATCACGTAATCCACCACGCGGTGCGCGTCAGCATCGTCCAGGCCGACCGGGCGGCAGATGCGCAGGTGCAGGTTGCCCAATTGCTGCAGGTCGAACAGGTGGATGCCCAGCTCGGTGTCCGCTTCCACCAGCAGGTGGTTGCTGCCGTCGAGCGTGCGGCCTGCGTACTCGCCGACGTACAGCGCGACATGCGACCAGGTCGACTGGGTCAGGTACTTGATCGCCGTGCTGATGCGTGCGCGTCCCTCCACCAGCACCACGTCGGCCGGGCGCAGGATGCGGCGCAAGGTATCCAGGTCGGCCGGCCAATGCGGGTAGGGGCCGCGCGAGGGCTGGTTGAGATAGCGCGCCAGCGCCTTGCCCAGCCGTTGGGTCAGACGGTTCATCATGCGTATGTGACGAGGATGCGATGGAATGGTTCCGGATGCATGCGCGCCGCCCGACGAGGCCATTGACCACACGCCGCATCATAACGTGGGGTGTTTTCGCGGGTCGGCAGGGGAACCATGGCGTCGCCGCTCCGTGTGTCCGGCGGTGCGACTGCCCGGGCTTCTACGCGCGTTCGACGCGATGCAGGTCGTGGGTCACGAACGGCTGTTCGGGGCTTGGTGGCGTCAGCCAATCAGGGTGGGACAAGGTGTGGCGCATGTCTTCCAACCCTGCCTGCCAGTGCTTGCGCATGCCGTCGCGGCCAAACTCGAAATCGCGGAAATGCGCGCCGGAAGACTTGTTGGTGTAGATCAGGTGGATGACGTTGGTGAGCACGGCCGACTGCTGGGCTTCGGCGCGACGATACGCCGCCTTGCCGCGCTGTGCTTCCGGCACCAGCGCCATCAGGTCGTGCACCAGGCGGCGCTGCTCCTGGGTGTGGCGCACGAATTCGGTGAAGAAACGCGTGCGGCTGGAATACTGGATTTCCTTGCGCCGCTCGGCGGCCTCCATCAAATCATGCGGCAGCGCGCCGTGTGCACTCCACAGGTCCACCTGGAACACGAGGGTATTGCGGCCGGGGTGACCTTCCTGCAGCACTTCGTACAGTGGTGTGTTGGAGACCACACCACCATCCCAGTAGTACTCACCGTCGATGGCAATGGGCGGCAACCCTGGCGGCAATGCACCCGAGGCCATGAAGTGTTCGGCGCCGAGCCGCTGGCGGCGGTTGTCGAAACGGGTGAAGTTGCCGGTGCGCACATTCACTGCGCTGACCACCAAGTGCAGCGCGCGCGCATCGTTCAGACGGTCGAAATCGACCAGGCGTTCCAGCGTGCCGCGCAGCGGCGCGGTGTCGTACCAGCTGACCTGGTCCGGCGTGGTGCGTAGCCCAAAGCCCACTGGTGGCAGGATGCGCGGGTGAAAAAAACCGGGTTGCCCGGCCAGCACGGTGCGCCAGGCTGACAATTCGCCAAGTCGCTCGGCGAGGCCTGCGGGCCAGTTGCCGGAATCGATCCAGGGCGCACCTGGTGGTGCACTGCAGATCGTGTCCCAGAATTCATGCAGGCGCTCGACGCGGCGTTCGGGTGGGTTGCCGGCGATGATCGCGGCGTTCAAGGCGCCGATGGAGATGCCGGACAGGCGGTTGGGCACGATGCCGGCCTCGTCCAGCGCCTCATACACGCCGGCCTGGTAGGCACCGAGCGCACCACCGCCTTGCAGCGCCAGGGCAATGGTGTCGTAGCCGGTGACGTGGTCGGCGAGCGATGAGGCGGGAGCTGCGGCGGCCATGGCTATTGCATGAACCAGCCGTGGCTGACCACGATGGACTGCCCGGTGAGCGCTGCCGACGGGAAGGCGGCCAGGAACAGCGCGGTCTGCGCGATGTTTTCCACCGTGGTAAACGTGCCGTCGACCGTGTCCTTGAGCATCACGTTCTTGATGACGTCCTCCTCGCTGATGCCGAGTTCCCTGGCCTGCTCGGGGATCTGCTTTTCCACCAGCGGCGTGCGCACGAAACCGGGGCAGATCACGTGCGAGCGCACATGGTGCGGCGCGCCTTCCTTGGCCAGGGTGCGCGCCAGGCCAAGCAGGCCGTGTTTGGCCGTGACATACGGCGCCTTCAGCTTCGAGGCCTCGTGCGAGTGCACCGAGCCCATGTAGATGACGGTGCCGCCGCGATCCCCCCGGTACATGTACTTGAGCGCGGCCTTGGTGGTGAGGAAGCCGCCATCGAGATGGATGGCCAGCATCTTTTTCCATTCCGCGAACGGGAACTCTTCGATCGGGTGCACGATCTGCACGCCGGCGTTGGAGACCAGGATGTCCAATGCGCCGAACTGCGCCACCACCTTGTCCGTGCCGGTATTGACCGCGTCCTCGTTGGTGACGTCCATCGCGATGCCAATGGCCGTGCCGCCGGCGGCATTGATTTCCGCAGCGGCCTGGTCCGCGGCCTGCTGGTTGATGTCGGCAATCGCGACCCGCGCGCCGTGCTTGGCATACAACTCGGCGATCGCCTTGCCGAGGCCGCTGGCCGCGCCGGTGATGATCGCAACCTTGCCTTCGAGACTGCTCATATGTGCTCCTTGGGACTGTCCGCATACGCCGCGGATACCATGGCGGTGCGCGGCCGGGTGGGCGCCGGTCCGGTCTCTGCCGCCCGGGCTCCAGGGTCCAGGATGTGGGCGGCCGGCGTCGTGTTCAATGTGCCGCCACCTGGGCGATCAGCGCAAACCCGCGTTGATCGCTGCCAGCGCCGCCGGACCTGGGCACAGCTCGCGTTCGCCCAGCGTGTTGAATGCCACCGGCGCGGTATCCAGGTGGGCATGCAGGTCGCCGGCGTCCGGATCGACATAGAGCAGGCCGGTGACGATTTCCCCGCGCGCCTGGCAAGCGTGCAGGTAGTTCATGGCGCCGACGCGGTCGCTGCTGTCGTGGCTTTCCGGCAGCTTGTGCAGACGCAGGACGCTGCCGTCGTGCTGGGCCACCTCGTGCACCTCGCCGGGTGCGTAATCGGCGGTGATTTCGGCATGGTGGGGGATGAAATCCATGTGGCACAGGGCGTGGTTGTGCTCGCGCACGTAGTCGTAGCTCTTGGTGCTGCCTTCGTGGTTGTTGAAGGTGACGCAGGGGCTGAGCACATCGAGGAACGCGGCGCCCTTGTGGCTCATCGCGGCCTTCAGCAGTGGCACCAGTTGCGCCTTGTCGCCGGAGAAGCTGCGCGCCACGAAGCTCGCGCCCAGCTGCAGCGCCATGCCGACCATGTCCACCGGCGCGTCGGTGTTGATCGCGCCCTTCTTCGATTTGCTGCCCTGGTCGGCCGTGGCCGAGAACTGGCCCTTGGTCAGGCCGTACACGCCGTTGTTCTCGACGATGTAGACCATGTCCACGCCGCGCCGCAGCGCATGCACGAACTGGCCGATGCCGATCGAGGCCGAGTCGCCGTCGCCGGAGACGCCGAGGTAGAGCAGCTCGCGGTTGGCGAGGTTGGCGCCGGTGAGCACCGAGGGCATGCGCCCGTGCACGGCGTTGAAGCCATGCGAGGCCGAGAGGAAGTACGTCGGCGTCTTGGAACTGCAGCCGATGCCGGAGATCTTCGCCACGCGGTGCGGCTGGATGTCCAGCTCCCAGCAGGCCTGGATGATGGCCGCGGAAATCGAGTCGTGCCCGCAGCCGGCACACAAGGTCGAGATCGCCCCCTCGTAGTCGCGGCGGGTGAAGCCGACCCGGTTGCGCTGCAGCGAGGGGTGGTGGAGTTTGGGTTTGGGTAGGTAGGTCATCTCATGCCACCTTGTCGCCCCGCAGGCGGGTAACGTCGGCACCGTGCATCCGCTCGCCGATCGAGCGGACGATGAAACGCGCCGTGATCGGCGTGCCGTCGTAGTGCAGGACCGGCACGAGCCGCGCCGGGTCGACCTCGAACTGCTCGATCAGCAACGCGCGCAACTGCGCATCGCGGTTCTGCTCGACGACCAGGACCTGGTCGTGCTGGTCGATGAAATCCAGCACGGCGTCGGCAAACGGGTAGCCGCGCACGCGTAGCGCATCGACGTGCGTGCCGTCGGCATCGAGCCGGGCAATGGCTTCGTCCATGGCCGGCGCGGTCGAGCCGTAGTAGATCGCGCCACAATGCGTGGCCTGGCGCGCGCGGTGCACGATGGGCTGCGGCACGAGCGTCCTGGCCGTGGCGAGTTTGCGCTGCAGGCGCTGCATGTTCTCGATGTAGTCCTCACCTTTTTCCGAATACTTGGCGTCGGCGTTCTTGCTCGTGCCGCGGGTGAAGAAGCTGCCGCGGGTGGGATGTGTGCCGGGATAGGTACGGTAGGCGATACCGTCGCCGTCCACGTCGCGGTAGCGGCCAAACGGCACCCCGGCTTCGAGCTGTTCGGTGCTAAGCACCTTGCCGCGATCGTAGCGGCGGGCCTCGTCCCAGACGAACGGCTCGCACAGGCGACTGTTCATGCCGATGTCGAGGTCGCTCAGCAGGAACACCGGCGTTTGCAGCCGGTCGGCAAGATCCAGCGCCGAGGCGGCAAACTCGAAGCATTCGTGCGGGTCTTCGGGGAACAGCAGCACGTGGTTGGTGTCGCCGTGCGAGGCGTGCGCGCAAAACAGCACGTCCGATTGCTGGGTGCGGGTCGGCATACCGGTGGAGGGGCCGCCGCGCTGCACGTCGACCAGGGTCACCGGAATCTCGGCGAAATAAGCCAGGCCAATGAACTCGTTCATCAGCGAGATGCCGGGGCCGGAGGTGGTGGTGAAGGCGCGCGCGCCGTTCCAGCCCGCGCCGGTGACCATGCCGATCGAGGCGATCTCGTCCTCGGCCTGCACGATGGCGTAGTTGTGCTTGCCGGTGGCCTTGTCCACGCGCAGCTTGGCGCAGTAGGCCTGGAAGGATTCGGCCAGCGACGACGAGGGCGTGATCGGATACCAGGCGCACACCGTGGCGCCGCCATACACCATGCCCAGCGCCGCCGCGTGGTTGCCGTCGACGAAGATGCGCTGACCCACCGCATTGCGCCGTTCCACGCGCAGGCCGAGCGGGGCGAAGTTGTCCGCGGCGTAGGTGCGGCCGAGGTCGAGCGCGTGCACGTTTGGCTCCTGCAGCGCCGGCTTGCGCCGGTATTGCTCGCCGATCAACTGCACGACCGCGTCGCGTTCGATGCCGAGCAAGGCCGACAGCGCGCCAAGGTACATGATGTTCTTGAACAGTTGGCGTTGCCGCGGGTCGTCCCAGTGCCGGTTGGCCATGGCGGTCAGGGGCACGCCGAGCGTGGTGACGTCGTCGCGGAACTTCGTCTTCGGCAGCGGCTTGCTGCTGTCGTAGAACAGGTAACCGCCGGGCGCGATGCCGGCGACGTCGGCATCCCAGGTCTGCGGATTCATCGCCACCATCAAGTCGTAGCCACCGCGTCGGCCGAGCCAGCCGGCCTCGCTGACGCGCACCTCGTACCAGGTCGGCAGGCCCTGGATGTTGGACGGGAAGATGTTGCGCGGGCTGACCGGCACGCCCATGCGCAGGATGGATTTGGCGAACAATTCGTTGGCCGAGGCGGAGCCTGAACCATTGACGTTGGCGAACTTGACGACGAAGTCGTTCGTGGCCTGGAGCGGGTTCATGCGGCCACCTTGCAGCAGTGTGGAAACTTCAAGTCGTCACCTTCTGCGGTGATGCGGTGGCGGGCGCGGCGGCTCCGCCTTCCCCGGCATGTGATTCGGCGAACAGGTAGCGACGCATGTCCCAGGCGCCGGTCGGGCAGCGCTCCGCGCAGATGCCGCAATGCAGGCAGACGTCCTCGTCCTTGACCATGATCCGGCCGGTATTGACCGGGCTGGACACGTACAAGTCCTGGTCGAGGTTCTGCGCCGGCGCGGTCAGGCGTTCGCGCAGCTCCAGCTCAGGGCCGTCGGCGGTGAACGTGATGCAATCCATCGGGCAGGCGTCCACGCAGGCATCGCACTCGATGCAGATGTCCTTGGTGAACACGGTCTGCACGTCGCAGTTGAGGCAGCGTTGGGCTTCCTTCCACGCGGTCTGCAGGTCGAAACCGAGTTCGACTTCCTGGTGGATGTTGCTGAGCGTCAGCTCCTTGGGTGCCCACGGCACCACGTAGCGCTCGTCGGGGGAGATGTCGTTGTCGTAGCTCCACTCGTGGATGCCCATCTTTTGCGAGATGAGGTTGGTCAGCGGTGGCGGCCGCTTGCGCACGTCCTCGCGCTGCAGCAGGTTGTGGATCGACACCGCGGCCTGGTGGCCGTGTTCGACCGCCCAGATGATGTTCTTCGGGCCGAATGCCGCATCGCCGCCGAAGAACACGCGGGGCAGGGACGATTGCATGGTCAGCTCGTCGAGTACCGGCATGCCCCATTCGTCGAAGGCCATGCCAAGGTCGCGTTCGATCCAGGGGAAGGCGTTTTCCTGGCCCACCGCAATCAGCACCTCGTCGCATTCGATCAGGCGATCCGGCTCGCCAGTTGGCAGCAGCTTGCGCTTGCCGTTGGCATCGACCGTGGCATGCATCGGCGTGAACCACATGCCGGTCAACTTGCCGTCCTCGTGCACGAAGGATTTCGGGTTCAGCCAGTTGAGGATGGTGACGCCTTCGTGTTCGGCGTCCTCCTTTTCCCAGGGGCTGGCCTTCATCTCCTCGTAGCCTGAGCGCACGACGACGCTGACCTCGTCGCCACCCAGGCGCCGCGCGCTGCGACAACAGTCCATGGCGGTGTTGCCGCCGCCCAGCACCAGCACGCGCTTGCCCACGCGCTTGATGTGGCCGAAATACACCGAGGCCAGCCATTCGATGCCGACGTGGATGTGGCGCGCAGCGTCGTCGCGGCCGGGAACGTGCAGGTCGCGTCCGCGCGGCGCGCCGCAGCCGATGAACACGGCGTCGAAGCCTTCCGCCAGCAGGGACTTCAGCGAGTCGATTCGGCGCTGGCCGACCAGCTCGACGCCAAGGTTCAGGATGTAGCCGACCTCCTCGTCGATCACCGACTCGGGCAGGCGGAAGCGTGGCACCTGGGTGCGCATGAAGCCGCCGCCCTTGGCGTCGGCTTCGAACAGGGTGACGCGGTAGCCGAGCGGCGCCAGGTCGCGGGCGACGGTGAGCGCGGATGGGCCGGCGCCGACGCAGGCCACGCGGAAGCGCTCGGCGCCGGGCACCGGATCGGGCAGGCGTTCGCGCATGTGCTTCTCGATGTCGGCGCTGCGGTGGTCGGCAGCGACGCGCTTCAGCCGGCAGATCGCCACCGGCTCGGCCTTCTCACCGTTGTTCTCCTCCACTCGGCCGCGTCGGCAGGCCGGCTCGCAGGGACGGTCGCAGGTGCGGCCGAGAACACCGGGGAAGACGTTCGAATCCCAGTTGAGCAGGTAGGCGTCGTCGAAACGGCCGGCGGCGATCATGCGGATATAGCGCGGGACCTGGGTGTGCGCGGGGCACGCCCACTGGCAGTCGACGACCTTGTGGAAATACTGCGGGTTGCTGATATCGGTGGGTTGCATGCAAGCCCTCCAGCGAACCACGGGGCGCCGGCGGTGTGCCGGCGCATGCCCGTGCCCCGGAGTCTAATGACTTTGCGCGGAAACGAAAGGGGGCGCCGAAAGGCCTGGATCATCGTTTCTGCGGCATGCAACATTTGCCGCCCGGGCATGCTAAGTTTTGCGGCCGGGCCACGGCATGCCTTGCCGCGGCGTTGGGGGAGTTTTGCGAAAGTGGGGTCCGAAAGTGGGGTCAGAGTGCACTTTCGACCGGGTATCCATTGGATTTCCTAGTCGGCTCGTGTCGAAAGTGCACTCTGACCCCCACTTTCGCCCTTTCAGGGCAGTCATTCTTTTTTCGATCGCAGCCTGGCTGCGGTCGCTCACGCTTCCACGGGAGAGACTCATGAAACGTATTGCTTGCAGCATCGCCCTGGCCCTTGCCGCATGCGTCGCTCCGACGGTCGCGGCGGCGGCAGCCGCGCCGCCGGTGGCGTTCGAGCAGGCCGCGGCGGCGGCTTCGAACCCGGCGGCCTACCCGGCAAACTATGCCGAGCTCACGGCCCTGTTCGCCGACTGGCGCCAGTTTCTCGAGCCGGTCACGCGCGACTTCAAACCGGATTACTCGCCTGCGGCCATGGCCGCCAAGCAGGCCGAATTGCCGAAATACGTTGCCCGCCTGCATGCGATCGACACTTCGGGCTGGCCCAAGGGCGCCCTGATCGACTACAAGCTGGTCCAGGCCGAGATGAACGGCCTCGACTTCGATTTCCGCGTACTCATGCCCTGGGCGCGCGACCCGAGTTTCTACCAGGCGGTATTTAGCGATTGGAGCGACGTGCCGGCGCGCGAGGGCCCGAATGCCCAACCCGTGATCAACCTCTACGATTTCAAATATCCACTGAGCGCGGCCGACGACAAGAAGCTCACCGCGATGCTGGCGGCAGTGCCGGCGAATCTCCAGGCGGCCAAGCTCAACCTGAAGGACGGCAACGCCAAGGGCCTGTGGGAGTTCGGCGACCGCGCGTTCAAGGAGCAGAGCGCGACCCTGGAATCACTCGCAGCCGGGAAGCTGGTGATGCGTACGCTGGATGGGGAGGTTCCGGCAAATATGCAGGGCGCCAGCTCGCGCCTGAAGGCCGCGATCCGCAAGGCCAAGGCTGCAACCGATGAATTCGCCGCCTGGGTGGCAGCCGAGGCGCCGAAAAAGAACGGCCCGACCGGCGTGGGCAAGGAGAACTACAACTGGTTTGCGAAGAACGTCCAGCTCATTCCCTACGACTGGGACGCCCAAGTGCTGCTGATGCAGCGCGAACTGGACCGCAACCTGAGTTCGCTGCGCCTGGAGGAGCTGCGCAACCGCGACGTGCCGCCGATCCGCGAGATCACCGACCCGGCGGCCTACGACAAGATGGCGCAGGAGAAGGCCGCCTACTTGTTCGACTTCATGGTCAAGGCCGGCTTCGTGGATGACAAGCCCGAGCTGCGCGCCGCGCTCATGGCGCAGGCGGGCGTCTACACGCCGCCGGAGCAGCGCAATTTCTTCACCTTCATGACCGCGCTCGACCCGCTGCCGCTGCAGTCGCACTCGACCCACTGGATCGACCTGGCGCGCATGAAATACGAGCCGAACGCCAGCCCGATCCGCCGCGTGCCGTCCTTGTTCAACATCCACGACACGCGTTCCGAGGGCTTCGCCACGGCGATGGAGGAGGTGCTGATGCAGGTCGGCCTGTACGACAACGTCCCGCATGGCCGCGAGCTGGTCTGGATCGCCGCGGCAAACCGCGCCGCGCGCGGGCTCGCCTCGCTGTACGTGCAATCCAACGAGTGGGATCTCGACCGCGCCGGCAAGTTCCAGGGCGATTGGACGCCGCGGCACTGGTCGGATGCCAAGGGCCAGCTGGTCGGCTTCGAGCAGTTGCTGTACGCGCGCCAGCCGGGCTACGGCCCGAGCTACATCGTCGGCAAGATGCAACTGGACCACTTGATTGCCCGCGTGCAGTTTGACGACGACCAGGCCGGACGCCCGTTCGTGATGGGCGACCTGATGAAGCGCGTATGGAACGCCGGCGTCATCCCGGTCGCGCTGATCGAGGCCGAGCTGACCGACGAGCCGGTGACCGTCACCAAGTAGCCGCGTGCACCAGCGGGGTGGCCATGCTGCCTACTCCCTCTCCCCTGACTTGTGTATAGCCCGGACACATGGTGGACAGGTGTTCGGGGACATGGTGGACACATCCAAACTCGGTATCGGTCAGTACGAAGGAGGCGGCCGATGCCCTGGCAAGAGGTGTCCACCATGCAGTTACG